>Ga0209771_1000001_pt1 | contig 1025758 bp, 902 predicted proteins | sample SaaInl59LU_5_DNA_FD_184639 | JGI IMG/M metagenome (GOLD analysis project Ga0209771, IMG submission 184639) | Marine microbial communities from expanding oxygen minimum zones in the Saanich Inlet - ESP_59LU_5_DNA (SPAdes) (version 2) | ecosystem: Environmental > Aquatic > Marine > Intertidal... | reverse complement strand
CGTCACATCCTGGGGCTGGAGAAGGTCCCAAGGGTTGGGCTGTTCGCCCATTAAAGTGGCACGCGAGCTGGGTTCAGAACGTCGTGAGACAGTTCGGTCTCTATCTGCTGTGGGCGTTAGAAATTTGAGTGGATCTGACTCTAGTACGAGAGGACCGAGTTGGACTGACCTCTAGTGTACCTGTTGTTTCGCCAGAAGCATAGCAGGGTAGCTACGTCGGGAAGGGATAAGCGCTGAAAGCATATAAGCGCGAAACCCACCACAAGATGAGATTTCTTTAAAGGGTCGTGGGAGATTACCACGTTGATAGGTCATAGGTGTAAAGGCAGTAATGTCATAGCCAAGTGATACTAATAACCCATAGACTTATGTACGCTTCCCGCCGAAAGGCGGGAGCACAACTCTTTACTTATTTGATAAATTAGATATTATTTTACCATATGTCAACTTTTACAGTTGTAGCAATACATCTGAAAAACTTAGGGTGGTTATAGCATTGGGGCTCACCTCTTCCCATCTCGAACAGAGAAGTTAAGCCCAATAGCGCCGATGGTACTGCATTTATGTGGGAGAGTAGGTCGCCGCCTTTCTTTATTACTGATCATTCAGTAACCTAAACCTCATATCTTAACGATATGAGGTTTTTTTTATGTGTTTAGTGTAATAATAAATGTTATTTTCGTTCTAATTTTATATACATTATTTAAATTTTTAATGAAACTCATATTATTTTCTTTTTTCATTCTATTATTATCCATTAACCAAACAAATGGTCAAGTTGGAGGTGAAAACATATATGAATTTTTAAACATTTCTACTTCGGCAAGACAAGTTGCTTTAGGAGGTGAAGTTTTAACACTTATAGATGATGTAAATCAAGCTATTTGGAATCCTGCAACCATTAATAATGATCTAAATGGTTTGATTTCTGTTAATTATACAAGCTATTTAGCTGGTATTAATATTGGATCATTGTCGTTTGCAAAAATGGTTTCCAGAAAATTTGGTACTCTACACGCTGGTATTAAGTACATTGATTATGGTTCTTTAATTGGTGCTGATATTCAAGGGAATGAAACAGGAAGTTTTAACGCTTCAGATATTGCTTTGTCTTTAGGGTATTCTTACAACATACCTTGGACAAATTTTTATTTTGGGACCAATTTGAGAGTTATAAATTCTTCAATTTCAAATTTTTCTTCTTTCGGAATTTCTACAGATTTAGCAATATTGTATAGTAGTCCATTTAAACCATTTTCTATTACTTTGGTAGCAAGAAATATTGGTACACAAATTACTACTTTTGATGCTGTTCGTGAACAACTACCTTTTAAAATATCTTTAGGTGGTTCTTATCAATTAGATCATGTGCCATTAAGATGGTATTTTACATTAGATAATTTACAAAAATGGAATCTTTCTGTACCAAATCCTTCTGAGCAGACGATTGATTTAAATGGTAATATAACAGAGAAAGAAGTTTCTTTTGCAAGTAATGCCTTTAGACATGTTGTTATTGGTGGAGAGTTTTTTCCGGAAAATGCTTTTAATTTAAGATTTGGTTATAATTTTAAAAGAGCGGCTGAGTTAAAGTTGCAGAATGTTAGAACTTTTAGTGGTATTTCTTTTGGTTTTGGTCTTAAAATGAATAGGATCAAATTTAATTATGCATATTCTAAATTTCATTCTGCTGCTAATTCGAGTACTTTTAGTTTATTAATAGATTTAAATAAAAATGAATAATGAGTAAAAAAATAATAATAGCTATAGATGGATTTTCTTCTACAGGCAAAAGTACGATTGCAAAATTATTAGCAAAAAAGTATAATTATATTTATGTTGATACCGGTGCAATGTACAGAGCTGTGACACTTTTTGCTAAGAATAATAATTTTGTAGGTATTGATTTTTTAGCTAAAGATAAACTTATTGCTCACTTAAGTGACATTTCACTTTCCTTTAAATTTAATTCTAAATTGGGCTTTGCAGAAATGTATTTAAACGATAAAAATGTAGAAAAGGAGATTAGAACTTTAGAAGTCTCTCAATTAGTTAGTAAAGTTTCTGCAATTTCTGAAGTTCGAAAAAAATTGGTTGCAGAACAGCAATTAATGGGTAAAAGTAGTGGTATTGTTATGGATGGTAGAGATATAGGTACTGTTGTTTTTCCTAACGCTGAGTTAAAATTATTTATGACTGCCTCTGCAGATAAACGTGCAACTAGACGTTATAAAGAATTAATTGATAGAGGAGATAAAGTAGATTTTAAAGATATTTTATTTAATGTTGAAGAAAGAGATCGAATAGACTCTACTAGAGAAGATTCTCCTTTATTAGAAGCAGATGATGCAATTGGTTTTGATAATTCTGATATGGGAATACAAGAACAATTCGAAAGAATTTGTGCCTTGGTTGATAGAAGAATATCATAAGGTTTTACTTCTTTTTAGCCCAGATTGAAACGGCATCCTTTTTTTTATATTAGAGAATTATTTTAAAATTAATGAAAATAAAATATTTTTAAAGCTTTTGTTTTTATAACTATGAGTCTAAAAAAAAAGATATAGTGAAAAGCTGGAAATAGCTTCAAATAAAACAAAATACTGAAATAAGTTTGGTCTTTTACGGGATATTTAAGTATTTGTGTGTTTGTAAAGAAATTTTCCATTTAGGATTTTTCATCACATAGTTTACAATTTCTTCGGTCATTTTTTCTTTTTTAGACCATTCTGGTTGTAAAAATAGTTGGCATTTTTTGCCCACTTTAGCAGCTTGTTCTTCAGCAAAATCAAAATCAGATTTATTATGAATAATCATTTTTAATTCATCAGCTTCTCTGTAAACTTCTTCTAAAGGTAATTTTGTTTTTTTAGGAGAAAGGCAAAACCAATCCCATTTACCCGAGAAAGAATAGGCGCCAGAAGTTTCTATGTGTGTTTTTATATGGTTTTCTTGTAACAGATTTGTAATATAATCCATTGACCACATTAGTGGTTCTCCGCCTGTTATAACTACAGTATTTGCATATTTTTTTACATTATTAACAATGGTATTTGCCATGGTTGGAGGGTGTAAATCGGCATTCCAACTTTCTTTAACATCACACCAATGGCAGCCAACATCGCAACCACCAACTCTTATAAAATAAGCAGCGGTACCTGTATGTGCGCCTTCGCCCTGTATGGTGTAAAATTCTTCCATTAACGGAAGCATAATTCCTTTGTTTACTAAGTCTTTTGTTTTTGTATCCATTGTATTTAAAATACGCCCTAAGGTATTAAAGTGCAAAGGTAGTTTTTTGATCTACAATTATACAATGAAACCAATATATTTCTGCTTTTTTGTGTTGTTGAATTTAGATATTATGTAAAAATAATTAGGACTAAAGTGCTATAAATCAAATCATTTTTGTAAGTTTGCACTCCTTTTTACGAGAACAGATTTATAAAAGGAAAATTTAAAAATTAATTATAAGAACTACTCTTTGCGTTTTTATCGTTAAAAATCTGAAAAACAATAAGATACAAATTATTATTCAGAAATGTCTGAAGAAACAAAAAACACTGAAGAGCAGGTAGCTGCTACTGAAGTACAAGAAACAGCTACACCAGCTGTAGATCCAAAACAATTTTTAGCTGATTTTAACTGGCACAAATACGAACAAGGTATTGAAGCTGTTGATGAAGAAAAACTATTAGCTTTTGAAAAAGCTTTAGAAGGTACTGTAGGTTTTGTAAATGAGCGTGATGTTATTGAAGGAACTGTAATTAGAATTACAGACAGAGATGCAATTATAGACATCAATTCTAAGTCTGAAGGAGTTATTTCTTTAAACGAATTTCGTTACAACCAAGCTTTAGCTGAAGGAGACAAAGTAGAAGTATTAGTTGATAAAAGAGAAGATTCTTCTGGTCAGTTAGTATTATCTCACAAAAAAGCAAGAGTTATCAAGGCATGGGAACGTGTTAATAATGCTCATGAAACTGGTGAAGTAGTAAACGGTTTTGTGAAGTGCAGAACAAGAGGTGGTATGATTGTAGATGTTTTTGGAATTGAAGCATTTTTACCAGGATCTCAAATTGATGTGAAGCCAATTAGAGATTACGATCAGTATGTAGAGAAAACAATGGAATTTAAAGTTGTTAAAATCAACCACGAATTTAAAAACGTTGTTGTATCTCATAAAGCTCTTATTGAAGCAGATATTGAATTACAGAAAAAAGAAATTATTGGCCAGTTAGAAAAAGGACAAGTATTAGAAGGTGTTGTTAAAAACATTACTTCTTACGGTGTCTTTGTAGATTTAGGTGGTGTTGATGGTTTAGTACATATTACAGATTTATCTTGGTCTAGAATTAACCACCCGAATGAGGTTGTTGAGTTAGATCAAAAATTAAACGTTGTAATTTTAGACTTTGATGATAACAAATCTAGAATTCAATTAGGTTTAAAACAATTATCTGCTCATCCATGGGAAGCTTTAAACACAGACTTAAAAGTTGGTGATAAAGTTAACGGAGAAGTAGTTGTTTTAGCAGATTATGGTGCATTTGTAGAAGTAGAACAAGGAGTAGAAGGGTTAATTCACGTTTCTGAAATGTCTTGGTCTACACATTTACGTTCTGCACAAGATTTCGTAAAAGTAGGTGATAAAGTTGAGGCGCAAGTGTTAACGTTAGATAGAGAAGACCGTAAAATGTCTTTAGGCATCAAACAATTACACCCAGATCCTTGGACAGATATTACTACTAAATACCCTGTAGGTTCTACACATACTGGTACTGTAAGAAATTACACTAACTTTGGTGTGTTTGTAGAATTAGAAGAAGGTATTGATGGTTTGGTTTATATCTCTGATCTTTCTTGGACTAAGAAAATTAAGCATCCTTCAGATTTTGTTACTGTTGGTGATAAATTAGAAGTACAAGTTTTAGAGTTAGATGTAGAAAACAGAAAACTAAACTTAGGACACAAACAAACACAGGAAAATCCTTGGGACGAGCACGAAGCTACTTATGCAATCGGTTCTAAACATGAAGGTACTGTTAAAGAAAAGAATGATAAAGGAGCAGTTGTAACTTTTACTGATGGAGTAGAAGGTTTTGCACCAACAAGATTCTTAGAAAAAGAAGATGGTTCTAAATTAGAAAAAGGAGACAAAATCGAATTTGTAGTTTTAGAATTCTCTAAAGAATACAGAAGAGTTGTTGTTTCTCATACTTCTTTATTTAAAGAACAAGAAAAGAGAAATGTAAAAGTTGCTGTTAAAAAAGCGGCTGAAGCAGAAAAAACTACACTTGGAGACATTGGTGGTTTAGCAGCTCTTAAAGAGAAAATGGAAGCTGGAGCTAAAAAGAAAAAGTAATCTTTTGTACTGAACTCGATTCAGTATTTGATTATAATTTCTGCTTAGGCAAAAATCCATAATATTTAAAACCCGATACAATTTTGTATCGGGTTTTTTTATGCACTAAATTTATTTCAGTCTCTCATTTTTAATCAAACAGTAAATTACCATTTACAATAATAATAAGGGCGTTTCCCCGCAAAAAAAAAACGGGGTCAGGCTTTTTACTATATCTTTTTAAGTTTTCTCTATGTAATTTTGCAAAAAAGCAAAATCATTTCAAATGAAACTTAAAAAGGATGCCGTTTCAATCCTTAACGCAAAACGGCTAACACTATAAAACTTAATCTAAACTATTTACTACTTGCTAAATTACTTTAGAGACTCATATAATAAATTTATATTTGTTAATACAAAAAAAAAGAGATTAGAAAAGATGACATTAATAAAATCAATATCAGGAATTAGAGGAACTATCGGAGGTAAAACTGCCGATAATTTAACACCAATCGATGCAGTAAAATTTGCAGCTGCCTATGGTGCATTTATAAAAGCAAGAAATAAAGATAAGCAAGATATAAGAGTAGTAATTGGTAGAGATGCTCGTATTTCTGGTAAAATGATTTCTAGTTTGGTGGCAAATACTTTAGTTGGTTTAGGAATAGATGTGGTTGACTTAGGTTTATCTACAACACCAACAGTAGAAGTGGCGGTGCCTTTAGAAAAAGCAGATGGAGGAATTATTTTAACCGCATCTCACAATCCGAAACAATGGAATGCTTTAAAATTATTAAATGAAAAAGGTGAGTTTTTAAACGGAGCAGAAGGAGAAAAAATACTAGCCTTGGCAGAAAGTGAAGATTTCGAATTTGCAGCAGTAGATGATTTGGGAACGTATTCAAAAGACAACACCTATCTAGATAAACACATACAAGAAGTTTTAAACTTAGAATTGGTAGATGTAGAGGCCATTAAAAAAGCAAATTTTAAAGTTGTGGTAGATGGTGTAAATTCTACTGGCGGAATTTTTATTCCTGCTTTGTTAAAAGAATTAAACGTAGCATGTGTAGAATTGTATTGTACACCAAATGGTGAGTTTCCTCACAATCCAGAGCCTTTAAAAGAACATTTAACCGATATTTCTGAATTGGTTATTAAAGAAAAAGCAGATTTCGGAATTGTAGTTGACCCAGATGTAGATCGTTTGGCTTTAATTTCTGAAGATGGTTCTATGTTTGGCGAAGAATATACATTAGTAGCTTGTGCAGATTATGTTTTAGGAAAGTTAGGCGGTGGAAATACAGTTTCTAACTTATCTTCTTCAAGAGCATTAAGAGATGTAACCGAAAAACATGGTGGCACTTATACTGCATCTGCAGTTGGTGAAGTAAATGTAGTCATCAAAATGAAAGAAACAAATACGGTAATTGGCGGCGAAGGTAATGGCGGAATTATATATCCTGCGTCTCATTATGGTAGAGATTCTTTAGTAGGTGTTGCGTTGTTTTTATCGCATTTAGCTACAAAAAAAATGTCTTGTAAGGTGTTAAGGGATTCTTATCCTAGCTATTTTATGAGTAAAAATAAAATACAATTAACACCACAAATAGATGTTGACAAGATATTAGAGACAATGGCTACAACTTACTCAAACGAAGACGTAAATACCATTGATGGTGTAAAAATAGATTTTGCAGATGAGTGGATTCATTTACGAAAATCAAATACAGAGCCAATTATTAGAATTTATACAGAGGCTAAATCTCAACAAGCAGCAGATGATTTAGCAATTCGATTTATCGATGAAATTAAAGCGTTAATTGCTTAAAAATAATAAAATATCCAAAGAGTTTTAGTTTATTGAAACTCTTTGGGTACTTTATCTCTGTGTTTAAATCGCTTATGAGACCATAAGTATAACTCGGGTTGCTTTTTAATGTTTTCTTCAGTCAATAAATTAAATTTATCTGTAATTTTATAATCTTCAAAGTCTTTTGGAGCATCGGTTAATAATTGAAATACAACTTCATAATAACCTCTTTTTACTTTTTTGGCAACATAGTTAATTACAACAAAATCAAACTTTTTAGATAGCATTTCTGCACCCGTATGTACTGGTACTTTTATGTTAAAGAAATCTCTCCAATAATAGGTTTTATGCACTTGCGGTGATTGGTCACTTAACAAAATGTAGGCTCCTTGTTTTTTTTCTGAAACATTTTTTTGAATAGCTCTTACAGTATCTGAGGTTTTATAGCCATTAATGCCAAATTTTTCTCTAGATTTTCTTACCCATTTCTCAAAATATTTATTTTGTAGTTTAGTGTAAGCACCATAAAGATCCATCTCTAATACCAAAGACATTCCTATAGACCATTCCCAATTTGCTTGATGCGCACCAACCAAGGCAATACTTCGTCCTTCATTTGCATATTTATTTACTAAATCTGCATTTTTATATTTATATCTTTTCGAAATTTCCTTTTCAGAAATGGTAAATGCTTTTACACTTTCCATAATTAAATCTAAAAAGTGTTTAAAAAATTTCTTTGAAATTTCTTTAAGTTCTTTGTCCGTTTTTGTTGGAAAAGCAAGTTTTAAATTATCGAACACTACTTTTTTTCTATATCCAACAACATAATACATTATTAGATATAAAAAATCTGATTTAATGTAAAGAATTCTCATAGGTAGCCTAGAAAGTAACCAAATAATAGGGTAGGCTATGATATAGATAATTATGTTCATGAATAATTTTTTAGGTCTACAAATATCGTATATAATTTTATAAACCAATAGTAATAGTTTGCTGTTTTTTAGTATGTTTGTTATATAATGAATACTATGAACCAAGCAGTTTTATTACTTATAATAGCAAATGTTTTAGTTTCTATGAAAGGTTTTAATGATTACTCTTTTTTAGATACATATAAATTTCAGGTAGGTAAAATAATATCCGGAGAAAAAATACGCACACTTACATCTGGTTTTTTACATGTAGACTGGATGCATTTAGGCTTTAATATGTATGCGTTGTATCTTTTTGGGGGTATTGTTGCCAGTTTTTTAGGGATGGTTAATTTTGTTATTATTTATTTTGTTAGCCTGCTAGCAGGCAGTTTGTACTCTTTGTATTTTCATAAAAACGAACCTTATTACAGTGCTGTAGGTGCTTCTGGAGCTGTATCGGGTATTATTTATGCATCGATACTCTTATACCCTGCAATGGAGTTGTATTTATTTTTTATACCCATTCCGATACCAGGTTATATTTTTGGAGTCGGTTATTTACTGTATTCTATTTACGGTATGAAAAAACAATTAGGTAACATTGGGCACTCTGCACATTTAGGAGGAGCGATGGGAGGTTTTGCAATTACATTATTAATAAATCCGTCTTTATTTACAACAAATAGAATATTGGTAATATCTTTAGGAGTTGTTATTATGATGCTCTTACTTTTTGGCAATCAATTAAAAAAGCTATAAAATAAAAAAGCCTTATTATTTCTAATAAGGCTTTTGAGCGAAAGACCAGGTTCGAACTGGCGACATTCAGCTTGGAAGGCTGACGCTCTACCAACTGAGCTACTTTCGCGTGGTAAAGAGTTGCAAATATAGTATGTTTTTTGAGTTTGACAATTATTTTTTAATCAAAAAATTAATAAAAATTTTTATCATCTCTTAATACTTTTAAGAAATGAAATCCATAGATATTATAGCCTTCGTTATAATAAAATTTATGAGATTGTGGATTGCTTACATAGGCATTTAATTCAATAGCCTCGCAACCTTTGGCTTGTACGTGGCGGTCTATCCAGCTAAAAAACTGTTTACCAATACCTTTGCCTCTTAAACTCTCATCAATAATTACATGATCTGGTTCTGCAGATTTACCAATATAATGCCTTGTAGAGTACCAAAGACCAGCAATACCGGCTAATTGATTATCAATATATAGACCAACACATTCGTAATTTTGTAGTGTAGACATTTCTAACACGCGCTCTGTTAAAATATTTTTAGGTGTTTTTGTATTTAGCTTGCCAAGTAGTGGTAGTATGCTAAGTATATCTTCTTGTGCAATAATTTTAATTAGGGTTTTCATTTGTTTGATTTTTACAAGTAAAATAGGGTGTTTTATATCGTTATAAAATGATCAAATAAAAAGTTGAATCACTTTGTAAAAATAATATTATCAGTCAATTATCCTATTCATTTAAATAAAAAAATCTCAAACAATTGTTTGAGATTTTTAGTAGCGAGAACGGGATTTGAACCCGTGACCTCAGGGTTATGAATCCTGCGCTCTAACCAACTGAGCTACCTCGCCATTGGTTTTGAGGGTGCAAATATAATTGAATTTTACAAACTAGCAAGTGCTGTTTTTAATTTTTTTAAAATAGAATTAATACCTATATTGCCTGCTTAAGAAAAAAAATAATGAATAAAGTAAAGTTCGAATTAGAAATTCCTATTCACGCATCACCACACATGTTGTATCAGTATATTTCATCACCTTCTAATTTACAAGAATGGTTTGCAGATAAAGTTAATTCTAGAGGAAAAGAATATAGTTTTATTTGGGAAGGAGAAGAAGAGAAGGCAGAGTTGGTAACCAAAAAAGCAGATGATAGAATTCGTTTTAAATGGTTAGAAAGCGAAGACGATGATAGTTATTTTGAAATTAAAATTCAAGTAGATGCACTAACGAAAGATGTTTCTTTAATTGTAACAGATTTTGCTGAAGAAGATGAAGTGGAAGAATCTAAACAATTATGGGAAAATCAAATAGATGAATTAAGACACACTATAGGTGCTTAATTTTATTGCTTTTTTAATAACAAAACCCAACATTAATGTTGGGTTTTTTGTGCTATAAATTTAAAATACATTAATTTTGCAGTTCTAAAATATCAAGCATGATTAACTTTAATGGTGAGCTTTTATCTCAAGGAAATATACAAATAACTACTCAGAATAGAGCTTACAAATACGGAGACGCTATTTTTGAAACCATAAAAGTATTGCCAAACAAAGTTGTTTTTTGGGAAGATCATTATTTTAGGTTAATGGCTTCTATGCGAATGTTACGTATGAAAATACCGTTAAGTTTTACTTTAGAGTTTTTAGAGCAACAAATTTTACAAACTGTTGCAACACAAGAACAAGCCAGTGCTTATAGAGTTCGGTTAAATGTTTTTAGAAAAGATGGTGGGTTGTATTTGCCAGAAACAAATACAATTGATTATTCTATAGAAGCAGCTCCTTTAGTATATAAGACAAAAGAAATTTACTCTTTAGATGTCTATAAAGATTTTTACAATTATTCGGGTCTTTTGTCAACTATAAAAACCAATAATAGAATGTTAAATACTTTGGCAAGTATTTTTGCAGATGAAAATGAGGTAGATAACTGTATCCTTTTAAATGAAAAGAAAGGTGTAGTAGAAGCTACAAATGGTAATATCTTTATGGTGAAAGGAACCGTCATAAAAACACCTGCACTCACAGAAGGATGTATCAAAGGGATTGTACGAAATAAAGTTATAGATATTATTTTAAAAAACAACCAATATAAATTAGAAGAAACAACCATTTCTCCTTTTGAAATTCAGAAAGCTGATGAAGTTTTTATTACCAATGCAATTATAGGTATTCAGCCGGTAACTAGTTATAAAAAAACTACTTTTAAAACGATAGTTGGTAAAAAAATGGCAAGTAATTTATCTGTACTACAGATAACAAGTGCTTAGTTTTGATTAAAATCACTTGGTGCATTTGCCCAAAGTTTATAATCACCTCCTTTTTCTAATAATTTATTTTTCCATAAATTTTTATCATCTAGAGATAAAATATTTTCAAAATTATTATTTTCTAAGAACCACAAATTTTCATTCATTTCTTGTTCTAACTGTTGTTTTTCCCAGCCAGAATAGCCCAAGAAAAATCGGATGTCAGATTCTTTTAGACTGTTATTGTTTAATAATTCTTTAAGAGATTCAAAGTTTCCTCCCCAGTAAATTCCATCAGAAACCTCAATACTTTCAGAAATTATTTCGGGTTGGTTGTGTATAAAGTATAAGTTATCTTGTTCTACAGGTCCACCTTGATATACTGAGAAATTACAATTTATTTCTGGTATTAAATCATTGATAGTATATTTTAAGGGTCTGTTAAGAATAAAGCCAACCACATTTTTTTTTGTAAACTCTGTAAGTAATACGATTGTTCTATTAAAAGAGGTGTCATTTAATATCGTTGGCTCTGCAATTAATAATTTTCCTTTTGCTGGTTTCAAATTTTGATTTTAATATAGGTACCTAAATGTACTAAAAATTTTAACAAAAAAAAACTCTCTTTAAAAAGAGAGTTTTGTATACTTAATAAAGTAAGTTTTAGTTTACAGCTTCGCTTAAACCAGCACCTGCTTTAAATTTTGCTACATTTTTAGCAGCAATTTGAATAGTTTTACCAGTTTGAGGGTTTCTTCCTGCTCTAGCAGCTCTGTTAGAAACAGAAAACGTACCAAAACCAACTAAAGCAACTTTGTTACCACCTTTTAAAGCAGAAGTTACATTACCTGTAAAAGATTCTAATGCTGCCTTAGCTGCTACTTTAGAAATTCCTGCATCAGCAGCCATTGCATCGATTAAATCTGACTTGTTCATAATGAATTGTTTTTTTAAATTAAATAATATATTTTTTTTGCCTTATAGCTTAACAAATATAGTAGGATTAAGGGCTTATGCAAATTTGGACCCCATAAAAACCACTTTTTGTTAATAAAATGAGTTAAATTGTTAATAACGACAGTGAAAAAGTGTAATTATTTTAAAAATTTGTAAAAACCTTACTATTAGAGTCTTTACAAGACTTTTGCATCTTCAGTAAATTGATAGCCATTTAAAAGGCTTTGAGCATCCATTTTTTTCTTACCAGAAAGTTTAATTTCATCAATAATTATAAAACCTTCTTTAACTGCAATCTTTAATTCTTTTTTTGTAGTAATAATTTTTCCGATTGTTAAAGTATGCGATTCAAATACTTTTTGAACGGCATATACTTTTGCAGTAATTTCTTGTTCTCCATTCCTAATTGTTGTCCAAGCTGCAGGAAAAGGGTTTAGGCCTCTAATTTTATTGTAAATGTTTTCTAAACTATCTGTAAAATCTATTTTACAGTTTTCTGTATTTAGTTTATAGGCAGTTTTTTCTTCTAAATTTAGTTGTTTGGTAGTCGTTATTTTATCTTTAGATATTAAGTCTACTGTTTTTAAAACAAGATCTGCACCTAGATGCATTAATTTATCATGTAAAGTACCAACAGTCTCCTCTTTTAGAATAGCAATTTTTTCCTGTAAAATAATTTCTCCAGTATCAATTTTATCATCAATAAAAAAAGTGGTTACACCTGTTTCTGTTTCACCATTTATTATTGCCCAATGTATGGGGGCTGCTCCTCTATATTCTGGTAATAGAGAGGCGTGTAAATTAAAGGTGCCTTTTTTTGGCATTTGCCAAACTGTTTTGGGTAACATTCTAAAAGCAACTACTATTTGTAACTCTGCATTTAACTTTTTTAACTCAGTATTAAAGTCTACGTTTTTTAAGTTAGTAGGCTGTAGTATGGTTAAACCATTAGCTGATGCATATTTTTTTACAGCAGATTCATTTAATTTTCTTCCTCTACCAGCAGGTTTGTCTGGTGCAGTAATAACACCAACAACATTGTAATTATGATCTATTAGGCTTTTTAAAATAGTAACCGCAAAATCTGGTGTACCCATAAAAACGATTCTTAAGTCTTTCATAATTTATTGTTTAATTGGTATCTATTTAAATGATTGATTGTAATTTTATTTTCTATTAGCAATTCTTGCAAATGTATTAAAATGTCTTTTTCGTTTGCGGTAATTTGGTTGCAAATTTCTGAAGATAACAAATGATTTCCTTTTAAAAGAAGAAGAATTTTATTAGCTATGTTTTTAGTGTTTTTATTTTTTTCTGAGATACAAACATCGCAAATGCCACAATTTTCTTTTTTATTTTCATTAAAATAATTTAAAATCTGCAAACTTCTACAAATAGTGGCAGTTTCTAAATAATGAATCATGTCATCAGATTTTTGTTTCTTTTGCTTTACCAGCTGCTTTATTTCTTTTGCAAACCTATTAATAGTATAATCATCCTCTCTTGGTAAAAGAAATCTAATTTGTGCTTCATTATTTATAGAATTATAGATAACAATTTCATCTTTTTGTAAACGTTGTAAATTTGCTATTACAATTTTTGTTGTTAGTCCTGTTTTTTTAGCGATAAAAAATTCGTCAATATTAACTTCATTTTCAAATATACCAGCATAGGTTCTTAACAGCGTATTGGTAAATTTCTTTAAAATATTATTTTTATCAAGATAATTTAAAACGGTTTTACTGCTAACAGTAAATTGAAGTGTTGCTTTTTTATTATAATTGTTTTCAATTTCAACTATTCCATTATTTACCAATAATTTAATAGCGGTATCTACTTTTATTGAAGGAATTTTATTTTTTTTAGAAAACTCTAAAAGGTTAAATAAGTAAGATTCTGTTGGTTGTTCGCCAAATGAAATTCTGTAAGATTGACAAATCTTCTTATAAATCTCTTTTACTTCTTTTACGCTAATTTCTGTTTGATGCAATCGATCTTTGTACAACAGAATGTCTGATTGGTTATATAGCAATACTGCAAATGATTTTTCATTGTTTCTACCAGCTCTTCCAGCTTCTTGCAGATAGTTTTCTATACTGCTCGGGATGTCTAAATGTATAACCAAACCAACATTGGCTTTATCGATACCCATACCAAAAGCATTGGTTGCTACCATAATGGGTGTTTTTTCTGTTAGCCAATTGCTAAAAGAACTATTTTTTTCTTCCGTAGAAAGACCCGCATGATAAAAAGAACTACTGTAGTTGTTGGCATTTAAAAAAGAGGCAATCTGAGTAGTTTTGTTTCTAGAATTTACATAAACAATGGCAGGCTTTTGGGTTTTCTTAAATATTTGAAGCAGTCTTTGTAATTTATCTTCAACATTAAATATTTGGTAAGCTAGATTGTCTCTAAAAAAAGACTTTTTAAATAAAACAGGACTTTTTAAACTTAATGAAGTTGCAATGTCATCTAAAACTTTTTTATTTGCAGTTGCAGTTAATGCTATAAAATTTACCGTTGGATGTAACTCTCTAAGAAGATTAATATTTCTGTACGATGGTCTAAAATCATGACCCCATTCAGAAATACAATGCGCTTCATCAATGGCTATTAAATTGATATTTAATTCTTTTATTTTTTGTTGAATAAAATAAGATTGAAGTCTTTCTGGTGATATGTATAAGAATTTAACACCCCCAAATTTAATATTATCAAAAAAGGATATTAATTCTTCTTGTGATGTGCCAGACTTTATAGTAACAGCTTTAATGCCTTTGTCGGTTATGTTTTTTACCTGATCTTGCATTAATGCAATTAAGGGAGATATTACAAGGCAAACACCATTTTTTGCCAAAGCAGGTATTTGAAAACAAATAGATTTTCCGCCTCCTGTTGGTAGTAAAGTGATGACATCTTTGTCTTCTAATACAGCATTAATAATCTCTTCTTGTAGTGGTCTAAAGCTATTATAATGCCAGTGTTTTTTTAATATTTCTATTGATGAAATCATAGCTCGCAAGAGAGCGAATTAATAATAAAATTTGTTCTTTCTTGAATATTACCAAACGGAACATTGATTAAATTATACCCTAAACTCTTATAAGCTTTTTGTAAAAAAGTATCTATTATTTCTGTTTCTTCAAAAGATTCGTACCGTTCGTTATCAGTTGTATGAATTTCTTTCCATGGAGTAAAATGAAATACTTTGTCATAAGAATACAACTTGCTTTTGGTTAAAAAGGTTGCGGGGTATTTTGTTTTAAAATAATCCATGTAGGCATGAACATCAGGAATTCCTCTGTCAAAAAAAATAATGTTAGAATTTGCTTTTTTTGCCTCTAAATATTGCGCTTCTCTACCTTTTAAAAGTAGTTCACTAAAAAGTAGAGGTTCTGTTAAAAAAAGTTGATCTATACCTTGTTCTTTTGCTTCTAAAGTTACTTTTCTTGAAATTTCTGGCATGCACAAATAGTCTCTTTTTATTAACTCATCTAAAACCGAAGTTTTACCTGTTCCTGGTCCACCAATTAATACTATTTTATGTTGCATCACACAAAAATAAATGATTCCATTAATAAAACTAATTTTTAATGTAATTTTGTGTAACTATTTTTAAGATTTTCTATAAAAAAAAGAGATATGAGTATTGAAAATGATTTTTATACAAAGTTAAAGCTTCAGTTAGATGATACCACAACCTTTCCTGCAGATTATATGTACAAATTTATTGTGCCTTCTGATGGTAATCAAGTAGAAGAAGTAGCACAGATTTTTAATGATTCAGGCGCGGTCATCAACACAAAAAAATCTAAGACCGGAAAATATATTAGCCTTTCTATCGTATTAAAAGTAGCCAGTGCAGACAAAGTAATTTGGTATTATAAAAAAGCAGAAAAAATTAAAGGAATAATTTCATTATAATTAAAAATATGAAGAGCGTAGTTTTAGTAGTTTTATTAGCTGTTTCATCAGTTGTATATTCTCAAAATAAAGAGAAAGTTTTAGTGTCTATTGATGGTGAAAAAACAACAGTTTCTGAGTTTAAAAGAGTGTATGAAAAAAATTTAGATGCCATTGATAATGAAGCAGCCAAAAGTGTTGTTAATAATTTAGATTTATTTATCAATTATAAGTTAAAAGTAAGACAGGCTTACGATCTTAAATTAGATACGGTTAAAACATATATAAGAGAATTAGAGACTTATAAAAAACAATTATCTACGCCTTATTTACAAGATACAACTTTTATAGATAAGCTTGTAAAAGAGGCATATTACAGAACAAAATTTGAAGTAAAAGCAAAACATATTTTGTTAAGAATACCAAGAGATGCATTGCCTAAAGATACATTAGTAATTTACAACAAAATTTTAAAATTACGTGAACGTATCTTAAACGGCGAAAAGTTTGAAACAATTGCAGCTCAATTCTCAGAAGATATTTCAGCAAAAGATGATGAAAGAACTGGTAGAAAGGGCAATGGTGGTAATTTAGGATATTTTTCTGCTTTTAGAATGGTTTATCCTTTCGAAGATGCAGCATATAAGACAAAGGTTAATGAAATTTCTATGCCCTTTAAAACCCAATTTGGTTATCATATTGTTAAAGTAGATGCTTTAAAGGAATCGCAAGGAGAAATAGAAGCAGCTCATATTTTAATTAGAGATACTTCTGCTGTTGGTAAAGTTAAAATAGATACTATTTACACTAAATTAAAGGCAGGTGAAGATTTTGAAACCTTGGCTACAAGTTTTTCAGAAGATCCAGGATCTAAAAATAACGGAGGAAAATTAGGTAAATTTAGCACAGGTAGAATGGTAAAACCATTTGAAGATGCTGCTTTTGGCCTAAATAATATAAATGAATTTTCTAAGCCATTTAAAACAAACTTTGGTTGGCATATTGTAAAATTACTTAAAAAACACCCAATACAATCTTTTGAAGATATGAAGGTAGGTTTAAAGGCAAAAGTTAAAAAAAGCCCTAGAATGCAACTCTCTGATAAAGCAGTTATTAATAAACTTAAAAACCAATACAACATTGTTGAATTTGAGGAGGCTAAATTAATTTTGAATGATAAAAATATTAGAGCCATTCATAAAGATTCCTTACAAAATGTGCTGTTTAGTATTAATGATAAAAATATTACACAAGAAACATTTGTAAACTACATTAGAAATAGAAGGCATATTGCCGTTTTTACACTTTATAATAGTTTTAAAGATGCTCAAATATTAACCTATTACAAAGAAAATCTTGTTAATACAGAACCAGATTATGCTGCTACTTTAAAAGAGTATGAAGATGGATTGTTATTGTTTGAGTTAATGCAAGATAAAATATGGTCTAAATCTTCTAAAGATACACTTGGTTTACAAACTTTTTTTGACAAGAATATTAAGAAATATAATTCTAACAGTCTAAAAGAAGTAAAAGGGCAAGTAATTAACGATTATCAAGATTTTTTAGAGAAAAATTGGATTGAAGACCTTAGAAAGAAAAGTACCATTAAAATTAATAAAAGAGAGTTAAAAAAAATAATTAAACATTACGATAACGCTTTATGAGATATTTAGCTATTTATTGTTTTTTATTATCTTTTATTTCTTGTGATTTTTTTAAGCCCAAACAAGTAAAATCGTCTACCGATAAAATTGTTGCGTCTGTAAACAATGAAAATTTATACAGAAAAGATTTAGAAACTATTTTACCAGAAAACTTTGAAAAGCAAGACAGCATTGTACTTGTTAATAGTTTTATTAATAGTTGGGCAATTAAAAGACTTTTATTAGACAAAGCAAAAAATAATAGTACTCAAGAAAATTTAATTCAGATAGATCGATTGGTTAATGATTATAAAGAGAGTCTTTTAATTAATACTTATAAAGAGCAACTTGTTAAGCAACAATTAGATACAGTTGTAAGTGAAGAAGAATTAGAAGCTTTTTACCATCAAAACAAAGAGAATTTTAAATTAAACGAAGAATTAGTTAAAATAAAATATCTGCATGTAGACAATACAATACTAGAGAAAGACGAAATTATAAAACTCTTTAAATCGACTATAATTACTGATTTAGAACTATTAGAAAAAAAAGAGTTGAGTTTTAAATTTCATCAATTTAATGATTCTATTTGGTCTCAATTAGATAACGTTTTGTTAAAACTGCCTATTTCGAAGCAAAAACTGTTAAAAAAAACAAAATTCCTTCAAAAACAAGATTCAATAGGTTTATATTTGGTGGCTATAAAAGATGTTTTACCACGTAATTCTATTGCGCCGATAAGTTATATAACATCAACCATAAAACAGATGATTTTACATAAGCGTAAAATTGAATTAATACGAGGAATCGAAAAAATAATAGTAAAAGATGCAACACAGAACAACAATTTTAAAACATACTAAAGTATCAATCATTACCCTTCTTTTTAGCGTTATTAGTAGTGTTTCATTTGCACAGCAAACAAAGATAGACGGTGTTGCAGTTGTTATTGGTAAAAACATTGTTTTAGATTCTGATATCGAAAAATTTAAACAAGAGATTGTAGTAAGAAGTGAAGGTAAAATTACTATTACAGATTGCGAGATGTTAGAAGAATTAATGCAACAAAAATTAATGGCACACCATGCTGTAGTTGATAGTGTTACCGTGTCAGATGCAGAAATATCGGGAAGAGTAGATAGAAGTATCGATTATTTTACACAACAATTTGGTTCTGTAGAAAAAGTGGTAAAAGTATATGGCTTTAATGACTTGGCAGATTTAAAAAAGGAGTTGTCTACAGTACAAAAAGAGAATCTATTAATAGAAAAGGAACAAGAAAAAATCACAGAAAAAGTAGATGTTACTCCAGAAGAAGTTAGGTTATATTATGTTGGCTTAAAAGAAAAGGGAGAGTTGCCACAATTTCCTGCAGAGATTGAGTTGGCACAGATTGTTATAAAAGCAGTACCATCAAAAGAAGAAACCGAAAAACTTTTGTCTAAGCTTAATGAGCTTAAAAGCGAAATAGAGCAGGGCGCTAGTTTTAGAATGAAAGCAATTATTAACTCAGACGACCCTGGTGTAACTAGTAACGGAGGCGAATATACCGTAACTAAAGAGTCTAGTTTTATAAAAGAATTTAAAGAAACAGCATTTACTTTAGATGTTGGTCAAGTATCTAAGCCTTTTAAATCTGAGTTCGGATACCATATTATGCAATTGCATAGTATTAAAGGAAACACTAGAGTTGCATCCCATATTTTAATGCAACCAGATGTGTCTGAGCAAAAGTTAGCAGAGATTAAAGAAAAAGCAGAAAGTATTATTTTAGAAATTAGAGAAGGAAAAATTTCTTTTGAAGAAGCTGTTAAAAAATATTCGAATGATGATGAAACTAAAAATAGTGGTGGTTTAATAATTAACCCCTCTACTGGTGAGTCTAAATTTGATTTAACAAGAATGGATCCTGCTTTTTATGCACGTGTAAGTGACCTTAAAAAAGGAGAAATTACCGAGCCTTTTTACGATGAAGAAAGATCTGGAGATAAAATGTATAAGTTTATTTTGATGAGAGATAGAACAGATACTCATACAGCAGATATTATTGAAGATTATGTTAAAATTCAACAATTAGCACTACAGAAAAAGAAAGAAGAAACGATTACAAAATGGTCTAAAGAGAAAATTAAAGATACTTACATTAAGATAGGTAAAGATCATGGTAATTGTAGTTTTGATAAAAACTGGAAAAAAGAAGTACGTTAATTATTTTATTAATCAACGTTTTACTTTTAAACTACAAGTATATATTAAAAACCGTAACTCATTTTATGAGTTACGGTTTTTAGTTTTAATTATTTTCGAAAAAACTAAAGACGTTTCCTCCATAGCGTTTGTCATAACTATGGTTTTTGTGATTAGAAAGATCTGTATGTTTAGAATGCTCTACAATTAATACGCCTTCTTCATTTAAAAGGCCTCTTTCAAACACAAGATCTACTATTTTTAAAAACTCACTTTCCTCAAAATCATAAGGCGGATCTGCAAAAATAACATCTACTTTTAAAGGCGTTTTTTCTAAAAATTTATAAACATCACTTTTAAATGTTTTTATTGGTAATTCTAACTGTTCTGCAGTTTGATTGATGAATTTTATACATCCGAAGTGCGCATCTACAGCATTGATGTCTTTAGTACCTCTAGAAGCAAACTCATAACTAATATTACCAGTACCAGCAAAGAGGTCTATTACAGCAATATTATCAAAAAAGTAGGTGTTGTTTAAAATATTAAACAAAGACTCTTTTGCCATGTCTGTTGTAGGCCTAACAGGTAGGTTTTTAGGTGCAGATAAACGTCTGCTTTTGTGTTTTCCAGAAATTATTCTCATGTACCTAAAAGTATATAGTTAGTGTGTTTTGGTGTGTTTAGTTCTTTAAAAATAGGGTTGTTACTTTCTAAGAAGTTACAATCTCTAATATATTTGTATGCTATTTTATATAAGTCAGATTCTAATAAGATAGCGCCTGTAAAGTACACTTTTATTTTTTCTGTATCTATTTTTAGTTGCTCGAAAGAAAAAAGTAGATAATACATAAAGTCTTCTTTGGATAAAAAAGAAAACGAATTTGAAAAAAATAATTTTTTATGCTCGATAACAACCAAATCAAAATGATCTTTAGCAACATTTATGTAAGCTGTTTTTTCTTCTGATGTTGTGTTTTTTAGTAATTTTTGAATGTATACAGTTAAATGATGTTTGTACTCAAACTCACCAAAATTTTGATATAGATAGTTGTTTATATTTACATAAGGCACGTAAATATTTTTAGCTTCTATTGCCTCAATATCATCATAAGCAATAAAATCTGTTGCCAATGTTTTTATATTAAAATTTAAATAATCCTTGCAATTTTCTTCTTTAAAATACTTGTTAGGTACAATTGCAAATAAATGATTTTGGTAGATGGCATTTATAGAAGAAAAGTCTTTTTGTAAGTGAATTTCTGAGTTAAATATTTCTTCAACTTTTTTTAGTAATTCTTCTGGCGAACTTTGTTTTTCTTCGAAACTAAATTCAGAAAAATAGACATTTTCTTTCGTACTATTATCAGTAATACAAAAAGAAAATCCATTCAAACTAAATTGAATGGATAAGTCTAAATCTTTTATGTTTTCTAAAAAACGAATTGTGTTATTCTTTTTTATCACTATCTTTTTTGTCATAAAACGGTGGCCAGTTTCCACCAGTTGTAACTTCATTTAAAGAACCTACAGAAACAAATTCTCCTTTAATTTGATCTGTTGCACCTGCTTCTAATTCTTGTTTAATTAAAGATGCATCCATTCCTTTTAAAATACTAGCTTTGTCTGTTTTTACAAAGAAAGTAGGTACTACTAAACCTTGTACTTTTTCTACAGATCCTATTTCTATATCAAACTCTTTACCAGGTACGCCAGGTACTTTAAACATTTCTTTGTAGTTGGTGCCTTTAAAATATTTTAATACTGGTTCATAGCCAATGGTATCTGTTTTTCTTTTTTCAACATCAACAATAATTCCACCACCTCTGTTTTCTTTTTCTACAATCGTTTTAGTTTCTGTTAAAGCTAATTTTGCAGTATCTATAAATCTAATTAAACCTGCTTTGTCTTTAGTATAGTTTCCTGTAATTTCAAAATGTTTTACTTGTGCGTCTCTAATAATTTTTAAGTTATCAACTACTTTTGCATATTTAATTACTTTGTTTTTATTAAAGATAATTGGTTGCATAATACCGTAGTATATTTTGTATACTAAAAATACAGTTGCACCCAATAGTAATAAAGATGCTACCCATCTTAATTTTAATGGTAAATATTTTACGATAACAATTGCTAAAAGTACTGCAACTAGAACCGCTGCTAAAATCATTCCAAGTAATCCCATTTTTTGTTTTGTTTTTATAGTATTAAGGCAAATCTACATTTTTTTTTTTTATGTTAAAAATTTTTATTTATAATTCAATGTATCTTTGTATCATTAATTTATTTATGGTACAAAATACATCAGATTTTTATTCAGAATTACTTAAGAAATTTCAGTTTTCACCTACAGTAAAACAAAACAAGCTATTGCGTTTATTAAGTGATTTTATTTTTACTGAAGATAAAGATGCTTTGTTTTTGTTAAAAGGATATGCTGGTACCGGAAAAACAACTACCATTAGTGCGTTTGTAAATAGTTTAGCCAGCGCTGGTAAAAAAGCAGTTTTATTAGCACCAACTGGTAGAGCAGCAAAAGTAATTGCTTTGTATGCAAAAAGACCCGCTTTTACGATTCATAAAAAAATATATTTCCCCAAGAAACAATCTAATGGAAGTGTAGATTTTGTGTTACAACCCAATAAGCATAAAAATACTATTTTTATAGTAGATGAGGCTTCTATGATACCAGACAGCAGGCAAAATCAAAAATTATTTGAAACAGGTTCTTTGTTAGATGATTTAATAAAGTATGTGTATGCAGGGCATCAATGTAAATTAATTTTTATTGGAGATACAGCTCAGCTGCCGCCTGTTAAATTATCGATAAGCCCAGCATTAGAACAACAAAATTTAATGTATGATTATCATAAAAATGTTACCGAGATAGAGTTAGATGAAGTTATGCGTCAGCATGAAGATTCTGGCATTCTTGCCAATGCTACCTTACTAAGGTTAATGATACAGAATGAAACTACTAATTTTAAATTTGATGTTGATTTTCCTGATATTATTAGGTTAACTGATGGTTATGATATTGAAGATGCTTTGGTAACTGCTTATGATTCTGAAGGCATAGAAGATACTGCTTTTATTGTTCGTTCTAATAAAAGAGCCAACCAGTACAACGAACAAATTAGGATGAAAATAAGGGGGCAAGAAAATGAAATTTCTGCTGGTGATTTTATCATGGTTGTAAAAAATAATTACTACTGGTTACAAGAAAATTCTACGGCTGGTTTTATTGCCAATGGAGATATTTGCGAAGTGCTAAAAATATTTTCAATTAAAGAATTGTATGGCTTTAAGTTTGCCGAGGTAAATGTTAGAATGATTGATTATCCTGACATGCAACCTTTTGAAACTGTTTTAATTTTAGATACTTTAACAAGTGAAACACCTTCTTTGTCTTATGAAGAGTCTAATAAATTATATCAGGCTGTTCGAGAAGATTATGCACATGAAAAATCGAAATACAAACAATTTATGGCCATTAAAAAGAATGCTTACTTTAATGCTTTGCAAGTTAAGTTTTCTTATGCAATAACTTGTCATAAGTCTCAAGGTGGTCAATGGCAAACTGTTTTTATAGAGCAGCCGTATTTACCAGAAGGTGTATCTAAAGAGTATTTTAGATGGTTGTATACAGCTTTAACAAGAGCCAAAGATAAAGTGTACTTAATAGGCTTTAAAGACGAGTTTTTTAATGATTAACGTAGTAAATAGTTAAAAGAGATTTGTCCGTAAGAATGACCTTTATTCATTCGTAAATTTTTAGATTTATTGGTATTGTATAGAAATGAATAACCTAGAATAAACCTATTTATAGTATGTTTTACACCCATTTCTAGATTAAAAATAAACGGATTTATTTCATTAGTAACACTACTGTTTTTATTCAAAAAACTACCTTGTATAGTAGCATCATAACAAGTAAACTGTAACATCGGTTTTACATAAAAAAAAGATTCTACGTTATTGTAATAGTCAGATTGTTTGTTATTTAAATTTGTATTAAAACTAACAGAATTTATATTTTTTTGTAGTGGTTTAAAGCCAATTCTAGCAATCAATCCAGATGCAATATTTGTATGAACCGTTCCTATGTTTAAGTAGTTTGTGTTTGTAACATCAAAGATGTTGTTTTTTGAGGTGTAAAGCGATTTGTAATAATTTAATTTAAAGTTTATTGCCAAGGCATTTTCTATTTGATATTCCCAGCCGATGGCCTTTTTAAAGCCATAAATTTCATGAATAAATTCTTGTAAATTTTTAGCCATAGCATTTTCACCTAAAACACCTAATTGAAAATTAATCTTTAAAATTTGATTGTTTTTATAGCTATTGCTTATTCCGAAACCAGCATATAAATGACCCGCAAAAGGTCTGTCATGTTCAATAATACTGCCAACAACAGCGTTAAATGGAGTATACATTTTGTGGCCAATCTCCCAACTGTAAATCTTTTTTATAATTGACTCTTTTTTTTTGTTTGAAAGGTGTCTGTATGAAATAAAAAATCCATTTGTATAGTATCTGTCTTTCGAAGTAGATACATACAAATCGTTTTCTGATGTTAAAAGAATCTCTTTTGAAAATTTCTCTTGAGAAAATATTAAAGAGGTACTAAATAATATAAGTGTAAAAAAAATGCATTTCATAAGTATCAAAGATAAAATTTCTAATTTAAAAAGCTCTTTTTTTAATGATATCTATAAAAAAATAGTTATTTTAGATTTTGTAAATTCAATAAATGAAAACAAAAAATAAACTAAGCTCCGAAGATTTTTCTAGATTAGAAACCGTAGAAGAATTAAGGGCTCTTATTCAAGATAAAAGTAAAGATTGTAACAAAGTAGAAAAAACAATTTTATATAATGAAGAGCTGCGTTTACTTCAGATAGAGTTGGTAAAACTGCAACAATGGATTTCTAAAACGAATAAGCGAATTGCTATTATTTTTGAAGGAAGAGATGCTGCAGGAAAAGGAGGTAACATTAGAAGATTTATGGAGCATTTAAATCCGAGATCGAGTAGGTTAGTGGCTTTAAACAAACCAACAGAAGTAGAAAAAGGACAATGGTATTTTCAGCGTTATATAAAAGAATTACCCAACCCAGGAGAAATTGTTTTTTTTGATAGAAGCTGGTACAATAGAGCGGTTGTAGAGCCAGTTATGGGGTTTTGTACCACACAACAATACAAAGAATTCTTAGTTCAGGTGCCAGAATTTGAGCACATGATGTATGAAGATGGCGTAATTATTATAAAATTTTGGCTTTCAATAACCAAAGACGAACAACTAGACCGTTTTGAGGAGCGAAAAGAAAACCCCTTGAAACGATGGAAATTTAGCCCGGTAGATAAACAAGGACAGATTCTTTGGGATAAATACACCCATTATAAAGAAGAAATGTTTTCTAAAACACACACTTCTTATAGTCCATGGATTATGATAAAAACAAATGACAAGCAAGTAGCTAGATTAGAGGCGATACGTTATGTTTTATCTAAGTTTGATTATGAAGGCAAAGAAGATGTAAAAACCGTTTTAACACCAGACCCAAATGTAGTAATGCGTTATTACAGATCAAACACTAATATCGATTAATCGTATGATAGAGATTACACCTAAAATTTTAAAGAAATTAAACTCTAAAAAAGGCTTATTAGCACTAATTTCTAAAAAACCTTTCAATATCGAAAGAGCCGTTAGATATGTCGATTATCAAAAGAGATTAAAAAAATTACAAGTAGAGGTAATTCGTTTACAGACTTGGGCAATAGAAAATAATGAAAGGATAATAATTGTTTTTCAAGGTAGAGATGCCGCAGGTAAAGGAGGCGCAATTAGAAGGCTTACAGAGCGAATTAACCCAAGGCATATGCGAATTGTTGCCCTACCAAAACCAACGGAAGATGAAAAATCTCAATGGTATTTTCAAAGATATGTAGAGCAGTTTCCAAAGGCAGGAGAGATTGTTTTTTTTGATAGAAGCTGGTACAATAGAGCGGTGGTAGAGCCAGTAAATAATTTTTGTACACCAGAAGAATATTCAATTTTTATGAATCAGGTAAATGATTTTGAAAGAATGATTTTAGAATCTGGCATTCACTTAGTTAAAATTTATATGTCTATTTCTAAAAAAGAGCAAGCAAAACGATTTGTAGACATAAAAAGCGATCCATTAAAACAATGGAAAATGACAAAATTAGACGAAAAAGCACAAATTTTATGGGACGATTATACCGAGTATAAAAAAGCAATGTTTGCCAAAACAAATACTGAAATTTCTCCTTGGAAAATTATAAGAGCCAATAGAAAAACAGAGGCTCGTATTAATGTAATCAATCATATTTTAGACAGAATACCTTACGACAAAGATTTAGAGATTTAAGTAATTTGCTGTTTTACTTCAGAAAAAATAAAATAAATTTCTGCGGCAATTTCTCTATTAGTTTTTAAGTAAGTTTCTTCCTCTTCAATAGTTCCGTCAGAAAATTTTGGGTCTACAAAAGGCAAGTGAAATCTTTCAATAGCATCCGGTATAAAAGGGCAATTTGTATCTGCGTTATTGCAAGTTATAATTGCAATAAAAGGTTTTGTGTTATCAACCTCATCAAATTTTTTAGAATACCCTAAAATGGTTTTTTTAGCAACTCTTTTCTATTCTCATCTAATTGAATAGTATTAAAGGCATTTGTGAAGAAATTATCTGTAGAACTCGTAGGAGTTGGTTTCATCTTGCTATTTTTGTAACAAATATAATATCATAAGAAAGAGAAAAAAGTTAATACAACGTTAAGAATGAATTTAAAAGTAGGAGATAAGGTAGCAGTTTTAGATGCTGTTTTAAAAGGTGAAATTATTGGTATTAACGATAATGAAATTTCTGTTAATGCAGATGAAATGATTTTTAAATTTAAAGCATCTGAACTTGTAAAGATTGAAGTAGAACAGCACGAATTGTCTAAGTATAGCGATATTAATAACAGTTTACTTCAAGAAAAAATAGCGACTAATACTCCGAAAGTAAGTCTTTTTAAAAAGGAAAAAAAAGAGGTGATTTTAGAGGTAGATTTACATATCCAAAAATTAGTGAAATCAACCTATAAAATGGATAATTATGATATGTTGAATGTTCAATTAGATGTCGCAAAAAATAAAATTGAGTTTGCAATTGCAAAAAGAATACCCAAAGTGGTATTTATTCATGGGGTTGGAGAAGGAGTTTTAAAGTCTGAATTACATAGACTTTTGAATAAATATCCTGTTAAATATTACGATGCTTCTTATAAAAAATATGGTTTAGGAGCCACCGAAATTTATATCTATCAAAATAGTAATTAATTGTATTTTTGTGTTTATGAAAACTGTTTATTTAGACAATGCTGCTACCACTCAAATAGATGAAAAAGTGCTAGAAGTGATGCATGCTTCTATGCAAAATAACTTTGGAAACCCTTCTTCTACACATCAAATTGGTCGTAAAGCAAAATCTGCTGTAGAAACTGCTAGAAAAAATATAGCCAATCATTTTAACGTATCTGCATCAGAAATTATTTTTACAGCTGGCGGAACAGAGGCAGATAATTTAATTTTAAATAATGCCGTTTTAAACCTTGGGGTGCAAAGAATTATTACCTCTAAAATAGAACATCATGCAGTTTTACATACTTGTACGCATCTTAAAAACACCCAAGATATAGAATTAAGTTATGTAAATGTAGATGAATTTGGTCAGCCAGATCTATTGCATTTAGGGGCCTTGTTATCAAACAATACTACCAAAACATTGGTAAGTTTAATGCTGATAAATAATGAAATAGGAACCCTTTTAAATACAAAAAAGATTGTAGATTTATGTAGCGCTTACCAAGCTTTATTTCATTCAGACACTGTGCAAGCAATTGGTCATTATCCTATAGACTTACAAAAAACACCTATTGATTTTATTGTTGCAAGTGCTCATAAATTTCATGGACCTAAAGGTGTTGGTTTTGCCTATTTTAAAAAAGGTTTTGGTGTTTTACCTATGTTTTATGGTGGCGCACAAGAAATGGGAGCAAGGTCTAGCACCGAAAATGTACATGCAATTCTTGGTATGGAAAAAGCCTTAGACATTGCAATTGCTAATTTACAGAATGATAAAAATTATATAGAAAATATTAAAACGTATTTTATAGAATTATTAAAAAATAATTTTAAAGATATTGCTTTTAATGGAGCTTCATCTAATTTACAAACAAGTAGTTATACTATTTTAAATGTACGTTTTCCGTTTTCAAATGCTTTTTTATTATTTAAGTTAGATTTGGCAGGTATTGCAGTTTCTGGTGGTAGTGCATGCCAAAGCGGAAGTAATACAGGTTCTCATGTTTTATTAGAAATACTAAAAGAAACAGATACAGACAAAACATCGGTTCGTTTTTCATTTTCTAAATTCACCAAAAAGTCAGATATTGAGTACACAGTAGACGCAATAAAAAAACAAATTCCATCGCTTACTTAGAGATCTTATTTAATCAGTGTTTTTAAACCTATTTTAGTTTTAAGAATGAAAGATGGTAAGAGATTCCGAAGTTGATAAACGGGCTACTCAACGTGCCACCTTTAGCACTTACAAAACCACCTGCAGCTCTTAGGTTTAATGTATTTGATACCTTGTAGTTTACACCAGCACTTGGTTTAAAAATAAGTCCTTCTCCTGTACTTATGTTTCCACCACCTGCAGCGCCACCAATAAATTGAGTGAAAAAAGAGGTTGTATTATTAAATAACATATTGGTTTTTGCACCCAAACCTAGCAAACCTTCTCCGTATGCACCTGCATTACCAAAATTAGCAAATGAAGTTTGAGCGGCTATAAAAAAATTTTTATTAAGATCTAAATTTACTTGAAGAGATATTTGATGCATATTTTCTGTTGGATCTGTTTCTCTTTCAGCACTAAAATATACGTCATGTTTTACAATAACATCTAATCCTTTAAATTTGGCTTTCTTAAAATTATTTTCTTCTAATTTAACGCCATTTCTATTCACGTAATATTTAATACCTAGGCCAAATGTACTGGTATAAAAATCTTTGTTTGGTGTTAACAAGTAACCTTTATTTAATGATACATATATATCGTTAAATAGTCTTTGTTCTAAAGAGATGTCTGGGTATAATAAAAATCCTCCTTTGGTATCTACACCACCACCGCCTCCAGCTCCAATACCAAATTTTGCAGCTATTTTAATTCTGTTTTTATTAAAGTTAGCTAGGTAGCCAGCACCTACTAAAACATCCATATATCCGGCTCTAATTCCGTTATAAGCGCCATCAACTTTCACAAAAGTAAACCAGTTTTTATTTAGATAAGAACTAAATTCAAAACCAGCTAAATTGATTGTTTTTCCTTTTAAAATTTCTCCATTTGAAGCTTTTGCATCGCTTAAAACGTTTAAATTATTAAAGTGAAACATAATAGCGTTTCTTTTTGAAGTCGCATTCCAAGTAGTTTGTTTTAATTCATTGATGTCATATTCCTTTTCTTTATTGTTAGAATATGAATAATTAAAATTCAAAGGTATTTCTAAACCAACATTTAATTGATGTCCTTTAATAAGCCCATTGTCAAAAAAATTAACATAACTATAGCCGGTATTTATAGAAAAATTTTTAAAATTATATCCAAGGTTTACGTGTGGCAGTATAAAAGCACCACCACCGTCTGGTGCGCCTGCACCGCCACCGCCACCAAAATGAAAGCCAGTATCTAAATAAATATTTTTGTAGATTTCTTTTTTAATACCAGCATTAACACCTAAGGTAAAAAAGCCGCCTCTGTTGCCGCTAACAGCTCCATAAAGACCAACACCTGTATACCACAGATTATTAAAAGTTAAGTTGTAATGAATACCAGTAAAACCCATGTTTTGTTCATCAGGGATAGTTGTTATTGGCATTTTAATAGAAAGGAAATCTATTTTTGCAAAACCATTTTGAGTTCTTTTTTTTGGAATATTTTCATTTTGAGAAATCATACATTGATACGTAATAAGCATCAAACATATAGTAAAAACCTTTTTCATAATTATTTTATCTTTTTTCAATACTAATAACAATTGTTTTAGAAGTTGGTGTATTACTTTTATCGGCGCTACTTTTTAGCGGTATTAAAACATTTGCTTCCGGAAAATAGGTAGCTGTACATTGTGCTGGTATATTATATGGCACCACTAAAAAACCTTTTGCTTTTCTTTCTTCTGATTTAAAATGACTGGTAATATCAACCAAATCTAATTTTTTAAAACCAAGCCTTTTCATGTCCTCTTTATTCATTAAAATAATTCTTCTCTCATTTAAAATACCTCTATATCTATCATTTAAACCATAAATAGTAGTATTATATTGATCGTGAGTTCTAATAGTCATCATTAAAAATTGATTCTTATGTAGTTTAATTTCAGAGGGTTTATTTAAACTAAAATTTGCTTTACCTGTTTTTGTGGGTGTAAAATTATTTTCTCTTGCATTGTTAGGTAAATAAAAACCACCTTTATTTCTAATACGTTTATTAAAATTTGAAAAGCCAGGAATGGTTGCCTCTATTTTATCTCTAATTAAATCGTAGTTAGAAGCTAAAGAAGTCCAGTTTGTTGTGGTCTTTTTTATAGTTGCATTGGCAATTCCTGCAACAATTGCCGGCTCGCTATATAACTTATCAGAGCACGGTTTTAAAGTTCCTTTGGATTGATGAACAATACCCATAGAGTTTTCTACTGAGACAAATTGTTCTTTATCTGCTTGATAATCTATCTCAGTTCTACCCAAACAAGGCAATATAATTGCAGTTTTACCAGTAACCAAATGGCTTCTATTTAGTTTTGTAGAAATTTGAACAGTTAAATTGCAATTTTCTAATGCTTTGGCAGTAAAAGTAGTATCTGGGGTTGCAGAAATAAAATTACCGCCCATGCCAATAAATACTGATGCTTTTTTGTCATGCATGGCCTGTATCGCGTTTACAACATCGAAACCATGTGCTCTCGGGGCTTTAAAATGAAATTCTTTTTCTAGGTTATCTAAAAAGTCAGTATTAGGTTTTTCCCAAATACCCATTGTTCTGTCTCCTTGAACATTAGAATGTCCGCGAACCGGACAAGTACCTGCGCCTTTTTTTCCGATACTTCCTTTTAGTAGTAAAATATTTACAAGCTCTCTAATATTATCAACGGCATTTTTATGTTGAGTTAAACCCATTGCCCAACAAATAATAATTTTTTCGTTTTTAATAATTAACTCAGCTGCTTTTTTTATTTCATCAAGGTCTAAACCTGTTTTAGGGTATAACTCTTCAATAGAATAGCGCTCTAAATCTTCTAATAGAGAATCGATGCCCGCTGTTTTGTCTTCTATAAATTGATGATTAAAAACCGTACCAGGATTTTTAATTTCTTCTTTATGCATCAATTTTAAAATCGTTTTTAACAAGGCAACATCACCATTAATTTTTACTTGAAGGTAAATATCTGTTAAATCTTGTCCTTTGCCAATCCATTTTAATGGGTTTTGTGGGTCTTTGTAGTTTACCAAGCCAACTTCTTGCAAAGGGTTGATTGTAATTATTTTACCCCCATTTTTTTTGGTATCACTTAAGGCTGTTAACATTCTAGGATGATTGGTGCCTGGGTTTTGACCAATAACAATTACTACATCTGCATGGTTAAAATCATCTAAAGTAACAGAGCCTTTACCTATACCAAGAGTTTCTGTTAAGGCAACTCCACTCGATTCGTGACACATATTAGAGCAGTCAGGTAAGTTATTGGTGCCAAATTGCCTTACAAATAATTGATACAGAAATGCTGCTTCATTACTAGTTCTGCCAGAGGTATAAAAAATTGCTTCATTTGGCGATTTTAATAAATTTAGTTCGTTGCCAATTTTATTAAAAGCATCATCCCAAGAAATTTCTTGATAATGTGTACCTCCTTCTGCTAAATACATAGGATGCGTTATTCTACCACTTTTACCAATTTCGTAATCAGACATTTCAGAGAGTTCTTGAATCGAATGCGTCATAAAAAACATTGGCGAAACCTTGTTTTTTGTAGCTTCTTCTGCAATTGCTTTGGCACCGTTTTCACAATATTCAGCTAAAAAAGCTCTTTTTTGATCTGGATCTGGCCAAGCGCAACCTGGGCAATCAAAACCATCTAGTTGATTTATTTTAGAGAGTAATTGTATGCCTTTGCCAACCCCAACTTCTTTTTTAACATGACTTAAAGCACTGCTAATAGCTTTTACGCCAACGGCACTTTTGGGATTTTCGTGTAAATGAATTCCGGTTAGTTTTTCTGAAGTTAGTTCTTTTGCTTTTTTAGTCATGCGTTTCAATTCTGTTTGGGTTTGCATAAATTGTCATCCGATTCTCTCTTGTAAAACCAATCAAACATATACCAAATTCTTTGGCAAAATCAACAGCTAAAGAAGAGCAGGCAGAAACGGCAACTATTATCGGAATTTTAGCAATAAATGCTTTCGAAACAATTTCATAAGAAACGCGTCCGCTAACTATTAAATATTTAGCTTTTTTAAGATTGTTTTTACTTAGTAAATCGCCCACAACTTTATCTACAGCATTATGTCTACCAATATCTTCTTTAATCGTTAGTAGTTTTTGTTTGTTATTAAAGATAGCGGCTGCATGGCTTCCGCCAGAACTTTTAAAGGTGTTTTGTAATTGGCTCATTGTTAGTAACATTGTATGTAAAATAGCGCTAGAAAAAGAACTTGTTTCTTCTAATTTATTGCCTTTTACCTTTATGTCTTTTAATTCTTTTTTGCCGCAAATACCACAAGAAGAAATAGATAATAAGGTTCTTTTGTTAAGGTATCCCTTCCCTAACAAGGTCTTATTAATATTTATATTGATGATTGTAGGAATTGAATCTTCTATTTCTACGATTTCAAAAATTAAATTTTCAGTTTTTTTATAAATGTCTTCGGCAAATAGTAATCCTCTAATAAGTGCTTCATCATTATCTGGCGTTCGCATTACAACCGTATATGGCTCGCCATTAATATTAATTTGCAATGGCGACTCTAGTACCAATGTGTCAGAATCTATTGTCTGAGTATTGTTTTTAATTTTGATGGCTTGATAGACGAGCGTTTGCATAAAAAATGGATAGCTTTATTACAAACTTAATGAAAATACACACCGATAAAAAGGAAAATATAGAAACTATTTTTTAACTATTTATTTCAATTTTAATAGCTTTTGTACAAATAATAACAACTAGTTTGTTTGATGAATAGGTTGTAAAAAAAAGATATTGATTACCACCTTCTTTAATTTTTGTTTCTTTTCTTATTTGTGCAACTGACTTTGGGAAATTTCGAGTAGTAATATTAGCCTTATTGTTCTTTAAAAATTGTTTTATTTTTTTCTTATCATAATTTAAAACATGTTCAACTTTAAAGCATCTTCCAGGAAAATCAATTAGTTCTTTAGAGGTGTATAAATGAGAATGTTGTGCTATTTTTAAAACATTTAATTGATTTGCAATAGCAATAAAACCACCTGCTTTTAAAATGGCAGCATTTGGTTCATACAAGTATTTATCGGTATCTGTGTAAATTGTATTTGCCTCTTGTTTGTATTTAAAATTAAAAGTTTGTTTGGTGTTTTTAACAATGTTTATGGTCTTAATATCAATCTCTTTTTTAGTATTCTTTTCTAATAAAAAAATCAATTCTTTAACTTCATTATTAATAGCAACAACATGAATTTCTTTTACATATTTAAGTTCATTAATCGTACTGGTAATATCTAGAATAGGAGAGTTCTTAATTAATATTTGAGTTGTTTTTGTGAACAAAAAATCAATATTTTCTGGCACATTAGGTAGGCAGTCTTTTAATAAAAAGACCTTGCCTTTCGTTTCATTTCTTCTAGATGGATCAATGTAAATACAATCAAAACTTTTATCAGATTTTTTTAAATAATCGAGACCGTTGCCAGAAAAAGTTTCAATATTTTTTACTTTTAATTGTTTATAATTATGATTTACGATTGTTGATAAATCGCTATTAATTTCACAATGTGTTACTTCTTTAAAATGCTTAGAAAATGCATAACAATCTACTCCAAAACCGCCAGTAATATCTATCATAGATTTCCCGTTAATTAAAGAAGCTTTATAATTTGCAGTTATTTCTGATGAGGTTTGTTCGATACTAATTTTTAAAGGATAATAAATGTTTTTAGAGGAAAACCAAGAAGGTAACTTTTGTTCAGATTTTTTATTTGCAATTATTTGATTTGCTAATTCTTGAACACTAACATTCTTAAAAGGACTTCCTTTTAAAATCAGTTTTGTGATATCTGAATTTAAATTTTGCTTTATAAAAAGCTGAACTTCTGTATCTAAAATTGCTAAATTCAAAGTTTATTTAGAGGTCTTTTGTGATTGATTTTACAATCTTATTATCAGATAAAAACTCTTTTAAAATTACTTTTAATGCAGTATACAAGGGTACTGCAGTTATCATTCCTATAACACCAAAAAGTAAGCCGCCAATAATAATTATTAAAAATATTTCTAAGGGATGAGATTTTGTTGTTTTCGAAAATATAATTGGTTGACTTGCAAAATTGTCTATTAATTGGGCAATTAAGTAGCCAATCATTACATAGGTTGTTGTTGGTAAAATATCATTCTGAAAATCTAAACCAATATTGCTAGTCATCGACAAAATAAACATCATAACGGCGCCAATTAAAGGCCCAATATATGGTATTAGGTTTAACAAAGCACATAAAAATGCGATAACAATAGCGTTATCAATCCCAAAAATAAGTAAGATAATTGTATATAATACAAAGAGAATTGTAATCTGAATAATCAAACCAATAAAGTATCTTGACAGTAAACTATTAATGGTTTCTAATGATTTAGAAAACCTTTTTTCTGAAGTGTTTGGTATCATTGTCATTACTCCCTTTTTAAGTAGTTGACTGTCTTTCATAAAGAAGAAAGAGATAAATAAAACAGAAAATAGACCAATACTTAAAGAGCCAACAGTTGCCAAAATAGCATTTAAAAAATTAGGTATTTCTTTAAATTGAGCCATAAAGTCGACATTTTTAATTTCACTTAAAACATCAATTCCTTTTGAAGAAAAATATTGGTTTATTTGATGAAACACTTCCTGAATATTTGCTTGCAATTTATCTACTTGTAATAAAGACAAACTTCTACTTTGTTCTGTAACTAACGGAATAAACATAATAATTAACCCCATTAATAAACCGAGCATAATTACCATGGTAAACACTACTGCAATTGTGTTCGGAAACTTTAATTTATTTCTTAAAAATAAAATAATTGGTCTTGCAATTAAAGATAAAACTGCAGCGATAATAATGTAAACAATTACAGATTGAATTTTAAAGATGAAAAAGCCAAAGAGTAAAATACCAATTATTATTGCTAAAGCCCTTAAAATACCTGATGTTATTATTTTAGAATTCATTTAATTATATCCTTTTACGTTTTCCATTTTTAAAAATCTGCCATTATCAAATTGATGATTTGTAGATAATAAAGTGCCACTTTTTGTGGTAATCCAATCTTGCCAAGTTGCAGAAACCTCTTTCATTTTCATGCTTGGCACTGTCATTTTATAACTTTCTGGTATGTTGTTTTCATCTAAAATCCAAAGATAAGAATCACCAGGAGTAGAGCCGCCTTGGGTATATTTAACCAAAAGTGTATTTTTGTCATTAATTCTTTTATAACTTCTAATTGTACCTTTATCAAAAAGTTTATGAGGTGCTACCATCCAAAAAGAGTCATTATTAAAAATATGCCATGCTTTTTTTACAACCAAAGAATCTTGAGTTTTTTGCGATTCATTGTTATAAGAAACAGTACTTTTTTTAATATTCTCTGGATAAAGTTTTACCTGAATAGTATCCCAATAAACATCTACAATATGCTCTTTTTTATACCATTTAAAATGTCTTTTACCAGCAAAACTCCATTCTAAATACCTAGTATTTTTATATGCTTGATGATTAATTGCCTTTAAAACCATATTAGCTAAGCTATCTGCTTTGCTATTAATTGATGATACATTACCCATATCTATTTCTAAGCCAAACAAAGAAAGTTGATGTTTTGTTGGTAGTTTTATGCCTGTTTTTGTTTCTTTTAAATCAGACCAAGTTGCCGATACGCCTCCTATTGGTAGTATTGATGTCCACATTTTAAAGGAAGTCGGTAGGTAGTTTTTATCTAAAACCCATAAGTATGAATCTCCAGGAGTAGATCCTCCGCTGGTGTAGGTTATAAGCAGGGCTTCTTGGTTTTTGTAGTTTACAATTCGTCTTTCTGTTCCTTTATCAAAAATTTTATAAGGAGCAACTAGCCAAAAAGAATCATTGTTAAAGTAGTCTATTGCCTTTTTTAGTAAATCATTATTTTCTACCCTTTTATCAGCTACAAAAACAGTACTTTTTGAGGTGTTTTTTGTGTTTAAAAGTACTTTGTTTTCATTCCAAGAAACTTCAACTATATGTTCATTTTTAAACCATTTATAATGATTTTTATTTCTAAAACTCCATTCTAATGTTTCTGTATTTTCGTAAGCTTCATAATTTAAAGCAGTAAGCATTTTATTAGCTAATTCATCTGCTTTTTTACCTGTTTTTCCTTCAGGTAACGGTTCGTTATAAATCATATAATAAATACCAAAAATCACCAATATTATTAGTACTAAGACTCCGATTAACTTTACTGCTTTTTTCATTTTTAGTACTTTAGTTAGACTGCTAAATTATTAATTTTTAAAAGAAGAAACGATTTGTTTTCTATGATTACTTTTTATTTTTCTTGTGGATTAAAAATTTTTAAAAACTTTTTTGGTAAATCGATGGTAATAGAAAAGTCTTTTTTGCTAAAAGGATGTGTAAAGTTTAACGCAGAGGCATGTAAAAACAAGCCTTTTCCTTTTAATACTTTATCTTCTATAAAATAATCTTTATCACCTAAAATAGGATTTTTAATTGATAATAAATGTTTTCTTAATTGATGTTTTCTACCGGTTTTAGGAGTTAGTTTTACTAAATTTAAATAATTAAATCGTTCAGATTTTACACTTTTTAAAACGGTATATTCAGAAAAAGCAGTTTTATTATCAACCAAACTATTAATAAACCCTTTCGCATTCATTTGCCCGATTGTTATGGCTAAATAAGTTTTCTGTATCTTTTTTTCTTCGAATAATTTATTTAATTTTAAGATAGCTGTACTTGTTTTCCCAACCACTAAAAGACCACTTGTAGGGTAATCTAATCGATGAACTGGTTTTGGATTTACAGCATCTAATTGAGTGCTTTTTTTTAGATTTTGAGACAATGCATTTGCAATGGTTACAAATTTATTACCACTCACTAAAACTCCGGCTGGTTTGTTAATAATGGCTAAATAATCATCTTCAAAAATTACTTCTAACGTTAATTTTAAGCGGCTATAATTTACCGATTCTTCTGCTTCAAATAATTCTATATGTTCTCCACCAGTAATATATTTAGCGGTGGTTGCCATTTCTTTGTCAATTAAAATAAGTTTTTTTTTGATGGCCTTTTTGATACCAGATTTTGTGGGTATTGTGTTAAAAATTCCAACGGCATATTCTTGAAACCTAATCTTTGCAATATTATTTTTTACTTTATGTGTTTCTATCAGAATCACTATTTTGCAAATAATTGATTTATATCTCTAAAAGCCTTAAATTCTAAAGAGTTGTTTTCTGGGTCATTAAAAAACAAGGTTGCTTGTTCACCTACCTTTCCTTTAAAACGAATACAGGGTGCTATTATAAAATCGGTGTTTACTTTTTTTAAGTTTTCGGCCAATTCATGCCAATCATCCCAAGACAAAACAACGCCAAAGTGAGGCACAGGAACATCATGACCATCTACAAGGTTTGTTACTGGTTTTTTCGGTTGGTGTTCTTTCTTTTGATGAATGACTAATTGATGTCCGAAGAAATTAAAATCTACCCATTCTTCTGTACTTCTGCCTTCTTCGCATTTTAAAATATTTTTATAAAAGTACCTGCATTTTTCTAGATTTTTAACGGGTATTGCAATGTGAAAAGGTTGTAACATTTTTGGTTGGTTTTTATTGATAAAATTGGTGTAATATTGTTAATAACCAGCAGCTTTATCATCGCCTCTAGGGTCTGCACCACCTTCTAATGTGCCATTTTTAAGAACTAAGATTCCTTCTACTTTTCCTATGACAGGCGCGTCTTTTTCATTAATATTATACCCTTTTTCTTTTAACTGATTGGTTGTTTTAGTACTAAATTTATTCGGTTCCATCATAATTACATCTGGTAGCCATTGATGATGAAATCTTGGCTGATTGACAGCTTCTTGCATTCCGAAACCAAATTCATGCACATTTAAAATTGTTTGTAAGACAGAGGTAATAATTGTAGATCCGCCAGGTGTACCAACCACCATCCATAGTTTTCCTTGTTTTTCTACAATTGTTGGTGTCATAGAGCTTAACATTCTTTTTTCTGGTTTTATTTCATTTGCTTTGGCACCAATTAAACCAAACATATTTGGTACACCTGGTTTGCTAGAAAAATCATCCATTTCATTATTTAAAAAGAAGCCTAAATCATTGCAATATAATTTAGATCCATACGCACCATTAATAGTTGTAGTTACAGAAACGGCATTGCCAAATTGGTCTACAATGGCATAGTGAGTTGTTTCATCACTCTCTACTATTTCTATATTACCTTGCCCAATATCTGTTGATTTTGTTGCTTTATCAAAAGAAAAATCATTCATTCTGTCTTTTGTGTATTCTTTTGATATTAAGGTTTCTACAGGTATTTTCACAAAGTCTGGGTCTCCTAAAAAGAAACTTCTATCTGCGTAAGCTCTTCTTTCTGCTTCTGTAATTACTTGTATTGCCTTTATAGAGTTATGGCCATAATTACTTAAGTCAAAAGGCTCAATTCCGTTCATAATTTGTGCCAAACAGATTCCGCCACTAGAAGGTGGCGACATCGAAATTACATTTAAGTCGTCATACTTAAAAGTAATTGGAGTTCTCCATTTAGCCTCATACTTAGCCAAGTCTTCAAGCGTCATAATTCCGCCATTTTCTTGCATAAAATTCACCAATCGTTCTGCAGTTTCGCCTTTATAAAATTCATCTCTACCGTTTTTAAGAATTCTTTCTAAGGTTTCTGCAAGTGCATTGTATTTTATGGTGTCGTTTTCTTTCCATTTTTGATCAAAAAGAATGGGCTTTTTGTTTGCTTTCTCAAATAAAGGTTGGTATTTTTTAATACGAGCCTCTTGTTTTTTTGTGACTATAACACCTTGCTTTGCTAAATTAATTACAGGTTCTAATATTTCATTTATTGGTAAAATTCCGAATTTTTTATGAGCAGCAAAAACTCCTGCTACAGTTCCGGGTATACCAACAGCCATTGCACCCAAGGTACTTTTGTTTTTAATAACATTGCCTTGTGCATCTAAAAACATTTCTTTTGTAGAGGCTAAAGGAGCTTTCTCTCTATAATCTAAAGCACCGATTTCGCCATTATTTTTTCGGTAAACCATAAAGCCACCACCACCAATATTACCTGCATACGGATACGCAACTGCCAAAGCTAGTTCTGTTGCAGCCATGGCATCAAAAGCATTGCCTCCTTTTTTTAAAATAGCAACTCCTATTTTAGAAGCTTCTTCTCTTGCAGAAACCACCATTGCTTTTTGGGTAATTAACCCCGTTATTTTTTCTTTTTCTGCGGATGTTTTACATCCAAACATTAATAATGAAAGTATAGATAATAAGAATATTTTTTTCATGCGATATGTTTTTGATAGTGATAATAGTAAATGATAAGAAATCTATTGTTGCTTTTTCTTTACTATTATTTTGTGTTACTATTTAGTTCTTTCAATTTTTGGTCTGTGAATTTACATAAATCTTCAAAAAATAATGTAAAATCTTCTTCTAATTCCGTTTTTAATTGTTTTAAATCTTCAATGGCTAAATTCATTTTAGATTTTCCTTTAGTTCTGTGGTTCATTCCGTTTAAAACCTTTGCAATACCTTCTTCAAATTGATAATTATACAGAATGTTGTACTCGATCATGTAATTTATAAAATCTTGAGATTTTTTTGGTAACTCTAATTTTATGCTGTCAAAAAACGAGTAAATTCCTTTTGTGTAAATATTTAGTGGTATTGCAGAGTAATTTGACCAGTTTTTAGCCAAAAAGAAATCATAAAAAATATCGATAATCACACCATCATAGTGCCTATATCTTTGGTGTAAACGTCTTTTACTTTTTCTAACTATTGGGTGTGTGTCTGTAAAAGTGTCTATTTCTCTGTGTAAAAATATGCCTTGCTGAATTTCTTTTGAGTAGATCTCAAAATTATTACCTCTAATATGGTCTGCAATAAAATTGCCAATCATAATATTGGTATTGTTATTCGATAAATATATGTGAGCTAAGAAATTCATGTTATAAATGTAAACAAAAAACCACAGCTTTTGGCTGTGGTTTTATAAATATACATCTATTTTTTATTGTGTAAAAAAGCTATGTTATAGTTGGTTTTTTAACTGTTAAGCATTACTGGCATTACTAGCATTGTTACTTGCTCACCTTCATCGGTACCATCAATTTGCGTTAATATACCTGCTCTGTTTGGTAAAGACATTTCTATAACAACTTCATTAGAATTTAAGTTGTTTAACATTTCGCTTAAAAAACGAGAGTTAAAACCAATTTGCATATCATCACCTTGATAATCACAGCTTAAACGTTCATCAGCTTTGTTAGAGAAATCTAAATCTTCGGCAGAAATATTTAATTCTGTACCTGCCATTTTTAAACGAATTTGATGTGTTGTTTTACTAGAAAATATAGAAACACGTCTAACAGAGTTTAAAAAAGAAGCTCTATCTACGGTTAATTTATTTGGATTTTCTTTCGGAATTACAGCTTCGTAATTTGGGTATTTACCATCAATCAATCTACACACAAGTACAACATTATCAAAAGTAAATTTTGCATTTGCGTCATTGTATTCAATAGTTACATCGGTATCTGTACCTCCTAAAATACCTTTTAATAAATTTAAAGGTTTTTTTGGCATAATAAATTCTGCCGTTTGGTCTGCAGTTACATCTGTTCTAGAGTATTTTACTAATTTGTGTGCATCTGTTGCAACAAAAGTTAAGCTCTGAGAACTAAACTGAAAAAAAACGCCACTCATTACCGGACGTAAATCATCATTACCAGCAGCAAAAATAGTTTTAGAGATTGCAGTACCTAAAATACTAGCAGGCAAAACTGTTTTGCTTGGCGATTGTAAAGAAACTGCTTTCGGAAACTCTTCTCCACTAAAATAAGCCATATCATATTTACCCTGATCAGAGCTAATTTCGATGGTATTTTCTCCTTCTGTTTTAAACGTTAAAGGTTGGTCTGGAAACGTTTTTAAAGTATCTAATAACAATCTTGCAGATACTGCAATAGAACCAGCGCTATCGCTTTCTATATCTACTACAGAACTCATTGTAGTTTCTAAATCTGAAGCAGATACTTTTAATTGATTTTCAGAAATTTCAAATAAAAAGTTATCTAAAATTGGTAAGGTGTTGTTGCTATTTATAACGCCTCCTAAAACTTGTAATTGTTTTAATAATTGCGAACTAGATACAATAAACTTCATATACTGTTTTTTCTTAATTTGTGATACAAATATAACTTTATTAACTGACACTGAAAATTATTTTATTAACAGGTTATCACTATTTTGTTGATGCTTTTAAGACCTCATTTTCGATTCTTATTTTTAATGATCTAGTAAATAAATACGAACTTGGTATCGACATTTAATCAAGGGTACTTACCTTTTAGTACACAATATTTAAAATATACATTCTTACTTTTAGTTTGATGCATAAAAACTATATTTGCTATCATAGTACTTTTTTATAAATTGAAAAAGACTGTTTTATAGCAGTTTATTAAACTTTTATTAGGTTTCGTTTATAATCAAAAGAACTTTTATCTATAATTTCTTATGAATAAGCAAGCATTACTTTTTTTCTTTTTTTTATTAATATCGTTTAATTTGGTATCTCAAAAGCCTCAAAAATTAACCTCAAACCAAATTTTTGAAAAAATTGAGAAACTAAATTTTTTAGGAACAGCTTTATACATTGCAGCACATCCAGATGATGAAAATACCAGATTAATTGCTTATTTGGCAAACACTATAAAAGCAAGAACCGGCTATTTATCTTTAACCAGAGGAGATGGTGGGCAAAATCTTATAGGATCTGAAATAAGAGAATTACTTGGGGTAATTAGAACTCAAGAATTATTAGCAGCAAGAGCTATCGATGGTGGCGAACAGTTTTTTACAAGAGCCAATGATTTTGGCTATTCTAAACACCCAGATGAAGCGTTACAAATATGGAATAAAAAAGAGGTTTTAAGCGATGTTGTTTGGGCAATTAGAACCTTTAAACCAGACGTAATTATCAATCGGTTTAATCATAGAACTCCTGGTACAACCCACGGGCATCATACAGCATCTGCGATGCTTAGTGTACAGGCTTTTGATCTTGCTAGCAATAAAGATCAGTATACAGAACAGCTTAAACTTACAAGTGTTTGGCAACCTAAAAAATTGTTTTTTAATACGTCTTCTTGGTTTTATAAAACGCAGGAAGCTTTTGAAAAGGCAACAAAAGGAAAATTAACTTCTTTAGATGTGGGTGTTTATTATCCTTTAAAAGGAATGTCTAATAATGAGTTAGCTTCTGTGGCAAGTAGCCAGCATTTATGCCAAGGTTTTGGTAGATTAACAACAAGAGGCGCCCAAAACGAATATATCGAGTTTTTAAAAGGAGACAAACCAACAAATCAAACTGATATTTTTTCTGGAATTGATACTACTTGGAATCGTATTGAAAATGGTCAAAAAATTGGAGATATTTTATATGATATAGAGCAGAATTTCGATTTTAGAAATCCAGAGAAACATTTATCTTCATTAATGCAAGCCTATGTGTTAATAAAAAATATAAGTGACCCACATTGGCAATCTATCAAAGAAAAACAGATTAAAGAAATTATTGAAGCTTGTGCCGGATTGTATTTAGAGGCAAATGCCATGAGCTCTTTTACAACCCCGAATTCTAATGTAGAAGTTGCTTTTGAAGTATTGAATAGAAGCAAAGCAAAAATACTTTTAACAGAGTTAGTAACCGAAAAAGGGACTCGTAAAATTATAAAAAACACAAATTTAACAACCAACCAAAAGATTGTTTTTAAAGAAAGTGTTTTTATAAATCAGACAACTTATTCAGATCCGTATTGGTTAAAAAGCAAAGCTACATTGGGCATGTATAATGTGGCAGATCAAAAACTAATTGGTTTGGCAGAAAGTCAAAGTGCCTTAACAGTAGATTTTAAGTTGCTTATTGATGAAATTCCGATTACAATTACTAAAAATGTAGTTAGAAAATATGCAGAAAAAGACCAAGGAGAAATCTATGAGCCATTTTCTATTTTGCCAAAAGTAACTACAAAGCTAAGTCAGAAAGTAATTGTTTTTTCTGATGATGCACCTCAAACAATTTTTGTAGAAGTTAGAGCAGGTATCAAAAATGCCAAAGGTACAGTTGCTTTAACGGTTCCAGAAAATTGGAACGTATTGCCTAAAGAGATGAATTTTAATATTCAGCAAATAAATGGCATTCAAAAAGTAGCCTTTGAAGTGTATCCATCTAAGGAGCAATCGGATGGTAAGGTAGCTGTAACAGCTACCTTAGAAAATAAGATGTATGATAAAGAGTTGGTAGAAATTAATTACAGTCATATACCGAAACAGGTTGTTTTGTTAAATTCTGAAGCCAAAGTGGTTCGATTAAACGTAAAAAAAGCAGGAAATTTAATTGGTTATATTCAAGGTTCTGGAGATGCTGTTCCCGAAAGTTTGCGTCAGTTAGGATATTCGGTGACTACAATAAAGCCTTCGGATATTACGGCAGCTTACTTACAACAATTCGATGCTATTGTTTTGGGTATAAGAGCCTATAATGTAGTTAAAGAATTAAAATTTAAACAAAAATTTTTATTAGAATATGTTTATAATGGCGGCAATATGATTGTGCAGTATAACACCAATAGAGGAGTAGATGTTATGGCGCCTTATCAATTAGAATTGTCTAGAGATCGAGTAACAGATGAAAATGCAAGTGTTTTTATTTTAGATAAAAATCATTCGCTTTTAAATTATCCGAATAAAATTACTACAGAAGATTTTAAAGGGTGGGTTCAAGAACGTGGGTTGTATTTTCCGAATTCTTGGAGCAAAGAATACATGCCAATTTTTTCTATGAATGATACCGATGAATCTCCTAAAAAAGGGAGTTTATTAGTAGCAAAATACGGTAAAGGCAATTATATATACACAGGTTTAAGCTTTTTTAGAGAGTTGCCTGCAGGTGTTTCTGGTGCCTATAAATTATTTGCGAATATGTTGTCTGTAGGTAAATAGTAAGAATACCATTAAAGAATTAAAAAGTTATTATTCTTAACAAAAATAAGGTTCTAAAACTACTTTAGTTTTCTTATTTTTATAGATTGATAAATAAAGATGAATACGCTTAGCCCTGATAGAGCGGTTTGTTTAAGCTCTCACGCTTTTTTGCGTGAAGCGAGTAGCGAAAGCAGGTGCTAGCTTCAAATAACAATACATGAATAGTAAAAAATATACTTGGAAAAAAGAGTACTCACTGGTTTTATTGGTGAATGTAGTTTACATAATTGTGTTTTATTGTATTACTAATTATTATTCGTTTTAAAGATGGAAATAGCAAGTAAATTACATCTTATCGATTGGGTAGTTTTATCGATTACCTTAATTTCTATTGTTGCCTACGGCACCTATGTTACTAGAAAAAACAATAATGTAACCGATTATATTAAAGGAGGAAATGACTCTAAATGGTGGACGATAGGTTTGTCTGTAATGGCCACACAAGCAAGTGCTATTACTTTTTTATCTACACCAGGCCAAGCGTTTGATAGCGGTATGGGATTTGTGCAATTTTACTTCGGATTGCCCATTGCGATGATTATTATTTGTGTCGTTTTTATACCTATTTATCATAAGTTAAAAGTTTATACAGCTTACGAATTTTTAGAAGGTAGGTTCGATTTAAAAACAAGAACTTTAGCGGCAATTTTGTTTTTAGTACAACGAGGTTTGGCTGCAGGAATTACCATTTTTGCCCCTGCAATTATTTTAAGTGCAGTATTAGGATGGGATTTGCTCTTACTAAACATCATTATTGGTGTATTGGTTATTATTTATACCGTTTCTGGTGGTACAAAAGCTGTAAACGTAACTCAAAAGCAACAAATGATTATCATTTTTATAGGAATGTTAATTGCTTTTTTTATGATTATGAGTCAGTTACCAGCCAATATAACTTTTACAAAAGCATTAGAAATTGCAGGTGCTAGTAATAAAATGGAGGTATTAGATTTCTCTTTTGATTTAAGCAATCGATATACCGTTTGGACAGGTATTTTAGGGGGTACATTTTTAATGTTATCTTATTTTGGTACAGATCAAAGCCAAGTACAACGCTATTTGTCTGGTAAATCTATTAGAGAGAGTCAGTTAGGCTTAATTTTTAATGGGTTGTTAAAAATACCAATGCAGTTTTTTATTCTGCTGATTGGTGTAATGGTTTTTGTTTTTTATCAATTTAATCCATCGCCTTTAAACTTTAATCCGGGTGCAAATTCTGCTGTGCAAAACTCTAAATATGCCAATGAGTATAGCGTATTAGAAACAAAGCATATTACAATAGAAAACACAAAAAAAGAGTTGTTAATTGATGGAGTTCAAAAAAAGGATGTGCAACTTTTACAAGAGTTAAATTCTGCAGATGCAGCTATCAAACAACAATCAAAAGAAATCATTAATAGAATAGATGCCGAAAACGATCTTAAAAAAATAGAATCGAATGATAAAGATTATGTATTTATTCATTTTATTTTAAACAATTTACCAAGAGGATTGATTGGTCTTTTGCTGGCTGTTATTTTATCTGCAGCAATGTCATCTACTGCATCAGAATTAAATGCATTGGCAAGTACAACGGCTATAGATTTGTATAAGCGAAATGTATCATCACAAAAAAGTGAAGCTCATTTTGTAAAAGCATCTAAATGGTTTACATTATTTTGGGGTATTATTGCTATTGGAGTTGCTTGTATTGCTAATTTATTTGATAATTTAATACAGTTGGTAAACATTATTGGTTCTATTTTTTATGGCAATGTTTTAGGTATTTTTTTATTGGCTTTCTTTATTAAATTTATAAAAGGGCATGCCGTTTTTGTTGCTGCATTAATAACACAAGCAATTATTATCAGTGTATTTATTTTAGATTGGTTGCCTTATTTATGGTTAAATTTATTAGGATGTGCTCTGGTGATGATGTTTGCAGTTCTTTTACAGATATTTGTTTTTTCTGATAAAACTAAAACATCAAAAATTTAATATTATAGAATCATTACATGAAAGATAAAACGATACGTTGGGGAATTATAGGCTTAGGAAAAATAGCCAACAAATTTGCTGCAGATTTGGCAACAGTGTCTAATTCTGAGTTAGCAGCCGTAGCTTCTAGAGATAAAGAAAAAGGAGTGTTTTTTGCCAATAAATACGCTGTAAAAAAAGCTTACAGTTCATATGAAGAACTTGCGAAAGACAACGAAATTGATGCTGTCTATATAGCGACACCGCATAGTTTTCATAAAGCGCATACCCTTCTTTGCTTGCAGCATAAAAAAGCGGTTTTATGTGAAAAACCTTTTGCAATGAATTTAGAAGAGGTAACAGAAATGATTGCTGTTGCTAAAACAAATAATGTATTGTTAATGGAGGCTTTATGGACTTGTTTTTTACCTCATTTTAATTATGTTTTAAACTGTATTGAATCTAATACTTATGGTGTTTTAAAAAAGTTAGAAGCAGATTTTGGTTTTTATAGAGCGTTTGATACAGACAATAGGTTGTTTAAAAAAGAAGTTGGTGGTGGTAGTTTGTTAGACATTGGTATTTATCCAATTCTTACCGCTTTATGTGCTTTAGGAATCCCTAATGAAATAGATGCAAGTGCTACTTTTTTTAAAAATGGTGCAGATGCTACTTGTAATATGATTTTTAATTACAACAAGGCTGCCGCTATTTTAAAAAGCTCTCTAATAGAAGATACAACTACAGAAGCTGTTTTTACTTTCGAAAAAGCCGTTGTAAAAATGAATACACAGTTTCATGCACCAACTACTATTACTATTCTTAAAGACGGTAAAGAAGAGCATGTTAATTTTAATACCAATACAATTGGGTATAGTTTTGAAATAGCTCATTTTAATGAACTTTTAAGAGCAGGAAAAAAAGAGAGTGATGTTGTTTCTTTTGATTTTTCTAAAACTTTAATAAAGACCTTAGATCAGGTAAGATCTATTATAGGATTGTCTTATCCATAAAAAAATCTCAAGCATTACACTTGAGATTTAGTTTTCTATTGTTTAATTAAAATTACAATGCTCCCCATTCTTTTAAAGAAGCTTTATTCATTTTGATATAGCCAGTATTGTTTGCTTTTTCTGCATATTTTAATGATGCTTTAGCAGCAGCAATTGCACCTTTTGTATTTCCTGCTTTTGCGTGTATTAAAGATTGTTGTCTTAAATACCAAAATTTAGGGGCATCCGAAGTCATTTTTACAGCTTCGTCAATCCAAGTTTGTGCTTTTTTAATGTCTTTATTGGCTTGTAAATAATACACTGCTGCTGCATACATATCGTTTGCAGAAGGTCCGTTCATTACATTTTCTATATTTTTTGAAACCATTTTGTCTGTAGCTGTTTCAAACTTTAAACCAACATAGGTGTTTTCCCATAAAATACCTAAAACTGCAGAGTTGTTAGTTATGTCATCAAAAGTAATGGTAAATGTTTCAATAAGCATTGGCATTTGCTGCGCTGTTACTGTTGTTTTTGCTGCTATTTTAGTTTCGTCCCAAACACGAGGTGTACCCCAATTTGTAGCATCACTGTATAAAATAATGTCCCAGTTTTCTTCTCTTGGTATGGTGTATAAAGCATAGGTTCCTGCTTTTATTGTTTTACCATCAACCATAAAATCGGTAGAAAAGGTAAGTTTTGTATTCTCATTTGCACCCGTTCGCCAAACTTTACCATAGTCTTCTAAACCACCAAATATTTTTCTTCCTTTTACATTTGGTCTACTGTATTCTAATGTAATATTTGTTAAACCAACAATTTGTTCTGTTTTTTGAAACGTACTTGGTGCTGGTGTTTTTATTTGTGCGTTCATAGAAAAGGTAAAAATAAGCAGGCACAAACTTGTAATTATTTTTTTCATAAATAAATGTTTTTAATTTTTATAAAATTACAATTTCAAAAAAAGAGAAACGTTAACAAAAACTTAAAAAGGGATTGTATCTTTGTGCTTTACACTAATTTTTATGAACAATATAAGTATTTTAGGTTGTGGTTGGCTGGGTAAGCCTTTGGCTGTTTCTTTTTTAGAAGATGGTTTTTCTGTAAAAGGATCTACCACTTCTGATGAGAGAATTGAGGAGTTAGAAGCTTTGGAGATTGAAACGCATTTGGTAAATATTTCTGAATTTGAAGAGTTTGATTTTTTTTTAGAGTCAGATATTTTAATAATTGCTATTACTTCTAAAGACGTGGATGGTTTTGAAAATTTGATTTCTCAAATTCAAAATTCTTCTATACAAAAAGTTATTTTTATTAGTTCTACCTCGGTTTATCCGATGTCTAACAAAATAATGACAGAATTAGAACCTGTTTTAAAGACGCCATTAACAGAAATAGAAAACTTATTTAGACAAAACAACTTCTTCGAAACTACAATTATTCGTTTTGCGGGGTTGTTTGGTGGAGACAGACATCCTGCTAATTGGTTTAAAGACGGACGTAAAATTCCGCAACCAAAAGGGTTTGTAAACATGATTCACAGAGAAGATTGTATTGAAATTATTCATACAATTATTGCTCAAAACTCTTGGAATAGAACCTTTAATGCTTGTTCTAACCATCATCCTACAAGAAGTGAGTTTTATATAAATGCAAAACTTAGTAAAAATTTAGAACTTCCAGAATTTGAAGAAAATGAAGAGGTGAAATGGAAAATTATAAGCTCTAAAAAACTTCAAAATATTTTAGATTATACTTTTATTCATGACGATTTGCTCTCTATTTAATCTAAAAACTATTGTTACATTTTGTAATTTATAAAAAATTTAAAATGTATATTTTCGTTTTCTTAAGTAATTGAAAATAAACCCGAAAATAAATAAAACCAAAATAGGTAGAACAACATTTAAAAACTGCCAAAAACTTCTTTCTTTGTATGCTTTTTGCTTGTTTAAGGTTTTTATTTTTAATGTTTTGTTTCGTAGTCTCATTAAGCCGTCATCATCTAATAAAAAAGAAATACAATTTAAAAGAAAGTCTTTGTTGCCAAATGTTTCATTGGTCCATTTATCTCTATTTAAATCGAAGGGTTGTTCTTTTAAAAGTTGATTTTTACCTACGTCACCGTCTGCAATAACAATCATTTTATTTTTAGTAGATTTTTCTTTGTAAAGATTTGTTTCAAAGGGTTTTATCCTATTTTTATAAGCAGATTTAAAATTACCTTCTAGTAAAACTGCAAATAGTTGGCTGCCATCTGTATATTCATTTTCGTTTACTTTTTCTGCAATGCTCTGTAACTCTACAATTGTAGGTGTTCCTACTTTTTTAGTTAAAAGTGAACTTGTTAAAAGTGGCGTTTTTTTAAGGTTATTTTTTAAAGTATCGATAGCGCTAACAAATTGTAACCTTACAGGAGCAATGTTTTTTGTAATTTCATGATTTGGATTCCCATTCACTAACGGATGATAAAACCATTCTATGTTTTTAAATTGAGTTTGATTGCCAATATTACCTGTGGCTAAAGGTATTTTAGCAGCATATAAATCTTTAATTAAGTGAGTGTTTATTCGAACTCCATAAGAAAACAGTAAATCTGTAAGCGCTAAATCTCTTGGGTATGCAAGTAATTTACCTTCTTTAAGCAAGCTATCTTGTTCTGCTTGTACGTTGTCTATCATCCAAAGAGTTTTACCACCATTGGTAATAAACTGGTCTAGTAAAAATTTTTCTTTTTCGGTAAATTTTTCTGTAGGTTTTGCAATTATAGCAAGGTCTAACGTAGATATATCTGTTAGGGTTTGTGCAGCATTAGTTGCAACAGAGTCTAGCGTAAATTTAGCTAGTTTGTTCTTTTTTGCTACTTCGCTTAAAAAGCTATAAATATAAATGTCGTTTAATTCACCATTGCCAGTTAAAACTGCTACTTTTTTTTCTGAAGTTTTACTAATGGCATGTATTGCATTAGAAAAACAATACTCTAAATTTTCAATAGCTTTTTCTAACTGTTCATCTTCCGATGCTATAATTCCATTGGGTAGTAAAGAAACGTTGGTAGCTTTGTTTTTAAAAGAAATTTCTGCCCATGGAAAAATAATTGCTTCAGATAGTTTGCCAGCTTCTTCTACTGTTAATTGACTAGGCATCATTCCTTTTTTAATTAACCTTTCCCTTAAGTTGTCTGGGTTTATAAAATTAATTTTTATAAGTTTATTTACAGCTGTTACTTCTTCTAAATATTGTTTGGTTTCTAGTTGAAGTCTCTTAAATTCCGAAGGGAAATCGCCTTCTAAATAAACAGAGATATAAAGAGGTTCTTTAACTTTGGTAAGAATGTTTTTAGTTGTTTCAGAAAGAGTGTGTCTCTTGTTTTCTGTAAAATCGAATCGTTTATAAAAAGACTGATTTAGGATGTTTAAGAGTATTAAACCTATAAAAATAAATGCTATTTTTTTTGTCTTCTTATTCATTTTCGATTCTAGTTTTAGTAAAAAATAAAAAGAAAACGGTTACACTTATAAAGTAGATGATGTCTCTACTGTCTAATACACCTCTAGAAATGCTTCTATAATGTTCGTAAATGCCTATTTTTTTGATTGATAAGTCCGTATCAAAAGAATTGGCAATAGCATCAAAACCAAAAAATAAGAAAAAGGTTATTAATACTCCTAAAATAAATGCAACTATTTGGTTTTTAGAGAGTTTAGAGGTAAATAATCCGATAGAAATATAAGTTGCAGCTAAAAATAAAAGGCCTAAATACGAGCCAAATGTACTTCCGAAATCAATATTTCCGGGAGTATTACTTAATTGGTAAATGGTGTATACGTATATTAATGTTGGTACTAAAGCAGTTAAAACTAAAAGCAGTGCTGCTGTAAATTTACCCAAAACAATTTGCCAACTAGAAATTGGTTTTGTTTTTAGTAGCTCTATGGTTCCGTTATTAAATTCATCAGCAAAACTTTTCATTGTAATTGCAGGTATTAAAAATAAAAATAACCAAGGCGATAGGTAAAAGAAAGCATTTAAGTCTGCAAAACCAGCGTTTAAGATGTTAAAATCGCTTTTAAAAATCCATAGAAATAAACCATTAATCAATAAAAAGACACCAACTACCAAATAGGCAATTGTGCTTGCAAAAAACGAGTTGAATTCTTTTTTTAGAATGGGTATCAAATTATTGTTTTTATTAGTTTTAAAGTTTAACTCTTTTAAAAACGCATATTAATTTAAAGTAGTGTATTCACTTTTAGGAGTGTCTATAAAATTGATCACAATAATATCTCTATATTCAAGTCCTAATAAAGAATTTGCACCACCAACAGTATCAGAATTACTTCTGTAAATAGCAATTTCTAAATATGAAGCAGAGTTAAAAAGGGCTAATTTTTGACCCTCAAATTGCTGATTGCTATAGTTGCTATTGCTAGCAATTTCGTTATACTTCGAAAATATTTTAGTAAATTTATGTTTTTTAGAAATAATTTTAAAATCTCTTCCTTTACCAACATCAGTAAACATCTTTTTACTAATATTTGAAATTGCATTTCCGTAATTGTCAATGTAAATAACGCCACCAATAATTTGGTTTTCTGTTTGATTTACTTTGGGCTGAATTTCAGTAATTTTTTTATAGTCTGTAATTTCCTTTCCAATAACTGTTAAATTGCCGCCTCTGCCAATAAAACAAGCAACTTGCACAAAAACATCTAACACAGGAAAACTACTTTCTATGCGGTCATGAATATTTATTTCTACAATTTTAGCAGGTTTAATTTCGGCTGCAATCATAGAAATTAAACCATTGTCTGGGCATACAAAAAAATGACCGTCTAATTCTAAAGCAATGTGTTTGTTTTCTTCGCTTAACTCAGAATCTACCCCAATAATATGCACCGTTCCTTTAGGGAAACTCTTGTAAGAATTTTTAATAATATAAGCAGTTTCTGTAATGTTAAAAGGAGATATTTCATGAGTAATATCTACAATTTTAGCTTCAGGTAACTCTGTATAGATAGCTCCTTTAACAGCGCCAACAAAGTGGTCTTTGGTGCCAAAATCTGTAGTAAGAGTTATAATAGACATTTATTTACTGCTGTTAATTAAGTTGTGTAAAAGTTCTGAATTATTTTACGCAAATCTAATCAATTTAGAATTTTTATTCATTATTTTTAAATGAAATTAAAAATGCTTTTTAACAATTAAAAATAAACATTTGAACGAACGCATTATAGAGTTAGAAGAAATAAATCCAAAAGATTTTTTTGGTACAAACAATAGTACCATAGAGCAATTAAAAAGATATTTCCCAAAAATAAAGATTGTTGCTAGAGGTTCTCATATGAAAATTTATGGTGCATCTGATGTATTGGATGAATTTGAAATTCGTATGGAGAGGTTGATAAAGTATTTCAATCGCTATAATAAATTAGATGAAAATAGCATAGAGCGTATTTTAACTTCTACAGGAGATGACGAAAAACTCGCAGCATCAAAAAACTCTAAAGAAGTTTTGGTGCACGGTGTTTCTGGTAGATTGATTAAAGCCCAAACCGAAAACCAACGTAAAATGGTTGCTTTAATGGCAAAAAATGATATGTTATTTGCTGTTGGACCTGCAGGTACGGGTAAAACATACACCGCTGTTGCTTTGGCTGTAAAAGCACTTAAAGAAAAAGAGGTAAGACGTATTATTTTAACGAGACCGGCAGTAGAATCTGGTGAAAACTTAGGTTTTTTACCTGGTGATTTAAAAGAAAAATTAGACCCGTATATGCAGCCGTTGTATGATGCGTTACGAGACATGATTCCGCATGAAAGGTTAGAGTCTCACTTAGAAAAAGGTGTCATACAAATTGCACCTTTGGCGTTTATGCGCGGTAGAACTTTAGACAATGCATTTGTAATTTTAGATGAAGCACAAAATACCACCCATAATCAAATGAAAATGTTTTTGACTAGAATGGGAAAAAGCGCTAAGTTTATTATTACTGGCGATCCTGGTCAAATAGATTTACCTAGAAAACAAGTTTCAGGGTTAAAAGAGTCTTTACTTGCATTAAAAGACATTGAAGGCATTGCACAAGTCTATTTAGATGATAAAGATGTGGTAAGACATCGATTGGTAAAACAAATAATTTCTGCCTATAAGAGCATTGAGACAGAATAATTGGTTTTTGGTTTATGGTTGCCAGTTTTTAGTTTATTTTTGCAACCAACAACAAAATAACCAACAACCACAAACTATTATCTTAAATTAATGAACACAATAAACAATACCAATCTACAATTTCCCAAGCAGAAGTCGCTTTATATAGGTAAAGTAAGAGAGGTTTATAATATAGACAACCGTCTTTTGGTAATGATTGCTACAGACAGGTTATCTGCTTTTGACGTTGTTTTACCACGTCAAATTCCGTTTAAAGGACAAATTTTGAATCAGATTGCAACTAAAATGATGCATGAAACAGCAGCCATTGTTCCGAATTGGTTAGTTGCCAATCCAGATGAAAATGTAGCCGTTGGTCATTTATGCGAACCATTTAAAGTAGAAATGGTAATTAGAGGCTATTTATCAGGGCATGCAGCCAGAGAATATAAGCTTGGTAAAAGAATTCTTTGTGGTGTTGCAATGCCAGAAGGTTTAAAAGAGAATGATAAATTTCCAACGCCGATAATTACACCATCTACAAAAGCAGATAATGGCGAACATGACGAAGATATTTCTCGTGAAGAAATTTTAGCAAAAGGAATTGTTTCTGAAGCAGATTATTTAGTTTTAGAAGAATATACGCGTAAATTATTTACCAAAGGTTCAGAAATTGCTGCAAAAAGAGGGTTGATTTTAGTAGATACAAAATACGAATTCGGAAAAACAAAAGAAGGTAAAATTGTTTTGATTGATGAAATTCATACACCAGACTCTTCGCGATATTTTTATGCTGACGGATATCAAGAAAGACAAGATAAAGCAGTACCACAAAAACAATTGTCTAAAGAATTTGTTAGACAATGGTTGATAGAAAATGGATTTCAAGGAAAAGAAGGGCAGCAAGTGCCAGAAATGACAGATGAAAAAGTGCTTGAAATTTCTAATAGATACATAGAATTGTATGAGCAAATTACAGGAGAAACTTTTGTAAAAGCATCTACAGAAAATGTTTTAAAGAGAATAGAAACGAATGTAAATTCTTTTTTATCAAAATAAATACAGCTTACTTTAATACCTAAAATTAGGGCAAGCAGCAACTTAAAATAAAAATCAATAAATAGTTAATTTTATTACTGTTTTTAAAGTAATTAGTTAAAATAAACACACAAAAATGATTATAGAACCAAGAACAAGAGGATTTATTTGTTTAACATCGCACCCAACAGGATGCGAACAAAACGTGATCAATCAAATTGAATATGTAAAATCTAAAGGAAAAATTGAAGGCGCTAAAAAAGTGTTAGTTATTGGGGCATCAACAGGATTTGGATTGGCATCTAGAATTTCTAGTGCTTTTGGTTCAGATGCTGCTACAATTGGTGTTTTCTTTGATAAGCCAGGTACAGAAGGCAGACCAGGATCGCCAGGATATTACAACACTGCCGCTTTTGAAAAACACGCGAATGCAGCTGGTTTGTATGCAAAAAGTGTAAATGGAGATGCTTTTTCTAATGAGATAAAAGAAGAGGTAATACAGTTGATTAAAGAAGATTTAGGTCAAATAGATTTGGTAATATACAGTTTAGCATCACCTGTAAGAACGCATCCAACAACCGGAAAAAGGTATAAATCGGTTTTAAAACCAATTGGCGATATTTTTTCTAACAAAACAGTAGATTTTCATACCGGAAATGTATCAGAAATTTCTATAAATCCCGCAGAAGGAGATGATGTAGAAAATACAGTAACTGTAATGGGTGGTGAAGATTGGAAAATGTGGATGGAAGCTTTGCAAGCTGAAAATTTATTGGCAAACGGAGCAACAACGGTTGCATATTCTTATATTGGCCCAGAAGTTACAAAGCCAGTATATAGAAATGGTACTATTGGTGCTGCAAAAGATCATCTAGAAGAAACTGCTTTCACGATTGCAGATGCATTAAAATCAATTGATGGTAAAGCATATGTATCTGTGAATAAAGCATTGGTAACTCAGGCTAGTTCTGCTATTCCTGTAATTCCGTTGTACATTTCTTTGTTATATAAAATTATGAAATCGAAAGGAATTCATGAAGGTTGTATCGAGCAAATTCAGCGTTTGTATAGTCAGCGTTTATTTGGTGGCGATTTAGCTTTAGATGCTAAGGGAAGAATTAGAATAGACGATTGGGAAATGAGAGAAGATGTACAAGTAGAAGTTGCAAGTCTTTGGGAAAAAGCAACCACAGAAAACTTATCTGAAATAGGAGATTTAGAAGGGTATAGCAACGATTTTTATAATCTATTCGGATTTAAAGTTGCTGACGTAGATTATGCTGCAGATGTAAATGAAGTAGTGCAAGTGCCAAGTATTCACTAAATAGCTTTAGTAATCTAGAATACAATTAAAGTAATTTTTGATAAATAAAAACTACAAACCTCAAAGGTTTTTAACTTTTGAGGTTTTTTTATAATGAAAGCCGTAACTATAAAACAACTTAAAGACGAATTAGCTCATAAATCTGCTCAAGATTTAAAAGAGTTGTGTTTGCATTTGGCGCGTTTTAAAAAAGAAAACAAAGAGCTTTTAACCTATGTATTGTTCGAGTCGCATGAAGAAGAGAGTTATATTGCAACCCTAAAAGAAGAGGTAGATGTTCAGTTTGATGAAATAAACACCCATAGTTTTTATTACATTAGAAAAAGTATGCGTAAAATATTAACAGGCATTAAAAAGCACATACGGTATTCAAAAAAGAAAGAAACAGAGGCAGAGTTGTTATTGTATTTTTGTGCCAAATTAAAAGCGTTTAGGCCTTCTATAAAAAGAAGTGTTCAGTTGCAAAATGTTTTTGATACGCAGTTAAGAATGGCTAAAAAAGCCATTGAAAAGTTGCATGAAGATTTACAGTACGATTTTCAATTAGAAGTAGATAATTTATTAGATAATGAATAAAGAGAGACCGGTTTTAGAAAACCTATTAAAAGAGAATATGTCTGAATTAGAGATTTTTCAGAACACCACTTTACGTCCTGTTATTAAAATGCAACATAGTTTGTTGATACATTCTTTTAAAAACTACTTACAAAAAAGAAAAATAGATTTTACAAGTCTTACCGACCAAAAGAAAAGAAGTAAAATAAAAGGTGTTTTTACAAAAGATATTAATTATAAGAATTTTACTTTAGGATGTATTGTTGGGGCATTTTCGGAAGAAGAATATCAATTGTATGCTCCAAATTCTTCAGAAATACACAGAAGAATTCTTCAAATTATAATACAGAGAATTCAAGATTCAATCTTAGAAATTTCATGAAAAAACCGTTACCTATTGGCAACGGTTTATCAATCAACCAAAAACTCCTATTGTTTTACTAAAACTAACTATTCTAAACAATTAGTTTAGCAAGAAGTATCTTTATAGTATTATTAATACTATATCACAAAGATAGGTTTTTTTTGTTTAAATAAAATTAAAATAAGTTAAACAAAACTTAAATTTACTTAAAAAAGAACTAGAAGAAGGTTGTTGTATTATGTTTATTTTTAAGCCTATTGATGAGTTGATGAAGCTTTTAATCTTTAATTTAATTGATTTACAGAAATAAATATTTCCATAAAATTCTAATACCTACAAAAGCAATTAATAGTGCAGTTGTTTTTTTTAACAAAATAGGGCTAAAGTAGTTATTGCGAAGTCTATTCCCAATTTGGCTTCCTATAAATACAGTTACTAACAGTACAGCGGTTAATTGCCAGTTTATTGTAAATTCAGAATTTGAAGATTGCCCAATAAGACCAGCTATCGAGTTTAGTAAAATAAAGACACTTGCTGTAGCGGCAATTTTTTTAGGAGTATCCCAATTTGTAAGGTGAAGTAGCGGAGCTAAAAAAACGCCACCACCAATACCTACCATTCCAGATATAAAACCGATAATACTTCCGAAGCCAGCATTAATTATTTTATATTCTTTAAATTTAAGAGGTTTGCTATTAATTTTAGAGATAAACATGCTAGCAGCCGCAAATAAAAGCGTAAAACCTAGCAGTATAAAAAAGAAACTTTGACTAATTTTAAGCTTTCCGCCTAAAAAAGAAAATGGAATGCTAAAAAGAACAAGCGGTATAATTTTTTTCCAAACAATTGCTTTTTGTTTTTGAAATATATAGCTATTGCCAGATACTACTAAAATATTGCATAACAACGCTGTTGTTCTAATTTCTATAAAAGCCAGGCTTGTAAGTGCTAAAATGGCTAAATATCCAGAGCCACCGCCAAAACCAACAGATGAGTAGAGTACTGCAATTGTAAAAAATAGAAAAAGTAGTAGATAAAAATTTTCTAGCATTAGGTATTTCGTATTAGTAGTTTCAAAGAAACAAAAACTGTTTAGTATACCCATTAATTAAATAAACATTTTTGTTATTAATGCTAATTTAGTATATTTATGCTAAATTTATATATATGAATATAGAATCTTGTCCAAATTGCAACTCTAATAGTTACATTAAGAGTGGAATAATAAAAAATAGACAGCGCTACAAATGTAAAAAATGTAATTATTTTTTTACTGTAAATAAGATAGGTAAAAAGATTGACGATTATTATGTGAATAAATCGTTGCAGTTATACCTTGAAGGATTGACGTATCGTGAAATTGAGAGAATTCTAGGAGTTTCTCATGTGAGTATCATGAATTGGGTTAAAAAATACAACATCAAAAGACCGTATAATTCTAATTATCACCCTAGTTATAAAATTTTTAATGCGGCAGAGTTGAGTTCTTATTTTCAAAATCCTAAAAATATAAAAGGGGCAGGAGTAGTGGTAACAGAGTTAGGAGATAAGTTTATGCTTATTAAATGGGAGCGATTTAAGGATTAGTATATGTAATTAACAAATAACTATATAAATATTTTTTTAACTAATTATTTTTAAGAGCTTAGCGAGGCACACAAAATCAATCAATTACTAACTAAACACTTAAATTAATGAGATTACAAAAACTATTCTTGATAGGATTGCTACTCGCATCCTCTCAATATGTAAGCGCTCAAGGATCGCCTGATTATAACGGCGGTCTTAAAATTAAATTTGACGAAGACGGAAAAAAATACCTTCGTTTAATTTCTTGGGCACAAGTACAAGCTACTTATAATAATGATGCTGCTGCAACATCAAGCAATACAAGTTTCAATTTAAGAAGAGCACGTATTTTAATGTTCTCACAAATTACAGACAAATTTTTAATACTTACCCATTTTGGTCTAAATAGCTTAAATGCCAACACGCTTTCTCCAACAGGAAAAGGTACAGGTTCTCAATTGTTTTTTCATGACGTTTGGGCACAATACAGTGTAGGAGAAAACCATGCTGTAGGTGCAGGATTGCATTATTTTAATGGTATTTCTAGGTTAAATAACCAAAGTACATTAAATATGATGACCTTAGATAACAACAGACAGTCATGGGCTACCATTGGCTTATCAGACCAATTTGCAAGACATGTAGGTGTTTTTATGAAAGGGAAGTTTGGTAAATTACAGTATAGAGTTGCTATTAACGATGCTATTGCAAATGGTTTAGATGATAGGCCTGCAGTAAGTGGACAAGCAGTGTACGGTGGTACAAATATATTAGGTACCAAAGATGCAGGTAAAACATTTGCAGGTTATTTCGAATACAATTTTTTAAGTCAAGAATCTAATTTCTTACCCTTTAAGGTTGGTAGTTATTTAGGCGGAAAAAAAGTTTTTAATGTTGGTGCAGGTTTTTTCTTACATCCTAATGGTGCTGTAAAGTTAGAAAGCGGCAATGCTGTAGGCGAAGACGTTTCTATATTTGCTATTGATGCTTTTTATGATACTCCTTTAGGAGACGATGGCAGCGCATTAACGGCTTATGCAACTTATCAAGCTAACAATTACGGAGAAAATTATTTATACAGTGCTTATGGTACAGGTAGCATGGTATATTCTCATGTAGGATATGTTTTTGCTGGCGATACTTCAAAGACTAGATATCAGCCTTATGTTTCTTATGGAAGCAATACTAATGATGCTACTTCTAATAACAGAAATATACTTGGCTTGGGTGTAAACGCGTATTTAAGCGGTCATCACTCTAAACTAACATTAGAGTATAAAAATCAAGATTTTGGCACCGCTACAAGTGCAATTACTTTACAAGCAATGATTTATTTATAAAAACAAAAAAGATGAGCAATAAACAAGAACACGCAACTGCGTATTGGAAACAGAACCTAAAGTACTTAATTATTTTACTGTCAATTTGGTTTGTCGTTTCTTTTGGATGCGGAATACTATTCAGAGAAGAATTAAATCAACTACGACTAGGAGGCTTTAAATTAGGCTTTTGGTTTGCACAACAAGGATCTATTTATGTATTTGTAATACTGATTTTTGTATATGTAAGATTGATGAACAAATTAGATAAGAAATACGGTTTTGACGAATAAACCACTAAACTTTTAAAAATATATTTATTATGAGTGTACAAACTTGGACTTGGATATTAGTAGGAATTACTTTTGCCCTTTATTTTGGAATCGCAATTTGGGCAAGAGCAGGTTCTACAAAAGAATTTTATGTTGCTGGCGGAGGTGTTTCTCCCTTAGCAAATGGTATGGCAACTGCCGCAGATTGGATGTCTGCTGCCTCTTTTATAAGTATGGCAGGTATTATTTCCTTTGCAGGGTATGATGGCTCTGTCTATTTAATGGGATGGACTGGTGGTTATGTGTTACTGGCATTATTATTAGCGCCTTATTTAAGAAAATTTGGGAAGTTTACAGTGCCTGATTTTATTGGAGATAGGTATTATTCTAATACTGCAAGAACAGTTGCTGTATTTTGTGCTTTAATAGTTTCATTTACCTATGTTGCTGGTCAAATGAGAGGTGTAGGAATTGTATTTTCTCAATTTTTACAGGTAGAAATCGTTTGGGGTGTTTTAATTGGGATGACCGTAGTTTTGGTTTTTGCTTTTTTAGGCGGAATGAAAGGAATTACATATACTCAAGTAGCACAATATTGTGTATTGATTTTCGCATTTATGGTGCCTGCATTTTTTATCTCTATGCAAATGACGGGTAATATTATTCCACAAATTGGTATGGGAGGTACGGTAGAAGGTGGTGAGTTTTTACTCGATAAACTCGATAAATTACACGTACAACTTGGTTTTAATGAATACACAAGTGGTACAAAATCTACTTGGGATGTTTTTGCAATTACGTTAGCCTTAATGGCTGGTACTGCAGGGTTGCCTCACGTAATTGTTCGTTTCTTTACAGTTCCTAAAGTAAAAGATGCACGTAAATCTGCAGGGTATGCATTGTTTTTAATTGCAATTTTATATACCACAGCACCAGCTATTTCAGTTTTTTCTAGAACAAATTTAATAGAAACGGTTAGTGAGAAAAATTATTCTGAAATTCCTGAATGGTTTAAGAATTGGGAAAACACAGGTTTAATTTCTTGGACAGATAAAAACGGAGATGGTAAAATACAATACATCGCAGGAAATGCTTTAGATGGTAAAAAACCAATATATATTGAAGCAAGAGGTACACACGGAGAGCGTTTAATTTCGAATGCAAACATGGCTACAATAAACGAATTGTATGTAGACAGAGATATTATGGTATTGGCAAATCCAGAAATTGCCAACTTGCCAAATTGGGTAATTGCGTTAGTAGCTGCGGGTGGTTTAGCGGCCGCTTTATCTACAGCAGCAGGTTTGTTATTGGTAATTTCTACCTCTGTTTCGCATGATTTAATCAAAAAACAATTAAAACCAGACATTTCTGAAAAAGGAGAATTGCTAGCTGCAAGATTAAGCATACTTGGTGCAATTATTATTGCGGGGTATTTTGGTCTAAATCCACCAGGTTTTGTGGCCGCGGTGGTAGCGCTGGCATTTGGTTTGGCAGCAGCCTCATTTTTTCCGGCTATTATTTTAGGTATTTTCGATAAGAGAATGAATAAAGAAGGAGCCATTGCAGGTATGGTTGTTGGTATTTGTTTGATGCTTTTTTACATGATGAAATACAAATTAGATATGTTTGGCGGTGGTACAAAAGAAGATTGGTGGTTTGGTACTTCTCCTGAAGGTTTTGGTACCATTGCAATGCTTGTTAATTTTGTAATTTCTGTAGTTGTTTCTAGACTTACTGCTGCACCTCCAGTAGAAGTGCAACAAATGGTAGAAAGTATTAGAATACCTTCTGGCGCAGGCGAAGCTTCAGATCATTAAGTAATAAAAAAAAGTTAGAATTTATTTTTTAGAAATCAGTATTACATTTTGTAATACTGATTTCTTATATTGTTCAAAATTTTTTTACAACAGCTATTTTAAGATGAAAAAACACCATGCACAAAAATTAGTCATCCTTTCAATAATTATTTTATTGTTATTCAATATTCCCTTTGTGTTAATTTTTAATATTGATGGAAACGTACTTGGTTTTCCAACATTATATTTCTCTATTTTTTCTATTTGGCTGGTTTCAATTATTGTTTCTTATATCGTGTTAAATCGTTATTATGAATAATTTTACGCTTTTTTTTATCATCATTATTTATTTAGGATTGCTTTTTTACATCGCTTTTTTAGCGGAGAAAAAGAAAAATACTAAGTGGGTAAACAACCCTTATGTGTACACACTTTCTTTGGCTGTGTATTGCTCTGCTTGGACTTATTATGGTAGTGTTGGTATTGCAGCAAATAGTGGTGTAGATTTTTTGCCAATTTATTTAGGTCCAGTTATTGCTGCGCCATTATGGATTCTTTTACTTAAAAAAATTATAAGAATCTCTAAACAAAATAAAATATCTTCTATTGCAGATTTTATTTCTCTACGTTATGGTAACAATCGTTTTTTAGGTGCTTTGGTAACCTTAATTTGTCTATTTGCTACGCTGCCTTATATTTCATTGCAGTTAAAAGCAGTTTCTGAAACGTTTGAAATTATGACGGACAATACCAGTTACACATCTACAAATATTTTAGACGATTCTACATTTTATGTGGCATTGTTACTGGCTATTTTTGCGACTTTTTTTAGTACTCAAAAAACAGATGCATCAGAAAGTCATAAAGGTATTATTGCTTCCGTGGCGTTCGAGTCTGTTTTAAAACTTGTTTTCTTTTTAATTATTGGTGTATATGTTACTTTTTATTTGTTTGATGGCACTGTAGATATTCATCAGCAAATGTCTGTGAAAGAAAATTTTAAAACACTCACCAATTTTAGCGGAGTAGAAGATGGGTTAAACTGGCTTTTTATGATTTCGTTATCGTTTTTTGCTATTTTTTTATTGCCAAGACAGTTTCAGGTTTCAGTATTAGAGAACAACAGAGAGCGTCATTTAAAAAAGGCTATTTGGTTGTTTCCGTTGTATTTGTTGCTTTTTAATGTTTTTGTAATTTTTATAGCTTGGGCAGGTAAATTAACCTTTGGCGATGCTTCAACTACAGAATATTACTCTCTTTTATTACCCTTAAAACAAGGCAATGTGTTTTTAGCAACCTTGGTTTTTTTAGGCGGATTTTCTGCAGTTATTTCGATGGTAATTGTATCTACCTTAGCACTTTCTACAATGGTTAGTAACAATTTAATAATTCCGTATGGATTTTTAAATATGTTCAAAAAAAATGAAACGAATAGAAACTCTAAGTACATTAAAAATATTAGAAGGATCTCTATTTTCACCATCATAATAGCGGCTTATTTTTTCTATGTTTCTTTTTCTAAAGAGCTTTCTTTGTATTCAATAGGGCTTATTTCTTTTGTTATAATTGCACAATTAGCACCTTCTTTTTTTATCGGTTTGTTCTGGAATCGCGGTTCCTCTAAAGCATCTATAATTGGTATTATAGTTGGCTTTTTAATTGTAAGTTATACCTTAATTCTTCCTTTTACCTTGTTTGCTTACACAGGAAACAACAACTTTATAGACAATGGATTGTTTGATGTGGCGTATTTAAAACCACACCAATTATTGAACATCAATTTTTTAAGTCCGCCAGCACATGCTTTCTTTTGGAGTTTGTCATTAAACACCATTTGTTATTTAATATTTTCATTGGCTTTAAAAAGTAATTACAGAGAGCGTAATTATGCAGAAATGTTTGTACAAAGTAGTAGCTTTAGTAATTTACAAGACAATGCGTTTGTTTGGAAAGGAGAGGCTTATGTTAAAGATATTAAAAATGTATTGATACGTTTTTTAGGAAATCAAAAAGCCAATAGAGCGCTAGATTTATTTTTTAGAAAATACAATATAGATAAGAACACGCAGTTGGCAGATGCACGTTTGATAAATTTTTCAGAAAAATTACTAACAGGAAATATTGGTAGTGCATCCGCAAAAATATTAATTGCAAGCGTGGTAAAAGAGGAAGAAATAAGTTTAAGAGAAGTTTTAAAAATATTAGAAGAATCTAAAGAAAACATTATCAATAATAAGGTATTGTTAGAAAAGACAACGCAGCTCTCTAAAATTTCATCAGAATTAAAAAATGTAAATGAAGAGTTGGTGGTAAAAGACAAGCAAAAAGACGAATTTTTAGACACTGTTGCCCATGAATTAAAAACACCAATTACAGGTATTAGGGCATCAACAGAACTATTGATAGACGATTTAGAAGAAATGCCAACCGAGTTAAAAAAACAATTTTTAACCAATATTTTACAAGATTCTGATCGATTGGGTAGATTGATAAACAATATTCTAGATTTTGAAAAATTAGCAACAGGCAAGTTGTTTTTAGATTTAAAACTTCAAGATTTGCAAAAAACAATTCAAAAAGTTCTGGCAAGTGTATCTCAAATAGCAGTTAAAAAAGGGGTACAGATTGTCAATAATAATCCGCATAAATTTTTATTGGTGTATGATGATGATAAAATTCACCAAGTTTTAACCAATTTAATCTCAAATGCAATAAAATTTTGTCCGGCAGCAGAGGGTAAGATTGTAATTGATTGTAAACTAGGTAATAATAGGGCGGAAATTTCGATAACAGACAACGGGAAGGGTATCTTAGAAGAAGATTTTAATTTTATTTTCGATAAGTTTTACCAATCCAAACATCAAAATACAATTAAGCCACAAGGAAGTGGATTGGGATTGGCAATTACAAAACAAATTGTTGCATTGCATCAGGGGACAATTTGGGCAGAAAAACAGCAGAAAAAGGGTGCTAAATTTGTTTTTACCATTCCTTTTAGTTAATTTTATAACTTGCTATGAAAAGAAAGATTTTAATTGTTGATGATGAGCCAAACATAGTAATGTCTTTAGAATATGCGTTTAAAAAACAAAATTTTGAAGTTTTTATTGCAAGAGATGGTAGCGAGGTTTTTAGTATTTTAAATGGTGAAATACCCGATGCAATTATTTTAGACGTAATGATGCCCAATGTAGATGGGTATCAAACCATAAAGAAAATTAAAGAAACGGTAAATTTAACAGCAACAAAAGTTGTGTTTTTATCTGCAAAAAATAAGGCTTCAGACATAGAAAAAGGTTTGAAATTAGGAGCTGATTCATATATTACAAAACCTTTTTCTGTAAAAAAAATAGTTTCAGAAATTCTAGAACTACTAAATTAAGTATTGGTTTTGTGTGCAAACAAACTGAATTTAATTAACGTTTTTTATTATGAAATTTCAACTTAATGCACTTGCATCAGATATTTTTATAAGTATCTATGCAATTACTACTTTATACTTTCGATTTAAATTTGAAAGTACTAAAAACATAGACCCAGTTCTTTCTATTGTATTGGGGCTTTCTTTTGTGTCTATCTTATGGGCGCTTATCAAACTTAAATTTTTAAATCCAAATTGGTTTGGTTTATTAAACTCAAACAAAAACAAGCTTTTAACAAAAAAATAAAGGTACGTACATGTAAAATTTTCGGTAAAGAAATTTTTACATAAAGATACTATTGTGTGTTATTTTTTTTAATAAAATTAAACAATAAAATTATGAGTAATTATCATATAAAACATTTAGAAGAATACTATAAAGTCTATAGAAAATCGATTAGAGAGCCTGAAGTTTTTTGGGAAGAAATTGCCGAAGAGCACTTTGTTTGGCGTAAAAAATGGGACAAAGTTTTAGAATGGGATTTTAAAAAGCCCGAAGTAAAATGGTTTCAAGGCGCTCAATTAAATATTACAGAAAATTGCATAGACAGGCATTTAACAACAAAAGGCGATAAAACGGCTATTTTATTTGAGCCCAACGACCCAAAAGAACCTGCAGAGCATATTACCTATAAGCAATTGTACCAAAGAGTTAATCAGTTTGCAAATGTGTTAAAAGCCAATAATATTGGCAAAGGAGATAGGGTTTGTATCTATGTGCCAATGATACCAGAATTGGCAATAGCAACGTTGGCTTGTGCAAGAATTGGTGCCATACATTCAGTAGTTTTTGCAGGGTTTTCATCAACAGCACTAGCAACAAGAATCAACGATTCAGACTGTAAGTTGGTCATTACCACAGACGGCTCTTTTAGAGGTAAAAAAACCATCGATTTAAAAGGAATTGTAGATGAAGCTTTAGAAGATTGCCCAGGTGTAGCAACCGTTTTGGTTGCTAAAAGAACCAATACAACTGTACATATGAAAGCTGGTAGAGATAAATGGTTACAGCCTTTGTTAGACGAAGCTTCGATAGATTGTAATCCAGAAATTATGGATGCAGAAGATCCATTATTTATACTGTACACTTCAGGTTCTACAGGCAAGCCGAAAGGTATGGTACATACTACAGCAGGGTATATGGTTTATACCGCTTATACCTTTAAAAATGCTTTTCAGTACAGAGAAAATGAGGTGTATTGGTGTACAGCCGATATTGGTTGGATTACCGGGCATTCTTACATTGTTTACGGGCCATTAGCAAACGGAGCCACTACATTAATGTTCGAAGGTGTGCCTAGTTATCCAGATTTTGGGCGATTTTGGCAAATCATCGAAAAACACAAAGTAAATCAATTTTATACAGCGCCAACCGCTATTAGAGCCTTGGCAAAACATGGATCTGAACTGGTAGATCAGTACGATTTAACCTCTTTAAAAGTTTTGGGTTCTGTTGGAGAACCTATTAATGAAGAAGCTTGGCATTGGTATAACGACAATGTTGGTAAAAATAAAAGTCCGATTATAGATACTTGGTGGCAAACAGAAACTGGCGGAATGATGATTACCCCAATACCTTACGTAACACCTACAAAACCAACGTATGCAACCTTGCCTTTTATAGGAATTCAGCCTGCATTGATGGATGAAAACGGACAAGAGTTAAAAGAAAATCAGGTAGATGGTCGTTTGTGTATTAAGTTTCCGTGGCCAAGTATGGCAAGAACCATTTGGGGAAACCATGAGCGTTACAAAGAAACCTATTTTTCTGCGTACGAAAACATGTATTTTACTGGTGATGGCGCCTTGAGAGATGAGGTTGGTTATTACCGAATTACAGGTAGAGTAGACGATGTAATTATAGTTTCTGGTCATAACTTAGGGACTGCGCCAATAGAAGATGCCATTAACGAGCATCCGGCAGTTGCAGAGTCTGCCATTGTTGGTTTTCCGCATGACATAAAAGGAAGTGCATTGTATGGTTACATCACTTTAAAAGAAACTGGCGAAACCAGAAATCATGACAATCTTCGTAAAGAAATCAATCAATTAATTACAGACAGAATTGGTCCGATTGCAAAATTAGATAAAATTCAGTTTTCAGAAGGCTTGCCAAAAACACGTTCAGGTAAAATTATGAGACGTATTTTACGTAAAATTGCCTGTAATGAAATGGATAATTTAGGAGATACAAGTACTTTGTTAAATCCGGAAGTTGTACAAAGTATCATTGATGATAAACTATAATTTTTCCTACATGGTTTAAAAAAATGTAAGTATTTACGTTTGAATGATTCTTAGATATTTATATACATACCTCACAGGTTTTAAAACCTGTGAGGTATTTTGGTTTGTTGTAACTTTGCAAATATGTCAGATAATGTATCAATGGCATGTAAATTGACAATTATTTTTTATGCAACACTTACAAGAATCAAAAAAAGATAAAAGAAAACCAAAAGTAACTTTAAAACAAGCTTTTAAAACCATTATTTGGCCCAGAAGAAACTTGGTTTTTATCGGTTTAATTTTAATAATTATTAGAAGTTTATCTGGTTTTGTTTTGCCTTTACAAAGTAAGGTTTTGTTAGATGAAGTAGTTCCAAACAAAGATTTTAACCAATTATATACCTTAATTTTAATAGTAATTGGTGCCATATCAGTACAAGCAATTACTTCTTTTTTATTAACAAAAGTATTAAGCATTCAAGCACAGTATTTAATATCAGAATTAAGAGCACAGGTTCAGAAAAAAGTATTGTCTTTACCGATTAGTTTTTTCGATAACACAAAATCGGGTGCATTGGTTTCTAGAATTATGACAGATGTAGAAGGTGTTAGAAATTTAATTGGTACAGGTTTAGTACAATTAATCGGTGGCTCGTTTACAGCCATATTAACATTGGTGATTTTATTAAAAATGAATGTCTGGATGACAGTTTTTACCTTTGTGCCTTTATCGATATTTGGACTTATTGCCTTAAAATCGTTTAAATACATTCGTCCTATTTTTAGAGCAAGAGGAAAAATAAATGCAGAAGTAAAAGGACGTTTAACAGAAACTTTAGGAGGTATTAGAGTTATAAAAGCGTTTAATGCAGAAGAGCAAGAAACAAAAATTTTCGAAAAAGGAGTTGCAGAAATTTTTATCAATGTAAAAAAATCGATGACAGCTACCGCTATCATGACAAGCTTATCTACCTTTTTAATTGGTTTGGCAACTACTGGTGTTATGGGAATTGGTGGTTATTTTATGATGCAAGGCACCTTAACTTTCGGAGATTTTATCCAGTTTACTTTTTTACTTGCTTTTATGGTAGCGCCCATCGTGCAAATGAGTAATATTGGTAGTCAGTTAACAGAAGCTTTGGCAGGTTTAGATAGAACAGAAGAGTTAATGAATATGGCTGCCGAGGAAGATGATGAACATAGAACAGTTGAATTAACCGAGACCCAAGGAGAAATTATTTTTGAAGATGTGTCTTTTGCTTATGAAAAAGGAAAAGAAGTATTGCACAATCTTAATTTTAAAGTTCCTGCTGGTTCGGTAACTGCTTTGGTTGGTAGTTCGGGATCTGGTAAATCTACGATTGCAGGTTTGTCTGCAACATTTTTAAATCCTAATTCAGGAAAAATAACGATAGATCATAAAGACATGGCTACTATTAAGTTAGCTAGTTTTAGAAAACATTTGGGAGTGGTTTTACAAGACGAGTTTTTATTTGAAGGTACTATTAGAGAAAACATATTATTCCCAAGACCAAATGCATCCGAAGAAGAGTTATTAAGTGCAGTAAAAGCGGCTTATGTAAACGAATTTACAGATCGATTTGAAGATGGTTTAGATACTTTAATAGGAGAAAGAGGGGTGAAATTATCTGGCGGACAAAGGCAGCGATTGGCTATCGCAAGAGCCATATTAGCAAATCCTAAAATCATTATTTTAGATGAGGCTACTTCTAATTTAGATACCGAAAGCGAAGCTTTAATTCAAAAAAGTTTGTCTGAATTGGTTAAAAATAGAACTACGATTGTAATTGCACATCGATTGAGTACTATAAAAAAAGCAGATCAAATTTTGGTAATTGAAGCGGGTAAAATTGCAGAAAGAGGCACGCACGATGAGTTAATTGCCAAAGAAGGCAGGTATTACGATTTGTATACCTATCAAGCTAAAATTTAAAGGCTACATCCTGTTTTTTTAGTTTCGAACAAAGCAATTTCTAAACCGACAAAAAAACTAGAACGAACAACGTTTAAGTTGTAGGCTATTTTTAAATCAGATCTTTGTTTGTATTGAAATTTTGTACTTAATCTTACTTTTTTGCTAACATTATAGGCAGTTTGAATTGTGCCAGAGATACTTGAAGAAGTTTTGCCTCTTCGTACTATTTTTCCGTAATTAATTGCAGGTGTTATTTTTAATTTAGGATCATTAAAAACAAAGTTAAAGGTATAGCCTACAAAACCGCTATATCTTTTATAACCATCTTTAATATTTGCTTTTTCGTAATCGATACCAAATACATAAAAGCCTAATTTTTGTTGTGAAGCTTCGTATTTTAAAGTTGTAATTAAATTTAGGGTTCCCGGAGCATTACCTCTTTCATCTCCTATAGTTAGCAATTTAAAATCTTGATGCCCAGAAAGAGTAATTAAATCTTGAGCGTTTATGTAGCAAACGCTAAAAAAGAGAGTTATAAAAAGTAGAATACCATTTTTTTTAAAAATCATTGTATTAAATATTGAGGAATTTAATACAAAGGTAAAAGGCTTCTTAGGTAGGTAAACCCTTAATGTTGTGTAACTGCTAGTCTATGTTGTAAAAGTAAGAGTATTTTATAAAGCAGCTATTTATTTTATAGCTAAATGTTTTATAAAGAAGACATAAAGGATATACAATCTGCAAAATAATTTACGTTATTTATAGTATGTAAAGGTAGATTAGCAGATTCGTTTTTTAAAATCAGTTAATTAAGTTTAAAATTTATTTATTTTTTTAATAAATCTTTAAACTTTAGAGTGTCATTTGTGTTTAAACGAGAAAGAATTTTTAAGAAAGCGATTGCAGTGATATAAGCATCTCCGCTGGCGGTATGTCTATCGCTTTTAGAAATATTTAATTCATCAGACAAATTATCTAAAGTATAATTTTTTTCTTCAATTTGATAAACTATGTGTTTCGATTTTTTAAATAAATAACCTGTATCTATTGTTTTGTTTAGTAGCTTTGGTAGCTTGTTTCTCTTTAGAATCTCATTAATCATTTGTACATCAAAATTTATATGATGACCAACTAAAACAGCATTGTTAATATACTTTAAGAAAAGTTTTAGTGCAGCTAGTTCTGTAATTTTATCAATACGACCTTCTTTTAGTATGCCGTGTATTGGTACTGTTTCTGCTTTAAATATTTGTTGTTTTACATAGACTTCAAAACTATCATTTACATTAATAGTATTATTTATTACAGCGACTGCACCTATAGACAGAACTCGGTCTGTTTTATGAGAGAAGCCAGTAGTTTCAGTATCAAAAACAATAAATCTAGTTTCTGCTATTGGTAGTTTTTGAGTCTTTAAAATACTTTCTTGGTACTCTTTAAAGTAAGTAGGTAAATTGTGTTTTTCTTTTTTACGAAATAGATTAAATTTCATAGCTCATTATGCTTTTAAATTAAATCTTACAGAAAGTACCTCTTGAATTTCTCTAATAGGCTTAAAAGTTCTTTTCAGTTTTAATTTTTCTTCTTTTGTTAAAGATTCTAACTGAATAAATTTGCCAGAATCGTTATGCAATATTCCTTGTTTGGTTTTAAATTTTAATAAAGCTTTAAATGCATAGGAACAAGATTGATATAACTCTTTGTTTTGTGGCTCTAATTCTGCTAACCTTTCAAAACGTTGTGCAGTATTATTAATTTCAGAAATATTTTTTGATAAAACTAGAAGTCTAGCAGCATTAATTAACGGCATTAAGGCTCTTGTCTTTATGTTAAAAGAATCCTTTTTATCACCATTATTTTCTACTAAAAATTGTTTAAAAAAACCTAGAGGAGACGGACTGGCAATAGCTTCTTTACCTAGATACATAAATAATAAGTTTCTTTCATTTAACGTTTTAAAAATACTCTTTGATAATTCTTTTGCCATAGAACTTTTTCCGTAAATATGGTTGTAATCAAAGAAAATTGAAGATAATAAAATAGCTTTTTCATCAACATTAATAATCCAATTGTTAAATTGATTTTTCCATTCAGTTAAAGATAAACACCATTTAGGATTGCTAGCCATCATCTCTGCAGGACAATATTCATATCCAATTTTATGAAGATATTTTGTTACATGACCTGCTAATTTTAAGAAATAATTTTTGGTTTCTTCAAGTTGATTTTTATCTACATCTTCAAAAATTAAAGCATTATCTTGGTCTGTATATAAAAGTTGCTCTTTTCTTCCTTGACTCCCTAGGGCTAACCAAGAAAATTCTACAGGCGGAGGAGTATCCATCTTTTTTAAAGAAAGTTCAATAACTCGAATTGTTACTCCATCGTTTATTTCCGAAATAATTTTAGAAATATGAGATAACGGTATATTTTGTTCTAAATAAGATTTTAGAAGTTGGTTTGCCTTGTTTCTAGTGTTTCTAATTTCCTTTATCTTTTTAGCACGTTTAATTTCTTTTAAAATAACTGTAGGATTGTTTCCTAATGAGGCTAAAACATCATGATTTGTTAAAATACCAATTAATTTAGAGTTACTTGTGCCGTCTTCTGTAATACACAAATGGCCAACATTATGTTTAATCATTTGTAACTGAGCATCTAAAACAGTAAGATTTTTTGATTGTGTAATTACTGGAGATGACATAATCTTTTTTACGGATGCATCAATTGGAAAAAGACCTGTTGCAATTTTGTTTTTAATATCGCTATTTGTGATAATTCCAATAGGCATACTTGCTTCATCAACCACAACTATACAACCAATTTTATAAGCACTCATTTTTATGGCAGCTTCTTTTATGGTCGATTTTACACTGCATTTTAATGGTTTTTTTGTGTAATTAACTGAATGTAAATTGGTAGTTGCTAGATTATCTTTTGTAATATAATCTGTAAATACATTATTATTTTGTTCACTTGTATAGGGGTCAAAAGATTTTGAAGCAAATGAGGTTATAAGATATTTATTAACTTTTATATTGTTTTCAATTTCGGTTTTAAAAATAGTAATTGGAATACCATAAACGATAGATTCTTCATTTGCAATGGCATCTAATAAATAGTTTTCTTTACTAATTAAAGGTCTCAGGCCAAATACATCTCCACCATCACAAGTATCAATTAGTGTTTTGTCATTTTCTGAATTTTTGTATAAGCTAATACCACCATTTCTTACTACATAAAAATGGTTATGATTTGTATCATTCTGATTAAAGAGAACTTTTCCTTTTTCTAAATATATAATTTTTACTTCCGAAGCTATTTCTAGAACCTTACGCTTAGATAATAAATTAAAAGGAGGGAAATCTTTTAAGAAGTCAAAAACACGTTCTGCAATAGTATTTTTCATCTTTATTTTATTTGTTGATGAATTTTGTTATGAACACTACAATAATACTCATGAAATTCAGAAAGCAACACGTTTTCTAACTTTTTAGTATTTATTAAGGTTGATAGTTCAAAAAGTTGAATGGCGTCTACTTCTTCTTTTTGAATTGTTAATTCGGAAATAGAAACTTTAAGTTCAGCCATAAATACATGATGGTGTTCGTTGTCTATAATTCCGTTTTTATGAGTAATTTGATGAATTCTTGTGTCAATTTTAATGAGGTCTTTTGCCTCTAATTGAAGTCCAATTTCTTCAAAAACCTCTCTTTTAGCTGCGTTCATAATAGTTTCTCCAGCACCAATATGGCCTGCTACAGAAATATCCCATAACCCCGGAAACACCTTTTTTGTAAGAGCTCTTTTTTGCAGTACTATCTTTTCATCAGCAGTAAACAACCAAATATGCACTGTTGCATGAAACCAACCATTTTTGTGAGCTTCAGACTTTAAAGCGCTTTTACCAGTTGGTTTTCCTTCTGCAGTTAAGATGTCTATGAGTTCGTCCATATATAGAATTATGAATTACGAATTATGAATTCGTAATTCATAATTAGATTTTTTATTCAAAATAAGAAAACGTTTCTCCGTCTTTAATATTTAATAAGGTTTCGTAAATCATTTTAATTACATTTTCTACATCTTCTCTATGCACCATTTCTACAGTGGTGTGCATGTATCTTAAAGGTAAAGATATTAAAGCAGAGGCAACACCACCATTACTATATGCAAAAGCATCTGTGTCTGTCCCTGTTGCTCTAGACAATGCAGAACGCTGAAAAGGAATTTTTTTAGCCTCGGCAGTTTCTGTAATTAAATCCCGTAATTTTTGTTGCACAGCTGGTGCATATGCAATAACTGGTCCTTTTCCTATTTCTAAATGTCCCGCAGATTTTTTATCTATCATTGGTGTGGTTGTGTCGTGGGTTACATCAGTAACAATAGCAACATTTGGTTTTATGGTTTGTGTAATCATTTCTGCACCTCGTAAACCAATTTCTTCTTGCACAGAGTTGGTAATGTACAAGCCAAAAGGAAGTTTAATATTGTTCTCTTTTAAAAGACGTCCTACTTCGGCAATCATAAAGCCACCCATTCTGTTATCTAAAGCTCTACAAACAAATTTGTTTTTGTTTAAAATATGGAACTCATCTGGGTAGGTTATAACACAACCTACGTGTATTCCCAAAGCTTCTACTTCTTCTTTAGTAGAACAACCCGTATCTATTGTAATGTTATCTGGTTTTGGTGCTTGCTCATTTGCTTTGTCTCTTGTGTGTATTGCTGGCCAACCAAAAACACCTTTTACAATACCGTTTTTAGTATGGATATTTACAATTTTACTAGGTGCTATTTGATGATCTGAGCCTCCGTTTCTGATTACATATATCAATCCGTTATCAGAAATATAATTTACATACCAAGAAATTTCATCTGCATGTCCTTCAATTACAACTTTGTATTTTGCGTCTGGATTGATAACCCCAACTGCAGAACCATAGGTGTCGGTAATAAATTCGTCTACATAAGGCTTTAGGTAATCCATCCAGATTTTCTGTCCTTCCCATTCATAGCCAGTAGGAGCGGCATTGTTTAAATATTTTTCTAAAAAGTCTAAAGATTTTTTATTTAAAATTGATTTTGTTGCCATTTTATATAATTTTATAAATGTTTTGTTTTTCTTTGTTTCTGTAAAAATAAAACCATTTTTTATCATTTACATTAAAAAAATCATAAAAAAGTGTAACAAAAGTGCTTACTTTTACACAAACCAGATACTAATTTTTTAAAAACAAAAATATGAAGCTAGTAATAGAAGATTTAACCAAGACTTATAAGAATGGCGTAAAAGCAATAGACAATCTAAGTATAGAAATTGGCATAGGTATGTTTGGTTTGCTTGGGCCTAATGGTGCAGGAAAATCTTCTTTAATGAGAACGATTGCAACATTACAAAGTCCGGATTCTGGTAAAATTATCTTTGGCGATATTGATGTTTTAGAAGACAACATGTCTTTAAGAAAAGTATTGGGGTATTTGCCGCAGTCTTTTGGGGTATATCCAAAAATGTCTGCACAAGATTTGTTAGATTATTTTGCTACTTTAAAAGGTATCTCTAAGGTATCAGACAGAAAAGCAATTGTAAAAGAAGTTTTAGAAATTACCAATTTATACGATGTAAGAAATAAATATGTTGCAGGTTATTCTGGGGGTATGAAACAGCGATTTGGTATTGCACAACTGCTTTTAAACAACCCGAAATTAATTATTGTTGATGAACCAACTGCCGGTTTAGATCCTGCAGAGAGACATCGTTTCTTAAATGTTTTACGAGAGGTTGGTACCAATACAACGGTCATTTTTTCGACACATATTGTAGAAGATGTAAAAGAGTTGTGTAATGAAATGGCTATTTTAAATGGTGGTAAAATATTAAAACATACCACACCGCAAGAAGCAACAAAAGAAATTGAAAATACTATCTGGACCAAGGTAATTACAAGAGAAGAGTTAGAAGAGAATGAGCTGAAATTTAATATTTTATCATCAAACTACAATCAAGACAATTCGTTAAATATTAGAGTGCATTCCGAAGAAAAACCATCCGAAGATTTTATTGCAGCAACACCACAATTAGATGATGTTTATTTTATAGCGTTAAAACAAGATGAACCTGTTTTAACAAGTTTAAATTAGTTGTAAGTTTTTAAAAGAAATTCGTTTTTTATGTTTCTCTTTTTGGAGAAATTTTAAACACAAATAAAACTAGCAATTACACATTTTAACAGTACAACTTTTACACAAATTTTATGTTTTTAACAATTTTTAAACAAGAATTAAAATATTGGTTTTCTAAACCAGCATTTTATATTTACATAAGTATTTTTATCATTTTAGCCTTCTTTTTATCGGCAGCATCTGCTGGTTTTTTTGATAGCATAACAGCAACCACTGGTTCTTCTAGAATTGTAAATTCGCCTATAGGTGTTTCTAGTTTGTTTAATGCGTTAACCATTTTTATATTCTTTTTATTTCCGTCTATTGTTGGCGTTTCTGTTTTTAGAGATTTTAAAAGTGAAATGCATACCATATTATATTCGTACCCTTTTACCAAGGCAAATTATTTATTTGCAAAGTTTTTTAGTTCAATAGTTGTTGTTTCAATTATTGTATTTTCTATTGCATTGGGTATGATTATTGGGTTCCGTTTTCCGGGTACAAACCCAGATATTGTTGGCGCTTTTAATGCAATTACCTATTTGCAAACTTATGTTGTATTTATTTTACCAAATGTTTTGCTATTTGGTGCTATTGTTTTTGCAGTAGTTGCTTTTACAAGAAACATTGCTGCAGGTTTTATAACGGTAATTATTTTAATGTTTGGGCAGGGAGTTTTAGAAAGTTTACTTTCTGAACCAGAGCATAGAACATTGGCTGCAATTTTAGATCCTTTTGGTGCAGCAGCGTCTAATTATTACACAAAATATTGGACACCCGCTGAGCAGAACGAATTGCAAATACCGCTAAAAGAAATGATTGTTTACAATCGTTTATTATGGTTGGCAATAGCCTCTTTAATTTTTGGTTTGGTGTATAAGTTTTTTACATTTAGCCAGAATGCAATTTCTATTTCCTTTAAAAAACAAAAGGCAGAAAGAGTAACAAAAACTAATTTTAGTGGTATTACTAGAATTAAATTACCAAAAGTAGCATATAATTTTTCTACTTCTCAAAATTTAAAGACAACGTGGCAATTATCAAACATAGATTTTAGGTACATAATAAAAAGCTGGCCTTTTATATCGATTGTTTTAGTGGGTCTTGTGCTTATTGTAGTAACACTCTCTGAGGTTGGTAATATTTTTGGTACTTCTACATTACCAGTAACCTGGAAAACCTTGAGTTTAAGTTCGGTTTTCTTTGCCTCTATAAATATTTGTACGTTTTTATATGCAGGTATGTTAGTGCATAGAGCAAAAATTGCAAAAATTAATCATTTGGTAGATGCAACACCAATTCCGAATTGGACTCTTTTATACTCTAAACTAATAGCTTTGATAAAAATGCAGCTAATTTTATTGGCGGTTATTATGTTTGCGGGTGTTTTATTTCAAATATATAAAGGATTCTATAATTTTGAAATTGGGCACTATCTTTTTGAACTTTATTTTTTAAACTTTGCAAGCCTTTTAATTTGGGCATTATTATCTATTTTTATTCAAACCTTAATTGGCAACCCTTATTTAGGATTGTTTGTTTTGTTGGTAATATCTATCGGAATGCCATTTTTATCTTTGGCAGGGATAGAGCAAGCAATTTTTAAATTTAATCAGGGTCCTGGTTATAATTATTCTGATATGAATGGTTATGGTGTTTTACAGCCTTATTTAACGTATAAATTGTATTGGTTTTTAGGCGGTCTTATTTTATTAGTCGTTTCTTTTTTATTCTGGGTGCGTGGTATTCCGAATTCTTTTGTAGAAAGATTTACCATTGCTAGAAGAAGATTTAAAGGCGTTGCATTAATTAGTTTTATGTTTTTGATGAGTGCCTTTTTAGCATTCGGAATTTCAATATACGCAGCTACCGGAACTAAGCTTAAAAGAACATCTTCTAAAGAAGCAGAACTAAGAAGCGTTAATTGGGAAAAAGACTATAAAAAATATGAAAATTATGCTCAACCAAGAATTGTTGGGGTTACTACTGATGTAAATATTTTTCCTAATAAAAATATGTTCGATGCTGCCGCTACTTTTACTTTGGTAAATAAAACAGACAAAGCAATAGATACGCTATTTTTAAATCATAATTCTTTAGAGAGTACCTTTAAATTTAACAAGCCAAACACTTTAGTTTTAGAAGATACTATTCAGCATTTCGATATGTATCATTTTAAAGATAAAATTTTACCAGGAGATACTTTAAAATTATCATTAACTATAAAAAGTAAGCAAAATACTATTTACAGAAGAAACTCATCCGTAAGAAAAAACGGAACATTTATCAGTAATTTTTCAATGTTTCCTTCTTTAGGGTATTCTTCTCAAGGAGAATTAAGAGACGATAAAACAAGAGAGAAATACAATTTACCTAAAAATAATTTACGTCCTCATCCTTCAGATTCTTTGGCCTTAAACAATACCTATATATCTAAAGATTCTGATTGGATAGACTTCGAGGCAACGGTTTCTACATCCGAAGATCAAATAGCCATTGCGCCAGGTTATTTACAAAAAGAATGGGTTGCAAATGGGCGTAAGTATTTCCATTATAAAATGGATAGTAAAATGTTAAACTTCTATGCATTTAACTCCGCCAGATATGAAGTAAAAAAAGAAATTTGGAACGGAATTAGTTTAGAAATTTACTATCACAAACCACATACTTATAATTTAGATAGAATGATGAAGGGAATGAAAGCTTCCTTAAAATACAATGCAGATAATTTTAGTCCGTATCAACACAAGCAATTAAGAATTTTAGAATTTCCGAGAACGCAGGGTACTTTTGCACAATCTTTTACAAATACAATTCCGTTTTCTGAGGGCTTTGGTTTTATTGCAGATGTAGATGATAAAAATGATGATGGTGTAGATTATCCTTTTGCGGTAACCGTGCATGAAGTAGCACATCAATGGTGGGCACATCAAGTTATTGGAGCCGATGTTTTAGGAGCAACCATGTTGTCTGAAAGTTTGTCTGAATATGTTGCGTTAAAAGTATTAGAGCATCAACAAGGAAAAGAAAAAATGCGAACTTTTTTAAAGAAAGCCTTAGATGATTATTTATTACAGAGAACCCTAGAAAGAAAAAGAGAAAATGCTTTAATGTACAATGATGGGCAAGGGTATATTCGCTACCAAAAAGGTTCTTTAGTGTTTTATGCTCTAAGTGATTATATTGGTGAAGAGAAGTTGAATGGCGCCTTAAAAAAATATGTAGAAAAAGTGGCCTTCCAAGAAGCGCCATATACAACATCTGTAGAAATGGTAAACCACATAAAAGCAGTTACACCAGACACGTTGCAGTATGTAATTAAAGACATGTTTGAGACCATTACTTTATATAGAAATAGAATTTTAGAGGCAAAATATACCGAATTAGAAAACGGTAAGTATGAAGTAGAAATAGCATTTGAAGTATCTAAATATAGAAACGACGAAAAAGGAAAGCGTTATTATGGCGAGCAAGTTGGCGACACCTTGTCTTATAAAACAGATAAAATGAAAAAACCAATTTTATCAGTTCCATTGGCAGATTATATAGATCTTGGTATTTTTACAGAGGTAGAAGTCGATGGTAAAAAAATAGAGAAAGTACTTTATTTACAAAAACATAAGATTACAGAAATTAACAATAAAGTAATTATTATTGTTGATGAGAAGCCTGTTGAAGTTGGTGTAGATCCTTTTAATAAATTAATTGACACACAATCTGAAGACAATAGAAGAAGATTGTAATTTTTTTATAAAACAAATTTACTTGTTGTATTTCTGATTTAATATTAGTTGAATGAAAAACCTTTTTTTATACAGTATTATTAGTTTATTTTTTGTTGGTTGTAACAAACAAAAAACGGCAACAGTAACTCAGCTAAATTTTTTAGATGAGTTTGTTATAAAAGATTCGTTATTGTTTAAAAATGATCTGATAGGTGGCTTATCTGGGGTAGATTATGCAAACGGAATGTATTATTTTGTAGTTGATGATGCTATAAAACCACGTTTTTTAAAAGCAAATATTAGCGTTGAACAGCAAAAAATTAAGAGTATTAATTTTGAAAACAGCATTTTATTAAACGATTCTTTAACAAGTTTTTACAAAGAAAATAGCCTCGATTTAGAATCTATTTTTGTTGATGAAACTACACAAGAAATTAATTTTATTAGCGAAGGATCAATCAAAAACCATAAAAAACCACTAGTTTTTAAAACAAATTTACAAGGTCAGTTTTTAAGAAACTTCGAGTTGCCATTATCGTTTCAAAAATTAGAAAACATACAACACAATGCAGTTTTTGAAGGGTCTGCCAAGTCATTTGATGCAAACGGTTTTTGGGTAGCTATGGAAGGTGTTTTAAAAAAAGATGGAGTAGAGGCAACGTTTAAAAAAACAGTATCGCCAGTAAGAATTACCTATTTTGATAATAATTCTGGTTTAGCAACCAAGCAATTTGCTTATCAACTAGAAAACATCACCAAACCAGCTAAAGGCAATATCAATTTAAATGGAGTTACCGCTATTTTAGAATATACTAAAAATAAGTTTTTTGTTGTAGAAAGAACTTATCAAAGCGGTTATGGACCGCATGGTAATATTGTAAGAATATTTGATGCTCATGTAGATGATCAAGTAACTGATGTTTTAAAGTTAGAAACACTTAACGGACACGGTTTTACTCCCTTAAAGAAGCGATTGTTATTAGATTTTGATACTTTAAGAAATAATTTAACAGATTCAATTGTCGATAATATAGAAGGTATTACATTTGGCCCAAATTTAAAGAACGGTTCTAAAACGTTGTTATTAGTTTCTGATGATAATTTTCAGAAATATGGTAAGCAACTTACCCAATTTATTTTGTTAGAAGTTGCAACTAATTAATTTTATTTTAAATGCTATTCAATATTTTTAACTTTCATAAATTAAAAGAGGCTAGGCTTAAAAAAAGACTTTTAAAAGAGATTTTAAATAAGCAATCTGTTATTTCGCAGCCTTTAAAAGAAATAAAAAAAGTAGGTATTTTAACATTAGATAGCATATCTAATAATCAAGATTTACAAGCAGAAGTAGAAACTGTATTCGGAGTAAGAAATAGCAAAATGTTTAGTTTTAGAAACTTTGAAAAATTGCAAGAAAGTTCTTACAAGCATTTTACCGAAAAAGAGTTTGATTGGTCTGGTAATATTATCAATTCAAGTTTTCAAAACTTTATACAAGAGCCATTCGATCTGCTAATTTGTGTTTATAAAAGTTCTCACTTATATCTAGAATTAGCAACTGTTTTATCTAAAGCAGATTTTAAAGTAGGTTTTTCTGGTGTAAACTCAGAGCTATTTGAAATTGAAGTAGTAGAGCAAATTACAAACGTAAATTCGTTCTTAGTAGAAGTAAAAAAATACCTTCAAATACTTAAAAAACTATAAAATTAAACTTTTACAATAATCTTGTTTATTCTTTGTAAGAATATAAAGTTTACCTAATAATATTCATCTATATATTGTAATTTTACAGCCTAAAATTTAATAGAATGCAAAAATTTATTGGTACCGGAGTTGCATTGGTTACCCCTTTTAAAGAAGATTTAAGTGTAGATTTTGATGCACTAACAAAACTTGTCAATTTTAATATTGAAAACGGTATTGATTACTTGGTAATTAATGGTACAACAGGCGAGAGTGGTACTATTACCAATGAAGAAAAAGAAGAAATTATTGCTACAATTATAAAAGCAAATAACAAACGTTTACCGTTGGTACTTGGTGTTGGTGGAAACAATACTAGTTTAGTAGTTTCAGAGTTAAAATCGAGAAACTTTACAGGTATTGATGCTATTTTATCTGTAGCTCCTTATTATAGTAAGCCAACTCAAGAAGGTTTTTATCAGCACTTTAAGGCAATTGCAGAGGCAACCGAATTGCCAATAATACTTTACAATGTACCAGGTAGAACTGCAAAAAACATGGAGCCATCTACAACATTAAGGTTGGCAAATGATTTTTTAAATGTAATTGCCGTAAAAGAAGCAGGAAATAATATGCAACAATATTATACGCTACTTAAAGACAAACCAAAAGACTTTTTAATTATTTCTGGGGATGATGATTTGGCTTTTGGAACCACTTTAGCTGGAGGATCGGGTGTTATTTCTGTTATAGGGCAAGCTTTTCCGAAGCAGTTTTCGACAATGATAAACCACGGTTTACATGGGAATAATAAAGACGGTTATGACATTCATTATAAAATGATGGATATTATTGATTTAATTTTTGAAGAAAATAATCCGGCAGGTATAAAAGCAGTTTTAAAAGAGTTGCAAATTACTACCAATGAAGTTCGTTTACCTTTAGTTACAGCAAGTGAAGACTTAACTCAAAAAATTAAAAAATTCATCAAATCATTTTAGTTATTAAGTAAAGTGTTTTTGTTGAATTGATATTTAAGTAGATTAGTTTTCTATCTTACAACAGATTGTTTGTAAAAAAGAAAATTATTAATTTATTCTTAACAACTTTAATATTAACATATTTTTAATATCAGATTTCTCTTATTTTGTATTCATTTGCAGCAAAAGATAGCACAATAGCTGTGATGTTGTTTTATTTTAAAGCTTTTATTTGATTATATTTTAGAAGTATTTTATTTCTAAAATAGAATTTGTTTTAAGAAAAAATAATTTCTTTTATTTATCCATAATTAATCACTAATTTTGCCCGATGCAAAAAATTAAAAATTTAGCGTATTTATTGATGTTTTCACTACTGTTTGTTTCATGTGGTGAATATCAAAAAATTTTAAACAAAGGTACTACAGAAGATCAGTACAAAATGGCTACAAAAATGTATGAAGCCAATAAGTACAGCAAGGCGTTGCGTTTATTCGAGAAAATTACTCCAGCTTATAGGGGTAAACCTCAAATGGAACGTATTTCTTTTATGGTAGCTCAGTCTAATTTTAACGAAAAAAATTATAGTATTTCTGGTTATTATTTTGATCGATTTGCTAAAAATTACCCAAAAAGTTCTAAGAAAGAAGAGGCAGCTTTTTTATCTGCATATAGCTATAAGTTAGCATCGCCAAGTTTTAGTTTAGATCCTACAGATACTAATAAAGCTTTAGAAGCTTTTCAAAGTTTTATAAATGAATATCCAGATTCTGATAAAATAGAAGATGCAAATGCAAACTATAAAGAGTTAAGGTATAAGTTGCAAAAGAAATATTTTGAAATTGCAAAAACTTATTACAGAACTGCAGATTATGATTTACGTAATTACAAAGCGGCAATACAAGCTTTCGACAATTTATTGTCAGATTACTTAGGGTCAGAATTTAAAGAAGAAGCATTGTTTTATCGTTTAAAAGCAGCACATGATTTTGTTTTAAAAAGTACTTTTAGAAGAAAGCTAGAGCGTATAAATGATGCCAAAGAAGCGTATGAAAAACTTGTAAGAAATTACCCAGAATCTCAATTTTTAGAAGAAGCAGACAAAATGTTAGCAACGCTTCATAAAGAAGAGGTTTTTGTGACTGATTTAGTTGCAAAAGCAAAACAAAAAGAATTAAATAGTTTACAAAAGAAATAATAACTAATTATGGATTATAAAGATACAAAAGCAGCATTAAGTACTATTACTTATAATAAGAATGAAGTTGAGTCTCCAACTCAAAACATTTATGAAGCTATTTCTATTATTGCAAAAAGAGCAACTCAAGTAAATGAAGATTTAAAAAAAGAGTTAGTTGATAAATTAGAAGAATTTGCAACTTATAATGATAGTTTAGAAGAAGTTTTTGAAAACAAAGAACAAATAGAGGTTTCTAAATTTTATGAGCGTTTACCTAAGCCAACAGCAATAGCTGTTGAAGAATGGTTAAATGATAAAGTATATTTTAGAACTCCAGAAACAGAATAATGTCTGTTTTAAGAGGTAAAAAAATCCTTTTAGGAATTTCGGCAGGTATTGCAGCATATAAGTCTGCATCACTTGTTAGATTATTTATTAAATTAGGCGCAGAAGTCAAAGTAGTAATGACTCCTGCGTCTAAAGATTTTATAACACCCCTTACACTTTCTACACTTTCTAAAAATCCTGTCAATTCTACCTTTTATGAAAAAGAGGAAGAAAATGAATTGTGGAACAATCATGTAGATTTAGGTCTATGGGCAGATTTAATGTTAATTGCGCCCGCAACTGCCAATACCTTGTCTAAAATGGCAAATGGTACTTGTAATAATTTATTATTAGCTACTTATTTATCTGCTAAATGCCCTGTGTATTTTGCTCCGGCGATGGATTTAGACATGTATATTCATCCATCCACTACCAAAAGTTTTCAAACGTTACAATCTTTCGGAAATATTTTAATTCCTGCAACTTCTGGTGAACTAGCAAGTGGTTTGGTTGGTAAAGGCAGAATGGCAGAGCCACAAGATATTGTAACATTTATAGAAAATGACATTTTAGAAAAGCTACCTTTAAAAGGGAAAAAGCTTTTATTAACAGCAGGCCCAACTTATGAAGCTATAGATCCTGTTCGCTTTATTGGCAATCATTCTTCAGGTAAAATGGGATTTGCATTGGCAGAAGCAGCAGCAAATTTAGGTGTAGAGGTTTATTTAATTGCAGGGCCAACCAATCAAAAAATAACAAACTCTTTAGTACATAGAATTGATGTTGTTTCTGCAGAAGAGATGTACACAGCAGCGCATACTCATTTTAGTAAAGTAGATATTGCTATTCTTGCAGCAGCAGTTGCAGATTACAAACCAAAAAATATTGCAACTCAGAAAATAAAAAAGAAAGAAGCAACGTTAGATATTAAATTGACTCCAACAAAAGATATTTTAGCTTCTTTGGGAGAAATTAAAAAACAACAATTTTTAGTAGGTTTTGCTTTAGAAACCAATAATGAAATTGAAAATGCAAAAGGAAAATTAAAACGAAAAAACTTAGATGCAATTGTTTTAAATTCTTTACAAGATAAAGGTGCTGGTTTTGCAACAGATACCAATAAAATTACTATTATAGATAGTGATTATAATGAAAAGCATTTTGAATTAAAATCTAAAGTAGCGGTTGCTAAAGATATTATGGACGAAATTGTTTTAAGAATTTCTTAATAATTTTGTTTCCTCGAGCGCAGTCGAGAGGTTTATTAATAAGGTTTCGACTGCGCTCGACCAGACACAATACAAATTTGAATATGCGTAAAATTGTATCATTTTTAATCTTATTTTTTTCAATAATTAGTCTTAATTCGCAAGAATTAAATAGTTTGGTTACGGTAAATTATAATCAGGTACAAGGTTCTAATACGCAAGTCTTTAAAACACTTCAAACGGCATTATCAGAATTTGTTAATCAAACAAAATGGACTAATAATGAGGTGGCGCCAGAAGAAAGAATAGATTGTGCCTTTACCATAATTGTTACCTCTAGAGATAATAATAATTTTAATGCAACCTTGCAAATACAATCTACAAGACCTGTTTATGGTACTTCGTATGCAACGCCAATACTTAATATAAAAGACAACGAATTCCGTTTTAAATATAATGAATTTGATCCTTTAATTTATAACAAAAACTCTTTTGATAGTAATTTAATTTCTACCATTGTTTTTTATGTTAATATTATTTTAGGTACAGATGCAGATACTTTTAGTAAAAACGGAGGAGATACTTATTTAAAAGAAGCTCAAAATGTTATGTTACAGGCACAACAAAGTGGTTTGTCTTCTTGGCAAAATGTTGTGGGTAAACAAAATCGATTTTTATTAATTGATAATCTGTTATCATCAAAGCTAACAGGTTTTAGAACGGCTCTTTATGACTATCACAGATTAGGTTTAGACAATTTTTACATCAACAAAAATTTAGCAACCCAATCCATAGAAAATGCAGTTATATCTTTAGAAAGTCTTTACAATAAAACAGTTGGTAATTATTTAATTAGATTGTTTTTTGATGCCAAAGCAGACGAAATTGTAAATATTTACTCTGAAGATGTTTCTTCTACAAGAAATAAAAATAAATTACTACAAGTTGTTAGAAAAATTTCGACCAATAATAACTCAAAGTGGAAGAACATTAATTAAAACTTTAATTTTATAAACTCTTTAAAATTGATGCATTTTTCACTAATTTTAACTTCTAAAAATTAGTCAATTTGTTAACACAACTTTCTATAAATAACTACGCATTAATCAATAAATTAACTATTGATTTTTCTTCGGGACTGTCTATAATTACAGGAGAAACAGGTGCTGGTAAATCTATTCTTTTAGGTGCCTTGGGCTTAGTTTTAGGTAATAGAGCAGATTTATCTTCGTTAAAAGACACCACTAGTAAATGTATTGTAGAAGCTAAAATGGCGATTTCAAATTATAACTTACAAGCTTTTTTTGAAGATGTAGATTTAGATTATGAGCCAGAGACTATTATTAGACGAGAAATTTTACCTTCTGGTAAATCTAGAGCTTTTATAAACGATACTCCGGTTACTTTAACGGTGTTAAATGAGTTAAGAACCAAACTAATAGATGTGCATTCTCAGCATCAAACGATAGAGTTGTCTGATGTTTCTTTTCAGTTTGAAATTTTAGATGCTTTAGCAAATAATAAAAGTAAGATTGAATCTTACCAAAGAGGCTTCTTACAATTAAACACTTTAAGAAAAGAATTACAAAATTTAGAGTTACAGCAAAAAGAAGCAAACCAACAATACGATTATAATTTACACTTATTTACAGAATTAGAAGAAGCAAAAATTGTTGTTGATGAACAAGAGGAGTTAGAATTAAAGTTAGAGAAATTAACCAATATCGAAGATATTAAAGAAAATTTATCGGAAGCTTTAGAGCTTTCTATAAATGAAGAAATAGGGCTTCAAAACTTACTAAATACATTAGAACATAAACTATCTAAAATTGCTAGTTACTCAAAAGAGTATCAAGAAATTTCAGATAGAATTACTTCTGTAAAAATAGAAGTAGATGATATTGTATCAGAATTAGAAGATGCTAATGAAAATGTAGATTTTAATCCAAACGAAGCACAAGAAGTTAATGATAGGTTACAGTTGCTTTATAATTTACAGAAAAAACACTATGTAAATTCGAATCAAGAACTTTTACAAGTTTTTGAAGAATTATCAAACAAGGTGCAAAAAGTAGCCTCTGCAGAAGAAGATTTGTCAAACAAAAATGCAGCCATTCAAAATGTAAAAGACAAACTTGATGTTCTTGCAGATAAAATTTCTAAAGCAAGAAAAACAGCCATTCCAAAACTAAAAAAAGAGTTAGAAAATTTACTAGCAGACTTGGGTATGGCAAATGCGCGTTTTTCTATAAACATAAAAGAAACTAAAGAGTATTATTCCAACGGAAAAGATCAATTAGAGTTTCTGTTTTCTGCAAACAAAGGAGGAAGCTTTGGCGAGTTGAAAAAGGTGGCTTCTGGCGGAGAATTATCTAGAATTATGCTTTCTGTAAAAAAAGTGTTGTCTACTAATATACAATTACCCACAATTATTTTTGATGAAATAGATACAGGTGTTTCAGGTGAAGTTTCTAACAAAATTGCCGCTATAATGCAACAAATGAGTGTAAACATGCAAGTAATTGCTATTACTCATTTACCACAAATAGCTGCAAAGGGAAACAGTCATTACAAAGTTTATAAAGAAGAAGTTAACGGCATAACTACCACTAACTTAAAGCAACTTTCTAATGAAGAACGCGTAAAAGAAATTGCAGAAATGTTAAGCGGAAAAAATATTACAGAGAGTGCAATTACCCATGCAAAAGAATTATTAAATTAACGGTTAGAGTTTACTAAATCGTTAAACACAAACTATTACCCAAGATGCAAAATTTACTAAAAGGAAAAAAAGGAATTATTTTTGGCGCTCTAAACGAACATTCTATAGCCTGGAAAACAGCCGAAAAAGCACACCAACAAGGAGCAGAATTTGTATTAACAAATGCACCTGCTTCAATAAGGATGGGTAATTTAGAGGAATTGGCTAAAAAAACTAACTCTCAAATAATACCTGCAGACGCAACATCTGTAGAAGATTTAGAAAATTTAGTTGTTAAATCGATGGAAATTTTAGGAGGTAAAATAGACTTTGTTTTGCATTCTATTGGCATGTCTGTAAATGTTAGAAAAAACAAACCTTATACAGATCCTAATTACGATTTTACCTTTAAAGGCTTAGATGTTTCAGCCGTTTCTTTTCATAAAGTACTTAATGTTTTGTATCATAAAAAAGCCATGAAAAACTGGGGTTCAATAGTGGCTTTAACCTATATGGCTGCGCAAAGAGTGTTTCCAGACTACAATGATATGGCAGATAATAAAGCCTATTTAGAGTCTGTTGCACGAAGTTTTGGCTACTTTTTTGGTAGAGATTTTAAGGTGCGTGTAAACACCATTTCTCAATCGCCAACACCAACAACTGCAGGTACTGGTGTTAAGGGATTTGATGGTTTTATTGCCTATTCAGAAAAAATGAGTCCTTTAGGCAATGCTACTGCTGCCGATTGTGCAGATTATACCATTTCTATGTTTTCAGACTTAACAAAAAAGGTAACCTTACAAAACCTATTTCACGATGGCGGATTTTCTAATATGGGTGTAAGTGATTCGGTAATGGAGAAATTTGAATAATTTTTTTTGAAGCATTTTCCTGCTTTTCACTATATCTTTTTATAATTTTAAAGCTTGCTTTTAAATACTACTTATCAAAAATAGTGCTTCTTTAGAGAGATGTTTAAATTATAAAAAGGATGCCGTTTCAATCAGGGCTAGATGCTTTTTAAGAATTAGAAATGTAGAAAAGTAACATTATATTTTTTAAATTTACAAACATTAAAAATAAAATACTTACTTAGTATCTTGAAACCTATATATTCAATCATAATACCAGTTTATAATCGCCCTCAAGAAATTGATGAATTATTAACGAGTCTTACTCAACAAAATTTTCCAGAAGATTTTGAAGTGATTTTAGTAGAAGATGGCTCAGATTTAAAAAGTGATGTTATTGCTAGTACATACGAAAATAGCTTAGATTTAAAATATTTTTATAAAGAAAATAGTGGAGCAGGAGCAAGTAGAAATTTCGGAATGCAAAAAGCTTCTGGTAATTATTTTATTATTTTAGATTCAGATGTACTTGTTCCTAAAAATTATCTTGTCGAAGTAAGTAAAGCACTTTCTACTAGCTATACAGATGCATTTGGTGGCCCAGATGCAGCGCATAAAAATTTTACATCCTTACAAAAAGCCATTAATTATGCCATGACATCTTTTTTAACAACCGGTGGTATTCGTGGTAAAAAAGAGGTGTTTGGTAAATTTCAGCCAAGAAGTTTTAATTTAGGTATTTCAAAAAAAGCATTTATTAAAACCAATGGTTTTAGTGCTATGAAAACAGGTGAAGATATCGACTTAACGTATAGGTTATGGAGCAGTGGTTTTAAAACACAACTAATAAAAGAAGCCTTTGTTTATCATAAAAGGAGAAGTACAATATCACAATTTTTTAAACAAACTTTTAGTTTTGGTAATGCTAGGCCAATTTTAAACAAAAAATACCCAGAAAGTGCAAAGATTACTTATTGGTTTCCGTCTTTATTTATTATCGGAATCGATATAAGTATCATTTTAGCGTTTTTCGGTTTTTATCAATTGCTGTACGTTTATGCTGGCTATTTCTCTTTAATTCTGCTAGATTCTTTATTTAAAAACAAGAGTTTATATTTAGCGGTATTAAGTGTTTTTACAACGCTTACACAATTTATGGGTTATGGATTGGGTTTTTTAGAATCGAAATTTTATACAAAAGAAAGTAAATAATTACTTAGAGTTTAAATTTAGGAAATATGGAAGTTTTGGTTTGTAACTTATTTAAAAAAAGCTTTCGATTTTTCCCAATACACATCCATTTCTGTCAAAGACATTTCAGACAATTCTTTTCCTTCTTTTTTAGCTTCTTGTTCTAAAAACTTAAAACGATTGATAAATTTTTTATTCGTTTTTTCAAGCGCATTTTCTGCATTCACATTTATAAAACGCGCATAATTTATCATCGAAAATAAAACATCACCAAATTCTTTTTCAGTATTTTCTTTATTTCCTGCTTTAATTTCTTCGTTTAGTTCAGTAAGTTCTTCTTGTACTTTTTCCCAAACTTGTTCAGGATGTTCCCAATCAAAACCAACACCAGCAACTTTTTCTTGAATTCTACTAGCTTTTACAACAGCAGGTAAGCTTTTAGGCACTCCTTCTAAAACAGATGTATTGCCTTCTTTTAATTTTAATTGTTCCCAGTTTTGTTTAACCTGTTCTTCGGTATCAGCAACAACATCGCCATAAATATGAGGATGTCTGTGAATTAGTTTATCAGAGATCGTATTGGCAACATCTGCAATATCAAAAGCCTTTTTTTCGCTTCCAATTTTTGCATAAAAAACAATGTGTAGTAACACATCGCCTAATTCTTTTTTAATTTCTTGTAAATCGTCTTCTAAAATTGCATCTGCCAACTCGTAAGTTTCTTCTATGGTAAGATGGCGCAAGCTTTCTATAGTTTGTTTTTTATCCCATGGACACTTCTCTCGAAGATCATCCATAATATCTAACAAACGATTAAATGCTTCTAATTGTCCTTTTCTAGAATTCATTTTATAAATTTAATGATGCAATTTTCTTTGTATTATAGCAAAAGGGAACCGAAAACTAAAAAGAAGATTTTCTTCACCATTCACCATCCACAATTTACCATTTATTACTTTTCTACTTCTTCAGTATTTTCTACTATTTTAGAAAAATCCATTCCAGCTTTAATAAGAATATTATACCACTGTATTACCTTTTTAATATTTGAAGCATACACTCTTTCATCATCATAGTTTGGTAAAATTTCAGCAAAAAAAGCAGTTAGTTCTTTGCTACTTTCTTTATGAGACAAGGCTTCTTTACCTGCTGTGTTTTCAAAAATAGCTTTAAATACATTTAATAAAGGTACGTCTTCTTCAAAAGTATAAATTGCAATATTTTCTAATAAACTAACGTTTTGAGTTGCGTTAATTGCCAAACGTTTATTTTCTATTAAAGATTCTGCAATTACTGCATTTTTAGATTGAGATATTACTTGAAACAATCCTGGTTTACCTGTTACGGCAATAATTTTATTAAATTCCATTTGTATATTTTTATAAACTGTTTCAATAAAATAGAGAGCTTATATAACTTAAATAAAGTTTCTATTTTATAGATACAGACTTGTTTTTAATTTCTTTTTAAGATTATTTTCCTTTTTTTGCATTCGGAAAACGCATTCTATAATCTGCTCTAACTTTACCTTTAGAGATGTTTTCTAATTTCTTTTTTATCAATCTTTTTTTTAGCGAAGAAAGTTTATCTGTAAATAATATGCCATCTATATGATCATATTCATGCTGAAAAACCCTTGCAGCTAAACCGTCTAAAACTTCGGTATGTTTCTTAAAGTTTTCATCTAGGTATTCTATAGTAATAGTTGGTTTTCTGTAAACATCTTCTCTTACATCTGGGATGCTTAAACAACCTTCATTAAAAGCCCATTCGTCGCCTTCTTCTTTAATTATTTTAGCATTGATAAAAACTTTGTTAAATTCTTTCAATACTTTTCTGTCTTTTTCAGACAAATCTTCATCTTCTGCAAAAGGAGAAGCATCAATTAAAAAGATTCGAATTGCTTTACCAATCTGAGGGGCAGCTAACCCAACACCAGAAGCGTTGTACATGGTTTCTTTCATGTTAGAAATTAGCATTTCTAAGTCGGGGTAATCTTTGTCAATTTCTACTGCTACTTTTCGTAAAACAGGATCTCCGTAGGCAACAACTGGTAAAATCATTTTTTTATTTTTAAACGCTGCAAAAGTACAATTAAGAATTACGAATTACGAATTTTTGAATTATGAATTTTAAGCTTTGTTGTATTAAAAAAGAAACATTTATGCTTTAATTACTTATTGTATAAATAAGATTGAAGAATTATAGTGGCACTAATTTCATCAATCAAAGCTTTATTCTGACGCTTTTTTTTATTTAAACCACCATCTATCATCGTTTGAAAAGCCATTTTAGAGGTAAAACGCTCATCAACTCTTAATAAGGGTATTTGTGGTATTTGTTTTTCTAATTTTTTTAAAAAGTGAATAATCAAAGCTTCACTTTCACTGGCAGTATTGTTCATTTGTTTCGGTTTACCAATAACAAAAAGCGATACTTTATTTTTAGAAATATACTCTTTCAAAAAAGAAATTAAATCAACAGTATTTACAGTAGTTAAACCAGAAGCAATAATTTGTAGTTCGTCTGTTACAGCAATACCTGTTCTTTTTTGTCCATAATCAATTGCTAAAATTCTACTCAAAATAAATGTTTTTTGCAAAAATAAAAGGAATAACTTAATAATTGGGTTTTAAATAAAATATTATCAGTTTAGTGCCGTTTGTTTTGTAAATTATTGATGCAAATAAGAGACTTACTATTTTTAACAGTCTGTTTAAATTTGTTTAATTAATGTATATTTGTTCTCGTTTTTCTAGATAGGTTTATATTTGCATACATTAATAAAATAAGATGAAAGAAATTAGAGAAATTATAGAATCGGCATGGGAAAATCGTGAGTTGTTAAAAGAGCAAAACACCATAGACACCATAAGAAAAGTAGTCGACTTGTTAGATAAAGGAACATTAAGAGTTGCAGAACCTACTGCAGACGGATGGCAAGTTAATGAATGGGTTAAAAAAGCGGTTGTTTTGTATTTTCCAATTCAGAAAATGGAAACATTAGAAGCTGGTATTTTCGAATACCATGATAAAATGCCTTTAAAAACCGATTACGAAGCAAAAGGTGTTCGTGTAGTTCCTGGGGCGTCTGCTAGAAAAGGATCTTACCTTTCACCAGGCACTATTTTAATGCCAAGTTATGTAAATATTGGTGCTTATGTAGATGAAGGTACCATGGTAGATACTTGGGCAACTGTAGGTTCTTGTGCACAAATTGGTAAAAATGTTCACTTATCTGGTGGTGTTGGTATTGGTGGTGTTTTAGAACCTTTACAAGCGGCACCTGTAATTATAGAAGATGGGGTTTTTGTAGGGTCTAGATGTATTGTTGTAGAAGGTGTGCATGTAGAAAAGGAAGCGGTTTTAGGTGCAAATGTTGTATTAACAATGAGTACTAAAATTATAGATGTTACTGGTGATGAACCCGTTGAAATGAAAGGGAGAGTTCCTGCTAGATCTGTTGTAATTCCTGGTAGTTATACAAAGAAATTTGCAGCAGGAGAGTTCAATGTGCCTTGTGCATTAATTATTGGTAAAAGAAAAGAAAGTACCAATAAAAAAACATCTTTAAACGATGCTTTACGTGAATATGATGTAGCGGTTTAAGAATAAGGAAATCTATGACAAAAATATCAGCAATTATACCTACTTTAAATGAAGAAATTCATATTGCTGACGCGATAAAATCTTTAGATTTTGCAGATGAAATTATTGTGATAGATTCTTTTAGTACAGATAAAACGCTAGAAATAGCAGAAAAGTTAAATGTAAAAATCATCAAGCGAAAGTTTGATGATTTTTCTTCTCAAAAAAACTTTGCAATCTCACAAGCAAAACACAGCTGGATTTATATTTTAGACGCTGATGAACGTGTTACTTCCGAAGTTAAAAAAGAAATTTTAGAAGCTGTAAAATCTCCTAATAATAAAGTTGGTTTTTATGTTCGAAGAAGTTTTTACTTTGCTGGTAAACATATTCATTATGGTGGTTGTCAAAGAGATAAAGTAGTCCGTCTTTTTTTAAAAGAGTATTGCAAATATGAAGGGGTTGTTCATGAAACGATAAAATCGGAAGGTGATTTGGGTTTTTTTAAGAACAAAATAGCACATTATTCTTACAAGAATTATGATCATTACATATCAAAAATGAATCATTATGGAGCTTTAAGGGGCATGCAATATTTTAAGGAAGGAAAAAAAGCAAACTTATTTCATTTTATGTTAAAACCACCTGCTCGATTTTTTATTCATTATTTTATTAGATTTGGTTTTTTAGATGGTTTTGCAGGTTTTGTTTTTGCAAAAGTACAAGCTTACGGTGTATACACTAGATATGTAAAGTTAAGATTAATGCATAAAAATAAATCTTAATGATAAAAGATAAAAATATTGTTGTAGATGCTGTAATAACTTGGGTGGACGGTAATGATGCTAATCATAAAGCAAAAATGCAAGACTTTATGGTAAATAAAAGGTCTATTGATTCTAAAAATGTTAGAATGCGTTATGGCCAAGTTAACGAAATTGAATTTGTAGTTAAATCTATTTTAAAGTACGCTACCTTTATTAGAAATATATTTATTGTAACCGATAATCAAACTCCAGATTTTTTAAAAGATAAAGAGATAGCAAAAAAAAGGTATCCTAATGTTTATATAGTAGATCATAGGGTTATTTTTAAGGGATATGAACAATATTTACCAACATTTAATTGTTTACCGATAGAGTCTTTATTGTATAAAATTCCAAATTTAGCGGAACATTTTTTGTATTTTAATGATGACCTATTTTTAGCAAATAAAACAAAATTAGAGGATTTTTTTATAGATGGAAAACCAGTTGTCAGAGGTAATTGGACAAGTTTTTACGAGGATATTTGGTATAAAAAAGTCCAAAGTTATTTGTATAAATTTTTAGGTAAAAAAGATAAAAGCAACGTTTACGGTTATAAAAAAGGACAACAGACAATTGCAAAAATATTAGGGTTTAAAAAATATGTAAAGTTAGATCATACTGTAGCAGCTATAAGAAAATCTACCTATTCTGATTATTATAACAATCAGCCAGAAATGTTAGAAAGAAACATCAAACATCGTTTCAGACATTATGAGCAATATACAAATCAATCTTTAGCAAATCATTTAGAGATAGCTAAAGACCATTATATACATAAAAAAGACTATCAGTTAGTCTATTTTCAAAATTATAAAAAACCCCTGTGGTGGATAAAACACAAGTTTAAAATGACAGAAAGAGATAACCAAAAACTATTTCTATGCATGCAAAGTTTAGATCAATGTCCGCCTAAAAAGCTAGCTTACATAAAAAATTGGCTTCACAAAAAATACGATTAATCGTATTTATAAAGTATATTTCTTATTTTAATTATTTCTTATTATTAAAGTACAAATATTTAGTTGAATGGTAATAAGCAGATAAAAGACTGTCCATTTGTTGTGTAAGTAATGGGTCTGTTAATTTAACATCTTTTACAGTTTCTGTTTTTAAATCAAATAAACTAGTTTTCTTAGAGATGTTTGTTTTTTCGTAATAAAACCCGTCTTTTATAATGCCAACTGCTTTTTCTCCTTTATTCTGGTTATATACAAAAGCCGCGGTATTTGTATAAGTACTGTCTAATAAATTACTGCCAAGCGTATAATTAACATAATCTATTTTGGCTAAGCTTGTTGCAGTCGGAAAAACATCTACTAATTTTGCATATTTATCATTGATATTTGGCTTAACATATTTCGGACTATGAATAAAGAAAGGAACATGGTGTACTTGAATACCAATAGCATCTTCATTGTTTTTTAAGAAATTTAATTTTTTCATACCACCTCTATGGTCTCCAAAAAAGACAAAAATAGAATTGTCATAGTAACCAGACTCTTTGGCTCTTTCTAAAAAACGAGCAACATTAAAATCTAAATAGCGCATGGCATTTAACTGACCTAAAGATCTAAACCCCCCTTTTAATAAAGTTTCTTCGTTAATTTCGTTTTCTAAAATAGGGGTATAGCTCTCTTTTTTGTCTGGTACAGTAAACGGCATATGATTTGTTGCTGTTTGTATGTATGTAACAAATGGTTTGTTTTTTAAATGTAGTTCTTTTAAAACTTTGTCAGCTTCTTTAAATAAGTCATAATCATCAATACCCCAAACATCGGCTCTGTCTTCTTGTTCATAGCTTCCTTCTTCGTATATTTTTAAATCTTTTACATTAGATTGAAAGACACCTCTTATATTCGCCCAATTTGCAGATCCACCAATAAAGTAAGACTTTTCGTATCCTTTTATTTGGTCAAAAACAATTCGTTGGTCTATAATTAAAGGATTTCTAGAGGCTGTTTTTACATCTTCTATATCGGGTAAACCTGTTATGCTAGCAAAAACACTTGCTGCTGTTCCGGGTTTGTGTACATAAAACTTAGAGAAGCTTAAACTTTCGTTTAAAATAGTATCAATTTTTGGAGAACTATTTAAAGGGTTACCGTAATAACTTAAAGTAGCTGTTCCGGTAGATTCTAACATTACAAAAATAAGATTTGGTTTTTCTTTGTAAGGGTTTTTAAAGGTTGTTTCTCTTTTAAAATTAATAGTATCTAAAGGTAAGTTTAAATGTTTGGCAATAACCGGGTAATAAGATTTAAATTTTTCTAGATCTACACCTTCACTTCTAAAAGCAAAACTGTCAAAGAAGTACAAAACAGGATTTAAAGCAAACTGATTAACATTGTTGTTTTTAGAAAAGAAAGCTTCACTCCATCGTAAAGGGTAATGAGAAGTACTATTATAAATTCCAAAAGAAAAAAGTAAAATGATGCTGATGAAGTAAGCCGCTTTTATTTTTTTTGAAACTTTTTTTGTTGTATTTGAAAACGAATTATAAATAAACTTCGAGTATTTGTAAATTACTAAACATAAAATTAAGAGCCCTAAAAGGCCTTTATAGATCGGGTAACTTTCAATTAAAACTTGAGTAGATATTTTAATGTTACTTAAAAATCGAAGAGATGAAGCATCTAATCTAATGGCTAGGTATTCATAATATCCGAAGTCAAATAGATAAAATAAAGTCAATGCTAAATAGCACACAACTAAATAGATAGTAGCAATTTTTTTGTATATTTTTTTACTAAAAAAACGATAATTTGTTATTAAGACTAATATTATTAAAGGAAACGCGGCAATAATACTTAGTTTTAGGTCGAAACGGATTCCTAGAAGCAATGCTTTTTGTATTTCTGTATTAGAAATACCATCTAATTGAGCGAAAAATAGATAAAAAATAGTTCTGAATACTAATGTAAAAACAAATAGAAAAAAAGTGTTTATGAATAAGTATTTTATGTAATTAGGTATTTTTTTTAGCATGTTTTTTGTTTCGATGAACAAAGGTACTATTTTTAGAATTATTTAAATAGCCAGATTGGCATAATGCATCTATTTTAAAGCCATAATATATTCGCTTAATTTAATGCTACTTTTGATGAAAACGATTTAAAGAAATATATAATTCTTTCTTTGTCTGATATGTTTTATATAGTAAGTTTGCACAATACAATAATAATTATAAACTTATTTCTTTCTTATTTACATAAGTAATTAAGAATCAGTTTTTAAGATCGTCAATTCATGCAAAATAAATCTTTTAAAGAAGCATTTTCTTCTGAAATATTTACGGTTATTTCTAAGGCATCTAAGCTTTTAGAAATAGAAAGTTATGTAATTGGAGGTTATGTAAGAGATTTTTTTTTAAACAGAGACAACTCTAAAGATGTAGATATTGTTGCTATTGGTAGCGGAATCGACTTGGCACAAAAAGTATCTCAATTACTACCTAACAAACCAAAAGTACAAGTTTTTAAAACTTACGGAACAGCCATGTTGCGTTACAAAGACACTGAAATTGAATTTGTAGGCGCAAGAAAAGAGTCGTACGCAGAAGATAGTAGAAATCCGGAAGTTTCTATAGGTACTTTACAAGACGATCAAAATAGAAGAGATTTAACTATAAATGCGTTGGCACTGAGCTTAAATGAAGTTAATTTTGGGGAATTGTTAGATCCTTTTAATGGCATTCAAGATCTAGAAGATAAGGTGATTAAAACACCTTTAAATCCTGATATTACTTATTCTGATGACCCTTTAAGAATGATGCGTGCCATCCGTTTTACAACACAATTAAATTTTAATATTGATGCCAATTCTTTAGAGGCTATTACTAGAAATGCACATCGATTAAAAATTATTACTAGAGAACGTATTGTAGACGAATTGCATAAAATACTTTCAGCACCAAAACCATCTATAGGATTTTTATTGTTAGAAAAATCTGGCTTGTTGCCACAAATTTTACCCGAGCTAATTGCCTTAAAAGGAGTAGAGGAGGTAGAAGGACAAAAGCACAAAGATAATTTTTACCATACTTTAGAAGTGGTAGATAATATTGCACAAAATACCGATGATGTTTGGTTGCGCTGGGCAGCATTGTTGCATGATATCGGAAAAGCACCTACCAAAAAATTTAGTAAAAAAGTGGGTTGGACGTTTCATGCGCACGAATTTGTAGGATCCAAAATGGTCTATAAATTGTTTAAACGCTTAAAAATGCCTTTAAATAATAAGATGAAATTTGTGCAAAAAATGGTCTTGTTAAGTTCTAGACCTATTGTGCTAGCTTCAGAAGTTACAGATTCGGCTGTAAGACGCCTTGTTTTTGATGCTGGTGATGATATCAATGCATTAATGACCTTGTGTGAAGCAGATATTACCACAAAAAATCCAAAGAAATTTAAACGTTACCATCAAAATTTTGATGTTGTGCGTTCTAAAATTAAAGAAGTAGAAGCACGTGATAAAGTGCGTAATTTTCAACCACCTATTACTGGAGAAGAAATTATGAAAGCTTTTAATCTAAAGCCCTGTAGAGAAATTGGTCAACTAAAAGAAGCAATAAAAGAGGCAATTTTAGAAGGAGAAATCCCTAATGAACACAAAGCTTGTTTTGACTTTATGATTGAAAAAGGAAAGAAATTAGGGTTGGTCTTAGCTTAAAGATTGCATTGTTACCAACTTAAAATATTCTCCTTTTTTTGCTAATAATTCGTCGTGTTTTCCTTGCTCAACAATTTCACCTTGTTTTAACACCACAATTTTATCTGCTTTTTGAATGGTAGACAATCGATGTGCTATTACCAATGAGGTTCTATTTTGCATCATTTTTTCTAAAGCAATTTGCACCAATTGTTCAGATTCTGTGTCTAAAGCAGAAGTAGCTTCATCTAAAATCATGATTGGTGGGTTTTTTAAAACTGCTCTTGCAATAGACAATCGTTGTTTTTGTCCGCCAGAAAGTGTGTTTCCACTATCGCCAATATTGGTATTGTATTTTTCTGGTAAAAGTTGAATAAACTCATCTGCATTCGCAATTTTGGCAGCTTCTAAAACAGCCTCATCAGTTGCATGTTGCGTTCCTAATTTAATATTGTTAGCAATGGTATCATTAAACAAAATAGAGTCTTGAGATACAATGCCCATTAAGTCTCTTAAAGAGTTTTTTGTGATATCTTTTATATCAGTATCATCTATCAAAACAGTTCCTTTATTTACATCGTAAAAACGAGTAATTAGGTTTGCTAGTGTAGATTTTCCACTTCCAGATTGCCCTACCAAAGCAACGGTTTCTCCTTTATTAATGGTTAAAGAAAAATCTTTTAAAACATAGGTGTCTTTGTACTTAAAAGAGATATTTTTAAATGCTACCATGCTATTAAAACCCTCTTTTGTAGTTGCATTAGGTTTGTCATTAATACTGTTTTCGGTATTTAAAACTTGCATAATTCTCTCTGCAGAAGCTTCTCCTTTTTGAATGTTGTAAAAGGTAGTGGTTATTAATTTTATCGGATTTAAAACTGTATAAAATAGCACAATATATCCAAAAAACTCATCGGGTTGTAAGGCACTAGTTTTAGATAAAACTTCTGTACCACCGTACCAAAGAATGGCAATAATAGTAGCAGATCCTAAAAATTCACTCATTGGTGAAGCCAGTGTTTGCCTATGAAAAACACTATTCATTAGTTTTTTAAACTCAGAGGTAGAAGCATTAAATTTGCTTTCAATAACTTTTTCTGCATTAAAACCTTTAATAATTCTTAATCCTGTTAAAGTCTCTTCTATAAACGATAAAAAATGACCCGTTTCTTTCTGAGCTTTTGCAGATTTGGCTTTTAATTTTTTACTAATCGATGAAATGATAAAACCAGAAACCGGAAGTAAAACAAAAACGAATAAGGTAAGTTTTAAGCTCATAAAAAGCATAATTGAAATAGAGATAATTACCGTTAATGGCTCTCTAACAATGGTTTCTATTGAAGTTAAAATTGAGTTTTCTACTTCTTGTACATCCGAAGTCATCCTGGCAATAATATCTCCTTTTCTTTTTTCTGAAAAGTAGGCAATTGGTAATTCAACAATTTTATGATACAAGTTATCTCTTAAATCTTTTACAACACCCGTTCTTAAAAAGGTGATACAATAAGAAGCCAGGTATCTAAATAAATTTTTAAAGAGAAATAAGGAAATTGCTAAAAGACAAATGAAAACAAGCGTTTCAATTGTGCCTTCTACAGCTATTTTTTCAGAAATAAAATAATAAAAACTATCTTTTAAGTAGGTGCCAATACTCCCTATACTTTTGTAAACGGGTGCCGTAACTACTTTTTTTTCTGTTTCGAAAAGTATTCCTAAAACAGGGATAAAAGCCAAAACAGACAGCACATTAAAAATGGCATACAGAATATTAAATACAACATTTAGGACTGTAAATTTTCGATACTTTTTTTCGTATTTTAAAATGTCTTTAAAGTAGCCCATTAATTTAATTTCATTTCTTTAATGATGCGCTGTATTTTAGCATCTAACTCAGATTCTACTTTTTCTACCTGTTCTTTTGAACCTAATTGGGTGTTTACACTAAAGTAAAATTTAATTTTAGGTTCTGTACCGCTTGGTCTTGCTGCAATTCTTGTCCCTTTTTCAGTTTGATAAATTAAAACATTCGATTTTGGTAAATCAATTTTAGTTTCGGCACCTGTAATTAAGTTTTTTTGAATAGAGGCATTGTAATCAGAGAGTGTTGTTACTTTTTCTCCATCAATTTCTGTCAACGGATTGTTGCGCATATCACTTAACATTTGTTTGATTTCTGCCGCGCCGTTCATCCCTTTTTTTGTTATCGAAATTAAATGCTCTTTGTAAAAGTTTTCTCTTTCATAAATGGTTACCAATTCCTGGTAAAAAGTACTACCGTTTTGTTTTGCCAAAGCAGCAACTTCGCAAGCTAAAAGTGTTGCAGTTACGGCATCTTTATCTCTTACAAAATCGCCTACCATGTAACCAAAACTTTCTTCACCACCACCTATAAAATCTAATTCAGGAAAATCACGTACCATTTTAGCAATCCATTTAAAACCGGTTAAGCCAATTTTGGTTTCTACATTGTAGTTTTCTGCAACTTTGTTTACCAATTCAGAAGATACAATGGTAGAACCTACAAACTGTTTGCTATTAATTTTATTTTCTTCTTGCCATTTTTTTAAGAGAAACTCAGTCATAACCACCATGGTTTGGTTTCCGTTCATTAGTTTCATCTTGCCGTGTGTATCTCTAACAGCAACTCCTAAACGATCACAATCAGGGTCTGTACCAATTACAATATCTGCACCAATTTTATTGGCCAAGTCTGTAGCCATTTTTAGGGCTTCTGGTTCTTCTGGATTCGGAGATTTTACGGTCGGAAAATCTCCATCGGGTATTTTTTGAGCATCCACAAGATGCACATCTGTATATCCCGCTTTTTTTAGCGCATCGGGTACCGAAACAATTGAGGTTCCGTGTAACGACGTAAATACAATTTTTAAGTTCTTTCGATCAATGTTTTCTTTTAATGTCCCGTTTTGAACAGAAGCCTTAATAAAAGCATCGTCTACTTCTTTGCCAATAACTTCTATCAGTTCTTCATTGGCTTTAAAATTTATTTCAGAAAAATCTAAAGCATTTACTTTGCTAATAATTCCGTTGTCATGTGGTGGTACAATTTGTCCGCCATCTGCCCAATATACTTTATAGCCATTGTATTCTGGCGGATTGTGAGATGCAGTTAAAACTATACCTGCATCACAGTTTAAATAACGAACTGCAAATGAAAGTTCTGGTGTTGCTCGTAATTCTTCAAACAGAAAAACTTTGATATTATTTGCAGATAGAACGTCTGCTACAATTTTAGCAAATTTTTTGCTATTGTGTCTGCAATCGTAAGCAATTACAACGCTTTTATTTGCTTTATCAACATTCTTATTTATGTAATTAGACAAGCCTTGTGTAGCTCTACCTAAAGTGTATTTGTTAACTCTGTTAGTACCTGCGCCCATAACGCCACGCATACCACCGGTACCAAATTCTAAATCTTTGTAAAACCTGTCTTCTAAATCCGTTGCATTAGAAGCAATTAATTTTTCAATTTCTTTTCGAGTTTCAACATCAAAACTTGGTTGTAACCATTGTGTTGCTTTTTCTAGAATATTCCTCATTTTTTGTAATATATTTTACGTGTAATTTTCTTTTAAAATGTAAAGATACATTTTAGAAATTGACTTTTTCTTTAATAGAATAGTGTTTTTCGTTGGTTTTAGTTTTAATAACTAGCTCGCCAATAAAACCAGCTAAAAATAACAGTGTACCTAATATCATAGAAGTTAACGCTATGTAGAACCAAGGATTGTCTGTAATTAAAATAGTTTTAATGCCATTGTAAACTTTGTAGAGCTTAACAATGCCAATATAAAATGCAGAAGTAATACCAAATAAAAACATAAAAGTACCTAGTAAACCAAAGATGTGCATGGGTCTTTTACCAAATTTTGATAAAAAAGAGATGGTAATTAAATCTAAAAAACCATTTATAAAACGGTCTAAACCAAATTTTGTAACACCGTATTTTCTGGCTTGGTGTTGTACTACTTTTTCGCCAATTTTAGTAAAACCTTCATTTTTTGCCAATACAGGAATGTATCTGTGCATTTCTCCGCTTACTTTTACAGTTTTAATAACTTCATTTTTGTATGCTTTTAAGCCACAATTAAAATCGTGTAGTTTTAGACCAGAGGTTTTTCTGGCAGCAGCATTAAATAATTTTGAAGGGATGTTTTTGGTAATCAGATTGTCATACCGTTTCTTTTTCCAGCCAGAAATTAAGTCGTAGTCTTCTTTAATGATAAGATTGTACAGTTCTGGTATTTCATCTGGATTGTCTTGTAGGTCGGCATCCATAGTAATTACTACGGCACCTGTTGCCATTTCGAAGCCAGCGTCTAGGGCTTGGCTTTTACCAAAATTACGCTGAAAACGAATGCCTTTTATAGCTTTGTTTTTTTCTGATAGTTGCTGAATCTCTTTCCAAGAGTTGTCTGTGCTACCATCATCAATAAAAATAATTTCATATAAATAACGATTGGATTGCATAACAGTTGCAATCCAATCGTGTAATTCTTGTAAAGATTCTTCTTCGTTAAGAAGTGGTATTACTACCGAAATATCCATATTTGTGTAGTTGTAAATTTAAGAGTTGTAGCGTTTTAAAATAACTTTAAAAACTTTACGCTTTAAAAATTTTTAAACTATTTTTTAGTAAGCCTCTTCTTCATTTTTTTTCATAATTGCAGATGCAATTGCAGAAATAATAAAACCTAGAACCGCTGCACCAATAATAGATATTGCAGCTAAAATACCTGGAGACTGAAACTTTTTACCCATTTCATTAGCAGCTTCTATTTGTTCTTCGGTCATGCCTGCATCTAAATATGCTTCATTTTGAAGTTCCATTGCTTGAACTAAAAAATCTGGTTCAATAAAATTCATAAAAACATATTGGTAAACAGCAGTGATAAGAGCAGATAATATACAGATACCAACACCAACTTTTACACCTTGACCCCAAGACATAAAACCGTTATTTTCTTCTTTAAATTTTTTGATACCTGCTATTACTAAACCAATAGATATCGCTATCGATATTACAGAAATAGACCAGTGTGGCTGCAGGTGAGAACCCATTGCATAAGTTACAAGACTAACTAAGATACCAGCTACTGCTAGTATAACTCCATAATTTAAAATAATATTTTTACTGTTTCCCTGATTTTCCATTGTGTTTATTTGGTTAAGTTAATTATACAAATATATTCATTTCGTTTTGATGACAATAAAAAAATAAAAATTTTAATTACCTAAATCATTTAGTTAGAAACCAAACAGTTAAAAATCTTATAAAAAAAGTAATTAAAATTAATTGTTTAAATAAAAATCTATTGTAAATTTGCATCGGCAAGTTCTACACAACTAGCTCCCTTTGAATCCTCCAGGGCGGGAACGCAGCAAAGGTATTAGGTTGTAGCAGTGTGATGTAGGTAGCTTGCCATTTTTTATGCGCTAAAGTTTCCTTTTTAAAGCCTGCATCTTTCATTTTTACTTTTTAACTTTACAACCTCATTAAATTACAATTAACATATGTCTAAAGTTGTTTTAATTACAGGTGCTTCTTCTGGTATTGGCAAAGCAGTTGCAAGCTATTTATCTGAGAAAGGATACATTGTATATGGTACAAGTAGAACTCCAAAAAACACCCAAAACTATCCTTTTAAATTGATTGCTTTGGATGTTTTAAAGGTAGAAACTATAACAGCTGCAGTTAGTTTTATTATAGAAAAAGAAGGCAAGCTAGATGTTTTAGTTAACAATGCAGGAATGGGAATTACGGGTCCTGTAGAAGATACGCCAACAGATGAAATGCGTGCCGTTTTTAATACCAATCTTTTTGGGGCTATAGATGTAATGAAAGCGGTATTACCACAGATGCGCTTGCAAAAATCGGGAACAATTGTAAATGTTACTTCTATTGCGGGTTATATGGGTTTGCCTTTTAGAGGTATATATTCGGCAACCAAAGGTGCTTTAGAAATTGTAACAGAGGCAACAAGAATGGAGGTTAAAGAATTCGGAATTAATGTTGTAAATGTTGCTCCCGGAGATTTTGCAACCAATATTGCTGCTGGTAGATATCATACACCAGTTTTTAAAGATTCTGCGTATAAAGAAAAATATCAGGCAAATTTAAATTTAATGGATGCACATGTTTCAGGCGGAATGGATCCTTTAGCAATGGCAATAAAAATTCACAAAATTATAGCTACTAAAAACCCAAAAATTCACTATAAAGTAGGTGCTTTTTTAGAGAAGTTTTCTATTGTTTTAAAACGACTTTTGCCAGACAAAATGTACGAACGCATTTTAATGAACCATTACAAACTATAAAATTAGTGTTTTGGGAGAGTTTACCGTTTTTTAGAAAAAAATATTTGTACTTAACTTTCTGAAATTGTGATTAACTAACTATCTTTGCGTTAGGGATTGCAGCAATTGTGTGAGCTCTTACACTTTTGGGTGTAAAGCGAGTGCGAAAAGCCCGACCCTTTCTAGGGAACGCCCAAAAAAAATATAGAAACACACTATTAAATATATACAAATGAAATTTTTTATAGACACAGCTAATTTAGCACAAATTAAAGATGCACAAGCAATGGGAATTTTAGACGGTGTAACAACCAATCCGTCTTTAATGGCCAAAGAAGGCATAACTGGTGCAGACAATATTATTAACCATTACAAAGCAATTTGCGACTTGGTAGATGGTGATGTTTCTGCAGAAGTTATTGCTACCGATTTTGACGGAATGGTAAAAGAAGGTGAGGCTTTGGCAGCTTTAAATCCGCAGATTGTGGTAAAATTACCAATGATAAAAGATGGTGTAAAAGCGTGTAAATATTTTTCTTCTAAAGGAATAAAAACCAACGTAACCTTAGTTTTTTCTGCCGGACAAGCTTTGTTAGCAGCAAAAGCAGGTGCAACGTATGTATCTCCGTTTATTGGCCGTTTAGATGATATTTCTACTGATGGTTTAAATTTAATAGCAGAAATTCGTCAGATTTATGACAATTATGGTTTCGGAACTCAAATTTTAGCAGCATCTGTGCGTCATACCATGCATATTATAGATTGTGCAAAACTTGGGTCTGATGTTATGACAGGGCCTTTAAGCGCAATAGAAGGCTTGTTAAGACACCCTTTAACAGACAGTGGTTTGGCAAAGTTTTTAGAAGACTACAAAAAAGGAAATTAAACAATAGTTTTTAGTTATTAGTGCTTAGTTGTTTCATTTAATTGAGCACTAATAATTTAAAAATTAAAAATAATAAGAAGCTATTTCCTGCTTTACGTTTTATCTTTTTTTGAGAAAAACAAAAAAAGGATGCCACTTCAATCAGGGCTAAGCTTGTTTGCAAGCAGATAGCAAAATTAATAACAGTTTTAGTGTTTAGTTTTTTTAGTTTTTGGTGTTTACTAATAACTATCAACTAACAACTAACAACTTTTAAATCTTACAAAAGATTTAAAACGATGTATCCAAAAAAAGAACTCGCTCAATTGCTAATTTCAGCTTGTACTCAATATCAAATTGAGACGGTTGTAATTTCTCCAGGTTCGCGAAATGCGCCTTTAACAATTGGTTTTTCTAATCATCCTAAAATAAATGCGTTAAGCATTGTAGATGAGCGTTGTGCAGCTTTTTTTGCATTGGGTATTGCACAGCAAACGCAAAAACCTGTAGCCATTGTTTGTACTTCTGGTTCTGCGTTGTTAAACTATTATCCGGCAATTGCAGAGGCATTTTATAGCAATGTGCCTTTGGTTGTTATTTCTGCAGACAGACCTAAACATCTAATAGATATTGGTGATGGGCAAACCATTCGTCAAGAAAATGTCTTTGAAAATCATATTTTATTTTCAGCTAATTTAACAACAGTTTCTGAAGATGATATAGCAAACGCTGTAAATCAAGAAAATTTAAATCTTATTTCAGAAGCCTTTCAAATTGCTACTTCTCAACAAGGTCCTGTGCACATAAACGTGCCTTTTGATGAGCCTTTGTATGAAACAGTGTCTGAGCTGCCAAAATTTAATTTTCCTACACAGACTACTCAAATAGAAAAAAAGCCGGTAGATTATACTAAATTGGCTAAAATCTGGAATTCTTCTGAGAAGAAAATGATTTTAGTTGGTGTAAATTATCCAGACAAAGCGCTAGATAATTTGATAGATATTTATGGTTCAGATGATTCGGTATTGTTATTTACAGAAACTACTTCTAATCTGCATCATAGCAAAGCGATAGATGCTATAGATCAGCTAATTTTCTCTTTAGAAGATGCCGATTTTAAAGAGTTGCAACCAGCACTTTTAGTCACTTTCGGCGGCATGATAGTCTCAAAAAGAATCAAACGGTTTTTAAGAGATTACCAACCGAAGCATCATTGGCATATTGATACTAAAAAAGCAACTGATACGTATTTTTGTTTGTCGGAGTTTGTGCAAACAACACCTATAGAATTCTTTTCTAATTTCAATCCATTAATTAGCTCTGTTGATAGTAATTATCAACCAAACTGGTTAAAAATTAGAGACCATAGAAGACAAAAACATGCGGCTTATTTTAAAGAGTTGCAACATTCAGATTTTAAAGCTTTTGAGCAGATTTTAAATGCTATCCCTTCAGATTCAGATCTGCAAATTAGCAATAGTTCTATTATTAGATATGCACAACTTTTTAAAATGAATACTACTTTTCGTGTGTTTTGCAATCGTGGCACAAGTGGTATAGATGGTAGTACAAGTACTGCTATTGGTGCGGCTTTTGCAAGTAATAAACAAACGGTGTGTATTACAGGCGACCTAAGTTTTTTCTATGATTCTAACGCATTGTGGAATAGTTATATTCCTGCTACTTTTAGAATTATTTTAATTAACAATTCTGGTGGCGGAATCTTTAAAATAATACCAGGCCCAGCTACTACAAATGCTGCCAATTATTTTGAGACTCCGCATTGTTTAACTGCAGTACATTTGGCAAAAATGCATGAGTTCGAGTATGCAAGCGCGTTTACCACAGAAGTAGTTACAAAAGAATTAGAAGGTTTTTTTGAGTCTTCAGAAAAACCAAAAATACTAGAGATTTTTACGCCAAGTGCAGAAAATGATATAGTTTTAAAAGAATATTTTAAATATATAAAATAATGAGTTTACAAGAAGATTTACATGAAGACGCTGCGCGTTCTGAAGAAGAAAATAATTTTCATGAACATGACTATGATTTTAAAGAAGGCGATAAAGTAAACCTAGTTATTGAAACAGAAACAGGTCTAGGATATACTGTTTTAATCAACGAAGAGTTTGATGGCTTGTTGTTTAGAAGCGAAGTTTTTCAAGAGCTAGAAGAAAATATGGAAGTTACCGGCTATATCAAACAAATTCGTGAAGATGGTAAAATAGATGTTTCTCTAAGACCACAAGGTTTTAGAAATGTTATTGATTCAGATGTAGATAAAGTGCTTTCTAAATTAAAAGACAGTAGAGAAGGCTTTTTGTTGTTGACAGATAAAAGTAGCCCAGATTCTATTCGTTTTCATCTAAAAATGAGTAAGAAAGCCTTTAAAAAAGCGGTGGGTAATCTGTATAAGCAAAAGTTAATTACCATCGAAGAAGACCGTATTGTATTGGTTTCTTAAATAAAGCATCAATCTTTGAGAAAAAAGAAATGAAAAAGTTAGTACTTTTAGTGTTTATATTTGTTGCTTCCGTAGCAAATGCACAATTTACAGAAACCTTATCGTCAGATAGGCCAGGGCAAGCCTTGTCTGTAAATACGGTGGGTAAAAATGTTTTTCAAATTCAAGCAGGTTTCGATTTTCCTTTAAACAATATCAGTTTTACACCGAGTTCTTATTTTAGATATGGTATTTCTGAGAGATTAGAATTGAATTCTGGAATCTTATTTTCTGATTCTTTTGGTTTTGATGATGTTCGTTCTTTAACAATAGGAGCTAGATATTCATTAACTAAAAATAATAGTTCAACAAGTTCTAGCATTCAGGCTTCTTATGATATTGGAGGTGATGAAAAAAATACCCATGTAGTCTATATTTTTAGTAGTAATTTTAATGATAAATTAAGTTACACTGCAAATTTAGGGTTCAATGTAAATGATGATTTTGGCGAGCTTAGTGGCTTGTATGTTTTTAATTTGTCTTATGCAATTAATACCAAAGTAGGCGTTTTTGCAGAAACTTTTGGTACTTTTTTAAATAGTGGTTTCGAGTTGAATTTAGATACAGGTGTTTATTATTTGCTAAACAACAATTTACAGTTAGATGCACTTTTAGGTTATAACAATGATCTGTTTGCAAGCTTAGGTGTTACTTGGAGATTGCCTTCTACAAAGTAGTTACATACCACCCAATCTTAAAATATTTTCATAAAAAGCATCAGAGTTTGGGTCTGCAGGATCCATTTTGCCATACCCGATTTTATAGTATTTAAGTGCTTTTTTAGTTTGATTGCCTGTTTCGTAATACCTACCAATATAATAATCTCCTAGCGGAGATGACGGAAAAAGCTTTAAAATCATTTTACCAAAATCTCTAAGTTTGTCTCCGTTTTCTTTCTCGATAATAATGTTTTCTATAGCGTAAATGTCTTGTGGTCTGATACCCAAATTAGTACCAAAAAGAAATTCTATTTCTAGGTATTTGTTTTCTAAATACGCTATGGCATCATCAGGAGATAAGTCTTTAATTTTTGTCTCAAACTCTTCTTTGGTAATGGCTGCATAGATTTCGAAAATTTTAGTCATTACCCTTGGTATTGTTTCTGCTATGGCAGATATGCTACTTGGTGTGTTAATGGTGTCATTTATTACCTTAAAATTTTTCATTTGCATAAGAGACAATGCTTTTTGAATTTCGCCAATTTTAGTTTGTTTAGTTGAAGAAAACGAGGTAGCGTTATTTATATATAAATAAAAAGAGTTGTCTTGTTTTTGAAACTTTAAGAGTCTGTATGATTCTAATTGCTGCCCAATAAAGTCAGAAAAAATAGGGTTGATACAAATATACGTGTTGATAAAAGGGTTTGCTTCTTTTAAGTAATGTGTAATTAAATTTGCGGCAGTTCCCTCGCCAACCAAAGAAATAAATGGCGATGTTTTGTAGTTACTTTCCATAAAAAAAATAACTTCATCTTTAATAAATTGATAAAATGCATTATTACTAGCAGTTAGTCTGCCATCATTTACATTAAAATAGGTGTCCTTTTTTTTATCCAAAGCAACACCTACAATAATTTGTTTTGGTGCTTTGTCTTTTGCTGCAAATAATTTGGCATTACCAGTGTAAATATCAAAAAGATACCCTTCATCAAAAACAATTGTTAAAGGATAGTTTTTTAAACTATCTTTTTCATATCCTTTAGGTAAATATATTTTAAGATCTCTTTTGGATTCTAAAAAATCTGAGGTTATTTGTTTTTCAATAATTTTTTGCGAAAATCCACTTAGGCAAAACAGTGTAAATATTAGTGAAAATGATTTCTTTATCATAAATTTGACTCCTTATTAGTATAACTATTTATTTTTTCTGATAACAATAACGGCAAAATACAAAAATTATGATGCAACCTGAATGGAAAACTGTTAAAGAATTTGAAGATATTACTTACAAAAAATGTAATGGAGTAGCTAGAATTGCTTTTAACAGACCAGATGTAAGAAATGCTTTTAGACCTAAAACTACAAAAGAGTTGTACGAAGCTTTTTATGATGCCGGTGAAGATGTAAATATCGGAGTTGTTCTTCTGTCTGCCGAAGGACCTAGTAGTAAAGATGGTGTGTATTCATTTTGTTCTGGTGGTGATCAGAAGGCAAGAGGGCATCAAGGTTACGTTGGTGATGATGGTTATCACAGATTAAATATCTTAGAAGTACAACGTTTAATTCGTTTTATGCCAAAAGCAGTTATTTGTGTTGTTCCTGGTTGGGCAGTTGGTGGCGGACATAGTTTGCATGTGGTTTGCGATTTAACTTTGGCATCTAAAGAACACGCTATTTTTAAACAAACAGACGCAGATGTTACTTCTTTTGATGGTGGCTACGGTTCTGCTTATCTAGCAAAAATGGTAGGACAGAAAAAAGCACGTGAAATTTTCTTTTTAGGAAGAAATTATTCTGCACAAGAGGCTTATGAAATGGGAATGGTAAATGCCGTAATTCCGCATGCAGAACTAGAAGATACCGCTTATGAGTGGGCACAAGAAATTTTAGAGAAAAGTCCGACTTCGATTAAAATGCTAAAGTTTGCGATGAACTTAACAGACGATGGAATGGTGGGGCAGCAAGTTTTTGCTGGTGAGGCAACACGTTTGGCTTATATGACAGATGAAGCAAAAGAGGGTAGAGATGCTTTTCTTGAAAAAAGAAAGCCAAATTTTCCTAAGAAATGGATTCCATAGTCCTTTTTAAAAAAATAAGATTGTTAAGATAAAATGCAAATACAATAGTTTCTTCTCTTTGGGAAGATTAAGAAGATAAAATGAAATCACAAGTAGTTACTTTTTTAATAAAGTGTCCAGATCAAAAAGGATTGGTGGCAAAAATTACCAACTTTTTTTACAATAAAGGGTTTAATATTTTAAGCTGTCAGCAATATGTAAATTCTTTAGAAGAAACTTATTTTATGCGAGTTCGTTTAAATGCGGCAGGTACAGAAATATCAAAAACCGAGTTAGAAGAAAGTTTCTTAGAGTTGGCAGTTCCTTTACAATTTAAATGGTCTGTAAAGTATAGCAACCAAATGCAAAATGTGGCCATTATGGTATCGCATACCAGCCATAATTTATATGATTTATTAGAGCGTTCTAAAGAAGGGCGTTTGAATTGTAAAATTAAAATGATTATTAGCAATCATGACAAGTTGCGTTCTATTGCAGACATGTTTCAGGTGCCTTATTATCACTTGCCAGTAACAAATGAAACAAGAGAATTACAAGAAGCTCAAATTATAGATCTAATAGAAACCAATGAGATTGATTTAGTTGTAATGGCAAGATATATGCAAATTCTGTCATCAGATTTTATAAATCGTTATCCAGAGAAAATCATCAACATACATCATTCTTTTTTACCTGCATTTCAAGGAGCCAATCCATATAAGAGAGCTTATGAAAGAGGTGTAAAATTAATAGGTGCTACAGCTCATTATGCTACAGAAGATTTAGATGAAGGGCCAATTATAGAACAAGATGTAAAGCCTGTAACGCATGATAGTACACCATCAACCTTAAAAAGAATAGGAGCAGATATAGAGAAATTGGTATTGGCAAGAGCCGTAAAAAACCATTTACAACATCAAATAATTGTATCAGGCAATAGAGCAATTGTTTTTCCGGAAGCAGGAGAATAGGGTTGATAACGAATTGTGATTGATGAATTTGTAATTAACAATTTCTAATTTTAAAAAATTATTTTGAAGATAATCTGTATTGGGCGCAATTACGCAAAACATATCGAAGAGCTAGCAAATGAAAGGCCAGAGCATCCTGTTGTTTTTTTAAAACCAGACTCTGCTATTTTGCCAAAGAAGAATCCTTTTTTTATTCCTCCTTTTTCTGATGATGTGCATTATGAAGTAGAGGTTTTGGTAAAAATTAATAAAGTAGGAAAACATATTGCGGCTAAGTTTGCTAATAAATATTATGATGAAATTGGTTTAGGAATCGATTTTACAGCAAGAGATGTTCAGCAACAATGCAAAGAAAAAGGATTGCCTTGGGAAAAAGCAAAAGCGTTTGACGGTAGTGCTGTTATTGGTGAATTTTATCCGAAAGCAGAATTTGATACTGATAATCTAGAGTTTCAATTAGATAAAAACGGCGCAATTGTGCAAGATGGTAATACCAATGCAATGTTGTGGAAAATAGAAGAATTGATTTCTTATGTTTCGCAATATTTCACTTTAAAAAAAGGAGATATTATTTTTACAGGAACACCCGCAGGTGTTGGTAAGGTTGTAGAAAATGATTTGCTAACCGGAACAATTAACGGAAAAGAAGCTTTTCAAATTAGGGTAAAATAAAAAGAAGATAACGTCTATAAGTAGCATCGTTTAGCGATGTTTCTTTTTAAACGTTGTCGTTTTGTAACGCACAACAAATGAACGCAGAGATTATAACGATTGGTGATGAAATACTTATCGGACAAATAGTTGATACAAACTCGCAATGGATTGGTCAAGAATTAAATAAAATTGGGGTTTCTGTCTATCAGATTACTTCAATTCAAGATGATGAACAACACATTTTAAACGCCTTTAAAGAAGCGCAAGAAAGAGTAGATATTGTTATTGTAACAGGTGGTTTAGGCCCAACCAAAGATGATATTACCAAAAAAACGTTGGCAACCTTTTTTAACAATGATCATTTTATAGAGTATCCAGAGGTAATTGCTCATATAAAACAGATGTTCAAGAAAATGAATCATCCTTTTAAAGAGATTCAAAAAACACAAGCACAGATTCCATCAAAAGCGACTTTGTTAAAAAACGAACTTGGTACAGCACCAGGAATGTGGTTTTTTGAGAACGCTACTGTTTTTGTGTCATTACCCGGTGTGCCCTATGAAATGAAAGGGTTGATGCTTAAAGAAGTTTTGCCAAGAATTCAACAACAATTTAAACTTCCTTTTATTATTCATAAAACCATTATGACTTATGGACAAGGAGAAAGTACGATTGCAGAAAAAATTGCAGATTTCGAAAACAATTTACCAGCACATATAAAGTTGGCATATTTGCCATCTTTTGGTCGTGTTCGCCTTCGCTTATCTGGTAAATCGAATGACAAAGCACAATTAGAAGAAGAGTTAGCTGTATTAGTAGCACAAGTATTTCAATTGATACCAGATATAATTTCTGGGATAGACGATGCTGCACCATTAGAAAATAGAGTAGGTGTATTGTTGAAAGAAAAAAAACAGACAATTTGCACAGCAGAGAGTGTAACAGGAGGTAAGATTGCTGCCACTCTAGTTTCTGTAGCAGGTGCTTCTAGCTATTTTAAAGGAGGTTTTATAACCTACGATGCTGCAACAAAAATAAATGTATTAGGTGTTTTAGATAAAACAATTGAAAATCATACAGTAGTGAGTGCTGCGGTAGCTTTAGAGATGGCAAAAGGCGCAAAAGAAAAATTAAATACAAATTATGCAATTGCTGTAACAGGTAATGCAGGTCCCACAAAAGATGCAACAGATAAAAGTTTAGGAGCCGTTTTTATTGCAATTGTATCTGATAATAAGCAAGTTGTAGAGTCTTTTAACTTTGGGCAGCCTAGAGAGAAAGTAATTCATAAAACTGTAAACAAAGCTTTAGAATTATTACAGAAAGAAATTATTTAAAAATAAATGAAATTGTTTTGCTCAATATTGTAATTATTTGTAGATTTGCACCTCGTTTAGAGATAACACTATAAATACTGTCAAAAAGATGTCTAGAGTTTGTGAATTAACAGGAAAAAAAGCAATGGTTGGGAACAATGTTTCTCACGCTTTAAATAGAACTAAGAGAAAGTTTGACGCTAATCTAATGACAAAGCGTTTTTATATCCCAGAAGAAGATAAATGGATTAAATTAAAAATATCTGCTTCTGCATTAAAAAATATTAACAGGAAAGGAATTTCTGCAGTTATAAAAGAAGCGAGAGCTAACGGATTTTTAACAAAGTAAGCTTACGCGATTTAAATTTTATACAGATGGCAAAAAAAGGAAACAGAGTTCAGGTAATTTTAGAATGTACAGAGCATAAAGCTACAGGAGAAAGAGGTACTTCTAGATACATTACAACAAAGAACAAGAAGAATACACCAGATAGAATGGAGATTAAGAAATTTAATCCTATTTTAAAGAAAATGACTGTTCATAAAGAAATTAAATAAATATAATATCTAGAACTCTTTGTAGAGCACATAGATTTAAAAAACACATACAATGGCAAAGAAAACAGTAGCATCGTTACAGACTTCTTCAAAAAGATTAAGTAAAGCTATCAAAATGGTAAAGTCTCCAAAATCAGGAGCTTATACATTTGTAGAAACTATTATAGATCCTTCTAAAGTAGATGCATTTTTAGCTAAAAAGTAATTTTTACTTTTAACAATATTTAAAACTATTTTCTAGATTAGAAAGTAGTTTTTTTTATGCCCTATAATTATGTATTTTTGAACATCAATAAATTACAGATCTGTAATTTTAAGCAAATACATTTATAATAAAGTAAATCAATCGTATAATTGACTTTATTTGAAGGTATTGCCATAGTAAAAAAAATAAATATGAGTTTTTTTAAGAAAATTTTTTCAAAAGAAAAAAAAGAAACATTAGACAAAGGTTTAGAAAAATCTAAAGACAGTTTTTTAGGTAAATTGTCTAAAGCTGTTGCGGGTAAATCTAAAGTAGATGCAGCTGTTTTAGATGATTTAGAAGAGGTGCTAGTAGCTTCTGATGTAGGTGTAAATACAACGCTTAAAATTATTGACAGAATAGAAGAACGCGTTGCTAGAGATAAGTATTTAGGTACAGATGAGTTAAATAAAATTCTTAAAGAAGAAATTGCAAACTTATTGTCTGAAACCAATACTGGTAATGAAACCGATTTTACAATTCCTAAAATTGCTGCTGATTCTAACGGCCATAAGATGCCTTATGTTTTAATGGTAGTTGGTGTAAATGGTGTAGGTAAAACAACTACTATTGGTAAGTTGGCTTCTCAATTTAAAAAACAAGGTTTAAAAGTAGTATTAGGCGCAGCAGATACTTTTAGAGCTGCTGCTATAGATCAATTACAAGTTTGGGCAGACAGAACAGAAGTGCCTATTGTACGTCAAGAAATGGGGTCTGATCCTGCATCTGTAGCTTTTGATACACTAAAATCTGCAGTGACCCAAAATGCAGATGTAGTTATTGTAGATACAGCTGGTCGTTTACACAACAAGGTAAATTTAATGAATGAATTAACAAAAATTAAGCGTGTTATGCAGAAAGTAGTTGCAGATGCACCACACGATGTTTTGTTGGTTTTAGATGGTTCTACCGGACAAAATGCTTTTGAACAAGCAAAACAATTTACAAAAGCAACAGAAGTTACCTCGTTGGCAGTTACAAAATTAGACGGTACAGCAAAGGGTGGCGTAGTAATCGGAATTTCTGATCAGTTTCAAATTCCTGTAAAATATATTGGTGTAGGAGAAGGAATAGATGATTTACAAGTTTTTAATAAATTCGAATTTGTAGATTCCTTTTTTAAATAGTATTCTATCATAGAACAATCAACATTAAAGCTCTTACATAGAGCTTTTTTTTATTATACAACTTTGTAAAGCCTCTTTAAAAGTAGTTAATTTAGCTTTATATTTGCAGTCAGAAAAAAAATAATATGCGTACAAAAACCAGTAAACAAAATAAAATTAACGTTGTTACTTTAGGCTGTTCTAAAAACGTTTACGATAGTGAAGTTTTAATGGGACAATTGAAAGCCAATGGCAAAGATGTAGTGCATGAAGATGAAAACGACGATGGCAATATTGTAGTTATTAATACCTGCGGTTTTATTGGCAAAGCTAAAGAAGAATCTATAGATACTATTTTGCATTATGCACAAAGAAAAGAAGCTGGCGAAATAGATAAAGTTTTTGTTTCTGGGTGTTTAAGTGAAAGATACAAGCCAGATTTAGAAAAAGAAATTACCAATGTAGATCAGTATTTTGGTACGCATGATTTGCCAAATTTATTACAAGCTTTAGAAGCAGATTATAAGCATGAATTGATAGGAGAACGTTTAACAACGACACCTAAACATTATGCTTATCTAAAAATAGCAGAAGGTTGCGATAGACCTTGTTCTTTTTGTGCGATTCCGCTTATGCGAGGAAAACACGTATCTACACCAATTGAAAATTTGGTTACCGAAGCAACCAAACTTGCCGAAAAAGGGATTAAAGAAATTATGCTAATTGCACAAGATTTAACCTATTACGGTTTAGATATTTATAAAAAACGTGCACTTGCAGATTTATTAATTGCGTTGACAAAAGTAGAGGGTATAGAGTGGATTAGAATGCATTATGCTTTTCCAACAGGTTTTCCAATGGATGTTTTAGAGGTGATGAAAAACGAACCGAAAGTCTGTAATTATTTAGACATACCGTTGCAACACATTAATACAGAGTTGTTAAAATCGATGAAACGCGGTACAACACATGAGAAAACAACTGCTTTAATACATAAATTTAGAGAGATAGTGCCAGAAATGGCTATAAGAACTACTTTAATAGTTGGGTATCCAGGAGAAACAGAAGAAATGTTTCAAGAGCTTAAAGATTGGGTAGAAGAGATGCGTTTCGAGCGTTTAGGTGCTTTTGAATATTCTCACGAAGAAAATACTGGCGCATATGTTTTAGATGATAACGTGCCCGCAGAAGTAAAGTTTAGAAGAGTTAATGAAATTATGGAGGTACAATCTCAAATTTCTTGGGAATTGAATCAACAGAAAATAGGAAAAACATTTAAATGTTTGTTTGACAGAAAAGACGGTGAGTTTTTCTATGGTAGAACAGAATCTGATTCGCCAGACGTAGACAATGATGTTTTGGTAGATGCCAAAGAACACTATATAAAAATTGGCGAGTTTATAGATGTTAAAATTCATGATGCCGGAGATTACGATTTGTACGGTACTCCTGTAAAAAGACAAGAGAAGCCAATGCCTTTACATCAAAAAAAAAAAATAGAAGTTACAGAAAGTAATCATAATTTTTTATAAGGTGGTTTCTAAAATTAAGATGGTATTTAAATCGTCTAATAGGTGCTTTTTAAGATAACAAAAACAAAAAACAGTTGTATTTTTAGTTTTTAACAAAGAACAATTAAGAGAAATGAAAGTAACTCATATACCTTATAAACAAACTGGTTTTTTTTCTAAAACCATGCTAGATTATCTTAACAAAACAGTATCTATAGCTCCATTTTATAATAATTTCCCAGATATAACAGGTTTTCATAATCAGATAGAAGAGAAAGAAAAATCTTTTCGGTTACAATCTCGATTGGTATTATCATCTACTTTAAAAGAACAATACAATAACTTTAATACTTCTTTAAAGACAGCAGATAATATAGCTTCTTTAAACGATAAAAATACGTTTACAATAACTACAGGTCACCAGTTAAATTTATTTACTGGGCCTTTGTATTTTTTGTATAAAATTATTTCTACGATTAATTTATGCAAAGAATTAAAACTAAAATTTCCTTCTAAAAATTTTGTACCAATTTATTGGATGGCTTCTGAAGATCATGACTTCGAGGAAATTAATTATTTTAATTTTGATGGTAAAAAAGTAAGCTGGAATCGTGAAAATGGTGGTGCAGTTGGTCGATTTTCTACCGAAACTTTAGAAGCTGTCTTTGCAGTTTTTTCGAATCATTTGGGCAGTTCTAAAAATGCACTTTTTTTAAAACAGCTTTTTTCTGATGCGTATTTAAAACATTCAACTTTAACATCGGCAACACGGTATATTGCTAACGAATTGTTTGCTGATGAAGGCTTGGTTATTATAGATGCAGACAATAAAAGTTTGAAAGAGTTATTTGTGCCTTTTGTAAAAGATGATTTAGAAAATAAAACGTCATTTACTGCGGTTAGTAAAACGATTAAAGATTTAGAAAAGGAATATAAAATTCAGGTGAATCCTAGAGAAATTAATTTATTTTATTTAGGAAAAAATTATCGAGAACGCATTGTTTTAGAGCAAGGAATTTATAAGGTTAATAATACAGATATAGTTTTTACAAAAGACGAAATAATTAAAGAGTTAATTAATAACCCAGAAAACTTTTCGCCTAATGTAATTATGCGTCCGCTTTATCAAGAGGTAATTTTACCAAACATCTGTTATATTGGTGGTGGTGGCGAAATTGCTTATTGGCTAGAGTTAAAAGCGTATTTTAATAAAGTTAATGTTCCTTTTCCGGTATTGTTGTTAAGAAATTCTGTTCAAATTATAGAAAGCAATCAACAAAAAAAGTTACAAAAATTAAATATATCTATTCAAGAACTATTTTTGAGTCAGCATCAATTAATTGCAAATAAAGTAATTGAAAACGCCAACTTAGAAATAGATTTTGATGAAAAAATAGCTTTTTTAGAGCAACAATTTTTAGAGTTAAAGCAGGTTGCTAAACGAACAGATGTAACTTTTATAAATGCTGTAAACGCCCAAGAAAGAAAACAAGTTAAAGGACTACAAAACTTGCAAAAAAGATTGCTAAAAGCAGAAAAAAGGCGCCAAAAAGATTTAGTAGTAAGAATAAGTGAATTGCAAAATAAAATTTTACCAAACCAAGCATTAGAGGAACGTCAGCGAAACTTTTCTGATTATTATCTTTCTTATGGAAGTACTTTTGTAGAAGTTTTAAAAGAGGTTTTACAGCCTTTAAAATTAGAATTTACAGTAATAGAATTATGAGTAAAGATAAAGGACTACATCCTAAAAATAGGTTTAATAAAGGTTATGAGTTTGAGAAGTTAATTCTTTTAAATCCGGCCTTAAAAGAATTTGTAATTACCAATCAGTATAACAGTATAACAATCGACTTTTCGAATCCGAAGGCAGTAAAAGAATTAAATAAAGCATTATTATTCTCGTATGATGTAATTTCTAATTGGAATTTTCCTGACCAAAATTTATGTCCGCCAATACCAGGTCGATTAGATTATATTCATCATTTAGCATCACTTTTAAAAGATGAGAAAGAGGTAAAAATATTAGACATTGGTACAGGTGCAACCTGTGTTTATCCTTTATTAGGTGTTGCAGAATATAATTGGGATTTTGTTGCAACAGATATCGATTTAGATTCTTTAGATACCGCACAAGACATTATTGATGACAATCATTTAACATCAAAAATTAATTTGCGCCAGCAGTTTAATGAATCTAAGATATTAGCAAATATTATAGAGAAAACAGACTCCTTTTCTGCAGTGATGTGCAATCCACCGTTTTATAAGTCTGCAGAAGAAGCACAAGGCGCTAATAAAAGAAAGAATAAGAATCTAGGCAATAGTGCGGTTCGTAATTTTTCTGGAAATAATAATGAATTATGGTATGTTGGTGGCGAAAAGGCTTTTTTACACAACTATCTGTATGAAAGTACGCTTTATAAAAACTCTAGTAAGTGGTTTACAAGCTTGGTTTCTAAAAAAGAGAATGTAGAGAGTTTAACAATTTCTTCAAAAAAATTAGGGGTTAAAGAGTTTAATGTTATTTCTATGAATCAAGGTAATAAAGTGACAAGAGTTGTCGCTTGGAGGTTTTAAATAAAACTAATTCATAAAAAAAACCGCTATCTAATTAGATAGCGGTTTGTGGTTTTAAGCTAATTTTTTAGCGTTTTTTACTTTTTGTTTGGTAAGTGCAATTGCAATTACCTCTTTCATTTCAGTTACATAATGAAAAGTCAACCCTTTCAAATAACTTTCTTTTATTTCTAAAATATCTTTTTCGTTTTCTTTACACAAAATAATTTCTTTAATATTTGCCCTTTTTGCAGCAAGTATTTTTTCTTTAATACCACCTACAGGTAAAACTTTGCCTCTTAAAGTAATTTCGCCAGTCATGGCTAATTTGTTTTTAATTTTACGCTGTGTAAAAGACGAAACTAAAGAAGTTAACATTGTAATACCAGCACTTGGTCCGTCTTTTGGTGTAGCGCCTTCTGGTACATGTATGTGTACATTGTATTTGTCTAAAATTGCTGGCTTAATACCAAATTCTTCTGCGTTAGATTTTATGTATTGCATTGCAATTGTTGCAGATTCTTTCATTACAGTTCCTAAATTACCAGTAATAGAAAGTGTACCTTTTCCTTTAGATAAGATAGATTCTATAAATAAGATATCTCCACCAACTTGCGTCCATGCTAAGCCAGTAACAACTCCGGCAACCTCATTATTTTCAAATTTATCTCTATTTCTTGGCGTACCTAATATTTCTTCTATTTTTTCTGATGATAAAGCAATATCATAGTCTTCTTCTAAAGCAATTGATTTAGCAGCAAAACGAACTACTTTCGCAATCTTTTTTTCGAGTCCTCTAACACCAGATTCTCTTGTGTAGCCTTCAACAATTAATTCTAGTTGTTTTTTACCTAATTTTAAATGTTTGCTATCTAAGCCATGTTCTTTTAGTTGTTTTGGTAACAAATGCCTTTTAGCAATCTCTACCTTTTCTTCTATAGTATAGCCAGTAACATTAATAATTTCCATACGGTCTCTTAAAGCCCAAGGTATTTGTCCTAAATTATTAGCTGTAGCTATAAATAGTATTTTAGATAAATCATACCCAACTTCTAGATAGTTATCGTAAAAACTTTCATTTTGCTCTGGGTCTAAAACTTCTAACATTGCAGATGAAGGGTCTCCTTGATGGCTTTGACTTAGTTTGTCAATTTCATCTAACACAAAAACAGGATTAGAAGTTTTTGCTTTTTTTAAGTTCTGAATTAATCGACCTGGCATTGCACCGATATATGTTTTTCTGTGGCCCCTTATTTCAGCTTCATCTCTTAAGCCTCCTAAAGACATTCTAACGTATTTACGCCCTAATGCTTCTGCAACCGATTTTCCTAAAGATGTTTTTCCAACTCCAGGAGGTCCGTATAAACAGATAATTGGGGACTTCATATCTCCTCTTAATTTTAAAACAGCCAAATGTTCTATAATTCTTTCTTTTACTTTTTCTAAGCCAAAATGTTCTCTATCTAAAACTTTAGTAGCAACTTTTAAATCGAATTTGTCTTTAGAGTAAACACCCCAAGGTAACTCTAAAAGTAGTTCTAAATAACTTCTTTGAACCCCATATTCTGCTGCTTGTGGGTTCATTCTTTTTAATCTATTTAGTTCTTTTTCAAAAGTTTCGGCAACTTCTTTATTCCATTTTTTACTTTTTGCCTTAGTGCGCATTTCCTCTAGCTCTTCATCGTTAGAAACGCCGCCTAATTCTTCTTGAATGGTTTTTAATTGTTGATTTAAATAATATTCTCTTTGTTGCTGATCTAGATCTTCACGTGTTTTAGATTGAATATCATTACGTAGTTTTAATTTTTGTAACTCTTTATTTAAGTTTGTTAAAGCTAATAATGCACGTTCTTTTAAATTATCTTTCTCTAAAATTAGTTGTTTTTGAGCGACTGTTAAATCCATATTAGATGAAATAAAATTCACCAAAAAAGCGTCTGATTTTATATTTTTTATAGCAAAAGAAGCTTCCGAAGGTAACATCGGGTTTTCTTTAATAACTTCTAAAGATTGCTCTTTAATAGATTCTATAATTGCTTCAAATTCTTTAATATTTTCTACTTCCTTATCATCAATAGCCTCTTTTACAGTTGCTTTTAAATAAGGTTTGTCTTGTATAATTGCATCAATTTTAAAACGTTTTTTACCCTGAATAATAACAGTAGTGTTACCGTCTGGCATTTTTAAAACACGTAAAATTTGAGCAACCACACCAGTTGTATGAATGTCTTTTAAGCTAGGTTTTTCTTCTTCTTCATTTTTTTGAGCAACAACACCTATTACTTTGTCTCCTTTATTGGCATCTTTAATCAATTGAATAGATGTATCTCTACCTGCTGTAATAGGTATTACAACGCCAGGAAAAAGTACCGTATTTCTTAAAGGTAAAATAGGCAATACTTCGGGTACACTTTCTTTGTTAATAATTTCCTCATCTTCAGGAGTCATTAAAGGTATTAACTCAGAATCTTCGTTTAACATGCTGTTAAGCGACATATTGTCTAAATGCATTATTTTTGGTTTGCTCATAGTATTGTATATCTGTCATACTGACATTGATTTTGCTAAAGTATAAAAGCAATGTCAAATTTTAATTTTTAATTATCTGATAATCAATATTTTTATTATAATTAAATGATATTGTTTAATCATAAAAACAATTGTTGTGCCAAAGGATTTATTATCTTGTTTTTTTATAAAACATCTTTAAAGCATAACGATTAATAATAAAGTGTGTACTTTTATAATCAAAAGACAGTTATTACTATTGTAAATAATTTTAGGGTAACTGTATTAATTAAAAATATTAAAATGAATACAATTATAAAAAAGGTACTCTTATTAAATTTTATTTTTATAATAACCACATCTTTAAGTGCTCAAAATTGGTTTTCTGGTAATAAAAAAGTAAAAGGAAATGGAGTCCTTTTAAAAGAAGTTAGAGAGGTGCCTAACTATAAAGAGATTTCGATTGGCGGATCTTTCGAAGTTGTTTTGGTTTCTGGTAAACAAGGAAAAATTGACATTGAGGCAGAAGAAAATTTGATGGCTTACATTACAACAGAAGTTACAGACAGAGTTTTAAAAATAAATTTTAAAAAACACACAAACATCAATGCTACTAAAAAAAATGCAACTTTTGATTCCTTACAAAGGTTTAGAAGGTGTTGCAATTGGTGGTTCTGGTAGTGTTTCTAGCAATCATATAATAGATATAAATAACTTTAATATATCAATTGCAGGCTCTGGCAGTTTAAATCTTTCTTTAAAGGTTGTAAATGTAACTACCTCAATTAGTGGTTCTGGTTCGATAGATTTACGGGGTAGTGCAGAAAATTTAAATTGCTCAATTGCAGGTTCTGGGTCAGTAAATGCCTATGATTTAAAAGCAGACAAAGTAAGTATAAATATAGCGGGTTCTGGTAGCGTTAAAACCACTGCTGTCTCAAAATTAAAATCTAAATTAGTGGGTTCTGGAAATGTTTATTATAAAGGAAAACCAAATAAAATAGATACAAAATCGGTAGGTTCTGGTAGTGCATTTAATCGAAATTAATATGTAACAGCTTCTTTTTTTAAGACCACCAGATTAGAAAGAATTTTTCAATCTCTCCATTTTGCTTTTTTAACCAACAAAGCGGTGCAGTTTCTTTTGTTAAATATTCATCAGTTTTGGTAACAAAATCGTTATAATTTAGCCAGTTTTCGGTTTTATGAGGAATGGTAATCCAATCTTTTTTTACAGGAATAAAAAACTTACAATTTTCGAACTGTTTTAGTTCTTTTCTGTTGATATAAAAACCAGCAATACAATTTTCGTCTAAATGATTTAAAGTAATATTTTTACTTGCAAAGGGCATAAATAATTGCCCCATAAAATAAACTTGTTGTTGTATGTTTTTAACATTTAGGTTGATGTTTTTTAAATATGAATCACATTCTTTAGAGTAGAGGAGTGGCAGTTGTTTTTCTTTTAGTTTCTTAATTTTTTCTAGCAGAGAATCTTTTCTATTAGGCCCAATAAAATGAGCTATTTCAGAATTGCCAACACTAGCATCGTACAAATAAAATTTATAGACAATTTCTAAATGAATGGGTTGTTTTTCTTTTAAAAGAATGCAATCTAACTCACCTAAAGTAATTTTTTCTTTTTGAATTTGAATGTTCTCGCTAATTATTTGGATGCTTTTGTTCTGCTTCAATTCAAAAGAAACAAAACGTTCGATGTATTTACCCAATCTTAATTTTTCATCAATATCAATTGATATTTTTGATGCTTTTTTTTCAATTTCAAATTGATGAAGCTCACAAACAGCATTCTTTTTCCACAAAGTATTTGTTTGTAGAAAGCCTTCATATCTTTTTTGAATTATTTTTTCTTTTTGATGCATATAAAAACGAAGTTACAATTCTATTTTGTAAATTTAAACTTTCAAAATTCAATAAAATGCCCTTCAAAGAAACAAGTTTACAATTTTTAAAAACCTTACAAAAAAATAACAATAGAGATTGGTTTACTGTCAATAAACCTGCTTTTGTGAAAATTCAAAAAGAAGTAAAAGAGTTTTTTTTAGAAATACGATCAGATCTAGAAAAACATGATGAAATAGAAAAAATGAAAATTTATAGAATCTATAGAGATGTTCGTTTTTCTAATGATAAAACACCTTATAATCCAAGGTTAGCAGCATCTTATACAAGATTAGGTAAAGCTTTAAGAGGTGGTTATTTTTTACAAATAAAACCAGGAGAAACAATGTTGGCTGGAGGTTTTTGGCAGCCTGAAAAAGACGATTTATTAAGAATTAGAAAAGAAATTGCACAAGATGCAAGTGAATTTCTTGAAATATTAAACGATAAAAACTTTAAGAAGTATTTTGGAGGTGTTTTTAAAGGAGACGAATTAAAATCTGCACCAAGAGGTTTCGATAAAGACCATAAAGACATCGATTTATTAAGAAAGAAAGGTTTTATTGCTATAAGAAGTTTTACAGATGCAGAAGTTTTAGCACCCAATTTTTTAAAAGAAATAGCAGATAGTTATCAGGCTTTACGACCTTTTTTTAATTTATTTAGCGATGTTTTAACAACTAATTTAAACGGAGAATCTATCTTATAATGAATACTGTGTTTTGTTTAACCATCAAAGTTTCATCCGAAGATATAGATACCCTACAACATGTAAATAATTTAGTTTATGTGAAGTGGATGGATGATATTGCTACAACCCATTGGTCTTATTTAACTAAAAACAATCCATTGCCACAATACGTTTGGGTAGTAACTAGGCATGAAATAGACTATAAAAATCAGGCAACTTTAGGAGATGAAATTCTTGTAAAAACATGGGTTGGAGAAACTAAAGGTATTACTTCTATAAGGTTTATGGAGTTTTATAAGAACGACGTTTTGTTAGTAGCCGCAAAAACTACATGGGCAATGTTAGATGCCAAAACCTTTAAGCCTACAAGAATTAGAGAAAATGTTTTAAAAGTACTACAGCCTCTTAAATAAAAGTATCTTTGCATAAAAATTAAACTATAAAATGTCAACTTTTTCTTCATTAGGTATTCAAACAGATTATACAAAAGCACTTCAAGAATTAGGGATTACAAAACCCTCTGAAATTCAAGAAAAAGCAATTCCTATTTTAATAAATTCGAAAACAGATTTTATTGGTTTGGCGCAGACTGGTACTGGTAAAACAGCCGCTTTTGGATTGCCTGTTTTACATCATATAGATGCTAGTTCTAACAATATTCAAACCTTAATTTTATCTCCTACAAGAGAGTTGGTACAGCAAATAAAAAAGCAATTATTTAAGTTTACTAAATTTAGTAATGATAAAATTTTTGTTGAAGCTGTTTTTGGTGGCGAAAAGATAGATCGACAAATGAATAATCTAAAAAGAACGACTCATGTAGTTGTGGCAACACCAGGTAGATTAATCGATTTAATAGAAAGAGGTAGCATTGATATTAGTCACGTTAAAACAATTGTTTTAGATGAAGCTGATGAAATGCTAAGCATGGGTTTTAAGCAAGATTTAAATAGAATTTTAAAATTTACAACCAAATTAGATAGAAAAACATGGTTGTTTTCTGCTACAATGCCAGAAGAAATTAAGCGTATTGTTAAAACGTATATGGATGCGAATGCACCAAGAGTAGAAATTAATAGAAGTGCTTTGGTAAATGCAAATATTCGTCATCATTTTGTTAAAACAACTCTAAAAGAAAAACCTTTAGATATTATTTCTTTTCTTGAAAAAAGACAAGATCAAAGAGGTATTATTTTCTGTAGAACAAAAGCAGGAGCTCAAAACTTAGCAGCTTTACTAATAGAAGAAGGCTTTTCTGTGGCAGCATTAGAAGGAGATATGCAGCAAAAAGAACGCGATAAAGTAATGAGAGCCTTTAAAAAAGAAAATATTCAGTACTTAGTTTCAACAGATGTTTCTGCTCGTGGTATTGATGTTAGTGGGTTAGAGTTTGTAATACATCATCAATTACCAGAACAATTAGAATACTATACACATAGAAGTGGTAGAACAGCAAGAGCAGGTAAAACCGGAGTTTCAATTGCTTTTATACTGCCATCAGAATTAGAGAGAATTCATCAAATTCAGAAAGAATTAAATATTAAATTCTCTGAAGTTACTGTATAAATGAATCTTATCTATTTTTTAGACATATCAGGAACCTTTGCTTTTGCTATTAGTGGTGCCTTGGTGGCTTCTGATAAAAAGTTCGATTTATTTGGTGTGGCAATAATTGCTTTTGTTACCGCCATTGGTGGTGGTATGCTTCGAGATATCTTAATTGATGCACATCCTATCAATTGGATTGGAGATCTTAATTATTTATGGACTATCTTTTTAGCAGTGATTCTAACTTTTTTGTTTAAAAGTAAAATAGCACCTTTAAGTAAAACACTTTTTTTGTTTGATACCATTGGTTTAGGTGTTTTTACGTTATTGGGTTTGCAAAAAGGATTGTCTTTTAATTTGCATCCTATCATTGCTTTGATAATGGGAATGATTTCTGCTGTTTTTGGCGGTGTTTTAAGAGATGTGCTAACAAATAAAGTGCCTTTAATTTTCGAAAAAGAAATTTATGCCTCTGCTTGTTTAGCCGGTGGTTTTACTTATTTAATTTTAAGTTATTTTAAACTGTCTGAAAATTTAATTTTTATAATTTCTGCAACTATTATTGTTGTTATAAGAGTTATTGCTGTAAAATTTCAATTACAGTTACCAAAAATTAAAGACGATTTATTTACTAAAACGAAATAAATGAGTAGTGTAATATTTAATGATTTTGAAGATTTTAAACAGTGTAAAGGGCAACAGTTACCTTTAGGGGAATGGTTTCTTATAACACAAGAAATGATTAACGATTTTGCAAATGCTACTTTAGATAAACAGTGGATTCATGTTGATGAAAAAAGAGCTTTAAAAGAGAGTCCGTTTAAAAGTACAATAGCACATGGTTTTATGTCTGTTGCTATGATTTCTAAATTATTAGGAGAAATTTTTACTATTAAAAGCTTAAAAATTGGCTTAAATTATGGTTTAAACAAAGTTCGTTTTCCTAATCCGGTACCTGTTAACAGTCAGTTAAGAATGATTGCTAGTGTAATTGATATTACAGAGATTGATAACAACGGTATTAGGGTTACTTTTTCTTGCATAGTAGCGATAAAAGGACAAGAAAAGCCTGCTTGTGCTGCAGAGTTTATTGCAGCCTTTTTTGAATAAAATAGATAGATAAAGTAACCTCTCTTAGTCTGTTAAATTGATGACAGCAACCTTAAATAAATTAGCTTTAGTTTTAAAGAATGAGTTTTCTAAATCGATCGCTTTTAGTTTCGCTTCAATTAATTTTACTTCTCTATAGTTTACAAGAAATAGAGAGCTTTCTCCTAAAAAAAACTTACGATCTTCTGCTTTAAGTAAGGTGTTGTAATCTTTTACAATACTGCTAGTTAAGTTGTTTTGATATCGAAAAGAATTGAGTTCTTGTTGTATTGCGTTTACTTTGTTTTTTATTGTAATTTTTGCAATCTCATTTTCTAATTTTTGGTCTTGTAGTTTTATGTTTGCTAACTTTAAATCTCCTCTTTCTTTTCTTAAAAATATAGGTACTTTAAAGTTAATTCTAGCTTTATAATCTTGATTATTAAAAGAGTTTATTTGGTTTCTATTTTCAGTTAAAAAATTATATTCTACATCTAATTTAGGTAATAAATTATTTAGCTTTAATTTTCTATCAATGTTTAAACCATCAATTTTAAAGTTTAAAGATCTTATTTTTGGGTGATTATTAATGTCAAAATTTTCATCGTTAAACAATGCGATATTAAATGTTACATCTACATTATTTATAGTGTTTGTATCGGGAATGATATTTTCTTGTAACTCTACAGGTGTATTGTTGTTAAGCCATAAAAAATTAGACAATTCTAAAGAAGATTTTATCAGTTTTATTCTTGCTTTTTCGAAGTTTAACTTTCTTGTATTTAATGTAATTTTAGCTTCTGTAGTATCTATAGCCGGTTTTTCACCTTCAAAAAATGCTCTCTTTGTTGCTTTAAATCGCGTATCTGCATTTATTAAAAAACTTTCATATACTTTTTTTTCGTTGTATGTTTTAAGCCAGTTAAAGTAGGTTGTAGCGGCATTGTATAAAATTTCATTTACCAATATTTGTTGGTCTTCTTTTGCCTGATTTAAGAATAGTTTGGCTTGTTTTAAAGAAGCCATTCTTTTATTAATTAAAAGACCATTTAATAAAGAAGCAGAAATGCCTGCACTGTACAAACCATCATTTGGGGTATTTAGATCGTTACTTAAAAATTGACCACTATTTTTTTCAAAATTAGCTTTCAACTCTAATCCGTAATACGTTGGTATTTTAAAAGTAGAATTTAACTCAGTATAATAGTTTTTGTTTTTAAATTGCTTTTTATCAAAATCAACTTCTATTTTAGGATCAAAAGCACCTCTAGATTTTAAAAGTTTTGCTTCACTTTCATTAATAATAAGGTTTGCCTGTTTTACAATTGGATGGTAATTTTTTACATACCCTAAGTACTCAGACAATGTCATTACAGAATTAACATTTTGAGATAGAATACACGTTGTAAAAAAGAATAAAAATACTGTTATAGATGCTTTCATGTGCTATTTTTAAAAGTAAGCAATTGAATTTATGATTTCTTTTTTTTGTCTTTTTTGTCTGTTTCTGGTTGATAGTAATTAGGAGGGAAACTATTTAATTGTCTCCAAAGTTCAAACCAAATAGGTACGTCTTCTAGTAATGCAATTGTTTTAGCGCCCGATCCAACTCTAATGGCTTCTGGCCAGGTATGATCTTTTTCATCTGGGGCAAGTAACACTCTATATTTACCGTTTTCACTAATAAAACGTTCAATAGCAACTACTTCTGCACCATAGGTGCCGTAAGAAACATTTGGCCAACCAGAAAATACAATAGCAGGCCAACCATCAAACTGCACACGTACCTTTTCTCCGATATGGAGTAGTGGTAAATCTATAGGTCTTACAAAAGTTTCTACAGCCAAATCATAACTTGCGGGCATTATACCAACCAAATCATCACCTTCTTTAAAAGTACCTCCAATACCGCCTTTAATTGCTTTATTTATGTAACCATCATGTGGTGCCGTTATGTATAGTAGACTGTTTCTAATTTTGTAGTTGCTGTTCCTATTTTCTAGTTTAGATACCTGTACTTCAGCATCAAAACCACTAGACATTGCAGTAGACATATCACTCTGTGCTTTAGAGATTTTATTAGTATACTCTGCTTTAATTCTTGTAATTTCTATTTTTGCATTTAAGACGTTATTCTTACTTTCTAGTAGTTTATTTTCTTTATTGATTAATTCGGCTTGCGTTTTTTGTAGTTTTAAATTCTTTTCTTCTACGTCTTTCTTTGCAGTAATGCCTTCTTTTTCTAGAGTTTCTGCCCTGGTAAATTGCCTTTTTGCAATGTTAATATTTGTTTTTGCAGCTTCAAATTCAATACTATCACTTTGTACTTTTAATTTAGATTGTATCAATTTATTTTCTGCCATTTCTAACTTAAAACCTTGTTCATTTTTAAGCGAAGAAATTTGTCTTTGCAGGGCACTTACTTTTTCTTTATAGGCACCTACAGAAGAAATTTTTGCATTAATTTGTTGATTGGTTCTTTCAATAAGTTTACTGTCAAAATATTCGCTTTTTACTTCGGATATTCTAAGGATAGTATCACCTTTCTTTACAAAATTACCTTCTCTTACAAACCATTGTTCTATTCTGCCCGGAATTTGTGATTGTATTGTTTGTGGTCTTTGTCCTGGTGTTAAAGTTGTAACCAATCCGTTACCAGAGATGTTTTGTGTCCAAGGTAAAAAGAGAGCAATAAAACCTACAATGGCAAAAACTAAAAGAAACTTATTTAAAGCTTTGTAATAGTCTTTATTAAAAATAGTTTTACCTGATTTGTATTGCAGTATATCAAATGATTTGTGTAGTTTGTTTTTAGAGATATTTAACATAACAAATTATTTTATAGATTTAATTTCACCCTTTTCTAAGGTAATTATTTGACCACATTGGTTGCTCCAACTTTTTTTACTACTTACAACAATTAAAGACCACGGTCTATTAAAATCTGTCAAATAGTTGATAATTCTTTCAGATTCTTCAATATTAAATTGATCTAATGGATCTTCTAAAATCATTACTTTTGGCTGTTTTATAATTGCCCTTGCAAGAATGATTTTTTTAGCAATTGTAAAAGACATTTGTTTTCCCTCTGGATATAAAACAGTTTCAAGACCATTTGGTTGTTCTTTTAAAAATTGTGTTAAACCAACAATATCAAGTGCTTCATACATAATTGTATCTGCAATTTTATGATTGCCAAAAACTAAATTTTCTTTTATGGTACCTTCAAAAGGAGTTTCATCTGCTAAAGATAGTCCTAGTTGAGATCTGTAGTGGTTTAATTGCAAGCTATTTAATGATAAATTATTTACGTAAATATTACCACTTGTAGGTTCTACAATGCCAGATATTAAACGTAATAAACTAGATTTTCCTGAACCACTTTCTCCAATGACTAAAATTCTACTTTTAGGTTCTAATTTAAGTGATATGTTTTGTAGAATGTGTTTTTTTCTATTTTCTACTTGGTAAGTTGCTTCATCTAATTCGATAGTTAAACCCTCTTTAAATACTGGCATTTCTCCTTCTTGAGGTTCTAACTCTTTGTCAACAACCTGACCAATTTTTTCAATTGATGTTAGTACATCGTAAAAAGATTCTAAGCCAATAATTAATTTTTCTACAGACTGAATAACCAAAAGAATAATGATTTCTGCAGCAACAAACTGACCAATATTCATTTCTTGATTTAAAACCAATGCTCCCCCAATAAGAAGTAAGCTGGCAGTTACAATTACTTTAAAACCAATCATTTGGCTAAATTGCAGTATGAGTATTTTAAAGTGATTTTCTCTAGCTCTTAAATATTTATCTACTAAATAATCGTTTTTAGTTAATGCCAAGTTGGTGTTTCCAGAAAGTTTAAAACTAACAACAGTTCTTGCTATTTCTTGAATCCAATGCGCTACTTTATATTTAATTTTAGATTCAGCTAAACTTGTTTCTAGTCCTTTTTGAGCGGTGAATTTAAAAACTATATAAATTAATAATAAAAGTAAAATACCAAAAATAATAAAAAATGGGTGGTAAAAAGACAAGAGTATCAGCGCAAAAATAATTTGTAATAGTGCTGTTGGTACATCAATTAAAATTTTAGACAATCCTTTCTGTATGGTTAAAGTATCAAAAAAACGATTGGCTAATTCTGGTGGATACACATTTCGAAGCTGATTCATTTTTATTTTAGGAAATCGATAGCTTAACTCAAAAGAAGATCTTGTAAATATTCTTTGCTGTATGGTTTCTATAATTCTTAATTGCATAAGTTGTAACAAACCAGAAAAAATTACCCCCATTGTTACTACAATCACCAAAACTACCCATGAAGTAGAAATTTGTGCACCTTGTATTAGGTTAATAATTGCTTGTATACCTAACGGTAATGATAGTGCAACTACACCACCAAAAATGGCATAATAAAATATCTGAAAAATATCTTTTTTTTCAAGTTTTACTAAACCAACAAAACGTTGCCAAGGAGTTAATTGTTTATTTTTCATATTTATTTAATAGTATTTTTAACTAAATGAATAAAAAAACTAGTAGGTGTTTTTTCTTTGTCACAATTAGTAATTGAAGGAAAATGTTCTGTAAGGTAGTGTTGATGTAAGCCTCCTTCAATAATGCTACTTGCTAAACTTAATGCAAAAGGATACTCTTTTTTTACTCCTAAAATCATTTCACTAATACGTGTAATAATTCTTTTATAAATTTCAAAATACCCTTCTTTATTTTCGGTATCTACAGCTTTTGTTAAAAATGATTTAGAACTTTCTTTAACAATTATTTTATATAAAACTGTTTCGTTAATATGAGAATAATTACTGTCTTCTATAACCGTTCTGGTTACTATATCTATTGCTTTGTCTAGCTTTTCATTAGCGTCAGAAATGCTAAATGTTTCTATTACTAGTTGGTATTCTAGCCATGCCCAATACCAAGAGGTTAAATAAAGAAGTAATTTGTGTTTACTTTCAAAGTACCTGTAAATAGAGCTTTCGTTAGAATTAATTTTTGCTCCTAATTTCTTAAAAGTAAAGCTTTCAAAACCTATTTCTTCTATTAGAGAAATAGCATGTTCTATAATTCTTTTTCCTAATTCTGAAGTTTCAGGATCTTTGATAAATATTTTATCAGGTACAGATATTTTTAATACAGATAATAAATTTTTCATAATATTTGATTGCTGCGCAAATATAATAGTATTACTATTATAATATTGTATTTTATCTGTTTTTTTAATATTTTTTTAACATCTTGTATTAACAGGTAAAGAATAGTTACGCAATTAATAGTATATTTGCATCGTAAGAAAAAATACAAATCATTAATTACACTAGTTAGCTATAGTTTAATCTTTAGTTTTCTGTTAAGTATTTTATCTTATCAGATACAATAATTTAAAACTCTAATATTTTTAATGGCAAAATCGCAACAAACTTTTAGTAAAAGTGAAAAAGAAAAAAAACGTCTAAAAAAACGTTTAGATAAGCAAAAGAAAATGGAAGCCAGAAAGGCTGAAAAAGAAGAAAACGGTACAGCTGGTATTCAGTTTGCTTATGTAGATCATAATGGTAATTTAACAGATACTCCACCAGATCCAGAATTAAAGGTAGAGTATGAGTTAGAGGATATTCAAATTTCAGTTACTAAAAAAGAAGATTTACCAGAAGAAGATCCAGTAAGAAAAGGTAAAGTATCTTTCTTTGACTCATCTAAAGGATTTGGTTTTATTATAGATGCTGTAAATAGCGAAAAATATTTTACACACGTAAGTGGTTTGATTGATGAAATTGCAGAAAATGACAAAGTTTCTTTTGAGTTAGAAAGAGGTATGCGTGGTATGAATGCAGTAAAAGTTAAGAAAGTTTAATTTTTTTATGTTCACAAAATATAAAGTCTTTTTAGAAATAAAAAGGCTTTTTTTAGTTTAAAAATTTATGAATAAGAAAATAATTTTTTGAATTCCAATGAAAATCCTTCAACATAAATTATACGTTGTATTCAGTTTGCTTTTTATCTCACAAATAGTTTGTGCACAGATAACAGGTAAGGTTTTAGATGCTGACGACAACTATCCTTTAGAATATGCCTCTATTGCCTTGTTTAATGCTAGTTCAAAAAAAATAGTAAGCGGAGTTGTAACCAGTAAAAAAGGTGCTTTTGCTATAGAGAATATAAAACCAGGTACATATTATGCAGAAATTTCTTTTTTAGGATACCAACAAAATATACAAGAGAATATAACCGTTTTAAAGACTGGAGAATCCATTTCTTTAGGTTTTATAAAACTTGTTTTAGGTTCTGGAAATCAATTGAATGAAGTTGTAATAAAATCAGAAAAACAAGTGTTGTCTCATAAAATAGACAGACAAGTCTTTAGTACTAAAAAATTCTTGAATACCGTTGGTGGAAATGCCATAGACGTTATAAAAAACTTACCTTCTGTAACTACAAATGGTTTGGGAGAAATTACGGTGAGAGGTAGTACTGGTTTTACAGTTTTGATTAATGGAAAACCTACGCAAGGAGATCCAACAACTATTTTAAATCAATTGCCTGCCAATGCACTAGAAACGGTAGAGTTAATTACAGCACCTTCTGCAAAATACGATCCTGAAGGAAAAGGTGGTATTTTAAATATTATTACTAAAAAAGGTGCTACAAATGGCACATTTACCCAAGTAAATATAAGAGGAGGCTTTCCATCTATTGAAAACTACAATACACAAGTAGCTGCAAAAAGATACGGAATAGATGCAACTGTAAATAAAAGAAGCAAAGATTTTAATTTTTCTTTTGGTACAAGTTACCAAAGAAATGACAGGACGGGTAGAAGAGAAGGAGAATTATTTGTAATAAATACTCCTCAAAATAAAACAACGTTTTTACCCTCTGATGGCGAACGTAGTTTTGATGAAATTAGCTATAATGGACGTTTTAATGTAGATTATACACCTAATGCGTCTGATGTTTTTTCAGTGGGCTTCTTTGCAGGAAAACAAACCAAAGATAGACTGGCAGATATTGTGTATTCTAATTACGCAGTATCACCTATAAATAGCAATAACAGACTGTATAATTTTACCTATTTCAATCATAATTTAAGAACAAGAAAAGGAGATTTTGCCCTAGGAAGCATAGATTATGCTCACAAATTTGTAGACAATTCTAAAATTAGTGCCTCGCTCTTATACGAATACACATTTTTAGGTGGTCCTACAGAAAATGATAATTTAGGTTATCCAGACAATACTATTGTTTATCAAAGAGAGTTTAATACCAATAACAACCCTTTATATGGGAGTCGATTCAATCTAGATTACCAGTTAAAACCTTTAAAAATTGGTCTCGTAGAAATGGGATATCAATACAGAAATTTAGAACATTCTGGTACATTTATTTATGAAAGAGATGGTGTGTTGGTTCCAGAGTTTTCAAGTGAAATTAACTTAACACGTAAAATTCATTCGGGATACACACAAGTTTCTGGTACTAAAAATATGTTGTCTTACAGTGCAGGAGTTCGTTTAGAGGCTATGGAGAGAGTTTATGTAGAAGCATTAAAGAGTGCTGCAACAGACAATACGTATTCGTATAATTTTTTGAAATTGTTTCCAACGGCATCACTTCAATATGAGATTGATTCGCAAACAAGTTTAAAAACAGCCTACAGTAAAAGAGTAGAAAGAACAACTACTTTTAAGATGAATAGTTTTGCTGAAAGAGAACACTCTGAAGTTTTTGAACAAGGAGATAACACTTTGCTTCCTGAATTTATAGATTTGGTAGAACTAGGGATCACTAAAAACTTTAAAAAAGGAAATACAGCGTATGCAACTCTTTATTATAGACATGTAGACAATGTCATAAATCGTGTAAATACTTTAGCATACAAAGAAAACGGAATGGTTATAGATAGCGTTTTAAACAGAGTATACTCTAATGTTGGTAAAAGCAAAACAGTAGGTATAGAGCTTGGGGCAACTTTAAAACCTTCTAAAAACTGGGCAAACTTTATAGGTGCTAATATCTACAACACAAATATAGAAGGCGTTTTAAACTTTAAGCACAGAGACGGTATAGAAAGAGCTTATGCCATCCAAACAAATGCTACAATGTATAGCATTAATTTAAATACAACATATCGTTTCTGGGAAAATGCCTCTTTACAATTTACCTTCAATTACCTGTCAGATAGAACTACAGCTATGGGGCAAGACTCTCGTTTTTATTCTCCAAACTTAACTTTTGTAAAAAGCTTTTTCGAAAACAAACTACTAGCCACATTACAATGGCAAAATATGGATGCTGGTTTGTTAAAAACAAACGAACAACGTATTACCACAGCAAGAGCAAATCAGTTTTATACAACAACTAATTATAGGTATGAGGTAGATATGATTTCTTTGAATTTGTCTTACACGTTTAATAAAAGTAAAAATAAATCAAAATTCATAAAAAGTGAATTCGGAAAAAGAGAATTTTAAAATGGCTTATTTTTCTAGAAAAAAGTAACTTTTTTTAGCTCTAAAACCACTGTCTTTCAGAAATAACATGCCATTTTTATACATATTAAATTGCGCTAGCTCATTTTCTAAAGAATCATTTAAAAAGCGACAAACATAAGAGAAGTTGCCTGCTGTAAAAGTATAGCTAACTGAACCTTCTAAATAATTTGTAGTTTTAATACCCTTTAAAATTATTTTTTTTGGTTTTGAAGTGCTAACTGTATTTACAGGCCAGTATGCTAATCGATAGGTGTTGTTCTCAAACAAATCTATTCTTATAAAAAACTGATTGGTATGTATAAAAGCTTCAAATGCTTCGTATTCTTTAAGACTTTCATGTATGTTCTCTTTGTCTAAAGCTAAAAGTCATTTTCTCTTTGCAATACTTTCTTTAGAATTATAATTAACAGCAATTAATTTGCCATTAAAATCCAACCAAAGCAATCCGTTCTCTAGCATAATTCCTTTGAGACCAACAACAGACCATTTACCAAGATCGTAAGAATTTGTAATTAGATTTCTAAAACTTCATCAAAAAGTACTTTATACTCATTTACAAAATCTAAGGTATCTAAAATAGAGTTGAAAGGTTTCTTTCTATGTAACGGATATTGTACTTGATGTTTTAGGGAATCTATGTTATGATTGTTAATGAGTTGTATAAAGTTTAAAACTACTTTTTCTTCTGTGTCATTTAATTTTTGGCCATTGCTATGATTCAAACAAAAGAACAATAAGAGAAAAAAACAACTTTTTTTAACCATGGAAATACTGTTTACTCATTGTAAAAATCCATACTTTCTATAATTAATTCTTCAGTTACTTTACAATCTAGTTTACATTTTTCAAAAGCTTCTAATAAAACAAAGTTCACTTGTCCGTTTACGTTTTTTTTGTCATGCTTAAGCAGTTCTATAATGTCAGAAAAATCTTCTTTTAAGAGCATTGTTTTGTCATAAATAGATAAAACCACCTCTTTTATTTCGTTTACATTTAGCATTTTAAAACCTAATAATTTAGAAGAAATATAGCTTTCGCAAACCATACCAATAGCAATAGCTTCTCCATGAGTAAGGTTTTCTTTGTCATCAGACTCTAGATAAAAAGATTCTATTGCATGCCCTAAAGTGTGTCCGAAATTTAAAATTTTACGTAAGTTTTGTTCCTTAGGATCTTGTAAAACTACTTCGTTTTTAATTTCTATAGATCGGTAAATTAAATCTGTTATACCAAGACCTTTGTCTTTCTTAATTTGGTTAAAAAGATTGGTATCATAGGTAATACCATATTTAATAATTTCTGCAGTGCCAGATTTTATTTCTCTTTGTGTAACCGTTGCCAGATAATTGGTGTCAACAATTACCATTTCTGGATTTGCAAACAAGCCAATCTGATTTTTTAATACGCCTAAATCTACTCCTGTTTTTCCGCCTACAGAAGCATCAACCATAGAAAGTAGTGTAGTTGGTATGTTTACAAAATCGATCCCTCTTTTAAAGCAAGAAGCAACAAAGCCGCCTAAATCTGTAATTACGCCACCACCTAAAGTAATTAGTAAACTTTTTCTATCGCCACCTAACTCAGTAATAGCGTTCCAAACGCCCATACATGTTTCTAAGTTTTTATGAATTTCACCAGAGCTTATCTCAATAACTTCAATTCTTTTAGTTGTAGATAAGTTGCTTATAAACTTTGGGTAGCAATGCTCAAAAGTGTTTTCATCAACTAAAATAAAAAGGGTAGAGTACTTATTATCATCAATTAATTTAGATAAATTTGTATACGCTTCTTCATTAAAATGGATAGGATAAGTAGCTGCTTTAATAGTTTTCATTTGTAATTTATTAAGTATGCAAATTAAAAATAAATTAATTAAATATTACTATTCTATGTCTATATTTGTTATATAAAATTTAATACATGAAACTTTTTGAAAACACAGAAGTAGCTTTCGCTTTAAAATCTGATTCACAATTAGAGCGCGCTTACTTTTTATTTAAAATGATACAAAACCAACCAATGGTTCGTATTGGTAGTGCGGTTACTAATTTTGCATTAAAAGCGCACTTGCCTATAGAGGGTTTAATTAGATCTACTGTATTCGATCATTTTTGTGGTGGTGTAACAGAAGAAGATTGTATGCCTATTATTGATAATATGCATCAAAATGGTAATGTGCATAGTGTGTTAGATTATTCGGTAGAGGGTAAAGATCAAGAAATAAGTTTCGATGATGCGTTGTCTAAAATTATAAGAATTATTAATTTTTGCGAAGAAAAAAAATCGATACCCTTTGCAGTTTTCAAACCTACTGGTTTTGGGCGTTTTGCCTTATATCAAAAATTATCAGAAGGTAAAACCTTAACTCCTTTAGAAGAAGAAGAGTGGCAAAGAGTAGTAGCAAGGTTTCATACCGTTTGTAAATTAGCACAAGAAAAAGACGTGCCGGTTTTAATTGATGCCGAAGAAAGCTGGATGCAAAAAGCAGCCGATACGTTAATTGAAGAGTTGATGCAGCTTTATAATAAAGACAAAGCCATTGTTTTTAACACCTTGCAAATGTATCGTCATGATCGATTAGAATATTTAAAAAATTTGCATCAAAAAGCCATCGATCATAATTTTCATATTGGTATGAAAGTGGTTCGTGGTGCGTATATGGAAAAAGAAAGAGAAAGAGCTGAAGAAAAAGGCTATCCGTCTCCGATCTGTAAAGACAAACAAGCAACAGATATTAATTACGATGCCGCTATAAATTATATGATGGAGCATTCTAAAATGGCCTTATTTGCAGGCACACACAACGAAGAAAGTTCTTATTTATTAATGTCTTTAGCAGAAAAACATGCCATTAAAAACAATGATAAGCGTTTATGGTTTGGGCAGTTATTTGGCATGAGCGATCATATTAGTTACAATTTAGCAAACAAAGGATACAATGTTGCCAAATACTTGCCATTTGGCCCTGTTAGAGATGTAATGCCTTATTTAATAAGACGTGCAGAAGAAAATACTTCGGTAGCCGGACAAACAAGTAGAGAACTAAATTTGTTAAAAATAGAGCGTAAACGAAGAAAACTGTAATGAAAACAGTAGAAGAGTTTAAAGAAATTTTACAGAAAAATAAATTAAGGCTTTTGCAAGAGTTATCTCAAAGCAAAGAAGCCATGCATTTAATAAAAAAATCTACTCGCACAAAGTTGTCTTCCGAAGAAAAAGAAAAAATTAAAATTCAATTAATAGATATTTGCAAATCCATCCCAGCGTTAGCCGTTTTTTTATTGCCAGGCGGTGCTTTGTTGCTGCCTCTTTTAATAAAACTAATCCCAGATATACTGCCTTCTGCGTTTAGAGACGATACTTAAAATACTATTTTTTGGGCATTACTTACCCTAAAAGCATTTAGGGTTTAAGTCACGCTTTACACTAAATCTTTTTTTTAAAATAAAAAAAAGGATACCGTTTCAATCGTTAATGCAACAATTTATTGCCAATTTTAAATAGTAAAAGAAGTAAAAGTTGTCAGTAAACAAAAGCTAACAAAAAATAAATAGTTAGAATAGGTTTAAATTGCTAAGAAACAACTATTTTTGCACGAAATTTAAGAAATTACAAATGCAAGAAATAAGAAACATTGCAATTATTGCCCACGTAGATCATGGTAAGACTACATTAGTAGATAAGATTATAGATCAAGCTAAAATCTTAGACGAACGTAAAGAACGTACAGATTTGTTATTAGATAATAACGATTTAGAACGCGAAAGAGGAATTACAATTCTTTCTAAAAACGTTTCTGTAAATTATAAGAACACGAAAATTAATGTAATTGATACACCTGGTCACGCCGATTTTGGAGGAGAAGTAGAGCGTGTATTAAAAATGGCAGATGGTGTTTTATTATTAGTAGATGCATTTGAAGGGCCAATGCCACAAACTCGTTTTGTATTAGGTAAGGCACTAGAATTGGGGTTAACACCTATTGTTGTTGTTAACAAAGTAGACAAAGAAAACTGTACACCAGACATCGTTCACGAAAAAGTATTCGATTTAATGTTTGCTTTAGAGGCAACAGAAGAGCAGTTAGATTTTACAACCATCTATGGTTCTGCAAAGAACAATTGGATGTCTACAGATTGGAAAAACCAAACAGAAGACATTGTACCATTATTAGATGCGGTACTAGAATCGATTCCTGCAACAAAATACAACGAAGGAACACCACAAATGCAAATTACTTCTTTAGATTTTTCTAAATTTACTGGAAGAATAGCAATCGGACGTGTTTTTAGAGGAGATTTAGAAGTTGGTAAAGATTACATGTTGTGCAAAGCAGACGGTACTACCAATAAAGTAAGAATTAAAGAATTACACGTTTTTGAAGGAATGGGTAAGGTACAAGTAGATAAAGTACCTTGTGGAGATATTTGTGCTATTACAGGTGTAGATGGTTTTGAAATTGGCGATACAATTGCAGATTTAGAAAACCCAGAAGCATTGCCAAGAACAGAGATAGATCAGCCAACAATGAGTATGTTGTTTACAATTAACAACTCTCCTTTCTTTGGTAAAGAAGGTAAATTTGTAACCTCTCGTCACTTAAGAGATCGTTTATTTAAAGAATTAGAAAAAAACTTAGCCTTAAAAGTAGAAACTACAGATAGCGAAGATAAATTTAATGTTTTCGGTCGTGGCGTTTTACACTTATCTGTATTGATAGAAACAATGCGTAGAGAAGGGTATGAGTTACAAGTGGGAAGACCACAAGTAATTATTAAAGAAATAGACGGTAAAAAACACGAGCCAATGGAAACATTGTCTATCGATGTACCAGAAGATATGGCTTCTAAAGCAATTAACTTAGTATCTCTTAGAAAAGGAGATATGTTGGTTATGGAACCAAAAGGAGACTTACAACATTTAGAGTTTTCAATTCCTTCTAGAGGTTTAATAGGTTTAAGAAACAAGATATTAACTGCAACAGGTGGTACAGCAATTATCAATCACCGTTTTAGTGAATATGGTCCTTATAAAGGAGACTTTACAGAAGAGGTAAAAGGAGCAATCGTTTCTTCTGCAGCTGGTAAAGCTACTGCATATGCTTTAAACCGTTTGCAAGATAGAGGTGTTTTCTTTATAGACATTAACCAAGAAATTTATGTTGGTCAGGTTATCGGAGAAAACAGTAAATCAGACGATATGGCTGTAAACTTAATTAAAGGTAAGCAATTGACAAACATGCGTAAATCTGGTACAGATGATGCAATGAAAATTGCTCCGAAAGTAGATTTCTCTTTAGAGGAAAATATGGAGTATATTAAAGCTGATGAGTACTTAGAAGTTACTCCAGAAAGCTTACGTATGCGTAAAATTACTTTTAAAGCATAAGTTATACTTTTTTATATATTTAAAAAAACGTCACTTTTTAGTGACGTTTTTTATTTTTAAACATTTCATCATTTGTATAATGAGTGATTTTCTAGAATTTGTAGTGGTACATTAGAATGTCTAATTATACCTAGGTTAGTTATTTAATTCTTCCTGAATAATTTTAATTAAAGTATCTACCCTTTCAAGATCTATGTGACCACTAATAAGATTGTATTTTGTTATTTGAAAATTGATTAAATTCATTAAAATTGGATCTTTTAATTTTTCTCTAACAATACTTTCATCAATCATTTTATTAAGATGTATAGGCAATTCTTTTAAAATGTAAGGTCTAAGAATGTTATAAGAAAATGTAGTATGTGATATGGTTAGTGCCTCATGACCGCTATAATAGGCCTCATAAAATGAAATCAATTCATTTTTGAGTTCATCATTATCTATAATATTTAGCTTGCCTTCATATTTTAAATTCAAATAGGCCGAATTCATTTTTTGATGAACATATTCGTTTTCTAAATTTATAAGTATAGAATCTAGTGAAATATCATCTATTTTACCTTCAGATATTTTGGTTAAATACTTACTTGAGTTTTTCAATTTTTGTTTAGAATAACTCATTATGTATCTATCCATTTTCAACTCATTCACCAATAGTTTAAGTGCTTTTTCTTCTTCGGCTTTTAAGTGCACACTCTCATTCCAATTGTTTAATTGTAAGGCAAATAGAATACCTAAAACAACAATTAGAACCTCTGTTAAAAAGTACTTTACATTTTTATTAATAGTTGGTTTGTTTAAAAAAGCCATTAGCGTGCATGTTTTTAGATTGTTTCTGTTAGATGTTTTTTTTAAAAGAAAAAAATAATTTATCTAGTCGAACTTATAAGTAATCTTTTACTTTTTGATGCTATTTTGTTGTTTCCTTTTTCTCTATTTGTTTTTTACGAAAGAAGTTGTAGATACCTTCAATCCAAAAAAAGAAGAAAAACAATTTAAAATATTTTATATAAGTTGGGCAATCTATAAAGTAGGGTAGAAACCCAATAATTCCTAAGAACCCTATATAACTTAGTTTTTTCATTTTAATAATTTTAAATCTCTATTTTAATACTGATTATTAAGATTTTTCTTATAAATCTCAACCACTTTCTAAATGACTAGTATATTCCTAATTTTTATAAAAGTAACTTTATAAAAACACAGTTTGTCATTCCGAACGAAGTAGAGGAATCTCATTAAGAATTTATACTATTTATATAATTTTTATTACTCCTGTTTTTCTTCTACAACTAAAGTCTTGGTAATTTTATCATATAAGTTCTGGTTTTTATTATCGGCTGGGTATATGAAAAGTAGCAGATTAGAAATATTGTTACTTTCAATTTATAAACAAAAATAGCAGAAAAGCACAAGCTCTGGAGTTTGCACTTAACTGCTATTTTTTATATCCGTGGTTGTGGTTTGTATTTATTCTTTCTCCAATTAATATAATTTCCAATTATCATTATAAATGAACTAAATAACCATAACCAATAGCCCATACCGTAAAAATTCACAATTGAAGTTGTACTACCATCATTTACAATAATTTGATCTACAAATAAAAAAGAGACCATTAATATAAGTGAAATCCCGCTTAATACTAATGATATTTTCGTTTTCTTTTTATATAATACCCAAGAAATAAAAAGAATTGGATTTGCTAGCCAAGAAAATGCTGGAAAATGTAACTTAAATACACCAAACCAACCAAAGACTAAATTTAATAAACCAGAAAAATATTCACAAGTACCACCAATAGTACAATAACTTTTTTGAGTTAAAGAGATTAAATACAATCCTATACTTAAAAATAAAAACAACTTTTTAGATTTATTTTTCACAAATTAATTTTTATAAATTATTCACAATCTAATATATCGATAATTGAATCAATTAAATCTCAACTAAGTTCTAAATGACAAGCATAATTCTAATTTTTATTAAGAGTAACTTTATAAAAACACAGTTTGTCATTCCGAACGAAGTAGAGCAATCTCATTAAGAATTTAGACTATTTAGTATAATTTTTATTACTCCTGTTTTTCTTCTACAACTAAAGTCTTGGTAATTTTATCATATAAGTTCTGGTTTTTATTATCCCATAATACCTAACGTTTAGTAAAAGGATAGTAAGAGAAAAAAATACACTTTCTTTTCGGTTTGGTGGGTTTTATTTTAATATCAACCAACTTTCGGTCTAACACTTAACTTTTATTATTTTGATATAGTGTTAGCCAACGTTTTATTTCTTTCTTTGCTTTGTTACTTTATCAATTCTTAATTGTGATTCAATAGGTATTTCTAAAAAGCTCAATATTTTACTTTTCTGAGTATGGTTAGTTGGATATAAATATAAATGATTCACAACAAGTCGCTTCATTATTTGAGTTGGTAGATGTGAATTATTTAATTCCTTTTTTAGTTTTTTAATATCTGAATCGGGGAAGCCTTTATAATGATCAAGTTTGATAGCTAATTTAATGAGTTTTACAGAATTGTAATCTTGTTTAGTATAAACCTTTTCTAAAATATCATTCAAATATTCAGTTCCAATAGAGTCGCTTATTTTTTTAATAAAACTATATGAAATTTGATTACATAAACCAAATAGCGTGTTTTTTGAAAGACTTTCAATTTTCTTAGGGCTATCAACCTTTTTACCTCTAGACTTTTCTAATTCAGTTATTACAGCGTTCACTTGATTGATTACAAACTCTGAATTTTCTTCAATTATAGAAAAGAATACATTTAGTGTCCTTAAACCTAAAAGGATTGTTTCTTCTATTAATGCTTCTATTGTAGAGTTTCCAATTTTACCATAATTATTTTTTAATATTTGCCCTACAATTTCAATTGATTTAAAAGCAGTATTTAATTTTGCTACAATATTTATTTCATCATCAATTTCATCTTCAGTTGAGGCGGGTAATTCTTTGTTTTTTGTGTTATTTTCTAAATGCTCATCTTTTAAAAGATTTTCTTTTTCTCTGTATTCATCTATACTTCTCGATTTAAAAACCAATTCTGGTATTTTCTCGCCAAGTTTATTTATTGATTTTATATCATCTTGTAGTTTACAAGGAGCAAGGTCATTAAAGATTGATTTAGCTTTAGTTAATAGCTCAGTTAATAAATACTCATCTTTACTATGATGAGTTAAAAACATTAAGATATTTGAATGTTCTGTTTTATATAGACTGTCCGTAAGGGATGTAATTATTTCTTTTATTCTTTTTTCACTTATATGACTTGCCAAATAATTAGATATAAAAAAGTAATGGACATAAGAATATTTATACTCAAGTAGACCACTGTGATTGTCGAGGATTTTTGCATTAATTAGATTCTTAGTTATTCTATCAAGAGAATGTGAAATAGTATAATTTTTTCGATATTGAGCGTCAAATTTTTCTAATTCGTGAATATCAAAGTCACGTAGTGAATTGTCATAGAGATAGAACGAAAGTTCACTTAAATAATTTTCATATTCTGTTATTTCTCTTTGTGAAGATAAAACATTAGTAAATGATTTTTGAATTAAAAACTGGTAATAATGACCAAAAGTGCTAGCAGATAAATCTGTTGGGTTACCTAATTCAATTGATTGCAAGATGGTTAATATAAAGAAGGGATAGCTAGGTACAAAATTTATACCCGTAACGGTATTTATAACTGTTTCTGAATATTGTAATTTTCTAATTCTTTCTTCCTCCGATATTGAATGTTCAACGCCAAGAATATTCCATTTATTTATTAATTTGCTTTTTAGTTGATAGCCAAATTCTTTAATTTCAAATAAGCTAAAGCTTGAGTACAAATCTTCCTCAATGTTCTCGTCAATAATGATATCTTCTAAAGACATTAATTCATTACCTGAAATAATCAGATTTGAAAAATGTGTATTTAAATTTTGTAATAATCTAGCTTTATATTTTAAGTTGATTTTTGTTCTATTAAAATCATCTATTATGATAACTAATTTACTTCTATCAAGCTGGTTAAAGTCCTCTGGTGATGTTGATGTATATTGCTCAAAAAAGGTTTTTAGAAATAATTTCTTTAAGTCATCAATAGTAGTGCTATTAATTTTATGACCATCAATAAGTAGAGGTACAAAACCTTGTAGGTGGAGTCTTGTAAAACAATTTTTTAAAAGTGAAGTTTTTCCTATGTTCTCAGATCCACTAAAAATTATTCGAATATCATTTTTAAAGCCTTTTAAGATCTTTTCTGAATTAATACTGAGTGAATTACTAGACTCATCATTACCTTCGGGTTGGTTTAACAATTCAAGGTTTGGATAAACGTAAATATCAGATAGTTTTACTTTAGAAACATTTGGGTGACTGAAATTTGCTCCAATTTCATTTAAACTTTCTTTGAATTCGTTTGTGATTTGAAATGGGTTATTTACTTTAGGTGCACCTCTTTCAAAAGTGTTCCAATCGGAACTCTTCTCAGATTCATTATATCTTTCTCCCGACCATTTATAGTTCTGTATTTGAAATCTAGTTTGTTCTAAATCAATATTTATCAAATTAAAACCACTTTCATTAGTTGATTCTGAATCCTGAAGTACATCACCTTCTACTTTATAAGTAATATTATCTTCTAAGTCTGTTGTCTTAGATTTACTTTCAATATGCTCGTGTCCTGTTAAATAGAAATCACTTGTTTGTTCAATATGATTTCTAAAAATTCTATTATTTTCAGGTGTTAACCAATGTAAAGGGTGATGAAAGCAAGATATCTTTAAATTTGCTTTTTGTTGAAATATTTTTTTATCTAAAAGATGTAGTGGGAAAATCATTTTCCCCGGTATTTCATTTAAAATTGATTGAAATGCGGTATTATAGCAATAGAAAATTGTTGATTTTCCATCTTTCTCTAATCTATATACTTTTAATAATTCAGAAGAATATATATTATCCCAATCATCATTACATAAAGATTCAAAGGTTGAATAATTATTTAGGTTTTGAGATATGTTTCTTATTAATTCTGGTTGTGCAGTCGCATAATTTTTTTGTACCGTATCAATAAGTGTCTGTCGTACTGGGTCTTTTTGTGTTAAATCTTGACAGTCGTGATTTCCTGGAAGAACTAGTAATTTAATTTGACAATTATTGTATTCGTTTATTTCTTTAATTATTTCAGAATAGAAATTATATGAAATTTCGAATTCCTTTTCGCTTCCTGAAAACGCACTATCTCCTGTGATAATTAAAATTGTTTCATTTTCTACTAAAACTTCATTTCTGATTGCGTTGATTAACTGTTCTTTTTTCTCTAAAATTGAATTGTCATTTTCTTTAAAATGTATATCAGAAAATTGTATTAATTGTATTTTCATATTTATTTTTAATTTCCGGTAACTAATTATAAATATCATTTATAACGTCATCCCATTTAAAAACAAAGACAACAGTTATAGTCCATGCCAATTGCATAGATGATTTTCAATAAAATATGGGGGAAGTTTTAAAAGCGATAGATGTACTAATGTGCTTTTACCCTACAAGTATACTAAAAATATTTAGCATTTAATACTTATAAAACTTATTTAAGCAGTTGTTTTTTAGATGTTATGAAATAATTAAACAAAAATTAATAAAATGATAAATTTTTATATTTTGAAATTATTTTGTAGGTTTTTTATGCATACCTAAAATATATTTTAGATATTTGCATTATAATAAAAAGAACATGAAATTTATTCAATCACATCATCATCATTTTTTCAATTGCAATCAAGCGATTTAAATGTGTATTGAATAAAATCAAGATATTTATAAACCCGTTTGATCAAATCAAACGGGTTTTTATTTTTACTCGTTTGATCAAACAAGTAAAAAAATTCTAACAAAGGTTAGATCTAAAAAAAAAGAATATGAGTAATTTAAGAATTGCAGTACAAAAGTCAGGTAGATTAAATGAAGATTCTATGCGTCTTTTAAAAGACATCGGAATCTCTATCGACAATGGTAAAGATCAATTAAAAGCATCGGCAACAGATTTTCCGGTTGAAGTTTTTTATTTACGAAACGGAGACATTCCGCAATATTTAAGAGATGGCGTAGTAGATGCAGCCATTATTGGCGAAAATGTATTGATAGAAAAAGGGAACGACTTAGAATTTGTAGAGCGTTTAGGATTCTCTAAATGCAAGGTTTCTATTGCGGTGCCTAAAGATTCTAATGCAAACTCGTTAAAAGATTTAAACGGCAAACGCATAGCAACTTCGTATCCAGAAACAGTAAAAAAATATTTAAAAGAATACAATATTGATGCGCAATTGCACATTATTAACGGTTCTGTAGAAATTGCACCAAATATTGGTTTGGCAGACGGAATTTGTGATATTGTTTCTAGTGGTTCTACCTTGTTTAAAAATGGTTTAAAAGAGATTGAAGTTCTGCTAAAATCTGAAGCTGTATTGGCTGTTTCTCCTGAAATTACTGACGAAAGAAAAGCGATTTTAAATAAAATTCAGTTTAGAATTCAGTCGGTATTAAAAGGAAGGGCCTCTAAATATGTGTTGCTAAATGCACCAAATGATAAATTAGAAAATATTTTAAAATTATTACCAGGTATGCGTAGTCCTACAGTTTTGCCTTTGGCAGAAGAAGGTTGGAGCTCTGTACACACTGTAATTACTAAAAACGATTTTTGGGATATTATAGAAGATTTAAAGAAACAAGGAGCAGAAGGAATTTTAGTTTGCCCAATAGAAAAAATGGTGCTTTAGATTTTTTTAAAATCTAAAGTATGCTGAAGAAGTTTCAGCATCTTATAAGACAGGCAAGGAAAATAAAAAGACACTGAAATAAATAGTAAGACCCTGAAACACACTGAAACAAGTTCAGCATAAAAGTTTAGGGTGATTAACAAGTTAATCATGAAAATTATAAATAATCCATCACAAAAAGATTGGAATAAAATCTTAGAGAGACCCACAAAAACAGTTGGTGATATAGAAAATACTGTCAACGCTATTTTTGATGACATCAAAGGAAATGGTGATGCTGCCATTAAAAAATACACCCAACAATTTGATGGTGTCGCTGTAGAAAACATCTTAGTTTCTGAGCAAGAAATACAAGAGGCGATTGCATCTGTTTCTAGTGATTTAAAAAACGCCATTGCAATTGCAAAAGAAAACATTACAAAATTTCATGCAGCGCAAAAAACCGAAAAAGTATTTGTAGAAACTGCTGTAGGTGTAAATTGTTGGCAAGAAAAAAGACCTATTACCAAAGTTGGTTTGTACATTCCTGGCGGAACGGCACCTTTATTTTCAACAGTGTTAATGTTGGCAATTCCTGCACAAATTGCAGGTTGTAAAGAAATTGTATTGTGTTCTCCACCAAATTCTGAAGGTAAAATTCACCCAGCAATTTTATATGCTGCAAATTTGTGTGGTGTTACAAAAATTATAAAAGTAGGTGGTATTCAGGCCATTGCCGGAATGACATTTGGTACAGCAACCATACCGCAAGTATATAAAATATTCGGACCAGGAAATCAGTTTGTAACCGTTGCCAAACAAATAGCCACCAAATTTGGAGTTGCCATTGATATGCCTGCTGGCCCAAGTGAATTGTTGGTAGTTGCAGACGATGCTGCCAATGCAAGTTATGTGGCTTCAGATTTATTAAGTCAAGCAGAGCATGGTGTAGATTCTCAAGTAATTTTAGTGTCTACTTCTAAAACATTGATTGACAATGTATTGATTGAGTTACAGAAGCAAGTTTTAGCACTTTCAAGAAAAGAGATTGCTGTAAAAGCAATTGAAAATTCTAAAATGATTTATGTAGAAAATGATGCTATCGCGTTAAATTTAATTAACGAATACGGTCCAGAACATTTTATTGTTTGTACAAAAGATAACAATTATTATATAGACAATATCGAAAATGCGGGTTCTGTTTTTATAGGCAACTATACACCAGAAAGCGCAGGAGATTATGCTTCAGGCACCAACCATACATTGCCAACAAACGGATTTTCAAAATCGTATTCAGGTGTAAATTTAGATGCATTTACAAAGAGCATTACGTTTCAAGAAATCTCTAAAAAAGGATTGCAAAACATTGGCAATGCAATAGAAATTATGGCAGCAGCAGAAGGGTTAGACGCTCATAAAAATGCGGTTACTTTAAGACTGAAAGATTTAGAATAAATATATTGTGTCATTACGAACGAAGAATGAGTAGGAATTTCGTAATAAGATTTCTCAATCGCCTAAAAAGGCTCATTTCGAAATGGCAACAGAAACATATAAAATGAAAAATTTCAACATAAACAATATCATCAGAGAAAACATAAAATCTTTAAAACCATATTCTTCTGCAAGAGATGAGTATAAAGACGTTTCTATAGATGAAATGGTGTTTTTAGACGCCAATGAGAATCCGTTTGAAAATGGAGTGAATCGTTATCCAGATCCGCAACAACACTCGGTTAAAGAATTGTTGTCAACGATAAAAGGTGTTGCCACCAAAAATATGTTGTTAGGCAACGGAAGCGATGAAGTGTTGGATTTAATTTTTAGGGCTTTTTGCGAACCAAACAAAGACAACATTATTACATTGCCGCCAACATATGGCATGTACGATGTTTTGGCAAATGTAAATGCCATTAGCAATACAGCGATTTTATTAACTGAAGACTTTCAACCAAAAGTATCTCAGATTTTAGATGCAGTTACTAAAAATACCAAAGTTTTGTTTTTATGTTCGCCAAACAATCCTTCTGGAAATAGTTTTTCTGAAGCAAGTGTGCAAGAACTGTTAGAGCAATTTAACGGTTTGGTGGTTATTGATGAAGCGTATATCGATTTTTCTGAGCAAAAAAGTTGGTTAGAAAAGCTAAACGAGTATCCGAATTTAATCATTACACAAACCTTGTCTAAAGCCTATGGTTTGGCAGGTATTCGCTTAGGTATTTGTTATGCATCCGAAGAAATTATAGCAGTTTTAAATCGTATAAAACCACCTTATAATGTAAACGAATTAACGCAACAAAAAGCAATAGAGCGATTGTTAAAAAGAGCTGAAGTTGCGCAAGAAGTTGCAGCAATTATAGCGCAAAGAACAAAAATTATAGCTGCTTTAAAAGAAGTTTCTTTTATTACAGAAATATATCCAACAGATTGTAATTTTGTGTTGGTAAAAGTTGATGATGCAACCATGCGTTACCAACAATTAATCAAAAATGGAATTGTTATTAGAAATAGAACCACGCAACCATTGTGCGAAAACTGTTTGCGTTTTACAATAGGAACTGAAAAGGAGAATGAGAAATTATTGGAAGTACTTTCAATAATTTCGAAATCCTGAACTTGATTCAGGAACATTTGAAAGGTGAAAAATAATGGATCAATATTATTGTTATATACTAACAAATAAAAACAGAAAGGTTTTATATATTGGTTAAACAGATAATTTAAAAAGAAGAATAACTCAACATAGAAAAGGAACTGGCGCTTTATTTACAAAAAAGTATAACGCTAACGAATTAATTTATTTTGAAATATTTGGAAGTAAAAAAGAAGCCAAGAATAGAGAAAAACAGCTTAAAAGTTGGCATAAAAAGTGGAAATGGGATTTAGTGAAAACTAAAAATCCAAATTTAAATACAGTAGAAATTAATTAGAGAGACCCTGAATCATACTGAAACAAGTTCAGCATAAAAGTTCAGGGTTGATTAACAAGTTAATCATGAAAAAAGTATTATTTATAGATAGAGACGGTACGTTGGTTTTAGAGCCACCAGTAGATTACCAATTGGATAGTTTAGAGAAGTTAGAATTTTATCCAAAAGTGTTTCAATACATGGCAAAAATCGCCTCAGAATTGGACTACGAATTGGTGATGGTAACCAACCAAGACGGATTGGGAACAGACTCTTTTCCGGAAGAAACTTTTTGGCCTGCACAAAACAAAATTATTACTGCTTTTGAAAAAGAAGGCGTTGTGTTTTCTGAAATTTTAATCGATAAAACGTTTCCGCATGAAAATGCTGCAACACGCAAACCCAGAACAGGCTTGTTAACTAAGTATTTTTCTGAGTCTTATGACTTAGAAAATTCTTTTGTGTTGGGAGATCGAATTACAGACATGGAATTGGCAAAGAATTTAGGCGCAAAAGGAATCTTTGTAGCTGAAAATTCTGAGTTAGGTGTTGAGGAAATAGCGGCATCAAAACAAGATATTTTAGACTGTATTGCATTAACTTCTACCGATTGGAAAACCATTTACGAGTTTTTAAAGTTAGAAGATCGTGTATCAGAAATAACAAGAAACACCAATGAAACTCAAATTTATATCAAATTAAATTTAGACGGTTCTGGTAAAAATGAAATTGATACTGGGTTAAAGTTTTTTGATCACATGTTAGATCAGATTGGTAGACATGGTAATATGGATTTAACAGTGCAAGTTAAAGGAGATTTAGAGGTAGATGAGCATCATACAATAGAAGATACCATGATTGCTTTGGGCGAGTTATTTAACAAAGCATTGGGCAATAAATTAGGCATTGAAAGATATGGTTTCTGTTTGCCAATGGACGATTGTTTGGCACAAGTAGCAGTAGATTTTGGCGGTAGAAATTGGCTGGAATGGGATGCCGAATTTAAAAGAGAAAAAATTGGAGATTTGCCTACAGAAATGTTTTTTCACTTGTTTAAATCGTTTACAGACGGTGCAAAGTGTAATTTAAACATTAAAGCTGAAGGGGTAAACGAACATCATAAAATTGAAGGCATTTTTAAAGCTTTTGCAAAAGCAATGAAAATGGCGGTAAAAAGAGACCCAAATAAGATGTTTTTGCCATCAACAAAAGGAGTATTGTAAATCGTTTTTGGTGTCTGTTGATGGTTGCTAATATTAACCAATAACTAAAACCAATAACCAACAACCAAAAAAATGAAACTCATAATTATAGATTACGGAGCCGGAAACATAAAAAGCATTCAGTTTGCCTTTAAAAGACTAGGTGTAGATGCTGTTTTATCAAACAATATTGAAGAAATAAAAGCTGCCGATAAAGTAATTTTTCCTGGCGTTGGAGAAGCAAGTTCTGCTATGAAAATGTTGCGAGAAAGTGGTTTAGATTCAGTTATACCAGAGTTAAAACAACCGGTTTTAGGTATTTGTTTGGGCATGCAGTTAATGTGTAATTCATCTGAAGAAGGTAACACCAAAGGGTTGGGTATTTTTAACGTAGCCATAAAAAAGTTTTCGAGTGCTGTAAAAGTTCCGCAAATGGGTTGGAATGTAATTACTGATTTAAAATCGGATTTATTTACTGGAGTTAAAGAGGAAGAATTTATGTATTTGGTGCATAGTTTTTATGCAGAAAATTGCAAAGAGGCCATTGCAACAACTTCTTATGAAATTGAGTACGCTTCTGCATTGCAAAAAGATAATTTTTATGGCGTGCAATTTCATCCAGAGAAATCATCAACAGCAGGAGAACAAATTTTAAAGAATTTTTTGGAACTAAAAACCAATAACTAAAAATCAACAACTATTTTGAGAATAATACCAGCAATAGACATTATAGACGGCAAATGTGTTCGTTTGACAAAAGGCGATTACAATACTAAAAAAATATACAATGAAAATCCGTTAGAAGTAGCCAAAGAATTTGAAGCTGCCGGTATTGAATATTTGCATGTTGTTGATTTAGATGGCGCAAAAGCAAGTGAAATAATCAATTATAAAGTGTTAGAACAAATTGCTTCTAAAACCAATTTAAAGATTGATTTTGGAGGTGGTTTAAAGTCTGATAAAGATTTAGAAATCGCTTTTAACTCGGGTGCAAACCAGATTACAGGCGGAAGTATTGCTGTAAAGAATCGTACTGTTTTTGAAGGTTGGATATCAACTTATGGTGCTGAGAAAATTATTTTAGGTGCCGATTTTTATCCGGACACTGCTGGAGGAAAAATTGCAACCAATGGTTGGCAAGAAGAAAGTAGTTTAGAATTGATTCCGTTTATTAAAGACTATCAGCAAAAAGGAATTCAGTATGTAATATGTACAGATATTTCTAAAGATGGTATGTTACAAGGACCAAGTTTTGAGGTTTATAAACAAATTTTAAAAGAATCTGCCATTTCAAATGGAAAAGAAAACGCTTTAAAATTAATAGCTTCAGGAGGAATTTCTTCATTTGAAGAACTGCCAAGACTTGCCGAGAATGGCTGTGAAGGCGTTATTATTGGTAAAGCAATTTATGAGAATAAAATTAGCTTAAAACAATTAGAAGGATTTATAGTTAATGGCTATTAGCCAACAACCAACAACAAAATATAAATGTTAACAAAAAGAATTATACCTTGTTTAGATATTAAAAACGGACGCACCGTAAAAGGGGTTAATTTTGTCAATTTAATAGATGCAGGAGATCCTGTAATATTGGCAAAACAGTATGCTGAATTAGGTGCAGATGAATTGGTGTTTTTAGATATTTCTGCAACATTAGAAGGAAGAAAAACCATGTTAGAGATGGTATTAAAAGTTGCAGAACAAGTAAACATACCGTTTACAGTTGGTGGCGGAATTTCTTCTATTGAAGATGTAGATGCATTGTTAAAGTGTGGTGCAGATAAGATTTCGATCAATTCATCTGCGGTAAAAAGACCCGATTTGGTAAACGAATTATCTAATAAATTCGGAAGTCAGTGTGTGGTAGTTGCTATTGATGCCAAACAAATAAATGGTGAATGGATGGTCCATTTGGCAGGTGGTACAATACCTACAGCACTCAATTTATTTGACTGGGCAAAAGAAGTAGAGAGTAGAGGAGCAGGAGAAATTTTATTTACTTCTATGAATAATGATGGCACAAAAGCTGGTTTTGCAAATGAAGCCTTGGCAAAACTATCAACAGAATTAAATATACCAATTATTGCTTCTGGTGGCGCAGGAACCGTACAACATTTTACAAATGCTTTTACCATCGGAAAAGCAGATGCAGCTTTGGCAGCAAGTGTTTTTCATTTCGGGGAAATTGCCATTTCAGCATTAAAAAAAGAGTTAAAAGAACAAGATATTCCAGTACGACTTTAAAAATAGTTTTTGGTTTATAGTTGCTGGTTATTAGAACTAACAACAAAAAACCAAGAACCAACAAACAACAATTATGAATATAGATTTCAATAAAAATAACGACGGATTAGTTCCAGCAATCATTCAAGATTCAACTACAAAAAATGTATTGATGTTGGGGTATATGAATGAGGAAGCATTTAATAAAACCAACGAAACGAAGTTGGTTACTTTTTTTAGCAGAACTAAAAATCGTTTATGGACCAAAGGCGAAGAAAGTGGCAACACATTACAGTTGGTTGATCTTAAATTAGATTGTGATAATGATACGTTGTTGATTTTTGTAAATCCGAATGGGTCAACCTGTCACAAAGGTTCTGATACCTGCTGGAATGAAGAAAACAATCAGAATTATGGATTTTTCTCTACTTTAGAAAATGTGATTTCAGAACGTGTTGCAAACAAAGACACTCAAAAATCTTATGTGGCAAGTTTATTTGATAAAGGTATTAATAAAGTAGCGCAAAAAGTAGGAGAGGAAGCTGTAGAAGTGGTAATCGAAGCTATGGATAACAATGACGAGTTATTTTTATACGAATCTGCAGATTTGTTGTTTCACTATTTAATGTTGTTGCAAGCAAAAGGATTTACCTTAAAAGACATTGAATCAGAATTGAAAAAAAGGCAGAAATAAGTATTTTAAAATTTAATTTATATAAAATTTTGCAAAATATTAGTGGTAATATTGCAGCTTAATTTTTAAAAAATGAAAGGTAATAGGTCTCAAGTATTAGTAGTTATTGCATTTTTATCAATATACATTATTTGGGGTTCTACCTACTTATTCAATAAAGTTGCGGTCACAGAGTTGCCGCCGTTTTTTTTAGCTTCCATTCGTTTTTCTTCAGCGGGTACTTTAATGTTAGTAATAGCCAAAATTCTTAAATTCAATTTTAGCATTACCAAAAAGCAGTTTAAAAATACTACAATAGCTTCTTTTTTCTTTTTACTATTAGGAAACAGTGTGTTTGTGTGGGCATTGCAATATGTAGACAGTGGTTTTGCCGCATTAATAGCAGCCACTCAACCTTTATTTGTTTTATTAATTTTACGTTTCCTTGATAAAAAACCATTTCAAAAAAAATCGATTATAGGTGTTTGCTTGGGTATTTTTGGCATGTATTTGTTAATCAGCCAGCAAGAATTAGTAACCTCTAAAGAAACCTTATTGGGTGTTTTAGTAATGTTAGGCTGTGTTATGGGGTGGAGTTATGGCGGTGTTTTTGTATCAAAAGCAGATTTACCTAAAAACTTTTTTGTAAGTACGGGTATTCAAATGGTATTTGCGGGTGTTGTACTTGCTTTTATCAGCTTCATAGCAAATGAAAGTTGGACTTCGCCACTGAGTTGGTCTTCTAATGTTCAGTTATCGATGCTTTTGCTTATTCTTTTAGGTGGAGTAGTAGCTTTTACAGCTTTTAATTACTTGTTAAAAGTTGTTTCTACAGAGAAAGTAGCTACGTCTGCATATGTAAATCCTGTAATTGCACTTTTTATGGGTTGGTACTTTTTAGATGAAAAAATATCCAATCAATCTATGATTGCCTCTGCGGTTCTTTTAACAGGGGTTTATTTTATTACTTCTAGAAAAAGGAGGTAAGTGGTGTTTTACTGATTTTTAAAAAGATACAAGATGTTTTTAAAAAAAAGACACAACATTGTATTACAGTTCTTTAAAATCATTACATAGACTACAACATTACCCATACATTTAGAATTTTTTATGAATTTAATGATTGAAAAAGAGTAAATTAAAACTGCTACAACGGTTACTATAACTCAAAATTGAGGTTTTTATTTTACGATGTATGTTTTTTATATGGGTGTTTGTTATTAAAAATACACAAAAATGGACATATATTTACAAGAATATTAATTTAAATTATATAAACATGAAAAAAATTACTTTATTATTAGCCTTATTGATTTTTTCAATCGGGTATTCACAAACCTATGATTTATTAGAATCATTTAATGGCACTGGATTGGAAGGTACTTTTGGAGATACTACTGCTGAATATGCAACCGATCCTGATGGCTCTGATCAAGTAGTTAAAATAACTAGTAATACTGCTGGTGCAGCTTGGCAAGGTGTCGACATTGTATTAACTAGTAATTATAAATTGACTACCGATACACAGCTTACAATGCAATTAGAGGTTTATTCAACCACAGCAATAACAATTGCACCAAAAGCACAAGGAGGTTTGTCTGGAGCTCCAGATTCAGTTACTTCTGTTGATCATACTGGATCGGGATGGGAAAATTTAACATTAACTTTCGATAAAAGTTTAGATGGTAAAGTGCCTGCAAATGGAATTTATGCTGATTTTGCGTTACACATAAATTGGGATACAGCGAACAACAATTTTGGAGCTTCAGATGGTAGAGTTTTTTATATAAAGAATCTTAAAGGTTTACTATCTGAAAATACAGGAAGTGATACAGCTAACGTTGTTACTGTAGATGCTAATGCAACTTGGAAAGGATATATGAATGTTTTTGATACATCTGGAGGATATCTATTTGGATCTGCATGGGGTCTTCCTGATTTAAAAACTTCTTTTGATGATAATAATCTAGTTTTGCAACCAAATTTTAGTGGCTATTCAAATGCTTTATCGGGTAGTGATGGTGATAGAGCTTACTGGACAAATTCTTCAGATGGAGGTGTAACTCCTGGACCTACTGGTAATAAAATTATGGATGCCTCTAGTTATGTAGAACCAGGTACAACTTTTAATGGAAAAGATTTAACTTTTACAGGTACCATTAACGCAAATTCAATTGCTACAGGTTATACTGCGAAAGTATTTATTAAAGCATTAGATCCAAATAATGGTTATGCTGATGCTTTAAATGGATCTAAAATAATAGATTTACCTTCATCAGGTTCATTTACACTTTCAGCAACTGCTGCAGAATTACCTGTAGGTTTGGTAATTCAATATGGGTTTACTATTAATGGCTTAAATGCAAACCCAGCTGATGAAAGTGCATTAGGTTCTATAATTATTGCTCCAAATACTTTAAGTACAGCATCAGTAACAAGAACATTGGTAAATGCATATCCAAATCCAACAAGAAACAACTGGACTATCTCTACGGGAGATGCTACAGCAACATCTATTGAAGTATTTAATCTTTTAGGTAAAAAAATAATTTCTAAAAAGAGCACTTCAAAAACTACAAGCATAGATGCTTCTGGATTAAGTTCTGGAATTTATTTAGCAATAATAAAAACATCAGAAGGTAGTAGTTCTTTAAAATTAATTAAAGAATAATTATCAATTCTAGCTATTTTTAAAAAGGGTGATACCTATTTTGTATCACCCTTTTTTTTTACTAATTAAATTAAAATTATATATGAATTTTTGTAAACCAATCATTTTAGGTCTCCTATTGTGTATTACAACAATATGTTTAAACGCTCAAACTACTGCTGGAAGTGGAAGTTACACAACAACTTTTCCAGGCACAGATTCAGCTGGTAGAAACGGATTTCCATCAGGAAGCCCTCAATTAAGTGGTAATGCATTAGGAAAACCTGTACCAACTAATGATTGGTGGTCTAAATTGGTGAAAGAAAATCATGCAGATAATTTATTCAATTATCCCATGACACTTAAAACGACCAATACAGGTTTAATAGTAACTTATATTCCTTGGGGAGTTATTGGAGATTCTGCTCCAATAGAAGTTGGTTTAACAGGATTAAATACATCAAAAACAACAGTTTCTGATTATTCTGATTGGACAGTTACTATGAATTGGAATGATGCTGATAATAGTCTTAAGGCAACTTCAGGTATTGGAATGCCCTTTTTGTATTTTGAAAAAGATGCTTCTGACATTGTTGAAATAAAAGTAAACGCAGGTACTACAACTATTACAAATGAAATGTTAATTGTTGAAAATGCTTCAAGTGGTGCAGATTTTGTTTTTTACGCACCAGCAGGAAGTTTATGGACACAGAACGGAAATACATTTACTTCTTCTTTAAACGGTAAAAATTATTGGTCTATGGCAATGCTACCATTAACTACTAATGATATTAATGATTCTGCTGCAGCTTATAAAAAATACGCTTATGTTTTTCCATCAAATACTATAACAACATGGAATTTTGATGAAACTTCGTCTAAGGTTACTACTTCCTTTTCGGTAACCACAGATGTAAAAGAAGGAACAGAAACTAATGTTTTATTAGGTTTATTACCGCATCAATGGAATAATTTATCTTCTATATCAGCATTGCCTTTACAAGAAAGTTATCAAACAGTAAGAGGTGAGTTAAAAACACTTGATGGAAACGGTTTTATTGTAGAAAATACATTTAAAGGAATTTTACCAACGTTGCCTTATTTAGCTAATTATAGCGATGGTTTTAGTCCTTCTGAATTAGAAAATAAAATTTCTCAAATAGAAAATGACGGTTTGGCTACTTGGACAGACTCTTATAATGAAGGGCAAGTAATGAATCGTTTAATTCAAACTGCAAGAATTGCAGATCAGACTGGTAATATAGCTGCAAGAAATAAAATGATTGCAACTATTAAAGAACGTTTAGAAGACTGGTTAACCTACCAATCTGGCGAAAAAGCATTTTTATTTTATTATAATAGTACTTGGTCTGCTATGTTAGGTTACCCTTCTGGTCATGGTCAAGATACCAATATAAACGACCATCATTTTCATTGGGGATATTTTATTCATGCAGCAGCATTTATGGAACAATTTCAGCCAGGTTGGGCTAGCCAATGGGCTGAAATGATTAATATTTTAGTAAGAGATGCAGCTTCATCTGATAGAAATGACACTCAATATCCATTTTTAAGAAATTTTAGTCCGTACGCTGGGCATAGTTGGGCAAATGGTTTTGCATCTTTCCCTCAAGGGAATGACCAAGAATCTACTTCAGAAAGTATGCAATTTGCTTCTTCTCTAATTCATTGGGGATCAATCACTAATAATGATTCAATAAGAGATTTGGGTATTTATATTTATACCACAGAGCAAACCGCAGTAGAAGAGTATTGGTTTGATATTTATAATAGAAATTTTGCAGCGTCACAACAATATAGTTTAGTGTCTAGAGTGTGGGGTAATTCTTATGATAATGGTACTTTTTGGACATCTGATATTGCCGCTTCATATGGAATAGAAATGTATCCAATACATGGTGGATCTCTTTACTTAGGTCATAATCAAAGTTATGCATCAGCATTATGGACAGAAATATCAAATAATACAGGGATATTAAGTAATGAAGAAAATCCTAATTTATGGCATGATACGTATTGGAAATATTTGTCGCTTATAGATGCACAAGCTGCTATTGATTTATACAATTCTAATCCAGACAGAAACTTAAAATTTGGGATTTCTGATGCACAAACTTATCATTGGTTACATTCAATGAATGCTTTAGGTACTATAGATGTAACCGTAACTGCAAATCATCCAATAGCAGCAGTATTTATTAAAGATTCAGAAAAAATATATGTTGCACACAATTACTCAAATACAGCTATAACTGTTTCTTTTTCGGATGGATATGATTTAGATGTACCAGCACAAAAAATGGCAACTAGTACAGATATTACCGCAACAGGAGTACTTACATCAGATTTTAAACAGGCATTTCCTAACGGAAGTGTAAATTTATCTGCTGCAGTTTCTGGCACTGGAGTTACAAAAGTTGAATTTTTTGACGGTCAAACATCTCTTGGAGAAGATGTAACAGCACCATTTAGTATAAAAGCAGCAAACCTTTCTTTAGGGATGCATGGTATGTTCGCCAAAATTTTTGAAGGGAACCAATTTAGCGTTACTAATATTGTAAATATTCAGGTTGGAGAACAAGTGCCTTTTTCTGGAAATAATTTTCAAATTCCAGGAGTTATAGAGCCAGGTAATTTTGATAAATTTGAAGGTGGTGCGGGTCAAAATATTAGTTATGTAGATACATCTGTAAATAATGAAGGTGATTACAGGACCGATGAATATGTAGATGCAGTGTCTAATACTCAAGAAGGTAAAATTGTTGGATGGACAGTTGCTGGTGAGTGGATGGAATATTCAATTGAAGTAGAAACAGCAGGGGTATATGATGTAAGTATCAGGTATGCCACAGGAAATTCAAGTGGAGGAGGACCTTTTTATTTTGAAATAGAAGGAGAAAAAATAAGTCCAGATATTTCTGTTTCATATTCTGGAGATTGGGATTCATGGGCTACTAAAACAGTATCTAACGTTTTATTAACAAAAGGGAAACACGTTTTAAGATTATTTATTAAAAATGGAGAGTTTAACCTAGGTAAAATGACATTTAGCTACAATAGTGAATTATCATACGTTACTCCAATTGCAAATGCTGGTGAAAATGTATCTGTTATTTCTCCAGTTACCACGGCAAGTTTAGATGGCTCTTTAAGTAATCATCCAAATAATGCTACTATCACTTACGCTTGGCAACAAATATATGGGCCAAGTACTGTAGTATTTAATGACGCCTCTATTGCTACTCCAAGTATTTCTAATTTAGAAAATGGTGTCTATAAATTTAGGCTTACCGTAAATGACAACAACTACAGTGCTTTTGATGATGTATTAGTAATTGTATCTGAAACTGGAAACACAAACCCTACAATAGCTATTACAAGCCCTAACAATAATAGTACTTTTGAAGAGAGTGAGCCAATACTAATTACTGCTTCAGCTTCTGATTTAGATGGAACAGTATCTTTAGTAGAGTTTTTTAATGGAGCTACAAAAATAGGTGAAGATGATACAGCTCCATACAGTATTAATTGGGTTAATGCACAAGTAGGGAATCATACAATTACAGCTGTAGCAACAGATAATCTAAATGCAACTACAACTTCGCAAGCAGTAATTATAAATGTAGCTGCAGTAGCGTCTTGCTCAGAATCTTCTAATGAAGCACAACAAGGTTCTTTTTCTACAGGTTACAAAGTTACATTTGAAACCGTTGGAAGTACAGTTACTATTACTTACGAACTGTTAGATACTGATAAACAAGGGGTTGTAGCTTATTTATGGCAGCAATCACCTTTTTCTGAAACACAAATGGAACATGAATCAGGTTTAAAATTCACTAAAAAAATTAATGGATTAACAGCTGGAGAAACCATAAATTATGCTTGTAAATTTGCCTTTGCTGGTGGTTTGTCTGCTACAAAATATAGTAGTTATGTGGTAGGCCAAGATTGTGGAGCAAATAGTGGTGATACTGAAGCACCTACAAATTTTACAGCTACTTTGGGTAATATAACTTCTAACTCAGTAGAACTATTGGTGAAAGCGAACGACAATTCTGGAACGGTTCTGTATACAGCAAATTACAACAATAAAAACAATACCATTACAGGTAATTCTGGTACACAAAAATCATTATTAATTGCAAACTTAACTGCTGAAACAGCATATACATTTTATGTAAATGCCTCAGATTTAACAGGTAACGAAGCAGCAAATAACTCTATAGAATTGAATGTTACAACTCAAGCAGATGTAAGTACTTCGTGTGCTGGTAATAGTTCTGAATCACAACAAGGAAGCTTTAGTTTAGGGTATACTTATGACTTTAAAACAAGCGGAACAGATGTAACTTTTACTTTTGAATTACTTGATACAGACAAAAGTGGGGTTATTGCTTTTTTATGGAAAGAAAGTCCTTTTTCTGAAATACAGATGGATCAAGTTTCTGGTAATAAGTTTTCAAAAACTGTTAGTGGTTTTACCAATGGAGAAACGATAAGTTATGGTTGTAAATTTGCTTTTGCAGGAGGGTTGGCTGTAACCAAATATTTCACCTATAAAGTGGGAGAAAACTGTGCCTTAAACATAGAAAATGAGATTTTTGATGCCTCTATTCAATTATTTCCAAACCCAACAACAAATTTGATAAAAATTAGTTCAGATAGGAATCCAATAACTAAGATAGAGATTTATACCACAGTGGGTAAAAAAGTATTAGAATCTAATAATACATTTAGTAAGGTTAATTTAAATACACTTGCAAATGGTATTTATATTTTAAAAATTTACAGTGAAAACCTAACAAGTTTTAAAAAAATAATTAAAAAATAATATTTATTTCAAATTTATTGAATTAAAAAAACCTTACTAATATTAGTAAGGTTTTTTTGTGACCGGGCTGGGGCTCGAACCCAGGACCCTCTCCTTAAAAGGGAGATGCTCTACCAACTGAGCTACCAGGTCTTTTTTAATTGAGTGCAAATATACTATCAATGATTGGAATTATTGGCATTAATTTGAAAAAATTTTATAGATATTTGCATAAAACATAGATTAATGAAAATAGTATTATTAGGTTATATGACTTCTGGAAAATCGAGTATTGGTAAACAACTCTCTAAAAATTTGTCTATGAAGTTTTTAGACCTAGATGATTATATTGTTGAAAAAGAAAAAATGCCAATTACAGAAATTTTTTCTTCAAAGGGAGAAATATATTTTCGATTAATTGAAAACACCTATTTAAAAGAAGTGTTGGCAAAAGAAGAAGATTTTATACTTTCTCTTGGTGGTGGTACTCCTTGTTATGCAAATAACATGGAGGCAATAAATGAAGGGAAAACCAAATCTGTTTACTTAAAGGCCACTAATCAAACCTTAATAGATCGATTAATTCTTAAAAAAAGCACTCGCCCAATAATAGCCAATTTAAGTGATGATCAATTTCCAGAATTTGTGGCAAAACATCTTTTTGAAAGACGCTTTTATTATGAACAAGCAAAGTATTCTATAAATGTTGATGATAAAACAATCAAACAGGTTTCCGAAGAAATAGAAATGTTATTATATTAAATATGCAACAGCCTTGTTCTTATGAAACTCTACCTGAATGTGTTCTTTGATAGAGGTTGATAAAGAAATGCCTTTAAAATCTGCTTTTACCGGATATTTTTTATGATTTCTATTTACTAAAACAGCTGTTTTAAATTTCTTTAGCGGAACTTCTAAAAAATGTTTAATTCCATATATTAAAGTTGTACCAGAATTTAAAACATCATCTACTAATACCAACGATTTATTCTTATAATCTTCAACTTCTAGAGAGGTTGTAATAGGTTTTAAAGGCTTTTTTTTGTCAATATCAACCTTACAAAGGCTAACTTTTAAAGTAGATATTTCTTGTAATACATCTACAATTTTTTCAGCAAAAATAAAACCATTACCAACAATTCCTGCAAGTACAACCTCTTTTTCAGTATTATTTGTTTCGTAGATTTGATACGCAATTCGTCTAATTTTTTGTAAGATTTGCAATTCGTTTAATATAACGTTTTTAGTTGTTTTCATATATCTTGTTTTGTATCTTCTTGATAGTCATCAATATCACGTCTATCTTTTTTTGTAGGTCTGCCTGTACCTTTTTTTCTGTAATAATCTTTTGCAAATTTTAAAAGCTCAGTTTTTTCAAAAGCTTCTTTGGGTGTAACATCTTTTCTGTAAAGATCTACAATTTTAGCACCAACTCTACTTTCTGGTAAATCTAAAACTTTTATTTGGTAATTTATTTGATTTTTTCTTACTATAATTAATTCATCACCAAATATTTCTTTAGAAGGTTTTACGCTTTTATTTTCTAGTTTTACTTGTCCTTTTTTACAAGCTGTTGTTGCAATACTTCTTGTTTTAAAAATACGAATGCACCACAAATATTTATCAATTCTCATAAAAATAGTTAAAATGTAACGTTTGTCTTTTTACAAAGGTATAAAATTGGTAAATTGCGCGCTTAAAAATTATTGTTAAATGAATAAAATAAAATATAGTATTGTACTTTTCCTATTGTCAATTGTTATTTACTCTTGTGGAGACGATAATTTTAATGGTATAAACAACCCATTTTTAGACATCGACCACGAGGCACTTGCTTTGTCTGATAATGACACACTAGTTAATTTTTTAAAGAATCATTATTACGATGATACTGTTGGTGTAGATTCTGTTAAAACATTAGTTGCTGGTAAAACACCATTGTTTGATAATATTATTACAATGAATGTAAAAAGAAACGATATTGACTATAAATTGTATGTATATAAAATTAAAGATGGAAACCCGATAGATCCTGTTTACGGTTCTCCTTCAGATGATAAAGGATATCCTTCAGTTTCAGATTCTATTTATGCAAATTATTCTGGCCAAGCAATACTTTCTTCAACCGAATTAGGTGTAAATTTTGATCGTAATACAACAGGAGCTTGGTTTAGCTACACTAGTTTAGCGGTTAGAGGTTGGTCTTTTGGATTTACTAATTTTAAAGGTGGATATTTAAAAAAAGAAGCAGATGGTAGTGTTTTTAATGGCCCTATTACTTATTTAGATGGTGCTAAAGGAATACTATTTATTCCGTCTGGATTGTCTTATACTTCTATAGATACAAGGAATTACTCGAGTAGTTTAGTAAATCAAAATTTACTTTTTTATGTAGAATTACTAGATTTTGTAAAAGATACTGACCATGATAATGATGGAACACCTTCAGATGAAGAAGATGCTAATAATGACGGAGATTTAACAAACGATTTTAGTGATGCTGATAATCCTACTTTTGCAGATTACTTGAATCCGAATGTGAATTAGCCACATTTTACAACATAAAAAAAAGCTCTTGAATTTTTCAAGAGCTTTTTTTTGTACTTAAAAGTTTTAAAACTTATAGCTTATAAGATAAACCAATTATAACTTGATTTACTCTCGTATCAAAGTCTATATTAGTTGTACCGTTTAAAAAGGTAGATTCTATGCCATTAAAGCCTCTTTCTACTCTAATGTCTAAACCAAGGTTTCCTATTTCTATACCACCACCAAACTGAAGTCCAACGGTAAATCCATCACCTTTAACATCTCCAATATCATTTAAGCTAAAATCTGAGCTTAATAGGTATTGAAAAGAAGGCCCCACAAATACGTTACCAATTCCAAAAAACTTTTTACCTAATAAAACCGGAATGTCTATTTTTTGAAAGTTGTAAGAAGTAGTACTTCCCGTTGTTTTATATAAAACTTCGTTTTCTAGATTTGTATAAACCAATTCTGGCCTAACATATAAACCAACAACAGGTATTTTAAGGCGTAACCAAATACCAGCATGATAACCTGTTTTACTTTTTGCACCATCAAACACATCTTGCCCTGTTTCTTTGATAGAGTTAGAGTTGTAGTTAATACCTCCTTTTAAACCAAAATCTAGTTGGGCATTTGTTAGTTGACTAAATCCGAAAGTTAAACACAATAATAAAATTATTTTTTTCATCATTTTTCTTTTTTAAGTTCTTTTAATAAAAACGTTTTTATTTTCTAGTTAGTACTTTTTTAACAGCTTTTACTACTGCATTTGCATCTAATCCGTATTTTTCCATTAATTGTTCTGGTGTACCAGATTCTCCAAAAGTATCGTCTGTTGCCACAAATTCTTGAGGAGTTGGGTTATTTAAAGTCAACGCTCTTGCAACACTTTCTCCTAAACCACCAAGTTTATTATGCTCTTCTGCAGTAACAATACACCCTGTTTTTGCTACAGATTTTAAGATAATATCTTCATCTAAAGGCTTAATGGTATGAATGTTAATTACTTCAGTAGAAATACCTTCTGCTTCTAATTTTTCTGCTGCTTGTAAAGATTCCCAAACCAAATGACCAGTAGCTACAATAGTTACATCTGTCCCTTCGGTTAATTGAATCCCTTTTCCGATTTCAAAAGTATCTTCAGTTGGCATAAAAACCGGTACTTTTGGTCTACCAAAACGCAAGTATACTGGTCCATCAAAATCTGCAATAGCAATAGTTGCTGCTTTTGTTTGGTTATAATCACACGTGTTGATAACTGTCATGCCAGGTAACATTTTCATCAAACCGATGTCTTCTAATATTTGATGAGTTGCGCCATCTTCTCCTAAAGTTACACCTGCATGAGAAGCACATATTTTTACATTTTTACCAGAATAAGCCACAGATTGGCGAATTTGGTCATACACTCTACCTGTAGAAAAGTTAGCAAATGTTCCAGTAAATGGTATCTTTCCACCAATAGTTAAACCCGCTGCAATACCAATCATATTTGCTTCGGCAATACCAATTTGGAAAAATCTTTCTGGATTTTCTTTAATAAATTGATCCATTTTTAGAGAACCAATTAAATCTGCACATAAAGCAACTACGTTAGGGTTTGTTCTACCTAATTCTGTCAATCCGTCTCCAAAGCCAGAACGTGTATCTTTTTTTTCTGTGTACGTGTATTTTTTCATTATAGTTTGTTGTGTTGTATAATTTGCGTAAAAATAAACTTTTATTTTACTTTACAGAAAATAAATGAAGTTTAAGATAAAAGACTTTTTAACATGCTTTTCATTTTATGAATATTATCAATAATTTTATTGATTTTTAAGTTCCAAATGATAGAATTTGTATTACTAAAGTTTCTTATTGGTAAGGTAACTTTACTTTCTTTTGTTGTTTAATAATTTTAATTTAATACTACAAATTTATAGTATTTTAAAGCGTTGAAAAACAGGTGTTTTAATCTATTTATATGTTATATTAAACGTATGTTATTTAATTCTGTAAATAGGTGTTAATATTATTTTTAGCATTTATATATTCATTAATTCTTGGTATAATTTATGAACCGGTAAACCAACAACATTGTAAAAACTACCTTCTAAATGATCGATGGCAATTTGGCCAATCCATTCTTGAATTCCGTATGCACCTGCTTTGTCAAAAGGTTTGTAATTTGTAATGTAGTAATTTATTTCATCGTCAGAAATTTCTTTAAAAGAAACAATAGTAATATCATTAATAATTTTCTGAAAATTTTTGCTTTTTATACTTACAGAGGTAATAACTTCATGCCGCTTACCAGATAATGCACGTAACATTTTAAAGGCATCTTCACTGTCTTTTGGCTTTCCTAATGCTTGGTTGTCTAACCAAACAATAGTATCAGAAGTAATTACAATATCATTTTTAGATAAATTGGTAAACGGCTTCGATTTTAAATCTGCTAAGAAATCTGTTATTTCTATACCTTTTAAATTTGTAGGATAAATTTCTTCTACCTCTTTTAACGCAATTGTAAAATCGATGTTTAGGTCTTTAAAAAATTGCTGTCTTCTTGGCGATTTAGATGCTAAAATAACGTTGTAGTCTTTTAGTTTTTCTTTTAACATTTCTTTGTTAGGTAGCGTACAGTCTATACCTACTAAATAATTTATACAAACCCTCTCGACTGCACTCGAGGAGTTAATTTTAATTTATGTTAAACAATAACATTGATAAAATTCCGAAGAACATTATCGCCTTTAAAAGCTTACTTATTGTAGCATACTCTTTTTTAGTTTTAGCTATGAATAACAAATACATAAAGTAGAGTAGTGGTACTATTATAAAAATGCTACTGTAGGTTAAAAAAAAAGTACTTTTTTTAACTTCTTTAAGAATAAGTGTCAAAAATAGTAAAAGTAAACAAGAAAAAAAGAAAGCTACTTTTGCGGCTCTTTTTTTACCTATAAAAATTGGCAATGTATTGGCGGTTATTTTTAAATCGCCATTTACATCTTCAATATCTTTTATTATTTCTCTAATTAATGTTGTTATAAATGCAAACAAGGCATAGTAAAATATTACGTTATAAAGATTTGTGTGCAAAATTGAATGATCACCTTTTAGAATAGAAACAGATAAATGATACCAATACACTATCAAAATAACAAGGCTTATAAAGCTAGAAATAAGTAAATTACCAACTAAAGGTATTTTTTTTAATATTTTTGAGTAGTAATACAAACCAATGCTAGTACCAATAAAAATGAAGCTATAAAAAGGCATTTCTTTGTAGAAAGAGAGAATTATTGCTGAAAATAATCCTATAAAATTAAAAAGATAATAAAAGAAGTAGGCCTTTTTTTTTGAAATTGATACAGTAATAAAAAACTTGTCTGGCTTATTTATTTTATCCGTTTCAATATCAAAAATATCATTTATAATAAACCCCGATGCTGTTATTAGTAAGATGCTAGAGGTTAAAATAAAGAATTCTAAATGTGTTAAATACGCTAAAGATATAAAAGAATTTATTAAAGCATATTTAGTTAAAACCATGGTTAATAAAACCATCAATAGGTTTTTGTAACGAATTAGTTTTAAAAAAGAAATCATAGTAATTTATTAAGAATTAAAACTCTTTTTAATTCTTGCCAAATCTCGCTTATTATCTCTATCTTTTATTACCTCACGTTTGTCATGGGTTTGTTTTCCTTTTGCCAGCGCAATTTCTAGTTTAGCAAACCCTCTATCATTTATAAATAAACGAAGTGGTACAATCGTATTTCCTTTTGCTTCTACATCTCTTTTTAGGCTTCTTAATTCACGTTTGTTCATTAACAATCTACGTTCACTTCTAGGCTTGTGATTAAAGTGATGCCCAAACAAATACTCTTCAATGTACATATTTACAATAAACAATTCTCCTCGATCATTAAACTCGCAAAAACTTTCTGTAATTCTAGCTTTACTTAATCGAATCGATTTTATTTCTGTTCCAGTAAGTTGAATGCCAGCAACAAAATTGTCTAGTATTTCGAACTCGAAACGTGCTTTTTTGTTTTTTATGTTAATGTTTTTCTGTACCGCCATTGACAGATATAAGTTTTATAATTTTAACAAAGATACATTTTATCTTCGGTCAAAGAAATGTAATTTTGAAATCTATTAGAATCAAAAAAAAAATTAATGAAATATTTATCGCTTTCTTTTTTACTCTTTTTAGTTGCCTGTACAAATTTTAAAAAAGAGCTAACAGCACAGCAAATTATAGATAAAACAATCCTTTTTTCAGGTGCAGAAAAAGTTGCAAACTCAGAGATTAACTTTACTTTTAGAGACAAAGCTTATTTTGCCTACAGACAAAAAGGGCAATTTAAGTTAATTAGAGAGTTCGATTCTATCATTGATGGTTTAACCAATACTGGATTTAGCCGTTTCGTAAATTTTAAAGAACAAATCTTATCAGACAAGCAAATCTCATCTTATTCTAATGCTGTAAATTCTGTACATTATTTTTCGGTGTTGCCTTTCGGGTTAAATGATGCTGCTGTTCATAAATTAAAACTACCCAACAGCTTTATTAACGGAAAAGAATATTACAAAATTCAAATCTCTTTTTCCGAAGATGGTGGCGGAGAAGATCATGAAGACGTTTTTGTTTATTGGATTGGCAAAGATGATTTTTTAGTAGATTTTTTAGCTTATTCCTATAATACAAACGGAGGTGGTAAACGCTTTAGAGTTTTAAAAGAACAATGTGTAAAAGAGGGGATTCGTTTTGTAGATTATCATAATTACAAACCCTCATCAAAAGACATTTTATTGACTAATTTAGACAAAGCTTTCGAAAACGATAAACTAGAAAAAGTGTCAGAAATTATTTTAAAAAATATAGAAGTAACACTTTTACAATAATTTTTTTTTTGAAGCTATTTCCCGCTTTTCGCACTCGCTTCACGCTAAAAAGCGTGAGAGCTTAAACAATTGCTACAATCGGGGCTATTTTAGTGTTTAAAAAAACACTAATTCACAGTAATAACCTTGCTCGTTTTTTTATCACCAGAAACAGTAACAACATACAAACTTGAGTTGTTGTTTTCATTCATATTTAGAAACTTTTTTTCTCCTAAAATTTTATTAGCAAAAGCAGGTGTTGTATTACTATGACCAATAATTAATAAATTTTTACCTTTGGTTTCTGCTCTAAAAGTTTCGTCATACAATTTTCTAGGATCGTATTTTATAATCTCTAAATTTTTACTTTCTGCAGTTGGTTTTGCGGTTTGTATTGTTCTGTGGTAATTTGTCGAATAAACCGCATCTATTTTAATATTTTTAAAATATTTTGCCCAATTGTCAGCTCTTTTTAACCCTTTTTCATTTAAATATGGATTCCTATTATCAGCGTCAGTTTTTATTTTTTCTGCATGACGAATTAAGTAATACGTACTCATTTCTGTTTTTTTACAGCCGTAAAAAACAAAAAGCGTAAAAACAAAAAGCAAGAATATTTTTTTCATATCAAAAATTTATGACTCAAATATAGATAAAAATGAGGCAGAAGAACAATTGGTGTAAGCATAAAAAAAGCAATCTCTTTATTAAGTGAGATTGCTTTTACAACTATTTTGTTCTTTTTAATTAGTGACTAAGTCTGATTGGTTTCTAAAAACCAGTTGTTCATCAAAAGCATCAATTAAAATAATACTATCTGTACTAATTTTTCCGGCCAAAATCTGTTTAGACAGTTCGTTTAAAACTTCTTTTTGTAATACTCTTTTTACAGGTCTTGCACCAAACTCTGGTTGATATCCTTTTTTAGCCAAGTATTTAATTGCTTCGTCAGTTGCATCAACAGTAATCTCTTGTTTGCCAATCATTTTTTTAATACCCTCTAATTGAATTTTAACAATTTTAAAAATATCTTTTTCATTTAAAGGAGCAAACATAATTATATCATCAATTCTGTTTAAAAACTCTGGTCTAACCGTGTTTTTTAACAAAGCAAGTACTTCATTTTTAGCTGTTGTAGTAATGCTTTCTAAATCTGCTTTTTTATCTGCAAATTTTTCTTGAATAATATGGCTTCCCATGTTAGAAGTCATAATAATAATTGTGTTTTTAAAATCGGCAATTCTCCCTTTATTATCAGTCAACCTTCCTTCGTCTAATACTTGTAGCAATAGATTAAAAGTATCTGGATGCGCTTTTTCAATCTCATCTAAAAGAATAACAGAGTAAGGTCTTCTTCTGACTGCTTCTGTCAATTGACCACCTTCATCATAACCAACATAACCAGGAGGCGTTCCAACCAATCTACTAACCGAATGACGTTCTTGGTATTCGCTCATGTCAATTCTTGTCATGGCATTTTCATCATCAAAAAGATAGGCGGCTAATGCTTTTGCCAAGGCAGTTTTACCAACACCAGTAGTTCCTAAAAACAGAAAGCTACCAATGGGTTTATCTGGGTTTTGAAGTCCTGCTTTAGATCTTCTTACCGCATCAGACACAGCTACAATTGCCTCTTCTTGACCAACAATACTTTTGTGTAATTGTAGTTCTAGCTTTAATAGTTTGTCTTTTTCAGATTGAATCATTTTAGATACTGGCACACCAGTCCATTTTGCAACAACTTCTGCAACATCATCATAGGTAACTTCTTCTTTAATTAAAGAGCTCTCAGATTGATTTTCTTGTAATATTTTCTGATTTTTTTCTAATTCTTCTTGTGCTTCTTTTATCTTTCCGTAGCGAATTTCTGCTACTTTACCGTAATTGCCTTCTCTTTCTGCTTTTTCGGCTTCAATTTTAAAATTTTCTATGGCAGCTTTTGCGTTCTGTATATTATCTACAATTTTTTTCTCAGATTTCCATTTTGCATTAATTTCTGTGCGTGTTTCTTTAAGATTGGCTAAATCTGCTCTTAAAATTTTTAATTTAGTTTCATCTTTTTCTCTTTTAATTGCTTCAATTTCAATTTCTAATTGCATTACCTTTCTATCTAAAATGTCTAACTCTTCTGGTTTAGAGTTTATTTCCATTCGTAGTTTTGCCATAGCCTCGTCTATTAAATCGATGGCTTTGTCAGGTAAAAAACGATTGGTAATATAGCGTTGCGATAATTCTACCGCACCAATAATAGCTTCGTCTTTAATACGTACTTTATGGTGTGTTTCATATTTTTCTTTAATACCCCTTAAAATAGAAATGGCGCTTTCTATGTCTGGTTCATCGACTAAAACCTTCTGAAAACGTCTTTCTAAAGCTTTGTCTTTTTCAAAATATTTTTGATATTCGTCTAAGGTAGTTGCTCCAATCGCTCTTAACTCGCCTCTAGCCAAAGCAGGCTTTAAAATATTTGCAGCATCCATGGCTCCTTGGCCACCACCAGCGCCAATTAAGGTATGTATTTCATCAATAAAAAGTACAATATCACCGTTAGATGTAGTTACTTCTTTAATCACTGCTTTTAATCGCTCTTCAAATTCTCCTTTATACTTTGCTCCGGCAATTAAAGCACCCATATCTAAAGAAAAAATAAGTTTATCTTTTAGGTTTTCGGGCACATCTTTAGCCACAATTCTATGTGCTAAACCTTCTGCTATTGCTGTTTTTCCGGTTCCTGGTTCTCCTACTAAAATAGGGTTGTTTTTAGTTCTACGAGATAAAATTTGAAGTAGTCTTCTAATTTCTTCATCTCTACCAATTACAGGATCTAGTTTGTTTTCTTGAGCTAATTTATTTAAGTTTTTAGCAAATTTATTTAAAGAATTATACGTTTCTTCCGCACTTTTAGAGGTCACTCTTTCTCCTTTTCTAAGCTCGTTAATGGTAGTTTTTAAATCTTTTTCTGTAACACCTTGGTCTTTTAAAAGTTGTGCTACAGTACTTTTAGATTTGTAAATGGCTAAAATTAAATGTTCGATCGAAACATAATCATCTTGCATATTTTTAGCAATTATGCTAGCCTCGTTTAAGGTTTTACCAGTTTCTCTAGAAAACATTAGTTCGGCACCAGAAACTCTAGAAAAGCGATCTAATTCTTTTTCTAAAACTTGTTTAATAACTGCTATATTAATATTTAGCTTTTTTAAAATAAAAGGTAAAACATTTGTGTCTATTTCTAATAAACTTTTAAATAGATGTTCGTTTTCTATTTGTTGATGCCCCAATTCTTGTGCTAATTGATTTGCATACTGAAGCGTTTCTTGTGATTTTGTTGTATAGTTGTTCAAATTCATGCTATTGTTATTTTAAGCAAGGTTGTTAATTTTGCTGTTTATTAAAACATTTAGCAATAATAATACCATCAGTATTTAGTAATTATTAAAAGACATTTTGTCTTAAAAACCCTTGTTAATACTGACTTTTTGTCTGAGTAAAGTTTCTTATATTTGCAAATAAATATCATATAATGGGCTTACTTAATAATATTTTTGGCAATAAAGAAACAGGTGCAACAAAAGAAGAGAAGACCTCTTTTTTAAATTTTATACCCCTAACTTCATCAGAAGAGTTACAAAACATTAAAGAATTGTCTGCAACTACAACTGTTTTAATTTTTAAACACTCTACACGTTGTGGTATTAGCAATATGGTTATTAAGCAGTTTGAGAAACTTTTTAAAGAAGAGCACAAACAATTAAAGGTCTATTATTTAGATTTATTAAATTACAGAAACGTTTCAGATGAAATTGCAGAAATGTTTCAGGTAATGCATCAATCGCCTCAATTATTGGTTATAAAAAATGGTGTTTCTGTCTACAATGCTTCTCATTCAGACATCAACTCTGTAAATTTAACAACATTTATATAGCATAAAGTTGCATTAAACCTTATTTAAGTCTTATTTTTGCTGCTTAAATTTATATTCCTTTGGCAGAAATAAACACTTCAGTAAACACATTAGGTAAAGAATTATACGGATATCAAAAAGATGCACTTCAAGAAATTTTTAGAAGATTTAAAGATGCACCTAAAGATTATCATTTATTATATCAATTACCAACAGGTGGTGGAAAAACTGTAATTTTTTCTGAAATTGTTAGGCGTTATTTAGAAACCTTTAAAAAGAAAGTATTAGTTCTTACTCATAGAATTGAATTGAGTAAGCAAACCTCTAAAATGTTAAAAGAGTTTGGGGTTGCCAATAAAATCATTAATTCTACCGCAAAATTAGACGATCAGGAAGACTTTAGCTGTTTTGTTGCCATGGTAGAAACCTTAAAAAATAGGTTAAACGATGATAAATTAGATATTTCTGATATCGGTTTGGTTATTGTAGATGAGGCTCACTATAATTCTTTTACCAAGATTTTTAAGTTTTTTGATGAAGCATTTGTTTTAGGAGTTACTGCAACACCTTTAAGCTCGAACATTAAATTACCAATGTATGAAAATTATCAAGAGTTATTTGTTGGTGAATCTATACAGCATTTAATTGATAATGAATACTTAGCAAGTGCTAATTTATATTCTTACAACGTAGGGTTAACCTCTTTAGAAGTTGGTGCCAACGGAGATTATACCGTTAAATCATCAGAAGACTTATATACCAATTCAGACATGCTTTCTAAGTTAGTTTCTGCTTACGAAGAAACTGCAAAAGGTAAAAAAACATTGATTTTTAACAATGGTATTAATACTTCTATTCAAGTATTTCATGCTTTTAAGAAAGCAGGTTACCCAATTGCACATTTAGATAATACCAATACAAAAAGTGAGCGAGAGCTTATTTTAAAGTGGTTTAAAAAAACACCCAATGCAATTATTACTTCTGTAAGTATTTTAACTACAGGTTTTGATGAGCCCACAATAGAAGCAATTATTTTAAACAGAGCTACAAAATCTTTAACACTTTATTACCAAATGATTGGTCGTGGTTCTAGGGTATTAAACAATAAGAGTACTTTTGATGTAATTGATTTAGGAAATAATTTTCACAGATTTGGTCCTTGGGGTGCAGATTTAGACTGGCAAAAAATGTTTAGAGCGCCAGACTATTATTTAAATGCTATTTTATCTGATGAAGATATAGAAAGTACATTTAGGTATGAATTAACTGCAGATGTTAAAAAAGAGTTTGCTAAATCTACCGATACTTATTTCGATATGAAAAAAGTATATATAGATACTGTAAGACAAGGAGAATCTTCTAAAAGAGTTTTAGAAAAATCGATTGTACATCATGCTAAAATGTGTATCGAAAATAGCGAAGATGTTTTTGATGCTTTAATTTTAGCTAAATTATTAGGCGAAGAAATTGATGATAGAATTAACAGGTATGCAAAATGTATTTCTAAAAGCACACATAATTTTGTTACTTGGCTTAAAGACGATTATAGAAAAAAATTAAACGCCTATTTACGTGCAAACTTTGATGAAGATTTTGAAGAAATTCATGGTCATCCACCTATTGAAGAGTAAAATAAGTTTTATTAAATTAGCATGTATTATTTAGCTTTATAATGTGTTTTTTTGATTTTTAAAAACACTTTTTTTATCAATTTTAGAACACATAGTTTATTTTAAACTCTTTTTGTAGTTTGTAACCCTTTGTTTTAAAGGAGTTTGAAATTTTTTAAAATATTTTCATTTTTTTTTCATTTTTGTTTTTTGTATTTAAAAAAAAGATACATTTGCTTAACTTATTTAAGTAAAATGTTTAGTTTTTCTTATTTCGGGAATAACACTCAGTCGGAGAATGATTGTTATATCGCATTTTGGAAATGCAACGAAAAAATTAAGGTATCTCCATTTTCTACACTTCAAAATTTTCAGCTTTTCTCAAAGTTGCACGTCGTTTACTTACAAATATTACAGTGATAACAATCTTTTTATAGGGTTACTATTTCTATTCTAAAATGTTGATAATATTTTAGCTTAGACAGATTTATCATACAATTAATATAAAAATAAAGTGAACACAAAATATATAGATTTAGTCGATCAAACATTCGACTTTCCTCAAGAAGAGTTTAAAACAGAAAATAATAAATTGTTTTGGCATGGCATTAATTTAATGCAATTAATAGAAGAATATGGCGCTCCGCTTAAATTTACCTATTTGCCAAAAATATCAGAAAATATAAATAGAGCCAAAGGTTGGTTTCAAAATAGTATTAATAAACATCAATACAAAGGCAAGTATTTTTATAGTTATTGCACTAAGAGTTCTCATTTTAAACACGTGTTACATGAGGCTCTAAAAAATGAAATTCATATAGAAACATCTTCTGCTTTTGACATTGATATAGTTAACAACCTAAAGAAAGAAGGTAAAATAAAGGATAATACTTTTGTTATTTGCAATGGCTTTAAAAGAGACCAATACATTAAAAATATAGGTGCTTTAATTAACTCGGGGCATAAAAATGTAATTCCAATAATAGATAATTATGAAGAAATTAATCTATTGTTAGATGAAACAGATAAAAAGTTAAATGTAGGTATTAGAATTGCCTCTGAAGAAGAGCCTAAATTTGAATTTTATACCTCTCGATTAGGAATTGGTTATAAAAATATTGTTTCGTTTTACGAACGTGAAATTTCGAATAATAAACAAGTAGATTTAAAAATGTTGCATTTTTTCATCAATACAGGTATTAAAGACAATGCCTATTATTGGAACGAATTAATGAAGTGTTTAAATGTTTATATAAATCTAAAAAAGGTTTGCCCTACACTAGATAGCTTAAACATTGGCGGTGGTTTTCCTATAAAAAATTCTTTAGGTTTTGAGTATGATTATCAATATATGATTGATGAAATTATCAATCAAATTAACGAGGCTTGTAAAGAGGCAGATGTAGATGTACCTAATATTTTTACAGAGTTTGGTAGTTTTACTGTTGGCGAGTCTGGTGCTACAATTTATGAAATTTTATATCAGAAAAAGCAAAATGATAGAGAGCGATGGAATATGATAAACTCTTCGTTTATAACCACATTACCAGATGCTTGGGCTATTAATAAGCGTTTTATTATGTTGCCAATTAATAAATGGAATAGACAATATGAGCGTGTTTTATTAGGTGGTTTAACCTGCGATAGCGACGATTATTATAACTCTGAACAACATATAAATGGTATTTATTTGCCTGTTTATGAGAAAGATAGTCCTTTGTATATCGGTTTTTTTAACACTGGTGCATATCAAGAATCTATCGGTGGCTTTGGTGGTTTACAGCACTGTTTAATTCCGCATCCAAAGCATTTAATATTAGACAGAGATGTAGACGGAAAATTAACCATTAAGGTATTTAAAGAACAACAAAAAAGTAGCGAACTATTATCAATTTTAGGATATTAAAAAAAATAAAATGAAAACAAACAAAACATACGCAGGCATACCAGTAGAGATTGGCAACCTGTCAACATCAAAAATAGTAGTAATACCGGTTCCTTATGATGGAACAAGTACTTGGCAAAAAGGTGCAGATAAAGGGCCACAAGCTTTTTTAGATGCTTCAGAAAATATGGAGTTGTATGACATAGAAACCGACTCTGAAGTATACAAAGAAGGTGTTTTTTTAGCAGATGCAATTACAGAAAACTCTTCTCCAGAAGCTGTTGTAGAAGCCGTACATCAAGAAACAAAAAAGTACATCAATAGAAATAAATTTGTAACTATTTTTGGTGGCGAACATTCAATCTCTATTGGTACTATTAGAGCTTTTAATGAATGCTTTTATAATTTAACGGTTTTACATATTGATGCTCATGCCGATTTAAGAAAAGAATACGAAGGTTCTTCTTGCAATCATGCTTGTGCTGTTTATGAGGCTAATTCTACTACTAACTTAGTGCAAGTTGGTATTAGAAGTATGGATATTTCTGAGAAAAGAAATATGAATCTAGATAAAGTTTTCTTTGCACATGATATGGCTGTTAATGAAGATTGGATGGTAGATGTTATCGATCAATTAACAGACAATGTATTTATTACCTTCGATTTAGATGCCTTAGATCCTTCTATCATGCCATCTACCGGAACACCAGAACCTGGCGGATTGTTCTATTATGAAACACTAGATTTCTTAAAACAAGTTTTTGATCAAAAGAATGTAGTTGGTTTTGATATGGTAGAATTACGACCTAATGAAAATGAAAAGTCATCAGATTTTTTAGCGGCAAAGTTATTTTATAAGATGTTAAGCTATAAGTTTTTAGATAAATATGATACTTATGAAAACGGTGATGAAAATGATTCTAATCCTTTTAGTAAGTTGTCTAAATTTAAAGATCTTGAAGATAATTTCTAATCATTTACTATAATGGAAACTACTGTTACTGCATATCATTTAGAAAAATTAATCGATTTAAAAGAGTTTAGAAATCAGTTTAACTTTCATCTAATTAAAAGAGAGCACTCCTTTTTATTGTATAAATCTGATAATGATGCTTATGTTTATGTTAAAAACTACGGAAGTGTCGTTTTCTTAAACTGTTCTAAAGAGATTGTTAGCAATGTTTTTGGCATTATTAATCCGAAACACAAAAAGGTTAACGAGTATCCGAAAGAAACTTTTATAATTGCTCAAGGAGAGAATATTGAAGTAGATTTTGGTAAAATTACCATGCCAGAGCTAACAGTAGATATTGCTCATATTTTAATGTTAAACCTCGCACAGTCGGTTGCTTTAAACAACTATGTAAATAAAACATCTGACCTGCATGAGCGTACCTTTAAATATGTAAAACAATTAGAAGAAACTGGTAACATTAAAATGTCTAAAAAGAATATGCGCATTTTTATAGGGAAAACAATGAACCTAAAAAATAGCATTTCAGAGAATTTATTCATTTTAGATTCTTCAGATTTGGCATGGTCTAAAGAGCATTTATCAAAATTAGATTATCAATTAAAAGATGAGTTAGATATTGTTAAAAGACACCAAGGACTTCAATTTAGTATCGATGTTATTAAAGAAAACTTAGAGTTATTTAAAGATATTTTACAGCATAGATATAGCAGTATGTTAGAGTGGATTATTATTATTTTAATTCTTTTTGAAGTAGTACAAATTTTTATTTAAATATTAAAAAGCTATCAAAAATAGCAACACAAACAATGAAAAAACCAATTACAAATTTTATAGAAAAATATTTTTTACACTTTAATGCAGCTGCTTTAGTAGATGCTGCAAAAGGATATGAAGCACAATTAAAGCAAGGTTCTAAGATGTTAGTTTCTTTGGCAGGCGCAATGAGTACTGCAGAATTAGGCAAAATTTTTGCAGAAATGATTCGTAAAGATAAAGTGCAAATTATTTCTTGTACAGGGGCAAATTTAGAAGAAGATATTATGAATTTAGTTGCGCATTCTCATTATAAACGTGTGCCCAATTATAGAGATTTAACACCTGAAGATGAATGGGCATTGTTAGAAAAAGGTTTAAACAGAGTAACAGATACTTGCATACCAGAAGAAGAAGCGTTTAGAAGAATACAAGAACATATTGTGAAAATTTGGAAAGATGCAGAAGCTGAAGGAAAACGTTATTTACCACATGAATACATGTACCAATTATTGTTATCGGGTGTTTTAGAGCAGTATTATGAAATTGACATAAAAAACTCTTGGATGTATGCTGCTGCAGAAAAAAACTTGCCTATTATTTGTCCTGGTTGGGAAGATTCTACAATGGGTAATATTTTTGCTTCTTATGTAATGAAAGGAGAATTAAAAGCAAGTACCATGAAATCGGGGATCGAATACATGACTTTCTTGGCAGATTGGTACACAGAGAACTCTAACAATGGTATAGGATTCTTTCAAATAGGAGGAGGTATCGCAGGAGATTTTCCTATCTGTGTGGTTCCAATGTTGTACCAAGATATGGAGAGAACAGAAACACCTTTTTGGAGTTACTTTTGTCAAATTTCTGATTCTACAACTAGTTATGGATCTTATTCTGGCGCTGTGCCGAACGAAAAAATTACATGGGGTAAGTTAGATATTAATACACCTAAGTTTATTATAGAAAGTGATGCAACTATTGTAGCACCTTTAATATTTGCTTACTTGTTAGAAATGTAAACTTAATACTTACAAAAATCTTTGTGGCAATTAATAAGTTTGAATAAGAATTTTAAAACTATAAAAATGAAAAGAGTAATCGTAGAATATTCTAAATTAACTAGAGATTTATTAGATCTGTTAATTGAAAAATATCCTGATGGATATGATTATGATGATATCATTTCTTTCAAAAATGCAAAAGGTTTAACGGTTAAGGCAGTAGAAGTAAAAACCGTTGATACTGTTTATTTAGTAAAAATTAGCGACCGTTTAGAGCAAACAATGGAAGATTATGCAGATGACGAAACTTCTTTTGAGGAAGATTTAGACCAAGAAGAGCTAGATATGTAAACATAAAAACACCTTACAATTGTACGGTGTTTTTATGTTTTAAACTCGGTTAAAATTATTCTGTAGCTTTTGGAATTTCGATTCCTAAATTTTTTAAGACCAATTCTGTAATATCAAAGTCATTATCTATATATGCAAATTCGTTACCAGTTATTGTTAAAATTTGAGTAAAACCTGCATTTTTAGCAACCAATGCAATTGCATCACTCAGTTTTTTGTACAAAGGACGCATTAATTCTTCTCTTTTTAGCTGCATTAATTTGTTACCGTTTTCTTGATATTTTTTTATATCATTTTCCATTTCAGTAATTTCTTTAATTTCTGCTTGCTTTGTTAAAGGCCCTAAGGTATCCTCATTTTTCTTAAAAGTTTCTACTTTTGTTTTGTATTCTTCTACTTTTATTGAAAAAGAAGAATCTAACTTTGCACCATAAGATTGAGATCTTTCTAAAACAATGGTTGTTTCTGGCATTAAATTCATAATATACTCACTATCTACAGTACCAACTTTACTTTGTGCCACTGAAATTGTACTTAATAAAACAGCACAAATACCTATAATTTTTAATTTCATTTTTTTAATTTTAATAGTTGATGTCAAAGTTTCCAAAGAAAGGAAATTACAAATGTTTTTAAGTTATTTTAAAAGTTAATTTTATCAGAAATTTTAGCAATTATTTCTTTAATATCTGTGTTAAAATCAAACCAAAGGGTGTTTATATCCTTTTTAAACCAAGTTATTTGCCTTTTTGCAAACCTACGAGTATTTTTTTTAATTTCAGAAATGGCAAATTCTTTAGTAAATTCACCCTCAAAATATGAGAATAATTCTCTGTACCCAACGGTTTGTAGTGCATTTAGTTTTTTATGTGTGTGCAGGTTTTTCGCTTCTTCTAACAACCCGTTTTTTACCATAATATCTACACGCTCATTAATTCTATCGTAAATTACATTCCGTTCTGCAGTTAAGCCTATTTTTAATGCTGTAAAATTTCTTGGTGTTTTTGGTTTATTTTTAAAAGTTGAATAGGGTATGCCAGAACCGATACAAACTTCTAAAGCTCTCAATACTCTTTTAGGGTTTTTTAGCTCTATGTTATTGTACGTTTCTAGGTCTAATTTTTTTAACTGCTCTTGTAGTACTTCTAAACCTTCGTTTTCTAGTTGAAAAGTTAGTTGTTCTCTTATTTTTAAATCTACTTTAGGAAAGTAATCTAACCCTTTTAATACAGCATCTACATACAAACCAGAGCCACCAACCATTATTTGAACTCGATTTTTTTTGAAAAGTTGGTCTAATTTAGCCAAGGTATCTCTTTCAAAAGAACCCACATTATAATCATCAAAAATACTTCTGTATTGAATAAAATGGTGCTTTACAGCTGCTAATTCATTTGCATCTGGTACAGCTGTTCCAATAGTCATTTCTTTATAAAACTGCCTAGAATCGCAAGAAATAATTTCTGCATTAAAATGTTTTGCAAGTGCTATGCTTAGTGCTGTTTTTCCTATTGCTGTTGGCCCAACAATTGTAATTAATAAATTAGTAGAACTCATTTATTTTAATTTATGACCACAGTTATAACAATATTCTGCATCATCTTTATGCTTTTCTCTTGCGCAATTAGAACAAGATTGTGTGTTTGTATCGATAGCGTTTAGGTTTGTTTTTGTCATTTCTGATGTTACAATTCCTGTAGGTATTGCAATGATTCCGTATCCTAAAATCATAATAATACTGGCAATAAATTGACCAAACGGGGTATGAGGCGCAATGTCTCCATAACCAACAGTAGTAAGGGTTACAATTGCCCAATAAACACTTGTTGGTATGCTTGTAAATCCATTTTCTTCTCCTTCAACCATGTACATGATAGTGCCTAAAATGATACACAAAATCATCACAAAAAATAAAAAAACCGCAATTTTTGCTTTACTAGCTTTTAAAGCAACAGATAGTCTATTTGCAGCGCCAACATATCTTGCTAATTTTAAAATTCTAAACACTCTTAACAATCGCAATGCTCTCAATGCTGCTAAATGATGAGAACCAATAAATAATAATGATAAGTATTTCGGAATGGTAGATAGCAAGTCGATGATGCCATAAAAGCTAAAGATGTATTTTAATGGTTTTTTTATCGATATAATTCTCAGAATATATTCTATTGAAAAAAGAATGGTAATAATCCATTCAGAAATATTTAAAAAAGTGTGATATTTTACATCAAAACTTTCAATACTTTCTAGCATAACAAGTAATATACTAGCAAGTATGGCTATTAATAAAATAACATCGAAAATTTTACCAGCATTGGTATCTGCTTCATATATTATTTCATAAAGTCGGTATTTCCAAGAATTATTTTTTGATTGTTTTTGGTCTTTCATTTACAATCTTATTATTTTTTGAATTTTATTTTTATTGATATAATTTTTTATGATGTTTTTAGCTTGTATTTTATTGTCAATTTTAGTTAGTACAGCTTTTAAAATGTCTATTTGATTTTCTTGATAGCTTAACGAGGTATATCCATATCCGTAAACTTCACTCTTTTCAACCAAAATAATAGCATTTTCGCTGGTGTTTCTTCCTTTTTCAATAATTAAAAAGTCATCGTTATTAAAATAAGATATTTTTGTCTTTGGTTTTTTTCTAATATTTAATTTTGGCGATAAAATTTCGAGTTCAATAGCGTATTTTAACTGTGTAAATAACTCATTACCGGTTTCGTTGTATGTAATTGAATCTGCTCTTTCTTGAATTTTAATTGCTCTTTTTGTTTCTTTTAAAAAGAGTTTATTTATTTCAGATTTTATGTCTTTTCCTTTTCCAATATAAACAACTTTTCCAGAGCTATCATGAATGTAAAATACAGCTTGTACATTTGGTATTTCGTCAATTAAAGTACGTAATTTTTGTTTTTCTCTTCTTCTATCATAATATTTTACGGCACTTTGAATGATGGTTTTTTTAGTGTCTTTATTTAAAAGTAGTTTAAATAATTGAACTGTAGCTAAAGCATCACCAGAGGCTCTATGTCTATCTGTCATAGGGATTCCTAAAGACTTTGTTAATTTACCCAAACTATACGAAGGTTGGTCTAAAATTAATTTCTGACTCAGTTCTACCGTACACAATGTGTTTCTATTAAAATCGTATCCTAAACGTTCAAATTCTGTACTTAAAATGCGATAATCAAAAACCGTATTATGTGCAACCAATGTACAATCAGAAGTAATTTCTATAATTCTTTTTGCAACTTCGTAAAACTTAGGAGCATTGCGCAACATTTTATTATTAATACCGGTTAGTTTAACAACAAATGCTTGTATTTCTCTTTCAGGATTAACTAAGGTAATAAATTGATCTACAATGTTATGACCATCAAATTTATAGATGGCAATTTCTGTAATGCCTTCTTCATTAAATTTACCACCCGTAGTTTCGATGTCTAAAATTGCGTACAAATTATTTAATTTTAATTGTAGTTTCTGTTTCCAAAGATAGAACTTCCTACACGAACCATATTACTGCCTTCTTTTATTGCCAAATTAAAGTCACCGCTCATTCCCATAGACAATGTTTCTAAATGACAATTTATTGGTAACTCTACCTTTTGCTGCTTCTTAAAAAACTTCTGTAAAGAAGAAAACTCTACTTTTAATTGCTCTTGGTTATCTGTAAATGAGGCCATGCCCATAAACCCTACAATCTTTATATTCTCTAAATTTTTTAACTCTTGAGATTGTAAGATATTTTCAATTTCATCAAAAGACAAACCAAACTTAGTTGCTTCTTCTGCAATTTTAGCCTGTAAAAGACAGTTTATTACTCTGTTGTTTTTTTTAGCCTGCTTGTTTATTTCTTTTAAGGTAGAAAATTTATCGATTCCATGAATTAAATCTACAAAAGGAGCCATATATTTTACCTTATTACTTTGTAAATGACCGATCATATGCCATTTAATATCTTTAGGTAAAGCCTCATACTTGTCTGCCATTTCCTGAATTTTATTTTCACCAAAAATTCGTTGTCCAGTATTATAGGCTTCTAGTAGGTCTGCTATAGGTTTTGTTTTTGATACTGCAACCAATGTTACATGATCCGGTATTTGTTGTTGTATTTCTTTTAAGTTTTCTTCTATCATTTTAAAAGTTTAATAGTTTTTCTATTTCAAACTAAAACTAAATACTAGTTTTTCATTAAAGCTATTATCTGATTTGCCAATTCCAACCCAATTCTATCTTGCGCTTCTATGGTTGCAGCACCAATGTGAGGAGTAAGAGAAATTTCTGGATTCATTAATAGCTGAACAGCAGGTGTTGGTTCTGTTTCAAAAACATCTAAACCAGCAAATTGAACCTTACCTTCTTCAATAGCATTTACTAAATCTACTTCATTTAAAATTCCGCCTCTTGCAGTATTTACAATACCTACACCTTGTTTCATTTTAGCAAATTCTGTTTTTGTGATGATGTAATTTTCTTGAGCAGGTACATGAAGCGAAATAAAATCTGCTTCTTTTAATACTTCTTCTTTGTCTATGGTGTCTATGGTAAACGTAATTTTTTGTCCGTTAAAGAAATCTAAGGTAATAGGAGCAGAAGTTATTAATTGGTCTGTAGCCAAAACGGTCATCCCTAAACCTAATGCAATTTTAGCAACTTCCTGGCCTATTTTTCCAAAGCCAATAATTCCGATTGTTTTACCTCTTAATTCTGTTCCGTTGGCATATGCTTTTTTTAATTCTTTAAACCTTGTGTCTCCTTCTAAAGGCATTTCTCTGTTAGAGGAATGTAAAAAACGAACCATACCAAATAAGTGTGCAAAAACCAACTCTGCAACAGAGCTAGAAGAAGCAGCCGGAGTATTTATTACATGTAAACCGTTATCTTCTGCAATTTCTACATCAATATTGTCCATACCAACACCACCACGACCAATCAATTTTAAACTTGGGCAAGCTTCAATTAATTCTTGTCTTACTTGTGTTGCACTTCTTACTAAAATTGCATCAATAGTATGTTCATTAATATAGTTTTCTAATTGATTTTGTGCTACTTTAGTAGTTATTACTTCAAAACCTCCATTATCTAAAGCTTCAATTCCGCTCTTAGAAATTCCGTCATTTGCTAATATTTTCATTCTCTATTTTTAAAGAAGGGTACTTTGCTTATTGCATTTTACCCTTACACTTAATTCTTATTTATTTTTTTCTAAGGCTTGCATTACATCCACTAAAACCTGAACACTGTATAGCGGTAAAGCATTGTACATGCTTGCTCTATATCCGCCAACACTTCGGTGTCCTTTAAGTCCATTAATTCCTGCTTCCGCGCACATTGTATCGAATTTTGCAGTCATTTCTTCATCTGTTAAAACAAATGTAGCATTCATTACACTTCTATCTTCTTTAGCTACAATTCCTTTAAACAAAGGATTTCTATCAATTTCAGCATATAAAAGAGCTGCTTTTTTGTTGTTTACATCTTCAATAAATTGAATGCCGCCCAAGTTTTTTAACCATTGTAAAGTTAACATAGACACATATACGGCAAAAACAGAAGGTGTGTTAAACATGCTGTCTTTGTCTATATGAGTTTGATAATCTAGCATTGCAGGAATTTGTCTTTCTACTTTTCCTAAAATTTCATCTTTTACAATAACTAGAGTGGTTCCTGCAGGGCCCATATTTTTTTGTGCACCAGCATAAATTAAATCGAATTTTTCAAAATCTAGCTGACGCGAAAATATATCTGAACTCATATCACAAACCAAAGGGATTTTAGTGTCAGGAAAAGATTTCATCTGAGTACCAGCAACGGTATTGTTACTTGTGCAATGAAAATAATCTACGTCTTCTGGTATGGTGTAATTTTTAGGGATATAGTTAAAATGATTGTCTTTAGAAGAACCAACTTCTACCACTTCTCCGAATGCTTTGGCCTCTTTAATCGCTTTGTCAGACCACGTACCCGTGTTTAAATAAGCTGCCTTTTTATTTAATAAATTGTAGGCTACCATTAAAAATTCTAAGCTTGCGCCACCTTGTAAAAATAGTGCGGTGTAGCCTTTGTTTTCTAATCCTAATAATTCTAAAGCCAAAGATCTAGCTTTTTCCATAACTGCAACAAAAGGTTTGCTTCTGTGAGAAATTTCAATCAAAGATAAATTGTCATCATTAAAATTTAAAATCGCTTCAGATGCTTTTTGCAACACTTCTTGTGGTAAAATACAAGGACCAGCACTAAAATTATGTTTTTTCATTATGGATTTTTTTAAATATTCATCAATTTTAATAATTCATGAATTTATTAGTATCTGTTTATTTATTCTGAGAGTTATAACGTTCTATTTTAAACGGCTATGACTTTTTTTATATTTCTGATAAAAATTCTAATGTGTTTATGCCATCTGCATAATCATTTAATGTAGGATGTTGTGTTTGCCCAAAAGCAATTTCATTTTCTATAAATCCTTTAGCAACTACACATTGTATTTTTTCTTTATCCTGTTCTATTTTTAACTTTAAATCGTCTAAATGGTCGTAATATTCATAAAAAACGGTTGCAATAGGAGAGGCGTAGCTCTTATCTTCTTTGATCATTAAAAAACCATTTTCTAATAAATCGAACAGACTCATTAAATATACCGCTTTGTTATAATCGTAGTTATTGGCATATTTTGCGTTGTTAATCATTTCTTTTTTAGAATACATTCCATTAAAAAAAGCATCAAAATTATAATTTTTAGGGACATATAATTTAGATACGGATCTACAACCCAAGCCAAAGTACTGAAAGATATCATCAGATAAATTTATAAAATCTTCTTCAGTTTCATTACCGGTTAAAACTGCAACAGAATTTCTGCTTTTTCTAATAATACTGGGTTTATTTTTAAAATAATACTCAAAATAACGAGCAGTATTGTTGCTTCCTGTGGCAATAACCGCATCAAAGTTTTCTAATTTTTCTGTTGTAAAAGTTATTGTTCCTTTAAAACTTTCTTCTACATACTCTAAATACTTTGACAAAAAAGGTAATAAATGCATGTCGTTAGAAGACTGTTTTACCAAAACATGATGACCAGAAAGTAGTACCGCTAAAAAATCATGAAAACCCACCAAAGGAATGTTTCCTGCCATAATTATAGCAACTTTTTTTGTGTCTTTTTGAGGTGTTTTAACACTTTCTATAAAATCTGTAATTTTTTTTTGAGTTAACGCTTTGCTCCAAGCTTCTAAAGCAAACAAGATATTTTCTTTGGTAAACCAAGAGTTTTTTTCTTGTGCTATTTTTAATTGATGCAAAAAACCATCAAAAAATAATTCATTATGTTCAATGTTTTCACTTTTTTTTATTCCATTGACTGAAAATTGACCTAAAAAGGCACCTAATTTAGCGAAAGCAGTAATTCTATTTTGAATACTAATCATTTATTTTGGTTGTCTATAATTTTGGCTTTATTTTTGCAAACACAAAGGTACAAAAACAGAACAAAAATTATGGCAATTATAATAACAGATGAATGTATAAATTGTGGGGCATGTGAACCAGAATGTCCTAATACTGCAATTTATGAAGGTGCAGATGATTGGAAGTATGCAGATGGTACAGATTTAAAGGGCAATGCTGTGTTACCAAATGGTAAGCAAGTAAATGCAGACGAAGACCAAGAGCCAATATCAGATGAAATTTATTACATTGTTGCAGATAAATGTACAGAGTGTAAAGGTTTTCATGAAGAGCCACAATGTGCTGCGGTTTGTCCTGTAGATTGTTGTGTGCCAGATGATTACAATGTTGAAACTGAAGAAGAATTGTTGGCAAAACAAAAATTTATGCACAATGATTAAGTGATATTGATTTAAAAATCAATAAATACCTTACAAAATAACACAAAAATTCCCGAAGTAAATTCGGATTTTTTTGTTTTTAAAACACATATAACAGTACATTTATCAATCGTTGGTTCTTTTGTCTGTTATTTAAATATCTTAAAAGAATGAAAGCCGGAATTGTAGGATTGCCAAACGTAGGAAAATCAACCTTATTTAACTGTTTATCTAATGCAAAAGCACAAAGTGCAAACTTTCCTTTTTGTACTATAGAACCAAACTTGGGTGTTGTAAATGTTCCTGATAAGAGAATTGAAAAACTAGAAAAATTGGTTAATCCAGAGCGTGTTTTACCAGCTACTGTAGAAATAGTAGATATTGCTGGATTGGTAAAAGGAGCCAGTAAAGGTGAAGGTTTAGGAAATCAGTTTTTAGCAAATATTAGAGAAACGGATGCTATTTTGCATGTAGTACGTTGTTTTGATAACGACAATATTATTCATGTAGACAATTCGATAGATCCAGTAAGAGACAAAGAAACAATAGATATTGAGTTGCAGTTAAAAGATTTAGAAACAGTTCAGAAAAGATTAGAACGTGTTAAAAGAACTGCAAAAACAGGTAATAAAGAAGCGCAAGCAGAATTAGTTGTTTTGTTAAAAATTGAAGAAACTTTATTGCAAGGTGTTTCTGTTAGAGCTTTAGATTTTAACGAAAAAGAGTTAGAATTTGTACAATCGTTACAGTTTATAACAGCTAAACCAGTATTGTATGTTTGTAATGTAGATGAAGGATCGGCAGTTTCTGGAAATGCATATGTAGATAAAGTTAAAGAAGCAGTAAAAGATGAAGGTGCAGAAGTTATTGTTTTAGCTGTTGGTACAGAGGCAGATATTACTGAATTAGATGATTATGAAGAGCGTCAGATGTTTTTAGCGGATATTGGTTTAGAAGAAGCTGGTGTTTCTAGATTGGTAAGATCTGCATATAAATTATTAAACTTACAAACCTATTTTACAGCGGGTGTTAAAGAAGTAAGAGCTTGGACAATACCGATTGGATCTACAGCACCACAAGCAGCTGGTGTAATTCATACCGATTTTGAAAAAGGTTTTATTAGAGCTGAAACAATTAGTTATGAAGATTACGTAACTCTTGGTTCAGAAGCGAAAGTTAAAGAAGCTGGTAAAATGAGAGTAGAAGGTAAAGATTATATTGTTAAAGATGGCGATGTAATGCACTTTAGATTTAACGTCTAATAAGTCTTAAAATATTATTAAAAAAAAGCTGACTTTAATTAGTCAGCTTTTTTTTGTCTTATTTTTTGTAAAACGGTAGTTTTACAATTGTTGCAGGTAGCGCTTTTTTACGAACCTGAATGTAAATTTTTGTATCTGCTTTAGCGAAGCTAGTTGGTACATAACCCATTCCAATTCCTTTACTAATAGACGGACTCATTGTGCCAGATGTTACCTTACCTATAATTACACCGTTATCATCTACAATATCATAGCCTTGTCTAGGTACACCTTTTGTATCTAAAATAAAACCAACTAATTTACGTGTTGGTTTTTGTTCTTTTTCTTTTAACAAGGCATCACAATTAATAAATTCTTTGTTAAATTTTGTAATCCAACTTAAACCAGCTTCAATAGGCGAGGTATTGTCATCAATATCATTGCCATATAAACAATAGCCCATTTCTAATCGTAAAGTATCTCTTGCAGCCAATCCAATTGGTTTAATTCCATACTTTTTTCCAGCTTCAAATACCACTTTCCATATCTGAGTAACTTCAGTATTTTTACAGTAAATTTCAAAACCACCAGCACCTGTATATCCTGTTGCAGAAATGATAACATTATCTATTCCTGCAAAATCACCAATTTTAAAAGTATAAAAAGGGATTTCTGATAAATCTAAAGAAGATAAATTTTGCATTGCTTCTACAGCTTTTGGTCCTTGAATAGCTAATAAAGAATACTCCTCAGATATGTTTCTCAAGTCGGCATTAAAAGAAGTATTATGGCTTACAATCCAGTTCCAATCTTTTTCAATGTTAGATGCATTAACAACTAATAAGTAGTTGTCTTCTTTAAGTCTGTAACAAATTAAGTCATCTACAATTCCGTTATTTTCATTTGGAAAACAACTATATTGGGCATCACCAACATTTAATTTAGAAGCATCGTTAGAAGTTATTTTTTGTATTAGTGCAAGCGCATTTTTACCTGTAACTAAAAATTCTCCCATATGGCTTACATCAAAAACACCAACGGCATTTCTAACGGTTAAATGTTCTGCGGTTACTCCTTCGTATTGAACAGGCATATTAAAACCAGCAAAAGGAACCATTTTTGCACCTAGTGACTCATGAATGCTAGATAAAGCTATATTTTTCATTTGTAAATTTCTTGATATTTTGGCTAAATTATTGAAAATTCAGCAATAAACAATCACTAATTATTTGTTAATATTTTAACTAGCTAATAATAAATGTTACATTTGATGCTCTAAATTTGAATAGTTTTATCACATGAAAAATTTTTATCCAATCTTTTTTAGCTTATTTCTTTTAGTAAGCAATGTTTTTTCTCAAATACCAACCGATTTTTTATCCAAAGAATTTCATCAAGAAAAACGTGCTGCTTTTAGAGCTAAAATGCCAAAAAATACGGTAGCTGTTTTGTTTGCAAACCCTGTAAGAAATAGAGCTAATGATGTAGATTATGTATATCATCAAGATCCTAATTTCTACTATTTAACAGGTTACAGAGAACCAAATGGGGTATTAGTGTTATTTTCTGATGATCAAGTTGATGCAAACGGAGCTGTTTATAACGAAATTTTATATGTTCAAAAAAGAGATCAAAGAGCAGAACAATGGAATGGCAAACGTTTGGGGATAGACGGTGCTAAAAAAGAATTGGGATTTAAAATGGTCTTTAATGCCAATGATTTTATAACAACAGATATTAACTTTAAACAATTTGATAGAATTTTTATAGAACAATTTAAAGACGATTATAGAAATTCTAGCAATACTGCAGAAATATACGATTTAGTAACTGCATTTAAAAATAAGGTAAATTACCAGTCAGCCACTTACTTATCTCCAGTAAAAAAGCAAGTGTACGAGCTTATTAAGGTAACACCAATTATAAATACAGCAAATGTTGCACAAGTTATTGGTAGGGCTTTAGTATATGACCCTTCTTTAAAAAATGATGCAGATTTAATGGTCTATAAAACGGAAACCGATTTGGCATTAAAGAAAGATTTAAAAGATAAAATATCCTTAAAATTAGACGCTAAAACAAACATAGATATTCAATTTTTGTCAAATACGCTTGCAACTTTAAGAGAGATTAAAACGAAGGCTGAATTAAAGTTGCTTACTAAAGCGGTTCGTATTTCTGCTGTAGGTCAAATTGAGGTAATGAAGGCAATGAAACCACATATGTCTGAAACAGAGTTACAAGGAATTCATGAGTTTGTTTACAAAAAATACGGAGCAGAATTTGAAGGCTATCCTTCAATTGTTGGTGCCGGTAATAATGGGTGTATTTTACATTACATAGAAAACAATAAAACACAGGTTGGTAACGAGTTGGTTTTAATGGATTTAGGAGCAGAATACAGAGGGTATACTGCAGATGTAACTAGAACAATACCTGCAAACGGTAAATTTACTCAAGCCCAAAAAGAAATTTATCAACTAGTTTATGATGCTCAAGAAGCGGGTATTGCACTCTATAAAATAGGGAATTCTATGAGTGCGCCTAATAAAATTGCCAGAGAAATTATTAATAAAGGGTTGTATCAATTAGGCATTATAAAGAGTATTGATGAAAAGCATCCGTATTTTCCTCACGGCACTTCGCATCATATTGGTTTAGATGTGCACGATCCAGGGAATTATGGTAATTTTGAAGAAAATATGGTGGTTACTATGGAGCCAGGAATTTACATTCCGGAAGGTAGTAATTGTGATAAAAAATATTGGGGAATTGGTATTCGAATCGAAGACGATATCTTAGTAACCAAAACAGAACCAATTAATCTTTCTGCAGAAGCGCCAAGAACTATAAAAGAGATAGAAAAAATGATGGCAAAAAAATCTGTTTTAGATGATTTTGTGTTACCCGATTTAGATAAATAATGAGTAAAGAACAACCAAATAATCCATTACACGGCATAAAATTAGCGACTATGTTAGAACAGCTATTTTTAGAGTATGGATGGGAAGAGTTAGGAGATGCCTTAAACATAAATGCGTTTAAAAACAACCCGACTTATAAATCTAGTCTAAAATTTTTAAGAACAACCCCTTGGGCAAGAGAAAAAGTAGAGCAGTTTTATTTAAAAAATATGATTGATTAATTTTTTGAAGCTATTTCATGCTTTTCGCACTCGCTTCACTTAAAAAAGCGTGAGAGCTCAAACAAATGCTACAATCAAGGCTAATAGTTTTTTGCTAACTTTGTTGTTTAGGTCTTAATTATTTGCAATACCAACTCTTTTGTTAAAGGCTTTCCATTAGCTATTTGTTTGATTTTATCAAACGTAAATACAAAATTGCAACCAGTTTTGTAGGCAGAACAACCATAGGCAGTTTTTCCTTTTAAGATAGTACCATTTTTACATTTTGGGCAAGCAATTTTTTCACTGTCACTTTTATCTTGTAGAGACTTTTCAACTGCGCTAGTAGTTACAGTTTTCTTTTTAGGCTCTAATTGTAAGTCAAAGTTATCATTAAAACGAATTAACGCTTCTATAGAGCCAGCATCTGTTTTAAAACCTTTTAAATTAGTAGTAGAGCCTTTGTCTAGCAAACGAATAAGCTGATTTTCTGAAATCTTTTTATCTGAAAAAACAAATGGCAATTTAAAAGTACAATTGTTCTTGTATTCAGAGCATCCAAAGGCAGCAGCCCCTTTTAATAATTGCCCTTTTTTACATTTCGGGCACGTTTTACCAACAACTTGTTTTTTTACCTTTTTGTCATTTTTACTTTGCGTAGAAATACTTTTTTTAGAGTTCTCTGCTGTGCTAGATTTACTAGTTGAGTTAGAAGAAATTCTCTTTTTAACTTTGTTAGAGCGAACTTCGTACACCAATTCATCAACCATTTTTTTCATATTATTTATGAAAGTTCCAGCGTTAAATTCGCCTCGTTCAATTTCTTTCAAACGTTTTTCCCATCTACCAGTTAATTCGGCAGATTTTAAAAGTTCGTTATCAATAATATGTATTAAATCGATGCCAGTTTCAGTAGGTAATACCAATTTTTTCTTACGTTCTATGTATTTTCTTCTAAATAAAGTTTCTATAATACTTGCTCTTGTAGACGGTCTTCCAATGCCGTTTTCTTTCATCAGCTCACGCATTTCATCGTCATCTACTTGTTTACCAGCAGTTTCCATAGCGCGTAATAAACTTGCTTCTGTAAAGTTTCTTGGTGGTTTTGTTTCTTTTTCTAAAAAAGAAGGTTCGTGCGTTCCTTTTTCTCCTTTTACAAAAGAAGGCAAAGTTGTTTGTGCATTTAGTTCTTTTTTAATTTTACTTTCTTCGGTTTCAAAAACAATACGCCAACCTTTGGTTAAAATTTCTTTTCCGGTAGTTTTAAAAGGTACTTCTGCTGCTTTTGCAATGACAGAAGTATTTGAAACATCAGAATCTGGATAAAATACACCAATAAACCTTTTTGTTATAATATCATATACTTGTTGCTGATTGTATTGTAAGTTTCCTTGAATTCCGGTAGGAATTATTGCATGGTGATCGGTTACTTTTTTATCGTCAAAAACACGTTTCGATTTCTTTATTTTCTTTCCTAAAAGTGGTTGTGTAAGTTCACTATAATTGGTAAGTTTCGATAAAATTCCTGCAACTTTAGGATACACATCATTTGGTAAAAAAGTAGTATCTACTCTTGGGTAGGTAACCACTTTCATTTCGTATAATTTTTGTACTATTTTTAGAGTTTCATCCGCAGAAAAACCAAACTTATTGTTGCAATATACCTGTAAACCAGTTAGATCGAATAATTTTGGTGCGTATTCTTTTCCTTTCTTTTTGGTTACCGAAACAATTTCAAAATCAGATTGTGCCACTTTATCTGCCAACACTTGTCCGTCTTCTTGTTTTAAAAAACGCCCATCTTCATAATTAAAAAGAGTGTTTCTGTAAGTTGTTTGCAACTCCCAATAAGGTTGTGGATTAAAATTTTTAATCTCTTCAAACCGATTTACCAACATGGCTAGGGTAGGAGTTTGAACTCTACCAACAGACAACACTTGCTTGTAGCCGCCAAACTTAACCGTATACAATCTTGTTGCATTTAAGCCTAAAAGCCAATCTCCGATAGCTCTAGAGTAGCCTGCGTAATACAAATTGTCGTATTGTTCTGCAGGTTTTAAATTGTTAAAACCTTCTTTAATAGCCTCTTCGGTTAAAGAAGAAATCCATAAGCGTTTTACTTTTCCTTTGTAGTTGCATTGGTTAATTACCCAACGTTGTATAAGTTCTCCTTCTGTACCAGCATCACCACAATTTATTACAACGGTAGCTTTTTCAAACAAAGATTTTACAATTTCAAATTGTTTTTTAATACCTGCATCGCCCGTAACTTTGGTGTCAAAACGCTCTGGCAACATTGGTAAATTGTTTAAATCCCAACTTTTCCAATGTGGTTTGTAGTCTTTGGGTTCTAAAAGTGTGCACAAATGACCAAAAGTATAGGTAACAGCATAACCATTGCCTTCATAAAAACCATCACGTTTTGTGTTGGCACCTAGAATGTTGGCAATTTCTCTGGCTACAGATGGTTTTTCGGCAATACAGACTTTCATGGGGTAATTTTACAATTTTCGAAAGTAAGAAATAATTTAAGAAAACTAATGTAAAGTTAATAAGTTGAATAACTATTTCACCAATGCCAATTGAATTCTCTTTCTAGCAACATCAACTTCTACTACTTTTACAATAATTTGTTGCTGCAAATGAACAATAGCATTTACATCTTTTACAAACGTATCCGATAAATTAGAAACATGAATTAAGCCGCTTTCTTTAATCCCAATGTCTACAAAACATCCAAAATTGGTGATGTTATTTACAATTCCGGGTAATAATTGTCCGGTTCTTAAATCATTAATCGTTTTAATATGTACATCAAAAGAAAATACTTTTGCTGTTGCTCTTGGGTCTAAACCTGGTTTTTCTAATTCTTTAACAATGTCTTGTAAAGTTGGCAAACCAATGCTTTTGGTACTGTAATTTACAAGATTAATTTTTTGAAGTAAGCTTGTGTTGCCAATTAATTCTTTAATTTTTATCTTATAATCTTTAGCCATTTTATCAACCAAAGCATAACTTTCTGGATGCACAGCAGAATCATCTAACGGATTTTTACCATTTTTAATTCTTAAAAACCCAGCAGCTTGTTCAAAAGCTTTGCTACCTAAACGAGGAATTTTTTTTATATTGTTTCTACTAGAAAATGCCCCATTTGTATTTCTATGATTTACAATATTTGCTGCAATTTTTGGACCTATTCCAGAAACGTAGCTCAATAAAGATTCGCTTGCAGTATTTATATTAACTCCCACAGTATTTACACAACTTTCTACTGTATTGTCTAGCGATTTTTTTAGCTTCTTTTGATCAACATCATGTTGATATTGCCCAACACCAATCGATTTTGCATCAATTTTAACCAATTCTGCCAACGGATCTTGCAAACGCCTGCCTATTGAAATTGCGCCTCTTACCGTCACATCATAATTAGGAAACTCTTCTCTGGCAATTTTAGAAGCAGAATATATAGATGCGCCAGCTTCACTGACAACAAATACAGCAATGTTATTTTTAAATTGAATTTTTTTAACAAATTGCGCTGTTTCTCTAGAAGCAGTTCCGTTACCAATGGCAATGGCTTCAATTTTATGCGCATCTACTAAAAAACTAATTTTTTTTATAGCCTCTAATTTCTGATTTTGAGGTTCGTGCGGATAGATAGTTTCATTGTGTTCTATATCGCCTTGTGCATTAAGGCAAACCACTTTGCATCCAGATCTAAAACCAGGATCTATGGCCAATACTCTTTTTTCGCCTAAAGGTGCTCCTAAAATTAGTTGTTTTAAATTTTTAGAAAATACAACAATGGCCTCTTCGTCAGCTTTTTCTTTTGCGAGTGACATTCTTTCATTACATAGAGAAGGCGATAACAACCTTTTATAAGCATCTTGAATTGCGAGTTTAATTTGTTCTGAACACTCATTTTCTGTGCGAATTATTCTGTTTTCTATTCGATGTAATAGTCTATCTGAATCTATTTCTATTTTAACACGTACAAAACCTTCGTTTTCTGCTCTTAAAATAGCCAATAATCGATGCGATGGTATGTTGCTTAGAGATTCACTCCAATCAAAATACTGACTGAATTTTTGCGCTTTTTCATCATCAATTTTACTTTTTATTACTTTTGAAGTAATTGTAGCATGTCTTTCTAATTCTTTACGGATAGTATTTCTGATGTAGGTGCGTTCATTTATCCATTCTGCAATAATATAACGAGCACCTTCTAAAGCGTTTTCTGCATTTTTAATGTCTTTAGAAATGTACTTAGCTGCTGTTTGATGTAAGTTAGATACACGCTGACTCATCATCATCTTTGCCAATGGCTCTAAACCTTGTAATCGTGCTGTTTCTGCTTTTGTCTTTCGCTTTTTCTTAAAAGGTAAATACACATCTTCTAAAGAAATTAAATCTGTTGAATTGTGTATCTTTTTAGATATTTCTTCTGTTAAAACTTGTTGTTCTTCAAGCGCTTTTAAAATGGCTTTTTTACGTTTTTCTAATACTTCAAAAAGACCTTTAAATTTTTCAATTTCACCAATTGCAACTTCATCTAGATTGCCTGTCATTTCTTTTCTATACCTGGCGATAAAAGGGATGGTAGCATCTTCATTTAAAAGAGAAATGGTATTTTCTACAGCTTTTGAAGGAAGTTGTGTTTGCTGAATAATGTATGAAAGTAATTGCATTTTTAAGTTGAATTTATCTGAAAAAGAAACCTCATAAAAATGAATTTATGAGGTTGTAAATATAGTTTTATTTTGTGTTTTCTAGAAAACTATTTTCTCAAAAGCCAACCGTTTTGCGTTATAATTTGTATAAATAATTCCACAATATACATATCCTAATTTTTTTAGTAAAGATTGCATTCCGAGGTTGTCTTCATGCGTATCAATTTTAAGACTCTGTACGTCTTTTACTTTTAACTTTTGATGAAACTCGTTAAAAAGTAAAGTTGCTAAACCAAATTTTCTGTATTCTTTTTTAATTGCCATTCTATGGATAACTCCGTATATTTCTTCTTCAGAAACAAGCCAATTGCCCTCAATTACTTTTTTGTAAGTAGGTTCTTTTCTTAGCGTAAACATTGCGGTGGCAAGTACTAGGTTTTCATCATTTACCAAAACATAGCTTTCTCCTTTTTTGATATCATTTTCAACTTGCGCCGTATTTGGATATCCGTTTTGCCACTGGTCTATATTTTGTGCAGCCAAATAGCTTTTAGCATCGTTAATAACGATCATAATTTTCTGGATATCTTCAATTTTTGAAAGCCTAATTTTCATCAATAAAAAATTAAATCATTTTAAAATCTAACATTAATTCTCCGTTAACGCTACATTGTAAATGGTCTCCCTTAAAAATTTCACCTTTACCAACTGCAGGTGTTCCAGTAAAAATTAAATCACCGGGTTGTAGTGTCATGTGTTTAGAGATAAAGACAATAATGTCTGCAAAATCATGAATCATATAGGCTGTATTGCTTTTTTGCTTTTCAATTCCGTTAATTTTTAAGTCGAAATTAATATCACTTAAATTATATTCAGATACTGGTTTAAAGCTAGAAATAGGTGCAGCACCGTCAAAACCTTTTGCAAAGTCCCATGGATGTTTTGTTTCTCTGGCATCATTTAAAAGATCTGCCGCTGTGTAATCTATGCCCACAGCAATTTCAGAAATGTATGAATTTGCATATTTCTTTAGAAATATTTTTACCTTCTTTTCCTATTTTAACCACCAATTCTACTTCATAAATCAAATTTGATGTAATATCACTAGGATAGGCAACATCACAATTAACGGCTAAACTACTTTTTGGTTTCGAAAAAATAAATTTTTTATTGTTTCTTTTTTCTTCAATTTCTTTTAAGTCGGTTACATAATTACTACCAATGCCTAATATTTTCATTTATAAAATAATTTAATTGTTACAGGTAAATATAATTAAAAATCCACTAAAAGAATACTACTTTTAATGGATTTAAGTTTTTGTGATATAAGGTGTTGTTTGTTGTTATTTTTTAGTTTTTTCTTTAGTTTCAGGTAATTCTACAGAAACTTGGTTGTGAAGTATATCTTGTATTGTTTGACGTTTTCTAATCAAATAATCTTCACCTTTATAAACCATTACTTCTGCAGGAATATAACGAGAGTTGTAATTGGAAGCCATAGAAAAACAGTAAGCACCCGCATTATGAAAACACAAAACGTCTTCCTCAGAAATTTCAGAAATTCTCCTATTAGAGGCAAAGGTGTCTGTTTCGCAAATATAACCTACTACAGAATAATAACGATCTCTACCTTCTGGATTAGAAATATTTGTAATATGATGGTATGCATCATACATCATTGGTCTTACCAAATGATTAAAGCCAGAATCTACATGCGCAAAAACAGTAGAAGTGGTTTGTTTTACAACATTTACTTTTGCTAAAAAAGAACCCGCTTCAGAAACTAAAAATTTACCAGGTTCAAACATTAAGGTAATTTCTTTACCGTAATCGTTACAGAATTCATTAAAACGTTCAGATAACTGAATGCCTAATTGTTCTATATCTGTAGAAATATCGCCTTCTTTGTAAGGTACTTTAAATCCGCTACCAAAATCAATAAAATCGATATTAGTAAACTGTTTAGCTACATCAAATAAAATATCAGAAGCACGTAAAAACGTATCAATATCTAAGATATCAGAACCCGTATGCATATGAATACCGTTAATATTCATGCCTGTGTTTTCTACCACACGTTTAATGTGCGGAACTTGGTGAATCGATATCCCAAATTTAGAATCGATATGTCCTACAGAGATTTTAGAATTACCACCAGCCATAATATGTGGGTTAATTCTTACACAAACAGGAATATTGGGGTGCTTTTGTCCGAACTGCTCTAAAATAGATAAATTATCTATATTAATTTGAACCCCTAATTTCGCTACGGCTTCTATTTCTTTTAAAGAAACACCGTTGGGTGTGTAGATAATATTTTGAGGTGCAATACCGGTTGTTAAGCACAATTGTACTTCTTGATAAGAAACAGTATCTAAACCAGCGCCTAAATTTTTAAAGAATTTTAAAATATTTATATTAGAAAGTGCTTTTACAGCGTAGTTTAATTTTAAGTTTTTAACGTTGCTAAAAGCATTTGTTAGTCTGTTGTATTGCGATTCTATTTTATCTGTATCGTATACATATAAGGGACTTCCGTATTTATTTGCTAATTCTAAAAGTTGTGCGTTTTTCACGATTATTCTTGTTTAATTACGGGTCAAAAATAGGTAAATACTTTCATAAATATTTTTTTGTTTAAAAATACAACAAATTGTTTTTTATTGTTTTTTATTGTGCTTTTTTTGAGTTCTTAAAAGCTTTTAAATACCGTTGAAATCCTGTTGATAACTAATTGTAATAGATGTTTTATTTTTCTACGTGAAACCCTATTTTTACAATACTTCAAACCTAATAGTAGTAAGCGATTTTTATGAGTCAGGAAACAAAATATACAGAAGATAATATTAGATCTTTAGATTGGAAAGAGCATATAAGAATGCGTCCAGGAATGTACATTGGAAAACTTGGAGACGGCTCTTCTGCAGATGATGGTATTTATATCTTAGTAAAAGAGGTGCTCGACAATTCTATTGATGAGTATGTAATGGGCGCTGGTAAAACCATCGAAATTTCTATACAAGGTAGTAAAGTAACTGTTAGAGATTATGGTCGTGGAATTCCTTTAGGTAAAGTGGTAGACGTTGTTTCTAAAATGAATACCGGTGGTAAATACGATTCTAAAGCATTTAAAAAATCGGTAGGTTTAAACGGAGTTGGTACGAAAGCAGTAAATGCTTTGTCATCATTTTTTAGAGTAGAATCTTCTAGAGAAGGTAAATCTGCCTCTGCAGAATTTAGCAAAGGTAATTTAGAAAATGAAGAGTTTTTAGACGAAACTTCTCGAAGAAAAGGAACCAAAGTACAATTTGTACCTGACGAAGAAATTTTTAAAAACTACAAGTTCAGAAATGAATATGTAGCAAAAATGTTAAAAAATTATGTGTATTTAAACCCCGGTTTGACCATTGTTTTTAACGGAGAAAAATTCTTTTCAGAAAACGGATTAAAAGATTTACTAGAAGATAATAACAACAAAGAAGACATGTTGTACCCAATCATTCACTTAAAAGGGAATGATATAGAGGTTGCAATAACCCATAGTAAAACACAATATTCAGAAGAGTACCATTCTTTTGTAAATGGGCAACATACCACACAAGGTGGTACACATCAATCTGCATTTAGAGAAGCTGTTGTAAAAACAATAAGAGATTTTTATGGCAAAAATTTTGAAGCCTCTGATGTTCGAAAATCTATTATTTCTGCCATTGCCATAAAAGTAATGGAACCTGTTTTTGAAAGTCAGACCAAAACAAAATTAGGATCTACAGATATGGGTGGCGATTTGCCAACCGTAAGAACCTATATCAACGATTTTTTAAAGACAGAATTAGATAATTTTTTACATAAAAACTCTAACGTTGCAGATGCATTACAACGTAAAATTATACAAGCAGAAAAAGAACGTAAAGAGCTATCTGGAATTAGAAAGTTAGCAAAAGATAGAGCAAAAAAAGCGAGTTTACACAACAAAAAACTACGCGATTGTAGAGTTCATTTAGGCGATGTTAAAAAAGACAATTACTTAGATTCTACGCTGTTTATTACAGAGGGAGATTCTGCTTCTGGATCTATTACAAAATCTAGAAATGTAAATACACAAGCTGTTTTTAGTTTAAAAGGAAAGCCTTTAAATTCTTTCGGATTAAGTAAGAAGATTGTATACGAAAATGAAGAATTTAACCTATTACAGGCGGCGTTAAATATAGAAGATGGTTTAGAAGATTTGCGTTATAACAATATTGTAATAGCTACAGATGCCGATGTAGATGGTATGCATATTCGTTTGTTATTGATTACCTTTTTCTTGCAGTTTTTTCCAGAACTGATAAAAGAGGGGCATTTGTATATTTTAGAAACACCTCTTTTTAGAGTTCGTAATAAAAAAGAAACTTTTTATTGTTATTCTGATGAAGAAAAACATGACGCGATAGAAAAATTAAAAGGAAAGCCAGAAATAACTCGATTTAAAGGTTTGGGAGAGATTTCGCCAAACGAATTTGTACATTTTATAGGTGATGATATTCGTTTAGATCCTGTAATGTTAGACAAGGAAATGTCTATTGAACAAATGTTAGAGTTTTACATGGGTAAAAATACGCCAGACAGGCAGAAGTTTATCATAAACAATTTAAAGGTTGAATTAGATTACGTAGAAGAGGAAGTATGAAAAAAATAAAAACAGTTTTTAATATTTTTTCAATTATTTTATTGGTCATTTTAATTTTTTAGCTCACTCAAATTAATTATCAAGAGTTATCATTTAATGAAAATTCATCGGCGTATTTAGGAGTGTTATCTTCATCAATGATGTCTTTAGCTCTTCAAATGATAAAAGGAGGAATTAAAAAGAAAAAGAAATAAAATTAGAACCAAAAAAGATTCTGATGAAAGCAGATAGTTAGCAAACAGGCTTGCGTTAGGGATTGAAGTGACATCCTTTTTACTAAACCCTAAATTAATATAGGGTTGCTGGAAAAAGATATAACGGAAAGCCCGTTAAAACGCCCAAATAATAAACAATGAAACGCTTAAACAAATAAACGTTTTTTTTAAATGAGTGAAGAAACAAACGAACACGAAGAGAAATTAACTGATCAAGAACATCTTGATAATCAGACCGATTCGGTAGAAACCATTACTAAAGTTACAGGGATGTACAAAGAATGGTTTTTAGATTATGCTAGTTATGTAATCTTAGAAAGAGCTGTCCCTTCTTTAGAAGATGGATTAAAACCTGTGCAACGTAGAATTATGCATTCTATGAAAGATCTAGACGATGGCCGTTACAATAAAGTAGCGAATATTGTTGGTCATACCATGCAATATCATCCTCACGGAGATGCTTCTATTGCAGATGCGATGGTGCAAATTGGTCAGAAAGAATTGTTGATAGACATGCAAGGTAACTGGGGTAATATCTTAACCGGAGATAGAGCTGCAGCATCAAGATACATAGAAGCGCGTTTGTCTAAATTTGCTTTGGATGTTGTTTTTAACCCGAAAACTACAGAGTGGAAACTGTCTTATGACGGTCGTAGAAAAGAACCGATAGATTTACCAGTAAAGTTTCCATTATTATTAGCTCAAGGCGCAGAAGGTATTGCAGTAGGTTTGTCTACTAAAATATTACCACATAATTTTTTAGAATTAATAGATGCTTCTATTAAATATTTAAAAGGCAGAAGTTTTAAAATTGTACCCGATTTTTTAACTGGCGGAATTGCAGATTTCACCAATTATAATGATGGTAAACGTGGAGGTAAAGTACGTATTCGAGCTAAAATATCTCAATTAGATAAAAAAACGCTGGTAATTAACGAAATTCCGTTTTCTACCACAACTTCCTCATTGATTGATAGCATCTTAAAAGCCAATGACAAAGGAAAAATAAAAATAAAAAAGATAGAAGACAACACGGCTGCAGAGGTAGAGATTTTGGTGCATTTACCACCCAATGTATCACCAGATAAATCCATTGATGCTTTATATGCTTTTACCAATTGCGAAACTTCAATTTCACCTTTGGCATGTACTATAGAAAACAATACACCTGTTTTTGTTGGAGTTACAGAAATGCTAAAACATTCTACAGATTTAACCGTAGAATTGTTGAAAAAGGAATTAGAAATTCAGCTAAATGAACTGGAAGAACAATGGCATTTTTCTTCTTTAGAGCGTATTTTTATAGAAAATAGAATTTATAGAGATATAGAAGAAGAAGAAACTTGGGATGGTGTAATTGAAGCTATTGATAAAGGATTACAGCCTCATATTAAACATCTAAAACGTGCTATTACTGTTGATGATATAACACGTCTAACAGAAATTAGAATTAAGAAAATATCTAAATTTGATATTGACAAAGCCAAGCAATTTATTGAAGGTTTAGAAGAGAAAATTGCTGGGGTAAAACACCATTTAGCAAATCTTATCGATTTTGCAATCGACTATTTTAAGCGCTTAAAAGAAACATATGGAAAAGGGAAAGAGCGTAAAACCGAAATTAGAATTTTTGATGACATTGTAGCTTCTAAAGTTGCAATGAACAACGCAAAACTATATGTAAATAGAGCGGAAGGTTTTATAGGTACTTCACTTAAAAAAGACGAATTTGTTACCGATTGTTCTGATATTGATGACATCATTATTTTTAGAAAAGATGGCGTAATGTCTGTTACAAAAGTAGACGCTAAAACTTTTGTAGGGAAAGATATCATTCATGTAGCTGTCTTTAAAAAGAAAGATAAAAGAACGGTGTACAACATGATTTATAGAGATGGTGCAAAAGGTGCTTCTTATATGAAACGCTTTAATGTTACCTCTGTTACTAGAGATAAAGAATACGATTTAACCAATAACAAAAAGGGTTCTTTAGTGCATTACTTTACAGCAAATCCGAACGGAGAAGCAGAAGTAGTAACTGTTAATTTACGTGCAGTTGGTAGCGTTAAAAAACTAAAATGGGATATTAATTTTGCTGATTTAGCGGTAAAAGGAAGAGCGGTTAGAGGAAATACAATTACAAAGTATGGTATCAAGAGTATAGATTTTAAAAGTGAAGGTGTCTCTACATTAAAACCTCGTAAAATTTGGTTTGATGACGCTGTACAACGTTTAAATGTTGACAATAGAGGAGAGTTGTTGGGTGAGTTTAGAGCTGCTGATAAGTTATTGATTGTTACACAAACGGGTAAAGCTAAAGCGGTAAAACCAGACTTAGCAATGCATTTTGAAGATGACATGATTGTACTGGAAAAATGGAAGCCAAACAAACCAATATCTGCCATTTATTATGATGGAGAAAAAGAGCGTTATTTTGTAAAACGTTTTTTAATTGAAACCACAGACAAAGAAGAAGAGTTTATTTCTGATCATCCAAAGAGTCAGTTAGAAATTGTGGCTACTGATTATAGACCTGTTGCAGAGGTTCAGTTTTCTAAAAGAAGTTTAGAAAATGAGCAAGTTAATTTCGATGAATTTATTGCTGTTAAAGGAATAAAAGCACAAGGAAATCAATTAACCAAAGAAAAGATAAAGAATGTTAATTTATTAGATCCTTTGCCTTTTGATCTAGAAGAAGATGAAAAAGAAGCAGAAACGTTAGTAAATGAGTCAAAAGAAGAAAGAGAAGAGCAATTGCCGATTGAAATAGAAGAATCAAATATTGTAAAACCTGTTTTAGAAGAATTATCTGCAGAAGAAAAAGCAAAAATTGCCTTGCAAAAGTCAATTGCAAAAAAGAAAGCAGAGCAAAAAAGAATTGAAGATGAAAATCAAACCAAATTATTTTAATTCAAAATTTTAGGATGAATAAATACATTCAAAAACTTGTTGTGTTCGTTTTTATTCTAAGTTTAATTGAATTTACTTGTTACTTTTTTCGTGGTTTAATTACTCAATTTACAATTAATTAAAGATGTTTTAAGTTAGGTAATCTCTTTTACAACCAAAATTAGTAAGGTTTTACTTCATTTTTTCAAAAAAAGTAAGGTTATAATTAGGTAATAACTTTGGGTTGGTAATTTTTATGAAATCTTTTAGTACTAAATCTGGTCTTGTCGGAGCCAGTTCATAATAGATAACACCTCCAGTAGTTCCTTTTTTTGTGGTTGGCGTGTATATTTCATCATCTTTAAAAGCTTTGAATTCAGCATACAAATTATTACTCTTTAGTAAATCTTTTTTGGTAGTAAAATAGGCAGGTGCAATCCAAAAGTCAGCATTTTTACCTTTGTCAAAAACACTCTCAAAACTAAGAGATAAACTACCTTTTCCTTTGGTATTTTTCCATAAGTAATTTAAATTGGCATCCTTCATAAATTGAGCAACAAAACTATCACCTGCGGGTAAATTCCAAATCCCTTTACTCATTATTGCTCCAGAGATTATTTTGGGACTTATTTTTGATTTTTCTGCAATTTCTTTAGCTTCGTTATAGTTTTTTTCAATGGTTTTAAAAATACTATCGGCTTGTTTTTCTTTGTCGAAAAGTATGCCGAAAAACTGTATCCATTCAGCTCTTCCTAATGGCGTATTTTCTAGCCAGTCTGCGTTGTATATTACAGTTATTCCTGCTTTTTTTAGTGTAGTTAAATTTTTATCTTCAGATGCTACAGCAAAACCTACTACTAATTCTGGTTGTAATTCTAATATTATTTCTGTGTTTAAAGAGCTTTCTTTCCCAATTTCTTTTATTTGACTATTGTCTATTAATGATCTTGTTTTTAGTGATGAAATATATTTTGAATTTGGAAAGCCAATAATCGATTCTTCTTCATTTAAGAGTTCTACCATAGGTACATGTGTTGTAGAGGTAAGAATGATTTCTTTAATAGGAACTCTAATATTATGATGAGATTCAGTTACTTGCTTGTTACTTTTTTTTGTAATGGTGTAATCAGAAAAATTATTAGAATTTTTATTGTCTGTCTTAATAATTAATTTTTTAATTCCTTTTTTATCAATGATATCAAACCCTTTTGCATACCTTATTTTACTTAAGGTTTTATTCTTTTTATGATTGGTATTAGATTGTTTGTTACAAGCAAACATTAAAAGGAAAGGTATTAAAAAAGATAATTTTAATATTTTGTTCATATTATTAGACGAAATTTTCAACAAGATTACAAAAATGTTTTTTAATACTAATTTAAAACTTACTTTTGCTTCGAATTTTGGTTTTAATACAAACCTCATTTTGTATTAAATTAAAAGGGAATCTAGTTAAAATCTGGAACTGTTCCCGCAACTGTAAGTTAATATTGATTTTTAATTCGATAGAATTATTAAAAGGTACCTTTTAAAGGATGTTATTTTCACTTTAGCCACTGATAGGTTACTATTGGGAAGGCAAAATAGCATAAAAACAAGTCAGGAGACCTGCCAAGAATCGCAAGTTAAAAAACTTTCGGGATAAAAGTTTTCTGTACTAATCTATTTTCGTACACGAAATTTACCTGATTTATTGTTACAATTAAATCAAAAAAAAATGAAAAAACAATTATTAATTGTTGGTGTTTTGGCATATAGTTTTGCCAGTACAAATCTTTTTGCTCAAAAAAAAGAAAAGCAAACAGAACAGATAGAATCTTTAGATGAAGTGGTCGTTACAGCCACAAAGTTTAATTTACAAAAAGAGAATACAGGAAAAGTAATTCATGTAATTTCTCAAAAACAATTGCAAAGTAATGCAGGTAAAACGGTTATCGATCTAATTAATACTGTTGCAGGTATTGATGTTAAAGGTGTGAACACAAATCTTACAGAGCCAAGAAGTATAAATATAAGAGGCGGTAGAGCTAGACAGGTTTTGGTGTTGATTGACGGTGTGCCAGTTACAGATCAATCTGCAATTAATCAAGAATTTGATATGCGTTTATTAGCGATTAATCAAATTGAAAAAATTGAAATTTTAAAAGGAGCCTCTTCAGCATTATATGGCTCTGGTGCTGCAGCTGCTGTTATTAATGTGATTTTAAAAAAAGCGTCTAATAAAATTATTTCTGGTTCTTTTGAAACCATTTTTGGCACCAATAATACCGCAAAAACATCTAATAGTAATTTGTCTGATAGAAATCAGAATTTAAATCTAAACGGCACTTTAGGTAAATTTAATTTTTTAGGTTCTTATAGTTTAACGGGTTTAGATGGTATGTCTTCGGCAAAAAGCAATACCAATACTAATTATGAAAATGATGCTTATAATTCTGCAAACGGATTGTTTAAATTAGGATACCGTGTTAATGATCAGTTATCGCTGACTGCTTTTTTTAATTATGATGAATTTAAGTATGATTTTGATGCTGGTGCATTTTCTGATAGCGATGTAAATACTGGAAGCCAAGAACAATTAAGAGTAGGTTTTCAATCTAATTACACATACAAAAAAGGTGTATTTAATATTTTAGCATCAAAAAATAAAGTACAAAGAAGTTTTAATCAGTTTAACTCTTTTTCTAATACGTTAGATAATTATCAGTTTAACGGAAATAGCATCAATCTAGATTTTGTGCACAAATATGAATTAACCCATAAGTTACAGTTAATTACAGGTGTAAATTATCAGGAACACAGCAATAGTACTGTTACACCTTTTGCAACTATCGATAAAGAGGTGGCAAATTTTAATACTGTAGATCCTTATGCGAGTCTTGTTTATGTTTTAGATTTTAGGTTAAGTGCTAATATTGGTGGTCGTTACAACATGCACAATGTTTATGGTAATCAATTTGTATATGATAGTAACTTGGCTTACATGATTTTTAATAATAAAAAAACAAAGTTGAAACTATTTACTTCATATAGTACAGCATTTATTGCCCCAAGTTTGTATCAATTATACGATGGTTTTTCTGGAAATATCGATTTAAACCCTGAAACAAATGAAACTTTTGAATTTGGTTTTGATGTTAATTACCAAGATTGGTTGCAATTTGATGTGGTCTATTTTGATAGAAAAGAAACAAACGCTATAATTTACGACAACGCTAGCTTTAGTTATGCAAATGGTTCTTCTGATGCAAACGGAATAGAGTTAAATACACGTGTTATACCAACCTCATTTTTAACAATTAATGCATCTTATACCTATATTGATAGAGATAAGTTTGAAGATTTTAACGATTATATTCCAGCAGACAAGTTTATTACAGATTTAGAAATTACTCCATTTAAAAATGCAATTTTTAATGTAGCATACAGACATGTCGGAGAACGAAGTATATTTGATAGATATGGGTCATTTACCACTGCAGGTAACGATGTTATTTTAGATAGTTACAACGTGGTAGATTTTACTACAAATTATAAGTTTTTAGAAAATACTGTTACTTTATATGCGGCAGTTACCAATTTTTTAAATGAAGATTTTGATGATATTTTAGGTTTTTCTACAAGAGGAAGAAATTACAAAGTAGGCGTACGGTTAAATTTTTAATAACGAAGGAACCTTTTTAAAGCTAATCGAAAAGTACTTATATAATTAAAACAGGTGTTTTTCGGTTTTATATCAAACCTCTAACTTCTTTTTTTATAAATGCAATTGCTGTTTCTGTTGGAGGCAATGTTTTAGAATAATCTATTAAAACATTTTCTCTAAAATCATTGGCAGAATTAGCGTTTTCTGCAACTTGTTTTAATTTATTAATTACTGCATTTTTTGTAATACAGATGGTTGTCCAGGTTTCTTCTGATATGTAGATTTGTTGTACTAAATTATGTTCAAATTCTTGCTCTACGTTTGCTAATAATAGTTGTAAATAATCTTCGGTATTGTTAGATATTGGTTGAACCCTCATTAGCATTTTTACAGGGTTTATTCTGTCGCAAAAAAGCATTAAACGCTCGTAAGCTTGAAGTTTAATGGGTAAAGTTTCTTTTTTTCTTTCTGCTAATAATTCTAATTTTTTTTCAGAATTTTTATTTTGGATGAACCCATTAAACATATAATAGGCTACAAAACCAGTAACAACTGCTGGTAAAACATAAGCAATACTTTCTAATAATTTATCTTCCATTTATGATTGTAAATTTAATACATACAAATATAAAACTCCTAAAAAGATAGCAAAGCCAAAACTTAATAAAGTACCAATTAAAATATATTCCGTCAGTTTTCTGTCTTTTGAAGTTCTTAAATCTCCAAATCTAAAAACAGACTTTGCAGCCAATAAAAAACCAATAGCTTCCCAATGATTTGTAATTACAAAGGTAAAAACGAACAATCTTTCTAAAATACCAATATAGCGTCCTGCTTTGGCTAAAGATTCATCATTTTCTTTTTTATTCTCAGAATTCCATTGTGTTATAATTATTTTAATGATAATTTCAGATACAAAACTAACCAAGAGTAAAAGATGGCAACTAATAAAAGTTTATCTGTGATAAAGCTTTCTGCCGAAAAAGAAAAATCAACATAAAAAGAAGCTGCTACGACTAAAAATAATAGATGTAAAATTTGATCTATAAAAAACCAATATCTTTTTGTAGGCTTTTTTTGAAGGTATAGTTTCAGTAAATCAACAGTAAAATGACTACTTATTATCAATAAAAAACCAAGCCAATATTCTTGTAAATTAAATTGAAGTACCAGTAATAATAAAAAGGCGTGAACATCTATATGAAAGTAAAGTTTTATAGATTTTACTTTCTTTTTTTCTTTGTCTTTTACCCATTTTTCTGGTTGAAAAACAAAATCTCCTAAAATATGTGCCAACAATAATTTTAAAAATAAAATCATTTTATACCTGTATCTTTTGTTGAATTAATTTTCTAAAATGTTTTTCTAATTTCATAATAGGTTCAAAACCTGCTCTTTTTTGACGTTCGCTAACGCTACTTTGTGATATTCCTAAAATTTTCGAAATTTCTTTTTGAGTAGCATCCTTATTTTCTAAAGAAAGTTTAAAAATTTCTGCAGAGTTTTGTGTCCAAGAATTTATGGTTAAAAGAACCAAATCAAAAGCAATATTTAACTCTTCATCAACCTTTTTCCAGGGTGTTTTTATAGCTAAGTGTTGTTTTTTATGATAATTATCAAAGGCAAAACCAGAGTTGATAAAAGCCTCTCCATCATACTCTGTAATTTTAGAAGTACTAAATTCTTTTTTACCAATTCCGATGCCAATTCTAACATCAATATTTTCAGTTGATTTTAAGGCAGATTTTATTTGTAAAGCTGTTAATAAAGCATTTTCACAACTATTTATTTCTAATTGAAAACTATATCTTCTGTATATTCCCCATGTTTTTGGAGATGCTTCATACATATTTAATATTTTCTTAATACTATTTATCAACCAAGAAACATCTTGCGTTTTTCTAGAATTTACATTGTCTGCTGTTAATATACTTGTCATTAGAATAGAATCATTTTTAACAGATATAGCTTTTTTATTCATCAAATAATAAAATTATCGGATTTAGAGCAGATAATTTGTGTTATCGGGTTTAAAGCAGATATTATTCGTTTTAATAATGAATAACTTTTGAATAAAAATATGTGTCATATTTTATAAAAAACAAATAGTTTGGTTAAATTCACTTTTTAATTTTTCAAAAAAATAGATATTGAATAGTTACTTAAATTCTTTAAACGCAGCACAGAAACAAGCGGTTCTTCAAAAAGACGGACCCATGATTATTATTGCAGGAGCAGGTTCTGGTAAAACACGTGTGTTAACCTACAGAATAGCTCACTTAATGCAACAAGGTGTAGATTCTTTTAATATTTTATCGCTAACTTTTACCAATAAGGCGGCAAGAGAAATGAAAGAAAGAATTGCGGGAGTAGTTGGTGCAAGTGAAGCAAAAAATCTTTGGATGGGAACATTTCACTCTGTCTTTGCAAGAATTTTACGTTCTGAAGCAGATAAGTTGGGTTTTCCTACCAACTTTACTATTTATGACACCCAAGATTCTGTTCGTTTGATATCGGCTATAATCAAAGAGAAAAATTTAAATAAAGAGCAATACAAAGCAAAGCAAATTTTAGGAAGAATATCATCTTTTAAAAATAGCTTAATAACTGTTAGAGCATATTTTAATAATAGTGATTTACAAGAAGCAGATTTGCATGCAAGTAGGCCAGAAGTAGGTAATATTTATAAAGAATATGTAGACAGGTGTTTTAAAGCTGGAGCTATGGATTTTGATGATTTATTACTAAGAACCAATGAGTTATTAGTTCGTTTTCCAGAATCGTTGGCTAAATATCAAGACCGCTTTCGATATATTATGGTTGATGAGTATCAAGATACAAATCACTCGCAATATTTAATAGTAAAAGCTTTGGCAGACCGTTTTCAGAACATTTGTGTGGTGGGTGATGATAGCCAAAGTATCTATAGTTTTAGGGGTGCAAATATTCAGAATATTTTAAACTTTCAAAAAGATTATCCAGAAGTAAAAACCTTTAAATTAGAACAAAATTATCGTTCTACAAGCAATATAGTTAATGCAGCAAACTCTGTGATTGCTAAAAACAAAACAAAGTTAGATAAAGAAGTTTGGACAAGTAATGATGCCGGCGAAGCCATCAATGTTATGCGTACAATTTCTGATGGAGAAGAAGGACGTTTTGTGGCACAGTCTATTTGGGAAAACATGATGAACAATCAGTTAACACCAGATGGTTTTTGTGTTTTGTACAGAACCAATTCGCAATCTAGAGCCATAGAAGACGCATTGCGTAAAAAAGGAATTGATTATAAGATTTATGGTGGTATTTCTTTTTATCAAAGAAAAGAAATCAAAGATATTTTATCTTATTTACGTATTTTAATTAATCCGAGTGATGAAGAAGCGTTAAAAAGAATTATTAATTATCCTGCACGAGGTATTGGTGCAACTACGATCGATAAGTTAACAATAGCTGCAAATCATTACAAGAAATCTATTTTTGATATTCTAAAGTATATTGATAAAATTGATCTTAAAATAAATTCTGGCACTAAAAATAAGTTGCAGAATTTTATGAATATGATGTTGAGACTTCAAATTGAAGCCAAAACAAAAAATGCTTTTGAGATTGCTGAAATAGTTGTAAAACAAACACAGCTAATTAAAGACCTAGAAAAAGACGGAACACCAGAAGCGGTAAGTAAAGTAGAAAATGTACAAGAACTTTTAAATGGTATAAAAGACTTTATAACAGATAAAATAGAAGAAGGAGAAGATACCTCTTTAACTACTTTTTTAGAAGATGTTGCCTTGGCTACAGATTTTGATGCTAAAAAAGAAGACGATAAACCAAGTGTATCGTTAATGACTATTCATCAATCTAAAGGGTTAGAGTATTTTTATGTGTATGTGGTTGGTTTAGAAGAAAATTTGTTTCCTTCTGCGATGAGTATGAATACCAGAAGCGAGTTAGAGGAAGAACGAAGGTTGTTTTATGTGGCAATAACAAGAGCCGAAAAAGTAGCTTATTTAACCTATGCACAAACACGTTACAGGTGGGGGAAGTTAGTAGATGCAGAACCAAGTAGGTTTTTAGAAGAAATAGACGATCAATATTTACATTATTTAACACCAAAAGCACCCGAAAGAGCTGTAAATAATTTTATTGATAAAAGCATTTTTGAAGATGCACCAAAAGGAATTCGATTTCAAAAGCCAATTCAGCGTAAGAAAATGGAGCGTGATATGGCAAAAAAGAAAGAAATTATTATACCCAAAAATTTAAAAAAAGTTTCGGAAACCAACACAAAAGCAAATTTATTTGATGGTAACATTATTGTTGGTAATATTGTGGAACACAATCGTTTTGGGAGTGGAGAAGTAATTGCTTTAGAAGGAAATGGACCTAATAAAAAAGCGGAAATTAAATTTGGCACCGTTGGTAAAAAGAAATTATTACTACAATTCGCAAAATTAAAAGTGATTGGATAAAAAATCGATCTAAAAGATAAAAAAAAATGTTATTTTGCAACACTAAATAACTACAAATTACAAGTTGTCAGTTCGAGTGTTTTTTTTTAAGAATTAAGTAAAAGAAAATGTATCGAGAACACTTCACAAATAATACACAAATGACATTCGATTTAGAATACAATTCTGAAAGACCGTTAATGATAATACCAGAATACGGCAGACACATACAAAAATTGGTAGATCATTGTTTGGCTCTAGAAACCAAAGAAGAAAGAGATAAAATGGCAAAGGCCATTGTAGATGTAATGGGTAATTTACAACCTCATTTAAGAGATGTGCCAGATTTTAAGCATAAATTATGGGATCAGTTGTATATTATGTCTGATTTCCAATTAGACGCAGAGTCTCCTTATCCAAAGCCATCAAAAGAAGAGTTACAAGAAAAACCAGAAGGTTTAGCATATCCAAAATCTGCTTCTAGATATCGTTATTACGGTAACAACATTCAAACCATGATAGACATTGCCTTAAGTTGGGAAGAAGGTGAGAAAAAAGAAGCGTTGGTTTTTACGATTGCCAACCACATGAAAAAATGTTATTTAAATTGGAATAAAGATACAGTAGATGATGCTGTAATTTTTAAACATCTGTATGATTTATCTGATGGAAAAATAGATTTAAGAGAAACTGAAGAGATCCTTTCTGAAAGTAAAAATTTGTTAAGAAAACCTAGAACTCAAGGTCAAAATAATACAAAAGGTACTTACAAGAAACCACATCATAATAATCAACACAAAAATAGAAAAAGATAAAGTCTATGGCATCATTTAAAATAGAAGGCGGTCATAAATTAAACGGAACCATTACACCGCAAGGCGCAAAAAATGAAGTATTACAAATACTTTGTGCCGTTTTATTAACTCCAGAAAGAGTGGTAGTTAATAATGTTCCTGATATTATAGATGTAAATAAATTAATTTTTATTTTAGGAGAATTGGGTGTTAAAGTAGAAAAGCTTTCACGTAATTCTTATGCTTTTCAGGCAGATGAAGTTAATTTACCTTATTTAGAGTCTGAAGCATTTAAAAAAGATGGAAGCTCTTTAAGAGGATCTATCATGATTGTTGGGCCTTTATTAGCACGTTTTGGAAAAGGATACATACCAAGACCAGGTGGAGATAAAATTGGAAGAAGACGCTTAGATACTCATTTTGAAGGATTTATTAGATTAGGTGCAACGTTTAGATACAATAAAGAAGAATCTTTTTACGGAGTAGAAGCTACGGAATTACAGGGCGTAGATATGTTGTTAGATGAAGCTTCTGTAACAGGAACAGCAAATATTTTAATGGCAGCCGTTTTAGCAAAAGGAACTACTAGAATATACAATGCAGCCTGCGAACCTTACATTCAGCAATTAAGTAAAATGTTGAATTCTATGGGCGCAAAAATATCAGGTGTTGGCTCTAATTTATTAATCATAGAAGGTGTAGAATCTTTGGGTGGTTGCAATCATAGGGTTTTACCAGATATGATTGAAATTGGCTCTTGGATTGGTGTTGCTGTTATGACAAGGTCTGAATTGACCATAAAAGATGTTTCTTGGGAAAACTTAGGGCAGATACCAAATGTGTTTCGTAAGTTAGGAATAACACTCGAAAAAAGAGGGGACGATATTTTCATACCAGAACAAGAATCATATGAAATTCAGAACTACATAGACGGTTCTGTGTTAACGGTTGCAGATGCTCCTTGGCCTGGTTTTACGCCAGATTTGTTAAGCATTGTGTTGGTAATTGCTACACAAGCCAAAGGAACTGTTTTAATTCACCAAAAGATGTTTGAAAGCCGTTTGTTTTTTGTTGACAAGTTAATCGATATGGGAGCAAAAGTAATTTTGTGCGATCCGCACAGAGCAACCGTTATTGGGCATAATTTTCAGAGCCAGTTAAAAGCGACAAAAATGACTTCTCCAGATATTAGAGCTGGTATTTCATTGTTAATCGCAGCGCTATCAGCAAAAGGAACTTCTATTATCAATAACATAGAGCAGATAGACAGAGGTTACGAAAACATAGAGGCACGTTTAAAATCTATTGGAGCAAGAATAGAGCGAATTAACGATTAAGAGCATAAGTTTAAGTTGTTTTAGAAGCTATTTACCGCTTTCAACATTCGCTTCCCGATAAAAATCGGGAGAGCTCAAACAGATGTTTCAATCGGGGCTATCTATTTTTAGAACATTCGGTTATAACTTTTAAAAGTTTATATTTTAAAAAAGAGTGTCAGTTTGACACTTTTTTTTTGTTGGCAACATTTTTGCAAACACAGCATATACAATTTAATGATTACAAAGAAAATGAGTAAAAAAGATAATACACCAGAAGAAGAAATAAAAAATGATCAAGAAACTACGCAAGTAGAAGAAAATCAAGAAATTGAAGCAGAGATAGTAGAAGAAGAGCCAACACCAGAAGAGCTAATTCAGGTAGAAAAAGATAAGTTTTTACGTCTTTTTGCCGAATTTGAAAACTATAAAAAAAGAACAACCAAAGAAAGAATAGAGTTGTTTAAAACAGCAGGACAAGAAGTTATGACATCTTTACTGCCAGTTATAGACGATTTCGAAAGAGCACTGTCACATATAGAAGAAGATAAAGAAGCAGAAGAATTAAGAAAAGGTGTGTTGTTAATTTACAATAAATTTTACAATACATTAGAGCAAAAAGGGTTGTCTAAAGTAGAAACCAAAGCTGGTGATGTATTTGATGCAGAAATACACGAAGCAATTACACAAATACCTGCTCCGTCAGAAGATTTAAAAGGGAAGGTTATTGACTGTGTAGAAAAAGGCTACAAGTTAGGCGATAAAATTATCAGATATCCAAAAGTAGTTATCGGACAGTAAATAAATTAGAATAACAATTACCTATATAGTGTTAATTGATCATTGAAACATAAAATGGCAAAACAAGATTATTACGAAATATTAGGCCTTTCAAAGTCTGCTTCACAAGCAGAAATCAAAAAAGGATATAGAAAAATGGCGATAAAGTATCATCCAGATAAAAATCCTGATGATAAAACTGCAGAAGAAAACTTTAAAAAAGCAGCCGAAGCTTATGAGATTTTAAGTGACGAAAACAAAAAAGCACGTTATGACCAATATGGTCATGCAGCCTTTGATGGTCCACAAGGAGGTGGCGGTTTTGGTGGCGGTGGCATGAATATGGATGACATATTTAGCCAGTTTGGTGATATTTTTGGAGGTGGCGGCTTTGGTGGCGGTGGTTTTGGTGGCGGCCAAAGACAAGCTAGAGTTAAAGGTAGTAACATGCGTATACGTGTAAAACTTACTTTAGAAGAAATTGCAAAAGGAGTAGAGAAGAAGGTTAAAGTTAGACGTAAAGTACAAGCAGACGGTGTAACTTATAAAACGTGTACAACATGTAATGGTTCTGGCCAACAAATGCGTGTAACCAATACTATTTTAGGTAGAATGCAAACTGCGACTACCTGTGGTACTTGTTCTGGTACAGGAGAAATAATGAATAGTAAGCCGAACGGTGCAGATGCTCAAGGTTTAATTGTTAAAGAAGAAACTGTTTCTATTAGCATACCTGCTGGGGTTACAGAAGGAGTTCAGTTAAAAGTTGGTGGTAAAGGAAATGAAGCACCAGGAAAAAACTCAATTGCTGGAGATTTACTTGTTTTAATAGAAGAAATTCAGCACGAAACATTAAAAAGAGAAGGTACAAATATTCATTTCGATTTATATGTTAGTTTTTCTGAAGCAATTTTAGGAACTAGCAAAGAAGTAGAAACCGTTACAGGTAAAGTTAAGATTAAAATTGATGCTGGTACACAATCTGGTAAAATTTTAAGACTTAAAGGAAAAGGATTGCCAAGTATAGAAAGATATGGTACTGGAGATTTTTTAATTCACATAAATGTTTGGACACCGCAAGAATTAAACAAAGAACAGCGTCAGTTTTTTGAGAAAATGTCTGATAATGAGAATTTTAGACCGAACCCAAATGTTTCAGATAAATCATTTTTCGAAAAAGTAAAAGACATGTTTTCATAAACATATGTTTACAGAATAAAAAAAAAGATTTATTTTTAAATACAATGCTATTTGCTACTAGTATTTAAGTTATCTTTGCAAAGTTGTTAAGCAATTAACAACACTTTTTCTTTTTCATAGCAATTTTCCCACTTAATTTATTGAGTGGGTTTTTTTATAAAAAAGGATGTATTTTTACAATATTATAGATATTGCAGACTTATCTTATCGCCACGTTTTGCGTGGAGGAAAGTCCGGACACCAAAGAGTATCATAGCGGATAACATCCGTCCAACGTAAGTTGAGGACCAGTGCAACAGAAAGCAAGTACAGTTCGGCTGTAGTGAAACCAGGTAAACTCTATGAGGTGCAATGCCATGTATATTAGAGCTTGAGAGCTACTCGCTCGATTCTAAAGGGTAGGCAGATAGATTCTAAGAGCAATTTTAGAACTAGATAAATGATAAGAGCCTTTTAAAGGAACAGGATTCGGCTTATTAGTCTGCATTTTCTATAATATTATCATATCATTATTAATACTATACAAATCACTCATTTTGTTGAATTATATTTAACAAAATTTAAAATAACTTTTTTTTATTTATAAATTACTCTAATCTATTATTTATCTTTTAAAGTTCATATAAAAAATGTAGTTTTGTTTTCAAAATTATAAATAAAAGACTGTGTATTTATAGGTGCAAAAACTATTTATATCTCACGGTTATTAAAGAATACTTTCATGAGCATTTATAAAGATTACTTGAAGCAGATAGAAGCACGAAAAGAGCAAGGACTTCATCCGAAGCCAATAGACGGTGCAGCATTATTAAGCGAAATTATTGAGCAAATTAAAGATGTAAATAATCAGTATAGAGCAGATTCTCTAAACTTTTTTATCTATAATGTTTTGCCTGGTACCACAAGTGCTGCTAGTGTAAAAGCAACCTTTTTAAAAGAGATTATTTTAGGACAAACCGTTGTTTCTGAAATTTCTACAGATTTTGCTTTCGAGCAGTTGTCGCATATGAAAGGAGGTCCATCAATAAAGGTGTTATTAGATATTGCTTTAGGATCTGATGTTAGTTTAGCAAAAAAAGCAGCAGAAGTTTTAAAAACCCAAGTATTCTTATATGAAGCAGATACCGATAGGCTAGAAGCAGCTTTAAAAGAAGGTAATGCCATTGCAAAAGAAATTATAGAAAGCTATGTAAAAGCAGAGTTTTTTACAAAGTTACCTGAAATAGAAGAAGAAATAGAAGTTGTTACTTATATCGCAGGTGTTGGAGACATTTCTACAGATTTATTATCACCAGGTGGAGATGCACACTCTAGATCTGACCGTGAATTACACGGACAATGTATGTTTGAGCATAACAAAGACATGCAAAACGAATTGTTAGCATTAAAAAAAGAGCATCCAGATAAACGTGTAATGCTAATTGCAGAAAAAGGCACCATGGGTGTTGGTTCTTCTAGAATGTCTGGGGTTAACAATGTGGCTTTATGGACAGGTGTTCCTTTTAGTAAATACGTGCCATTTATTAATTTTGCACCGGTTATTGCTGGTACCAATGGTATTGCTCCAATTTTTTTAACAACAGTTGGTGTAACAGGTGGTATTGGTTTAGATCTTAAAAACTGGGTAAAGCAAAAAGATGCAAATGGTAATACAATTGTAGATAAAGATGGCGAGCCAATCTTAAAAGAAGAGTATTCTGTAGCAACAGGTACAGTACTTACCATCAATACAAAAGAGAAAAAATTATACAATGGTACCACAGAATTAAAAGATATTTCTGCAGCGTTTACACCACAAAAAATGGAGTTTATGAAAGCAGGAGGTTCTTATGCCGTTGTTTTTGGTAAAAAATTACAAACATTTGCAGCCAAAGCTTTAGGTGTAGACATGCCACAGGTATATGCTACTTCAAAAGAAGTGTCTATAGAAGGACAAGGCTTAACGGCAGTAGAAAAAATATTTAATAAAAACGCAGTAGGTACTTCAGGTGCTGTTTTACATGCAGGTTCATATGTGCGAGCAGAAGTAAACATTGTAGGATCTCAAGATACTACTGGATTAATGACATCGCAAGAATTAGAGATGATGGCTGCTACAGTTATTTCTCCTATTGTAGATGGTGCCTACCAATCTGGTTGTCATACTGCATCGGTATGGGATGATAAATCAAAAGCAAACATTCCAAGATTAATGAGCTTTATGAACGACTTTGGTTTGATTACCGGTCGTGATCCTAAAGGAAAATATTTTCCAATGACAGATGTTATTCATAAAGTTTTGAATGACCTTACTGTTGGTGATTGGGATATTATTATTGGTGGAGATTCTCACACACGTATGTCTAAAGGAATTGCCTTTGGTGCCGATTCTGGTACTGTTGCCCTTGCTTTAGCCACCGGAGAAGTTTCTATGCCAATACCAGAGTCTGTTAAAGTAACCTTTAAAGGTGAAATGAAACCATATATGGACTTTAGAGATGTGGTGCATGCAACGCAAGAGCAAATGTTACAACAGTTTGGTGGAGACAATGTTTTTCAAGGAAGAGTAATCGAAGTTCATATTGGTACACTTACTGCCGATGAAGCTTTTACTTTTACAGATTGGACTGCAGAAATGAAAGCAAAAGCCTCTATTTGTATTTCTGAAGATGATACTTTAATAGAATCTTTAGAGATTGCAAAAGGTAGAATTCAGATTATGATCGATAAAGGCATGGACAATGCCAAACAAGTTCTACAAGGTTTATTAGACAAAGCAAACAATCGTATTACAGAACTTAAAACTGGAATTAAACCAGCGATAAGACCTGATGCTGATGCAAAGTATTTTGCAGAAGTTATCATTGATTTAAATGAGATTGTAGAGCCAATGATTGCCGATCCAGATGTAAATAATGAAGATATATCTAAAAGGTATACACACGATAACATTCGTCCATTATCTTACTATGGCGGTACTAAAACAGTAGATTTAGGATTTGTAGGTTCTTGTATGGTGCACAAAGGCGATATGAAAATATTAGCCCACATGTTAAAAAATATAGAAGCACAACATGGTAAAGTTGAGTTTAAAGCACCGCTAGTGGTAGCACCACCAACATACAATATTGTAGACGAGTTAAAAGAAGAAGGAGACTGGGACGTTTTGGTAAAATATTCAGGGTTTGAATTTGACGATAGCGCACCCAAAGGATTGGCAAGAACTAAATACGAAAACATGTTGTATTTAGAGCGCCCAGGATGTAACCTTTGTATGGGGAATCAAGAAAAAGCAGAACCAGGAGATACTGTTATGGCTACTTCTACACGTTTATTTCAAGGAAGAGTTGTAAAAGATGCTGGCGAGAAAAAAGGAGAATCTTTACTATCATCTACACCGGTGGTTGTTTTATCTACAGTTTTAGGAAGAACACCAACATTAGCAGAATATCAAGCAGCTGTAGACGGTATTGTTTTAACAAAATTCAAGCCATCAACAAAGCAGTTGGTAAAATAAATTCATACTATTATAAAGTTAAAATCCCAAGTTTACCACTTGGGATTTTTTGTACCCTAAATATTTTATACTATCAAAAATAGTATTTGGGCGTTTCCCAAAAAAGGGTCGGGCTTTCCGTTATATCTTTTTTAGAAGACTATTTTGTAAAGCATGCTAACACTATCATTTCATCCAAAAGAGAAAATACCCATAAGAAAACATCTTATTTCTAAAAAAGGATGCTACTTCAACCCCTAACGCAAAAAAGAATACTTATAATTATTTAGAAATTAAATTTTTAAACTAAGGCTATATTTTGTAACTTAGATATTAGATATTTAAAATAAAAGAAAATGGCATTCGATATAGAAATGATTAAAAAAGTGTACGCAAATGTTGTAGAACGCGTAGACGCAGTTCGTAAAATTACTGGAAAACCTTTAACCTTAGCAGAGAAAATTTTATATACCCATCTTTGGGAAGGTAAACCATCCAAAGCATTTGCTAGAGGTAAAGATTATGTAGATTTTGCGCCAGATAGAATTGCCTTACAAGATGCAACAGCACAAATGGCTTTATTACAATTTATGCAAGCAGGTAAAAATAAAGTTGCTGTGCCAACCACAACTCATTGCGATCACTTAATACAAGCAAAAAACGGTTCAAGTTCAGATTTACAAACAGGCTTAAACACCAGTAATGAAGTTTTTAACTTTTTAGAATCTGTTTCTAATAAGTATGGTTTAGGGTTTTGGAAACCAGGTGCCGGAATTATACATCAAGTAGTTTTAGAAAATTATGCTTTTCCGGGAGGAATGATGATTGGTACAGATTCGCATACCGTAAACGCTGGTGGATTGGGTATGGTTGCCATAGGTGTTGGTGGTGCAGATGCTGTAGATGTAATGGCAGGAATGGCTTGGGAATTAAAATTCCCAAAATTAATTGGAGTAAAATTAACCGGTAAACTTTCTGGTTGGACAGCTCCTAAAGATGTTATTTTAAAAGTTGCTGATATTTTAACCGTTAAAGGTGGTACAGGTGCTATTGTAGAATATTTTGGCGAAGGTGCTACAGCAATGTCTTGTACAGGAAAAGGAACTATTTGTAATATGGGCGCAGAAATAGGGGCAACAACCTCTACTTTTGGGTATGACGATTCTATGGAACGTTATTTAAGAGCTACCGATAGAAGTGATGTTGCAGATGCTGCAAACAAAGTAAAAGACTATCTAACAGGCGATGCAGAAGTATATGCAAATCCGGAAGATTATTTTGACCAAGTAATTGAAATCAACTTATCTGAATTAAGTCCGTTATTAAATGGGCCATTTACACCAGACTTATCTACAAAAGCAGGTGCAGATATGACCGCAATTGCAAATAAAAATGATTGGCCTTTAAAAGTAGAATGGGGTTTAATAGGGTCTTGTACCAACTCTTCTTACGAAGATTTATCTCGTGCTTCTTCTATTGCGCAACAAGCAATAGATAAAAATCTAGGTATTAAAGCAGAATTTGGTATCAATCCTGGTTCTGAAAAGGTACGATATACTGCAGATAGAGATGGTATTTTAGGAATTTTTGAACAACTAGATGCTACTATTTTTACAAATGCTTGTGGGCCATGTATTGGGCAATGGGCTAGATACTCAGATCCAGCAAACGCACCAAAAAATTCTATAATTCACTCTTTTAATAGAAACTTTGCAAAACGTGCAGATGGCAATCCAAATACACATGCCTTTGTAGCTTCCCCAGAAATGGTTGCAGCAGTTACTATTGCAGGTCGTTTATATTTTAATCCAATGACAGACACGTTAATCAATAAAAACGGAGAAGAAGTGATGTTAGACGAGCCTACTGGTTGGGAATTACCACCAAAAGGTTTCGAAGTAAAAGATGATGGTTTTCTTGCGCCAGAAGCAGACGGAAGTCATGTTAAAGTTGCAGTAAACAAAGATTCTGAAAGATTACAATTGTTAACGCCTTTTACTCCTCTAGGAGATACCATTAACGGAGCAAAATTACTAATTAAAGCTTTTGGGAAATGTACAACAGATCATATTTCTATGGCAGGACCGTGGTTGCGTTATAGAGGACACTTAGACAATATTGCAAACAATACTTTAATTGGTGCTGTAAATGCTTTTAATAAGAAGACAAATTTTGTAAAAAATCAATTAACAGGTGAATATGATGGAGTTCCTGCTGTGCAAAGAGCCTATAAAAAAGAAGGTATTAAAACTGTAGTTATTGGAGATCATAACTATGGCGAAGGTTCTTCTAGAGAGCATGCGGCAATGCAGCCAAGGCATTTAGGTGTTGCAGCAGTTATAGTAAAATCTTTTGCAAGAATTCATGAAACAAACCTTAAAAAACAAGGAATGTTAGGATTGACATTTGCAAATGAAGCAGATTATGATTTAATACAAGAAAACGATACTTTTAATTTTATTGATTTAAAAGAGTTTTCTCCTGAGAAACAACTAACTCTAGAAGTGGTGCATTCAGATGGAACAAAAGACCTAATTAAATTGAATCATACGTATAATGATGCTCAAATTAGTTGGTATCATGAAGGTTCTGCACTTAATTTAATTAAGAAAGAGAATGCTTAAAATAAGCGTTTTTTAGAGTTCATAAGCAATTACTAGTTAGAAAGAAATAGACGTAAAATAATTTAGTATATCATCTACTTATCATTATAAAATTAATGAATACAGAAAAATTTAATAATTTTTTATCTCAATTATCTAACTTACCTATTAGCGTTATTAAAACATCGGCTTTAAAAGATTTTTTAAAGCCGATTGATCTTTCTGCCAAGAACAAAGAGTTGCTAAAGTTTGATACAGCTATTTCTAGTGACTGGGAAACTTATATAGCTAACTTTTTAGAAGATCATAAAGCAACCATTGCATTTGGTGGTTATTTAGAAAAAAGAAATTTATACGATAGAAGTAGTTATTTTAAAAATGTTTCTGAAAAAGAAAAAAGAAATATTCATTTAGGTGTTGACTTATGGTGTAAAGAAAACTCAAAAGTTTTAGCGGTACTTGATGGAAAGGTTCATAGTTTTAAAAATAATTTGAATTATGGAGATTATGGTCCTACAATTATCTTAGAGCATGAAATACAAGGAGAACTTTTTTACTCGCTTTATGGCCATTTAACCTTAAAATCGATACGTAATTTAAAAATAGGGCAATCCTTTTTACAAGGAGATGAAATTGGTGCCATAGGAAATGCATCTGTAAATGGAGATTATGCGCCCCATTTACATTTTCAACTCATTAGAAATTTAGAAAACTGTTTTGGTGATTATCCAGGTGTTTCATCCGAAGAAAAGAAAGAGTTTTATGCAAATAATTGCCCAGATCCCAATCTATTATTAAAATTGTATTAAATAGGTGAGCCTATTTTACAATCTCATCGATCGTATTTATTATAATTTTACAGCCTTTTTTAATTTCTTTATCAGAAATTGTTAGTGGTGGTGTTACACGCATAGCACTTCCTTCAAATAATAAGAAAAATAAGATCAACCCTTTATCGATACACTTGTAAATTACCTTTTGCGCTATTTCTGGCGATTCTAAAATGACTGCTAACATTAACCCTTTACCTCTAATTTCTTTAATAGAAGGGTGGGTTAGTAGCTCTCTTATTAATGTCTCTTTTCTTAAAGATTCTTTGAGTAAGTTTTTTCTTAAAATTTCTTTGACTGTTGCTACTGCTGCTGCTGCAATTACAGGATGGCCAGCAAATGTAGAAATATGACCTAGTGTTGGGTTTTCTTTTAGCAGGCTCATGTGTTTATAAGAGGCTATAAAAGCACCAATTGGCATTCCACCGCCCAGACCTTTGCCTGTTATAACGATATCTGGTTGAACGTTATAATTTTCAAATCCCCAAAAACAACCAGTTCTACCAATTCCTGTCTGTATTTCATCTAAAATTAGCAATGCGCCAACTTGTTCGCATCGTTGTTTTATTTTTAATAAAAAATTATTTTTAGGCTCAATAAAGCCAGCACCACCTTGAATGGTTTCTAAAATAACAGCAGCTGTTTTTGATGTTATATGAACAAGTTCTTTGTCATTATTAAATTCGATAAACTTTGTACCAGGTATTAAAGGTCTAAAAGCGGCATGTTGTTTTTCTACCCCAGAAACACTCATTGCACCCATAGTATTACCATGATAAGAGTTTTTTGCTGATATTATTTCGGCTCTATTGGTAACTCTTTTCGCTAATTTTATAGCACCTTCTGTTGCTTCTGTACCAGAATTTGTAATATAAACAGCCTCTAAATTTTTCGGAGAATTTTCTACAAGTAACCTACATAAATCTACTTGTGGTTGTTGTACAAACTCGCCATAAACCATTACGTGTGTATACTTATTTAGTTGCTTTTTTATGGCTTTTTTTACGTTGTAATTATTATGCCCAACACTGTTGGCAGAAACACCGGCAACAAAGTCTAGGTATTTTTTTCCAGAAGTATCATAAATATAGCTTCCTTTTGCTTTTGCTATTTCTAATGAAATAGGATAAGGAGATGTTTGCGCTTGGTATTTAAGAAAATCTTTTTTCAAACTTATTTTTTTATAGATAGGTTTGTACTAGGTTTAGGGGCTTTTTTTATCTTTTCTTTTTTGATGTCTAATTCATCAGTAGTTTTTGATCGCTCTTTTTTTACGATTGATAATTCAGATTTTATAAAAATATCCTCCATTTTTTTTGGTTGTTCACTTTCTCGCCAAATAAAACCTTCTAATTCTTTTACATCATCTGGTAATTGTGAGGGTGGATATGTTTTACCATCAGACTCTTTTAAGTATTTTATGGTTTGTATCAAACCATCTTTAAGTGTAAATTCTATATTGCTTGATATTTCTTTTGTAATTGTTTCTAAAACCTGTGTTTGTTCATTTCTATTAAAATAAACAGATTCAGCATTGCCCTTTACAAGTAGAAGATTGAGTTTGTTATTTTTAAATTTCCCAAAGATATTACGGCCTTTTATTTGGTTAAAATCTGTATTAGAAATAGAATCTTTAGAGATGATAAAAGAGTTATTAATCACTTTTAAAGAATCTAATTTTTGGGTATCTACATTTGATTTTAGATGTATGGTGTCTCCTGTTATTTGATTTTTTTCTGACCAAATTACAGGATTTGTAAACATTTTTGTCAAGCCTGTTTTCTGATTGGTATGAATAGAATCGCATTTTCCTTGTAAATCCGATTTAAATATTTTTACATTGTGATAAGTTCGTACAATTCTTTCTTTGGGTTTACCAGTTACCAATAAGGTGTCTCCATGAATAAACATAGAGTCTTTATCGATAATCGATATTGCAACAGCTTTTTTGATGATAAATAACGAATCTTTTAATTCGAAAATTTCTGCATAATTGCCCATTGTAATAAAATTTTTAACAGTATCGATTACTTTGATATTATTGGTTGCAGAGGCAAATCCTTTTCTTTTATCATAAAATAAACTATCGCCTTCAACAGTTCTTTCTTTTAAATATAATTTTGCATTTTTAACAAAGTGTGATACTGCTGTTTTCGTATTGTAAAAACCTCTTTCGCAATAAATTCTATTGTTATTACTAGAATTTGTAATTGTAGATGGGCCGTATAAATAGGTAAGGCCAGAGTTTGTGTAATAATCTAAATGATTCGATTCTAAATGATGCTCTGGGTTTACAACCGTAACTCTAGTTGTTGCAGTAAATTTTTTATCTTCTAAATAATAATTACCGTTTTTACTTTTTAAAGTATTTGTTTGGTCTTTTATGGTAGCATAACTTCTGTAGTATAATTTTTGATTTAAGCGATCAAATTGCAATGTGTCCGATTTTAAAGTCATTGTATCATCCTTTAATACAACATTTCCCCAAGAAAGTGCTTGTTTAGAGTTGGCATCATATTCGGTATAATCACTTGTTTGCGTAATAGAATCTCCTTGCTTTATAATGACATTGCCAATGGCTTTAAAAAAGTTTTTCTCTTTATAAAATAAGGCTTGTTCACTTTTTAAAACAATACCGTCGTGCGTCATTTTTACATTACCAATTAGCAATGTTGCTCCTGGAAACTTGTCTTCATTGGCCTCTTGATATTCAGCTTCGTATTTTATTTTTTTCGATTGAGAAAAAAGAAATGAAGTTGATGCAATTAGGATTAAAAATAATATTTTTTTCAAACGGATTAATTTTTAACAAAAATAAACAAAAGAATATTGCTTACTACTAAAGAAAAGTGAAAGTTCATTGATTACAATTCAATTCTTATTTTTTTAAAAAATTGATGAGGATAAAAATAATAATTTTAAGTTTGTATTTATGATAGATGCACAATTACTAAATTATTTAGAAGGTTTTTTAACAGACAATAGAAAGCATTTGTTTAAAAGGGTTTTAGAGAATAGAACCAATCATTTTACGGTTGTTTTAGAAGATATTTACCAAGCTCATAATGCAAGTGCGGTGGTTAGAACGGCAGATATTTTTGGTGTACAAGAAGTGCATGCAATCGAAAACAAATACACCAATAGAGTTTCTAGGCATGTTGCTAAAGGCTCTCAAAAATGGATTACCTCGAAACGTTATAATGCAGACGGAGACAATACCAAAACTTGTTTAAATCATTTGCGCAATCAAGGATATCAAATAATAGCCACTACGCCTCATAATAACTCTTGTTTATTACACGAGTTTGATATTACTAAAAAATCGGCATTTGTTTTTGGGGTAGAAGTAAATGGAGTATCAGACTTTGTAAAAGAGCAAGCAGATGGTTTTTTAAAAATACCGATGGTGGGTTTTACAGAGAGTTTAAATATTTCTGTAGCAGCGGCAATTATATTACAAGAGGTAACAACTAAGCTAAGAAAGTCTAATATTGCTTGGCAATTATCAACAAAAGAGAAGGAGGAATTGTATTTTGATTGGGTACAGAAATCAATAAAAAATAGTGCAAAAATACAAGCACATTATCATCAAGAAATAAAAGAAAAGTAACTACGGTTTAACAATTACTTCTTTAACGGTAGCAGTAGAATCACAACGTTTTACCAATAAGCTTATGTTTTCTAATGTTTTAACACCAGTAATATAATATTCGGCACAAGGTTTTTGTCTTGGTGCTCCTTTGCTAAAATTAACATCTCCGGTATGTAAGATGGTGCTTATTTTTAAGGTATCTATCTCAAACTTTTGCATTGCATTTTTTGCATCATCAGAATACAATCGTTGTTTTATACGAATCGATTTTAATGTTCTTGCATCCATACCATAATCAAATGTTGCTTTTTTCTTTTGCCAGAAAAAATACACACCAATACAGCCTAATGATAAACCCACTAAATAATATCCTATTCGTTTTAAAAGCATTGTAAAATTTTGAATTGCAAAGGTACTTTTTTGTTATGATAAAGTATCTTATAATATTAATAAATTAATATCTCTAAAAGGAATATCAAACCAATTTGCTACGGTTCTATTTGTTAAAACACCATGGTAAAAATACATACCGTTGCGCAAACTTTTATCAAATTTTGCCGCATTTTCGAAACCGCCTTCTTCTGCGATGTCTAATAAATAAGGAGTAAAAATATTACTAATAGAAACAGAAGCAGTTCTTGCATATCGTGCTGGTATATTAGGTACACAATAATGTACTACACCATGTTTTATAAACGTAGGGTTTTTATGTGTGGTAACGTTAGAGGTTTCAAAACAACCACCTCTATCAATACTAACATCTATAATAACAGCGCCTTCTTTCATGGTTTCTATCATTTCTTGTGTTGCACAAATTGGCGATCTATTTTTGCCTCTAATTGCACCAATGGCAACATCTGCTCGCATTAATGCTTTTGCAACAGATTTTGGTTGCAAAGTAGAAGTGTATATAGGTGCGTTTAAACTGCTCTGTAATTTGCGTAATTTGGTAATAGAATTATCGAAAATTTTTACGCGAGCACCCAAACCAATAGCTGTTCTTGCTGCAAATTCGCCAACGGTACCTGCGCCAAAAATAACAACGCTAGTAGGCGGTACACCACCAATGTTTCCTAATAATAAACCATTACCAACATTGGTGCCACTCATTAATTCGGCAGCAATTAAAACAGATGCAGTACCTGCAATTTCACTTAAAGATTTTACAATTGGGTAAGTGTCATGTTCATCTTTTATATAATCAAAGGCAACAGCGGTGATTCGTTTTTTTGATAATAAATGAAAGTAATTTTTGTTTTGTGTTTTTAGTTGAAGTGAAGAAATTAAAATTGTCTTCGGATTCATGTATTCAATTTCTTTTTCGCTCGGTGGTGCAACTTTTAATACAATATTACATTTAAAAGCTTCTTCTGTATTGTAAGATATTTTTGCCCCTGCATCGGAATATTCTTTGTCTGAATAATTTGCATTTTTGCCTGCACCAGTTTCTAAAACAACTCGATGACCATGTGCAGATAATGCAGAAACAGCATCTGGAGTTAAGCAAACTCTTTTTTCACCAGAATAGGTTTCTTTGGGCAAGCCAATAAACAATTCTCCTTTTTGCTTTTTTATTTCTAAGGTTTCTTCTTGCGGAAGCAACTCTTCTTTACTGAAAGGAGAAAATGAACTCATGATTTTATCTTATTTGAATATTTCTTTGTTGGTCTTCTAAAATAGTTAGCTCAATTTTAAGAGCTTCTAAAGGTAATAAATTTTCAATATTTTCTGGCCATTCTATCAAACACCAGTTTTTTGAGTCAAAATACTCATCTATTCCCATATCTAAGGCCTCTTCTTCGTCTTCTATTCTGTAGAAATCGAAATGATATACGATTTCATTTTCTTTAGTTTGATATTCGTTTACCAAAGAAAATGTAGGAGAAGAGATGCGATCTAAAACACCCAGTTGTTTGCAAATTTCTTTGATAAGTGTTGTTTTACCAACACCCATTTCTCCAAAAAACAACAATGTTTTGTGTTCTTTTTTAGAAATAATTGCTGCGGCAATTTCAGAAACTTGATTTAAAGTATAGTTTTTGTTCATTTTATAGTTAAAAATGTAAAAATAATAAACCTTAAAGTTATTTTAATGTCTTTGAAGTTTATTTTAAATGAAATAATTATGTAGCCCAGATTGAAACGGCATCCTTTTTATGTGATGTAACTTTATAGACTTGATCTAAACATAACAAATGCTTAACAAGATTAAAAGTTATTGCTATTTAAACTGCATAAAAAGATATAGTAGAAAGCTGGAAAAAGCTTCAAAAAAATATAATTATAATACAGTTATTTTGGGCTATATATTGCACACGGAATAATGACTTCTTCTAATGAAATACCGCCATGCTGATAGGTGTTTTTATAGTATTTTACAAAATGGTTAAAGTTGTTTGGGTAGGCAAAAAACAGGTCTTCTTTAGCAAAGATAAAAGGACTATTCATCGATATTGAAGGTAAAAATATATCTTTCGGATTTTTTACTGCGTACACATTTTTTTCTTCATATGTTAAGCTTTTACCAGTCTTGTAACGAAGGTTTGCACTAATATTTTTGTCGCCAATAACTTTGCTGGGTTGTTTGCAATTAATGGTACCATGGTCTGTGGTAATAATTAATTTTTGCCCAAGTTGCTGTGCTTTTTGTATGATTTCGAATAAAGGAGAGTTCTTAAACCAACTTAAAGTTAAGCTTCTGTATGCTTTATCATCGCCAGCTAACTCTTTAATGACTTCCATTTCTGTTTTAGAATGCGATAGCATGTCAACAAAATTGTATACAACTGCAGTTAAATCGTTTTCTTTAGTGCCATTGTAATTTTCTGCCAACTCTTTACCGTTTTTAAGGTTGGTAATTTTATAGTATTCATGTTTAATGTTTAGTCCTAATCTTTTAATTTGTGAAGATAAAAACTCTTTTTCATGCAAATTCATTCCGCCTTCATCGGTATCATTTTTCCAGAATTCAGGATATTTTTTTTCCATATCTAGTGGCATCAAACCAGAAAAAATAGCATTTCTTGCATATTGAGTTGCGGTAGGTAGTATTGAAAAATAAGAATGTTCTTCTTCCTTTTTAAAATGGTTGTTTATAATAGGTTCTAAAATTCGGTATTGATCGAAACGCAAATTATCAATTACAACCCATAAAACACCTTGTTCTTTGCTTAGTTGGGGTGCCACGTAATTTTTGAATAAAGTATGTGAAAATGTTGGTTTATCTTCAGAAGTTAAATACTCCTGGTAATTCTTTTTTATAAATTTTAAAAATTGATTGTTGGCTTCTTGTTTTTGGCTTTCTAATATACCTAACATACCGGTATCGTTAATATTTTCTAGCTCAAGCTCCCAATGAATTAGTTTTTTGTATAACTCTATCCAATCTTGGTAAGTAGTTACCATTCCCATATCCATAGAAATTTTACGAAACTCTTGCTGATAATTTGCTGTTGTTTTTTCTGAGACCAATCTAGAGTTGTCTAAATTCTTTTTTAAACTTAAAAGAATTTGATTCGGATTTACAGGCTTAATCAAATAATCTGCAATTTTAGAGCCAATGGCTTCTTCCATAATATATTCTTCTTCACTTTTGGTAATCATTACCACAGGTAAATTTTGCTGTTGCTGTTTTATAGCCGCAAGTGTATCTAAACCAGACAAGCCTGGCATGTTTTCATCTAAAAAAATAATATCAAAATTTTGTTCGGCAACCAAATCAATTGCATCGGCACCATTTGTACAAGAAACTACCGTGTAATTTTTACTTTCTAAAAATAGAATGTGGGGTTTTAGCAATTCAATTTCATCATCTACCCATAAAATTTGTATCTGGCTCATATATTGTATTTATTTCTAAGATTAGAACGATAAAAATACATATTTGTTATTCTAGAAAGAGCTTATAAATGATAAAATATTGCCAATTATAATACGCTAATGATTAGATTGTAGAATAGGATTGAAAATGACTGTTTAAAGTTTGGTTGATTTGCCTATAAATAATAAAAAATCAGCAAAACAAATTATTGTGAAACTATAAATTTGTATTTTGCCATTTATTGAAAAAATGAACCTTTTGAAGAATAAAATACCCAATAAATTAAAAATATTGAATGACCCTATTTATGGTTTTATTCAAATATCAAATGCATTAATTTTTGATATTATAGAACATCCTTATTTACAGCGTCTCAGAAGAATAACGCAAATGGGGTTTTCTAACTTGGTATATCCTGGTGCTAATCATACCCGTTTTCATCATGCAATAGGGTGTATGCATTTAATGCAAAAAGCTGTCAATGTTTTAAGGCTAAAACAAGTTGCAATTTCGAAAGAAGAAGAAACAGCTTTGTATGTGGCTATTTTATTACACGATATTGGTCATGGTGCTTTTTCTCATGCATTAGAGCATAGTATTGTTAGTGGTATTTCTCATGAAGAGATTTCTTTAAAATTTATGCAAAAGTTAAATGCCGAGTTTGATGGACAATTATCATTAGCAATTCAGATTTTTGAAGGCAATTATTCTCGTAAGTTTATGTGTCAGTTAATCTCTAGTCAGTTAGATGTAGATCGATTAGACTATTTAAAGCGAGATAGTTTTTATACCGGTGTTACAGAGGGTAATATTTCTTCGGATCGATTAATAGCCATGATGAATGTTAAAGATGATGCCTTGGTCATAGAGGAAAAAGGAATTTATTCTGTTGAAAAATTTTTAATGGCAAGGCGTTTAATGTATTGGCAAGTTTATTTACATAAAACAGGCTTGGTGGCAGAAAACATGTTGGTTAATGTTTTAAAAAGAGCCAAACAATTGGCAGAGCAGGGCAAAGATTTATATGCAAGTACTGCTTTAAAATACTTTTTGTACAACCCAATATCTAAAGCAAATTTTAATGAAGAAACATTACGTAAATTTTCTATTTTAGATGATTATGATATTTTGTCTGCCATAAAAGAATGGATGCATCATGAAGATAAAGTACTTTCTACATTGTCTAAAATGATTATTGATAGAAAATTGTTACGTATTGAAATTCAGGAAGACGTATTTACTGAATTGCAAATAGAGACTCGTATTAAAAAAGCAATGAAGAAGTTAGATGTTTCTGAAAACGAAGCCCAATTTTTTGTTTTTTCTAAAAAAATAGTGAATCAGGCGTACCAACAAGACAAGCCTATTTTTATACGTAATAAAAAAGGACAGTTGAAAGATATTGCAAAAGCTTCTGATCAATTAAACATTCAGGCACTCACAAATCCTGTTGTTAAACATTTTATTTGCTATCCAAAGTAAAAAGAGATTAGCCAAATCACTATAAATTTTATATTTTTGCATTTGATGAAATTTACAACAAAACAAATAGCTACTCTTTTAGATGGCGATATAGAAGGGAATCCGGATGAAGAGGTTTCTACACTTTCTAAAATAGAAGAAGGTAAAAAAGGTTCTTTATCTTTTTTGTCTAACCCTAAATACAACTCATACTTATACACAACAAATGCATCTATCGTAATCATTAATAAAGACTTTTTATTAGAGAAAGAGATAGATACTACGCTGATTAGAGTAGAAAATGCCTACGAATCTTTTTCTAAATTACTAGCATTTTACAATGAAGTAAAAAATGATAAAGTAGGTGTAGAGCAACCTAGTTTTGTATCAACTTCGGCTAAAATAGGAACAAACGGGTATTTAGGTGCTTTTTCTTACATAGGAGAAAATGTTGTTATTGGTAATAATGTAAAAATTTACCCGAACTCATATATTGGTGATAATACTGTGATAGGCGATAATACAATCATTTTTGCAGGTGTTAAAATATATTCTGAAACTGTGATCGGGAAAAATTGTAAAATACATTCAGGCGTAGTAATAGGATCTGATGGTTTTGGTTTTGCTCCTGATAATGACGGAGAATATACCGCAATACCTCAAATAGGAAATGTTGTTTTAGAAGACAATGTAGATATTGGTGCAGCTTCTACTATTGATAGAGCCACACTAGGGTCTACTATCATTAGAAAAGGGGTAAAGTTAGATAATCAAATACAGATAGCACACAATGTAGAAATTGGCAAGCATACTGTAATTGCCTCACAAACTGGCGTTGCAGGATCTACCAAAATAGGGAGTCACTGTATGATTGGTGGTCAAGTTGGTGTTGCAGGTCATGTAAAAATAGGTAACAACGTAAAAGTACTTGCGCAATCTGGCGTTACTAAAAACGTTAAAGAGAATCAAATAATTAGTGGTACACCAGCTTTTAAAGTTTTAGACTACAATAGAAGTTCGGTGCATTTTAAAAATTTACCAAAAATAGTATCAAAAGTTAATCAACTAGAAAAAGAGTTGAGGGGGAAAAAATAAATTGAATATGAGTAAGAAACAAAAAACGATTCAAAAAGAAGTAAGTTTATCTGGTGTTGGTATTCATACTGGTAACACCGTAAATATGACTATAAAACCTGCTCCTGTAAATCATGGATTTGCGTTTAGTAGAGTAGATTTAGAGGGTGCACCTATTATTGCTGCAAAAGCAGAGTATGTTGTAAACACACAAAGGGGAACCAATTTAGAGAAAAACGGTGTTCAAATTCAAACTTCAGAGCATGTTTTAGCGGCTGCTGTTGGTTTAGATATCGACAATTTATTAATTGAGTTAGATTCTTCTGAGCCTCCTATTATGGATGGTTCTTCGAAATATTTTATAGAAGCATTAGAAAAAGCAGGCATACAAGAACAAGATGCAGATATAGAAGAATATGTAGTAAAAGAAATTATTTCTTACAAAGATGAGGCTACTGGTAGTGAAATTATTTTAATGCCTTCTGATGAGTATCAAGTAACCACAATGGTTGATTTTGGTACAAAAATATTAGGCACACAAAATGCAACACTGCAGAAAATGTCTGATTTTAAAGAACAGATCGCTGCAGCAAGAACCTTTAGTTTTTTACATGAAATTGAAATGTTAATAGAAAATGACCTTATAAAAGGAGGTGATTTAAATAATGCTATTGTATATGTAGACAAAGAGTTGTCTAACGATACGATGCAAAAATTAAAAAAGGCATTTAACAAAAAAGACATTGCTGTTAAGCCAAACGGTATTTTAGATAACTTAACATTGCATTGGGCAAATGAAGCGGCTAGACACAAGTTGTTAGATGTTATTGGCGATTTAGCTTTGGTAGGTATTAGAATTAAAGGAAAAGTAATTGCTAACAAACCAGGACATTTAATTAATACATTATTTGCTAAAAAATTAGCAAAGATGATTAAGCTAGAAAAAAGAAACAATGTACCTGCATATAACTTAAATGAAACACCTTTGATGGATATTCATCAAATTATGGATGTTTTACCTCACAGACCACCCTTTTTACTAATAGATAGAATATTAGAACTTTCTGATACGCATGTTGTTGGTATGAAAAATGTAACAATGAACGAAAATTTCTTTGTAGGACATTTTCCAGGATCACCTGTGATGCCTGGTGTTTTACAGGTAGAAGCCATGGCACAATGTGGTGGTGTATTGGTTTTAAATACAGTACCAGACCCAGAGAATTATCTAACTTATTTTATGAAGATGGATAATGTAAAATTTAAGCAAAAAGTTTTACCAGGAGATACTGTTATTTTTAAATGCGAATTAATAACACCAATTAGAAGAGGTATTTGTCATATGCAAGCCTATGCGTATGCCAATGGTAAATTGGTAGCAGAAGCAGAATTAATGGCGCAAATTTCAAAAATAAAATAACTATGAATCAACCATTAGCTTACGTTCATCCCCAAGCAAAAATAGCTAGAAATGTAGTTATAGAGCCATTTACAACCATTCATAATAATGTTACTATAGGTTCTGGTACTTGGATAGGATCTAACGTTACCATTATGGAAGGTGCTAGAATAGGTAAAAACTGTAGGATTTTTCCGGGTGCAGTTATTTCTGCAATTCCGCAAGACTTAAAGTTTGATGATGAAGAGACCACAGTAGAAATTGGCGATAATGTAACTATAAGAGAATGTGTTACTATCAACAGAGGTACTTCTGATAGAATGAAAACAAAAATTGGAGACAATTGTTTGATTATGGCATATTGTCACTTAGCGCATGATACTTTTGTTGGTGAAAATTGTATTTTTTCTAACAATACAACATTAGCAGGTCATGTAACTATTGGTAACAACGTAGTGCTTGCAGGTATGGTGGCTATTCATCAATTTGCATCAGTTGGTAATCATGCCTTTGTAACAGGCGGTTCTTTGGTTAGAAAAGATGTACCACCATTTGTTAAAGCCGCAAGAGAGCCACTATCTTATGTAGGTATAAACTCTGTAGGATTGAGAAGAAGAGGTTTTACAACCGAAAAAATTAGAGAAATTCAGAATATTTATAGAATACTATTTCAGCAAAATTATAACTATACACAAGCGATAGATATTATTGAGGCAGAAATGGAAGCAACAACAGAACGTGATGAAATTGTGCAGTTTATAAAAGACTCGCACAGAGGAATTATGAAAGGTTATTATAAAGCAAATTAAACATATAGAAATGGCAACAACATCAGATATTAGAAACGGATTATGTATTAAGTATAACAATGATATCTATAAAATAGTAGAATTTTTACACGTAAAGCCAGGTAAAGGTCCAGCTTTTGTAAGAACAAAATTAAAGAGTGTAACCAACGGTAAAGTAGTAGATAATACTTTTCCTGCAGGTAGAAAAATTGATGATGTTCGAGTAGAAACCCATAAATTTCAATTTTTATACAATGATGGCGAGTTTTATCATTTTATGAATGAAGCAGATTATACACAAATTCGTTTGTTAGAAGCTGCTTTAGATAACCCTGGGTTAATGAAAGAAGGAGAAATAGTAACTATAATTATTAATTCTGAAGATAACATGCCGTTGTCTGTAGAGTTACCAGCAAGTGTAATTTTAGAAGTAACAGCAACAGAGCCAGGTGTAAAAGGTAATACAGCGACCAACGCAACTAAACCAGCCACTGTAGAAACTGGCGCTTCTGTAAATGTGCCTTTATTTATTAATGAAGGTGATAAAATTAAAGTAGAAACAACTAAAGGTACTTACCAAGAAAGAATTAAAGAATAATTACTTTTAATAGTAAGTATGAAATTTAAAAAATTACAAACACTAAAACAAATAGCAACACTAATAGATGCAAAATTTATTGGTGATGCTTTTTTTTCTATTTCAGGTATTAATGAAATTCATGTTGTAGAAAGTGGTGATATTGTTTTTGTAGATCATCCAAAGTATTATGACAAAGCATTAAATTCTGCGGCAACAACGATTCTAATCAACAAAGAAGTTGAGTGCCCAGAAGGAAAATCATTATTAATTTCCGAAGATCCATTTAGAGATTTTAATAAAATAACCAATCATTTTAATCCGTTTATAGCATCAAAAGAAAGCATTGCAGATACTGCTGTTATTGGAGAAGGAACAATTATACAGCCAAATGTTTTTATTGGTAACAATGTTGTTATTGGTAAAAATTGCGTCATACACCCAAATGTTACTATTTATGATGATAGTATTATTGGTAACAATGTAACGATTCATGCAAATACAGTTTTAGGAGCCGATGCTTTTTATTATAAGAATAGAGCAACAGGTTTTGATAAATTGATTTCTGGAGGTAGAGTAGTGTTAGAAGATGATGTAGATTTGGGTGCTTCTTGTACAATTGATAAAGGAGTTACTGGAGATACAACCATAGGTAAAGGGACTAAAATAGACAACCAAGTACATGTTGGACATGATACACGTATCGGAAAAAAGTGTTTAATAGCCTCTCAAACAGGTATTGCAGGTTGTGTAGTTATAGAAGACGAGGTTACAATTTGGGGACAAGTTGGTACAAATAGTGGAATTATAATTGGTAAAGGAGCTGTTATTTTAGGGCAAACTGGTGTTACAAAATCTGTTGCTGGTGGTAGAAGCTATTTTGGAACCCCAATATCAGAATCTAGAGAAAAATTAAAAGAATTAGCTGAAATAAAACGTTTTTTAAAAGAACGAAAGAAATCTTAATTTTCTTTTTTAAAACACCTAAAAAAGTTATTTTTGCATCACAATAAATAAAAAGCAAACCAATGAGTGTTTTAGTAAATAAGAATTCAAAAATTATAGTTCAAGGTTTTACAGGTAGTGAAGGTACTTTTCATGCTGGTCAAATGATTGATTATGGAACAAACGTTGTTGGAGGTGTAACTCCAGGAAAAGGAGGTCAAGTTCATCTAGGTAAACCAGTTTTTAATACTGTTTTAGAGTCTGTACAAAAAGTAGGTGCAGATACTTCTATTATTTTTGTGCCGCCTGCTTTTGCTGCTGATGCAATTATGGAGTCTGCTGATGCAGGTATTAAAGTAATTATTTGTATTACAGAAGGTATTCCTACTGCAGATATGGTAAAGGTAAAAGCTTACATAGATGGTAAAGATTGTAGATTAGTTGGGCCTAACTGTCCGGGTGTAATTACACCAGATGAAGCTAAAGTTGGTATTATGCCAGGTTTTATCTTTAAAAAAGGTAAAGTAGGGATTGTTTCTAAATCAGGTACATTAACTTACGAAGCTGCAGACCAAGTTGTAAAACAAGGTTTTGGTATTACTACTGCAATTGGTATTGGTGGAGATCCTATTATTGGAACTACTACTAAAGAAGCAGTAGAGTTGTTAATGAATGATGCAGAAACAGAGGCAATTGTAATGATTGGTGAAATTGGTGGAAACCTAGAGGCTGAAGCAGCTAAATGGATTAAAGCTGATGGAAATAGAAAGCCAGTTGTAGGTTTTATTGCTGGTCAAACAGCTCCTGCAGGTAGAACAATGGGGCATGCAGGTGCCATTGTTGGTGGAGCAGATGATACTGCGCAAGCAAAAATGAAAATTTTAGCAGAAAACGGAATTCATGTAGTAAGTTCTCCAGCAAAAATAGGAGAGATGATTGCTAAAGTTCTAAAAAAATAAATATCATATTAAACTGTTAAAGTTTAAAAATAAAATAGTTTTAAATCCGTTGAATTTGTAAATTCAACGGATTTTTTATTTCAACTTAAATTAATAACTATGAAAAAATTAAAATTAGTATGTATTAGTTTTTTATTAGTTGCAGCTGTTAGCTGTAAAACTAATAACGAAAAAACGTACAACGCTACTACTAAAAAAGATGGTAATGGTCTTGCTTTTGAAACGGTAGAAAACGACCCAACTGGGTTGCGTTTGTATACTTTAGAAAATGGATTAAAGGTTTATTTAAGTCAGAATTCTGATGAACCTAAAATTCAAACTTATATTGCAGTAAGAGCTGGGTCTAATTACGATCCTAAAGAATCTACTGGTTTGGCTCATTATTTAGAACACATGGTTTTTAAAGGAACACACAAAGTTGGAACTGCAAACTGGGAAAAAGAAAAAACATATTTAGAGAGAATAGCATCTTTATACGAGCAACACAGAGCAGAAAACGATGCCGATAAAAAATTAGCACTCTATAAAGAAATAGATAAAGTTTCTTTAGAAGCATCTAACTATTCAATAGCAAATGAATACGATAAAATGACCGCTTCTTTGGGGGCAACTGGTACAAATGCTTATACTTGGTTTGAGCAAACTGTGTACACAAATAAAATTCCTGCTAACGAATTTGATAAATGGGTAGATTTAGAGGCAGAAAGATTTAGTACGCTAGTATTAAGGTTGTTTCATACAGAATTAGAAGCAGTTTTTGAAGAATTTAATAGAGGGCAGGATAACGATTTTAGAAAGCAATATGCAGCTATGTTAGATGGTTTGTTTCCTAATCATCCATACGGGCAGCAAACAACTATAGGTACGGCAGCTCATTTAAAAAATCCTTCTATGGTAGATATTCATAACTATTTTAACAAATATTATGTGCCTAATAATATGGCAGTTATTTTAGTAGGCGACTTTGAGTTTGAGCCAACAATCAATAAAATAAACCAAACTTTTGGCAAATTTGAACGAAAAGAATTAACACACCCTAATTTACCAAAAGAAGCTACAATTACAACACCGGTTGTAAATGAAGTTTTTGGACCAACATCAGAATCAATTTCTATAGCATACAGATCAGAAGGAGTGAATAGCGATCAAGAGAAATTTATAACCTTATGCGATATGATTATGGCTAACGGAAATGCAGGTATTATCGATTTAAACCTAAATCAAAAACAATTGGTACAAAGAGCAAGTTGTTCGCCAACTTTTTTAAATGATTATGGGTATCATTCTTTTACAGGATCACCTAAATCTGGCCAAACACTAGATGAGGTTAAAGATTTGTTATTAGCACAAATTGAAAAATTAAAAAACGGAGAGTTTGAAGATTGGATGATTGCTGCTGTTGTTAATGATTTAAAACTGAGTCAGACCAAACAATACGAAAACAACTCTGCGTTGGCAGATACTTATGTAGATGCTTTTATTTATCAACAAGATTGGTCTAAAAGAGTTCAGTTTTTAGATGATTTAAAAAAAATTACAAAAGAAGAATTGGTTGCTTTCGCAAATGAATTTTATCAAAATAACTATGTAGTTACGTATAAGAAAAAAGGTGCAGATAAAAATATTGTAAAAGTTGCCAATCCTGGTATTACTCCTGTAAATTTAAACAGAGGTAAAAGTTCAGCATTTTTAAATGCCTTTAATAAAAAAGAATCTAAACCATTACAACCTCAATTTATAGATTATAAGACCGCTATAAAAGAGACAAAAACTACAAACGGTATTAAAGTTTCTTATGTGTTAAATGAAAAGAATGATTTGTTTGACATGAATATTATTTTTGATATGGGTAGTGATAATGATAAAAAATTATCTTTAGCTGCTGGCTATTTAGAATATATTGGTACCGATGTTTACAGTAACGAAGCCTTAAAAAAAGAATTTTATAAATTAGGTATTTCTTATTATGTAAGTACAGCTGCAGATAAAACTTATGTTGGTTTAAGCGGTTTAAAAGAAAATTTACCAAAAGGATTAACCTTATTAGAGCATCTTTGGGACAATGCAAAAGCAGATAAAGATGCTTATGATAAATATGTAGAAAAAATTTATAAAGGTAGGCAAGATGGTAAAACTCAAAAAGGGAACATTCTTTTTAATGGGTTGATGAACTTCGGTAAATATGGCGAGAACTCTCCTTTAAGAGATATTATGCAAATAGATGAATTAAAAGCTATCAATCCAGATGAATTAGTTGCTTTAATTAAAGATATGAAAAACTATAAGCAACGAATTTTTTATTATGGTAAAGATGTAGATGCTGCAGTATCGGCTTTAAACGAAAATCACAAAGTATTTGGTGATTTAAAAGCGTATCCTGAAGCAAAAAAGTACGTAGAAACTGAAACAGGAGATAACGTGTTTTTTACAAATTACGATATGGTACAAACAGAATTGATCTTTTTAGCAAAAGGGGCACCATTTCAACCAGAAAATATGGCTGCTTCATCGTTGTTTAATACATATTTTGGTAGTGGATTATCTTCAATTGTTTTTCAAGAAATTAGAGAATCTAAGTCTTTGGCTTATTCTGCTTTTGCTTCTTACAGCAATGCCTCTAAAAAAGACGCACCTAATTATGTTATGGCTTATGTGGGTACGCAGGCAAATAAATTAGAGCAAGCAGTAGATGCAATGATGCAGTTAATGAATGATATGCCAGAGGCAGACAAACAGTTTGAAGCAGCAAAAGAAGCTACTTTAAAAAAGTTAGCAGCACAAAGAATTACAAAGTCTAATATTTTTTGGTCTTATGAAAGGTTGCAGAAATTAGGAATTGACAATGATCATAGAGAAGTGATGTATAACACCATACAAAATATGACCATAGCCGATTTAAAAGCTTTCTTTAATAAAAATATTAAAGGAGAATCTTATAATGTAATGGTAATTGGTAACAAAAAGGATTTGAATGTAAAATCTCTTCAAAAACTTGGTAAAATAAGAGAACTAGAAATTGATTATTTGTTTAATTATATAGACAAAAAAGAAGTTAAATTATAATTTATAATAATTAAAACAACTTAAAACTCGTAAAATAAATTTGTTTTGCGAGTTTTTTAATTTTAGTATATTTGACACCTTAAAACAACACTATTATATGAAGTTATTAGAAAATAAATCTGCAATTATTACAGGGGCAACAAGAGGTATTGGTCGTGGTATTGCTATAGAATTTGCAAAACAAGGCGCCAATGTAGCTTTTACATATAGTTCTTCTGTAGATGCAGCAAATACTTTAGAAGAAGAGTTAAAAGCGTTCGGAGTTTCTGCAAAAGGATATCAATCAAATGCAGCAAATTTTGATGCCGCTCAAGAATTAGCAAAAGAGGTGTTAAATGAGTTTGGTGCTATTGATATTTTAGTAAATAACGCAGGTATTACAAAAGATAATTTGTTAATGAGAATTACTGAAGATGATTTTGATAAAGTATTAGAAGTAAATTTAAAATCGGTATTTAATTTAACAAAAGCAGTTATAAGACCAATGATGAAGCAGCGTAACGGCTCTATCATAAATATGAGTTCTGTAGTAGGGATTAAAGGAAACGCAGGGCAGTCTAATTATGCGGCATCTAAAGCAGGTATTGTTGGTTTCTCTAAATCTGTTGCCTTAGAATTAGGGTCTAGAAATATTAGAAGTAACGTAGTTGCGCCTGGCTTTATAGAAACAGAAATGACTGCTAAATTAGATGAAGCAACTGTACAAAGCTGGCGAGATGGAATTCCATTAAAAAGAGGTGGTCAGCCAATAGATATTGCAAATGCATGTGTGTTTTTAGCATCTGATATGAGTGCTTATATTACAGGGCAAACCTTGTCTGTAGATGGTGGTATGAACTAAGCATTTTATAAACATTAACTTAAAAAACTTCAATAATAACTTATTGAAGTTTTTTTATGTATATAAAATAAAGAAAACTCCTAAAAGAATTCCGAATAAAGGCACTAGTTTTTTACGCTTATTTTGCTCTTTAAAAAGCAGACCGCCAACAACAACAGCAATTAAAATCTGGCTTCTTTTAATAGCAGATAATAGCATTATTAAAGCATCAGGGTCTTGTAGCGCTTTAAAATAAAAATAATCTGCAGTTTGTAATAAAATACCAACAGCAGGTATAGACCATCTAAATTTAAAAACTTTTCTTTTTTCTTGATACGGAAACCAAGTAATAGCCAGTATAATTAATAAAATAACAATGGTGTAAAAGCAAAACCAAAACTGTAATGTTTGCGGATTTAAAGTTAAACTCTGAATCAAAAATTTATCATACAAACCACTAGAAGCCCCTAAAAAAGTAGCGCCTATGATGGCAAAAATCCATTTGTTTTTCTTGAAATTGATGCCTTCTTTTTTTCCTATTTTAGAATACATTAAAACAGATAAAATAATAAGAAAAAAACCAATCCATTGCCAAAAACTAGGACTTTCATTATAAATAAAAATGGCTCCAATAAAAGTAAAGAAAGGCCCTGCAGAACGAATAGGAGTAACGATTGTAATAGGTAAGTGCTTTAGTGCTTGATAGTCCAAAACCCAAGAAGAAGCCATTATCATAGATTTTATAGCAATAAAACCATGTGTTTTTAAAGAAATACTTGTAATGTAAAAACCAATCTCTTTAAAGTATTCAGGATAAATAAGAGAGCCTAAATAGAAGGGAAGTATTAGTAAAAAACCAGCGACTATTGTACCTAAAAGCACAGGAAACACTTCATTACCTTGCACAGCATGTTTTTTACATAAGTTGTGTAAGCCTAAAAATAATGCCGCTAAAAGTCCTAAATACATCCACATAATGGCGGCAAAGATACTTTAAAGAAAAACTTTCTATTGTAAAAAACACCCATATTTTTACTATAAATTAAAATAATTAATAACAATTCAAATTATAGTATTCCTAATAAAGAGGAGTATCTTTGCCAAAAACAATAGTAATGTTAAAATCATTTTCAGCTTTAGGGGTTCATAAAGAATTAGAAACTCGATTAGCAAAGTTAGCAATTACAGTTCCTACTACTGTTCAAGAAAAAGCCATCCCTTTTATTCTTCATAAAAAGAAAGATATGGTTGTTTTAGCAAAAACGGGTTCTGGTAAAACAGCAGCTTTTGGGGTTCCGTTATTGCAGAAAATTAAAGCAGAAGAAACGCAAATACAGGTTTTAATTCTAGCGCCTACTAGAGAATTGTGTAGTCAAATTTATCAGAATTTAGTTTCATTTTCTTCGGATGATCAACAAAAGAAGATAGTTTCTATTACAGGAGGAACTCCAATAAAACCTCAAATAGAAAGCATCAAAAGCAAACCGAACATTGTAGTTGCTACACCAGGTAGGTTGGTAGATTTAGTAGAAAGAAAAACGATAAACATTACAAAAATTAGTTATTTAGTTTTAGATGAGGCAGACGAAATGGTTACTGCTTTAAATGAAGAGTTAGTAGCTATTATTGCAGAAATTCCTAAAATAAGAAGAACATTGTTGTTTACGGCGACCATGCCAGGTACCATAAAGCAATTGGTACAGAACTACATGTCTAAACACGTTACGTATTTAGAGACAGACATAGAACCTTTAGCTAAAAGAGGTATTGAGCACCAATATGTTGTGGTAAAACCAATAGAAAAACTAGATGTTTTAATGCATTTTTTAACCACAAAAGAAAACGAACGTGGTATAATTTTTTGTAAAACAAAAGCAGCAGTTAATAAATTAGCTAAAAATTTAGCCATTCATAAGTTTTCTTCTGGTGCTTTGCATGGTAGTTTATCTCAAGGAATTAGAGATCGTGTGATGGAGCAGTTTAGAGCTGGAAATATAGATATATTGGTGGCAACAGATTTGGCGGCAAGAGGTATTGATGTTAAAGAAATTTCGTATGTTGTAAATTATCATTTACCAGATAGGTATGAGACGTATGTGCACCGAAGCGGAAGAACTGCAAGAGCAGGGGCTACAGGGCTTTCTTTAAGTGTAATTCAAGAAGAAGAATTAGAAGAAATTCCTGAGTTTGAAGAAGATTTGGGGTTGGTTTTTACCGCATATAAAAAAGCAGATGCAAAAAGTATTGAAGAAAATAATACGTTGCTATGGGCTAAAAAAATCTTTAAAACGAAACCAAATCGTACATTATCTGAAAATTTGAAATCAGAGATTAAAACTATTTTTCATCACCTTACAAAAGAGGAGTTGATTGATAAGTTAGTGGCAAATTATGTGGCCAATAACTCGGCTACTAAAACAATAGCATCAAATTCTAACAAGAAGAAAAAGAAATAGAGATGGCAAATACTATTAAAACACAGCAAGATATATTAGCAAAGTTGCAAATAGAAACTTTAAACCCGATGCAAGTAGAGGCTGTTGGGGTTATAAAAAAGAATGCAAATACAATTTTGCTTTCTCCTACAGGAACAGGAAAAACATTGGCTTTTTCTTTACCGTTGCTAGAAATGTTAGATTCAGAAAATAAAGAAGTGCAAGCTTTAATTTTGGTGCCTTCTAGAGAGTTAGCAATACAAATAGAGCAGGTAATTAGGTCTATGGGATCTGGTTATAAAGTAAATGCAGTGTATGGTGGTAGACCGATGTCTAAAGATAAAATAGAGCTTAAGCATATCCCTGCCATTTTAATAGGTACACCCGGAAGAATATCTGACCATTTTGCGAATGATCGTTTTTCTAAAGACGCTATTAAAACGTTAATTTTAGACGAGTTTGACAAGTCTTTAGAAGTTGGTTTTGAGTATGAAATGCGCAATATTATTAATCAATTAAAAACTTTAGATAAAAGGATATTAACTTCTGCAACACAAGGAGTTGAGATTCCAGATTTTGTTGATTTAAAGAATGCAAGAACCATCAATTATTTAAAAGGAAAAAGAACCTCTCAGCTAAATTTTAAGACTGTTATTTCTCCGAATAAAAATAAGTTAAAAACATTGCTAAATTTAGTACAGCATATTGGTAATGAACCTGGTATTGTTTTTTGTAACTTAAAAGATTCTATTACTCAATTGAGTTCTTTTTTAGAGGAAAATAAAATTAGTCATGCTTGTTTTTCTGGCGGAATGGAGCAAAAGGATAGAGAACGTGCCTTAATTAAATTTAGAAACGGAACCTGTCAGTTATTAATTGCAACAGATTTGGCGGCACGTGGTATTGATGTGCCAGAAATGAAGTTTATCATTCATTATGAATTGCCAAAGCACGAAGAAGAATTTATCCATAGAAACGGAAGAACAGCTAGGGTAAATGAAAAAGGAACTGCTTATATTCTGAAATGGGAGAATGAGCGAGTGCCAGATTTTATAAAAGAAAGTAAAGGAATTAACATCTCTAAAAAAGCAGCTCAAACTCCACAATATTGGGAAACTTTGTTTATTTCTGGTGGTAGAAAAGATAAAATATCTAAAGGAGATATTGCAGGCTTGTTTTTAAAGCAAGGTGGTATTTCTAAAGAGCAACTAGGTACTATTGAATTAAAACCCGACTGTGCTTTTGTTGCAATTCCGTTAACTTTGGCAGATGATTTGGTTGACAAACTAAACAATACCCGTTTAAAAAAGAAAAAAGTAAGAGTTACATTGTTGTAGTATGAGTGATAATAAAAACAATTTAGAGGTTGCGTCTTGTATACATACGTTGCAAAATCTATTAGAAGATACAAATAAAATTTTCGACTTACCAGAGGCGCAAAGAGTTGCGCTTTTTAAGGCTGCTGGCGCTTTGTCTAGACCAAATAGAGATGAATTTCAGCGTAGGAGAAAAGACGCTAAAAAAGCGGCAAAACGCAAGCAAATAGAAAGTGATAAACACGCAAGAAAATCTACCGGAATTAGATCTGCTAGAGAAGCGGCACTTTTTGTAGCGCCAAAGCTATTGGGAGCTGCAGAAATTACGAAAGAAACACCAGAGTTAGCATCCTCAAGAAATTGTTATGTATGTAAAACTGTTTTTACAAAATTACATCACTTTTACGATACGATGTGCACCAGTTGTGGCGATTTAAATTATGCCAAACGTTTTCAGACAACAGATTTAAAAGATCAAGTAGCGGTAATTACAGGTTCTCGACTAAAAATAGGCTATCATATTACCTTAATGTTGTTGCGTTCTGGGGCAACTGTTGTTGCAACTACCCGTTTTCCTGCAGATTCTGCAATTCGTTTTTCAAAAGAAGATGATTATAAGGATTGGAGTCATCGTTTGCACATACACGGCCTAGATTTAAGGCATATACCAAGTGTAGAAATATTTTGTAATTATATTGAGCAAAAGTACGATCGATTAGATATTTTAATAAACAATGCTGCACAGACGGTTAGAAGGCCTTCTGGTTTTTATTTCCATTTGATGGAAAATGAAAAGAAGCCGATAGATCAGTTACCAAAGTTGGCACAGAGGTTATTAGAAGATCATGAAAGTTGTTTAGAAGAATTGTCTAGTTTAAGTGTTGGCCCTTCTAAAAACGATAAAAATAATGTGTTGCCAGTAACTTGGCATGGGCCAGAACCAGGAATTGGACTTAGAAATTCGGCAGAATTATCTCAAATACCTTATAGTTTTGATAATTCTTTGCAAACTTCAGAGGTTTTTCCGGAAGGACAGTTAGATGCAGATTTACAACAAGTAGATTTAAGAAAAACAAATAGTTGGCGTTTACGATTGGGTGAAATAGAAACAACAGAAATGGTAGAAGTACAGTTGGTAAATGCTGTAGCGCCTTTCGTTTTGTGTAATCGGTTGTCTAACTTAATGATGAAAGAAAATACAGGTAAAAAGCATATTATAAATGTAACTGCGATGGAAGGGAAGTTTCATAGATTTAAAAAAGTAGACAGGCATCCGCATACAAATATGGCCAAAGCAGCCTTAAATATGCTTACACATACTTCTGCATCCACTTTTGCGAAGTCTGGTATTTATATGAATGCTGTAGATACAGGTTGGGTTACTGATGAAGATCCGGCAGAATTATCAAAGAAAAAAATAGAAACACACGATTTTCAACCGCCTTTAGATATTGTAGATGGTGCCGCACGTGTAATGGATCCGTTAATTGATGGCATAAATACAGGTAAACACTGGTGCGGAAAGTTTTTAAAAGACTACTTTCCAATAGATTGGTAGTTGGTTACTGAGGCAGTTTTTTAAAATAAAATAAAAAAAAGTGTTTAAAATGTTGTTTTTCAGAAAAATGGCATCATCTTTGCAAAAGAATAAATATTATAAATTTAATAACACTATTATGAGTAAAGGTACAGTAAAGTTTTTCAACGAAACAAAAGGATTTGGTTTTATCACTGAAGAAGGTGTAGAAAGAGATCATTTTGTACACGTTTCTGGTTTAGTAGACGAAATTAGAGAAGGTGACGAAGTTGAATTTGACTTAAAAGAAGGAAACAAAGGATTAAATGCAGTTAACGTAAAAGTTATCTAATATATATAATTTAAGTTTTTAAAAAAGCCCATCAATTTATTGATGGGCTTTTTATTTTTACAAAAAATAGTAGTTATTTTTTAGATGGCATGTTTATGTGCCTTGTATGAAGAACGAACTAAAGGTCCGCTTTCTACATACATAAAGCCCATTTCTAGGCCAATAGTTTCATATTTTTTAAATTGCTCTGGTGTTATAAACTCTTTTAAAGGCAAATGCTTTTTTGTAGGTTGTAAGTATTGACCAATTGTTAAAACATCTAAACCAACACCTTGTAAGTCTTTCATGGTTTGTATAACTTCTTCTTCGGTTTCACCAAGCCCAAGCATTAAACCTGTTTTGGTTCTCATACCATTTTCTTTTAAGTACTTTAAAACACCCAAGCTACGATCGTATTTTGCTTGTATGCGTACTTCTCTAGTTAATCTTCTTACAGTTTCCATGTTATGAGATACAACTTCTGGATGCACTTCGATAATACGATCTATCTGTTTTGTGTTTCCTTGAAAATCAGGAATTAAAGTTTCTAGAGTTGTTTTAGGGTTTGCTCTTCTAATCGCATCTACTGTTTCTGCCCATATAATAGAGCCACCATCTTTTAAATCGTCTCTATCTACAGAGGTAATAACGGCATGCTTAATCCCCATTATTTTTATAGAACGCGCTACTTTTTCTGGCTCATCCCATTCTACAGTATCTGGTCTTCCTGTTTTTACACCACAAAAACCACAAGAACGTGTGCAGATGTTTCCTAAAATCATAAAAGTAGCAGTACCTTCTCCCCAACATTCACCCATATTAGGGCAACTACCACTTGTACATATTGTATTTAGCTTATACTTGTCTACCAAACCTCTTAATTCGGTATATTTTTTACCAACAGGTAATTTAACACGCAGCCATTTTGGTTTTTTTGGTTTTTCTGGAAGTACTACAGATGCTATTGCCATTTCTATCGAATTTGTTATGCAAATATACAAAGGAAAGATTAATTTTTAGCAGCTTTAGAGGTAGATGATTTTAAGTTAATGGCTATTTATTTTTGATTTTATAAATCTATTTATCAAAAAAAAACCGAAACAGTTATGTTTCGGTTTTAAATGGTTTTAGAACAGTAAGCTTACTTTTTTCTTTGTTGTGCTTGTTGCTCTTGTGCTTGTTTCATTGCAGTGTCTATTCTTTCTCTAAACTTAGATTTTTTCTTTTCAGGTTTCTTTTTATTTTCTTCTATCTGTGCATGAATCTTGTCTTCATCGATTACATAGTTTTTAATAACCAACATAATTGCAATGGTTAACAAGTTAGAAATAAAATAATACAAACTTAAAGAACTTGCATAGTTATTAAAGAAAATTAGCATCATAATAGGAGAGAAGTAAATCATGTACTTCATCATTTTACCCATATCTGGCATACCTTCTTGAGTAGGTGCCTGCATGTTTGCTTGCTGACTCTGGTTCATTTTCATGTAAAAGAAAATAGCAATAGAGGCTAGTATTGGAAACAAACTTACGTGGTCTCCATAAAAAGGAATTTTAAAAGGCAACGTAAAGATTGTATCATAAGAAGATAAATCTGGCGCCCATAAAAAGCTTTCTTGTCTTAGTGCTAAGTTTGTTGGGAAAAACTTAAACAAGGCAAAGAAAACAGGCATTTGTAACAATGCAGGTATACAACCAGAAAGCATGCTTACACCAGCTTTTCTCTGTATATCCATGGTTTCTTGCTGACGTTTCATTGCATTCTCTTTCCCTGGATATTTTTCATTTAATGCTGTTAATTCTGGTCTAATAACCTTCATTTTTGCACTAGATAAGTAAGATTTATATACCAATGGAGACATTATTAAACGAACTACAATGGTCATTAAAATGATTATTAAACCATAGTTTGATAAAAATCCTTTTAAGAAATTAAAAACAGGATAAAAAATAGTTCTGTTTAAGAAACCAAAAATACCCCAACCTAAATCTGCAATCTGATCTAAATTTGTACCTTCAAACTGTTTACCATTTAATAAATTATAATCACTAGGTCCATAAAACCATTTCATATTATAATTCAATTCTCCGTTTGATAGCGCTAAAGGTGTTTTTAACTCAAAACGTTTGGTAAAAACAGTATCAATTTCTTCATTTAAAACCAAATCGGTAGATGTTACCGTAGCATTTGTAAAAGGAGTATCTGTTAATAGGTTAGAGGTAAAGAAGTGTTGTTTGTAAGCAACCCAGTCTACATCATTTATTATTTCAGATTTACCAGCATTTAAATAATCTATTTCACCTTCTGTTTTATAATAGTAATAAGAATACATTGTATTCTCTGTTTTTAAACTTTTTTCATGTCGGTAACCATCTAAATACCAGTCTAAATTAATTGGAATAGAAGAATTAATAACACTATTTAAACCTTGAGATCTAACAGCAAAATTCACTAAGTAGTTATTCGGTTTAATTTCGTATCTATATTCTAAAAACTTAGTCTCAGATACCTTTAATTTCATAGAAAGTGTCGTAGTTTCTCTATTTTCTGTAAGTGTAGGTTCGAAAAATAAATCTTTAGTATTTAAAATTCTGTTATCAGTTGTACCAAAATTAATGTTAAAAGACGCGTTGTTGTCTTTTATCATATATAAAGGTAAAGAATCGTAGGTTTTATAGTTTTTAATTAGCGCTTCTTGTATTTGTCCACCTTTGTTGCTAATTGTTAATTTAACCAAGTTATTTTCTATAACAGAAACATTTTCAGAAGCATTTATGGCACTTAAAGCAAAGGCTCCTAATTTATTTTTTAGAGCTATTTGTTTAAGAGAATCATTCTCGAAAATTGGTTTTGCAGCTGTTTCAAGCGTATTGCTTTCGGTTGTATTGTTCGTAATTACCTGAGCAGGCAATTCTTTAGTATTAATAGGTTCTTCTGGTTTATTAGAGTTTAGCCACCATAGTGCAATAACTGCTAATAAAATCATTCCGATAAAAGAATTGTAGTCGAATTTTTTTTGTTCCATGTTTATATTTAAAATGTCAATTTGTCATTTTTGCTATTATTTATAAAATAAAAGCCGACAAATTTAGCAAAAATGCAATGCTTTAGGTTTATTTTGCTATGATTATTGTTGTTTCATTAACTAGTTCAAATAGTGTACCCTTTTGTACCGAACACAATCCAGTATCTTATTGTTTAGAATATTTTAAGGCTGCCTTAATAAAGTCTACAAATAATGGATGTGGTTTTAACACCGTACTTTTATATTCTGGATGATATTGAACGCCCACAAACCAAGGATGTTTTGTAATTTCTACTACTTCTACCAAACCAGTTTTTGCGTTGGTACCAGCAGCTTTCATCCCAGCATTTTCTATTTGTGTTAAATATTCGTTGTTAAATTCATAACGGTGTCTGTGTCGTTCGCTTATAGTTTCAGAATTATAGGCTTTAAACACATTCGATTTTTTGTTTAAAGAACAATCCCAAGCACCAAGACGCATTGTGCCTCCTTTTTCTGTTACATTTTCTTGGCTTTCCATTAAATTGATAACAGGATGCTTCGTGCTTTTATTCATTTCTGTAGAAGAAGCATTTTCTAGCTGAAGTACATTTCTAGCAAATTCTATGACCGCCATTTGCATTCCTAAACAAATTCCGAAGAAAGGAATATTACTTTCTCTTGCATATTGTACCGCTCTAATTTTACCTTCAATACCTCTGTCTCCAAAACCAGGAGCTACCAAAATACCATGAACACCTTTTAATTTTTTCTCAAAATTCTTCGGAGTTAAACTTTCAGAATGTACCCATCTAACTTTTACTTTAGTTTCGTTTGATGAACCTGCGTGTATAAAAGCCTCTGTAATAGATTTATAAGAGTCTTGTAGCTCTATATATTTACCAATTAAAGCAATTTCTACTTCAGAAGTAGGGTTTTTGTGCTTCTGTAAAAAGTTATTCCAAAGTTTTAGTTCTGGCTCTCCTTTAGAGGATAATTTCAATTTATTTAAAACAACAGTATCTAATCCTTGCTCTAACATCAAATTAGGAACATCATATATAGTTTCTGCGTCTATAGATTGTATAACATCTTCTTGTTTTACATTGCAAAACAAAGCAAGCTTACGTTTAATATCATCAGAAATTTCATGTTCTGTTCTACAAACCAAAATATCAGGACTTACACCACTTTGCATTAACATTTTAACAGAATGTTGTGTAGGCTTTGTTTTTAACTCACCAGCAGCAGCTAAATAAGGCACCAATGTTAAATGAATAACAATGGCATTATCTTCTCCTTTTTCCCAAAGCATTTGTCTTACAGACTCTACATAAGGTAAAGATTCTATATCGCCAACAGTACCACCGATCTCAGTAATTACTATGTCATAATCGCCTGTTTCACCTAAAAGCTGAATGCGACGTTTAATTTCATCAGTAATATGAGGTATCACTTGTACCGTTTTTCCTAAAAAGGCTCCTTTACGCTCTTTATTAATTACCGATTGATAAATTTTACCAGTAGTAACATTATTTGCTTGGCTAGTTGGTATGTTTAAAAAACGCTCGTAATGACCTAAATCTAAATCCGTTTCGGCACCATCATCTGTTACATAGCATTCACCATGTTCATACGGATTTAAAGTTCCTGGATCGATGTTGATATATGGGTCTAATTTTTGAATGGTTACAGAAAAGCCTCTTTGCTGAAGTAGTTTTGCTAAAGACGCTGCTATTATTCCTTTTCCAAGGGATGAAGTTACGCCTCCTGTTACAAAAACATATTTAGTATTACTCATGGTATTCTTAGGTTTGCGCAAAAGTACTAACTCTAAAAATTCTGTCAAATAAAAAATGATGAAAAGATTATTTTTTTTGGCAACATCATATTTTTAAGACATTGAGCTAAGATATTGTAGTAATTATGATCACTAAATATCACTAATTAAAAATATTTCATTTTTTTTTAAAATAGTATTTGTGATAAATAAAAACAATTGTATATTTGCGCACGCTTACAAAGATGTAGAATTTTTAAGCAATATAATAATAACAGAAGATATTTAAAAATACAGATAATGCCAAAAAGAACTTACCAACCGTCAAAGAGAAAGAGAAGAAATAAACATGGTTTCATGGAGAGAATGGCTTCTGCTAACGGTAGAAAAGTATTAGCTCGTAGAAGAGCAAAAGGAAGAAAGAAAATTTCTGTTTCATCTGAAACTAGACATAAAAAATAAATGATTAACAATTGTTAATATATAAGGTGTTACTTTTTTAAGTAACACCTTTTTTTATACCCAAGCACTAACTATTTTTGTAAAACTAAATAACACAACAACTTACAATGCCAAAAAGAAAAGACCTTAAATCAATTTTAATTATCGGATCTGGACCTATTGTTATTGGTCAAGCTTGTGAATTCGACTATTCTGGTTCACAATCTTTACGTTCTTTAAGAGAAGACGGAATTGAAACAATCTTAATCAATTCGAATCCAGCAACTATTATGACAGACCCTTCAATGGCAGATCATATATACTTGTTGCCTTTAACAACAAAATCGATCATTCAAATTTTAAAAGAGCATCCTCAAATAGATGCCGTTTTACCAACAATGGGTGGTCAAACAGCTTTAAATTTATGTATTGAAGCAGATGACAAAGGCATTTGGAAAGATTTTAATGTAAAATTAATTGGGGTTGATATCGATGCTATTAATATTACAGAAGATAGAGAGCAGTTTAGAGAGTTGATGCTTAAAATTGATGTGCCAATGGCGCCACAAGCAACAGCAACTTCTTTCTTAAAAGGTAAAGAAATAGCTCAAGAGTTTGGTTTTCCTTTAGTAATTAGATCTTCATACACCTTGGGTGGTGCAGGAGCTTCTATTGTTTATGATCCAAAAGATTTTGATGAGTTATTAAGTAGAGGCCTAGAAGCATCACCAATACATGAGGTGATGATAGATAAGGCGATGATGGGTTGGAAAGAGTATGAATTAGAATTATTACGTGATAAAAACGATAATGTTGTTATTATTTGTTCTATCGAAAATATGGATCCAATGGGTATTCATACCGGAGATTCTATCACAGTAGCTCCTGCAATGACACTTTCTGATAAAACGTATCAGAAAATGCGTGATATGGCCATTCATATGATGCGTTCTATTGGCGATTTTGAAGGTGGATGTAATGTCCAGTTTGCAGTTTCACCAGATGAAAAAGAAGAAATTATTGCCATTGAAATTAACCCACGTGTATCTAGATCATCTGCTTTAGCAAGTAAAGCAACAGGATATCCTATTGCAAAAGTTGCTACAAAATTAGCAATTGGTTATACGTTGGATGAGTTAGAAAACGGAATTACAAAATCTACATCAGCGCTATTTGAGCCTACTTTAGATTATGTAATTGTAAAAATACCACGTTGGAATTTTGATAAATTTGAAGGTTCGGACAGGACTTTAGGTCTACAAATGAAAGCTGTTGGTGAAGTTATGGGGATCGGTCGTTCTTTTCAAGAAGCCTTGCACAAAGCAACACAATCTTTAGAGATCAAAAGAAATGGTTTAGGTGCAGACGGTAAAGGATATACAGATTACAATCAAATTATAGAAAAATTAACCAATGCAAGTTGGGATAGAGTGTTTGCTATATATGATGCTATTGCAATGGGTATTCCATTAAGTAAAATTTACGATATCACTAAAATAGACATGTGGTATTTAAAGCAATACGAAGAGTTGTTTCAATTGCAAAAAGAAATTTCTACTTATACAATAGACACATTAAGCAGAGACTTATTATTAGAAGCAAAACAAAAAGGATACGGAGATAGACAAATAGCACATATGTTAGGCTGTTTAGAAAGCGAAGTTTATACTAAAAGAGAGCAGCTAAAAGTACAGCGTGTTTTTAAATTAGTAGATACTTGTGCAGCAGAATTTACAGCAAAAACTCCTTATTACTATTCTACCTTCGAGAACGAAATAGAAACTGCATCTGGAGATATTACCATTGCCAATGAAAGTATTGTAACCGATAAAAAGAAAATAATCGTTTTAGGTTCTGGACCTAACAGAATAGGACAAGGTATTGAGTTCGATTATTGTTGTGTTCATGGTGTTTTAGCAGCGGCAGAATGTGGCTATGAGACTATTATGATCAACTGTAATCCAGAAACGGTTTCTACAGATTTTGATACTGCAGACAAATTATACTTCGAGCCTGTTTTTTGGGAACATATTTATGATATTATCCGTCATGAAAAACCAGAAGGTGTTATTGTTCAATTAGGAGGACAAACAGCCTTAAAATTAGCAGAAAAGTTAACAAAATACGGTATTAAGATAATTGGTACTTCTTTTGAAGCTTTAGATTTAGCCGAAGACAGAGGTAGTTTTTCTGAATTGTTAAAGAACAACAACATTCCTTATCCTGAGTTTGGTATTGCCGAAACAGCAGATGAAGCTTTGGCTTTGGCAGACGAATTGAATTTTCCAATCTTAGTAAGACCATCATATGTTTTAGGTGGTCAGGGAATGAAAATTGTAATCAATAAAGAAGAATTGGTAAAACATGTAGTAGATTTATTAGGTAGAATGCCTAATAACAAACTATTATTAGATCATTATTTAGATGGTGCAATAGAGGCAGAGGCAGATGCAATTTGTGATGCTGATGGAAATGTATACATAATTGGTATTATGGAGCATATTGAACCTTGTGGTATTCACTCTGGAGATTCTAATGCAACCTTACCAGCTTTTAATTTAGGTGATTTGGTATTGCAACAAATTAAAGATCATACACATACCATTGCAAGAGAATTAAAGACAGTTGGTCTTATTAACGTTCAGTTTGCCATAAAAGATGATGTAGTTTATATTATTGAAGCAAACCCAAGAGCTTCTAGAACAGTCCCTTTTATTGCAAAAGCGTACAAAGAGCCATATGTAAATTATGCAACAAAAGTAATGTTAGGTCATAATAAAGTAACAGATTTTAATTTTAATCCTCAGTTAGATGGATATGCAATTAAACAACCTGTTTTTTCTTTTAATAAGTTTCCGAATGTAAATAAGAAATTAGGTCCAGAAATGAAATCTACTGGAGAAAGTATTTTATTTATTGATAGCTTAAAAGATGATGAGTTTTACAATTTATATGCAAGACGAAAAATGTATTTAAGCAAGTAAATACAATAAATAGTTCAACAAAAAGAGGTTTTCTAAATATAGAAAACCTCTTTTTTTTATAATCGTATTTTAAAATACAGCTTATTTTGCAGGTAAAATTTTACCAATACAATTACCAAAACCGATACGAACTTTATCATTTTTACAATGAGCACGCATAATTACGGTATCATTATCATTGATAAACTTACGCTCAGTACCATCATTTAGTTTGATAGGGTTTTGTCCTTTCCAGGTAAGTTCTAGCATAGAACCAAAACTATCTTTTGTTGGGCCAGAAATTGTACCAGATCCCATCATGTCACCTGCTTCTACAGGGCAACCATTGACAGTATGATGCGCTAATTGCTGCGCCATGGTCCAATACATATATTTAAAGTTAGAGTTTGCAACCACAGTTTCTTCTCCGTTTTCTGGTTGTATAGCCACTTGTAAATGAATGTCATAACTTCCTTTTCCTTCTTGTTTTAAGTAAGGTAAAGGCTCGTGTACTTGTTTTGGGTTATCTACCTTAAAAGGTGCTAATGCATCTAAAGTTACAATCCAAGGAGAAATGGTAGAGGCAAAACTTTTTCCTAAAAAAGGGCCTAATGGTACATATTCCCAAGCCTGAATGTCTCTTGCAGACCAATCATTAAATTGTACCAAACCAAAAATATGTTCTTCTGTTTCGTTAATAGGTATTCTTTCTCCCAATACATTGGCATCTGTTGTAATAAAAGCCATTTCTAACTCGAAATCTAACAATTTTGTTGGGCCAAAACCAGGTGTTTTACTTCCTTCTGCAGGTTTAGTTTGTCCGTAAGGTCTTCTTACAGGTGTGCCCGAAGGTATAATTGAAGAGCTTCTACCGTGATAACCAATTGGCACATGCAGCCAATTTGGTAACAACGCATTTTCTGGATCTCTAAATAAAGAGCCAACATTGGTGGCATGTTCTTTACTGGCATAAAAATCAGTGTAATCACCGACAGCTACAGGTAGTAACATTTCTACTTCATCCATTCTAAAGATGATTTTCTCTTTGTGAATGGCATTGTCTCTTAAAGTTCCGTTAGTAACATCAAACACTTCTGCAATTCTGTTTCTAACCAAACGCCAAGTTTTACGGCCATCAGCAATAAAATCATTTAAATTATCTTGTAAAAAAATATCATCTGTTAGTGGTATTCCTTCAAAATATCCTAATTGATGAAAAGCACCTAAATCAATCGCAAAATCTCCAATTCTACTTCCAATAGTAATAATATCATCTCTTGTTATAAAAACACCAAAAGGAATATTTTGTATCGGGAAATCTGAATCTTCATCTACTTTTAACCAAGATTTTCTGTTTGGGTTATTTGCTGTTATAATCATTGTGGGTAAGATTTATATTTATATCAAACCTACATAATTTTTTTTCATTTTTCCTATAAAAAGGCATCAATAACACATTTTTAACACTCCTTTTTTTCGATATATACAATATTAAAAAAAAGTAATAAATATCGGCTCAACTAATTTTTTACAAATAGGTTTTTTGTTATTTTTGTAAATCTTTATAAAAACAACAACTACAATGCAACTAGACAATCAAATTTTTGATCTAATTCAAGAAGAAAATGAAAGACAATTAAACGGTTTAGAGTTAATTGCCTCAGAAAATTTTGTAAGCGACCAAGTAATGCGAGCACAAGGTTCTATTTTAACAAATAAATATGCCGAAGGATATCCTGGAAAAAGATATTATGGAGGTTGTGAAATTGTTGATATTGTAGAACAAATAGCCATAGATAGAGCTAAAGAATTATTTGGCGCTGCGTATGTAAACGTCCAGCCTCATTCTGGTTCTCAAGCAAACACAGCGGTATTTTTTGCATGTTTAAACCCTGGTGATACTATTTTAGGGTTTGATCTTTCTCATGGAGGTCACTTAACACATGGTTCTCCAGTAAATTTCTCTGGTAAATTATACAACCCTGTTTTTTATGGTGTTGATAAAGAAACAGGTGTTTTAAATTATGATAAAATACAAGAAACAGCAACCAAAGAGCAACCAAAATTAATAATTGCTGGTGCTTCTGCATATTCTAGAGATATTGATTTTAAAAAATTCAGAGAAATTGCCGATAGTGTTGGTGCTATTTTAATGGCAGATATTTCTCATCCAGCGGGTTTAATAGCCAAAGGTATTTTAAATGATCCTTTGCCTCATTGTCATATTGTTACCTCTACAACACACAAAACATTGCGTGGACCAAGAGGTGGAATTATAATGATGGGTCAAGATTTTGACAACCCATTTGGTCAAACCTTAAAAAACGGTAGTCCTAAAAAAATGTCGATGTTGTTAAATTCTGCAGTTTTTCCAGGGAACCAAGGTGGTCCTTTAGAACATGTTATTGCTGCTAAAGCAATTGCTTTCGGAGAAGCTTTAACAGACGAGTTTTTAGAATATCAAATTCAAGTAAAAGAAAATGCTGCTGCAATGGCAAAGGAGTTTGTTGCTAAAGGGTATAATATTATTTCTGGTGGTACAGACAACCATTGTATGTTAATCGACCTAAGAAATAAAAATATTTCTGGTAAAGATGCAGAAATTGCATTAGGTAAAGCAGACATTACTGTAAATAAAAACATGGTTCCTTTTGATGATAAAAGTCCTTTTGTTACTTCGGGTATTAGAGTAGGTACGCCTGCAATTACTACACGTGGTTTAAAAGAAGAAGACATGAAAGCGGTTGTAGAATTTATAGATGATGCAATAACAAATGCTGCTAATGAGGTTGCTTTACATGAAATAGGAGAGCGTGTTTCTGATATGATGCGTTCTAAAAGATTGTTTGTTATGTAGTGTTATTTAATTAGCAAAAACGTACTAAATTACAAAAAGCATTAAGTTTTACTTAATGCTTTTTTTTATGACCTATTATTTTTCAGTTTCTTCTATTTAATTCTTTTCAATAAATTTTTCGGGGAGTGCTTTTTTAGCTTTTGCACCCATTTTCTTTAGTTTTTCTAAACTGGTAATTAAATTACCTCTGCCTTCAACTAGTTTATTCATTGCATGGTCATGGGCGGTTTTGCTATCATCAATTCGTTTGCCCACAGCAATTAAGTCGGTTAATAAACCTTGAAATTTATCATACAAAGCGCCTGCTTGCCTAGCAATTTCAATAGCATTTTTTTGTTGTTTTTCGTTATTCCACATAGAATCTATTGTTCTTAGAGTTGCTAATAGAGTTGTTGGTGTAACAATTACAATATTTTTTTCAAAAGCTTTGTTATACAGCTCATTATCAGCATTAATAGCAACAGCAAATGCTGGCTCTATAGGAATAAACAGCAGCACAAAATCTGGTGACTCTATTTGATAAATATCTTCATATTTTTTTTCTGATAATTGATTAATATGTCTTTTAATAGAAGCAATATGGTCTTTTAGAAAAGTCTTTTTTAAGGTTTCATCTTCTTCATTTATATACTGTTCATAGGCAGTTAAAGGCACTTTAGCATCAATAATCATTTTTCTATTACCAGGTAAATGAATAACAACATCTGGTAAAATTCTTTTGCCTTGCGTATTGGTAAAACTTTGTTGAACAAAATATTCTCTCTCTTTTTCTAAACCAGATTTTTCTAAAACACGCTCTAAAACTAACTCACCCCAATTACCTTGTGCTTTATTATCGCCTTTTAACGCTTTTGTAAGGTTAATGGTTTCTTTACTCATTTGTTGGTTTAGGTCTTTTAAACCAATAATTTGCTGACGTAAAGCGGCATGATAATCTATACTTTCTTTATGGGTTTGATCTACTTTATGCTCGAATGTTTTTATTTTTTCTTGTAATGGATCTAAAATAATTTTTAAATGTTCTTTATTTTGTTGGGTAAATTTAGCCGATTTTTCCTCTAGAATTTTATTCGCTAATATTTCAAAATCTGTGGTAAACTTTTCTTGAAGTTTTTTTACTTCGTTTTGATGCTCATCAAGCTTTTCTTGTAGGTTTTTAAGTTCTACTTCTTGTCTGGTGTTTAAATTGGTTGCAATTTCTTTTTCTTGCTGTAATTGCTTAAACTCTCTTTGTAGCTCGATGTAGTTGTTTTCTAAGATCTCTTTTGATTGCTCTGTTAAAGAAGTTCTTTCTTCTAGTGTTGCTTTTTCTTTTTCTGAGTTTAATTTTGATAATAATTTACCTATGAAATAGCCTATTGTTATAAAAATAATAGCAGTTAGTAAGTATGTAATTAATTCGTTCATCATGTCAATTTAAGTGCCTAAATTTATCACTTTAATTTACGATATAAAAACCAATACTAATTGGTTGTAATATTTTTTCATGTATTTACTATGCAAATAATTTCAAAGTTTATTTTAGAAACTGTTTTAGGATGGAAATTAGAAAACGATTTCCCTAAAGACATTCATAAATACGTTGTTATTGCTGCTCCGCATACCAGTTGGGTAGATTTTCCTATCGCTGTTTTATCTCGCTTGTCTTCTGGTGTTATGATTCATTTTATTGGTAAAAGTTCTTTGTTTAAATGGCCTTTTGGTTACTTTTTTAAGCTTTTAGGAGGCACACCGGTAGACAGAACTAAAAGTCATAATTTGGTAGATGCTGTTATCGAAATTTTTAATACCAAAAAAGAATTTAGATTAGGTTTGTCTCCAGAAGGAACTCGAAAAAAAGTTGATAAATGGAAAACAGGCTTTTATTATATCGCAAAAGGGGCAAATGTGCCAATAGTAATGGCAACTTTAGATTTTGAGAATAAAAAAGTTAAAATTTCTAAACCTTATTATACCACAGATAATAAGGAAAAAGATTTTGAACTTTACCACCATTTTTTTAAAGATGTTAAAGGTAAAAACCCAGAATTGTCCTAAAATTAGTTATTTAAATTTAGTTGCTACTTTATTTGCAATACCAATAATTACTTCTGTTGCCTTTATCATAGATTCTACAGGAACATATTCAAACCTGCCATGAAAATTATGACCGCCTGCAAAAATATTCGGACAAGGTAATCCTTTAAATGATAATTGAGATCCGTCTGTACCGCCTCTAATCGCTTTTATTAAAGGTTTAATTCCTAAATCGGTCATTACTTCTTCGGCAATATCTACAATATGCATTACTGGCGTAATTTTCTCTTTCATATTAAAGTATTGATCTTTAATATCGATGTTGATAAGTGCCGAATTGTATTTTTTATTCATTTCATTTACAATTTTAAGAAGCAATTTTTTTCTGTTTTCAAAAAGTAAAAAATCATGATCTCTAATAATATACTCTAATACTGTTTTTTCTACATTTCCGTTGATATCATGTAAATGGAAAAATCCCTCGTAACCACTAGTTTTTTCTGGTACATCGTTGATAGGTAGTTTCGACATAAATTCGTTTGCAATTAACATCGAATTAATCATTTTTCCTTTTGCGTATCCCGGATGCACAATTTTACCTGTTATGGTAACTTTAGCACTCGCGGCATTAAAATTTTCATATTCTAGCTCACCAATCTGGCTACCATCCATAGTGTAAGCCCATTCAGCATTAAATTTTTCAACATCAAATAAATGCGCACCTTTACCAACTTCTTCATCGGGTGTAAAACAAATTCTAATTGTACCGTGTTTAATTTCTGGATGCTGCACAAGATACTCCATCGCAGAAACAATTTCTGTAACACCTGCTTTATCATCAGCGCCTAAAAGTGTTGTGCCGTCTGTAGTTATAATTGTTTGACCTTTGTACTGTAATAAATCTTCGAAATAATCTGGAGATAAAATAATATTTTCATCACTATTTAACACAATATCCTTGCCGTCATAGTTTTCAATAATTTGTGGTTGTACGTTTACACCTGTAAAATCTGGACTTGTGTCTATATGTGCAATAAAACCAATTGTAGGCACTTTATAATTGATATTACTTGGTAAAGTAGCCATTAAATAACAATTTGTATCTAAAGTAACATCTTGTAAACCTATACGCTGTAATTCTTCAGCTAAAATATTTGCCAAATTCCATTGTTTTTCTGTGCTAGGAAAAGCTGGGTTATTTGGGTCGGATTCTGTGTCTATCGTTACATATTTTATAAACCGATTGATAAGTTGCTGTTTTTGAATCATGTTTGGTGTGCTATTTTAATTTTTTGTTGATGTAAAAATAATTAACCTAAAAATAGGAGAGAGGTGTTATTTAAAAACTAAGGTTCCTAATTTATTATTGCCAGACAGCCAAGCGTTGTTTTTGTCAACAAACTTAATGGCATAAAATGGCTCTTTACTTATTTCTTGCCAAGAATAACCACCATCTTTAGAATAAGAAATTCCGGTTTTACCTACTGCAACAATTTCTTTACCATTTGAATTTGGCACATATTGTACGCAGCTTTTATAATTTGGGTTTTGTTGGTTGGCAACCAATGTCCATGTTTTTCCACCATCAATAGTAATTCCTTTATTGGCAGTATTATTGAGTGGTTTTGCGTAGTTACCGCCAATGGCAATTCCGTTTTCTTTATCATAAAAATCGATAGAATAGATGCCTTGCGGTCCATCGCCTTGTATGATTGGTGTAGTGTAAATGTCCCAAGTTTGTCCGTAATTATCAGATTTTAAAATTCTTGCTTTTTTACCACCAGAGGCAATCCAAACACTGCTACCAATGGTTTTAATATTGGTGTTACTTGCTGCAAAAAAAGCTTCACCATCTTCAAATAATGGAAGTTTAGAGCAGGGTATTTTGTGCCAAGTCTCTCCGCCGTTATCAGTTAATATAATTGACGGACAATCTTCTGTAGGATCGCCAACGGCAATACCGTGAAGTTTGTCATCAAAAAAATGCATCGAATCATAAAAAACTTTTTCATTTTTTTCGATATATTTTAAGTCATAATTATTTTTAGACACCTTATATAGCAGAGCAGGATTACCAACACTTAACGCATAAATGCCATTGTTACTACTTGCAATACTTCTAAAATTTGGTGTTAAAGAATCTAAATATTTTATAGAAACCGTTAAAGTTGTTGTATTTTCTTCTGCAGAAAATAGACCAACACTTCCGTTAGAGCCAGCATAATAAACATGTTTAGTATCGATAGGATGTATTGCTCGAATACTAACACTATCCATTTTAAAAGTTTTAATGTGAATGTTGCTAGTATTTCTTTGCGCAAACGTATGAGCATGAATTAGAAATAATAGGAAAATTAAATTTATACTGTTTATTCTCTTCATTTTTGATACTTTTATAGCACTAAAATAAACAAATCATTTTTAGATAATGAAAAAAGCATTGGTAATTTCTGGGGGAGGAAGTAAAGGAGCTTTTGCAGGTGGTGTTGCCCAATACCTTATGAAAGAAGAGAAGAAAGAATATGATCTTTTTATAGGTACTTCTACAGGTAGTTTAATGGTTTCTCATCTTGCATTGGGTAAATTAGATGCCTTAAAAAAACTATATACCAATGTAAATCAAAAAACAATTTTTAGTAACAACCCTTTTAAGATTAGAAAGATTGCGGGTGAAAAAGTGGTGAGTATTCGTCATTTAAATACAATATGGAATTTTATAAATGGCAGAAAAACCTTCGGAGAAAGTAAGAATTTAAGGTCTCTTATTAAAAGAAATGTTACCGAAGAAATGTATCATCAAATTAAAGCAGATCATAAAGAAGTTGTTGTTACAGTTTCTAACTTAACAGCAAATCAGATAGAATATAAATCGATTAACGATTGTACTTATAAAGATTTTTGTGATTGGATTTGGGGTTCGTGTAATTATGTGCCTTTTATGAGTTTGTTAGAAAAAAACAACTGTCAATATGCAGATGGCGGTTTTGGTTCTTTAGTACCTATTAGAGAAGCCATTTTAAGAGGCGCAACAGAAATAGATGCTATTATTTTAGAAACAGAGGTAACCCAAATAAACAGATTGCCTGCAAAAAATCCTTTTTCTTTGTTGTTTGATGTTTTTGGTTTTATGCTAACCCATGTAGAAAGACACAATATTACAATTGGTAAATTGGCGGCAAATAATAAAGATATAAAGTTAAACCTTTATTATACACCTACTGTTTTAACTACAAATTCTTTAGTTTTTGATGAAGTTTTAATGCGTAAATGGTGGAAATCGGGTTACGAATATGCTAAATCTAAAAAAGAAGAAATTATGAGTGAATTTAGGCCAAATGTTTTAACAGATAAAGAAATATAACCTTGTTACTTTTTTAAATTAACATACATATTGTTACCAGTTGGGGTAGCTAATTTTGAATTGTAAATTTCAGAATATTCACCCACACTTTGCATTATATTAGCCCTTGCGCCATTAGTTATGTAGCTTAAGGTTCTTTCTAATAATGGTTCTGTTTTATTACCTAAAACACCTAAATTACCATAATCTTCGACAATTTCTACTCCTGGTAAAGTAACACCAGGTGTAAAGCCTAAAAGTTCGTTTTGATTGTCTTTATTAGAAATTTCTAAAACAATTGGCTGAATTGCATACTTATGATTTGGGTTTAGATTAATACCTGTTTTAGTAAGGTTTTCTGAATCGTACAAGGTAACAGAGCCAACTTGTTTGCCAACAGTTGTGGTGCCAATTATTGCTACATCAATATAAGCTCTTAAAGAGTTGATAACCAATTCAGATGCAGATGCAGTGCTGCCAGTTACAATAAAATATGCCTTTGTTAAATTAAGACTGTTAATAGATTCTTGTAAAACAATATTTTCGTTTTGATCGAAATTTAAAATTTCATCTGTAAAATAATTTAAAAAACGGTCTTCACTAATTGCATTCTGTACTTTTTCATTCCATACTTCTTTTGAGTACACTTGTTCATCAAATTGACCAGTAATCATGCTTCCTAGATAAGTAGCTGTTTTTACAGAGCCACCACCATTATATCTTAAATCTACAATTAATTCATCTATATTTTCTGCTTTAAAAAAGTTAAAAGCAGCATTTAATTGTGCGTCATAAGCACTAGAAAATTGGTTGTAAAGTAAATAACCAATTTTTTTGCCATTTTCTGGTATTACTTTATAAATGGCTACTGGGTTTTCTACTACTTGTTCTTTTGTTAAATTGATAAAAGTGCCATTGCTAATTGGATTTCCATCATTATATGAAGCTAATTCAATATTTAAATTTGCATTGCTGTCAAACAATAAACTGTTGTAATTAGTATCTGTTAGTTGTGTGCCATTTACAGCATTAAAAATCATGCCTCTTTCTACATTATTTATTGCAGCACTAGAGTTTGGCACAACATATCTTACATAGCCATAAACTTTGGTGTCGTTGTCTTTGTATCGTTTTAAGCCAAATTCCATACCCGTACTTTCGTTTATGCCTTGAAAAGAATTTTCTAAAGCGGTATAATCTTCAACCATCCAAGAAAAACGGTCTATTGGCCTATTCAAAAGACTTTCAAAAAGTGACTCGGGACTATCATAAGCCGCTAAAAAGCTATTTAGTTCGTTTTGATTGTTAAAGTAGTTGTCTTGAAGTTCTAAAACACTACTTTGCCATAAATAGTATGCGTTTAGGCCTTTCCAAGCAAAAGTATGTACTTCAATTTCTTGAGGCGTTTGTTCTTTTTCTGATGAGCAATTGTAAAATGTTATTGCCATTAGTAAAACAATAGCTGTTTTCTTTAAAAATTTAAGAGTCATAAATTTTATTTTATTCTATTATACAACGCAATATAAATAGAATTCTTATTATTTTTAGCAAGAACTTGTAACAATATAAAGTAATTGTCGTCTTACTTATATAAAACAAATAGAAATATAGTTTTTTATCAAAAAGCAGTAAAGAATAACATTTGTTAATGGTTAAATGAAGCAATCAGAATTTTTAAATATTGTTTTACCTTTTAAAGATAAGGTCTTTAGATTGGCAAAAAGGCTTTTAGTCTCTACAGAAGAGGCAGAAGATGCTACTCAAGAGTTGTTCTTTAAGTTATGGAGAAATAAAAATAAAATTAAAGATTATAAAAACATAGAAGCTTATGCAATGACCATGACAAAGAATTATTGTTATGATCGGTTAAAATCAAAACAAGCAAGTAATTTAACCTTAGTGCATAGTAATTATAAAGAGAAAGAGACTTCTTTAGACAAGCAAGTTGAGTATAGAGATAGTGTAAACCAAGTACACGAATTGATAGAAAAACTACCCGAGCAACAGAAAATTATTATTCAGCTTAGAGACGTTGAACAATATGACTTTGATGAAATTTGTAAAATGGTACAAATGAAACCAACTGCTGTTAGAGTTGCTTTGTCTAGAGCTAGAAAAACAATACGAGAACAGTTAATTAAAAAACACAACTATGGAGTTAGCTAACATAGAAAAATTAGTTCAGAAATACTTAAACGCAGAAACATCTTTGCAAGAAGAAGCAAGCCTAAAAGACTATTTTACAGCAGGTAATGTTGCGCCACATTTGCAAGAATATGAAAGTATGTTTAACTATTTTGCAACTGCAAAAAAAGATACGTTTACAAAAAACATTCAGTTATCACAAAGAAAACATAAAAAGGCAAACTTTAAATGGCTTTCTATAGCAGCGTCATTTATGTTGTTACTTAGTGTATATGTTGGTAAAAATGAATATGAAAGGTATCAAGCAAAAAAACAATTTATGCAAGTAACTAAAGGTTTAAAGTTGTTGTCTTATAACCTTAAAAAAGGAGAACAAGCGCTTGCAACTTTATATACTTATGAAAACACTGTAAAAAAAATATTAAAATAAAACCAAGTAAAATAAATAAAACCAAGTAAATAGAAAAATTATGAAAAAAATAGCAATTTTAATTGCTTTTGTTTTAGCCCCTATGCTAGCAAATGCACAAACTTATTTCGATTCTTTAGAAGATACCGATGGAGTAGATATGGTAGTAGTTACCAAAGACGCATTCGAGCTTATATCTAAATTTAAAGATGTAAAAGTAGATGACAATGAAGCTCTACAAGTTTTTAATATGATAAAAGAACTGAAAGAGTTTAAAATGTTTTCTACCAGTAATGTAGGTATTGCAAACAAGATGGAAACCATGGCCAATGCTGCCATTAAAAAAATGAATTTAACACAGTTAATGAGAATTAAAGAGGACAATTCTCGTGTTAAGATTTATATAAAATCTACAGACAATAAAGATTTTGTTAGTCAGGTTTTAATGTTTGTTAAAGGTATAGACTCTAAAACGAAGGGACAATCAGAGGCAATGATTATTTCTTTAACAGGTAATATCGATATTAACAAAATGTCTCAACTAGCAGATACTTTTACAAAAGAGTAAAAAAGTTAAATGTTAAATTGAAGTAGGATTTACAGTCCTACTTTAATTTTTTAAATATATAAACAATGAAAAATAGATTTAAAGTTATTGTGTTGTTGCTTTTTGTAGCTTTTGTTTCTTGTGATAATAAGCCTTCTTTACAAAGTTATTTAGTTGAAAGTCAAGAAAAATCAGGTTTTATTACTTTAGATGTACCTACCAGTTTTTTGGAGTTAAAAGAAGATAATGTTTCTGATGAAGTAAAAGAAACGCTTAAAAGTATTCGAAAAATTAATGTTGTAGCTTATCCAAAGAAAGAGGGAGAAGAAACTTATGAGTTAGAAAAAGCCACATTAAAAACCATTTTAAAAGATACTAAAAAGTATAAAAATTTAATGGTTATGAAGGTCAAAGAAATGCATGTAAATATGTATTATACTGGTAATTCTAATTCGATAAACGAAGTAATTGCATTTGGTTACAATAATAAAATGGGTGTTGGTGTTGCAAGGTTGTTAGGTGACAATATGAACCCAGCTAAGATTATTGAAATGATGAAAAGTATCAAGTTAGATTTTGATTCTTTAGATTTAAATCAGCTTAATGGTCTCTTTTCTCAATTTGATAAAAATAAAATGAAGTAAACCAGTTACTATTAACTCTTTAAAAACCTATATTTTAATTAAAGTATAGGTTTTTTTATGTTGTAAACTTTCTGTTTTTAATAAACAGTTTGTGTAAAATAAATTTATTTTAACGACTCATTAACAGCTACATTCTTTATATTTATTACTTTTGAAACTTATGAAAATGACCTTTAAAATGCTTAAAAATACTGTGTTTTTATTTTTGTTGATGCTTAGTAATTTTAGCTTTACACAAACATATTTAAACTATAAACCAGCAAAAGATAAAATCAATCAATTAATTCATACAAAGTTAAAAGTAGATTTTAATTTCAATAAAAATCAGTTAAATGGTGAAGCTTGGGTTACAGTAAAACCATATTTTTATAAAACAGATATGCTTGTTTTAGATGCAAAAGCAATGCTAATACACGAGGTATCTTTAAATAATAAATCAGTTGCATACAAGTATGATGATCATCAACTAAAAATTACATTGCCTAAAACCTATTTAAAAGGAGAAGCATATACGGTTTATATTAAATATACAGCTCAACCAGAAAAAGTGCAACAAAAGGGTAGTGCTGCAATAACCGCTGCAAAAGGGTTGTACTTTATAAATGCAGATGGTTTAGATAAAAATAAACCAACCCAAATATGGACACAAGGAGAAACAGAAGCAAGTAGTTGTTGGTTTCCAACGATAGATAGTCCGAATCAAAAAACCACACAAGAAATTTTTATAACAGTACCTAATAAATTTGTAACCCTTTCTAACGGTAAATTAATAAGTAAAACACAAAAAGGAACTCTTAGAACCGACTATTGGAAAATGGATAAAAAACACGCTCCTTATTTAGTGTTTATGGGAATAGGTGAGTTTGAAGTTGTAAAAGATTCTTACAAAGAAATTCCGGTTAATTATTACGTAGATAAAAAATATGCTAAGTATGCCAAAGATATTTTTGGTTTAACACCCGAAATGATAGGTTTCTTTTCTGAACTTTTAGGGGTAGATTATCCTTGGGATGCTTACAATCAAATAGTAGGTGTAGATTATGTTTCTGGCGCTATGGAGAATACAACTGCGGTAATTCATGGTGAAGCAGCTTATCAATCTCCCGGTCAATTAATTGATGAAAACAAGCAAGAAGACACTATAGCACACGAATTATTTCATCATTGGTTTGGTAATTTAGTAACTTCAGAAAGTTGGTCTAACCTTACTTTAAACGAGTCTTTTGCAAATTATAGCGAGTATTTATGGAGAGAACATAAGTATGGGTTGTTAAACGCTAACACACATTTATTTGATGTTAGAGAAGCTTATTTTAATGGGCAAAATGATAACAAACAGTTAGTTCGTTTTAATTATGATGACAAAGAAGACTTGTTCGATTTAGTAAGTTATAACAAAGGAGGAGCAATTTTACACATGCTAAGAAATTACTTGGGTGACGAGGCTTTTTTCTTAGGATTAAAAAACTATCTAACAACATATCAGTATAGCGCCACAGAAGTACATCAGTTAAGATTGGTCTTCGAAAAATTGACAGGTAAAGACTTAAATTGGTTTTTTAATCAATGGTACTACAACTCTGGTCATCCAAATATTGAAATCACTTATGATTACAATACCATTCAGAAAACCGTAACCGTAAATATTTTACAGTTAAATGCCAATCCTTTTAAATTTCCTTTTGCAATAGATATTTTTGAGGGTGATAAACGAACAAGACACACTGTTTTTGTAGATAATAAAGATGCGTCTTTTACATTTTCTTATGCTAAGCAACCTACTTATATTCAGGTGAATGCAGATGGTGTTTTATTGTGTAAAATAACCGAAAATAAAGTGTTAAGCGATTATATTTTTCAGTTAAAAAATGCCTTAAACTATGAGCACAGAAGGGCTGCATTGTTAGAGGTTGTTAAAAAACAAGATGACAAAGTTGCTTTTAATGCCGTAAAAGAAGCTATGGAAGATGCTTCTTTTAAAATTAGAATTCTAGCACTTGAAAACATCGATTTAATTAATAAATTTTCTAAAAAAGAGGCCATTCAGCAAATAATGTTATTGGCTAATAATGATTCAAATACATTAGTGCAAGCAGCTGCAATAGAAACATTAGGGAAGCTTACAGACCCTGCATTAACAGCTATTTTTGAAAAAGGCTTACAAAGTAAATCTTATGCAGTTTTAGGCAAATCTTTAGTAGCCATGTATTATGTAGATAAGTCTAAAGCAATCGCAAAATCTAAAGATTTACCCGATGAAGTAAGAAGAATATTAGCAACACCGCTAACGCAAATATATATTGAAGAAAAGGATGATAAACAGCTTCCTTTTATCGCAAAAAATGTATTATCTGGAATGTATTTAACTGGTGATGATACTATCAAAAACATGTATCAGAAAGCTTTTAAGCAAATTTCTGAAAGCAATAATACGTTGGCAATTCAGAATTTAGTTAACGATATGGTAGAAAAAGGACAGCAATACAAATCATTTAATTTTGATAAAGTGGTTATCAATTTAATGAGAGGTATGATAAACGATCAAAAAAACAAAGCGACTGCCAATCAGCTTCGAAATATTGAAATTATTAAAGAAGCAATGGCAAAATTATTGTAAAATGTATTTTTAAGAATCGATTGTAGTATCTGGTAAATTTAAGATAGCAGATGTAGATAACTCGTTACCAGCAATGCCTTTAATAGAGCCAAATAACACATTAATATTTTCTTGAACACCCCAAATTTGTTTTTCTCGGGTTGCAAAATTTTTAAATGCAGCTTTTTTCTCGTAGTTTAATTGCTGAATCATTGTATCATAGTTTTCAATAATTCTATTGATGTTTTGCACAAACTCATTGCTTGTTAAGTAACTGTATAAAAGTTCCATTTTTTCTCCCTTATTTTCATCAGAAGATTTGATAGATTTTGTTTTTAAAAGTAACTCTCTAAGAACAAGAGAAACACTTTTTACTTCGTTAAAACTACAGATCCAAACACCATTTCTTTCTCCGAATCGATCCATATCACTTGGGTAGGTTTCGGTAACAATAACAGCAATGTCTGCTTTACAATTAATCTGATCTTGTTTTAATTTGTTTATCCAATCATTAGAAAAATTCTTTGTTCTTTTACTTTCATAAACAATTGAGCCACAATTTTGCTGAAGCGCATTAACAACGGTTTGTATACAGTCTGCGCCTCTAATTCCCTTACCAACTTCTTCAATATTATCAAAAGGGTATGTGTTTGTTAGTAATTCTTCTAAAGCTAATTCTTGCACCTCACCTTGCATTTGCATAGAGCCTTGCTCTGCTTTTCTTTTCATTTGATCAATTAGCTTCTTTTGATCTTCAAGTTGTTTCTGATATTCTTTTTCTTTAAGCGCCATCGATTCTCTTTCTTTGGCTTTCGCTTTTTCTTCTATTTCGGTTTGTTTTTCAAGAAGTTCTTTTTGAACATTTAGCTTTAAATCTTCTGCTTTTTCTTTTAACTCATTTTCTCTTTTAAGTAAGTTAATTTCTTGTGCTCTTAATGTTCTGTTTTCTTCCTTCTTTTTTTCGTTTTCTTGTTGTAACGCTTTTAGCTGTTGTTCAAAGTTTTCATGCGTACTTTTTTGTATTCTTTCAGATTCTTTTACCAGTCTTTGTGCAAGTTTTTCTTTAAAAAGTTCGTTTTCTTTTTCTTTCTTTTTTTCAAAATCTTCTTTTTCTTGTTCTAAAAGACTACGTTGTTTGTTAAATACTTTGGCTTGTTCGGCTATTTTAAGTTCGTATTCTGCTTTAAAATGAGCTTGCATTTTACCAGATAAAGCTTCTTCAACATCAAATTCATTTGCACAATTTGGGCATTTTATTTTATCTACCATATCTTTTTTATTACAAGCGTTAATCAGTATTTTATTAGTAGTTAAATATGTTTTTAACTATAATTACGAAATTAAAGGTTTCCTTTTAAATATCACAAAAAAAAGGCTGCTTTTAATTTAGGTGAGTGCTGTTATCAAAATAAAGGCTTCACTATTTTAAAAACCCTTTTTAATTTTAGATGCTTTTTCTAAAACAGGTAGTATCTTTGCAGCTATACTTATTAATCATGTCTATACATACGCTTTTAATTACGCCACCTTTTACCCAGCTAAATACGGCCTATCCTGCAACCGCTTACATTAAAGGTTTTTTAGATTCTAAAGGTGTAAAAACAACGCAAATAGATTTAAGTATCGAGTTATTTACGGCTATTTTTACAAAAGATTTTGTAGCCGCAATTTTTAAACAAGCAGCAATGCTTGGTCATAAAGAGTATCCTTTAGTTTTAAGTTTACAACAAGAGTATATAGATAAGGTAGATACTGTTATGAGTTATTTACGCAATCAAGAAGTAACAGCCGCGTATCAAATAGTTCATAAAGATTTTTTGCCTTTCGGACATAGACGTGTTCTTTTAGAAACAGATTTATCAAATGATTTTGGTAAGCTTGGTATTTTAGACAAAGCCAAACATATAGCTACTTTGTTTGTAGAAGAATTAGGCGATTTTATCAATGCAAATATTGATGAGTTTTTTTCTTTTACAAGATATGCAGAGCAAATTGCAAGAGCAGCATCTAGTTTTGATACTTTAGATACCTATTTAAAGTACGAAACCACTTTAATAGAAGATGAAATGTTGTATTTGCTAAATAAGCAATTACAAAAAGCTGCTTATGATTTGGTGTGTTTTACGGTTCCTTTTCCGGGTAATTTATTTTCGGCACTTCGATGTGCGCAATTTATAAAAGAGCATTATCCGAAGGTAAAAATAGCGATGGGTGGTGGGTATTGTAATACAGAATTAAGGCGTTTGTCTGACCCAAGAATTTTTAATTTTGTAGATTTTATCACTTTAGATGATGGTGAAGGGCCTTTGTTAAGAATTACAGAATTTATAGCGGGTAACATTACACAAGATCAATTAGAGAGAACTTATGTGTGTGTAGATAAAGAAGTGGTGTATGCAGATAAAACACCAAATACAATATTTCATCATAAAAATTTACCGGCACCAAGTTATATTGGTTTACCAACAGAGAAGTACTTGTCTTTTTTAGATGTTAAAAATCCGATGCATAGAATGTGGTCTGATGGTAAATGGAATAAATTAACCATTTCCCATGGTTGTTACTGGAAAAAGTGCTCTTTTTGTGATGTTACATTAGATTATATTGGCAACTACCAAAATACTACTGCAGATGATTTGGTTGATAAAATTGAAAAAATAATATCAGAAACAGGTATTACAGGATTTCATTTTGTTGATGAAGCTGCGCCTCCTAAAATGTTAAAAGCATTGGCAACTAGGTTGATAGAAAGAAAGGTGTACATAACTTGGTGGACAAACATTAGGTTCGAAAAAACATTTACACAAGAGCTATGTGCCTTATTGTCTAAATCTGGCTGTATTGCTGTTACTGGCGGCTTAGAGGTAGCATCTGATCGATTGTTGCTAAAAATGAAAAAAGGCGTAGATATTGCTCAAGTTGCGAATGTTACCAAGGCTTTTTCTGAAGAAAATATTATGGTGCATGCTTATTTAATGTTTGGTTTTCCTACAGAAACAGCACAAGAGACAATAGATTCTTTAGAGGTTGTACGACAGTTATTTTATAATAATTGTATTCAGTCTGCGTTTTGGCATCAATTTGCTTGTACAAGTCATAGTCCGGTTGGTAAAAATCCAGAAGAGTTTCAGATTAAAATTACAGGGCCAGAATTTAAAGGTTTTGCAGAAAATGATTTATACCACGAAGATCCAACGGGTGCAGAGCATCATTTGTATAGCGAAGGTTTAAATAAAGCTTTAAACAACTACTTAAATTATAAGGGATTTGAAATTCCTTTACAGCGTTATTTTAATTTTAAGGTTCCGACAACTAGCATTAGCAATCGTTTGATAAAAAACTATCTATTAGCTTCAAAATAAGAATTATTATAATTATTTCTTGTATTCGTCAAAAGTACCGTCTTCATAAAAAACAACAATTCGTTTTATTTTTTTAGCATTGTTTTTAGAAGTAGCATCTACAATTGGTATAGTAGGAGTGATGCTTGCTTTTTTTGTATCAGGAAAAATACCTTCTCCTTTAAGAAGCCAATTTATATTTACGTCTTTAAATTCTGCAACAACTTTTAAAACAAAATCTAAACTTGGTTTGTTTCTACCAGATAAAATATGCGAAATACTAGAGCGTTGCACACCCACTTTATCTGCAAACAAAGAGGCAGATAATTGATTGAAATCCATAATTTTTTTTAGCCTAGATGTAAATTGCTCACTGTTTACCATTGTATAATTATTGTTTTTTACAAATGTAAAAAAATCAAAAAGAACAACAATAATTATTTAATTAAATAATTTCAACTCAGTTTATTTAGTTAAAGTTAAGGTTTAGTTAGCTTTTGTAAGTTGTTAATAATTATTATTTTAAATATAAAAAAAAACTACATTTAAAAGAGTTATAAATTTTATAAATGGTGTTGTGATGTTATTTGTAAAGCAGTTTACAGGTGTAATATTTTAATCGTAAGAAACGATTTACAATTGTAACAATTTAGTGATTTATAATTGTAATTTTATCTCATATAATACCTAGTTATAAATGATTGTAACTTTTAAAAATTCTTTATTTTTGAAGAAATATTATTCATACATCATGCAAACTTTAACGCATCAATTTTTAGAATCGATTTATAATGTTCAAAAAGAAAATTCATTACACGGAAGATGGGTTACCTTTAAAGATTTAGAAAATTTATTCAGTAAGTATTCTTCTAAGTTTAAAGTATCACAAATTGGTACCTCCGAAGAAAATAGACCTATAATGCAATTAAAAATTGGTGTTGGTGCTAAAAAAATACTTTTATGGTCTCAAATGCATGGTAATGAAAGTACAGGTACAAAGGCTTTGTTTGATTTATTCAATTGCTTTTTAAACGAGTCTGATGGAGTTTTTGAAAATATTTTAACTACTTGTACTTTGGTTTTTATACCAATGTTAAATCCAGATGGTGCGTTGGCATATACAAGGGTTAATGCCAATAATATTGATTTAAATAGAGATGCAGTAGATCGATTAGCAGTTGAGAGTAAGCTTTTAAGACAGATTTTAGAAACATTTAACCCTCAGTTTTGCTTTAATTTACACGACCAAAGAACTATTTTTGGTGTAGAAGGCACAAACAACCCAGCAACAATTTCATTTTTAGCGCCTTCCGAAGAAATTACAAGAGCCATTACTAGTGGTAGAAAACAAACAATGGACGTGATTGTTGGTATGAATTTAATGCTACAACAAATTATACCAGATTTTGTGGGCAGGTATACAGATGAATTTTATCCAACGGCTACCGGAGATAATTTTCAGAAGCTTGGTTACAATACTATTTTAATAGAGTCTGGTCATTATCCTAATGATTACGAAAGAGAATTTGCAAGAAAATTTACATTTTTTTCAATTTTACAAGGGCTATACCATATTGCAAGCAACGATGTATTTACCAATTACAAGCCTTATTTTAACATTCCGAATAATAATAAGAACTTCTTTGATGTAATACATCGATACACAGATTCTAAAAAGGATATTGCTTATCAATATGAAGAACAAATTTTAGAGAATAAATTTGTTTTAAAATTGGTAGAAGTGTCAGAAAAAGAATTATTTTCTAAGTCAGGACACTCCGAAATCGTTTTCGAAAGCTAATTTTCTTAATTTTTTCTCATTTTTTTTGTTAGTTTATTAAATTAATATCATAAATTTGCTTTTTTAATTGAATAATACGTAAAAAATGAAAAAGTTTATTTTAGATGAGATAGATCATCAAATTTTAGATGTCTTAATAGAAAATGCAAGAACCCCCTTTACAGATATTGCAAAGCAATTATTGGTATCTGCTGGTACAATTCATGTACGTGTAAAAAAGATGGAAGATGAAGGTATTATTCAGGGATCTACATTAACGCTTAATTATGAAAAAATGGGCTATTCTTTTATAGCTCACGTTGGTGTCTTTTTAGAGAAAACCTCAATGACACAGAATGTAATTGAAGATTTAAGAAAAATATCGAATGTTACCGTAGCTTATGTTACTGCTGGTAAGTATAATATTTTTTGTAAAGTAAGAGCAAAAGGGACTAATGATGCTAAAGATATTATTTACAGAATTGATGATATACCTGGCGTTAATAGAACAGAAACAATGATTGCTTTAGAAGAAAGCATTAACGATAAAAAGAGAATGATGCATGCAATTTTTAAAGAGTTGTAACCTTATTTTCTTATCATAATTTTATATAAAACCTTATCATTTTCTGATAAGGTTTTTTTTGATACTTAGCATAGCTATGTTTATGGTGTAATTATTTAAATTTAATATTTATTAAGTATCTTTAGCCTACAAATAAGCATGTATGATTAACAAACAAATTATCTTTAAAAAAAGACCCTCTGGCATACCAGATACAGATACTTGGCAATTACAAGAAATAGAAGTTGCAGAATTACAAGCCGGAGAAATTTTAATAGAACAACATTATATTTCTTTAGATCCCGCAATGAGAGGTTGGATGAATGATACAAAATCATACATACCACCCATTGCTATTGATGATGTAATGCGAGCAGGATCTATTGGTAAGGTTATTAAAAACAATGGAAACCCTAAGTTTGAAGTAGGAGATTGTGTAACCAGTTGGGGCGGTGTACAACAATATGCCATTACAAACGGAGATGGTTGGTATAAAGTAGATGATCAATTAGCACCAATGCCTTTGTACATCGGTTTGTTGGGTATGCCCGGTATGACAGCTTATTTTGGTATTACCCAAGTAGCAAAAATTAAAGAAGGCGATATTGTTTTGGTATCGGGTGCCGCAGGTGCTGTTGGAAGCACAGTAGGGCAAATTGCAAAAATTAAAGGTTGCAAAGTAATTGGTATTGCTGGTGGTTCAGAAAAATGCAAGTATTTAATAGACGAATTAGGTTTTGATGATGCCATAGATTATAAATCAGAAAATATTTACACAGCATTAAAAAGAAAATGCCCCAAAGGCATAGATGTTTATTTCGACAATGTTGGTGGTGTTATTTTAGATGCAGCATTAGGCAAGTTAAGAATGCATGCCAGAGTAGTAATTTGTGGCGCTATTTCTCAATACAACAATACCTCAAAAATTAAAGGACCTAGCAATTACTTGTCTTTATTAGTTACTCGTTCTACCATGCAAGGTATGGTTGTTATGGATTATAGCAAAGAATTCGGAGTAGCAGCAAAACAAATGTCTCTATGGCTTAAAGAAGGCAAACTAACCTACAGAGAGGCAATGTATCACGGAATCGAGAATTTTCAGGAAACATATAACAGATTGTTTACCGGAGATAAAAAAGGAAAACTAATTTTAAAAGTAAAAGAGTAGTGGAGTTAGAGCATTTTTTTCAATGCCCACATTGTTGGGAATCTATTTCTATGATCTTAGATAAAAGTGTTGCACATCAAACCTATATAGAAGATTGTGAAGTTTGCTGCAACCCAATAGAAATTACACCCACTTTTAATGCTGGTGAGTTAGAAGGTTTTTACGCAGAATCTATAGAGCAATAATTTTTTTAAGAAGCTTTTTCTTGCTTTCCGTTGTATCTTTTTTACAATTATTTTAGGCAATTAAAATGCCTTTTTAGCGGTAAAAAAGGATGCCACTTCAATCAAGGCTAGAGAAAACGTCTTATAATTTACAAAGGATTTTTCCAATTAAATTCATTAAAAAGAGCAATCCAATCATCAGGAAAAGAAGCTTTTAACGTCAATTTTTCATTTGTAAATGGGTGATTAAATACTAAGATACCTGCATGTAAAAACATATTTTTCCATCCAAAGTTAGTTTCAAACATTACATCATGATTTTTGTCACCATACTTAGTATCACCAATTAAAGGATGGCTAATTTTATTGGTATGTATTCTTAGTTGATGCATTCTGCCTGTTTTTGGCATTAATTTTACCAGGCTATAACGAGATGAATTGTAGGGTTTTACAGCAATATCTAAGGTAACTTTATTTAGTGTTTCTAAATGCGTTAGCGCTTCTTTATGTACGTTTGCATCTTTGCCTTTTACCGGAGTATCGATTGTCTTTGTAGCTTTAGAAAATCCGCGAACTACCCCAAAATAATTTTTATCAATTTTATTTTCTGTAAATAATTCTTGAAATTTAGAAACAAAACCAGTCTCTTTAGCAAGTAGAATAATGCCAGAGGTTTTTCTGTCTAACCGATGTATTGGGTATACTTTTAAACCAAGCGACTCGCTAATTAATTTTAACAATGATACTTCATGACTCATGTTTCTTGAGTGATGCGCATGGTGCACAAGCATATTATTGGGTTTATTAACCGCAATAAAATAATTGTCTTCAAAAATAATTTCTAAGTCCATTTTTAAAGTTTTAAATAGCTGACGATTTTTTATTGTTAAACTTTAAAAAACCAATTAATAGCAAAGAAATGAGTCCGCATATAAAAAAACCAATGAATAACGGTAAAGCGGTTTTAACTAAATAGCTACCAATAAATGTTGCAATTGGCACTGCCATAATAGTAGAAGTAAAGCCGTTAATTGCTGAGCCAATACCAGCTATATGTCCTATTGGTTCCATGGCTAAAGCTCTGGTATTTCCAAAAAGGAAACCGAGGGCAAAAAACTGCAGTCCGAAAAATAAAATTAACATATAAATATTTGGGTTCTGTTCGCCATAAAAGAAACAAATATATAGCAAAGGTATAGCGGTAAAAAGTAGCGTAAAAATGGTGACTAATTTTAACATGCCAATTTTTACAACAAATTTTCCATTTAAAAAAGTGGCAAAACCAACACTAATTGCCAAGCCAGCAAATATGTACGGAAACTCTTCTTTTAAATTGTATTGCTGTTCAAAAATTAACTGACTAGCACTTAAATATACCATAAAAGAACCTGTAATAAAACCAGAAAATAAGGTAAAAATAATGGCTTGTTTGTGTTTTAAAAACTCTTTTGTTCCCTCTACAAAAAGGGCTAATTTAAAGGTTTTTCGATGTTCTTTTTTTAATGTTTCTGGTTGTCTTTTCCATACCCAAATCATTGTAAATAAGCCAAATATCAATTGACTATAAAATATAGAACGCCAACCATAATTATCTAACATTAATTTACCAATAGCAGGTGCTACAACCGGAACTAAAATAAAAATAACAACAATAAAAGACATCACTTTTGCCATTTGATTACCACTAAAACGGTCTCTAACCATTGCAATACTTATAGTTCTAGGTGCAGACAAACCAATACCTTGTAAAAGTCTACCAACAATCATCGTTTCTAGACTAGTAGCAGAAACACAAATAAAACTAGCAAAGGCAAATACAATAAATCCAACATAAATTACTGGTTTTCTTCCAAAACTATCCGATAATGGTCCAGATATTAATTGACCAGATCCTAAGCCAAGAAAAATCATTGTTATAAACAACTGATTATTTTTAGGATTTACAACTTGTATTGTTTTGCTAATATCTGTTATTGCTGGTAATAATGCATCGATTGCCAAAGCAACCAAAGACATTAAAGATGCCATCACGATAATAAATTCTAGTTCTGTTTTTTTTCTGATCTCCACGCTGCAAAAGTAGTTTTATTTATAGTTTCTAAATACTTTTTATTTAAAACTATTTTACCAAACAGTAGAGATATATAGTAAGTACAAAATACTATTTAACATAATATAAATTATAGTGCAAATAATTAATAGTTTAAGTATAACCGTTTTTAAGGCTATTTACACATAATTTTAGATATGACTTCTTTAGAATTGTTATTGGGATGTTTTATAATTCGTCAACAAGTCAATTACAATACATTAGAATCACGTATTTGGTAATATTCAATAGCATTTATTAAAAACGTCTATAGAATTATAGTAATAGATATTTCGTTAAAAATAATTACGTATCTAATTATTATCAATTGTTTAATATCATATTAATTGAAATGTAAATAATTGATTTTAAATTTTATAGATTTTCTTATTTATATTAAAAAAATAAATATTGTATTTTTGAGATTTAGCAAAGTATAATATATGAAATATCAATTTTTTACAATACTTACATTCTGTTGTTCATTAAATATTTTTTCTCAATTTACAGACAGTAACTTACCAATTGTTCTTATAGAAACAGAAAATGGTGCTGTAATTCCAGATGATCCAAGAGTTTTTGGTACTTTAAAAATAATAAAAAGACCAGGTGGAACTAGAAATTTTATAACAGATGTTGATAATGACGAATTTATAGATTATTCTGGAACTATCAGCATCGAAGTTAGAGGTTCCTCCTCTCAAACATTAGATAAAAAACCATACGGTTTTACAACTTTAAGTGACGATAGATCTGAAAATGATAATGTTACCTTATTGGGTATGGCAAAAGAAAACGATTGGATTTTAAACTCATTTGCTTTTGATGATTCTATGATGCGCGATGTTATTAGTTATCAAATGGCAAGAGATATGGGACAATATGCTACAAATTTAGAGTATTGCGAAGTTGTTCTTAATAACGAGTATATTGGTTTGTATGCCCTATCAGAAAAAATAAAAATTGATGGCGATCGTGTAGATATTGAAAAATTATCTGATGATGAAAATTCTCTTCCAGAGGTATCTGGCGGGTATATTGTGCAGACAGATAGACCAACAACAGAAGATCCTGAAGCTTGGAACAATAACGGTGCTGGTTATATTATTGAAAAACCCAATGCCGATGATATAACGACTGAACAAGCAGCATATATAGAGACTGTTTTTAGAAGTTTAGATCAAAAAGCTACCAACCATAATATCATTAATGGATATCCTTCAGTAATTGATGTTCCTTCTTTTATTGACTATATGTTAATGGCAGAGATTTCTTCAAATGCAGATGCTTATGCATTAAGTACTTTTTATCATAAAGATCGTTCAGGAAAACTTAGAGCTGGTCCCATATGGGACTATAATTTAACCTATGGAAATGATTTATTTCAATGGGGTTATGATAGAAGCTTAACAAATGTTTGGCAATTTCAATATAGTAACGTAGGTGCTAATTTTTGGACGAACCTTTTTAATAATAACACTTTTATGTGCTACTTATCTAAACGATTTAATGAACTTAAAGCTGATAATAAATCTTTCAATTACAATTATATATCTAATTTAATTGATACAAATGTTACTTTAATTTCTGAGGCTGTAACTCGTGAAAGTCAAAAATGGAATCAAATAGATGATTTTTCTGCAGAAATAACGAACATGAAAAATTGGTTTCAGCAAAGGCTTACTTGGATGGAAAACAATTTAGGAGAATTTACTGGTTGTAACAATGTTACAATCCCTTCATTGGTAATTTCAAAAATTGATTATAACCCACAAGAAATAGAAATTTATACAGAAAGTGACGATTTAGAGTTTATTGAAATTAAAAATACTGGTGCTACTTCTGTGGATTTAACAGGTGTCTATTTATTAAAACTTGGTGTTTCTTATCAATTTCCTGTAAATTCTAGCATAGATGCAAATTCATCAATTTATTTGGCATCAGATAATACTACTTTTGCAAATAGATATGGTTTTAATCCTTTTGATACTTTTGAAAGAAATTTATCTAATAAAAGTCATCATTTAGTTTTAGCTGATGCTTTTGGAAATGTAATAGATGAAGTAAAATATTTAGATAAAGCACCATGGCCAGAAACTGCAGATGGAGATGGTGATTATTTAGAATTGATAGATGTTGCTTCCAACAATGCTTTGGCATCTAATTGGCAAGCTAGTTCTGATAGAGTTTTAAACACAAATTTTGAAAATAATGAGCTGGTTTTTAAAGTATACCCTAATCCAACAAAAAATATTTTAATTATCAATTCTAAACATAAATTGCATAAAGTAGCTATTCTAAATCTACTTGGCCAACAATTAAAATCTTTTGACGTTAATTTTAAATCTACAGAAATTTCTATTAGTTCTCTTAGGAAAGGAGTTTACTTTTTAAGAGTTTCATTTTATAATGGTAGCCACGTTTTAACAAAAATTGTTAAAGAATAAGACAAACTCTATTTTGTTTTTATCATTTTCGATGAAAACATGAGATTATAATAATAATAATAATAATAATAATAATAATAATTAATACTGTTAATAAATCTATCTTAAGTTAAGGTGTAATTTATCAGGTTATAATTCTATCAAAATTAATTTAAAACACAAGTTTAATAGTATATTTGTGGTCTTTAAAGATTTATAGAATGGTATTTAAAAAGTTACATCCTTATATAAAAGAGAAGTTAGCATCGTTAGATATTACAACTCCTACCCTTTTTCAAACTAAAAGCATTCCACTTATAAAAAGTGGTGCCAATGTATATTGTTTTGCTCCAGAAAACAGCGGAAAAACAACAACATTAATACTTACAACATTGCATAAATTACAATGTGAAGAAGCTGGCAGCGCACCAAGAGCAATTATTTTAGTTGAAAATAATGTAAAAGCGGGCGAATTGTATGATGCTTTTATAAGCTATGCCAGGCATAGCACTTTACGTGTTTATTATGGTGATGAAAGAGAGCATATAGATCTTTTAAAGTCTGAAATATTTGAAGGCATTGATGTTTTAATAGCAACCCCAAAAATTGTAAACAAGCTACTTTTATTAGAAGGATTAAATACTACGCAAGTAAAAATATTTCATATTGATGATGCTTCTTTTCTATCAGAAAAATCTGCATATGCTGCTTTAATAGCTATTACGCAAAGTATTCATAAATGTCAATATGTTATTTATGCAGATAAAATTGAGCCTAACTTAAAAAAATTACAAGATTATTTTATGCAGTTTGCAAAAACAATTAGCATTAAATAACTTAAAAAAGACATCAGTATAATGATTATACCTAAATTACATTATGTATCGCAAGGAAATACTGCTAATGAACATCTAGAAAACATTCAGAAAGCATGTTCTTCTGGTGCAGAATTGGTGCAATTGAATATTAAAGATATCTCTGAAAAAAAATATTTAAAGTTTGCTGAAAAAGCAAGAGAAATAACGGCACACTATCAAACAAGACTTATAATTACAAACTATTATAAGGTGGCTAAAACTATAAAAGCAGATGGTGTTCATATAGATAATACCGAGTTTTGCCCTACAGTAGCGTTAGATTATTTATTTACTTGGCAAATTATTGGTGCAACAGCATCAACCTTAAAAGAATGCCAAGTTTTAGTAGAAAAAAAAGTAGATTATATAGTGTTCGATCCTTTTACAACTTTTGACTCTAATTCTTTAAACACAACAATTCCAATTCTTGGTGCTGGTAGTATTACTGTGAAAGATATTCCTGTTATTTTACAAAAAGGGATTTCTGGCGTTGCAATTTCTGATGCTATTACAGAAGATTTTAATAGTATAAAGGTATTTCATCAGCAATTAAATGCTGCTTCATCAGACGAAAACGAAAAGAAGTATACATTTCAATAATAATAATAATAATAATAATAATAATAATAATAAGGCATAAAAAAAACACAACTAAATTAGTTGTGTTTTTTTTAATAAACTCTATTGCTTAACGTCTGCTATAATTAGGAGACTCTTTTGTTATCACAACATCGTGTGGATGACTTTCATTGATACCACTTGCCGTAATTCTTACAAATTTACCAGTATCTTTAAGTGTGGCTACATCTTTTGCACCACAATACCCCATTCCTGCACGTAAACCACCAATAAATTGATGAATACTTTCTGACAATTCGCCTTTATATGGTACTCTACCAACAATACCTTCGGGTACTAATTTTTTAATATCGTCTTCAACATCTTGAAAATATCGATCTTTAGAGCCTTTTTTCATTGCTTCTACAGATCCCATACCTCTGTATGATTTAAATTTTCTTCCTTCGTAAATAATTGTTTCTCCAGGAGATTCTTTTGTACCTGCAAGTAAAGAGCCTAGCATTACACAATCTGCACCGGCAGCAATTGCTTTTGGTATATCTCCGGTATAACGAATACCACCATCTGCAATAACTGGTACACCACTACCCTTAATAGCAGCAGCAACTTCTAAAACGGCAGAAAATTGAGGAAACCCAACTCCTGCAACAATTCTAGTAGTACAAATAGAGCCAGGTCCAATTCCAACTTTTACAGCATCTGCACCAGCAGCTACTAAATATTTAGCGGCTTCGGCAGTCGCAATATTTCCGACAACAACCTCTAATTCTGGAAACTTTTGCTTTACTCGTTTTAATACATCTACAACACCTTTGGTGTGGCCATGAGCTGTGTCTATAATTACAGCATCTACACCTGCGGCAACCAATGCAGCTGCTCTATCAACAGCATCACCTGTAACACCTAAAGCAGCAGCAACTCTTAATCTACCATATACATCTTTATTGGCAATTGGTTTTTGAGTTACTTTGGTAATGTCTCTAAATGTGATCAATCCTTTTAATTTGTAATCTTCATTAACAATTAAAAGTTTTTCTATTTTATAGTTTTGTAAAATCTTTTCAGCATCGTTTAAAGAGGTTCCAACAGCAGCAGTAACTAAGTCTTCACTAGTCATTACTTCTACAATAGGTCTTTTTAAATTATGTTCAAAACGCAAATCTCTATTGGTTACTATTCCTTTTAAAATACCATTGTCATCAACAATAGGAATACCACCAATACCATGCTCTTTCATGTATGTTTTAGCATCTAAAACTACTGCTGTTAACGGTAAAGTAACAGGGTCTATTATCATGCCAGATTCTGCACGTTTAACTCTTCTAACCTCTTGCGCTTGTTGCTCAATGGTCATGTTTTTATGTAAAACACCAATTCCGCCTTCTCTTGCAATTGCAATTGCTAAAGAAGATTCTGTAACAGTATCCATAGCAGCAGATGCAATGGGTACATTGATAGTGATGTTTTTGGTAAATTGAGTTTGAATATTTACTTCTCTTGGAAGTACTTCTGAAAATGCAGGAACTAATAAAACGTCATCGTATGTTAGTCCTTCTCCTAAAATTTTGTTGTTGTGTGCTGTCATGTTGCAATTAAGGTATAATTGCGTGCAAATTTACAATTAATAAATCAATTTTCTATGATTTACTCATACTTGTTTTATTCTCATTACCATATTATTTACTTGCTAGTAATTTATGAAAGATAAATATTTTTATTTTTAAAATATTGATTATTAGTGTTTTAATTTTATTATTCTTATTTGTTCTAAATAAGCTTTGTAAATATGTTGTTGTGATGTATCTTTGCACTCGAAATAAAAACTATTTATAATTAATCTAAATAAAATGAGGAAAGTAATTATTATTGCAACTACTTTATTTACAGTAGCATTAACTGCTCAAAAAAGTGAAAATAAAAGAGGGTCTTTAGATTCTATCCAGAAATTAGACGAAGTTATTATTGCAACAAATGTCATATTAGGTAATAAATATGTTGCTAAAAACAGAACTGGTTCTGCGTACTATTTATCACCTAAAGAATTAAAAAAGTTTAGCTTTACAGATGTGTCAAGAGCATTAAGAAGTGTGCCTGGTGTAAATATTTATGAAGAAGATGGTTTCGGATTAAGACCTAATATTAGTTTGCGAGGTACATCGCCACAAAGAAGTTCTAAAATAACTTTAATGGAAGATGGTGTTTTAGTTTCTCCTGCTCCATACAGCGCCTCTGCTGCCTATTATTTTCCTACAATTGCAAGAATGGAAGCTGTGGAAATTTTAAAAGGTAGTAGTCAAGTTCAATACGGTCCTTTTACTACCGGCGGTGCAATTAATATGATTTCTACGCAAATACCTAATGAGTTTGATGGGCAAGTAAGAGCCAGTTACGGTAGTTTTAATTCTAACCAATTACATGCAAAAATTGGTGGTGGTAATGATAATTTTGGATACGCTTTAGAGTATTTAAATTATGGTTCTGACGGTTTTAAAACATTGCCAAGTGGTAAAAATACTGGTTTTAATAAAAATGATGTGGTTGCTAAAGTGCACGTTAACCTTTTTCCTAAGGCTGCAATACAACAATCTTTATCATTCAAATTTCAATATTCTGATGAAGTGGGTAATGAAACTTATTTAGGCTTATCTGAAGAAGATTTTAACAGCAATCCTTTTTCTAGATATGCTGCTTCTGATAACGATAAAATGACCACAGATCATACGCAATATATGTTATCTCATAAATTGGCTTTTTCAAAAAATTTACAAATTACAACCACAGCATATCAAAATAACTTTGCAAGAAATTGGTACAAATTAAATGATGTTACTTTTAATGGCGATAAGCAGTCCATTGCAAATGTTTTAGAAAATCCTACTTCTTTTTCTAATCATTTTTCAATAATTAACGGGTCTGTAAATTCTGATGTTGATGTGCTAGGAATAAAAGCAAATAATAGAAAATATATTTCTAAAGGTATTCAGACAAAATTTGATTATCATTGGTATAATGGCGATTTTTTTCATGATTTAGAAATTGGGTTTCGCCTTCATTATGATGAAGAAGATCGTTTTCAATGGGTAGATAAATACAGTATTTCTAACCAAGGAGATTTACAATTAACTACCGCCGGAATAAAAGGAAGTGATGCAAATAGAATAAGTAGTGCAAATGCTTTTGCTTCTTATATTACTTATAAGTTGAAATTTAATAAATGGACCTTTACACCTGGTATACGTTACGAAAACATTACGTTACAAAGAGAAGATTTCGGTAAAAGTGATGTTACCAGATCTGGCGTAAACTTGTCTGAAAGACAAAATTCTGTGGGTGTATTTATACCCGGTATCGGATTCAACCATAAATTTAATAACGAATTATCTCTTTTTGGTGGTGTGCATAAAGGTTTTTCTCCTCCAGGAAATCAAGAAGAACAAAAGGCCGAAGAAAGTATTAATTATGAACTTGGTACTCGTTTTAATTTTGGAAAAATTAAAGGAGAACTTGTAGGTTTCTTTAACGATTATTCTAACCTATTAGGTAGCGATTTAGCTGCTTCTGGCGGAACTGGTTCTTTAAATCAATTTAATGCAGGCGAAGTGAATGTTAATGGTATTGAAGTTCTATTAAACTATAATTTTTTAAATGAAAAGGCTTTATTTTCTCTTCCTTTTTCTTTTGGATACACCTTTACAAACACAGAGTTTTTAAATAGTTTTGGGAGTACAGATAGTCTTTGGGGCACTGTTACCAAAGGAGATGAAATGCCATACATACCAAAACACCAATTTAATGCAACTCTATCTTTAGAGCATGCCAATTTCGAAATTAATTTAAACGGTCGTTATAATGGTGCTTTTAGAACTATGTCTGGTACTGGTGATATTCCTGATAATGAAAAAGTAGCCTCTAATTTTATTGTTGATGCTTCTAGTAAATATCATGTAAATAAAAATTTAAGTTTAACTGCAAATGTTATCAATGTTTTAAATAACACATATGCTGTCTCTAGAGTGCCAGCTGGTTTAAGACCAGGTCATCCATTCGGTATTTTTGGTGGATTAGAATTTAAGTTCTAATAACCAAACTAGAACTAAATGACAAAGAAGAACGCTTTACTTAAGGCGTTCTTTTTTTTGTTTTAAAAATAGAATTACGGCTTTTCTAATATCCGAAGAAATAGCTGTAGAGTTTGTTTCAGCAATACTAATTACTTCTTTATTTTCTTTGGATAAAAAAGGAATGTCGAATCCTTTTAGTAAGTAATCAGAGAAAGCAACTGTGTATATATTATTTTCTTGTAGTTTTTGGTTTTTAATGTACCACTTCTCTCCTACTTTATTAGCATTAAAACGCTGTAAATAAGCTCCGGTACCTGCCGCTAAATAACCATAATCTAAAACTCTTTTTAACAGACGACCTTTAATTTTTACCTTTAAGATAGATCCACCATAAGGCAATACTCTAAAAATATCTACAGCATTAATAGCGCCTTCTAATTGATCATCAATTCTAATAGAACCGCCATTTACCAGTGCGCAATCTACTGTATCATCGAATGCAAAAGACATCGATTGGGTTATTAAATGTCCCAAATTTGTTTGCGTACTTCTTATAGGGGTATCTATACCATCTAAAGGGGTGTTTGCTGTAAAAATTATTTCGTCTGGAGACTCTATTATATCTTTAATTTTAGCATTTAAAATAGTTTGCCATTTGCCTACAATTTCTGCTATTTTAACATCGGGTTGTATGGTAGAATTTACTTCTTTTAGCTCAGAGTTTACAATAGTATTTTTAGTTTTTTTATCAAACGTTATCTTATGAATATATACTGTTTTTGCATTTGCATCTGCCTTTGTTATTAGCACATTACCAACTTTATTCATACTATTGGTGTGCTCATGACCGCCCATTATTAATGGAATGTTAGGTATTAGTTTTGCAATTCTTTTGTCGTTGGTTAATTTTACATGTGTTAAGCCAAACACAATATCTACTTTATCTTTAATTGCAGCATATGAGGCTCTTGCTTTTACAAACATATTGCCATATTCTACATATTCTTTTGGATTAGAAGGTATGCAAACACTAATAAACCCTATCTTTATTTTGGTGCCATCTTTATCTTGAAGTTCTTTGATAAAAGTTTCATGTAAAGGTTGTCTTTCTTTGTTTATTTCTTTGTAAAAAGGGATAGATTCCTCGGCAGTTTTTAGTTTTACATTGGCAGAAATCCACGGAAAATTACTTTCATTCAACCTTTTTTGAAGGTCATTCTTAGAAACATCAAATTCATGGTTGCCAAAAGCAACTAAATCAAAATTCATGGCATTCATTACTTCTACCATTTGTTTGCCCTTTACCCTTTCTCCTGCTACTTTTAAGGTGCCTAACAAAGACGGATTTAAAAAATCGCCAGCCATAAAAAGCAGGGTGTTTTTATTTTCTTTTAATAGGTTTTTATGAATCGTTTCTACTCTTGCCATTCCGCCGAATTCACCTCCTTGTATCGGTGCAATTTCATAAACGTCATTTAATTGTAAAAAGGTAAACTCAATTTTATGATCGTCTTTTTTACAAGATGATACTAATAATATCAATATAAAATAGATGTGTGGTTTTAGAAATTTCATTAAAAAAGTGTAAAAAAAATAGGTTTATAAAAGGATCTCTAAAGCTTTATTATAGGCGCTTTCGAAACTCATTGGTTTAATGTTGGTAACGGCTTTTTTTGCTGTAAAATAGCTTAATAATTTTTCAGTTGGCATATTACCTGTCAACTCATCTTTTGCCATTGGGCAACCTCCAAAACCCTTGATAGCACCATCAAACCTATTGCAACCTGCTGTATAAGCAGCATCTACTTTTTCGAACCATTTATCGGGTGTAGTGTGTAAATGAGCACCAAACTCTATGTTAGGGTATTGCGAGATTAAGTTTGAAAACAAATACTTTATATCTTCTGGTGTAGAGCTGCCAATAGTATCTGATAAAGACAAGATAGAAACCCCCATTTTAGATAGTTTTTCTGTCCAATTAGCTACAATTTCTACATTCCAAGGGTCTCCATACGGATTGCCAAAACCCATCGATAAATAAGCTACAACTTGTTTGTTATTTTTAGTAGCAATATTTAAAACATTGTTTAAAGTATGGATAGATTCTGCAATTGTTTTGTGCGTATTACGCATCTGAAAGTTTTCTGAGATTGAAAATGGGTATCCTAAATAATCAATTTCTTCAAATTGTACGGCATCATTTGCACCTCTAGTATTTGCTATAATTGCCAATAATTTACTGCTAGTTTTAGAAAGGTCTAATTTTGATAAAACCGCAGCAGTATCTCGCATTTGCGGTATTGCTTTTGGTGATACAAAACTACCAAAATCAATAGTATCAAACCCAACTTTAAGTAGAGAGTTTATATACAATGCCTTTTTTTCTGTAGAAATAAAATGAGATTTTATTCCTTGCATTGCATCACGTGGGCATTCTATAATTTTGACTTGCTTCATTTTAATCAAAGATAAAAATTCTAATCAATCAACAAAGCATTTTAATTGAATATTGATGTAATTTTAAAAAGAACTATAATATTAAAATTTCTTAAAAATATTAGGCTTAATTAATCAATTCAATAAAATTTAATAAACTATAGGCCTATTTTCTTTAAATGGATTTTTTATGCTGATATTTGTTATTTAAATAACAATTTTTTTTGATGATTGATAATGCTACTTTAAAAAAATTAAACAATTCGCTTTCAGGAACTGTTTTGTTTGATGATTTACACAAAACATTATATGCTACCGATGCATCTGTATACCGTAAAATACCTTTAGCAGTCGCTTTTCCTAAAACGGCTCAAGATATTAAAACACTTATTTCATTTGCAACGCAAAATAAGATTACTTTAATACCAAGAACAGCGGGTACTTCTTTGGCAGGGCAATGTGTTGGCGACGGAATTGTTGTAGACGTCTCTAAACATTTTACCAATATTATTTCTTTTGATGAAAATGCTAGAACAATAAAGTTACAGCCAGGTATTGTTAGAGATTCTTTAAATGTCTATCTAAAAGAATTTGGTCTTTTCTTCGGCCCCAACACATCTACTTCGAATAGATGTATGATTGGCGGTATGGTTGGTAATAATTCATCTGGTAGTACGTCTATTAAATATGGAGTTACCAGAGATAAAGTTTTAGAAATTGAAGCTATTTTAAGTGATGGTTCTTCTGCAGTATTTAAAGAAATTAGTTCTAAAGAATTCTTAGAAAAAGCATCACAAACAACTTTAGAAGGTGAAATTTACAAGGCTATTTTTGAAGAGCTTTCAAATACAGAAAATCAACAAGAAATTAACAATGAGTTTCCTAAAGAAACCATTCATAGAAGGTGTACAGGCTATTCTGTAGATGAGTTTTTAAAGTCTGATTTATTTGGTGGGCAATTACCCACCATTAATGTTGCAAAGCTTTTATGTGGTAGCGAGGGTACCTTGGCTTTTACCACTTCTATCACTCTTCAATTAGATGCTTTACCACCAAAAGAAAGCATTATGGTTTGTACTCATTTTAACAGTATTAACGAGAGTTTAAAAGCTACTGTAATTGCTATGAATCATAATTTATACAATTGCGAACTAATGGATAAAACCATTTTAGATTGCACAAAAAACAATAGAGAATTAGCAAAAAATAGATTTTTTTTACAAGGAGATCCTGAGGCTGTTTTAATGCTAGAAGTTGCCGCAGAGACCAAAGAAGAAGTTGCCGTTTTAGCAGATAAGTTAATTGCAGATTTAGAAAAAAATAACTTCGGATTCCATCATCCAAAAGTATACGGACAAGATATTGCCAAAGTTCATTACCTACGAAAAGCAGGTTTGGGTGCATTGGCAAATATTATTGGTGATAAAAAAGCAGTTGCTTGTATAGAAGATACTGCGGTAGCTCTCGAAGATTTACCTAGTTATATAGAAGAGTTTACCAAAATTATGGCTAAGTATAAGCAAAGTGCTGTTTACTATGCTCATGCTGGTGCCGGAGAATTGCATTTAAGACCAATTTTAAATTTAAAGAAAAAAGAAGATGTTGTTTTATTTAGAAAAATAACAACAGAAACAGCTCAACTTGTAAAAAAATACAAAGGCTCTTTTAGTGGAGAACATGGTGATGGTATTGTGCGAGCTGAATTTATTCCCTTAATGATTGGTGAAAAAAACTATCAATTATTAAGACGAATTAAAAAAGCTTTTGACACGAATAATGTTTTTAATCAAGGTAAAATTACTGATGCTTTTTCGATGGACGAAAGTCTTCGTTACCAAGTAGATAGAAACGAACCAGTTATTAAAACAATTCAAGATTTTTCTGATAGTGAAGGAATTTTAAAGTTAGCAGAAAAATGTAATGGTTCTGGCGATTGTAGAAAGCCTGTAGAAGCTGGTGGTACCATGTGCCCTAGCTACAGAGCTACTAAAGACGAAAAAGATACAACCCGAGCTAGAGCTAATACTTTACGAGAATTTTTAACAAATAATACTGCCGATAATAAATTTGACGCTAAAGAGTTAAAAGAAGTTTTCGATTTATGTTTAAGCTGTAAGGCTTGTGCTTCAGAATGCCCAAGTAACGTAGATGTTGCAAGTTTAAAGGCAGAATTTTTATACCAATACCAAGAAACCAATGGGTATAGCTTTAGAAGTAAGATGTTTGCAAATAATGCCAAGTATAATAAACTAGGAGCTTTATTGCCCTCTGTTACTAATTTTATTACCAATACAAGCCTTACCAAAAAAATATTAGGAGTTGCCCAAGAAAGAACGGTACCTAAATTAGCAAAACAAACACTTGGCAGTTGGCTAAAGAATAGAAAAACGATAGATCATAAATCAATCTCTAAAGTTGTTTATTTATTTAATGACGAGTTTACTAATTTTTATGATGTTTCAATAGGAAAAGATGCTGTTGTTTTGTTAGAAAAATTAGGGTATCAAGTTAAAAATATTGCCCATGATGAAAGTGGTAGAAGCCATATTTCTAAAGGGTTTTTAAAACAAGCGAAACAAATTTGTAACAATAATGTACATATTTTTAAAGACATTATTACAGATAAAACCCCTTTAATTGGTATCGAGCCTTCTGCAATTTTAACTTTTAAAGAGGAATACATTCGGTTGGCAGATGATAAAAAATCTGCAGAAAAAATTGCTTTAAACTGTTTTACGTTCGAAGAATTTTTATCAAAAGAGTTAGAAAACCAGCAGATTGATACTTCTTTATTTACCGACACTTCTAAAACATTAAAAATTCATGGTCATTGCCATCAAAAAGCTTTAACAGGTACTTTTGCAGGTTTTAAAATGCTTAGCATTCCTAAAAACTACTCAGTTACCATTTTAAATACAGGTTGTTGCGGTATGGCAGGTTCTTTCGGATATGAAAAAGAACATTATAAAGTATCTATGCAAGTTGGTGAAGATACTTTGTTTCCTAAAATTAGAAATTGTGCAGAAACTACAGAAATTGCAGCTTCTGGAACAAGTTGTAGACATCAAATTTTTGATGGTACAAAGCGTATTGCAAAACACCCAATTACACTTTTAAAAGAAGCTTTAATTTAATTAGAGTTATTAAAAGTCTGAATGTTAATCTTATAAACCAAAAAAAGCCTTATTTCTAAGGCTTTTTTTACGATTTATTTTTAGTTAATTTAAACTTGCCAAACTACTTTTAATAGTTTCAATTTTAGCCAAAGTGTCTGCTTCTTTTTTACGCTCTAAAGCCAATACTTGCTCTGGTGCATTGTTTACAAAACGTTCGTTAGATAGCTTTTTTGTAATACCAATTAAAAAGCCTTCTGCCCTTTTAAGTTCGGTGTTTAATTTTTCTATTTCTGCTTCAACATCAATGTTATCAATAGAAATTGGCACAAAATACTCATTCGATTTTACTCTAAAAGAGGCACCTTCTACTTTTTCTGAAACATATTCTATAACATCTGTATTTGTAAGTTTTTGTATCACCTTATCAAACACTTGCGTATTGTTATCGTTATTAATCACAAATAAAGAGACAGCATCTTTAAAAGAAATGTTTTTATCTTTTCTGATGGTTCTAATTCCTGAAATTACATCTGTAGCAAATTCAAAGTTTGAAATAATGTTAGTATCAAAATCCTTTAAAACAGGATATTTTGCAATTACTAAGGCTTCTTCAGGAGTTCTTTCTACAATAAATTGCCAAATTTCTTCTGTTAAAAACGGCATAAATGGATGCAATACTTTTAAGTTATTTTCTAAAACGTTAATAACCGCATCAAATGTTGTTTTGTCTATAGGTTGTTGATATGCTGGTTTTACAATCTCTAATAACCATGAAGAAAAATCGTCATTAATTAATTTATAAATTGCCATTAGTGCATCTGACAAACGGTATTTAGAAAAATGATCTTCTATCTCTGCCAAGGTTTTTTGAAACTTCGATTCGTACCATTTTAAACCAATTTTAGAGGTTTCAGGTTGCGATAGACTTCCATCTACTTCCCACCCTTTTATCAATCGAAAAGCATTCCAAATTTTATTGGCAAAGCCTTTTCCTTGCTGACATAAATCTTCATCAAACATTAAATCGTTTCCGGCAGCAGAACTTAATAACAATCCAACACGTACACCATCTGCTCCATAATCTGAAATTAATTTTAATGCATCTGGCGAATTCCCAAGAGATTTAGACATTTTACGTCTTTGTTTATCTCTAACCAAACCAGTTAAATACACATTATTAAAAGGCTTTTCATCTTTGTATTCGTACCCTGCAACAATCATTCTGGCAACCCAGAAAAATAAAATATCTGGACCAGTAACTAAATCGTTGGTTGGGTAATAGTATTTAATTTCTTCATTTTCTGGATTTCTAATTCCGTCAAAAACAGACATTGGCCATAACCAAGAAGAAAACCAAGTATCTAAAGCATCTTCGTCCTGACGTAAATCTTCAATTTTAAAAGACTTCTCGACTGCGTTCGAAGAGACCGCTAACTTATATGCTTCTTCTCTAGTTTCTGCAACTACAAAATCTTCTTTTCCATCACCATAAAAATAGGCCGGAATTTGTTGTCCCCACCAAAGTTGACGAGAGATGTTCCAATCACGTACATTTTCCATCCAATGACGATACGTGTTTTCAAATTTATTTGGATATAAATTGATATCAGTATCGTCTCCTAAAACCGCCTTAATCGCTGGTTTTGCCAATTCTTCCATCTTTAAAAACCACTGGTCAGACAATCTTGGTTCTATGACTGCTTTGGTTCTTTCCGATGTTCCTACTTTATTTGTGTGAACTTCTGTTTTAACTAAAATTCCCTTTTCTTCTAATTCTTTGGCAATCTCTTTTCGAACTACAAATCTATCTTTACCTTGATAATGCAATCCGAAGGAATTTAAAGTAGCATCATCATTAAAGATATCTATTACCTCTAATTTGTGCTTATCACCTAAATTTTTGTCATTTTCATCGTGTGCAGGTGTTACTTTTAAGCATCCTGTACCAAATTCTAAATCTACATATTCATCTTCAATAATAGGAATAACTCTATTTGAAAGAGGTACAATTGCTTTTTTGCCTTTTAAATGAGTAAAACGCTCATCATTTGGGTTGATACAAATAGCTGTATCTCCAAAAATAGTTTCTGGTCTTGTAGTAGCAATCGTTAAGGTATCTGAAGAGCCTTCTATTTTATATTCTAAATAGTACAAGTTTCCTTGTCTTTCTTCATGAATTACTTCTTCATCAGACAGTGTTGTTTTAGCTTCCGGATCCCAATTTACCATTCTATAGCCTCTGTAAATAAGTCCTTTGTTGTATAAATCTACAAAAACTTTAATTACAGATTCAGACATTTCTGGATCCATTGTAAAAGCAGTTCTTTCCCAATCGCAAGAAGCACCTAGTTTTTTTAATTGTTCTAAAATAATACCTCCATATTCATCTTTCCAATCAAAAGCATGTTGTAAAAATTCTTCACGAGTTAAATCGCTTTTAGAAATACCTTGTTCTTTTAATTTAGCTACAACTTTTGCTTCTGTAGCAATAGAGGCATGATCTGTACCAGGCACCCAACACGCATTTTTACCCTTTAAACGGGCACGACGAATTAAGACATCTTGTATGGTATTGTTTAACATATGCCCCATATGCAAAACTCCTGTTACGTTTGGTGGCGGAATTACAATGGTGTAAGGCTCTCTTTCATCTGGTGTAGAATGAAAATAATTGTTTTTCATCCAGTAATCGTACCATTTATCTTCTACTTTACTTGCATCATATTTAGATGGAATTGTCATGCTTTGGTATTCTTTTTTTGATAATTAATGCGCAAAAATACGATTATCTAAATTTGTAGAGAAAATTAGTGCTTAGTTTTTTAAAACAAATTATTAGCACTAATTTTGTTGTAAAATATCATGTTATGAGATTACTATTTTGTTTTGTAGTGGCTTTTTTTGTTTCCTTATCGATGTTTTCTCAAGAGTTTAAATTCGAAAACGAAACAATCGATTATGGTAGCATAGAAAAAGGTAGTAATGGAGACCGTATTTTTACTTTTAAAAATATTGGCACAGAACCAATTATTATTACCAACATTGTATCGTCTTGTGGATGTACCATTCCTAAAAAACCAGAAAAGCCAATAATGCCAGGTGAAAAAGGAGAAATTAAAGTTTCTTATGATACGCAACGACTTGGTTCTTTTTCTAAAGTGATAACTGTTTTTTCGAATGCAAAAAACACTAGAAAAGCAATTAAAATTAAAGGATTCATAAAAAAAGGGATTTCTTTATCAAAACAAAAAAGCATCTTATCTAACTATTAATTTTAGTTAAATTAAGCTTGTATCAATCAGAAAACAAAGAAATGATGTCTCTTATAAAAAAGATTTAGTAATAATATATTTCGGGATTTTTTTTCCGTAATAAACTTAAAAATAAACGAATGCCTTCTATTTCACAAAAAGGAATATCAATGCCAGAATCGCCAATTAGAAAATTGGTGCCCTATGCAGAAGATGCAAAAAAAAGAGGAACTAAAGTATATCATTTAAACATTGGTCAGCCAGATATTAAAACGCCTCAGGTTGCTTTAGATGCTGTAAAAAATAATGATATATCAACACTTTCTTATGCTCGTTCTGAAGGATCTGAAGAATACAGAATAAAACTGGCTAATTACTACAAAGCACATCAAATAAACGTTACTGGGAATAATATTGTGGTTACAACTGGTGGTTCTGAAGCGTTACTTTTTACGATTGGCAGCATTACAGATCCTGGTGATGAAATTATAATTCCAGAACCTTTTTATGCCAATTACAATGGTTTTTCTAGAGCATCTGGTGTTACAGTTGTTCCTGTTATTTCTAAAATTGAAGATAATTTTGCGCTCCCAAAAATTGAAGATTTCGAGAAGTTAATTACTAAGAATACCAAGGCTATTTTAATATGTAATCCTGGTAATCCGACGGGTTATTTATATTCTGAAGAAGAAATTAAGAAATTAAAAGCAATTGTTTTAAAGCATGATTTATTTTTAATTGCAGATGAAGTTTACAGAGAATTTACCTATGATGGTGAACAGCATACATCTGTTTTATCTGTATCTGGCTTAGAACAACACGCTATAATTATCGATTCTGTTTCTAAGCGATATAGTATGTGTGGTGCTAGAATTGGATGTATTGTATCTAAAAACAACGATTTTATAACTACAGCTATCAAATTTGCACAGGCAAGATTGAGTCCGCCAACTTACGCTTTAATGGCAAGTGAAGCTGCTTTAGACACTCCGCAAAAATATTTTGATGATGTAAAAGAAGAATATGTTGCAAGAAGAAATACGCTTGTTACAGCTTTAAAACAGATTCCTGGCGTAAAAGTAGCCAATCCTAAAGGGGCATTTTACTGTGTTGCAGAATTACCTGTAAAAGATACAGACCATTTTGCACAATGGTTGTTAGAATCGTTTAGTTATCAAAATGAAACGGTTATGGTGGCACCAGCAAGCGGATTTTATTCTACGGAAGGCGAAGGGAAAAACCAAATAAGAATGGCATATGTTTTAAATAAGCAAGATTTAATTAAGTCTGCAGAAATTTTAAAACAAGCTCTAAATAGCTATCAAGACTAATTGAAGATACAAGAAAATATATCCTTAAAAAAATACAATACATTTGGTATTGATGTTACTGCAAAACGTTTTATTTCTATAAAGTCTGTGTACGAGTTACAACAGTTATTAAAAATAGAAAAAGAACTGTTTTTAATTTCTGGTGGAAGCAATATGTTATTGACGAAAGATATCAATAAACTTGTTGTTCATATTGATATTAAAGGAATTTCTATTGACAATGAAGATGATTCTTTTGTTAATTTAACAGTAAACGCTGGCGAAAATTGGCACGAATTAGTGCTGTGGTGTGTTGATAGTAACTATGGAGGTTTAGAAAATTTATCTTTAATACCTGGTAATGTTGGTACATGTCCTATTCAAAATATAGGGGCTTATGGTGTTGAAGTAAAAGATACAATTACCAAAGTAGAAGCGTTAGAAGTTGTAAGTGGTAAATTAGTAACTTTTTCTAATGAAGATTGTAAATTTGGGTATCGAAACTCTATTTTTAAAAATGAAGCAAAAGGAAAATACGTTATTACTGCTGTAGGTTTTCAATTGACAAAAAACAACCACCAATTAAACACATCTTATGGTGCAATTGAAACAGCATTAGCAGAAAATAATATAACAAAACCCTCTTTAAAAGATATTTCTAATGCAGTTATTGCCATTAGAAAGTCGAAATTACCCGACCCAAAAGAAATTGGAAATAGCGGTAGCTTCTTTAAAAATCCTGTGATTTTAAAAACCCACTTTTTAGAGCTTCAGAAACAGTATCCAAAAATACCTTTCTATACTGTAATTTTAACCGAAAAAGAGAAAGCTCTTGATAAAGAAGCACAAGTAAAAGTTCCGGCTGGTTGGTTGATAGAAAAACTAGGTTTTAAAGGCAAACGTTATGGTAGTTATGGTGTGCATGAAAAACAGGCATTGGTTTTGGTTAATTATAGCAATGCAAGCGGTGTAGAAATATATGAATTAGCTAAAGAAATTCAGAGAGAAGTTTATACTACTTTTAAAATTGCTTTAGAAATTGAGGTGAATGTAATTCAGTAATTTTTATTCAAAAACTTCTTTAGTAATTCTGAATAATATCCATAGAAAACAATTAAATTTACCCCGTATTTTAAACTTAGGTTTTAATACTGTTCTTAAACAGATTACTCATAATCTAAACTAGAAAAAGCGCACGTGGCGAAATTGGTAGACGCGCAGCCTTGAGGGGGCTGTGAACGTAAGTTCGTGGAAGTTCGAATCTTCTCGTGCGCACTTAAATAAAAATTAAAGAGGCTTTCACATAAAATTAACCTTTCTAAATTCTTTTATTACTAATATTGCATATGCAAAAACTCCTAATATTTACCTGTTTAATAGCTTCTTTAAGCTTGTTCTCTCAAAATGATACTCTTCGTGTTAATCATTTAAAAGGACAGATTATTCATGCTGAAAGTAAGAAAGCACTTAGTGCTGCTCATATCTTAAACTTAAATACTGTTCAAGGATCGATAACAAATGAAAATGGTTTTTTTGAAATACCAACCAAAGCAAATGACACCATTTTAGTTTCTTATTTAGGGTATGCTTCTATAAAGTTAAAAGTAACAAACGACCTTTTAAAAGGAAATGAACTATTAATTGCTTTGTATGAAAAACCCGAAGAAATTAAAGAAGTGGTTATTAAATCTACCAATTTAATTGGTGTTTTAGAAATAGACATCAAACAAGTGCCTAAAGATAGATTTACTAGGATTAAAATTAATGGTTTGCCTCAAACTTATGAAGTTGGTAAGCCAAAAGCAAAAGACTTCTCCTCTCCTATTGCAGCATTGTTTAACCCAGTAGACTTCTTATATGCTCATTTTGGTAAAAAACCAAAACAGTTAAAAAAGCTTCAAAAATTAAAAAAAGAAGACAATTTACGTAAAATGTTGTCTGGTAAATTTGATAGAGAAGTAATGATGGAATATTTACAAATGGATAGACAAGAATTAACAGCGTTATTGTCTGATTGTAATTACTCTGAATATTTTGTTAAAAAAGCATCAGATTTACAAATGATTGAGGCCGTTTTAGACTGTTATGAAAACTATAAAGCATTAAAAAACGGAAAGATTGAAAGAGATAAAATTCCTAGTAAAGACTAGTAATTAATTTTTATTTTAAGCATAAAAAAAACCAGCTAATGCTGGTTTTTTTGTTGTACTAAATTTATGTTTTATTGATTTCCTAATATGATTGGCAGTCCATCTTTACCAGAACCAATAACAATTACTTTACTATTAGGAGACTTCGATAGCTCTAAAGTAGCATCGATACCTTTTTCTTGTAAAATTTTCTCTGTTAAAGAGGCACTTAAAATTTTATTTGCAATAGCCTTACCTTCTGCATCAATTTTTTGTCTTTCGGCCTCTTTTTTAGCTTTAGATAATCTAAATTCATATTCTAAAGATTCTTGCTCTTGCTTTAATTTTGTTTCAATAGCAATTCTAATAGTACTTGGTAACTTTACATCTTCTACTAATACTCTAGTAACTAAAAGGTATTGGTCTTTTAAAACGTTTTGTACTTCTTCTAAAATTTCTTGCTCTATCACATCTCTTTTACTAGAATACAATTGCTCTGGAGTATAACGTCCTACAACGCTTCTAGCAGCAGCATTAATTGCAGGGTCTAGTAATTCTCTTTCATAGTCTTGCCCTTTTGTTTTAATTAGTTTACCAAGGTTAGAGAATTCTGGTTCATACCAAATAGTACCGTTAACCTTTACTTCTAAACCATTTACAGATAGAACATTCATTTCATCTGAAATAGATTGCTGACGTACTTTTCTTACAATCATTTTGTTCCAAGGAAACATAAAGTGAAACCCTTCTCCGTAAGTTGTGTCGGTATCAATACCATCACCTAAAGTTCTAAAGATTACACCACCCTCACCTGGGCCAATTGTTACGGTAGATTTTGAAAAAGCGATAATTGCAATTACCACTAGTATGATAAAAAAAGCACCCCCTTTTGGAAACTTGATATCCATTTGATTATTTGACATTTTTATTGTTTTTAAATTCAATCAAATTTACAACTTAACTTTGTGAAACACAATCTATCGTTGCACAAAATTTTTAAATTGTTCTTTGTTTTATTCTGATATACATATCGTTTTAACCAAAAAAAAAACCAGATAAATACAAGATTTATCTGGTTTAAAAACAAGTTATTAAAACTTAATCTTTATCAAACAATGCTTTATGTAGCAAACCTGCCACTACTGCACCTGCTAATGGCGCTACCCAAAATAACCAAGACTGAGACAAATAGGCTCCTTCCGCAAAAATTGCCTGACTTAATGATCGAGCTGGGTTAACAGATGTATTTGTTATTGGTATGCTAATTAAATGTATTAATGTTAGTGCCAAACCTATTGCAATTGGTGCAAATCCTTTTGGTGCATTCTTATTCGTACTTCCTAAAATAATTAATAAGAAAAATAGGGTTAATAAAAATTCTACAATAAAGGCAGATTGCATTGAATAATTATCTGGTGATAATTCGCCAAAACCATTTGCAGCAAAACCACCAACAGATTCAAAATCGGCTTTGCCAGAAACAATTAAATATAATGCGGATGCTGCTAAAATAGCACCAATTAATTGAGAAATAATATATGGTATTAATTCTTTTATAGAAAATTTACCAGCAGCAAAAAGTCCCACAGAAACAGCAGGGTTAAAATGACCTCCAGAAATGTGTCCTACAGCATAAGCCATTGTTAAAACTGTTAAACCGAAAGCCAAAGAAACACCAAAAAAACCGATGCCTAAATCTGGGTATCCAGCAGCAAAAATTGCACTACCACAACCGCCAAAAACTAACCAAAAAGTTCCGAAAAACTCTGCTATGTATTTTTTCATAATATTTTTTATTTTAAGGTATTCACAATGTTAAGACACCAAAAAAAGTAGGAAGTCACAATACAAATTATAAAAGAACATTTTAAAAGAACATAAGAATTTGTATCTTTGTTAAAGATTTTTATACAATGAAATTATTATTTATTACTATTGGTTTATTAGCGTTTGGTGTTGCAGGCATTGCAATTAAAATTTGGGCAAAAAAAGATGGCAAATTTGCAGGTACCTGTGCAAGTCAAAATCCGATGCTAAACAAAACCGGCGAATCTTGTGGTTTTTGTGGTAAATTACCAGAAGAATTTAATACTTGTGCAGAGCCACAACATAACTAAAACATATTTTTATTAAATGATTTTAACTGTACTTTTCTACTTTTTCGTAGCATTTACAGTCATACAAATTATTTATTATTTGTTCTTTTCTTCAATTTTATTTCATAAAGATGTAATCGAAAAAGAAATTTCTTTACCTGTTTCAGTTATTATCTGTGCTAAAAATGAAGCCAAAAACCTCAGTTCTTTTCTACCTTATATATTAGAACAATCTTATTCAAATTTTGAAGTTATTTTAATTAATGATGCCTCTTCTGACGCAACCCTAGAGGTGATGCAGTCTTTTAAAAAAGAGAATGAACAAATTACGATAATAGATGTAAAAAATAATGAAAGTTTTTGGGGAAATAAAAAATATGCATTAACACTGGGTATTAAAGCTGCAAAAAACAATCATTTGCTATTTACAGATGCCGATTGTAAACCTCTTTCTAAAAATTGGATTACTACTATGGTACAAAAATTTAAAACAGAAAAAACAATTGTTTTAGGCTATGGTAAATACAAAGCAGAAAAAAGTATTATAAATCTACTGGTTAGGTATGAAACCTTATTAACTGCCATGCAATATTTTAGTTATGCTAAAATTCAATTTCCTTACATGGGTGTTGGTAGAAATTTAGCCTACACAAAAGATACGTTTTTTAATGTAAATGGTTTTATAAGTCACATTCAGTTAAAATCTGGTGATGATGATTTATTTATACAAGATGCTGCAAATAAAGAGAATACAACAATTTCTATATCTAAAAGTAGTTTTACAGAGTCTTTAGCACCGACAACTTTTAAGCAATGGTTTCTTCAAAAAAGAAGACATGTTTCTACTGCAAAACATTATAAATTTAAGCATCAATTTTTTTTAGCACTATTTTACATTTCTAAATTATTATTTTATTTATTGGGTAGTGTGTTATTGTTTTTTATTCCGTTAAAAATTTTAGTATTCATATTAACTTATTACCTAGTTCAGATATTGGTTACTTATTTTTCTGCTAAAAAGTTACAAGAACCAAAGGTGGCATTATTTGCTCCTTTTCTAGAAATAGGACTCTTATTATTTCAGTTATCAATATTTATTACTAATTTGACCTCAAAACCAACTCATTGGAAATAAGTGAAAATAAACTAAGTTTAAATATAACTAATGCCAAGCAAGGCGATCAAGCGGCATTTAGGTATTTATTAAATTCTTTTTGGGGTGCTGTATATGCCTATCAATTAAAAAGAACACAGAGTGAAAATGATGCAGAGGATATTACCATTCAAACGTTTTCTAAAGCTTTTGATAAAATTGAAACTTATGATGAAAAGTATGTATTTAAGACATGGTTAATTGCCATTTCTAAAAATGTTCATATCGATTTGTTAAGAAAAAAGTCTATTTCTATTTCTGCTGATAATTCTAAAGAGCATGAAAAAAAAGTCTATTTAATTGTAGATGAAAGTCCTACGCCCGAAGACAAAATTATAACCGAACAAAATTTAGCTAAATTATTAAGAGATATTAAACAGTTAAAACCCAAGTACCAAGAGGTCATACATTTAAGATACTTTCAAGAATTAAGTTATAAAGAAATTTCTAAACAAATAGATGAACCTATGAATAATGTGAAAATTAAGCTTTTAAGAGCAAAAAAATTACTTGCAGAAATTATTAAAAAGTCTTAAACAAATAGATTATTTCTAATGATTAGTTAGTTTTAGATTCTCAATTTAAACTTCATTTAAATTCTACAAATTACTGTTGATTATTTTACGTAATTTTGAAATATTAAAGTAATTTTTTAATCACTTTTAGTGAAAATGCACTTCATAGACGTTATACTTCCCATACCCATTCAAAAAACATTTACATACGCTGTAACTGATGAAGAAGCTGTATTTTTAAAAAAAGGAATGCGTGTTGCGGTATCATTTGGTAAAACTAAAATGTATACTGCATTGGTGCTAAATATACATCAAACTAGTCCCGTTTTATATGAAGCAAAAGACATTCATCAAATTTTAGATGAAACGCCTCTTGTAAATGAAAAACAGCTAAAACATTGGCAATGGATTGCCGACTATTATATGTGCTCTTTAGGCGATGTATATAGAGCAGCACTACCCTCTTCTTTTTTATTAGAAAGTGAAACAATTATTTTTAAAAATAAATCTTTTTCTGATGAAAGTATTTTAACTGATAACGAGTATCTAATTTTTGAAGCATTGAGTAATCAATCTCAATTAACAATACATCAAGTTTCTAGTATTTTAGGAAAGAAAAAAGTAATGCCTATTGTTAATGAGTTAATTAATAAAGAGGTAATTACTATCAAAGAAGAAATATATGAACAGTACAAACCAAAATTAGTAAAATATGTTCGTTTACATGCTTCTCATTCTTCAGACACATCTTTAGAAATATTACTAAATACATTGGCAAGAGCAAAAAAACAGCGTGAAGTTATTTTATGCTTCTTTCAGCTAATGAGTGCTAAAAAACCAATAAAGGTAAAAGAGTTAGAAGAAAAATCGAATGTTTCTAGTTCCATAATAAAATCTTTAGTTGATAAAAATATTTTAGAATTCTATACAATTCAAACCGATAGAATTCAATTTAATGGAGACACAAACGACTTAAAAAAGTTGAATACCCATCAAGAGAAAGCTCTTACAGAAATAAACGAGAGTTTTAAAGACAAAGATGTTACCTTGTTGCATGGTATTACAAGTTCTGGTAAAACAGAAGTATATACAAAGTTAATTAAAGAAGTTTTAGAACAAGGCAAACAAGTACTATTCTTATTACCAGAAATTGCGTTAACTACTCAAATTATAACTCGTTTACAATTTTATTTTGGAGAACAAATTTCTGTTTTTCACTCTAAATATTCATTAAATGAACGTGTAGAAGTATGGATTAATATTTTAGAAAATAAGTCTAAAGCAAAAATTATTTTAGGAGCTAGATCTTCTGTTTTTTTACCATTTTCTAATCTAGGATTGATTGTTGTTGATGAAGAACATGAAACTTCTTATAAGCAATTTGAGCCATCACCTAGATATAATGCTAGAGATGCAGCTATTGTTTTAGCTAAGATTCATGGTTCTAAAATACTTTTAGGGTCTGCTACTCCATCTTTAGAAAGCTATTTTAATGCCCAACAAAATAAATATGGTTTTGTGTCATTAAATAAACGACACGGAAATGTTTTGTTGCCAAAAATTGAGTTAATAGATGTTAAAGAAAAACAACGAAAAAAGGAAATGTCTGGTCATTTTTCTGATCGATTACTTATTTTAATTCAAGGAGCATTAGATTTAAAAGAACAGGTTATATTATTTCAAAATAGGCGTGGTTATTCGCCAGTAGTAGAATGCAACACTTGTGGTATTTCTCCGCAATGCCCAAATTGCGATGTTAGTTTAACCTATCATAAATTTAAGCACGAACTTCGTTGTCATTATTGCAACTATCAAAGAGCAATGCCAAACAGCTGTGGTGCATGTGGCAGTAACACATTAGATAATAAGGGCTTTGGAACAGAGCAAATAGAGTTAGAACTAAAAACATTGTTTCCAAAATATAATATTGGTAGAATGGATTTAGATACTACAAGAGGTAAAAATGGGTATCAAAAAATTATAGGTTCTTTTGAGAATAAAGAAATAGATATTTTGGTTGGTACACAAATGCTTTCTAAAGGATTAGATTTTGAAAATGTTTCTTTAGTAGGTGTTTTAAATGCCGATTCTATGCTTAATTTTCCAGATTTTAGAGCCCATGAACGTGCCTATGATATGATGGTACAAGTATCTGGTAGAGCTGGTAGAAATAAAAAACAAGGAAATGTAGCTATACAAACTTACAATCCGTATCATAAAATATTACAGCAAGTTTCTACAACAAACTATACTGAAATGTATAAAGAACAATTGCAAGAAAGGTGGCAATATAAATACCCACCTTATTATAGATTGATAAAAATAACCTTAAAACATAGAGATTATACAAAAGTTGATAATGGTGTTAATTGGTTGTTTAAAGCTTTATATAGCTCTTTCGGAGAACATGTTTTAGGGCCAACAACGCCAGTTGTGTCAAGAGTTAGAAATCAATACATAAAAAATATTGTCATTAAAATTCCACCAAAGCAACACTTGTCAAATACGAAACAACAACTTCAAAAAATTAAAAACACTTTTGAAGCTGTTAAAGATTTTAGACCAATTCGTTTTATTATAGATGTAGATGCTTATTAAAAACTAATGGTTAATAATTTCTGTATTGTTTGGTTTCGTTAAATACATGCTCTAATATTTTTTGCTCCTTTTCATCAAAAATAAGATTTCTACGTTTCATAACCATTGTAGCTACTTCTGCAACTTTATTAGTTTTGTATTCCGTAAAACCAGCAGCACCACCCCAACTAAAAGAGGGTATAAAGTTTCTTGGAAAACCACTTCCAAAAAGATTAGCACTAACGCCAATTAATGTCCCTGTATTAAACATGGTGTTAATTCCGCATTTAGAATGATCTCCCATCATTAAACCACAAAACTGTAAGCCAGTATTGGTAAAACGTCCTGTTTCATAATTCCACAACTTAACATTTGCGTAATTATTTTTTAAATTAGAATTATTGGTGTCTGCGCCTAAATTACACCACTCTCCAATAACAGAATTACCCAAATAACCATCATGGCCTTTACTAGAATACCCAAATAAAACACTGTTACTAACCTCGCCTCCTACTTTACAAAAAGGACCTAAAGTTGTACCTCCATAAATTTTGGCACCCATTTTTAATACCGCATCTTCACACATTGCAAACGGACCTTTTACAGCAGAGTTTTCAAGAATTGTGGCGTTTTTTCCAATATATATTGGACCAGAAGAAGCATTTAAAATAGCAAAAGTTATTTCTGCACCTTCTTCAATAAAAATATTTTCTTTGTTAATATACCTTGTTCCTTCTGGTATTGGTTCAGAAGTTCTACCTTCTGTAATTAAATCAAAATCTTGCTGAATGGCTTTTTCGTTTAAAGCAAAAATGTCCCAAGTGTTTTTAATTTGTAAAAGTGGTGATTCGAATTCTATATGTTGATAGGTGTCAAAATCTACTTCTTCTTGAGTATCTAAAGTATGAAAAGCAATAACATCATCTCCTTTAAAAATGGCTTCATTTTCTGAAAGATTTTTAATTTTACGAACAAGCTCTTTAGTCGGACAAAAAGAAGCATTTATCAAAATATTTCTTTCCATTTCTACCATCGGATACTTTTCTTCTAAGTATTCTTCGGTTATTGTAGTTGTCGTTAAACCTAAATGTTTCTCCCATTTTTCTCTTAAGGTTAAAATACCAACTCTAATATCTGCAACTGGTCTTGTGAAAGTAAATGGTAAAAGAGCATTTCTAACAGCTCCATCAAATAAAATATAGTTCATTTTTTTATTTTTAACTGTCACAAATTTAACTTAAATATAAGCAGTATAAAAGTAAAAAATATAATTGTATTTTTGGTCAGCCAATAGGTATCAATTATTAAAATACACGCAATGTCTAGTTTCAAACACATATCAGCATCTCAAATTACAATTACAGAATTAATGTTGCCTTCTCATTCTAATTTTAGTGGAAAAATTCATGGGGGACATATATTAAATTTAATGGATCAAATTGCTTTTGCTTGTGCCTCTAAACATTCTGGTTATTATTGTGTAACAGCCTCTGTAAATAAAGTAGATTTTTTAAACCCAATAGAAGTAGGAGAACTTTTAACCTTAAAAGCTTCTATAAATTATACTGGTAGAACCTCTATGGTTGTTGGGTTAAGAGTAGAGTCTGAAAACATTAGAACTGGTAAAATAACACATTGTAATTCTTCTTATTTTACCATGGTTGCTAAAGATGATGAAGGTAAAAGCGCTGCTGTGCCTGGTATAATTTTAACCTCTAAAGAAGAAATTAGACGATTTGCTAGAAGTATTACTAGACAAAATGAAGGAAAAAATAGAACTTCTAGATTTAACAGTAAAACCTTTAAGGTTGATAAATTTATTCACTTATTAGAAAAAAGTAACTCTAAAATTGAGCTTAAATAAGCTTTTTTCTAGCTACCACTTTAGTATAAAAACTAGAAGCTGTGTTTGTAATTAATAAGTTTTATATAGAAATAATATAGGGTGTTTTAATTATTTTCTTTTGATTTTAACTTGATAACATAACTAATAATCAACGTAAAAAAACTTAAAATCCATAAGTAATACCCAATTTTATAGCCAGTTATTTCTCCAATGTTGTTGTTTATTCTTTCAATTCTTTAAACTTTCTAGTACCTTCATACAATTCATACTTAACAAATTTACAATTAAGGTCACCGTTTTTTAGAGCTATTCTTCTAGAAGTTCTTAAGCCAACCGCTTTTAGAGCGTCTATGTCTGAGGTTATTAACCAAGCTACAGAACCTGGATAATTGTGTTTTAGCGTATCGCCTATTTTTTTGTAAAACTCTTCTGTATCAATGTTTAATCGTTCTCCGTAAGGTGGATTAAATAAAATGGTAGTATTACCAAACACCTCTTTTTTAGAGTTAAAAAAGTTAACATGGTGCACTCCAATAAATTCATCTAAATTGGCATTTTCTATGTTTGCTTGTGCTTTTTTAACCGCCGAAGGAGCTTTATCAAAGCCCATAATTTTAAAATGTGATGAGCGTATTTTTTTTAACAAAGAATCTTGAATTAAAAAATATAAATCTTCATCATAATCTTTCCAATTTTCAAAAGCAAAAAGTTTTCTATTAATATTTGCAGGAATATTATTAGCAATCATTGCAGCTTCTATCAAAATTGTACCAGAACCACACATTGGGTCTATAAAGTTTTCATCACCTGTATAACCAGATAATAATACCATACCAGCAGCCAAAACTTCGTTTATAGGAGCAATATTGGTTGCAGTTCTATAACCTCTTTTATGTAAAGAATCACCTGATGAATCCAAAGAAATTGTTAACCATTCTTTATGAATATGGATATGAATTTTTAAATCAGGGAAATCTAAATCTACATTAGGCCTTTTACTATATTTATGTCTAAAGTAATCTGCAATAGCATCTTTAGATTTTAAAGAGATATAATAAGAATTAGATGTAAAATTTTTAGAGTTTACAACAGCACCAATTGCAAAACTACCTTCTATTTCTAAATAATTTTCCCATTTTATTTTCTGTATTGCCTCGTATAAATCCTCCTCATCGTAAATTTTACAAGTTTTAATTGGTTTTAAAATTCTTACAGCAGTTCTTAAAGCAATATTTGCCTTATACATAAATCCTTTATCACCTTTAAAAGAAACACTTCTAATGCCTTCTTTTACATCTTGCGCCCCTAGGTTTTTTAATTCATCTGCTAAAACACCTTCTAAACCAAAAAGTGTTGTGGCTGTCATTTTAAAATCGTTATTCATACTCATAAAATTAGCTACAAAAATACATTTTATTAATAGGAATATTAGTTCTAGCACTCTTTTTATTAAGCTGTAATACTTTTTTTATTTTTCTGTTAATCAACTATAACAATAAAATGAACGAATAAGTATGAAAACGAATTTTTTGAAAGGTAAGATTTAGTTACTTTTACAACTTTTAATAAATTAAAATAACATCTTGCAAGTATATGAGTAGTAAAAAAGAAGATTGGTTTACAGATTGGTTTAACACTTCTTATTATCATATTTTATATAAAGATAGAAATGACGCAGAGGCAGAATTATTTATGAAGAATATTACTTCATTTTTAAATTTGCCAACAACAGCACATATTCTAGATTTACCTTGTGGTAAAGGGCGTCATGCTGTTTTTTTAAATTCTCTTGGATACAAAGTTACTGGTGTAGATTTGTCAGTAAATAGTATTAAAGAAGCAAAAAAACATGAAAATGAGACCTTACAGTTTAAGGTGCATGATATGCGAGATTCTTTAAACTCTACTCATGATGCTATTTTTAATTTATTTACAAGTTTTGGTTATTTTGAAGATGATATTATTGATATTAAAATTTTAGAAGAAATAAAAAAGGGTATAAATAATAACGGTTTTTTTGTGTTTGATTTTCTAAATGCCAAAAAAGTAAAAAAACAGCTTGTTTCATCAGAAATTAAAACGGTTGATAGTATTCGTTTTAATATTAAAAGAGAAATTAAAGATGGTTTTATCTTAAAACACATTAATTTTTTTGCAGATGAAAAGCAGCATTCTTTTACAGAACGTGTAAAATATTTAGATTTAGAAAAAATGACTGAATATTTAAAAAAAGTTGGTTTTAAAATTGAGCATATTTTTGGAGATTACGCTCTTAATCAGTTCGATTCTAAAACATCTAATCGTTTAATTATAGTTGCTAGATAATGAGTTACATATTATTGTTTTTATCTGTTATAGTTGGTTTTCTGCTTGTTTTTGTTAAAAAGCCTAGTACTAAAATAGTACGTCTTTTATTAGCTTTTAGTGGTGCCTATTTATTATCTGTAACCATTTTGCATTTATTACCAGAAGTTTATTCTGAAGCTACAGATTTTAAGAAAATTGGTGTATTTATTTTAGGAGGTATTATTTTACAATCGGTTTTAGAGTCTTTTTCTAAAGGCGCAGAACATGGTCATATTCACATTCATTCTGATGGTAACAAATTTCCGGTTTTATTATTCATAAGCCTTTGTTTGCATGCTTTTTCTGAAGGTTTGCCAATACACAATGCAAATGATAACTTATTGTGGGCAATTATTGTTCACAAAATTCCGATTGCAATTGTATTATCAACATTTTTGATTCACACCAAGTATTCTAAAAAAACAATAGTTACTTTTTTATTCTTTTTTGCAGTTATGAGTCCTTTAGGAGTCTTGATAGGAGATAAAATTGAGTTTTTTAACAATTACAACAAAGAAATTACAGCTTTAATTATTGGTGTTTTCTTACACATCTCTACTATTATTCTTTTTGAAAGCTCTGAAAATCATACATTTAATTTGCAAAAATTTACAGCAATATTAATAGGTATTTTATTAACTTTCTTTACATTGTAAAATAACAGATTTAATTTGCTACTTCGTTGATAAATTTAATTCTCATTAAACGTAGTTCTTCCTCATCATAATCACCATCAAACTCATCTAAAGCCACTTGTATTTTATCAGTGTCAGCTTCCATAAAGTAATCAAATATTTCTTCTTGTTGATCTTCATCTAATAAATCATCTAAAGAATAATCGATATTTAGTTTAGTACCAGAAAAGATTATCATCTCCATTTCTTTAATAAGCGCACTCATTTCTAGTCCTTTAGATTTTGCAATATCTATTAGGGGTAGCTTTTTATCTGTATTTTGTATGATAAATAATTTAAGTCCAGAATTGTTACCTGTACTTTTTACAATTAAATCATCTGGTCTTAAAATATCATTTTCTTCAACATATTTTTCGATGATCTTTATAAACTCTTTACCAAATTTTCTAGCCTTACCCTCTCCTACGCCATGTACAGTAGAAAGTTCTGCTAAAGTAATTGGGTATTTTAAAGCCATATCATCTAAAGATGGATCTTGAAAAACAGCAAAAGGTGGCACAGCTTGTTTGGTTGCAACACTTTTTCTTAAATCCTTAAGTAGTTTTATTAATTTTTGATCTGTTACGCCTGCAGCAGACTTTGTATTTGTTATAATGGCACTATCATCATCTTCATTGTAAGTATGATCTTCTGTCATTAAAAAAGAATGCGGGTTGTCTATATATTGATTTCCTTTATCCGTCAGTTTAACAACACCATATTGTTCTATTTCTTTTTTAATTAAATTAACTACTAAAACTTGCCTAATTAAGGCCATCCAATACAAAGCAGATTTCTCTTTACCACTTCCAAAAAATGGCTGTAAATGAGTTCTATGTGAAGTTAAAAGGGCATTTTCTTTACCAATGATAGTATTAACAACTTCTTTCGCTTTGTACTTTTGAAGTGTCTTTTTTATAACTTTTAGTAGTAGTTGAACATCTTCTTTAGCTTCATGCTTTTTCTTTGGATTTTTAGTATTGTCATCCATATCTGCACCATCACCATTTACTTCATCAAACTCTTCGCCAAAATAATGTAATAAATACTTTCGCCTGTTCATAGAAGTTTCTGCGTAACCAACAACTTCCTGTAATAATGCATGACCAATTTCTTGTTCTGCAATAGGCTTACTAGCCATAAATTTTTCTAGTTTTTCGATATCTTTGTATGCGTAAAAAGCCAAACAATACCCTTCTCCATCATCTCTACCTGCTCTTCCGGTTTCTTGATAATAACTTTCTAAACTTTTAGGAATGTCATGATGAATTACAAACCGCACATCTGGTTTGTCAATTCCCATACCAAAAGCAATAGTAGCAACCACTACATCACAATCTTCCATTAAAAACATATCTTGATGCTTTGCTCTTGTTTTTGCATCTAAACCAGCGTGGTAAGGAAGTGCTTTAATACCATTAACTTGAAGTATTTGAGCAACTTCTTCAACTTTTTTACGACTTAAACAATAAATAATACCCGATTTTCCCATTCGTTGTTTTACAAAACGGATGATATCTTTACCTACATCTTTTGTTTTTGGCCTAACTTCATAAAATAAATTTGGTCTGTTAAAAGAAGCTTTAAATCTATTTGCATCTGTAATGCCAAGTGTTTTTAAAATATCTTCTTGTACTTTTTCTGTAGCAGTAGCTGTTAAACAGATAACAGGTACATTGTCTATAGCTTTAATTATGTGTTTTAAGTTTCTATATTCTGGTCTAAAATCATGCCCCCATTCAGAAATACAGTGTGCCTCATCAATAGCTACAAAAGATATTTTTTGAGTTCTTAAAAAAGTAACATATTCTTCTTTAATTAAAGACTCTGGCGCAACATATAATAGTTTGGTAATACCATTTTTTATATCTTCTTTTACCTGATTAATTTCAGTTTTATTTAAAGATGAGTTTAATACATGAGCTACACCATTGTGCTCAGATATACCTCTAATTGCATCTACTTGATTTTTCATTAAAGCAATTAAAGGAGAAACTACAATAGCAGTTCCTTCAGACATTAACGCAGGTAGTTGGTAACAAAGCGATTTACCACCACCTGTAGGCATTATTACAAAAGTATTGTTATTATTTACAATACTTTTTATTACCTGCTCTTGTAATCCTTTAAATTTATTAAACCCAAAGAATTTTTTAAGAGAATCATATAACTCCATCTTCTAGAAATATTTATTTAACATCAATCAACTTACAAACCAATGAATAAGTTTGTTCAAACTATTATTTGTAGTAAATTTGCTTGTTTACTATACTAAGGTATAACTTTTTTTATTCTGATAAAAACAAAACGATTGAAAGATATAAACACCATTATTAAAACAGCAAAAGAAACAATATTAATTGAAAGCAATGCCATTGCTAATTTAGCCAATTTAATTGATGACAATTTTGATAAAGCCGTAAGATTTATTTTAAATGCTAACGGAAGAGTTATTGTTACCGGTATTGGTAAAAGTGCAAACATAGCTACTAAAATTGTTGCTACTTTAAATTCTACAGGCACACCAGCAATTTTTATGCATGCTGCAGATGCCATACATGGAGATTTAGGAAACGTTCAGGATGAAGATGTGGTAATATGCATTTCTAAGAGTGGTAATACACCCGAAATTAAAGTTTTAGTGCCATTAATTAAAAATTATGGCAATAAAATTGTGGCAATTACAGGTAATATTTCTTCTTATTTAGGCGAAAATGCAGACTTTACTCTTAATGCTTTTGTAGAAAAAGAAGCTTGCCCTAATAATTTAGCACCTACCACAAGTACAACGGCACAGTTGGTGTTAGGTGATGCTTTAGCGGTTTGTCTACAAGAATTAAGAGGCTTTACAAGTAAAGATTTTGCAAAATATCATCCAGGAGGTGCTTTGGGGAAACGTCTGTATTTAAGAGTATCAGATTTATTAAAAGATAATCAAGTACCAAGAGTAAAAAAAGAGGATAGTATTGCAACTGTTATTTTAGAAATTTCAGCAAAAAGATTGGGCGTAACTGCGGTTGTTGAAAACGATATTGTTGTAGGTATTATTACAGATGGTGATATTAGAAGAATGCTATCTAAAACAACAGATATTACAACTTTAGTTGCAAAAGATATTATGGGCGCTAACCCAAAAACCATAAAAGAAGATGCAATGGCTATTGATGCTCTAAATACTATGGAAAATAATAGTATTACGCAGATATTAGTAACAAACGATTCGGATAAATACTTAGGTGTTGTTCATTTGCACGACTTAATTAAAGAAGGTATTTTTTAATGAAAGAGAAACAAAAAGAAATGTCTTTTTTAGGGCATCTAGAAGAGTTAAGATGGCATCTGGTTAGAAGCGCATCTGCTATTTTAATCATAGGTATTTTAATCTTTATTTTTCAGAAAGAAGTCTATGAAAATTTTTTATTGGCACACAGAAAACCAAATTTTATTACCTATCAATTATTTTGTGATTTTTTTAGTTTTCTTGGCTTAGATAGTAGTTTCTGCAACGTTACATTTAAAGATAACTTAATAAGTTTAAAGCCTACTCAACAATTAATGAATGCAATTTGGTCTTCATTGATATTGGGTATCATACTTTCGTTTCCTTATTTGTTATGGGAAATTTGGCGTTTTATTGCACCAGGATTAACTAAAAATGAAGTAAATAAGTCTAAAGGATTTATTTTTGTAGCGTCTTTTTTATTTTTCTGCGGAATCGCTTTTAGCTTTTATGTAATTGCTCCGATCTCTATTCATTTCTTATACAACTATCAAATTACAGATCTTATACAGAATAATTTTACAATGGACTCTCATATTGGTTTGGTAACAAATATGTTACTAGGAGTTTCTATTTTATTTGAATTGCCTGTTTTAATATTTTTCTTAACTAAAATAGGATTGGTTACCCCTACTTTTTTAAAAAAATATAGAAAGCATGCCTTGGTTGTAGTACTTATTTTAGCGGCTATTATTACTCCGCCAGATATTGCTAGCCAAGTTATTGTAGCAATACCTATTTTAATATTATATGAAATAAGTATAAAAGTTTCTAAAATTGTCATCAAAAAACAAAAAAAATAATGCATCCTAAAGTACAAGAGTTTAACGATTATCGTCAAAAAATGAATGATAAAATTTTATCATCAGACAATAAAGTATTAAAAAGAATATTTAATTTAGATACCAACACTTTTAAAGAGTCTCATTTACCAGTAAAAACTAAAGAGCTTTTAGGATTGGTAGCTTCTGCTGTGTTAAGGTGTGATGATTGTGTGCAATATCATTTAGAGGCTGCAATGAAGAACGGGGTTACTAAAGAAGAAATGATGGAAACAATGTCTATAGCCACTTTGGTTGGTGGTACAATTGTAATTCCGCATTTAAGAAGAGCCGTTGAATATTGGGAAGCGTTAGAAAGTGAAATTTAAATTTTTATAACCTTATTCAAGTACTTTTACAATGAATATTAATTTACACATTTTTTACTAATTATGATTTTAAGAGCAGATAATATTCAAAAAATTTACGGAAGTAGAAAAGTAGTTCAAGGAATTTCTTTAGAAGTTAAGCAGGGTGAAATTGTAGGACTTTTAGGACCAAACGGAGCAGGAAAAACAACTTCTTTTTACATGATTGTTGGAATGGTTAAACCCAATGGTGGCTCTATATTTTTAAATGATAAAGAAATTACAAATGATGCAATGTATAAGCGTGCCGAAAAAGGCATTGGTTATTTAGCACAAGAGGCCTCTATTTTTAGAAAGTTGTCTGTAGAAGAAAATATTATGTCTGTTTTACAATTTACAGACTTATCTAAAAAAGAGCAAAAAATAAAGTTAGAGTCTTTAATTGAAGAGTTTAATATTGGTCATGTTCGTAAAAACAGAGGAGATTTATTGTCTGGTGGCGAAAGACGAAGAACAGAAATTGCACGTTGTTTAGCATCTGACCCAAACTTTATATTATTAGATGAGCCTTTTGCTGGTGTAGATCCTATTGCGGTTGAAGATATACAGAGTATTGTAGCTCAATTGAAAAATAAAAACATTGGTATATTAATTACCGATCATGATGTACAGGCAACTTTAGCCATTACAGATAAAACTTTTTTAATGTACAATGGTAGTATTTTAAAAGAAGGAACTCCCGAAGAATTGGCTGCAGATGAAATGGTAAGAAAAGTATATTTAGGAAAGGACTTTGAATTAAAAAGAAAAAAAGTATTTTAAAACTCTTCTTTTAAGAAATTAACTGATTAAAATAATCGAATATTTCTCCTTTAGAAATTGCGCCACCTTTTTCAATTAAATCAAATAATTCACTATTTCTTTTATTGTTATTGTAAGGTTTACTGCCTTTGTAAATAGAAACTGAATTGTCTAATGGGTTTTGCATCAACCACTCAAAACCCTTTTGTTCAAGTAAATTAATGTCCCAACTTATTTCTATTGCAATTCTGTGAATTTCATTTTCTTCACACTTAAATAAATTTAAAGTAGTCTTCGAAAAGTGTTCTATATAATTTGTTTTATTTAGTACATCATCCCAAACCATGTCAGAAAAAACATCTAATTGCTTTTCAGCCAACGGCATATTTTCTGCTTTAATAGTGTTCCATTCATTTATATCAATACTTTGCGTGGCTAAAAAACTAGCAAAATCTTTGTGTAAACTCTCAAATTGTTCTTTAGATAGTTGTCTGTATTTCATATGGTATATAAGTTCTTTTGTAGTGTATTTCAAAAATAAAAAAAAGCTCGTTATTTCTAACGAGCTTTTAGTCTTAAAATGATATAATTTTCTTATTCAGAAATTACCTCAAAAGTAATATCTGCAACTACAGCTCTGTGTAATCTTACAGATGCTTCATATTTACCTAATCTTTTTACAGAACCACCAACAACTTTGATAAATTTTTTATCTAAGTTTGTTCCTGCTTTTGCAAGTGCTGCAGCTAAATCTATGTTGTTTACAGAGCCAAATAACTTGTCTCCAGAACCAACTTTAGATGCAATCTTAATTTCATATCCTTTAATTGTTTCAGCTATTTTATTAGCTTCTTCAATTAATTTAGCTTCTTTAAAAGCACGTTGTTTTAAATTCTCTGCTAAAACTTTCTTTGCAGAAGAAGTAGCTAAAACTGCTTGTCCTGTAGGGATTAAAAAGTTTCTACCATAACCGTTTTTTACAGCTACAACATCATCTTTAAATCCTAAATTTTCTACGTCTTGTCTTAATATCAATTCCATGTCCTACGTCTTTATTATTTTAACATATCTCCAACGTAAGGCATTAATGCCAAATGACGACATCTTTTAATTGCTTGCGCAACTTTACGTTGATATTTTAATGAAGTTCCTGTTAAACGTCTTGGTAAAATTTTACCTTGTTCGTTTACTAAATACATTAAGAAGTCTGCATCTTTATAATCGATATACTTAATACCTTTCTTCTTAAATCTACAGTACTTTGATTCTTTTTTCGTATCAATATCTAATGGTGTTAAATATCTAACGTCAGCAGATTTACCACCTTTTGCTTGTTGTTCTATTGTAGCCATTTGTTATTTTTTTGAAGATTTAACACGTTCAGTTCTAACTTTTGCCCAAGCAGCAGCATGCTTGTCAAGTTTTACAGTTAAATAACGCATAACGCTATCATCTCTTCTAAACTCTAACTCGAATGCTGAGATTTCTTCTCCGGCAACTTTAAACTCTAATAAGTGATAAAAACCACTTTTTTTCTTCTGAATTGGGTATGCTAATTTTTTTAAGCCCCAATCTTCTTTTGAGATCATTTCAGCTCCTTTAGAAACTAAATAATCTTCGAACTTTTGTACTGTCTCCTTTATCTGAGTATCAGATAAAACGGGATTCATAATGAAAACAGTTTCGTAATGATTCATAAATTAAATATTTATTGTTTATTTTTAAGGCTGCAAATATACTAACTTTTTCTTATTTAAAAGCATATAACATCAATAAAAATAAGCTATTGATTATTTTGTATTTGTAAGGCTCCTTTTTTTAGGTTTATTTTGATAAAAAAAAAGAGGAACTTAATTTGTAAGTTCCTCTTTTAAATACTATAATATCTATTAACTCTTATCTTTATTTTCTGATTTAGAAGCTTTGTTCCAAATTTTAATTTCATCTTCTATTGCAACACCTTCTACTACTTCTACATTTACACCATCTGAAGTACCTAGTTTTAGAGTCTTTTTTTCAAACGTACCATCTTCAACCTTAACTTCTACATATGGTTCTTCTGTTTTTTTGTCAAATCTTAACAATGCTTCTTTTATAGAAAGAACACTGTCTTTTTTAACTAACACAATATCTGCGTTGGCACTATATCCTGCTCTAATAAAAAAGGCATCATCTAAAGAAACATCTGCTTTAATTTTAAATTGAACAGCACCACCCTCTTCGGTTCCTTTTGGAGCAATAAAATTTAGCTTTGCAGGAAATTTTTTACCTTCTATGGCACCAATAGAAACTTCAATATCGGTTCCTTTAATTAACTTACCTACTTCAGATTCATCTACTTTACCTTCAAAAATCATTTTGGTCATATCTGCAATGGTTGCAATTGTTGTTCCCGCACTAAAACCATTTGTTTCTACAACTTGAGTTCCTTTTTTTACAGTAATTTCAACCACCATACCAGAAGTAGTTGCTCTAATATTTGTGTTTGCTCCTGAAGCACCTGCAGAACCTTTCTTTATAATTTGATAATCGTTCTGAGCATTTCTTAAATCATTTTTTGCTTGATTGTAAGAAAATACTAAAGTTTCAAATTCTTGACGAGATATAACCCCTTTGTCAAATAAATTCTTATTTCTGTCATATTGAATTTTAGCATTATTCAATTGAATTTGAATCGAATTAACTCTACCTTTTGCACTCGTTAAAGACTGCTCGTTAGGCACTACTCTTACGGTTGCAATTAAATCTCCTGTTTTTACAACAGCACCTTCTTCCACAACAATTTTATCTATAATACCCGCAATTTGAGGCTTTATTTCAACTTCTTCTAACGGAGTTACTTTACCTGTTGCTACTGTTTTTTTAACAATGGTAGTTTTAAATGGCGTTTCTGTTTCATAGGCAACAATACTTTTTTTGTTTTTTTTACCAAACCAAATAAGTGCTGCTATAAAACCTATTGCAATAACTATTAAAATAATTTTAGATCTTTTACTCATGATATATTATTAATTGATTTATTTTTATTCTTCTCTTAATGCTTCTATTGGCCTTACTATTGTTGCCATATGAGCCGGTATTAGCCCTATTAAAGTACCCAACACAATTAGTGTGGTAAATGCAATTATAATGATAGGAATGTCTACTGTTGGATTTATTAAAACAGCATCATCACCAGCTCCTAGAAAAGTGTCTATTAGTGCTAAAATAGATGCTCCAGAAATAATACCAATCATACCTGCAATGGTAGTTAAAAAAACCGACTCTAATATAATTTGTTGTCTTATGCTTTTAGGTGTTGCTCCTAATGCTCTTCTAATTCCTATTTCTTGTGTTCTTTCTTTAACGGTAATTAATAAAATGTTACCAATCGCAAAAACACCTGCAATTAAAGTTGCTATACCTACAAACCAAGTTAAAAACTGCATGCCTGTTAAAAAACCTGTCACTTTACCAATTTCTTTTCCCAGATTTACACTACCAAAAGCTCTTTCATCTTCTGGATGCACTTTATGAAGCCCTTTTAAGGTAAGTAATACGTCTTTTTCCATTTGCTCTATATCAACGCCTTCATAAGCAGTAATCATCATCCAATCTACCCTGTTTGCTGTATTGTATACTTTTTTAAAGGTTGTAAAAGGTATGTAAGCTGTATCTCCATCAAAATTAACCGATGTAGAAGGCTTGTAAACACCAATTACTTTATAGTTAATGCTGTTTATTTTAACCAATTGTCCTATTGGAAACTCATCCAAATCAAACAATTGTTTATACATATCTTCTGATATTACTGCAACTTTTGCATTTGACAGGATATCATTTTCGTTTAAAAAACGTCCATATAAAAGTTGTTTTTTCTGAATTTGATCAACGATGGGATAATCTCCACTTACATTAAAACTTCCAGATTTAAAGTCTTTTACAATAAGGTTGTTTGTCTGATTTCTTGGTGCTAAAAGTCTAATTTCATTAGCATATTCAGATTTTAAAAGCTCAATATCATTTAATGTTAAAGTAAACCTTCTACTCTCTTGAAAACCTTTAAAAGGTTTGTCTGTAGATTGTGTCCAAACAAACACACTATTGGTTGCAAAATTACCAAACAACTTGTTAAAACTATTCTCTAAACCTCTTGCAGAACCTAACAAAACTACCAGTAAAAAAATACCCCATAACACTCCAATAATTGTTATTGCAGTTCTTATTTTGTTTTTACGGATGCTACCGTAAATTTCTTGCCAAGTATCTGAATCGAATAAAAATTTCATAATTAATCTGCTCTTAAGGCTTCTATAGGTTTAATATTTGCTGCTTTTTTTGCGGGTACATAGCCGGCAATCAATCCAGAAATAATCAACACAATTGTTGCACCAATTACCACTCCAGAACTTACACTTGGGTCTTTTATAAAATATTTTTCTTCTAAGCTATTTCCTATAAAACTTAAAATATAAGTTCCTAAACTTAAACCAATATAACCTGCAATAGTTGTTATTAAAACAGATTCTTGAACAACCATACCAACAATAGAAGATGGTTTTGCACCTAGTGCTTTTCGAATACCAAATTCTTTGGTTCTTTCTTTAATAACAAATATCATAATATTAGAAATACCAATAATGCCAGCAATAAGAGTTCCAGATCCTATAAAAATTATAATAAACAAGAGTGCTAAGCTCACAGTACTCACAAATTGATTTGCTTCGGCCATGTTTCTTATAGAAAGTGCACTTTGATCATCTGGATGAATGTTTAGTTTTTTTCTTAAGTCACGTTCTATTTTATTACCAAAAGCAATCGCTTCATTGGTACTTAATTTCGGATTATAGCCTAAGTTAATCTGACTGATATAATCGTTATTACCATACATCATTTGAGAGGTAGTTACGGGTATATAAGCCTTACGTTCTTCATTGTCTCCTCCATCATCAGAAAAAATTCCGATTATCAAAAAAGAACTTCCGTTTACATTTACACGCTTACCCAAAGCAGGCTTTTCGCCAAATAAATCTTTTTTAATAAGCCTTCCGATAACAATTACTTTCGATTTTTCTCTTAAATCTCGCTCATTTAAATATCGCCCTTCATCAATCATTGTTTTTTCTAAAAATTGATGATCTGGATTTACTGCCATTACACTATATGTACTGGCCTCATTTTTGTATTTAATTACAAAGTTTTTGTAAATTCTAGTAGATTGATACTCTATCTTATCAGCATACTCTTCGGTTACATAATTGTAATCTTTGTTTTTTAACTGTATTTTTCTGCCTGTTTGTAATCCTTTATATGGTTTAGAGGTTTTCCAAACTCTTACAAACATCGAATTTTGAGCATCATCTGCGAATGCTCCTTTAAAAAAGTTGCCAAGACCATTAGAAATACCAAATAATAGTGTGAAAAGTAAAATTGCAAATGCAACTGTAAATCCCGACATTACAGAACGTAATCGGTTTTTATTAATACTTTGAAAAATCTCTCTCCATCTATCTATATCAAACATAATTAATTAGATTTTGCTGCATTAGTATATTCATCACTAATAATAACACCATCTTTAAGCCTTACAATTCTTTTAGTTTGTTCTGCAACTTCTTCTTCATGTGTAATTACAAAAACCGTCATTCCTTCATTATTAATGTCTTTTAACAAATCCATTACAGAGTCTGTAGTGGTAGAATCTAGTGCACCAGTTGGTTCATCTGCCAAAACAACTTTAGGTTTTGTAACTAGAGCTCTTGCGATGGCAACACGTTGTTTTTGACCACCAGATAACTCATTTGGTAAATGATTTGCCCAATCTTTTAAACCTACTTTGTCTAAATATTCTAATGCTATTTCTAAACGTTGTTTTCTATTCATTCCCTTATAATATAAAGGAAGAGCAACATTTTCTAGTGCCGTTTTGTATGATATAAGATTAAATGACTGAAAGATAAAACCTAAGAACTTATTTCTTAAAGTAGCCGCCTTCTTCTCATTCATATCTTTTATTAACTGACCATTTAAAAAATAGTTACCTTCATCATGAATATCTAAAAGACCCACAATGTTTAATAAGGTAGATTTTCCTGAACCAGAAGACCCCATAATCGAAACAAACTCACCCTCTTTTATGTGTAAATCTATCCCCTTTAAAACATGTAAAGAATCTTTACCAATTGGATACGATTTATGAAGTTTTTCTATTTTAATCATTTCTTATTAAATTTTAAACGAAAGTAGCAATTATCAAATGCCAGTAATACTAATTTTATGTTAAAAGCAATTGCTTTTAAAGCACACAAACATAAGACGACTTATTTTAATTTATGTTACAATCAATAACTATTTTTTTTTTGATATTAGCAATTGTAGATGCTTCTTATTAATTAAAAAATGTTCTGTTATTTAATAGTTATATAAAGTATCTTTGCTATTTCTACCAAATATTAATTTTTTTAAATGATTGAAATCCCTAAACATAAAAAAGTTATTATTTTTGATGGTATTTGTAATTTATGCAATTCTACAGTAGAAAAAATTATAAAATTGGATGTTAAACATCATTTTATGTTTGTTGCTAATCAATCAGAAGTTGGTCAAGATTTAATTCGTTATTTAAACATAGATCCTGCTTTAACAGATTCTGTAATTTTATACGAACCTGGTGTTTCTTATGATATAAAATCTACTGCAGCCTTAAAAGTGATGAGTAGTTTTGGTGGATTTTGGACGATTACCAAAGTTTTTTGGTTGTTTCCTGAAAGTTTTAGAGATGCTATTTATGTTTATATAGCCAATAATAGATACCAATGGTTTGGACAAAAAAAATCTTGTATGCGACCGACAGATGATTTAAAAGAGCGATTTTTACAATAAAATTTTAAATGAAAATGCAATTAGAACATAAAATTAAATGTGTCATTTTTGACATGGATGGTGTAATTATAGATTCTGAAGAAATACACAAAAAAGCTTATTATGAAACTTTTGTTTCTTTAGGTTTAAATGTTTCCGAAGATTTATATAAAACCTTAACAGGATCTTCTACAATTAATGCTTTTCAGAAACTAGTAAAACATTTTAATTTGAATTTAAACCCTGAAGATTTATTGTTAGATAAAAGAAAACGCTATGTAAATTTCTTTGAAAATGACCCGAATTTAAAATTGGTTGCTGGTGTTGAAGACATTATTAAATATTTCTACGAAAAACAAATAACATTAATTTTAGCTTCATCTTCTGCAATGATTAATATTAATCGAGTTTTTAACCGGTTCAATTTAAACAACTATTTTACCGCTAAAATTAGTGGTGCAGACTTAACTGCTTCTAAACCTCATCCAGAAATTTTTGAAAAAGCAGCTGTTTTAGCCAATATTCCTAAAGAAAACTGTATTGTTATCGAAGATTCAGACAATGGCATTAAGGCAGCTAATGATGCAGGTATTTTTGTATTTGGATATAAAAACCCTTTGTCTGAAGGACAAACTTTAGAAAATGCAGACTTTATAATTAATAATTTTAAGCGCTTAAAGAAGTTTGTAAGCTAACTTCTAAGATTCTATTTTTTACTTATCATACAATTAAAAAAAGCTAAAAAAAATACTTTATTCTTAAACTAAAATAGTTTAAGAATAAAGTATTTACTAGATTATAAAATAAAATGATTGAAGTAAAACTACTTTACTTTATCGTAATTATCATCCCATTCTTTGGTATTAGGTTTGTCTTTTAACTTACCTAAAGATTTAGCTACTAACATAGAAACAGTAGCATCTCCTGTAACATTTACAGTAGTTCTACACATATCTAACGGTCTGTCTACCGCAAAAATAAGTGCTAAACCAATAGGCAATAACTCTGCAGGAAAACCAATAGATTCTAACACAATTACCAACATTACCATACCCGCACTTGGCACAGCTGCAGAACCAATAGATGCCAATAAAGCAGTGAAAACAATAACCATTTGATTGCTAAAAGTTAATCCCTCTGGCCAAATAACCTGCATGATAAAAACAGCTGCAATACCTTGGTATAAACTTGTTCCATCCATATTAATGGTTGCTCCTACAGGCAATACAAAACCAGAAACTTCTTTATCTACACCTAAATGCTCCTCTACCCTTTCCATAGTAACTGGTAGAGTTGCTGCGCTAGAACTAGTAGAAAAAGCCAATAATTGTGCAGGACTTATTTGTTTTAAAAACCATAATGGAGATTTTTTAGTAATTACACTAATTAATAGCAAATAAAAGCCAATCATTAATAGCAAACCACCAACTACACACAACGCATATTGTAAGAGTTTTAAGAGGATTTCTGTATCATCAAAAGCAATAATAACGTTTGCCAATAAGGCAAAAACGGCATAAGGTGCAAAAAGCATGATTAGGTCTACCATTTTCATCACCATTTCATTTAATGAATCAAAAAAGTCCATTAAAGGTTTTGCTTTTTTCTCTGGAATTAATAGCAAAGAAATACCCACAAACATGGCGAAAAATATAATTTGAAGCATGCTAGCATCTACAAACGACTGAAAAATATTACTCGGAAAAATATCTACCAATGCTTGTAAAGGACCTGCATCATTTTGTGCAGTTGCTTTGGTTAACTTATCTGTAACATCTGCAGAAGTTTCATACTTGGCTTTAATTTTTTCGATAGTATCTAATGCCATTCCCTCTCCAGGCTTTACTATATTAACAATACCCAAACCGATAATGATAGCAACTAAAGTAGTACCTATATATATTGAAATGGTTTTAAAACCCATTTTCTTAATTTTAGAAATATCTTTTAAATCAGAAATCCCTTTAATTAAAGAAGCTAAAATAAGTGGTACCGCAATTAATTTTAATAAATTGATAAAAATGGTTCCAAAAGGTTTTATCCAATCTGTCACAAAACCTTTACCGCCATCTATAGAATTCATTATAAAACCAAATAGGATTCCTAATGTCATTCCAATTAAAATTTTCCAGTGTAGTGCTAATTTTTTCATTAATATATATGAGTTTATTTAATGCTGAAAGATAAAAAATAATTAAAACTTTGAGTGACTTAATGCATAAAATGTGTCAAATTTGTATAAAACAATAACATAAATTATAAAAAAAAAACAAAAATGGGGGGTATTTTAGATTTATTAAACAGTGATTTAGGGAAACAAATTGTATCAGGTGTTGCAGGTGCTACAGGTAATGACAGCAATAAAACAGGAAGTGCATTAACAATGGCTTTGCCTGTGTTAATGAAAGCTATGGAGCGTAATGCTGCTACTCCAGAGGGAGCTGCAGGCTTAATGAGTGCTTTGTCTGGCAAACATGATGGTAGTGTATTAGACAACCTTGGTGGTTTTTTTGGCGGTGGTGTTGATGAATCTGCAAAACAAGATGGCGCAGGAATTTTAAAACATGTTTTAGGAACAAAGCAACAAGGTGTTGAACAAGTAATTGGACAAAAATCTGGATTAGATGCTGGTGCTGTTGCAAATATTTTAAAAGTTGCCGCACCTTTAGTTATGGGAATGTTAGGTAAACAAAAGAACCAACAAAATATTAGCGATTCTAACGGAATAGGTAGTCTTTTAGGCGGAATGCTAGGTGGTGGAAATAGTAGTACTGACCAAAGTTTTCTTGAAAAAATATTAGATGCAGATGGTGACGGAAGTATGATTGATGATGTTGCAGGAATGTTATTAGGTGGTGATAAAAAGAAAGGTGGTCTTGGTAGTTTATTAGGTGGCCTTTTTGGAAAATAAAAAGTATTTGTAAAAAAATACATTTTACTCATATCCTAAAAAGCTCAAACAGATATCTGTTTGAGCTTTTTATTGTATTTAACTTTAACTAATTAAGCAATTGTATTTAAACAATCGACTTGTAGATACCTTCATAAAAAGGTAATATACTTTCTAAAGAAAATTGCTTTGTATGTTTTTTTGCATTGCTTTTAAAACGTTTTAAAGTAGTATCGTCTTTTAAAATAGAAATAGCATTTTTAGCCATATCGTTTACATCACCCAAGTTACTTAAATAGCCTGTCTCTCCTTGGATGTTTACTTCTGGTAAACCTCCTGTATTTGTAGAAATTACAGGTGTACTAGCAGCCATGGCTTCTAAAGCTGCCAATCCAAAACTTTCTGTTTGCGATGGTAACAAAAACACATCAGAATAGCATAAAATTTTTGCAACTTCTGTACTATTTCCTAGGAAAAAAACATCTTTAGAAATATTTAATTCTTTTACTAATTTTTCTGCTTTTACTCTTTCCGGTCCTTCACCAATTAATAACAACTTAGAGGGAATTTCTTTATGTACTTCGCTAAAAATACGTACAACATCTTCTACTCTTTTTACAGGTCTAAAGTTACTTACATGTGTTAAAATACGTTCGTGAGGCTTTGCAAGTGCAATTCTTTTACACTCTTCGTTATGCAATACATCATACTTATCTGTATCAATAAAATTGTAAATTACCACTATTTTTTTAGATATATTAAAGAGTGTATTTGTAGTTTCCTTTAGGTTGTTAGAAACAGCTGTAACTACATCAGAATTGTTGATGCTAAATTCTACCGCTGTTTTATAGGTTGGATGACTGCCTACCAAAGTAATATCTGTACCATGCAAAGTTGTAACCACTTTTACATCTAAGCCTTTTTCTTTTAACATTTGCTTTGCCATAAATGCTGCGTAAGCATGAGGTATTGCGTAATGTACATGCAGCACTTCTAATTCATGCTTTCTTACAACTTCAACCATTTTACTAGACAGAGCCAATTCATAGGGTTGGTATTCAAACAATGGATATTCTTCTATAACTACTTGATGAAAATGTAAATTGTGTGATAAAAAATCTAATCGAACAGGTTGATTATAGGTGATAAAGTGCACCTCATGCCCTTTATCTGCCAAAGCCATTCCTAATTCTGTAGCTACTACTCCACTTCCTCCAAAAGTTGGATAACATACAATACCTATTTTCATGAAATTATATAAAATTTAAACAATATGTAAAGGTAGAACTATTCTTATGGTTTAATTCTAAATAAAACTATAAAAAAGCAACCTCTTAAATCTATTAGAAATAAAAAACCTGCACGTTGTGTACAGGTTTAAAATTTATCTTTAAAAAATACTAAAAACAAGTTTAGTATTAATAATCACCTAAAGTTACCGGGTTTTGCTCTAAAGCACTTTCTAACTGTGTATCATTAGGTGCTTTTCCGTGCCAAGCATGCGTATGCATCATAAAATCTACACCATTCCCCATTTCGGTATGTAATAAAATACAAACAGGCTTTCCTTTTCCTGTTAATGATTTTGCTGCTGCCAAACCAGCAAGAATAGACTCAATATCATTTCCTTTTTTTACTTGTAATACTTCCCAGTCAAAAGCTTCAAACTTCGCTTTTAAACTTCCCATTGCAAGAACTTCGTCAGTTGTTCCGTCAATCTGCTTTTCATTAACATCAATTGTACAAATAAGGTTGTCTACCTTTTTTGCAGATGCATACATAATTGCCTCCCAGTTTTGTCCTTCTTGCAATTCTCCATCTCCGTGTAAAGTATATACTATTTTAGAATCTCCATTCAGTTTTTTTGCTTGTGCAGCACCTAAAGCAACAGACATTCCTTGCCCTAAAGAACCAGAAGCCATTCTAATACCTGGCAAACCTTCGTGCGTAGTTGGATGACCTTGCAATCTAGAATCTATCAATCTAAAAGTACTTAATTCTTCTACTGGGAAAAATCCAGAATGTGCCAAAACACTGTAAAAAACAGGAGAAATATGTCCGTTTGATAAAAAGAATAGATCTTCATTATTACCATCCATCGTAAAATCTGTACTATAATCCATTACTTCTTGATACAAACAAGTAATAAATTCTGCACAACCTAAAGAACCTCCCGGATGCCCAGAATTAACTTTGTGTACCATTCTTAAAATATCTCTACGAACCTGTTGGGTAAAATCTTGTAACTGTTGTGTTGTTGGCATTTTGTTATTTGTTTATAAAAACAAAAATACAAAAGAGAATGAATTAGTAGTGGTTTTAATTATTTTTTATTTGATAATTATTAACAGTTATAATTTATAATTCCATAAATTATTTTATTAAAAATTGGTCAAAATAGGATGACCTTAAAATAGTTATCAAAAAAAAGACAGTTACTATTTAGCAACTGTCTTAATAATATAATTGTGTTAATTATTTTAATCTTTAAAAAGGAACATCGTCACCAAAAGCATCTTTAGGTTCTATTCTTTGATTGATAGAAGTATCGTCATCAAAAGGATTGTTCATTGAAGACTGAAACTCGCTACTAAAACCTTCTTCTAAATCAGAAAATTTTGCAAGGTGTCCTGTAAATTTCAAACGAATATTATCTAAACCACCATTTCTATGTTTGGCAACAATAAACTCACCTTGTCCTTCACAAGGGGTGTGTTCATCATCATCCCATTCTGTCATTCCATAATATTCTGGTCTAAAAATAAAACTCACAATATCTGCATCTTGCTCTATGGCTCCAGATTCACGTAAATCTGATAACAATGGTCTTTTAGAACCACCACGGGTTTCTACGGCACGTGATAATTGAGAAAGTGCAATTACCGGAACAGAAAGTTCTTTTGCGAGCGCTTTTAAGTTTCTAGAAATCATAGAAATTTCTTGTTCTCTATTCCCACCGCCTTTTCCACCAGCAGTCATTAATTGTAAATAATCTATTACAATAATTCTAACGTTGTGCTGGGATACCAATCGTCTTGCTTTTGCACGTAAATCGAATATAGACAAAGATGGTGTGTCGTCTATAAAAATAGGTGCATCAGATAATTTTTTAACTTTTACGTTTAACTGTTCCCATTCATGAGGTTCTAAATTTCCTTTTCTTAATTTTTCTGATGTTAGCCCTGTTTCAGAAGAAATCATACGCGTTATTAACTGTACAGAAGACATTTCTAAAGAAAATACAGCAACACCATGGTTAAAATCTATAGCCATATTTTTTGCCATAGAAATTACAAAAGCTGTTTTTCCCATACCTGGTCTTGCAGCAATAATTACCAAATCTGAAGGTTGCCAACCAGAGGTTAAAGCATCTAATTTTGTAAAACCTGTTGCCAAACCAGACATTCCTTCTTGATTCCCAATTTCTTGAATTTTCTTTAAGGCTTGCTTTACCAAAGAACCCGCATCTTCAGAGCTCTTTTTTAAATTCCCTTGGGTAACCTCAAACAACTTTCCTTCGGCATCATCTAACAAATCAAATACATCTGTACTTTCATCATACGCATTTTCTATAATTTCACTAGAAATAGAAATTAATTTACGTTGTATGTATTTTTGTAATATAATACGAGCATGGAACTCGATATGAGCAGAAGAGGCTACTTTTTGAGTTAAACGAATTAGGAAAAAATCGCCACCAACAAAATCTAATTTTCCATTCTTTTTTAACAAGTTAGATACTGTTAATAAATCGATAGGTTCAGAGTTTTGAAACAATTCATAAATAGCAGCATATATTTCTTGGTGCTTTTGATCGTAAAAAGCATCGGAACTTAAAATATCGATTACATCATCAATTCCTTTTTTATCAATCATCATTGCACCCAAAACAGCTTCTTCTAATTCTACTGCTTGTGGCGGAATTTTACCTTTTTCAAGGCTAATAATTCTTGCTTTATCTATTTTTTTACCTGCTATTGCATTCGTTTTTTCCATGACTACAAATGTACTTTTTTAGGTTGATTGTATTTTTAAATTTCTAATTTTTATTTGTACACATTTTTTGTAAACTAAATTGTTATTATCTTGTTAACAACCAGTCAACTTGTAAAAAATAATAGTATTTTTACAACAAATGAAGTTAAACAAAACCCATCTTTTTCTTAGCATATCTCTACCAATTCAGATTTTTCTGGTACAATTAGCTGCAAAAAATCCTAGTTTAGTAGAAGAGTATTATGCAAATGGAATTTACCCATTTATTTCTAAATTTTTAAGAATTATTTTTGGTTGGATCCCTTTTTCAATTGGAGATCTTTTTTTGGGTTTCCTCCTATTTATATTTCTACGTTTTTTAGTTAGATTGATAACCTCTGGTTTTAAAAACTTTATTCAAAAAATAATTCATTTTACAGCAATCGTATCAGTACTTTATTTTTGTTTCTATCTTTTTTGGGGATTGAATTACTATCGAAAACCATTGGCTGAAAACTTAAATTATCAACAAAAAAAATATACTACAACACAACTTCAAAATGTTACAGAACATATAATAGAGAAACTGAATTTTTATCAACTTGAAATCACAAAAAACGATACTCTACAAGTAAAAAATCCTTATCAACAAAAAGAAATGTATAATATGGCTGTTGTAGGTTATCAAAATTTAGAGAAAGAGTATCCGCAGTTAAAATACCGATATGCATCTGTAAAAAGTTCTTTAATGAGTTTGTTGCAAACCTACAATGGTACCGGTGGTTATTTGAATCCGTTAACCGGAGAAGCTCAGGTAAATGATAAAATTCCGAAAACAGGATATCCAACAACGGTTTGTCATGAAATGGCTCATCAGATTGGGTATGCAGCAGAAAATGAAGCCAATTTTATAGGTTTTTTAGCAGCAACCTATAATGAGGATGTGTATTTTAAATATGCAAGTTACAGAATGGCTTTTAGTTACTGTATTTCGGAACTTAGAAAAAGAGATCCTCAACTATCTAAAGAACTTTGGCTATCTGTAAACAAAGGTATTTTAAAAGATTTTAACTCGAGTTATTTGTTTTGGGAAACGTATAAAAATCCTTTTGAACCCATTGTAAAAAAAGGATATAACGCGTATTTAAAAGCCAATAAACAAGACAAAGGCATTGCTTCTTATAATTATGTAGTAGATTTATTAATTACTTATTTTGATACTTTAGAGCTGAACTAGTTTCCTTAAAAAATTGTTAATTTTTTATTTTTTAACAACTAACAAAAAAGGTATCTATAAATTTATCAACAATTCAAATAACCCAAACTACATGAAAAAACTATTTTTCCTACTCTTTTTCTTGTCGCTTACCTTTTCTTATGCGCAAGATTATTTCCCTACGGATGCAGGAGTAAAAACAACAGAAAACACCTTAACGGCATTTACAAATGCTATCATTTATGAAACCCCAAAAAAAGTAATTAAAAAGGGGACTTTACTAATAGAAAATGGCAAAGTATTGGCTATTGGAAAGTCTGTAAAAATTCCAAAAAATGCAAAAATCATCGATTTAGAGGGCAAAACAATCTACCCTTCTTTTATAGATGTGTATTCTAATTTTGGAATCAATAAACCTAAAAGAGCAAGTAGTAATTCTAGATCAACACAATACAAACCTTCTAGAGAAGGCTATTATTGGAATGATCATATTAGACCAGACGTAAATCCTTTAAAAGATTTTTCTTTTGATGGTAAAAAAGCAAAAGAATTAATTGCTGCTGGTTTTGGTGTAGTAAATACGCACATGGAAGACGGTATTGTAAGAGGGAACGGAATATTAGTTGCTTTAAATCCTAATTCTTCTGATGCATACAGAATTTTAGATACCAAGTCTGCACAATATTTATCGTTCTCTAAAAGTGCTGCTTCTAGACAAGCTTATCCTGGTTCTAAAATGGGTGCTATGGCATTGTTAAGACAAACCTATAATGATGCTTCTTGGTATGCAGACGGAAATATGCAGAATAAAGATTTAGCATTAGAAGCTTTAAATAAGAACAAAAACTTAGTTCAAATTTTTAAAACCGATAACCTTTTAGATGCATTTAGAGCAGATAAGGTAGGAGATGAATTTGGAATTCAATACACCATTGTTGGATCTGGAGAAGAATATGAAAGAATTGCTGATGTTAAAAACACAAATGCAAATTTTATAATTCCGATTAATTTTAGCAATGCATACGATGTTTCTAATCCGCTTTTGGCACAACAAATATCTCTAAGAGATATGCGTAAATGGAATCAAGAACCGACAAATTTAAAGGTATTAGCAGAAAACAATGTAAACTTTGCAATTACCACAAATGGTTTAAAATCTGTAAAAACATTTCATACAAACCTACAGAAGGCAATAAAATATGGTTTTGATAAAGAAAAAGCGCTAGAAGCTCTTACAACAATACCTGCAAGCATTATTGGTAACAACCTAGTTGGTAATTTAACTGAAGGTAGTTATGCCAATTTTATCATTACTTCTAGCGATGTTTTTGATGCTGAAACAACCTTATATGAAAATTGGGTGCAAGGCGCTAAAAATGTCATAAACAGCATGTCTATAAAAGACATTACAGGTGAATACATGCTTTCTGTGAATGGCAAACAATATTCAATGTCTGTTACTGGAAAAGGAGCTAAACAAACTGCAGCCATTCAATTAGGAGATCAAAAAATTAAGTCAAAATTTTCTTTTGAAGACGATTGGATTGCGATTACTTTAAACGAAGATAGTGGCTACACAAGATTACTAGGGCAAACTATTAACAATGCTTCTGTTTTAGAAGGTATAGCCTATGATACAGAAGGAAACGAAACTTCTTGGTCTGCAAGTAAAAAAGTAGCTAAAGATTCTAAGAAGAAAAAAGAAACCAAAGAAACTCCAGTTGTAATTCTTCCAGTTAGTTATCCAAACCTTGGTTTTGGAAATATAAAGGTACCTGAAACTGAAACGATTTTAATAAAAAACACAACGGTTTGGACTAGTGAAGACGCAGGTATTTTAAAAAATACAGATGTACTTTTAAAAGATGGGAAGATAGCAGCCATTGGTAATGATTTAAAATCAAGAAATGCAACCTTAATCGATGGAACAGGCAAACATTTAACTGCTGGTATTGTAGACGAACATTCACACATTGCTACCTCTGCTGTAAATGAGGGCGCACAAAACTCTTCGGCAGAAGTAACCATAGAAGATGTAATAGATCCGAACGATATTAATATTTATAGAAATCTTTCTGGTGGTACTACTACATCACAAATATTACATGGTTCTGCAAACCCAATTGGTGGACGTTCTGCAATTATCAAACTAAAATGGGGAGAAAATGCAGAAAATATGATCTATGACAATTCGCCTAAATTTATAAAGTTTGCTTTAGGAGAAAATGTAAAACAGTCTAGATATGAGAATGGTACTCGCTTTCCCCAAACCAGAATGGGTGTAGAACAATTATTTATAGATTATTTTACAAGAGCCAAAGTTTACGATGCTGTTAAAAAAAGTGGCAAACCCTACAGAAAGGATGACGAAATGGAAACCTTGGCGGAAATTTTAAACGGAGAACGTTTTATTTCTTGTCACTCTTATGTACAATCAGAAATTAATATGTTAATGAAGGTTGCAGATAAAATGGGCTTTAAAGTAAATACATTTACCCATATTTTAGAGGGCTATAAAGTAGCAGATAAAATGGCGGCCCATGGTGTTGGAGGTTCTACTTTTTCTGATTGGTGGGCTTACAAATACGAAGTAAATGATGCCATTCCTTACAATGCTGCTATTATGCACAATGCGGGTGTAACTGTTGCAATTAATTCTGATGATAGAGAAATGTCTAGAAGATTAAACCAAGAAGCAGCTAAAACTATAAAATATGGAGGTATGTCTGAGTTAGAAGCTTGGAAAACAGTAACCATTAACCCTGCAAAATTATTGCATATAGACGATAGAGTTGGTAGTATAAAAGAAGGGAAAGATGCTGATGTAGTGTTGTGGAGCCATCATCCGATGTCTATTTATGCAAAAGTTGAAAAAACAATTGTTGAAGGTAGTATTTTCTTTGACAGAGAAGAAGATCAGAAAAAACGTGTTGCAATTCAGCAAGAAAAAAGTACTTTAATTACAATGATGTTGAATGAAAAATTGAATGGCGGAAAAACAAAACCACCAATGAAAAGAGAAGACAGAAACTTTGAATGTGATACTTTAGAAGAACTTAAAAACTAATAACCATGAAAAAAATATTATATAGTTTGCTATTTTTCTTCTTAGTAGGAAATAGTATAGCACAGCAAACACCAGCAGATACACAAACAATGCCATTTTCTATTGAAGGTGCAACGGCACATTTAGGAAATGGAGAAATAATAGAGAACTCATTAATTATGTTTAGTGGTGGGAAACTTACGTTTGTAGGCTCTGCAATGAATAAAATTGCAAGACAAGGCACCGTTATCAATGCCAAAAACAAACATGTATATCCTGGATTTATTGCGACCAATGCCACTTTAGGTTTGGTAGAAATAGATGCCGTAAAAGCAAGTGATGATGAAGATGAAATTGGTGCTATGAATCCGCATATTAGGAGTATTATTGCCTACAATGCAGAAAGTAAGGTAGTAGAATCTATGCGCCCAAACGGTGTGTTAATGGCACAAACTACTCCAAGAGGCGGTATCATTTCTGGTACTTCTTCTGTTGTTCAATTAGATGCTTGGAACTGGGAAGATGCAGCTATAAAAACAGATGACGGAATTCATATGAATTGGCCTAGAAGTTTTACACGTGGTAAATGGTGGTTGGGTGAAGATCCTGCAATGAAACCAGACACAAAATATGCCCAAAACATCGAAGAGATAAAAGGTTATTTTGAAAATGCAAAATTGTATCTATCAAATAGCAATTCTAAAAAACATCTACCTTACGAGGCAACTGCTGGCTTGTTCAACAGCTCTAAAAGATTATATATTCATGTAGATGGTTTAAAAGAAATAACAGACGCAGTAACCATTGCAAAAGAATTAGGCATCGAAAAAGTTTCCATTTTAAGAGCTGCAGAAGCAGATAAAGTAACAGAGCTTTTAAAAAAGCACAATGTATCTGTAATTTTAAACAGACCTCATAGAAATCCTGACAATGAAGATGATGCATATGATGCTTCTTATACAATTGCAAAAACATTAAATGATGCCGGTATTGTGGTAAGTGTTGGTATGGAAGGACAAATGGAACGTATGAATACTAGAAATATTCCGTTTTACGCTGGTACTTTTGCCGCTCACGGTTTAGAAAAAGAAGAAGCTGTAAAATTAATTACCCTAAATGCAGCTAAAATAATTGGTATAGATGCTTTTGCAGGTTCTTTGGAAGTTGGTAAAGATGCTACCCTATTTATTTCTGAAGGAGATGCATTAGAAATGACAGGGAACATTTTAACAAATGCATTTATTCAAGGAAGAAAAATTAGTTTAGAAACGCACCAAACAAAATTATGGAAACGTTATTCTAATAAATACAAGTCTAAGTAAAGGTATTAAAAATTAAAAGTAAAGGCTCGCTATTAGCGAGCCTTTACTTTTTAAATGAAATAGACGACAGACAGTTAATACATATTGTAGTTGTAAAAAACACCAACAATTAGGTATATTTGTACTAATGAAAGAAATTACAAGCACGCAGAACCCTTACATTAAAGACCTTTTAAAACTGCAAGAAAAAGCAAGAGAACGCAAAAAAAAAGGACTTTTTATTATTGAAGGAAAAAGAGAAATATCACTTGCAGTAACTGCAAATTATGTATTTGATACTGTGCTTTTTGTACCAGATTTAATTACTGAACAAGAACTCTTAGCATTGTTTAACGAAAACGTTAATCGTATTGTAATTTCTAAAGAAGTCTATCAAAAAGTTGCTTATAGAGATTCTACGGAAGGCATTATTGCAGTTACAAAAACCAAAAACTTTGCACTAGATCAAATCGTGTTTAACAACAAAAAACCATTAGTTTTAGTTGCAGAAGGCATTGAAAAACCTGGAAACCTTGGAGCACTTTTAAGAACTGCAGACGCAGCGAATGCAGATGCAGTATTTATTGCAAATCCAAAAACAGACGTTTATAATACAAATATTATTAGATCTAGCGTAGGCTGTGTATTTACAAATCAGATTGGCATTGGCACATCAGAAGAAATTGTAAACTTTTTGCATACAAACAACATCGCTATGTTTGCTACTACCTTGCAAAACTCAAATCCCTATTTTAAAGAAGATTATACCAAGGCAACTGCTATTGCAGTTGGCACAGAAGCAACAGGTTTAACTACTGTTTTTAGAGAAAAAGCAACTCAAAATATAAACATACCAATGCAAGGCAAAATAGATTCTATGAATGTATCTGTTGCTGCAGCAATTGTTTTGTTTGAAGCAAAAAGACAACGCGGTTTTTAAACAAAATCCAAAGAATAGTCGAACTATTTTCGCAAAAAATTGTAAATTGTATGCGAACACATCATATAAAGTAACGCAGAAAAAATGAAAATGTTAGGAATAGATATTGGTGGTTCTGGTATAAAAGGAGCCATTGTAGATACAAAGACAGGAGCTTTATTGTCTGATAGATTTAGAATAGAAACACCAAAACCTGCTACACCAGAAGCTGTTGCCAAAGTAATACAAGAAATGGTGACTCACTTTAATTGGAAAAAAGCTGTGGGTTGTAGTTTTCCTACTACAATTGTAGATGGTAAATGCATACATTCAGGAAATTTAAGCGAAAAATGGCTACATGTAAAAGTAGACAAGTTGTTTAAAAAAGAATGCAACTTACCTTTTTACATTAGCAATGATGCAGATTTAGCTGGTTTGGCTGAAGTTAGTTTAGGAGCTGCAAAAAAAGAAAAAGGCGTTGTAATTGTAATTACAATTGGTACAGGCATTGGTTCTGGCTTATTTTATAATGGTAAATTAATTCCGAATGTAGAAATAGGTAAAATGCTACATTCAAACGGTAAAATTATTGAGCTTTATACTGCAGATTCCGTAAGAAAAAAAGAAGATTTAAAATTAGCGGAATGGGCAAAAAGATTTGACAATCTTTTAAAATATATTAGAGTTGTGTACACACCCAGTTTAATTGTGTTAGGTGGTGGTATTAGTAAAAAATTCGATAATTTTAAACAACACTTAACCACAGATGTAAAAGTAAAAGTTGCTAAATTTAAAAACAATGCAGGCATTATTGGTGCTGCAATGCATGCTGCTAATAATTCTAAAAAGTAATCTTATCTAAAATTAGATTACACACTTCATTTAGCTATAATTTTTTTAAATGATAATCTTTGTAAGTTATCATTCTTATTGTTAATTTCACTTTATCATATACTAACAACCATTTCACTTGAATTACACAGCAACAATCGAAGAAGAAAACAAGGAAATAGCAAATCGATACAAAGATTTACTGAAAGGCACCTATGAGATTTTATCAAAAGAAGATAAAGAACTGATAAGAAAAGCCTTTGATATTGCTGTAGATGCACATGCAAATCAACGAAGAAAAACTGGAGAACCATATATATATCATCCTATTGCTGTTGCCAAAATAGTAGCGTATGAAATAGGTTTAGATGCAGTCTCTATTGCATCTGCACTTTTACATGATGTTGTAGAAGATACCTCATACACCATTGAAGATATGGAGCGTTTATTTGGTGAAACGATTGCTAAAATTGTCAATGGTTTAACCAAAATTTCAAGACTAAATAAAGAACAAGACGCATCTATACAAGCCGAAAATTTTAGAAAAATGCTCTTGACATTAAATGATGATGTTCGAGTTATCTTGATAAAAATTGCAGATCGGCTTCATAACATGCAGACTATGGATGCCATGCCTGCATATAAACAAGTTAAAATAGCCTCAGAAACCCTTTATATTTATGCCCCTTTAGCACATAGACTTGGGTTGTATAATATTAAAACATCTTTAGAGGATTTAGGTTTAAAATATACAGAACCAGAGGCTTATTACGGAATTTTAAGTAAAATTAAAGAAAGTAAAGAAGATCAAAATAAATACCTAGCTCGTTTCGAAGAAACTTTAAAAGCAGGCTTAGATAAAGAAAATTTTGATTATGAAATAAAAGGACGATTTAAATCTATTTATTCTATTAGAAGAAAGATGATTCGTCAGAATGTAACTTTTGATGAAGTATATGACAAGTATGCCATTCGAATTATTTACAATACAAAATCGAATGATGATAAATTTGATGCTTGGAAAATTTATACCATTGTAACCGATTACTTTAAACCCAATCCCTCTCGATTAAGAGATTGGATTTCTCAACCAAAATCTACAGGGTATGAAGCCCTACATATAACAGTTGTAGGACCTGGCTCTGAATGGGTTGAAGTTCAGATTCGTTCCAATAGAATGAATGAAATTGCAGAAAAAGGGTATGCTGCTCATTTTAAATATAAACAAGTTGCCAGTAATGAAAATGGTCTAGAAGATTGGCTAAATAAGCTTAAAGAGACCTTAGAAACACAATCTTTAAATGCTGTAGATTTTGTAGAGAATTTTAAACTAAACCTATATTCTAAAGAAATTTATGTTTTTACACCTAAAGGGGATTTAAAATCTTTACCTAAAAACGCAACAGCATTAGATTTTGCTTTTTCGATACATACAGATGTTGGTTTAAAATGTAGAGGAGCTAAAGTAAACGGAAAGTTAATGCCTTTAAGTCATCAACTTAAGAGTGGTGATCAGATAGAAGTAATTACTACAACCAATAATAAACCGAACTCTAGATGGTTAGATTTTGTAATAACCGCAAGAGCTAAAGCAAAAATTAGAACCGCATTAAAAGAAGAAGAAAAAGCTATTTCTATAGAAGGGAAAGCTATTTTATTGAGAAAATTACGTCATCTAAAAATTACTTTTAATGAAAAAGTAACCAATGAATTGGTTAATTACTTTAAGCTAAAAACAAGTTTCGATCTATTTTTTAGAATTGGTAATGGTGCAATAGATAACACACATTTAAAGGCATTTGTATCGCAACGAAATAGTAAGTTGATAAATTTCTTTAAAACAAAATTAAGAAAAAATACGGCTGTTAAAGAAGTAATCGATGCTGAAGAAGTAAATTTTAAGTATGACGATTTAGTTTTTGGTAGAGAAGAAGAAAAATTAGACTATAAATTTTCTAAGTGCTGTAATGCAATACCCGGAGATAAAGTTTTTGGTTTTTTAACTATTAATGACGGAATTAAGGTTCATAAAACGAACTGTCCGAATGCAATTTCTTTACAATCTAATTATGCTTACAGAATAATGCAAGCAAAATGGATAGACTCTACAAAACAAGATTTTAAAGTTATCATACATATTTCTGGAGTTGATAACCAAGGTATGGCAAATGACGTTACAAAAACAATTTCTAACAATATGGGAGTTTTTATTCACAGTATTAACATTGCAGGTAACGAAGGTGTTTTTGATGGAAAAATATCTATAAGTGTTAAAAACAGTACTCAGTTAGACAAATTGATTAAAAGCCTTTCTAAGATAGAAGGAATGAAAAAAGTAGAACGTGTTAATACTTTGTAAATATCATTTGATAAAAGTATTTTTTTATTCAGAAATAACTGTAAATTTGTTTTTTTGTAAAATCATTTATAAATGAGTAATTCTCTTGAAAACCAAGAAATAGTAAAAAAAGTTTTCACTAGCTATTTAGAAGAAAAAAAGCATAGAAAAACACCCGAACGTTACGCTATACTTCAAGAAATTTATGTAGCCGATGAACATTTTGATATCGAATCTCTTTATATCAAAATGAAAAATAAAAACTACCGCGTTAGTAGGGCTACACTCTACAATACAATTGACTTACTTTTAGATTGTGGATTGGTTAGAAAACACCAATTTGATGGACAATCGATGGCTCGATATGAAAAAAGTTATTTTGATAAAAATCACGATCATGTAATATTTACAGATTCTGGAGATGTAAAAGAGTTTTGCGACCCTAGAATTCAAATCATCAAAAAAACAATTGAAGAAATTTTTGATATCGACATACATAGCCATTCGCTATATTTTTACGGAACAAAAAAAAACACAACAGAAAATAACAACACAACAGAAAATAACAACTAATGGCTGTAGATTTATTATTAGGATTACAATGGGGAGATGAAGGAAAAGGAAAAATTGTAGACGTACTTACAAAAAATTATGACATCATTGCACGTTTTCAGGGCGGGCCAAATGCAGGTCATACTCTAATTTTTGATGGTCGTAAACATGTTTTACATACAATACCTTCCGGAATTTTTCATAAAACAGCTTTAAATGTTGTTGGTAACGGTGTTGTAATAGACCCTGTTATCTTTAAAAAAGAATTAGAAAACTTAGACAAACATAAAATTGATTATACTCCTAAATTACTAATTTCTAGAAAAGCACATTTAATTTTACCAACACACCGTTTGTTAGATGCTGCTTCTGAAACCTCTAAAGGTAAAGCAAAAATTGGCTCTACATTAAAAGGAATTGGTCCAACTTACATGGATAAAACCGGAAGAAATGGAATGCGTGTTGGAGATTTAGAATTAGAGAATTGGAAAGATAAGTATGATGCTTTAACTGCAAAGCACATTAAAATGCTTGAATTTTTTGATGTACAAGTTGAATATGATTTAAAAGAGTTAGAAGCAGAATTTTGTAGAGGAATTGATAAATTAAAAACGCTTAAATTTATTGATAGTGAAGAATTTTTGAATCAAGCAATAAAAGATAAAAAAACAATTTTAGCAGAAGGTGCTCAAGGTTCTTTATTAGACATCGATTTTGGTACTTATCCATTTGTTACATCATCTAACACAACTGCGGCAGGTGCTTGTACAGGTTTGGGCGTTGCACCAAATAGAATTGGCGAAGTTTTTGGTATTTTTAAAGCCTATACAACTCGTGTTGGTTCTGGCCCCTTCCCTACTGAGCTGTTTGATAAAGATGGTGAAGACATGGCAAGAATTGGTCATGAATTTGGAGCTACAACAGGAAGACCAAGAAGATGTGGTTGGCTAGATTTAGTTGCCCTAAAATATGCTGTAGATGTAAATGGGGTTACACAGTTAATGATGATGAAAGGTGATGTTTTATCAGGCTTTGATACTTTAAAAGTTTGTACTACTTATAACTATAAAGGAGAAGAAATCAGTCATCTTCCTTATAATATAGAACCAGAAAATGTAACAGTTAATTACACTGAATTTAAAGGTTGGGATGAAGATTTAACAAAAATGACTTCAGCAGAACAACTGCCTAAAAACTTATTAGACTACGTTGCTTTTATTGAAAAGGAAACAGGTGTACCTGTATCAATTGTTTCTGTAGGACCAGACAGAAAGCAAACAATAATTAGATAAATACAACTTACAACAAATAATAAACGCCTTTTAAGAATTTTAAAAGGCGTTTTTTTATATAACTATTTTAAAATTATTTAGTGGCCGTTGGTTTGTTTGAAAATAAAGACATTACTACATACAAGATGATAATTAATGGTATAGAAACATATTTTAAAAAAAATACTAGTAAAAACGAAGCTAAAATAAATACGTATTTAACAAGATTATTTTTTAAAGTATAATCTTTAAATTTTAGAGAAAATAAGGGGATTTCAGCGTTCATCAAATAAGTCAATAAAAAGGTAATACCAATTAAAAAGTAATTATTAGAAATTAAATTTTGAACCATTATAATTGTGGTATGCTCTTGAATTAGAGGTAAAGAAATTACAAATAAACTCATAGCTGGTGTTGGCAAGCCAATAAAAGAGTCTGTCTGTCTTGTGTCTATATTAAATTTTGCCAGTCTATAACAAGCACCTAAAGTTAATAGTAAACCAATAATTTGAATAGAACTACTATTAAAAGTAAACCAGTCGGTTGTTACTGTATTCTCTGCAAAAGACCCAGAATTGCTGTTGTTTGCTATTAAATAAAACATAATAATTCCTGGTACTACCCCACTAGTTACCATGTCTGCCAAAGAATCTAATTGTTTACCTAGCTCACCAGAAACATTTAAAAGTCTTGCTGTAAAACCATCAAAAAAATCTAACAAAATACCTATAAGCACAAATAATCCAGCAGCAACAAAGTTATTTTGAACCGCAAATATTGTAGCAATCGTACCGCACAAAAGATTCCCTAATGTAATTAAATTCGGAATGTGTTTTTTTAGTGTCATATCTATTAATTGAACAGCGAAAATAAGAAATCCTATTTTGCTAGTTTTCAATAAACTGTTTTTTTTATCAATTAAAAAAAAAATCGTTACTTAGAGCACATCAAACACATACAATGCCCATATTAAAAACAAACTTCTCGCCTACCTTACCCTTTAAAAATGGTTATTTTAATACAATATATAGACCATTATTTATGAAAGATAAAGCCGTTTATAATAGAAAAAGAATCACTACCTGGGATGGAGATTTTATAGATTTAGATTTCTCTAAAGTTGGCTCTAAAACCCTTGTTTTATTAATACATGGTTTAGAAGGCAGTTCTAACTCTAGGTACATGGCCTCTACAAGCAACCAATTAAATAAAATTGGTTTTGATACGGTTTGTTTTAATTTAAGAGGTTGTTCTGGCGAAGATAATTTATTACTGTCTACTTACCACAGTGGTAAAACTGATGATGTAGATTATATTGTTAAAAATTTAATTGAAAATTATACTTATAAGAATATTATTATAGTTGGTTTTAGTTTGGGCGGAAATTTAACTTTAAAATACATTGGAGAACAAGGAAATAAAATTTCACCAATAGTAAAAGGAGCTATTGCTATTTCTGTTCCGATAGATATTACTTCTGCTGAAAAAGAAATGGATAAATTTAAAAACAAATTTTATATAGAAATGTTTTTTAAAACCATGAAAAACAAACTAATTGAAAAAGCTGCAAAATTCCCTACGTATAATTTAGACAAAGAAAAGTTATCAAAAGCTACAAAATTTAAACATCTAGAATATTTATATACTGTTCCTGTATTTGGTTTTAAAAACCCCGAAGATTATTGGCAACAAGCAAGTGCAAAGCCTTATTTAAATACTATTGCAAGACCAACACTATTAATTAATTCTAAAGACGATACTTTTTTATCTAAAGAATGTTTTCCGTATCAAGAAGCAAATAATTCTAAGTATTTCTTTTTTGAAGCTACAAGATATGGCGGGCATGTTGGTTTTATGTCTTCGTTTGTTAACGAAGAAAATAATTGGTTAGAAAAGCGAATAGAAAGGTTTATTATAGAAAACATTTTAATATAATTTGTTGTCACAATAATTTTAAAAAACCAGTGTTAATTATAGAAGGATTTTAGATATTTGCTCTGATAATTAATTGATTTTGAAACATAAAATATTTTTTTTCTTATTGTTAGTTCCTACTCTTTTAAATGCACAAGCATTTAGAGGTTATTCGAACGAGTTTTTGTCAATTGGTGTAGATGCTGCTGGTTTAGGGATGAGTAAAAGTGTGGTAGCAACTACAAATGATGTAAATTCAACTTACTGGAATCCTGCGGGTTTGGTAGGTATCGAAGATTATCAAGGCTCTTTAATGCATACTTCTTATTTTGCAGGTATTGGTAGCTATAATCATGCTGCTTTTGCAATGCCAATAGATAAACAAAGTGCTGTTGGAGTTTCTATTATTCGTTTTGGGGTTGATGATATATTAAATACAACAACATTAATTGATAATGATGGGAATATCAATTTTGATAGAATTAGCCTTTTTTCTTCAGTAGATTATGCTTTTAATATTGCTTATGCTAGAAACTTAATTTTAAAAGATATTAAGTTTGGTGTTAATACAAAGATCATTAGAAGAATTATAGGCGATTTTGCGTCTTCTTGGGGTTTTGGTTTTGATGTTGGAATTCAGTTTGAACGTAATTCTTGGAAGTTTGGTGTAATGGCTAGAGATATAACAACTACATTTAATAGTTGGTCTATCAATGAAAATGCTTTTAATACCATTAAAGATGCTATTCCGGGCGAAAATCAAGAATTACCAGAAACAACAGAACTTACCAAACCTAAAGTACAATTGGGTGTTGCCAAATCATGGAATATTGGACGTTCTTTTAATCTTTTATCTGAAGTAAATGCTAATATTCGTTTCACAAAAACTAATGATTTATTTTCATCAGAAGCGTTTAGTATTGATCCTGCAATCGGATTTCAAATTGACTATGAGTCTATTGTTTATCTAAGAACAGGCGTTGGTAACTTTCAATATATTACCGATTTTAATGACACAAAATCATTATCATTACAGCCAAATTTTGGTGTAGGTTTTAATTATAACGGAATTAATATTGATTATGCTTTAACTAATATAGGAAGTATTGGTAATGCTTTATATTCTAATATTTTCTCTGTTACAGTAGATTTTAGTTACTTTAGGCAATAATTATGAATATCAGATATTTACTATTAATACTTTGTTTTTTTACTTTTAACTCTATAACATCACAAGCTAAGCTTTCTGTTTATTCAGAAGTTAGTATCTTAACTGTAGGTCCTGGTGAAGATTTACACGTGGCCTTTGGTCATTCTGCAATTAGAGTTAAAGACCCTGTATTAAATTTAGATTTAGTTTACAATTATGGTGTTTTTGACTTTGATGCCCCAAACTTTTTATTAAATTTTGCTAATGGAAATATGATTTATAGTCTTGCTCGCTATGATTTTAAATATTTTTTAGCAAGCTATAAAAACGAAAAACGTTGGGTTAAACAACAAACGTTAAACTTAAATCAACAAGAGAAACAAGCATATTTCTTGTTTTTAGAGAACAACGCACTCCCAAAAAATAAAAATTATCAGTACGACCCATATTTTAATAACTGTGCCACCAAACTAAGAGATATTACAACCTCTATTTTAAAAGAAAAAGTTGTTTTTTTTGATAATAATAAAGTAACAAATATTAGTTTTAGAAAGTTAACAAACAACGAGTTATTACCTAATTCTTGGAGTTCTTTTGGATTAAATTTAATTGCAGGTACAAAATTAGATAAAAAAACAACTTTAGACGAGCAGTTGTTTTTACCAGATTATGTTTATAAATCGTTTAAAGAAGCTAGATTATTTCGAAAAAACCAACCAGAAGAGTTGGTTAAAAAAGAAACAATCTTATTAAATTTTGAAGAAAATAAAGCGGAAATAATTTTATTTAATCCACTATTTTGTTTTACTCTTTTCCTCCTTTTTACAATTTACATTACTTATCAAAATTTAAAAAAGAAGAAAAGATCTACATGGTTCGATTTCATTTTGTTCTTTATACCAGGTTTAATAGGAAGTATTTTATTGTATTTATGGCTATTTTCTAGCCATTCTACTGCACCTAATAATTTTAATGTTTTTTGGGCTTTTCCAATAAACCTTATTGTTGCTTTTTTGATGTTAAAAAAAGAAGTTTCTAAATGGATTAAAATGTATATACTTTTTTTAATAGTTCTTCTGTTGGTTCTTATGTTAATTTGGATACAAGAAATACAAATGTTTTCGTTTGTAATTATACCTTTATTAATATCATTATTAATTAGATATACTTACTTAAAAGGAAATCTATTGACCTTTTTTAAGTAAAACTGTTGTAAATGTTTTAATTAGAATTTTAAAATCTAAGAAAGTTGTTCTTTCCTTAATATAATATAAATCATAACGTAATTTTATTTCTTGTTCTTCAACCGAATTTGCATAAGGATAATTAACTTGTGCCCAACCTGTTAATCCGGGTCTTATTATGTTTCTAATAGTATAAAAAGGGATTTCTTTTGCCAGTTCTTTTACAAATTCTGTCCTTTCTGGTCTTGGACCAATAATACTCATATCACCTTTTATAATATTAAAAAATTGTGGTAATTCATCAATTCTTTTATTTCGCAAAAACTTACCAAAATAGGTGATTCGAACATCATTTTTACTTGCCCAAATAGCATTACCATTTTCGGCATTTGGCACCATAGTTCTAAATTTATAAATAGTAAATAATTTACCACCCATTCCCATTCTTGTTTGAGTATAAAATAAAGGTCCTTTGTTAAAAAACAGATTGCAAATAAATACAATTGGTGTTACTAATAGCATTACACTTAAGCCAAATATAGAAGACACTAAATCTAAGGTTCTTAAAATAAAAAGGTAAATTTCACCTAAATACCGTGGTTTAAAAATAGGTTTATTTCTAATTAACTTTTGTGTTCAATTTTCCAAGAATAAACAATGGGAAAGTATTACATTGTATTCTAACACAAAGTTAGTGCCTGCAATAAACTTATACAAAAAAATAGGTTTTAAAGAAGTACCATTAGAGCAAGAAGTGCATTATGAGCGTTCAGACATTAAAATGATTCTTAACTTATAAAAAACTTTGTATTGCTAAATTATATCCTTTTAATCCAAAACCAAATAGCACACCTTTTGCTGAAGGAGCAATAAAACTTTGGTGCCTAAACTCTTCTCTAGCATGAACGTTAGAAATATGCAACTCTACCACTGGTGTTGTAATTGCTTTTACAGCATCACCAATACCAACAGAAGTATGCGTATAAGCAGCAGCATTTAAAATTACACCATCATAAGTAAAACCAATTTCATGTAATTTATCTATAATTTCGCCTTCTATATTAGACTGAAAATAAAACAATTCTACATTTTTAAATTGCGATTGCAATTCTTTAAAATAATCTTCAAAGGTTTTAGATCCATATATTTCTGGTTCTCTTTTGCCTAGAAGATTTAAATTTGGACCGTTTATTATAATTAGTTTCATAAATAACTTTAAGATTGTAAATATAAACTTTATTTTTAGCACATGAAATGGCAAAATGCAATTATCGATTTTCAACTATTTTTAAAAATAGAAAGAGGCTTGTCTCAGAACACCATTGATAGTTATTCTAGAGATATAGAAAAATTGATACTATTCATCACAAATAACGCTATAAATATTTCACCAATTTCTATTAACGAGTCTATAATTCAACAGTTTATTTATCATATTTCTAAAGAAATAAATGCCAGAAGCCAAGCAAGAATTATCTCTGGTTTGCGAAGTTTTTTTGATTATTTAGTTTTTGAAAACTATAGAGAAACAAATCCGACAGAAATAATAGAAGCACCTAAAACAGGCTTGAAATTACCAGATACATTAACAGAAGATGAAATTAATAGCCTTATTACTGCGGTAGATTTAAGTAAAGCAAACGGAGAAAGAAATAGGTGTATTTTAGAAACAATGTACAGTTGTGGTTTAAGAGTTAGTGAATTAATTACTTTAAAAATTTCAGATTTATTTTTTGATGAAGGATTGATTAGAGTAATTGGTAAGGGTAATAAACAACGCTTTATTCCTATCCATTATAAAGCGCAGAAAATGATATCGCTATACATCAATCAAACTAGGTGTATGATAAAACCAGCTAAAGGACATGACGATATTTTATTTTTAAGTAGACGAGGAAAATCATTAACAAGACAAATGATTTTTATTATCCTTAAAGATTTAGGGAATATAATAGATCTTCAAAAAAAAATTAGTCCTCACACACTCCGACATTCTTTTGCAACGCATTTACTTAAAAATGGTGCAGATTTAAGAGCTATTCAACAAATGTTAGGACATGAAAGCATTACTACAACAGAGGTTTACGTTCATTTAGATAAAAGCTATTTAAAAGAAGTTGTAGAAAAATTTCATCCTAGAAAATAACCCATAAAAAAACTCCTAAATGTTACAGATTAGGAGTTTTTAAATTATTTAGAAGATACTTTTTACTTCGCTACATTTACAGCTCTTGTTTCTCTAATTACTGTAACTTTAACTTGACCAGGATACGTCATGTCTGTTTGTATTTTTTGCGAAATACTAAAAGATAATTCTGCGGCTTTTGTATCATTTACTTTAGTACTTTCTACCATTACCCTTAATTCTCTTCCTGCCTGAATAGCATAGGCTTTTTGCACTCCTGGAAAACCAAAAGCAATGCTTTCTAAATCTTTTAATCGTTGAATGTAAGAATCTAATACTTGTCTTCTAGCACCAGGTCTAGCACCAGAAATAGCATCACAAACCTGAACGATTGGAGCTATTAATGATTTCATTTCAATTTCATCATGATGGGCTCCGATAGCATTACAAACATCTGGTTTTTCACCATATTTTTCGGCCCATTGCATTCCTAACAAAGCATGTGGTAATTCACTCTCTGTATCAGGTACTTTACCAATATCATGCAACAATCCGGCACGTTTAGCAACTTTAGAATTTAAGCCCATTTCAGAGGCCATAATTCCACATAAATTTGCTACTTCTCGCGAGTGTTGTAATAAATTTTGTCCGTAAGAAGAGCGATACTTCATTCTACCTACAGTTTTAATTAACTCTGGATGTAAACCATGAATTCCTAAATCAATTACCGTTCTTTTACCAACTTCAATAATTTCTTGTGTAATTTGATTTTCTGTCTTTTTAACTACTTCTTCTATTCTTGCTGGGTGTATTCTACCATCTGTTACAAGTTTATGCATAGACAAACGTGCAATTTCTCTTCGAACAGGATCAAAACAAGAAAGAATAATTGCTTCCGGAGTATCGTCTACAATAATTTCTACACCAGTTGCTGCTTCTAAAGCTCTAATATTACGTCCTTCTCTACCAATAATTCTACCTTTAACATCATCAGACTCTAAATTAAAAACTGAAACACAATTTTCTACAGCTTGTTCTACACCAACTCTTTGTATGGTACCTAAAACTACTTTTCTAGCTTCTTGTTCTGCGGTTAATTTTGCCTCTTCGATAGCTGTTTGTACAAAAGCCATTGCCTCTGTTTTAGCTTCATCTTTTAAAGAAGTAACCAGTTCTACTTTTGCTTCATCTGCAGATAAGCCAGAAATTTGCTCTAACATATCTATATGACGCTTGTGCATAGCATCTAATTCTGATTCTTTATTTTCTAGAAAATCTAATTTGTTATTGTAGTCATTTTCTTTGTGTTCTAGTGATTTGTTAAGACGTTTATTTTTGTCTACTTCAGAAGCTACTTGAGATTCTCTATCACGTATTCTTTTTTCTACATCAGAAATCTTTTTTTCTCTTGTAAGAATCACTTTTTCATGCTCAGACTTGAGTTCAATAAATTTTTCTTTTGCTTGTAAAATCTTATCTTTCTTAAGAGATTCTGCATCAATTTTAGCTTGCTTTAATATTGAAGAAGCTTCTTTCCTTGTTGCATTTAATAATTTTTTACCTTTTGATTTCTCTATCGTTTTTAAGATAAAGAAACCTACTGTAACTCCTATAAAAATCCCCACAATAAGGGGAAGTATAATTCCATCCATAATTTATTTTTGTATAAAAAAAGCCTACATCAGTTTGGTTTTTTAAACTCTAGTTATGGTATTTATAGGACTAACTAACTATTCAAGAATCCATTTAAAAATTGAATAAATTCAATAATAATGGCGTGCTTTTGTAGTTAAGACTCATCCTTCATAATTGAATCGTGTTGAGTTTAATAAACAATTTACTAACGAAGGCAGTGTGTTGTTAATGTGTATTTTAATGAACTTATTTTAAATGAGAATCAACCAAAAGGGTCAATTCTTTAATTTTATCTACTACTTCTCTACTTGTAGAATCTTTTTCTATAGATGAAATTTCAATTTTTGAAGCAAACTGTAAAGCACACATGGCTAAAACATCTTGTTTGTCGCTTACTGCATAATTTTTTTCATACATAGAAATTAAGTTGTTTATTGCATTGGCAGCTTTTCTCATCCCCTCTTCTTCTTTTGTGTTTTGTACACTTAAAGGATAATTTCTACCTGCTATAACAACGTTAATTTTTAGTTTTTCCACAATTTAATGAACTTTATTCTTGTATTTGAATAATACATTTATCGATTTCTCGAATTAAAGCATTTATTTTGAGTTTTGTATCTCTTGTATTTTCACTACTGCCATTTATAGTTTTTGCAATTTTAAGCAAATCATATTGTTTTTTCTGAGCTTCTAAAAATTGCAATTGTTCTTTTAGTTGATAATGTAATTTAGTGTTATTTTGAAGCAATAATTCATTTTCGTTTTTTAAAAACTCATAATTAGAAAGTAAGTTTTTTAACTTATCTTCCAGTAAATGAATTGCTTCTACTTTATTACTCATCTAACTTTTAAGAATAAACTATTCCCACAAAGTTAACATTCTGTTTTAAATTTTACAACATTTTGTTACTTTTTTAATAATAGACTATTTACTAGCACTTTATCTAAAAAATGATTTTTAGTATTTTTACAAAAAAAATTAATCTTGAAAGTATTATTATTTATAATAACCTTATTTTATTCTGTAAGTTTTTGTGCACAAAAATCTATTGATAACGATTATTTTAGAAATCCATTAAATATACCAACAGTTCTCTCTGGTACTTTTGGAGAGTTGCGGTCTAACCATTTTCATTCTGGTATTGATATAAAAACGCAAGGTAAAGAAGGTTTAAATATTTATGCTGCTGCAGACGGTTTTGTTTCTAGAATTAAAGTTGCTCAATATGGTTTTGGCAAAGCTCTTTACGTTACACATCCTAATGGCTACACAACTGTGTATGCACATTTAAGTAAATATGCTCCTAAAATAGAAAAATATATAAAAAAGATACAATATCAAAAGGAAAATTATCAAACTGGTAATTTATTTTTTAAAAACGATAAGTTTCCGGTAAAAAAAGGAGAAATTATTGCTTATTCTGGTGATACTGGAAGTTCTGGCGGACCTCATTTACACTATGAAGTTAGAGATACTAAAACCGAAAAAATAATAAACCCTTTGTTATTTGGCATTTCGGCTAAAGACACAAAACCACCAACTTTTAATTCTTTAAAAATATATGCTCTAAATGGCAATGCAAGAATTAACAATCAAAACAAAAGCTTTGTAATTCCGTTAAAAAACACCGCTCATCAAAAGCATACTGTAAATAGTATTACAGCATCTGGAACTATTGGTTTTGGTGTTAATGTATTTGATAGATTAAACGATGCCAATAATAAAAATGGTATATATAGCCTAGAAATGAAAGTAAACGGAACCCTAGTTTACTACCACGATGTAAAAACGTTTTCTTTTGCAGAAAGCAAGTTTATCAACTTACATATAGAATATAAGCACTACAAAACATACAAAAGAAAATACCAGAAAACATACAAACAAAAGGCTAACAGGTTATCTACTTATAAAAACTTAGTGAATGATGGTAAAATTACAATTGAACCGGGGCTAAATTACCAAGTTACTATTACTGCAAAAGATTTTAAAGGGAACAATAGTTCTATTACAATTCCTATTATTGGTGTTAAAAACAATGTACTTTATACCACACCCAAAGACACTACTAATTACAAGATTGTTGCGCAAAATTTTCAAAAATTTACTAAAGAAAATGTTACTGTCGCATTTCCTAAAAATACCTTTTACCAAAATTTATATTTAGATTTTGATGTTGATAATGGAATAGCAACAATACACAACCCTACAGTTCCATTAGATAAAAAATTCACACTTACTTTTGATGTTACAAAATATTCTGATATCGAAAAACAACAACTTTATATAGCCAATGTTAGCAACACCAGGTATCCTAACTATCAATACACCATAAAAAAAGAGAACACTTTTTATACCACTAGTAAAACTTTAGGTAAATATGCTTTATTAAAAGATACATCAAAACCAAAAATTAAAACTTTGTATTTTAAAGACAATCAATGGATTTCTAAACTTAATACATTAAAAGTTAAAATTTCTGATACTGGTTCTGGCATTAAAAACTACCGAGCAACTATAGATGGACAATGGATTTTAATGCAATACAATCATAAAAAAGGAATACTTACTTATAATTTTAGTGATAAAAAATTGGTTGGTAGCAAACATATCTTTAAAATTGTAGTCTCAGACAATGTAGGAAATACGAATTCTTATTCTACAACGTTTTTTAAAAAACAAGTAAACTAAACCTACGTGAAAAAAGTCATTTTTATTATCTTTTTATTTCCCCTTCTCGCTTACTCACAAAAAACGACGATCTTAAAAGGCACAGTGAAAAATAAAAACAAGCAGCCAATTGAAGGTGTTTCTATTAAGTATCAAAAAACAGGAACAACTACAGATAAAAATGGTAATTATGTAATTAGAATACCTCTTAAAGAAGAAATTACATTAGTCTTTAGTCATGTTGCTTATCAAAACACAACCAAAAAATATACCACAAGTAGTAGAAATGGCGCTCGCTTTTCTGTTGTTTTAACATCAAAAATAGAAACATTAACAGAGATTATAATCAAAGACAATAAAAAAGCTGCAGCAGGCATTAAAACGATAGACATTGCTACAGTTAAAAATGTTATTGGTGCAAACGAGGGTGTAGAAAATATTTTAATGACTTTACCGGGTGTTAATAACAACAATGAATTAAGTACACAATACAATGTTAGAGGTGGTAATTTTGATGAAAACCAAGTATATGTTAATGATATAGAAGTATATAGACCTTTTTTAATTCGTTCTGGGCAACAAGAAGGATTAAGTTTTATAAACCCTCAATTGGTACAAAATATCAATTTTTCTGCTGGTGGTTTTCAAGCAAAATATGGAGATAAATTATCTTCTGTATTAGACATAACATACAGAAAACCTACAGAAACAGCAACAAGTGTTGCTTTAAGCCTATTAGGAGCAAGTGCTACTTTTGAAACGACTATGTTTAACAATAAACTAACCGCTATTAGTAGCTTTAGATACAGAAATAATAGTCTTTTTGTGAATAGTAAACAGATAGAAACTAATTTTAAACCTGTTTTTAAAGATTTTCAAACCTATTTATCATACGTGCTAACTAAAGATTTAACTGTTAATTTTTTAGGCACAATTTCGTCAAACAATTATAACTACACACCTTTATCTAGAAGAACACGTTTTGGTACGGTTGCAGATCCATTAGAGTTGGTGGTTTTTTATCAAGGTCAAGAACAAGATAATTACAAAACATTTTTTGGAGCTATTTCTACCACATATGAGGTTAATGATAAACTATCATTAACAAAAACATTATCTAGTTACAATACCCAAGAAGAAGAATATTTTGATATTTCTGCTGCTTATAATATTGGTGAAGTTGATGCTAATATTGGTTCTGAAAATTTTGGAAATGTTGAATTTTCACAAGGAATTGGCGCTCAATTAAATCATGCCAGAAATGATTTAGATGCATTAATTACCAATTTACAGGTAAAAGGAAGGTATAAAACAGAAAAAAGTCAGATAGATTTTGGTGTAAAGTATCAAAAAGAAGATATAAAAGATCGTATTAGAGAATGGGAGTTGATTGATTCTTTAGGGTTTTCAGTTAGACCTCCTAATCATATTGGTAATCAACAACCGTATCTACCTTTTGAAGGACCTTTAGAGGCGTATCAAAATATTAGGGTTGATAACAATGTTCAAATTAACCGTTTATCAGGATTTTTTCAGTTTAATAAACGTGCTTTCATAAATGATCATGAAGTTGCTTATAACTTAGGTGTTAGGGCTCAAAACTGGAACGTAACAGGAAATGGCATTTCTTCAAAAAATAAAATGATTATTAGTCCAAGAGCCCAGTTTTCTATAAAACCAAATTGGGAAAAGGATATTTTATTTAGAGTTTCTGGTGGTTGGTATTTGCAACCCCCAAGTTATAGAGAATTAAGAAATGCTGCTGGTAATATTAATGTAGATTTAGAGGCTCAAAATTCCATTCATTTAGTTTCTGGCATGGATTATAGCTTTAACTTATGGAAAAGACCTTTTAAGTTAACTACAGAAATGTATTATAAAGATTTATCAAACGTTAACACTTACACGGTAGATAATGTTCGAATAAGATACAGTGCAAATAACAACGCACAAGCTTATGCCTATGGACTTGATTTTAGACTTAATGGTGAATTTGTACCAGGTAGTGATAGTTGGATAAGTCTTGGGTATTTAAAAACGGAAGAAAACATAGACAACCGAGGGTTTATTGCAAGACCTTCTGACCAACGTTTAAAATTAGGCATTTTATTTCAAGATTATGTACCAAACTTACCAAACTTAAAAGCTTATTTAAATTTAGTTTACAACACTGGTGTTCCTGGTGGCTCTCCATCTTATGCAGATGTTTATCAGTTTCAAGAACGATTAAGAGATTATAAAAGAGCAGACTTAGGTGTTTCTTATATTTTTACAGACGCTACAAAAGTTTACAAGGAAGGCTTTCTTTCTAATTTTAAAGAATTTAGCGTTGGTTTAGAGCTTTTTAATATGTTTGATATTCAAAACTCAATTACAAATACCTGGGTTAGAGATGTCTATTCTAAAAGACAATACGGCATCCCTAACTTTATGACAGGTAGAGTTTTAAACATTAAAACAAGTATTAAGTTTTAGCGCAAAACTATTCTAAAATTTGAGCAGCGTGTGCTTTTGTTTTTACTTTTAAAATTATGTTTTCGATAGTTCCTTTTTCATCAATAACAAATGTTGTTCTATGAATTCCGTCGTATTCTTTACCCATAAATTTTTTAGGTCCCCAAACACCAAAAGCCTCAATTACAGTTTTGTCTTCATCTACTAAAAGAGGAAAAGGTAAATCGTGTTTATCAATCCAGTTTTGCTGTCTTTTTGCAGAGTCTGCACTAACACCAAGAATGGCATAGCCTTTTGCTAAAAAAGAAGCATGGTTGTCTCTTAAATCACAAGCCTCTGCGGTACAACCTGGTGTGCTTGCTTTTGGATAAAAAAACAAAACTAATTTTTTTCCTAAATAGTCTGATAGTTTTACAAGATTTCCTTTTTCATCTTTAGCTTCAAATGAAGGTGCCTTGTCTCCTATTTTTAATGTTGTCATATTATTATTGTTCTTTTAATTTATAAAGTTTAAAGTTAAAAAGTTAAAATGATAATTGAAACTTTATTGTAAAAAACTTTATAAACTTTGTACTTTTATACTTTACAATTTATAATAAAATGAATAAAAAAGAAAAAGTACAATTTGTAATTGATACGCTTCAAGAGTTATATCCAGAAATTCCAATTCCGTTAGACCATAAAGACCCTTATACATTATTAATTGCTGTTTTATTATCTGCACAATGTACAGATGTAAGGGTAAATCAAATTACCCCTTTGTTATTTGCAAAAGCAGACAATCCGTTTGATATGGTTAAAATGTCTGTAGAGCAAATAAAAGAAATTATTAGACCGTGTGGCTTATCGCCAATGAAAAGTAAAGGGATTTATGGATTATCTAAAATTTTAATTGAAAAATATGATGGTGAAGTTCCGCAAAGTTTTGAAGGTTTAGAAGAATTACCTGCTGTTGGCCATAAAACTGCAAGCGTAGTAATGAGTCAGGCTTTCGGTGTGCCTGCTTTTCCGGTTGATACTCATATACATCGGTTAATGTATCGTTGGAATTTAACGAACGGTAAAAGTGTTTTACAAACAGAAAAAGATGCAAAGCGTTTGTTTCCAAGAGAATTATGGAATGATTTGCACTTGCAAATTATTTGGTATGGAAGAGAATATTCACCTGCAAGAGGTTGGCAATTAGAAAAAGATATTATTACCAAAACAATTGGTAGAAAATCTGTTTTAGACCAATTATCAAACAAAAAATAACGTTGTTAAATCAGAAAAAGTTTTAACCACTGGCTAAAACTTTTTCTTTTCTAATTCAAATTCAATTCAATGAAGGTTTTTGATTTGGTTTTTAAAAAATTTAACGATTTAGAAAAATTAATCAAAAATTGAACTGTTTCTTTTTTAGGTTGCATTTGAGTTTCAAATGACTTTTCTGAGTAAAGTTGCATCATATATAGTTATTTAATCTATTGGTTATAAATAAGTAACGCAACTTTACAGGTTATAGTATTAAGAAACTAAAATAATTTTATTTTTTTCTATCAACTTACGCATATTTATAAGCGCATATCGCATTCTACCCAATGCAGTATTAATACTTACTCCAGTATTTTCGCTAATTTCTTTAAAACTCATATCTTTATACATACGCATAATTAACACTTCTTTTTGCTCTAGAGGCAATTCTTCAACTAAGTTTTTTACGTCGTTATAAATTTGTTCTTGTATGGTTTTGCTTTCTATATTTAAGCTATCATCACCTAAAACAGAAAAAATATCAAAAGTATCTGTGTTTTTAAATTTTGGAATTCTTTTAGATTTTCTAAAATGATCTATGACCAAGTTGTGAGCAATTCTCATTACCCACGGTAAAAATTTACCTTCCTCATTATACTTGCCTTTTTTAAGAGTTCTAATAACTTTAATAAAAGTATCTTGAAAAATATCTTCAGTTAAATCTTTATCTTGAATTTTACTGTAAATAAAAGCATAAAGTCTTTGTTGGTGTCTTTTAATAAGAATTGCTAAATCGCTTTCTTTACCTTGAATGTAATTACTAACTAATATACTATCTGAAATTTCTTGTTTTTGCATAATAACTATCTTTTAGAAGAGATTGAGATTCTTCTGGTTAATTATTTATTAAATAACTTTAAAGAGTAGTTTTTTATATATGCAACTAATTTATAAATTGTTAATATCTTCAAATATGATGCTTTTTTTTTAAAGCGACAAATAAATTAGCAAATTTCAATAATTATTAGCTACAAAACAGCTTAAAATAAGGTATTTTTGTAATTCATTTTATTTGATATATGAAGACAGATCTTTCTACTATAAATCCAAAACATAATATTATAATTAAAGGAGCTAAACTCCATAATTTAAAGAATATAGACGTAGTAATACCCCGAAATAAATTGGTTGTAATTACAGGTCTTTCTGGTTCTGGAAAATCTTCATTAGCTTTTGATACTTTGTATGCCGAAGGGCAAAGACGGTATGTAGAAAGTTTAAGTTCTTATGCTCGTCAATTTTTAGGCAAATTAGACAAGCCAAAAGTAGATTATATCAAAGGGATTGCCCCAGCAATTGCCATTGAGCAGAAAGTAAACTCAACCAACCCAAGATCTACTGTAGGAACAAGTACAGAGATTTACGATTATATTAAGTTATTATATGCAAGAATTGGGGTTACCTACTCACCTATTTCTGGAAGAAAAGTAAAAAAAGATACCATTACAGATGTTGTAAATTTTGTTAAAGAATTTAAAGACAATACAAAATTACTTCTTTTATCACCTGTCATTATAGATAAAAACAGAGATTTAAAAACAGTTTTACAAGTTTTAGAACAGCAAGGATATGCTAGATTAAAATGGAAAGATACTGTTTATAAGATAACCGATTTTCCTCAAGAAGAATTTCAAAAAGAACCTTTGTATTTGGTAGTTGATAGAGTTATTACTAAAAATGATGAAGATTTTTACAATCGATTAGCAGATGCCATTCAGACAGCATTTTTTGAAGGAAAAGGAGTTTGTTTTATTGAAAACTTAGCTACAAGTAAGGTGTCAGAATTTAGTAACAAATTTGATTTAGATGGTCTTAGTTTTTTAGAGCCTAACACACATTTATTTAGTTTTAACAATCCTTATGGAGCTTGCCCAACTTGTGAAGGATATGGTAATGTTGTTGGTATTGATAAAGATCTAGTAATACCAAATACTGGGTTGTCTATTTTCGAAGACTGTATTTTTCCTTTTAAAACGCCATCTTACTCACATTATAAAGAACAATTAATAGCAGTTGCTTATCAATTTGATATTCCTGTTCATAAACCTTGGTTTCAACTAACAGACGAACAAAAAGAGTTAGTATGGCAAGGAAATAAATCGTTTAAAGGTATTCAACACTTCTTTAACACATTAGAAGAAAAAAGTTATAAAATTCAAAACCGAGTTATGCTTTCGCGATATCGAGGCAAAACCAAATGTACTTCTTGTAATGGCAATCGATTAAGACATGAAACCAATTTTGTTAAAATAAATAATAAGACTATTTCAGACTTAGTAGCACTTCCTTTAGATGAGTTATCTGTTTTTTTTAATTCTATTGAATTAAATGTTTACGAAGAAAAAATTGGCAAGCGTTTATTAACAGAAATTATAAATCGATTACAGTTTTTAACAGATGTTGGTCTATCATACTTAACTATAAACAGAACTTCTAATACCTTATCAGGCGGAGAAAGTCAACGAATTAATTTAGCAACATCTTTAGGGAGTTCTTTAGTTGGTTCTATGTATATTTTAGATGAGCCTAGTATTGGTTTGCATCCAAAAGACACAGAAAAACTAATAAAAGTATTAAAAGACTTAAGAGATTTAGGAAATACAGTTGTAGTAGTTGAGCATGACGAAGACATCATGAAACAGGCCGACTACATTATAGATATCGGACCAGAAGCTGGTTCTTTTGGAGGAAATGTTGTAGCAGAAGGCACCTATAAAGATTTATTAGCTTCTAACTCTTTAACCGCTAAATACCTTAATGAAGAGCTAAAAATAGAGGTACCTAAAAAACGTAGAATATCAAAAAACAGCATAGAAATAATTGGTGCCAAAGAACATAATTTACAAAATATAGACGTCACTTTCCCTTTAAATTGTTTAACTGTTATTACAGGTGTTTCTGGCTCTGGTAAAAGCACCTTAGTTAAAAATATTTTATACCCTAGCTTGCAAAAAAATCTTTTTGGTTATGGAGATAGAATAGGTCAACATACTGATATAAAAGGAGATTTTAGTGCCTTAAAGCATGTCGAATTTATAGATCAAAACCCAATAGGTAGATCATCAAGATCAAACCCAGTTACGTATATAAAAGCATACGATGATATTAGGGCTTTGTTTTCTAATGAAAAATTATCGAAAATTAGAAATTACAAACCCAAACACTTTTCTTTTAATGTAGAAGGTGGCCGATGTGAAGTATGTAAAGGTGAAGGTGAAGTAACCATAGAAATGCAGTTTATGGCAGATGTTCATTTAGAATGTGATGCTTGTATCGGAAAACGATTTAAAAAAGAAGTTTTAGAAATTACTTTTGCAGGCAAATCTATTGATGCTATTTTAAACCTTACAATTGATGATGCGGTAACATTTTTCTCTGAAAATTTAGCTACTAAAATTGCTCAGAAATTAAAGCCGCTTCAAGATGTTGGTTTGGGCTATGTAAAATTGGGGCAATCATCCTCTACCCTTTCTGGTGGTGAGGCACAAAGAATTAAATTGGCTTCATTTCTAGTAAAAGGAAACACAAAGGATAAAGCGTTGTTTATATTTGATGAACCTACAACTGGCTTACATTTTCATGATATTAAAAAATTATTGAGATCGTTTAATGCTTTGATAGAAAAAGGACATTCTATCATTGTAATAGAGCATAATATTGATCTTATTAAATGTGCCGATTATATTATTGACCTTGGTTTAGAGGGCGGAAAAAATGGTGGAAGACTCATTTTTCAAGGATCGCCTCAAGATTTAGCTAAAAACAAAGAATCATACACCTCAAAATTTTTAGCAGAAAAACTATAATTTTTTTTTAAATAATTAGTAAAAAATGTTAAAAATTTATGTTCGATTGTAGTTTTTTATTAGTATCTTTAGTAAAACCTTAATAAAGAAAATTAAAAAATGTATAATTTTACTCTCCTTCTAAAGATCCCCCTTCTTTAATGCTTAATGAAGTAGCAGTGTATAAAGCTCATTATAATTAAAAAAGTATGGATACTGATTTTAAAATTTTAATAGTTGAAGACAATGTTATCATTGCCGATGATTTACAACTAACCCTCGAAGACTTAGGTTACACTGTTTTAGACAGTGTTATTTCTTATGAAAAAGCCATTGACTATTTAGATAATAACAGTGTAGATTTAGTGCTTTTAGATATTAGTCTTGCTACAAAAAAAACAGGAATTGATGTAGCTCAATATATCAACGAAATAATTAAAATTCCGTTTATATTTATTACTTCAAACTCAGATTCTAAAACAATAAAAGAAGCCAGTAAAACAAAGCCAAATGCTTACTTAGTAAAACCGTTTGATAAAAAAAACATTCATGCTTCTATAGAACTCGCAGTTACAAATCATAACATTAAAGAAACTAGTAATTCTATTATTAAAGATAATTTATTTGTAAAAAAGAACAATTTATATCATAAGATTTCTATTAATAATATTGCTTATGTTAAGGCAGATAATGTTTATTTAGAAATATATTCTGCAGAAAATAAAAAATATATTTTAAGATCAACTTTAAAAAGTTTCTTTCTTAAACTTCCTGATAATTTTCATAAATGCCACAAATCTTACATTATAAATCTAGATCATGTAATGGCATTTAATGCAAGACAAGTTGTTGTAAATAACACCAAAATACCTGTTTCAGAAGAGTTTAAAACATTTTTGAAAAACTTTATAACGAAATAATTTTAAAATGAAATATTTTATACACTTAGTTTTATTTTTGAATTTAAGTGTATTATATGTGCAACAAGAAAGTTATAAGCTTTTTAAATACAAGAAACTTTTAAAGGATGTTAATTATTTTCAAAATGAAGAATTATTTAAAAGGATAGATCAATTAAAAAGTAATAACACAAACGATTAGATTCTTTTTTTTGAAAAGTAAAGAGAAAATAAAAAAGATTTAGAAGACAATACCAACAATATTAAAAGAGGCATGCACTATAATAATATTAGTATAGTTTCTTTTACTTTTAAAAATAAATTAAAACTGTAAAAAGAAGTTTTACAACAAATATCAGGTACATTACAACATTAGTAATTAAAACAAAGGGGCAATGAATTAATTTTGAACAAGCAAAATATTTTAAAAGTTAATTTAGATTAATTGTTCCCCCAGCAGCGCTAGAATTCTTTAATGAATGAGCGCTGTTTTTTTTGTTTAAATAGTTACCTTAATACCACAAAAAAAGCCTCTCTAAATAGAGAGGCTTTTACTTTCTGGGTGGAAGACGGGACTCGAACCCGCGACACTCGGTACCACAAACCGATACTCTAACCAACTGAGCTACAACCACCATGTAATTAACGGGTGCAAATATAATTCTTTTTTCTATTCTTGGAAAAGAAAAATTAAATTAATTTATCTAAATTTTTTACTGCAACATAACGTTCTGTAGTAAAGCCTTCTGCATAAGAAACCCCTATCAATCTCCCTAAATCTTTTGCTCTATACGCTATACTTTCTATAAAGTTTTTACTAGAAATAGGTGTTTCTGGTTCATTACTTGTTGGATCAAAAAATTGAGAAGCATAGGCTTGTAAAGATTTTGTTTTAATTTCAATAAAATTAGAAACATCTACAACAAAGTCTGGCTCAATATTTTTCCATTGAATGTAATGATATACATTTTTGGGCCTCCATTTTTCTTGTTGCTTCCCTTCTACTTCAGTTTCAATTTTTAATAATCCACTTAAAAAGCAAGCATCAGAAACTAATTTACTACCCTTTGAATGATCTATGTGTCTGTCATCTATTGCGTTGCATAATACAATATCTGGCTGGTATTTTCTTATCAACTTGATAACTTCTAATTGATGCTTTTTATTATTTACAAAAAAGCCATCTGCAAAACCTAAGTTTTCTCGAACAGAGATTCCTAAAATATTAGCAGCGTTATTAGCTTCTACATCTCTAATAGCTGCAGATCCTCTTGTACCCAATTCTCCTCTTGTTAAATCTACAACACCCACTTTCTTACCTAAAGAAATTTCTTTTGCAATGGTTGCGCCACAGCCTAATTCTACATCATCCGGATGTGCCCCAAAAGCTAAAATATCTAATTTCATGATCTTTATTTAAATAATTATTTATGCCTTCAATAAAATAATAATTAAAAACTTTAAAGTAAAATTAAAGCTTAATTTATCAAAAGTATTAAAAATGCTAAATTAAGAATTCCTAACACAAAACGATCAAAAATTAATACCTTCGTAAAATGATGTCAGTCTTAATTATTGGTAGTGGAAATGTTGGTATGAATTTGTATAGCGCTTTACTTGAAACAAAAAATATTATTGTTACTCAAATGAGCTCAAGAAATATTAGTAAAGTACCCAATGCAGATGTAACAATTATAGCCGTTTCAGACAATGCCATTGCAGAAGTTTCTGCTAAAATAACCAATTCATTTGTTGTTCATACTTCTGGTGCATGCGCTATTACCGAACTACAAAACAACTCTAGTAAAGGAGTATTTTACATGCTACAAACTTTTACGAAAGATAAAAAAGTTGGATTTTATGAGGTTCCTTTTTGTCTTGAAGCAGATACAACTGAGAATTATAAAGTATTAAAAAAGCTAGCAAATTCTTTAGGTGAAAATATATATCCTATAAACTCTAAACAAAGGAAAGCACTTCATTTGGCTGCTGTATTTGTTAATAATTTTACAAATCATATGTATAAAATTGGGAATGATATCTGTGAAAATAATCAAATACCTTTTAATATTTTATACCCTTTGATAAAAGAAACTTCAGAAAAAATTACCACTCTTACACCGAAAAAGGCACAAACAGGACCAGCAATAAGAAAAGATAGCAATACGATAAAAGAACATCTATCTTTGTTAAATAATAAAGAACAAGAAATTTATAAATTACTAACAAAATCGATCCAGAATGGAAATTAGTTATAAGCAGTTATTACCACAAATAAACACTTTTATTTTTGATGTAGACGGTGTATTAACCAACGGAATGCTAACCATTATGCCAGATGGTGAATTGGTAAGACACATGAACGTTAAAGATGGCTATGCCATGAAAAATGCTTTAAATAAAGGCTATCGCGTTTGCATTATTTCTGGTGGCACTAATGAAGGTGTAAAAACACGTTTGGCTGCTTTAGGGATAGAAGATATCTATTTAGGTGCGCACAATAAAATTGAACAGTATAGAGAACTGGTAAAAAAATATGATTTAAAACAAGAAAATGTTTTATATATGGGAGATGATGTTCCTGATTATCCTGTAATGAAATTAGTAGGTTTGTCTTCATGCCCCAATGATGCCGTTAGAGAAATTAAAAATGTATCTAAATATATTTCTGATAAAAAAGGCGGAGAAGGTTGTGTTAGAGATGTAATTGAACAAGTATTACGTGTTCAAGAAAAATGGGAAGAAAATTTTGATGCTTCACTATAAATTATAGCTAAAAACAAAAATTATGAAAAAAATTGCTGTTACAAGTTTACTTATCGTATTAACTTCAATTATCAATGCACAATCAATATTTGGTAAGTGGAACTCTATCAATGAAGAAACAAATGAAATTGATTCGGTGGTAGAAGTTTATGAAGAAAGTGGAAAAGCGTACGCCAAAATAGTTGAAATTAAAGATTTTAATGCTAAAGATGCTATTTGTGATCTTTGTGAAGGTAATAATAAAAATGCACCAATTCTTGGTTTAAATATTTTAACGGGGTTAGAAAAAAATGATGAAGAATGGTCTGGTGGAAGTATTTTAGATCCTAGAAATGGAAAAGTGTATAAATGCTACATTAAGCTTATTAATAAAGACAAACTTAAGATTAGAGGTTACATAGGTATTTCTCTGATAGGAAAAACAGCTTATTGGGAACGTGTAAAATAAATTTAAAAAAAAATGAGCTTATTGCTCATTTTTTTTTCGATTATAACTCGTTTTACTTTTCAAAACTTCTGTATCTGATGCCTCTTCTCCATCTAGATAAAAATTCCATTTACCAACTCTTTTTCCATTATTATAATTCCCAGACTCTTTTAAATTTCCATTTAATTCAAAATATTTAGCCAATCCATGCGGAACACCTTTATGGTATGTAACTTCCTCTATCAAAACACCATCACTAGAAAACTTACTAGCAATATCTTCTAACAATCCATTCTCATAAGTAGAAAACGATGTTATTTTACCATCAGGATAGTAAACCAAATGATTGCCGTGTAGTTTTCCATTTTCATTGTAATTTTCTTCAGACATTAGAGTTCTATCTGGATAAAAATATTTCCAATTTCCTACTCTTGCTCTTTTATTTAAAATACCTTCTGTTTTCATTTGTCCTTTTAAGGTAAAAAACTGGACAAATAGAGAGTCTGAATTGTCAAAAAAAGTTTTAATAGCAACTGGATTCTCTGATGAGGTAATGTCATAAAATTTAAAAACACCTATTTCTTTTCCCTCTTTAAATTGCCCTGTATAACGTATTCTTTTGTTCGGATGGTACTTTTTCCAAATACCGGTTCTTTGTTTGTTTTTATCATATCGATTTATATTTTGTGCATCTATTTTTTGAGCAACAAAAAAACAGACAAAAAAGGAAAATAAAAAAGTTACTTTTTTTATGTGTATCATTGTGATAGCTTTTTAAACAAATATACAATAATGCTTTTGTAATAGTAATGTTAAACAGAGATACCCTTTTTGTAATTCATCAACTAGAAAACCTAGGAACCGCCGGCATCGAAAATAGGCAAAGAGTTGCGAATATCATTTTAGCTAACAAAACGCTATTTAAAGAATTGGTAACAATTACTTTTTTTGTTGATGATAAAATATCTATTAAAGCCGCTTGGATTTTAGAGTGGATTTGTACACATCATCATTTAAATTGGCTCTATCCGCATTTAAAAGAGTTCTCTAAAAATATTGCAACTTTAAAGTTTGATAGCGCTATACGACCTTGTGCAAAAATTTGCGAACACATTGCTACTGCTTATTTTAGCAAACAAGATTCAGAAATTAAAAAAAATCTTACAGAAACGGATATCAATGCCATTGTAAATACAGGTTTCGATTGGTTAACAACTCCTCAAAAAATAGCTGTAAGAGCCTACACAATGAATGTCTTATATTTATTTGGACAAGTACAAAAATGGATTCATCCAGAATTAAAACACTTAATTGCAACCAAAATAATACACGAAAGCAAGGGTTGTAAAGCAAGAGGCTCTCAAATTTTAAAATTGATTGAAAAACATAAGAATTAACTAAATAAATCTGTTAAAATACGTATTTTTGCAGCTAACAATACAACAAACCCATGAGCTTATCAAAATTAAATGCTATATCTCCTATCGACGGAAGGTATAGAGGTAAAATATCAAAATTAGCAAACTTTTTTTCTGAAGAAGCGTTGATAAAATATAGAGTGCACGTAGAAATTGAATATTTTATTGCACTTTGTGAAATTCCGTTGCCACAATTGGCAAATTTTGATGCTAATTTATTTGATGAATTGCGTGAAATTTACACTCATTTTACTGCAGAAGATGCTCAAAAAATAAAAGAAATAGAAAGCATTACAAATCATGATGTAAAGGCTGTAGAATATTTTATAAAAGAAAAATTTGATGCTTTAGGCTTACAAATTTATAAAGAGTTTATTCATTTCGGATTGACTTCACAAGACATTAACAACACGGCAATACCACTTTCTATTAAAGACGCAATGCATGCTGTGTATATGCCAAATTACCTAGAACTTTTAAACAAACTAGAAGCACTTGTAATCGAATGGGAAGATATTTCTATGTTGGCAAGAACACATGGGCAACCTGCTTCTCCTACAAGATTAGGGAAAGAAATAAATGTGTACGTTACAAGATTAAAAGAACAATTTAATTTGTTGAATGATGTGCCAAGTGCTGCAAAATTTGGAGGTGCAACAGGTAATTTTAATGCTCACAAAGTTGCTTATCCGAATATTGATTGGAAAGTATTCGGAACAAAGTTTGTGCAAGAAAAGTTAGGCTTACACCACTCTTTTCCTACCACACAAATTGAACATTACGATCATATGGCGGCTTTATTTGATGGTCTAAAAAGAATTAACAACATTGTTTTAGATTTAGATAGAGATTTCTGGACCTATGTTTCTATGGATTATTTTAAACAAAAAATAAAGGCTGGCGAAGTAGGTTCGTCGGCAATGCCGCACAAAGTAAACCCGATAGATTTTGAAAACTCTGAAGGTAATTTAGGCTTGGCAAATGCCATTTTTGAACATCTTTCTGCAAAATTACCAATATCTCGTTTGCAAAGAGATTTAACGGATAGTACTGTATTGCGTAACGTTGGTGTACCTTTCGGACATACAATCATCGCCTTTACTTCTACCTTAAAAGGATTGAATAAATTGTTATTAAACAAAGAAAAGTTTGCTCAAGATTTAGAAAATAATTGGGCCGTTGTGGCAGAAGCTATTCAGACTATTTTAAGAAGAGAAGCATATCCAAATCCGTATGAAGCCCTTAAAGGACTTACAAGAACTAATGAGAAAATAAATCAGCTATCGATAGCTAATTTTATAGATACGCTAGAAGTATCATCAACAATAAAAGAAGAATTAAAAACAATTACACCGTCTAATTACACAGGTATTTAGTTTTTAGCAACAAAAAAATAAGATATGTATTTTAAGTTTCAAAATAACACGTTTAAAAGTGTTTCACTCTACTTTGTTTCCTTTTTAACATTTGTGGTTTTAGGTTTTTCATGTAGTTCAGAAAAACCAAACGCAGACCGTTTTAAAGAAGGTGTTTTTGAAATACCTGCTGGCAAAGGGTATAGTAAAACTACCATTGTAAGAAAAGATAGTTTGCAAATAGAAACTTACGAAAAAATTATAAGCATTTCTAATGACAGTGTTGTAACTGAAAAAAAAGTGCAGAGAATTGATACTTTGTATATTAAATGGAAAAACAATTTCTTCTATTCTTTAAAGATGAAATCTCCAAAAAAACAACTAGACAAAGATGCCATTTACGTTCAAATTACAAAAGTAACTGACAGCTCTTATGATTTTTCAGCAAAAGTTGGCTTTAGTAATTTTAAAACTGATGGTACACTCTATAAAATAAAGTAATATGGAAATATTTGCACATGCAGACACCTGGGTTGCCTTGTTAACACTTACCTTTTTAGAGATAATTTTAGGTATAGATAATATTATATTCATCTCTATATCTGCAAATAAACTTCCAGAAAATCAGGTAAGAAAAGCAACTCTTTTAGGCTTGGCATTGGCAATGATTACTAGAATACTACTACTTTTTAGTGTATCTTATTTAATTGCTTTAAAAGACCCATTTTTAACAATAGATTTAGAATGGTTTCATACAGGTTTAACTGGGCAAAGTATTATTTTGTTTTTAGGTGGGTTGTTCTTGATCTATAAAAGCACCAAAGAAATTCGTCATAAAGTAGATACTTCAAATGAAGTAGATGTACTAAAAACGCCTAAAGTTATTTCTTTTACAAACGTAATCGTTCAAATTATATTAATAGATATTGTTTTTTCTTTTGATAGTATTTTAACAGCTGTTGGTATGACGAACGGTGTTGAAGGTGCTTTAACTATCATGGTAATTGCCGTAATTGTTTCTATTGTTATTATGATGATTTTTTCGAAACCAATTAGTCTTTTTGTAAATAGGAACCCTACGATACAAATGTTGGCTTTGTCATTTTTAATATTAATTGGATTTATGCTTATTACAGAAGGAGCGCATTTATCGCACACAGAAATATTTAACAAATCTGTAGGTGCTATTCCAAAAGGATATTTGTACTTTGCCATTGCGTTTTCTTTAGGCGTAGAAATGCTGAATTTAAAAATCAGAAAAAAGAAATAATATCAAAAAAATAAACAAACATATAAGTATTGTATTGCTGGCACTTTTTATAATGCCACTATTAATGTTGTCTTTGCATGCATTTAGCAATCATGAACATGGTGTTTGTATATCTAAGGTAGAAACGCATTTGCATGAAAAAGAGGTAGATTGTAATCTTCATCTGTTAAAGCAAAATGAAACTTTTTTACCGAACAATACGTTTGAAATACAAAAAATTAATGCTAACAACACAGAAGTTTTTGAAACGTATATTTACTTAAAACAACACCCACAATTATCTTATTCTTTAAGAGGACCACCAGTAACAATTTAAATTAAGTAGTTCTAAATTTAAATTTTTACTAAAGACAAAATGACAAAACTTTTTCTTTGTTGTGCATTTTTGTGTACTTTTTGTACACTAACAATAGCGCAAGATTGTAACTATACTTTTACAGGTAAAGTTACAGACTTTCATGACAATTCATCTATTATAGGTGCTTCTTTGCATATAGAAAATTCAAACAAATATACCGCAACCGATACCGCTGGTAATTTTAAGTTCGAAAATTTATGTGAAGGCAAATACAGTGTAGTAATTAAACACGTGGCCTGTGATACGAAACGAATTACCATTAACATTGTAAAAAACAGTTACAAAGAAATTTATTTAGAACATCACTTAAACGAATTGAATGAAGTGATTGTAAAAACAAACACTAAAACCGAAAAAACAAGTGTAGAGCAAGTCTTAAAAAAAGATATTATCGATAATTTTACAGATAAATCTTTAGGAGATGCATTGAATACTTTAAGTGGCGTATCATCATTAAATACAGGAAATACTATTGTAAAACCTATGATACATGGGTTGCATAGCAGCCGTCTTTTAATAATAAATAATAATGTTAGAATGTTTGACCAAGAATGGGGAGACGAGCATGCACCAAATATAGACATTAATGCTAGCAATAGAATTACAGTTGTAAAAGGGGCAAATACATTAAAGTTTGGAAGCGATGCTATTGGCGGTTTAATTTTAATAAAACAAAAAAAGTACGCGATAAAAGATAGTATTTTTGGAAGTACAATAACTTCATTTAACACAAATGGTTTGGGAGGCAATATCAATTCTGAAATTGTAAAAACTTATGCCTCTGGTTTCTTTGGAAAATTTCAGTTGAATTACAAACAATTGGGCGATTTTAATACGCCAAATTACAATTTAACCAATACAGGATTAAAAAATAGTAATACATCATTAACTACAGGTTACAACAGCTATCAAAAGGGATTTACTTTTTTTTATAGTTATGTAGATAATGAAATTGGTATTTTACAATCTTCTCATATTGGTAATGTAAATGATTTGGTAAACGCCATCAATAACAAAGAGCCTAGTGTTAAAGAAAAGTTTTCTTATGAGATTGATGTGCCAAAACAAAAAATTGTACATCATTTAGCGAAACTAGAAGCATATAAACGTTTTAAAGGATTAGGAAAACTTTCTGTACAATATGATTTTCAGATTAATAGAAGACAAGAATTCGATCTAAGAAGAGGCGATAGAAAAAATACACCTGTTATCGACTTAAGATTGTTTACAAACTCTTTGCAAACAGATCTAGAAATAGATGCTTTTAGTGATTTTAAAATACATACCGGAGCCTTGATTAGGTATCAGCAAAACAATGCCATATCTGGAACTGGGACCAGTCCTTTAATTCCTGATTTTGATAAATATGATGCTGGTATATATGCAGTTGCCAACTACAATTTAAATGATACAAGTGAGTTGAGTGCAGGCATACGATATGATTTTTCTAAAATTGATGCACGAAAAAGCTATGCTGTTAATGAATGGCAAGAAACCTACAATTATGACGAACTGTTTCCTGAATTTGAAACCGGCAATATAGAAGGAACTACCATTTTTACAAATCCGAATTTTGTTTTTCACAATACATCTGCTAGTTTGGGGTATTCTAAAGTCTTTGAAAACAATTTGTCTTTATTTGTAAACTATGGTTTGGCATCAAGAATACCAAATCCGTCTGAATTATTTAGCAGTGGCTTACACCACTCTGCAGCCAGAATAGAAAGAGGATTACTGAATTTAGACAAAGAGATTGCAAATAAGTTTATAGTTTCTTTAGAAAAAAACAACGAACACTTTGGTTTTACAATCAGCCCGTATTTTAAGAGCATTCAGGGATTCATTCAATTAATTCCTGTAGGAATAACCACCACAATAAGAGGTGCTTTTCCTGTTTGGGAATACCAACAAACGAATGCTCAAATTTTTGGAGTCGATATTGATGTCAACAAAAAAGTTACTGAAAAAATTAGCTATCAAGGTACTATTAGTTTACTTAAAGGTACAAATTTAAAGGAACATATCCCTTTAATTCATATGCCTTCTACAAACTTTAACAATAGTATTACTTATAGAAATGTAGCTTTAAAGCAACTAACAATTCGTTTAGAAAACAGAACTGTTTTACAACAAAATCAATATCCAGATTATAATTTTAACACCTTTAATGCTATTCAACAAAAAGATGTTTTTGTAGATATTAGCACAACACCACCTAGTTATTCGCTTTTTAATTTTTCTTCTTCGGCAGTTTTTAAACCGTTTAAAAAAGGAAATTTAAAATTAGAATTTAATATAGACAATCTATTGAATGTTTCTTACAGAGAAAACTTAAATAGGCTTCGATATTTTGCGGATGAATTGGGTAGAAATTTCAATATAAAACTAAAAATAAATTATTAATACTTATGAATACTTTAAACACAAACACCCTAAAAACAATTAAACTAATTGCATTATTTTTTATAGCAACACTAACCATAACAAGCTGTTCAGACGATGACCATGACCACGATCATGACCATGAAGAAGAGTTAATTACAACTGTTACCTATACACTAACCAATGGAAACGATGTAGTAACTTTAAAATTTACAGATTTAACTGGCGAGAGTACAGATGATGCAACTTACGAAGTTTCTGGACCTTTAACGGCAAATGCAACCTATACAGGTGTTCTTAAATTAGAAAACGAAACAGAATCTCCTGCAGAAGATATTACTGAAGAAGTAAAAGCAGAAGATGATGAACATGAATTTTTCTTTGCATCTTCGGTTTCTGGTCTTGCAATTACAAAAACAGACACAGATGGTAACGGAAACCCTGTTGGTATAGAAAGCTCTTTAACAACTGGTCCTGCAGGTTCTGGTACTTTAACAGTTGTACTAAAACATGAGCCAACAAAACCAAATGATGGCACTTCTGCAAACGCAGGTGGTAGTACAGATCTAGAAGTAACTTTTACTATTTCTGTGCAGTAATTTAAATTTGCTAAACAAAAAGTGCTGAGAAATCAGCACTTTTTTTGTTTGCAAACACTTTTACTTCATAATTTTAATGAACATGTTTTGTTTTTTTAATTTTACTTAAAGTAATAAAAGCAGTAAGAAAGAAAATTGCTAATGCTAATACACTAGATTGTATAGAAATTATAGAATTTAAAAAACCAAAAGTAAGCATCCCAACAACCAAAGCAATTTTCTCTGTTACATCAAAAAAGCTAAAATATGAAGCTGTATCTTTTGTTTCTGGTAATAATTTAGAATAGGTAGAACGCGCTAGAGATTGAATTGCTCCCATAACAAGACCTATTAAAGCACCTAAAACATAAAAATAGATTTCTATATTCGGTGTTTCTTTTGTTAAATTAAAACCTGTAAAACAAACCAATCCCCAAATAGCAATTGTAATTTTTAATGTTTTAATATTTCCAATTTTATTTGAGAGTCTAGAAAAAAGATATGCACCCAAAATACCTACAAATTGTACAAGTAAAATGGTTGCTATTAAATTTAAAGTTGCCAATCCTAAAATGGTTCCAAAAATGCCCGCCATCAAAATAATTGTCTGTACACCAATACTTAAGAAAAAGAATGCAATTAAAAATATTTTAAGTTCTCTGTAGGCAAATAACTCTAGGGCAACTAATTTTAGTTCTTTAATTCCTTTGGTAAAATAATTGTCTTTTGGCAAAGCTTTTATTTCTTCATTGGGTAATTTAGCATACGTAAACTGCGCAAAACCTAACCACCATAAGCCAACTAATAGAAATGATAATTGAGAACCAAACTGTTTATCGTAATAACCAAAAACGCTAGTTTCTATTAAAATTAAACAAAAAAGCAACAATATGATAGAACCTAAATACCCTAACATAAATCCTTTTGCACTAACATTGTCTTGTTGCTCTGGAAACGCAACTTCGGGTAAATAGGCATTGTAAAAAACGATGCTTCCCCAAAACCCAATACTTGCTAAAATTGTGAATAAAATTCCTACCCAAAGAGTTTCTTTACTTGTAAAAAAAAACAAACACATCACCGAAAGTGATCCTAACAAGCAAAAGCCTTTTAAAAACTTCTTTTTATTACCAGCATAATCTGCAATACCAGATAACATTGGCGATATTAATGCAACTATTAAAAAAGAACATGCCAAAGCATAATTGTACAGCGTAGTTGGTGTCCATAAAGTGCCCAAAAAAGCAATTTTACCATCAAAATTTGCAAACCCTTCAGACATTGTTAAACCTGCATAATATATTGGAAAAATTGCCGTACTAATTACTAATGAATATACAGAATTTGCCCAATCATAAAAAGCCCAAGCATTGATTAATTTTTTATCTCCTATTTTTAACATTGTATAAATAAAAACCGCTCAAATTAATTTTTGAACGGTTAAATATAGGAAAAGTATTTCTTTATTAGTTTTTTTATTTACTACTACCTTTTGAATTGTAGGTTAATGCATGTTTCTTAGCTGTTGGTAAATAATTCTTTAAATCTTGAATTCTAGACTCATTTGTTGGGTGTGTGCTTAAAATTGCAGGTTGAGAACTTCCACCAGATATCTGGCTCATTCTTACCCAAACTTCAGCGGCTTCTGCCCCATCATAACCTGCCATTATCATAAAAACCAACCCTAAACGGTCTGCTTCTTGTTCATGAACTCTACTAAATTTTAACATTCCTAAACCAGAACCAATTCCAAAGGCGGTGTTCCAAATTTGCTGTGTCTTAGGATCTTTGGTAGAAGTACCTAATGCAACTGCTAAACCACCAATTTGTTGCATTTGTCCTTGAGACATACGTTCTTGACCATGTTTTGCAAATGCATGCGCAACCTCATGCCCCATTACCGCTGCTACTCCATCTTCATTATCACAAATAGGCATAATTCCGGTATAAAATACAACCTTACCTCCAGGCATACACCAAGCGTTCACTGTTTTATCTTCTATTAAATTAAATTCCCATTTATAAGAATTTGCTTCAGCTGTCATATTATTTGCTCTCATAAAACGATCTACTGCCTCAGAAATATTTTTACCAACCGTTTTTATTTGCGCAGTCATTTTAACATTCGTAGAAACATTATTTTCTTCTAGAAAGCCTTTGTATTGTGCAAAACTTGCTGGTAATACTTTACTATCGCTTACAAAATTTACACGCTTTCTACCTGAAATTGGCACAGTACTACAAGAAATTAAAAATAAAACGGATAGACTTAAAAGAATGTTCTTTTTCATAAAATATATTTTTATTGTTGAATTAAATACGACACATAATCTGTTATTTGTCACTTTTAAAAGAATTTTAACAGTTACTAAATTTACAAATTATATCTTTAAAATATTAATATTCAAAAAAAATGATGAAATATAAATTCCTTTTTATTGCCTTAATTCTATTTATCAATTACAGTAAAGCTCAAAATTCTAATCAGAAACAGAAAAAATACACTGTTATAAAAACTGCAGAAGAATGGCAAAATCAACTTACAGAATTGCAATATTATGTTTTACGAGAATCAGGAACAGAAAGAGCATTTACAAGTCCACTTAATAAAAATTACAAGAAAGGTATTTATGCATGTGCCGCATGTAAAACTCCGCTTTATAAATCTGAACATAAATATGATTCTGGATCTGGTTGGCCTTCTTTTGATAGAGCAATTGAAAAAAATATTGAACTAGATACAGATTATAAAATTGGCTACCAAAGAACAGAAATAAAGTGCAATACCTGTGGTAGTCATTTAGGGCATTCCTTTGATGATGGGCCTTCTGATACAACAGGTAAACGCCATTGTATTAATGGAGCTGCATTATCTTTTATTGCAAAATAGAAATAGGGTATAATAATTTATTTACCATTCCTTTTTTATGCAATCATTCTCAAGCTTTAAAGATTATGTATTCATAAAAAAACCTACATATTAGTTAACAAATCGTCTCTAATTATTATATTTGTCTTTCCTAAAAAAGAAGACAAATTATGTTTAATAATTTAAGCGAAAAATTAGATAAAGCCTTACACACTCTAAAAGGGCATGGTAAAATTACAGAGGTTAATGTAGCGGAAACTTTAAAAGAAGTTAGAAGAGCATTATTAGACGCCGATGTAAACTTTAAAATAGCCAAAGAATTTACAAAAAGGGTACAAACAAAAGCCATTGGTCAAGATGTTTTAACAACTTTAAACCCAGGTCAATTAATGGTTAAATTGGTTAAAGATGAATTGACTGATTTAATGGGTGGTGAAACTGTTGGGGTAAACCTTACCGGATCTCCAACGGTAATTTTAATGTCTGGTTTACAAGGTTCTGGTAAAACTACTTTTTCGGGTAAATTAGCAAATTATCTTAAAGATAAAAAAGCAAAACAAGTACTTTTAGTTGGTTGTGATGTTTACAGACCAGCCGCTATTAATCAGTTACAAGTTGTCGGAGAGCAAATTGGTGTAGAAGTATACGCTGAAGTTGGCAATAACAATCCTGTAGAAATTTCTGTAAATGCAATACAACATGCAAAAGCTAATGGTAAAAATGTAGTTATTATTGATACTGCTGGTCGTTTGGCTGTAGATCAAGAAATGATGACAGAAATAGCGAATATTCACAAAGCTATTACTCCACAAGAAACCTTGTTTGTAGTAGATTCTATGACTGGGCAAGATGCTGTAAATACTGCTAAATCGTTTAATGATATTTTAAATTTTGATGGTGTAGTATTAACCAAATTAGATGGTGATACTCGAGGTGGTGCCGCGTTATCAATTAAATCTGTGGTAGACAAACCAATAAAATTTATTGGTACAGGAGAAAAAATGGATGCGATTGATGTATTTCATCCAGATCGTATGGCAGATCGTATTTTAGGAATGGGAGATGTTGTTTCTTTAGTTGAAAGAGCTCAAGATCAATACGATGAAAAAGAAGCCAGAAAATTACAGAAAAAAATAGCTAAAAATCAGTTTGGTTTTGATGACTTTTTAAATCAAATTCAGCAAATCAAGAAGATGGGAAGCATGAAAGACTTAGTAGGTATGATTCCTGGTGCTGGTAAAGCTATGAAAGATGTAGACATTGATGATGATGCTTTTAAAGGAATTGAAGCTATTATTCATTCGATGACTCCAACAGAAAGAACTACACCAACTACAATAAATGCAAGTAGAAAGAAAAGAATTGCAAAAGGTTCTGGTACTAGTATACAAGAAGTAAATCAGCTGATGAAACAGTTCAATCAAATGAGTAAAATGATGAAAATGATGCAAGGCGGCGGCGGAAAAAAGATGATGCAAATGATGCAGGGAATGAAGTAAGTAATTTAGTTTAAAATAAAACTTAAAACAACAAATTAAGTTCAACAACACAAAACAACACAACACAAATGACATTATTAGACGGTAAAAAAACAGCTGCTGAAATTAAAGAAGAAATTGCTTTAGAAGTAAGAGAGTTAAAAGATAGAGGAAATAAAACACCACATTTAGCCGCTATAATTGTTGGTAATAATGGTGCCAGTATAACTTATGTAAACGCAAAAGTAAAAGCTTGCGAGCGTGTTGGATTTGAATCTACTTTAATAAGATTACCAGAAAACACTTCTGAAGACGATTTATTAAATGAAATTGCAATACTAAATATTGATAAAGACATTGACGGTTTTATAGTTCAATTACCACTACCAAAACACATTGATGAGCAAAAGATATTAATGGCAGTAGATCCTAACAAAGATGTTGATGGTTTTCACCCAACAAATGTTGGAAAAATGGCTTTAAATTTGCCAACTTTTATTTCTGCAACTCCATTTGGTATTTTAGAATTACTAGAAAGGTATCAAGTAGAAACTTCAGGAAAACATGTTGTGGTTTTGGGTAGAAGTCATATTGTAGGAAGCCCAATGAGTATTTTATTATCTCAAAAGAGAAAAGTTGGTAATGCTACGGTAACTATGTGTCATAGTAGAACAAAAAACTTAAAAGAAATAACTTTACAAGCAGATATTGTAATTGCAGCCATTGGAATTCCAGAATTTTTAAAAGCAGATATGGTAAAAGACAATGTAACTGTAATTGATGTTGGTATTACTCGATTGGCAGACCCATCTAAGAAAAACGGATTTAGACTAGTAGGTGATGTTGCTTTTAATGAAGTAGCCCTAAAATCTGATTTTATTACACCTGTACCCGGTGGTGTAGGCCCAATGACAATTGCAATGCTTTTAAAAAACACCTTATTAGCTTGTCAAAGAAATAACTAGTTTCTAAAAAATAATCTTATTAAAAAGGCTATTTTAGAAGAATTAGGTGTTGGTTTAACCATTTACAAAGGCTCTTCTAGTTTTGGTAACAATGGTAAAATAGAAGATTTTGACATTATACATTCTATCATTAACAGAATTGATATTAAAAAATGTATAGAGTTGTTCAAATGATAGACAATGAAGCTTTTATTGTCGTGTTTGATGTAAACATTATTAGAGGCGGTGTTTTAAGACATTATATTGATAAAAAAAAGAATCGGAAACTAGCAGTTTCTAAATCTAAGACTACACTTAAAAAATATAAATTTCTTGATATCTTAAATAAATAATAGATGGATTTTTTCTTAAAAGAAAATAGCAACTTTACTCCTTTTACCTTACATCATTTATTGGTTATTCTATTTTTTATTCTTGCTGGTACTTGTTTAATTTACTTCACAAAAAGACTAAAAGTAAAAACACAATATGTAATAGGAAATATCTTTTCTTTTTCGATTTCTATCACTGTTATTTTCGGAACATTATTACACTACTACAAAGGCAATTTTAATTACAAAGAAGATTTACCTTTGCATTTATGTAGTTTTTTAGCACTTATAATTCCTGTTTTATCTATTACTAGAAAGTATGTATACTACGAAATATTTTTGTTCTTAATTCTTGGTGGCACTATGCAATCTTTAATTACACCAGACGAATTAAACTTTTTAAATTTTCCTTTTTTTAGATATTGGTTTGTGCATGCTGGCCTTGTTATATTTATATTATTTGCAACATTTATATATAAAATGAAACCTACCTTAAAAACTGTTTTCAAGTCTTTTTTAGGAATGCAAGCATACATGCTACTAATGTTTGTGCTAAATTATTTTTTAGGATCTAATTATTTTTACACAAACCGAAAACCAGATACCACCACTTTATTAGATGTTTTTGGCAATTGGCCTCAGTATGTTTTTGTAGTAGAATTAATTGTAATTCCGTATTTTTTAATATTATACCTACCGTTTTACTTGACAAGAAAAAGAGCTTAATCCTCTTCTCTATTTACCAAATCCATAGAAAAAGCAGGCAAACAAATTGCAATATATTCGCATTTATCTGCAAAAGGGTTCGAATATTGAACACGAGTGTTTTTTTCTATTTTTATAGATTGTCCTGCTTCTAATACAATGGTTTCTCCGTCTATTATAAACTGTTTTTTACCTTTGATGATATAAGTGTACTCATCGAATTCTGGGGTTTGATAAGGTTCACTCCAACCTGCTGGTGCAACCATATGAGCAATACTTACCTCTTTATTGTTATCTGTAGCATTGCCAAAATGTTCTTCAATTAACTTACCATCTGTTGTTGGTACTATAAATGGCGATTTTTGAATGATATATTTTTTTTTCATCATAGTTGTTTTGCAAAAGCGATTGAAACGACATCCTTTTTTCTTTTTCTGAAAAAAGATATAGTGGAAAGCGCGGTTGTGCTTTTTTGCATAATTTGCCCTAGTTAAACCAAACGATAAAGGTTTTCATTTTAGCTAAATCAGGAATTTGCTCTTTTGTTACTTTTTGGGTATTAAATTCTTTTAACCCCAACTCTTCATTATCGATCGTAATTGTGCTGTTTAAATTGTCTAAAAAGAGAGTTGCAGATGCAAATGTGCGCTCTATTTTATTAATTTGATTACTCGCATTAATTTCTGAATAATTAGAATTGATATTGATCCCTGTTTCTGTCTGAAAACGTGCATCATTAATTTCGATACTCTTGATGGTTGATGTAGAATCTAATTGTTCTTTTGGCAAAATAGTTAATAGCAACTTCCCTCCTTTTTCAAAAATATAGTATTGATCATCTTCTTGAAAATAATCATCGCCCTGTGCACCTTCACTTAAATTTTTAACAATAGAGTCGTTTTTAAAAATATTATTTAACTCTTGTATGGTTGTTTTCGTGGTAATATGACCAACTTTTCCTTTTTCAATTTTAAATTTACTGTTGCTGTTACAGCTACTTAAAATTGTAATAAATGCGAATGCTACAAATGGTACTATGCTCTTTTTAATCATACTTTTAGGTTTGCTCGTTTTATAAACGTTTAATTTAATTTTTATTTTAATACTTTTTTTAAGATTCCGAATGCTGCTCTAATAAACGTAGCACTTGTTAATACTTTTATTATTGGGTTTTGTCTGGTACTAGTTCTAGAAGTAGTTTTTGCCCTTTTTTCTTGGTTGTTTTCTTTGGCTTCTTGCGCTGCTTCGGTATTAATTTTTTCTATTTTTTTATTTAGTAATTCGTAGGCACTATCTCTATCTAAATTTTCGTGATATTTGTAATACAGTCTAGAGTTTTGTATCACATTTTTCAATTCTGCTTTTGATAAAATATCCATACGACTCATTGGTGCTCGCAACATTGTTCTTGCCAAAGGAGTCGGAATTCCTTTTTCATTTAAAACAGAAACAAATGCTTCTCCGATACCTAGCTTTGTTAATACTTCTTTAGTATCGTAATAATCGGATATTGGATAATTTTCGGCTGCTAATTTAATTGCTTTTCTATCTTTTGCGGTAAAAGCTCTTAATGCATGCTGAATTTTAAGTCCCAATTGTGCTAAAATATCTTCTGGCACATCTTTTGGATTCTGTGTTACAAAATACAATCCTATTCCTTTAGAACGTATTAACTTTACAATACTTTCTATTTGATTTAATAAGGCTTTAGAGGCTTCTTCAAAAACCAAATGAGCTTCATCTATAAAAATAATTAACTCTGGTGAATCGCTATCTCCCTGCTCTGGAAAAGTTTCATAAACTTCTGCTAACAACTGTAGCATAAACGTAGAAAACAACTTTGGTTTGTCTTGTATGTCTGTTAACCTTAACACAGAAATAATTCCGCGTCCGTTTTCATCTACGCGTGTTAAATCTTCAACATCAAAAGATTTTTCTCCAAAAAACAAATCGCCTCCTTGTTGTTCTATCTCTATTATTTTACGGAGTATAGCTCCTGTAGAAGCGGTTGAAATTCGCCCATATTCATTTTGAATTTCTTCTTTACCTTCATTAGTTACAAAATGTAAAACTTTTTTAAAGTCTTTAATGTCTAAAAGAGGTAATTTATTATCGTCGCAATATTTAAAAATAATAGCGACAATACCACTTTGTGTTTCAGATAAATCTAAAATTCTTGATAATAAAACTGGTCCAAATTCTGAAACAGTAGCTCTCATTTTTGTGCCCTCTTGTTCAGAAATTGTAAGTACTTCTATCGGAAATTTCTTAGCATTAAAAGGCAACCCAATTTTGGCATGTCTTTCATCAATTTTTGGGTGTCCTGGGCTTGCTGCTGCTAAACCAGACAAATCTCCTTTAATATCCATTAACAAAACAGGCACTCCTTTTTCAGATAAATTTTCTGCTAAAACTTGTAATGTTTTAGTTTTTCCTGTACCGGTTGCTCCTGCAATTAAACCATGTCTGTTTAGTGTTTTTAAAGGTATTTTTACAATAGCATCTGTAATGGTTTCTTCCCCTAACATTGCGGCTCCCAAAGCAATATAATCTCCTTTGGTTTTGTATCCTTGCTTAATATATTCTAAAAACACATCAGATTGATTCATAAATGGCTATTTTTTGATAAAAATAATCAAAGTTTTATGGTTTAAAAATTATTTATAGAATTTGTTTGATTTTAAAAATATAACGGAATTAATCTTTTTATTTTTTCTAATGTTTCTATGACAGATAAATCACTCATTCCGCCAGAAGCATTTGCATGACCACCACCATTAAAATGTTCTTTGGCTAAAACGTTTACAGGGTTTTCTGCACCTTTAGACCTAAAAGAAATTTTCATAATACCATCTCTTTCTGTAAATACAATTGCAGCTTTCATGTCTCTAATAGACAAAATAGTATTTGCCAAACTGTCTGTATCTCCTTTTACATACTTAAATTTTGCTAATTCTTCTTTTGATAAAGAAATAATACCAACTTTATTTTCATACAAAATTTCTAATTTTTCGCTCATAGCGAAGCCTTGCAATCTCAAACGAGATTCTGTATTATTATCGCTTAATTGCTCATGAATTAAGTGGTGCTGAACACCTGCTGCCAAAATTTTTGCTAAAACTTCATGCGTTCTTGGTTCAACAGAATTAAATCTAAAACTACCCGTATCTGTTAAAATACCTAAGTATAAAGGCTTGCCAATTTTTTCATCTAACAAAGCTAAATTACCCGAATGCTCAATTAAATCTACAATTAATTGCGATGTAGATGAAGCGGTCGTTTCTGAAAGTGTTAATGTTGGAAATTCTTCAGGATTTAAATGATGATCTATCATAATTTTCTTACAACTTGCCGTTTCTAACAAAGCTTGCATTTCTTCTCCTAATCGGTAGGTAGCATTGTAATCTAAACAAAATATTAAATCTGCTTTTTGCATTTGTAAGGTTACTTCTTCTGGATTTTCATCCATCAAAAGAATGGCAGAACTGTCTAAAAAATATAAAAAATCGGGTGCTTTATCTGGATGACAAACTACTGCTTTTTTCCCTAATTTCTCTATAAAATTAAGTAAGCCTAAGGAAGAGCCTACAGAATCTCCATCTGCAGATTTATGTGCTGTAATTACTATATGAGAAGCTGCTAATATTTCTGTTACTATTTGTTTGTAAATATTCATGTACTGTTTTTTCTACTGCTAGTATTTTAGAAATTCTATTTTTTTTAAAGCTGCGAAGTTAGCTTTATTATTGAGTAGAAAAAGAAAGTAACTGTATTTTTTACCTTTAAAATCATCAAACAAAAAACATACGAATTCTCGATAGTTTAAAACAAAATATTACTCAATCCAAGCTTTAAAATCTTTTACACGTTCTCTACTTACTATAATTTCTTGTTCAGAAAAGGAATGTAATATTAATTTTAAGCGAGAGTTTGTGTAAGAAATAATGTCTTTAATAGCGTTTATATGAACGATAAAAGTTCTATTGACCCTGTAAAACTGAGTAGGATCTAATTGTTCTTGCCAATGTTCTAAAGAATGGTCTAAAAGATGGTTTCTGTTTTCTAATGTATGAATATATGTTGATTTATTTTCGCTATAAAAACAAGCAACATCTTCTATATTGATAATTCTTATATGCTGCCCAACTTTAATGGTTAGTCGTTTTTTAAATTTTCTATCAACAGGGTTTATCAGTAGTTTTCTTATGGCATTTAAATCTACCTGTACATTCGATATTTTAGGTTGATGTTCTTTAAATTTATCTACAGCAACTTTTAATTCGTCTTCGTCTAAAGGTTTTAATAAATAATCGATACTATTTAGTTTAAAAGCTTTTAACGCATATTCATCATAAGCTGTGGTAAAAATAATGGCAGATTTTACCTCAATTTCTTCAAAAATCTCAAATGACAATCCGTCTGAAAGCTGAATGTCTAAAAATATTAAATCTGGATGTTCATTATTTTGCAACCAGTTTAAAGACTCTTCTACAGAATGTAGCATCTGCTGTACTTCAATGTTTAAAGCACCTAACATTCTGTTTAATCTTCTTGCTGCGGGTTTTTCGTCTTCTATAATTAGTACGTTCATCCTTTTATTTTTTTTAGATGATTTATTTTAAGTCTTTTTATCAATTTAAACCTTTAAAATAAACCTACTACTTTTTCATTAATTCTTCAATCTTTTTAGCTTCCCAATCTTTGCTTACTATTCTTGGCGCTCCAAAAACTACAATTGCATGAATTATTAAACCAACTCCCCACCAAAAGAAAAACTTATAGTTTGTAATATCTGTTATAGCTTCAATTACAGTGTCTCCTTTATAAATATCTTTGTAAATTCTTCTTCCAATAAAAATTAAGTTCACAATAATATATACAAAAAAGTGTTTATAAAACTTTTTCAACTCTGTTACTCTTTTTATTGCTTTCGCTAATCTTTCTTCTTCATTGTGCATCTGTTTTGTCTTTTTTATTGATATAAGCTTCAATTTTGTTTTGTTCCCAATTCTTTACAAAACCAAATTTATATTTGTAGGCAATTAAACCTTGAATTAGTATTACAAATAGCCAAATACCAGCATTGATCCATATATTTAATTCAATCCAATAGAGTGCATTTGAGTTCGAAATTCTTTCGGAAAAGAAGTTCATAATAGCATCAGAAAAAAGAATAAGTACAAGCATCATAATTACAAATATTTGTAAATGATTGTAAAACTTCCGAATTCTTTTTACTTGTTTTTCGATTTCTAAATAGTTGTTCTTGTCCATAGAAATTAGTTGTTTTTATTCATATATTTCTCCACTTTCCTTTGTTCCCAATTGTCTCCTAAAAACAAGTTTAACCCAAATGTTTTAAATGTGTGAGACAATAAGAAAATTCCCCAGAAAAAAGGAGTTATATAATTAAAATAATTAGTAAATGCTTCTTTTAAAGACGCTCCATCTTGAAGGTCATTGTATACTTTAAAAGAAAATATAATACTATTTACAACCATATAAATTGCCAAATGAAAGTAATATTTTTTCAATTCGTCTACTCTTTTTTTGGCCAAAAGATAGCTTTGATGTTCATTGTAATTATCTATCGATTCCATAATTAATTATTGGTTCGTTTGTCTTTTTCCATAATTTCTTTAATTTTTTTGTCTTCCCAATCTTTGCTAATTATAGATCCAAAGCCAAAAACATTTAACCAATGAAAAAACAAACCTATACCCCAGAATATCCAAGTAGAATACACTCCGAAATTGCTGATGGCTTCAGCAAAATTTTCTCCGCTTTGAGTTAATCCAAAGATGATAATTCCGCTTAAAAAAATATTTACCAAAACATACACAATTAAATGTATGTAAAATGCTTTCATCTCTTTTACTTTCTTTTTTGCTCGAATATATGTTTGTTCTTTTAAAAAATTATTTTCCATTGTAATTATTTTTATTTTGTTGCATTATTTCCTGAATCTTTTTCTCTTCCCAATCTTTTCCATACCCAAGTTTTCTAAACCCAAAAGTATTAAACCAATGCACTCCAAGGCCTATTCCCCATCCAATAGTAGAAAACCAAAACCAATGAAAATGAGGTTCAAATCTTAGATTCATAAAAATAATTGTAGGTATTATAATACAATAAACGGTGGCATGTGTATAAAATGCTTTTATCTGTTTTACACGAGATTTTGCTGCTTTATAATCTTGATCTTCTCTCTTATAATTAGGTTCCATATTAGTTGTATCTATTGTTTTTGTTATTTTCTTCCATAATTTTTTTAATCTGCTTTTCTTCCCAATCATTTCCTAAGAAAATGTTGTAATTATTAACTTCTAAAAAGTGAAAAGTCAATCCTATTCCCCACCCGAAAATTGGAAACCAAAACCAGTGAAACCCTGGAGAAAATCTTAAATTGATAAATATTAAGAAAGGAATTACCAAACAGAATGAAACTAAATTCTGATAAAATTCTTTTAGTTTTTGAACCCTTTCTACTGCTCTAATGTATTTGCTGTTTTCTAAATTGTCTGTATGAATCATGTGTTGTGTTTTTTGCAACAGTGGTAAACTCACTGTAAATAATTGATGATTGTTTTCTATTAAAACGTTCTTATTTGTTAATAAACCATAGCGATCTGCAATATTTCGCAAACCAACTTTGGTACTTTTACCCAAAACTTCTTTTGGATTGATATTGTTCTGAATATGCACATAACCATCCTTCTCGAAAATATGTATTTCTAAAGGTTTTGTAGTTGAAACTACGTTGTGTTTTACTGCATTTTCTAATAATAATTGTAACGAAAGTGGTACTATTTTTAATTCTGAATTAGAAACTGTTTCCGGAATTGTAAATTTTACAGCTTCCTCAAAACGCATTGCTAATAAATCCATATAAGCATTTGCAAATTTTAATTCTTCTTCTAACGGAATTAATTCTTTGTTTCTTTGCTCTAAAACATATCGATATATTTTAGATAATTTGGTTGTAAAACGCTCTGCTTGCTCTGGATTTTCACCAATTAAACTGGTTAAAACATTCAAACTATTAAACAAAAAATGTGGGTCCAATTGATTTTTTAAAGACTCGAACTTTGCCGTTTCTGTTTTTGCTACAATTTCTTGTTTTGTTGTTTCTGAAGTCATGGCAGCTTTCCAATTTTGCATAAATCCTTTGGCATGCAAAAAAATAGAAATTCCTAAAGAAAGAATGATGTAAAATAGGTGTATCCAAATAAAATTCCCTTTAAAAAACAAACTTGCATCATTACCATTAATAAGTATAAATACAATATAATTAATCCCTAAAACTACAGGAACAGTATACAAAACAGTTGCAATGATACCCGCCCAAACTCGCTGGTTTGTTTGAGTTATCCAACTCCAACGCATCGATAAAAATTTGTTTATAAATCCGTTACCAAAACCAATTCCAAAGGTATAAATAGCAGAAACACCCATAGACCATAAAATACTTTTTAGAGTAAAGTCTCCAAATATGATTGAAAAAAACAATCCAAAAGCAGCTGTAATTTTTAAACAAAGAACAATGGCTTGCTTAAGATTTCTTATGGTATAAACTTCGTTGTCTTTCATTGGTATTTTGCTTAAAATGCTAAAGTTAAAACTTAATCTCTAAATTTAGGTTGTTTTCTTCCAAGATAAATTTAGCTGCTTCAAATCTAGGAGGTCCAAAAGACATGTCATTATTACTTGCACCATAATCTTCTAATGGCATTCCGTTGGATGCAAAATCTAGTTGACCGTTGTTGTTTTTATCATGATAACAAGTAATTGCATAAACTCCAGAAGGCACATTCTCAAAAATTACTTCTGTTTTGCCGTTTGTAATTTTTCCTTCTTTTGCCTGAACAGGTATTCCCATAAAATTATCTTTCTGATACAACGCAAACCCTACTTTACCAGCATCTGAATTCATATTTTGTACAGTAACTGTAATACTACTTTGTTGAGCAAAGATTAAATTTGTGATGAATAGTAAGAATGTTGTTAAAATTGTGATTAAAATTTTCATCTGTTTTTGTTTTAATAATTAATATGCCACAAATATGTAACAGTATTTAAAGAGATAAAACAAAAGCATACCCAACTGTTCTTTTTATATGATGAATTGTATTTTTAAAAAAATAAGGCATTCTATAGTATCTTATTCTAACAATATTAGCATTTTTAGAAACCAACTTTAATAAATTTATCTACAAATAAGAATACCAAACTAAGAAATTAACATTCAAAAAGATATTTTTTTATCAAATTGATAAAAATTCAAAAAAAAGATTGAATTTAAACTATCAATTAAAAAAAAGATATACATTTACAACATGTTTACAACTAAAAATAACTTATTAATTACGGCTCCCAGGTTGCGCTCTCGCAACAAAACTCGCTAATTCTAAAATTCAGCATTAAACGGAACCTAATTTTTATTTTTTATCATGTATACTCACAATTCAACAAATTTTAAAAGCCAATCAAAAACTATTATTTCAATAAATAATAGCACTCCTTTACGCCGCTTTTATACGCCTCGCCCTTTGGGTGTTCTATAAATTATGGAATTAGGTGAGTCCAGTTCCGCTATTCAAAATCAAAAAAAATACATTAAAACTTTAAATATCAATGCAATGGAAATTGTAATTGCTAACAAATCGCATATTGTGTATGCAGATATTATTTGTAAAACAATCGCAGAAGCCGCTCAAGTAAGAGGCACAGGAATCGCTAAAAGAGAGCCAGAATATGTGGCTGCTAAAATGGAAAACGGCAATGCTGTAATTGCTTTAGAGGGCGATAAATTTGCTGGTTTCTGTTATATAGAAGCTTGGGGACACGGAAAATTTGTAGCCAATTCTGGATTAATTGTACATCCAGATTTTAGAAATCTTGGTTTGGCAAAACAAATTAAAGAAGTCATTTTTAAACACTCTAGAACCAAGTTTCCGGAGGCCAAAGTATTTAGCATAACTACAGGTTTAGCGGTAATGAAACTAAATAGCGATTTAGGCTATAAACCCGTAACTTTCTCTGAACTTACAGACGATCAATCCTTCTGGAAAGGTTGCCAAACCTGTAAAAATTACGATGTTTTAACAAGAACAGAGCAAAAGATGTGCTTGTGTACAGGTATGTTGTTCGATCCAAAGAACAATAACAAAACAGCTTCAAAAGAAGTAAAAGAAAACGTATTTAAAAGATTAAAAAACATCAAACAGAACTTGTTTTTAAAAAAAGATAAAAAATGAAAAAATTAGTAATTGCTTACAGTGGTGGTTTAGATACTTCGTATTGTGCCGTTAGCCTTAGTAAAGAATATGATGTACATGCTGTAAGTGTAAATACTGGCGGTTTTACAACTGAAGAAATTAAAAATATAGAAAGTAATGCTTATAAAATGGGCGTTACTACTTATAAAAATATTGATGCAGTTGCAACATTCTATAACAAAGTAGTAAAATATTTAATTTTCGGAAATGTTTTAAAAAATAGCACATATCCGCTTTCTGTGAGTGCAGAACGTATAATTCAAGCCATTGAAATTATAGAATATGCCAAAAGTATTGATGCCGAATATATTGCACACGGAAGTACAGGTGCAGGAAACGACCAGGTTCGTTTTGATATGATTTTTCAAACTTTGGCGCCAAATATTAAGATTATTACTCCTATTAGAGATCAAAAACTTACCAGACAAGAAGAAATAGATTATTTAAAATCTGAAGGAATAGATATGCCTTGGGAAAAATCTAAGTATTCTGTTAACAAAGGTCTTTGGGGAACTTCTGTAGGTGGTGTAGAAACACTAAAATCTGAAAAACCATTGCCTAATGAAGCTTATCCGTCTCAATTAGAAAAGCAAGGTGAAGAAAAGGTAAGTTTGACATTTAAAAATGGAGAATTTATTGCTTTTAACGGACAAGAAAACAAGCCAGAAATAAATATCGAAAACTTAAATACCATTGCTTCTAAATATGCCATTGGTAGAGATATTCATGTTGGAGATACTATTGTTGGTACCAAAGGAAGAGTTGGTTTTGAGGCTGCTGCTGCGTTAATTACTATTAAAGCACATCATTTGTTAGAAAAACACACACTAACTAAATGGCAATTGCAACACAAAGAATATTTAGCAAGTTTTTACGGAATGCATCTGCATGAAGGGCAATATTTAGATCCGGTTATGAGAGATACAGAAGCTTTTTTACAAAGTTCTCAAAAAATGGTTTCGGGTACTGTAGTGGTAACTTTAAAGCCATATCATTTTTCTTTGGATGGTATTGTTTCTAACCACGATTTAATATCGAGTGCTTTTAGTACGTATGGCGAAGAAAATAAAGCTTGGACAGCAGATGATGCGAAAGGATTTATAAAAATTATAGGAAATCAGAATAAAATTTATAGACAAGTAAACAACTAAAACTTGTGTAATCGTGTACTTGTTTATTTGTGTAAACGTATTTATGAAAAATAACAGTTTTAACAATTACACTCTTAAACAATTACACAATTAAACTTTTTAAAATGAAAAATTTACAAGTAGGAATTATTGGTGGCGCTGGTTATACGGCGGGCGAATTGATACGTTTGTTGGTAAACCATTCTAAAACAACCATTAATTTTGTGTATAGCACTTCTAATGCAGGCAACAAATTGTATAAAGTACACCAAGATTTAATTGGTGAAACTGAATTGTCTTTTAGTTCAGAAATAAACAAAGAGATCGATGTACTTTTCTTGTGCTTAGGTCACGGAAATTCAACTGCTTTTTTAGAAAAAAACACGTTTTCTAAACATACAAGCATCATTGATCTAAGTAATGATTTTAGATTGACTGCTGATAATAATTTTGACGAAAAAGAGTTTGTATATGGTTTGCCAGAACTAAACAAAGAAGCTATTGTAAACGCAAAGTATATTGCAAATCCGGGTTGTTTTGCAACTGCCCTTCAGTTGGCAATTTTACCATTGGCAGCAAACGGTTTACTAACTAATGATGTGCATATAAATGCAGTAACAGGAGCTACTGGTGCAGGAACCTCACTATCTGCAACGACGCATTTTACATGGAGAGACAATAATTTTTCGCATTACAAGGCTTTCAATCATCAGCATTTAGGAGAAATTAACCAAACCGTACACCAGTTACAAGCTAGTTTTAATTCAGAAATTAACTTTATGCCAAACAGAGGCGATTTTTCTAGAGGAATTTTTGCAACTACCTATACAAAGTTTGAGGGCACTTTAGAAGAAGCCAAAAACCTGTATAAAGAATATTACAAAGAGGCTGCTTTTACGGTTGTTTCTGATGATAGCATTTTTTTAAAACAAGTGGTAAACACTAACAAATGCATCATTCAATTAGAAAAACACGGCAATAAATTATTAATTACAAGTACTATTGATAATTTATTAAAAGGGGCTTCTGGACAAGCAATACAGAACATGAATTTGATGTTTGGATTTGAAGAAACTGAAGGATTACAATTAAAGGCTACTTATTTTTAGTAGTAACTAGCTTGCGTTAGCGATTGAAACGGCATCCTTTTTATAGGTCGCTTTAAACGCAGTGTAAAAGAGAACATATAAAAAGATATAGTGTAAAGCGCGACCCTTGTGGTAACGCCAAAAAAATAAAAAATGAAAATAGCAATTATAGGAACCGGAAATTTAGGAAAATCTATCGCCAAGGGTTTAATTACCAACAATGCAATTACTTCTTTGTATTTAACTAAAAGAAATATTAGTGGTATTGCAGAATTTGAAGGCTACAAAAATGTGTTTTTAACAACCGATAACAAAGAAGCCGTTAAAAACTCTGATGTATTGATATTTGCAGTTCAACCTGCTCATTTCGAGAATATTTTAAGTGATATAAAACCTCTGTTAACAGAAAAACATGTGTTAATTTCTACAATTGCTGGTTTTTTAATTCCGCAAATGGAAGCTGTTGTTGGATCAGAGGCATTTATTATTAGAGCCATGCCAAATACAGCGATTGCAGTTGGAAAATCGATGACTTGCTTGTGTGCAAACCAACAAGGTACCAAAAGAATACAACTGGCAGAGGCAATTTTTAACAGATTGGGGCATTGTTTATCGATTCCGGAATCTCAAATGCAAGCTGCAACTGTGGTTTGTGCAAGCGGAATTGCGTTTTGGATGCGCTTGATTCGTGCAACCACACAAGCCGCTATTCAATTAGGGTTTGATGCGAAAGAGGCACAAGAATTGGCAATGTATACCAGTGAAGGTGCTGCGAATTTATTGATTACAAACGGCAATCATCCAGAGGAAGAAATAGACCGAGTTACCACACCAAAAGGCTGTACTATAGAAGGCTTGAATGAAATGGAACACAAAGGACTGAGTTCTTCTTTAATACAAGGTATGGTTGCTTCTTACAATAAAATTAGCAACTTAAAAAAGGAACAGATTTAACAACAGTATTGTGAATGCCAAACTTGATTTGGCATCAAAAAAAATATATTATGAGTTTATTCAACGTTTATCCATTATTCGATATTACACCTGTAAAAGCAGCAGATGTCTATGTTTTTGATGAAAAAGGAACTAAATATTTAGATTTATATGGCGGTCATGCAGTAATTTCTATTGGCCACTCTCACCCTACTTATGTGAAAAATATTAGCGAACAAGTAGCAAAAATGGGGTTTTATAGCAATTCTATTCAGAATCCTTTACAGGTAACTTTAAGTAAAAAGTTAATAGCACTTTCTGGTTGTAAAGACTACGAATTATTTTTATGTAATTCTGGTGCAGAAGCCAACGAAAATGCCTTAAAACTTGCTTCTTTTCATACTAATAAGAAAAAGGTAGTTGCTTTTAAAAATGGTTTTCATGGTAGAACTTCTGCCGCAGTTGCTGCAACTGACAATCCTAAAATTATTGCGCCAATTAACGCACAGCAAGAGGTAGAAATTTTACAATTGGGCGATTTAAAAGGTTTAGAAAAAGCATTGGCAAAAAATGATGTATGTGCTGTTATTATAGAATTTATACAAGGTGTTGGCGGATTGGATGAAGCTAACGCAGCATTTTATGAAGGTGCAGATGCTTTGTGTAAAAAATACAACACTTGTTTTATTGCAGATGAAGTACAGTCTGGTTTTGGTAGAACTGGCGATTTTTTTGCCTTTCAGAAATACAATGTAACACCAGACATCATTCCGATTGCGAAAGGAATGGGAAATGGGTTTCCGATTGGTGGAATTTTAATTCACCCTAATATTAAAGCTTCTTTTGGTCTATTAGGTACTACTTTTGGTGGAAATCATTTGGCTTGCATTGCTTCTTTAACCGTTTTAAATGTTATTGAAGAAGAAAAACTAATGGACAACGTTAAAGACGTTGCTGCCTATTTTTTAGAAAAAGCTAAACACTTACCAAAACTTAAAAAAGTGAAAGGTCGTGGTTTAATGTTAGGTTTAGAATTTGATTTTCCGATTGCAGAAATTCGTAAAAATTTAATTTACAATCATAAAATATTTACTGGAAGCGCAAAAAACCCGAATGTGATTCGGATTTTACCTTCTTTAACAGTAAAAAAAGAACATATTGATATGTTTTTTGAGGCTTTAACAAAGGAGTTAGTTTAATTTTCAAACCTTTCTACTTCATATAAAAAAAACAGTGTAAACTGTTAATTTAAGCGCAGTAAAGATCTAAAAGTAACACATGAAAAACTATACACACATAAACGATATTGACGATATAAATTCTTGGATAGCAGAAGCGATTGCTTTAAAGAAAAATCCGTTAAAAGATAATGCTCTGGCTAAAAACAAAACTCTTGGCTTGTTATTTTTTAACAGCAGTCTTCGTACACGTTTAAGCACTCAAAAAGCAGCCTTAAATTTAGGCATGAATGCAATTGTAATGAATGTTTCTGGTGATGCTTGGGGAATTGAATTTGAAGACGGTGCCATTATGAACGGAACAACTGCAGAGCATATCAAAGAAGGCGCAGCTGTAATCTCTCAATATTTTGATGCAATTGCAGTAAGGGCTTTTCCGAGTTTAACAGACAAAGAAAAAGATGAGTCTGAACAAGTTTTAAGTGCCTTTGTAAAATATGCAACAGTACCCGTAATTAGTATGGAAAGCGCAATTGGGCACCCTTTGCAAGGCTTAACAGATGCCATTACAATTACAGAAAACACCTCTATGAAAAAACCAAAAGTAGTATTAACGTGGGCACCTCACATAAAAGCATTGCCGCATGCAGTTGCCAATAGTTTTACACAAGCGATGCAAAAAATGGAGGTAGATTTTGTGATTACAAATCCGGAAGGATATGATTTAAATCCTGAAATAACAAAGAACACAACCATTATTCGCAATCAAGAAGAAGCTTTAAAAGATGCCGATTTTGTGTATGCTAAAAACTGGAGTTCCTACACTGAATATGGTAAAGTTTTAAAAACAGATTTCGACTGGATGCTTACAAAAGAAAAAATTGGCAATGCAAAATTTATGCACTGTTTGCCTGTTCGTAGAAATGTAGTTGTTGCAGACGAAGTGTTAGATGCAGATAATTCAATAGTTATTGAGCAAGCAAATAATAGAACTTTTGCCGCACAATTGGTATTGAAAAAGATACTAGAAAACATGTAAGATTTTCTAATGCTGTTCTTGATTCAGCATCTCATTAAAATAGAGAAAACAAATATAAAACTGAAATAAGTTCAGCTAAAAATGGAAAAATTATCAATCATAAAAATTGGAGGAAATATTATTGAAAATGAAACGTCTTTGGATAAATTTCTGAAACTATTTTCTAATATAGAAGGAAAAAAAATACTAGTTCACGGTGGTGGAAAACGTGCAACGCAAGTTTCTAAAAAACTTGGCATACCCTCTAAAATGATAGATGGCAGACGAATTACTGATGCCGCAACTTTAGACGTAATTACCATGGTTTATGGTGGTCTTGTTAACAAAAATATTGTAGCAAAACTACAAGCTTTACAAATAGATTCTATTGGTTTAACAGGTGCAGACATTAACAGTATTACATCAGAAAAAAGACCTGTAAAAGAAATAGATTTTGGCTTTGTAGGTGATGTGAAAAAAGTAGCTTCTAACTCTATAGATAAATTGATAAAAGCCGATTTTACTCCTGTTTTTTGTGCCATTACACATGATAAAAATGGTCAATTATTAAATACAAATGCAGACACCATTGCCAGTACAATTGGAGTTGGAATGAGTGAAATTTACGAAACTTCAATTTACTATTGTTTTGAATTGAATGGTGTTTTAGAAGATTTTAACGACAAAGAATCTGTTGTAAAAACCATTAATTCAGAAAGTTATAAAAAATTATTAGCTAATAAAATTATTACAGACGGTATGATTCCTAAAATAGACAATTGTTTTGATGCTTTAAATAATGGTGTATCAAAAGTATACATAGGAAATACAGGTATGTTTACAAAAGAAAATAAAAACTTTACAACAATAACTTTATAAAATGAACATTCAGCAATTAACAAAAGAGGCAATTTCACTTTTAAAGAGTTTAATTGAAACACAGTCTTTTTCTTCAGAAGAAGAAAATACAGCATTATTGATAGAAAATTGGTTCAATAATTTTAAAATTCCGTTTCATAGAAACAATAACAATGTTTGGGCAACCAACAAACATTTTGACGAAAACAAACCTACTTTACTATTAAATTCGCATCACGATACCGTAAAACCAAATTCTGCCTACACAAACGATCCTTTTAAAGCCATCGAAAAAGACGGTAAATTATATGGTTTGGGTTCTAATGATGCTGGGGGTTGTTTGGTTTCATTAATAGCAACATTTACACACTTTTATGCGCAAGAAAATTTAAAATACAATTTGGTATTGGTTGCTTCTGCTGAAGAAGAAAGTAGCGGACCAAACGGATTAAACTCGATGCTTACAATAATTCCTAAAATTGATGTTGCCATTGTTGGCGAACCAACACTAATGAATTTAGCGGTCGCAGAAAAAGGCTTGGTTGTTTTTGATGCTGTTGTAGCAGGTACACCAAGTCATGCAGCACATCCAAACGATAACAATTCAATTTACAACACTATCGAAGTTTTGCAATGGTTTAAAGATTTTAAGTTTGAAAAAACTTCTGATGCTTTGGGTGATGTAAAGATGACAATTACTCAAATAGCAGCAGGATCTCAACACAATGTTGTACCTGCTCATGTAGATTTAGTAATAGATGTTCGTGTAAATGACGCTTATTCCAATGAGGAAATTGCAGCTATTTTACAAGAGAAATCGCCTTGTACATCTATAACACCAAGAAGTTTACGTTTAAACTCGTCTTCTATTGCTACAAGTCATGCTTTGGTAAAAGCAGGGTTAGAAATGGGAAGAGAAACCTATGGCTCTCCAACTTTATCTGATCAATCGGTTTTAAGTTGTCAGTCTTTAAAACTAGGTCCAGGCGATAGTACCAGATCTCATTCTGCAGATGAATTTATTTACTTAGCAGAAATTGAAGAAGGTATAGAAATATACATTGAATTGTTAAATCGTGTAATTGTTTAAAAGTCAATATGCAAAACAATTAAACGATTCAATAAATTACACAAATAAACGATTACACGATTAAAAAATATACATATGAAACTTTGGGATAAAGGATTTACCATAGACAAACAAATAGAAAACTTTACGGTTGGTAACGATCGAGAAATTGACATACATATTGCAAAATATGATGTTCAAGCTTCTTTGGCACATGCAATAATGCTTGCTTCTATTGGCATTATTTCTGCTGATGAACTAAAAGATTTGAAAAAAGGTTTGCAAGAATTAGCCACAGATATAGAAAACGGAACCTTTGTAATTGAACCTTCTTTTGAAGATGTGCATTCTAAAATTGAATGGGAACTGACCAATAAATTAGGTGAAGTTGGTAAAAAAATACACACGGCGCGTTCTAGAAACGATCAAGTTTTAGTGGCCTTACAACTATACTACAAAGAGAATTTAGCAATTATAAATAGTAAAACAAATACACTTTTTACTACTTTATTAGACCTTGCTGAAACGCATAAAAAAAGCTTGTTACCTGGTTACACACATTTACAAGTTGCCATGCCATCTTCTTTCGGGTTGTGGTTTTCTGCCTATGCAGAATTGTTAATAGACGATGTATATATGCTAAACGCAGTTGCCAAAGTGGTAGATCAAAATCCATTAGGTTCTGCTGCGGGGTATGGTAGCTCCTTCCCTATTAATAGAGAATTAACCACCAAAGAACTAGAATTTGCAACGCTAAAATACAATGTGGTTGCGGCTCAATTAAGTAGAGGGAAAAGTGAGCGCTCTATTGCTGCTGCTTTGGGTGGTTTGTGTAATACTATGGCTCGTTTTTCGATGGATGTCTGTTTGTACATGAGTCAGAATTTTGGTTTTATTACGTTTCCGGATGAGTTAACAACCGGAAGCAGTATTATGCCACACAAGAAAAATCCGGATGTTTTTGAATTGATTCGTGGTAAATGCAATAAAATACAGGCATTGCACACAGAAATGTTACTTATTACCAATAATCTACCAACAGGTTATCATAGAGATTTTCAATTATTAAAAGAAAATATCATCAATGCTTTTGAAGATGTAAAAGATATTTTAGACATTTTTAATTATGCAATTCAGCAAGTAATTGTAAAAGACATCGACCTAAATGATGAAAAATATCAGTATCTATTTACCGTAGATAGTATTAATAATCTTGTGGTTGATGGCATGCCTTTTAGAGAAGCTTATCAACAAATTGGCGAGCAAGTTCAAGCTGGAACCTACCAACCAGATTTAGGCAAACAACATACACACGTTGGTAGTATTCATAATTTAAGTTTGGATAAAATACGAGAAAAATATCCGAAGCAATAAAAGCTAATAATACCTGAGTTACTTTATTTGTAAATCAGGTATTTTTTTCTAATTTTTTTAAATGATTTTAAATCTTTTTGCCAAGTTTTTTTAATTTCTTCGGCTGTAAATCCGCGTTCAATCTGTTGCTGTAACTTGGTGTTACCTGCATGAATGGTAAAGGTGTTTCCAAAAAACTTCTCTGATTTTGGTGTTTTTTGATATGCATCTATCAACCAATCTAAATGAATAGTACTTAAACGTTTAGTATTACTTAAGTCTACACCGTAACAACGTTGGTTTTTATGCTTCGGATATTTAGCTCCAAAATTAGCAACTGGTGTATAGTTAAAAGTAGTTTCACTAAAAAATGGCGCCCCATATCTTTGAAACTGAAACTCTGTTCCTCTTCCTGCATTTATAATTGTGCCTTCAAAAAAGCCTAAACTTGGGTATAAATTGATAGACAAATCATTTGGTAAATTAGGTGAAGGTCTAATGGGTAAATGATAAATACTGTCATGTGTATAATTTTTTAAAGGAATTACTTTTAGGTTAGCTGCTATTTTATTTTTTAGCCATTTTTCGCCATTTATCATTTGTCCGTATTCGCCAATAGTCATTCCGTAAACAACTGGCACGGCATGCATACCAACAAAACTTTTATGTGCCAACTCTAAAACGGGTCCGTCAATATAATGTGCATTTGGGTTTGGCCTGTCTAAAATAATTATTTTGATACCTGCTTCTGCACAAGCTTCCATAACATAATGCAACGTAGAAATGTAGGTATAAAAACGCACACCAACATCTTGAATATCAAAAACAACAATATCAATACCCGCTAATTGTTCTTTAGTTGGTTTTTTATTTTTTCCGTAAAGAGATACAATTTGCAATACTGTTTTAGTATCAAAACCGTCTTTAACGATCTCTGCAGCATCTGCTTTACCTCTAAAACCATGTTCTGGAGCAAAAACTTTTTTTACGTTTATATTTAATAAAAGTAAACTGTCTATTAAATGGGTAACTCCAAGATTACTTTTATTAATTACAGAAGTTTGATTCGCTACTACCGCAACATTTCTTCCTTTTAAAAATTTTAAATACGCATTTGTTTGAGCTGCACCAACTTGTAAAAAATTTGTAATTGTAATTTTATTTTTAATAGGTTTTTTCGGATTTTGAGCACAAGAAATGAGCTGAAAATTCAGAAATAAAACTAATAATAAATATGTACTTTTGATGTGACTAAAATTGATCATTAATTTGAATTACGAATTATATATAGCGAAACGAATTATTGTTGGTAAAAAGTATAAAAATAGCATTTCATCGCCAATAATAAAAATTGCCATTGCAGCAATTGCGTTAGGTATTATAATTATGCTAATTGCAGTTGCCACAGGCGCTGGTTTGCAATTTAAAATAAGAGACAAAATCGCTGGTTTTAAGGGGCATGTTCAAATTGTAAATTATGATACAAACAACTCAAATGTATCAACAGTTCCTATCGATAAAAATCAAAATTTTTATCCAAAGTTTAAAAACATAAGTGGTGTTAAAAACGTACAGGTTTTTGCAAACAAAGGTGGAATTTTAAGAACAGAAAAAGATTTTGAAGGTGTTATTTTTAAAGGAGTTTCTAAAGATTATGATTGGTCTTTTTTTAAAGACTACTTAATTACCGGTAGATTACCCAATTTTAATCTAAGCAGAAATAAAGAAGTTTTATTATCAGAAACAATTTTAAATAGACTACATTTAAAAGTAACAGATACCGTTTTAGCAACTTTTTTAAAAACTGCTTCAAGCAAACTACCCTCAAATAGAAAATATATAATTGTTGGTGTTTATAATTCTGGTTTTGCAGAGTTTGATAAAACCATGATGATTGGAGATATTAGAGAAGTTCAGAACTTAAATAAATGGACAGAAAATGAAATTGGTGGTTTTGAAATACTTTTAGAAGATTTTGATAGTATTGAAGAAAAAGGAACAGAAATTTATAGAGAAATTGGTGCAACATTAAATAGCAAAACTGTTTTAGAAACCAACCCAAATGTTTTTGAGTGGATTCAACTTTTTGATAATAATATTTGGTTTATCATCATCATTATGATTTTAGTTGCTGGTATAAATATGATTACAGCATTGCTTGTTTTAATTTTAGAACGAGTGCAAATGATTGGTATTTTAAAAGCCTTAGGAAGCACCAACACAAGCATTCGTAAAATATTCTTATACAACGCTACGTATCTAATTTTAAAAGGACTTTTAGTAGGAAATATCATTGGGTTATCAATTATATTTACACAACATTACTTTAAGATAATCACTTTAAATCCAGAGACTTACTATGTATCTACAATGCCAGTACACATAACATTGTCTAACATCGTATTGCTTAATATTGGTACACTAATAATGTCTTTTGTTATGTTGATTGTCCCTTCTTATTTAATCACTAAAATTAAACCAGCTAAGTCTATTAAGTTTGCTTAATACTTAATTCCGCTATTTTTTAAAATAGAATAGGTGTTTTTTTAATCTTCTAAATATGATAAATAAAAAGTAATACATCCATTACTTTTGGCTGGGCATAAAAATAATATAACTTTGCATTTATAATAATTAGATATGATTTACGCAGAAAACATACTTGAAACCATAGGAAACACCCCTTTAGTAAAACTGAATGTTTTAACCAAAGAGCTTCCTTGTTTGGTGCTATCTAAATATGAAACTTTTAACCCTGGTAATTCTGTAAAAGATAGAATGGCCTTGCAAATGATTGAAGATGCAGAAGCTGATGGTCGCTTAAAACCTGGCGGAACAATTATTGAGGGTACCTCTGGTAATACTGGGATGGGATTGGCATTGGCAGCAATTGTAAAAGGATACAAATGTATTTTTGTAATGGCAGATAAACAATCTAAAGAAAAAATAGATATTTTAAGAGCTGTTGGTGCAGAAGTGGTTGTTTGTCCTACAAATGTAGAACCGGATGATGCCAGATCTTACTATTCAGTATCTAAAAGATTAGGAGAAGAAACACCAAATTCTTGGTATGTAAATCAGTATGATAACCCAAGTAATTGCAAAGCTCATTTTTTAAGTACAGGGCCAGAAATCTGGGAGCAAACTGCTGGTAAAATAACACATTTTGTGGTAGGTGTTGGTACTGGAGGAACCATCTCTGGTGTAGGAAGTTACTTAAAAATGAAAGCTAAAGAAGCCGGTACAACAGTTAAAATATGGGGCATAGACACTTATGGTTCTGTGTTTAAAAAATACCACGAAACTGGTGTTTTTGATGAAAATGAAATTTACCCATACATTACAGAAGGAATCGGAGAAGATATTTTACCGAAAAATGTAAACTTTAATGTTATTGATGGATTTACAAAAGTAACAGATAAAGATGCTGCTATTTACACACAAAAGTTAGCAAAAGAAGAAGGAATGTTTTTAGGTAATTCTGCCGGTGCAGCTATTAAAGGCCTATTACAACTAAAACAACATTTTACAAAAGACGATGTAGTTGTTGTTTTATTTCATGACCACGGAAGTAGATATGTTGGTAAAATGTTTAATAATGATTGGATGCGCGACAGAGGTTTTATAGAAGAAGACTTAAAAACCGCAGAAGATTTATTAAAAAACAATACAAATACTTCTTTGGTATCTGTGCAAACAGAAGAATTAGTATCTCATGCCATCGAAAGAATGAAGAAATATAAAATTTCTCAAATTCCGGTTAAAGATACCAATGGTTTTGTGGGTGCTATTGATGAAACTGTTTTATTGCATCATTTTATAGAAGATAAAAATATTGCAGACAAACCAATTAAAGAAGTTATGGGTAACCCCTATCCTATTGTAAAGAAAACTGAAAGTTTAGAAACTATTTCTAAATTAATTACCAAAGAAAATAGTGCCGTTTTAATTGATTTAGAAGACGGAAATCATCATATAGTTACTAAATATGATATTATTAGTGCTATTTAAAAACACTAAAAAACCATCTCTAAGTTAGAGATGGTTTTTATTAATTCTTCAAATAATTTACATACAAGAGGTTTACTATGTCTCTCAATATTATAATACCAAGCATTGTGCCAAATAGATAAATTATCTGTTTTTTTTAACTTCTTTTCTTTTTTACTTTAGAAACCATTGGTAAACTCTTTTTTAAATTCTCTAAAATAGAGTAAACTGCGGGACAAATAGCTATATTGGCAACAGTTAAATCGCTTATATTTAAAAACTTTTTTCTATTTGTGTGAGGATATTCTGCACAAGCCTTTGGGCGAACATTGTAAATTGTACAAGTATTATCTGTTTCATCTAAAAACGAACAAGGAGCTGTTTTAAGAACCATAAAATCATCTTCATCTCTTTCTAAAAAATGCTTCTGAAAATCTGCAACTTTCATTTTTAAGTGCTTAGCTATTCTTTCTGTGTCTTTATCTGTGAAAATAGGACTCGTAGTTTTACAACAGTTACCACAAGTTAAGCAATCTGTTTTTTCAAATTCTTTGTTGTGCAACTCTTGCACTACATAATCTAAGTTTTTGGGAGTTCTCTTTTTTAGGTTCGCAAAATATTTTAGGTTTTCCTTTTTAGCATCATCTGCTAATTTTGGTAGTTGTGCTAAGCGTTTTTCCATAAATCAAAATTACAATTATTCTTCTACATAAATCAATCCAAAAAACAAATAAAAATTCTTAATTTTGCACTTCAATTTTATCCTGTAAATGAATATTCAAAACACCATAGAAACCAAAGTAAAAGAAGGTTTTTTTAAATTATATAACATTGAAATTCCATCTGTAGAATTTCAGGCAACTAGAAAAGAATTTGATGGAGATATTACTGTTGTGGTTTTTCCTTTGTTGCGTTACAAAAAAGGGAACCCTGCAGCTATCGGAGAAGATTTAGGGAATTTTCTTAAAGAAAATGTATCAGAAATTACCAACTACAATGTGGTAAAAGGTTTTTTAAATTTAGTGATTGACGATGCTGTTTACAGTACGTTTTTTAACTCTATATACGCAGACAACCATTTTGGCTTTGTTTCGCCAAAGACGGATGAAAAAGCGATGATGGTAGAATACTCATCACCCAATACCAACAAACCGTTGCATTTAGGACATGTTCGAAATAATCTATTAGGCTATTCTGTTGCTGAAATTATAAAGGCAGCCGGAAAAAAAGTCTATAAAAGTCAGATAATTAACGATAGAGGAATTCATATCTGTAAATCGATGTTGGCTTGGCAAAAGTTTGGCCATGGAGAAACTCCTACATCTACTGGTTTAAAAGGAGATAAATTGGTTGGAAATTATTATGTGAAGTTTGACCAAGAATATAAAAAAGAAATCTCGGCATTAATTGCTGAAGGAAAAACAGAAGAAGAAGCAAAAAAGGAAGCTCCGTTATTTGTTGAAGCACAACAAATGTTGCTAAAATGGGAAGCTGGAGATAAACAAGTTGTTGCTCTTTGGAAAGAGATGAATGCTTGGGTATATGCTGGTTTTGATGTTACCTACAAAAATATGGGTGTTAATTTTGACAACCTATACTACGAAAGCAATACCTATTTATTAGGAAAAGATGTTGTTGCGCAAGGTTTAGAGAAAGGGGTTTTCTATAAAAAAGAAGATGGTTCTGTTTGGTGCGATCTTACCGAAGATGGCTTAGATGAAAAAATTGTGTTGCGTTCAGACGGGACAGCTGTTTACATGACCCAAGACATTGGTACAGCCATACAACGTGTTAAAGATTACTCAGATGTTGGTGGTATGGTGTATACCGTTGGTAATGAGCAAGATTATCACTTTCAGGTATTATTTCTAATCTTAAAGAAATTAGGGTTTGATTGGTCTCAACAATTACACCATTTAAGCTACGGAATGGTAGATTTACCGTCTGGTAAAATGAAATCTAGAGAAGGTACTGTTGTTGATGCAGATGAATTAATGGATGAAATGACAACTACCGCCAAAGAAATATCTGAAGAACTTGGCAAACTAGATGGATACTCTGAAGAAGAGAAAAACGAATTGTATAAAACCATTGGTTTGGGTGCTTTGAAATACTTTATCTTAAAGGTAGATCCTAAGAAGCGTATTTTATTTGACCCAAAAAGTTCTGTAGATTTTCAAGGAAATACAGGACCTTTTATTCAGTATACATATGCTAGAATTCAATCTATCATTAGAAAAGCAGATTTTGATTATTCGAAATCGGTAACCATAGCATTGCACGAAAAAGAAAAGGAATTGTTAAAACAATTAGAATTGTACCCTGAAACCATACAGCAAGCAGCTGCTAATTATTCGCCAGCAGTTATTGCAAATTACACGTATGACTTGGTAAAAGAATTCAACTCTTTTTACCAAAACGTATCTATTTTAGGAGAAGCAGATCTTGATAAAAAAATATTTAGAGTACAATTGGCCAAAAAAGTTGCAGACACTATTAAAACTGCCTTTTTATTGTTAGGAATAACTGTGCCAGAAAGAATGTAAATAGCTCTTTTAATTTCTGCAAAGTAGAAAAACTATTATGGAGAAAATAAATAGTAAATTACGTTTTTAGTAAAACCAAAAGTTTGTAAATTAGCACGCGTTAGGGATTGAAATGACATCCTTTTTATGCTAAACTCGTTTTAGTATGTTTTTAAAATAGCAATTAGCTATTATAAAAGAACAACTATTGATGTAAATTTAGCATAAAAAGATACAACGGAAAGCCCGTTAAAACGCCCAAATAATATCAAAATAAATTAGAATGAAATACGACATCATTATTATTGGAAGTGGACCTGGCGGATACGTTACAGGGATTAGAGCAAGTCAGTTAGGCTTTAAAGTTGCCATTGTAGAAAAAGAGTCTTTAGGCGGAATCTGTTTAAATTGGGGCTGTATACCTACAAAAGCATTGTTAAAATCTGCACAAGTGTATGATTATTTAAAGCATGTAGACCAATATGGTTTAAAAGCAGAAGCAATTGACAAAGATTTTGATGCTGTAATTAAAAGAAGTCGTGGTGTTGCTGACGGAATGAGTAAAGGAGTTTCTTTTTTAATGAAGAAAAACAAAATTGATATTATAAACGGTTTTGGAAAAATTAAAACGGGTAAAAAAGTTGATGTTACTGCCGAAGATGGTACCGTTACAGAATACAGTGCAGACAATATAATTATTGCAACTGGTGCTCGTTCTAGAGAATTGCCTAGTTTGCCTCAGGATGGTGAAAAAGTAATTGGCTATAGAAAAGCTATGACTTTGTCAAGGCAACCAAAATCTATGATTGTAGTAGGTTCTGGTGCTATTGGTGTAGAGTTTGCGCATTTTTACAATACCATGGGTACCGATGTAACTATTGTAGAATACATGCCAAATATTGTGCCTGTAGAAGACATAGACGTATCGAAACAATTTGAGCGATCTATTAAAAAAGCAGGTATTAAAGTAATGACAAATGCTTCTGTAGAGTCTGTTGATACTTCTGGTGAAGGTGTTGTTGCTACTGTAAAAACTAAAAAAGGAGAAGAAACTCTAAAAGCTGATATTTTACTATCTGCTGTAGGAATTAAATCGAATATAGAAAATATAGGTTTAGAAGATGTTGGTATTATTGTTGACAGAGATAAAATTTTAGTGAACGATTTTTACCAAACAAACATACCAGGTTATTATGCGATTGGTGATGTGGTACCAGGACAAGCATTGGCACACGTTGCTTCTGCAGAAGGTATTACTTGTGTAGAAAAATTAGCAGGTTTGCATACAGAGCCAATTGATTATGGCAATGTACCAGGTTGTACCTACGCAACACCAGAAATTGCTTCTGTAGGTATGACAGAGGCTAAAGCCATTGAAGCTGGTTACGAAATTAAAGTTGGTAAATTTCCTTTTTCTGCCTCTGGTAAAGCAACGGCAGCAGGAACTACTGATGGTTTTGTTAAAGTAATTTTTGATGCCAAATATGGCGAATGGTTAGGATGCCATATGATTGGTGCTGGTGTTACCGACATGATTGCTGAAGCAGTTTTAGGTCGTAAATTAGAAACTACTGGGCATGAAGTGTTAAAAACAATTCACCCACACCCTACCATGAGTGAAGCTGTTATGGAAGCAGTTGCAGATGCATATGATGAAGTAATACATTTGTAAAAATTAGTTCATATTTAAACAAAAAAATACCTTCTAAAATTAGAAGGTATTTTTTTTGTGATATAAATTATTAATTTAGTCTATTCTGATGAAACTAACTGAAGTAATTTTATCTTAATACAGCAGATACATTCTTCTCAAAAGTTTGAAGTAATTTTTGCATTACTTTATCTATTTGTTTGTCTGTTAATGTTTTAGAAACATCTTGCAATAAAAAACTAACCGCATAAGATTTTTTACCATCTGGCAGTTTATCGCCTTGATAAACATCAAATAAATCTACTTCTTTTAACAGGTTTTTCTCTGCCTGAAAAGCTAAATTATGTATTTCTTTATAAGTAATTTTATCATCTAAAAGCAAAGCCAAATCTCTTTTTACTGCAGGAAATTTAGGTAACTCAGATACTTTCATCTTTTTATTACTTGCTAATTTTAAAATAGCATCCCAATTAAAATCTGCGAATAAAACTTCTTGTTTTATACTAAATTCTTTTAATATAGGCTGAGAAACAACTCCAAATTCAACTAATTTAGATTTTCCTAAATTAATTGATATCCCCTCAGAAAAAATATCTTGTTTAGTGGGTGTAGTTTTTAAGTTAGAAATGCCTAATCTCGCTAAAATATTAATTACAACTCCTTTTGCATAAAAGAAATCAGATTTTTTGTTTTCTACAGTCCAATTATCTTTATTTTGATTCCCTGTGAAAAACAATGTTAAATGCTTATCCTCTTGATATTTATCATTGTATTTATGATATGTTTTTCCGAATTCGAAAAACTGCAGTGCATTATTTTTTCGATTGATATTGTAAGAAACTGACTCTAAACCACTAAATAATAACGATTGACGCATTACTTTTAAATCGTTACTCAACGGATTTAACATGGTTACATTCGCGTCTTCATTTATGTTTTCTGATAAATGTACATATGAGGGTTTTGTTAACGAATTTGCCATTGTTTCATTAAACCCAATCGCACTTAATTGATTAGCAACTATGTTTTCTAATTTCGTTTGATTATTAGTATCAAAAGAAATAGAGCTATTTAGTTTATGAGAAAAAGCAATGTTATTGTAGCCATAAACTCTTAAAATTTCTTCTATAATGTCTGCTTCTCTTTGTACATCTGTTCTGTAAGAAGGTATGGTTAAACCAAGGCCACCATCGTTTTCACTATTAATTTTAATTTCTAAAGAAGCTAAAATATTTTTTATCGTTTCTTTTGGAATTTCTTGCCCTATTAATCGGTAAGCATTTTCATAAGAAAGAAATACTTGACATTCTTCTGCTCCTATAGGATAAAAATCTGAAATATCAGACCCCATTTTACCTCCTGCAATTTCTTCTATCAATAAAGCAGCTCTTTTTAAAGCATACTCGCATGAATTGATATCGATACCACGCTCGAAACGGAAAGAAGCATCTGTATTTAAACCATGTCTTTTGGCGGTTTTTCTAATACTAACAGGATTAAAGTAAGCACTTTCTAAAAATATTGAGGTTGTTTTTTCTGTAACACCAGATTCTAAACCACCAAATACACCAGCTATACAAAGCGGATTTAACTGCGCATCACAAATCATTACATCTTCTTCAGATAATTCTCTTTCTACCTCATCTAAAGTGGTAAATTTTGTGCCTTGTTTAAGTGTTTTAACAATAATTTTGTTACCATTTATTTGATTTGCATCAAATGCATGCAATGGTTGCCCTAACTCATGAAGTACATAATTTGTAATATCTACAATATTATTTTTTGGTGTTAAACCTATTGCTTTTAACTTATTTTTGATCCACTCTGGCGAATCTTTTACCACAACATCTGTAATGGTAATACCACAATAACGTGGCACCAACTCTTTATTATCAATTTCTACATCAATTCTTAAAGTTCTTTCATCTACATGAAAATTACTTACTGATGGAGAAATCAATTCTAACTGAATATCTTTTTGTATTAATCCTGCACGTAAATCTCTAGCAACACCATAATGACTCATAGCATCAGATCTATTAGGTGTTAAGCCTATTTCGAAAACTGCATCTTTTTCTATCTTAAAAACCTCTGATAAAGGAGTTCCAACTGTAAGATTAGACTCTAAAACTAAAATACCATCATGTCCCTTACCCAATCCTAATTCATCTTCAGCGCAAATCATCCCATGACTTTCTTCGCCTCTAATTTTTCCTTTCTTTATTTTAAAACTCTCACCTTTATCATCATACAAAGTTGTTCCTATCGTTGCTACAGGCACTTTCTGCCCTTTAGCAACATTTGGTGCTCCACAAACAATCTGTACAGGTGCATCTAAACCTATATCTACAGTTGTTACTTTTAGCCTATCTGCATTTGTATGCTGTGTACAAGTTAACACCTCGCCAACTACAATACCTTGTAGACTTCCTTTAATAGATTCTACAACTTCTATGCCTTCTACTTCTAAACCTAAATCGGTTAATAATTCGCCTGTTTGTTCAGGTTGCCAATCTACCTGTAAAAACTGTTTTAACCAATTGTATGATATTTTCATGCTTCTATTGAGTTTTAATCGTGCAAATTTACTGAAAATCTAGTTTTTATTCTGCTTTTTCATTTTAAAAATAGCAGTTTATTTTAAACAAATTTTAAAGTATAATGAATAGTAACCAAAGAAATATTTAGAAGTCTTAAATTGATTTTATAAATGACTTTTAAAAAGGGTTAAATTGAAGTAAAAATAAACAATTGAAATATTAAGCAGTTTTATACGCTTCTAAAAATCTTTGTGTCTATCTGTTTAAAAAAGTAAAAATAAATTTTTGCAAAAGTAGCACCAATAAGAATACCTACGATGATATCTATCGGAAAATGAACCCCTAAATAAAGTCTGCTATAAGCAAATACTAAAGGGAAAAGAATGACAAAATAAATATACTTATAAATGTCTTTTAATAACAAAATAACAAATACAGAAAAGAACGTAGATGTAGTTGCATGACCAGACATAAAGCTAAAACTCTGCGGGTTAATCAAGGTTCTTAACAAATGTTTAATTTCTGGATCGTTATTTGGACGTAAACGTTGAACTGAATTTTTAATTAAATTGGTAAATTGATCTGAAAAAGCAACCAATAAAATCATACTAAAAATCATAAATCCACCTCGTTTCCAACCAAAATTTTTAATAACCAAATAGAAAATAAAAATAAAAAGAGGACTCCAATATAACTGATTGGTAATTGCTAACCAGATAAAATCCCATTCAGTATTACCCAAATTATTTAAAAAAATAAGTAGATTTTTATCAATCTGAATTAGCTTTTCCATTTAATTAGTTCTTAATTTTTAACACTTCAACTTCAAATACCAGATCTGATTTTGCAGGAAATGGCCCAAATTTATCGGCACCATATCCTAAGTAATATGGTATAAATAAACGAGCCTTCTCTCCTTCTCTCATTAATAAAACTCCTTCTTTAAACCCTGTAATCATTGGGTTATTAAAATCGTTTAATTGACATTCAAAAGGAGTGTTATCTTTTAAGGTAGATTTTATTTTTGTACCGTCTGCAGTGAACAAAGTATAATGAATTAACAACGTTTTGCTATCAATTACTTTTTGTCCGGTTGTTTTTTTTAACTTTAAAATTCTTAGTCCAGAGCTTGTTTTTTTTGCGTTTTTTTCATCCATCTCAGCTAAAAAACGTTTCTTTTTAAGTAAATATGATGCATATCTTGCTTTTTCTAAAGTTATTGCAGCATTTTTTAGTTCTTCTTCAGACTCAGAAAAACTTGCTAATTCTTTATCAAATATAGAAGCAGAATTAAAGTTATTGGCAAACTCACCAATTCTTATAATTTTTACATCTTCGATTGTATCATTTACAGCTATTTGATTTACAACAGCCATTCTTAAAGAATCGATAGATTTTTTTAACTGTACCGAATCTTTGATTTTCTTTTTTAATTCTTTTAACTGTAAGGAATTAACAATTGTTTTACCAAAAACAGTATGCTTACCATCTAAATGCGGTATCGATCTGTGGGTTATAAAAAATTGAGAATTGTTAGTTGATTTCCCACCATTCGCCATCGAAAGAATTCCTTTGTCATTGTGTTTAAACTTTAAATCTCCATTTTTTGCTGTCGGAAATTCATCTCCAAAAGAATACCCTACGTTTTTTTTACCTTCAGAAGTATAACCACCTGCTTGAATTACAAAATTTCTTACAACTCTATGAAAAATAACATCTTCATAAAAATTTTTATCTTTAAGAGAGTCGGTTAATTTACTATGACTACCTTCTACTAAAGCCAAAAAATTTGCAACTGTCATTGGCACCTCTTTAGCATATAACTGCACTAGAATAGCCCCCTTGTTTGTTGAAAATTCTGCATATAACCCGTCTTTTAAATCACTATATTTTAGTGATTTACAAGCAGTAAATAAAATGGCAAAAAGTAGAAGATAGCTTAGTTTTTTCATTAAAATTATTTTAATTCTAATAATTCCACTTCAAATATTAATGTAGAAAAAGGCTTGATGTCTGCTCCTTTTTGTTGAGCTCCGTAAGCTAATTCTTGTGGTATAAAAAACTTGTATTTTGCACCTTCATTCATTAATTGCACACCTTCTGTCCAACCTTTGATTACTTGGTTTAAACCAAACTCAGATGGAGTTCCTCTATCTACAGAGCTATCAAAAACCTTCCCTTCTATATTAGTACCATGATAATGTACTTTTACTTTAGCTGAAGGTCCTGCAGGTTTGTTTCCTTTTCCTTTTTTAAGCACTACGTATTGCAAACCACTTGCTGTAGTAACAACTCCTTTTTTTGTTTTATTATCTGCTAAAAAATCTTCACCTGCTTTTTTATTATCTGCAAATTTGGTTAAAGCTTCTTGTTCCATTTTAGCTTGTTGTTCTTTCATTTTTTCTGCTTGCTGTTTTTGAAAAAACACTCTTAAAAAACCATTTAAATCTTTGGTGTCGATTAACAAATTTGTAGAATCGATTCCGTTTTTATACCCTTGTAAAAATAAATCTCTATCAGCATTTTTAAAATTAGCTTTTACTTTAATAGCCATATCTAATCCTAAAGCATAACTAGCAGAATCGATTTCTGTTTCTAAAGATTTTACTTCTTTTAATTGGTTTCCGCAAGAAAACAATGATGCTGCAACTGCAATTGTTGCAATACTTCTAACTACTTTCATTTTTTATTATTTATGTTAATTAATGTTACTGTACTTTTTATTGATTGATTAATACCAATTTTATTACCGTCTCCTAAAATACCAAAAGCATTATATGACGGAATTATAAAGGTTATCGTTTCTCCTAATTTCATTAACTTTATTCCGTTTTGTAATGCTGAAATAAAATCTTCTTTGTCAACTTTATATTGCTTTAGTCCCAGTTCTTCTTCACTATATATTATGTTATTCTCTAAATCAGAAATTTCATAACGAATGGTAACAACATCTCCTTCTACTGGCGAAACTAAATTCTTTTTACTTCTTTTAATGTAAGTATACCAAAAACCATTAGACGACATTAAATAAATATTACTTGAATCTTTTCTTATAATTGCTGCTATTTTTTTGTCTTCTTTAGTATTTAATTTAATAGATTGACTAAGTGTTTCGCTTAAAATGGTAGCTGATGGTTTTGGGTTTATTGGCCTCCTGGGTGTTGTTTTAGAACATCCGAAACAAATAACCATTAAAAAAATTAGCAGCTTACTTTTCATAAGACGATTTTAATTCTGTTAAATATGTTGGTAATAATGTTACAAACTTTGTAACAGTTTCTGGCATAGAAATTTCAGATTTACCTCCAGCAGCATTATCATGACCGCCACCTGAAAAATGATTTCTAGAAAAATTATTTACAGAAAAACTTCCTTTAGATCTAAAAGATATTTTTACAATTTTTTGTTCTGCATCTTCAATAAAAATAGCGGCAAAAACAATTCCTTTTAGAGATAATGCATAATTTACAACACCTTCTGTATCTCCTTTTTTAAAATCGAACCGTTTTTTTTCTTCGGATGAAAGCGTAATATACGCAGTATTATAGGTCGGTAAAATTTGCAAATTACTTAAAGCTTGCCCTAATAACAAGAGTCTATTGTAAGTATTTGCATCATATACATTGCTATGTATTTTGTCGTTTTTTGCGCCTTTATCTATTAAATCTGCAATAATTCTGTGTGTTTTACTAGTGGTAGATCGGTAACGAAAAGACCCGGTGTCTGTCATAATACCTGTGTACAAACAAGTAGCAATATCTGCATCAATCAACCCCAAATCATTATTCATTTCAATAAATTGATACACCATCTGACTAGTAGCACAAACAGATACATCAGAATACATATAGGTAACATCATCAGGTTGTTGATGATGATCTATCATAGCAAAATCATTCGGATACTTTTCAAGAGTATTTTGCATATCAGCCCCAACTCTATGTAAAGTATTAAAATCTAAAAGAAAAATAATATCAGAATTATCGATTGCTTTAACGGATTGATTGTTTTGCCAATCGAATCTGTAAGTGGTATTAGAGCCAGGCAACCAATGTAAAAAATCTGGATATTCATTTGGTACTACCACAGTAGCTTTATGACCTTTTTTATCAAAATAATGTTTTAAAGCCAAGGTAGAACCCATAGCATCGCCGTCTGGGTTTCTGTGCCCAACAACAACAATATTTCTTGGCTTGGCAAGAAAGGTTTTTAATGCTTCAAATCCTTTTAAAATCATAAGGTGCGAATATACAATTTAATTAAAAAATTTATGTAATTTCGCGCCGAATTTAAGAAAACTTGAAAAACATTAATAATGGCAACAAATAGAACATTTACTATGCTAAAACCAGATGCTGTAGAAAACGGACATACTGGTGCAATTTTAGAAAAAATTAATGCTGCAGGATTTAGAATTGTAGCATTAAAGAAAACACAAATGACCAAAGCAGATGCAGAAGCTTTTTATGCAGTACATAATGAGCGTCCGTTTTTTGGTGAACTAGTAGAATTTATGACTAGAGGACCAATTGTAGCTGCAATTTTAGAGAAAGAAAATGCTGTTGAAGATTTTAGAACTTTAATTGGTGCTACAAACCCAGCTGATGCTGCAGAAGGTACTATTAGAAAATTATATGCAACTTCTATGGGAGAAAATGCTGTACATGGTTCAGATTCTGATGACAATGCACAAATTGAAGGAAACTTTCATTTTTCTGGAAGAGACCAATTTTAGTATCATTCAATTCAAGAATAAAAAAACTTGTAGCTTAACAACTACAAGTTTTTTTTGTTAAAAGTAACTCTTACACTAGTAGTAATTTAGAAATTACCTGATCTCCAACTTCTTCATTTAACATTTTTATTATTTTTTCTTTTCCGTAACTTAACTCTTCTCTTAAAACAGATGAGCTTAAGCTAATAATTAATGTTTTGTTTTGATATCGAATACTAGTAGTATGATTGGCAACACCTGGCCCCATCATGCTTGCCCATGCCTCTTCAATCTTAATTTTTTGCATTCCTTTAGTAAGGTTGTTTTCTTTAATAAAACCTTTCATTAAATCTTTTACTGAAAAAGAATCGTTTTCTCTTTTTGCCATTGCTTTCTCTACTCTTAAAATTCGATTAATAAAGATTTATAGTTTAAAAATCTGATATTCTTTATCTCCTTGTTTTAATATACTTTCTGTTCTATCAACGTGTGTATCGGTTATAAATATCTGCCCAAATTCATCATTATTTACCAAATCTATTATTTGAGCTACTCTTAATTCATCTAACTTATCAAAAATATCATCTAATAATAAAATAGGAGTAACTTTAGATTGTTGTTTGATAAACTCGAATTGTGCTAATTTTAAAGCTATTAAATATGATTTTTGTTGCCCCTGAGAACCAAATTTTTTGATAGGATAATCACCAATATCAAAACTTAAGTCGTCTTTATGAATACCACAAGTAGTGTATTGAATTATTTTATCTTTTACCAAAGATTTCTTTAAAATATCTGGCATAGTAGCGTCATTTAAATGACTTTTGTAAGATAAATTTACATGCTCTTTATCGCCAGAAATTATTTGATACTTTTGATTAAATATTGGAATAAACGCCTCTAAAAATTTCTTTCTAACTTCAAATATACGAGTACCATATTCTGATAATTGATCATCATAAACACTTAAATTTAACGCATCAAAGGTTCTGTTTGCTGCAAAATATTTAAGCAATGCATTTCTTTGTGATAAAACCTTGTTATAAGAAAGTAAATCTTGTAAATATTTCTTATTTTGTTGAGAGATAACACCATCAATAAATTTTCTACGAGTATCACTTCCTTCGGTAACCAAATCTCTATCTGCTGGCGAAATAATTACCAAGGGTAGTTGCCCTATATGTTCAGAAAATTTTTCATAACTTTTGTCATTTCTCTTTAGTACTTTTTTTTGTCCTTTTTTTAAACTACAAACTATTTTTTCATTTCTATCGTTTAAAAGATAATCTCCTTCTATCATAAAAAAACCTTCGCCATGTCTAATATTCTGTATTGCCACAGAATTAAAGTAACTTTTAGTAAAAGACAAATAGTAAATTGCATCTAAAACATTTGTCTTACCAATACCATTGTTACCAACAAAACAATTTATTTTCTTCTGAAAATCAAAAGTTTGCGATGTTATATTTTTAAAATTAAGTAAAGAAAGCTTCTTTAGATACATATTACTTTTTGGGGTTTAAAAAGGAATTGCAAATTATTGAAAATTTGCGAAATATCCGCTTTTAAAATCCAATTAAAAAAACTATTTTTGTCGGCATTAATTTAATAAAATACAATGGCAACTTACAAGAAAAAATATAAAGCAGAGAGTAAAAAGGCAGAAAATATCGTTGATGAATCTGAATTTGAAACCGCAGGTGTTTTAAATACTTTAGATGAAACAGCTTCTAAATCTGAGAAATGGATCGAAAAAAACAGCAAACCTTTATTCTATTCATTAGTTGGTGTGGTTGTTCTTTTTATTGCTTTTTTAGCTTATAATAAGTATGTTGTAGAACCTAATGAATTAGAAGCATCTAATGAATTGGCGTTTCCAAGAAAACATTTTGATGAAGCTGCAACTGCAGGTTCTGGTATAGATTCTTTATTGACTCTTGGTTTAGAGGGTGCAGATGGTAAATATGGTTTTTTAGATATTGCAGAGGCATTTAGCGGAACTGATGCAGGTAATTTAGCAAACTATTACGCTGGTGCATCATACTTACAAATGAAAGATTACGAGAATGCAATTGCTTATTTAAGTAAGTTTAATTCTGATGATAAAATGTTAGGTCCTGTTGCCTTAGGTGCAATTGGCGATGCTTTTGCAGACATCAATCAACAAGAAGACGCTTTAGAATATTATGAAAAAGCAGCTTCTAAACAAAATAATGAGTTTACTACACCTTTATTTTTATTAAAAGCAGGTAAAACAGCTTTATACTTAAAAGACTACAGCAAAGCAACATCTTTATTTACAAAAATTAAAGAAGGTTATGCTAAATCTGACCAAGGTAAAGACATTGAAAAATATATAGCAGCTGCAAAATACGCTGAATAATAGTAGTTAATTGTTTTAAGAAGTTCTTAAAATATAAGCTTAATAAAAAAAACAATTAATGGCAACAACAAATTTATCTTATTACGATAAAACGACAATCCCAAATGCGAAGTCTTTTCGATTTGGGATTGTTGTTTCTGAATGGAATTCAGAAATAACTTCTAACCTTAAAAAAGGGGCAATAGAAACTTTAATTGATTGTGGTGCACTAGAAGAAAATATTATTTCTTGGAATGTACCTGGTAGTTTTGAACTTATTTATGGTTGTAAAAAAATGGTGCAACACCAAGAATTAGACGCTATAATTGCCATTGGAAACGTAATACAAGGAGAAACAAAACATTTCGATTTTGTTTGCGAAGGTGTTACACAAGGTATTGTAGATCTAAATATTAAGCAAGACACACCCGTTATTTTCTGTGTACTAACAGACAATACAAAGCAACAATCTATTGATAGATCTGGGGGCAAACTTGGTAATAAAGGTATTGAATGTGCTATTGCTGCTATAAAAATGGCCGCTATAAAGAATAGTGATAAAAAAACAGAAAGCATCGGTTTTTAAAATACCAATCTGTTTTTAAACTTTTTAAAACAGTAGCTTTTGTTAAGAAAATAAAAGGTTTATACTTGAAAAACTCTTTTAAATTCTGTAAATTTGAAATGCCTTCTATTTTGGTAAAATAAGTACTATTTTAAACATCTATATTAAAATACTTCTAAAACTATGGGATTTTTAAAAAGAACATACTCTAAATTTGATTACAAGCCACGTTACTATAAAGGAGAAGGAAACCCTTTTAAAATTGAGCACAAATTAGATAAGTTTAGAAAAACTACAGGAGAAAACAAAAATATTAAAGGCAAATTTAATGATGCCATAGACGATTTAAAAAATCCAGATAAAAGCGTTAATAAGACACTTATAATTATCATTAGTATCTTGGTATTTATCTTCTTGTACATTATCGATTTTGATCTGTCTATATTTAAAAGAAATTAATGTCAGACATTATTCAATTATTACCCGATCATGTTGCTAACCAAATAGCGGCAGGAGAAGTTGTTCAGAGGCCCGCTTCTGTTGTAAAAGAGTTATTAGAAAATGCGATAGATGCTGGGGCAAAAAACATTAAGTTATTAGTAAAAGACGCTGGAAAATCACTAATACAAGTGATCGATGATGGCAAAGGAATGAGTACTACCGATGCCAGAATGTGTTTTGAACGTCATGCAACATCAAAAATTACAAAAGCAGAAGATTTATTTAACTTATTTACCAAAGGTTTTAGAGGCGAAGCTTTAGCTTCTATTGCGGCAATAGCTCATGTAGAGTTAAAAACAAAAACTGCAAACGAAGAATTAGGCAATTTTATAAAAATTGAAGGCAGTAAAATTAGTGCTCAAGACTTTATAGCCACTAGTAAAGGAACAAGTATTGCTATAAAAAACTTGTTTTACAACATTCCTGCAAGAAGAAATTTTTTAAAATCAAATACTGTAGAAACAAGGCACATTATAGATGAATTTCAACGTGTTGCATTGGCACATCCAGATATTTCGTTTTTAATGCATCATAACAATAATGAGGTGTATCATTTAAAGGCTAGCAATCTGAGAAAAAGGATTGTAAGTGTTTTTGGAGTTAAAATGAATGAAAAACTAGTACCTATTAACGAAAAAACTGGCATTGTTTCTATTGAAGGTTTTGTTGCAAAACCAGAATATTCTAAAAGAAAACGTGGCGAACAATTCTTTTTTGTGAACGACAGGTTTATAAAAAGTTCTTATCTAAACCATGCTGTTGTTAATGCTTTTGATGGCCTTTTAGAACAAGGGGCACATCCATCATACTTTTTGTATTTAACGGTACCAGCAAATACGATTGACATCAATATTCATCCTACTAAAACAGAAATTAAATTCGATAATGAAAAGGACTTGTATGCTATGTTAAGAGCAACTGTTAAGCATAGTTTAGGGCAATACAATGTTGCCCCTATACTAGATTTTAATAGAGATGCTACCCTAGACACACCTTATCATTTAAATACTATAAAAAATCAATCGAGTACAACACCTAAAATTTCAGTAGATCCAGATTTTAACCCTTTTAAAGAGCAAGAAGATAAAGTACCTCATGTTGCTTATCATAAGGAAAAACAAACAGATAACTGTCAATCTCTATACACTTCTACTCTATCTATAACAGACAAAGAAGAACAAACAGAACTGTTTAACGACAAAGCTACAACTTCTAATAAAACATTTCAAATACAGCGAAAATATTTATTTAGCTCAATAAAATCTGGGGTTGTTTTAATTAATCAATCATTAGCGCATCAACGAATATTATATGAAGAATTTTTAGAAAGCATTACAGTAAAAGAAGCAAACAGTCAGCAACTACTATTCCCTGTAAAAATATCGTTTACATCTGCAGAAATTGAGATGATTTATACGATAAAAACAGAATTAGAAAATGCAGGTTTTTCGTTTGATGAATTTACAAAAGACAGTGTAACAATTAAAGGAATTCCGGTTTCGGTTACAGAAAGTAAAATAACAATAATTTTAGAAGAGTTGTTAAGTGATATTGATTTAGAAGTACCTGATGCAAGTTTTAGTCACTTTGATATTATGGCGAAATCTTTTGCAAAAACATTGTCTATAAAAACAGGAACACAACTATCTGAAAAAGAACAAGAAGCCTTAGTAGATGATTTATTTTCTTGTAAAGAACCAAGCATCTCTCCTTTCGGAAAACCAACCTTTAAAACATTAACTTTAAACCAAATAGACCAACTATTTAATAGCTAAAAATGAATAAAATTACAGATGCCATAAAACATTTAATAATCATAAATATTATTTTATTTGTAGCTCCGCAGTTATTACAAGTAGATTTTTCTAACATATTAGCATTGCATTTTCCTAAAAACGAACATTTTGGTTTGTGGCAATATGTATCGCATATGTTTATGCATGGTGGTTTTGGACATATATTATTTAACATGTATGGTTTGTGGGCATTTGGTACTCCTTTAGAACAAATGTGGGGTAAAAATAAATTTATATTCTTCTATTTTTCTGCAGGATTAGGAGCTGGTGTTATATATACATTGGCTAATTATTATCAATTTAATAGCATTTATGAACTTTTTGTTGATGCAGGATTGAATCCATCAGAAATAATGACTATTTTAGAAAATGCTTCTACCAGTGATAGTAGAGTTGTGCAAAACATATCTCAAGAACAATTTAGTAAAATTATTGGTCTATACAATGCAAAAGCTGTAGGTGCTTCTGGTGCTGTTTATGGTGTTTTAGTAGCATTTGGTATGTATTTTAAAGATGCAAAATTAGCGTTGCTATTTTTCCCAGTACCTATTGCTGCAAAATACTTTATACCGATAATTTTAATTTTTGATTTGTTTTTTGGAATGACAAAATACTCTGTTGGTAATATTGCTCATTTTGCTCATATTGGTGGTGCTTTAATAGGTTTTTTAATAGCATTGTATTGGAAAAAAAATCAATTTAAATTTCATTAATGAGCTTCAAAAACAACTTATTGTCGAAATACAAAAACGGGAGTATTATAGAAAAATTAATTTATATTAATATTCTTGTCTTTGTAGTAACATTATTAACAAGTGTTTTTAAAGACTTGTTTAAAGTTGAAAATAATTTTATTGTTAGTTGGTTTGCTTTAGAAGACAACCTTGACTCATTAATATTAAAACCATGGTCTGTTGTTAGTTATGGTTTTTTACATGCAGATTTTGTTCACTTATTACTAAACCTTATCACACTTTACTTTATTGGTAATTTGTTTATTGAGTACTTTAAACAAAAACAGCTAATAACATTTTATTTAGTAGGTACATTTTTTGGTGGGTTGGTTTTTTTAATAAGTCATAATTACTTTCCATTATTTCAAGGACAAAATAGCACACTTGTTGGAGCATCTGCAGGTATTTCTGCAATATTTATAGGCATAGCAACATACATACCAAACTACCAACTAAAAATTCGTTTTATTGGCTTTGTAAAGCTATGGTATTTAGCATTAATTTGGGTTGTTTTAGATGTTTTAGCATTATCTGGAAGTAATGCTGGCGGACATTTTGCGCATCTTGGTGGTGCTTTATTTGGATTTTTATATGTTAAAAAAGCAACCGATAACAATACTTCAATTTGGGAAAAGTTCATGTCTTTTATAACTCCAAAAAAGACGGCTTTAAAAACAGTTTACAAATCAAAAAAAAAGAAACAGAAAAGCACAAAAAATACTAATTTAAATCAACAACAGATTAATACAATTTTAGATAAAATTAGTGCTTCTGGATATGATACTTTAACCAAAGAAGAAAAAGAATTTTTATTTAAGCAAGGTAAATAATAGTATGAAAAAACGATCCCCTATAAATGGCCTCTTATTTTTTATAAATTCACTAGCAGCAACATTATTACTGTTTTCATATGCGCTACCCTTTGTTTCACCAAAATCGATACCTGTATTTGCAGTTTTAAGTTTACTAGTACCCGTATTACTGGTTATAAACATCGGTTTTTTTATTTTTTGGTTAATCAAATTAAAAAAACAACTTTTATTAACAGTATTTGTATTAACTATTGGTTGGTTTTCTATAACACCATTTTACAAACTTTCTAAAAAAAACACCTCTTTAAATACCGATTTAAAGGTAATGAGTTATAATGTTAGAATGTTTAACCACTGGAAATGGTTACAAAAAGAAGGAGTTGAAAATGAAATTTCGAATTTTATATCAGAAAATGATCCTGATGTTTTGTTGATACAAGAGAATATGTCTGTAAAAAAACACGAATTAGATTTCCCTTACAAATACATTCAAAAAAAGTATCAAAATGGTAGATTTGGTATGGCAATTTATTCGAAGTTACCAATAATAAAGAAAGGATATTTAAAATTAGAAAACACGTCAAATAGTATAATTTTCGCAGATATAATTAGACAAAAAGATACAATAAGAGTTTATAACTTACACTTACAATCACTTAGTATTTCGCCTGATAAAGAAAATTTTGGCAAAGAAAATTCAGAAAAATTATTTAAGACATTAAAAGAAAGTTTTAAAAAACAAGCAGAACAAACAACCCTTTTTTTAGCACACGAAAAAGATTGGAAAGGCAAAAAGATAGTCTGTGGCGATTTTAATAATACTGCCTATTCTTGGGTTTACAATCAAATTTCTAAGAATAAAAAAGATGCTTTTATTGAGGCCGGACAAGGTTTTGGAAAAACATTTAAGTATCCTTTTCCGCTTCGAATCGACTTTATTCTAACAGATAATAAAGCCGCTATTAATCAGTTTAACACATACGCTGTAGAATACTCTGACCACTACCCTATTTTAGCCAGAATAAACTGGTAAAAGTTATTTTTTAAAGCCATAATTTCTTTCAACTAAACAAACACGTAATTGGTATTGTTGATACCATTTTTCGCGACCTAGTTTTCTTGATTCAGAATGTTCAATATTATTCTTCCATGCTATAATATCGGCTTCAGTTTTCCAATAAGAAATTGTTATCCCAATATCAGCTCTTGCAGATTCTACTCCTAAAAAACCTTTCTGTAATTTTGCCAAATTCTCCATCCTAACAGCCATTTCTTCATAACCAGAGCTTGTATTAGATAGCAAAGAGGTAAAAATTACAGCATAATAAGGAGTTTCAAAATTTTGTTGTAACATCTTAATTTAAAAATACGTGTATAGGTAATTATTAGTTGTCTAAGACTAAAGTAAACTTTTAGAAATATAAATTGATAATTTTTAATAATAAAATTACATGTTATTGCCAATCAACTTTAAAAATTATCAATAAAATTGTAGATTTGTTGCACTTAAATGTACCCAAATGACTGCACAAAAAAACGTTGCTTTTTACACCTTAGGCTGCAAGCTAAACTTTTCTGAAACTTCTACAATAGCACGTAATTTTGTGAATGAAGGCTTTAATAGAGTCGATTTTGAAGAAAAAGCAGATGTGTATGTTATTAATACTTGTTCTGTTACAGACAATGCAGATAAAAGGTTTAAAACGATAGTTAAAAATGTTTTGAAAAAAAATGAAGATGCCTTTTTAATTGCAATTGGCTGTTATGCACAACTAAAGCCAGAAGAATTGGCTGCCATAGATGGTGTAGATTTGGTTTTAGGTGCAACAGAAAAATTTAATGTAACTAGTTATATCAACGATTTAACTAAAAACAATGTTGGTGAAGTTCATTCTTGCGAAATTACAGAAGCAGATTTTTATGTAGGCTCTTACTCTATAGGAGATAGAACGCGTGCATTTTTAAAAGTACAAGATGGTTGCGATTATAAATGCACCTATTGTACCATACCGTTAGCCAGAGGTATTTCTAGATCTGACACCCTTAATAATGTTCTTAAAAATGCAAGTGAAATTGCAAACAAAGGCATTAAAGAAATAGTTTTAACAGGCGTTAATATCGGTGATTATGGAAAAGGTGAATTTGGCAATAAAAAACACGAACACACCTTTCTAGAGTTGGTAAAAGAGCTAGATAATGTTAAGGGAATTCACCGTTTAAGAATTTCTTCTATAGAACCTAACCTATTAAAAGATGAAACAATTGCTTTTGTGGCAAAGTCGAATTCTTTTGTACCTCATTTTCACATTCCGTTACAATCTGGAAGTGATGCATTATTAAAAAAAATGAAACGTAGGTATCTTACCAATACCTATACAGATCGAGTACATAAGATTAAAAAAGAAATGCCAAACGCCTGTATTGGTGTTGATGTAATTGTTGGTTTCCCAGGCGAAACAGATAAGCTGTTTTTAGAAACATATAACTATTTAAATGAAATGGATATTTCATATTTACATGTTTTTACCTATTCAGAAAGACCAAATACAGAAGCAATTCATTTAGAAGGCCTTGTCCCTAAAAAAGTACGTGCTAAAAGAAGTAAAATGTTACGTGGGTTGTCGGCTAAAAAAAGACGCTCATTTTACGAGAGTCAATTAGGCAATACGTTAACTGTTTTATTTGAAAGCGAGAACAAAGAAGGCTACATTAATGGTTTTACAGAAAATTATGTAAAAGTAAAAACACCTTGGAATCCGGATTTTGTAAATACACTACACACTGTTAAACTAACTGAAATTGATGAAGATGGCCTAGTGAGGTTTGATTTTATTGAAAGCTAAAATAAATTACTATGAAATATATACTTATAAGTTTTTTGATGATTGCTACTGCATGCAACCGTCAAATAACAACATCTACCAAAAAATCAACTCAGAATAATAAGGAAGTATCTAGCGAAAAAGAGACCACAAATATGCAAGATTTAAGTAGTACTCTAATTGTTGTATTAAACAATGCTAATGAAATTGAAAATGCTAAGTCTTTAATTAAAAACAGTGGCTTAACTTGGCAATCTGTAGTTATAAACAAAGAAAATTTTAAAGCCGCGTTGATAAAAGTACCTACTGATAAAAAAGAATTTTGGCTTAATCGCTTAAAATCTGACAATACTTTTTATTCGGTAGATGAAAATAAAAAAGAGACTTTACAAAATATTATTTCTATTTCTGACAACACAATTGTTAAAATACGTAAAACTGCATGCAGAGGTTATTGCCCTGTTTTTACTGCCTTTTTACTTAATGATGGTACCCTTGTTTTTAACGGACTTAAAAATACACTTGTAGAAGGTAAAAGAGAGGTTGTTATTTCTAAACTTGAAGTAGAAGAAATTAAAAAAATGTTTGAAGCTGTTACCGTAAGCAATCTTAAACAAAATTTTACCAATGTAAATTTAATGGATGTACCAACTACTTTTATAAATTACAGAGAGTATCAAATAGAAATTCAAGTTTGGAAAAACGTACCATCAAAACTTAAAAATGCCTACGACTCTTTTGAAAAAATATTAAAAGAGCAAAAAATGATAAAATAAGGAATGGCTAAAATTCCGATATATTGTATTCCTGGTTTAGGTTCTGGACCTGAGATTTTTAAAAATTTAAATTTATCAGAAGAACTTTATGAAGTTTTTACTTTAAAATGGATAGAACCGATTTCTAATCAAGAAAAGATTACCGATTATGCAAAAAGAATGTGTAAACAAGTGCTAAAAGTAAACCCGGTGCTTTTAGGAGTTTCTTTTGGAGGAATTATGGCACAAGAAATGGGAAATCATTTAAATTGTAAAAAAATTATTCTTATTTCTAGTATAAAACATCAAACAGAAAAACCTAAAATATTTAAGTTCTTAAAAGTTACTAAATTATACCAACTAGCACCATGTTCATTAATTACTAATTTAGAGCAATATAGAATATTTTTTATCGGGGTAAAACTAAAAAAGAAGTTTAACAATATAAAAACCTATTTAAATTATAGGAATAAAAAACAATTACAATGGGCCATTAAAAACACTTTACTTTGGCAAGTAAAAAAAGAATCAAAAAACATAGTTCATATACATGGCAACAAAGACGGTGTTTTTCCAATAAAACACATCTCTAATTGCATTGAAATAAACAATGGAAATCATAGTATGATTCTTACAAAAGCAAAAGAAATTTCTGCAATTATTAATCTAATTTTAATAAATAATTAGATAATTTTTTAAATTAGAAAAATCAAAATCAAAAAAAAATATGAAAAAATCAGTTCGTTTTCTTAGCATTATAAGCATCTTAATAATTACATTTTTATTTATAAACGGAATACAAAAAAAAGAAACTTCTTTTGCCGAACCGCTGCATACTAACACCCACGAAACCTATAAAATTAAAGCATTAAAACTACCAGAAAATTTAAATTTAGCTGGCGAAAGAGTACCCATTGAAATACAAGATGTTAAAGAAAGAATGGATAGAGAACTGATGGTAAACACCTATTGGCAATCTAACGGACTATTATTAATTAAAAGGGCGCACAAATACTTTCCTATAATAGAACCATTGTTAAAAAAATATGGCTTGCCAGAAGATTTTAAATTTTTAGCATTGGCAGAAAGTGGTTTTATAGACGAAACTTCGTCAGTTGGAGCTGCCGGTATGTGGCATTTTATGAAAGCAACAGGTAAAGAGTATGGTTTAGAAATTAACAGCAATGTAGATGAACGCTACCATATTGATAAAGCTACTAAAGTTGCTGCTACCTACTTGATAAATGCCAAAGAACGTTTTAACTCTTGGACACTTGCCGCAGCCGCATATAATGCTGGTAATTATGGCATTAGTAAAAGGTTAGAAGAACAACAAGTAGATAATTATTATGATGCATTGTTACCAGATGAAACAGAACGTTATGTTTTTAGAATATTAGCATTAAAAGAAGTAATTACCAACCCAGAAAAGTATGGGTTTGTATTTAAAAAATCTGATTTATACACTTTAAAAGAAACAAAAATCATAAAGGTAGATACTGCAATTGCCAACATTACTGTTTTTGCAAAAAAGTTTGGATTAACTTATAAAGAGTTTAAAATTTACAACCCTTGGTTAAGAGAAAATAAACTAAATAATAAAAGTAAAAAAGTATACGAAATAAAAGTGCCAATATAGTAACTGTTTTTTATATGAAACTATAAATAACAAAAAAGCCTATCGAATATCGATAGGCTTTTTCTTAAAAAATTAACTAGTAATAAATATATTATAATACTCTTACGTTTACTGCGTTTAATCCTTTTTTTCCATCTTGTAAGTCAAACTCAACTTCATCGTTCTCACGAATTTCATCAACTAATCCTGACACATGTACAAAATGTTCTTTGTTGCTTCCTTCTTCAGTAATAAATCCAAATCCTTTAGATTCGTTGAAAAATTTTACGGTACCTTTATTCATAATAATAATTTAAATGTGTTGTTTATTTAATTACAAACAACATTTTATTGAGTTACAAATATAATGCCATTAATTAACTAAAAGCATAAAAGTATAAGATAGTTTAACAAACAACCCTAAACTCTAGTTATCAGGTATTTAGATTCGTTAAACTCGTTTATAATTTCATCTACAACTTCTTTTGCTGTTTTTATACTGTGTATTAAACCTGCAACCTGTCCTATTTCTAACTCACCTTGCTCTAAATCTCCTTCAAACATTCCTTTTTTTGCCCTTGCCCTACCCAATAATTTCTTTAACTCTTCGATAGATGGTTTTTGTTGATATAATTCTTGTACTTCCTCATAAAATTTATTTTTAATTAGACGTACAGGAGCCAATTCTTTTAAGGTAAGTTGTGTATCGCCGTCATTAACATTTAAAATTGAATTTTTAAAATTAATATGAGCAGAAGATTCTTCTGTTGCTGCAAACCTACTACCTATTTGAACACCATCTGCACCTAAAACCATTGCAGCAAGCATGCCCTTACCAGTTGCAATACCGCCAGCAGCAATTACTGGTATTTTTAGCTGCTCTTTTACCATAGGAATCAAAGTAAATGAGGTAGTTTCTTCTCTTCCATTATGTCCACCTGCTTCAAAACCCTCACATACAACTGCATCTACTCCGGCTTTTTCTGCTTTTAATGCAAACTTTACAGAACTAACTACATGTACTACAATAATGCCTTTTTCTTTTAACATTTTAGTCCATGTATTCGGATTTCCAGCTGATGTAAAAACAATTTTAACATCTTCTTCAATAACAATTTCCATCAATTTTTCTATATCAGGATATAGCAATGGTATGTTAACACCAAAAGGTTTATTAGTCGCTTTTTTACATTTTTGAATGTGTTCACGTAAAACATCTGGATACATAGAGCCTGCTCCAATTAAACCAAGTCCACCAGCATTAGAAACAGCAGATGCCAATTTATAACCAGAAACCCAAATCATTCCTCCTTGAATAATTGGATGTGCTATTTTAAATAATTCGGTTATTTTATTCATCATTAATTTTTAATTAATTTTAAGGTTTTAAAAGTATTTCCTTTTGATATTTTAGCCACATACACGCCATTACTTAAAAATGACATATCAATTGTATTGGTTATTAAATTTTCTTTCTTATAAATTTTTTCGCCTAAAATAGTATAGATTTCTATTGTATAATCTTCAAAAAGAAGGCCATCTAACATAATTGTAAAACTACTAGTAGTTGGATTTGGATATATTTTTAAATTGTTTAAAGAGGCATCATTAGTGGTAAAATAAGATCTATACTTTTCGAAAGCTACCTTAAAATCTGGAATACCATAACCATGCTGTTCTGTTGGTAGACTAAATTTATCTGCAGACTCGAATAATGCCTTTTTCAAATAAAAGTTTCTATTTTTTTTAGTAGCTGATCTTGACTCATTTAAAGGCAAACTATTTTCATATTGATTTAAACATGCAATTAAACCTGCCATAATAGGCGAAGAAAAAGAAGTTCCGCTTCCAGCATTTGTAACTGTACCAGAAGCAAAATGAATTAAATACGGGTTTTGACCTTGTGCTAAAATTTCTGGTTTAATTCTACCGTCATAAGTAGGTCCGTAAGAACTAAAACCCGCAATTTCTTCAGAAGCTTTTACAGCACCAACAGTTATTACAGAGGCCGCATCTGCTGGTGCACCAATATACTTCCAAGAACTATTACCACTATTTCCTGCAGAATTAACCAATAACATTCCTCTAGATGCAGCAATTTCTGCACCTCTTGAAATAAAGGTTGTTTTACCATCCATGTGTTGATATGTATGATGGTGATTAGGATTATCAAAGGTTGTATAACCTAATGAAGTATTGATAATATCTACCCCTAAACTATCAGCCTTTTCAGCAGCTTCTACCCAAAGAGTTTCTTCTAAAACAGTTTCATTTTCTGCAATTTCTGAAATAAATAGGTAAAATTTGGCATCGGGTGCAGCCCCAACAAATTCATCTTTAACATACCCAGAAATGGTTGATAATACATGTGTACCATGACTATTTCTCGAATAAAAATCTGTATTTCTATCAGCAAAATTATAGCCTCCTAAAATTTGATTATTATCTCTAATTCTTTTAAAAGCAGGCAATGTATTAACATTCAGAAAACCAGCGTCGATAATTGCTATAATTTGATTGTTACCAGTATACCCATTTTCATGTAAATAATTACCCTGTAACATTTTAATTTGATGATCTGCCGCTCCATAATTAAAGTCTGTAGTAATTTCTTCAAACTTTTTAGTATGGTTTAAAGAGCTATTTACTTTGCTATATTTTGCAGAAGTATTAAGAGATTTATTAGCAAATTCTATGTTATTAATAAAAGGGTAATTAAGTTTTAAAAGCTTAATATTATCGATAGACCCTTGTATGTGAAGGGCATTTAACCATTTAGATTTGCCTAAAACTACAACTGATGTATCTATTTTAATTTGATTAAAATAATCAATATCGATGGGTACATCTTTACTATCTAAAGAAATTTGTTGCTTTATTCTTCTATCTAAAGCGCGTTGAGATAATATGCTTAAAGGATTGTTTAAAAAAACACTTTCATTAGGTTTATCTTTAAAAAATAACCAAGCATCTTCTTTCTCTTGCGCAAAAAAAGAGCAAGTAACAAACATAAAAAAGAGCAATAATTTCTTCATGTTTCGAAATTACTACTTTTTTATGATTCTTTACATTTTTTATGAAATAACCCCAGAACCTAATAATTCTTCATCGAGATACCAGGCAACAAATTGCCCTTCTTGGATAGCAGACTGTTTATTATTAAAAGCTACAAATAAACCTGAATCTACTTTGTGTAAAGTGGCAATTTCTAGTTTTTGTCTGTATCTAATTCTAGCCTGAACTTGCATAGTTTCTCCAGATTTTAACAGTAAATCTTTTCGAATCCAATGAACTTCTTCATTTGCAACAAACAAAACATTTCTGTACAAACCTTGATGATTTTTACCTTCGCCTGTATAAATTACATTTTCTACAACATCGGTTTCTATAACGTATAATGCCTCTTTGGTACCCCCAACATTTAACCCTTTTCGTTGCCCTTTTGTAAAATAATGAGCTCCGTTATGCGTGCCTACAACTTTACCATCTTGTTTATTGTAAGTATATTTTGTTGCTAAATATTTTAACTCTTCTTCTTTATTTAAAAAAGTTGGCAGCTCTTTTGTATATTGATTAAAATTATTTGGTATGTTAACAATTTCTCCTTGTTTAGGTTGTAATTTTTGCTGTAAAAATTCTGGTAAGCGAACCTTACCAATAAAACACAAACCCTGAGAATCTTTTTTTTCTGCAGTAATTAAATCTGCTTTTTTAGCAATTTCTCTTACTTGTGGTTTTGTTAATTCGCCAATAGGAAATAAAGCTTTTGCTAATTGTTGCTGAGAAAGCTGACATAAAAAATACGATTGATCTTTATTAGCATCTTTACCGGCTAATAATTTGTAAACCGTTTCTCCGTTTACTTGGTCTTCTGCTTTTCTACAATAATGCCCTGTTGCAACATAATCTGCACCTAATTCTAAGGCGATATCCATAAATACATCAAACTTAATTTCTCTGTTGCAAAGTACATCTGGATTTGGAGTTCTACCTTTGCTGTACTCATCAAACATATAATCTACAATACGTTCTTTGTATTGATTGCTTAAATCTACAACTTGAAAAGGAATGCCTAATTTTTCAGCAACAATCATCGCGTCATTAGAGTCTTCTAACCATGGACATTCATTAGAAATTGTAACAGAATCGTCATGCCAATTTTTCATAAATAACCCTACAACATCAAAACCTTGTTCTTTTAACAAATAAGCAGTAACACTAGAATCTACACCACCAGAAAGACCAACAACAACTCTTTTCATTCATTATTTTTAAGGTCACAAAGTTACAAATTTGTTGGTAATTTTAATGCCCAAAAAATGATTTATAATTACAACTATACAGACTTAGTTTTTCTGTTCTAACATAGGTACAAAAGCAAAATCGCCCAACTCTTTTTTCTCGAACTCTGTGGCAGATTTTCTAATAAAAAGGGTCATAATTTGCTTGGTATCGCCAACAGGTATTAATAATTTTCCACCAATTTTTAATTGCGACAATAATGGTTTTGGTACAAATGGTGCACCAGCTGTTACAATTATTTTATCGAAAGGCGCCATAGAAGGCAATCCTTTATATCCGTCTCCGAAAATAAATTTTTTAGGATTATACCCTAACTTTGGTAAAAAAAGAGAAGTTTTTTTGTACAATTCTCGTTGTCTTTCTATAGTATAAACAGTAGCTTTTAAAGTTAATAAAACTGCCGTTTGGTATCCAGAACCTGTACCAATCTCTAATATTTTATCTTCTGGATGTATTGCTAATGTTTGAGACTGAAAAGCAACAGTATATGGCATAGAGATTGTTTGTTCTGCAGCAATAGGAAATGCTTTGTCTTGGTATGCATGATACTCAAAACTACTATCTATAAACAAATGACGTGGTATGGTTCGTATTGCTTGCAATACATTTTCATCTACAATTCCTTTGGCTTTTAATACGCTAGCCAATTGATTTCTAAGTCCTTGATGTTTAGATGTGTCTCTCAATTTTATAAAATTTCTAAACCCTAAAAATAGTAATTAATCTATATACATGTACATAAAATTGTATCTTTGTTTAAGGTGATTTTTTTAAATCAGAAAACAGAAAACAAACGTCTTAATAGTAATTAACAATCAATACGTTACATAAAATTGTTATAAATAAAAGACTAAAAATAAAGGAATATGTTAAAAGTAGGAGTATTAGGTGCTGGTCATTTAGGTAAAATTCACTTGCGATTATTGCAAGCATCTGATAAATATGATTTAGTAGGCTTTTTTGATCCATCAGAAGAAAATGCCAAACAGATTGAAAAAGAATTTGGTTATACTGCTTTTAATTCTATTGCTGCTTTAATTGCCGCTGTAGATGTTACTGATATTGTAACACCTACTCTTTCTCATTTCGATTGCGCTAAAGAAGCCATAGAAAATGGATGCCATGTTTTTATAGAAAAACCAATTTCTAAAACAGTGATAGAAGCAGAAGCTATTAAAACCTTAGCAAGCCAATATCATGTAAAAGGTCAAGTGGGTCATGTAGAAAGATTTAACCCTGCTTTTACAGCTGTTAAAGATAAAATAGAAAACCCAATGTTTATTGAATGTCATCGATTAGCAGAATTTAACCCAAGAGGTACCGATGTGCCTGTTGTTTTAGATTTGATGATACATGATATTGATATTATATTATCTGTTGTAAAATCTAAAGTTATAAATGTGCATGCAAGCGGTGTTTCTGTTATTTCTGATACGCCAGATATTGCCAATGCTAGAATAGAATTTGAAAATGGATGTGTTGCAAATTTAACTGCAAGTAGAATATCGATGAAAAACATGCGTAAAACAAGGTTTTTTCAGAAAGATGCCTACATTTCTGTTAATTTTTTAAGCAAAGAATCTGAATTGGTAAGAATGAAAGATGTTCCTGAAAATCCGGGTGAGTTTGCCATGATTTTACAAAATGCCGAAGGTGTTAAAAAACAAATATATTTTGAAAACCCAGAGGTAGAAAACAACAATGCCATTTTAGACGAATTAGAAACTTTTGCCGATGCCATTAATAACAATACAACACCTATTGTCTCTTTAGGACAAGGAACAGAAGCATTAAGAGTTGCACAAATGATTATAGATTGTTTTTAACAAACTAGACCATAAAATTAACACTTACTATTACGCAATTGAAAATCAATTTATACTACCAAATTGAAATTGAAACTTTCTAATTGCCTATATTCAATAAATATGCGTTAAGTATAGAGCGGTTTGTTTGAGCTCTCTCGATTTTTATCGAGAAGCGAGTAGCGAAAGCCTGTTAAAACGCCCAAATAAATATAAATATTAAAGTTATTATTAATGAAAAATATTGCAGTTATTGGTGCGGGTACTATGGGAAATGGTATTGCACATACTTTTGCACAATTTGATTATAGTGTTCATTTGATTGACATTTCTGAAGATTCTTTAAAAAGAGGAATGGCTACAATTGCTAAAAATTTAGATAGAATGGTTGCTAAAGAAAAAATTTCTGAAGCAAAAAAAACAGCTACTCTAAATAACATTACAACTTACACCACTATTAAAAAAGGTGTTAAAAATGCAGACTTGGTAATAGAAGCGGCTACTGAAAATGCCGTTTTAAAGAGTAAAATTTTTAAAGAGTTAGATGCAGAATGTAACAAAAACACCATTTTGGCAACAAATACATCTTCTATTTCTATTACACAAATTGCTGCTGCAACTAACAGACCCGAAAAGGTAATTGGCATGCATTTTATGAATCCGGTGCCTATTATGAAACTGGTAGAAATTATAAAAGGTTACTCTACAGATGATGCTGTAATGGAAACTATTACAGAGCTTTCTAAAAAAATTAATAAAATACCTGTTGCTGTAAATGATTATCCAGGTTTTGTTGCCAACAGAATTTTAATGCCAATGATAAATGAAGCCATTGAAACATTATACAATAAAGTTGCAGGCGTTTCTGAAATTGATACGGTTATGAAACTTGGTATGGCACACCCAATGGGGCCATTACAATTAGCAGATTTTATTGGCTTAGATGTATGTTTATCTATTTTAAATGTTTTACATGATGGCTTTAAAAACCCTAAATATGCACCATGCCCATTATTGGTAAACATGGTAATGGCAGGTAAATTAGGTGTTAAATCTGGCGAAGGTTTTTACGATTATGCAGAAAGTAGAAAGGCAGAAAAAGTAGCTAAAATGTTTCTGTAAATTATGATTTGTAAAGGCATTACGTTCTTATTTTTATTGGTAAGCTTTTCTTTTTTTGCGCAACAAAAAAGGAGTCTTAATAAAATAGGATTGCTATATAGTTATGCCACAGAAGATAATTTTTTATTTAACGACAAAGACTATTCTTACAATGCAGCAACTTATAAATTTCAGCTGTTTTATGAACTCGGAAATTGGAAGTCTATTCAGTTTGAAATTCTATTACAGCCGCAAATACAATACATACAACACCAGCTATTAAACAGTTATTTTGTACTGCCAACTGAAGAAAATTTTGAGAAAAAAATTAGTGAATTTACTAAAACAAAAAACATAAATCTACTTGGTTTTGAAGTAGGTTTTAACGCCAAAAGAAAAATAAGCAACCAACTCTTTATACAAAGCACAATTGGCTTAGGCGTAGCAACAATTAGTAATAGAACCGAACGATTGGCAAAAGGGTTTACTTTTATAGAAAATGCTGCAATTGGTTTTTTGTATGAAACCAAGTATAAAATTGGTTATTATCTTGGCACCACAATTGGTCATGTATCTAACTTTAATACCCAAAAACCAAATAGTGGTTACAATCAGTTGGGTATAGAGATTGGCTTTACATACAAACTAAAATAGCACAAAGAAATTAGTATTAATTACTTTGCGCTATTTAAAAAAATGTTGGTTTTATTTACCTAACCAAGAGTTAAGCATCCAGATTGTTTTTTCTTGCTCTGCTATAAAATCACTCATCATAGAATTGGTTCCTTCATCTGAAGCAGCATCTGATAATTCTAAAATAGATCTTTCATTTTTTAGTAATTCTGACAATGAATTAACCACTAACTCTACCCCTTCTACATCATTAGAAATATCTTTACCAACTGCAATAGTTGCTGTGTTTAAATAATCTGTAAATGTATGTAACGGTTTGCCATGCAGGGTTAAAATTCTTTCTGCAATTTCATCTATTTTAATTTGAGAATCTGTATAAAATTCTTCAAATTTAAGATGTAACTCAAAAAAATTCTTCCCTTTAATATTCCAATGTAAACCTCTTAGATTTTGATAAAATATTTGAAAGTTAGCTAGTAACCCATTTAACTCTTTTACTAAATCTGAATTCTTTTGAGTGTCTAACCCTAATAATGTTTTGTTCATGTTTATATTTTTTTCAAAATTATATGAAATTTAACAAAAATTACTATCATTAATATTGATAGCTTTAATATCTTTATCAAAAATTCTTATATAATGACAATCACACAACTTAAATATGTTTTATCTGTTGCAGAGTATCAAAACTTTACAATTGCAGCAGAAAATAGCTTTGTTACACAACCCACTTTAAGTATGCAAATTCAAAAATTGGAAGAGCAATTAGAGGTTAAAATATTTAATAGAGCTAAAAAACCAATTGAATTAACAGAAATAGGTAAAAAAATAGTAGAACAAGCAAAAGTAATTGTAGATGAAAGCAATCGAATTTTAGATATTGTGCATCAGCAAAAAGGCTTTATTGGTGGCGAATTTAAGTTGGGAATTATCCCTACTATTATGCCTACATTATTGCCTATGTTTTTACAAAATTTTACCAAGAAATATCCGAAAGTAAAACTAATTATAGAAGAATTAACTACCGAAGAAATTGTTAGAAAACTAACTGACGGTCATATTGATGCTGCTTTAGCGGCAACACCTTTAGAAAATGAGGCTATTAAGGAAAGACCTTTATATTATGAACCTTTTGTAGGGTTAGTACCACAAAACCATCGATTGTTTAAAAACAAAACAATTACTGCAGATGAGTTAGAAATGGAAGATATTTTATTGTTAGAAGATGGTCATTGTTTTAAAGATAGTGTGCTAAATTTATGTAGAACTCATAAAATTGATAACAAAAAGGGGTTTCAGCTAGAAAGTGGTAGTTTTGATACATTGATAAAATTATCTAAAGAAGGATTGGGAATGACATTATTGCCTTATTTACATACTTTAGATTTAAATGAAGTAGACAAAAACCACTTAAGAGAATTTACAAACCCACCACCAGCAAGAGAAGTGAGTTTAATTTATCATAAATCGCAATTAAAAATGCAGTTAATAGAAGCGCTTTTAAAAACGATAGAAGGTATTGTAAGAGGTGCTATTTCTTTTTCTGATGTAAAAATTATTAGTCCACTTCAACAAAAATAAAAACTATATTTTACTAAAAAACACCTTACAATTGATACTTGTAAGGTGTTTATATTTTAGGCTACTACTTTTATAGCAAGCTATTTACGCGTACATTTTATCTCTTAATTCTTTAATTTTTGGGTCTGTAAGATACTCATCAAATGTTGTGTGTCTATCTATTACTCCTTTTGGTGTTAACTCTATCACTCTGTTAGCAACTGTTTGCGCAAACTCGTGATCGTGAGTTGTAAAAAGAACCGTTCCTTTAAAGTTAATTAAAGCATTGTTTAAAGCTTGAATAGACTCTAAATCTAAGTGATTTGTTGGTTCGTCTAACACTAAAATATTTGCTCTTTTCATCATCATTCTAGAGAGCATACATCTAACTTTTTCACCTCCAGATAATACATTACTTTTCTTTAAAGCCTCTTCCCCAGAAAAAATCATTTTCCCTAAAAAGCCTCTTAAAAAAACTTCTTCACGTTCTTCTTCTGTTTGTGCATACTGTCTTAACCAATCTACTAGATTAAGATCTCCGTTCTGAAAAAATGAAGAGTTATCTAGAGGTAAGTATGACTGTGTAGTAGTTACACCCCAAGAAAAAGTACCAGCATCTTGTTTTTCATTTCCGTTTATAATCTGATAAAAAGCAGTAACGGCTCTCGAGTTTTTTGATATTATAGCAATTTTATCGCCTTTATTTAAGTTGATATCTACGTTTGCAAATAAATTTTCTCCTTCAAACTCTTTAGATAAGCCTTCTACATTTAAGATTTGATCGCCTGCTTCTCTATCTCTGTCATAAATAATAGCAGGATATCTTCTACTAGAAGGTTTAATTTCTTCTACATTAAGCTTATCAATCATTTTTTTACGAGAAGTAGCTTGTTTCGATTTTGCCATGTTTGCAGAAAAACGACGAATAAACTCTTCAAGTTCTTTCTTTTTATCTTCTGCCTTTTTATTTTGCTGTGCTCTTTGTCTTGTTGCTAATTGGCTAGATTCGTACCAAAAAGTATAGTTTCCAGAAAAATGGTTTATTTTACCATAATCAATATCAGAAATATGGGTACAAACAGCATCTAAAAAGTGTCTATCATGCGATACTACAATAACACAGTTATCAAAATTTGCAATAAAGTTTTCTAACCAAGCAATAGTTTCAAAATCTAAATCGTTGGTAGGCTCATCCATAATTAACACATCTGGGTTGCCAAACAAAGCTTGTGCAATTAATACACGTACTTTTTGCTTACCATCTAAATCTTTCATTAAAGTATAGTGCAAGTCTTCAGATATACCAAGATTAGATAACATTGCAGCGGCATCAGAATCTGCATTCCAGCCATTCATTTCTTCAAAAATTATTTGAAGCTCTCCTATCTTTTCTGCATTTTCATCTGTATAATCTGCATATAGATCATCTATCTGTTTTTTAATTTGAAACAGCTCTTTATTACCCATTACCACCGTTTCTAAAACAGGAAACTCATCAAAAGCATAATGATCTTGTGTTAAAACAGACATTCGTTTACCTTTCTCTAGATGAACTTGTCCTGAAGTTGCTTCTTGAACACCAGAAATAATTTTAAGAAAAGTAGACTTTCCTGCTCCGTTTGCGCCTATAATACCGTAACAATTACCGGTTTGAAATTTTGTATTTACATCATCAAACAAAATGCGTTTTCCGAATTGTACAGATAAGTTAGATACTGATAACATACTCTAATTTTTAAATTTGTGCAAAAGTACAAATTTGATTTATCTTTTAGCCCTCGATTCTAAATGGTTTTTAAAGAAATAAATTAATAATTTGCCGCATTTAATTTAACAACGAATTAACAATTTAAGCTTTTTCGAATACATAACTTTGTAGGTACACAGAGAACAGAACGGTATATGATTAAAAGTTTACTTACATACTTTTTACTTACTTCAATTTTATTATTAACAAGCTGTAAATCAGATACTAAAAATAATGATACTTACTTTGGTGGTAAAATAATCAACCCAAAATCTAACTTTGTGGTGCTATATAGCATGGATAAAGTAGTAGACACCATGTTTCTTGGTAAAGACAATAAGTTTTTAGGTACACTAAAAAACACAAAAGAAGGCTTGTACTATTTTGTACATGGCAATGAAAATCAATACATCTATTTAGAGCCACAAGACAGTTTAATGTTACGCTTAAATACTTGGGATTTTGATGAGTCTATTGTTTTTGCAGGTAAAGGTGCCGAAAGAAATAATATTTTAATAGACTGTTTTTTAGAAGATGAAAAAGAAAATAAGATGTTTTATAACTTGTATAAGTTAGATGCAGCAACGTTTTTAAAAAAAACAGATTCTCTTTTAATTAAAAAAGAGAAAACGTATCAAGATTATGTAAGCAACCATTCAGAAGAAACAGCTAATTACAAGCATATTTTAAAGATAGCCCTTACCTACCCAATATACTCTAGAATAGAGAGATACCCAATTGCAAATTTAAAATATCACAACTACCTAAATTTATCACCTTTAGACGATCAATTTTTTAAACATAGGGTTTTAACTAATATTGAAAATGACTCGTTAATGTACTACCCACCTTACACGCAATATGTACGTAATTTTCTTTATAATTCTACATACAAGTTGGGGCATAAACCTATGTTAGATGAATATTCTTCTGAATTTACTGTTGATTTATTAAATATAATTTCTGAAAACATAAAATCGAATTCTTCAAAAAACGCTTTTCTTAAGCAAACAGTAATAGGGCATTTTTTTAAAAAAGCTAGCTGTAATATTAATGAAGAAACTTTTAACACCTATTTTAAATTAAGTAATAATGTAGAAGATAAAAATTTAGTTGCTAACTTATTAAAAGATGCTAAAACACTACACAAAGGCTTATTATTGCCTAATTTTAAAGTGCATAATTTTAAAAACGAAACTATAAATAGCCATCAAATTATAAAAAACAACGATAGTTTTTTGTTCTTTTGGAACCCAGAATATGTTTCTCCTTCTTACATTTCATCAAGAATTGGATATTTATCAAAAAAATTACCAAACATAAAGTTTATTACCATTAGGATTGATGGTAATATCAATTCTAAAATTAGCAATTTAGATATAAAAAATCAATTTTTTATCACTTCTAAAAACCCTGCCAACTCCTTCTTAACAAGTAAAATGCCTAGAAGTATTTTAATTAATAGCAAAGGTATAATTACCAATGGTTTTTCTTCAATTACCTCTAAAAACCTAACTACAGAGCTGGCGACTATAAGTAAACACTAAAAGACACTACCATTCTATAATATTTTTGTACATTTGCACGATTTTTAGAATGAGTCTAACTCATTTAAAATCAGGTCGAATTTATAATCGGGTTTGCAGGTGGGCGTTCTGTGAATCCAAAAAAACACAGTAATGTCAACATTTTTAGAATTAGGTTTAAAAGAACCTATCAACAGAGCATTAACAGATTTAGGATATGAAAAACCAACTGTTATTCAAGAAAAAGCAATTCCGCAAATTATTTCATCTACAGACGATTTAAAAGCTTTTGCACAAACAGGTACCGGTAAAACTGCTGCCTTTAGTTTACCAATCTTAGAATTGATAGACGAAAGCAACAGCAATGTACAAGCAATTATTTTATCTCCAACAAGAGAATTAGCAGTACAGATTGGTAAAAACATCGAAGACTTTTGTAAATATTTAAAAAACATAAAAGTTACTACAGTTTATGGTGGTGCTAATATGGATACACAAATTAGATCTCTAAAAAGAGGTTCTCAAATTGTTGTTGGTACACCAGGTAGAACGGTAGATTTAATAAACAGAAGAGCTTTAAAATTAGGAAACGTTCAATGGCTAGTTTTAGACGAAGCTGATGAAATGTTAAACATGGGTTTTAAAGACGAATTAGATGCTGTTTTAGAAGCTACACCAGATACAAAACAAACGTTGTTATTTTCTGCAACTTTTCCTAGAGAAGTAGAAGCAATTGCAAGAAACTACATGACAAACCCTGTAGAAGTAGCTTCTGGCGAAAAAAATTCTGGTTCAGAAAACGTAACACATGAATACTACTCTGTTACAGAAAGAACACGTTATCCTGCCTTAAAAAGAATTGCAGATTTAAACCCAGATATTTATGCAATTATCTTTTGTAGAACTCGAAGAGAAACACAAGAAGTAGCAGACAACTTAATTAGAGATGGTTATAGCGCAGACTCTTTACACGGAGATTTATCTCAAGGACAAAGAGATTCTGTAATGGGTAAATTTCGTAAAAAGACCATTAAAATTTTAGTTGCTACAGATGTTGCTGCAAGAGGATTGGATGTAAACGAATTAACACACGTACTTAACCATAAATTACCAGATCAAATAGAAAACTACACACACAGAAGTGGTAGAACTGGTAGAGCTGGTAACAAAGGTATTTCTATTGTTTTAGTAAACGGAAAAGAAAAAGGAAAACTAAAACAGATAGAAAGAATAATTAAAAAGAAATTTATAGAAGGGAAAGTACCTTCTGGTAAAGAAATTGTACAAAATCAATTAATGAATTTAATTGATAAGGTTCAAAATACGGAAGTAAACGAATCTGAAATGTCTGAGTTTTTACCAAATATTTATGAAAAATTAGAATCTTTAGACAGAGAAGAGTTAATAAAGAAATTTGTTTCTCTTGAGTTTAATACCATGTTAAAGTATTATGAAAACTCTAAAGATTTAAACGATTTATCTTCTAGAGATAATTCTCGTGCTAGATCTACTGATGAAAACATGACACGTTTCTTTATCAATATTGGTAGAAAAGACAACTTAAACCCTGGTAAATTAATTGGTTTGATTAATGAGCAAAATATTGGAGATAAAATAGAAATTGGTGCAATTGACATTTTAGACACTTTCTCTTTCTTTGAAATCGATAAAAATTACGAAGACAAAACATTAGAAGCTTTTTTAGAAAATCAACCTGATTTTGATGGTCGTTCTGTAAATGTAGAAATTACCAAAAAAGAAAGATCTGGCGGCGGCGGAAGACGTGGCGGAAGAAAACCTTTTGGTAAAAAAGATGGCGGATTTGGACGCAGAAGAAGCGCAGAAGGTTCATCATCTAGAAGAAGTGATTCTAGTGCCGGAAGAAGATCAGAAAGACGTTCTTCTGACAGACCTGATAGAGCTAGCAGAAGTTCTGGTGGTTTTGGTAGAAAACGTAGAGAAAGCTAATAAAGACTTAATTATATTACAACCTCATCAATATTTTGGTGAGGTTTTTTTTATGGGTAGTTTTATCAAAAAATTAAAACAAAAAAAGCCGAACAGTACATGTTCGGCTTTTTAAAATAGTTATCAAAATACTACATCATTGCAGCTGCCATTTTTTTATAAACTCCATCTTCTAATAAAGTTCTAATCGCAGAAAATGCTGTAATAGTTTCATCTATATCTTGTTGTGTATGTGTTGCTGTAGGTATTAATCGTAAAATAATTAACCCTTTTGGTATTACTGGATATACTACGATAGAACAAAATATACCATGGTTTTCTCTTAAATCGTTTACCATTGCCATTGCCTCTGGTATGTCTCCTTTTAAAAACACAGGTGTTATACACGTTTCTGTAGTTCCTAAATCAAAACCAGCATTGCGCAAACCAGATTGTAGTGCATTTGTATTTGCCCATAATTTTTCTTTTAATTCTGGCATTGTACGCAACATATCTAAACGTTTTAAGGCTCCTTTTACCATTGCCATTGGCAAAGATTTTGCAAAAGTTTGAGAACGCATGTTGTATTGCAAATACTGAATTACATCTTTATTACCTGCTAAAAAAGCACCAATACCTGCCATTGACTTTGCAAAAGTGGCAAAATATACATCAATTTCTGCTTGAACACCTTGTTCGAAACCTGTACCTCTACCTCCTTCTCCTAGAGTACCAAATCCGTGCGCATCATCAACTAATAATCTAAAGTTATATTCTTCTTTAAAAGCTACTATTTCTTTTAACCTACCTTGCTCTCCTCGCATTCCAAAAACCCCTTCAGAAATTACTAAAATTCCTCCGCCAGTTTTCTCTGCCATTTTTTTAGCACGCTTAATGTTTTTCTCAAAACTCTCCATATCATTATGACGATAAACAAAGCGTTTACCTGCGTGTAAACGAACACCATCTATAATACAAGCATGGGTATCCATATCATAAACAATAATATCATTTTTAGTAACTAAGGCGTCTATGGCAGACATGATACCTTGATAACCAAAATTTAATAAATATGCCTTTTCTTTATCTACAAACTCGGCACATTCTTTCTCTAATTGCTCATGAAAAGGGGTATGACCAGACATCATTCTTGCTCCCATTGGGTAAGCCATTCCGTGCTCTGCAGCAGCTTCTCCATCAACTTTTAATACCTCTGGATGATTGGCTAAACCTAAGTAATCATTTATACTCCAAGTAACTACTTTTTTTCCGTTAAAAGACATTCTATTAGAAATTGGCCCTTCTAACTTAGGAAAAACATAGTATCCTTCTGCTTGTTGTGCCCATTTTCCTAAAGGTCCTTTATCTTTTATTATTCTTTCAAATAAATCTGTGGTCATGTTGTAATTTTTTATTTTTAAGTACTACAAATAAACCGCTTTTTTTGCAGTTTATCAAATTGTAAAGTAAGGAATTGTTTCTATAGAAAGTCGTTTTCTTTCATCCAATCATCACTATATATTTTATTCATATATCGAGAACCATGATCGGCAAAAATTAATACTACAAAGCTGCCTTCAGAAAACATATCTTTTGCAGCATATTGTTTGGTTGCCTGCATAACAGCACCACTTGTATAACCAGGGAATATACCCTCTTTTTTAACAATATTTCTAGCTTCTAGAGCTGCGTCTTTATCTGACACTTTTTCATAAATATCAATCACATCAAAATCGGTAGCTGTTGGTATTAAATTTTTACCTAACCCTTCAATTTTGTAGGGTTTTACCTCGTTTAAATCTAGTTTTTTGGTTTCGTGATATTTCTTTAACACAGAGCCAATTGCATCAACACCTAAAATTTTAATATTTGGCTTTTGCTCTTTTAAATATTTACCTGTTCCAGAAATGGTACCTCCTGTTCCGCTTGCTACTACTAAATGAGTTATTTTACCAGCTGTTTGTTTCCAAATTTCAGGCCCCGTTGTCTTATAATGTGCTTCAATATTTAACTCATTAAAATACTGATTAATATACACCGAATTTTTTGTTTTTTTATGAATAGCCTTTGCTACTTCATAATAAGATCTTGGGTCTTCTGGTTTTACGTTTGCAGGACAAACATGCACCTCTGCTCCCATTGATTTTAATAAGTTTATTTTATCTTTAGAAGACTTATCACTAACTGCTAAAATACATTTATAGCCTTTAACAATACTTATCATAGCCAAACTAAAACCAGTATTACCAGAGGTTGTTTCTATAATAGTAGCTCCTTTTTTAAGAATTCCTTTTTTTTCTGCGTCTTGTACAATATGAAGTGCAATTCTATCTTTAGCGGAATGTCCTGGGTTAAAAGCCTCAAATTTTGCATAGTAGTTACCTGGTAATTTTTTGGTAATTTTTTGCAACTTAATCAAAGGGGTTTCTCCTACTAGTTCTAAAATCGAATTGGTAATTCCGTTGTTTCTCGTCATCTTTTATTTTCATAAAAAAACCTCACAGAATTATAAAACCTGTGAGGTTTTTTCTTTAACCTTGTGCAAAAGTACGTTTTATCTTTAAATTTTAAAATTGATTTTAAAACTTAATTTTAAAGGGGAATTAATTTATCTTCTAATGCTAAAAGAAAGGTATACATTTTTGCAGTTTCTTTTAACGCATCAAACCTACCAGAGGCACCACCATGCCCTGCCTCCATATTAGTATCTAATAGCAATAAATTAGTATCTGTTTTTAAATCTCTTAATTTAGCAACCCATTTAGCAGGTTCCCAATATTGAACTTGAGAATCATGAAAACCAGTAGTAACTAATATATTAGGATAGTCTTGTGCAGCTACTTGATCATACGGAGAATACGATTTTATATAATTATAATACGCTTCATCATTTGGGTTTCCCCACTCGTCATACTCACCTGTTGTTAAAGGAATACTATCATCTAACATGGTAGAAACAACATCTACAAAAGGCACCGAAGCTATAATACCATTATACAACTCAGGGTTTGTATTTACAATTACCCCCATTAATAATCCACCTGCAGAACCACCCATAGCATATAAGTTTTCGGGTGATGTATAGTTGTTTTCAATCAAAAATTTAGAGCAATCAACAAAGTCGTTAAAAGTATTTTTTTTCTGTAACATTTTTCCGTCTTCGTACCATTGTCTACCCAAATATTCGCTACCTCTAATGTGTGCAACTGCATACACAAAACCTCTATCTAACAAACTTAATCTAGTTGAAGAAAAATTATCTGGTATTGTATGCCCATAAGAACCATAAGCATATTGTAAAAGCGCAGTTTTAGAGTTTAAAGCAGTGTTTTTATGATATACTAATGATATTGCAACACGTTTACCATCTCTTGCTGTAGCCCAAATACGCTTACTTTTGTAATTCTCTTTTTTAAATTTATCTCCTAAAATTAATTGTTCTTTTTTAATTTCTTTGGATTGATCAGCCATGTTAAAATCGATCACAGAACTCGGCGTAGTGAATGAGTTATATGAATATCTGATAATCTCTGTATCAAAATCTGGATTTGCATATACCCCAACAGAATACGTTTCTTCATTAAATGGCAGATAATAATCTTCAGATAAATCCCATCTTTTAATACGTATTTTGTTTAAACCATCGGTGCGTTCTTCTAAAACCAAGTATTCTTTAAATATTGAAAAATCTTCTAATAAAGTAGTTTCTCTATGCGGAATTACATCTACCCAATTCTCTTTTAAAGTATTGGTTATTGGTGTTTTCATCAACTTAAAGTTAACCGCTTTATCTTTATTTGTTAATAAATAAAAATGATCATTAAAATGAGAAACACTGTACTCTAAGTCTCTTTCTCTAGGTTGAATGATTGTAAATTTGCCAGTAGGATTATTAGCATCTAAATACTGAGCCTCTGTAGAAACAGTGCTGTAAGAACCAATTATAAGGTATTTGTCTGATTTAGATTTGGTTACATAAGTACCAAAAGTATCGTCTTTTTCATGAAATACCAATACATCTTCAGTTGTTGGTGTTCCTAAAACATGTCTATAAATTTTTACACTTCTTAAAGTAACAGGGTCTTTTTGGGTATAAAAAATAGTTTTATGATCATTTGCCCAAACAGAACCGCCTGTGGTGTTTTCTATAATGTCTTTATAAATTTCACCAGTTTCAATATTTTTAATGCGTAGGGTATATTGCCTTCTACTAACAGTATCGGTTGCAAAAACCATTAGCTTATTATCTAAAGAAATATTTAAGCCGCCTAATTGATAATAATCAAAACCAGCAGCCATTTCATTTACATCAAAAAGTATTTCTTCTTCAGCGTCTAAATGCTCTTTTCTTCTACTATAAATTGGGTATTGTTTTCCTTTTTCATACCGTGTACTATAGTAATAACCATTGTCTTTGTAGGGCACAGAAGAATCATCTTCTTTAATTCTGCCTTTCATCTCTTCAAACAATGCTTCTTGAAAAGGAAGGGTGTTTTTAGTTACTTTTTTATAGTATAAATTTTCTGCTTCTAAATAATCTACTACACTTTGGGTATGTGCATCTTTTACCTCATCATTTTTTTGAGAATCTGATAAACGCATCCAAAAATAATCATCTACCCTAGTGTCTCCATGTTTTTCTAATTTTGTAGGCTTTTTTGCTGCTACAGGTATTATTGCATCGGTACTTTTCATCATCATTATATTTAAAAACGCTTGCAAATGTAAGACTTAAAAGGAAGAAAGGAACAGATATTCTTTTCATTTTTTAAAATAAAAAAAAGCCAGAAAACAAGTATTTAGATAGTTGTTTTCTGACTTAAAAGTAACTTTAATTCTAATTATTTAAAATTAGTAATGGTATTTTTTATTATAGATATACAATCCATTAACTGCTCTTTATTCATAACTAAAGGCGGTGCAAAACGAATGATATTTCCGTGAGTAGGTTTTGCAAGCAAACCATTGTCTCTTAATTTCATACAAATATCCCAAGCAGTAGAGCTATCTTCTGTATCATTAATTAAAATGGCATTTAACAAGCCTTTTCCTCTAACAGATTTTACTAAAGGATTGGTTTTTGCAAATTCAGACAACTCTTCTCTAAAAATGATTCCTAAAGCATCGGCATTAATCGCTAATTTTTCATCTGCAACTACTTCTAAAGCAGCAATAGCAACAGCAGCAGCAACAGGATTACCACCAAATGTAGAACCATGATTACCAGGTTTAATCACATTCATAATAGCATCATTTGCTAACACTGCAGAAACAGGATATGCTCCTCCGCTTAAAGCTTTCCCTAAAATTAAAATATCTGCTTTTACTTCTGGTGTACCAGAACAGTTTTTATCAGCACAACTACAATTACCACAAGTAGCTAATAAACGCCCCGTTCTTGCAATACCTGTCTGAACTTCATCGGCAATAAACAATACATTGTGCTCTTTACACATTTTTTTTGCTGCCGCTAAATATCCTTCAGAAGGTACAAATACTCCAGCTTCTCCTTGTATTGGTTCTACTAAAAAGGCAGCAATATTATTACTGCTTTCTAATGCTTCTTGTAATTGTTGTAAGTTATCGTATTCTATTTTTAAAAATCCTTTTGTGTAAGGACCAAAGTTTTTTCTTGCAACTGGGTCGTTAGAAAAAGAGATAATAGTAGTAGTTCTACCATGAAAATTATTTTCACAGACAATAATTTCTGCTTTATTTTCAGGTATTCCTTTTACTTCATAAGCCCATTTTCTGGCAATTTTTAAAGCTGTTTCTACAGCTTCTGCACCAGTATTCATTGGCAACAATTTATTAAAACCAAAAAGTTCTGTTGCAAATTTTTCATATTTACCTAACATGTCATTATAAAATGCTCTTGATGTTAAGGTTAATGTTTTTGCTTGATGCACCATGGCATCTACAATTTTAGGATGACAGTGCCCTTGGTTTACTGCCGAATAAGCAGATAAAAAATCGTAATACTTTTTTCCTTCTGCATCCCAAACATTCACCCCTTCTCCTCTACTTAATACTACAGGTAACGGGTGATAGTTGTGTGCACCATACTTGTTCTCTAATTCGATTGCTTCTTTTGAAGTTAATTGGTCTAAAACAGCCATTTTTAATAATTATTAAATTTATAAAATAACCATTCCTGTTCTACCTTTATCCTTTCAGAAAGTTCTGAAAATTCAGCGTGGGAAAGAAATCATCCCTAAAAAGTATGGCAATTTAGTAAATATTAGTGACTTTTATTGGTTTTAAGTGTCATAATAATTGAATTTAAAAAACTTAATAATGGATAAAATTATAACTTTCTATGATACTATTACCGAATCTTTAGGAATACCAATTAGTGCTTTATTAATTATTATTATTGGCTGGTTTATTACGGGTATGTTTAAAAAATTAATAAAAAAAATGCTAAATAAATCTGGCATTAGTAACAAGCTAAGCAATGATAAGTTAGATTTTAGCAACTTTATTGCAAAGCTGGTTTATTTTTTAATCATGATTTTTGTTTTCATGATTGCTTTAGAAAAACTGGGTATGACAAGTGTTTTAGAGCCAGTGAAAGAACTCTTAAATAGTTTTGTATCTGTAATACCTAACTTAATAGGTGCTGGTTTAGTTGGTTATATCGGTTACATGCTAGCAACTATTGTATCTGAACTAGTTAGTCTGTCTGGCAATACAATTCAGAAATTTGTACCCAAATTAAGATTACCAGAAAATATTGATATTGTAGACATTTTAAAAAGAATTGTCTTCATATTCATATTTATTCCGCTACTAATAGCAGCACTAAACATTTTAAACATTACAGCTGTTTCAGAGCCAGCAACAGCAATGCTACAAACCTTTTTTGAGGCAATACCAAAAGTATTAGTCGCTACTATAATTATGCTTATTTTTGTTGTAGGCGGTAGGTTTTTAAGTGAATTATTAAAAGATTTATTAGACAGCTTAAACCTTAATCAAATTATAGAAAAAGCAAACCTAACAAGTATTATAGGTACCAAAAATATAGAGCGTTTAATTGCCAATATTGTATATGCATTTATTGTTCTTTTTGGATTAATGACCGCTATCGAAAAGTTAGAATTTAATAAATTATCAGAAATAATTAATACCATAGTTACCATGGGTGGCAACATTCTATTTGGTCTATTAATACTTGCTATTGGTAATTGGATAGCTAATATTGCTGCTAAAAGTTTCTTAAAATCTGATGACAATCCTTTTGTAAGTAACATTATTAAAATAGCCATAATTGCAATATTCTTAGCAATAAGTTTAGGCAGAATGGGCATTGCAGACAATATTATTAACCTTGCATTCGGTATAACTTTAGGTGCAATTGCGCTTACAATTGTATTATCTTTTGGTTTAGGAGGCAGAGACGCTGCAGCTAAACAAATGGATAAAATATTAAACAGATTTAATAAAAAGTAAGCAGATTTATTTTTAAAACAAAAACCTCAAAAGAATATTTTTTTGAGGTTTTTTATGCTCTTTATTTACAAGGGCGTTCCCTAAAGGTCGCGCTTTCCACTATATCTTTTTGTAGAAAAAACAAAAAGGATGCCGTTTCAATCGCTAACGCTAATTACAAACCAGAAAAACTAGTAATATAAAATTCATATGTTTAATATTCATATATTTTAAAACCTGTAAGACTTTTGGGTATTCTATCAATAACTTTTCATAATTTTGCAATCCAAAACATCAATAAATGCCACGTAGAGAACGCAACAAATTTGTAAAAAAGAATCAAGTTTTAGAGTTAAAAATTGAAGATTACGCTTTTGGCGGAAAAGGAATTGCAAGAATACACTCTGATGAAGGTAGTTTTGTTGTTTTTGTACCCAATACATTACCTGGCCAACTGGTAAAAGCACAAATAAGTAAATCTAGTAAAAACTATGCAGAAGCAAAGTTAATAGATGTTATAGAAACTTCTGAAGATGAAGTTGCAGTTCCTTACCAAGACATACCGGGCGCGCCATATATTCAATTACCAATTGAATTACAACATCAGTATAAAAAAGAAAGTACACTCTCTTTGTTCAAAAGAATTGGTAAAGTAGAAAATATTTCAGATTTGTTTGATGAGTTTGTAACCTCACCAAATGTATTTCACTATAGAAATAAAATGGAGTATGGTTTTTCTGCCATTGGTTACGACAGAAAAAACAAAACCGATAAAGATGAATTTACACTAGGCTTTAAAAGACGTGGTGTTTGGTGGATGGGAGATAATTTAGAGAAAGACTCTGGTTTGTTTGATAAACAACTAGAAGACAATTTAAAAAACATACGCCAATATTGTATACAAACTGGTTTAGAACCTTGGCACGGTCCAAAAAAGACAGGTTTCTTTCGTTATTTTGTTGTAAGAAAATCTTTTAAAACAGACGAATTATTGTGTAATTTAGTTACTACTTCTCCAGAATTAGAGAACTTTGATTTACAAAAATTTGCTACATTCTTAAAAGATATTTTAGGAGATCGTTTAGCTGGTTTATTACACACCATAAATGATGAAACTGGTGATAGAACAATCGCTACATCTGGCAGCATTAATTTAGTGTACGGTAAAGATAAAATTGTAGAAGAACTCTTGGGCTTAAATTTTGAAATTAGTATGAAAAGCTTTTTTCAGACCAACCCTAAATGTGCCGAAAAACTTTATGCCAAAGTAGTTGAATATGTTTTGGAAGACAAAACCAAAGTAGACAATACAGTTGTTATGGATTTATTTTGCGGAACAGGTACTATTGGACAAATTATTGCTTCTAAATCTGAAAATGCAAAAATAGTAGGTGTAGATATTGTTGCATCGGCAATTGAAGATGCTAAAAAGAACGCCAAAAGAAATAATATTAATGGTTTAAAGTTTTACGCTGCAGATGTTGGTAAATTCTTAATTGCGCATCCAGAATATCAAAATAAAATAAAAACCATTATTTTAGACCCCGCAAGATCAGGAATTGCGCCTAAAACATTGCAAAAAATTATTCATCTAAATGCAGACAGAATGGTATATGTTTCTTGTAACCCTGCAACTCAGGCCAGAGATACCGAGTTATTAGCAGAAGCAGGTTACACAATAAAAAAGATTAGTTTGGTAGATCAATTTCCGCATACAAGTCATATTGAAACAGTTGTTTTATTTGAAAAATAATAAACTGACCATAAAAGTCATAACAGTTAAATAATAATAAATTATTTTTACATGAAATCTATAAAACTATCTGAGAAAGCCATCGAAAAAAAATTAGAAAACCTTGCAGATTGGGAGTATTACGACAATGCATTACACACCGACTTTGAGTTTGATAATTTTAAAGACTGTATGTCTGCAATGAATAGAATTGCTTTTGAATGTGAGGCTTTAAACCATCATCCAGAATGGACAAACGTATACAACACCTTAGATATTAAGCTAACAACCCATGATGCAGACGGAGTTACAGAATTAGATTTTAAACTAGCTGCAGCCATAAACAATATTGTTGAAGAGGAAGAAATAGATTAAAAAAATACAAATTGTATTCAAAAATATTCAAAAATTGAAAAAAATAATTCTTTTAGCACTCTTTACAATATTCGTTTTTTATGGATGTGAAAAAGACGATTTCTGTATTAAAAATCCTGTAACACCTAATTTAGTTTTACGCTTTTATGATGATGCAGATAGAACTTCTTTAAAAACTGCACAACAATTATCTGTTTGGGCAGAAAATAAAGACACGATTGTTACCTACACAAGTACAAGTACAGATAGTATTGCAATTCCTTTAAATAGTGCTGCAAATAGTACTACTTATTATTTTAAAACAAATGCTACAGACACTTCTATCAGTAATAATGAAGTATCTAGCTTTGTAATTAATTACACCCCAAAAGAAGAGTATGTATCTCGCTCTTGCGGATTTAAAGTTATTTTTGAAAACGTTTCTTTTTCAGCTCAAAATGGTTGGATCAAGGATTTTTCTCCAGCAACACTAACTACCATAAACAATCAAAATGCAGCACATGTTCAAATTTTTCATTAGCATTTTTTTTCTTTTTGTTTTTGTTGATGCTATCTCTCAAGAACAAAATAGTGATGATCTTGTATCTTCAGAAAAAGACAGCATCTCATACAAAACAAACTATGGTTTAAGAATTGGTTTTGACATCAGTAAGCCTATAAAAGCACAATTTAGCAACACCTATAAAGGGTTAGAAATTGTGGCAGATTATCGAATTAAAAAAAACTTATATATTGCTACAGAAATTGGATTCGAAGAAGAAACAACAAAAGAAGATTACACCAACTCTACCGCTAAAGGAAACTATATTCGTTTAGGTTTTAACTACAACGCCTATAAAAATTGGTTGGATATGAATAATGAAATTTTTGTGGGTTATAGATATGGTTTTAGTCTTTTTAATCAAACATTAAATAGTAGTACACCAAATGTTAATACCCAATATTTTCCAGCAAACACAAACACAAACCCAGTAATAACTAATAATTTAAATGCTCATTGGTCTGAGTTTGTTGTTGGATTGAAGGTAGAAACGGGAAAAAATATTTTTATCAGTGTTAGTGGTTCATACAATATTATGATGTCTGTTAAAGAGCCAACAAATTTTAAAACTTTATTTTCGCCTGGCTTTAATAGAATTTATGAAAGCAACACCGGTTTTAGCTTTAATTATACAATAACCTATTTAATCCCCTTTAAAAAGAAATAAAAAAGTTATTTAGTGTAAATTTTAGTAACTTTATGGTCTTTATTTCCTTAAAATAAATTAGTATGAATACAATACCAAGCGTAAACTTAGCAGACTTCTTATCGGAAGACAAAAATAAAAAAGAGCAATTTATTAATGAAATTGGTCATGCCTATGAAAACATAGGTTTTGTTGCTTTAAAAGGTCATTTTTTAGACACCGCACTCGTTGAAAGCTTATATACTGAAATTAAAAGTTTTTTTGATTTACCATTACACATCAAAGAAAAATATGAAATACCGGGAATTGGCGGTCAACGAGGATATATTTCTTTTGGAAAAGAATCTGCTAAAGGAAAAAAAGAAGCAGATTTAAAAGAGTTCTGGCATTTTGGTCAATATGTAGAAGCGGCCTCTAAATATGCAAAAGAATACCCAGAAAATGTTACTGTTACAGAATTAGAGAATTTTAACAAGGTTGGTAAAAAAGCTTACCAAATGTTAGAAAAAACAGCAAAATATGTTTTAAGATCGCTGGCTTTGCACCTAAACTTAGAAGAAACTTATTTTGATGCTTTTATAAAAAACGGAAATAGTATTTTAAGACCCATACATTATCCGCCAATACAAACAGCACCTAAAGGAGCAGAAAGAGCTGCTGCCCATGGCGATATTAATTTAATAACCCTTTTAATGGGGGCACAAGGAAAAGGACTTCAAGTACAAAACCATGCTGGTGATTGGATTGACGCTGTTGCTGCACCAGATGAATTGATGATTAATGTTGGGGACATGCTCTCTAGACACAGTAACAATAAATTAAAATCTACCATTCACAGAGTGGTAAATCCGCCAAAAGAACTTTGGGGAACCTCAAGGTATTCAATTCCGTTTTTTATGCATCCTGTTTCTGATATGAAATTAGATGTCCTAGAAAATTGCATTGATAAAGACAATCCGAAACAATTTAAAGACATTACTGCTGGCGAGTTTTTAGACGAACGTTTAAAAGATCTTGGACTAAAAAAATAGGCAACTATTTTTGATAGCAAAAAATTAAATACTTCAACTAACTAACCATAAGTATGGACTTAAAGGATCAATTAAAAAATTTATTTCCAGAGCACAAAGAAATAGAAGAAACGGTAAAAGAAGCCTCTAATATTTGGCTGCAAGAAGAACCTATTTTATGCAAATATGAAAAAAGAAAAGGCAAACCAATAACAATTTTAGATGGTTATACAGGTGCTACTAAAGACTTTAAAATATTAGCAAAAGAAATAAAAACTATACTTTCTGTTGGTGGAAGTTTTAAAGATGATAAAATTATTATTCAAGGAGATTTTAGAGATCGAATTATGTCTATTTTAAAAGACAAAGGCTTTAAGGTTAAAAGAGTTGGTGGATAATAATATCAAAAGAAAAAATAAATGACACTTAAAAATTCTGAATTAATTTTAAATAAAGATGGTAGTATTTATCATTTAAATTTAAAACCCGAAAACATTGCTAAAACCATCATTTTTGTTGGCGATCAAGACAGGGTAAATGAAATTACAAAACATTTTGACACTATTGAATTTACTACTCAGAAAAGAGAATTTAAAACAACAACAGGCTACTACAAATCAACAAAAATAACTGTCATTTCTACAGGTATTGGCCCAGATAACATAGATATTGTTTTAAATGAATTAGATGCTTTAGTCAACATAGATTTAAAAACAAGACTTGTAAAAGAAAATCATACTGCACTTACAATTGTTAGAATTGGTACCTCTGGATCTTTACAAGAAGAAGTACCGGTAGACTCTTTTTTATTGAGTTCGCATGCGTTAGACTTAAACGGAATGTTACATGCATATCAAATAGAAGAAATTTCTAATACAGAAATAGAAAATGCTTTTATAAAACATACCAATTGGAATCCTAAAAAGGCAGCACCAATAATTATTAAAAATTGTAGCGATTTAGAAAAAAAGCTTACATCAGAAAATATGATCAAAGGGATAACGGCAACTGCTAGTGGATTTTATGGGCCTCAAGGGCGAATTTTAAGATTACCAATACAAGACCCTCTTTTAAATAACAATATAAACTCTTTTGTTTTTGAAGGTAAAAAAATAACTAATTTAGAAATGGAAACTTCGGCTATTTACGGATTGTCTAAGTTACTTGGTCATAAAGCAGTTTCTTTAAATGCAATTATTGCAAACAGAGAAACGGGTAACTTTAGTGAAAATCCTACCAAAATAGTTGAAAACTTAATACAACACACCTTAGAAAAATTAGTTGATTAAATGACAAATTTAAAAATTGGAGGAGTTCCTGAACACTTTAATTACCCTTGGTATTTAACCTTAAAAAATAAAGAATACACCAAAGAAAACATTCAATTACGTTGGCAAGATTATGCAGGTGGTACAGGACAAATGTGTAAAGCATTAAGAGATGGAAGCGTAGATATTGCCATTGTCTTAACAGAAGGTATTCTTAAAGACATAGCTGATGGTAATCCTTCAAAAATTGTACAGACTTATGTAAAATCTCCTTTAATCTGGGGAATACACGTAGGTGCATCTTCTTCTTATAAAAAAATAGCAGATTTAGAAAATGCAACAATAGCAATAAGCCGTTTTGGCTCTGGATCGCATTTAATGGCTATTGTAAATGCTCACAACCAAGGTTGGGATGTTTCTAAATTAAAGTTTAAAGTTATTAATAATTTACAAGGCGGCATTGATGCCTTAACAAACGGAGAAGCCGACTACTTTATGTGGGAACATTTTACAACCAAACCATTAGTAGATAATGGTACTTTTAGAAGAATTGATGACTGCCCTACTCCTTGGCCATGTTTTGTAATTGCTGTTAGAAATGAAGTTTTAAAAACAAATTTTGAAGAGGTAAAAAAAGTATTATCTATAATAAATAAGGAAACAAAAAACTTTAAAAAAATAGCTTCAATTGACACTATTTTAGCCGAAAGATATGATCAAAAACTATCAGACATCAATCAATGGCTTAAAATTACCGAATGGAATGCTGGAAAACCAATTACAAAGAATTTAATTACAAGAATTCAAAATAAAATGGTTAAGTATAACGTTATACAGAAAAAACAGCATTCAGGTAAATTTATAAAAAATATGTACCTTTGATTTTTAAAAAATTATGAAAAAAGAAACCCTAATCTCAATTTGTATCTTAGCATTGTTACTCTTATCCTCTTGCAGAAGTACTTCCTCTTCATGCGGATTAGCAGACAACACAAGTAATAACACAAATACCGAATTAGTAAATATTGTTTAATTAATAACATTTTTATACTAATTAAAAAAACAAACCAATGTTACCAAACAATTGGCAGCTGCCCTGTTTGTTTTAAATAGGTATTTGTTCTTGAAAAATGCTTACAACCAAACCAACCTCTCCATGCACCTAAAGGCGATGGATGTGGTGCTATAAAAACTTGATGTTTAGAAGTATCTATAAGTGCTTTTTTACTTTCGGCAAACTTACCCCAAAGTAAAAAAACAACCTTTTCTTTGTCTTTAGATAGTAATTTAATAACATTATCTGTAAAGGTTTCCCACCCCTTTTGCTGATGACTACCTGCTTGGTTAGCCCTAACTGTCAAGGTTGCATTTAACAACAAAACGCCTTGTTTTGCCCAGTTTTCTAAATTACCACTTTCCGGAATTTCTATGCTTAAATCTGCGGCTAACTCTTTATAAATGTTAACTAATGAAGGTGGTTTTTTAAAGCCATCTTTAACTGAAAAACACAAACCATTTGCTTGATTTTCTCCATGATAAGGATCTTGACCTATAATAACAACTTTTAAATCTTTGAAAGAACAAAAATTAAATGCCGCAAAAATTTCTTCTTCCTTAGGAAAACAACGATGATTTTTAAACTCTAAGTCAACAAAATTTTGCAATTCTTTAAAATAGGGTTTAGAAAACTGTTCTTCAAGAATAGTTTGCCAATCGTTTATTATGGTAGGTTTCATGTTAAATAGTATCAAACAAAAATACGCTATTAAATAGAAATAATTAACATCATTTAAAAAACTAAAAAAAGGGATTTACATTACTGCTTTTAAGTGTTTTACCTTTAAATATGTTTTAAACTAACGCTAGTTTTGTGAAAAAATAATTCTCATGAAAACAAAAATACTTTCAATCATCATTTTATGTTTCTTTACATCTACTTTTTGTCAAATAGTTACAATACCAGATTATGAGTTTAAACAAGCTCTTTTAAATTACTCGCCTACTATTGACACAAATAATGATAATGAAATACAGTTTACAGAAGCTTTAGCGGTAACAACATTAAATATATCTGGTTATCAAGAATTTATTATTAATGATCCTATGAACCCATTAGGAGGATCAAGTTCACAGGGTATTTCTGATTTTACAGGTATTGAAGCTTTTACAAACTTAACATCATTAATATGTTCTCAAAATGATTTAAATAATTTAGATGTTTCTGCACTTACACAACTAACTTATTTAGACTGTTCAAATAATATAAACCAATTTGGAACAACAACAAATGCTACTGGTATCGCAACTTTAACGCTACCAAATAGTGCTTCTTTAGAAACTTTAATTTGCAAAGAAAATTATATAACTTCTATTGATGTATCTAATAAAACATTATTAACTGTAGTAAATGCATCAAGCAACTCTTTAACAAACTTAAACTTAACAAATACGCCTGCTTTAGAAAGTTTAAATGTTAATTATAATTATAGTCTAGGTTCTATCGATGCCTTTAATCATGCTGCATTAAATTCAATATTATCAGAAAATTGTGCTTTAACAACGTTAAATATTCAGAATACGCCACAATTAGAAACACTTAAATGTAAACAAAATCAGTTGAGTTCATTAGATGTATCTACAAGTATTGCTTTAGAAAATTTAGAAGTTCATCAAAATAATATTATTTCATTAGACCTAACAAATAATACGAACTTAATAACTGTAACTTGTAATAACAATTTACTTGCTAGCTTATTAATACCAAACACAAGTAGTTTAAAAACGCTGCTTTGTTACAGTAATAAATTAACTAATTTAAATGTAAGTATGGCAACTGGATTAATTACTCTAAATTCTAATTTAAACCTATTAACAAATTTAATTTTGCCAGCTACAAATTCATTAAAAACTATTGAAACTTCTTCTAATAAACTTACAACATTAAATACTTCTAATACTAATGGTTTAAATTCTTTAAAGGCAAATAACAATCTTTTAAATAATTTAATATTACCAAATTCTACAACACTTCAAAATTTAGAAGCTTTTAATAATCAATTAACTAATATTAATGTTAATCAGCAAAGTAATTTAACTGCCTTTAATATTAATAATAATCTATTGTCTTTATTAAATATTTCGGCAAACCTAAATTTACAATCTCTACATTGTGCTAACAATCAATTAACCTCATTAAATACCCTATCAAATACATCTTTAAATTCAATAGAATGTTCGGGTAATCTAATTACTGCTTTAGACACAACAACTATAAATACGATATCTAGCCTATCATGTTCAAACAACTTACTTACAGAATTAGATTTATCTAGTTTTACTAATTTAACTAAAATTTATTGTAGTAATAATTTACTTACCAAACTAAACCTTAAAAATGGAAACTCTAATTCTTTAAGGTATTTTACCAATCCGTTTGCTGGTACAAGTACTTTTAACGCAAAAAATAACACCAACTTAAATGCAATATGTGTAGATGATGCGTTAATTGCAGCAGGCAACTTAACTAATGGAATTGATACGCACACAAATTTTACAGAATACTGTTCTTTTGCTCCTGTAAACTCTAATATTATTAGTGGTACAGTTTCTTATGATTTTAATAACAATGGTTGTGATGCCGCAGATATAAAGTCTGTAAATACCAGAATTAATAGCGTCAGTTCAAATTTAAGTGCTTCCTCTTTTAGCGCTTCAGACGGAACTTATACGATTTACATTAATGACACAAACGTAAACACAGAAATTATTCCAAATTTTCCGTCATTCTTTTCAGTAAGCCCTACTTCTCAATCAACAACTTTTAATGGCTCTGGTAATACTGAAAATATCAATTTTTGTATTACTGCTAATAGTCAAGTAAATGATGTAACAGTAACTGCTTTTACAACAAGTGAATCTAGACCCGGGTTTAATTCAGTACTAAGAATTTTTTATAAAAACAACGGATCTACAATTATTTCATCCGGAACCGTAAAATTAAATTTTAACGAACAGGTAGAAACATTTAATAGCGCCAGTATAAATCCTGATGCTCAGACAAACAACTCTTTGAGTTGGGATTATTTAAATTTATTACCTTTTGAAGAAAAATATATTGATGTAAATTTTACTATTAACACGCCCATACATCCCACAAACCCAGTAAATGGTGGAGATACAATTAGTTACACTACTACTATTACACCACTAACCGGCGATGCCACACCAACAGATAATACTAATATTTTTACCGATATTATTGTAAATGCCTATGATCCAAATGATGTTACTTGTTTTGAAGGCGATAAAATTAATACAATGCAAGTTCCAAATGATTTAACCTACAGAATTCGTTTTCAGAATACTGGATCTGCATCTGCAATAAATATTGTAGTAAAAGAAATAATAGATCAAGATTTAGATGTAAATACATTTATACCTATTGCAGCAAGTCATAATTATAGAATTGCACTAAAAGAGACTAACAAATTAGAGTTTATTTTTGAAAACATACAATTAGCAGATAGCACCACTAATGAACCCGCTAGCCATGGATGGATATTTTATAAAATTAAACCAAAAAGTACTGCTGTAATTGGAGATGCTTTTAACACAACCGCTAATATTTATTTCGATTATAATGCACCTGTCATAACAAATACAGCTATTACGACAGTTTCTGCAACTACTAGTATACCTGATGCAAATTTTGAGCAAGCTTTGATCGATTTAGGTCATGACGCTGGTCCTATAGATGGCCTTGTTTTTACATCGAATGTTAGTAATTTATTATCATTAAATGTTTCTAATAAAAACATATCAGATTTAACAGGTATTGAGGATTTTGTAGCTCTTACGGAACTAAATTGTAGCCAAAATCAACTAACAACCTTAAACCTAAATAGTAACATAGCATTAGTTACATTACTAAGCAATAATAACCAATTAACAAGTTTAGATGTAAGTAATAATGTATTATTAGAAAACTTACATATCCAATTTAATAATATAACTGCTATTGATCTATCTCTAAATACAGTAATCAAATCTGTAAGATGTAATAACAACAGCATTACAAATTTAGATTTAAGTTTACACACACAGTTAAATAATTTAATTTGTAATAACAATTTATTAACTAGATTAAATATTATTAATGGAAATAACTCGAATATAACTACTGCAAACTTTAATACAACAAACAACCCAAATTTAACATGTATTGAAGTAGATGATATATCTTATGCTGTATCAAATTTTACAAATATAGATTCAATTGTAAACTTTGTAAATAGCCAAGCAGAATGTACAGCACTAAATACTTCTAAAGTTAAGACTGAAAAGTTTTTAATTTTCCCAAATCCTGCTAAAAAATATGTGACTATTTTTACAGAAATAGACGCAATAAATATTTTATTTGACATTAGCGGTAAAGAAATAAAACGCTTTCATATCACAAGTGGAGATAACAAGATAAATATAAGTGACTTACATAAAGGTATTTACATCTTAAAAACAATTGGAGTTAACATTAATAAAACTTCTAAAATAGTAATTGAGTAATTTATTATAAAAAGTAAAGCTCTATATTTTAATTAATATGGAGCTTTTTATATAAATAAATGGTTCTAAAAAACAAATGAATAATATGATTTATTCACTCAATATTTTTTAATATAATTTAAAACAATACTAGCTTTCTTTCTTATTTTTGTACTTATATCAAACACCTTATTTTGAACAAAAGTATCTCAGAAAAAACATTACAAGATTTAGAATTTTCTACTGTATTACAACATGTATCCGAACATTGTATTTCTGGCTTAGGCAAAACAAGTGTAAAAGAGTTAAGCCCTATAATTAGCAGAAAAAAACTTTTTATAGAACTGCATTTAGTCAATGAATATGTAGCTTCTTTTGTAAGTGAAAATAGAGTGCCAAACCATGGTTTTGATAATATAACAGAAAGCATTAAACGATTAAAAATTGAAAATAGTTATATAGAAACTGATGCTTTTTTAAAAATTGCAACCACTTCTTTAACTGTAAATGAGCATCTAAAGTTTTTTAAGAAATTTAAGCTACAATTTCCAACTTTTTTTGAAAGTTCTCAAAAAATAGAGTTAACGACTTATATAGATGATGAAATAAAAAGAATCATTGATATTTCTGGCGAAGTTAAAAACAATGCTTCGAGTGCTTTAAAACAGATTAGAAGAGATATTAACAATATTAGAGGCAAAATAGGTGCTAGTTTTTCAAGTGCTTTATCCAAAGCTGTTAGTGCTGGTTATATAGATGACATTAAAGAAACAGTTATAGATAATCAGCGTGTTTTAGCAGTCTCTGCAATGCATAGAAGAAAGGTTTCTGGAAGTTTATTAGGTGCTTCTAAATCAGGTAATATTGTTTACATTGCTCCTCAAGCAACACTTGCTTATAGTAGAGAATATCAAAACTTAATTTACGAAGAAAAACAAGAAGTTATAAGGATTCTTAGAAGTTTAGCAGAGACTATTAGACCTTTTACCTCTCTATTAGAAGAATACATTACCTACCTTGTTCATACAGATGTTGTGGCCGCAAAAGCTAAATATGCTAGAGAACTAAATGCTGTTTTACCAAAAATATCAAAAGAAAAGAGAATTTATTTTAAAGATGCTTATCACCCTATTTTATGGAGAAAGAATAATGTGCAAAAAATAAAAACAATTGCACAATCTATAGAACTAAATGAAAAACAGCAAATTATTGTAATTTCTGGCCCAAATGCTGGTGGTAAAAGTATCACATTAAAAACAATTGGGTTGTTGCAATTAATGCTTCAGAGCGGACTTTTAATACCTGTACATGAAAGAAGTCAGACCTATATTTTCGATTCTATTTTAACCGATATTGGAGACAATCAATCGATAGAAAATCAACTAAGTACTTATAGCTATCGATTAAAAAATATGCGTAATTTTTTAAGAAGATGTAACGAAAACACCTTGTTTTTAATTGATGAATTTGGTACGGGTTCAGACCCAGAACTAGGCGGAGCATTGGCTGAGATATTTTTAGAAGAATTCTACAGTAAAAAAGCATTCGGTATAATTACAACCCATTACTCGAACTTAAAAGTGTTGGCCAACGAATTAGAAAATGTTACCAACGCAAATATGCAGTTTGATGAACACTCACTAGAACCATTGTACAAACTTTTTGTTGGCCAAGCTGGAAGTTCTTTTACGTTTGAAGTAGCACAGAAAAACGGAATTCCTTTTAGCTTAATTAACAAAGCTAAGAAAAGAGTAGACACAGAAAAAGTAAGGTTAGATAAAACAATCTCTAAGTTGCAAAAAGAACGCACCAAGCTGCAGAAAAATTCAGACAACTTAGAAAAACAAAAATCTAAAGGACAAGAACACTTAGATAGTTTGCAGGAGAAGGAAGCTAAAATTCAGGCAAAACTAGCAGGCTTTCAAGAATTATATGACAGTAATCAGAAAATGCTTTCATTGGGTAGAAAAACAAACGAACTGATAAATAAGTATTTTCAAACCAACAATAAAAAAGAATTAAATACAAATTTTAATAAGTGGGTAGCAGACTTAAAAGTTAAAAATGCTAAGAAAAACCCAATAGCACCCAAAACAAAATCTCAAAAACAAAAAGCTAAAATTGTAGAAAAACAATTAAAAGAGGTTATTCAGAAAGTAGAAAAAGAAGTTTTACACAAGGTTGTAAAAGTAAGAGAAGAAAAGAAAATTGAAGCCGAAAAAATTGCAAAAGAAAGAGCTGCATATGTTTTTAAAATTAATGACAGAGTAAGAATAATAGATTCTAACTCTATTGGCACAATAGATAAAATAAGTAAAAATAATGTGGTTATAAATTACGGAGTTTTTACCACAAAAACTTCTGTAGAAAAATTAGAATTGGTAGAGAAAGCAAAAAAATAACTTACTAATTTAAAATATACACAAACAAAAAAGCGCTCTTTACAGAGCGCTTTTTTAATATATAAATTTTTATTTTAAATGTTGCTAGCCAACCAGTCTCCTACTTCTTTGGTACCATAAGATTTTCCTCCATCTGCTAAATCTTCTGTAACAATTCCTTTTTCAAGAGCACTGTTAACAGCATCTCTAATTGCCTGTCCTTCTGCTTGTAAACCAAAGTTTTCAAACATCATTGCAGCAGATAAAACAGTTGCCATTGGATTTGCAATATTTAACCCTGTTGCTTGTGGATAAGAACCATGAATTGGCTCAAACAAACCAATCTTAGCGCCTAAAGAAGCACTTGGCATTAAACCCATAGAACCTGAAATTACAGAAGCTTCATCAGTTAAAATATCTCCGAATAAGTTTTCGGTAATCAATACATCATAACTATTTGGCCATTGTACCAAACGCATGGCAACAGCATCTACAAACTCATAAGAAACAGTAACTTCTGGATATTCTTTTTCCATTGCTTGCACAGTCTCTCTCCATAATCTAGAAGTTTCTAAAACATTTGCTTTGTCTACACAACATAGTTTTTTACCACGTGTCATCGCCAATTCAAATCCTTTTTTTGCCAAACGTTGTACTTCTGCTCTTGTGTAAACACAGTTATCGAAAGCAGTTTCACCTGCATCTCTTCTACCCTTTTCGCCAAAATAAATTCCACCTGTTAGTTCACGTAAAAAAACCAAATCTGTACCTTCTATTCTTTCTCTTTTTAAAGGAGATTTATCTAATAAAGAAGGAAATGTAAACGTTGGTCTTACATTTGCAAACAAACCTAATTTTTTACGCATTTTAAGCAATCCTTGTTCTGGTCTTACTTTTGCAGAAGGGTCATTATCAAAACGTGGATGCCCAATAGCACCAAATAAAACAGCATCTGAAGACGCACAAATATCATGCGTTGTATCTGGATAAGGATCACCAACTGCATCAATAGCAGCTGCACCTGTTAGTGCTGGTTTCCAATGAATTTGATGGTTGAATTTTTTAGCAATCGCATCTGATACTTTTACAGCTTGGTCTATTACTTCTGGTCCAATTCCGTCTCCTGCTAATACTGCAATGTTTAATTTCATGTGTTTTTATTAAAAGATTAAATGATTGAAAGATTAAAACTTTCAATTTTTAAATTTTTGAGTTTTTAAATTATATTCAACATTTTCTCTGTGGCCTTAATTGCAGATACTGTTTGATCTGAATCTAAACCACGTGTTATAAATTCTTTTTCTTCACCTTGCCAAGTAATAATTGTTTCACACAGTGCATCAGAATGACTTCCCGGAGGAATTCTTACCGCATAATCAATCAATTTTGGCAACTCTTTTTTACTATGCGTCTTATAAAGTTTTTTTAATGCATTCATAAAAGCATCAAACTGACCGTCTCCTTGCGCATGTGCTTCATAATGAACTCCTTCTACAATTAATTGCAAAGTCGTAGAAGGCTTCATGCCTTTTGCGTGCCCTAGCACATAATTTTCTACAACTACTCTTTTTTCAATTGTATCAGAATCTAATACATCAGAAATTATATAGGGTAAATCTTCTTGAGAAACAACTTCTTTCTTGTCTCCTAATTCAATTATTCGTTGGGTAACTTTTTTTAATTCCTCATCATTTAAACTCAACCCTAGGTCTTGTAAATTTTTCTGAATATTTGCCTTACCCGAGGTTTTACCCAATGCATATTTACGTTTTCTACCAAAACGCTCTGGCATTAAATCGTTAAAATACAAATTGTGCTTATTATCTCCATCCGCATGAATACCAGCAGTTTGCGTAAAAACATTTGCACCAACAACAGGTTTGTTTACAGGTATTCTAAACCCAGAAAAGGTTTCTACCAATTTACTTACCTTGTGCAAAGCTTTTTCATTTACAGCAATTTTTACATCACTTAAAAAATCATTAATAACAGCTATAACACTTGCCATAGGTGCGTTACCAGCACGTTCTCCCATTCCGTTTATGGTCAAATGCAATCCATTTGCACCTGCTTTTACCGCTTCCATTACATTGGCAACTCCCAAATCATAATCATTATGACCATGAAAATCAAAATGCATGTTTGGGTATTTATTTTTTACTTCAGAAACAAATTCAAACGTTTCTGTATGTGTCAATATCCCAAGAGTATCGGGCAATAATATGCGCTCTATCTTTTGTGTAGTTAAAAAATCTAAATAGCTAAAAACATACTCTTTAGAATTGCGCATTCCGTTAGACCAATCTTCTAAATACACATTTGTTGTAATACCGTTTGAGGCCGCTAAAGCTATAGTTGCTTCTATATCTGCAAAATGCTCTTTAGGTGTTTTTTTTAGTTGATGTGTTAAGTGGTTTAGAGAACCTTTGGTTAATAAATTCTGAACTTTAGCACCAGCCTCTAACATCCAATCGATAGATTTTCCTCCATCTACAAAAGTTAGCACTTCTATTTGATTTAAAAAATGGTAATCTTTGGCCCAAGAGGTAATTTTATTGACTGCTTCTAACTCTCCTTTAGAGACTCTTGCTGAAGCAATTTCAATACGATCTACTTTCAGCTCTTCTAACAATAATTTTGCAATGGTTAGTTTTTCTGAAACTGAAAAAGACACTCCTGATGTTTGTTCTCCATCACGAAGTGTTGTATCCATTATTTCTATTTTCCTCTTGGTCATTTTATTTTTAAAATAAAAAAGGGAAGGCTCTGTCATTTTGACGTTAGGAGAAATCCCATAATATTAGATTTAAAAATTATATAGCTTTATGTGAATTCTCCTTTGGTCGAAATGACGAAACTGGACGTAATCAACTGGCTTTTTTTTTCTAATTAATACCTAAAAAGGTCTTGTTTCTGCAAAAGCAGCAATTTCGTTTTCGATGTTTTTTAGGTAATCAATATCATCAAAACCATTTAACATATTGTCTTTTTTGTAGGCATTAATCTCAAAAGACTCAGACTCACCAGTGGCGACTAAAGTTACTGTTTGATTTGGTAAATCTACCTTGATTTCAGTTTTAGGATCTGCCATAATAGCTGCAAATAAAGTATCTGCAAATTTTGGAGAAACCTGTACTGGTAAAACCCCTACGTTTAAACAGTTATTTTTAAAAATATCTGCAAATGCCGATGAAATAACACAACGCAATCCAAAGTCATACACAGACCAAGCAGCATGCTCTCTGGAAGAACCTGAACCAAAATTTCTACCACCAACTAGAATTTTAGAACCTGCATAGATTTCTTTATTCAAAGGAAAATCTTCTTTTGGGGTTCCGTCTTGATTGTATCTCCAATCTCTAAAAAAGTTGATATCAAAATCTACACGCTCTGTTGCTTTTAAAAAACGAGCAGGAATTATCTGATCTGTATCTACATTTTCTGTTGGTAATGGATATGCTGTACTTGTTAGGGTATTAAATTTATCGTAAGCCATTGTTTTCTTTGTTTGAAAATTTCAAAGTTTTAAAGTTTTAAAGTTCTTACTATTGTGAACTTTATAACTATTACTTTTTAACTTTTGTACTTTTTAACTTTTATACTAATAATGTTCTAGGGTCTGTAACTACGCCTTGCACTGCAGATGCTGCAGCTACTAACGGACTTGCTAATAAAGTTCTAGAACCTGGGCCTTGTCTTCCTTCAAAATTTCTATTCGAAGTAGAAACTGATAATTTTCCTGACGGAATTTTATCATCATTCATAGCCAAACATGCAGAACAACCTGGTTCTCTTAAAACAAAACCTGCGTCTGTAATAATTTTATCTAAGCCTTCTTCTTTAATTTGATCTACTACTTTATGAGATCCTGGTACTAACCAAGCAGTTACATTGTCTGCTTTTTTACGTCCTTTTACAATAGATGAAAAAGCTCTAAAATCTTCTATTCTACCATTGGTACAAGATCCTAAAAACACAAAGTCTATTTCTTTACCAATCATGGTATCACCTTCGTTAAAAGACATATACCCAAGAGATTTTTTATACGTTTCTACACCACCTTCTACGTTTTGTGCAAGCGGAATAGATTTAGTTACACCAATTCCCATACCTGGGTTTGTACCATAAGTAATCATTGGTTCTATATCTGCAGCATCATAATTAAATTCTGCATCAAAAACAGCATTTTCTTCTGTATATAGTGTTTCCCAATATTTCATGGCCTTGTCCCATTCTGCTCCTTTCGGAGTTTGAGATCTTCCTTTAATATAATCGAATGTTTTACTATCAGGAGCAATCATTCCTCCTCTTGCACCCATTTCTATAGATAAATTACAAACAGTCATTCTACCTTCCATAGACATGTCTCTAAAAACATCACCTGCATATTCTACAAAATATCCGGTTGCGCCAGAGGTTGTTTGTTTGGCAATAATGAACAAAGCAACATCTTTTGGAGTAACACCCAAACCTAATTTACCGTTTACGTTTATACGCATCGATTTTGGTTTTGGCTGCATGATACATTGTGTAGACAACACCATTTCTACTTCTGATGTACCAATACCAAACGCAATGGCACCAAAAGCACCATGTGTAGATGTATGAGAATCTCCACAAACAATAGTAGCACCTGGCAATGTTATTCCGTTTTCTGGACCTACAACATGCACAATTCCGTTATTTTTATCACCTAAACCCCAATGAGAAATACCGTGCTTGGCTGCATTTTTTTCTAAAGCATCTAACTGATTTGCAGACAATGCGTCTTCTACTGGTAAATGCTGATTTATAGTTGGTGTGTTATGATCTGCAGTTGCAAAAGTTTTTGCTGGATACACAACGCTATTCCCTCTACTTTCTAGGCCTAAAAAGGCAACAGGACTGGTAACTTCATGTATAAAGTGTCTATCAATAAAAAACACATCTGGCCCGTCTTTAACCTGACGTACAACATGTGAATCCCAAACTTTGTCAAATAATGTATTTGCCATTTTCTATTTTTTAATTATTTAGATAATCATCAAGTATCAAAAATACAGTAATCTTCTGTTTTTATCCAAAAAATAGCTAGTCACGAATTATACCCAAAGAATAAAGAAACACATAAAACATTAATTTACAAACACTTAAGCTTAATAAAAATACGATGTCTATTATTTTTTATTCTAAAAAAAAGAATGCGAATAGATTTAAGATAGTTTTATAAGTCGCAATTTCGTTTGCAATAATATCAGTATTTGTAAGAAAGAAAACTTTTAATAAAAAACGAATTAATGTACCTTTACAAGCTCTAAAAAGTTTAAAATAATGAAAAATAATACGGTTCTAAATTTTACTAAAAACATTTTAAATAACATGCCAACCGGTTGGTTAGAAACTACTACACATCGGTTAGATATTTATAATGAAAAATTGGCGAAGACAGAATTTTTAACTGAATTAGAAACTTTATTTAAGAACGAAAATACATCCAAAGAAGTATTACAAGAACTACCTACCGCATATGATTACATCCGTTTAGGGCACCCTTTATCTTGTTTACTTGAGTGGACAATTGCAAAAACACAACAACTAGATCCCGAAAATATTATCTGTTTTTCTTCTAAGACAATGCCAATTTTAGCCATTTTAAGAGCTAATTTATTACAACAAAAAAATACTAAAATATATTATTTAAAAAATACGATACCCCTATTTGAGTTTGAAAAAATAAAAAGTATTTACGGTTATCAATTTGAAGTTGTAGCGATTGAAAATACTGATCAAATAGCACCGTTTAACGGAACTACCCTTTTTATTTCTAAAAGTTTAAATGTAGCAAATATTAGAACTGATAATAATATTAATTTCTATATTACATCCTATGCAACTTTGGGAAGTATTTTAATTGCAAACAGCTCTAAAAAAAGTGATTACATCTCTAAAATACAACACGTAAGAAGAAGAGAAACTATTGCTATGACACCTAAAAACACCCATATAGCATTGCAATCTTTAATAAATAGCAGTGTTATAGAATTAGAGACTAACACTCTAAACACAGATAAAGCAAACGTAATAAAAGAGATACAAAAAATAACAAGCTCAGATACCTCTGTGCTAATAGGCTCTAGCGGATTGTCTATACAGTACGCAATTGTGATGGGTTTAATTGATGATGCAATTAAAAATTATCCTGATAAAAAAATTAAAATAGTAGTCCCTACAAATTGTTACGGTGGCACCAACGATCAAGCTAGAAGAATTGCCGCTTGTGTTAATAATGTTAATGTTGTAGATCTTGCTGTTGATGGCAAAAACAACATGGTTAAAAGTATAGATATTGTTTTATCAGAAATTGCAAAAGAAGATGCAATTCCGTTTATTATTGCAGAAATACCTACAAATCCTAGAGTAGAAGTTCCTAACTTAATGGCACTTAAGGAAGTATTAGCTGAAAAGCGTAAAACAGTACAAAATACAGATGCAATTGCTCCTATTTTTATTTTAGACCAAACATTTTGCCCAAATGTTCACTTTTTAAGAGACCACGATATTTTAGCGCCAATTAAAATAATTTCTTATGCAAGTGGTTCTAAATTTCCGAGTGGTGGCAAATGTACAGCCGGATATTGCATTGCCAATAAGAGGGCAAATTATTACATGCCAACAATAGAAAATCACCTTCAAATATGTGATAATGAAGCCACTGAATTACAATATCAAATACTTGCAAAGCAACTACCTTCTATGAACAATAGAATAATTGAAGCCTATAAAAATACTCGTAGTTTTGTAACTTTTATAAAAGAAAATTTACCTACGGCAAAAATTAATTTTGTTTCTGATGAATTGGCAGCACAAGGATTTACACCTTCTGTTTTCTCTTTAGATTTACCAACAAAAGGTAATACAAATGCCGAAAAAGAAGCGTATAAACGTCGCTTAAACAATACGCTAATCAACTTAATGATTGATAAAATACCTCATGAAAGTAAGTATTGTGTAAGCTACGGTCAGTTAAATGGTTGTTACTGGACCATACCTGCTACATCTACACAAGGAACCACAAAAGAGGGCGATAAAGATTATATTGCACGTGTTGCACTTTCGGCAAACATGGATCTTAATCTTCACAAAGAGGTGTTTTTAGAATTTGTAAAAGGTTTATAATCTAGAAAATGAAAGCTTAAAAATAAAAACTTTCTCGTAAACTAGTAATTTAAATTATTAATCGAGTTTAAAATATTAGTCAGCCATCGATAAATTGTTTTTGAAAGAAAATCAAACAGGAACCTTAAAATTTTTGTATTTATTCAAAAGCAGAAATAAGAAGCAATACAAAGCGATAGCAATCATTGTTTAAATTATATCAATGCTATATCAAACCTTATAAATATGCTGTTTATAACAGAATCATAAAAGCTATTGCAGTAAAAACAATTATCTGTATCCATTTTAAATACAAACCTATAGAAGGTTTTTCTCTTATAAATTTAGAAACTCTCGCTGCTAAAAGAGATATGCTAGCAAACACGATAAAAGAAACGAGTATAAAAATAAATCCTAAGACATAAAACTGAATAGAAGTTGGTATGCTAGAAGAAAACAAAAATTGTGGAAACAATGCTAAAAAGAACAACGTAACTTTCGGATTTAAGACATTCATAATAAAGCCTTTCTTAAATAGCTGAATACTAGTTGTTTTTTTAACTATTTGATTAGAAAGCACTAATTTAGCATCACTTTTATATACTTTAAAAGCTAAATAAAGTAAGTAACTTGCCCCTAAAATTTTTATGAAAATAAAAATATTTTCATTCTCTTTAATAATCACAGATACACCAAAGGCAATAAGTGTTGTATGAATAAGACAACCAGACATGAGGCCGAAAACTGTTAACAAACCTGCTTTTTTACCATTAGCAATACTTTGTGTGAGCACAAAAATATTATCTGGACCAGGAGAAATTGCTAAAAAAAAGGTTGCAAAAGCAAATGATATTAGCGTCTGTAACATAAATTTATAATAGAAAGAATAGAAAATGTATTTTAGAATAAAATTATAATTCTTCTAAAATAGCTTTATTAATTTTCTTTACCAAACCAGGACCTTCATATATAAAACCTGTGTAAATTTGAACAAGATCTGCACCTGCATTTAGTTTTTCTAAAGCATCTTCTTTAGAATGAATACCACCAACACCAATTATTGGAAAAGATTTATGAGATGCATCTGCCAAGTATTTAATAACTGCTGTACTTTTTTCTTTAACTGGCTGTCCGCTAACACCACCATTACCAATAGCAGATAATTGTTGTTTACTTGCAACTAAATTATCTCTATTCGTAGAAGTATTAGAAGCAATTACACCATCTATTTTAGTTTCATTAACTAATTCGATAATTTCATCTAATTGAATGGTATTTAAATCGGGTGCTATTTTTAATAAAATTGGTTTTTGTTTTGCTTCTTTTAAGTTTAAACTTTTACACGCATTGATAAGTTCTACCAGATAATCTTTATCGTTTAATTTTGAATGACTACCAACATTTGGACAACTTACGTTTAATACAAAATAATCTACATAAGGATGTAATTCTTTAAAAACTTTGCAATAATCTTCTGTGTAATTATCAGGGTTTGTAGTGGTATTTTTACCAATATTACCACCAATAATAAGCTGAGTTTTATTTTTTTTTAAATTCTGAATTACCGCTTCTACCCCATCATTATTAAAGCCCATTCTGTTAATGATCCCTTGATCATCTTTTAACCGAAACAATCTTTTTTTAGGATTACCAACTTGTCCTTTCGGTGTTACGGTTCCTATTTCTATAAAACCAAATCCGAAGTTTGTTAATTCATTGAATAAAACTGCATTTTTATCAAAACCAGCTGCTAAACCAACAGGATTTTTAAAAGTGAGTCCAAATAATTTTCTTTCTAACTTTTTATCTTCTAAAACATATAATTTCTTAAAAATACCTGGCAAAAAAGGTATTTTACAAAGTGTCTTTATTAATGAAAAAGTAAAATAATGTATTTTTTCTGGATCAAATAAAAAGAAAATAGGCCTTACGATAAGTTTATACATAGGTTGCAAGTTAATTGTAGACGTCTAAAAATTACCTTGCAAAATTAAGTATATTAAACCTTGAAAAGAAATGAATGGTAAAATTTATAGGAACAAAAATAAAATCTATATAAAAAGCCTAAATTTTAGGCTTTTTAAAATATTTAAAAGGTACAAATAGCATCCCAAAACATTCGCTATCTTCTTTACCCATATTTTTATGATGAATTTTATGCGCTTTTCTTAAACCTCTTAAATAACCATTATTGGTATTTTTAAACCACTTAAAACGTTGATGAATTAATACATCATGTACTAAAAAATAAGCCAATCCGTAACATAAAATACCCAAACCTATAAAAAATAGATAAGTATGTTCTGTATAGGTACCAAAATAAAATAAGGCAATACTAGGGATAGCAAAAACAATAAAAAAAGCATCATTTTTTTCGAATCCGTTGTATTTAGGTTGATGATGATCTTCATGTAAATACCAACCAAAACCATGCATTACAAACTTGTGTGCACACCAAGTAACACCTTCCATTAATATAAAAACACCCAAAGTAATTAACCCTAACATCTTAAATAATATTTAATTTATATTTTACATAACTTCTAGCCAATAAATTTATTTTCATTGGGTTAGAAATTCGAATTCTTGTATCCATAATTTTTTCTGAAGGAACAGATTTCAACTTTTTTAACAATCTTCTATAATACCTATAAGCCATGTATACGCCAAATTTAGCTTCTACAGGTAGTTTTAAAATTCCGTTGGTATAAGCATATTCAAAATCTGCCTCAATTTCATCTATAATTAATTGTTTAGATGTTGCATCTAGTTTCCCTAAATCAATATTAGGAAAATAAGAACGATTTAAAAGCTCGTAATCATCCTTTAAGTCACGTAAAAAATTCACCTTTTGAAAAGCTGATCCTAAACGCATTGCAGCATCTTTTAATTCGTTGTACATGGCATCATTACCATTCACAAAAACTTTTAAACACATTAAACCCACTACATCTGCAGAACCATAAATATAGGCATCATAAGCTTCTTTGGTATCATATTCTGTTTGATGTAAATCTGCTTTCATACTCTTTAAAAAAGCTTGTACCATTTCATCAGGAATATGATATCTATGAATAGTCTGCTGAAAAGAATTTAAAATAGGATTTAAACTTATACCTTGCTCTTTGGCTTGATAATAATCTTTTTCAAAATTATTCATCAGTAATTCTTTGTCATAATCATGAAAAGTATCTACTATTTCATCTGCAAATCGGACAAAGCCATATATATTATAAATGTCTGTTCTAATCTTTGACGATAACATTTTTACCGCTAAAGAAAAAGAAGTACTATAACTTTTAGTAACTAACTTACTACAATTATTAGAGACACTATCGAATAATTCTTTCATATTATTATTGATTTTTTACAATTAATTCTGACGCTATTTTACCAGAAATTAATGCAGGAGGAACACCAGGACCAGGCACTGTTAACTGGCCTGTAAAATACAAATTATTTACATTATTACTTTTAATTTTTGGTCTTAAAAAAGCAGTTTGTAAAAGAGTGTTTGCCATACCATAAGCATTGCCCTTATAAGAATTGTACTCTTCTTTAAAATCATTTACACAAAATGCTTTTTTAAAAAGCACATGCTCTTTTACTTTTTGATTTGTTAATTGTTCAAATCGATCCATAATTTTATTAAAATAATCTTCTCTTAAAGCTTCTGTATCTTCAATACCAGGTGCTAAAGGGATTAGAAAAAAACCAGCTTCTTTGCCTTCTGGTGCAGATGTTACATCTGTTATAGAAGTAAAGTTAGCATAAAATAATGGATCTGTTGGCCATTTTGGAGTATCGTAAATTTCTTTTGCATGTGCATCAAAATCAGTATCAAAAAACAAAGTATGATGACTTACATTTTCTATCTTCTTATCAAAACCAACATAAAACAACAGAGATGAAGGCGCAAATATCTTTTTATCCCAATATTTTTCTGAATATTGTCTGTATTTTTCGTCAAGTAAAGTTTCTGTATGATGATAATCTGCACCACTTAAAATTAAGTTGGTAGGCAACTCCTCTCCGTTCACAGAAATTCCTTTTACGTTATTTTTATCATCAACCAATATTTTGTCTACAGTTGCATTTGTTTTAAAGTTTACACCTAAACTTTCTGCCAAAGATACCATTCCCTCTATAACTTTGTACATTCCGCCACGAGGATGCCAAGTACCAAGCCCAAAATCTGCATAATTCATAAAGTTATAAAATGCAGGTGTATTGCTTGGTTTAGCTCCTAAAAAGAGTACCGGAAATTCTAATATTTTAATTAATTTAAGACTTTTAATGTTTTTTCTAACCTGCTTTCTAATTGTAGAAAAAAACTGACCAACTCTAACCGCCGTTTTAGTAGTTACTAATTCTAAAGGAGAAATTCCGGGTTTGTAAACCATCTCATTTACTGCAATGTCATAGTTTACCTTTGCTGAGTCAATAAACGTTTTTAAATGTTTTGCACTTCCTTTTTCTTCGGATTCAAACATTTTATAAATTTCTTCTAATTTATCTGACACTTTTAAAGAAGAGTTTTCACCAAAATAAACTTCGTAACCTGGACTTAATTTGTCTAAAGTATAATAGTCTGAAGGTTTTTTACCAAAGTCGGCAAAAAATTTCTCAAAAACATCTGGCATCCAATACCAAGACGGACCTAAATCAAACGTAAAACCGTCTTTTTTAAATTGTCTTGCTCTACCACCCAGAGTATCATTTTTTTCTAATACTGTTACTTCAAAACCAGCTTTTGCCAAATAGCATGAAGCAGATAATGCAGAAAAACCAGCACCAATTATATAAATATTTTTTTTCATGTGTAATATTGTTTGATAAATGTAAAATAACACTAAACAACTTTAATTTTCTATGAAACCGGTAAAGTAGCCAATAAAGTAGAAAATGAAGTGTATAATTTAATATTAGATGTAAACTTAAAATCTTTTACCAATTCTGTTTTTTTACCAATTGCAAGTAATTGGTGAGGTGTATCTTTTAAAATATCATCTAGTTTTGTGAAATAATCGGGGGTTTTATCATCATGGGGCATTACTGTTAAAGCAGTTAGAAATACAATTTCTTTACTATTTTTATAAAAGAAATCTAAATTATCTAAGGGTAAGTTTTGTCCTAAATAGATAGTGTGGCTTCCTCTTAAAACTAATTCGTAGTTCAAATATAGTAAACCTAACTCATGAATTTCTTTTTCAGGTAAAAATAAAACGTAAGTTTTTGAAGGGTTACTTGCAGAAAACTGTAATTTCTCTGTATTAATATGAATTTTCTGAGCAATTAAGCTAGAGATAAAATGCTCATGAGCAGGTATTAAAGTATCTGTTTGCCACAACAAACCAATCTGATTAAGCAACGGAATAAATACGTTTTTAAATACCTCTCTAAAAGTATTATTTTGTAATAATTTACTGTAAGTATCGTTAAAAAGCACTATATCAAACTGAAACATTGCTAATTTTAAAGCATTTACAGCATCGCTATTTACTGCTTCGTTAATTGTAATTTCTCTACAATGCAAGATGATTTCCTCATCTGTCATTTTAGCAATTTTAGAAATCTTAAAATTATTGTTATTTAATAAAACAATATTTAAAAGCTTTCTTAAATTTTCATCAGTATAAAATCTAATATTTGTTTCTGTTCTTTGTGGCTCTAAAAGATTGTATCTTTTTTCCCAGATTCGAATAGTATGTGCCTTGATACCTGAAACATTTTCGAGATCTTTAATTGTAAAAACTTGTTTAAAATTGTTCAATTTATATTAATTTTAGTTAAACAAATTTAGTAAAAAAATCTAAAGCATAAACACATTTAGGTAATAATGTCTAATTAATTCATAATTAGCATTGATAAACAAAATGAAAACAAACTATTTTGATTTATTGATCTTAAAATCTTTTAATTCCTTTAAAAGAATTTGATGCAATACTTCTGTATAATCTAAATGTGTTACAATTCTTATTTTACCCTCTCCCATTGGTGTTAAAAGTATATTTTTCTGTTTCATTTGTTCTATAAAAGTAGTTGCTCCTAGTTTTTTATCAACATAAAAAATAACAATATTCGTTTCAATATTTTCTACTTTTTTAACATAAGAAACATTCTTTAATACTTCTCCTATTTCTCTGGCCCTTTTGTGGTCATCTGCTAACCTATCTATATGATTGTCTAATGCATAAATACCTGCTGCTGCCAAAAAACCAACTTGCCGCATACCACCTCCTAATAATTTTCTAATTCTTAATGCTTTATCAATATGTGCCTTAGAGCCTAATAAAATAGAACCTATTGGTGCGCCCAAACCTTTAGACAAACAAATAGAAATGGTGTCAAATAATTTTCCGTATTGTTTTGGTGTTTCATTTTTGGCTACAAGGGCGTTAAACAAACGTGCACCGTCTAAATGAAAAGCTAAATTATTCTTTTCTGCAATTTTTTTAATTTTTTCTAATTCGTTAAAATCCCAACAAGCGCCACCACCCTTATTTGTGGTATTTTCTACACAAATCATTTTAGTAAAAGGCAAATATATTTGAGGCGTTACTGCTGCTATTTCTTCTATTTGATTTGCAGTAAACATACCTCTATCTCCGTCAATTAATTTACAGGTAACACCAGAGTTAAAAGCAACTCCGCCACTTTCGTAATTATAAATATGTGCATATTTGTCTGCTATTACCAAATCTCCGGGGTTTGTATGCAACTTTATCGCTGTTTGATTTGCCATAGTTCCTGAAGGAAAAAACAACGCGGCTTCCATATCAAACATTTTTGCTGCTTTTTCTTGCAACTCATTTACTGTCGGATCCATTTGAAAAACATCATCCCCAACTTTAGCATTTAGCATGGCTTCCAACATTTTAGGAGTTGGTTTTGTTACGGTATCAGAAATTAGGTCTATTATCATCTTTTGTAAATATATTTTATAAATCTATACATAACAATTGTTATTTAAAAGTAGAATTGAAAAAAAATAATTTATTTTTGTAATTCTATGATAACACAAGACCAGCTTAAAAATATTTCAGAGAGAATTGATAAACTAAAAGACTATTTAGAAATCGATAAAAAACTGATTGAAATTAGCAACGAAGAAGAAAAAACTGCAAATCCAAATTTTTGGAACGACCCAAAAGCTGCTGAAGTTGTGATGAAAGAGTTGCGTTTCAAAAAAAAATGGGTAGAAGATTATACAAAAACAATTGCTCTAAATGATGATTTATTGGTTTTGTATGATTTTTTTAAAGAAGGCGACGTAGCGGAAGAAGAAATAACTTCTCAATTTGAAAAAACACTTACTTTTTTAGAAGATTTAGAATTTAAAAATATGCTTTCTGAAGAAGGTGATGCGCTATCTGCAACCATACAAATTAATGCTGGTGCAGGCGGAACAGAAAGTTGCGATTGGGTAGAAATGCTTTCTAGAATGTACACCATGTGGGCAGAAAAGCAAGGTTATAAATTAAAAACGCTCAATTATCAAGCAGGTGATGTTGCAGGAATTAAAACAATTACCATAGAAATAGAAGGCGATTATGCTTTTGGATGGTTAAAAGGTGAAAACGGTGTTCATAGATTGGTGCGTATTTCTCCTTTTGATTCTAACGCTAAAAGACACACTACTTTTGGTTCTGTATATGTTTTTCCTGTTGCAGATGATTCTATTGAAATAGAAATAAACCCAGCAGATATAGAAATTGTAACTGCAAGATCTAGTGGTGCTGGTGGGCAAAATGTTAACAAAGTAGAAACAAAAGTTCAATTAACACACAAACCAACAGGCATTCAAATTTCTTGCTCTAACTCTCGTTCTCAGCATGACAATAGAGCTACGGCTTTAAAAATGCTTAAATCTCAATTATACGAAATTGAACTACAGAAACAACAAGCCACTAGAGACGAAATAGAGTCTGGAAAACTAAAAACAGAATGGGGAAGCCAGATAAGAAACTATGTAATGCATCCTTATAAATTGGTAAAAGATGTAAGAACTGCCCACGAAACTGGTAATGTAGACAATGTAATGAATGGCGATTTAAATCCGTTTTTAAAGGCATATTTAATGTTAAACGGACAAAAATAATGCTCATCCAAAAAAACTAATTAAAAATTTTGTGTTCATTTTAATATAAAAATTCAAAAAAATGATAAAAATTTACCACAATCCTCGTTGTAGAAAATCTAGAGAAGGCCTAACTATACTTGAAAATTCTGGAAAAGAATTTGAAGTTGTTAAATATTTAGAAAACTTACCTACAGAAAAAGAACTAACAAATATTATAAGTCTTTTAAACATCTCTCCTATTCAACTGGTTAGAAAATCAGAAAAAATTTGGAAAGAAAAATATAAAGGTCAAGAATTGACTGATATAGAAATTATTAAGGCAATGTTAGAAAACCCAAAGCTGATAGAAAGACCAATTGTTATTAGTAATAACCAAGCAGTTATTGGTAGACCTTCTGAAACTATTTTATCAATCTTATAAAACTTTACGTTAGATTTTAGTTTAACTTAAAATTAACAATATATAAGAAGCATAAACAAGAACTTTGTAAAAAAACTTAATGCTTTATGATGAACAAAACTGTTCTTTTTTTAGTGCTACTACTAACAACAACCTATACACAAGCCCAAAAAAACTCAAAAGACCCATACATTATTAAAGGTAAAGTTGTAGACGCAATTACAAAGCAACCCCTAGAATATGCTACTTTAATTTTTAAGAACAATAAAACTGCTCAAATTTCTGGAGGTATAACTGATGAAAATGGTTTTTTTAGTATTAAAAGTTCTGCTGGAAAATATTTAATTAGTGTTGAGTTTATTTCTTTTGAATCAAAAAAATACCCATTAACAGAAATAAATTCTAACCTAGATTTAGGAGTCATAGAATTAAAGGAAGCTGCAAATAGTTTAGATGAAGTTGTTGTTATTGCAGAAAAATCTACGGTAGACATTCGCTTAGATAAAAAAATATACAACATTGGTAAAGACATGTCTATTAGAGGTGGTAATGCAAGTGATGTACTTGGTAATGTACCCTCTGTTCAAGTAGATGTAGAAGGCGCAGTAAGTTTAAGAGGAAACGAAAATGTTACTATCTTAATAGATGGCAGACCTAGTGCTTTAGTAGGTCTTAACGGTGCAGAAGCATTAAGACAAATACCTGCAGAAGCCATTGAAAAAGTAGAAATCATTACCTCTCCATCTGCAAGGTATGATGCAGAAGGTACCGCTGGTATTTTAAACATCATTTTAAGAAAAAATAAGTTGACGGGGTTCAATGGTTCTCTGCAATTAGATTTAGGATATCCTGCAAGAGTAGGAAGTGCATTTAATGCAAATTGGAGAACAAAAAAATGGAATTTATTTACAAATACAGGTTTTAGATACAATGCAACTCCCGGAAACTCTTTTTATGACACAAATTACTTATTGGCAACCGCACAAAATGCTAGAGTTGTAGAAAAAAGAAATTTCGACAGGTTAGGCAGATCTATTTTTACAAGCTTTGGTGCAGAGTATTACCTTACTAAAAACGCTAGCATCATTGGAAATATTATTTTTAATGGCGGTAATGATGATGATGTAACCACAAATAGTATCGAACGTTTTAACTCTAACGGAAACATCAATGAAGCATCGTTAAGAACTGAAAACGAAAGTGAAGACGAAGAAAGAATTCAGTACACATTAGATTACGTAAACACCTTTAATGATAGTGGAAAAAGATTGTCCGTAAACATACAATACTCTACAGAACTAGAAGATATTTTAAACGATATACCAGAAGTAAATACACAAATAAATTTTACAGACGAGATAGAAAAAGTTATAGAAAACCAGAATGAAGACAGGGCTTTACTTCAAGTAGACTATGCACATCCTGTAGGAGAAAACATTCAGTTTGAAGCGGGTTATAGAGGTAATTATAGAGATATTTCTAACAGTTTCTTTTTAGAACAAACAGACTTTAAAAACAACATTCCAACAGAAGTGCTTTTAGATAATAACTTTAATTACAAAGAATTTGTAAACGCAGCTTATTTTCAATACGGTCAAAAATTTAACAACCTTTCTCTTTTAGCTGGTTTGCGTTACGAGCTAACTTCAGTAGAAATAGATCAAGAAAATTCTAACTTACCAGAAGAAAAAAATTACAACAATTTATTTCCAACTTTAAATATAGGCTATGAAATTAAAGATGGAGAAAACATTACGTTAGGGTACAATAGAAGAATTAGAAGACCAAGAGGTAGAAGCTTAAATCCGTTTCCAAGCAGATCAAGTGAAGCAAATATTTACACCGGTAATGTAGATTTAAATCCTGTTTTTACAGATGCGTTAGACTTTGGATACCTAAAAAGATGGGATAAATTTACTTTAAGTACTTCTTTGTACTATAACATAAGTAATGATAGCTGGGAAAGAATACAAGAAGACACTGGTGATGTTACAGACAATGGAGACCCAATTACTAAAAGGTTTCCCATTAACTTATCTACTGAAGAAAGAATTGGTTTTGAGTTTACCTTAAACTACAGGCCTCTTAAAATTTGGAATATTAACAGCGATTTTAACCTATTTAAAGTAACTACCGAAGGAGATTACACTAACCCAACAACAAATGTTACCCAAAATTTCGACTTTAATAACACCGCTTTCTCAGTTCGATTAAATCAGAAAATTACGTTACCAGGTAAAACGGATGTACAAATTAACTCTAATTACAGAGGTGCTTCTCAAAACGCACAATCAGAAACAAATGGTATTTTTACAATGGATCTTTCAGCCAGCAAAGATTTATTTGACGAAAAAGCGTCTATAAGCTTAAATGTAAGCGATCTTTTTAATGGACGAAGAAGAGAAAGCACTACAATAATTCCTGGGTTTTCTGAGCAATACAGTGAGTTTCAATGGAGAGAACGCCAAGTAAGAGTAAGCTTTGTGTATCGTTTTAACCAAAAGAAACAAAAACAAAGAGGTGGTAGAGAAAATGGTGGCGCAGAAGAATACGAAGGATAATTCTTTGGGCGTTTTAACAGGCTTTACGTTGCAATCTTTTTTAAGAAAAATAAAAAAGGATTTCCACTGCAATCCTTAACGCAACTGGCTAATAAATTTAAAAATAAAAAAATCGTAACGCATTTAGCGTTACGAGTTTTTTAATATATGTACTAAGAAAACTACTTTCCTTCAGCAGCTTGTCTTGCTTCTTTCTTTAATTTTAAATTCTCCCAAATTGTACCACCAATCCAATAAGGTACTACAAAAGTTAATAAAAATATCAACAACCAAAAACCAGCTGTAAAAATAAACATGAATAAAACTAAACCTGAGAATTGAGAAAAATCTAACATTTTTATTGTTTTAAATAATAATTAATGCAAAAATAAGATATATTTTCAAATTTCACTATCAAAATTTATTTTTTTTCGTAGCTATTTAAAACAAATTCATCCTAATTATTTTGGTTTGATTTTCGTAAATTTGTAATCTTAAATATACCTTACGAATTATGAAATATAGAATCGAAAAAGATACAATGGGTAATGTAGAAGTACCCGCAGATAAATATTGGGGTGCACAAACAGAACGTTCTCGAAATAACTTTAAAATTGGTGCAGCAGGATCTATGCCTTTAGAAATTGTTTATGGTTTTGCATACCTTAAAAAAGCTGCAGCATACACAAATTGTGATCTAGGTGTATTATCATCAGAAAAAAGAGACTTAATTGCACAAGTTTGTGATGAAATATTAGCTGGAAAATTAGACGACCAATTTCCACTAGTAATTTGGCAAACAGGCTCTGGTACTCAATCGAACATGAATATGAACGAAGTAATTGCAAACAGAGCACATGAAATCGCAGGCAAGGTAATTGGTGAAGGAGAGAAAACAATTCAACCAAATGATGATGTTAATAAATCGCAATCATCTAACGATACTTTTCCTACAGGTATGCACATTGCAGCCTACAAAAAAATCATAGAAACAACCATTCCTGGTGTTACTCAACTAAGAGATACTTTACAAGCAAAATCTGAGGCATTTAAAGATGTAGTAAAAATAGGTAGAACGCATTTAATGGATGCTACTCCACTTACTTTAGGTCAAGAATTTTCTGGGTACGTTGCGCAATTAAACTTTGGTTTAAAAGCTTTAAATAATACTTTAGAGCACTTATCTCAATTAGCCTTAGGCGGAACTGCGGTAGGAAACGGATTAAATACACCAGCTGGCTATGATGTTTTAGTAGCAAAATACATTGCTAAATTTACAGAAATGCCTTTTATTACTGCAGAAAATAAATTTGAAGCTTTGGCTGCACACGATGCTTTGGTAGAAACTCATGGAGCTTTAAAACAAATTGCTGTATCTTTAAATAAGATTGCCAATGATATTAGAATGATGGCCTCTGGACCAAGATCTGGTATTGGAGAAATTATAATTCCTGCAAATGAACCAGGCTCTTCTATTATGCCAGGAAAAGTAAACCCAACACAAGCAGAAGCAATAACAATGGTTTGTGCACAAGTAATGGGGAACGATGTTGCAGTAACAATCGGAGGAACTCAAGGACATTATGAACTAAACGTTTTTAAACCAATGATGGCTGCTAATGTTTTACAATCGGCTCAATTAATTGGTGATGCTTGTGCTTCTTTTGAAGAAAATTGTGCTTCAGGAATAGAACCAAATCATACAAGAATTAAAGAATTATTAAACAATTCTTTAATGTTAGTTACCGCTTTAAATACCAAAATCGGGTATTATAAAGCAGCAGAAATTGCAAATACAGCTCACGAAAACGGAACTACTTTAAAAACAGAAGCAGTTCGTTTAGGGTATGTAACAGAACAAGAATATGACGAATGGGTTAAACCTGAGGAAATGACAGGAAGTCTTAAATAATTTTAAAAACTAAAAAAGCTGCAAATTAATTTGCAGCTTTTTTTTAGTATATTTTATTTAAAACAAATTGTTGTTTTTAACTACAAATACCTTTCTTTCACAATATTTAAATGATGTATTTGATGCCCAGAAAACAAATACCCTAAAGCTCTTACAGATATTTTATTTTCTGACGCAATACCAACTCTAAGCAAAGCATCTTCAGAAAAACTTTTAAATAAGTGAATTGTTGATTGTCTTAACACCTGCATTTCTTCAATTAAATGCCTATAATCTCTTTCGTTTGCATTATCGTTTGCAACAAAAACATCTTGATCAAAACCTGGCAAAGATGTAGTATCATTTCTTGCAAAACACAAAGCTCTGTATGTAAAAACACGTTCTGTATCTATGATATGCTGAATCAGTTCTTTCAAAGTCCATTTACCATCTGCATAAGCATAATTGTGTTTTTCTTGCGGCACGTTTTGTAATAAAGTATCAAAACTTTTTTGTGAATTTTCTAAATTATCTAAAATCGATGTATTAGAATTGACAAGTTGAATGTATTTTTCAAAATATTCGTGGTATTCTTCTTTGGGAATCATATGATAATATAATGTGTTTAAATGAAAAAAGCATCGAATTAACGATGCTTTAAATTATTTTTTTAGTTTTAAAAATCTTAATATTTTAGAAAAAACAGAATTTGACTCTTCATTTTCATGATAACCATTTCCATATTTTCCGTAACCATAACCGTATCCATAACCATAGCCATAGCCATATTTATTTTGAACAGTAAAATCATTTAAAACATAACTAATATTAGAAACTTCTTTATTTCTATACTTTTCATCTATCATTTTCATCATTCCTTTTTCTGAATAGTTTTGACGAATTACATACATAATTGCATCACCATACTTAAAAAGTTCTAAAGCATCAGAAACTAAACCTACAGGCGGTGTATCAATAATTACATAATCATACTTTTCTTGCAAACTTTTAATCATTGCATCTGTAGTATCACTTATAAGAAGTTCAGAAGGGTTTGGCGGAATTGGACCAGACAAAATTACATCTAAATTTGGCACTTCTGTTTTAAGTATAACTTCTTCTAAAGATTTTTGATGAATTAAATGATTTACAACACCAATATCGTTATTCAAACCAAAATCATCATAAATCTTGGGTTTTCTTAAATCTAAACCAATTAAAACGGTTCTCTTTCCACTTAAAGCAAAAGCAGATGCCATGTTAATAGAAATCATTGTTTTACCTTCTCCACTTACAGAAGAAGTTAATAATATTGTTTTAGAGTTTAATGAACTAGCATCTTTAAATAAAAATTGGATATTAGATCTTAATGCTCTAAAAGATTCTGATATAGAAGATTTAGGACTCTCAAAAACAACTAAATTACTTTTTCTTAAATTTTTACCTACAACACCTAAAACAGGAATAGAATAATTATTCTGAATTTCTTCTGCTGAATGAATTTTATTATCTAGTACTTCTTTAATAATGATATAAAAAAGTGGTAAGATAATACCTAACATCAAACCAATTAAATAATTAAATTGAGGTTTCGGATAATTAGGGCCTTCCCCTAAATCTTTTGCTTCATCTATAATTTTAATATCAGAAACATTAGCTGCAATTGCAGTACCAGCTTCATAACTTTTCTGTTTTAAATAATTATAATTTGTTTCAGAAATTTCAAAATTTCTTTGATATTTTAACAGACCTTGCTCTCTAGCAGGTAGTTTTTTTAGTTTAGAATTTGACTTTGAATGAGTTTTATTTAAACTAGAAATCTTACTTAAATTTATCGATCTTAAATTTGCTATATTTTCTAATAGATTATTCTTAGCAACACTAATCTGATTATTTAACTCTATTAACTGCGGATAATTATCTGTAACAGTTCTTCTTAACTGTTCTTTTAGAGTAGATTTTTGTATTAAAATAGCTATTTCTTGAGCTATTTTAGCATCTTGAATTTTAATGAGTGCAGGCATAGGTATGCCTTCTGTATACTGATTGTGAGATACAATATATTTTTTTAAATTATTTAAATAATCATTAAACTCTAATAATTCTTTTTTCTCTTTTTCTAAATCGATAATTTCGGTAAAAACCTGAGATCCTTCTGTAGATAAATCAAAAATATTATTAACTGATTTATAAGCACCCAGCTCTTTTTCAATTCTCTTTAAACTGTCTTTTTCTTTAACAAATAATTCATCTATAAATTTTTTGGTATTTCTAGCATAAAGAATTTTTTCTTCTTTTTTATCATCTTCTAAAACCTTAATTGTTGTATTTAAATAAGTAACAATTCTGTTTTTATTAGGTCCACTCATAGATAGCTTCATAATAGAAGAAGCACCATCTAAAATATTAACTGATACATTTTTGTAGCTATATACTGTGCTATCGAAATTATTAAACTTTATGTAAAAAACATCACCAACATTAAAGATATCATTCTTAGTTATTGTAAAGTTTAAAAAAGGAGAATTAAATGCTTCACCCACAGTAATTTCTTTAGAAAAATGGTTGGTATTTGGTATGTAATCTACAATTTTATTAGTATTGTAAGTAACGGTTTTATTACCCCCAAGCTCATTAAAATCAAAAGATAATTTAAGTTTATTTTTACCCGTAATTTCTACCTTAATTAAAGAATTATATATTTGTGGTTTAGCAGTATTTAGCTCAATTTTAAAAGGTGTATAACCATACACATCATCCATTCTATATTTTGCTTCTTTTAAGTAACTTATATAGAATTTTAGTTTTTTTACAACCTTTTCATTATGAGTTCTAGAACCTAATATCACTTTAATTGTCTCTACTTCATTACTACTACCGCCCCAATTAAATGCAATATTTGTACCAGTAGAAAATAATGGATTATTTTCTTCTTTAACAGAAATCATAGAACTTAAAGTATACCTTTTTTGTTTAAAACCATTTATAAACTTGGCAACAACTAAGCACAAAACTATTGTTGTTAAAAATAATTTCCAATAAGATAATAGCTTAAAAAAATAGCTTTTAACATCTATATTTTCCTGAATATTTTGTGTAGAATTTATTTTCTTTTCCATATAAATTATAAATTTCTAGCAAGTATAAAGGTAGAGGTTAACAATGTAAAAATAGAGATTATTGTTGTAAGTGTCTGAAGACCCGTAGTACCTGTACCCCACGCCTTTTGCTTTAAAGGAATTATATTGATAATATCATTAGGCTTGATATAAAATACTGGCGAATTGATAGCATTAATATCAGTTAGATCTATTAAAAATTTTTCGGTACCCGATAAAGAGTTTCTAATAATTTCTACTTTTTTTCTATTACCAACTAAAGTAATGTCTCCAGAATTTGCGATTGCATCAATAATTGAAACTCTATTTCTAAAAATTACTTTCGGACCAGGCTGATTTATTTCACCAATAATCGTATATTTTATACCTGATAATTTTACAGTTACAAAAACGTTTTCTGTGTTTTTAATAAACGTAGTAAGCGCTTCCTCAATTTTACTTCTAACTTCTACAACGGTGTACCCTAAAACATTAATATTACCAATAGTTGGCAACCTAATATTTCCATAAGCATCAATACTGTAATCTGTATAATATCCTTCACCGCTTGTAGCATTTATATTTGATGAACCAGCAGAAGCATTTTCTAAAGTTTGTTTATTAAAAATAGAAACCATTTCTGGGTTGCTGGATTTAATATTAATATTTAAAATATCGTCTACTTGTAATTTGTATGGTATATTATTTATTCGGGTAATTTCTTTTTTTTGAGTAGGCGTGCCTTGTAGATAAATTAAATCTTTACCAGGAACACAAGAAAAAAGAAAAGGTATAAATAAGAGGGTTAAAAAGTGTTTTTTTATTTTTTTTGATCATCAATTAGCACAAATATACTTTTTAAAAGTGGTATGCTATAATTTTATTTTATTTTCGTTTTTTATTCTAAATATGATTCAATCAATTCTTTCTTACATCACTTTTTTATTAAAATCTACAAACCAACATGGTGTTCACTCTCCTTTTGTGTACAATTTGGTTACCAAATGTTTCTACAAAAAAAAGAATGCTAGTTCATGGATTTTTTTCAAAAAGGTAAAGCAACAATTATTAGACAATAAAAATAAAATTAAAGTCACAGATTTTGGCTCGGGTTCTAAAATTTTTAAAACACCCTATCGTTCTATTTCTAAAATTGCTAAAGTGGCAGGCATGTCTAACACAAAAGCAAAATTATTAATTAAAATAATAAATTATTTTAAACCTCAAAATGTTTTAGAAATTGGCACTTCTATTGGATTAGGAACGACTGCAATTAAAACAGGTAACAAAGAAGCAAACATAATTACGTTAGAAGGCTGTAAAACAACTAGTAATGTTGCAAAAGAATTATTTTTAAACAATAATTTTAAAAATATTGAAATAGTAAATGGTCATTTTAACACCACGCTAGAAAATATCATCAAAAACAAAAAATTTGATTTTATCTATTTTGATGGCAACCATACCAAAGCAGATACTTTAAACTATTTTAACGTGTGTTTACCGACAATAACCAATGATTCTCTTTGGATTTTCGATGATATCTACTGGACAAAAGAAATGACTGAAGCTTGGGTAGAAATTAAAAATCATCCGAAAGTAAAAGTTACTTTAGATGTCTTTCATTTTGGTCTTGTTTTTTTTAGAAATGAGCAAGAAAAAGAACATTTTAAAATAAGGATATAACACTATTAAAACATTGTAATTAAATCTAAAATAGAAAGAAAATAAGTGACAAACTTCGTAACTTTGATACTTTTACAAATAGACACTTAATTTTAGATGAAAATATATACAAAAACAGGTGATACTGGCACAACGTCCCTTTTTGGAGGCACAAGAGTTAAAAAATACAATTTAAGAATAGAAAGTTATGGCACCGTAGATGAGTTAAACTCTTACATCGGTTTAATTAAAGACCAAGACATTAGCAAAGAAGTTAAAAATTCTTTGTTAAAAATACAAACAGAGTTATTTACTTTAGGTGCAATGTTGGCAACACCAACAGATAAAGAAACACTAAAAAATGGGAAAGAGCGTTTAAACATTCCAAAAATAAATAACAATTCTATTCTATTTTTAGAACAAGAAATAGATAAAATGGATTCAGTACTTTCTCAAATGACCTATTTTATATTACCAGGTGGTCATCAAGCGGTGTCATTTTGTCACGTAGCAAGATGCGTATGTAGACGAGCAGAACGTTTAACAGTTGAATTAAACGATCAAGAAACAATACAAAATGAGGTAATTATATACCTAAACCGCCTATCTGACTATCTTTTTATGTTGGCACGAAAATTGACCAAAGATTTAGGAGTTGAAGAAATTAAATGGATTCCCGAAAAAAATTAATAAGTTCTTTTTTTATCGATTTTAATTGAAAATAAATTTTATTCAAACCATAAAACACTGTTTAAAAGGTTTTTATTGAAAAATGTTTTTAGTTAACCGTAAATTTCTTAAAAAAGACTTGCATAATTAGGTAAAAAAATTATTTTTGCACAAAATTAAACAATAAGAAATGTATTGGACATTAGAATTAGCATCTTATTTAGCAGATGCACCTTGGCCAGCAACCAAAGACGAATTAATAGATTACGCTATTAGAACTGGTTCTCCTTTAGAAGTAGTAGAAAACCTACAAGATATTGAAGACGAAGGTGATTCTTACGATTCTATAATAGAAATCTGGCCAGATTACCCCACCGAAGATGATTATCTTTGGAACGAAGATGAATATTAAAAATTAAAACAATACAAAAAGTCTCTAAAGAGGCTTTTTTTTGGTTTTAACTCAGGCTTTACAATATTAAAAAATCAAGTTTTTAAACTCTTGATTTACAATAAAATAATGTAACAGTTAAAACTGTTACTAAAAATATAGAAAACACATGAGCATTATAAATTCAGTTATTAAACTTTTTGTAGGAGACAAACAACAAAAAGATTTAAAAGGGTTACAGCCCGTTGTAGAAGATGTTAAAAAATTTGAAGCTACTTTTTCTAAATTATCAAACGATGAACTTCGAGCAAAAACGATCGAATTTAAAGCTTTAATTAAAGAAGCTACAAAAGATTTCGATGATAAAATTTTAGCCTTAGAAGAAGAAGCAAAAATAGCAGATATTGATCGTCAAGAAGATATCTATAACGAAATAGATGTTTTAAAAGATGAGTCTTACACTGTTTCAGAAGCAACATTAATTAAAATAATGCCAGCAGCTTTTGCCGTAGTAAAAGAAACTGCTAAACGTTTTGCCGAAAATGAGTTTTTAGAAGTAACTGCAACACCTTATGATAGAGAAATTTCTGCAGAAAGAGAAAATGTTTCTTTAAAAGAAGACAAAGCAATTTGGGCTAACTCATGGGATGCCGCAGGTAAACCAATTACTTGGGACATGATTCATTATGATGTACAACTTATTGGTGGCTCTGTATTACACCAAGGAAAAGTTGCCGAGATGATGACAGGAGAAGGGAAAACCTTGGTTTCTACCCTACCCGTTTATCTAAATGCATTAACAGGAAACGGTGTTCATTTAGTTACCGTAAATGACTACTTAGCAAAACGTGATAAGGCCTGGATGGGGCCAATCTTCGAATTTCATGGCTTTACAACAGATTGTATAGATTATCATCAACCAAACTCAGACGCTAGAAGAAAAGCTTATAATGCTGATATAACTTATGGAACAAATAACGAATTTGGTTTCGATTATTTACGTGATAATATGGCTATTTCTAAAGATGATTTAGTACAAAGAACACCAAATTACGCTATTATAGATGAGGTAGATTCTGTTTTAATTGATGATGCAAGAACTCCTTTAATTATTTCTGGCCCTGTACCTCAAGGAGACAGACACGAGTTTAATGAACTTAAACCTTTAGTATCTGATATTGTTAGTTTACAAAAACAACGTCTTGTAGGTGTTTTTGCCGAAGCAAAAAAATTAATAGCAGAAGGCAATGAAAAAGAGGGTGGTTTTTTATTACTAAGAGTATACAGAGGATTGCCAAAAAACAAAGCACTTATAAAATTTTTATCAAAAGAAGGTGTTAAACAAATTTTGCAGAAAACAGAAAACTACTACATGCAAGATAACAACAAGTTGATGCCAGAAGTAGATGAAGATTTATGGTTTGTTGTAGAAGAAAAAAATAATCAAATTGATTTAACTGATAAAGGAATTGCACATTTGTCTGAAAAAACAGCAAATGACAACTTCTTTGTATTACCAGATATTGGCGTAAAAATAGGAGAAATTGATACTTCGGAAGAATCTTTGGAAGAAAAAACAATTCAAAAAGAAGCTCTTTATAAAGATTTTAGTATTAAAAGTGAACGTATACATACAATGAACCAACTTTTAAAAGCATATACTGTTTTTGAAAAAGATGTAGAGTACGTTGTAATGGACAATAAAGTAATGATTGTTGATGAGCAAACAGGTCGTATTATGGATGGCCGTCGTTACTCTGACGGATTGCACCAAGCAATTGAAGCAAAAGAAAATGTAAAAATTGAAGATGCTACTCAAACATTTGCTACGGTAACATTACAGAATTACTTTAGAATGTACAGAAAACTGTCTGGTATGACAGGTACCGCTATTACAGAAGCTGGTGAATTATGGGAAATCTATAAATTAGATGTGGTAGAAATACCAACTAACAAACCTATTTTAAGAGACGATAAAGAAGATTTAATCTACAAAACGGCAAGAGAAAAATACAATGCTGTAATTGAAGACATTGTTACATTAGTAGAGCAAAAAAGACCCGTTTTAGTTGGTACAACTTCTGTAGAAATTTCAGAATTACTAGGTAGAATGTTGCAAATGCGTAAAATACCGCACAATATTTTAAATGCAAAATTACACAAAAGAGAAGCTGATGTTGTTGCAGCAGCAGGTAATCCTGGGGTGGTTACAATTGCTACAAATATGGCTGGTCGTGGTACAGATATAAAATTATCTAATGAGGTAAAAGAATATGGTGGTTTGGCTATTATTGGTACAGAAAGACATGATTCTAGACGAGTAGACAGACAACTTAGAGGACGTGCCGGAAGACAAGGAGATATTGGTTCTACACAGTTTTATGTAGCATTAGATGATAATTTAATGCGTCTTTTTGGTTCTGATAGAATTGCCAAAATGATGGATAGAATGGGATTAAAAGAAGGAGAAGTTATACAACACTCTATGATTACCAAGTCTATCGAAAGAGCACAGAAGAAAGTAGAAGAAAACAATTTTGGTATTCGTAAACGTTTGCTAGAATATGATGATATTATGAACGCTCAAAGAGAGTTTGTTTATAAGAGAAGACGCCATGCATTAGACGGTAAACGTTTGCAAGTAGATATTGCAAACATGATTTATGATACCTGCGAGGCAATTATAAATAATAATAAAGCGGCAAAAGACTTTCAGAATTTTGAATTTGAATTGATTCGTTTTTCTTCAATGACATCTCCATTTAATGAAGAAGAATTTAGTGAAAAATCTGAAAAAGAATTAGCAGACATACTATACAACGAAGTTGCTAAACATTACAAAAATAAAATAGAAAGAAATGCTATGTTAGCATTTCCAGTAATAAAAGATGTTTTTGAAAACGAAGGTGATAAATATGAAAGAATAGTTGTTCCTTTTACAGATGGAACAAAATCTTTACAGGTAGTAACCAATTTAAAAGAAGCTTATGAAAGTGAAGGAAAATCTTTGGTTACAGACTTCGAGAAAAATATTACGCTTGCAATTATAGATGAAAACTGGAAAGATCATTTACGTAAAATGGACGATTTAAAACAGTCTGTACAAAATGCTTCTTACGAACAAAAAGACCCTTTATTAATTTATAAATTCGAAGCGTTTGAATTGTTTAAAACTACTGTTGATGAAATAAACAGAGAAGTATTGTCTTTCTTATTTAAAGGAGAATTACCTACACAAGATAGAAGTCAGATTTCTGCAGCTCAGCAACAGAAAAGAGAACGCTTAAACACCAGTAAAGCAGACGTTCAAAACTCTACAGAACAGGCTATTCAAAACTCTAAACAGCAGTCAGAGCCTGTAGAAACTATCACTAGAGAGCATCCAAAAGTTGGTAGAAATGAAAGAGTAACTATAAAAAATGTAATGAGCGGAGAAGAAAAAGAAGTGAAATACAAACAAGCAATACCACTTATCGAAAAAGGAGATTGGGTAATTGTCAAACAATAACATAATCAACAAAAATAAAAAACCGTTTAGAAAATTTCTAAACGGTTTTTTTATGTAGTAAAATTGAATTTAAAAATCGGTTATGTGTCCCCAATTTTCACCTGTTTTAATTCTATGCAACTGCATGGTAGAAACGCCAAACTGTTTGGCAATAATTTTTAAACGAGTTCTTCTATTTGGGTCAAATAATTTTCTCTTTATCAATCGAACCCTTCCTTCTGATAATTTTGAGGTAGGTATAAATTTACCTCTTTTTTCATAAAAAGGATTTGCAAATTGATGCAGCTCTTTTTCTCTTTTGGTTGCCCACTTTAAATTAGAGAGTTTATTGTTTTTTTTATCGTAGTCTAAATGAAGAACACAAACAGCATCTTCTGGCTTTTCTAAAAAAGCATCTGCCATTAGCTTGTGTATATAAAGTGAAGTAGACTTATTTTTAAATTTAGTACCAGGCTCTCTTTTAACGTTTAAAATTAAATAGCCATTTATAAAACTATCTTTAACCAAACTATAATCAACATCTTTCAATTTTAAAACTCTACCTAGGGTAGAAATTCTAAATTTCTGATCTTGATCTATGCCTTTTTTAAATTTAATATCTTTCCATTGTTCGTCGGGGGAATTACGAATCATATACTTGTTTTAAAATTAATCGAAATTTGTATCCATTTTAAGGTAATCTAAAAACTCACGTTTTCTATCTTTTTCTTTAAATTTACCACCAAATTCTGCGGTAACTGTAGAGCTTTCTATGTCTTTTATTCCTCTAGAATTTACACATAAATGTTTTGCATCAATAACACATGCAACATCTTGTGTGCCCAAGGCCTCTTGCATTGCCTGTACCACTTGCATTGTTAAACGTTCTTGAACTTGTGGCCTTTTAGCAAAATATTCTACAATTCTATTCATTTTAGACAAACCGATAACCTTTCCATCAGAAATATAAGCTACATGTGCTCTACCAATAATTGGAAGTAAATGATGCTCGCAAGTAGAATAAACAACAATGTTTTTTTCTACCAACATTTCACCATAATTATAGTTATTATCAAATGTAGATGCCTTCGGTTTATTTTTTGGATTTAAACCCATAAACAACTCATTTACAAAAGCTTTAGCAACTCTTTTAGGAGTACCTTGTAAACTATCATCAGATAAATCCATTCCTAAAGTAGTTAAAATATCTTTAACACTTTCTTGTATTTTTTCTATTTTCTGTTCATCAGTAATATCAAAAGCATCTACTCTTAAAGGGGTCTTTGCCGATGTACCAACATGGTTCTCACCTATTTCTTCAATTCTTTCGTCATTCATTTTGCTACTCAATTCAAACATTTCAATCGTTAGTTATACTGCAAATTTACGAGTTTACTACGTATTATTTTAATTTTTCTAATAAATCTGATAAAGAACAATTTAATTGCTCTCCTGAAGTCATATTTTTTAGAATAAAGTCATCATTTTCAACACCAGAAACAACAAATTCAATTGCTCTGCTAGAGACATACTTCCATTGTTTTTTTTGTTGCTTATTGCTTTCACCTAAATCAGGATAAAACTCTGCCTTAACACCATGTTCTCTTAAAAATTTAATGGCTTTCATTTTAGTAAAATCATCAGATGCATCAAAATTTAAGAAAACAATTTTAGGTTTTGGGTTGTCTACTTTTTTAAACAAGTCTAACTCCTCTAAAACAAGATAAATTCTGTCCAATCCGAAAGAAACACCAACACCAGAAACATCTTTCAATCCAAATATACCTGTTAAATCATCATATCTTCCTCCTCCTCCAATAGAACCCATTTTTACACCTTCTGGAGCAGCAACTTCAAAAATTGCACCTGTGTAATAATTTAAGCCTCTTGCTAAAGTTACATCTATCTCTAAATTAGCCGTTTTTAAACCTAACTCTTTAATTGAATTGATAATAAAACGCAACTCTTCTACTCCTTTTGTTCCTTCTTCTGATGCTTGTAACATTGTTGCTAAAGCATCTAAGTTTTCAGAATTTGTGCCATTAAAAGAAAATAATGGTTGTACTTTTTTTATGGCATCAGAAGAAATTCCTTTAGATAACATTTCTGTTTCTACTTTCTCTTGACCTATTTTATCTAACTTATCTAAGGCAACGGTAAAATCGATTAATTTATCTTTTGCACCAATGACTTCTGCAATACCAGACAATATTTTTCTATTATTAATTTTGATGGTTGTACCATACAAACCTAATTTTGTAAAAACGGCATCATACAACTGAATAAAATCTACTTCTTGCCATAACGACTTGCTACCTACTACATCTGCATCGCATTGAAAAAATTCTCTAAAACGACCTTTTTGAGGTCTATCTGCACGCCAAACTGGTTGAATTTGATATCTTTTAAAAGGAAATGTAATTTCATTTTGATGCTGAACAACATACCTAGCAAAAGGCACTGTAAGATCATATCTTAAGGCTTTTTCTGATATTTGAGAAGTAACTTTTAAACTGTTTTTATCTGATAAAAGTTTCTCGTCTGCTTTCTTTAAAAAATCACCAGAATTTAAAATTTTAAATATCAAACGATCTCCTTCTTCTCCATACTTACCCATTAAAGTCCCTGAGTTCTCGAAACTAGGGGTCTCTATTGGCTGAAAACCAAATATTTGAAAACACCCTTTTATTGTATTGATGATGTAGGTTCGATTAGCAACTTCGGTCGGCGAAAAATCTCTGGTTCCTTTTGGAATGCTTGGTTTCATTAAATAGTTTTTAGTTTTTGGTTTTTAGTTTATGATGAAATCACTCATAACTTAAAACTCAACACTTGTCATTATGAATTGCGGTTACAAATATCGTGAAAATTATACTTTTTTAAAGTTTCTTGAAGCTTTTATTTTGATGTCTTAAACTATATAAAGAAGCATTTAACTCGAAACCTAATAAAAGTATTATTGAATTTAACCAAACAAAAAGCATCAATATTAAAAGCGTACCAATTGAGCCATATAATTGATTGTATTGCGCAAATTTAACAACATAAATTCCGAATAAATAAAATGTAAATAAAGAAACTACTGTAGTTAAAAGTGCCCCAGCAGAAAAAAACTTAGTTTCTTTACCTTGTTTGGTACCATATCTAAATAATAATGCAACAATTGTAAAAATCATCATTAAAAACAAGAGTCCTTTGCCTAAAAAAAACAGGTTTAAATCGTTGGTATTAAACCAACCTTTTTCATCAATCTTAGACAAAGCTACTTGATATAAAATAAGTGAAATTATAGTTACTATCAAGAAAAAAGACATCAACAATGAAACTCCCAAGGAAATAAAGTAACTTTTAAATACATTTCTTACATCTGTAACATGATAAGAATATTCGAAACCTCCAAAAATAGCATTAACACCATTGGTCATTAAGAAAATCGACAATAAAAAACCAAAAGAAAGTAAGCCTCCGTATTGATTGTTTATAATATCTACCAAAACGGTATTAACAGCATCAAAGGTTTGCGGAGGTAAAATTTCTTTTATAAAAGAGAATAATCCTTCCTGAAAACCTTCTATAGGTATGTATGGTATTAACGTTAAAATGAATAATAAAAAGGGAAATACCGCCATAAAAAAACTGAATGCAATACCGCCAGCTCTTGTTGTTAATGCTCCTCTAACAATACCAACTGTATACATTTCTAAAACATCGTACAAAGTCATTCCTTTTAAACCTGGTACTTTTATTTTTTGTAAGAAAGTCACCAAAATATTTAAAATCGGTATTTTTTTTAACTTATCTTCAATTTCTTTACTCATTATTAACGTATGATAATTTTATGTTTTAGTAACAATCCATCAACTGTATCTCTACTAAACTTTGCTCCTTTTAACTTATTTTCTTCAGGATTAATTCCAAAATTAGTCGCTGTCAAAAAATCTGACTTTTCTAAATTGCTATTCTCAAAAATAGCATTTTTAAAATCGCAATTACCAAAAAAAGAATTTGTTAATGTAGTTTCTGTAAAATCTACTTCTTGTAAATTACAATCTTTAAATTGGGTATTTGGTATTTTTAACTGATAAAAAGAGGCTAAATTTAACAAACAATCTTTAAAAATGACCTGTAATAAAAAAGGGTCTACTTCATTAAACTTTACACCTATCATTTTGCAATTAGAAAAAACTACATCTTTAAAGGCGGTGTCTTTTACAATCGTATTACTAAAGTTACAATCTATAAATTCACACTCTACAAACTGAATATTAGAGGCATGAACATTTTCGAAATTACAGTTTTTAAATTTACAATTATCGTACTCTCCTTTCTTAATTTTTGTTTTGGTAAAATCTATTTTTGAATATACTTCTGTGTCAAAATAATTGTGCGTCATTGCTGTATTTATGTAAAATTAAAGCACGCTTTAAATTGCTTTTAAACTTAAATCTAAATTATAAACAGAGTGTGTTAATGCGCCCGAAGAGATAAAATCTACTCCACATTCTGCATATTTTCTAATAGTTTTTTCATTGATACCACCAGAAGACTCGGTTAAACAGGTATCCCCTATTAAAGCAACTGCTTTTTTGGTATCTTCATAATTAAAGTTGTCAATTAAAATTCTATAAACACCTTTATTCTTTAAAATTTCTTTAATTTCTTCTATACTTCTCGCCTCTACAATTATTTTTATATCTAAACCTTTGTCTGCTAAATATTGTTTTGTTTTTGTAATTGCAGCTGTTATTCCGCCAGCAAAATCGATATGGTTGTCTTTTATCATTACCATATCATACAATGCAAATCGATGGTTTTCTCCGCCACCAATTTTTACAGCCCATTTTTCTAGAGCTCTAATGCCTGGGGTTGTTTTTCTGGTATCTAAAACTTTGGTTTTTGTGCCTTTTAATAAATTAGCAAAAAAAGTAGTTTTTGTTGCTATTGCACTCATTCTTTGCATGGCATTTAACACCAAACGCTCTGCCATTAAAATCGATTGTGAGTTACCAGAAACATGAAAAACAACATCTCCAAAGTAAACCTTTTCACCATCATTTATAAAGGTTTCTACTTTTAGATCTGCATCTACATAAGCAAAAACTTGTTTTGCAAATGCTACTCCTGCTATAATTCCTTCTTCTTTTACCAAAAGTTTTGCTTTACCAGTTGCTTCTTTTGGAATACAAGAAAGCGATGTATGATCTCCATCTCCAACATCTTCTCTAATAGCATTGGTAATTATTAACTCTAGTTCTTTTTCAAATTGTTTTTTTGATATCATATTTCATCTATTCTGATGTAAAAATAACAATGATTTTCATTTTTTTACTACTTGTGATGTTTTTATGTATTAAAACTAATAAATTTGTGCTGACAATATTGTCTCCTCGAGCGCAGTCGAGAGGTTTTAATAAGGTTCCGACTGCGCTCGACCAGACAACAAATGAAAATTAAATTACTAGCCATTGGTAAAACTGACAATAAAAATTTAATTAAATTGATTGATGAATATCAAAAGAGATTAAAACATTATATAAAGTTTGAGTTAGAAATTATACCCGACATAAAAAATGTAAAAAATTTAAGCGAAGTTCAGCAGAAAGAAAAAGAAGGTGAACTTATTTTAAATAAATTACAAAATACAGACCAATTGGTTTTATTAGATGATAAAGGAAAACATTTTACCTCTATCGAATTTTCTAAATACCTTCAGAAAAAAATGAATGCAGGAATCAAACAACTGGTTTTAGTAATTGGTGGCCCGTATGGTTTTTCTGATGCTGTGTATGCTAAATCGACAGGAAAAATATCTCTTTCTAAAATGACATTTTCTCACCAAATGATTCGTTTGTTTATTGTTGAACAATTATACCGAGGTTTTACTATTCTAAAAAATGGACCATATCATCACGAATAAAATTAATAATAGTATTTCTTTTCAAATTTTAAATTTGAAGGAATAAAAACTTTGTAACTTTGACTATTAAATACAACCAATAAAAATGAAATTAGTTTTTGCTACAAACAATCTAAATAAACTAAAAGAAGTACAAGAAATGTTGCCAAAATCTATTGAATTATTGAGCTTAGAAGACATTAATTGTTTTGATGAAGTAGCCGAAACAGAGACTACTTTACAAGGAAATGCAAAACTTAAAGCAAATTATATTACAGATAAATTTGGTTATAATTGTTTTGCAGACGATACAGGTTTAGAAGTAGATATTTTAGAAGGTAAACCTGGCGTTTTTTCTGCAAGATACGCTGGCGAACCAACAAATTCAGAAAATAATATGCAAAAACTATTAGCTGAATTAAATGATAAAGAAAATAGAAAAGCACAATTTAGAACAGCAATTTGCCTAAATTTAGACGGGAAACAAACTCTTTTTGAAGGAGTTTGCAAAGGAGAAATTTTAAGTAAAAAACAGGGTGAAAAAGGTTTTGGCTACGACCCCATTTTTAAACCTGTAGGCTTTTCAAATTCTTTTGCTCAAATGAAATCAGAAGAAAAAAACAAAATTTCTCACAGAGGAATTGCAATTCAAAAGTTAGTTGATTTTTTAACTGACTATAAATCGTAAGTTTGTGTTTTTAGCAAAAACGAATGTTTAATGTAAGTTATTTAAACTTTGCCAAACCAGATATGCATATATGAAACAAAAAAAGTACACAAAACACTTTATAATTTTATCAGTTTTACTGGTTTTTTTGTTTGTTATTAATATCAGTTTAGGTTCTGTATCAATACCGTTTAAAGATATTTTTAACACCTTATTAGGCGGTGCACCTTCTAAAGAAAGTTGGGAAACCATTATTTTAAATTTTCGTTTACCAAAAGCAATTACCGCTGTATTAGTAGGTTCTGGCCTCTCTATTTGTGGCTTATTAATGCAAACCTTATTTAGAAATCCGTTAGCAGGGCCTTTTGTATTGGGTATCTCTTCTGGCGCCAGTTTAGGTGTTGCCATTTTAATTTTAGGAACAACTATTTTTGGCGGTTTTTTATCAAACAGTTCATCAGCCTCATTTTCTTTACCAATTGCAGCAAGTCTTGGTGCTTTTTTAGTTTTATCAGCAGTTATTATTGCTGCAAATAAAGTTAGAAATACCATGTCTATTTTAATAATAGGGTTAATGTTTGGTAGTTTAACTGCAGCTATAATTAGCGTTTTAGCTTATTTTTCTGAAGCCGCTCAAATACAACAATACCTATTTTGGTCTTTTGGAAGTTTAGGTAATTTAACTTGGAATGAAATTGGCGTTTTTGCAATAATTTATAGCATCGGAATTATAGGATCAATCGCTGTGATAAAACCTTTGAACAGTTTTTTATTGGGTGAAAATTATGCTAAAAGTCTCGGAATTAATGTAAAGAAAAGTAGAAATATTATTTTAATAATTACCAGTATTTTAACAGGGGTAATTACTGCTTTCTCGGGCCCAATTGCCTTTATAGGACTTGCCATACCTCATGTAGCAAGAATGTTATTTTCTAGCGCCAACCACAAAATATTATTACCAGCAACAGCTTTAATTGGTGCTATTGCAATGTTAATTTGCGACATGATTGCACAATTACCAACTAGTGAGTTTACATTGCCAATAAATGCAATTACTTCTCTTTTAGGCGCACCTGTTGTAATTTGGTTACTTGTTAGAAAAAAAAGAACTTTTGTTTAAAATGTATATTTGAAATTTATCAACTTAAAAATAAAAAAATCAAACATAATAAAGAAAATATAATTTTAGAAACCAAAAAATTATCGATTGGTTATCACAACAAAAAAGAAGATCTAATTCTTTTTTCTGATGTAAACATATCTATAGAAAAAGGAAAACTGGTAACTATTTTGGGTAAAAATGGAATAGGGAAATCTACGCTATTAAAAACACTTTCTAAGGTTCACAAACCAATATCTGGCGAGATTTTACTAAACCAAACAAACATTAAAAATTTTTCAGAGAAAAAAATAGCTAAAAAATTAAGCTTGGTGTTAACAGAAAAATTGCCAGAGAGCCAATTAACAGTTTATGAAATTATTGCTTTAGGCAGACAGCCTTATACCAATTGGATTGATACACTCTCTGATATTGATATTGAAAAAATAGAGACTGCCATCAAAAATACAGAAATAGAACACCTTAAAAACAAGTATTTTTATCAATTGAGTGACGGTCAATTACAAACAGTTTTAATTGCAAGAGCCTTGGCACAAGATACCGAGATTATCATACTAGATGAACCTACTGCTCATTTAGACATGCATCAAACGCTAAAAGTTTTTTCTTTGTTAAAAAAATTAGTCACAAAAACTCAAAAAACGATCATTATATCATCACATGAAATTAATTTAAGTATTCAATTAGCAGATCAAATTATTCTTTTAAATGATCAATTTATAACCTCAGGATCTGTTGAAGAATTGACTAAAAACAATGCATTTGATAATTTATTTCCAAAAGATCTTATTAAATTTAACAAAACCTTACAACAATTTGTAATCAACAAAAGTTAAATTTGAAGTTATTTTTATTTAAACAACTATATTCTAAAACCAATGAAAAAATTATTTTACCTTTTTGGCTTATCAATTTTTGTAGGCTGTTACACTGTTAAAAACAATACAGAAAAAGACAACAACAAAAATTATGCTGCAAAATATGCATCTACAATTACTGCAGAAGACCTAAAAACTCATTTATACATATTTGCTTCTGATGAGTTTGAAGGAAGAAATACAGGTGAACCAGGGCAAAAAAAAGCTGTTAATTATTTAAAAGACTTTTACGTAAATCAAAAAATTGCCTCTCCGTTAGGTAAAGACGATTATTTTCAAGAAGTATCATCAGAATGGTTAAATAAAAATGCACGTAGAGGAACATTAAAAGACTCAGAAAATGTTTTGGCTTTTATTAAAGGTTCTGAAAAACCAGATGAAGTTATTGTAATTTCTGCTCATTTAGATCATGAAGGTGTAAAAGACGGAAAAATTTACAATGGTGCAGATGACGATGGCTCTGGATCTATGGCTATTTTAGAAATAGCAGAAGCATTTAAGAAAGCGGTAAAAGAAGGAAGAGGTCCTAAAAGATCTATTTTATTTTTACATGTTACCGGAGAAGAAAAAGGTTTATTAGGATCTAAATATTATACAGAAAACCCAACATTTCCCTTAGCAAACACCGTTTGTAATTTAAATATTGATATGATTGGTAGAGTTGATGAAGCGCACGCTTTAGATACTAATTATTTGTATTTAATTGGTTCAGATAAGTTAAGTACAGAGCTACACGAAGTATCAGAAGAAATGAATACGAAGTACACCAATATTAATTTAGACTATACTTATAATGATGAAAACGACCCAAATCGTTTTTATTACAGATCTGACCATTACAACTTTGCAAAACACAATGTACCCGTAATTTTTTATTTTAATGGTACCCATGAAGATTATCATAAGCCTTCAGACACACCAGACAAAATTGAATACGACTTATTAGCAAAAAGAACCCAATTAATATTTTACACTGCTTGGGAAATTGCCAATAAAGAAACCAGAATTATAGCTGACAAAGCCGAATTAACAAAGTAAAAACAGCTTTATAATTACAAAAAACACCTCATTGATAATGAGGTGTTTTTTATTGATTAAAAGTAAAAATACTTTATTATTCTTCTGATTTAAGTAAGGCTGGAAACTTTTTCTTAAAACGATTTAATCTTGGTATCGAAACTGCTTTTACATAAGATTGATTTGGATTTCTACGTTCAAAATTTTGATGATATTCTTCCGCTTTGTAAAACTTTGTAAACGGTATTACTTCTGTAGCAATTTTACCATCATAAATATCTTTATTAAGTTTACTAATAGCATTTTTTATAATATTCTTTTCTAGCTCAGAGCTGTAAAATGCAATTGATCTATATTGAGATCCATAATCTGGATGCTGCCCGTTTACCGTTGTTGGATCATGAGAACCAAAAAATACAGTTACTAGGGTTTTAAAAGACACTTTTTCTGGATTGTAATAAACGGCTACAGCTTCTGCATGGCCTGTATTACCAGATCCTATTGATTGATATGTTGGGTTTTCCGTAAATCCGCCAGCATAACCAGAAACAGCCTCTTCTACGCCAATAACACTCTCAAAAATAGCTTCTACACACCAAAAACAACCGCTCGCAAAATAAGCAAATTTAAGTGTTTTCGCTGTCTGTTTATCTTCAATAATATCATTTACCGAAGGAGTCGAAAATGAAAAAGTATTGAAAGAAAAAAAGATAAAATTTACAATTAATAAAGATTTAAAAACGTTCATTTATTTATAATTTATAAGGGGTTTAATTAATTTTACAATTACAACCTAAAAAGGTGTATTTATTGATTTACAAAGATAGTCGTATGAAATGGCTATTATTTACAAGATGTTTACAACTTTAGCATTTTGTTAAGAAACCTTTTTGCTTAAAACCTTTCAGATAGCTATTTTTGTTTAACAATTAGATAAATAAATTTATCTCTTTGAGTGCCGTCGAAAATCTATTATAGTTATCGTCGGTTCTTGATCAGAATTCTATAATATTAAATATTTTAATGGAGCATTTTATAGTATCAGCACGTAAATATCGCCCTCAAAATTTCGAGGATGTTGTTGGGCAACAAGCCATAACAAATACGTTATTAAAATCTATAGAAAACAACCATTTAGCACAAGCACTATTGTTTACTGGACCTAGAGGTGTTGGAAAAACATCTTGTGCAAGAATACTAGCAAAAAAAATAAATCAACAAGATGCAGAAATTGCTGCTGATGAAGATTTTGCTTTTAATATCTTTGAACTAGATGCTGCCTCTAACAATTCTGTTGATGATATTAGAAGTTTAACAGAACAAGTTCGCATACCTCCGCAAACGGGTAAATATAAAGTGTATATTATTGATGAGGTACACATGTTATCTCAAGCGGCTTTTAATGCTTTTTTAAAGACATTAGAAGAACCACCTGCACATGCAATTTTTATACTAGCAACAACAGAGAAACATAAGATTATTCCTACAATTTTATCGAGATGTCAAATTTTTGATTTTAAACGTATCGGTGTTTTAGATGCTAAAAATTATTTAAAAGTAATTTGCGAAAAAGAAGAGATAACGGCAGAAGATGATGCCTTGCATATTATTGCTCAAAAAGCAGATGGCGCAATGAGAGATGCACTTTCTATTTTTGACAGAGTTGTTTCTTTTTCTGGAAAAAACTTAAAAAGAGAAGCGGTTACCGAAAACTTAAACGTTTTAGACTACGAAACGTATTTTAATATGACTGATTTGGTTATAGAAAACAAAATACCTCAAGTTTTAAATGCTTTTAACACCATTCTATCAAAAGGGTTTGAAGGTCACCATTTTATAAACGGATTGGCAAGTCATTTTAGAGATTTACTAGTCGCTAAAGATAAGGCTACTTTAAATTTATTAGAAGTGGGCGATGCTGCTAAGAAAAAATATCTAGCACAGGCTACAAAAGCAACCATTCCCTTTTTAATGCAAGCCATAAACAAAGCTAACGATTGCGATTTAAATTTTAAAACGAGTAAAAACCAGCGATTACTTGTAGAATTAACTCTAATGCAAATTGCCTCTATCACTTTTGATGGAGAAAAAAAAAAGAGTAATAACTACATAATTCCCGCTACTTTCTTTCAATCTTTATCTCCCGTTAAAAAATTAAAAGATGAGGTAAAATCGATTGAGAAAAAAGATATAAAAATTACAGCTTTAAAAACTGAAGTACAACCTCCATCATTAAAAAGTCCTGTTTTAAAAAGTGCTCAAAGAAGAACTTCTTCTTTATCGTTAAAAAGTATTCATCAGAAAAAAGAAGAAAAAAAAATAACTTCTGAAGAAAATTTTGACAACCATCCTAAAGATATATTTACAGAACAAACCCTTCAGGATTATTGGAAAAAATATATTGCTATTTTAAATGAAAAAGGAGAACGAAGTATGGCGTCTATCGTTGGTACTGATGTTCCGCTTCTAAAAGATAATTTTAAAATTACTTTTACCGTACCAAATAAATTAATGAAAGATCAGTTTAAAAAAGGGAGACCTAAAATTTTAAACTATTTAAGAAAAGAATTAAATAATTATGGTATTTCTATTGAAGTTATCTTAAATGAAACCGTAGAAAAAAAGTTTGCATACACACCTCAAGAAAAGTACAATAAGCTAAAAGAAAAAAACCCACTTTTAGACAAATTAAAGCATTCTTTTGAGTTGAATTTATAAGCCACTACTCCATTTTTAGTTTTTTTCCTAAATATGAAAGCGTTAAATTTTCTTTGGTCTCTTTGGTTTTTTCAAACTCTGGTATTAAATAAATCCCTTTTCCTTTTTCTATAAATAATGGTATCGATTTTTCTTCTTTAGAAAGTAAAAACAACACATTATTGTAAGCAGCTTCATCCTTAATTTTAACTTCTATAATCTCAGGATTTTCTCTGTACGCCTCACTTAAATTAATATAATCATCATTAGGTGTAAAAAAGTGTTGTCTTTCTTCTGTAGAAGCATCTAAGATCTCTTTTGAAGAAGCTAACTTGTAAGAACCGTGTTCTCCAAAAGCCTTTGAAAATCTATTTAATGCATACTTATTTACCATATCACTACCAGTTATCGCAATTAAATAACCGACATCATTCAACTCTATATTGTCCGTTAAATCTTCATCGTAAATATCTACTTTTAAAGCTTCTAAATCGTTCTTTTTAGCTTGTTCTATAAAATTGTGATTAGAATCTATTAGAATGATACGTTTTCCTTTCTCCTTTAAATAATTAGCAATAACTCTTGCAGGATCAGAAGCACCAACAAACAAAATAGCGTCTGAGCTTTTTAAGAAAACACCTACCATTTTTGCAAACAATCTTGCGGTAGTTGCGTTTAAAAGCACGGTTCCTAAAACAATCATAAATACCAATGGTGTTATATATTCTGCACCTTCTACCCCTTGTTTTAAAAGCTTACTACCAAATAATGAAGCAATACCCGCCGCAACAATACCTCTTGGACCTACCCAACTTATAAATAACTTTTCATTAAACTTTAACTTTGAATTAAATGTACTAATAAAAACTGCCAAAGGTCTAATTACAAAAACCACAATGGCAAAAAGTGCAGCTGTTTTCCAAGTATACAACAACATTAAGTCTTCTATATTGATATTTGCCGCTAGTAAAATAAATAAAATAGAAATTAATAATACACTAAGCGATTCTTTAAAGTATAATAATTCTTTTAAATTTTTTAGATTACCATTACCTAAAACCATACCCATTACTACTACTGCCAATAAACCAGACTCATGTGCAAAAAGTTCAGATTCTACAAACACTAATAAAACCGTAGATAAAGAAACTACATTTAATAAATAATGCGGAACTAATTTTTTATTGATTGCATAAGCCAATGCATGTGCAAACGTAAAACCAAAACTAGTACCGAATAGTAAAATTTTACCAAACTCCATCAAAGCTGTTTTGGTAAAACCGCCGCCACCACCAACACTAATAAATTCGAACACCAAAACCGCGACCAAAGCACCTATTGGATCTATCAAGATTCCTTCCCATTTTAAAACGGTAGAAACATCTTTCTTCAAAGGGATGTTTCTAAGAATTGGTGTAATTACGGTGGGACCGGTAACAATAATTAGCCCTGCAAAAAGAAAAGAAATTTCCCAACCTAAATTAAAAACTTCATGAGCAACAATACCTGCACCAAAAAAAGTAATGGCAGAACCTACTGTAATTAGTTTTGTAATAACAGGTCCAACATTTTTAATTTCACTTCTTTTTAGGGTTAAACCACCTTCAAAAAGGATGATACTTATTGCCAAAGAAACAAAATAATACAAAGAATCTCCAGGAAATAAACCTTTGGTACCGTTCCATACGGGTTCTATCCATTTAGAACCATCTTCAGTTAAATATGCAGCAGCAATTGGCCCAACTAAAAGTCCAATTAATATTAATGGTAAGATTGCCGGAATTTTAAATTTCCAAGCAACCCATTGTGCCAATATTCCTAAAATAATAATTCCTGCAAGTTCTAACATAGTCACTTTTTAAATCTTTGGGGAAGTTATAAAAAAATAAGAAAACAGTACTATTCTTCTTCAAAATAATGCCTAATTTTGTAGAAATTTAGGAAACTTTACAATGTTAGGATTACAATTTGAAACCGAAACTTCTTGGGCAGAAATTGCCAAAGTAAATTTAGAGCAAATATTAACAGATCATGCTTTTTTAGAACAAAAAGCAGCATCTAATGCCGTGTCTATTATTATCAATTATTCTGAAGAAACAGCGTTGGTAAAAGAAATGAGCAATATTGCCATTGAAGAAATGCAACATTTTAAAATGGTGCACCTACTAATGGTAAAGCGCGGAATGGTTTTAGGGCGTGAACAAAAAAATGATTATGCCATTCGTCTTCAAAATTTTTTTAAGAAAACTGGTGATAGAACAGATGCATTGGTGCAACGTTTATTAATTGCCGCTTTAATTGAGGCACGAAGTTGTGAACGTTTTAAAGTATTTTCTGAAAACATGGAAGATGAAGAATTGTCTAAATTTTATAAAAATTTAATGATTTCTGAAGCTGGCCATTATACTACTTTCTTAAAATTTGCCCGTGAATACCAAGATCGAGAAATTGTAGATCAAAAATGGAATGCTTTGCTTGCTTTTGAAGCTGAAATGATGCGAGAACGTGGTCATTTAGCTAAAATTCATGGGTAACTTATAGTAGTTAGCTAAAGTAAAAAAAGAACTAATTTAAAATTATGTTTTCTAAAGAAGAAGCAGCTAAATTACGAAAAGAATTTTGGACTAGTTTTGGGAAATCTTTTCCGAGAAAATGGCTGCTATACAATACTAAAATAAAAGGAGTTGCTTTTAAATTTGTTGCAGACAGAAAAAAAGCAATGGTTTGTTTAGATATTGAAAACCCAGATGAATTGGTAAATCTATTGTATTATGACCAACTCCTTTCTTTAAAAACGATACTAGAAAACGACATCCCTGAAGTAATTTTTGATGATGAATACCTTTTAGAAAGTGGCAGAACAATTCACAGAATTTATGTGCCTTATCTTAACAAATTTAGTGTTTACAATAAAAATTCTTGGAGAGACTGTTTTGAATTTTATGTAAAAGTTATGCCTAAGTTTGAACTGTTTTTTTATGAATATGAAGATATTATTAAAAACATATAATTTCTTAACAATCAACTACTACTAAACTCTCTTTTTGTCTGCAAACTACCACGCGTTAAGGATTGTAGCATTTGTTTGAGCTCTCCCGATTTTTCGGGAAGCGAGTGCGTAAAGTCTGACCACGCTTTTTTGCGTGGTAACGCCCCAAAATATCTAAAAACTGAATACTTATAAGAATAGCTTGACTGATCTGTGTGACTCGTTTTAATGGTATTTAAATTCAAATAAATTAGGTAATAAAAGTTAATTTGAATGCATTTTTACACGAAGCAAAAAAATGTTTGTGTATTTTTGCAGCATGATTAAAAATGATACAATTGTTGCGCTGGCAACTTCTTCTGGCCTTGGTGCTATTGCTGTAATAAGACTTTCTGGAGACCATGCGATTGGTATTGTTGATACTTTTTTTAAATCTGTAAGAAAAGGAAAATCATTAAAAACACAGAAAACACATACCATACATTTAGGGCATATTGTTAAAGATGCTTCAATAATAGACGAAGTTTTGGTGTCGGTTTTTAAAAATCCGAATTCTTATACTGGTGAAGATGTTGTTGAAATTTCTTGTCATGGATCTAGCTTTATTCAGCAAGAAATTATTCAGTTATTTCTTGAAAATGGTTGTAGAATGGCAGATAATGGCGAATTTACCATGCGTGCGTTTTTAAACGGAAAAATGGATTTGAGCCAAGCTGAAGCTGTTGCTGATGTAATTGCATCTAATTCTGCGGCAAGTCATCAAATGGCGATTCAACAAATGCGCGGTGGTATTACCAACGAACTAAAAGAATTGCGTGTACAATTGCTAGATTTTGCTGCTTTAATTGAGCTAGAACTCGACTTTTCTGGTGAAGATGTTGAGTTTGCTGACAGAACAAAATTTAAAGAGTTGGTTACTAAAATTAGCTTTGTTTTAAAACGATTGATCGATTCTTTTGCTTTTGGAAATGCGATGAAAAATGGAATTCCGGTTGCCATTATTGGAGAGCCAAACGTTGGAAAATCTACTTTATTAAATACGCTTTTAAATGAAGAGAAAGCCATTGTTTCTGATATTGCTGGTACCACACGTGATGCCATTGAAGATGAAATGATTATTGATGGCGTGGCTTTTAGATTCATTGATACTGCAGGAATTAGAGAAACTGAAGATGTTGTAGAAAGTATCGGAATTAAAAAAGCATATGAAAAAGCAGAAAATGCGCAACTGATTATTTTCTTAATAGACGCCAATAAATTTTCGTACGCTAGTGAAGATTTTATCGAAGAAATTAAAACAATTAAAGAACGTTTTCCTAACAAACGTTTGTTGGTTATTGCTAATAAAACAGACACCGTTAGTTGTCATGATTTGGCTGTATTACAGTCTGAAATTGAACCCTTAATTTTACTTTCTGCTAAGCAAAAAACAGGTATTGAAGAATTAAAAGCTGAATTAACTGCTTTGGTAAATATTGGTGCTTTGAGTAATAACGAAACTATTGTTACCAATTCACGTCATTTTGAAGCTTTAAATAACGCCTTACAAGCAATTAATTCTGTTAAAGATGGGATTGATTTAGAAATTTCTACAGATTTATTTTCTATTGATATTAGGGAATGTCTTCGCCATTTAGGAAATATTACTGGAGAATATGATGTTGACAAAGACATACTTGGACACATATTTGGTAATTTTTGTATCGGGAAGTAAAAATGAAATGTCCTTGTAATCCATCTAAGTTGTATGTTAACTGTTGTAAAAAAGCACACCAGAATATACTTTCTGTAACTACACCAGAAGAATTAATGCGCTCTAGATATAGTGCTTTTGTGTTGGGGAGTATTGACTATTTACAAATAAGTCATCATAGTACAACAAGATCGTCTAAGTCTGAGGCAAAAGAAACACTCGCTTGGACCAAATCTGTAGAATGGATAAAATTAGAAGTGCTAAATAAGACAGAAAATACGGTAGAATTTAAAGCTTACTTTTATGAAAATGGAATGTTAAATGTTATACATGAAAATTCCTTATTTGTAAAAGAAAAAAACCATTGGGTGTATAAAGAAGCACAATAGTTGCGTGAAGCTTGTTAAATTTTCCTAAAAGAAAATTACACACTAATGACAACCAACCACTGTTAATACAGCTGCACTATTTATTGGTACTGGAGATATATAAGGAATACCTAGCCCCAATCCTCTTAAAATAAATAGCACTCCAATACATACTACAAAAACAGGTAATAATTTTTGGATATTTTTTCTAAAAGCACCTTTGGTAAAGTTTCCCAAATAAACAACAGATGTCATTAACGGAATGGTGCCTACACCAAATAAAAACATATACAAACTACCTGAAAACGTATTTGTAGTAGCCAATGCGCCAAATACAGCCATATACACTAAACCACAAGGTAAAAATCCGTTTAAAAAACCAATGGTAAAAAAAGTATCGTTTCTTTTGTTTTTTAACTCGCTACCCAATCTGTTTTTTAATTTGGAAACTATGCTTGTTATTTTTGAAGAGAAATTTACTTTTTTTAAAAGTTTAGGAAACAAGATAAAAACAATCATTAAAACACCTACAAGAATAGATATTTGTTGCTGAAAACCAAACAAGAAAAAACCTTTGCCTAAAAAACCAAAAAGCAATCCTATAAGACTATAGGTAAACAATCTACCTAAGTGATAATTTAAAAGTTGAAAAAAACCTTTTGTCTTATTTTTTCTATCAATTGGTAACATAAAAGCAATAGGTCCGCACATACCAACACAATGAAAACTACCTAGCAAACCAAAAAGTAACGCAGATAAATACATTAATAAATAATTTCTTTTTTTAAGAGGTATGCTTTGTCTTTGTAATTAAAAGCAATGTTTATGTTCCAACGACCATCTACTAAACGTTTCTCAGGCACGAGCAAATATGTGTTAGAAATTGAAATAGGTATTTCAAAATCTAACTGTTTATTAGATGGTCTGTACAGGAACACTTTTCCTTTTATTTCATTTGCTTTTAACTCTTCTGGAAACACTATTTGAAGTCCATTTTGAGCTCTATGAATTGTAAATTTCCCTTTTAATTCTTTGACATTAATTTCTGCATCAATTTCATCTTGAAACCCCAATTCTTTTTTGTAGTATTTCTCGGTCACTAAATCATGACTAAACTGATGATTAGTACTCATGGTAATTACAAAATATAAGATAAAAGATATAAAACCTATGATTGCAATTACAATTCCTGTTCCCCAATTAAATTTCATAATTTCTAGTTTTTGATACTAACAGCCTAGCTTTATTTATAACTTCTAGGACCTAAAAAATTAGTTGTTGTTGTTTCTATTAATCTATTGCCGCTATATACCTCTATTTTTAATTGATCTTTGTCACTTTTTAAAGCTACTGAGGGCAATTCGATAAACAAAGTACCCTCTGCCAAACCTTGTTTTGGTATTGTAAAATTATGGTTTGATACTAATTTTATAACGCCTTTATGAGACACTAATTTATAGCTAACATCTAGTATGTCTTTTGTTGTTTTATTGATTACTTTATAAGTGTATACATTACTAATAATATTGTTTTCTTTTTGTTGATATAACTGCCCTGGCAACCTTAAAATAGTTGCCTCTACATCATTTCTTAAAAATAACATTCCGATTAAAACACCTACTAAAATTAGTAATACTGAAGAATATCCTTTTATTCTTGCCGAAAACTCAAAAGGCTTCTTTTTTGCAATAGCATCTTCACTTGCATACCTAATCAATCCTTTTGGCAAACCAACACTCTCCATCATATGATCGCACTCATCAATACATGCGGTACAATTTACACATTCTAGCTGCGTACCATTTCTAATATCTATACCTGTTGGGCAAACTACAACACATTGTTTACAATCTATGCAATCTCCTTTGCCTAACGCTTTTCTATCTTCATTTTTTTTGAATTTAGACCTACCTTCTTCTCTTTCTCCTCGCTTGTAATCATAGGCTACATTTATTGTTTTGTTGTCTAATAATACACCTTGTAGTCGTCCATAAGGGCAAGCTATAATACAAACCTGCTCTCTAAACCAAGCAAATACAAAGTAAAAAACAGCAGTAAAAATAGTTAATGAAATAAGGGTCTTACTATTGTCTAACGGATTACCAGTTATATAGCTAATTAAAGTATCGCCACCTATTAAATAAGCTAAAAAGACGTTTGCAATTAGAAACGAAATCACAAAGAAAAGAAACCATTTTAACAGTCTTTTTCTTATTTTTTCTGAGTTCCAGGGTTGCTTGTCTAAACGGATTTGTTTTCCACGATCACCGTCTATCCAATACTCTATTTTTCTGAACACCATTTCTAAAAAAATGGTTTGCGGACAAATCCATCCACAGAAAATACGACCGAAAATTACAGTAAAAAGAATCACAAAAACGACACCAACAATCATTGAAATCACTAAAAGGTGAAAATCTTGTGGCCAAAACGGAAAACCAAAAATATTAAACTTACGCTCTAAAACATTAAATAATAAAAACTGATTGCCATTAATTTTAATAAATGGTGCCGATAGTAAAAAAGCCAATAAAAAGTAACTTACCAGACTTCTATACTTATAATACTTACCACTTGGTTTTTTAGGAAAAACCCAAGAACGCTTTCCTTCTGCATTAATAGTACCAATACTATCTCTAAATGTTTCGTTGTTGGTTTTTTTCATTATTAACTACTAAATTTACTATTCTTCTTTTTCTTTCTTAGAATCTTCCCATATTTCTCCTTGCGGTGCTTTGCTTGTAGCTGGTGTTGCACCTTGTAAAGACAGTACATAACTAGACACTTTTGCCATATCTGCTGCCTTAAGTGTTTTGTTCCAAGCAATCATACCCTTACCATCTCTACCACCATTTGCAACGGTGTTAAAAACATTTTTGATACCTCCTCCTAAAATCCAATATTTGTCTGTAAGATTTGGCCCTATAGATCCTCCTCCATCAGCTAAATGACAGGAAGCACAATTTAAATTAAATATTGCTTTACCTCTTTTTAAATCTGCTGGTGTTGTTAATAAGGTTACATTTTCTGCTGTAATTAAATCGGTTGCTGTAGCCTTGTATTTACTAACATCTCGTTTAGCTTGAGCCACTGCATTCTCATATTCCATAATTTGCGAATCGCCATCTAGCACATGAAATCTTACCAAATAAACAACTGCAAAAACAATTGTAGCATAAAACATATACACCCACCAAGGTGGTAACGTATTGTCTAATTCTTTTATGCCATCGTAATTGTGGTCTAAAATAATTTCTTCTTCCTGATCTATGTGTTTTGCTCTTGTCCATTTTGATAATAGTTTTTTAACCCAAGCATCACTTTCTTCTGGTACAATACCCTCTTTTTCATTTTGAAGTAATCTAGCTTTATTTACAGCCAAGACATTTACTACTTCTTTAAGCACTATTACCAATACAAAACCTATTAATGCTAACCACACTAGTGGATTTTCATAAACACTAAATGGATTTTCGTATACCATAAACGCTTTTGAAAGAGCTATAAATGTTGTGATTACAAAAATTACATATATTGTAGATTGAAACGTTCTTTTCATTTTTTTAAGCTTTATTATTAATCTAACGGTATATTACTTACTGTTTTTATATAGTCTTTTTTAGCTGTAAATACCCACCAAAATAGAACTACAAAAAAGGTAAAGAATATAATTAACGATAACATTGGGTAAATCTCTATTCCTGAAATACTCTCTAAATGTCCTTTTAAAAATTTAAACATGCTTTTTAGTTTTTAGAAATTATTTGTTCATCTTTTACTTTTATATCTGTCCCTAAACGTTGTATGTATGCAATAACAGCAGTAATCTCTCTGTTTTTCATTTCTACAAAGGTTTCGCCATTTTCTTCTGCATATTTTTTATCTGCATCGTAATTTTTAGCAAAATCTGGATCTGCATATAAATTAGCTTCAATTGCGGCACCTTGTGCTAACATGTGTTGTGGTGCATTTGCAATTTCTTCTTCAGAATAAGGCACTCCTAAAGAAACCATTACTCTCATTTTATCTTGCGTAGAAGATTTATCTAATTCATTTATAATTAACCATTTGTATGAAGGCATAATAGATCCTGGTGATGTACTTTGAGGGTCATACATGTGGTTTAGGTGCCAACTATCGTTGTATTTTGCTCCTACTCTATGCAAATCTGGACCTGTACGTTTACTTCCCCATAAAAAAGGATGATCGTATACAATCTCTCCTGCTTTAGAATATTCTCCGTAACGTTCTACTTCACTTCTAAAAGGCCTTACCATTTGTGAGTGACAACCTACACATCCTTCTCTTATATAGATATCTCTACCTTCTAACTCTAAAGGAGTATAAGGTTTAACACTGCTAATGGTAGGAATATTAGATTTTACCAATAACGTAGGTATAATCTGTATTGCGCCTCCTATTAAAATAGCAATTGTTGCGTAAATAGTTAATTTTATAGGTTTACGCTCTAACCAAGTATGGTATGCCTCGCCTTTTGTTCTATATTTAGGTACTTTAGTTAATGCAGCGGCTTCTGCCAATTCATCTGTAACATTACTACCTAATTTTACGGTTCTAATAACATTGTACAACATTATTAAAGCCCCAATAATATACATGGTACCACCAATGGCACGCATCCAATACATCGGTATAATTTCGTTAACAGTTTCTAAAAAGTTACCATACATTAAAGAACCGTCTGGGTTAAATTGTTTCCACATAGATGCTTGTACAAAACCTGCAACATACATAGGTAAAGCGTATAAAATAATACCTAAAGTTCCTACCCAAAAATGGACGTTTGCTAGTGCTACAGAATATAATTTTGTTTTAAACAACCTTGGTATCATCCAGTACAACATACCAAATGCTAAGAAACCATTCCATGCCAAGGCACCTACGTGAACGTGTGCTATAATCCAATCAGAAAAATGTGCAATTGCATTTACATTTTTTAAAGACAACATTGGTCCTTCAAAAGTTGCCATACCGTAGCCTGTTATTGCTACTACCATAAACTTTAAAACAGGATCTGTACGAACTTTATCCCAAGCACCACGTAATGTTAGCAATCCATTAATCATACCTCCCCAAGAAGGTGCAATTAACATTACAGAAAAGGCTACGCCTAAGTTTTGTGCCCATTCTGGTAAAGAAGTATATAATAAATGATGAGGACCAGCCCAGATATAAATAAAGATTAAAGACCAAAAATGAACAATAGAAAGCTTGTAAGAATATACAGGTCTGTTAGCTGCCTTTGGTACAAAATAATACATTAACCCTAAAAACGGAGTGGTTAAAAAGAATGCCACAGCATTATGTCCATACCACCATTGTACCAGTGCGTCTTGCACACCTGCATACACAGAATACGACTTTAAAAAACTTACAGGCAATGCCAAACTATTAAAAATATGTAGAACTGCAACGGTAACAAAAGTCCCTAAATAAAACCAAATTGCCACATACAAATGACGTTGCCTTCTTTGTAAGATTGTCCAAATCATATTAACCCCAAAAGCAACCCAAACCACTGCAATTGCAATATCTATTGGCCATTCTAATTCTGCATATTCTTTAGAAGAAGTATATCCTAAAGGAAGTGTAATTGCTGCTGCAACAATAATTGCTTGCCAACCCCAAAAATTAAAGTTACTTAAAAAGTTACTTGCCATTCTTGCTTTTAGCAATCGCTGAAGTGAATAATACACCCCTGCAAAAATTGCATTCCCAACAAATGCAAAAATTACAGCATTTGTATGTAAAGGTCTTAAACGACCAAAACTCAACCAAGATATACCTTCGGTATAATTTGGAAAAATAAACATAAAGGCCAACATAAGCCCAACAGACATACCAACAATACCCCATAATAAGGTTGCATAAATAAATTTCTTAACGATTTTGTTATCGTAATAAAATTGCTGCATTTCCATAATTTAAAATTTAATCTTTTGTTTGTTTTTCTATTTTATCAACTACAAGTTCGTCATCAAACAGCATTCTTACAGAAGGTGTGTAAGCATCGTCATACTGTCCGTTTTTTACGGAATAAATAAATGCAATAAAAAATACAATTGCCACTAGAATACTTAGTGTTAGCAGTAGGTATATTACGCTCATATCTTGCCTGATAATTTTAATACATCAAAAATACTATGCTTGCTATTCTTAAAATATGACAATTATCATGTTTCTTAATTTTGTGTTAATTAGTTTTAATTTTGTTTCACAGTTTGTTTTTTCGTAAGAATCTTTAACGGAATATTTACTATTATGCGAGAAGCTTACTGCGTGACAAACTAAATGGAAACATTAGTAATTAAAACCCTTAAAACCAATAATTGGAAATGACAGGTAAATAAAAATTCTAAAACTAAATCGTCATTGAAAACAATTGTGTTTTTGGTTTATTTTTAAGCAAATGCATATCAAAAGCCATACAGATATTTCTTACATATGGTCTTGCATGTTCTGGTATTGTTAGTGTTTTTTCTTTTCTATCAATAGATACCAAACCATCATTTTCCATTTCTTTTAACAACTCTAAATGTTCTTCAATAGTAGCTATCTGACTATTTTTTTCTTTCCAAGAAGTCTTAAAATGACACATCATATTTAAAATATGTTTTCTGATAATACAGTCTTCTTTCGATAACAAATGACCTCTAAAAATTGGCAACTCGCCCTCTGCAACAATTTGCTGGTATTCTTTTACTGTTTTTACATTTTGTGCAAATGCATACCAAGAATCTGAAATTGCAGACATGCCCAAACCAATCATTAATTGTGTTTTATTTGCGGTGTAGCCCATAAAATTTCTATGCAAAGTTTTCTCTTTTGTTGCTGTATACAAACTATCTGTTTTTAGAGCAAAATGATCCATGCCTATTTCTTCATATCCTAATTCTGAAAAAAGCGATTTACCTATTTCATAAAGCGCTCTTTTTTCTTCATCTTTTGGCAAATCTAAATCGCTAAAACCTCTTTGGCCAACTCCTTTTACCCAAGGTACGTGCGCATAACTGTAAAATGAAATTCGGTCTGGCTGCAACTCTTTGGTTTTGTTTATAGTATGAATTACATTTTCTTTGGTTTGATGTGGCAATCCAAAAATTAAATCGTGACTTACAGAGGTATATCCAATTTCTCTAGACCATTTTGTTACTTGTGCAACCGCTTCAAAAGGCTGCAGTCTATGTATGGCTTCTTGTACTTTTAAATTGTAATCTTGTACACCAAAACTAACTCTTGTAAAACCAGAATTATAAAGTATTTGCAACTGCTCTTTAGTGGTATTATTTGGATGTCCTTCAAAACTAAACTCGGCTTTTGAATGTTTTTTTGCGTTTTCAAAAATACCATCCATTAAGTATTTTAAATTTTCCTTAGAAAAGAAAGTCGGCGTTCCGCCACCCAAATGCAGTTCTTTTACAATAGGAATTTCTGAAACCAAAGCAACATACAATTTCCATTCTTTTAAAACCGTTTCTATATATTCTTCCTCTACTTCATGTCGTTTTGTAATGTGTTTGTGACAAGCACAAAACGTGCACAAACTCTCACAAAAAGGCAGATGAATGTATAAACTAATTCCCTCTGTACTATTGGTTTCTTTAAATGATTGCTTAAAAGAGGCAATCCAATCTTTTTTAGAGATGCCTAATTTATTCCAGTAAGGTACTGTTGGGTAACTGGTATATCTTGGACCCGGTATATTGTATTTTTGTATTAGTGATTTCATTTTTTATTTTTTTATCTAAAACGCAATCGAGACCTAATTAACCTCTAAATTGCGATCTAGAAAACATTTGTTACTTTATTTTTTTTCCTAATAAATTGGTAGAGACCGTTGTAAAAACAACAATACTAATAGAGCTTAAAGGCATTAATATTGCTGCTATAACCGGTTGTAATTGCCCCGTTATTGAGAAATACAATCCTATTAAATTATAACACAAAGAGAGTATAAAACTGAGTTTTATAATTTTTAAAGCCTTTTTAGAGGCCATAATAAAAGCAGGTATCTTATTAAATCTAGAAGCATCTAAAATACCATCGCATGCCGGAGAAAAAATATTAATGTTCTCTGATAGTGCAATTCCTACATCACTCTGTGCCAAAGCACCTGCATCATTTAAACCATCACCAATCATGGTAACTTTTTTATGTTCTTTTTGCAATTGAGCAACTACCTTTAATTTGTCTTCTGGCTTTTGATTGAATAATAGCGTAATATCTTTTGGTAAATTTTCTTGTAAAAAATCTTTTTCACCTTCGTTATCACCAGAAACAACAGACAAATTAAATGAATCTTTTAGCGCATTAAAAAGCGACCAGACTCCTTTTCTATATGAATTTTTGATACTAAACTTACCCTTATAATCACCATTAAAAGAAACATGAACTGCCGTATCTAAACTTGTTTCTTGTAATTCTTGATTTACAAAGGATGCAGCACCTAATTTTAAACTAGTGTTGTTTTGGTGTACAGAAATACCTTTCCCCAAAACTTCCTCAAAACTTGAAATAGCTATGGTTTTTTCTTCTTTAAAACTTTCATACAACGTTCTACTCAAAGGGTGATTAGATGCCCTTAAAGCACTTTTTAAAATCACTTTTTCTGATGTTTTTAAAGGGTTACCCGTATATGAAATGGTATTTTCTTTATGGGTGGTAAGCGTACCGGTTTTATCGAATATTATTGTATCTATTTGTGCTAATTGCTCGATTACAGTAGTGTTTTTTAGATACAATTTTTGCTTACCAAAAATGCGCAACATGTTACCCAATGTAAAAGGTGCAGCCAATGCTATGGCAAAAGGACAAGCAATTATTAAAACTGCAGTAAATACATTTAAAGCCTTGCTAACATCAATAAAAAGCCAAACAATTGTTGCTACAATTGCAATAGATAAAACTGCAACGGTAAAATTTTTACTGATGGTATCTGTAACCGTTTTAAAGGATGATTTGTAATCTTTACTAAAAACATCATTAGACCAAAGTTGTGTTAAATAACTTTGAGAGACGGAATTTAAAACTTCAACTTCTATACTGCCAGACAATTGTTTACCACCTGCAAATAATTTGTCTCCAGATTTTTTTAAAACAGGCACCGCTTCACCTGTAACAAAACTATAATCTATTTGCGCTGTTCCGTTAATTAAAATAGCATCTACTGGTAATAATTCTTGATTTCTGATAAGTAATCTATCGCCTTTTTCTATGGCATAAATTTGTACGTTTTCTTCTTTACATTTTTTAATTCTAGTAACGGCAATCGGAAAATAAGATTTATAATCTCTTTCAAACGACAAAAAATTATATGTTTTCTGTTGAAAAAACTTTCCTAATAAAAGAAAGAAAACCAACCCTGTTAAGCTATCAAAAAAACCAGTTCCTAAATCTAAAATAATTTCTATGGTACTTCTCAAAAAAAGAACAGTAATCCCTAGAGCTATAGGTATATCTATATTTAAAATTTTAGAACGAATCCCTTTATAAGCAGAAACAAAATAATCTTTACTTGCATAAAAAACTACCGGCAATGAAAAAGTAAACATCAACCATCTAAAAACGTTTTTATAAGTTTCTATCCAATAACCATCTACTTCAAAATACTCTGGAAAGGACAAGAACATTACGTTTCCAAAAGCAAAACCAGCTACCCCAAGTTTATACGTTAAGCTTCTATCTACTTTGTTTGAACCACGTTCATAATCTTCTAAACTAATATAGGGTTCGTAACCTATGGTACTTAACAGCAATACCACTTCTTTTAGTGTTATGGTTTCAGAATTATAGGTAATTCGTACTTTTTTCTTTGGAAAATCTACTTGAGAATTTACAATTTCTGATTGTAACTTGTGTAAGTTTTCTAATACCCAAATACAAGAGCTGCAATGAATATGAGGAATATACAAGGTAACTATTTGGGTGTTTGTATCTGAAAAATCGAGAAGTTTATCGACTATTTCTTGGGATTCAAGAAAATCGTATTTGCCCTTAATTTCGTTTGGTATTGCACCAGGATTGTCTTGAAAATTGTAATAACAAGTTAAATCATTATCAGAAAATATTTCATAAACAGTCTTACAACCGTTACAACAGAAATGTTTGTCATCAAACTCTATAACATCATCATTACAAGAATCGCCACAGTGATAACATTGTGTAGCTTTCATATTTACTCTTTTGCCTAGTACAAATGTCTAAGAAATTACAATCTTAAAATATGATATTTATCAGGTTTTTAATATCTTTGATATCGAGTTATTTCCCCACATACTATGAGTAAATGCCAACAATGTATTATTCGTCAATTTAATTCTCTAAAACACCTTTCTAAAGAAGAGTTGGTAAGAGTTTCTGCTTGTAAAACTTCTAAAATTGTAAAAAAAGGAGAATATCTTTTTGAAGAAGGAACTAGAATAAATGGCATTTTTTGTATTAAAGATGGTGTTTGTAAAGTTTCTAAAATGAGTGAGAATGGTAGAAACCAAACTATTAATTTAATTAAAAAAGGAGATTTAATTGGAGAAAGAAGCCTTATTTCTGACGAACCTTCTAATTTAAATGCCATTGCATTGAATGATTTAGAGGTTTGCTTTATACCAAAAGAAGAAATTATTAGAGATTTACAAAGCAATCCTACATTTACAATGAGTGTTTTAAACGACTTGGCAAAAAGTTTAAAAAATTCTGATAATTTTGTTGTAGATATGGCGCAAAAAACGGTAAAACAGCGTTTGGCAGAAACACTAATTAAACTAGAAGACAAGTTTGGCACCAATGATGCTGGCATTATTAATTTGCAACTTTCTAGAGATGATTTTGCTAACATTGTAGGTACTGCAACAGAATCTGCTATTCGATTACTATCTGAATTTAAGAAAAAAGAATTGCTAGAGTTTAAAGGAAAAGAAATTAAAATATTAAACCCAAAAGGCTTAGAAAAAATTGCTCAAGGATTTTCTTAAAATTCTATACTTAAAAAAAACTAATGAAAATTAACGATTTAATTGGTACCTATCAAATTATTGGTAGCAATCAAAACGAGTCTGAAGATAGTTATAAGGGTATGCTTACCTTATCTTTAGATAATGAAGGTAGAATAGTTGCTAAATGGATCATTAATAAAAGCCAAGAGCAGTTTGGCATTGGTTTTTTTAAAAACAATATTCTAGTCATAAACTTCAATTATATTGGAGAAGAAAACACTCAATATTTTGGCACAGTAGTTTACAAGTGCATTACCAAAGATATATTAGAGGGTTTCTGGTCTGAAGAATATGGAAATCCTGCTTTTTTAGGTGAAGAAAATTGTTTTAGGAATGAAAAGGAACAACTTTTGAACTAATAATTAATCTTAAAGTAAGGTTATATAAAAAAAGCTATCTAAAATTTTAGATAGCTTTTATACATTAGAATTACCTGTAGTTTTAATTTTTAGATTTTAAAATCTATTGAAGTATCTAAAGTTGTTATAGAACTACCGCCAACAAATATTTTAAATTCACCAGATTCTACAATAAATTTACCTGAATTGTCATAGAAACCTAGTTCTTTTTCAGTTAATGTAAATTCGATTTTTTTAGTTTCTCCGGGTTGTATCTCTATCAAGTTAAAACCTTTTAACTCTTTAACAGGTCTGGTTATACTTGCAAATAAATCTTGAATATACAACTGTACAACTTCTTTACCCTTTAACTTACTGGTATTAGAAACATTTACAGAAACTTTTATAGTGTTATTTTCTTGCTGTACAAGCAAATCTTTGTATGAAAAGTTTGCATAACTTAAACCATGACCAAACGGATACAATGGCGTGTTTTTTTCATCTTGATAATGCGACCAAAAAACAACATCTTTTTCTGGTAATGTTGGTCTACCTGTATTTTTGTAGTTATAGTAAATTGGTATTTGACCAACATTTCTTGGAAAAGACATTGGTAATTTTCCACTTGGATTATAATCTCCGTATAAAACTTGCGCTATTGCGTTTCCACTTTGTGACCCCAACTGCCAAGCCTCTACAATTGCAGGTATGTTATTATCTGCCCAATTAATTGTTAAAGGTCTTCCGTTGTTTAAAACCAAAACAATATTAGAATTTACTTTGTGTATAGCTTTTAATAAATCTTCTTGTACACCTGGTAAATCTAAATTAGTACTACTTCTACCCTCACCACTTTGATAACCAACTTCACCTAAAACCATCACAACAACATCTGCTGTTTTTGCTACTGAAATAGCTTCTGAAAAATCGCTTTTATCTGAATTGTTTATATGAACTTCAGTAATAAAATCTGTCTTACCTAAAGACACATCTGCTCCTTTTGCATACATCAGTTTGTTACCAGTGTATTGTTGCATACCTTCTAATACAGATACAGCAGAATTGTCTTTTGCTGCAATTCTCCAACTACCTAAGGGACTATTTTTGTCTGAAGCCAAAGCACCAATCAATGCAATTTTTTGACCTTCTTTTTTAAGAGGCAATGTATTGTTTTCATTTTTTAATAAAACAATAGATTTTTTTGCCATGTCAAGAGAAGCCTCATGTATTTTTGCACTTCCAATTATTTCTTGCTCACGTGTTTCATCACAATATTTATAAGGATTTTCAAACAAGCCCAATTCAAACTTTACACGTAAAATTCTTTTAGCAGCATCATCTATTAACGTTTCTGCTACTTTACCTTCTTTTACCAACGAAGCAAGTTCTTTTACATAGGCATACGATTCCATATCCATATCAGAACCAGCATTTACTGCAATTTCTGCAGCTTGGTTTAAGTCTTTAGCAAAACCGTGAGCTTTCATTTCTATAATTGAACCCCAATCAGAAACAACAAAACCTTTGTAATTCCACTTATCTTTTAGAATTTCTCTTTGTAAATAAGCATTTCCTGTTGCAGGAATACCGTTCAACTCGTTAAACGAATTCATAAAAGTTTTTACATCTGCTTTTATTGTAGCTTCAAAAGGTGGAAAAATTATATTATATAACGTAGAAGTACCCACATCTACAGTATTATAATCTTTACCAGATTCAGAAAAACCATAACCTGCAAAATGTTTTGCACATGCAGCAATAGTTCTAGGGTCAGATAAATCTTCACCTTGAAAGCCATGTACTCTAGCCATTGCTATTTTACTACCAAGAAAAGGATCTTCTCCGGCACCTTCCATTACTCTTCCCCAACGTGCATCTCTAGAAATATCTACCATTGGCGCAAAAGTCCAGTTGATTCCTGCTGCTGCAGCTTCTTCAGCCGCCATTTCAGCCGATTTTTTAATCGCTTCTAAATCCCAACTCGCAGATTCTGCTAAAGGAATTGGACTTAAAGTTTCATACCCATGTATAACATCAAAACCAATAATTAAAGGGATACCCAGTCTGGTTTCTTCAACTGCTATTTTTTGAACTGCTTTTACGTCTTTTACACCTCTAACATTTAACATAGAGCCTACCAAACCATTTTTTAAATGATCGTATTTATCGGCTTGTTCTCCGTTTTTTGGTGATGGACCTGTTACATTCCAAAAACCATTGTATTGGTTCATTTGCCCAATTTTTTCCTCTAAAGTCATTTGAGAAAGTAAACTTTCTACTCTTTGATCTATTGGAACACTTGGGTCTTTAAAAAAATTTTTATCGTTCTTACAAGAAGTAAGAACGATAAAAATAAAAACAACTAATATTTTTTTCATTATTGAAATACTTTTACATAATCAATTTCCATCATATCTTCTGTAAATGCAGAATCTACAGGACCTCCTAAAGTACCGCCCATTGCAACATTTAAAATTAAAAAGAAATCTTCATTAAAAGGCAATGTAGAATCATTTGGTAAAGTATGATATACTTGATCATCTATGGCAAACTTAATTTCTGTTGCAGACCATTCTACAGTATAATTATGAAACTGAGTTGTAGAAGTCGCTAATTCAGTTGAACTAGAAGGACCACCACCACCAAAATTACCTGGATAATGTAACGTACTTAACACCGTATTTTTACCTGTACCTTTTTGTTCCATGATATCAATTTCACCAGAAGCGGGCCAACCAACTGTGCTAAAATTAGCACCTAACATCCAAATTGCTGGCCAAGTACCTGCAGAAGCTGGTAATTTTGCTCTTACTTCTACTCTACCATACGTAAATTCATACAACCCTTCAGATTTTAATCTTGCCGAAGAATAAGCACTTCCATCTGCTTTTGCTTTAATTTTTAAACTACCACCTTCTACAATTGCATTATCTGTACTATTTGTATAGGTCTGTAATTCTTGGTTACCCCAACCACCTGCACCTAAATCGTAGGTCCATTTTGTTGCATCTGGTGCTCCATCTGTATTAAAATCATCTTCCCAAACAAGATTTGTATAAGCAGAATTTAATGTATTATCTTCAGCTGATTCATTTGTTAAAACAACAAACCATGCCAAACCATCTGCTCCTACTGTTTTAAGCAACATCTCTGTTGCAGATCTTGTAATTATTTGATATTGATGATTTCCACCAGTATAAAACCCAAAGAAACCATTGTTAGAAAGTGTAATTGTCTCTTGACCACTTGGTGCTGTTAATGCCCAAACTCCTTCAAAATCATCTAAAGGATAGTTTTCATATTCGCCACCTGGATTTGCAGTAACACCAATGTCTCCTAATTCTTGATCCATTGGTCCTTTTTGTCCAAAAATAGTTCCTGTAACATCTTCTACTACGTCATCATTTGAACTATTGGTAACATATTTAATGGTACCATCAACATTAAAAACATACGCATCATCATACATACCTGTAATAGATTTTTCTCCTGGTGCAGCAGCATACCAAATTGGATACGTTTCTTCTCCAGGACCTACACCAAAATGTGCAGGATCTTCAGATTTTACTCTCCAAACCTGAGAACTATCATTGGTTAACATTGTTATTAACTCTGCAGGAGCAGCATAAGTAGACAATACATCTATAGTTATAATTTTACTTGAGCTTACACCACCTGTACCGATTGCAACAACATTTATTGTATAGGTTTGTAAACCTAAGTCGCTAAAATTAAAAGTTGTAATTCCTGAGGGCGCTGCTTTGGCAACTCCTTCAAAATAATATGTATATGACAATGCATTGTCTGCAGTTGCAGAAAAAGTTACAACACCACTTCCATCTCCATTCGGATTTGCATCATCTGCCCCAAATATATCTGCAGAAACATTAATGTTTGTTGGAGGTACAATCTCACCAAATTTGTACTCATTCTCTTGACAGCCAAGTAAATTAGCTATCACTAAAACAAATAGTAAATTGAATATTTTAGTTATTTTCATCATAATATTTTTTTATTGTTTTACTAATTTATAAGTCCAAAAAGCAGTTCCATTACCAACCTCTATTAGCAGTTCCATTTCTGTATTATTATTAGAAAGTGATACTACGGTATATGTAATTGAATCTGGAGCATCATTTGGGTCTGACAACTCATTGGCATTGTTCACCTTTGCTAAACCAATATAAGCACCTTTACCATTTAATTTTATGGTATTGGCTGTAGCATCATATTCGAAAGTTGCAGAAGTAGATCCATCATGAGGTGCAACTGGAGTACCACAAGCATCTGAACCACCTTGCCAACCTTCTATCCAAGTATCTGTTCCTAATTTATTTTCAAAATTACCACCAGAAAACACATACTCATCATCAAAATAACAAGCTCTTTGTGTAACACCTGCAGCATCTATAGACCACCACTCTCCACTTCCTGCAGCAGGACCTACTTTTAAAGAACCTGCTTCTTCAGCAACTTTCCAAGTACCGTCTATTGGGCTAGAAGCTACGCTTCCATCTTTAACCATTTTATAAGTCCAAAAAACACCAGAACCAGCTTCAACACTAACTTCCATCTCTGTGTTATTGTTCGATAAAGTAATATCATAAGTTATAGAAGAGGTAATTGGCACGTTTGGTAATTCGCCAGTATTTAACGCTTTTGGTAAACCTAAATAAGAACCTTCCCCAGAAATAGTAACTTTATTTGTTGCTGCATCATGAATAAAAGTTGCTTGTCTTCCATTATGTGGAGCTACAGGAGTTCCACAACTATCTGAGCCACCTTGCCAACCTTCTGTCCAGGTTTCTGTTCCTAATTCGTTTTTAAAACTAAAATCTGCACCAAAAACATAAGTATCATCATAATAACAAGATCTTAGAGCAACACCAGCGTCATCTATAGACCACCATTCTCCGCTTCCTTTGGAAGGACCTACTTTTAAAGACCCAGCTTCAGCAGCTACTCTCCAAGTTCCTGTTAATACAGAAGCTGCAGACGGAGCCTTGTAGAAGTATAAATTATCTATAAAAACAGTTCCACCACCTACAAGCTTAAATTGCATAATATCACTAATAGACAAACCTTGATCGGTAAAATCTGTTAAAGGAATATCAAAACTATTCCATTGGTCTGCTACCAAATCTTTGGTTACAAAAAACTCTGCTGAACTTGCACTAATAGGAAAAATATCTATTGAAGTTGCATCTGCTGTCCATACATCTACGTGAAGTGTTTCCATAGAAGACGCATCTTGTACATTTCCAGAAAAATCTATTCCTTGATAATTTAAATTACTATACTGTAACATTTTATCACCATTTAAATCAAACAAAGCATATTGTGTTTGTTGACCCCAATTTGGATAATAATCTACACCTGTAATATCTGTATAAGCATCACTAAAAACAGAAATCACATCAATATCGTTTCTTGAAGGAGGTGTTGTTGCAGAAGCCAAAGGAGCTAAAATAGCTGTAACCTCGAAACTTGCTGTATATTCTGTGGTAGCGATAGCACCACCTTTAGCAATTACCTTAATATCATACGTACCTGCATCTGTGTATTGATAATTAATTGTTTCGCCAATGTTTGCAGTTAAAACAGGTTGTGTTACACCAGATTCACCAGAATAAAACTCGTATGTTGTTGCAAAACTTGCCTCTGCAGTTACATTTACTTGTTTAGAAATTGCTGCATCGTTCTCTACAGTAACCACTAAATTTTGTGGTGCTTGAAAAGAAACCACCAGTGGTACTATAACTTCTGCCGATTTACCTATAGAGTTGTAAGCAACTACCTTAACATCATAAGTACCTTCTGCATAGGTATGTGTTGTACTTTTACCTTGTTCTAACTTTTCTGGTGTTGTAGTTGCATCACCATAAAAAACATTAAAATAAATTGCCCCCTCTGCAGTAGGCATTATTGTTACAACACCCGAATTATCTTGCGTTATGTTGTAAGTTGCAGCAACATTGGAAGGTAAAGGAATGTTTTCTAGAAAATCTAAATTTTCGTTTTCGGTACAAGCACTGATAAAAACTAAAATAATTAGTACTTTAAATATTGTTTTTAATTGTTTCATATTTTCTAATATTAATATGTTAAATTTTAGTAACCTTCATTTTGAGACCAATTGCCTTGTGAGAATTGAATTTCTTCAATTGGAATTGGAAAAACCTCATTTTTATTAGGTGTAAAACCAGGAATTTCTGATCCTCTACCGGTTCTAACCAAATCGAAAAAATGGTGACCTTCTCCTACTAACTCTACTCTTCTTTCGTGATAAATTGCGTCTGTTAAATCTGAGCCACTCAATGTAATATTATTTGTAGTGTTACCAAAAGCTCTTTCTCTAACTCTATTTAAAAACAATCTAGCTTTTGTATCATTAGGTATTGCTTTTCTGTTATTTGCCTCTGCTGCTAATAATAAAACATCTGCAAATCGTATGGCTCTGTAGTTATTTGGATTGGTTAAATTTAAATCTCCTGCAGCATCTGCACTTCTTTTTCTAGGTATGTACTTTCTGTTGAAAAAACCTGTATGCTCATAACCTGTTGTAAAAGTAGCACCTGTTGTTGTTGCCCAAGCATCTATGTCTAAAATTGCTACTTCTTTACGATTGTCTCCTGCTTCAAATTGATCTACCATTTCTTGGGTAGGAACATTAAAACTAAAACCAGAAGTAAATAAATCTCCAGAATATCCTCTTACTCCCTGAAAACCAACAGCAACATTACCTTCACTACACTGCAAACAACCAAAACCGGCTCCTTGTATATCTGTATATTGAACTTCAAAAACAGATCCTACTCCATTTTCTCCTTGAAACTCGAAAATTTTATTGTAGTCTGTCTCTAACATAAACCCACCGTTAGTAATAACGCTGTCAAATATATCTGAAGCCTCTGTAAACTTATCTTGATATACATAAACTTTACCTAACAAAGCTTCTGCAGCAGCTTTTGTTGCTCTACCTATTTGTGGTGCTGTATATTCTAAATTATCAACTGCATATTTTAAATCTTCTTCTATTAAATTATATACCTCATTTACTGGAGCTCTTGGTATGATCTTTTCATCACCTACAGAAAAACGACCTTCTGGTTTGATTGGAATTGCACCAAACCATTTTACCAATTCGAAATTATAATACGCTCTTAAAAAACGTGCTTCACCAATAATTACATTTTTTCCTTCAAAATCTGTTTTGTCTTGATTTTCTATGATATACGCAGCTCTGTTAACACCACCATACATCCAACTCCAAAGATTTTGTAATTGTGCATTTACAGGAGTATGTGTCATGTCATCTATTTGCTGATAACCAGGTACATCTGTTGCACTTTCTCCACCTGCAAGTGTATTGTTAGAGGCTATTTCGCCCATTAATACGTTTATAAAGGTAGATTGTAAAGGATCATAGGCAGCGACTAAGGCATTGTAATAATCTGCTTCTGAATTAAAGAATGATTCAGAATCTTCTGCATATACCTTTGTATTGTCTAAATACTCGTCTGAACAAGCTGTTGTTAAGAACAAACTTGTAATCATCAGTATTATAATTGATAAATTATTTTGTATTTTTTTCATCTTTCGTTCTTTTTAAAATTCAACATTTAAACCTATAATAAATTGTCTTGCAGAAGGATACGTTCCGTAATCTATACCTGCACCAATAGCGCCACCATTAATTGTTGGGTCGAAACCAGAGTAATCTGTAAGGGTAAATAAGTTATTGATGCTTGTGTACAGTCTTAACTTTGCTACACCCACTTTTTCTAATGTATTCGGAGAAAAGTTATACCCAATTTGAATGTTTTGCAATCTTAAAAAAGAAGCATCTTCAACAAAAAAGTCTGAAAACAACTTATTATTTGTTGCATCGTTGGTAAGTCTTGGTATGGTATTGCTGGTACCTTCACCCGTCCAACGGCCTAAATAATAACTAGGTTTGTTAACATTTGGTAAAAAACGTTCGTAATTACGAACCATTTCTTTGCCTAATTCTGAATATAAGTAAGCGCTAAAATCCCAGTTTTTATAATTCCCAGAAAGATTAAAGCCCATAAAGAAATCTGCTTGTGGTTTTCCAATATTCGTTCTGTCATTAATATCAATTACGCCATCTTCATTTACATCTTTATATCTAATATCACCTGGAGAGGTAACATTTGCTCCTAAATCATTTTGCGAAGGATGCGCATCTATTTCTGATTGATTTTGAAAAATACCATCTGTTTGCAAGCCATAAAAATAACCTATTGGCTGGCCTACTTCCATTCTAGATGGAGGCAAGTTACCAATAGCAAAAGAACCACCCTCTATAAAAGCACCTCCGCTAACATCTGTTACCTCATTTTTAACATAAGTTACATTGTAAGAAAGGTTTAAAGAAGCATCTTCAGTTTTAATTGCATTGTAATTAATTGCTAATTCTGCACCTGTATTTTTAGAGGTACCAGCGTTTACTGTTGGATTTGCACCTCCAGGAGCACCTGTTCCTAAAATACCAGAAACCGGAAAGTTTTGTATTAACAAATTTTCTCTACTTTCTTCAAAATAATCTGCAACAATAGAAAGCTTATCATTGAAAAAGTTAATATCTAAACCAATGTCTAACTTCACTGCAGTTTCCCATTGCGCTAAAGGATTAGGAATTCTACCTTGTGCAGTACCATCTACTAATGAACCATCAAAAACATACGTACCTTCTCCACTTAAAAATGACCTGTTTAAATTATTCCCTACTAAGTTTCCTAAAGTACCATAACTTGCTCTTAATTTTAAGAAACTAATAGTTTCACTATCCTTTAAAAAATCTTCATCAGACAACTTCCAACCTGTAGTTGCAGACCAAAAATGATCTACTCTTAAATTTTTATCAAAAACAGATGCCGCATCTCTTCTTACTAATCCAGAAAATAAATATTTTCCTTTATAATCGTATTGTAATCTTGTAAAGTAAGAAATCAATCTTAAATCATTAAAACCAGCATTTAAACTTCTTTGTTCGTTTTGAGGATCTGTTAAACTTAAATCTGCAAAATCATATGAATTGTTAGGTACATTTATACCTGTTGCGTAAATACCATCAAATAAATCGTTTTGCACGCTAGTACCTAAGGTAAAGGTAGTATTGTGGTTTTCTCCAAAGGTTTTTTCATAGTTAGCAAAGTTTTCCCAAATAACTCTTGTAGATGTTTGTTTGTATTGATAAACAGAACTTTGCAACTGATTAAACACCTTGCTAGAACCATAAGATTGTATAGGTGTAAAAGTACGTCCTTTGTCATTGTATAACTTATAACCTAATCTAGATGTTATAGACAAACCCTCTATAGGCTTATACTCTAATTTAAAATTACCTTCTAAACCGTTTCCATTGTAATCATTGAATGTATTGTTTAATTGACTTAGTGGATTAACAATTTCTATCCCTAAAAAGTTAGCAGTATCATCTTCATCCAAACCAAAAGTTGGTGCAAAATTTAGTCCATTAAATAATACTGAGTTATCAAAACCATTAGAGGCAGAAGTATAATAATTTGCAATTACAAAGAAGTTTAACTTATCTGATAAATCAACTCCTAAATTTAACTTAATATTGTTTCTTATAAAGTTAGAGTTTTGTTTGGCAATAATACCCTCTTGCTCAGTTCTAGATGCAGACATAAAATACCTAAAATTTTCGCCACCACCTGCAACACTAATGTTATGGTTCATTAATAAAGCATCATTAAATAATTCGTCCTGAAAATCTGAACCAACACCTAACTGAGACACATCACTAAATGGTAATGATTGCCCACTTGCAGCATATGCCTCATTTAAAACCAAAGCATATTCTGTTGCATTGAGGTAATTTAATTTACGAGTTGTTTGCTGTAAAGAAGCAAAAGTTTGATATTTAACTGAAGGAGCTTTATTCTTCTTACCAATTTTGGTGGTAACTAAAACTACACCATTTGCACCTTTAATACCATAAATTGCAGCTTGTGCATCTTTTAAAACCGTTATAGACTCTATATCATTTGGGTTAATACTATTCAAATCTCCCTCATAACCATCTACAATTGTTAATGGCTGGTTATTTGTATTAGAACTCACACCACGAATTAAAATATTAACTTTAGCACCAGGAGCACCAGAAGATAAATTAACAGCCACACCAGAGGTAGTACCTTGTAAAGCAGTTGTTGCATCGATTGGTTTTAAAACCTCAAAGGTTTCTTCTCCTACGATAGAAACAGAACCAGTAACGTCTTTCCTTTTTTGCTTACCATAACCTACTACAATAATCTCATCTAAAGCTTCTGCTTGTATTTCTAATGACACATTTATTGTGGCATTGTTTACAGTTACTTCTTTTTGTTTGTATCCTAAATACCTAAAAACTAATACTGACCCAGAAGTAATATTTTGAAGTGAATACATTCCATCAAAATCGCTTTCTGCGCCTAATTTAGTTCCTTTAACAATTACACTCACTCCTGGAAGTACATCTCCATTAGCAGCATCTTTTACAACACCCTTTATATTTAAGGTTTGTGCAGTTGCAGCAATACCTATAAATAAAAGGATTAATAAAGTGATTTGTTTTCTCATGAATTAATAATTTAAATTTTTTATAAATTTAACACCTTATTGTTGTTAAATTAACAAATACTACCACAACAAAAAACATACATAGCAATATTTAAGTAATATTTATAATGTTTAAGTAATATTTATAGAATTTATTTTATGTAAAAAAAGAAATAAAAAAACCTAATGTTGTGGTAATGTATGGGTGTCAAATAACCTTGATGTAGTCTTATATTTCTAAAATATAATTTGTTAAGTTGGCATTGTGGTCTAAATTCATTTTTTTTCTGAGACGATATCTCTTTACTTCTACACTTCTAGGAGAAATATTTAAAAGCGGTGCTATTTCTTTAGAGGTTAAATTTAATCTTAAATAAGCGCACAACCTTAAATCATTAGGTGTTAATTCTGGGTGTTTTGCTTTAATTTTATCTAAAAACTTTTTATCTGCATTGTTAAAAGCCTCTTCAAAGAGCTTCCAATCATCTGTGTTGTTTAAATTGGTATCAATTATTTTTACAACTTTGGTAATGTTTTTACCACTACCTTCTAACAATTCATTTTTAATATCATTTAAAAATTCGTTCTTTTTAATAATACTCATTGTAGAGTTTGCTAACTCTCTATTTTTACTCTCAATATCTGCTCTTAGTTTGTCATTATTCAACTTAATAATTTGCTGAGAACTTTCTAAGTCTTTTAAAGCAGCTTCTTTTTGTGCCTTTTCTAATAATTCTTTTCGTTGTTTTGCATAATATATTTTAGAAAAAACGTGCACTAGATAAAATGAAAGTAGCGCAAGCAAAATATAGAGCACAATCATATATATAGAAATATACCAAGGTCTCTGTATAGAAAAATGATACTCTGAAACATTACTACTTACCTCATCTCCAATAATTGCTCTTACTTTAAAAACATATTCTCCGTAAGGTATATTTTCAAATAAAATTGAATTTGCTTCTTGGGGAAAACTCCAATCTTTATTTAGTCCTACCAATTGATGTTGGTACTTTGTAGTATTTACAGTATTAAATATTGGCACACTGAAAGAAAATATAAAGTTGTTCTCTTTGGCACTAAAACTATTTTTTGATAAAATATTAATATTTTTTTTAGGCGAATCTGTTACAAAACTTTTCACATTATTAATGTATACATCAAACTTTTCCTGCTTTTGCAAAGCATCTAAATCAACTTTAAGGTAGCCGTTTGAAGTACCTATTAAATACTCTTCATTATTTAAGTGTATAATATTTTCATAACCAGAAGCTGCTTTAGGTATTTTATTTGCCAATGAAATAGTATTTATTTTTGCTCTATCACTCAAAGTTCCTGGTGACACATATTTTATTGAATTCTTTGCAAACAGCCAAATTCTATTTTTTGCAGTATCATTAATCAATTTAGCAGAAATAAAAGAATCATCTGTAAAAAGATTACTATAAATGCTATCTTTTAGAAAAGTTTGCTGAGTGTTGTTATATACATACACTCCATTCTTTTTAGCATACAATATTTTATTATTGTGTTTAATAATGCTAGAGTATATCCCTTTTTCTAAAGAGGGTTCAATTTGTACTTTTTCTACCTTTTTAAAATCCTTATCTATTTTTAACTTAAAGACGCCTTTGTATTCATGGTTTATAAAATATTCTAAAGCATTTAATTGAACAACATATTTACTTGAAGTATCAAAACCAGTTATTTTATGGCCATAAAACCAATTGTTACTTTCTTTTTTAAGAACAAACAAACCATCATAACATCCTAGTAACAGAGTATTTTTATCAATCTGAGTAAAATTCCATGTCCCAGATTTGCCAAATATATTTTTAGCCTTGTTCTGTTTTATGATAAAAGTACCCGAATCATGTCCACAGAATAATATAGCATCTATTATAGTAAGATTCCAAACTTGCCCTTCTGTTTTCTCTATAAATTGAAAAGGTTGATTAGAACCTAAATTCTTATAAAACAATCCTTGATTAGTTCCTAAATACAATTTATCATTAAAAACTACAGAAGTGTAAATGGTTCCTAAAAAGTCCATTTTCTTATTAAATGTTTTAAATGCCGATGTATTGTTTATGTAGTTGATACCATTATCTAACCCCAACCAAATATTTTTATCTCTGTCTTCAAAAACTGATAATACGGTATTGTTGCTTAACCCAGAAAACTGACTTATTGTGTACATTAAATTTCCGTTTTCATCTATGTAAATTAAGCCATTAGAGACCGTTCCTATGGCAAAACCATTGTCTGTTAATTTAGAAACACTATATACTTTTTTATGCTCTAAAATAGATATATCGGGTAAGTTCCATTTTTGTATGATTCCTTTTACTATTGAATAAAAACCATCTTCTTCAGTTAAAAAAAACAAGCGATTGTCTTTTTCAAAAAAATTAACAATTAATTTCTCTTTAACAAAACTTGAGTTAGAAACTAGTTTTGGTTGTCCGTTTTCAATTTTAAAAACACCATTATTAAGCTCTTGATAATAAATAACATCTTCTACTTTAGATATTTTATGAATTCTGTTCTCAGACTCAATAATATTAATTTCTGAAGTGTTTATATTATAAAGATAGATTCTTTGTAAAGATTTAAAGAGTATCCAACCATCTAACTCTAAAATATGCCAGACTTGCTCATCTTCTAACATTTGTATTTGCAACTTTTCTACCAAGGAGGTAAATATTAAAGTTCCAAATTCATCTTTTTCCCAGAATCCAAAATCCATATAAAAACCTGTAAAAACTTTTTTATCAATCGCTTTTACAGAACGCATTATGGTTTCATTAGGTGTTTCATATAAGTTCCAAGAAGCTCCGTTAAACTCTAAAAGTCCTTTATTATTTGCAACGTAAATAAATCCATCTGCATCTTGTGAAATTGCCCAGTTTTGGTTTTCTGCTTTGTAGTCTTCTGATGTAAATATTTTTATTGGCGGAATTTCTTGTGAATTACATAGTGTTATGAAGAATAAAAAAAGAAACTTAAAATATTTTACTCTTAAAAAATGTATCATCTATATTTTTTTTGTTGTGCTAAATTTATATGTAAAATATTTTATTTCAATAATTTACATATTTACAAATATACCCGTGTATAGTTTTTAAAGCTTATAAATTTACACGTAAAATTTGGTTTAAACAAGTTTAATAAAAAAAACCGTAACATAATTACGGTTTTTGTTTATATAAATTAAGTTTTAAGCATCAAAAAAAAATAAAAATTTATATTTTTTCTAATAAAACAATATTAAAAGCTGAGTGTAATTTTACCTTTCCATCAATAACTTTTACCATTTTGTTTGAGTAAAAATCTCTTAAAAACACACCATTTTTAAATATTGATGACACCTTTATTTCTATAGGTTCTTTTGGCAAGTTTAAACCGACAATTACTTTGTCATTATTTCTAACTCTAGAAAAAATCAAACCATTGGTATCTGAAATAAGTTGATGTCTTCCGGCTCCAATAGCCATATGGTTTGCTCTAAACTGTCCTATTTTTTGCCAATGAGTAAGTATCTTTTGTGCAGTTTCATTATTTCTTATTTCATTCCAATTCATAAAAGACCTTAAAGTAGCATCTCCAACAGTACCTTCTATTGTTAAATCTCTTGCAGTTTCATCACCATAATATACTTGCGAAGTTCCTGGTGTTAACAACAACATTTCTGCTGTTTTAAAGGATTGTATTCTTTCTTTATCAAAAGGTTGTCCATCATCATGTGAAGTCATATAATTTAAGACACCGTACCCTTTTAACTCTGTGTTTAAGATAGAATCATACTTAACAAATACCTCATTAGATGATAATTGTTTTACATTCCATTTAAGCTCAAAATTGATTAAACTATTGAATGCTTTGTTAAAATAATTCACCTTTTTATCACCAAAATCGTATGCTTTTCCATGAGAAATCGCATAATTATATACCTCGCCAACTAAATAAAAATTGTTATTATCTAACACTTTTTCTGGATTGTTTTTCTTGTAATTGTCAAAAGCAACATCACACTCTTGTTTAAATTCTTGCCATACAAATTCTTCTGTATGTTTTACAGTATCTACTCTGTAACCATCAATACCAAATTCTGTAATGTAATCTGTTAGCCATTTTATAATGTAAAAACGAGGTGCTCTTGGGTAGTTTGTTCTTTCAAAAAAAGCATCTAATTCACTCATTTCTTGCTCTAAACGCCCTTCTGCTTTCCATTTAGCAACCAATTGAGGTGGTAAATCAACAACTGTATTGCTCTCTGTTCTAATATCTGGCAAGTTTTTAACCAAGGTACAAGCAGTAGTATTTTCGTAAGAATCGAACGTGCAATGCGGCTCGGTTCTTACCCACTCTTCTGGCCAAACAGTATCTTGTTCTGTAACCGGACCTGTATGATTTATAACAGCATCTAATAAAATTCGAATTCCTTTTTTGTGAGCCAATTCTACCAACTCCTTTACATCTTCTTTGGTACCAAAATTTGGATCAATAGCTGTCCAATCTTTTGTCCAATATCCATGATAACCGTAAGAAACGCCTGTTCCTTCATCTGTAGCTCCATGAATTTGCTCTACAATCGGGGTCATCCAAATAGCATTAATACCCAAATCTGTAAAGTAACCTTCTTTTATTTTTTGAATGATTCCCTTAATATCTCCTCCTTTAAAACCTCTTAAAGTTCCTGTTTCTTTTGTTCTATTAAAGTTTACATCATTAGACGGATCTCCGTTATTAAAACGATCGGTTAACAGAAAATAGATGTTAGCGCCTTCCCAAACAAATTCTTTTTTTGCAATTTCTTGCACATTATTTTTATCTGGTGATTTTTGTTGACAACTAAACATTGACACTAAAAAAAGGAAGAAAAGTATTTTTTTCATAAAATTATTTTATTGAAGTTTTAAAATGAACGACTCTAAAGCATCTATTTCTATCAAAATAGTTCCTTCAGAATTTTCTACCTCTAAAGTAAACATTTTTGAATTATAGAGCACATCTTTTAATTGATATTTACCATCTTTTAAATTCCATTTTGATAAAATTGCTGAAGGAATTTTTAAGGTAAATTTCTGTGGATTTTTAGCATCAAAATTAGCTAAAACAACTAGTTTTTCAGCATCAGAATATCTAACAAAAGAAAGTACTTTAGAGGTATAATTTTGGGTAGCATTTCTATTATACTGATGAATGTCTTCATAATCGCCCATTAATGCCTCTGAGTTGATCGTAAAATTAAGCAAACGCTTATAAAATTCTCTTAAATCTGTTTCTTCTATTGTAGATTGACCACCATCAAACTGTTTGTTGTTAACCCATCTTTGCAAACTTGGCACTCCTACATAATCAAATATTGAAGTTCTAGAAGGAGTTCCAAAACCAGCATTTTCAGAACCATCTTCACCAAATTCTTGGCCAAAATAAAGCATGGTTGGTGCAGATGAAATGGTTGCAGAAACTACCATGGCTGGCTTCCCTTTTAAAGCATTTCCTGCAAACTCTTTACTTGCAATTCTCTGCTCATCATGATTTTCTAAAAAATGCAACATGTTGTGTTCTATATCTTTTAAATCTTCTTGTATTGGTGGTATATTATCGGTTAAACCATGCCCTTGCATTATGTGTTTTATGGTGTCGTATAACTGCACTTTATCATACAAATAATCCATTTTTCCTTTTCTAATATAATCTCTGTAAAGAGATGGATTGTAAACCTCTGCCAATAAAAATGCCTCTGAATTTTTCATTTTAATAGCAGAGTTCATAAAACTCCAAAACTCTACAGGAACCATTTCGGCCATATCAAAACGAAAGCCATCCACACCTTTTGCTAACCAATACAGTGCAATATCTCTAAATTTTATCCAAGAATCTGGCACTCTTTTTCCTTGCCAAAATTCAAAATGTTTTTTATAATCTTCATTTTCAAAACCAATAGGCAATTCGTCAAAGTCTTTTTTTCCTTCAGGTGAAATTCCGTAATTTACTTTTACAGTTTCATACCAATCATAAAAATTTGGTTTCGAAGCTCTAGAACCATTTCCTGTCCATTTTGCTGGGGTTTCATCAAATTTCTTATCAGATAATGGCTGTTTTTCTCCGCCTAAAGGTACATATCCATTTAAAAAATCGGGCACCTCAAAAGAAGTATTTGGCACATAATAAAAATTATTATCTACAGCATAAGCTACAGAAGTATCATCTGTTGCACCGAAATCTTTAGTACCTTCCGGATTTGTTAAACTCTGATAATTTCTAGCAACATGGTTTGGTACAATATCGATAATAACTTTTAATTTAGCTTTGTGAGAACGCGCAATCAATGCTTCAAATTCTTGTAAACGATTGCTTACATTTTCTGCCAAATCAGGATTTACAGTGTAATAATCTTTTACTGCATAAGGAGAACCTGCTCTTCCCTTTACCACATCAGGATCGTCGTTAGAAATACCGTATGCGGTATAATCTCTAATTACATTATGGTGTGGCACACCTGCGTACCAAATATGCGTAATGCCTAAATCTTTAATTTCTGATAGGGCTTTATCTGTAAAATCATTAAATTTTCCAACACCATTTTCTTCAATAGTACCCCAAGGTTTATTGGTTGTATTGGTATTGCCAAACAAACGTGTAAAAACCTGATAAACAACTGCTTTCTTTTTATCTTTTTCTTGAATCACTTTCTTTTCTTCATTTTTATTGGTTTCACAACTTGCCATACTTATTAAAACCACAACTGCTAAAGCACTGTATATTTTTTTCATACTAAAACTCTATTTTAAGGATATTTTAATTTTTAATTCTTTCTTCGGATGCCATTTTACAGGAATCCTCAACTGATTTTGTTCTGGTAAAACTTGTCTTCTTTTTCCATTTACTTTAACCTTTTTTGGAGTCCAATTTATATGATGTACAACCAACTCAATTTCTTTTTTTTGTTGATTCCAGTGATCTCCAAATTCTGCCTCTATATCAATTTCTAAATATTTTTTTTCAATTTCAGCTTCAAACTCTAACATTTCATATGCCCCGTTTTCAAAAGCATTTGCCGTTAAACCATCATCATTATAAAGAATTCTTTCTGATTTTTTTACAGTAGCATCATACCAATAATGCAATTCTAATACAGCACCGTTATAATTTTCTGTGGTTTGCACCAATTTGGTCATCGGAATAACAACACCACCTCTTACATAAGTTGGTATCGCTTGCTTTGTAAGCGTTACTATTTTTGTTTGTCCTCCTTTAATTTTCTCATCAGTATAAAAATCAAACCAATTTGCCGTTTTAGGAAAATAAATTGCTGTAGTTTGAACTGAATCTTTTAAAATAGGTGTAATTAAAAAATCTTTCCCCCAAAGATAAGATGTAGAATTTATCATTAAATTTTGAGCATCTTCTTCAAAGAAAATAGGACGCATTAACGGAGTTCCTTTTTGATTGTTTTCGAAGGCTAAATTGTAATTGTAAGGCAACATTTTATATCGTAATTCTATAGCTCTTTTTGCTAACTTTTTTGCTTCGTCACTTCTAAAAACAGGTTCGCTTGGTACATCTTCTTGCGCATGCGGTCTGTAAATTGGCTGAAAAACACCATATTGCAACCATCTTACATACAAATTATCATCTAGGTTTGCTCCTGCAAATCCGCCCAAATCAGAATGCATATACCCCAAACCTTGCATCCCCATTTGTAATGCAATTTCTGGCTGACTTTTCAATCCGCCCCAACTTCTACTAACATCACCAGACCAAGGAATCATCCCGAAGCGTTGCGAACCAGAACTTCCTGCACGCATTAAAATAAAAGGTCTTTCTGTTGGATATTCTTTCTGATATCCTTCAAAAATTAATTTTGCCCAATCATGGCCATATATATTATGTATTTCATCTGCTTTTTGTGTTTGGTTAAAAGTAACCCAAGATGGCAATACTTCTGGCTCACCCAAATCGCCCCACAATCCTTTTACACCATCATTCAAAATGTCTTTATAAACATTCCAAAACCAATCTCTACCCGATTTTTTATAGATATCTACAATGCTTGTGTTGCCAAAATAGAAATCGTATTTAGCAGCATTTTGTAAGGTATCTATTGCCAAAACTTGTTTTTTTTCTGCTTCTGCCCATTTTTTTGAAGTAGATAACACAAAAGGTTCTGTAATTAAAACGGTTTTTACTCCTTTCTGTTTCAAATTTGAAACCATTTGCTTAAAATCAGGAAAAGAATCTTTGTCTACTTCAAAATTTCCCATTGTACCTTGTACTTCTTTTCCAAACCAATACAAATCTAAAATAACAGCATCTACAGGAATTTCTTCTTCTTTAAATTTCTGAATCGTTTTTTCTGTTTCTTCTTGCGAACGATACCCAAATCTACTCGAAAAGTTTCCTAAAGTCCATCTAGCAGGCAAAGGCTGTTTTCCCGTTAAATCTGTATATACGTCAACCAAATCTTCCCAAGAATCTCCTACAATAACCTGATAGGTTTTACTCCCAGAGATTGTTTCATAAGTTAAAGAATTGTCTTTTTTGCTATCTAAATCTAAATACCCAATAGGTGCATTGTCAAAATGCAACATGTATTTTTTTGATGAAATTACTAACGGAATCGTAAAATTCATTAACTCTGAATAGCTTTCATACCCATAATGCGCTCTATTATAAAGTGGCAAACGATGGCCTCTTCTGTTCATCCCTAATGCTCTTGCTCCTCCACCAAATAATACCTCGTCTTTGGTTAGGTTGAATTCTATTTTCTCTGTTTCTTTATAAACAATATTGCCTTTTACCAAATCCATTGGCTCGTGTTTAGATTTGAAATAACCTTGTTTTTCTGAGGTTATAAGCTTGTTTTTGTAATAATATGTTAGTTGAAATGGCGATTTTTGAATGGTAACAGAAATACCATCAGAACTAAATGTTACCTGATTTTCTGTATCATCTATTAAAACATGAGTTGCTATAGGATTTAAAACAACAGCATGTGAAGTCTTATTATAAAACTGATTGCTAGGTACAAAAGCAGTCTCAATAATTTTAGAATTGTAAAAGTTTATAAAATAAGTACCGTCAGAAACATTTACCTGAAACTGATTCTCTTTTAAAAAAGTGGCACTTTTAAATATTCGATTTGAATTTTGAGCAAACGAAAAAATCGAAATAAAAAGGAATAAAAAAAGAATTTTATAGTTTTTCATGTTTTATATTTTGAAGACCTCACAGGTCTTCAAAACCTTTGAAATCTTATATAATTTGTACTATTTTTTCAATAAAAAAGTAATCGGAATGTCTATTCTTGCTTGCCAAGATTTTTCTGAATGGTCTGTGCCCTCAAAAAACAAGTTCTTGTAATTTTTAGCAGAATAGCCACCATTCATAAAAATAGCATCTACTTTTGGTGCATACTTAGGATAGTAAGCGTCCAAGGTTTTATTACCATAATCAAAATACATTTTATGTGTTTGGGCATCTGGTAAATTAGCTGCTAAATAATCAAAAATTGCTGCTGGCAATTTATTATCTTCTTTAGGTGCTGCCCCAACCCAATGGGTAGAAATACAAGCTGCTCCGCCAAAAATAGTTGGATATTCTGCTACTGCATACATAGACATTAAACCGCCCATAGAAGAGCCTGCAACAAAGGTGTTTTCTTTAGATGTTAACACAGAATACGTTTTATCAATGTAAGGCTTTAATTCGTGTACTAAAAACTGTAAATAGGCATCTCCTTTTAAATTGGTGCTAAAATTAGTATCTAAAGCTTCTTTATAAATAGCCTCTTTATCTGCTGTTTTTAGATAATCCATTGCTTTTTCTGGAAACAAGTCTTGCCAACGAATTTCTGGAATGTTATGAATACCTACCACTATAAAATCTCTTACTTTATTCTCTTCCATTAATTTTGAAGCAACCTCATCTATCATCCATTCTTGTTTGTTCCAAGTTGTAGTTGCATCAAACAACATTTGACCATCATGCATGTATAATACTGCGTATTTTTTTGCTGATGAATAGTTTTCTGGAAACCAAACATCTACAGGTCTTGGGGTTATCTTTTTAGATGGAAAAGCAGAAATTCTTACTAATTTTCCGCTTGCTAAATTTACAGAATCTAAAACTTTGGCTTCAATTTTTGGTTGATGTTGAATTTCATTTTTTTCTTCTTGTTTTGATTTTTGACAAGAAATTAGAAATAAAATTGAAAATAGAAATAGTATATTTTTCATGTTTTATGATTTTCAGACCTCACAGGTTTTAATAACCTTTGAGGACTACTAAATTTTAAGTACTACTTTTTGGTTGTTAAAACAACGCTTCCTCTTTCTTTTAGTTCTATTTGATTATTCCAAATAAATTCTTCGCCAGAAATAATATTTTTTAAGGTTTTACCTTCCAAACCTACTTCTGCATATCTATTTAAATCTATAGTAATTGGTGTATCATTTTTATTAATAATATGCACAACAGTCTCATCTTCTAACATTCTAAACAAAAAATAGGTTCCTTTAAAAGGTGCAAAATGCATTGTTTTTCCTTGTTGTATTGCTTTACTATTTTTTCTGTAATTTAATATTGTTTTTATAAAAGTCTGCATGTTTAATTGTTCTGCGTTTAAACCTTCGCCTGTAAACGCATTTGCTAGATCTCCTTGCCAGCCACCAGGAAAATCTGTTCTTATCAAACCGTGATCTCCATGATTAGCCGTGTCGTCCATTAAAATTTCTGTTCCGTAATATATTTGTGGTATTCTAGGCAACATCAACAAATAACTTAAAGCAATTTTTGCATTTGCAACATCTTCATCTAATGCAGTAAACATTCTTCCTTCATCATGATTGTCTAAAAACAACATAATGTCTTTTGGTGTTGTATAATGAAAATCGTTTGCCAAACCTTCGTACAACTTCACCAAACCTGTTCCCCAAGTTTCTGCCTCATTTAAACCTTCTATGATTGCTTTTTGCATCGGAAAATCCATAGTAGATTTTAAGTTAGACGCATAGCCATCTTTATTATTAGCGCCTTTTTGCCAATAACCAACTAGTAATGGATTGTAGCTCCATTCTTCGCCAACAATAGAAAAATTTGGATATTCATTCATAATTTTTCCTGCCCAATTTGCCATAAATTGTTTGTCCGGATAAGGATAGGTATCTTGTCTGATACCTCCCAAACCTAAAGTTTCTATCCACCAAATGCTATTTTGAATAATGTACGAGGCTAAAAAAGGATTGCGCTGATTTAAATCTGGCATTGCAGGTACAAACCAACCTTCGTTATTACCACGTTTGTCTATTTCTGATGTGTACGGGTCTTGATTGGTAGTTCTTCTATGATTAGAGTTTATGTTGTGTTTATTGCCCCAATCTTGTTTATTGTCTTCATAATTTTTTTGATGATTTACCCAATCTTCAAAAGGCAAGTCTTTCATCCACCAATGCTCTAAACCACAATGATTTGCTACTTGATCCATGATTAACTTCATTCCTTTTTCTTGCAACTTGTTTGCTAAATTTTTATAGTCTTCTAAAGTACCAAATCTTGGATCTACTTGATAATAATCGGTTATTGCATACCCATGATATGATGCTGTAGCCATGTCATTTGTTAAAACAGGTGTTGGCCAAACGGTTGTAAAACCTAGGTCTGAGATGTAATCAACTCCGTTAATAATACCTTTTAAATCGCCACCATGACGTTTGTAACCATCTGTTCTATCTAAAGACTGGTCTTTTAAATCTGGAAGTTTATCATTGGTTGTATCTGCATTTGCAAATCGATCTGGTGTTATCAAATAAATTGCATCTGAACTGTCAAAACCTTTAAAATCTGCTGCTTGTTTTTCTCTAGACTTTAACTCGTAGGTATGTGTTTTTTTTGTACCGTCTGCTAACGTAAATTCAATATCAAAAACGCCTGCTTTGGTGTTTTTATCTATTTGTAAATCTATAAAAAGATAATTATTACTTCTTGCTTTGTGTACTTTTTGAATGGTAACACCTGCATACGAAATTGTAGGTGTTGCAGAACCAATTGCCTGTTCTTTAACTAATAACTGAAGCGACGTATCTTTAAAACCAACCCACCAATTTAAGGGTTCTACTCGTTCTAAAGATGTGTTAGACACAACCGTTTTTAGTGGTTTTTCTGAAGAATTATTGCATGAAAATAACACCAGTAATAGTGTTAAAACAAAAAGCTGTAAAGTTTTCATATATTATTTTTTAAATTGAAGTGTTCCGCCTTGCATTAGGCTTTTGTAACTAATTTCTTTTGAGAGTAATGCATCATTTAATACTGTTTTATCAAATGTATCTGAATGATTTTCTATCTTTAAAACTGTAGCATTTTTTAAATTTAACTGTGCTTTTTTTACTTGTGGTTTCCCTAAAACAAACTTCCCATTTGCAGGGTTTACAGGATAAAAACCTAAGGTAGTAAAAATGTACCAAGCACTCATTTGCCCACAATCGTCATTGCCTGTAATTCCTTTGGGGGTATCGTTATAAAAAGTATTGTAAATTTGTGTTAACAAATCTTTCCCTTTCTCTGGCTTGTTAGAATATGCGTATAAATATGCTATGTGATGACTTGGTTCATTACCATGTGCATATTGCCCAATTAAACCTTCTTGCCCCAAATGTTTGTTATCCTTATCACTTTTAATAGAAAAAAATAGGTCTAACTGTTCTGTAAACTTCTCTTTTCCGCCTAACAATTCTATATAACCTTCTACATCGTATAAACTTGGTGACCAAGAATATTGCCAAGCATTGGCTTCGGTATAATCACCAGGGTTATTCATTGGAGATGTTGGTGTTAAAGGATCAAATGGAATTCTAAATTCTCCTTTTTTATTTTTACCTCTCATAAGTCCAGTTGAAGAATCAAATAAGTTTTTATAATAAGAAGCTCTTTTCGAATAATATTCAGTTACAGAATCTTTGCCCATTAATTTAGACATCAAAGAAACTGCATAATCATCAAAACCACTTTCTAAAGTTCTAGAAACCGACTCATTATCGATAAAATCATAAGGATAATAACCATACTTAGTATATACATCCCAATTAGAGTTTAAATGATTTTTAGTTGTAGAAGAAACCATTGCTTTTAAAGCTTCACCTGCATCAAAACCGCTAAACCCTTTTACAAATGCATCTGTAATAACTGGTATGGCGTGGTTTCCAATCATGCAATGATTTTCCTGACCCCAAGCTGTCCAAATAGGTAAATATCCTTGGGCTTTGTGGTGTAAAAGCATTGTATTTACAAAACCATTTACACGCTCTGGAACCAAAATTGTATACAAAGGATGTGCTGCTCTAAATGTATCCCATAGAGACAAGGTAGAATAATATTGTTTGTCTGTAGCTACTGCGATTTTATCATCAGCACCACGATATTTACCATCTACATCTGCAATATTAGAAGGCTGAATAAATAAATGATACATCGCTGTGTAAAATATTGTTTTGTGTTTTTTTGATGCTTCAATAGCTATTTTATTCAAATAAGTATTCCATGTTTTTTGTGCATTTTTTTTCACCAATTCAAAATTCCAATGGGGCATTTCTGCTGCTAGGTTATTGGCAGCTCCTAAAACACTCACAGTAGAAAAAGCAATTTTTACATTCAACTTTTTGTGGCTCAAGTTAAAATCAAAAATATATTTTGGAGCATTCTCTTTTGGGGCTTTTGGCAATTCTTTAAAGCTAGTATAAGACTCTTCAAATACTAATTTAAAGAAATATTTTCTAGACACCCAGTTTTTTGTATGGCAATAACCAGTGATTGTTTTCTTATCTTTTAACAACGTAACTTTGCTATCTAAGACCAAACTGTCTGTTAAAAAACGCAACCCATGCTGAAGATTTAAAAAAACTTTTGCCTTGTTTGTTGGAAACGTATATTGATGCAAGGCAACACTTTCAGTTGCAGTTAGCGCTACTTTTACTTTGTTTGCTAGCGCTACACTATAATACCCAACTGAGGCATTTTCTTTTATTTTTTTTGATAAAAGTGTTGTTTCGTTATCTACAAAAGGAAATAAAAGTACATCTCCAAACTCACTTATTCCTGTTCCGCTAGCACGTGTATTAGAAAACCCGACAATAGTAGAATCTTGTAATTGATATCCGCTGGTATAATCCCAACCAATATCAGTATTGTCTGGGCCAGGTTGTACCATTCCGAAAGGCATTGTTGGACCAGGGTATGTATGACCGGTACCATCTGTACCTATAAACGGATTTACAAATTTTGTGTAATCTATAAATTCTAAATCAGCCTCTGATTTTTGATTGCAGGAAATCATCATACCAAATGTAAAAACAAATAGTATTTTTCTTGTTATGAATTTAGAAAGTATCAACTTTGTATTCATATTTATAGACATTCACGTAAAATCATACTCCTTTTACTTAAGACAACAACATTATTTTTAAAATTAGAAACTTCAGAAACACTCTTATTTATTTCTACTTTTTTAAAACAAAAAAAATAGAATGATTACAAAATACAGCATATTTCTGAAAAGTTTCATAATTTATATTTAAACTGTAATTAATTTATTTGGAGAAACTTCCAAAGCGTTTCCATTCACAATAATAGACATTTCTTTGGTTCCTTCTAATTCAAATTTAGCACCATTTTGACTCACATTAACTGTAATTACCTGGTTTCTATAATTCACTTTAAAAGAATACGATTGCCATTGTTTCGGAATTTTTGGTGCAAAAGAAAGGGTGTTATTCAATACTCTCATTCCACCAAAACCTTCTACAATACTCATCCAAGTACCTGCCATAGAAGTAATATGCAAACCTTCTTCTACTTCGTGATTATAGTCGTCTAAATCTAAACGAGAGGTTCTTAAATAGAATTCGTAGGCCTGCTCCATTCTATCTAATTTTGCTGCCTGAATACTGTGTACACAAGGTGATAGAGAACTTTCATGCACCGTAAATGGTTCATAAAAATCGAAATGACGTTCTAATTCTTCTGTAGAAAACTGATCTTCAAACATATAAAACCCTTGTAAGGTATCTGCTTGTTTTATATATGGAGATCGTAAAATACGATCCCAACTCCATTTCTGATTAATGGGTCTTTCGCTCTTATTTAAATCTTTTACAGTAATTAGCTCTTTGTCTAAAAAGCCATCTTGCTGCAAGTAAATATTGTGTTTTTCAGAATATGGAAAATACATGTTGTCTGCAACCTCTTTCCAAGAAGCCAATTCATCATCTGTAAAAGAAACTTTTTCTTTAATTCTGATATAATCTGACACATGGTCTTTGTGCACCGTTGCAATATTTTCTAAAGCATATGCTATACACCACTTGGCAATATAATTTGTATAAAAATTATTGTTGATGTTGTTTTCATATTCATTAGGCCCAGTAACTCCTATAATTACGTATTTATTTTTATCCGAAGAAAAGGTTGCTCTTTGGTGCCAAAAACGTGCAATACCGATCAATACTTCCAAGCCTTTTTCTGGAATGTAAGAATAATCGTTTGTAAAACGATGGTAATTGTAAATAGCAAAAGCAATGGCACCATTTCTATGAATTTCTTCGAAGGTAATTTCCCATTCATTGTGGCATTCTTCACCATTCATAGTTACCATTGGGTACAACGCAGCACCATTTTTAAAACCTAACTTTTCAGCATTTTCAATGGCTTTTTCTAGGTGATTGTATCTGTATTCTAACAACGTTCTTGCTACAGACTGGTCTTTGGTTGCCATGTAAAAAGGTATACAATAAGCTTCTGTATCCCAGTAAGTTGAACCCCCATACTTTTCACCTGTAAATCCTTTCGGTCCAATGTTTAAACTGGCATCTGTACCTAAATAGGTTTGGTTTAATTGAAAAATATTAAATCGAATACCTTGTTGTGCTTTTACATCTCCATGTATGGTTATGTCTGATGTTTCCCAGATTTTTGCCCAAGATTGTTTTTGCATTTCTAACAATGCATCAAAACCAAAACTTACAGCTTTGTCTAAACTTTCTTTAGCAGCTGCAACTAAGGTTTCTTTTTTATGATTTCTATCAACTACATACCCACCAAATTTATGAATTGCGTAGGTTTGATTTTGTGTTACTTCTTGACTATATATACAGGTAGCCGTTTTTTCTGTTTTAGAAGTGTTACCATTGATAACAATTTCATTCCCATCTAAAAACAAACGAGACTCCATAAAAGTACACGTATAAAAATGTGTTTTCATAGTTCTCGCCTCTACAAAACTCTGTTGGTTGTTTTGTGTTACTTGTAAAACATCCCAAAATTGATCATCCCAATTAGTGTCTTCATTGGTAATACTTGCATCTAAATACGGAGAAAATGTAATTTTTGCATCCGCATTAATTGGAGTAACAGCATAGTTAATCGCTCCAACTTCATCCAATTCTAGACTTAAAAAACGCTTTGTTTCAACTTTAATTTTAATTCCGTTTTGCAAAACAGCTTCAAAACTTCTAGACAACCAACCTTCTTGCATGTTTAGTTCTCTCTTAAATTTTGAAACTTCTTTACAGGTATGTAAATCTAAATTTTCATCGTTAATTTGCACGTTAATTCCAATCCAATTGGGTGCGTTTAAAACTTTCGCAAAGTACTCTGGATATCCATTTTTCCACCAACCTACTCTTGTTTTGTCAGGATAATAAACACCTGCTATATAACTTCCTTGAAATGTTTTTCCTGTATATGTTTCTTCAAAATTGGCACGCTGTCCCATTGCACCGTTACCGATACTAAACAAGCTTTCTGAAGATTTTACCTTGTCTGCATCAAAACCTTCTTCTAAGATAGACCAGTCATTTAGTTGAATATATTCTTGATTCATATGTATTGAGATATAAGAACTAAGATGCTAGGTAATTTTGCCTCTAGACTTAATTCTTGTTCTATAATTTATTTTATTTTTATAGAAATACTAAAAACATCTTTTCTTGACTGTTTTCTATTATTTCTTTTTATGTATGTTTCCTATTTTTCAATCAATTTTTGAATGAAAGCATTGCTAATTTCTGTAAAATCTGTAAAATTATAATCTGCTTCAGAAAGTACCTCTGCAGCTCCAATACCAATGCTAATCATGTTTGCAGCATTTGCAGCTTCTACACCTGCAACCGCATCTTCAAAAACAACACAATTATCTGCATTTACATCTAACTGTTTTGCTGCTAACAAAAACACCTCTGGATCTGGCTTTGCTTTGGTAACATTATTACCATCTACAATAGCATCAAAATAATGCAACAAACCTACTTTTTCTAAAATTGGTTGCGCATTTTTACTTGCAGAGCCTAAAGCAATTGGTATATTTTTTTCTTTTAAATATGCTAAAATTCTTGGTACATCTGGTAAAATTTCAGAGGCATCCATGTTTTCTATGTAGGTTAAATAATCTACATTTTTTTCAATCATCCAAGTATCAAATTCTTCTTGGGTTGCTTCTCTTTTTCCTATTTCTAGTAAAATCTCTAAACAACGCTTTCTACTTACACCTTTAAACAATTCATTTTGCGCTTCTGTAAATTCAAAACTCAATTGATTGGCTAACTTTTTCCAAGCTAAATAATGATATTTGGCAGTGTCTACAATAACACCGTCTAAATCGAATATAAATCCTTTTTTCATTTTTACTTTTAAATTTCTTCTTGATAACTAATTGCGTTTTTATTGGTAATTAATAAATTACACAGACCCGCAATTACTAAACTAATTCCTGCAACTGTCATGGCATGTATTGCTTCTTCTCCTAATAACCCTGATATAAAATTTATACCATTTAAAGCTGCTACAATTTGAGGTATTACAATAAACATATTAAAAATACCCATTATTACTCCCATTTTCTTTGGATCTACAGAACTAGACAACATGGCATAAGGCATCGATAAAATACTACCCCAAGCAATACCAATTAGTATGAATGAGTATTTTAAAGTTTCTGGAGTTGCATAATTCATATACAAAAAACCAATACCACCCAATACTAAAGAAAACAAATGGACGAACTTTCTGTTTATTTTTCGTTTTGAAGTATACAAAACCAACAACAATGCAAAAGCCATAGAAGACAAACCATAAATTCCCATTGCAGAACCCACTAAATTAGAAGATTCCTGAAACTTAGTATTAGCTTCATTAAAAGATGCTGCTTGTAGAGCATCAGACATATTGAATGCTGTTTCTAATGGAGCAGGCGTGTTAAAAACATGCTCTGTTAACGCAGGATTTGCCATCGACCACATTGTAAAAAATGCAAACCAAGAAAAGAACTGAATTACCCCTAACTTTTTCATTGTTAAAGGCATGTTTCCGATATTGTTAATGATATCTGAAACGAAGTTATTTTTCTTTGCTTTTTCTTTTTCAAACGCCTCCATGTCTTCTGGCGGATATTCATCTGTTGTAAAAACTGTAAACAAAATACTAGCTAAAAAAACAAACGCACCAATGGCAAAAGCAACTTTTACAGACATAGGTACTACCCCAGAAGCAGCCTCATTAGAAACGCCAAACTGAGAAACCATCCAAGGTAAATTACTTGCCACCCAAGTACCAATTCCTATAATTAGTGTTTGCACAACAAATCCGTAAGACCTTTGAGATTCTGGTAATTTATCTGCCACAAGCGCCCTAAAAGGTTCCATAGAAATATTAATAGACGCATCTAAAATCCAAAGAAATCCAACAGCAACCCATAAAGCAGGAGAGTTTGGTACAAAAAATAAGGCAATAGAACTTAAAATTGCACCTATTAGAAAGTAAGGCCTTCTTCTGCCCCATTTAACACTCCAAGTACGGTCACTCATATAACCAATTACTGGTTGTACAAGCAAACCTGTTAGAGGCGCAGCAATCCAAAGTAGAGGAATTTCTTCTTTAGCGGCTCCTAAAGTTTGAAAGATTCTGGACATAAATCCACCCTGAAGGGCAAATCCAAATTGTATTCCTAGAAATCCGAAACTCATGTTCCAGATTTGCCAGAAACTTAATTTCTGTTTGTTCATTTATCGAATATTATTAATGAATATTACGATAAGTTTTTATGACTTATCTATTACTATTTTGTGGAATGTAATTTAAAGATAAATCGGTTGATATCTCAAAAGTAGTTATTTTTGATTGAGTAAAAATAAGTAATCTAAAATATTTACGACGACGGTTTCGTAGATTGTCGTATTTTTAAATCGCTAGAAATCACAATTTTTTTAGGCTTAAATATTTCTGATTCATTTTCTATTCTATCAATTAAAAGCGCCACAGACTGTTTGCCCATTATATAGCCATGTTGTGCAACTGTTGTGATAGAAGGTGAAGAAAATTCGGAAATTAAACCATCTGTAAACCCAATAACAGAAAGGTCTTTTGGCACATTTAAACCTTTCTCTTTTGCAATTCTAATAGCTGTTGCTGCATAAATTTCATTTACTGCAAAGATTGAATCTATATCTTCATTAAAAAGTTTGATGATTTGTTGGTTTATATCTTGCTTTTCATCTACTTCAACTATTAAATTATCAGATGTTTTTAAATAAGATTCTATCAAAGCTTTCTCATACCCTTGCCTTCTTAAAGCACCAACGTTTACATGATTAGGAGTGGTAATCATCCCTATTTTACTTCTACCAATTTCTAGTAAATGTTTAGTTGCTTTATACCCTGCACCTACATCATCAACAACTACTTTATCACAAGCAATTTCGTTAACAACACGGTCAAATAATACAAAAGGTATTTCTTCTGATACCAACTCTTTAAAATGATTAAAATCTTTATTTAGCAGCGTTTCATTAGCTACAGACATGATAATACCATCTACACTACCGTTTGATAAAACCTTTAAGGTTTCTACTTCTTTTTGATAAGATTCATTAGAGAAACAAACCATAATATGATACCCCTTTTCTATAGCCCCTTCCTCGATACCCATAATAACCGTAGAAAAAAAATGGTGTACAATTTTAGGGAGTATAACCCCAATTACTTTCGTCTTTTGTGTTCTTAACTGAAGTGCTAAATGATTAGGTTTATAGTTATAAAGATTTGCAAATGCTTGTATTTTTTGCTTGGTTTCTTTACTAATTTCATGACTGTCTTTTAAAGCCTTAGAAACAGTTGAACTAGAAACACCTAACTCTTTAGCAATTGTCTTTATCGTAATTTTTTGTTTCATAATTTTAAATTATGCAAATTTTAGGGGGTTAAATCAATAAATTAATGATTTTACAAAAAAACTTATTAACACGAAACCGTTTTCGTAATATATTAAATATTGAAATTATAAACTTACCTTCTATATTTACGAAGTGGAATGTAAATTTAATGAAAATCAAAAGCAAATTTACAGTTAATTATTTTAACAAAATATACATGAAAAAATTTAAACTATTATTAATTGGAGTTCTTTTAACTTCATCGTTTAGCATGTTTGCACAGCAGACAGTTAAAGGTGTTGTAAAAGAAAAATCATCAGGAGAATCCCTACCTGGTGTAAGTGTAGTAATTAAAGGAACCTCAAAAGGTGCTCAGACAGATTTTGATGGTAAATTTACAATCGATAATGTAAAAACAGGTAACATACTTGTTTTTAGATACCTAGGATTCGAAACACAAGAGATTACCATAGAAAACAACTTTAATATTTCTATTTCACTAATTGATTCTGCTGAATCATTAGATGAAATTGTTGTTGTTGGTTATGGCTCTATTAAAAAAGAAGATTTAACAGGTACAACTGATTTATTAACTAGCAAAGACTTTAACAAAGGTCCTATTGTATCTGCTCAATCGCTTATTAGTGGTAAAGTTGCGGGTGTTAATGTAATTGCAGGTTCTGGTGCTCCAGGAGATGGACAAACTATTAATATTCGTGGTACAGGTTCTTTATCTTTAAATAGCCAACCTCTATATGTAATAGATGGTATTCCTTTGGATAACGGAGGTGTGGGTGGATCTAGAAACCCCTTAAACTTTATAAACCCTAACGATATTGAAGCTTTTGTTGTTTTAAAGGATGCTTCTTCAACGGCTATTTATGGTTCTAGAGCTGCAAATGGTGTAATTTTAATTACTACTAAAAAAGGAAAAGACAATGATTTTAAGTTTAATGTTAGTTCTCAAACTACCTTTTATAGCTTAAGAGATAAGGTAGATGTTTTATCGGGCACACAGTTTAGAAGCTTAATGAATACTATAGGTACACCTGCGCAATTCGCATTATTAGGTGATGCAAATACCGATTGGCAAGAAGAAATTTACACAACAGCTATAGGGCAAGACCATAATTTTAGTGCTTTAGGGAGTGTTTTTGGTGTACCAATGAGAGCCTCTTTAGGGTATTCTGAACATGAAGGTATCTTACAAGGAGATAACCTAGAACGTACAACTGCTTCTGTGAGTTTATCTCCGTCATTCTTTGATAAACATTTAAAAGTAGAATTAAATGTGAAAGGAATGTATACTGAAAATCAGTTTGCAGACAGAGGTGCAATTGGTGGAGCTGTTAGCTTTGATCCTACACAACCTGTATTTGATACAAACTCTCAATACGGTGGTTACTTTGCTTGGTTAGATGCTGGTACTGGTAACCAAAATAACCTAGCACCAACAAACCCATTAGCATTATTAAACTTAATAGATGATAGTGCAGAAATTAGACGTTTTGTAGGAAATGCTAAATTTGATTATAATTTTCATGGTTTTGAAGAATTAACAGCAACAGTTAATGTTGGTTATGATACTTCAAACAGTAACGGACGTAAAGTAACAGACGCTTCTATACCTACTTCAGATGCTACATTTAATGGTTCTTTAACAAGCTATAAGCAAAATTCTGATAATAAGGTTTTTGATGCTTATTTAACTTATCAAAAATCGTTTAATGAAGCTCACAATTTAACAGCAGTTCTTGGGCACGCATATCAATCTTTTGAGTATGATAACTATAGTTATGATAGTGAAGCGGAAGAAGATGGTAATACGTTTGAATTTATAGATAAATCTAAAAATGTATTATTATCATACTTTGCAAGAACTAATTACGATTATAAAGGTAAATATTACTTAACAGCTACTGTAAGAGCAGATGCTTCTTCTAAATTAAACCCAGATGACCGTTGGGGATTTTTCCCTTCGTTTGCGGCTGCTTGGAGTATACATAAAGAAGATTTTATGGCAGACTCTTTCTTTAACGAGTTAAAATTAAGAGTTGGTTATGGAGAAATAGGAAATATTAATGGTTTAGGAGACTACCAGTTTTTAACAAGATACCAAGGAAGTACAGATACTGCTAGTTATCAATTTGGCAATGCTTTTTATCAAACATTTAGACCAGAACCAATTAACAAAGATTTAAGATGGGAAGTTGGAAAAACTTTAAACTTAGGGATAGACTTTTCTTTTCTTGATAGAAGAATATCTGGTTCTGTAAATGCATACATTAAGCAAACAAATGATCTTATTGCAAGCTCTATTGTAGATCCTTTCACAAATTTTGGAAACAGAATTAATGCAAATATTGGAAATATGGAAAATAGAGGTGTAGAATTTAATATAAATGCATCTCCCATCAAAACAGATAATTTCGAGTGGTCTATTAACTACAACGTTTCTCTAAACGATAACAAAATTACTAAGTTATCTGTAGACCAGCCTCAAGGAGGTATTTCTACTGGTGTTGGTAACAACGTTCAAGTACATAGAGAAGGTGAAACTGCAAATAGTTTCCTTGTTTTTCAACAAGTATATGATGCTTCAGGAAAACCTTTAGAAGGTGTATTTGTTGATAGAAATTCTGACAACATTATAAATGATGATGATAAATATATTAACGAAGATCCTTTTGGAGATATATTAATGGGTTTTAATACAAATGTAAATTACAAAAACTGGGATTTATCTGTACAAACTAGAGCTAGCTTTGGCAACTACATGTACAACGATGTTACTGCTAATAGAGGTGTTCGTGTAAATGCAGTTAATAATAATATTTTATCTAACTTACATGCAGATTACTACAATAGTGGTTTTACTGTTATTAATGATAAAACAGCACTAAGTGACCATTTTGTTCAAGATGCCTCTTTCTTTAAAATAGATAACATAGCAATTGGTTACACATTAGATACAATTAAAAATACCACGTTTAGATTTTACGGATCATTACAAAATGTTTTAATTGTAACAGACTACCAAGGTTTAGATCCAGAAATTAACTTAGGTATTGATAATAATTTTTACCCAAGACCTAGATCTCTAGTATTAGGATTAAACATTAACTTTTAATAAAAAAGAAAAAAATGCAACAAAAATTTAAATATTTCATTGTAATCATGATATTCTCTTTAGTAGCAATATCATGTCATGAAGACTTAAATCAATCACCGATTGATCCAGATAGTTTTACAGAACAAGATGTGTTTTCTAACGCAACAGAAGCACAAGGTGCATTAGCAAAACTATATGCTAGTTTAGCTTTAACAGGACAGCAAGGCCCAGCAGGTCAAGCAGATATTCAAGATATTGATGAAGGTTTTTCTCAATACTCTAGAATGTTATTCAACTTAAATGAATTAACAACAGACCACGCAGTAGTTGGTTGGGGAGACGCAGGATTACCAGACTTACACGGTATGTATTGGTCTAGTAGTAACGATTTTTCTGAAGCTATGTACTATAGATTGGCACAAGAAGTATCTTTTTGTAACTCATTTATAGACAATGCATCTATATTAACAGATACAGAAGTAACTAGTTACATTGCAGAAGCACGTTTTTTAAGAGCTTTTACCTATTATAACTTAATGGATTTATATGGTAGCGTACCTTTAGTTACTTCTGTAACAACAGAATTACCATCGCAAGCAACAAGAACAGAACTATTTAATTTTATTGAAACAGAATTATTAGAGATAGAAACTCTTTTAAAAGATAGTGGTTCTAATGAATATGGTAGAGTAGATAAAGTTGCTGCATGGGCATTATTATCTAAATTATACTTAAACGCAGAAGTTTGGACAGGAGCAGCTAAATACACAGAATCTGTAACATACTCTAATAAAGTAATGACATCTAGCTATATTATAAACACAACAGATGCTAACGGAAACGGATCTGCATACGATGAGTTATTTTTAGCAGATAACAACACTAACGGAGCTCAAAATGAATTTATTTTTGCTTTAAATTTTGATGGTCTTAGATCTCAAACTTATGGTGGTAGTACTTTTATTGTACACGCTGCAATTGGTGGTAGTATGAATGCAACAGATTTTGGAGTAAATGGTGGCTGGGGAGGCTTAAGAACTACTAAAAATTTAGTAAATAAATTTGACGTAGATGTAGCGGCTTTAAACAACAACTTAGGTACACAATCTGATTGGGGTCTTGTAGGTGATGCTACTTTAAACTCATGGAATGGACCAGATATGGAAATGTTTGAAACAGCAACCAACGTATATTCTATTTATGCTACTTTGAATACTGGTGAAATGAAATTCCGATTCAATGAAGACTGGGGTAATAACTACGGAGATGATAATAATGATGGTTCTTTAGAAGCAGGAGGAGCAAATATTCCTGTAACTTCAGCTGGTACTTATTTTATAACCTTAGACCTAAATAATGCTACCTATACAATTACTCCTTTTGTAGGTGATAGTAGAGGAATGTTTTATAAAGACGGGCAAACTCTAGAAATAGAAGAAATACCAACTTTTGAAAATGGATATGCTGTAACAAAATTTAAAAACATAGACTCTAGCGGAAATCAAGGTTCTGATGCTGCAGGAGATTTTGTAGATACAGATTTACCATTACTTAGAGTAGCAGAAATTTACTTAAACTATGCAGAAGCAACCCTAAGAGGCGGTGGTGGAGATTTAAGTCTTGCAGTTACTAAAATAAACGAGCTTAGAGAAAGAGCTTATGGAAATACAAGCGGTAACATTAGCAGTGGAGATTTAACCTTAGACTTTATTTTAGATGAAAGATCTCGCGAGCTATATTGGGAAGGACAAAGAAGAACAGATTTAGTAAGATATAACTATTTTACTTCAGACACTTATTTATGGCCTTTTAAAGGAGATACTAAAGATGGTTCTGGGGTAGATGATTATAGAAATATTTTCCCTTTACCAAATAATATTATAACAACAAATCCTAACTTAATTCAAAATACTGGATACTAATAACTAAAGACATGAAAAAAATAATAAATTCATTATTCGCTCTAATTATAGTATCAATTGGTTTTACCAGTTGTGAAGATCTTAGTGATAGAGTAATTTTAAATTCTGATGTAGAAGCTACCACAGAATTAATTATTGAAGAAACCACTCCGATTGTGCTTTTAGAAGCAAATGCAGAAGTTATATCTTTATCTACAAGTTGGGCAGAACCAGATTATGGTTTTAATGCTGCACCAAATTATAAATTATTGATAGACTTAGCATCTGGAGATTTCACGAATGCTGTAACCGTAAATGTTGGTGATGATTTAGAGAAAACATTTACTACTCTAGCATTAAATGCAATTGCTTTAGGCTTAGGTGCAGAAGCAGATACCGACACAGATTTAGCAATAAAATTACAAGGTTTTGTTGGGGGGCAATTATTAATAGATGCTACTGCAAAAACAATAAATGTAACACCATATTCTAGCATATTAGATCTATCTTCTACTTGGGGTGTTGTTGGCTCTGCTGCTAATGATTGGGGTGCAACTCCAGATTTACCTTTTTATACTTCAAGTGATTCTGGTGTTCTAGTAGCATACGTTACTTTAATTGATGGAGAAATAAAGTTTAGAGAAAATAATGATTGGGCAAACAATTATGGTGATACTGGTGTTGATGGAACTTTAGATGCAGCCGGAGATAACATAGCAGTATCTGCAGGTTCTTATAAAATTTCTATGGATTTAAACAACCTTACTTATACAATAGAACCTTTCACAATAGGTATTGTAGGTTCTTCTTATAATGATTGGGGTGTTACTCCTGATTTTGCTTTAACCTATGACCCATATTCTGATCAATTTAGAGGAATTGTAAAATTAGAAGAAGGAGAAATGAAGTTTAGAATGAATAATGATTGGGGAACTAATTATGGTGATACTGGTGTTGATGGAGTTTTAGATTTAAATGGAGATAATATTGCGACTACAGCTGGCAGATATATTGTAACTGTAAATTTAAATGATTTATCATACACTTTAGAACCAATTGAAAACATTTGGGGTCTTGTTGGTTCTGCATATAATGATTGGGGTGCAACACAAGATGCTTTATTTACAAGAGATTGGTCTCAACCAAATGATGATATTTGGGTTTTAAACAACGTAACTCTTTTAGATGGAGAATACAAATTTAGAGCAAATGAAGCTTGGGCTTTAAACTATGGTGATACTGGCGCAGATGGAACTTTAGATAATAATGGAGACAATATTATTTCTGTTGCAGGTACTTATTCTTTTGTGCTAGATTTTACAGATCCACAAAACCCTACTTACACAATTAACTAAGTATTGTTTTTTAATATTTAAAAGGCTATCTATCATATTAAGGTAGATAGCCTTTTTATTTAACACCTAATTTTATGAAAAAAATTACATTCCTTTTTACTTTACTAATTAGTACAATAAGTTTCTGTCAGGTTACTATTTCTCCAAACCCTTTCGAAATCACATCATCTATTACAATTAGTTTAGATGCCAATAGTACTGCAACAGATTGTAATGGCTTTTCAAACCCTTCAAAAATTTACATGCACTCTGGTGTAGGTTCTGATACCAATGCTTTTGATATTGCAGTAACAGGTAATTGGGGCCAAGATGATGGTATTGGCGAAATGACTTTTAATGCCTCTAATAACCGATGGGAAATTACTTTGGTCCCAAAAACATATTATGGTTTAACAGACGCACAAGCAAATAGTGTTACCAAATTAGGAATGGTTTTTAGAAGCGCTGATGGTAATCAAGAATTAAAAGATAATGGCTGTGCAGACTTCATCTTTAATGTAGGTACTTTTCAATTAACATTAAATACTCCATCAACAGAAACAACAATCTTAAATACAGGCGAAACGATAGCTATAAATGCCATATCTACACTAGCTGCTAATTTTTCATTAAAAGCAAATGGTACTGTTATCAACCAACAAAATAACATAACAACATACAACTTCACTCCTTCTGTAAATACAAATACTACTTTTATTTTAGAAGCAGAAAACAATGGAGATATAAAAAGTAAAACTTTTAATGCAGTAGTTAGGCCAACAGTTATTGAAGCTACTTTACCTGCAGAAATGAAAGACGGTATTAATTTAAATACCACAGATGCTACAAAGGCTACGTTAGTATTTTATGCTCCAGGCAAAGAGTTTGTTCATTTAATTGGAAGTTTTAATAATTGGGAGATAAACGACAATTATTTACTAAAAAAAGATACTGCTAAAAATCGTTTTTGGATAGAACTTACACAATTAACACCTCAAACAGATTTTACATATCAATATTTAATAGAAGGCACTTTAAGAGTTGCAGACCCATACTCTACAATAATTTTATCTGAATATAATGATCAATATATAAATAATACAACTTACCCAAACCTACCTAGTTACCCTACAGGGCTAACAAACCATGCAGTAACTTTACTTAGAACAGGTGACTTGCCATATGTTTGGCAAACAACAAATTTTCAGAAACCTGCAAAAACAGATTTGGTAGTTTATGAACTTTTAATAAGAGATTTTGACGAATTACACTCTTACGATGCTGTTAAAGCAAGACTCGATTATTTAGAAGAAATGGGCATAAATGCGATAGAATTATTGCCTGTTATGGAATTTGACGGTAATGAATCTTGGGGATACAACCCATCTTTTCATATGGCATTAGATAAGTATTATGGTAATACTACGTCTTTTAAACAATTTATAGATGCATGTCATCAAAGAGGTATTGCGGTTATTATAGATGTAGCGTTTAATCATGCATCTGGCCAACATCCATACTACAGAATGTGGAATACAGACAATGGTGGTTATGGCGGACAAGCAAGTACAAATAGTCCTTTCTTTAACCCTATTGCAAGGCACTCTTACAGTGTTTTTAACGATTTTAATCATTCTAAACAAGACGTTAAAGATTATGTCAACAGAGTATCACAATACTGGATTGATGAATATAAAATTGACGGTTTTAGATGGGATTTAACCAAAGGTTTTACCCAAAACTGTACTGGTAGTGAAGTTTGTACAAACGCATACCAACAAGATAGAGTTGATGTTTTAAAAGGATATGCAGATAAACAGTGGGAAATAGATCCTGATTTTTATATCATTTTCGAACATTTGGGGACAAACTCAGAAGAAACAGCATGGGTAAATTATAGATTAAGCGAAGGGAAAGGAATTATGGTTTGGGGCAACCACAATCACACCTACAACCAAGCAACAATGGGTTTTAGTAGTGATTCTGATTTTTCTTGGATTTCTTATAAAAATAGAGGTTGGTCAACGCCTGCAAATGTTAGCTATATGGAAAGTCATGACGAGGAAAGATTAATGTATAAAAACCTACAATTCGGAGCTTCTAATGCTAGCTATAATATTAGAAATTTAAACACCGCATTAAAAAGAGAAGAATTAGCCGGTGCTTTCTTTTTTACCGTTCCTGGCCCTAAAATGATTTGGCAATTTGGTGAGTTAGGTTATGACAAATCTATAAATGAAAACGGAAGAACTGGTAATAAACCTATTTTATGGAACTATTTAGACAACCCTAACAGAAAGAAAGTATATAATACTTGGGCTAAGTTAATCCAACTTAAATTAAATTACGATATTTTTAAAACTACAGATTTCACGATGGATGTAGCTAGTAACTTGAAAAAAATACATTTAACTGATGTAAATGCTTCAGGAATTCAAAATATTATAATAATTGGAAATTTTGGTACTTCGACCAGTAATATAAACCCTATGTTTCAACAAACAGGTGTGTGGTACAGCTTATTAGAAGAAAATGAATCTTTAACAGTAACTAATATTACAGCCACAATTGCATTAGCACCAGGAGAATTTAAAATTTATGGCAATATGCCAGCATCTCTTTCTAATGACAAGATAGTTTTAGAAAAACATTCTCTAAATTTATACCCAAATCCAGTTTCAACTACTTTTAATCTATCAAAAGAAGTAAATGAAGTTCGTATTTATACTATTACTGGTAAACTAGTTAAAACTACTAAAGGTACTTTTAGTAAAAATAAATCTTTTGATATAACAAACCTATCTAAAGGTATTTATATTATTAAAGCTAAAGATAATTCTGGCTTATTATTCACCTCAAAATTGGTCAAAAAATAAAACTAAAAGAAGTTTATTAAATAAAAATTAACACTTAGGATTGATGTATTCTAGGTGTTATTTTTTGTTACTGATATAAATATTATAAATTAACCCCAATAAAATTAAAGTAACCCCAAGTAAGGTTATCAAATTATAAATTTCATCAAACCAAAAAACACCAATTATTATTGTGAAAATTACCTCCAAATACTTTAAAGGAGCAATTAAACTAGTATTTTGAGACTGAAAAGCCTTGGTCATGTAAAGTTGACCAACATAGCCAAAGATACCCAAGCTTAATAATAAAACCCATTGTAAAAAAGTAGGTGTTATCCAGTTATTAATAGACATTATTCCCCCAAATAAAAAAGCCATTACCATAAAATAGTTAATAATAACTAACGGATTTTCGGTATTGCCTATTTTTCTGATGATAACAAAGATTAATCCCATAAAAAGTGCCGATGCAATAACCAGTAAAACACCAATTGTATTCACTTGAACACCAAAACCCTTGATAAGAAGTACACCTATAAAAGCAATAAAAAAAAGCAACCACTGAATGGGTTTTATCTTCTCTTTTAAAAAAATAAGGGCAAAAATTGCTGCAAAAATAGGAGCCGTATATCTTAAAGAAACTGCTGTACCAACTGCCAAATAATGCAAAGATTCGAAAAAACAAGTTAAAGAAATTACCCCAACCAAACCTCTTAAAAACAGCAATTTCTTTTTATTACCTAGTATAGGAATTCTATTTTTTAAAATAAGTGGCATTGTAAAAGCAAGGGTTCCAATCGATCTAAAAAATACAATTTGATAAACTCCGAAAGCACTTAAGTATTTAACAATAGTATTCATTACTGCAAAAGCAATAACGCTAAAAATCATGTACACAATTGCTTTATTCATACTTGTTATTTTGAGATTTGCTTTTAACAGCTATATCGTTTGGTTGTCAAAAAATAATATAAACTGTTTTAAACAGTATATAGACACTTATAAAATAGATATTAATTACTCGAATTTATAACATTCAAAGGTATCAAATACTTTATAAGCGTTAGAAGTATTAGAAATATTTTCTAAGGATACTACCTACTAAAAATAAAATATCTTGACTATTTAGCCAAGATATTTTATATAAGAGTTACTAAATGATTACTTTCTTAAAGACTTAATAATGTCTAAAGCTCCTTTTGTTCTGCTTTCTATAGTTGCATAATCAAAACTACCATCTGCATTTTTAGCCATTAATTTAGATCCCATACCTACACAAGTTACCCCTGCATTAAACCATCCTTCTAAATTTTCTTTTGTTGGAGATACACCTCCGGTAGGCATAATACTCGTCCAAGGTTGTGGACCTTTGATTCCTTTTACAAATTGAGGACCATAAATATCTCCTGGAAATAACTTTACAATCTCGCAACCTAGCTCTTCTGCTCTTGCAATTTCTGTTAATGTACCGCAACCTGGCGACCATAACACTTTTTTTCGGTTACAAACAATTGCAATATCTTCTCTTAAAACTGGTGTAACAATAAAGTTTGCCCCTAATGCCATGTATAATGAAGCTGCTGCTGCATCTGTTACAGAACCAACACCCATAACCATTCCTGGTAATTCTTTAACTGCATATTTTGTTAACTCTCCAAAAACTTGATGAGCAAAGTCTCCTCTAGCAGTAAACTCCATCAAACGAGCACCACCATCATAACATGCTTTTAAAACTTTTTTACTAACTTCTATATCGTTGTGAAAAAATAAAGGAACCATCCCTGTATCTTTCATTACTTGCGCTACTTCTAATCTTGAAAATTGTGCCATATTATTTTGTATAATTGTTTATTTGTGTAACTATTTAATTGTGTAATTATTGAGGTGAATAAAAAAATAAATATAATTAAACGTCTCAACAATTAAACCTTTTTAACGAGCTACTCTTCCAGATGAATCACCACCCATTAGTTTTTCTACTTCAGCAACAGTAGCTAAATTAGCATCACCTTTAATAGTGTGCTTTAAACAAGAAGCTGCTACAGCAAAATCTAATGCATTTTGATCATCCTCTGGATACTTTAATAATCCGTAGATTAAACCACCCATAAAAGAATCTCCACCACCTACTCTATCTACGATATCTGTAATTTGATACTGTCTAGTTTGTAATAATTTTTTACCATCATACAAAACACCAGCCCAAGTATTATGAGATGCAGAGATAGATCCTCTTAAAGTAGTGATTACCTTTTTAGCTCTTGGAAACTTCTCCATCATTTGCTCACAAACAGATAAAAAAGCTTCTGCTTTTACATTATGTCCTTCTGTTTGCACAGAAATACCTGCAGGCTTAATTCCAAAATGCATTTCTGCATCTTCTTCGTTTCCTAAAACAATATCACAATATGAAGTTAATTCTGTCATAATAGATTCTCTGTGAGCATCATCACAGAAATTCCAAAGTTTTGCTCTATAATTTAAATCTGTAGATATTGTAATGCCTTTTTTGCTTGCTGCTTTAACTGCTTCTAAACAAACATCTGCAGCTCCTTGAGAAATTGCAGGAGTAATACCTGTCCAATGAAACCATTCTACACCTTCAAAAACAGTATCCCAATCAATCATACCAGATTCTATTTCTGCTATTGCAGAATGTGCTCTATCATAAACAACCTTAGAACCTCTAGATACAGCACCTGTCTCTAAAAAATAAATTCCTAAACGATCACCACCATAAACAATTTTATCAACGTTTACACCTCTTTTACGCATTTCCATCATGGCACATGCACCAATATCGTTTTTTGGTAAACGTGTTACAAAATCTACATCTACACCATAATTTGCTAATGATACCGCTACATTAGATTCTCCTCCACCATAAATAGCATCAAAACTGTTTGCTTGTGAAAATCTTAAAAATCCTTGTGGAGCTAATCTTAACATGATTTCTCCGAATGTTACTACTTTACCCATTTTGTTTAATTTTAATTTGTATTAATATAGTTGGTTAAACGTTTAAGCAGTTTGATAAAATAAAATCAAAAAGGTATAATTTAATATGCTCTTTTTGATTATTGTGTAATATGGTGTTATCTTTGCTATAACGATTAAGCAAATATATAAAAAAATTAGTATCAAAAAGAAAACTACCATAAAAGATATTGCCAATGTTTTAAATATATCTGCGGCTGCGGTATCTAAAGCTTTACATAACGACCCAAGAATTAGCGATAAAACTAAAAAAGCAGTAAAGCAAGTTGCCGAAAATTTGAACTACCAACCCAACCATTTAGCAAGTGCTTTAAGAAGTGGTAAAAGTAAATTAGTCGGTGTAATTGTTCCTAGAACGAATAGCAACTTTTTTTCTTCTGTAATTCAAAATATAGAACAAGTTTTAAACAAACAAGGTTATAATATCATTATTACACAATCGAACGAGTCTTTTAAAAAAGAATGTGAATGTATTGATACATTGCTTTATACCCAAGTAGATGGCATTATTGCTTCTATGGCAAACCAAACAACAGATTTATCGTATTATGAAAAAATAAAATCGAAAGGGATACCTCTTATTTTATTTGATAGAGGAGAAAACGATTTAAATGTTGATTATATTGGTATTGATGATTATAATAGTAGCCAAATTATTGTAAAACACCTGATAGAACAAGGTTGTAAAAGAATTGCACACATTGGTGGTTACAAACGTACTCGTATTTTTAACAATCGAATAAAAGGATATTTAGATGCCTTAAAAAAACATCATTTACCTCTTAATGAAGAGCTTTTATTAGAGTGCGACTTAACCATTGAAGATGGACGAGAAAAAATGCTACAACTTCTAGCACTAAAAAACAGACCAGATGCTGTTTATGTTGCCGGAGATTATGCTGCTTTAGGAGCTTTACAAGTATTAAATGAGCAAAAGATTAATATTCCGAATGAAATTGCATTGGTAGGTTTTGGTAACGAACCTTTTAGTAGCATGGTTACACCAACCATAACAAGTATAGAACAACATAGTAGCGAAATTGGCAAACAAGCTGCTTTATCATTCTTAGATTATTCTAAAAAAGAAACGATAACACAAACTCTTACCAAAAAAATATTAGATGTAGCGCTTTTAGTAAGAGCTTCATCCAACAGAAAAAATAGCTAGTATTTTTTAAAAACTATTTACTATTTTTACCTTGCGTTAAAAAACACCTCATGAAACAATTAATCATACTTTTACTTCTTATAATTGCCTTTTTTATTGGTTTTGGAAAATACCAAGAATACAAAAGATTTAATTCTGAAGGTGCTGCATACCAGACAAGTAGCAACATAGATAAAAGCTACTACAACCAAGAAATAGTATTGCAATATTTTAATGCCACTGAAGCCTTAAATGGTCTTGTAAAAACAGCTTGGTCTGCAAATAATATAGATGTTAGAAGCCCTGAAAACAACAATGAAAAAACGAAAGAATTGGTTGCTAATTATGCTAAAAAATTAGCGTTGGTAAAATATTATGAAGCTAAATTAGAAGATGCAAAAAAATTAAAAGAAAAAGGCTTGTCTAACAAACAGATTCAGTTCTTAGAAGAAAAAGGCATCGATATAGAGAGTTTTAACAGAACTACAAAATACAACAAAATTAAAAGCATGTTTAATGCTAATGAAAGGCTTGTGTATGGTAAAAAAAGTGCGCTTATATATGAAGTCCAAAAAAGATTATTAGAAAACGGGTTTCAAATAAAAAAAGACGGAATTTATAAGCTTGAAACTTTAAATGCCATCAAAAATTTTGAAGAAAAAAATCAATTATTTCCTGATGGAATTTTAGACATCTTAACGCTTGATGCTCTTTTTAAATAACCTTAAAAATAGTTGATGCACTTTTAATGTAAGATACTAAACAACAATTCCTTTAAAATATCTTTCTGAGTTTGGTTAGCTCCTACCCCTTTACTTTTTATATCGGCAGCTCTTAAAGTAGCAATTACTTGTGCTACTTTTCTCATTGGATAGTTTTTTGCGGCTAAAAAATATTCGTCCACAAAATATGGATTTACACCAATAGCTTTTGAAACAGCATTTTTAGATTTATCTTTTAAGCCATGAAACATTAACAATTGCGTAAAAAAGCTATTTAACAAAGAAATTGTCATCACTAATGGATTACTTTTAGGGTTTTCTGCAAAGTAATTTATAATTCTATTTGCTTTTACAATGTCTTTTTTACCTAAAGCTTTGCGCAATTCGAAATTATTAAAATCCTTAGAAATCCCAATATTTTCTTCAATATGAATATCTGTAATAATACTCTCTTTAGGTAAAATCAACATTAATTTATCTAATTCATTCGAAATTTTACTTAAATCTGTACCTAAAAACTCGACTAGCATTTGAGCTGCTTTAGGCTCAATTTTATAATTTTTACCTCGTAAAACTTTTACAATCCAATCTGCAACCTGATTCTCATAAAGTTTTTTACTTTCATAAATTAAACCCGATTTAGCAATGGCTTTATGCAATTTTTTTCGCTTGTCTAACTTTTTATATTTGTAATTAAAAACCAAAACGGTACTAGGTGTTGGGTTTTCTGCATACAGCACTAACTTTTCTATAGACCTACTTAAATCTTGAGCTTCTTTAACAATAATAACTTGTTTTTCAGCCATCATTGGGTAGCGTTTTGCAGCAGAAATAATATCATCTATGGTTACATCTCTACCATACATAACTTGCTGATTAAACCCTTTTTCTGCTTCGTCTAAAACATTTTCTTCTATAAAATCAGAAATTTTATCAATATAATACCCCTCTTCACCCATTAAAAAGTAAATAGGTTTTAAATTTCCGTTCTTTACATTAGAAACAATATCTCTTACATCATTCATTATTATCTTTTTATCGAGTAAAACAACTATTAACTAACAATAAACTAATTATATACCATAATTTTAGTTGTTTAAATAAAATGTGGTGTTGCTAAAAGCTTTCTTTTTTTTATCATTTAAATTGATGATATTCGTACCCATAAAAATGGAGAAACTAAATTTACCCACTTATCAATTCAGAATCAAAAGTAACGAAAATAAGACGCTTATTTTTGATAAACTGAGAAAAAAATATTTGGTATTAACACCCGAAGAATGGGTAAGACAACATTTTGTTTATTTCTTAATAGAAGAAAAAAAATACCCAACTTCTTTAATTGCATTAGAAAAACAATTAACCATTAATAATCGTAAAAAAAGAACAGATATCTTAGTGTTCGATAAAAACGGAGCACATGATATTATTGTAGAATGCAAGGCGCCATCAATCAAAATTAGCCAAGACACTTTTGATCAAATTGCAAAATATAACTTAAAGCTAAAAGCAAATTACCTAATTGTTACCAATGGTTTACAGCATTTTTATTGTAAAATGGACTTTAAAAATGAAACTTATATCTTCTTAAAAGAAATCCCCAATTACAACTAAAACGTTAAGGTTATAAAACTGCAAATAAACTTGCTTCTTTACATAGATAAATTACCTTTAAACTAACTTATAATTGTAAATTTGCAAACTTGAAAATAGCAATTGTCATATTAAATTGGAATGGAGTAAAATTACTTGAACAGTTTTTACCTTCTATTGTAAATTATAGCTCGAAAGAAGCTGTTATTTACATTGCAGACAATGCCTCTACAGACAATTCTATAGGTTTTGTAAAAAAAAACTACCCAACTATTCAGATTATTAAAAACACCCAGAACGGTGGTTATGCAAAAGGGTATAATGATGCTCTTAAACATATAGAAGCAGACGTATATTGTCTTTTAAATTCTGATGTTGAAGTAACTAAAGACTGGTTAAAACCTATTATAAACGTTTTTAATAATGATAAAAACACAGCTATTATACAGCCTAAACTATTAGATTTTAAAGAAAAATCTTCTTTTGAATATGCAGGTGCTGCAGGTGGTTTTGTTGATTTATTCGGTTACCCTTATTGTAGAGGGCGTTTATTTAATTCACTAGAAAAAGATGAAGGTCAATTTAATGATACTTCAAATATATTTTGGGCATCTGGCGCATGTTTATTTATAAGAGCTGCTATTTTTAAACAAATTGGTGGTTTAGATGAAGACTACTTTGCACACCAAGAAGAAATAGATTTATGTTGGCGCACACAAAACAGTGGCTATAAGGTAACTTATGTTGGTGCCTCTGAGGTATATCATGTTGGTGGTGCAACTCTAGAAGAAACAAACCCACATAAAACATACCTAAACTTTAGAAATAGTTTATTAAATATTGTAAAAAACGTACCTAAAAAATGGTTTTTATTTGTAATATTTTCTCGATTAACTTTAGACGGAATTGCAGGTTTTAAATTTATACTAGAGCTTAGACCGATTCATACATTCGCTATTATGAAAGCTCATTTTAGTTTTTACAAAAACTTTTACAAATTTTTAAAGAAAAGAAAACAATTACCAAAAAAGTTAGATTACAACATACATACTAGTATTGTTTGGCAATACTTTGTGCTAGGTAAAAAAAGATTTAAAGATTTAAATTAAGCTTCTTTAGCATTTAAATTAAAATTACAGAATATCTAAACTACCTTTGCCTTCTCTTACTACATCTGCATAGCCTTCTGTAAAATCGATAATTGTAGAGGCTTCGTTACCACCATAACCACCATCAATAACAACATCAACTTTTTTGTGCCATTTTTCGAAAATTAATTCTGGATCTGTAGTGTATTCTAACACTTCATCTTCATCTCTAATAGAAGTAGAAACAATAGGATTGCCCAAATTAGCTACCAATGTTCTTATAATTGTATTGTTGGGTATGCGAATACCTACTGTTTTCTTTTTCTTAAAAACCTTCGGTAAATTATTACTACCTGGTAAAATAAAAGTATAAGGTCCTGGCAATGCTCTTTTAAGAATTTTAAATGTGCTACTGTCTATCTGTTTCACATAATCAGATAGGTTGCTTAGGTTATTACAGATAAAAGAAAATTTTGCTTTTTCTAACTTTACACCTTTAATAAGTGCAATTTTTTCTAAAGCTTTGGTATTTGTTATATCACAACCTAAACCATAAACAGTGTCTGTTGGATAAATTATAATACCCCCATTTTTTAATATTTTAACAACCCTATCAATTTCTTTTTGACTTGGGTTATCATTATACAACTTAATGAATTCTGCCATAATATAAAGATACAAAAAAACTCAGCTCGATTTATAATCAAGCTGAGTATATTTTTTAGGAAGTTTATTATTATTTTAGGTTTTATCTACCATTCTAAAACCTTCTCCATGAATGTTTAAAATTTCTACATTAGGATCTAGTTTTAAATATTTACGCAACTTAGCAATGTAAACATCCATACTTCTAGAGGTAAAATAATTATCATCTCTCCAAATTTTTGTAAGCGCTAACTCTCTTGGCATTAAATCGTTTTTATGAATGGCCAACATGCGTAATAACTTACTTTCTTTAGGAGATAACTTAATTGGTTCTTTAGTTTTATCTACTGAAAGTTGTCTAAGCTTAGAATTAAAATAAAAATTACCAATAGTAAATTCAAATTGCTCAGATTCTGCTGTTTTATCAACATCTTTACGTTGTAAAATAGCTTTAATTTTATGCAATAAAACTTCTGAATCAAAAGGTTTATTTAAGTAGTCATCTGCACCAACAGCATACCCTTTTAGCACATCTTCTTTTAAAGTTTTAGCAGTTAAAAAGATGATTGGTACTTCTTTATTTGTTAATCTAATGTCTTGTGCTAAAGAAAAACCGTCTTTTCTTGGCATCATTACATCTAAAATACACAAATCATAATCACTATTTTTAAACATGATTAAACCTTCTATACCATCTTTTGCATGAGTTACATTGTAATCATTTAAGGCTAAATAATCTTTTAAAACAGTTCCAAAATTTGGATCATCTTCTACTAATAAAATTTTTTTACTTCCCATTGTTATTGTTATTTAAATTAAAGGCAATTGCACTGTAAATGTACTACCTACTCCTTTCTCACTCTCTACTAAAACTGTACCATGATGTTTTTCTACAATCTCTTTAACATAAGCCAAACCAAGACCGTGTCCTTTTACATCATGAATATTTCCTTTCTGCTCTCTATAAAACTTATTAAAAATTTGTTTTTGAACCGCTTTACTCATTCCAATACCTTCGTCTTTAACTTTAAAAACAAAAAACTTAGGCGTACTTTCTGTAAAAACATTAATTACAGGAGCTCCTTCAGAATATTTTAAACCATTCTCTAAAATATTAACAATTACATTTGTTAAATGAAATTCATTCCCAGAAATCTCAGTAGTTATTGCTTCAAAATGTGTTTTTATACTTCCTTTTCTATCTTCTATTAATAAGCTTACGTGTGTAATTGCATCTTCTATAGTGTCATGCATATCAATAGTTTCTTTACTTAAGTCTATTTGATTTTTTTCTAATCTAGAAATTCTTAGCACATTTTCTACTTGAGAATGCATTCTTTTATTTTCGTCTCTTATCATTTGAACGTAGCGCAAAACTTTGCTACTATCATCAATAATTTTCGGGTTTTTTATAGAGTCTAAAGCTAAATTAATAGTTGCTATTGGTGTTTTAAACTCATGCGTCATATTATTAATAAAATCTGTTTTAATTTCTGATATTTTCTTCTGACGAACAAGTTGATACAAAGAGCTAGAGAACGCAATAATAATAATTAATATAAAAAATAAAGAGAGGATTAAAATATTTGAAATACCCGAAAGTATGTGTTTATCTTTTGATGGAAATGTGACATACAATTCGTAGTCTACATCACCATCTATATTAAAAAAAAGAGGGTACTTATAACTTTCATTTTTGTTAATGGTATAATAACCAGATTTTAATTTTGTTGCTAAACCATCCTTGCTATATACACCATATTTAAAATCTAAATGTACATTTCTTTTTTCTAACTCTTCTTTAATTGTTTCGTTTAACTCTCTATTGCTAAGTCTTTTATGTATAGGCTTAGTACTGTTTAAATTTTTAAAAATTTCTGTAAACTGACTTCTTTCTACACTTTTAAGTCTTTTTGTGTAAGAATATCTTTTTTCATCTACAGAAGAAAATAGGTTATCTGCTCCTTTTATTAATCTCGATTGAAAAAAATCATTTTTACCAGTAACTCTTTTAATAATAATAGAATCATTATCTAAAAAATCTACGGGCATTTTAAAACTTTCTTCTAAAACAGTTCCACCATATGTAAACTTCTGCTTGGTAGTTGTATCTATCTCTTGAAACAAAAAATTTTTAATTTGAGCCTCGTCTGCTAGTAATTTGTTTTCTAAAATACCTTCGTATTTTTTTTCAAGAAAAAAGGCTTCTTTTTCATTAATTCTTTCAGCAACGCTTCCAAGAGATTTTTGAATGTCATTTTTAAATTGCCCTTTTTTACTCTCTACAGCATTATTTATCCAATATAACTGAACAACGATAATTCCTACTAGAGAAATACTCATTAAAACAACAATAAGAATAAACATTTTTTTACCCATGAAACAAAGTTACATCATTTAAAAAAAACAATTTATTAATTTTCATTTAAATTAACTGTTTTAATGAAAATTTAAGTATAATTTAACTAAAAAAGTAAATTTAATTAAATCAAAGTGCGTCTTAATGTTAAAATATTATGAATTGTAACAACTTGATTTCTGGCACTTTCTAAATCTAAATTATTTATGACATAATTAGATTGCAATTCCTTTTTAGTTTCTGAACATTGGTTTTGTATTCTTTGCTCTACTTGTGCTTTTGTAGTATTATCTCTTAAAATTGTTCTTTCTATTCTTGTATGCAAAGGCGCAGAAACGGTAATTATCTCATTACAATTTAAATTACTTTTACTCTCAAAAAGAATTGCATTTTCATATAAAATATAATCTTTTGAGTTGTTTTGTTTGATAAAATCTTGAAAATGTTTTTTTACCGCTGGATGTACAATTGAATTTAAAGTCTGTAACTTACTTTTATCATTAAAAACAATACCAGCTATTAAAGCTTTATTCAAATGATTACCAAGATATGCTTCTTTACCAAAAGCAGTAACAATCTCTTTTTTAAGACTTTTAGAGGTAGTCATTAACTTTTTAGCCTCGGTATCTGCATTGTAAATTGCAACTGTTTTAAATTCTGAGAAAAATAAAGCTATGGTAGTTTTACCACTACCGATACCTCCTGTTAAACCTATAACCATCTATTTCTGAATTAAAAAATCTATTTTGTTTGGTACTATTTTATAATTCTTTAAAATGTTAGATTTTACAGTTACTTTAGGTATTAAATAATTTAAGTTATTATTTAAAGTAGTCGAGTAATCACATACAACTTCAAAGAAGTTTTCATCTATTTTATTAAAATTAGACAACCCAATTACAAAAACAACCTTTACCGTTTTAGCTAATGTAGTAACCTCTAATCCTTTTGGAATATTTATAATTTTAAATGGAATTTGAAAAGTACCTTCTGTAATTTTTTCTACGGTACCACTAATTATTGCTTTTTTAGTGTTTATTTTTAATCCGTTGTTATTTTGTGGAATTACAATAGTTACCTCTTCAGAAAAATCAGCTTTAATACCTGTTCGTTTTAACAATTCTAAATCAATTTTATTTACTTTGTCTATTTGAGTTTTAGGACCAGAAATTAAAACACTGTCAGGTATTATTTTAACGGGTTTGGTAATATCATAACCAACCTGATAACTAAGGTCTAAAGAAGGATTTAAAGGTACTTTTTTAGAAAGTAAACTTCCTAATTCTAAGCTTAAAGTATCAATTACAGCTTTTTGAAGCTGTATACCAGAAGGCAATTGTTTTTGTATATTATTTGATTGATTTTTTGTCAAAAAATAATACAAGTTATTCGATTTTCTACGAATCTCTTTGACATTAAAATCTATGTAACTATTGCCAATTTTTGCTTTGATTAGATTAAAACCAGAGGCTTTTACTAGTAACTCTATCTCTTTCTCTGGCGTGGTTTGAATAATTTTATCTTGTGGTATATTTGTATAATTTACAGCTACTATTAAAGAGGTTGAATATTCTTTAGAAAGAGTAATTAAAAACCATAGCAAAATAGAAAGTACTAAAAATACTAAATACGTTTTTGATATTTTAGGTTGCTTTTTCAAAGTGTAAAATATTTTATGCAATCTACATAAAACCGAGTAATTTTAAATAAAAAAAAGTGAGTAATGTATTAGATACAAAACTCACTTTTTTTTTAATGTTATTAATAAATTACTACTTTTTTTCTGTAGTTAAATATTTTTTACTCAATTCCATTGAAATTGCTGAGCGTTCAAATTTAATTTTGCCTGCACCAGTTTCTATTGTAACGGTATTATCAGTAGAATTTATTTCTGATATTTTACCATGAATACCACTAGTGGTAACAACTTTAGCTCCTTTTTTAATTTCTTCTTGAAAAGATTTCTCTTTTTTCTGACGCTTCATTTGAGGTCTTATCATAAAGAAATAAAATACTGCAATGATTGCTATAAAAGGTAACATACCTGCTAAAGAACCAAGTCCTTCTTGTAAAAATAGTACTGCAAAATTCATTATTTTTTTGTTTTAGGTGTTACAGAACCTTTTATTGTTAAAAGTTCTTTTCCAGATTCTGTGTTTGTGGTTAAAGTAACTGTTTTTTGCTGTCTGTTAGGTTTACCAGCAGTGTTAAATTTAATTTGAATATCACCAGTTTCACCTGGTTTAATAGGATCTTTAGGCCAAACAGGTACAGTACAACCACAAGTTGCTTGTGCATTTGTAATTACCAAATCTACCTTACCAGAATTTGTAACTTTAAAAGTTTTTTCTACGATATCTCCTTCGTTTACAGTTCCAAAATCATACAGATTAGAATCAAAAGTTACAGAAGCAGTTCCTTTTTTAATTTCTAAATCTCTAGATTTAGCATTGTTTAAATTTTCTTTATTTATCTTAGAACTTGCATTAGATGCAGAATCTTTACAACTTGTTGTTAAACAAATAATAGCTACTAAAATAAATAGATAGGGTGTTTTTTTCATGGTTTTTAAAATTTTATCAAAAATAATAAATTATATAAAGTTTTACAGCAATCCTCTTCCAATTTTTACTATTTTTTTATTTGCTATGTACTCTTTCGAAATTTTATCTAAAACACCATTTATAAAGTAACTACTTTTTTCAGTAGAGTAGTCTTTAGAGATTTCTATATACTCATTAATAGTAACTCTTGTAGGTATTGATGGAAAATTCAAAAATTCTGCAATTGCCATTTTAATAAGAATCATATCAACATCTGCAATTCTATCTGTCTCCCAATTAGGTGTTTTATCTTCGATTTCTTTTTCGAATTCCTGCTGCTTTAAAACAGTTTTCTTAAACATTTTAGATACAAAATCTTCGTCATCTTTGTCTTTATACAAACTTCCTAAAATAAAGCTAACGTTCTCTTTTTGCTTGCTTAAAGTTTTTGTAACCCAAGTATTAACAAAAGGAATATCATCTACCCAAGAAATCATGGTATCTTCGTAATAATCGGCTAGCTTTTCATTTGGCGCAATTATTTCTTTAAAAAAATCGATTACAAAAGCCTTATCTAATTTAAATGAATCTTCTTCATTTGATAAATACGCTTTATAAAGAGTACTTTCTTGTAAGCTGTTAAAAATAATTTTTACATACTCGGTTTCTAAATCCCAATTTTTTAAATTATTCAATTCAATATAGCCCTCTATACTTATACTCTCTGCAAGTGTATTTAGAACTCTATTGTTTAAAAATTTGTTATTCGGATTTAAATCTTCTTTAGTAGCTAATATTTTCTTTTTTGATAACGCAATTTTATTTGCAGCAAATTTCTGTACTTCAACCAGTAATTGTAGGTTTAAAACATACAAGTCGTACATTTTTAATATGCTGTGTTTCAAAAATTTTTCTTCTTTAATAATATCATCATTATGAGACTGTAACATTGCGTACACAGATTGCATTACTTTTACTCTAATATGTCTTCTGTTTATCATCTTCTAAAGAACTTGTATATAAATTGCGCTGCAAAAATAGTGTTATTTTATTTTTATTCTATCACGTTTTAATTCTTTTTTAAGAATAAAATTTAACCATATTCTTGTATCTTCGTTGCCAGCTTATAATAAAATTAAAAAATATTTTTTGAAAGAATTACAGCACGTAAATAAATACTTTTCTAAATACAAATGGCGATTATTAATTGGTATAATTATGACCATTTTATCAAAAATATTAGCCCTTAAAGTTCCTCAAATTGTTGGTGACTCTCTAAATATCGTAGAAGAATATCTAAATGATGAAATAACAGATATTAGTCTTGTAAAACAAGAGCTAATGATTAACGTATTGATAATTATTGGTGTTACAATTTTAGCTGGTTTATTTACTTTTTTAATGAGGCAAACAATTATTGTAACCTCTAGATTAATAGAATTCGATTTAAAAAATGAAATCTATCAACAGTATCAAAAACTCTCTTTAAATTTTTACAAAAAGAATAGAACTGGCGATTTAATGAATCGTATATCCGAAGATGTCTCAAAAGTAAGAATGTATACTGGCCCTGCAATAATGTACACTTTAACAATGTCTGTTACACTTATTGTTGGTTTTACTCAAATGATTAGCATCGATACAAAACTAACTCTTTATACCTTAATTCCTTTTCCTTTATTATCAATATCAATCTTTGTTTTAAGCAAAATCATACATAAAAGAAGTACAATTGTACAAGAGTACTTATCAAAATTAACAACATTTAATCAAGAGTTTTTTTCTGGAGTTAACGTTGTTAAATCGTATGGAATTGAAGCTTCTATCATAGAAAATTTTGATGAATTAGCAGATAAAAGCAAAGAAAAAAACATTCACCTACAAAAAGCAAATGCCTTATTTTTTCCATTAATGGTATTGCTAATTGGTATTAGCAATATTATTGTAATCTATGTTGGCGGTCAACAATATATTAATGACGAAATAAAAATTGGAGTTATTATAGAATTTATGCTCTATGTAAATATTTTAACTTGGCCAGTTGCAGTTGTTGGCTGGGTTACCTCTATGGTACAACAAGCAGAGGCATCGCAAGCCAGAATTAACGAATTTTTAAAACAAGTACCCGAAATACAAAACACGAACACCACGGCTACAGAAATTAAAGGAAATATAACTTTTAAAAATGTTTCTTTTACATATGATGACACAAACATTACAGCCTTAAAAGACATTAATTTTTCTGTTAAAGCAGGAGAAACATTAGCTATTTTTGGTAAAACAGGTTCAGGAAAATCAACATTAATAGAATTGATTTCTAGACTATACGACACAAAAATTGGTAGCATATTACTAGATAACAAACCAATACAAGAAGCCAATTTAGATGCCGTTAGAAGTCAAATTGGTTTTGTACCACAAGACCCATTTTTGTTTTCAGAAAGCATTAGTGATAATATAAAATTTGGTAAAGATGATGCTACCAAAAAAGAAATTATTGCTGCTGCAAAAAATGCAGATGTTCATAAAAACATTGTCGATTTCCCGAACGGTTACAATACCATTTTAGGAGAGAGAGGTGTTACACTTTCGGGCGGACAAAAACAAAGAGTATCTATTGCAAGGGCTATTATTAAAGAACCTAAAATTTTAATTTTTGATGATTGTCTTTCTGCAGTTGACACAGAAACTGAAGAAAAGATACTAAAAAATTTAGCTTTAATTTCTAAAAACATAACCACCTTTATTATTGGTCATAGAATATCATCTGCAAAAAATGCAGACAAAATAATTGTTTTAGATGATGGAAAAATAATCCAACAAGGCACTCATAATCAATTAATAAAAGAAAAAGGATACTACAAAGAATTATATGACCAGCAACTTTTAGAAAAAGAAATTTAATCTTTAACATTGCTAAGTAAAATATTTTATTAGATTTGTTAGGTAAAATATAACAACTATTTATAAAAAATTATGGCAGAGAGAGCAGAAAGAGTTGAGCAAGAAGAAATTTTCTCACAAGTACTAAGAGCTGGTAGAAGAACTTATTTTTTTGATGTTAGAGCAACAAAAGCAGATGATTATTACTTAACAGTTACAGAAAGTAAAAAATTTACTCATGATGATGGTAGTTTTCATTATCAAAAACATAAAATATATTTATACAAAGAAGATTTTACAGACTTTAAAGAAATGTTGGGCAAAGCAACCGATTATATATTAAATGAAAAAGGAAGCGAAGTTATTAGCGAACGCCACCAAAAAGACTTTAAAAAAGAAGAAGAAACTGCAACTGAGTCAAATACTAAAACAACAGAAAGTTTTACTGATGTATCATTTGATGATATATAAAATTACACTACAGTAAATCAATTTCAGTTTACATAATTAAAAAACCATCTAAAATAATTAGATGGTTTTTTTTGATTTACAAATTAAGAGTTATTTTTATATTCTAAAATATTAAAGTACCTTTTTGATTGTCATAGATTTCGATACTGTTTCTTGCCACTCTTTCTCAGCATTGCTATCTTTGGTTATACCTCCGCCCACATAAATTGACACCTCATTATTTTCTACACTCATACATCTTAAATTAACATATAATTGAGAATTTACTGTTTTTAGTTGAGGCTCTTTTTTATTCAACTCCCCTAAAAAACCAGTGTAAAAAGTTCTATTGTAATTTTCATGCTTACTAATAAAAGACATGGCATTTGCTCTTGGCAATCCACAAATTGCGGGTGTTGGATGTAGCGAATTAATTAACTCTTTTAAAGTAGCATTTTTATTTAAAACACCAAATATAACTGTCTTTAAGTGCAATAAACCTCCTGCTTTAACAGTCTCTTTTTTGTTTACTATTAAGTTTGATGCTACTTCTTTTAACTCATTTTCTATAAAGTCTGTAACCAACTGCTGTTCTTCTAGCTCTTTACTTTTCCAAACAACTGGAACTGTATTTGTATTTAATTGAGTACCTGCTAAAGACATTGTTTTAAAATTAGCATCTGAAATAGCTAATAGTGTTTCTGGTGTTGCACCAAACCACAACCCAACCTTAGGATGAAACCAGATATACACCAATGCCGTTGGGTACGCTTTTAGTAGTTTCTTAAAAGTATTTAACACATTAAAGTTAGAGACCTTTTTTACTTCTTTTCTAGAGACTATAACTTTTTTTAAATAAGTAAGTTGTATTTCTTTAATTGCTTTTTCTACTAATTGTAAGTGCTTATTTTTACCACTAACCACCTCTTCAAAATCTTCTTTTAAATTTAAATTGGGTGCTAACAAAATTGTATCTTCTATAAAATCTGCTTTTTCTGATGCAAATAAAATAGCCTTCTCTTTTACATCATAAGGTGCAAAAACAAACCCCTCTTCTGTAAAATTGGTTGTATAAGAAAGACCGTCATCCTTCATAAAATAAGAAGAAACAGTATTAGAATTAGGCTTGTTATAAACTACAAAAGGTAGATTATTTTTGTAGTGACTTTGAATGTTAGTTTCAATTATTTTCAAGATTGCTTTGGGGAATTATTTTTTGGTTAAAACAATGTTCGTCATTTTAGCAACAGAAATTAAGGCATCATTTTCATCAACAACCGTTACTTCCCATAAATGAGTAGTACGCCCTTTATGTATGTTTTTTGCAGTTGCAAAAACAACACCTTCTTTTTTACTTTTTAAGTGATTGATAGATAATTGAATACCATTTACAAACTGATTTTTATCTTCTAAAAAAAAATGAGATGCTGCACTACCTACTGTCTCTGCCAATGCTGCAGTTGCGCCACCATGCAATTGGCCGTAGGGCTGATGTACTTTAGAATTAACAGGCATTTTAGCCGTTAAAAAATCTTTACCCACAGCAACATATTCAATATCAAGAGTTTCCATTAACGTATTTTTAGTGCGATCGTTAAAAGCTTCTAAAATGGCATCTGTATTCATATCCTTCTAATTATAATGTAAAAGTACATATAAAATTTTGTATTTTTGTGGCACATTCATTAAACCATTTTATGTACAAAATAAGGGTAATTTTAGACACAAAAGAAGATGTAATAAGAACCATTGTTGTAGACAATGCTTTAAATTTAGAAGACCTACATCTTACCATTGCAAAATCTTTTGGTTTTAAAGGGCAAGAGATGGCTTCTTTTTACAGAACTGATGAAGAATGGAACCAAGGTGAAGAAATTCCGTTATTTAATATGGAAGAAGTTGGCGAAGGTTTGTCTATGAAGTCTTGTTTTTTAAATGACACATTACCTTTAGAAAATGACAAACTTATTTACGTATACGATTTCTTAAAAATGTGGACTTTCTATGTTGATGTTCTAGAAATTTCTAACGAAAAGAAAGAGAATTTACCACAAATTATATTAACCGTTGGCGAAGTGCCAAGTGAGGCACCAAATAAAGAATTTGTTGCAGAAAAATTAGAAGACCCTTTTGGTAGTGATGATGATATTGATGATGAATACGGCGATTACAATGAAGATTTTGATTATACTGAATATTAATAATTAGTATATTTACACAACTACTTAATTCTCCCATAAGTATTTTTCATCCTTAATTTACATCGTAAATTAAGGTTTACAAAACTATAATCTTATTTTTTTGGTAACATTAAAATAAATTATCAGTCTTAATATATAAACAGATAAATTACTTGCTTTTGAAGACAATCTTATCAATTAACAACTTACATAAAAAATTTGGCAACGTTCATGCTGTAAATAATCTTTCTTTTGATATAGAAAAGGGGAATGTTTACGGTATTTTGGGTCCCAATGGTAGCGGAAAATCTACCACATTGGGCATTATATTAAATGTTGTAAACAAAACATCAGGTTCTTTTTCGTGGTTTAATGGAGAAACATCTACCCACAAAGCCCTTAAAAAAGTAGGTGCAATTATAGAGCGACCAAACTTTTATCCATACATGACGGCACGTCAAAACCTAGCCTTAATTTGTAAAATAAAAGACATATCCGAAGAAAAAATAGATGAGAAACTAACTATTGTTAACCTTTTTGAAAGAAAAAACAGCAAGTTTAGCACTTTTTCTTTAGGGATGAAGCAAAGACTTGCAATTGCCTCTGCCCTTTTAAATGATCCAGAAATTTTAATATTAGATGAACCCACTAACGGTTTAGATCCACAAGGGATTCATGAAATTAGACAAATTATAAAAACCATTGCATCAAATGGTACTACTATATTATTAGCATCTCATTTGTTAGATGAAGTAGAAAAAGTATGCTCTCATGTGGTGGTTATAAGAAATGGTATCAAACTCTACAGCGGAAGTGTAGATAAAATGACCGCATCGAATGGTTTGTTTGAATTTAAAGTTGATGAAAATGAAACTTTATTAATTAATGCTTTAAAAGAACATGCTGCTATTGATAAAATTACAAAAGAACATCAGACAATTATTGCGACTCTAAATTTTGAAATATCGGCTGGTGAAATAAATACCTATTTATTTAATAAAAGTATCGTATTATCACACCTAATAAAAAGAAAACCAAGTTTAGAACAACAGTTTTTAGACCTTACAAACAATCACTAACAATTACAAAATACAGAAAGTAATGTTAAGACTACTTACCATAGAATTTCATAAATTAAGGTATAACAGAGCCAGTAAAGTTTTATCTATAATTTACTTTGGGCTGTTAACCTCTATAGCTCTTATAGAAGCAATTAAATTCGAATTCGGCTCATTTAAATTACATTTAGCAGAACAAGGTATTTTCAATTTTCCATACATATGGCACTTTAACACCTATATAGCAGCAATATTAAAGTTTTTCTTACTGCTGGTCATTGTTTCAATGATGTCTAATGAATATGGATATAAAACTCTTAAACAGAATTTAATTGATGGGCTAAGTAAAAAAGAATTTATACTGTCTAAATTTTATACAGTTATTGCGTTTTCATTAATATCAACAGTATTTGTATTTATTGTCTCGATCATTTTAGGAGCTATTTATTCTGATTACAATGAAATATCAATCATTTTTACCGACACATCCTATCTCTTTGCATTTTTTATAAAACTTGTAGGTTTTTTTAGCATGGGATTATTTTTTGGCATTCTTATAAAAAAATCTGCTTTTGCAGTGGGTGCAATATTTGTCTGGTTAATTGGTGAAAGTATTTTTAAAGGCTATCTATTCTGGAACTTTAAAGGTGCAGAAAACACAACAGAATCTGTTAATTCTATCATGCAATTTTTACCACTAGAAGCATTGTCAAATCTTATAAAAGAACCTTTTTCTAGATTAGGAGCTGTAAAAACTTTGGCAAATTCTATCGGTAAAACTTTCGAAAAAGCCACCATAGATTTTAGTGCCATTCTTATTGTCTGTATTTGGACTACAATCTTTATCTACCTTTCTTATGAACTGTTAAAAAAGAGAGATTTATAATACTTTTTAAATAACTTTGGTTTTTTAGCATTTAAACAATATCAAATGAAAAAATTATTACCTTTTTTAGTTCTATTTTTCTCACTCAATTTCTTTTCTCAAAAAGAAGCCAATTTTTGGTATTTTGGTAACAGAGCTGCATTAGATTTTAATAGTGGCACGCCATTACCAGTTAGTAATAGTGAGTTAAATACTACAGAAGGTTGTTCTTCATTTTCTGACATAGATGGTAATTTACTATTTTATATAGGTGCTTCTTCTCCTGCAGGTAGAAACTTAACTGTTTGGGGTAAAGACAACCAACCAATGCCAAACGGTGTTGGTTTAGAAGGCGATTCTTCTAGTTCTCAGTCTGCACTTACAATTCCGGCACCCAACAACCCAAATATTTATTATGTTTTTACGGTAGGTGCCAATTCTAGTGGTAATGCTGGTTTTTGGTATTATACTATTGATATGACTGCGAATGGCGGACTAGGAGATGTGATAGATGGCCCTATAGTTTTAGGAGTTGCAGCAAATCACAATCGTTGGACCGAAAAAGTAACCGCGGTAAGAGCTGACGATTGTAATAGCTTTTGGGTGATTTCGATTTCTCAAAGAACAAGTTCTAGTAACAATAATGAATTTTACGCATACAAAGTTACCAACACTGGTGTTGATGTAACAAACCCAATGATAAGTGAAATTAATGGTTTTTTAACTGATGATGTAAGGGGTTATTTAAAAGTATCTCCTGATGGTAAAAAATTAGTAGCCGCAAACATGGGGGCAGGTACTTTTTTATTCGATTTTAATGATGTTACAGGTACTGTAACTAACTATAACAATAGTGGCACAACAAATCGCTTAGACTTAGACGGCAGAGAAGGTTATGGTGTAGAATTTTCAAACTCTAGTGATCGCCTTTATGTTTCTACTGGTAGTTTTAACGGAGCACAAGAACATTTATATCAGTTCGATTTAACACAACCAACTTTTAGCGAGATTAATAGCAACCGCTATAAAGTTTACGATTACTTTAATACCCGAGGAGCCTTACAATTAGGCCCAAATGGTAAAATATATTGGTCTAGCGATAATTCGAACACCATTAGTGTTATTAACAAACCCGATGCTTTAGGTGCTGCAGTAAATTACGAGCATCAAACGGTTAGTTTAGGTGCAGGAACAACTGCTACACAAGGCTTACCTCCTTTTATATCTTCATTATTTTCGAGTATAGACATAAAAGATTCAGACACAAATGAAACTATTAACAACCAAGATTTAAAATTTTGTGTGGGCGAAAAAAAAATAATTGTACCAGACCCTATTACTGGTGCTACAACCCCTAGTTATAAATGGGAGTTTGACAATGGTACAACTACAACTGTAATTGCAACCGTCCCAAATCTAACACTAAATAATTTACAAAAAACAGACAATGGTAAATACACACTTACCATAGAACTTACAGATGATTGTGGTAATATTACACAATATGTAGGTACTTGTAATATTGATGTTTATGAAGCTGCTAGCGCAAAGGCCAATCCAGAATCTATTAATTTTTGTGATACCGATTTAACAATACCGAACTCTTTTGACCTTCAACTAAAAAATACAGAAATTTTAGCAGGTTTAGACCCTGCTATTTTTGAGGTATTGTATTTCGATTCTTTAGCAGCAGCAAATGCAAATGTTACAAATATATCTTTACCCAACCCATACATTGTAAACAGTGTAAGTTCGCAAACAATATATGCTAGAGTTCAAAATAAAAATGCCCCTAATAGCTGTGCTGCTATTACTAGTTTCGAACTAGAAGTTACATCAGAACCAAAACCAATACAACCCTCTGATTACTTGGTTTGTGATGACACTATTAGCGGTAGTGATACAGATGGCATTAGTAATAAATTTATATTAAGCAATAAAGACTCAGAAATATTGGGATCACTTAGCAATACCCAATACCGTGTTTCTTATCACACAGATATTACAGATGCACAAACAAGTAGTACTACAAACAATATTGATAAAAATAGCAACTACACAGTAACAAATTCTGAAAGAATATTTGTAAGAGTAGAAAATATAGATAATACAGATTGTAATGCAATATCTAACGATAGTGCTGGCAGTTTATTTACATCATTTCTACTGGTGGTAAATCCGCTACCTGTTATAAAAAACCCTAATCCTGCACAAATAAGACAATGTGTAAATTCTATTGACGGTAAAACAACAATTAACCTTACAATTGCAGAAAATAACATTTCAGACAATGCAAACGGTACTTTTAAATATTTTGAAGATGCTGCTGCAACCATAGAAATATTAAACTATACAGCCTACCCTGTGGATGCTAACACCAATCCACCAGCAAGTGTTTGGGTACAAACAATTTCTGAATTTGGTTGTGATAGAGTTTCTGAATTAGAACTTATAATTGGTACTGCAGCCGACGAAGCTTACAATGAAACTTTTGTTGAGTGTGATGATTTTTTAGATGCTGATGGCAACAATACAGCTTTTAATTCTGATACTGACGGAATTACATGGTTTAATTTAGATGCAACCACAATCACATCAGCAATTAATACAAATCCAAATATTAGTGTTTTCTTTTATGAAGAAATCGATGACAGAGATCAATCTAAAAATGAAATTGACATCGCTAATTATAGAAATACCAACAAACCAAATACCACAGGCAATCCTTTTCCTATTTATTACAAATTAGTTAATAATATTAATAATGATTGTACCGGAATTGGAGAAATAAACCTTCAAGTTAAATCTGTACCTTTCACAAATACTATTGCAAATTATAACCTTTGTGATGATGCTCTTTCTGGCAATACTACAGATGGTAAAAATGCCAATTTAAACTTAAGAGACAACGAATTAGAAATCTTAGGTAGCACACAATCTAACACAGATTATGAGGTAAGTTTTCACACCTCTCAAACAGGTGCAGAAAACAAAACAGATTTAATTACAAACGATACAAACTATACAAATACAACACCTGCAGGATTTTCTGTAGGAGACATAAGTGAGCAAACAATATTTATTCGTGTAGAAAATAAAAATACAGGTTGCTTTAATGCGCACAGTAACTTTAAAATTATTGTAAATCCAATACCTGCTGTTACAAAAACAATTACACCACTTGCTGTTTGCGATAATGATGTAGACCCTAGAAACAGAAGCACTGAAAACATAGACTTAACAAGCAAATCATTAGAAATATTAGATGGAAAAACAAACCATCGAGTGGCTTACTATGTAACTTTGCAAGATGCCAATGATGGTACAGAAATTACAGACCCATCTAATTTTCAAAATACAACAGCACTTACAACATTTCCGGCAGATTTTAATACAGATGATCCTGGAATACAAACTATATTCTTTAAAATTATTGATGAAACAGGGAACAACTGCGAGTCTCTTTTTGCAACCTTTCAATTATTAATTTATCCTGAACCAAACCTACCTATTAATATTTCTAACTACACAGATTGCGACAATACATCGGATAGTTTTAATGATGATGATAACGGAATCAACGCTGATATTTCACTTAAAAACAAAATTCCAGAAATACTTGCTAATTATCCAGTTTCTGAGTACGAAGATTTTAAAGTATCATTTTACACTACATTAATTGATGCTAATACAGGTGCTATCTCAAATGCAATCGACGAAGATAGTTATCAAAATACAAGTAATAATCAAACCATATATGTTCGCGTAGAAAATATTAAAAACACTCCTGTTGCTTGTGTAAACACAAAACTATCTTTTAATATAAATATAAAACCGCTACCTAACTTTACTGTTCAAGGAGAAAAAGACATAGACCTACCACAGATTATTTGTTTAAACGCACCTAATCTTGTTTTAATTGCAGAAAACCCTTCTGCTAACTACTTATATGAATGGACAGATAATGCTGGGACAACATTGGGTAACAACCAAACACTAGCTATTACAACCCCAGGAAATTATACTGTAACTGCAAGTGACAACTTACCTAACGGTTGTAAAAGAGAAAGAACCATTGTAGTAAAAGCCTCTAATATTGCCACATTAGAACGTGATTACGTAACTATTATAGATCAATCTAATAACATAGCTGCGAACACATTAAGCTCGGTTCGTATTGATACCATTACAAATAACCTTGGCCCAGGTAATTATCAGTTTGCACTACTAAACAATGATAATAACAACAGAATACCAAGTAGTGGCTTTCAAGATGATCCAATTTTTGAAGATATAGAAGGTGGTATTTATACCATTATTGTAAATGATAAAAATGGATGTGTACCAGATACAACTTTACAAATATCTGTCATTCAGTTTCCACAGTTTTTTACACCAAACAACGACGGAGTTAATGATACTTGGCGTGTAAAAGGAGCCAATGCTGCATTTTACCCGAATAGTAGCATTAATATTTTTAATCGTTTTGGCAAGCTTGTCGCACAAATACCAATAGATAGCAATGGTTGGGATGGTACGTATAATAATAAAATACTACCCTCTGATGATTATTGGTTTACCGTACAACTAATACCTGCAGATACTTCTAAAGAAGTGATCTTTAAAAAAGGACATTTCTCATTATTAAGAAAGTAAAATTATACACTTAAAATGAAAATAAAATACGGATACTTTATTATAAAGTATCCGTATTTTTGCAATATGGAATTTAATTTGGTATCAGACTTCTCTCCTACCGGAGATCAACCACAAGCAATAAAAGAACTAACACAAAGTATTATTGATGGCGAAAAGCATCAAACTTTATTAGGTGTAACAGGTTCTGGTAAAACGTTTACGATTGCAAATGTTATCAAAGAAGTAAAAAAACCAACATTAATTTTAGCACACAACAAAACACTTGCTGCACAATTATATTCTGAGTTTAAACAGTTTTTTCCAGAAAATGCTGTAGAGTATTTTGTTTCTTATTATGATTATTATCAACCAGAAGCATACATACCAGTAACAGGTACTTATATTGAAAAAGATTTATCTATAAATGAAGACATAGAACGATTGCGTTTAAGCACTACCTCATCGTTACTATCGGGCAGAAGAGATGTTCTTGTTGTTGCCTCTGTATCTTGTTTATACGGAATTGGGAATCCAACTGAATTTAAAAAAAATGTTATCCCTATTAAAGTAAACCAGCAAATCGCTAGAACAAAATTTCTACATTTGCTTGTAACCAGCTTGTACTCTAGAACAGAACACGAAATTAAAAGCGGGACCTTTAAAGTAAAAGGAGATGTAATTACCATTTATCCATCCTACGGAGATAACGGCTATAGAGTCCATTTTTTTGGTGATGAAATTGAAGAAATAGAGTCTTTTGATTTAGAAAGCAATACTGTTTTAGAACACTTTGAAGAACTTACAATATACCCAGCGAACTTGTTTGTAACATCTCCAGATGTGCTGCAAAATGCCATTCATAAAATACAAGAAGATATGGTAAAACAAGTAGATTATTTTAATGAAATTGGCAAACATCTTGAGGCAAAACGATTAAAAGAAAGAACCGAATTTGACTTAGAAATGATACGCGAATTGGGCTACTGCTCTGGTATAGAAAACTACTCTCGTTATTTAGACGGCAGAGAACCTGGTACCAGACCCTTCTGTTTATTAGACTATTTTCCGGAAGATTATTTAATGGTTATCGATGAAAGTCACGTAACTATACCGCAAACACATGCAATGTATGGTGGCGATAGAAGTAGAAAAGAAAACTTGGTAGAATATGGATTTAGATTGCCTGCTGCAATGGACAATCGTCCTTTAAAGTTTGAAGAATTTGAAACCATACAAAACCAGACAATATACGTATCTGCAACTCCTGCAGATTATGAGCTTGAAAAAACAGAAGGCCTATTTGTAGAGCAAGTAATTAGACCAACTGGCCTATTAGACCCAATTATTGAGGTTAGACCTAGTTTAAATCAGATTGATGATTTAATTGAAGAAATACAAATAAGAGTAGAAAAAGATGAACGTACTTTAGCCACTACACTAACCAAAAGAATGGCAGAAGAGCTAACTAAATACTTAACAAGAGTAGAAATTAGATGTCGATATATACATTCTGATGTTGATACGTTAGAACGTGTAGAAATAATGCAAGATTTGCGTAAAGGTTTGTTTGATGTTTTAATTGGTGTAAACCTTTTAAGAGAAGGTTTAGATTTACCAGAAGTATCTCTGGTTGCTATTTTAGATGCTGATAAAGAGGGTTTTTTAAGATCTCACAGATCATTAACACAAACAATTGGTAGAGCTGCAAGAAATGTTAACGGATTGGCAATTATGTATGCTGATAAAGTGACTAAAAGCATGCAACAAACCATAGATGAAACTGACAGACGAAGAGAAAAACAAATTTTACACAACACCAAAAACGGCATCACTCCTACTCAAATCAATAAAAAAATTGAAGATACGTTAACAAAATCAGCGGTTTCTAGTTATCATTATGACAATGCCACTCAAAAAGCTGCAGAACAAGAGTTACAATATTTACCAAAAGAAGAAATTGAAAAACGCATTCGAGAAAAACGAAAACAAATGGAAACTGCCGCAAAAGGATTAGATTTTATTGTTGCTGCAAAATTGCGTGATGAAATAGCTGTTTTAAAAGAAAAAATATAAGTAAAATATCACTCTAAATATCCAGCTTAAATTCAAAATAAGCGCTCATTCCGTTAGATGTATCAAAAGTAATTTCACTGCCAAGTTGATTTACTAATCTTTTTACCAACTGCACACCTAAACTTTTATTTTTAGCTAAAAGCAACTTGTTAACATCAAAACTAGCGCCATTATCTTTATACTGAAATTTAAAAACACCCTCTTTTTTTGTTAAACTTATAGCTATAAAATTCTGTTTTTCTACAGCACGCATATGTTTAAAAGAATTGGTCATCAATTCGTTTATAATTAAGCCCAATGTTATAGAACTATCTATGTTAGATTCAAGATTTTCATCAATAATCAGTTCTAATTTTGTATTATTTTTTACATTATTTACTAAATGCAAATTAGTGGTAATATTTTTAACATATTCATTCAATTTAATTTTAGATAAATCATCGTTTTTAAATAATTGATGATGTATTTGGGCAAATACCTTAATTCTATCCATAGAAGTTTTTATAGTTTCTTTTGCCTCTGGATGAATCATACTTCTTTCTTGTAGATTTAACAGACTTATAATTGTTTGTAAATTGTTTTTTACTCTATGATGCAACTCATTGAGTAATGTTTTTTGCTGATCTAAACTCTCTTCGATTACAATGTTTTTTTCTTCAATTTCTTTCTTCTGTAAAGTTAGTAATCCGTTTGCTTTTCTTTTAATGATAAAACTTCTATAAAATGATATGGCCAAAAAAATCATTAAAATAAACCCTATCAAAAATAGGTTACGAACAATTTCTTGTTTCTTTATTTTTTCTACTACAATAGCATCTTTATTTTGCTGCATTAACGTTAACTTATCCCTCTCTGCATCAAACTTATATTGCAATTCTAAAGCAGTAATTTTTTTTAGTTTATCTTGATTAAATAACGAATCATTTAAATTTTTGAATAAAACATGATATTTATAAGCCTCTTTATAATTCCCCTTTTGAGAAAATGATTTTGCTAAATATTCTGCTCCTAGTTGAATTCTATCTTTTCTTTTTAATTCTATAGCTAACTGGTATCCTTTTTTTGCGTAAAACAAAGACATATCATAATTTTTTATCATTACATAGGCTTTACTTAAAAACAAGTAACAGTCTGCAATACCATCTCTTTTTTTAATTTGTTTTTTTATTACTAGTCCTTTATTATAATATTTAATTGCTTTATCATAAAGTTTTTGATCTAGATACATTGTACCCATATTTACATAACATTTAGAAACACCAAGCTTATCATTTAATTCAGAAAATGCATAAAGAGATTTAGCAAAGTAAGATTTAGATGAATCAATTTTTTTTATAAGGTTATAACACACACCTAAATTAAGATATGCATTTGCTATAGCTTTTTTTTTATTATTTTCTAAATTATACTTTAAAGCACTTTCTAGGTATGAAATAGCTTTGGTATAATTTTTCATTTCTTTGTAGGCAATTGCAATATTATTATTAGTAGTTGCAATTCCTTCTAAATTATTTATCTTAGTAAAAATTTGTAAAGTATTAAAATGAGAGTCTAATGCTTTGTGATAATTACCTAGCTTACGATCTATTAAAGCAATGATCATAAAACAATTACCAACACCCTTTAAATCTTGTAATTGCTCTCTTATTTTTCTAGATTCGTCTATATAATATCTAGCTTTTTCATATTCATCCCTAAGATAATACAATACCCCAATTAACCTGTATGAAGTAGCTATGCCTTTATTAAACTTATTTTCTACAGATAGATCTAAACCCTTATTTGCAAAATAAAAAGCAGTATCTATATTTACTTTACTATACTCATAACCTAATTGGGTATAGATATCAACTTTTTGAGTATCAATTTTAACAAGACTTAACTGCTCTAATAAGCTATTTTTTTGTTTGCTAGATTGCCCATGAATATTTGAAGAAAATATTAGAAAAAAAATAGTTAAAAAAAGAGTTACATATAATTTCATATTTATGTTAAATTAAAAATTGAAGTTATTTTTCAATATAAATTTCGACTATTTAATTTTAATTAATTTAATATAAATTTTATTTCTTATTATTATTTTGTTGAGAAAGCCTTATTTTATGTTGTAAAAATCAATTTATCAACTTTATATTTTGGGTAACCAATTTAATATTCTAAATTTTATAAATTACTAAAAAACACATTAAGTTAGTTTTTTAAAAAGAAAAAGCCCCACAAATTGTGAGGCTTATTTTATTTAAATTTTAAAAATACTAAGCTCCTAAAACTTCCGCCACTTTATCTGCAGCTTCTTGAAATTCTGTAGCAGAAATGATTTCCATTCCAGAATTGTCTATCAATTGTTTTGCTTCAACAGCATTGGTACCTTGTAATCTACAAATAATTGGCACCGTAATTTTATCTCCCATACTTTTGTAAGCATCAACAACACCTTGTGCTACTCGATCACAACGTACAATACCACCAAAAATATTTACTAAAATAGCCTTTACATTAGGGTCTTTTAAAATAATACCAAAAGCAGTCTCTACTCTTGCTGCATCTGCGGTACCACCAACGTCTAAAAAGTTAGCAGGCTCTCCACCAGATTCTTTAATTAAATCCATAGTTCCCATTGCTAAACCTGCACCGTTAACCATACATCCAACGTTACCGTCTAAATCTACATAATTTAAACCAGCTGCTTTTGCCTCTACTTCAATAGGATTCTCTTCTCTTAAATCTCGCATTGCTGCGTAATCTTTATGTCTGTACAATGCATTTTCATCCAAAGATACCTTAGCATCAACAGCCATTATCTTTGCATCTGATGTTTTTAATACTGGGTTAATTTCAAACATAGCAGAATCTGACTTAATGTATGCAGTATATAAAGCAGTAACAAATTTTGTCATTTCTTTAAATGCAACACCAGACAAACCTAAGTTAAAAGCAACTTTACGTGCTTGAAAAGGCATGATGCCTAATAAAGGATCTATTTCTTCTGTAAAAATTAAATGAGGAGTTTCTTCAGCAACGGTTTCAATATCCATACCACCTTCGGTAGAATACATAATCATGTTTTTACCAGTTGCTCTGTTTAATAACACAGACATATAATATTCATCTGGCTCTTCATCACCAGGATAATAAACGTCTTCACAAATTAATACTTGATTCACTAATTTTCCTTCTGCAGATGTTTGTGGTGTTACTAACATCATTCCTAAAATATCATCAGAAATAGTTTTTACTTCTTCTAAATTTTTAGCCAACTTAACACCACCACCTTTACCACGTCCACCGGCGTGTACTTGTGCTTTTATTACGTGCCAACCTGTACCCGTTTCTTCTGTTAGCTTTTTTGCTACATCTACTGCTTCTGCTGGAGTGTTTGCTACTATTCCGCGTTGTATTCTAACGCCAAAACTGCTTAAAATTTCTTTTCCTTGATATTCGTGTAAATTCATCTGTTAATGTTTAAAACGTTGACAAAAATACAAATTCAATGATAAAATATTGCATACTTTTAATAAAAAATAAATATTATTTTTTATTGATAAAAAGTAAAATAAAGTAAGAGAAAATTGTAACAAATTACTAATTTGCGTGTCTAAAGAATATGCATGACTTTTTAAAACCCTTAACTACGACTTAAAAAGAGCTTTAAAACTAAAAACAAAAAATGTATGCTTCAAAAAAAAATAGTTCTAATTGTCTTTTTTGCAACTTTATGCTTAGCTGCTCAAGAAAAAAAACTTCGTAAAAGTATTAAAACTACAAGGATAACTGAAGCCCCGAAAATTGACGGAATTTTAAATGAAACTATCTGGGAAAAGGCTGAAAAATGCACAAATTTTATAGTTTTTAGACCTGCAAACGGTAAAGTTGTTGATGATAAATATCAAACAAAAGTTAGTGTTTTGTATGATGATACTGCAATTTATATTGCTGCTCAAATGAACGATCCTGATCCAGAAAATATTCCTAAAGAATTTTCTACCAGAGATAATTTTAGTATTGCAGATTTCTTTTTGATTACGATAAATCCCAATGATGATGGCCAAAATCCGTTTGAATTTATTGTTCAAGCAACCGGAAACCAAGCAGATGCTAAAGTATCTAACGGAAATGAAGATTTTGATTGGAGTGCTGTCTGGGACAGTGCTGTAACAATAGACCAAAAAGGGTGGAATGTAGAAATAAAAATACCATACAGAGCCTTAAGATTTGCCAATAGCCCTGTACAATCATGGGGGTTTAATTTTCATAGACGCCTAGAAAAATTAAACGAACAACATACTTGGACGCATGTTGACAATACTGTTGGACGATGGACACAGTATGACGGATTAGTTACCGGATTTAAAGACATTAAACCCCCTGTAAGATTAAATTTATACCCATATGCATCTGCAACAACAAATAGTTTTGAAGGCATAACAAGCTCTGATTGGAGTGTTGGAATGGATATTAAATACGGCATCACAGAAAACTTTACCTTAGATGCTACCTTAATACCAGATTTTAGCCAAGTTGGCTTTGATGATGTTGTACTAAATCTTGGGCCATTCGAGCAACAATTTACAGAACAAAGACAATTTTTTTCTGAAGGAACTGAACTTTTTAACAAAGGAAATTTATTTTATTCTAGAAGAATTGGTAGTGCACCAATAGATCAGTTTGATGTTGCCAATTCATTAAATCCTGATGAAGAAATAACCAATTACCCCAACAAGGTAAATATGATTAATGCCGTTAAAATTTCTGGCAGAACAAAAAAAGGATTAGGAATTGGTTTTTTTAATGCGATTACAGAAAAAACATCAGCAACAATAAAAAATAACAACACCCAAGAAGAAAGAAAAGAAGTAATTGATCCGTTTACTAATTACAATATTCTTGTGTTAGACCAACAATTTAATCAGAACTCAACAGTAACTTTAATCAACACCAATGTTACTAGAAATGGCAATTTTAGAGATGCTAATGTTACCGCTTTAGATTGGCATATAGAAACTAAAAACAGTAAATACAATGCCGATGGATCTGTGAAAATGAGTACTATATCTGATGACATAAACAATCCCAACACTGGGTATACCTTTGATAATAGTTTTGGATATGATTCTGGTCATTGGAATTGGGAAATTGGCTACAGTTTCGAAAACAAAGATTTTAACCCAAATGATTTAGGAATACTTTTTAGCAACAATCAACAAACGATTTACGGTAGCTCAGGATGGAGAACTTTACAACCAACAAAAAAATTTAATCACCATAGTATCAATTTTTACAACCAATTAAACTACCAACATTATTCTGGGGTATATACAGGTTATAATGCTGGTTTAAATTACAATGCACAAACCAGAAAAAGATTTTACTATAGCACTAACTTAAATTTCAACTCTAAAGAAAAAGACTTTTTCGAACCAAGACAAGGCACAACAAGTGGCGTCTATTTTTTACAACCAACAAGCATCAATGCCAATATCTATATCTCAACAAATTCGCAAAAAAAAACCGAATTAAATGCAAATATATATTCATCTAGTTACCTTAATAATGCTAAAAATGACTTTGGCATTAGCATGGCTCCCAGGTATAGATTTACAAATAAATTTTCTTTAAGATACCGATTAAACTTTAATAAGACAGATAGCGACCAAGGATATGTAGACGAAGTTGACAACCAAATAATATTTGGCGTAAGAGATCGTAAAAACTACATAAACACAGTTTCAGGAAAATATAGTTTTAGCACCAATTCATCACTCTCATTGAGTTTTAGGCATTATTGGGAATCTGTAGCATATACTAAATTTACAGTTCTTAATTCTAAAGGCGAGCTAGAAAACACCGACAACTATAACGGTGATGATGTAAATTTTAATAGTTGGAATTTAGATTTAAACTACATCTGGCAATTTGCACCTGGTAGCCAATTGATTGCTTTTTATAGAAACGCTATTTTTAACGAAGACAATAATGCCAAGCTAAACTTTTTTAAAAATTTAGACAATTTATTTGAACAATCTCAAAGACACACCTTTTCTATAAGGCTCGTATATTTTATTGACTATGAGAAAATTAAACGCATATTTTAATTGCTATCATCAAGAATTCACAAAAAATTTACTTAAAACAAAATAGGTTCACTTATAATACTTTAAGATTTTAATATCTTTTTAATACATTCGTAGTAAATAAAAAAGCATGATTGTAGGCAAAAATATTCACAAATATTATAGCACTTTAAAAGTTTTAAAAGGTGTTAATATCTCAATAAAAAAAAGTGAAATTGTAGCTATTGTTGGTCCTTCAGGCGCTGGTAAAACTACCTTACTTCAAATCTTAGGGACTTTAGATAATGCTGAAAAGAAAGATGATTTTCAATTAACAATCAACAACACTTCTCTAAAAAATTTAACAGACAAAGAACTTTCTGCTTTTAGAAACAAACACATTGGCTTTATTTTTCAATTTCACCAACTATTACCAGAGTTTTCTGCCATAGAAAATGTTTGTATACCTGCTTTTATAGCAAAGAAAGACAAAAAAGAAACCGAATTAAAAGCAAAAGAACTGCTTAATTTTTTAGGCTTATCTGATAGAATTCATCATAAACCAAATGAACTTTCTGGAGGCGAACAACAAAGAATTGCCGTTGCTAGAGCCCTAATCAACAACCCTTCTGTTATTTTAGCAGACGAGCCAAGTGGTAATTTAGATAGCGAGTCTGCAAAGAAATTACATGAATTATTTTTTAAACTAAGAGATAAATTCGGACAAACATTTGTAATTATAACACACAATGAAGAATTAGCCGAGATGGCAGATAGAAAATTAATTATGATTGATGGCAAAATAGATCAATAAAACTTAAAGCGTTCTAAAAACATGAAAAGAAGCGAATTGAAAGAGTTTTTGGATGAAAAGGTAGTTTTATATAACAACCCTCAATTTATTGAATCTGACCCTATACAAATTCCACATCTATTTCAAAGGAAAGAAGACATTGAAATTGCTGCGTTTTTAACAGCTACCATATCGTGGGGCAACAGAACTATGATTATTAAAAACGCAACAAAAATGATGGCCCTTTTAGATAATTCGCCTTTCGATTTTATTAAAAATCATCAAGAAAAAGACTTAGATTGTTTTGACGGCTTTGTTCATCGTACTTTTAATGCGTTAGATTTTAAGCAATTTGTAAGATCATTAAAACACATCTACAACAATTACCAAGGCTTAGAAGAAGTATTACAGGTAAAAAACAAAGAAACTACCTACAAAAATGCAATTCACTCTTTAAAAGATGTTTTCTTTGAAATTAACCACCAACAAAGAACTCAAAAACATATTTCTGATCCTTTAAAAAATTCTGCAGCAAAAAGGATGAATATGTTTTTACGTTGGATGGTAAGAGACAATAAAACTGGTGTAGACTTCGGAATTTGGAAAACACACCAAGCCGCTAACTTATCTTGCCCGTTAGATGTGCATTCTGGAAATGTAGCAAGAAAACTAAAACTGCTTTTAAGAAAACAAAACGACTGGAAAGCACTTTCTGAACTAGATACAAATTTACGAAAATTAGATAAAAATGATCCTGTAAAATATGATTTTGCACTTTTTGGATTAGGTGTTTTTGAAAAATTTTAAGTAGTTATTTTTTAACTTATTTTGTTTTTAAAACTATCATTCAAATTAAAAAAACAAATTATTAATCAATAAAAAATTAAAAACTTATAGCGACACTTTTACAAAAAAAGAACAACTATTTTTTAAAAATTATTTTATTACATTAAATTAAAAACAAAAATAATAAATCTACTTTTCTAATGTTTAAGTTGTTTTACTGAAAAATAAAAACAGTCTAAAAATAAAAATAACTACTGAATACTATATTTTTATTGAAAATTCAAGGTAGATAATTCTTGAAAATTTCAAAAATTAAATAAAACAACAAAACTAATTAAAAGCTTTAATTAATTAGTTTTAAAATATTGAAATTTAATTATTTATAAAAAATAATTTACAAATGTAACAGTTGCTTTTTCACGTGTTTTAAATAAATTTATAGATAAAATTACGTTTTTAAACTTTAATAAAACCTGCACGATAAAACGAACTTAAACCCCATCAAAATATTAAGTTTAATTTCATCAAACTTCAAAAAAAACAGCTTCAGAAAAAATAAAAAAAATCTACACACCTCCTATTTTCTTAAAAAAACACCAAAATAATAAAACTAAATAAAAACTTATAGCGACATATTTATTAAATAAGACTAAATAACCAAGCAACTAAAAAGTGTTTTTAACTAGAAACAGACACCTCCAACAATCACCATCTACAAACATATTAATGATATAAAAACCGCATCTAATTACTTATTATTTTAAGGAAATTAAAAAAAGTAAAAGTTCGTTCACTTTAGAAATGGTTTTTACAGTTGGCAATTGTATCTTTGTTACTAAGTATTTTTATATTAAAATTCTAAACAACATGACAACGCTTTTAAAATCGGCAACGATTATAGATCCTTCAAGCCCTTATCATCATCAAAAAAAAGACGTTCTAATAGTAGATGGTATTATTAAAAATATTGCTAATACAATTAAAGCAGAGAATAATTATACTGTTGTAAAAAAAGAAAACCTTCATGTTTCTTGTGGTTGGTTTGATACAAGCGTTTCTTTTGGTGAACCTGGTTTTGAAGACAGAGAAACCATTAAAAACGGTTTAAACACTGCTGCAAAAAGTGGCTTTACGGCAGTAGCTGTAAACGCAAACACTGCCCCTATTATTGATAATAAATCTTCAATAGAATTTTTAATAAATAAAGCTACAGGCTCTGCAACAAAACTTTACCCAATTGGCGCGCTAACCAAACAAAGCAAAGGAGTAGACATGGCAGAATTATATGACATGCAACAATCTGGCGCCATCGCTTTTAGTGATTACAACGCCCCGATAGAGAATGATAATTTAATGAAAATTGCCCTTTTGTATGCCCAAAACTTTGAGGGACTTATTGTAAGCTTTCCAAAAAATAATGCCATTTCTAGAGACGGCAATGCCAATGAAGGAATAAATAGTACTAAATTAGGACTTAAAGGAACCCCTTCTTTAGCAGAACATATACAAATTGCTAGAGATTTATTTTTATTAGAATACACTGGTGGTAAATTACACATACCCACTATTAGCACACAAAAATCTGTATCTTTAATTGCAGATGCAAAAAAGAAAGGATTAAACGTTACTTGCAGTGTTGCTGCCCATCACCTTTTTCTTACCGATGATGAGTTGCATCAATTTAACAGCAACTTTAAAGTAACACCTCCTTTAAGAACAAAAACTGATATAAAAAGCCTTCAAAAAGGAGTTAAAAATGGGGTTATCGATATCATCACATCAGATCACAACCCAATTGACATAGAACATAAAAAGGTTGCTTTTAACGAAGCTTTAGACGGTACAATTGGACTAGAAAGTGCTTTTGGCGCAATAAACACCGTAATTAACCTTGATGATTTTATAGAAAGCATCACAAGCAAACCTAGAGCCATCTTTGGTTTAAAAGAAACATCAATTACAGAAAATAATGTAGCAGATTTATCTCTTTTCAACCCAAGCGTTGAATATACTTTTACAGAAAAAGCTATATTATCAAACTCTAAAAACAGTGCTTTTATTAACAAAAAACTAACCGGTAAGGCATATGGAATTTTTGCTAACAATCAATTAATTTTAAACGAATAGTATGAAAGAAAATACAGTAAACGAAGGCAAAACTACCGCAATTATAAGTTATATTACAATTATAGGTACAATCTTAGCTCTTTTAATGAATAGTAGTAAAAAAAATTCTTTTGCGGCATTTCATATCAGACAAATGATGGGACTTGTTATCTTAGGACTTATAAATCAGTACTTCATTAAAGCATACTTTAGTGATATAGCTGCTGTAATTATTGCAATCGGTCTTTTTATTTCATGGATTATAGGGTTTGTTGGAGCTGTTAAAGGACAAGAAAAAGTAATTCCTTTTATAGGTGATAAGTTTCAAGAATTATTTAGAAATATCAATTAAACCACAACTTATTGATGAGTAATTTAAACTACGTTTTAAGAGAGCCTAAAAAAACAACCGAAAATCCGCCGTTACTAATTCTTCTTCATGGATACGGAAGCAATGAACAAGATTTATTTTCTTTTGCTGATGAATTACCAGACGAACTTTTAATAGTAAGTGCTCAAGCTCCGCTTTCTATGGGCGCAAAAAGTTATACTTGGTATTCAATTAATTTCGATGAAATAAACGGTAAGTTTTCAGACCTTAAACAAGCCAAAGAATCTATTGATAAAATTGCTGTTTTTATTGATTTTATAAAAAACAAATACAATACAAATCCATTAAAAACCTTTACTCTAGGTTTTAGTCAAGGAGCAATACTTAGCTACTCTTTAAGTTTTTTTTACCCAAATAAAGTACAACACATTTTAGCTTTAAGCGGCTACATTAATACAGATTTACTACCGACTACAATTTCTAAAGAAATTACAACCAACTATTACTGCTCTCACGGTACTGTTGATCAAGTTTTACCCGTAGAATGGGCTAGAAATAGTAAACCGTTTTTAGATAACTTACACCTAAATAATGTTTATTCTGAATATCCTGTTGGGCATGGTGTTGCACCTCAGAATTTTTTCAGTTTAAAAAAATGGATTGAAGAACAACTTTAAATCCTACACAAAACTAGCTTAAATACTAGTTAAATTAACATCTATCGCTACAATTAAATTACCTTTGTAAAAAATATACTACATGCAGTTTTCAGAACTAACATTACATGCTTCTTTATTGAAAGCAATTTCAGAAGAAAGATTTCATACCGCTACTTTAGTTCAGCAAAAGGCAATTCCGCTTATTTTAGCAAAAAAAAACGTTATTGTTTCAGCACAAACAGGGACAGGAAAAACAGCTGCATTTGCACTACCAATTCTTCATCTTTTACATGAAAAAACTACTGCAAGTAATGACGTAAAAAAAATAAAAGCATTAATTGTTACTCCAACCAGAGAATTAGCAATACAAATATTAGAAAATTTTAAAAGCTACGGCAAATACACAGATATTAGCGCTACAGCAATTTTTGGAGGCGTCTCTTTAGAGCCACAAAAAGAAATACTAGCCAACGGTGTTGATGTTTTAATAGCAACTCCCGGAAGATTGATAGACCTTCAATTACAGGGAAATGTAGATTTAAGTACTATTGATTTTTTTGTTCTTGATGAAGCCGATTTAATGTTGGATATGGGTTTTATTACTGATGTAAAAAAAATTGAAAAACTATGCCCGAAAAAAAAACAAACCCTACTTTTTTCGGCAACAATCCCAGAAAAAATAGACGAATTAGCAAAAACCACTTTTAAAAACCCTGTTAAAGTAGAAATAAACCCAGATGAAACTACAGCCAAAAATATTGGGCAACTATTGTACTATCTTCCTAAGAAAAACAAAACAGACCTTTGTTTGCACTTACTTAGAAATACTATAAATGGCAAAATTATTATTTTTAGACGCACTAAATTTGGTGTAGACAAACTAGAAGAATCTTTAATTAAAAACGGATATAAAGTTGCTAGCATTCATGGCGACAAAACACAAGTAATTAGAAACAAGGCAATTGAAGATTTTAAAAATAAAAAAGCGAATATTTTAATAGCAACAGATGTTGCTGCAAGAGGTATAGATATAGTTAATGTAGATGCAATTATTAATTTTGACATTCCTAATATTCCAGAAACATATGTTCATAGAATAGGACGAAGTGGTAGAGCTGGCAAATCTGGTATTGCTTTTTCTTTTTGCTCGCCAGACGAAAATAGCTACATAAAAAGCATAGAAGCTTTGATTGAAAAAAAGATTAAAATTATAGATGATCATCCGTATTTAATCTCAAGACCAAAACATACCAAAAAACAACCTAATACCATTAGTAAAAACAAAAAAGGAAGAAAATCTGAAGCTTCAAAAAAGAAAAAGAAGCGTTGGTACTAAAAAAAGTTACCGCGTTTTATATAAAGTAGTTACAATTACACCTTTATTATCCTCTAAAAATACACTACTTAACTGTTTTTCTGAAACAATTTTAAAATTAAATGGTGGTAATGAAATAACAACACCACTTTGTTTTTTAAGTCGAATCCCTAAGCTAGTAATAACATCTTTGTTTGCTGTAAAATTACCAACAGGCAAGTGCTCCGTTAGTATAACATACTTATATTTAGACAGCTTTTTAAGAACATTTACAATCTCTTTATTAGACAAATGTTGCAACACCTGCCTAACAATTGCACAATCTGCTTGCGGCAAAACATCTTTAGAAATATCTAAACATCTAAATTCTAAGTTGGGATATATAAAATTTACGGTATTGTAATCTATTAAAGACTGAACAATATCAATGCCTATATATTTATTAGAAAAAGGCACAAACTCTTTTCCTATATTAAAATCTCCACAACCTAAATCACAAATAGATAATGGGGTTTTAAAAGATTTTAAAAACGAAGTAACTGCTTTTAAATATGGCTCAGTTATATATGAAAGATGAGAACCATCACCAGAATAAAATTTTGAAGAAAGTTTTTTACCCCAAAAACCCTTTTCATAAATCTGACTCATTACCTTTTTAGTAGGCCATCTTATTTTTTCTTTATCAGCCAAAAAAATTAAATTACAGCGGTTATTTTTTCTATAAAGTTTTTAACTGTAAAGGGTTTAGAAATAACCCCTAAAAAACCCAATTGCAAATATCTATCGACATCTCTGGGAGCCGTATTTGCTGTTAATGCCAAAAAAGGAGTGTTTAAATTATACGCTACAAAAGATTTTTTGTGCTTTATCAACTCATCACCAGTCATATTTGGCATATTAATATCTAGCAGAATTACATCAAAACTTTCATTTTCAATTTTAGAGAGTGCTTCCAATCCATCATTTACAATAGTAATAGAAACATTTTCTTTTTTTAAGATATGTGCCGCTATGGTTTGATTTAAAATATCATCATCTGCAACTAGTATTTTTTTACCTTTTAAAACATCTTTAAGTTCTAACGAAGTATTTGTAGCTACTTTTTTATGCACTATTACTTTATCAAAAGGAATTTCTACAAAAAAACGAGAACCAACATCTAATTTACTTTCAACTTTTATAGTTCCGTTCATTGCATTTACAAGTCGTTTAACAATTGCCAAACCTAAACCATAACCACCATGAACTCTATTATCATTTAACTCATTCTGCTCGTATTCGTTAAATATCTTTTCACTTTGCGCCTCAGACATCCCTCTACCAGTATCTGCAACTTCTAAAATTAATATTGCCTTATTTTTAGACTCACTTTGTAACTTAACAGAAACTAAAACACTACCTTTATTTGTAAATTTTAACGCATTACTCATTAAATTAGACACTATTTGATAGAATCTTACCGGGTCTCCTAACAGTATTTCCGGAATCTCTTTAGAGCATAAAAAGTCTAAAGAAACCTGATCATTTAAATTTAGTTGTTTATAATCATTCTTTAAGTTTTGTAAAATATCTGTAATTGATATTTTTTTAGAAACCAACTCTAACTTACCAGCTTCTATACGAGATAAATCTAAAATATCATCAACAATAACCTTTAAATTTTTACCAGCTGAAGTTAAATTCTTTACATATTGAGCAACTTGACTATTAATTTTTTCTGACGAAATCATCTCGGCATAACCGATAATAGAATTTAATGGATTTCTAATTTCATGGCTCATCATTGCCAAAAAACGAGATTTCTCTTCGTTAGCCTGATCTGCAATTTTACGCAGGTTGGCTAGTTGCTTATTTTTTTCATCAATTTCTCTTTTGATTAAAAAAATATCATTCCTATTTTGGTTTAATTGCTCTAAATATTTATAAACATTCGTTCTATTATGAATCAATACATCAATATAATTCTGATGTTTAAAAATTTCTAAATCTACATTAAACTCTTGCCCTTCAGACACTATTACCATACCCTCTAACAAAAAAGACTCATTTAACACTAAAGCCTCTAAAGTACCTTCTAAAAAAGGACAAACATTAAAAATAGTGGTATTAAATAAAAAGGATTTTTTACTAAAATTACCCGCAACACAACGCTGTATTACACCAGAATAATTGGTTGTTAGCTGTATGAAAGAATCTTCTATTTTCGAGGGAGTCACTTTATTATAAATTTAAAGTTTGTGCAGTGAGTTGCATAAAAGCATCCTCTACATTATCGTTCTCTTTTGCACTTGTAATTAGATCTATATTTACAGGAATTTTATCTTTTAGAGCAGTTACCTCTTCTGGTGCTAACAAATCTTTTTTATTACCTACTACTGTAATATTTTTTAAGTTAGATAAGTCTCTAATCACTTGCAATTTTTGATTAATATCTTCGTAAGTTTCCTCTCTAGAAACATCAAAAACAAACATAGCAGCATGAGCACCAAGAAAGTACGCTTTAGGTATTATTTCGTTACCAGAAGTACCCGCAACATCCCAAATCATTAATTTTATAGTTTCATTTTTGTAGGCAACTATTTTTTTACTTACACGAACACCTATTGTGCTAATATAATCTTCTGAAAACTCATTTAAAACAAACCTTCTTATTAAAGATGTTTTTCCTACTCCAAAATTACCAACAAGCAATACTTTTTTTGCCACCATATTCACAACGATTAACTCTGTATGACTAGTTGTTTAATTATTTGCTCATTCAATCGATCTTCATCGGTTAGATAAGAACGGTCTCTTAAAATTATTTCAGCTAGATTATTTATGTCATCAGAAATTTTTTCTGCAGCTTCTTGGTTAAATACTCCAGAAGTTGCAATAGCAATATAAATGGTTTTAAAATTTTTAATAGAGAGCTGAAAAGTTTCAAATTTAATGTTTTCTAAATCTTGCCCTTCTTTTTGAAAAGCGTCTTCGGCAAAAGATTTTATAGCAGTTAACATACCAGAAACCATATCTTTATCTGCAATATTACCTCTAGAATAACTACCCGAAAGCAAGCCAGAATCTTTTTCGATAACAAAAACTTCTTCTAAAACACATTCAAAAACCTCTTCTAAAACAGCACTTGCATTAGTAGATTTACCCTTAAAAAATCTTTTTAAAATCTCTTTTACAGAAAACTTTTCTTTGATTGTTTTGTTAATAGAATCAGACAGTTTAGTAATTTCAGAAACAATAAATTTTTTAACCATTTTACCCATAATTGGGTACAAGGCTTCTACTACTTCGTCTTGCGAGTCTCTAATTTGAACTTTAATGGTTTCTGTTATGGTGTCTCCAAAGTATTCTGGAAACTTATTACGAAGATCTAAAATTTTCTCATCTATTAAAGGAGAAACTCTTTTTGAAAGTTTTTCTTGTAGAATAATCTCATTACTAAGAGACTCAAACTTATCTCTATCTTCGGCCAGTAAAAGCTCTCTGAGCAACTCAAAACGATTGTCTATATTGTTATCTGCAGGTGTTTTCTTCATCTATTCTTGCAACATCAATGCAATTTTCTCTAAGGCTTTTCCTAATTTTTTTCTATCGGCTTTTTCATCATCTAAATCTGCCAGTTTCTTCTCAAAATCATCTGTTAAGTCTTGAAACTTATGATCCATTAAACTTTCTAAATCTGCTAACTTCGCTTCTATATTAGAAACTGCTTCAGAAAGATTTTTTTCTGTTTGATTTTCGAGGGACTTAATTTTATCGTAAACATCTGCAAATTCAGTAGAATATTGTTGCATGTTTTCACCAAATATCAAATCTCTAACGGCAGCAATTCTATCGTCAATTTTATTATTTTCGACTACTGGCGCTTCTTTTTGTATATTTTTTTTCCATTGATACTAAAATTGGGTATTTTATTTTCTTAATTCTTTCTTTTAGGCACTTAAAAATAAGTGCTTTAGACAAATATACACTAAAAAAGAGTTTCTAAAAATCTAAAGGGTAATTTTTAATCCATCAAACGCTAAAAAGACATTTTTGGGTAGTATTTTAGATATTTCTTTATGAAAACCTAATTTATGACTTATGTGAGTAAAATAAGCCTTTTTGGGGTTTACCTCTTTAACAAACTGCAAAGCTTCCTCTAAATTAAAATGTGTAGGATGTGTTTCTATTCTTAGTGCGTTTACAATTAAAACATCTAAATTTTGTAACTTTTTTCGCTCTTCATCAGACACATATTTAACATCGGTTAGGTATGCTAAATCTCCAAATCTATAGGCCATAATTGGCAATGCACCATGTAAAACATTTATCGGAGTAACCTTTAATCCTGCTAAATTAAAAGAAGAATTATTTACTAAAACAGGCAATACAGTTGGCGCTCCTGGATATTTATTTTCTTTGGTAAAAATATACTCGTACCTTTTCTCTAAACTAGTTAAAGTTCTTTCATTTAAATAAATAGGCATCTCTCCTATCTGATAACAAAATGGTCTTAAATCATCTAAACCACCAATATGATCTGCATGTTCATGTGTAAAAAAAACCCCTTGCAAAGAAGCCACATTTTCTCGCAACATTTGTTGTCTAAAATCTAAACCACAATCTACAGTATAGCTAACATCGGCCCAAGAAACCAGAATTGACGACCTTAACCTTTTATCTTTCATGTCTTTAGACAAACAAACAGGATCTTTACTAGCAATCATTGGCACTCCATGAGAAGTACCTGTACCTAAAAAAGTAACCGTTATTTGTTGTTTTTTAACATTCATTGGTACAAAAATAAGATAAATAATTGACTGATAGCCGTCTATTTTAGTACATTTGTTTTATAATTTAAAATAGCATTGTATGGCAATTTCTTTAAAAGGAGACCAAGAAATTAGTAGTGTTCCTACTACTAAAAGTAAAGCTTTAAGAATTAATTTAAATACTGATATCTACGGTACATTTGCAGAAATTGGCGCAGGGCAAGAAACGGCTCGTAACTTTTTTAGATCGGGTGCAGCTTCTGGAACAATTGCAAAAGCAATGAGTGCTTATGATAAAGATTTTTCTGATGCTATTTATGGTATGGAAGAAGACAAACGCTACGTAACTCAGCCTCGTTTGCAGAGAATGCTAGGCCATGAAATAGATCTGATGGAAGATCGTCTAAGTCGTCAAAAACACCCTGATAAATTATTTTTTAGTTACGCTAACACAGTAACAACCATAGATTTTGCTAAAAAATTTAAAGGTCATGGTTGGGTGGGTATTCGTTTTCAACTAGATCCATTAGAAGGCTATAACGAAATAATTTTACACTTACGTTTTAAAGAAACAGATGCTCGTTTACAACAAGAAACACTTGGTATATTGGGTGTTAATTTAATTTACGGTGCTTTTTACTTGAATGACAACCCTAAAGATTTGGTAAAATCTTTTTACGACAATCTTGGAAGCGATCAACTAGAAATAGATATGATTAATTTCTCTGGACCACGTTTTATGTATGTAGACAACCGATTGATGAGTCTTCAATTACTTAAAAACGGAATGACAAATGCTGTTATGTTTGGCCCTGATGGTAATAACTTATTACCGGCTCAAGTGCTATACAAGAAAAACATATTAGCTTTACGTGGTAGCTTTAGACCTGTTACTAAGGTAAACATGGATATGTACGAAAAATCTAAAAAATTATTTTTAGCAGAAAATAAAGTTGAAGAAAGCAAAACACAAATAATTTTTGAAATTACACTTAGCAACCTTACTTCTGAAGGTAAAATTAATGAACGTGATTTCTTAGACAGAGCAGAATTACTATGTTCTTTAGGACAAAATGTAATGATTACTAGTTTCCAGCAATACTTTAAATTGGTAGAATACTTTAGTGAGTTTACCAAAGAAAGAATGGGCTTAACAATGGGTGCTCAAAATCTAATTCAAATTTTTGATGAAAAATACTACAGAAATTTAAGTGGTGGTATTTTAGAGGCTTTCGGAAAACTATTTTACAGAGATTTAAAGGTATACATGTACCCTTATCATGATACTAAAACAGATACTTATATTGATAGTGAAAATTTAAAAGTTCACCCAAGAATGAAAGAGCTTTACAAGTTCTTTAAAAACAATGGTAAATTAGTAAACATTGATAATTGCGATAAAGAAATACTTGACATCTTTTCTAGAACAGTTCTAAAAATGATTTTAGACGGTAAAAAAGGCTGGGAAGAAATGCTACCAGAGGGAATTGCTGATACAATAAAGCAAAAAAGGCTTTTTGGATATTCTAGATCTAGAGTTAAAAAATAAATTAAACCTTTTTACCTCTTAGGTGTCTAATTGGTATATATAAAATAATTGGTAGAAGAGGCACTTTTAATACAACAATTAAAAAACAGTAAAACTAAAAACAAGGCTTTTAAAATAGTTGTTTCAGACTATAAAGAGCGTTTGTATTGGCATATTCGTAAAATTGTAATCAATCATGATGATACAGATGATGTTTTACAAAACACCTTTATAAAAGTTTTTAAAAACATAGATACTTTTAAAGAAGATAGTAAATTATTTTCTTGGATATACAGAATTGCCACCAATGAATCGATTACTTTTATCAATAAAAGAGCAAAAAAAAACACACTTAACATTGAAGATTATCAACAAGAGTTAGTTTCTAACCTTCAACACAATGCTCTTTTTACCGGTAATGAAATTCAATTAATATTACAAAAAGCAATTGCTACTTTACCACAAAAGCAGCAATTGGTTTTTAACATGAAGTATTTTGATGAATTAAAGTATAAAGATATTTCTGAAATACTAGACACCTCTGTTGGCGCCTTAAAAGCATCATATTTTCATGCAGTAAAAAAAATAGAAACCTACATTAAAGAAACAAAACATTAAACCTTTATTAAAAAAGAGAGTCTTAAGAATAGTATGAATAAAAATAAAAAACAAAACGAGCTTAACATGTTCTCTTTACAAAATAAAGAGAGTGGCTTTTCTGTTTCTGATAATTATTTTGATACTTTAGAAAAAACAGTCCTTACAAACTTAAGTACCTCTAAATTCCCTAAAGAAAACGGATTTAAAGTCTCTAACAATTACTTTTCTGAGCTAGAGAGTAAAATTATAGAAAACACCTCTAATTCAAATAAAAAAACAAAAGTAGTTTCTATAAATAAACAATTTATAAGAATAGCAACGGGTATTGCAGCAGCTGTATTATTGTTTATCACTTTAAATTACAATACAAACTCTAAAACTACATTAGATAGTTTATCAGAGTCAGATTTCGAATATTGGCTTGACATAAATAGTTTAGAAAATAACGATATTACAGCTATTTTAGAAAATGATATTATTAAAGATATTGATTTTTCTTTTGCTAATATAGACGACAACAATATTGAAGATTATCTTACTGATCTAGAATTAACTTCTATCTTAAACGAATAAAGTAACACAATGAAAAATATAACTTTAATTTTAAGCATTTATTTATTTAGCATAAGTATTATTAATGCTCAAGATAAAAAAGAAAGTAGAGAAAAAATAAGAACGCTAAAAATAGCTTATTTAACAGAACAGCTAAATCTTACTACTAAAGAAGCTGAAAAATTTTGGCCTATTTACAATACTTTTGATAAAGAAAAACAATTGCTAAAAAGCGAGTTAAGAGCGCAAACAAAAAAAGTATTAAATGACGCAAACACATTAGAAAATGTTTCTGATGAAGTAGCCGAAAGATTGGTTAATTTAAAATTAAGTACCGACAAAAAAATATTAGAAATAGAAACTTTGTTTGTATCTAAAATACAAAAAATAATTTCTTACCCTAAAATTATTCAACTGCAGTTTTCAGAAATGGAGTTTGGCAGGAAACTAATGCATAAATACAGAAAAAAAAGGAAGCTATAAAGCTTCCTTTTTTTTATTTAATTAGTGCTAAACAAGAATATAATTCTGGTTTATTAGATGTAAATTGTTTTAACCAAATTGTCAACTCATCTATCTCATAGGGTAACAATCTATTTAAAGCTTTTTCTAATTCTTTACAAAACAAATCTGAATTAAAACTTACTTTTTTTAATATGGTTTTGGTGTACTCAAACATTGCTCTTGCCATTATTATAAAAATTAAATTATACAATTAAAACGTTAACTAATGTCTTTTAGTATTTAAACCAAATTTAACAAAAAGACCATCATTTATAAAAATGATGGTCTTAAATTTTACTTAAAGTTTTATTAAAACTATAAACCGTTAATTTTTTCTACCAAAGCTTTTGCTTTAACTTCTAAATCTTGGTTAATTGCTTTAAAATGCGCTTTTTTATTTTCTACTTTTTTATCATTAATTTTTGATACTAAAGTGTCAAAAGTTTCGATTGCCTCATCAATAATTGCATCCCCCTTTTTAGGAACATTTTTTAAAATTGAAACATCTAATGCGTATTCAATAACATCTCCTAAAACGTAATTGATATCTTTTTTTAAGTTTTTAATACTTGCCATAACTTTTTATAAATTTAATGTTGCAAATTTAGGTCTTTTTATCTAATTGTTTCTGATATTCTTCAAAAAATAACCCAACATGATAACCATCTACCAAAGCATGATTGACAGAGACAGCTACAGGCATTTTAATTTTTTCGTTTTCTGTAAATGTTTTTCCAAAAGATAGCTTAGGGACACTCTCATTTTTTAATCCAGAAACTGGCTCTGTTTGACTTGTAAAACTAAACCACGGTAAAGCAGAACAATAAATACAATTATTGGCATTTACTGGCGGAAATAATTCGGCAGAATTTAAAATTCGTTCTTTTTCATCTAAAAAATTTTGATTGAATGCTTCAAAATCTTCCGAAAAGTTGATAAAAGAAAATCCAAAAGTATTGTCTTTTCGTGCAATCGTTGCAGATGCATGTATTACATCACAAATAACAACTTTATCTTCCTGCAACCTATATTTAAAGTTTTCAATAGTATTTAAAGCCTTTAAGCATGCATGTAAATACAATGAAAAAAATGAATGTTTTGTTTCTTTTGATGTATGATAAGCCTTGGTTACATCAACAGTAACAGTTACACCAAAATAAGGATTTTGTATACTCTTAAAATGATTAAACTGTTGTTTTCTATTCCAGTTTTCTATATCTAAATACCTCATAAGCTTGACACAATTTCTTTAATACTACTTATTGTTTTGTAAGTATTAGCTGCTTTTTCATTATCGTTTACCTCTTCATGCGCCCAAGTTGTATGAAAAGGAACATGTATTGCAGTAGCGCCTATTTCTATTAAAGGTAAAATATCAGACTTTAAAGAATTACCTATCATTAATAATTCTGATGGATGAATATCTAAATGTTTTATCAACTTTAAATAATCTTTCGCTTTCTTATCACTCATCACTTCTATATGATGAAAATAATCACTTAAATTAGACTTCTCTAACTTTTTTTCTTGATCTAATAGATCTCCTTTTGTAGCAACAATTAATTTATAATTAGAAGAAAGTTCTTTTAAAACTTGCTCAACCCCGTCAATCAATTTAATAGGTTTCGCAAGCATTTGTTTTCCAATAGTTATTATTTGCTCTATTATTTTTGGAGACAACTGATTGTTAGAAATTTCTAATGCACATTCTATCATAGAAAGCACAAAACCTTTAATTCCATATCCATAAACAGGCAGGTTTTTAATTTCTTTTTTATATAACTCTTGATGAATTTTATTTTCAGTTTCGTAATTCGCTAATAGTTTTGCAAATTCGTTTTCTGCATCTCTAAAATAAGTTTCATTAACCCAAAGTGTATCATCTGCATCAAAAGCTATTACCTTTATTTTGCTATCAATTAACTTCATTATTATTTATTTAAAAACTGAATTGCTTTTTCTAGGTCTTCTGGCGTATCGATCCCAACAGCTTCTACATCTGTTTCTACCATCATAATTTTTTTACCAATTTCTTGATACCTAATTGCCTCTATTTTTTCTGCGGCTTCTAAAGGTGTCATTGGTGTATTATAAAAATCTAAAAGGGCTTGTTTTCTAAACGCATAAACACCTTTATGCTTGTAATATTTAACGTTTACATCTGTTGCCCTATGAAATGGGATTACGCTTCTAGAAAAATAGATTGCCAAATTATTAACATCTGTAATTACTTTTACGTTGTTAGGGTTTTCTATATCCTCTTTGTTAGTAATTTCAACTTTTAATGATGCTAAATCAACTTTTTGATCAATATCTGCTCTAAAAACTGCTACTAGTTTCGATAAAGAAACAGTATCTATAAAAGGTTCATCTCCTTGCACATTAACAACAATATCTGCCGCAATATTTTCTACTGCTTCTGCAATTCTATCAGAACCACATTCGTGCTCTTTAACACTCATAATTACCTTACCACCAACCTCTTTAATGGTCTTAAAAATAATATCTGAATCTGTTACAATATAGACATCATCAAATAAATTTGTTTTTAAGGCAGCTTCATAGGTTCTTAAAATAACAGGTTTACCACCTAAGTCTTTCATTAATTTTCCCGGAAAACGGCTTGCACTGTAACGTGCAGGTATCATTGCAATTATTTTCATAGTATTTATTGAATGTAAACCTCTAAAAGAACAGAAGTTTCCTTTGAAGTAATTGTAAGGTGATTGATACAGTTAGGCACTAAAATAGTTTCTCCTATTTGTAATTTTTCTACTTGATTTTTATACTGAAACTCAACACAACCTTCTACACACATGTAAATTACAAAACTATCTTTCTGTGAATGATTTAATGCTACAGAACCTTCTAACGGTAAGATATTTGTTGTAAAATATGGGCATTTAACAACTTCTGAAGCCGTATTTTGATTCTTAGAATAGTCCGTTTTATAAGATTTTTTAACGCTAAAATCAATTGCATCTAAAGCCTCTTCTGTATGTAATTCTCTAGAAACACCTTCTGAGTCTTGCCTATCCCAGTCGTAAATGCGATACGTGACATCACTTGTTTGTTGAATTTCTGCTAGCATTACTCCTGCTCCTATTGCGTGGACTCTACCAGACGGAATAAAATAAACATCTCCTTTTTGTACTTCATCAAAATTTAAAACTGTTGTTAGTGTTTTATTTTTTAAATGATCTACATATTCTTTTGGTGATATTTGCTTGTTGAAACCAGCTATTAAATTGGCTTTTTCATCTGCTTGCATTACATACCACATTTCTGTTTTACCAAATGAATTATGTCTCTGTTTAGCCAAAGCATCATTTGGATGCAATTGTATGCTTAGCGCCTCTTTGGCATCTATAAATTTTATTAAAAGCGGAAAATTATTTCTAAAATGGTTGTAAACTTTTACCCCCATTAAATCAGATTTATAATCGGATATTAAGCTAGTTAAAGTGGCTCCTTTTAAGACTCCGTTACTAACAACAGACACCTCATTTTTAACATCAGAAATCTCCCAACTTTCGCCAATTGCTTCTTTGTTTGATACTTTATTTAAAATTGTTGTAAGCTTTTTACCTCCCCAAATTTTCTCTTTTAAAATTGGGGTGAATTTTATAAGTTGATGTATTTTCAAATTAGTTTCCAGAATAAGTTACAAAATTTCGAGGGGTTTCATATAATTTAATAGACAGTTCTAAATTTTTATTAATTTTAGTTCTTAATTTATCATAAATAACTACAGAAATATTTTCTGCCGTAGGATTTACTTCTTTAAATTCAGCTACTTCTATATTTAAGTTTTTGTGATCAAAAGCTTCTTCTACCTCTTCTTTTATTAATTTTCTTAAAATTGATAAGTCCATTACAAAACCAGTCTCTTTGTCAATTTCTCCGGTTACAGAAACCTCTAAATCATAGTTATGACCATGAAAGTTTGGGTTGCTACACTTACCAAAAACAGCGGTATTTTTTTCATCAGACCAATCTTTTCTATACAACCGATGGGCGGCATTAAAATGTGCTTTTCTATGAACTGTTACTTTTGGCATATTTTTAAATTAAACTATTGATAATTAATTGTTTTCTGATTGTAAATGAGCTTCAATTTTGTGATACGATTCTTTAAATATAATTTTAAACCAAGCTGTATATTCTTGCGGATTATTTTCTATATCTAATTGAACATCAGATAATTTCATCCACTTAAAATCTTCTACCTCTTCTTTATTTACTATTGGAGAGTCTTCAAAATAACCAACCATAACGTGGTCTAATTCGTGCTCTGTTAACCCATTATCAAATGGTGCTTTGTAGATGAAAGAAAATAGTTCTTTAAGCGATGTTACAAAGCCCATTTCTTCTTGCAATCTTCTTTTACCTGCTTGTAAATTTGTTTCACCATCTCGCTGATGAGAACAACAAGTATTTGTCCATAATAATGGCGAATGGTATTTACTTGCAGCTCTTTGCTGTAGCATTAACTCTCCTTTCTTATTAAATACAAATACTGAAAAAGCTCTATGTAAAACCGCCTTTTCATGTGCTTCCATTTTTGGCATTAAACCAATCGGATTGTCTTTTTCATCAACTAAAACTACTTGTTCTTCCATAGTAGCAAAAATAAGAAATTAGGTGTTTAATAGCTCATAATTCAATAAAAAATATGGTTTCTATGCCGTTTTATTTTGATATTTTATATTTGCACTCTTTTACTCTTAATCCTTTTCATGAAAAATACCCGTATTTTATTTTTTTTTAATTGCAATAGCAATGCTTTTTCAATGCAAAGAAAAACAAGCTAACACCGCTACATCTAAAAACATAAATCAGAAAAAAAAGCAATTAAAAAAACCTATTGAAAAAGCTTGGGATAGTTTAAATAGACAAAATACAGAAGCCTTTTTAACTGAATTTGGGAAACAAAACCCAGAGACATTGGTCTTAATTAAAACCGATTTTGGCAACATAAAAATTCGCTTATTTGAAGATGTACCAATGCATAGAGCTAATTTTATTTTCTTAACCAAAATTAAATACTTTAACACCACCGTATTTTATAGAATTGCAAAAAACTTTGTGATACAAGGTGGCAATTCTGATGAAATGTACACTCAGAAAGAACGAAGAAAATATGGTAATTACCTTTTAAAACCTGAATTTAGAAAAAACAGAAAACATGTTTTTGGGGCGCTAGCTGCAGCAAGAGAATATGAGAATAATGACGACAAACTATCTAGCCCTTTTGAATTTTATATTGTACAACAAAAAGGCGGATCTCACCACCTAGATAATGAACATACCGTATTCGGACAAGTAATTGAAGGTTTTAGCACCATTAATAAGATTTCTAAAGTAAAAGTTGGAGTTGATGAATGGCCTGTAAACGACGTGAAAATGACCATTGAAATTATAGAATAAAACCTATCTTTGCACCTCAAATTTTGTAGATGAGTTTTTTAAAAGAAATAGCACGTAGAAGAACATTTGGTATCATATCGCATCCAGATGCTGGTAAAACAACCTTAACAGAAAAATTATTACTTTTTGGTGGTGCCATACAAGAAGCAGGCGCTGTTAAAAATAATAAAATTAAAAAAGGAGCTACATCCGATTTTATGGAAATTGAACGTCAGCGTGGTATTTCTGTAGCTACTTCTGTATTGGCTTTTATTTACAAAGACAAAAAAATTAATATTTTAGATACACCTGGACACAAAGATTTTGCCGAAGATACTTTTAGAACTTTAACAGCCGTAGATAGCGTTATTGTTGTAATTGATGTTGCCAAAGGTGTAGAACCGCAAACCGAAAAACTGGTAGAAGTGTGTAGAATGCGTAGCATACCAATGCTGGTTTTTATCAATAAATTAGACAGAGAAGGTAAAGATGCTTTTGATCTATTAGATGAAGTAGAACAAAAACTAGGCTTGCGTGTTACTCCTATGAGTTTCCCTATTGGAATGGGCTATGATTTTAAAGGCATTTATAACATTTGGGAAAAGAAACTAAATCTTTTTTCTGGTGATAATAAAACAACTATTTCAGACGGAGTTCAGTTTGATGACTTATCAAACCCAGAATTAGACAAAATAGTTGGTAATAACGCTGCAGAAACCTTACGAGAAGAAATAGAACTGATAAGCGAAGTGTATCCAGACTTTAATCATCAAGAATATTTAGAGGGAAATTTACAACCTGTATTTTTTGGATCTGCATTAAATAATTTTGGAGTAAAAGAACTATTAGATGCTTTTATCGAAATTGCACCATCACCTCAACCTAAAAAAGCTGAAGAGCGTTTGGTAGATTCTAAAGAAACAAAATTAACAGGTTTTGTATTTAAAATTCATGCTAATATGGATCCCAAACACAGAGATCGTTTGGCATTTATCAAAATAGTATCTGGTACTTTTAAAAGAAACGCACCCTACTTGCATGTTAGAAATGGTAAGAAGGTAAAATTCTCTAGTCCGAATGCGTTTTTTGCAGAGAAAAAAGAAATTGTAGACGAATCTTTTCCTGGCGATATTGTTGGTATTCATGATACTGGTAACTTTAAAATTGGAGACACCTTAACCGAAGGAGAAGAATTAAACTTTAAAGGTATTCCTAGTTTTTCGCCAGAACACTTTAGGTATGTTAACAACGCAGATCCAATGAAATCTAAACAACTTTACAAAGGTTTAGATCAATTAATGGATGAAGGTGTTGCTCAATTATTTACCTTAGATATGAATGGCCGTAAAGTAATAGGTACTGTAGGCGCTTTGCAATATGAAGTTATACAATACCGTTTAGAACATGAATATGGTGCAAAATGTACCTATGAAAACTTGAGTGTTCATAAAGCATGCTGGGTAGAGCCACAAGACATAAAAAATGACGAGTTTAAAGAGTTTAAACGTGTAAAACAACGTTATTTAGCTAAAGACAAACAGGGTCAGTTAGTGTTTTTGGCAGATTCTGCTTTTACCATACAAATGACACAAAGTAAATACCCATCTGTGAAATTGCATTTTACAAGTGAGTTTAAAAATTAAGTTGATGAAAAAAATTGCTTACTTTCTTCTTATTTTGTGTACGACTATCGGGTATAGTCAAGACGATACTTCCTTTAATTTAAAAGGGCTAGAATTACAAAATGCTATTCGGTTAAACTATATATTGGTGCACCAACCCGTAAATGAGGTTTCTTACAACTTAAAACCTACCATGGGATTTGTTGGTTTAAACTACAACATACCTTTAAACGATTGGCTATATACTGGTCTGGGGTTTCATACCGCAATTACCGGAGATCAAGGTGGTCTTTTTACTTTAGGAGTTAACCTTGGCGTTAACAAAGCAATCTATAAAAATCTTTTTTTTGATGCAAACTTACACTTTGGTGGCGGAGGCGGTTATAGAAGCTTGGTAAACGGCGGCGGAATTATATACCCAAATATAGGCTTGCAATTTAAAAAGAAAGGGTATTCTTTTGGAGTTCAATATGGTTATGTTGACTTTTTTACAGGAATTCAAAAAAATGACAACGTTTCTTTTTTTATTGAAATACCTACTAATTTAAGAAAAGCAAACTATAAAGAGGCACAAAAAACAATCTCAGAAAAACAAGTATCCGAAGAAGAAACTTGGAACAAACCCGCTGTAAAAAGTGTTCAACAATTAACATTTGATTACTTTTTTCCGATGGGAATGTCTAGAACAGATGCAAGTACAACACCACAATACAAACCTATTAACAACACATTATCGCTATTAGGTTTTGAATACCAAAGATACCTTAAAAGCAAAACCTTTGCCTATGTTCATTTAGATGCTATGTATAGCGGATTAACTGCTGGTTTTATGGACCTGTTTTTTGGTGTTGGAAAAAATGTAGTTGAAACTAAATATGTAAACTTATTTGGTAAATTTGGTATCGGTGCTGCTGGTGGACGAATTTATCCAGAAGGTGGTTTAACAATGTACCCAAGTGTTGGCGCAGATGTAAGAATCACAAAAAAATTCGGACTTAGTGCACATGTTGGCTATCACAGAGCAATTGGCGGAACCTTTGAAGCCTATACTGCTGGTTTTAGCTTAAAATATTACGGTTTAAGCGGTGGTACAACGCATCCTTTCACAAAAGAAAGAATTAAAAAATTTAAGACACAAGGCATTCAAGTAGGTGTTCAAAATCAAACCTATTTTGATGTTGCTAAATTTGGTATACCACCAAGTAATCTACAATTAATTGCACTAAAAGTTAACTATAGTCTTAACAAACGAATATATGTGGCAGGTGAAGCCTCTTTTGCTTATGAAGGCGAATCTGGTGGATATGCTCATGGAGTTTTTGGATTAGGAATAAAAACCAATACTTTTGCAAACAATAGATTATCATTATTTGCAGAAGCAGCAGTTGGTGTTGCCGGTGGCGGAAGAGTAGATTCTGGCGAAGGCGTGCTACTAAGACCTACAGTGGGTATTAATTATCATTTAAATGACGATTTTTCTTTGATGGCCTCTGGCGGTCAAATGTGGTCTCCGTTTGGCAATGTAAATTCTACAAACCTAAACATAGGAATCTCTTACGGATTGTCTATTTTAAATGCAAAAAAATAATTTATTCTGATTTTTTTTCAGAAGCTTATCAATAAAAACAATCTTGATCTAAAACTCAAGATTACAGTAATCCAAGTTCGAGCGCAGTCGAGAACTAATAAAATGAATAAAACATCTCGACTGCGCTCGAGTAAATAAAATTAAACGAATACAATGAATAACGGAATCTACGCAAAATTCACAACCCCAAAAGGTGCTATTTTAGTACAATTAGAGCACGAAAAAACACCAGGTACAGTTGGTAACTTTATCGCTTTAACAGAAGGTAATCTAGAAAATGCCGTAAAAGAACAAGGAACACCTTATTATAACGGACTAAAGTTTCATAGAGTTATACCAGATTTTATGATTCAAGGAGGATGCCCACAAGGAACCGGAACTGGTAACCCAGGTTATAAGTTTGATGATGAATTTCACCCAGACTTAAAGCACGATGTTCCTGGTAAATTAGCAATGGCCAATTCTGGTCCTGCAACCAACGGAAGTCAGTTTTACATTACCCACGTTCCTACTCCATGGTTAGATGGTAAACACACTGTTTTTGGAAGTGTTATTGAAGGGCAAGATGTAGTAGACTCGATAGCACAAGGCGATGAACTAACTACTGTAGAAATCATTAGAGTTGGTGCAGATGCCGAAGCTTTTAACGCTGTAGAAGCTTTTAGAACTTTTGAAGGATCTAGAGAAAAACGTGAAGCAGAAGAAAAAGCAAAACAAAAAGAATTATTAGATAGTGTAGCTGCTGGTTATGATGAAACTGAAAGCGGTTTACGTTACCAAATATTACAAAAAGGTACCGGAAAAAAAGCTACAAAAGGTGCAGGAGTATCTGTACACTATAAAGGTCAATTATTAGACGGTACTGTATTTGATTCTTCATACAAAAGAAAACAACCTATCGATTTTAATGTAGGCGTTGGTCAAGTTATATCTGGTTGGGATGAAGGTATACAATTATTACAAGTTGGCGATAAAGCTCGTTTTGTAATTCCTTCTGATTTGGCTTACGGTGCAGCTGGTGCTGGTGGTGTTATACCGCCAAATGCAACATTAATTTTTGATGTAGAATTAATGGATGTAAAGTAAAAAACACTTTTACTAATATCTTTATAAAATGCAAAAGCTCTCTAATTTTAGAGAGCTTTTTGTTTTCTGTAACATGTTGTTTAATCAATAACTAATAAACGCTTTTAAAAAGAGAATTATAAAAATATTAAACTAGAGTAAGAAGATTATAATCTTACTCTAAACCTTGCATTTCTGCATCATAAAACGCACCAGCTTTATCCATTAAATCGGCTAATTCGGTTGCAATATCTTCTTCACGCTCACCCGTTAAATCTTCGAACCATTCTACTTCATCATCTTTTAAATTGATTAAAAATCGAGGAAATTCTGTGTGCAACACAAAAATATCATCCGGAAAATTACTGTTGTCTGCTAATAAAAATTTAGGTAAATCCATTTGTTGTCTTTTGTCTGTTCGAGCGCAGTCGATAACTATTATTAAAATTACACTTTTTATGTATCTCTCGACTGCGCTCGAGTAGATAATTTCACTTTAATTTTGTTTTTCTTTTATCAACTTTAAAGTTAACTTATTAAATCTTATAAATAATAAAACCGAAGCAGTTGTTAAACCTGCTAGCAAACCTAGCCAAATACCAAAACTACCATACATATCTTCTTTTCCTAAAAAGTAAGAAACCGGAAAACCAACAATCCAATAAGAAATAAAAGTAAGTATCGTTGGTATTTTTACATCTTGCAAACCTCTTAAAGCACCTAAAACAACAACCTGAATACTGTCTGATATCTGAAAAAATGCCGCAGCTAAAAGTAAGTTTGATGCAATTGAAAGCACTTCCATATTGTCTTTATAGTTTTTCACATCGCTTAAATCTACATAAATATTTGGTAAAAACTCGTGAAATATAAAGAAAACAAGAGCAAATAAAGTTGCTAAAATAACCCCCAATAGAAATATAGAAAAAGCAATTCTACGCAACTCACTATAATTTTGCAACCCTTTTTGGTTGCCAACTCTAATCATAGAAGCCACACTTAATCCCATGGCAACCATAAACGTCATAGAAGATAAATTTAAGGCAATTTGATTTGCAGCCTGCGGATTTTTACCTAACAAACCACTTAACCAAATGGCTGCTGTAAAAATTGCTACTTCAAAAAACATTTGCATTGCACTTAAAGAGCCTAAATTGATTATTTTTTTTATCATCAAAAAATCGACCACAAAAGACTCTATATTTTTTACAATTTTAGCAGAACGTTCTTTAAAACGTAATAGCATCCATAAATAAATAACCATAATAACCCTAGAAGCTAGTGTACCGTATGCAGCACCAACAATACCTAATTCTGGAAAACCGAATTTCCCAAAAATTAAAATATAATTTAGTGCAATATTTACAATATTCGCTAATAATGTTGCATACATTGGGTATTTGGTCATCGACATTCCATCGCTAAACTGTTTAATTGCCTGAAAAATAACCAAGGGTATTAATGAAAATGCTACCAAATCTAAATACGGAATTGCCAAAGCAACAACCTCTTCTGGCTGATTCATTAAATGCATTAACGGTTTACAGAAATAGACACCTAAAAAAAGTGCAATTCCTAAAGTAGTACATAAAAACAAACCACTTTTATAGGTAGATCTTGCTTGTTTTAAATGATTAGAGGCATCTGCTTCTGCAATTAAAGGAGTTATAGCCGTAGAAAAACCAATACCAATAGACATGGCAATAAACATAAAACTGTTCCCTAAAGAAACCGCAGCCAATTCGGCAGTTCCTATTTGACCTACCATTATATTGTCTATAAAACTCACAAAAGTATGCCCAAGCATACCAAGCATTACCGGTGCAGCAAGTTTCCAGTTATATTTAAATTCTGATGTATATTTAGAAATATTCACTTTTAGCTATTCATTTTTCAGACTGCGAAGATACTACTTCTGTTTAAAGTTCTTAATCGAGATGCAATTTAAAGTTTCAATTAAAAGATTCAACTTTTTTCAAGAAAAAAAGTTATTTTTGACTTTTATAAAAAACTCTACAAATGGCAAATATTACGTTAAAAGGAAATGCAATTGAGACAATTGGTCTACTACCAGAAATAGGTAAAAAAGCACCCGATTTTAAATTGACAGCAGTAGATTTATCTCATAAAACACTTTCTGACTATTCGAATAAAAATATCATACTAAATATTTTTCCGAGTGTAGACACTGGAACTTGCGCAAGTTCTGTAAGAGAGTTTAACAAAAAAGCAGCCTCATTAGAAGATACTGTTGTTATATGTGTCTCTAAAGATTTACCTTTTGCTCAAGCTCGTTTTTGTGGTGCAGAAGGCATTAAAAATGTAAGTATGCTATCTGATTTTGCTGATGGTAATTTTGGCAAAACATATCAATTAGAAATTAAAAATGGTCCTTTGGCTCATTTGCATTCTAGAGCAATTGTTGTAATTAACAAAGAAGGTGTTGTTAAACACACAGAACAAGTAATAGAAATTACAGAAGAACCTAATTATACTGCTGCTTTAAACGCTATTTAATCTATGAAAAACCCCAAAGACGGATTTTTAAAAGGTAGATTGCGTAGTTTTAAATTTGCTTTAAAAGGCATGTGGCTATTAATTACTACAGAAGATAGTATTAAAGCACAATTATTTATTGCAGTTTTAGCAACTTTAATTGGTTTATATTTTGATATTAGTGCAACAGAATGGATGTTTCAATTTTTTGCAATTGGGCTAGTTTTAGTAGCAGAAGCATTAAATACTGCTATTGAAAAAATTGCAGATTTTATACACCCAGAATACCACGAACAAATTGGCTTTATTAAAGATATTGCTGCTGGTGCGCCAAGTTTTGCAGCATTTACTGCAATAATTATATGCGTTTTTATATACAAATCTAAACTAGTGGTATTATTTAGTTAATTCAGGTTTACACAAAAAAGATCTTACATAAAATGATTAAAAGGAAACAAAGCACAAAAAAAACAATTAATTCTTTAGAGAATAAACCTAGTTTTTTTTCTTCTTTGAAAACAAGACAAGCACAAACAATATTAGGTACCTTCTTACTATTGTTTTCTATCTTTTTATGCATTGCTTTTGTTTCATTCTTTTTTAATTGGCAAGAAGACCAAAGCACATTAACTCAATTAACTAATAAAAATGTTCGTAGCAATAACCTATTGGGTAAAATTGGTGCTAGTCTTAGTCATTTTTTTATATATAAAGGCTTCGGTTTAGGGGCTTTTATAATTGCATTTCAACTATTTGTTAGTGGTCTGTTTATCTTTTTAAAAAAGAAAATATCTAAACATATAATTTCTTGGAACTGGAGTCTTGTAGCATTACTTTGGGTAGCTGTTACTCTTGGTTTTAGTAGAAGCAACAATGCTTTGTTATCTGGAGTTATTGGTTTTGAAATAAATGAATATTTACAAACTTTTATAGGCAAAACGGGTTTAATAATTCTATTAGGTTTCTTTTTTATCACCTACTTAGTAACAAGGTACAAAGTAAATTTTGATGTTTACTTAGAAAAACTAAAACAAAAAAGAGAAGAAGGAAAAAACGCTGCGCCTAAAGAAAACGCTCATACAGAAAATACAGAAGAATCAACTAATAACATTAGTTTAGAAGAAGAAGAAAACACCTTTGAAAATAATGTTTTAGCTACCGATGATAAAGACAAATCTAGTGTTGCACTTTCTGTAAAAAACCTACAACCAACGATAAGCAAACATTCTGAGGTAAATACCCCAAAAGAAAAGATTACTTTAAAGGTTGAAAAAGAAATAACACCTACATTAAAAACAACTATTGCTGATAAAGAAGAATCAGTTATCGATGTACAGATCGATGTTGCTATCGGTCGAGACGAAGAGCATTCTACTGAAAATTTATCAAATCAACTAGTAAAAGATTTTGGAGAATTTGACCCAACATTAGAATTAAGTAATTTTAAGTTCCCTACTTTTAACCTTTTAAAACAGTACAATGATTCAATATCTATTGATCCAGAAGAACTAGAAGCTAACAAAGATAGAATTGTAGAAACTTTAAAAAATTATAAAATTGGTATTGCAGAAATTAAAGCGACTGTTGGACCAACAATTACATTATATGAAATTGTACCAGAAGCAGGAATTAGAATTTCTAAAATTAAAAATTTAGAAGATGATATAGCACTTTCTTTATCTGCTTTAGGTATTAGAATTATTGCACCAATACCAGGTAAAGGTACCATTGGTATCGAGGTTCCTAATAAAAAATCGACCATTGTTTCTATGCACTCTGTTATTTCTTCAAAGAAATTTCAAGAATCTACTATGGAACTGCCAATTGCATTAGGAAAAACAATCTCTAACGAAACTTTTGTTGTAGATCTAGCTAAAATGCCGCATTTACTAATGGCCGGTGCAACAGGACAAGGAAAATCTGTTGGTTTAAACGCCGTATTAACATCTCTACTATACAAAAGACACCCTGCAGAAGTAAAGTTTATATTAGTAGATCCGAAGAAAGTAGAATTAACTTTATTCAATAAAATTGAGCGCCATTATCTTGCTAAATTACCAGATGTAGAAGACGCAATTATTACAGATACAACCAAAGTGGTTCATACATTAAACTCTTTGTGTATTGAAATGGACAATAGATACGATTTGCTTAAAGCGGCAATGGTTAGAAATATAAAAGAATACAATCAAAAGTTTAAACAACGTAAATTAAACCCCAATGATGGTCATCAATACCTACCTTATATTGTTTTGGTTATTGATGAATTTGCAGATTTAATTATGACTGCTGGTAAAGAAGTAGAAACCCCAATTGCCAGATTAGCACAACTTGCAAGAGCCATTGGTATTCATTTAATTGTGGCAACGCAAAGACCTTCTGTAAACGTAATTACAGGTATTATTAAAGCCAATTTCCCTGCAAGAATAGCCTTTAGAGTAACCTCTAAAATAGACTCTAGAACCATATTAGATGCCGGTGGCGCAGATCAATTAATTGGTAGAGGAGATTTATTATACACTGCTGGTAACAACTTAAATAGAATACAATGTGCCTTTGTTGACACACCAGAAGTAGAAAAAATTACCGATTTTATTGGCTCGCAAAAAGCATATTCAGAAGCATATTTATTACCAGAATATGTAGATGATGAAAGTGGCACAAGTATTGATATAGACATTGCCGATAGAGATAAGCTTTTTAAAGAAGCTGCAGAAATTATTGTAACAGCACAGCAAGGATCTGCCTCTTTATTACAAAGAAAATTAAAATTAGGCTACAACAGGGCTGGTAGATTAATCGATCAATTAGAAGCTGCTGGTATTGTTGGTGGTTTTGAAGGCAGTAAGGCTAGACAAGTATTAGTGGCCGATTTTGTTGCTTTAGAACAATTATTAGAAAACGAAAAAAATATATAATCACTATTTAAAAAAGTGCTAAAAACAACCTAATATGAAAAAAATAGGAATCTTATTTTTAATGTTCATTTTTACGACAATCAGTTTTTCTCAAAACTCAGAAGAAGCAAAAAATCTGTTAGATGAAGTTTCTCTAAAAATGAGTGCATACAACAATATGACTATTAATTTTAGTCAAACATTAAGTAACGAAGATGCTGGTATTATGGCTGGTGATGAACCTGCTATAAGAGGTAAAATAGCTTTACAAGGAGAAAAATACAATTTAAACTATTTGGGTAATCAATTTATTTTTGATGGTAAAAAACTGTATGTAATTAACAATGATGAAAAAGAAATTACCATTAATGATGGAGATATGAGCGGAGATGATGGTTTTATTTACCCTTCTAAACTACTTACTTTTTATAAAGAAGGCTATACTTTTAGTATGGGGAATTTAACGAACGTTAATGGCAGAAAAATACAGTTTGTAACTTTAAATCCTATCAATAGTAATTCTGATATTGTAAAAGTAGAATTGGCTATTGATGCAAAAACAAAGCATATTTACAAACTATTACAAACGGGTTCTAATGGTTCGAAAACAACGTTTACTATTAACGAATTTAAAAGCAACCAACAGTTACCACAAAATTTTTTCTTCTTCGATCAAGAAAAATTTAAAAAATTAAACTTTACCATAGACTAAAGTTCTGCAATTAATATAAAAATAATAGCAACTGTCATCTTAAGAAGCTATTTTTGCAAAAGATGAAAATTTTAGATAGATACATCCTAAAAACATTTTTAGTTCCTTTTATAGCTACGTTTCTAATTGTGCTATTTGTTTTGGTAATGCAAGTCTTATGGCAAACTTTCGAAAGCATTGCTGGCAAGGGAATTAGCCTGCCTTTTATCTTAAAATTTTTATATTACTCTACCTTAATAATTACCCCGCAAGCACTGCCAATTGGCGTGTTATTATCTTCTATTATGGCATTGGGTAATTTGGGTGAAAACTATGAGTTTGCTGCGGCAAAATCTGCCGGAATTTCTCTACAAAGGCTGGTAAGACCTTTGGTATTTTTAACCCTCTTATTAAGCGGTATTAATTTTTTGTTTTTAAATAACGTTTATCCTTATGCGGTCTTAAAACAAAAGAATTTATACTTAAACATTAAAAAGAAAAAACCTGCCATGGCATTAGTTCCTGGTAGTTTTAATGGCGATTTACCTGGTTTTCAAATTAAGTTTGAAGAAAAATATGGTGAAGAAAAAAACTTACTTAAAAAAGTTTTAATTTATGATTTATCTGGCAATAAAGGAAATCAGAAGGTCATTACTGCAGAAAGAGGAAAAATTATTTCTGAAGAAGGTAGCCGTTACATGACCTTTATTTTATACGATGGGTATTATTATGAAGAACACGTAAAATCTGCCACTACTGCTATCAAAAGAAAAAAGATGGCAGCATCTAATGCTACTTTTAAAGAATATGAATTTAATATTGATATTTCTGATATTTCTGGTGATAAAGGTTTAGACGAAACCAAACACACTAAAAATTTTATGATGCTTAGTCTAAATCAACTTAAAGATACTATTCCTAATTTAAAAGCAAATTATGATGAAACGTTGCTTTTAAAGTCTAAGAATATTTATGCCACAACACTGGCAAATAAATTATACAAATACCCAGACAGTTTAAAAGACCATAAAATAGATAGTATTGTTTTAAATAATTTTGATTTAGAAGGTAAAATTACAGTATTAAATGCGGCTTCTACAAAAGCAACTAGAGCTTTAAGCTCTATAAAAGACAATATTGTTTCTATCAAATGGAAAAGAAAAAACCTTAACTTTTTTGATACTGAATATTACAACAGAATATCATTATCATTATCTTGTTTGTTTCTTTTTTTTATTGGTGCTCCTTTGGGTTCTATTATTAGAAAAGGTGGTTTTGGATTACCTATGATACTAGCTATTGCTGTATATGTTACCTATTTCTTTGGCAATACCTTTGGAAAAAACTTAGCAGAAGAAAGCTCTATTTCGGCCTTTTTGGGTTCTTGGATTGCCGCTTTTATTATGATACCTGTTGGTATATTATTAACACGCAGAGCTACAAAAGACAAAGGGCTTTTTAATATAGATGCCCTAATACAACCAATACGAAATTTCTTTACAAAAATATTTACAAAAAAAGACGCCTAATTTACATGACACACACTAAAAGTAACTCGCAATTAAACTCAATTTCAGAAGCAATTGAAGACATTAAAAACGGTAAAGTAATTATTGTTGTAGATGATGAAAATAGAGAAAATGAAGGCGACTTTTTAGCTGCAGCTGAAATGGTAACTCCTGATATGATTAATTTTATGGCGACACATGGTCGTGGTTTAATTTGTGCACCATTAACCGAAAAAAGATGTAAAGAACTAGAGTTAGGCATGATGGTAAATAATAATACCGACCCTATGGAAACCGCTTTTACTGTTTCTGTAGATTTACGAGGTAAAGGTGTTACAACAGGTATTTCTGCTGCCGATAGGGCATTAACCATTAAAGCACTCGTTGAAAAAAACACCAAACCATTCGATTTAGCAAGACCAGGTCATATTTTTCCTTTAAAAGCAAAAGAAGGTGGTGTTTTAAGAAGAACCGGCCACACTGAAGCTGCCATAGATTTTGCACGTTTAGCAGGTTTACAGCCAGCAGGTGTTATTGTAGAAATTATGAATGAAGATGGCACCATGGCTCGCCTACCAGAACTTTTAGAAGTTGCTAAAAAATTCGACATTAAAATAGTTTCTATAGAAGACTTGGTTGCCTATAGAATGGAACATGATTCTTTAATTGAAAAGAAAGAAGATTTTAATTTACAGACACGTTTTGGTGAGTTTAGAGTAAGAGCGTACCAGCAAACCACAAATAACCAAGTACATTTAGCTCTTACTAAAGGAACTTGGTCTAAAGACGAATCGATCTTAACAAGAGTAAATTCAACCTTAGTAAACAATGACATTCTTGGTACTTTAACCAATAATGCAGATGCAAAGTTAGATCAAATGTTTCAAGTGATTAATAAAGAAGAAAAAGGAGCTATTTTGTTTATCAACCAACAAAACCAATCTCAAAATTTATTAAGTAGGTTAAATTTATTAAAAGAAAACCAATCAAATGGCGAAATGAAAGCTCCTGCAATTGGTATGGACAATAAAGATTTTGGTATTGGAGCGCAAATTTTACATGATCTTAAAATTAGCAAACTAAATTTAATTACAAACACACAACAAACAAAACGTGTGGGAATGATTGGCTATGGTTTAGAAATTGTAGATTATGTGAAGTATTAGTGGTTAGTGGAAGAAATAAAATAATTGGAAATTCACAAAGGATTATAACTTTTTTTTAAACTTTTCTCCATTCACACTTCACTTTTAAACTTTTAAACTTTTCAACAATTCTCACTTCACCATAAATTTAAATATCTACCGCTACCCCGCTTTCAAGTTCAACAGGCAATTTATCTTGTTTAAATAATCTTGCGGTATGTTTTCCATTTAAAATAATTTTGTCATTATCAACAGTTAACCAACTTCCTTCTCGCAAACCTAAAACCGGAATACTATTAAAAACATGGTATTCTTTTATTCTTGTTTCTCGCGATTCACCCATATGCGTAGACCCTAGAAGTGGATCTAAATAATGAGCGTTAATATTAAACGGAATTACATTAAGCGTGTTAAAACTAGGCGGATACACAATCGGCATATCATTAGTATTCATCATTGTTACCCCACAAATATTGCTACCTGCACTGGTTCCTAAATAAGGTATCCCGTTTTCTAAAGCTTGTTTTAGAGTCGATAAAACATCCTTTTTATAGAGTTGATTTACCAGCTCAAAAGTGTTTCCTCCTCCTGTAAAAATTGCTTCTGCCTCTAAAATGGCATTTTTAGGATTCTCAAATTCATGAATTCCTTTTACCGCTATACCAATGCTAGCAAATGCCGTTTTTACAATAGCAGTATAGGCTGTATAAGTTTTACCACTTGCTCTAGCATACGGAATAAACAAAAGCTGTTTTACATCTTTAAAGTGATTTTTTAAAATAGGCAACAAATAATCTAAATACCCACTATTATAAATGGTTGATGTGCTTGCGAGAATCATTTTTTTCATACTTCAAAAATAACAATTTATATTCCTAGAATTTAACACAAGTTTATTATTCTGTTAATAAAGATTTAAGAAGCACATTTTCTTTCTTTGTATCAATGAAAAAAACTGCTGCATTTTTAATCTTATTAGTCAATATTTACTTTCTAAACGCCCAAGAAAAAAACACACTAATTTTAGGAAAAATAATACTTAAAGATAGCATTGCAAAAGAGATACATGTTGTAAACAAACAACAACACAAAGGAACCATTACAGATAATAATGGTTTATTTAACATTACAGTTAAAGTTGGTGATACTTTATTTTTTTCACACATAAAGCTAGAAAACAAAGATATTATTATTACAAATATAACAATACTTCAAGGTAAAATAACAGTATATTTAGATGAAAAAACTGAAATTTTAAACGAATTTGTTTTAGAAAAAAAGAGAAGTATTTTTTATCAAGACCCAGAAATTATTACCTACAATGGCCCAGTAGTAAATGCAAAAAATTTAAACTTACCATATGCAGAAAGTGTTGCCGAAAAAGAAAAAAATATTTTAAACTTTAAATCGGGCGCGGTAGTAAGTTTAGACAATCTAATAAACAGCTTTAACGGAAATAATAAGAGAACAATGCAACTTAAAAAAATGTCTTTAGAAGACATCGAAATTCAAAAAATTAGAACATTTTTTACAGATAGTTTTTTTGTCGTTGATTTAAAAATAGAAAAAGAATACATTAATCTATTTTTAAATGACTGCCTCGATAAAAATATTATACGTATTTTTAATGAAGACAATTCGCTAAAACTGACAAAAATATTGATTAGTGAAAGTAAACTATTTCCAAAAAAGTAATAGATGAAAAATTACTTTTAACCAACAACTAACATATAGAAATGTTAAAAAAACAACTATTATTTTTATTTGCTTATATAATGGTATGCACTGTTTTTGGACAAAAAAACACCATAATATTGTCTGGTAAAATAACAGATTCTATTAGTGTGGTTAAAAACGCAAACATCATTAATTTAAATACAAAACAAGGCACCTCTTCTGCAGATGATGGCTCTTTTAAAATTACTGTTTTTAAAGGAGATACGATACAAATTTCTACAATTCAGCATGCTGTAGTTAAAGTCCGTATTCAAGAAAAACACTTTAAAAATAGAGCGATTAACATTCAGTTGCAATCTACTACCTACGTTTTAGATGCCTTTGATTTAAAAAAACACAATTTAGTTGGTCGTTTAGGCATCGATTTAAAACAAGTACCAAAAAACAAAAGAGATTCTTTATTAAAAAACACCATGGATTTTTCTAATGTAAATATGAAAAGAGCCGAAGCTGATGATTATATAGACAAAAGAGTACGACCTCAAATAGCAGAAACAGACCCCACAGCCAAGTTTGTTGGTGCAGGTGCAGCCGCTGCAATTCCTTTTAAATACTCTGAACGTTTATGGGCTCTTAGAAAAAAATTGGCTCGTAAAAAAGCATTTCCTACTAAAATACTAAACGAGCTTGGCGAAGATTTCTTTTTTGATGCCTTAAAAATTCCTGTAGACAACTATTTTCATTTTTTAGAATACTGCAATCCGTTAGGAATTGAAGAACTTCACAAAGAAGATAAAATATTAAAATTGATAAAAATTTTCAAGAAAGAGAGTACTTCGTATCTTAAAATTATAAAAAAGATGTAAATTTGTGGACATTATTACCTTTTATTATGAGTTTTAAAAAAATATTTTTACTAGTCGCAATTACCCCGCTACTACTCTCTTACACCACTCATAAATATTATTTAAGCTTAACACAACTCGAGTATAAAAAAGAACAACAAGCCATTCAAATTACAATTAATGTTTTTATGGATGACATAGAAGTGGCTTTAAACAAAGATTATAACATCGATTTACAATTAACCACTAAAAAAGAGTTGCCCAACAATACCAGCTATTTTAAAAAATATCTTTCTGAAAAATTATATTTTAAAATTAATAATATCACTACCAATTTTACCTATATTGGCAAAGAATATGATGGCGATTTAGTAGTGCTGTATTTAGAAATACCAAACATTAAAGAATTAAATTCTATAGAAATTAAAAATAACATATTAACAACACATTTTCCCGAGCAAAAAAACTTGGTAAAAACTAAAGTAGGTCAAAAAAATAAAAGCGTCTTTTTAGATGCCATTAAAAATAAAGACCTATTATTATTTTAACAGCAACTAATTTTATTAAAAGATAAACACAATCAAAATGAAAAAAATTACACTCTTATTACTTGCATTTTTTTTAGTTGGTGCAACTGCATTTTCTCAAGAAATTAGCACAAAAAAAGGCCACACAAATCAAAATAAATTTAAACAATTAAAAGATGAATTGGCTACCCCAAACTCGCAAAGAACTGCTTCTGGTGCACCTGGTGTAAATTACACACAGCAAAAGGTAGATTATGTGATGGATATTGTTTTAGATGACAAAAACCAACGTATTTCTGGTAAAGAAACTATTTTATACCACAACAACTCTAAAGACAACCTAGCATATTTATGGGTGCAACTAGACCAAAACATGAGAGCTAAAGACTCTAAAACACCCGATATACAAACTACTAAAATACCTAAAAACCTTAGCAAAGAAAGGTATAACAAAAGTTATAAAGATCAACCTTTTGATGGTGGCTTTAATATAACTAGTGTAACTAATGAAGATGACAGCAAGTTATCTTACACAATAAATCAAACCATGATGCGTATTAATTTACCAAAACCATTAGCATCTGGTAATACTTTTAGTTTTAAAATAGAATGGTGGTACAATATCAACAACCACAGAAAAGATGGTGGTAGATCTGGTTATGAGCATTTTGCAGAAAACGGGAATAATAACTACGTAATTGCTCAATTTTTTCCTAGACTTTGTGTGTATGACAATGTAGAAGGTTGGCAAAATGATCAATTCTGGGGAAGAAGCGAATTTGCTTTAGAATTTGGTGATTATACCGTAAACATCACTACTCCAGAAGACCACATGTTAGGCGCAACAGGAGTATTACAAAACGAACAAGAAGTACTTAGTAAAAAAGAATTAAAAAGATTAGCTAAAGCTAGAAAAACGTTTGACAATCCTGTAATTATTAGAACACAAGAAGAAGCGACAGAAATTGAAAAAAGCAAAGCTACAGCTACCAAAACATGGAAATTTAAAGCTAAAAATGTTAGAGATTACGCATTTGCATCATCTAGAAAATTTATTTGGGATGCAATGGCAGTAGACATTAACGGTAAAACGGTGATGGCTTATTCTTTATATTCTAAAGAAGCAAACCCATTATATGGCGATCATTCTACCAGAGCTGTCGCGCAAACTTTAAAAACATATTCTAAATACACGTTTGATTATCCGTACCATAAAGCAATTTCTGTAGATGGACAAATGGGTATGGAATATCCTCAAATTTGTTTCAACCCAGGAAGACCAAATGCCGATGGTACCTACTCTGATAGAACAAAATACAGAATGATAAAAGTAACCATACACGAAGTTGGTCATAATTTCTTTCCGATGATTGTAAATTCTGATGAAAGACAATGGACTTGGATGGATGAAGGATTAAATTCTTATGTAGAAATGTTAGCCGAACTGTCTTACGACAAAGATTTTCCGATCACTAGAGGATATCCAAAGAATATTGTAAAATACATGAGCGGAGATCAGTCCAAAATTGCACCCATTATGACAAAAGGAGACAATGTATACGAGTTTGGAAACAATGCCTACGGAAAACCTGCAACAGCTTTATGGATTTTAAGAGAAACCATAATGGGAAAAGAATTATTTGATCATGCATTTAGAACTTACTCTAAACGTTGGATGTTTAAGCACCCAACACCAGCAGACTTTTTTAGAACCATGGAAGATGCATCTGGCGTAGATTTGGATTGGTTTTGGAGAGGATGGTTTTACACAACAGATGTAACCGACATTGGTATTAAAGAAGTAAGAAAATACCACACAAAATTAGTAGGTGATAATGTAGATTTTATAGAAGATACCACCACAGGACTTGGTTTTAAAGCGAATGTTAATAAAGACTCTAAATTTCATTATGAAATAACATATAACAAGCCAGGCGGTTTGGTAATGCCAATTATTGTGCAATTTACCTACAAAGATGGTACTACTGATAGAAAAGTATATCCGGCTCAAATATGGAGATATAATGATGATGAAATAACCAAAGTATTTAGCACTAATAAAGAACTGTCTAAAATTGAAATAGACCCAGATTTAGAAACTGCAGATGTAGATACCTCTAATAATAATTGGCCTAAAGAAGACAAAAATAAATTTGATAAATTTAAAAAGAAAAATAAAACGTAAAAGACAACATTAACACAAAAAAAATTCCCCCATTAATATGTTAATTTTATAACAAATATAATTAATTTGTATATTTACACACTTAATAACATCATGATGGATTCAAATAAAACAAAGGGTTTTTTATCTAAAATAACTTTAAAAAAACAAATATTTTTATTTTGCATTTTATTAGGAACTATTTTTATAAGTCATAAATTTTTAGACCATTTGTCTACAAATAATACTCCTAAAAAAAATACATACTTTTCTCATATAAACACTGAAACTAAATCGGTAAGATCAACTCTTAAAAACTCGACTAAAAATTTAACACAAAACACAACTACTCATACCTCAACATTTTCTTGCGGTGGTGTTGTTGGTGGTACAGGACCAAATGATGATTTTGATGGAGATGGCGTTTGTAATGATGAAGATGTAGACGATGACAACGATGGTGTTTTAGATGCAGATGAAATAGATGTACCAATATCTTGTAATACCGACTGTTCTTGGTTTCCTACAAATAGAGGTAGAGACAATATGCTTGCAATAACAGCAAATGGGGCTACAACTTCTTTAACCACAAAATATGGTTTTGTTACAAGTTACGTTAGTGCTACAAACTCTATTATAGCTTCTTCTGGAGATGTGAGACTAGGTGATGGTCTTACTGGCGGGTTAGATGGTGCTTCGGCATTTACATTTACAACAGTAGGAGATTCTCATTCAAATCCTTTTAAAGGTAACCATTACTTTGAGTTAGATTTTACAACAAAAAACTTTACAGGAACCTATGCGTTGCAAGAAATTAATGCAGCTAATGCATCAGCTCCTGTATCTATCATGATCTCAGATAATGCATTTGAAACATCTTACAACACTTTGGCTTGTAATTTAACTGGTTTTCAAAATGTAAATAAATTATACAATCAGTCTGCAATAGCTCTTTTGCCAAATAAAACATATACCATAAGGATTTATTTTCATGCTAAAAACACTACTTCTGCAACAATCTTTGGAGATGATTTTTACTTTTCTGGGCAAAGGAATTACAGTCAAAGCACCGCATATAGTTGTACACCAACGCCTTTAGGTGCAGATAAAGATACAGATAACGACGGTATTCCAAACCGTTTAGATTTAGACAGTGACGGAGATGGTTGTCCTGACGCAGTAGAAGCAGGTATTTCTAAAAACATATTAACATCAGCAACTGTTAGTAACGGGTCAGGCGGTGCAGTAACCAGTACAACATCAATTGCAAATGCATTGGTTACAGGTACTACAGATGCTAATAACAATGGTTTTTTAGATAGTGTAGAAAACGGCACAACGGGTACAATCAATTATAATTCTTATTACAAATCTTACGCATTAAACAACGCATTAAATAGTTGTTTAGATTCTGATGCTGACGGTTTATCAGATGTAATAGACTTAGATGATGATAATGATGGAATATTAGATGTAGAAGAACAAACATATACTTCTAGCATACTTTCAAATACCGGAATTACTGTTTCGTCTGAATTAACTCCATCGAACGGTACTTCTATTACAGACATTGTAGATGGTACAACAGATAATGAATTTGCTTTTGCAAATGCATCTAACGTTACCAACAAAGAGGTTATTGTTTTTAATCTAGTAACACCAGAGGTTTTGTCTTCAATGGTATTTCAGCAGAATAACACAACAGAGTTTATAGAAACAAGAAGTAGTTATAAAATACAAGGTTCAAATAATGGAGTAGATTGGTCTGATATTAAAGTTAGCTCAGTTGAAGAAATGAATTCTAATAGTTTAACGTTCCCTTTTCAACATAATAAAACAGCCTATCTTACATACAGGCTTTTTATTGTTTCAGGAAACATGTCTCAAGGCTCATATGTTAAAGAGGTTGTATTAACTAAAAAAGTGTTTGCAGATAAAGATACAGATCTAGATACAATTGTAGACCGTTTAGATTTAGATGCAGACGGAGACGGGTGTTCAGATGCTTTAGAGGGTGGTGCAGCTTTAACCACTGCAAACCTTACTACAAGTGCAATGCCTGGGGGTAATACTGGTGGTTCGTATACCGGTTCAGCAAGTCCTGTTACTCAAAATATTTCTGGAAATGTAGATGCCAATGGCGTGCCAACCCTTGTGGCTGGTGGGCAAACAAAAAATTGGAGTCAAGAAGCAAGTATTAACGAATCTTGTATAGATACAGACGGAGATTTGGTAAACAATGAGATCGATTTAGACGATGATAATGATGGTATTTTAGATGCAGAAGAATGTAGCGGGCAAAACTTCACTCTAGATTTAGGGGTCTTTAACGATGGAGTAAACGACACGGCTGGAAGAGGAAAAACCAATACAAAAACCAAACCTTTGCTTGTGCTTCAGGAAAAAATGTAACCTTAACCATGGTTCATAATGGTACTTGGGGAGATATTCGTGCAAAATCTACTGGCGGTTTCCTTGATAATCTTTCTCCAAACACAGATAAAAGTTTGATAGAATTCAGAAGTATAGACATCACAAATGCCCATGAAAGTTACGTAGAGTTTCATTTTGATGTTCCTGTATACAATTTAAACTTTTATTATATAGACATTAACAACGGAGGATATACAGGACCAGAAAAAACCATTATAGAAGGGTATCATAATGGGACTATTCATGCGCCAATAACAACCAATTTTAAAGAAGATTATTTTCCTGAAATAAAAGGTGCTCAAAAAAATATTTATGAAGGAAAAAATGCATCTGATAGAAATATTGTAAAAGTAAACTTTAAACAACCGGTTACTATTTTAAAAATAAAAGTAACGGCAACAACATCAAATGATGTTAAAATAGATCAATCTCTTTACAACCTTAATTATTCTTTTTGTAGAGACACAGATTTAGATTTAATACCAGACTCATTAGATTTAGACTCTGATAATGATGGTTGTGCAGACGCTGTAGAAGGAGGTGGATATTTAACAACCTCTAATTTGGTTGCAGATACAAACATGCCAGGATCTGTAAAAACAAATTTAGGAACTACTGTAAATGCAAATGGAATTCCGGTTATTGCTGGGGTTGGGCAAACAATTGGAGACAGTCAAGATAACAACAAAACAAGTTTTTGTACAGACACAGATAGTGATGGTGTTAATAATTATAATGATTTAGATGATGACAATGACGGTATTTTAGATTTTAGTGAAATGACGTTTTTTAATTCTGACCGAAAAACAGGAAATTATAATACCAATGAAGGGGAAAAAGATGTTCGTTTAAATTATGATTTCTCTGGTTATGATTATTCTCAGGGGCAAGATTTTGTCGATGTTATAGCAAGTGCCTCTAACATTTCTGCAACAAATATTACCCTTTCTATTTCTGGAACAAGCGGATTTTTACGCGATATTTCTGCCACAACTTTAGTAGAAGCAAAACAGAATTTAGAGTTTTTAGTTTTTAATTTTACCACAACATCTACTTTTGAAGTGGGTACTATAGATTGGATTTTTCACAACAGCACTTTTGGTGATAACGGAGCTTATAAATTTACTGTTAGTATCTCTGAAGACAAAGGGGTTTCTTTTACAGATATTGCAGATTTTGCAGAAGTTAACAGCCCATCTAATTATTTTGTAAATAAAAACATAACAGATTACACTATAAAGCCAGGTACAGAATATCAGGTAAGAATATATTTTTATGATGTAAACCCTTACAATACAAATACTTACATAGTTTTTGATGATTTTCAACTGATTTTTGATTACTATCAAACAAGAAATTCAGATTTTGACAGCCTTTCAAATCATGTAGATTTAGATGCTGATGATGATGGTTGTGCAGATGCTATAGAAGGTGGTGGCGGTTTTTCTAACGGTGTTTTAGTAGAAAGTACCATACCTGTTGGCGGAACCACAGTAAAAGCCAATTTAGGAACTACTGTAGATGCTAATGGAGTGCCAACTATAGCTGCTGGTGGTCAAACCACAGGCCACAGTCAGAATGCAACATTTTCTAGTTTTTGTACAGATACAGATACAGATGGTGTCAATGATTTTATAGACATAGATGATGATAATGACGGTATTATAGATAAATTAGAGTCAGATTGTGAAGATTCTGGCAAAGTAGCAGACAACGACAGAACCAATACTGGCGCTGCTATTAATTTGAGTTATTATTTTACAACAGGAGGAAGTACAGAGAGAGTACCAAGTTTGTCTAATGCAACAGACTATATAACTTCGGCTACAAATATAATTTCAGATAATTCTAAAATTAGTACAAGTTTTTCAGCTAATTCTATAAGAATATCAAATGTAGAAGCAACTACATTAGAAGATTCTAAATCAAATAACGAGTATTTAGAGTTTCAGTTTTCTACTTCAACAAGTGGTTTTTACGAAGGTGCAATCGATTGGGTTTCTATGTGGAACCCAGAGTTTAATAACGGAGCGTTTAAAGTAATGGTAAGTGTTTCTTCAGACGGAGCAAAAACATTTACAGATGTTGTAGAATTTAATGAAAGTGCAAATCCATACCCAACACCTGCTTCGGGAGATTATGATACGGGTGTTAAGAATGTAGATGTTGAGGATTATAAAATTCTTCCAAACTTTACGTATTACGTTCGTTTGTATTTTTATGACATCATACCAAAATCTGGAGACAACTATATTCTTTTTGATGATTTACAGTTGGTGTTCGATTTCTGTAAAAATATAAATACAGATGTTTCATCAGACGCTTATCCAAACCGTTTAGATTTAGACTCTGACGGTGACGGATGTCCAGATGCTATAGAAAGCGCTGTACCTTCTGCTTTGGTTGATAGTGGTGTTAATAACACAAATGGAATAAGTATTAATACGCCAAACTCTAAAATAGATGTTACCGCAGACCCTGTTGGGGCAAATGGTTTTGCCAATAGTTTAGAGAGTGGTGCAACAGATTCTGGTACAGTTGCCAATGCATACACCACTACAAACTATACAACTTATGGTTTAGACAATACTAAGAATGGTTGTGGTATTCCAATGATTACGCAAGTATATCAGAGTACAGGGCAACGTTGGGTAGAAATTACCAACATCAACAGCAATATTATAGTACCTAATGCTGCTACTATTGGTTTGTATAAAGATTTAACAGGCAATCAAGACGATGTAGCACCTACAGCATTTTTAGCAAATACTACAGAAATAGCAGGCGGTAAAACTATTTTATTTTCTTCTAGTGCTGTTGCAGATAAAGCTACTACAGCAACAGAGATTATAAATACAGCGGTTACAGATTTTGATGCTAAAAATGATCAGATTATAATATCAAGAGGGAACGGTGTAAAAAGTTATAACGGACGTGTAGATATCATTAAAGACATTGAAGACAATACAAGTTATGTTCGTATAGACGAAGCGTTAACAGGCAATGCTACTTATACCAGTTCAGAATGGGTTGCCTATGTAGACGATGCCATAACAACCTATACCAATGTAAATGATGATGCTACAGAAAGACATGTACATGCTCCGTTAATTTCACAGATATCATCGGCAGACGACCAGGCAAATATAAAGCCAGGTTTGCATAGAGTTTTATTAACCGAAAAAACAGCGGGTGGTTGGTCTAACGGATTTCCAGACAGATCAAGACACGTGAGTGTAGGAATAGATTACAATCATACTTCAACAGCATTAAATGCTAGAAAGTTAACGGTTCACAATGGTAGTATTCTTAGCATAACCAACCAAGCATTGGTGGTTTCAGATGCTATTGATATTAGCACTGCAACAGATCAGATTCGCTTGATAAGTTCAGACGATAATAACCAAGCTCAGTTAATACAAACACATGAAGGAGTTGGTAATATTACCGGAGCCGGAAGATTGTTGGTAGACCAAAACTCAGAAACCGCAAGTGTGTATCGATTTAACTACTTTAGTTCACCAGTAAACAGTATTGGAGCAACTACTTTTACGGTAGCAGATGTTTTAAAAGACGGAACCACAGCATTAGATGCAAGCAGTATCCTAGGCACTCAAGTAGCTAAAGAGATTGACTTTGTAGCTGGTTATGACGGAAATAATACTGATCCTATTGAAATAGCAGATTATTGGATTTTTACACAAGCTGCAGGAGGCAATTGGTCTCAAAAAGGAAGCGCAGGAGTGATTGCGCAAACCGATGGTTTTATTATGAAAGGAACCGGAGTTGCCCAAAACTATACCTTTAGTGGAAGTCCGAAAGACGGAACATTAAGCACAAGTATTGGCACCAAAGAGTTTTATTTAGTAGGAAACCCTTATGCATCATCTTTAAGCGTTAAAAAGTTTTTAGAAGATAATTTAGCTTCTTTAACAGCAACAGCATATTTCTGGCAGCATGCAGGCGAAGATGCAGCTTTAGGTACCCAAGGACATAATTATGCAGGGTATATTGGTGGGTATGCTACACGTAACCTTTCGATGGGCCTAAAGGCAAACGACCCTCTAATTAGTGGCGGCTTTGATATTAATTTAGAAGCAGAAGACGCTACTTTTACAGGAATTTCTCAGATAATCAATGGAGCTACTGTAATAGCACTAAATAGCACAAACAGTACTCTTGAGTTTGCAAACCTTGTAAAAGGAGTAGACGTTTTAACTTTACAATACCAATCTACTAATAATAAGCTGATTAAAGTACATGTAAATGGGGTGTTTAAGCAAGATATAGAATTAACAGCTAATACTGCACAGCCATTTGGTTTGTTTGATATCAACCTTTGTGTAGAGGCGGGTAGTACTGTTACACTTATTTCTAATGACAGCAATACTGCTTACATCGATCTTTTAAGATTATATGATGCAGACGGAGACATTAGTTGTTCGCCAAGTTTAGGTACAGGCATAGATTATAAAGTACCTGGCCCATTTGTACCTATCGGACAAGGCTTCTTTATTGAAGGAGATGCTGGTGGTGCTGTTGAGTTTAATAACAGCCAAAGAGCCTTAGTTACAGAAGGCACTGCAGCCTCAGTATTCTTTAGAGGACAAGCCAGAACAACAACAGCGAATGCAAATACAGAAAACAGCACCTTACCACTTATTAAATTGGGAATGGATTATTTGGATGCAAACAATACCACCTTACACCGTCAGCTAGGAGTATCATTCAAAGCCACCAATACATTTGCATTTGACAAAGGCTACGATTCAGAGATTTTTGACATCAACCCAACAGATGTGTATTGGAAGTTTGACAATAACAATAGCAAATACGTGATTGCAGGTGTACAAAGTATTAGCGACGATTTAGAAATTCCTTTAGAGATAGTGATTGCTAAAGACCAAAGTACAGTTGTATTTGGTATCGATGAGATACAGCAAATAAGCAATGAGGTTTACATACTAGACAAGCTAACAGGGCATACACATCAAATTACTCACAACAGTGCGGCAATTGTTTTAGATGCTGGGGTGTATAGCGATCGTTTTGCAGTAACTTTTAAAGCACAAGCAGCTTTAAGTACCACACAAACAGAGGCCGTAAACAATAGTTTACAAGTATATTACAATACCGTAGATGCCATAGAATTGGTTAACAAAGACAATCTAAGCATCCACCAGGTAAACTTATACTCTTTAGTTGGCCAAGAAGTTAAAAAATGGAAGGTTACAGAGAATAACACGCAAGTAAACAGCAGTTATAAAGTAAGCAATCTTGCTAGTGGTATATATTTTGTAAAAGTATACACCAAAGACAAACAAACAATCTCTAAAAAGCTACTGATAGAATAGCGAACAACATAGTGATTAAGAAAAAGAAAACCCCACAAACAAAATGTTTGTGGGGTTTGTTTTTTAAAGTAAAATTGTACTGATCTAAAATAATAGACAATAACTAATACTTGTAAAATATGCTTTTTTAGAGAGAGATATTAATTTTTGGTCTTTCTAAACATCAACCAAAAACCTATTAAAATTAAAGGGATACTTAACACTTGACCAGTGTTTAATGGACTAAACAACCACTCTTCTCCTCTTTTTACAACTTGAGGTTCTTTTAAAAATTCTATCACAAAACGTAAAGACCATAAAACGACCATAAAGAGACCAAAAAGAAAACCTGTTTGTTGTTTTCTAGACGTTTTCCAATACAAATGCCACATTACAAAAAACAAAGCTAAATAACTAAATGCTTCATATAATTGAGTTGGATGTCTAGGTAAAGTTTCTCCTGCAGCTGTAAATATTACTCCAAAACTACTACCAGTTTCTTTTCCGTAAATTTCTGAATTAAAAAAGTTACCAAAACGAATAAAAAATCCGGCAAGTGCAACCATAATTGCCAATCGGTCTAAAATAAATAACCAAGGTTTGTTTAAGTGTTTCTTAGAATAAAAATACAATGCAACAGGAATTCCTATTGCAGCTCCATGACTAGCAAAACCAGTAAACCCTGTAAATTTCCATCCTTTAATAATACCAAATAAAGCATCGTTAGCACTTTGCTTAATCGGTAAAAATATCTCAAGTAAATGATTTTGATAATAATCCCAACTATAAAAGAAAACATCACCTAAACGCATACCTACAAGCATCGATATAAAAACATACATAAAAAGTGTATCTAATTTTTCTAAAGAAATTTTATCTTCTTGGTATACTTTTTTCATCAAGCGCAAGCCTAATAAAAAAGCTGCTACAAACATTAAGCTGTACCATCGAACCACAAAAAAACCTAAATCTATCCCTAAAGAAGGGTTCCACTCTATTGCTAAAAAATTCATATTTTATAATCTGTGTTTGGTCGAACGCAGTGAAGACCTTAATTTCTAATATCTGATAATTAACATACCTCTCGACTGCGCTCGAGGAGACAATTGTTAGTTTTTTTCTTCTAATTTTTCTGGCACAGGGTCATACCCACTTTTTCCCCAAGGATGGCAACTAAAAATTCTTTTTAATGCCAACCAACCGCCATTAAATAATCCATGGCGTTGCAATGCTTCTACAGTATAATGAGAACAGGTTGGACTAAACCTACATGTTGCTGGTGTATAAGGTGATATTGCTATTTGATAAAAACGAACTAACAATATAAATGGATAAGAGACTATTTTTTTCAAAACTAATTGTATGAGTGAAATTATAAAATTGCTGTTACTGCCATTAAGAGAATTGTGCTCTAAGATTTATAATTTGTTATTATTTCTAATTTAAAGAAAATGTGGTGCCGTCTTTACCATCTTTTAATTGAATGCCTAATGCAATTAATTCGTCTCTAATTTGATCAGACAACGCCCAATCTTTATTATCTCTTGCTTGTTTTCTTAATTTGATTAATAAAGCCACTACTCCATTTATTTTTTCTGAATTGTCTTGAGAGTTTTCATTCATCAAACCTAAAACATCAAAAATAAAACTATGAAAAACAGTGGTAAACAGTAATAAATCCTCTGCTGTTAAACTCGCTTTATCTTGTTTAATAAGGTTAATTATTTTAACGGCGTCGAATAAATGGGCAATTAAAATTGGTGTATTAAAATCGTCATTCATTGCTGCATAACAATCCTTTTTCCATGCTAACACATTAAAAGTAGATGTTTTGCCTGATTTTACATTTGCTAAAAGCTGTACCGCTTCCATTAACTTAGTGTGTCCTTTTTCTGAGGCCTCTAAAGCATCACCAGAAAAATCTAAAATACTTCTGTAATTCGCCTGCATGTTAAAAAAACGAACAACGCTTGCTGAAAAAGCTTTTGGAAGTATGTTGTTTTTACCCGATAAAATTTCATTCGGTAAAATAAAATTACCGGTAGATTTTGCCATCTTCTGGCTATTTAACAGCAACATATTTGTATGCATCCAATAACTTACAGGGTTTTTACCACTGCATGTTTTAGATTGTGCAATTTCGCATTCGTGGTGCGGAAACTTTAAATCCATACCACCACCATGTATGTCAAATTGTTCTCCTAAATATTTGGTACTCATTACAGAACACTCTAAGTGCCAACCAGGAAAACCATCGCTCCAAGGAGAGGGCCATCTCATTATGTGGCGTTCATCTGCTTTTTTCCAAAGTGCAAAATCTTGTGGATTTTTTTTATCAGATTGACCATCTAAAGTACGCGTATTATGTATTAAATCTTCTACTTTTCTGCCCGATAAAATACCATAATGGTTTTCTTTATTGTAAGCTAAAACATCAAAATACACAGATCCATTTACCTCATAACCAAAGCCTTTATCGATGATTTCTTTGATCATTTCTATTTGCTCTAAAATATGACCTGTAGCTGTTGGCTCTATACTTGGTGGTAAAAAGTTGTAATTTTTAAGCACATCATGAAAATCTACCGTGTAACGCTGTACAACTTCCATCGGCTCTATTTCTTCTAACCTGGCTTTTTTTGCAATTCTATCTTCACCTTCATCTGCATCATTTTCTAAATGACCCGCATCTGTAATATTACGTACATAACGCACTTTATAACCCAAGTGTAAAAGATATCTATACACCACATCAAAAAACATAAATGTTCTTACATTTCCTAGGTGCGCATTGCTGTATACCGTAGGACCACACACGTACATACCTACATATCCGTCTGTTAGGGGTTTAAATTCCTCTTTTGTTTTTGATAAAGAGTTGTATACTTTAAGTTGATTTTCTTTGTAAAGTTCCATTAAAAAAATGCCTTTTTATAGCCGATAAATATAGGCACTTTTAAAAGAATAACGAAACCTAAATTGGTAGAAGTTATTTTGTTTTATGAAATTAAAAAAAAGAGTTTAATTATTAAAATTGTAAGTATAAGAAACCTATTAATTATTATATATTTAAAATTAGTAGGGTCTTGACTTTTTATATTCGTTTCGGAATTGTAATTTTGCAACTTATGGATAAATTAAAAAAGCGCTGGGGCATACAAAGCAATTGGGCAATTGTGGCAATATTTATTGTTTTTGCAATAAATGGTTCTTTTGCTTCTTGGGCAGCCAAACCAATAACAAGTTTTATTGGCCTTTCTGCAGAAACTACAAACGCATGGTTGTATTGGCCTTTACGATTTTTACTGATTTTTCCTATCTACCAACTAACACTACCTATTGTTGGATGGCTTTTTGGGCAGTTTAATTTTTTCTGGGCATTCGAAAAAAAATTTCTTAGCCGTTTAGGCCTTGGCTTCTTGTTTAAAAATTAAATTTCAGAAATTTCTTCTTTAGAAAAAACATATACATACAACCACATTAATGTAAATGTTGGCAATACATCTGTATAAGGTATAATTTCTTCTATAAAACTAATAATACTTGCTATTTTAGCTTTTTTGCCTTTGTACATTTTTAACATAAAATAGCTTGACAAAGGCGCCCAAATAAGATCGAAAAAAGGAATTGGTATGATGCCAACAATATCTATTAAAATACTAGCGATTAGTTTTTTATATTTTATACTCATGTTTATTTTTAATTACAATAGCGTTTAAAACAAATTTCTTGCCAAAAAGTTGTTTTTAGCAAAATAGACATTTACTTTTAAGAAATATTTTTTTACAATGACTTTTTCTGATTTTAAAGATAAAATAACAACCATTAAAACGAGTAATTTGGGCGGATTAAATGCACAGTTTAAACTGGCACCAAAAATGCGTTTAAAATACAATGCAGAAAAAATTAAAGCAAGAAAACCAAAAGTAGCCGCAGTTTTAGCTTTATTTTATCCGGATGATCATAACAACATGTGTTTTCTATTAACCCAAAGAGCCCATTATAAAGGTACACATTCTGCTCAAATTAGTTTTCCGGGTGGTAAAATAGATGCTGTTGATAATTCTTTAGAAGAAACCGCTTTAAGAGAAACTTTTGAAGAAGTAGGAATTGCCGATAAAAAAATTACTGTTCTTAGAGAATTGACAGACGTGTATATTGCCCCTAGTAATTTTTTAGCAACTCCTTTTATTGCATATGCAGATGAAAAACTTGTTTTTAAAAAAAATTATGAGGTAGCCAAAACAATCAATGTACTAGTTAGTGATTTGCTGAACGATAAAACAATTACAACTACTTTTATTAATAACACCTATTTAAAAAATGAGACAGTACCTTGTTTTCTTCTAAATAATACTGTTGTTTGGGGAGCAACTGCAATGATCTTATCAGAAATTAAAGAACTTTTAAAATAGGTTCTTTATTAATTGTTTTTGTAGATTTGTGTTTCAATTAAAAAAAAATAAGAATGCCTTTACTAAAAAGGAATCCGTTTGGTCATATTTTACTACTAAAAAAATGGCTAATTCGTTTTTTTGGAATAATATCGCACGGAAGGTACCGTAATTTTAACAACCTAAACATTGAAGGCTCTGAGATATTAAGAGACTTACCAGACAGTGGTGTTTTATTTATTTCGAATCATCAAACTTATTTTGCAGATGTTGCAGCCATGTTTCATGTTTTTAACGCCTCTTTAAAAGGACGCGATGACACTATTAAAAATGTTGGCTATATATGGCATCCGAAGTTAAATATTTATTTTGTTGCCGCTGGCGAAACCATGAGATCTGGTATTTTACCAAAAATATTTGCTTATGCAGGTTCTGTTTCTATTGATAGAACATGGCGTAGTGCGGGTAAAAATGTAAACAGACAGGTTAAAAATTCTGATATTTCAAATATTGGTAAAGCTATAAAAGATGGCTGGGTTATTACTTTTCCGCAAGGTACCACTACCCCATTTAAACCAATTAGAAGAGGAACTGCACACATTATTAAAACTTTTAAACCTGTAGTTGTACCGATTGTAATTGACGGATTTAGACGTTCTTTTGATAAAAAAGGGTTGAATATTAAGAAAAGAAATGTGTTGCAATCTATGGTTATCAAACCTCCTTTAGAAATAGACTATGAAAACGAGGAAATTGCAGATATTGTAACAAAAATAGAGTTTGCAATAGAGCAACACCCCTCTTTTCTTAAAGTTTTATCACCTAAAGATGCAGAAGAATATATAAAAGAGGAATTAGAATTGAATAAGAAAAGAAATTTTTGGAGCAGTTAAGAAAGACTTCTGTAAGTTATTAGCTTTAATTAATTGAACAAAAAACATCTTCTTACTCATATCAAATTCATAAAATATACACCTAAAAAAAGGCCTTACAAAATTGTAAGGCCTTTTACTTTATAAGTGCAAAGAGTATTACTCTTTTGCTTTGTTTTTAAAATCTTCAAATTTATTAGATTCTTTCTTTGGCCAACTATTGTTAGAAGTATCTACATCTGCTGTTTCAAAATCTGGATCTACAACTATACTCTTAATTTCTTTAGTTGCAGCAAAAACTCTTTTAACAGAAGTATCATCTTTCATCCAAATCTGAGCAGGGAACGTTTGTCTTTCTGTAGTTCCATCAGCATAAGTTAACTCGACAATTAATGGCATAATTAAACCACCTGGCTTTTCAAACTCTACAGAGTAAATATAAGCAGGTACTTCTTTACCATTTGCATAAGTATCCATTGCCTTAGAGTTGGCATCTTCTTTTTTATCTGTAATATAAACCAAGTCTCCTAAACCATCAAAATATTGCTTGTATTGTTCTTTTAATTTAACAACCCTTTCGCTTGGTTTGTCCGTTAAATACAAAGGTTTCACCTCTTTTACACCAATGTCTGTAACATCTGTTGTATAGAACCAGCCTCTCCAAAACCAGTCTAAATCCATACCAGAAGCATCTTCCATAGATCTAAAGAAATCTGCTGGTGTTGGGTGTTTAAACATCCATCTTTTTGAATACGTTCTAAAAGCATGGTCAAATAATTCTGGTCCCATAATTGTTTTACGCAACATGTATAAACCAGCAGCAGGCTTAGAATAAGCGTTTGGTCCAAATTGTTTTACGTAATCTCCTTGAGACATAATTGGAGATATATTACTTTGATCTCCGCCCATATAACGAGTAATTTCTTTTGCAGGATTGGTTGCAAACAACTCTGGGTCGTAAACTAATTCTGCTAAAATTTCTACAAAAGAGTTTAAACCTTCGTCCATCCAAGTCCATTGTCTTTCATCAGAATTTACAATCATAGGAAAGAAATTATGACCAACTTCATGCACAATAACACCAATCATTCCTTTTTTAGTTCTATCAGAATAAGTACCATCTGCATTTGGTCTTCCAAAATTAAAACAAATCATCGGGTACTCCATCCCTTGTCTTTCAGAATGAACAGAGATAGCTTTTGGATAAGGGTAATCGAACGTTAATTTAGAATATTCTATTAATGTTGTTGCTACCGCTCTTGTTGAGTGCTCTTCCCAAAGTGGGTTTCCTTCCTTTGGATATAGAGAAACAGCCATTACTGTTTTACCATTTACATTAGTTGCCATGGCATCCCAAATATATTTTCTAGAAGATGCAAATGCAAAATCTCTAACTCTATTTGCTTTAAATTTCCAAGTTTTTGTTTTGGTAGCTCTCCCTTTTTCTGTAATTTCTGCTTCGGCTTGCGTAACAATCATTACTGGATTGTCAAAAGATTTTCTTGCAGTTTCCCAACGTTTTCTTTGTTCTTTTGATAAAACTTCTTTTTCGTTTTGTAAAACACCCGTTGCATCTACAATGTGATCTGCAGGCACGGTTAAGTTTACTTCATAATCCCCAAATTCTAATGCCCATTCAGATCGACCCCAGAATTGCATGTTTTGCCATCCTTCTACATTATTATAGACTGCTAAACGTGGAAAAAACTGAGCAATAGTATAGTTGTTGTTTCCGTCAGGAAAAGACTCTAAACCAGAACGACCACCATCTTTATTGATGTCATTAATTTTATAATTCCAACGAATACTAAAGTTAAAAGAATCACCAGAAGCCAATGGTTTAGGTAAATTAATACGCATCATTGTTCTGTTGATAAAATGAGAAAGCTGTGCGCCATTACTTGTTACACTTTCTATATTAAAACCAAAACCTTTCGAGGCTTTCATGTAATCATTTTTAAAATTTTCTGGTGTAATAAAAGGCACTGCACCTGTAGACTTTGCCAAAGGTGTTTTAGAATCATCTGCCCTCATATTCTGGTCTAATTGTACCCATAAATATTCTAGCTGATCTTTTGAATTGTTGTGGTAAGTTATTTTTTCATTACCATAAATTTTATTTTCAGACTCATCTAAACGAATATCCATCACATAATCAACTTTCTGTTGAGTATATTGATGCCCTGGTGCACCAGAAGCCGTATGCTGATCATTTGGCGTTGCCAAAACATCTTTTAATTGTCTAAATTTATTTTGATCTGTATGCCCTTGTTGCACTTTGCTTTCCTCCTTTTTTTCTTGCGAAAAACCTGCTGTTACTACAAAAAATAAGGATAGCACTAATAAAGATACTTTTTTCATTTGTATTGATTTGGTTATAATTGTCGCTAAATTTAGTAATAAGATTATAAATAAGTTAAAAAATGTTAAATTTTAACAAACCTTTATCAAAAATCGAATGCATTTAACTTGTAATTAGTCTTCGTTGTATTTATAAATTTAATTTATTATCTCTAACTTTACATTTCTATTTTATTTTATGAATAAAAAAACACCAGCATTACAAGAAGTAAAAGGGGTTTCTAAACCAGAAACTACGAATAAAAATGCTTTTGAAAAGATAAAAAAAAGTAGAGCAAAAATTACTTCAGCAGCAACTTTTATTGCTAAAATTTTAGAAGGCAATATTCCGTTTCTAAGCAGAGCCATCACTTTAGTAGAAAGTACAAATAGCAGGCATCAAGAAAAAGCAAACCAAATTTTAGAAGGCTGTCTTCCGTTTGCAAATAAATCGGTAAGAATAGGAATTACAGGTGTGCCTGGTGTTGGTAAAAGTACATTTATAGAAGCATATGGAAAATATTTAACTTCCAAAGGAAAAAAAGTAGCTATATTGGCAGTAGACCCTAGCAGTTCTATTCATAAAGGCGCTATTTTGGGTGATAAAACTAGAATGGAAGAGCTGGTAACCGATACCAATGCATTTATTAGACCTTCTGCCTCAGGTACTTCTTTGGGAGGTGTTGCTCAAAAAACACGCGAAAGCATTATTCTTTGTGAAGCTGCTGGATTTGATACTATTATTATAGAAACAGTTGGTGTGGGGCAATCTGAAATCACTGTTAACGCTATGGTCGATTTTTTCTTACTCTTAAAACTAGCGGGAGCTGGAGATGAGCTACAAGGTATTAAACGCGGAATCATAGAAATGGCAGATGCTATTGTTATTAATAAAACAGATGGCGATAATATAGAAAATGCCAAAATTGCAAAAGTAGCATTTAACAGAGCGCTGCATTTATATCCCATAAAAGAAAGTAAATGGCAACCAAAAGCACTTACTGCTAGTTCTTTACAAAATAAAGGCATTTCTGATATTTACAACCTTATCGAAAGCTATATTTCTTTAACAAAAGAGAATTATTATTTTTACAAAAAAAGAAATGAGCAGAATAAGTTTTGGTTATTAGCAACTATTGAACAACAATTGAAAGATAATTTTTATAATAATAAAAAAGTACAAGAGGCACTTGCAGAAGAAATAATTAATATAGAAAACAGCAAAACAACACCTTTTAATGCTGCTAAAAAAATATTAAAATTATAGCCAGTTTTTAACAAAATGGCTAACTAATTTCACTCCATATTTTAGAAGTTTTCACCAACTGAATAAAAGTTTTTTTGATATTCGAGTTTTCTGGTTTAGACAAATTATCATCGTCTTGCAACAGTGAAATAGCGGTATTTCTTGCCGCTGCTAATATTTTAGAATCTTTTACAATATCTGCTATTTTAAGATTTAAAATACCACTTTGTTGCGTACCCATAATATTACCAGGACCTCTTAATTTTAAATCTACTTCGGCTATTTTAAAACCATCTGTAGTATCTACCATCGTTTTTAAACGCGTTTTACCTTCTTCGGATAATTTATAACTAGATAATAAAATACAATAACTTTGATCTGCACCTCTACCAACCCTTCCTCTTAATTGATGCAATTGAGAAAGCCCAAAACGTTCTGCACTCTCAATAATCATAACACTTGCATTAGGCACATTTACGCCTACTTCTATGACCGTTGTAGCCACCATAATTTGAGTTTCTCCGTTTACAAAACGTTGCATCTCAAATTCTTTATCTGCAGGTTTCATTTGTCCATGCACAATACTTATTTGGTATTTAGGAGAAGGAAACTCTCTAGAAACACTCTCATAACCATCCATTAAATCTTTATAATCCATTGCTTCAGATTCTTGAATTAATGGATACACAATATACACTTGCCTGCCTTTCTCAATTTCATCTTTCATAAATTTAAAAACAGACAATCGATTGCTATCAAAACGATGTACCGTTTTTACCTCTTTTCTACCAGGCGGCAACTCATCAATTACAGAGACATCTAAGTCACCATAAACAGACATTGCCAAAGTTCTTGGTATAGGTGTGGCAGTCATTACTAAAATATGAGGAACTGTGGTATTTTTTTTCCATAGTTTAGAACGTTGTGCAACACCAAATCGATGTTGTTCATCAATAATAGCAATTCCTAAATTTTTAAAAGTTACCTTATCTTCTAAAAGTGCATGGGTGCCAATTAAAATATGTAGGCTTCCATCCATTAAACCATTATGAATTTCTCTTCGTTTTTTTACCCTAACAGAACCAGTTAATAATGCTACCTTAATATTCATGTTTGTCAACAGTTCAGAGATGGCAATATAATGTTGTGTTGCTAAAATTTCTGTTGGCGCCATCATTGTAGCTTGAAAACCGTTATCTAATGCCAAAAGCATTGCTAACAGGGCAACAATTGTTTTTCCAGATCCTACATCACCTTGTAAAAGACGATTCATGTGAGCGCCAGAGGCAACATCTTTTCTTATTTCTTTTAAAACCCTTTTTTGTGCATTTGTTAGGTTAAAAGGCAAATAATCGTTGTAAAAAGTATTAAAATTATTACTTACATTTTTAAATACAAAACCTTTTATTTTTGATTTTTTGATTAATTTTTTACGTAATAATTGTAGTTGAATAAAAAATAATTCTTCAAATTTTAACCTACTTTGTGCTTTTGCTAAACTTTCTTGGCTTTTAGGAAAATGTGCATTTAACAACGCTTCTCGTTTAGACATCAAGTTAAAATTATCAATTATTTCTTGTGATAAACTTTCTGTAATATGATCGAAAAACTGTTGTAATAAATTTTGTACATAAGTCCGCATCAATTTATTAGAAACACCAGAATTTGTTAATTTTTCTGTAGATGGGTACACAGGTTGCATCTTAGATTGCAATTTCTTTTTATAAACAGCAACCAGTTCTAATTCTGGATGAGGAATACTAAAGTTACTATTGTAATGATTCAATTTACCATACACTACGTATGGTTCGTTAATTTTTAAGGTATCTTTTATCCATTTTTGCCCTTTAAACCATACCAACTCTATGCTACCTGTTTGATCTTGAAACTTTGCTACTAACCTACTTCCTCTTTTTTGTGCTACCGATTTAACACTTGTAATTTTACCCACAATCTGCACCTCTGCAGTAGTTGGTTGCAATTGATTAATCGTATAAAAAGTAGTCTTATCTATATAACGAAAAGGAAAAAAATTTAATAAATCGTTGCAAGTTTTAATCCCTAATTCTGCATACAAAAGCGATGCTTTTTGTACACTAACTCCTTTAATATATGTAATTGGATTATTTAAAGTCAACATATAAAATTATTAAGAACGAAAATACTGAAATGTAACAAATTATAAGTTCAAATGATTACAATTTTTAAAAATTTAAAAAAATCCAAAAAAATGTGACTTACATGTAAAAGAAATGTCTAAATAATAAAAAAGAGAATGTCAATAAAAATTTGTACTATTGCACGTTCCCCAATTTAATAGTACAAAATAGTTTGCTAGAAAAATGAAAAGAACACCTCCGAATGGTCTTAGTTCGTTTAGAATTTGGAAGAAAAGAAAAGAAATTGCCAGTAATTTAAAATCCCTAATTTTTATTACCACATTAGCATTTACGTTGCTAATTACTACATCTAACTACGCATTTTTAAAAAAAAATGATCGTAGCGAACTTGTTTTTACACAAAAAACAAAATCTATTGATATTGAAAATGACAGTTTACCGTTAAAACCTTTTTCAGACAATTCTAAAACTTGGACAACCAAGAACGGTTATAATTGGGCAGGTTGGGAATTACAAGAAAAACAACTGCAAAAAACAAACTATATTTTTGATAATGGTTCTTCTGAACAATACAATACTACCTACGTAAATTTACAAACTAGTGGTAATGTATTAGCCAGTTATATCAGTAATAAAACAAAAAATCAGCAGGTTACCGCCAATACAAATCCTACTAATGGAACCGTTAAATTCTTTGAAGACGGAACCTATCTATACATACCAAAAAAAGATTTTGTAGGTATAGACTCGTTTCAATTTACAGTTTGTGACATTAACAATTCAAATGATTGCACTACAGGAACCGTAAGTGTAATTATAAATGACTACAATAATTTTTCTAGAAACATTCAAGCTAAAAATAACAAAGAACTAGAATGTAATACTGCAGAAAGCTTTGTAAATGGTGAATATTTTGACAATGTACAAGTTACAACACCTAATTTTCCATTAGGTCTATTTCCTCCATGCCTAGGTACAATAGTAAATGCTAATAACGTTATTGGTTCAGATGAAGCTGCTGCAAACATAGTAATGACTGGTGTTGGCTGTTTAGCAAGTATATCTGTAAAAGATACAGATGACTCTTTTTCTGCTGGTACTTATGCTGGTTTTGAAGTAGGATCTATAGAATTAATTTCTGCTTCTGTTTTTGCAACTATTACTGTTAAAACTTATTTAAATGGAGTTCAGCAAGAGTCTAAAGTTGTTTCTTCTGATTTGATCTCTGCAGACGTATTTTTAATTAGTCCTGACGAAAGAATAACACTTGGCTATGTTGCTTCAAAAGAATTTGACGAGGTTAGAATAGAATATTTCTCTTTAGTTGGTGCACTTTATACCGCTCAAGTTTACAGAGCTGTAATAAAAAAATTCTGCCCAGGTGAAACACTTGAATGTAATGAGCCAACAAGAATGAAGAACCCAGAACATTCAGTTGTTATTAATTCAGAAAATACAGGTATTTCTGGTTTAGCATGCGTTGGTTGTTCTGTTAACAATGCAGAAGATGTAATTAGTAGTGACGATGATGCCTACGCTACCATAAATATGCTTGCTTCTATAGGAGTTATGGGAAGTATTGCAGTAGAAGATGTATTAAATGAATACCCTGCTGGTACATTTGCTGGCTTTGATATTTCTAACCCAAGCATTATAGACTTTGATGTTGCTGCATGGGTAACCATTAGAACTTTTTTAAATGGAGTCTCACAAGAATCATCTACCTCTGGATCATTAGCATCTGTTAATATTCCTATTTTAAATGGATCTGGCAGAAAAGTACTAGGGTTTGCCACAACTAAACCTTTCGATCAAGTAAAACTAGAAATTGTTAATCTTGCTAGTGTTTTAAATACTACAAGAGTATATGGCGCTATTTTTCAAACTTTTTGTGAAGGAGAAGAACTTTTATGTAATACTCCAACAACGTTAAGTACACCAACGTATCCTGTTGTTATTAATAGCGAAAGAACAGGTGTAAATTCGCTAGCGTGTGTTGGCTGTTCTTTAAATAATACACAAGATGCAATAGATAATGACGAGACAACTTATGCCCAAATGATTTTAGGCGTTAGTGTTCTCGCAGAAGCAAGTATATCTATAAAAAATCAGATAACAAATTATCCAACCGGAACTTTTGCTGGTTTTGATATAGAAAATCAAACCTTAATTAGTGCCAATGTAATAGATACTTACAGGGTTTGTACATATCTAGATGGTGTGTTGCAAGAATGTAAAATTGGAGGCACACAGTTAGTAACAGTTGGTTCTGGCTTAATTGCGTCAAACAATAGAAATACAATTGGTTTTGTAGCCAACAAACCATTTGATGAAGTTCAATTTTCTGTAATCAACCTAGCAGGTATAGATATAGGAGAACTTAAAATATATGGCATGGTAGTTCAAGAATTTTGTGAAGTAACACTAGAATGTGGAAACACCTATAGTTTAAGTACACCCAAATTTCCTGTGGTTATCGATAACGCAAACTCTGGCATTGCTGGTATTGCATGTGTAGGGTGCTCTGTAAATAACACAAAAAATATTGTAAGTGAAGACGTAACAGATTATGCAGAAATAACAATGCTTGCTGGTGTACTTTCATCAGGATCTATAGCTGTTACAGATGGAATATCTACCTACCCTTCAGGATCTTCTGCTGGTTTTACCGTTTCTTCACCAAACACTCTTCTTCAGTTAGATGTGCTTGGCAGCATTACAATATGTACATCTTTAGATGGTGTTAGACAAGAATGCAGAACAGGTTTAGGTTTAATAGATCTATCTGCAATATTTAGTATTATTGGCCTACCAAACACAGCAACTTTTGTTGGCTTTAAAACTTCTTTACCATACGACAGTATTCAAATTTCTGTTGCATCTTTAGCAAGTGTTCTTAATATTATAAGAGTTCACAGTGCTTTTATAGATACAAATGGTACAGAAATTGAAGGAGTTTTGTGTCTAGACTATTGTGATGCTAGTATTTCAGGAAATACAGATACTGATAATGATGGTATTAGTGACGTTTGTGATAAAGATGATGATAATGATGGAATTCTAGATATAGACGAAGGCACTGGTGATATTGATAATGATGGAATTCCAAATCAATTAGACTTAGACTCTGATAATGACGGAATATTTGATATTGTAGAAAATGGTGGCTTAGATGAAGATGGTGATGGTAGAATAGGAACTGGAAACCCTATTGATACAGACAAAGACGGTGTACCAGATTTAATAGACCCAGACAATGGTGGTACTAATATACCAATTAAAGATTCTGATAATGACGGAGTTCCTAATTACTTAGATTTAGATTCTGATAATGATGGTATTACAGATGTAATAGAATCTGGTGGTTTAGACCCAGACAAAGATGGTGTTATTGGTTCTGGCCCTATTACAGACACTGATAACGACGGTCTTGCTGACAACGTAGATACAGACAATGGAGGAACACCTCTAATAATTATTGATACTGATAAAGATGACATTCCTAACTCACAAGACTTAGATTCTGATAATGACGGAACAACAGATCTTATAGAAGCTGGTGGTATTGATATTGATGGAAATGGTGTTCTTGACGTTTTAATAGATAGCGATAATGATGGTCTTGCAGATATAGTAGATCCAGAAAACAATACAACTACCAATCTAAATGATGGTACTGGTACTCCTTTACCAAACCCTGATACTGATAATGATGGCTATCCAGACTTGATAGATTTAGACTCTGACAATGATGGCATTACAGATGTTTTAGAAAATGGAGGTTTAGATCCAGATGGAGATGGTATGGTTGGAACTGGATTAATTTCTGATCAAGATAATGATGGGTTATCAGATATAGTAGATACAGACAACAATTTAACCTCCACCGCTAACGACGGGTCAGGGTTAGCGTTACCAAACAACGACGCAGATAATGATGGCATTAGAAACGCAAGAGATTTAGATGCAGATAACGATGGGATACCAGACAATATTGAAAGTCAATCTACTGTAGATTATATAGCACCAAGTGGTTTAGACTCTGATAATGATGGTTTAGATAATGCCTATGACAAAAACACAGATAACACAGGCCTATTGGGTATTATTCCTGTTAAAACAGATAATGCAGCAAGCAGTAATTCAGACAATTTACCTGATTACTTAGACTTAGATTCTGACGGTGATGGTATATTTGATATTATTGAATCTGGTAGTAATTTAACAAATAACGGATTCGGTAAAGTGACCGGAAATGTTGGTTTAAATGGATTAGTTGATGCAATTGAAACTGGTGGTATTGATTTAGGATATATAGATATTAACGGATCGTATGATACAACACAAGTAGATAATTTTACAGATACCGATAACGACGCATCATCTGTTGGAGATGTTGATTATAGAGACGTAGAACTAAATGGTATTCCTATGATAACACAAGTGTATCAATTTGGTTCAGAGAAATGGATAGAAATCACAAATAATAGCAAGTTATACCCAATTGGAAAAGACTTAATTAAAGTACAGTTTTATAAAAACAAAACAGGCGATCAAACAAGTATTTTACCTGATAAAATAATTACAATAAACACTAGTTTAGAAGCAGGTAAATCTATATTAATTAGTAACACATCTAATAGTATAACCAATATAGACGATGCTGCAACTATAATTATAGATAATGATTTTACAGATTTTGAAGGTGCAAATGATATAATAACATTATCACCAAAAAACAATCGTAATTCTTATCGTTTAAAATACGATGTAATCGAAGCTTTTAAAAATAAAACTAGCTATGTAAGAGTTGATGAAAAACTATCACCTAATAAAGATTTCACTTTAAGTGATTGGGTGTTATTTATAGATGATGCGCTAGATCCTTATTTGCTTAAAAACTTAACAGATAATACAGGTGGCCCTGAAAGACATCCTCATGACCCTTTAATTTCTGAAGTAAACAATGCAATTAACACAACAAATACATTATTAGGAAAGCACCATTTCGATAAAACTATCAGAATGAATTATACATGGAGTAATGGTTCTCCTGATAGATCTAGATTTGTACATATTGCTGAAAATCACAATCATACAAACGGTAAATTAAGCGCTAGAAAGCTTAAGGTTGATAACTCTAAAAAGCTTTCAATTACAGATAATTTATTAGTTGTTACTAATGACATTGAATTAAACGGACAAATTCGATTGATTACCCCTAACTCTAATAGTGAATCACAATTAATTCAAACGCATAATAACGCTTCTCTCGTTTCTGGTTCTGGTAAATTACTTGTAGACCAAAATTCTAACGTACCAAGTGTATATAGATACAATTACATTGGTTCTCCGGTAGTTAGTAATCAAGGAAGTTCAACTTTTGCAATAAAAGATATTTTTAAAGATGGTACTGTACCTACAAATCATTCTGGTATTGTAAACACAGATATTGCAAGAGATATTAATTTTATAAGTGGTTTCGACGGTAATACATCAAGCCCGATATCATTAGCAGAATATTGGATGTTTACGAACTCTCCAATCGGTGGAAACCCAAGTACCTGGAGCCAACAATTAAGTACAGGACAAATTTCGAATACAGATGGTTTTATTTTTAAAGGACCTGGTATTGAACAAAATTACACTTTTTTAGGCTCTCCTAACGATGGTTTACTAACAACTTCAATTCGTAAAGATGAAGAGTATTTGATGGCAAACCCTTATTCTTCTGCCATTAGTGTTAAGAATTTTATAGAAGATAATGCTAATTCAATAACAGGAACATTATATTTCTGGCAACATGCAAGTGAATTATCAAGCTCTAGCAATACTTCTGATGGACATAATTTTGCTGGTTACATTGGCGGCTATGCTACTAGAACCATTACTATGGGTGTTTCTGCAAAAAATGCTGCTAGAGGACCTATTAATGCAAATTTAGAGGCAGAAAACGCAACAATTAATGGTGGTATAATAGAAACTGTAAATGATAACACACAAAATATAGATGTTGTTAAACTTAACGCTCCAGGTCATAAAATTATCTTTAATGAAATTATTTCTGGAGTAGATACATTAAGAGTTAGATACAAATCTAATAGCTCAAAAACTATTAGGATTAAAGAAAACAACAATTTTAGAACAGATGCTGTTTTACCAGCAACTGGTGATAATTTTACAATCAAACAAATAGTAATTTGTGTATTAGATGATAAAAACATAACATTAGAATCATTAGATAGTAATGAAATACAAATAGATTATTTAAACTTAACTGATAATGGAAATATTAGTTGTGCACCATCGACATCTGTAGATGGCTTTGATTACACTAAACCTGAGCCTTATATAGCCATAGGTCAAGGATTCTTTGTTATTGGTGATGATACTGATGGTGGTGATATTGTATTTAAAAATAGCCAAAGAGAATATAAAAAAGAAGCTTTGGGTGAATCTGTATTTTTAAGGTCTAACGAAAACCAAACAAATTCAATAAATAATATATCTACCATAAAATTAGGAATGAACTTTGATTCTGATATTAGTAACAGTAAATATCACAGACAAATAGGCTTATCATTTAATAAATATCATTCATTTGAGCATGATAAGGGTTATGATGCCGAAATAAATGATATTGGCACTTCAGATTTCTATTGGAAGTTTCCTTCTAATGCATCTAAATATGTAATTGCAGGTATACAAGAAATAACAGAAGATTTAGAAGTACCTCTAGAAATTAAAATTGGTATTAGTGGCTCTATATCTATAGGTATCGATGAATTAAATAATATTAATAGTAAAATTTATATTGTTGATAAACTGACAAATAATTCTTATAACATAACAGAAAGTGATGCTGTAATACATTTAAATGAAGGCACCTATTCAGACAGATTCATCTTAGCTTTTTCTGAACATAAAGCTTTGTCAATAGAAAATAATATTAGTAAAAAAGAGACTAATATCTATGTAGATAATAAGAACAAAAAGATAGTAATATCTAAAGAAGAAAATATCGATTTAAATACCGTTAAAGTTTATAATGTAATTGGTAAAAAAATAATCTCATGGGAAATTAAAGAACAAAAAACTAAGTATTTTTTAGATGTTAATAAGCAATTATCAAACGGCATCTATTTTGTTGTAATAGATACAAACAAAGGAAAATACAACAAAAAAATCATAATAGAATAATCAAAAAATTCTTTGCATAATTGTTTCTTTAGTGATAGTTTTGCAAAGAATAATTAATTAAAAAATAATTATTAAATTTAACAACAATGGCATTTATTCAAATACCTCCACCTCCTTCGGGACCAAGTTTCCCTCCAGGGCTTCCGATAGACAATGGAATTTTAATCTTGTTTTGTTTAGCAGTTGTGTATGGCTTATACAAACTAAAAAGAAAATCAAAATTATATCGTTCTTTAAAATAACGATCTATAAAAAAGCAACTATTTTTAATTTAATAGTTGTCTATAATAATTAATCACAAGAAACATCTATTTAAAATAGATGTTTTTTTGTGATTTTTTTTATCATTCTAAAGCAATTAAGCCTTGTCATTATATTATGCTAAAAAAAAGCATTGAATTTATTTATTACTATTTTATTAATAAGCGCATGTAATATTTTACTTTCTTGCTATAATAAGTAACAATTATTACTTCATTTAAAAAAATCTAAAACCTAATATAGATTAAGCTTATTTTGTACATTTGTAGTCTATTTTAGATAAAAAAATGAGATTACATAGAAATTTAACATTTGCTGTTATAGACAGTATTAGAGATATATTTAACGAAGGTGTTTATGCAGACAAAGCCGTAGAAAAAGCATTAAAAAGAGACAAACGCTGGGGTGCAAGAGACCGAAAATTTGTGGCCGAAACTATTTACGACATTGTTAGATGGAATCGTTTATACGCTGAAATTGCAGAAGTTAAAGCACCGTATGATAGAGATAATATTTGGAGGCTTTTTTCTGTGTGGTGTATTTTAAGAGGTATTAAATTACCAGATTGGAATCAAATTGGTGACGTTCCTGAAAGAAGAATAAAAGGACGTTTTGCTGAATTGTCTAAGATTAGAAAGTATAGAGAATCTATACCTGATTGGATGGACGAGATTTGTGTTGCAGAATTAGGAGAAGAAGTTTGGACCAAAGAAATTGCTGCATTAAACAAGCAAGCCAGTGTTATTTTAAGAACCAACACCTTAAATATTTCTAAAGAAATTCTTCAAAAAAAATTAAAATCAGAAAATGTAGATACCGAATTTGTACCCAACCACCCTGATGCTTTAATGCTTCCCGAAAGAGCAAATGTATTTAAAACAGAAGCTTTTCATAATGGTTATTTTGAGGTACAAGATGCATCATCGCAACTTGTTGCTGCTTATTTAGAAGTAGAACCGGGTATGAAAGTAGTAGATACTTGCGCAGGTGCTGGTGGTAAAACACTTCACTTATCTGCTTTAATGGAAAATAAAGGTCAGATTATTGCTATGGATATTTACGAAAGTAAACTTCGTAAGTTAAAAGTAAGAGCTAAAAGAAACAAAGCACACAACATAGACATGCGTGTAATAGACTCTACCAAACCTATTAAAAAACTACATGGTAAAGCAGATAGAGTTTTAATTGACGCTCCTTGTTCTGGTTTGGGTGTGTTAAGAAGAAATCCTGATTCTAAATGGAAACTTCAACCAGAATTTATAGACAATATTAAAAAAGTACAGCAAGATGTTTTACAGCAATACTCTAAAATGTTAAAACCTGGCGGAAAAATGGTGTATGCAACTTGTTCTGTTTTACCCTCTGAAAACCAAGATCAAGTAGCTACTTTTTTAGCTTCTGAAGCAGGAAAAGAGTTTAGCCTTGTAAAAGATAAAAAAGTAATGGCACATGTTTCTGGGTTTGATGGTTTTTACATGGCTTTGTTAGAAAAAAAATAAGTTTATTTTAAAAACTTAACATTTTACTAATAACAACGTTTTTAAAAACACTTACTTTTAATGCACTAAATAAGTAACAATGATTAAAAAATTACTCCTCCTATTACTATTAATTACAATTACTTTTACCTCTGCTCAAGAGTCTTATTACAACAATGTTGATAAATCTCTTTTTGGAACAGCTCTAAAAGATGCCTTGGCCACAAAAATTATAAGTACACATACTAGAACTTTAGAATACACCAGTAGTTTACCCGATGTTTGGGATGCAACAAAAGCAACCGATGAAAATACCGCCAATACAAATGAAGTTATGTTGTTTTACGGTTGGGAAAACGGAACAGACCAAGATATTACAAACGACCTTACTAGAAACAAAAACTTGCAAGACAATGGTAGTGGTGCAGATTTTGTTTGGAACAGAGAACATGTGTTTCCTAAATCTTTAGCAAACCCTATTTTAGATACAGACATACCAGGCCCTGCAACAGATGCACATCATTTAAGAGCTGCAGATAGAGGTAGAAATTCTGCCAGAAACAATAGAAAATACGGAAGAGGAACTGGATTTTCTAACTATTCTAGTGTCGATTTTCACGAAGGGTTAGATGGCCCAAATACAGCTGCTTGGTATCCTGGTGATGATTGGAAAGGAGATGCTGCCAGAATGATTATGTACATGTATCTAAGATATGGTAGCGTATGTTTGCCAACAGCAGTTGGTGTGGGTAGCAAAGAATTTACCGAAGACGAAATGATTGATTTATTCCTACAATGGAATGCAGAAGATCCTGTGTCTCAGATAGAAAAAGACAGAAATGCCTATCATGCAAATACAGCAAACAGTGCCGCACAAGGAAACAGAAATCCATTTATAGACAATCCTTATTTAGCAACAAGAATTTGGGGAGGAGAAACATCTGCAGAAGACCGATGGAACTATTACAAACCAACAGACACAGAAGCACCAACAACACCAACAAACGTTGTTATAAATAATGCAACCTTAAACACAATAGATATTTCTTGGAATGCAGCAACCGATAATATTGCTGTAACTGGGTATCATATTTATATAGATGGCATTCTTAAAAAAATTACTACAGCTACAACTGCAAGCTTTGCAAATTTAGAAACCAATACAGGCTATAGTTTTACTGTGGTTGCCAAAGATTTAATAAATAACAGATCTGCAGCAAGTACTGCTGTAAACGGAACAACTTTACAAGATACTCAAGCACCTACAACACCCACTAATGTAACCATTAGCAATACTACAGATTCTTCTTTTATGATAAGCTGGAGTGCAGCCACAGACAACAATGCAGTTGCTGGCTACGAAGTGTATGTAGATAATACACTAATAACTACTACAACAGAGCTTTCTTACACAGTTACAAATTTAAATGTAGCAACAACTTATGTGGTAGAAATTTTAGCAAAAGACACTGACAACAATGCCTCTGCAAAAAGCACTCCTATTGAAGCAACTACAACAAGTGGAGCATCAAACGGAGTTACAGAATTATTTATTTCTGAATATGTAGAACCAAGTTCTGGCAACAATAAAGCAATTGAAATTGTAAACCTTACAGCTACAACAATCAACTTATCAGAATACTCAATTCAAAAACAATCTAACGGTGGTAGTTGGGTAGATAATTTTCCACTGGGCAACACAAACATTGTTCCTGGTGATGTATTTGTTATTGTGAATGTAAACACTTCGGATGCGCATCTATTGGCAGAAAAAGACTTATTGGGTCCACCGAGTATAGATACAACTCCATATAGATACGGATCTCCAATGAATTTTAATGGTAACGATCCAATAGGTTTGTTTAAAAACGATGTTTTAATTGATGTTATTGGTGAAGAGGGAAATTCAGCTTTTCACATATCAAACGTGACTTACAGAAGAAAAAGAGCAATTACAGAACCTAACATCAATTTTAATGCAAACGAATGGGATGTTTTACCTGCAAATACTTTTGACGGTATTGGTAGTCATAGCTCAACTTTATCTACTAAAATTAATGTTTTTGAGAATTTTAGAATGTACCCAAACCCTACAAAAGGAAACACAGTATATTTTAATATAAACGAGACTGTAAATATCAATATTTACAATGTTCTTGGTAAATTGGTAAAAACAACAAAACTCTCTAAAAACAATACTAAAATTGATATTTCTAAATTATCTAAAGGCATTTATTTAGTTAAAATCAATTCTAAAAATCAAACAATTACTAAAAAATTAATTAAAAACTAACCGCATGAAAAAACTACTACTTTTAATTACAATTGTATTCTTTTATGCAGAAACTAAAGCACAATTAACTCCACCAACAGCGCTACAGTCTTATTATAATGATGTTGATTTTACACTAACCGGCACACAATTATTTGATGATTTGGCAACGGTAACAATTTCTAAACATACGAACATTTTAGAATATTTTAGTAGACATGATTATCTTTATAGTGCCGACCAAGATATTGCTAACACAGACAATGTTGTGTTAATGTATAATGGAGAAAGTAGAGACAAAAGAGAATATCAATCTGGTAGCAACCAACATACTCCACAAACATTTAACACAGAACATGTATACCCACAATCGCTTATTGTTAATAATGCTATTGGTGATTTACACCATTTAAGAAGCTGCGATATTAATATAAATTCTAATAGAGGCAACCTTCCTTTTACAGATGGTTCTGGTAACTATGCACTTATTGGTAACGCTTGGTATCCTGGTGACGATTGGAAAGGAGATGTTGCAAGAATGATTATGTATCTTAATTTAAGATACAATGAATCTTTTACAGATGTTGGTACCTTAAATTTATTTTTAAAATGGAATCGTGAAGATCCAGTTTCAGACTTTGAAAAACAAAGAAATACCGAAATAACAACAGCTCAAGGAAACAGAAATCCGTTTATAGACAACCCTTATTTAGCAACTGTTATTTGGGGAGGAACTGCTGCTCAAAATACTTGGGGTGATGCTGATACAGAAGCACCTACTGTTCCTACAAATGTTACTTTAAGCAATATTACAGCAGCAACTATCGATGTTACTTGGCTTGCTGCAACAGACAACATTGCTGTTACAAAATATGAAGTATATGCAAATGGCACTTTAAACGGAGAAACAGCCGACTTAAATTATACAGCAACTGGTTTAGAGGCAAATACTAATTACGCAATAACCGTGTTGGCTAAAGACCAATACGGCAATAAGTCTGCACAATCAACTGCTGCAAACGGAACCACTTTAACAGATAATACAGCACCAACTGTACCAACAAATATTGCTATTAGTAATATTTCTGGAACCTCTTTTAAAGCAACTTGGACCGCTTCTACAGACAATGTTGCTGTAGAAAGTTATACAATTTATATTGATGGAAGTATAAAAGGAACTACAACAAATACAGAATTTGATGTTACCGGTTTAAATATTTCTACAACTTATGCTGTAACTGTTCTTGCTAAAGATACCAGCGGAAATGAATCTGCACAAAGTGATGCTGTTAACGAAACTACAACTGATGGTTCTGCTGCTTCTGATGAACTGTTTTTCTCTGAATATGTTGAAGGTAGTGGAAACAATAAAGCAATTGAAATAGCAAACTTTACGGGGCAAACCGTTTCTTTAGCTAATTATTCTGTAAAATTAGGTTCTAACGGTCAAGATTTTGGAACACAAACATTAACATTTACAACCGAAACAATTGCTGATGGTGATGTGTTTGTTATTGGAAATTCTCAAATAACAATTTGTACTTCAGAAGTAGATGTTTTTAGCAATGTTACCTTTTTTAATGGTAATGACGTGTTGGGCTTATTTAAAAATGATGTGTTGATTGATATCATTGGCGAAGAAAATAATAGTTCTGACTTTGGTAAAAACGTAACGCTAGTAAGAAAAGCAAGCATTACTTCTCCCAATACAGTTTATAATGCAAACGAATGGCAAGAAGGCTCTGGTGTAGATGATTGCACAAATTTAGGCACACACGATGTAAGTACTGCAAGTTTAGAAAATTTATATAGTAAAAATTTTAAAATATACCCAAACCCTACTACTGGCAATAAAGTTTATTTTAACCTTACAAAAGAAGTAACGATTAATGTTTACAATGTTTTAGGCAAATTAATTAAAACAGAAAAAGCAAATAGTAGTAAAAATAATATTGATATTGCTACTCTGGTAAAAGGTGTTTACCTTTTAAAAATAAATACTGCAAATGAAACTTTTACTAGAAAGTTTATCAAAAATTAATAAAATAGCAACATATTTTAAAGAAAGACTGTCTAAAATGGCAGTCTTTTTTAGTTTATAAATACGTGAATAACTCTCTAATTTCATTTAAATAATTCATTCATTTTACCGCTAAAAAAGTTAAATTTGCATTACAAAACAATACGCAAACACAACTTTATAATGATTCATTTCTTCGGAAACACAAATAGCAAAGTATTTGCTGTTCAAACACTAAAAGAATTAACTTCAGAAAATACTGCTAAATTAACGTGGCTTTTTGGTAATCAACCAAAAATAGACCATACATCTTTAGACCAGTATTTTATAGGCCCAAGAAAAGCAATGATTACTCCTTGGAGTACAAATGCTGTAGAAATTACTCAAAATATGGGTATAAAAGATATTCTTAGAATAGAAGAATTTACTGCAGCTACTAAAGATTTCTCTGACTTTGACCCAATGATTTCAGAAAAATTTGAACGCCTAGATCAAGATAGTTTTACAAGCAATAGTAAGCCAGAAGCAATTTTAGAAATTGAAGACATAGCGGCTTATAACAACCAAGAAGGTTTGTCTTTAAGTGACGAAGAAGTAAGCTACTTAGAAGAAGTTACTACAAAAATTGGAAGAAAACTTACAGACTCTGAAGTATTTGGTTTTAGCCAGGTAAACTCTGAGCACTGTAGACACAAAATATTTAACGGAACGTTTGTGATTGATGGCGAAGAAATGCCAACATCATTATTTAAACTAATTAAAGAAACTTCTAAAGAAAACCCGAACGATATTGTTTCTGCTTATAAAGACAATGTTGCGTTTATCAAAGGACCAGAAGTAACTCAGTTTGCTCCAAAAACAGCAGACAAACCAGACTTTTATCAAACTAAAAATTACGAATCTGTTATTTCTTTAAAAGCAGAGACACACAATTTTCCTACCACAGTAGAGCCTTTTAATGGAGCTGCAACCGGTTCTGGAGGAGAAATTAGAGATCGATTAGCAGGTGGTAAAGGATCTTTACCCTTAGCTGGTACTGCAGTATATATGACATCTTATTCTAGGTTAGAAGAAAACAGGTATTGGGAACACAAGTTTAAAGAAAGAGATTGGCTGTATCAAACACCAATGGATATTTTAATAAAAGCCTCTAATGGTGCTTCTGACTTTGGTAACAAATTCGGACAACCATTAATTACAGGCTCTGTATTAACTTTTGAGCACGAAGAAAACAGTTCTTCTAGTGAAGCGAAACCAAGAAAATTAGGTTTTGATAAAGTAATTATGCAAGCCGGTGGTATTGGCTATGGTAAAGCAGATCAAGCACTAAAAGACACGCCTAAAACTGGCGATAAAATTGTAATTCTTGGAGGTGAAAATTACCGAATTGGTATGGGTGGTGCTGCGGTATCTTCTGCAGATACTGGTGAGTTTGCTTCTGGAATAGAATTAAACGCTGTACAAAGATCAAATCCAGAAATGCAAAAACGTGCTGCCAATGCAGTTCGTGGTATGGTAGAAAGTGATGAAAATTTTATTGTTTCGATTCACGATCATGGAGCAGGCGGACACTTAAACTGTCTGTCTGAATTGGTAGAAGATACTGGCGGAAAAATAGATTTAGATAAGTTACCTGTTGGAGACCCTACCCTATCATCCAAAGAAATTATTGGCAACGAATCTCAAGAAAGAATGGGCTTGGTTATTGCTGAAAAGCACATAGAAACCTTGCAAAAAATTGCAGATAGAGAACGTTCTCCAATGTATACCGTTGGTGACGTTACTGGCAATCATCGTTTTACATTTGAATCTAAAACCAACGGAGACAAACCGATGGATTTAGCTTTAGAGGATATGTTTGGGTCATCGCCTAAAACAATTATGACAGATAAAACGGTTCTTAGAAACTACAAAAATCCTCGTTATAAAGCTAAAAATTTAGAAATTTATTTAAAACAAGTGCTGCAACTAGAAGCTGTTGCTTGTAAAGACTGGCTAACAAATAAAGTAGACAGATGTGTTGGTGGTAAAGTTGCCAAACAACAATGTGTGGGGCCGTTACAAATACCTTTAAATAATGTTGGGGTAATGGCATTAGATTACAATGGTAAAGAGGGTGTTGCAACTTCTATTGGCCACTCGCCTATTTCTGGTTTAATACACCCAGAAGCTGGTAGTAGAAACTCTATAACAGAGGCTTTAACAAATATTATTTGGGCTCCATTAAAAGACAATTTAAAAAGTGTATCGCTATCTGCAAATTGGATGTGGCCATGTAAAAATGAAGGTGAAGACGCTCGTTTATACAAAGCTGTGCAAGCAATTTCTGAATTTTCTATAGATTTAGGAATTAATGTCCCTACTGGTAAAGACTCTTTATCTATGAAACAGAAATACCAAGACGATGAAGTAATTTCTCCGGGTACTGTAATTATTTCTGCTGCTGCAAATTGTAACGCAATTACCAAAGTTGTTGAGCCTGTTTTGCAGATTGACGATGGTAACATTTATTATGTAAATATTTCTCAAGACGAATATAAATTAGGCGGTAGTTCTTTTAACCAAACTTTAAATGCTATCGGTAACGAAGCACCCGATGTTACCAATGCAAGTTATGTTAAAAAGACATTTAACGTCATACAGAAACTTATAAAAGCAGATGCAATTAAAGCTGGGCACGATGTTGCTTCGGGAGGTTTAATTACTACGCTATTAGAAATGTGTTTTGCTGATGTAAATCTAGGAGCAGATTTTAATATCTCTGAATTGAATGAGTCAGACTCTATAAAAGTATTGTTTTCAGAAAATACTGGTATTGTTTTTCAGGCAGATAGCTCTGTAGAAACTTCTTTCGAAGAAGCAGGTATTGCACTGTTTAATATTGGTAAAGCAAATACAACTGGGGTTGTATCTATTACAAATAATGAAGATGTTTTTTCTTTTAATGTTGAAGAATATAGAGATGTATGGTACAAAACCTCTTATTTATTAGACAACAAACAAACTGCTAACAATTTAGCAAAAACTCGATTTGACAATTACAAGAAACAACCTTTACAATATACGTTTCCAAAGAACTTTACAGGAAAACTACCTGTAACTTCAAACTCTGTAAAACAACCTAAACCAAAAGCTGCAATTTTACGAGAAAAAGGGAGTAATTCTGAGCGAGAAATGGCAAATGCTATGTATTTAGCTGGTTTTGATGTAAAAGATGTTCATATGACAGATTTAATATCAGGTAGAGAAACGCTAGAAGACATTCAGTTTATTGGTGCTGTGGGTGGTTTTTCTAATTCTGATGTTTTAGGATCTGCTAAAGGTTGGGCAGGTGCTTTTAAATATAACGAAAAAGCAAATACTGCTCTTAAAAATTTCTTTAAAAGAGAAGACACATTGTCTGTTGGAATTTGTAACGGTGCACAACTTTGGATGGAATTAGATTTGATAAATCCAGAACATAAAGTACATGGCAAATTAATACACAACGACTCTAAAAAACACGAAAGTTCTTTTACTTCTGTAAAAATTGAAAAGAACAATTCTGTTATGCTAAGCAGCTTAGAAGGAGCTGAACTTGGTGTGTGGATTTCTCATGGAGAAGGTAAATTCAATTTGCCAGAAAAAGAAGAAAATTACAACATTGTAGGTAAATATGGTTATAAAGGATATCCGAATAATCCTAATGGTTCTGATTATAATACAGCAATGTTATGTGATACTTCTGGAAGACATTTGGTAACAATGCCACATATAGAGCGTTCTATTTTTCAATGGAATTGGGCGAATTACCCTACCGAAAGAAAGGATGAAGTTTCGCCTTGGTTAGAAGCATTTACAAACGCTAAAAACTGGATCGATAAAAAGTAATACTTGAATAAAATAAATTGTGAAATAAAAAAAGGGGAAAACCCCTATTTTTAAGAACCTTATTTAATTTAACTTGCAATCACTTATAGTAATGATTAGATTAGGGGCTAATGATTACTAAATTTTAACTAGCTTCTTAAAAGGAGCTAGTTTTTTTTTATATGATAGTATAAAAACTAAAACTTCTTATTTAAAATTACTTTGTTATATTTAGGTCTATGATATATAATTATGACAAAACAAATTTCTAGATTATTCGATTTTCCATACTACCAATTAAATAAAAAGCCACAAGAGAGATGTTTCAACTTTAAAAAAGGAAACGAATGGCAATCTATTTCAAGTAAACAATATGTAATAGAAGCAAATAAAGTAAGTGCATCTTTATTAAGTTTAGGCATTAAGCCTAATGATAAAATTGCAATTATTACAGAAAATAACAATGCTAATTGGCATATATTAGATATTGGAATACTTCAAATTGGAGCACAAAACATCCCTTTATATGCAACATTATCCGAAAAAGATTATGCATATATACTACAACATTCTGATGCTACTATTTGTTTTGTTTCTTCTGATGAAATTTATAACAAAGTAAAAGCGATAGCAACTGATACTCAACTAAAAAACATATTCTCTTTAGAAAATATGGACACTATTTATAGCTGGAATTCTTTTTTAAAGTTGGGCGAAAAAGAAAACTATAGCTCAAAAATAAACACTTTAAAAAACAATGTAAAGACAGATGATTTAGCTACAATAATATACACTTCTGGTACTACAGGCACCCCAAAAGGAGTAATGCTAAGTCATAAAAACATTATTAGTGCCGTTTTTTCTGTTGATGCCTCTTTACAACCAATATATAAAAAACCAATTAGAGTTATAAGCTACTTACCTATTTGTCATATTTTTGAAAGAGCCTCTAATTACTTCAATCAATATAACTCTGCTGAAATTTATTTTGCCGAAAGCATCGAAAAGTTGGGTGATACAATTAGAGAAGTCAAACCGCATTACCTAGCAATTGTTCCGCGTTTATTAGAAAAAATATTCGATAAAATTGTAGACAAAGGCAGCCATCTAAATGGCGTGAAAAAAGCACTATTTTTTTGGGCTTTAAATTTAGCAGAAATTTACGAACCATATTCAACAAATAGACCTTGGTATCATTTTAAATTAGCAATTGCAAACCTATTCATATTCTCTAAATGGAGAAAAGCTTTGGGTAACAATTTACAATATATGATTTCTGGCAGTGCACCCTTACAACCAAAATTAGTACGAATTTTTACCGCCGCAAAAATTCCTGTTTTTGAAGGCTATGGAATGACAGAATCTTCGCCAAGTGGAAGCGTAAACGACTTAAGAAATCAAAATTTTAAAATTGGCACTGTAGGCAAAGCTGTAAAAGGTGTTGAACTTAAAATTGCAGAAGATGGAGAAATTTTAATGAAGGGAGATAACATTATGCTAGGCTACTATAAAAACCCAGAAATGACTGCAAAAACAATTAAAGACGGTTATTTATATACAGGAGATATAGGGAAAATTGATGCCGAAGGTTTTTTAACAATCACAGATAGAAAAAAAGAAATTTTTAAAACATCTGGCGGAAAATATATTGCCCCAGCTGCTTTAGAAAGTCAGCTTAAACAATCTCGCTTTATTGAACAAGTTTTGGTTGTTGGTGAAGGAGAAAAAATGCCAGCAGCAATTATACAATTAAATACAGATTTTGTTGTTGAATGGGCAAAAAGACATCAACACAAAATAAAAGATAGCAGTACCGATAAAAAAATTAGAGCTCGTATTCAAAAAGAAATTGATTTTTGTAATGAAAACTTTGGGAAATGGGAACAAATAAAAAAGTTTGAAATTACACCTGATGAATGGACAATTGAGGCAGGACACTTGACACCTACTCTAAAAATGAAGAGAAAAATTATACTAAAAAAATACCGTTCTCTTTATCAAAAAATATATAATGTGTCTTAAAAATTAATTTATCTTTATTTTTAAACTCTTAAAATAAGTATTTGTTAAATTGAGCTAAAAGAGTTAATTTGCCTACTTCAAAATAACATGTATGCCAAAAGAAATTACACGATTATTCGATTTTCCATATTATCAATTAGAAAAATACAACTTAAAGAATGCTTTTACCTCAAAAGCTTCTGGCAAATGGGTTACCATAAACACTCAAGAATATATCAATGAAGCAAATAAAATTAGTAGAGGCCTACTTAAGCTTGGTATTAAACCCAATGATAAAGTAGCCGTTATTTCTTCGACAAATAGAACTGAATGGAATATTTGTGATATTGGAGTGCTGCAAACTGGTGCCCAAAATGTACCCATATACCCTACGATCTCTAAAGAAGATTATGAGTATGTTTTAAATCATTCTGAGGCAAGGTACTGTTTTGTATCTGATATAGAAGTCTTAGAAAAAATTAACAAAATAAAAGACAATACAAAACTAAAAGCAATTTATACTTTTGATACTATTAAAGGTGAAAAAAATTGGCAAGAAGTACTAGACTTAGGAACAGACACAAGCAATCAAGAAGAACTAGACCAACGTAAAAATAATGTTAAAACAGATGATTTAGCTACTTTAATTTACACCTCTGGTACCACAGGTAAACCAAAAGGAGTAATGCTATCTCACAAGAACATTGTAAGTAATGTTTTAAGCTCATACGAAAGAGTTCCTTTAGACTATGGTAACTCGAAAGGGTTAAGTTTTTTACCAATCTGTCATATTTTTGAAAGGATGATTTTGTATTTATACCAATACTGTGGTGTTTCTGTATATTTTGCAGAATCTATCGAAAAATTATCTGAAAATGCACAAGAGATAAAGCCTAATGTGATGACAGCAGTACCTCGTCTATATGAAAAAATTTATGATAAAATTATTTTAAAAGGAGAGACTTTAAAAGGAATTAAAAAAGCACTATTCTTTTGGGCTGTTAATTTGGGTTTAAAATACGAACCTAATGGCGCCAATGGATGGTGGTATGAAAAGCAATTGGGACTAGCTAGAAAATTAATTTTCTCTAAATGGCAAGCTGCCTTAGGCGGAGAATTAAAATTAATGGTTTCTGGTAGTGCAGCTTTACAACCGAGATTAACAAAGGTATTTGCAGCAGCAGGAATGCCAATTATGGAAGGTTATGGTTTAACAGAAACATCGCCAGTAGTTACCGTTAACGACCAGAGAAACAAAGGATTTAAAATTGGTTCTGTCGGTAAAATAATTACAGATGTAGAAGTTAAAATAGCAAATAACGGAGAAATCTTGGTAAAAGGGCCTAATGTAATGTTAGGTTATTACAAAGATGCCGAAAAAAGTGCTAGTGTTTTAAAGGGTGGTTATTTTTACACCGGTGATAAAGGAGAGATTGATAGTGATGGATTCTTAAAAATTACCGGAAGAACTAAAGAAATGTTTAAAACTTCTGGTGGTAAATATGTTGTACCACCTCTATTAGAAGGAGAACTAAAACAATCTCTTTTTATAGAACAAGTAATGGTTGTTGGTGAATCTGAAAAAATGCCAGCAGCAATTATTCAACCAAATTTTGAGTTTTTAAAAGATTGGATTTCTAAGAAAGAACTAAAAATAGGCTCTTCTAATGCAGAAATGATCTCTTCTAAAATTGTAATAGATCGAATTCAAAAAGAAATAGATAAATGCAATAAAAATTTCGGTAAATGGGAACAAATAAAACGTTTTGAATTAACTTCTGATGTATGGTCTATTGATGGCGGACATTTAACCCCAACAATGAAGATGAAAAGAGCAATTATTAAAGAAATTTATAATGACCTGTATGAAAAAATTTATAGAGGTTAATTTTCATTTTATAAAAATATTTGTAAAAAGAGATTGTAAGTACAATCTCTTTTTTATTTTAGATGTTTAACAAAAAAAACAAATAATAGAGAAAAACTTATCTTCAATAAATCAATCATAAAAAAATACCATGCAGCAAAAAAACAACACAACAGCAATAGTAATTATTGCTAGTTTATTTTTCATTTTCGGATTTGTAACTTGGATTAACGGTGCATTAATTCCGTTTATGAAAACAATAAACGAACTGACAGATGCACAATCTTATTTAGTAGCTTCTGCTTCTTATATTTCTTTTGTTGTTATGGCTTTGCCTGCTTCATATATTTTAACAAGAATCGGTTACAAAAAAGGGATGTCTTTAGGCTTAACTGTAATGGCAATTGGCGCTTTGATTTTTATACCTGCAGCAGAAGCAAGAACTTATTGGTTATTTTTAGTGGGTATTTTTATTCAAGGTTTAGGAATGACCATTTTGCAAACCGCTTCAAATCCTTATATCACTATTTTAGGGCCTATAGAAAGTGGTGCAAAACGTATTGCAATTATGGGGATAGCAAATAAAACTGCTGGTGCTTTAGGCTCTGTAATTTTTGGAGCGTTGTTATTGTCTGGTATCGATGAAACTAAAGAAAAACTAGCAAACGCTAGTATTGATGAAAAAAAAATGCTTCTAGACGGAATGGCAGATAGCGTTTTTATGCCTTATTTAATAATGGCAATTGTATTATTTGTCTTAGGTATTTTAATTAGAAAAGCTTCATTACCAAACGTAGAAGCTAAAGAAGAAGATATTTTAGAAAATGGAAAAACAGCTAAAACTAGTATTTTTGATTTCCCAAATTTATGGCTAGGTGTTTTAGCACTATTTGTATATGTGGGCGCAGAAGTAATTGCTGGAGATACTATTATTGCTTACGGAATTTCTTTAGGTTTTACTGGAGAAGAAGCAAAATACTTTACAACTTATACCCTACTAGCCATGGTTGCTACATATGCTTTAGGAGTGGTATTAATTCCGAAATATGTAAAACAAAAAACAGCTTTAATTGCAAGTGCTGTTCTCGGAATTATTTTTAGCTTTTGTATTTTAAATTCTACTGGTTTTACCTCGGTTCTTTTTGTAGCTGCACTCGGAATTGCAAATGCATTAGTTTGGCCAGCAATTTGGCCATTAACACTAGAAGGCTTAGGTAAATTCACAAAAATTGCCTCTGCCCTATTAATTATGGCAATTTCTGGTGGTGCAATTATTCCGCCTTTATACGGTAAAATTGTTGATGCAACTTCCGAAGAACTTATTGCCAACGGAATTCCTAAATTAGAGGCATTAGCAACTGCTGCTACTAGTAGCTATTGGATATTAATACCATGTTATGCCATCGTGCTTTTCTTTGCTATCTGGGGACATAAGATTAAAAATTGGAGAAATTAATAAAAAACCTTCACATTTCTGTGAAGGTTTAAATGACCTTACCAAAGGATTAAGAATGAAAGAAGCACAACTAAAAAAAAGTTAAAAGAAGTCAATAAAAAAATATATGCAATTGAACGACGTTACGCTATTAGAGAAATTGATACTGAAATTTACAAAAAGTTCAAATCGAAATATCTAGAAAATCAAAAAGAAATTACCGCAAATTTAGACCAATTGTCAATTTCTAGTTCTAACCTTAATAAAGCAATAGATATTGCTTTAAATTAGCTACAAACATCAATTAAATATGGACTTCAGGAGATTTAAAGCAAAAAAAGAGAATACAAAAATTGGTCTTTCCTTCCGGAATAGGTTATGACAAGCAAAATGACCTAGTTCGAACTTTAAGAACCAACCAATTATTCTCAACAATACCAATGATACAAAGGGAAATATTAAAAACAAAAAACGGAAAATCAATTCAAATGAATCAATTCTCCGTTAAAGTGAGCCCTGAAGGATTCGAACCTTCGACCGCCTCCTTAGAAGGGAGGTGCTCTATCCAGCTGAGCTAAGAGCCCGTAATTTTTAAGTTGTTACGACCAACTGTGTCGGGGTGGCAGGATTCGAACCTGCGACCTCCTCGTCCCAAACGAGGCGCGATGACCGGGCTACGCTACACCCCGAAAGTGTATATAAAAATTGCGGAGAGACAGGGACTCGAACCCTGGCGACAGTTACCCGTCGACAGATTAGCAATCTGCTCCATTACCACTCTGGCACCTCTCCTATTTTTTAATGAACTTTAGCACTTATTTAAAAATGCGAGTGCAAATGTAGTATTACATTTACAATTTAGCAAACAGTTTGTAAACTTTTTTATATATTTTTTTTAGTCCGGATATTCTATCCTTACGTGATATATATTCATTAGTTTTTTCTTAATCACTTTCTTAATAATTTCAATTTCTTTAAAGGTAATATTTGAATTTAAAAACTGATTATCAGCCATTTGTTTTGATACAATTTTATCTATCAAATTACTTATTGTTAATGAGTTCGGTTTCACCAAACTTTTTGAAGCAGCCTCTGCAGCATCACACATCATTAAAATAGCAGTCTCTTTTGAAAAAGGAATAGGCCCTTGATACTGAAATTTCTTAATATCTAAGTCACTATCTGGATTTAACTCTTTTTCTTTCATGTAAAAATAATACACCAAACTTGTACCATGATGGGTTCTAATAAAATCGATTAATCGATCTGGTAAATTATACTTTTTTGCTAACTCTACCCCTTTTATTACATGGTCTGTAATAATTCTTGCACTATCTCTAGGAGATAAATCATTATGAGGGTTTACACCTGTAGATTGATTTTCAATAAAATACATTGGGTTTAACATTTTACCAATGTCATGATACAAAGCTCCTGTTCTTACCAACATAGAATTTGCACCAATTTCATTTGCTGCAGCTTCTGCCAAATTTGCTACTTGCATTGAATGCTGAAAAGTTCCTGGTGCTTTTTCATTTAACTCTCTTAAAAGCTTACTATTGGTATTTGAAAGCTCTAACAAAGTAACATCTGATACTAAACCAAATAGTTTTTCATACATATAAATTAAAATCAATGACAAAAAAGACAACAAACCATTGGCTGCAAAAAGTAAAAAGTAAGTACCATTAATTTGGCTAGCGTTGCCCTCTTTTATAATAGAAAAAGCAAAATAGGTAAGCATATAAATACCTGTAATCTGTGCCACAGAAATAAATAAATTGGCTCTTTTATACAACTCAGAAACTGTTAATATAGTCACAATACCTGCTATAATGTGCAAATAAATAAACTCGAAACTATCTGGCACAATATACCCCAACAACAACACTGTTAACACATGAGTAAACAAACCTAAACGTGCATCAAAAAAAGCTTTTAAAACTATTGGCAATACACTTAATGGTACCACATATAAAAAATCTGAGTTGTATTTTATAACCAATGTTTGAATAAAAATCATTGAAAAAACATTGAAAAATATAAATGTTACTTTATTGTTATTCTCATAAATTTCAATTCTATATTTTTTTAAGAACAACAACAACATTAATAGCGCAATAGAAACTAAGATGGTATAACCAAAAATAATCCAATTGTAGTTAGATTCTGTCCAAACCTGAGACTCAGACTCACTTTTTAAAGAATTTAAAATGGCTAATTTTTTCCCTTCTACAACATCGCCTTTTAAAATAATTAACTTACCAGACGCTACTTTTCCTTTGGTGTAAGAAATCTTTTTAATTTCTGTATTCACCACTTTTTGAGTGTATTCTTCATCAAAAGTGATACTTGGTTTTATAATTTCTGAAAGTAAATTTAAAAACACTTTTGCACCGTAAACACTTTCTTGTTCTTGTAAATTATTACTAATTATGTCTAAAACTTGTTTTGATGATAAAAAACTATGAAACAACACATCTGCTACTTCATTCCCTTTTCTAACTGCTACAATGTCATTTTTATTAAAAATTTTATCTTGGCTAAGAACTTCAAAAAAACCTTTATCGTAGATAAAATTAATGGTCTTATTGCCTATTTCAATCAATTCTAATACTTGCTGCTGCGTTAAAGAATCGGTTGTCTTTATCAATGAAACACTTTTCTGATATTTATCTTTTACTTGTGTAACAACATCAATATCATTTAAAAAATAAAGTTTCGAGTTTACTTCAATTTCCTTTTTTTCATTTGCTATTTCTTCGGATGATTTTTGAATTGCAAAATCAAATGGTGCATACAAATTATCATGCATCCAGAGCTGACCGTTGTTAAAATCATATTTAAACTGGCCTCCTTTTGGAAACAAATACACAATAGCAACACTGGTTACTAAAAACAAAATAACTTTGTAGATAATTGTATTGTTTTGATACAATTTATTAATGATTGTACTCATATGAGATAGGTAATTTTAACAAACTTACCATAAAAATATGTAGGTTAAAAATTCAACCTTAAGAATAAAACTAAAATCGATTAAATTAGTTAATTTAGCAGCACAAAACTAAAGGTAATTTATTATGAAAGAAGTTGTAATTGTCTCTGTTGCTAGAACTCCTATTGGTAGTTTTATGGGAAGTTTATCTAAAATACCTGCTCAAAAATTAGGATCTATTGCTATAAAAGGAGCGCTAGATAAAATAAATTTAAACCCAAAATTAGTCGAAGAAGTTTTTATGGGCAATGTTGTTTCTGCTGGATTAGGCCAAGCTCCTGCGAGACAAGCGGCAATTTATGCTGGGCTTTCTAACACTGTACCTTGTACAACCGTAAATAAAGTTTGTGCATCTGGCATGAAAGCAATCATGCTAGCAGCACAAACAATTGCACTAGGTGATGCTAATATTGTAATTGCTGGCGGTATGGAAAACATGAGTATGATTCCACATTATCAACATGCAAGATCTGGTGCTAAGTTTGGACCAATTACCATGGAAGATGGCCTTCAAAAAGACGGACTTGTAGATGCTTATGACAATGTAGCAATGGGCGTATGTGCAGATGCCTGTGCCAAAGAATATAATTTTTCTAGAGAAGAACAAGATGCTTATGCAATTCAATCATACAAGCGTTCTGCAAAAGCTTGGAGCGAAGGGAAATTTAAAGATGAAATTGTACCTGTAGAAATACCTCAGAGACGTGGAGAACCAATTATTTTTACAGAAGATGAAGAATATCAAAACGTAAAAATAGAAAAAATACCTGCCTTAAGAGCTGCATTTACAAAAGACGGAACTGTAACTGCTGCAAATGCGTCTACCATAAATGACGGTGGTGCTGCACTTGTATTAATGTCTGCTGAAAAAGCAGAAGAATTAAATATTAAACCAATTGCAAAAATTATAAGCTATGCAGATGCTGCTCATGAACCAGAGTGGTTTACAACTGCACCTGCAAAAGCATTACCAAAAGCATTAAAAAAAGCAAACTTATCTATAAAAGATGTGGATTATTTTGAACTTAATGAAGCTTTTTCTATTGTTGGTCTAGCAAACATGAAAATATTAGGCATTTCTGATGATACTGTAAACGTGAATGGCGGTGCTGTTTCTTTAGGTCATCCTTTAGGGGTTTCGGGAGCTAGAATAGTTATTGCGTTAACTTCAATTTTAAAACAAAAAAACACAAAAATAGGAGCAGCAGCTATTTGTAATGGTGGTGGCGGTGCTAGTGCTCTTATTTTAGAAAATATTTCTTAAAAAAGTAAAAATAAAAACTTGGTGTTTGGTATTTGTAATTTAAGTAGTGCTGCCTTAAGAGCAGAAGAATCAAACTTATCTGAAATGGTGAGTCAAGTTCTTTTTGGCGAAACCTTTAAAATTATCGAAATTCATCAAGAATTTACTAAAATTGAATTGTCTTTTGATAATTATCAGGGATTTATAGACAACAAGCAATACCAACAAATACCTTTAGAAATCTACGAAAAAATAAACGCGGATAAACAATATCTCTCTGCAGGAATCATCGATTTTATCACAGACAAAAATAACGGGTTAACAACGATACCTTTAGGTGCAAATTTACCTTTTTTTAAAAATAAAGCCCTACAAATAAATTCAACCAACTATTTATATGAAGGTGCTCACACCTCTGAAAAAAAATCGAAAAAAGAAATTATAAAAGCTGCATTTAATTATTTAAACACACCATTTCTTTTGGGTGGTAAAACCCCTTTTGGTATAGATTCTGATGGATTTACACAAATGGTTTACAAACTTTGTGGACACTCACTTTTAAGAGAAGCACAACAACAAGCAACTCAGGGAGAAGTGTTAAGTTTTATTGAAGAAAGCGAGCCTGGTGATCTTGCATTTTTTGACAATGATAAGGGAGAAATTATACATGTTGGTATTATTTTAAATGAATACCATATAATTCACTGTTATGGCAAGGTTAGAGTAGATACTTTAGACCATAGTGGTATTTACAATGCAGATCTTCAAAAACACACTCATAAATTAAGAATAATAAAACGAATAATTGGTTAATTTTAAACTTGATACAATCTTAAAACTAAAAAAAAATTCAAAAAAAAAACCGAAACTATTTAAGTTTCGGTTTTTTTTTGATCAAAAGTAGAATATTACTGACCTCTCATTTCTTTATAAATTGGTCTTAAAGCATCTGCTTCTGCTTCCATTTCTAGAGTATCATAAATATTTAAAAGAGAACCTAAAGTTCCTTCAGTTCTTTTAATTCTATCTGCCTCTATAATAAACGGTAAAGCTTCTTTACAAATTTCTTTTAATTGACCTTCTAACTCGAAGTATTTTTTATCATTTGATAAATTTTCATTCATCTCATTAACAACATCAACTCTTTTATTTAAAATAGTAACCCCTAAATTTAAATATGCATCACCATACTCTGGGTCCAATTCTATTGCTTTTTTATAAAAACCAATTGCCTCTTCTATTTTATTTTCGCCAGCATTTACAACCCCTAAGTTAAAAAATAAATTAGGATTTGTTGGGTCTATCTCAACAGCTTCTTGCATTAACTCGCCAAACTTGTCCATTTTTTCTAGCTTAATGTACATTTGAGCTTGGTTTAAAAGTAAGTTCATATCTTTCGGATTCGATTTTCTAGCCTCTTCTAATGCAGCAATTGCTAATTCTGGTTTTCCTTGGTTTACATAGATATAACCAATGTTTTTAATAATTTCTGCTTGCTTAGATTCTGATGTTGATGAAGTTGGATTGGTATACTTACCAAACTTAACCATGGCATCTCTGTTGGTTTTAGTTCCTAAATCTTCTTCTTCTCCTGTTTCTTTGTTTACAGCTAAATATTTTGTAACAATACCTGTATAGTTTATGTCTTGAAGTTCTTTATAATACTTTAAAGAAGTTTCATAATCCTCTGCTATAGAAGAGCTTAAGGCAGCATTAAACAAAAAAGAAGTATCTACAGGACTTAATTTATAAGTTAAATAAAAATTCTTTGCGGCACTATTATAATCTTTGTTATTATATTCTTCAATAGCGCTATTAGAAACAAATTGTACTAATTCGCCTAATTTTGGTTTTGCTAATTTAGAATACTTTTGTTTGCCTGTTTCATTTTCAAAAGCAATCAACTTATTATAAGCATCTGCAGATTTAGACACATTAGATTTACCATAAGCTTCTCCTTTTAAAAATAAATATTTTGCTTTATACTTAGCATCCATAGTATCTTCTGATGCTTCTAAACTTAAAATAGCAGCTTTTGCTTCTTTAAACTCACCTTTTTTAATCGCTTTTTCTACTACTTTTAGTTCATCTTTTTGAGCAAAAGTTGCAATAGATGCAAAACCTATAGTAAGTGCTAATAATTGTTTTTTCATTTTTAGAATGTATTTAATTTATTATTCTTCGTTATTATCTTTATTTTCATTGTCAATTTCCGTGCCGTTTTCAGTAGCTACTTCAGATTCATTTTCAATATCATCATCAGCATCTTCTTCATGAGCTACTTTAGCAACCGCAGCAATACTATCAGAATCTTTAATATTAATCAAACGAACTCCTTGTGTTGCACGTCCCATAACTCTTAAATCTTCTACAGCCATTCTTATGGTTAAACCAGATTTGTTAATAATCATTAAATCGTTAGAATCATCTACGTTTTTAATAGCTACCAACTCACCCGTTTTTTCAGAAATATTTAAAGTTTTAACACCTTTACCACCTCTGTTTGTAATTCTGTAATCTTCTAATTTAGAGCGTTTACCATACCCTTTTTCTGAAACTACCAAAATATTACTTTCCATATCATTAACAGCAACCATACCTACAACCTCATCATTTTCGTGTTGTAAAGTAATACCTCTTACACCAGAAGCGGTTCTACCCATTGGGCGTGTTTTAGCTTCTTCGAAACGGATAGACTTACCAGACTTTAATGCTAACATTACTTGACTATCTCCGGTTGTTAATTTTGCTTCTAACAACTCATCACCTTCTTTAATGGTAATTGCGTTAATACCGTTTGTTCTTGGTCTAGAATACTGCTCTAAAGAAGTTTTTTTAACTTGACCTTTTTTAGTAGCCATAATCACATAATGATTATTTACATAGGCTTCATCTTTTAAATCTTGAGTAACCAAAAATGCTTTTACGCTATCATCTTGTTCAATATTGATAAGGTTTTGCATGGCTCTACCTTTGGTGTTTTTGCCTCCTTCTGGAATTTCATAAACACGCATCCAAAACACTTTACCTTTTTGAGTAAAGAACATCATATATTGATGATTTGTTCCTACAAATAAGTGTTCTAAGAAATCTTCATTTCTAGTAGTCGCTCCTTTTTGGCCTCTACCTCCTCTATTCTGAACTTTATACTCCTCTAAATTTGTTCTTTTTAGATACCCAGCATTCGAAATTGTTACCACTACTTTAGTATCTGGTATCATGTCTTCTATACGCATATCGCCACCGGCATATTCTATAACAGATCTTCGTTCATCTCCATATTTATCTTTAATAAGAAGCAACTCCTCTTTTATAATTTGGTAACGTCTTGGCTCATTTGCCAAAATATCTTTTAAATCTGTAATAGTTAGCATTATTGCATCAAACTCATCTCTTAACTTATCTTGCTCTAGACCTGTTAATTGACGCAAACGCATTTCTACAATTGCTTTTGCTTGAATTTCTGTCAATTCAAAACGTTCAATTAAACTTTCTCTGGCTTGATCTGCATTAGAAGAAGCTCTAATAATCTTAATTACTTCATCAATATTATCAGAAGCAATTATTAAACCTTCTAAAATATGGGCTCTTGCTTCTGCTTTTTTAAGTTCGAATTCTGTTCTACGAACAACAACCTCATGTCTATGTTCTACAAAATAATGAATTAATTGCTTTAAATTTAACTGCTCTGGTCTACCTTTTACTAGCGCAATATTATTTACACTAAAAGAAGTTTGTAGTTGTGTATATTTAAATAACTTATTTAAAACAATGTTAGGTATTGCATCTCTTTTTAAGATATAAACAATACGCATACCGTTTCTATCAGACTCATCTCTAATATTGGCAATTCCTTCTAACTTTTTCTCGTTAACTAAATCTGCAGTTTTTTTAATCATTTCTGCTTTGTTAACTTGGTAAGGTATTTCTGTAACAATAATACATTCTCTACCCTTTACCTCTTCGATAATGGCTTTAGCACGCATAACAATACGACCTCTACCGGTATGAAATGCATCGCGTACGCCATCATAACCATAAATAATACCGCCAGTAGGAAAATCTGGTGCGGTAATATGCTGCATCAACTCATCTATTTCAATATCTCTATTATCGATATATGCAACTGTACCATTAATTACCTCAGTTAAATTGTGTGGCGCCATGTTGGTAGCCATACCAACTGCAATACCAGAAGCACCATTTATTAATAAACCAGGTATTTTTGTTGGTAATACAGTAGGTTCTTGGAGTGTATCATCAAAATTTAAAGTATGATCTACAGTATCTTTTTCAATATCAGCTAACATTTCTTCTGATATTTTCTGCATTCTAACCTCTGTATAACGCATTGCTGCCGGAGAATCTCCATCTACAGAACCAAAGTTACCTTGACCATCAACCATCATATAACGAACGCTCCAGTTTTGAGCCATACGAACCATTGAATCGTATACAGAAGTATCTCCATGAGGGTGATACTTACCCAAAACCTCACCAACAATTCTTGCCGATTTCTTGTAAGACCCTGTTGCTTTAATTCCTAACTCATGCATTCCATACAAAACCCTTCTATGAACTGGCTTTAAACCGTCTCTTACATCTGGTAATGCACGAGAAACAATTACAGACATCGAGTAATCGATGTACGCCGCTTTCATTTGCTCTTCAATATTAATAGGAATTAACTTTTCTCCGTCTGCCATATTTATATTTGTTTAATTTATTGTAATTTTTAAAACAAGGCAAGATACTATTTTAAACTTGTATGCACAAAGGTTTTTACGGTTCTAAAGAGGGTGAGTTATCAACATTTTTTGATAATTTTTAACACTATTTTATTTGCTTGATTTACAAGAGTTTTCTACCTTGGTATGCCAGTCAAACTGACAGTTATTTACTACTGGCATCTTTTTTGTAATCATTTTTAAAAAAAGAGACCAAATAAAAAAAATCAATACTAGATAGATAGAAATATGGACGATAATTTTTCACCAAAGGTTAGAGATGTTATTACTTTCAGTAAAGAAGAAGCATTGCGTTTAGGACACGAGTTTATTGGAACAGAACATCTATTATTAGGTTTAATTAGAAATGCAGATAATAAAGCAATAGAAATTTTAACAGCTTTTGATGTTAATTTAGATTTGTTACGCAAAAGGTTAGAATTACTAAACCCTGCAAATCCTAGTTTCTTAACAACAGATGAAAAGCCAAGCTTAAAACTTACAAGACAGGCAGAAAAAGCTTTAAAAACAACATTTTTAGAAGCAAAGTTATATAAAAGTGATGCCATAGATACGGCTCATTTACTATTATGTATTTTAAGAAACGAAAATGACCCTACAACAAAACTGATACACAAACATCATGTAAATTATGATGAAGCGAAGGCTTTGTACAAACAGTTACATGCAGATAATTTAGATGCTGACTTACCTGTAAATCCAATTGCAGAAACACCTTCTGAAGGCGAATTTGAATCTGAAAAATCTAACCCCTTCGAACAATCACCCAAAGGAAAATCAGTTAAAAAATCGAAAACACCTGTTTTAGATAATTTTGGCCGAGATTTAACAGACTTAGCCGAAAAAGGAAAGCTAGATCCTGTTGTTGGTAGAAAGCAAGAAATTGAACGTGTTTCACAAATTTTAAGTAGAAGAAAGAAAAATAACCCAATGCTAATAGGAGAACCTGGTGTGGGTAAATCTGCCATTGCAGAAGGTTTGGCATTGCGAATTGTAGAACGAAAAGTATCTAGAATTTTATTTGACAAAAGACTTATTTCTTTAGACTTAGCTAGCTTAGTTGCTGGTACAAAATACCGTGGTCAGTTTGAAGAACGTATGAAAGCATTAATGAACGAGCTTGAAAAAAATGACGACATCATTCTTTTTATTGATGAAATTCATACTATTGTTGGTGCTGGTGGCGCAACAGGTTCTTTAGACGCTTCTAACATGTTAAAACCTGCTTTAGCAAGAGGAGAAATTCAATGTATTGGTGCTACAACCTTAGATGAATTTAGAACAAATATCGAAAAAGACGGCGCGCTAGAAAGACGTTTTCAAAAAGTAATTGTCAATCCTACATCCGTAGAAGAAACCATACAAATACTTCAAAATATAAAAGGGAAGTACGAAGAACATCATCATGTAAATTATACCGATGATGCTTTAGAGGCTTGTGTTAAATTAACTAATAGGTATATGACTGACAGATACCTGCCAGACAAAGCAATAGATGCTTTGGATGAAGCAGGCTCTAGAATTCATATTACCAACATTATTGTACCTCAACAAGTTTTAGATTTAGAGGAAAAGTTAGAGGGTATTAGAGAACAGAAAACAAAAGCAGTAAACGGGCAAAGGTATGAAGAAGCCGCCAAACTGCGTGATGACGAAAAAAATATTGAAGCGGCCTTAAATTCTGCTCAAAATCAGTGGGAAGAAGATGCTAAATTAAATAGAGAAGTTGTTACAGAAGACAATGTTGCAGAAGTTGTATCTATGATGACCGGCATACCTGTAAACAGAGTTGCAGAAGCAGAAACCAGCAGACTACACGAGCTTCCTGCTCTTATTAAAGGAAAAGTTATTGGGCAAGATGTTGCAGTTACTAAAGTAGTTAAAGCCATACAGAGAAACCGAGTAGGCTTAAAAGACCCTAACAAACCTATTGGTTCTTTTATTTTCTTAGGACAAACAGGAGTAGGAAAAACACAATTAGCGAAAGTATTAGCACGTGAACTATTTGACTCTGACGATTCTTTAATTAGAATTGATATGAGTGAATATATGGAAAAATTTGCCATTTCTCGTTTAATTGGTGCACCTCCAGGATATGTAGGATATGAAGAAGGCGGTCAATTAACCGAAAAAGTAAGAAGAAAACCATATGCTGTTATTCTACTAGATGAAATTGAAAAAGCTCATCCTGATGTCTTTAACATGCTTTTGCAAATTTTAGATGATGGTCATATTACTGATAGTTTAGGTAGAAAAATTGATTTTAGAAACACTATTATCATCATGACATCTAACATTGGCGCACGTCAATTAAAAGATTTTGGTGGCGGTGTTGGTTTTGGTACATCTGCCAAAACTGCACAAGCAGATGAACACGCTAAATCTGTCATAGAAGGCGCATTGAAAAAATCTTTTGCACCAGAATTTTTAAACAGAATAGATGATATAATTGTTTTTAATGCCTTAGAAAGAAACGACATTCATTCTATCATTGATATTGAATTAGATAAACTTTTACATCGAATATCTGATTTAGGCTACACACTTGTATTAAGTGAAAAAGCTAAAGATTATATAGCAGACAAAGGTTTTGATAAAAAGTATGGAGCTAGACCTTTAAAAAGAGCTATTCAGAAGTATATTGAAGATGCTTTGGCAGAAGAAATTGTAAACTCTAAACTTTCTGAAGGAGATACTATTTCTATGGATTTAGATGAAAAAGAAAATAAACTGACCATCAAAATCAAAAAGGGAAAGAAAAAACCAGAAATTAGAACAGAAACAGAATCTTAATTTAATAATCCCAAACACTTGTTTGGGATTATTTTTTTTTACTAATTAACATTAAACCAAAATGAGAAAAATTCAATTTGCTATACTTATATTATTTATTTTTAATTCTTGCGCTATTAAAAAAAACACTTTATTAATACCTGCAAACTCAAACTTAAAAATAGAGTATGAAAATTATGGCGATTACATTGCAACAATTAAAAACAAAAGTAAATCAGAATTAACAATAGCTGTTGTCAACATTGAAAAGAACAAAAAAACTAAAGGTTTTGGCCTAGGATTCAATGGAAAAGAAAAAGTAACTGTTGCAAAAAAGCACGATTTACATTTAAGAAATAGCATAAATAAAACGATAAAAGTTATACTGTCAATTGAAAAGATCAAAAAAAAAGAAACTAGGCAAAGAGCTAGTACCGTCGATTTAATACTTCAAAATAAAAGTTTAAAATCAATTCCATTAATTATTCCAAATGTTATGAATCCTAATTTGTCTCCACTATCTAAAAGTGGAGTGAATTTAAGAATTGGTCAAAAGATATTTTTTAAACAAAAAGGCAAAAAATACTTACTCTTAGAGATTGATAATTCTCTAAAAGAAAACACAATAATTGACATTTGTACAATTTTAAAAGAAAGAAAACAAGTATTAGGTTTAAAGTAACAGTTTTAAAAAAATTGTTTAATAAGATGTAAATACTAATGACTATTTAGTATCCCTTTAAAATATTATCTTTGCAAACTTAAATTATAATGATGAAGTATTATTGGTATGTTATAGGTCTTTCTTTCCTTATTTTTTCTTGCAATGAAAAAAAAGAAATATTAAAAGAAAATAATTTTGCAATAATTTCTGGGACAATCAAAAATCATAAATCTGATCGATTTTCTATCATCGGAAAAAAAATTAATGAAAGTATTAAAGTTGATAAAGAAGGCAACTTTTTAGATACTTTATTTATTAAAGTAAATACTACAAACGGAATAAAAATTAACAATACACAGCTACCTATATATATTAAGAATGGAAATCATCTTAAAATTGAAGTAAACGCAGAAAATGTAACAAATACAATTACTTATTCTGGTGAAGGTGAAAAAGAAAACAACTATTTACTTGCACAATATAAATACGGATTAAAAGCAGGTTATGTAGGCGAAAAAGGACTTTTTACTTTAGAGGAAGGAGTTTTTTTTAAAAAAATGGCTAGTTATAAAACAGGATTAGACAGTATCGATCAATTATATGATAAAATAGATACAGAATTATTAAGCTTAACTAAGAAACAGAATATTAAAACTCTTAGGCTTATTAAAAATCTCTATAAAACATCTAAAGAATCTTTAAGACAGCAAAAAGAAAATTTAAAAAAGTTGGTAAAAGGTGTCATTTCTCCAACTTTTAAAAACTATGAAGATAGAGAAGGGAATTTGATAAGTTTTGATGATTATAAAGGCAGTTATGTTTATATCGATATCTGGGGAACTTGGATAAAAAACTATACAGAAAAAAGTAAAGAAATAAATACAACGAAACAAAAATATGCTTCTAAAAACATAAAATTCATATCACTTTGCGCAGATAACGAGGCCAGTTCTGGCACGATAAGATTCGCAAAAGAAAAATGGCGCTTGGCAATTAAAAACAACAACCTATCAGGTACCCAATTATTTATCGGTAATGATAGAGTATTTTTAAAACAATATGAAGTACGTTTTTTACCCAGAGCGATACTAATTGACCCTCAAGGAAAAATTATTTCGGCTGAAGCACCTTTATTATATAACCCAAAAATAAATAATCTTTTTAATACTTTAAACCTTAACTAAAATGAAAAAAATAAGTCTTGCAATATACATGCTATTGATAGTTGCATCTTGTACAAAAGAACATTCTAAAGAATACATAACCTTATCTGGTAAACTAATAAACAATACAGACTCTATTGCTACTATTTCTAATAGAGCTGGCGTACTTAAAACAATTACTATTAACCCTGATGGTTCTTTTGTAGACACTTTAAAAGTACCAAAACAAGATATTTATATCTTTAAAACTACAGAACAAAAAATTGCCCCTGTTTATTTAAAAAACGGATTTGATATATCTATTGAAGGAGATGCAGAAAAATTTATGACCAGTTTTAAATATAGCGGTTATGGTGCCTCTAACACAAATTATATTATTGCTCAATCTGAAGAAAGTAAAAACCTAGGTAATTTATCTAGTATTTTTAGTTTAGAAGAACCTGCTTTTAAAGACAAAGTAAGCGCCCTAAGAAATACCTATGATAGTATTTTAAACTCTTACAAAGACTTAGATACTGTTCTTGTAAAATTAGCAGAAGATCAAAATAAGCAAATTTTTAATTACATAGAAAGTAATTATGCTGTAAATAAAAAAACAAGTAAAGGTAGTGCGTCTCCTAAGTTTGAAAACTACAAAGATATTAAAGGAGGCACAAAATCTTTAGATTCATTTAAAGGCAAGTTTGTTTACATTGATGTTTGGGCTACTTGGTGCGGACCATGTATCAGAGAAATTCCTTATTTAAAGAAATTAGAAAAAGAATACCACTCTAAAAACATAGTATTTATTAGTATTTCTACTGATGAAGCAAGAAGAAATGGTGGGTCTTGGGAAGCAGCAGAAAAAAAGTGGAGAGGTTTTGTTAAAGAAAAACAAATGACAGGTGTTCAGCTTTGGGCTGGTGAAGACTTTTCTTTTCAGCAAGCGTATCAAATAAACGCAATTCCTAGATTTATCTTGATAGACCCTCAAGGAAACATTGTAGAAGCAAATGCTCCTAGACCTTCAGACCCTCAATTAAAAACATTATTTACCTCTTTAGGGCTTTAGGCTTTAGGCTTTAGGCTTTAGGCTAAATAAAAAAGCGAAATCTAAATTTAGATTTCGCTTTTTTATTATTTATTTTTTAGAGATAATTACTCTTTATAAACACCCATCTGAGCATATTTATCCATTCGTTTGGTAACTAAATCAACATCATTTAAGTCTTTCAATTCATCAAAAGCACTTAAAATCTGACTTTCAACGGCTTTAAAAGCTCCTTTTCTATCTGTGTGCGCTCCGCCAACTGGTTCTTGTATAATACCATCTATTAGCTTTAATTTTTTCATATCTTTACCTGTAAGCTTAAGTGCAGCAGCAGCTTGCTCTTTATACTCCCAACTACGCCATAAAATAGAAGAACAAGATTCAGGAGAAATTACAGTGTACCAAGTATTTTCCATCATATATACTCTATCTCCAACACCTATACCAACAGCACCACCAGAAGCTCCTTCACCAATAACAATTGTAATGATCGGAGTTTTTAATCGAGTCATTTCTAAAATATTTCTAGCAATTGCCTCTCCTTGTCCGCGTTCTTCTGCCTCTAAACCAGGATATGCACCAGGTGTATCTAGCAAAGTAACAACAGGTATTTTAAATTTCTCTGCCATTTTCATTAGACGCAATGCTTTTCTATATCCTTCAGGATTAGCCATTCCGAAATTTCTATATTGGCGTGTTTTAGTGTTGTATCCTTTTTGCTGACCAATAAACATAAAAGATTGATCACCAATTTTACCCAAACCACCAATCATCGCTTTATCATCTTTTACAGATCGATCTCCATGAAGTTCCATAAAAGTATCGCCACACAAAGCTTTAATATAATCTAATGTATAAGGTCTATTTGGGTGTCTTGATAACTGAACTCTTTGCCAAGGCGTTAAGTTCTTATAAATATCTTTTCTTGCAGTATCTAATTTTTTTTCTATCTTTTTGCAAGTTGCACTAACATCAACATCACTTTCTTCTCCTATAATTTGACATTTATCTAATTGATCTAAAAGCTCTTTAATTGGCATTTCAAAATCTAAATATTCCATATTGTAATTATTTGATTTTAATTTTTTGATTAAACAAACATACTATAAAATTTACTTTTTTAAGTAAAACTATATTAATTTTTTCGTGATATTTCTTGAGAAAGCTTTCTACTTCGCCTGTTTTTATTTTTTATAATTCCGTTTACCAAAACAACTCCCAAAACAATAACTGCACCTAAATAAAATGTTGCTTCCATTTTTTCATTTTCTCCAAAAATAAGCAAGGCTAATAATATAGCATAAATAGGTTCTAAATTAGTAGTAAGCATAACAGTATAAGGAGATAAGAATTTCATGACCTTTACAGAGGCCATAAATGCATAGGCTGTACAAATACTACTTAAAATTATTAAATATAGCCAGTCTGTGGTAGATACTTTAAAAAACAACCCTGTAATACCACTTGTAAACAATATATAGATTGCAATAAAAAGAACCCCAAAAAACAATTGATATAAAGTAATAGTAGTTGCTTTATATTCTTTAACAAAAAGGCCATTTAATACTGAAAATAAAGCCCCTAAAAAAGAAGCTAATAAGGCATAAAGAATACCTAGTTTAAAATGATTTTCAAAATTAAAAATAACATACAACCCAATAATTACAAGTAATCCAAAGAAAATTTCTTGCAAACTAATTTTTCTTTTAAAAAAAATAGGCTCTAACAAGGCTGTAAAAAAAGCACCGGTACTCATGGTTACAAGTGCTACAGATATGTTAGAAACTTTTATGGCTTTAAAAAAGAAAATCCAATGCAATGCGATTATTATACCTGTAAGTAGAAATTTTAAAATTGCCTTTCTACTAATTAGAAAAGAATGTTTTTTTATGATAAAATAAAGTAACATAAATAAAACTGCTAAAAACATTCTAAGAAATACTAACGGAATTGCTTCTATAGAAATTAGCTTTCCTAAAATTGCGGTAAATCCCCAAATGAAAACTATAAAATGAAGTACTAAAAGGTTTTTAATCTTATTTTCTTGCATTTAGATAGAGATAAATGGCTAAACAACCAAAAAAGATATTCGGCAACCAAACATATAGTAAAGAGTTTACGCTTGCAACACCACCTAAAACTTCTGCAATTTTCATCAAAAAGATATATACAAACATAATACCAATACCCATCGCTAAATTAACACCGGTACCGCCTCTTCTCTTTCTAAAAGCTAATGCAACAGCTATAATTGTTAAAATATACGAAGCAATTGGCAAGCTGGTTCTTTTGTAGAGTTCTACCAAATAAGCATTTAAATTTTTAACACCTCTGTTTTTTGAAATTGAAATAAATTCTTTCAGTTCGCCAGAAGGCATTTCTTGAGACAAGGCAGACTTGTATATTAAGTCTTTAGGGGTAAAATTAAATACAGTATCAATTTTATTACCAGAAAAAATACTATCTCGATCTCTAAATATTTTTCGCATTTTCCAATTGAACAAGGTAAAAGTACTATCGGTATCATTATAATTAATTCTACCAGCAACTAACTTAGATTTTAATTGAATACCATTATATACTTCTGATGTAAAATCATACCCAGAATTAGAGCTTGTATTAAAACTTTTTATAAAAATATAAGTACTATCTGTAAGTTGTAAGCTAAACTCTTTTACATATTTTAACTCGTTTAACTGACTTCTATTTTTAATAAATTCTCTCTCAAATTTTTTTCTTTCTTTACTACTATTAGGTACCACAAAATGGTTCATTCCTAAAGAAATAATGGTTATTAATGTAGCACCAATAAAATAAGGATATAGAAAACGTGTAAATGAAACTTTAGCATTTGTAATGGCTATAATTTCTGTATTATTAGATAATTTTGAAGTAAATAAAATAACGGCTATAAATAATGCCAAAGGCATAAAAGTATTGGCATAATAGATGATGAAATTTTTATAATACTCATCTATAATTTGATACAATCCTAAATCTGGATGTTCTAAAAAATTATCTATTTTTTCAGAAATATCTATCGCAATTGCAATAGGTATTAAGATTAATAGGGTAAACAAAAACGTTACCAAGAATCTTTTTAATATGTACCAATCTATTATTTTCAAATTATTATTGTTGGTGATTTGTTTTTGATTGTTAGTTAGTAAAAAATCTTAAAAACCATCAACCAAAAATATACATTATAATCTGTTATCCATTTGTTTTACCATCTTGTCTTTCCATTCTCTAAAATCTTCGGCAATAATATGTTTTCTAGCTTCTCTTGTTAACCAAACATAAAATCCTAAATTATGAATAGAGGCAATTTGTTTGCCTAACATTTCTTTTGCTGCAAAAAGGTGACGTAAATATGCTTTAGAATACATGGTATCTACCCAAGTAATTCCCATTTCATCAATTGGCGAAAAATCATCTTCCCACTTTTTGTTTTTTATATTTATAGACCCATGAGCAGTAAATAACATTCCGTTTCTGGCATTTCTTGTTGGCATTACACAATCGAACATATCGATCCCCAAGGCAATGTTTTCTAGAATATTAATTGGGGTACCAACACCCATTAAATAACGTGGTTTATCTTCTGGCAAAATCTCTGTAACCACTTCTGTCATTGCATACATTTCTTCTGCTGGCTCGCCTACAGAAAGACCTCCAATGGCATTTGCTTGCTGATTTGAATTAGCAATATATTCTGCAGATTGTCTTCTTAAATCTTTAAAGGTACTACCCTGTACAATTGGCATAAACGTTTGTTCGAAACCGTATTTAAATGGCAGTTTTTCTAGGTGATTAATACATCTATCTAACCATCTATGTGTCATGTGCATAGAACGTTTTGCATAGTTATAATCACACGGATAAGGTGTACACTCATCAAACGCCATAATAATATCTGCACCTATTGTACGCTGAGTTTCCATAACATTTTCTGGTGTAAAATGATGCATAGAACCATCTATATGACTTTTAAATTTTACGCCTTCTTCGTTAATTTTTCTTCTACCAGACAAAGAATATACTTGGTAACCGCCAGAATCTGTTAAAATATTTCGATCCCAATTCATAAATTTATGCAAACCACCGGCTTTTTCTAAAATATCTAAACCAGGTCTTAAATACAAATGATATGTATTTCCTAAAATTATATCTGGGTTTATTTCGTTTTTAAGTTCTGTTTGATGTACGCCTTTTACAGTACCAACAGTACCTACGGGCATAAAAATAGGTGTTTCTATTTTGCCATGGTCTGTTGTAATTACTCCTGCTCTTGCTTGAGATTTTGGGTCGGTTGTTTTTAAATCGAATTTCATTGTTGGCAAAGATAGTATTATTTAAGAAGTGAGAAATTAAAAGGTTCTTAAAAATAACATCTATTAGTAGTACTAAAAGATACCAAATAAACTTAGATAAATCTGTAGCTAAAGGTTGCTAAAAAAGCGCGTTAAGGATTGACATGGAAATCCTTTTTTATTTTTTTTAATAAAAAAGATTGCAATAGAAAGCCTGACCTGCAAGGGAACGCCCAAAGGAAACTACCAACGTTTCTTTTTTGATGACGCGTTATTATTGCGTTTGTTTTTAGGTGATGATTTTCTAAAAGAAGCACTTTTTTTATTGAAATCGTTTTTTGTGGGTGCTAATTTTTTCTTAGAAATTTTCTTCTGTGGTTTTTCTTTAATAACAGAGGCTTCTTCTGTTTTTGAGGATGTAGAAATCATAGCATTGATTTCTTTCATTTCTTCGTCGGTCAATTCTCGCCAATCACCAGTTTGCAGATACCCCAATTCTACATTCATAATTCGGGTTCTTTTTAACTTGGTTACCTCGTAATCTAAATATTCGCACATTCTACGAATTTGACGATTTAAACCTTGTGTTAAAATGATTTTAAAAATTTTATCGCTTACCTTTTCTACCCTACATTTTTTGGTAACGGTACCTAAAATAGGAATTCCGTTAGACATCTTTTCAATAAAATCTTCGGTAATAGATTTGTTTACCGTTACAAAATACTCTTTCTCGTGGTTGTTACCTGCTCTAAGAATTTTGTTAACAATATCGCCATCATTGGTTAAAAAAATCAACCCTTCAGAGGGCTTGTCTAATCGACCAATCGGAAACAATCTTTCTGGGTAATTGATGTGTTTTACAATGTTATTGCGCTCTCTATCATCTGTTGTAGAAACAATACCGATGGGCTTATTTAAGGCGATGTAAAGTGTTTTATTTTTTGGCTCTACCAATCTACCATCTAGTTTTACAATGTCTTTTTTTGCAACTCTATTGCCTAATTGAGTTGGTTTTCCGTTGATAGTAACCCTGCCTTCTTTGATAAATTTCTCTGCTTCTCTACGAGAACAAACGCCAGATGAACTTATGTATTTATTAAGATTTATAGATTGTTGATTGTTGGTATCCAAAGAATAGTATTTTGTGCAAAAATAATCAATATTTGTTAGTATTGGTTATGCGTTGCAAACTAAAAATAGATTTTAGAAGCGTTTTATTTGTAAAGATTTGATGAAAATTTTTAAGAACCTGCAAATAGCATACATAAATAGAACTATTCAATAAAAACTACCGTTCTATTGTTCTAAATGTTAAGTTTATTCTTGGCGAATTTACTTTCTTTGTTGGTGGTAATCTATGTAGCCAATTTGTTTGTGTTCCGGTTTTCATAACCAATAAACTTCCGTTTTCTAAAACAATGTCTACGCGTTGCTTATTTTCTTTATGCTTAAAAGAAAACTTTCTTTCTGCTCCTAATGATAACGAAGCAATTGCCCCGTCTTTCTTTAACATTTTTTCTGAATCTGAGTGATACGCCATTCCTTCACTACCAGAATGATAGAGATTTAATAAGCAAGAATTGTAAGTTTCGCCGCTTTCTTTTTCTACTATCTTTTTTAAGGCAAGCAATTCTTCTGTAAAAAGTAGGGCTGTTTTTGTAATTCCAGAATAGGTATATGAAAATTCTTTGTAACCATACCAAGCAACTTTTCTCTTGGTAATTATTTTTTTTCCAAAAATAAGTGCTTCGTCATTTTTCCATTGTATTGTTGTTAGAAGTTTTTTGTAGAAGAAATCTAATTGATTTTTATCTAAAACAATTCCGTGGTAATTAGTTACACCATCAAAAGGGAGTATATTTTTTGTTGTTTCTGAAGAAAATAAATCCATTACCGTAAATGTAGTAAAATTAGCTTTTACTTAAAACTACAATAAATCAATTAAAAGCACTAATTTTATAATAAAATTTCAATGGTATTTGTCATTATATCTATTTTATTGTTCTCTTTTAATAATGTTTTGTGGAAAAAAAACTTACAAAATATAAATCTCTTTTTTCTAATTTCTTACAGAGCATTTTTTACAAGCTTTATTGCTGTTTGTATATTAATTATTTATTTTGACTTCTCCCTTTTAGATTTTAATAGTTTTCTAAAAATCACTTTTGGATCACTACTAGGTGTAATTGGCTTATTTTCTATGTTGTTTGTTATCAAAAAAACATCACTGCAATGGTTAGGCATTTATAACCTTTTGGGTGTTGTAGTAACCACAATATATCTAGTTATTTTCGAAAAAGTAAATATATCAACCTCTTTAAACGGTATTATTATAATAATTTCTGGGTATTTACTTTTTATCTTTTTTAATAAAGAAACTAATTTTAAATTAAGTTTAAAATACCATTTACTGTTATTTTGTATGGTTTTAAGTTTCAGTTTTTCTACTATTATACATTGGCGAAATTTAAATAACGCTATAAGTCCATTCTTTATTCTAGCGAACCAAGAATTATTAGTGTTCTTAGTAAGTAGTCTTTTTTTATTTTATTACCACAGAAATAAGATCTTAAAAAGCAACTATAAATCAAACTTTAAAAATGTACTTGTAATGAGTGTTGTTATTTTCTTTGCTATTCTATTTAGTTTTATTGGCGTTAAAAAAACAGATCCCTTACTTACTACGGTGCTTTTTTTAGCAAGTCCGTTGACTACAATTTTATTTTCATTTCTATTTTTTAAAGAAAAAATAATCCTAAAAAATAGTATCGCAATTATTATAATTACTGTTGGTGCATTTGTTTTACACTACAAACTATAAATTATAACACTGTTACATGCTAGCAAAAATTTACTTTTTAAAAACAAAAAAACCTCACAATAAATTGTGAGGTTTTGCGGAGAAAGAGGGATTCGAACCCCCGGACCTGTTACAGTCAACAGTTTTCAAGACTGCCGCATTCGACCGCTCTGCCATTTCTCCAGTGCGTCTCATTAGATATTCTCTAATTGCGAGTGCAAATATAGAAAGCTTTTTCATTTTCTGAAACAAAAAAGTAATTAATTTTTATTTTTTTTGAATATCGTTAATTAAAAATCATAATGTATTGACTATCAATAAATTTATATTGTTCTAGACTTTTAGGTGTCATTATCTTAGAATCAAATAAATGTATAATAGCACCTTCTTTAGTATATTTGTAAGAACTATATATAATATAAAAACTTATGTCGTTTAATACTTTTGGAAATTTGTTAAAAGTTACTACCTATGGTGAATCTCATGGAACAGCTATCGGAGGTGTTATTGATGGTTTTCCTGCTGGTCTTGAGGTAAATTTAGAGGCTATTCAAGAAGAATTAAACAGAAGAAAACCTGGTCAATCTAAAATAGTAACTCAACGTAAAGAACCAGATACTGTAGAGTTTTTGTCGGGCATTTTTGAGGGTAAAACAACTGGTACCTCTATTGGTTTTATTATTAAAAACACCAATCAAAAATCTAAAGACTATAACCACAATACTAATATTTACAGACCTTCTCATGCAGATTATACGTATGATAAAAAGTTTGGTAGCAGAGATTATAGAGGCGGTGGTAGAAGCTCTGCCAGAGAGACTGCCAATTGGGTTGTTGCAGGCGCTTTGGCAAAACAACTAATTGCAAGTATTAAAATTAATGCGTTTACTTCTTCTGTAGGTGATATTTTTATAGACAAACCCTATCAAGAATTAGATTTTTCTAAAACAGAAAGTAATATTATTCGTTGTCCAGACGAAGTTTCTGCCGAGAAAATGATAGAAAAAGTAAAAGAAATTAGAAAAGCTGGCGATACTATTGGTGGTACAATAACTTGTGTAGCTCAAAATATACCTGTCGGTCTAGGAGAACCTATTTTTAATAAATTACATGCAGAATTAGGCAAAGCAATGCTTTCTATCAATGCTGTAAAAGGTTTTGAATTTGGTAGTGGATTTTGTGGTGCTAAAATGAAAGGAACAGAACATAATGATGTTTTTAATGCTGATGGCTCTACCCAATCAAACTTATCTGGCGGAATACAAGGTGGTATTTCTAACGGAATGGATATTTACTTTAGAGTTGCTTTTAAGCCTGTTGCTACTATAATGAGCAGCCAACAAACTATAAATTCTGAAAATGAAATTACAGAAATTACAGGTAAAGGAAGACACGACCCTTGTGTTGTACCAAGAGCAGTACCAATTGTAGAGGCGATGACTGCATTGGTATTGGCAGACTTTTGGCTGATTAATAGAACCAGAACTTTATAAAAAAAAGCGAAACTTTAAAAGTTTCGCTTTTTTTTATGCCTGACCAGTCGGCCCAAAATTCATTGGTATCGGTGGCTGTTCTGCATCTTTAATTTCACCATGTGCTTGCTCAAACTTTCTAACATTATCTGCCAAAGCCTTTGTTAACCTTTTTGCATGTTGAGGCGTAAGTATAATTCTCGATTTTACTTTTGCCTTTGGCACACCTGGCATTATATTGATAAAATCTAGAATAAATTCTGACATTGAATGATTGATGATTGCCAAATTAGAATAAGTACCTTCGGCTATTTCTTGATCTAATTCTATGTTTAATTGTCCGTCTTTATTTTGATTTTCTTCCATTAAAAAAATATTATTAGCTCGAACGCAGTCGAAACCTTTATTATAAATCTCTCGACTGCGCCCGAGAAAACATAAAAAAAAGTTGAATTGAATAGTGTAACAAGTTACAGCAAACAATTCAACTTTTAAAATTTAAACGAATACTCGTTTTATATTAGAAACTTTGTTCTATTTCTTCTTTAGGACCAACAATTACGTTATCATAAGATCTCATACCTGTTCCTGCTGGTATTTTCTTACCAACAATAACATTCTCTTTCAATCCTTCTAAAGTATCAATCTTACCACTTACAGCAGCCTCATTTAATACTTTTGTAGTTTCTTGGAAAGAAGCTGCAGATATAAATGATTTTGTTTGTAATGATGCTCTTGTAATACCTTGTAAAACTTGTTCTGCTGTTGCTGGTTTAGCATCTCTTGCTTCAACTAAGTTTTGATCATTTCTTCTTAATAAAGAATTTTCATCTCTTAATTGACGTGCAGAAATAATTTGACCAGCTTTTAAGTTTTCAGAATCACCTGCATTTTCAACAACTTTCATTCCGTAAATAGCGTCGTTATCTTTGATAAAGTCAATTTTATGGATTAATTGATTTTCTAATAATAAAGTATCACCAGAATCAATAATCTTAACTTTACGCATCATTTGACGAACAACAACTTCGAAATGCTTGTCGTTAATTTTTACACCCTGTAAACGATATACTTCTTGTATTTCATTTACTAAGTATTCTTGCACTGCCGATGGGCCTTTTATTCTTAAAATATCTGAAGGAGTAGTTGCACCGTCTGATAATGGCATCCCTGCTTTAATAAAGTCATTTTCTTGAACTAAAATTTGATTAGATAGTTTTACTAAATACTTTCTAATATCTCCTGTTTTAGACTCAACAATAATCTCTCTATTACCACGCTTAATTTTACCAAATGATACCACACCATCTATCTCAGAAACTACTGAAGGATTAGAAGGGTTACGTGCTTCAAATAACTCTGTTACACGAGGTAAACCACCAGTAATATCGCCTGCTTTACCAGATTTTCTTGGTATTTTAACAAGTGTATGACCAGATGCTACCATATCGCCATCATCTATCATTAAGTGTGCACCTACAGGTAAACTGTAAGAACGTAATGCATTACCATCTTTATCTTCAATAATTAAAGAAGCAATAATTTTCTTGTTTTTAGAGTCGATCATTACCTTCTCTTGGAAACCTGTTTGCTCATCAATTTCAACAGAATAATTAATACCTTGTTGTAAATTATCAAACTTCACTCTTCCTTCAAACTCAGAAACAATAACACCGTTAAATGGATCCCATTGAACAATTACATCACCTTTTTTGATGGTTTTACGATCTTTATCAAAAATAATAGAACCGTAAGGTAATATGTTTGTACTTTGAGTAATACCAGTTTTCTTATCGATAATTTTAATTTCAGCTGTTCTAGAGATTACAATGTCAATTTCTTTACCATCATTATCTTTACCAGTAACTGTTCTTAAATCTTCTATAACAACTTTACCATCAAACTTAGCTATTAACTTATTCTCTTCAGAAATGTTACCTGCAACCCCACCAACGTGGAAAGTACGTAATGTTAACTGTGTACCTGGTTCTCCAATAGATTGTGCTGCAATTACACCAACTGCCTCACCAATTTGCACTTTGTTAAGGGTAGATAAACTTTGCCCGTAACACTTAGCACAAATACCTTTTTCTGACTCACAAGTTAATGCAGATCTTACTTCTAAACGATCTATACCAGATTTTTCTACTGCTAATGCTAATTGAGAAGTAATTGGTTGATTTGCTTCTAAGATTAACTCTTCTGTAATTGGATCAAATACATCTTGTAAAGAAATACGACCTTCTATTCTATCTGATAAAGATTCTACAATCTCATCATTTTTCTTTAAAGGTGTAACTTCTAAACCTCTTAATGTACCACAATCTTCTTCGTTAATAATAACGTCTTGAGATACATCTACCAATCTACGTGTTAAGTAACCAGCATCTGCCGTTTTTAAAGCGGTATCTGCCAAACCTTTACGCGCACCGTGTGTAGAGATAAAGTATTCTAAAATTGATAAACCTTCTTTAAAGTTAGAAAGAATTGGGTTTTCAATAATTTCTCCACCACCAGCTGTAGATTTTTTAGGTTTTGCCATCAATCCACGCATACCTGTTAACTGACGAATTTGTTCTTTAGAACCCCTTGCACCAGAATCTAGCATCATGTAAACCGAGTTAAAACCTTGTTGGTCTTCACGTAAGTTTTTCATTGATAATTCTGTCAATCTATTATTCGTAGATCCCCAAACATCAATTACTTGGTTGTAACGCTCTTTTTGCGTTAACATACCCATGTTATAATTTCCTACAATTACATCAACCTCTTTATTGGCTTCGTCAATCATAGATTGTTTTTCTTTAGGAATAATAATATCTCCTAATGAGAATGATAAACCACCTTGGAAGGCAAATTTATATCCCATGTTTTTAATTTCATCTAAGAAAGCGCCTGTTGTAGGAATATCGGTTGCTTTTAAAACACCACCAATAATACCACGTAAGTTTTTCTTGGTTAAAACCTCATTTATATATCCGGCAGCTGCAGGTACTTTTTCATTAAATAAAACTCTACCAACGGTAGTTTTAATAATTCTAGTTACCTGATTACCATCTTCATCAATATCTTGAGTTCTTACTTTAATACCAGCATTTAAGTCTACTTTCTCTTCGTTAAAAGCAATTGTTACTTCTTCCGGAGAATAGAAAGTTAGCCCTTCTCCTTTAATTTTAACTTCTGGAGTAGATATTCTTTCTTTGGTCATGTAGTATAGACCAAGTACCATATCCTGAGAAGGTACAGTAACTGGCGCACCATTTGCAGGGTTTAAGATATTATGAGAAGCCAACATTAACAATTGTGCTTCTAAAATAGCTTCTGGTCCTAATGGTAAGTGAACCGCCATTTGATCTCCATCAAAATCGGCATTAAAGGCAGAACAAGCTAACGGATGTAACTGTATTGCTTTTCCTTCAATTAATTTTGGTTGAAATGCTTGTATACCTAATCTGTGTAACGTAGGAGCTCTGTTTAATAAAACAGGATGTCCTTTAATTACATTTTCTAAAATATCCCAAACAACTGGTTCTTTTCTATCTATTATTTTCTTTGCAGATTTAACAGTCTTTACAATTCCTCTTTCTATTAATTTTCTAATTACAAAAGGCTTGTACAGTTCTGCTGCCATATCTTTTGGCAATCCACATTCAGACAATTTCATTTCTGGTCCAACAACAATTACAGAACGCGCAGAATAATCAACACGTTTTCCTAATAAGTTCTGACGGAAACGACCTTGCTTACCTTTTAATGAATCTGATAAAGATTTTAAAGGTCTGTTAGATTCTGTTTTTACTGCTGATGATTTACGTGTGTTATCAAATAAAGAATCTACAGATTCTTGTAACATACGCTTCTCATTACGTAAAATAACTTCTGGAGCTTTTATTTCTACCAATCGCTTTAAACGATTGTTTCTAATAATAACTCTTCTATATAAATCATTTAAATCTGAAGTTGCAAAACGTCCTCCATCTAATGGCACTAAAGGTCTTAATTCTGGTGGAATAACCGGAATTGCCTTCATAATCATCCACTCTGGATTGTTTTCTCTATTTTTTTGAGAATCTCTAAAAGCTTCAACAACGTTTAAACGCTTTAAAGCCTCAGTTTTACGTTGCTTAGAAGTTTCTGTATTTGCTTTGTGTCTTAACTCAAAAGATAAACTTTCTAAGTCGATACGTGCTAATAAATCTATTAAACATTCTGCACCCATTTTAGCAATAAACTTGTTTGGGTCTTCATCATCTAAATATTGATTGTCTTGTGGCAATTCATCAACAATATCTAAGTATTCTTCTTCTGTTAAGAAATCCATTTTTTGTAATGGTTCTCCTTCAACATTTTTAGCAATACCTGGCTGAATTACTACGTAACGCTCGTAATAAATAATCATGTCTAACTTTTTAGAAGGCAATCCTAAAAGGTACCCCATTTTGTTAGGCAATGATCTAAAGTACCAAATATGAGCAACAGGAACCACTAAATTAATGTGTCCTACTCTATCTCTACGTACTTTCTTTTCTGTTACTTCTACCCCACATCTATCACAAACAATCCCTTTATAACGGATTCTTTTGTATTTACCACAAGCACATTCATAATCCTTAACAGGACCAAAAATACGCTCACAGAACAAACCATCTCTTTCTGGTTTGTGTGTACGATAGTTTATTGTTTCTGGTTTTAAAACTTCACCTTTAGAAATTTCTAAAATTGCTTCTGGTGATGATAAACCAATTGATATTTTATTAAACTTTTTTACAGTGTACTTTTCTTGTTTTCTTGCCATGTTCTTTTTATAGTTATTGGTTTTTAGTTGTTAGTTTTTAGTGTTGATTTACGAATTCTAATTAAAGGATTGAAACCAATAACTATCAACTAACAACTACCAACTATTAAAAATTATTCTTCTAATCTAACGTCTAAACCTAAACCTTTAAGTTCATGCATTAATACGTTAAATGATTCTGGTAAACCTGGTTCTGGCATTGTTTCACCTTTCACAATACTTTCGTATGTTTTAGCTCTACCCATTACATCATCAGATTTTACAGTTAAGATTTCTCTTAAAATACTAGACGCACCATATGCTTCTAATGCCCAAACTTCCATCTCACCAAAACGCTGACCACCAAATTGTGCTTTACCACCTAATGGTTGTTGTGTAATTAATGAATATGGTCCTATAGAACGAGCATGCATTTTATCTTCAATCATATGACCTAACTTAATCATATAAATGATACCAACCGTTGCTGGTTGATCAAAACGCTTACCTGTACCACCATCATATAAGTAAGTATGACCAAATCTTGGTACACTTGCTTTGTCTGTAATTTCATTAATCTGATCTAAAGATGCTCCATCAAAAATTGGTGTTGCATATTTAGTTCCTAATTTTTGACCTGCCCAACCAAGAACAGTTTCATAAATTTGACCAATATTCATACGAGAAGGTACTCCTAACGGATTTAAAACAATATCTACTGGTGTACCATCTTCTAAGAAAGGCATATCTTCTGCTCTTACTATACGAGCAACAATACCTTTGTTACCATGACGTCCTGCCATTTTATCACCAACTTTTAGTTTACGCTTTTTAGCAATGTAAACCTTCGCTAGTTTTAAAATTCCTGCTGGTAACTCATCACCTACAGAAATTGTAAATTTTTGACGACGTAAAGATCCTTGTAAATCATTTACTTTAATCTTATAGTTATGAACTAATTCACTTACAGAATCGTTTAATTCTTTATCGGTAGTCCAAGAACCTGTTAAGTGTAAATAATCATCTACTGAGTTTAACATTTTAAGTGTATATTTCTTACCTTTTGGTAAAACTTCTTCACCTAAATCATTAAATACACCTTGTGAAGTTTTTCCGCTAATAAATGTGAATAATTTTTCAATTAAAACATCTTTTAAAGCTTCAAACTTAGATACAAAAGAAGATTCTAATTTAGCAACTGCCTCTTTATCTCTTAATCTTTTGTTTTTATCTTTTACAGCTCTTCTAAATAACTTTTTATCAATTACCACACCTCTTAATGATGGCGAAGCTTTTAATGATGCATCTTTTACATCACCTGCTTTGTCTCCAAAAATAGCTCGTAATAATTTTTCTTCTGGCGTTGGATCAGATTCTCCCTTTGGTGTAATTTTACCAATTAAGATATCACCTGGGTTAACTTCTGCTCCTATACGAATCATACCATTTTCATCTAAATCTTTGGTAGCCTCTTCAGATACGTTAGGAATATCATTAGTTAACTCTTCAGTTCCTAATTTTGTATCTCTAACATCTAAAGAATACTCATCAATATGAATAGATGTAAATATATCTTCACGAACAACTCTTTCAGAAATCACAATCGCATCCTCAAAGTTATACCCTTTCCAAGGCATAAAGGCTACTTTCATGTTTCTTCCTAAAGCTAATTCTCCTTTTTGTGTTGCATAACCTTCACAAAGTACTTGTCCTTCATTTACTCTATCACCTTTTTCTACAATAGGTTTTAGGTTAATGTTGGTACCTTGATTGGTTTTTCTAAATTTAATTAAGTTGTAAGAAATTTCATCAGACTCAAAACTTACTAGTTTTTCTTCTTCTGATCTATCATACTTAATAGTAATTTTATTTGCATCTACATAAGTAACAACACCTGCACCTTCTGCATTTATTAAAATACGAGAATCTTTAGCAACTCTTCGCTCTAAACCTGTTCCTACAATAGGAGACTCTGGTCTTAATAACGGAACTGCCTGACGCATCATGTTCGATCCCATTAATGCACGGTTGGCATCATCATGCTCTAAAAACGGAATTAAAGATGCCGAAATTGAAGCAATTTGATTTGGAGCAACATCCATATAGTTAATCGCATCTGGATTTACTACCGGGAAATCTCCTTCTTCTCTTGCAATAACTCTATCTAAAACGATTGTTCCATCTTTTTTAAGCTCTAAATTAGATTGGGCAATTTTCATACCTTCTTCTTCTTCTGCACTTAAATAAATTGGCTCGTCAGATGCAACTGCACCGTTGTCTACTTTTCTATATGGTGTTTCTATAAACCCTAAGTTATTCACTTTAGCAAATACTGCTAAAGAAGAAATTAAACCAATATTTGGTCCTTCAGGAGTTTCAATAGGACATAAACGTCCATAATGAGTATAGTGAACATCACGCACCTCGAAACCTGCTCTTTCTCTTGATAAACCACCTGGTCCTAAAGCAGATAATCTACGTTTATGAGTAATCTCTGCTAATGGATTGGTTTGATCCATAAATTGAGATAATTGGTTGGTACCAAAGAAAGAATTAATTACAGATGACAATGTTTTTGCATTGATCAAGTCAATTGGTGTAAACACTTCGTTGTCACGTACATTCATACGTTCTCGAATTGTTCTTGCCATACGAGCTAAACCAACACCAAATTGACCCGCTAACTGCTCGCCAACTGTTCTTACACGTCTGTTAGATAAATGATCAATATCATCTACTTCTGCTTTAGAATTTATTAATTCGATTAAATATTTAATAATCGTAATAATATCTAACTTCGTTAATACTTTTTGATCTATTGGTTCATTTAATTGAAGTTTAGTGTTCATTCTAAAACGACCAACTTCTCCTAAATTATAACGTTGTTCAGAAAAGAATAACTTATCAATAATACCTCTTGCAGTCTCCTCATCTGGCGGTTCTGCATTACGTAATTGTCTATAAATATGTTCTACAGCTTCTTTTTCGGAGTTTGTAGGATCTTTCTGTAACGTATTATGAATAATCGCATAATCTGCCATATCGTTATCTTCTTTATGAAGTAAAACGGTTTTAGCACCTGCTTCTATAATTTCGTCAATATGTTCTTTTTCTAAGATTGTATCTCTATCAAAAATAATTTCGTTACGTTCTATAGAAACAACTTCTCCAGTATCTTCATCAACAAAATCTTCATACCAAGTCTTTAAAACTCTAGCAGCCAATTTTCTACCTAATACTTTCTTTAAACCTGCTTTAGAAACCTTTACTTCTTCTGCAAGGTCAAAAATTTCTAAAATATCTTTATCTCTTTCAAAACCAATGGCTCTAAATAAAGTAGTAACAGGTAATTTTTTCTTTCTATCAATATAAGCATACATTACTTGATTGATATCGGTAGCAAACTCTATCCAAGAACCTTTAAAAGGAATTACTCTTGCAGAATATAATTTTGTACCGTTTGCATGGAAAGATTGCCCAAAAAATACACCAGGAGATCGGTGTAATTGAGAAACCACCACACGCTCTGCACCATTGATTACAAAGGTACCAGAGTTTGTCATATAAGGGATTGTACCAAGATAAACATCTTGTACAATTGTTTCGAAATCTTCGTGTTCTGGATCTGTACAGTACAATTTAAGACGTGCTTTTAAGGGCACACTGTGTGTTAGACCTCTTTCAATACATTCTTGTATAGAATATCTTGGTGGATCTACAAAGTAATCTAAAAATTCTAAAACGAATTGATTTCTTGTATCTGTAATTGGAAAGTTATCCATGAAGGTTTTATACAAACCTTCTTCACCTCTTTCTTCTGCCTTAGTTTGAAGTTGGAAAAAGTCTTGAAAAGACTTTACCTGAATATCCAAAAAGTCTGGATATTCCTTAATCATTTGAGAAGTAGCGAAATTGATTCTTTCAGTAGTGTTTTTCGTTGCCAAAAGAGAATATTTTTTTGATTAAAATCTGAATTAAAATAAAGAACGAATATATACACAAAATGGTTTAGGACTAAAAACGGGTGTTTTTAGTACCTAAACCTAAATTTGTTTTTCCCGCTAAACCTATATCTAGTCGGGAGTATAAGCTTACTTAAGCTCTACTTCAGCTCCTGCTTCTTCTAAAGCTGCTTTAAGACCTTCAGCCTCATCTTTCGATACACCTTCTTTAACTGGTGCTGGTGCGCTATCTACAACACCTTTAGCTTCTTTTAAACCTAAACCAGTTAATTCTTTAACTAATTTTACTACTGCAAGCTTAGAACCACCTGCTGCTGTTAAAATTACGTCAAATTCAGTTTGTTCGTCTGAACCTCCTTCTGCACCACCTGCTGCTGGTCCTGCTACTGCTACTGCAGCTGCTGCTGGCTCAATACCATACTCATCTTTTAAGATAGAAGCTAATTCATTAACTTCTTTTACTGATAAGTTAACTAATTGTTCTGCGAAATCTTTTAATTCTGCCATTGTAATTGTTTTTAAAAATTTTGTTTATTATAGTTTATTTGTGCGCGTAATTATTTTTCAGATAAAGTCTTGATAATACCTGAAAGTGTTTGACCACCTGATTGTAATGCCGAAATAACATTCTTAGCTGGTGATTGTAATAAGCCAATGATTTCACCAATTAACTCTTCTCTAGATTTAATATCTACTAAAGCATCTAATTGATTATCTCCGATATATACAGATTCTTCTGCAAAGGCACCTTTTAAAATAGGTCTATCTTTGGTTTTCTTTCTGAATTCTTTGATTAATTTTGCTGGTGCATTTGCAGCCTCAGCAATCATCATTGATGTATTTCCTTTTAATACTGATGGTAAGTCTCCAAAATCTTTATCTGAAGCTTCCATTGCTTTTGCAAGCAAAGTGTTTTTAACAACTGATAACTGAACATTTGCTTTAAAACATGCTCTACGTAAGTTAGAGGTAGTTTGTGCATCTAATCCAGAGATATCTGCTAAATATAACGTATTTGTTTCTGCTAATACCGTTGTTAAATCTTCTATTACTTGTGATTTTTCTTCTCTAGTCATGATTATAAGTTTTAACGTATTAAACAGCTTTTACATCAACTGCAATACTAGGACTCATTGTACTAGAAATAAAAACGCTCTTTACATACGTTCCTTTTGCTGTTGTTGGTTTCAATTTAATAATAGTTTGTATTAGCTCGTTTGCATTTTCTTCAATTTTCTTAGCATCAAAAGATACTTTTCCAATTGCTGCATGTACAATACCAGTTTTATCAACTTTAAAGTCAATTTTACCAGCTTTTACATCTGTTACAGCTTTTGCAACATCCATAGTTACTGTACCTGTTTTTGGGTTAGGCATTAAACCTCTTGGACCTAAAACTCTTCCTAAAGGACCTAATTTACCCATAACACTAGGCATTGTAATAATTACGTCTACGTCTGTCCAACCACCTTTAATTTTCTGAAGGTACTCATCTAAACCAACATAATCTGCACCAGCTGCAGTAGCTTCTGCTTCTTTATCTGGTGTTACTAATGCTAATACTTTTACATCTTTACCAGTACCATGAGGTAAAGTTACTACACCTCTTACCATTTGATTTGCTTTACGAGGATCTACTCCTAAACGTATTGCTAAATCTACTGATGCATCAAACTTTACATTGGTAATGTCTTTGACTAGCGCTGAAGCTGCTGCTAAATCATAAGATTTAGAGCTATCTACCTTTGCGTAAGCTTCTTTTTGCTTTTTTGTTAATTTTGCCATATTACTAATTTTTATAAAGTTTATGCTGGTGCATTACCTTTTACTGTTAATCCCATAGAACGTGCTGTACCTGCAATCATTCGCATTGCTGAAGAAATTTCAAAGGCATTTAAATCTACCATTTTGTCTTCTGCAATTACTTTAATTTGATCCCAAGTAACTGATGCTACTTTCTTTCTGTTTGGTTCTCCTGAACCTTTTTTAATTTTGGCCGCTTCTAGTAACTGAACTGCTGCAGGAGGGGTTTTTACAAGAAAATCGAAAGATTTATCTTTAAAAACAGTTATAACAACAGGTAAAACTTTACCTTGTTTGTCTTGCGTTCTCGCATTAAACTGTTTACAAAACTCCATAATGTTAACACCAGCAGCTCCTAAAGCGGGTCCAACCGGCGGCGATGGATTCGCTGCGCCTCCCCTTACTTGTAACTTAACTACTTTACTAACTTCTTTTGCCATTTTAAAAATGTTTAATGATTTGTTTTAATTTTGGAAGCTTAAAAACAAATCGGTATTTGAATTGTAACAACTATATTTTTTCTACTTGCATGTAACTTAGCTCTAATGGTGTTTTTCTTCCAAAGATTTTTACCATTACTTCTAACTTACGTTTTTCTTCGTTTACTTTTTCAATCGTTCCATCAAATCCATTAAAAGGACCATCTACAACTTTTACAGTTTCTCCAATGCTAAACGGAATTGCAATACTTTCTTCTTGTACAGAAAGTTCATCAACCTTACCTAACATTCTATTAACTTCTGATTTACGCATTGGCACAGGCTCTCCTCCTTTAGTTTCACCTAAAAAACCAATTACACCAGTTATTCCTTTTATAACGTGCGGTACTTCACCAGATAAATTTGCTTCAACCATAATGTAACCAGGAAAATAAACTCTTTCTCTGTTTACTTTTTTACCGTCTCTAATTTGTACTACTTTTTCGGTAGGCACAATTACTTGACTAACAAAATCTGATAAGCCTAATCTAGAGATTTCATTTTCTATGTAAGCTTTTACTTTATTTTCTTGTCCACCAATGGCTCTTACAACATACCATTTCATTACTGAATCAGTTGCCATAATTAATTAGATTTAAACATTCCAAAAAAGTTATCTAATCCTGTTTGAAAAACATAATCTATACCTGCAACTGCTAGTGCAAATACAATTGTAAAAACAGCTACAGTTACCGTTGTTTTTTGAGCATCTTCTTTAGATATCCAAGTCATGTGGTTACTTAACTCGTCAAAAGACTCTTTAATATATTGTATAAAGTTCATCTTACTATTATGTTTTTATTTGCACGGACGGAGAGATTCGAACTCCCGACACCTGGTTTTGGAAACCAGTGCTCTACCGCTGAACTACGCCCGTATTTATATTTCATTTATAAAGGCATCCCGAAAAAATCGGGATACCTTTTAAATTATAATTAGTAAACTAAAAGTTATTTTAGTCTAACAATTCAGTTACCTGACCTGCACCAACTGTTCTACCACCTTCACGGATAGCAAAACGTAAACCTACGTTTAATGCAATTGGTTGTAATAAATCAACTGTAATTGTTAAGTTATCTCCTGGCATTACCATTTCAACTCCTGAAGGTAAATTAATTGTACCTGTAACATCTGTAGTTCTTACATAGAACTGTGGACGATAGTTGTTATGGAATGGCGTGTGACGACCACCTTCTTCTTTCTTAAGAACATAAACCTCTGCTTTAAACTTAGCATGAGGAGTTACAGAACCTGGCTTACAGATTACCATACCTCTTTTAATATCTTCTTTTGCAATACCTCTTAATAAGATACCTGCATTATCTCCTGCTTCACCTCTATCTAGGATTTGACGGAACATTTCGATACCAGTAATAGTAGAAGTCATTTTTTCAGCTCCCATACCAATAATATCAACAACATCTCCTGTATTCGCAATACCAGTTTCGATACGACCTGTAGCTACAGTTCCACGACCAGTAATAGAAAACACATCCTCTACAGGCATTAAGAAATCTTTATCAACCTCTCTTAAAGGCTCTTCGATCCAAGCATCAACTTGACTCATTAATTCTAATACAGTGTCAACCCATTTTTGCTCACCATTCAATGCTCCTAAAGCAGAACCTGAAACAACTGGTCCATTATCACCATCATACTCATAGAAAGAAAGTAATTCTCTTACTTCCATGTCTACTAATTCAAGTAACTCCTCATCATCAACCATGTCAACTTTGTTTAAGAAAACAACCATACGAGGAATACCAACCTGGCGCCCTAATAAGATGTGCTCTCTTGTCTGTGGCATTGGCCCGTCTGTAGCAGCAACAACTAATATAGCACCGTCCATTTGAGCAGCACCTGTTACCATGTTCTTTACATAATCGGCGTGACCTGGACAATCTACGTGTGCATAGTGACGATTTTCTGTTTGATACTCTACGTGTGAAGTATTAATTGTAATACCTCTCTCTTTTTCTTCTGGAGCATTATCAATCTGATCAAAAGATCTAGCTTCAGAGAATCCTGCATCAGCTAATACTTTAGTAATAGCCGCAGTTAAAGTTGTTTTACCGTGATCTACGTGTCCGATAGTACCAATGTTTAAGTGTGGTTTCGAACGGTCAAAAGTTCCTTTTGCCATAATTATTGATTTTTAATTCTTGTTTAAATATGTTTAGTGTCTAATAATACGTATCAATTGAGCCAGCGATGGGACTTGAACCCACGACCTCATCCCTACCAAGGATGCGCTCTACCAACTGAGCTACACCGGCCTGTTGATATTTATTTTGAGCGAAAGACCGGGTTCGAACCGGCGACATTCAGCTTGGAAGGCTGACGCTCTACCAACTGAGCTACTTTCGCAAATTGTAAATTGTGGGGAGAGCAGGATTCGAACCTGCGAAGACGTAGTCAACGGAGTTACAGTCCGTCCTCGTTGGCCGCTTGAGTATCTCCCCTTTAATTTACTATTTTAATGAACTTTTGTTTTTCTATTGAGCCGATGGAGGGACTCGAACCCACGACCTGCTGATTACAAATCAGCTGCTCTAGCCAGCTGAGCTACATCGGCTTTTGATGTAAAAAAACAACCCGCTATTTCTAACGGATTGCAAATGTATAAAGTTTTTTTATATTCTAAAACTTTTTATAAAAATATTTTCATTTTTTTTATCATTTTATGAAATTAAAGAGTCTCTATGTTTTTCTTTTGATCTCTTTAACTGTCTTTTTAAATTATCAACAGCAGCGTTTACGCCTTCTTCAAAGGTTTTTGTCTCTCTTTTAACTATTAATTCGTTACCAGGTATATTTATTTTAACCTCAGTAATTTTATTTTCTTTATCGCTTGTGTTTTGAACTTTTAAAAAAACCTCTGCGTCTACTATTTTATCATGAAACTTTGTTAAAGCCGATACTTTGGTTTCTACAAACTCTATCAACTGACTATCTGCATTAAAATTTACCGATTGCGTGAACACTTTCATATCTTATTCTTTTTTATGGCTTCTAGGGTGCGCCTTGTTATACACTTTTTTTATAGCATCAAGACTATTATTGGTATAGACTTGAGTAGAGGCTAAAGAAGAATGCCCTAGCAACTCTTTAACCGAATTTAAATCTGCCCCTTCATTTAATAAATGTGTTGCAAAAGAATGCCTTAATATGTGTGGGCTCTTTTTTTCTTTTGAGGAGACTCCACTAAAGTAAGAATTTATAACTCTGTACACAAGAGTTTCATATAATTTATTTCCTTTTTCAGTAATAAAAAGTGCAGTATCTGCTTTTGCATTCTCTTTTCTTAACAATAAGTAATTGCGTAAGCTACCAATTACAGAATCTAACAAAGGAATAAAACGCTCTTTATTTCTTTTTCCTAACACTTTTATTGTTTTGCCTGACAAATTAACATCTGCCAACTCTATATTAATTAATTCAATTCTTCTAATACCTGTAGAATATAAAAGTTCTATAATCAATCGGTCTCTTAGAGCAACAAAATCATTTTTATCATCAAAATTAGTCATTACAGCGGTTATCTCTTTAACCGAAAAAGGTACTTGAACTTTCTTAGGAATCTTTAAAGCTTTGTGCTTTGCCAACGGACTACTTTCTATTTGCTCTGCTTTCATCAAAAAACGATAATACGATTTTAAAGAGCTTATTTTTCTATTAATAGTTCGGTTTGATATCTTAACACCCACTAAATGAACAATCCAACTTCTCACTTGGCTGTAATGAACATCTAATAAGTTTTCTTGACTGTAATTTGTGATTAAAAACTCTTTAAAAGACAACAGATCTTTTTTATATGCGGTTAAAGTATGCGATGAATACTTTTTTTCTGAAGAAAGATATTCTAAGAATGCGTTGATCAAATTATAGTTATTTATTGAAAGCTGCTGTAAATTTACAAAATAATTAGAAAAAATAATCCAACCCTATTTCCATTGATTGTAAAACTATTTAATAAAGCAAAAGGTATTTATAAAAATTAACTAAATTCTATAATCAGCACAAAAAAAACTCGTATCAAATACATGATACGAGTTTAATGTTTGGGATAGCTTTTGCTATATCCCGAAATAAATTCGGGATTAATTCAACTTACAATTTTTAGTACGTCTGCGACTTCTAAAAATTGAGTTTCATTAACCTACTTCTTCTTGTGTTCTTAATTTTTGAACATATGAAGCTTTTATTCTTTGAGCTCTATTTGCTACAGATGGCTTTGTAAAGTTTTTTCTGTTACGTAGATTTTTCATTGTTTTCGTACGATCGAATTTTCTCTTGTAACGCTTTAAAGCTCTATCTATATTTTCTCCTTCTTTAATTGGTATAATTAACATAAGTTGGCACCTCCCTTCATAAGTATCTTTATATTTTGAATAGTTTTTAAACTATTTGTTTTATTTTTTGGTCTGCAAATGTAGTTATTAATTACGAATTACAAATTTTTAATTAAATTATTTTTAAACCTAGTATTTACGTTAGGGATTGAAACGACATCCTTTTTTGTGTTTTTCAAAAAAGATACAGTGAAAAGCCCGACCTTTTTAGGTAACGCTATTATAATTAAATAATAAAATTTACTGAAAGCTTTTTAACTCAAAGTTCTACTATTAGGTTGCTGGTTTGTACTCTTTATTATCGATTACCATTTTTGCAATAATCTCTTTTAAAATCTCTGAAGTACCGCCACCAATAGGCCCTAACCTACTATCTCTTAACAAGCGTGCCATTGGGTATTCTTCCATATAACCGTAACCACCTAACAATTGCAATGCATCGTAGATGACCTCGTCTGCCATTTTTGTAGACAATAATTTAGACATACTTGCTTCTTTTACCACATAAGTGCCCTGATCTAGTCTTTTGGCTATAGAATAGTTGTATTCTCTACACATATCTACTCTACTTGCTATCTCTGCGATTTTATGTCTTAATGCCTGAAATTTATCTAAAGATTTGCCAAAAGCAACTCTTTCTTGCATGTATTGTATTGCATAATCTACTGCATATTCTGCTCTAGCATGTGCATTTACCCCCATTAACAAACGCTCTAAAGCAAAGTGCTGCATGATGTACGGAAACCCTTTTCCTTCTTCTCCCATTAAATTTTCTGCAGGAATTACTACGTTGTCAAAAGCAATTTCTCCGGTATCAGATGCTCTCCAGCCTAGTTTGTCTAATTTGGTTGCAGAAATACCCGGAGTATCTCTATCAACGACAAAAATGCTTATTCCTTTGTATTTGTCTGAAGGATCTGTTTTTGCAGCAATGATTAAATAATCTGAATAAACTCCGTTTGTTATGAAGGTTTTAGAACCATTTAAAACATAAGTGTCTCCTTTTTTAATTGCTGTAGATCGCATTCCTGCAACATCAGAACCACCAAATGGCTCTGTGATACACAAACACCCTATTTTATCTCCGGTTACACTAGGCACCAAATATTTCTGTTTGATAGCCTCTGAACCTTCTTTATTTAAGTGCGTCATTGCTAAATACTCGTGCGCCCACATTGCAGCTGCAAATCCACAAGAGTTTATTTTCTGCATTTCTTCTAAAAAGATGATGGTATAAAAAAGATCTAAATCTAAACCTCCATAGGCTTCTGGAGTAGACAATCCGAAATAGCCCATCTCGCCAAATTTTTGCCAAATAAAACGATCTATTGTACCCGTTTTTTCCCATTTTTCTATATGAGGAACTACTTCTTTTTGTAAAAAATCTTTAAAACTTGCACGAAAAGCTTCGTGCTCTTCAGTAAAATACATACTGCTCATATTATAATTCAGATTTATCTTTTTTATTTAGCCTCCAAATATAAGACTATTCTATGATACTTTTCTAAAGGAAAGCCTTCGATATTTTTTAATTCGTTGATATTTTGGAGTTCTGCAACCTCATCTCTGTAACTGAATATTTTTTTACACAACTCATAATCTATATATGGATTCTTAAGCAGTTCTTTAAATGAAACCGTATTTACATTCTGTTTTACCAGCGTTGGCTGAATGCTAATTTTAAAAACTTTTAAAACATTATCGGCAACATTTTTTTCTAAACCCCAAACTTCATAAAGTTGTTCTTCAAGAGAAAAACCCTGTAATTTAGAACGATACTTAATAATGCGTTCCGAAAAAGCAGGCCCTATTCCGTTTATACTTTGTAAATCTGCAGCAGTAGCCCTATTTAAATCTGAAGTAGATATAGATGTTTTAGGCTTTTTAGTTTTAGTGTTTAAAGAGTTTGAGGTATTGTTGCTGCCTTTTTGCTGCTGATGGTTACGAACTAACCAATCTGGAAATTTAAAATAGATTGAAATAGCCGCTAATAGTGAATCTGACACTTGCGTTACTCGCTGAAATTCTGCTGCCGAATTGATGAATTTATTGGTTTTACGGAATGCAAAAAGACGGTCTATTTCATCTAAAGACACCCCTAATTGATGCCCTTTAAAATCTGTAATATAATTAGGATTGAAGGGATAAATTTTAGGCTGCCTCTCTTTTAAAGCAACCGCTTTTAAACTGTCTACTTCTTTTTGAAATGCAGCTAAAGTTTTAGAGGGAACAATTATTTCATCTGAAGAAAATCGAAAAGAAACAATAATAACCTGAACTGCAACAACAAGTATCATTAAAAAGAAAACCCCATTTCTTTGGCTTTTGTTATACCAGAAATGGGGTTTAAAAATGTTCATATTTTTTTTTATGCGCTAGCTTCTTTTTCTTCTTTGCCAGCTTTTATAGCAGACATGTATTTATTTAATTCTTCTTTAACTTTAGGTGCTAAAAGTATTAAACCAATCATGTTTGGCACCATCATAGCAAATACCATTGCATCAGAAAAACCAATTACAGAGCCTAAACTAGCCGCTGCACCTATTACAACAAAAATACAAAAGATTACTTTGTAAGCATATTCCATTTTTTTAGATCGACCAAAAAGATAAGACCAACCTTGAAAACCATAATAAGACCAAGAAATCATAGAACTAAATGCAAATAATACTACTGCAATAGTTAATACATAAGGAAACCAAGAAATAGCAGATTCAAAAGCTCCTGATGTTAATAAAATTGCTTGTGCATCATTTAAAGAAGCATTTTCTGCTGTTACATTTCCGGTAATAATTAAAACCAAAGCTGTCATAGTACAAACAACAACAGTATCTATAAAAGGCTCTAATAAAGCTACCATACCTTCACTTGCTGCATATTTAGTTTTTACTGCCGAATGCGCAATTGAAGCAGAACCAATACCTGCTTCGTTTGAAAAAGCTGCTCTTCTAAAACCCTGTATCATAACTCCGATAGCACCTCCTGCAATTCCTTCTGGACTAAAAGCTCCATTAAAAATCTGAGAAAAAGCATCTCCAATCATATCGTAATTTGCAAAAATCACAAATAATGCAGCTGCTACATAAATTGCAACCATAAAAGGCACAATTTTATCAGTTACTTTGGCAATTTTTTTAATTCCTCCGATAATTACAATACCAACAAGAATAGACATCACCAAACCAAACAACCAACCTTTACCATGCAAAACAGAAACTCCACCAACTGGCGTTGTAATGTTTTCTACTAATTGAAATGCTTGATTTACCTGAAACATATTTCCACCTCCAAAAGAACCACCAATCACAAAAATTGCAAATAAAGCGGCTAAAATTTTTCCTAAGGTTTTATTTTTTAATCCTTTTGTTAAATAGTACATCGGCCCACCGTAAACAGTACCATCTTCTTCAATATCTCTGTATTTTACACCTAAGGTACATTCTACAAACTTAGAAGCCATTCCTAAAAAACCTGCTACAATCATCCAAAAGGTTGCACCAGCACCACCAATAGAAACTGCAATTGCAACTCCTGCAATATTACCCAAACCTACTGTTGCAGATAATGCTGCCGTTAAAGCCTGAAAGTGAGAAACCTCTCCTTGATGACCTTCTACTCTTATTGTATCAGGATTATCTCCTTCTTTTGTTTTAGACACATTGTTAGATACCTCTAAGCCTTTTTTACCATTTCCTTCTAACTCATCATACTTACCTCTTACAATATTAATTGAGGTAATAAAACCTTTAAAATTGATGAAATTAAAGTAAAATGTAAAGTATATAGCTCCCAAAATTAACGGAAACAAAACCCAGTAAATGCTTACTGTATCTGTAAAAGGTATTTGATAAAAAATAATATCAACAAACCAACCTGTAGCATTTCCAAAAGCTTCATCGATCTTTTGATCTAAACCTTTTTCTTGCGCAAATGTCAAAAATGGTGTCACTACAAATAGTAATGATAGAAGTTTTTTATTCATAATAAAGTTGAATTTAATTTTAAATTAGTAGGCCGCAATATCTTAAAAAAATGCCCCTTTAACAAGTTTTAACAGTTAAAAATATTTTTTTAAAGCAACTGCTTCTTAAATCTTTCTAAATCTTCTTTGAAAGATTTTGGAAAAAAAGACAATTCTCTATTTGTTTTAGAAAGATTAAAACCTGTCTTTGGAGGTCTTGGTGCTGTTTGATTTAGAGTTGCAGTCGCAATTGGTTTGATAAATTTTGCATCTAACTCAAAAATATCTGCAATTTGCAAGGCTATTTCATAAATACTTAACAACTGGTTTGATGAAATATTAAAAACACCTGTTGCTTTTTTATCCATAACAAGTTTGCAAGCCATTGCTAAATCTTCTACATAAGTTGGTGTTCTAAACTGATCATCTACAATGGTTATTTCTTTTTTATTTTCTAACATTTCTTTTACCCAAAGCACAATGTTATTTCTACTCATATCAAACACTTTACCATACACTAAAATAGTTCTTAGAATAGTGTAATCTATATTTGATTTTTCTAAAACTTGTTCTGATTTTAATTTAGAAAGTCCGTAATAACTTAACGGATTTGGTGCATCTGTCTCTTTGTAATTACCTTGTTTACCATCAAAAATAAAATCTGTAGAAATATGCACTACATGTGCATTTATTTTTAACGAAGTTTCTGCCAACCATTTCACAACCGAAACATTTAAAACATCGCAAGCTTCTTTCTCTGACTCACAGACATCTACTTGCGTCATTGCAGCTGTGTTAATTATAAAGTTTGGTTTAATTTCGGTTACCGCATTTTTTAACTGATGCTCCTCTGTAATATCAATCGCTTTGTATTCAAAATCTTCTCTACCACTTCTATTAACTCCTCTAGAAAAACCGTATACCTGGTATTTTTCTTTCTCCTTTAACAACAATGCTAAAAGAGATTGCCCCAACAACCCATTGCTTCCAGTTATAACTACTTTATTCATGTGTAAATTTAATAATAGATGTTTGGATTGATTGTATTTAAAAACTTAAAACAACTCTCTTAGTTTTATAATTTGTGCAGGTCTGCCTAAAACAATCAAATGAGAACCTTCAATCAGTTTGATATCTGCCTCTGGATTGATTACATAATCTTTATCAGGATTTCTAAAGCCAATTACAGTACAACCAGTCTGTCTTCTTAAATCTAAATCTAAAATAGTTTGGTTGATGTATTTTTTAGGTAAATCATCTACTGCAATTTCTTCTAAATTTGCAGTCGTTTCTCCCTCGATAGTCAACCGATCTACAAATTCTATAACATCTGGTGTGGTTACTAAAGACGCCATATGGTTTCCTCCTAATTTATCTGGCATAATAACATTGTCTGCTCCTGCAATTTTTAATTTACTGTAAGAGCTTTCATTGGAAGCCCTACTGATTACTTTACAGTTTTTATTTAATTGACTTGCCGTTAACACCACAAACAAATTATCTGCATCTGATGGTAAAGCGGTAATTAAAAATGAAGCATTTTCTATTCCTGCTTTTAGCAAAGTTTCATCTAAAGTGGCATCTCCATCAATATTTAAAATCCCCTCAAAATCTAAACCTTCTATTCTTTCTTTATTTTTTTCTATTACCACAAATTTCTTGTTGTAATTGCTTAGCTTTAAGATAGCTTGCTTTCCATTTCTACCATAACCACAAACAATCGTATGGCCTTTTAAACGTTGTATTTGCTTCTCCACTTTTCTGTGTTTAAAATGTTCAAATAATTTACCGCTTACCAAATATTCTGAAAATGCAGAAACTGCATAACCAAAGACAGTAATACTGGTTAAAATTAAAAATATTGTAAAAACTTTTTCTTCTGAAGAAAAAGGTTGCAGTTCTCCAAAACCTACTGTTGTAACTGTAATAACAGTCATATACAAAGCATCTACAAAACTGTAATGCGAAAGTAACATGTAACCAATAATACCAATAGCAATTATGGCAATTACCAAGGCTACAATTTTATTTATTTTCGACTTTAAAATTACCATACATTAGAGATCAAAAACCGAACTTCTTTTGGTGTAAATCATATCTTTTAACTTTAATACAAAGGCCATCGTTAAATACAATCCAAAAGACAAACCTGCAGTAAAAAAAGTGACATAAATAAAATACAAACGCACATTAGAGGCCTGCATTCCTAACCTATCTGCTAATCTAGAGAAAACACCAAAACCATTTCTTTCAAAAAAATGCCTTATTGAATCTATCAATTTATTGTATTTTAAATATAGGGCAAGATACTATTTATAGTTTTGATTGCAATAGTTTTTAGAACACAAATTTTAATTGAAGTACTTCTTAAAAGCTTCCTAAGAATCACATTTAAAATTGTTCTTTTTTTAAATTAGTATTGATTAACTTTGCTTTTTTCCAAAAAACAAGCACCTTTTGAAAGACCAAGAATACATTGAAGTTTACGGAGCAAGAGCTCATAACTTAAAGAATATTGATGTTAAAATTCCTAGAGAAAAACTAGTTGTAATTACTGGTTTAAGCGGTAGCGGTAAATCTTCTTTGGCTTTTGACACTATTTATGCAGAAGGTCAAAGACGTTATATTGAAACATTTTCTGCGTATGCACGTCAATTTTTAGGTGGCTTAGAAAGACCCGATGTTGATAAAATTGATGGTCTTTCGCCTGTAATTTCTATTGAACAAAAAACAACTAATAAAAGTCCGCGCTCTACGGTTGGTACCATCACAGAAATTTATGATTTTTTAAGGCTTCTTTTTGCAAGAGCTGCAGATGCTTATTCTTACAATACCAATCAAAAAATGGTAAGCTATTCTGATGAACAGATAAAAGAGCTTATCTTAAAAGATTTTGATGGAAAAAAAATAGCTGTTTTAGCTCCTTTAATCAAATCTAGAAAAGGGCATTACAGAGAACTTTTTGAGCAAATTTCTAAACAAGGTTTTGTAAGAGTTCGCGTAGACGGAGAAATCAAAGAGATTGAAAAAGGCATGAAGCTAGACCGTTACAAAACTCATGATATTGAAGTTGTAATAGATAGATTAGCCGTTAACAATTCCATAGAAAAAAGACTAGAAGAAACCATAAAAACTGCTTTGTATTCTGGCAATAACATTATGATGGTTATTGACATTGAAAACAATACACCTCGTTACTTTAGTAGAGAACTTATGTGTCCTACATCAGGAATTGCCTATCCAAATCCAGAACCAAATACATTTTCTTTCAATTCTCCTAAAGGTGCTTGCGACACTTGTAATGGATTGGGAATTACCAATGAAATCAATTTAAAAAAAGTACTACCAAACGATACCATTTCTATAAAAAACGGCGGAATTGTTCCGCTTGGAGAACAAAAAAATAGTTGGATTTTTAAACAAATTCAAAACATTGCAGAACGCTATCAATTTAAATTAACAGACCCAATAAAAGACATTCCAAAAGAAGCTTTAGACATTATTTTAAATGGTGGTAATGAGTCTTTTGAGATTGAATCTAAAGTTGTAGGTGTTAGAAGAAATTACAAAATAGATTTCGAGGGCATTGTTGCCTTTATAAACAATCAATACGACCATGCAGAAAGCACTTCTATAAAACGTTGGGCAAAAAACTTTATGGATGAAGTAACCTGTGGCACTTGTAACGGAAAACGCTTAAAAACAGCAGCACTTCACTTTAAAATTACTGATAAAAACATAAGTGATCTTGCACAAATGGATGTTGCAGAATTAGCAAATTGGTTTCAAAATATAGAACAAAAACTATCTACAAAGCAACAAACAATTGCCACAGAAATTTTAAAAGAAATTAGAACTAGAATTCAGTTTTTACTTGATGTAGGATTGGATTACTTAACCTTAGACAGAACTTCTAAATCACTTTCTGGTGGCGAAGCGCAAAGAATTCGTTTGGCAACCCAAATTGGCTCTCAGCTTGTGGGTGTATTGTATATTCTAGATGAACCTAGTATTGGTTTACATCAAAGAGACAATGAAAAACTAATAGATTCTTTGGTAAAACTTAGAGATATTGGCAACTCTGTTTTAGTTGTAGAACATGATGAAGACATGATGAAAATGGCCGATTTTGTCTTAGATATTGGCCCTGGCGCAGGAAAACATGGGGGAGAAATTGTAAGTATTGGTAGCTACAATGAAATTATTAAAACAAAAACGCTAACCACAGATTACTTAACAGGCATTAAAAAAATTGAAGTTCCTAAAAAAAGACGCGAAGGAAATGGCAAAACCATCACCTTAAAAGGAGCTTCTGGTAACAATCTTAAAAATGTTTCTGTTACTTTTCCTCTCGGAAAAATGATTTGTGTTACAGGTGTTTCTGGTAGTGGAAAATCTACCTTAATTAATGAAACCCTATACCCTATTTTAAACGCACATATTTATAGAGGTGTAAAAAAACCAATGCCTTACAAAAAAATTGAAGGCCTAGAAAATGTAGACAAAGTAATAGACATAGACCAGTCTCCTATTGGTAGAACACCAAGATCTAACCCAGCAACCTACACAAAAACTTTTGACGAAATTAGAAGTTTGTTTGCAAAAACACCAGAGGCAGCTATTAGAGGATACAAACCCGGACGCTTTTCTTTTAATGTAAAAGGTGGACGTTGCGAAACTTGCCAAGGTGGTGGTGTGCGCGTTATAGAAATGAACTTTTTACCAGACGTACAAGTAGAATGCGAAACCTGTCAAGGAAAACGTTTTAATAGAGAAACACTAGAAATTAGATACAAAGGAAAATCTATTTCTGATGTATTAAATATGACCATTGAAGATGCTACTGATTTCTTTGAAATGATACCAAAGATTCATAGAAAATTAAAAACCATTAAAGATGTTGGGTTGGGTTATATAACATTGGGTCAGCAATCTACCACTCTTTCTGGTGGTGAAGCACAACGTATAAAATTGGCATCAGAATTATCTAAAAGAGATACAGGCAACACCTTCTATATTTTAGATGAACCTACAACAGGACTCCATTTTGAAGATATTAGAGTTTTAATGGAAGTCTTAAACAAATTAGCCAACAAAGGAAATACCGTTTTAATAATTGAACACAATTTAGATGTCGTAAAACTGGCAGATTATGTAATTGATGTTGGCATGGAAGGCGGTAAAAAAGGTGGCGAAATTTTAACAACAGGCACACCAGAAGAAATTGCCAAACATGCAACGAGTTACACTGCAAAGTTTTTAAAGAAATTACTTTAATTAGAAAATTCAATTAAAAGAAGTAATTTAGCTAACTGCAATAAAAAAAAGAAAAAAATGACAAACGACGATAGAAAAATAAAAGAAAAACTACAACCAAAAACTTGGAACGAAATAAAAACAAACGACTCTTGGGCTATTTTTAAAATAATGGCCGAATTTGTTGAAGGATATGAAAAACTGAGTAAAATTGGTCCTTGTGTTTCTATTTTTGGCTCTGCAAGAACAAAACCAGATCATCCATACTACAAACTAGCAGAAGAAGTTGCTTTTAAATTGACTCAAAACGGTTATGGTGTAATTACAGGTGGTGGACCCGGAATTATGGAAGCTGGTAACAAAGGCGCCAACCGAGGAAAAGGAACTTCTGTAGGTTTAAACATCGATTTACCTTTTGAACAACATGACAATCCTTGGATAGATTCTGGTAAAAGTTTAGATTTTGACTACTTTTTTGTTAGAAAAGTAATGTTTGTTAAATACTCTCAAGGTTTTGTAGTAATGCCAGGTGGTTTTGGCACTATGGATGAACTTTTTGAAGCGATTACCTTAATTCAAACCAATAAAATAGGGCGTTTTCCGATTATTTTAGTTGGCACAAAATTTTGGGGCGGTTTGTTAGATTGGATTAAAAATACTCTTTTAGAAGAAGGTAATATCTCTGAAAAAGACTTGAACCTTTTTAGAGTTGTAGATACTGCTGATGAAGCCATAGATCACTTAAATAAATTCTACGCCAAATATCAATTAAAACCAAACTTTTAAGAATACGATCAATAATACGATAGATAAATCAGAAATAAAATAAAAATTAAAAAATTGAAAAGACGTTATTACATATTTACAATATGCTTTTTAGCGTCTTTTTTTTGTTATTCTCAACAAAATGAAATTCAAATAAAAGCCTTATTAGACGCAACAAAAGAGACGCTAAAAATACAGCAAGAAATTATTTTTTACAACACTTCAGATACTGTACTAAATAAAATATACCTTCATAATTGGGCAAATAGTTATCGAGATAGAAAAACACCCTTATCTAAACGATTTATTAAAGATTTTAAAAAAGATCTTTACTTTGCCAAAGAAAAAGAACTTGGCTCTTCAAGAATAGTTAGTCTTTCTGTAAATTTTGAAACTGCTACTTTTAAAGAATTAAAGGGACAAACTGATATTATAGAAATACTTCTTAATAAACCCCTTTTACCTAAAAAAGAAGTTAAAATAGCTGCAACCTATATTGTAAAAATACCAAATGCACGTTTTACCAAATACGGCAAGACAAAGAATGGCTATCATTTAAGATATTGGTACCTAACTCCTGCTATCTTCAAAAATGGCTGGCAGTTGATGAGCAACTTAAACTTAGATGATTTATATGAAAAGAATAGTAATTTTAAAATAGAAATAGACATACCAAAAGAATATGTATTAGAATCTAACCTCTATCAATATAAAAACCATAAAGAAACAAAGAAAAATTACTATTTAGTAGGTAAAAATAAGACAGATATAATTTTAAGCATCAACAAAGAAGCAAAATTAAAGTCATATAAAACGGATAGAATTAACGTTTATTCAGACATAGTTCCTAATAATTTAAACAAAAAAATAAGCACCAGTATTTTAAATAGAGAGTTACATTTTATTGAAAAATATTTAGGCAAATACCCACACTTAGAAATTTATATCGATAAAGTAACCCAAAGTAAAAATCCGATTTATGGTTTAAATCAACTACCTGACTTTATAAGTCCTTTTTCAGAAAATTTTAAGTGGGATATTAAGATGTTTAAAGCACTAACAAAAAGATACTTAGAAAACACAATACTTATCAATAAAAGAAAAGATTACTGGATAATCGATGCAATTCAAAATTATTTAATGATTGAGTATATTGAAACTTATTATCCAGAAATTAAACTTTTAGGAAAAGCCTCAAAAATATGGCCATTAAAAACTTTTAATTTTTCAAAATTAAAATTTAATGACAAGTACACATTTGTATATCAGTTTACTGCACGTAAGTTTTTAGATCAGGCATTAAACACCTCTGCAGACTCTTTATCTAACTTTAATAGAAAAATAATTAGCAAATATAAGGCTGGTCTTGGTTTTCGCTTCTTAAAAGGATATTTAGGAGATAGTATTTTAAACAATACTATTAAAGAGTTTTATCAAAAAAATAATTTAAAAATAACAGATAGCAATCAGTTTCAAAAAATATTAGCAGGCAAAACAACAAAAAAACTAGATTGGTTTTTTAATGATTACATTAAAACAAATAAAAAAATAGACCACACAATTACAAAAGTTTTAACTGAAAAAGACAGTTTTGCAGTAACTGTAAAAAATAAAATGAATAGCACAACTCCGGTTGCCATATACGCTTTAAAAGAAGACGAAATTATACATAAAAAATGGGTTTCAAACATTGATAGTACTAAAGTGATTAAATTTAAAAAAGGCAACTATGATACTTTTGTTTTAAATTATGAAAACTTATACCCAGAATTAAACACCCTAAATAATTGGAAAAAAATTGATAAGAAAATACTAAACAAACCTTTAAAATTATCATTCCTAAAAGACGTAAGTTCCCCTAAATACAATCAACTATTTTACCAACCAAATATTGATTATAATTTTTATAACGGTTTAATATTAGGGTTACAAATACATAACAAACCATTTATTAAAAGAAATTTCGATTTTAATATTGCCCCTTACTACGCAACAAAAAGTAATAGTGTTATTGGGCAATTTGCAGTAAATTACAATCAGTTTTTCGAGAAAACTAAAATCTATAAAACTAATTACGGCCTTCTTGGTGGCACCTCTGATTACGCGCCAAATCTATCTTACAAATTTTTAACACCTTACATGAATGTTATTTTTAAAAGAAAAAGCTTAAGAGACGCAACATCAGAGTTTTTAACTGCAAAATTAATTCATATAGATAAAGAAGTTGCCATTAATACCCTTAAAACAGAAAGAGATAATTATAGCATATTTAGCTTAAGCTACAACTATAGCAACCCAGATATTATTAAAGAATTTAGGTATAAGATTAGTACAGAATTTGCTAAAAACTTTTCTAAAGCAGCACTAGATCTTAGATTTAGATCACTTACATCTAGTGATACACAACTAGATTTTAGATTTTTTGCTGGAGTATTTTTTAAAAATAACACTACAGATGATTATTTTAGTTTTGGCCTAGACAGAAGTAATGATTATTTATTTGAATTGAATTACTTGGGTAGGTCTGAAAGTACTGGTTTTTTTAGCCAACAATTTATAATTACTGAAGGTGGTTTTAAATCAATATTACCAGTAAGATTTGCAAATCAATTTATGGCATCTAACAATTCGAGTATCGGCTTATGGAAGTGGGTAGAATTTTACAATGATGTTGCTTTTCTTAAAAATAAAAACAGCCCTATTTACTTTGCTTATGAAAACGGAATTCGATTTAATTTTGTGCATGAAATTTTCGAAATTTATTTTCCTTTATATTCTAATAATGGCTGGGAAGTAGCTCAAGAAAGATACCCTCAAAAAATACGCTTTTCTATTTCTTCAGATGTAAAATCTATTTATAATTTTTTTAGGCGTGGATTGTTCTAAAAACAATAAAAATAACCAATAGCATTCGTTTTTATTAAATAATCATCAATAAAATTAAGATATATAGTTGTATTATTATTAAATTCTTAATAAATTTTTATATTTTTAAATATCAACTAAAAAAACTATATTTGCATTCTATAAAAATCGAATAAAGATGCTGCCTAAAACACCTCCTAAAAACAAACAAAAACTTTCTTTCGAAGATTTTAAAGCTGAAGTTTTAAATGACTATAAAATTGCTAAAATTAGTAGAGAGTGTAGTTTATTAGGAAGAAGAGAGGTTTTAACAGGAAAAGCAAAGTTTGGTATTTTTGGAGATGGTAAAGAAGTACCACAATTAGCCATGGCTAAAGCTTTTAAAAAAGGCGATTTTAGGTCTGGTTACTACAGAGATCAAACTTTTATGATAGCCATTGGAGAGCTTACGGCTCAGCAATTTTTTGCAGGGTTGTATGCACACACTAACATTGAAGCAGACCCAATGTCTGCAGGAAGACAAATGGGCGGTCATTTTGCTACTCATAGTTTACATGATGATGGCACTTGGAAAGATTTAACAAAACAATACAATTCAAGCTCAGATATTTCTCCCACCGCAGGACAAATGCCACGTTTATTAGGATTAGCACAAGCTTCAAAAATATATAGAAACGAAAAAAGTGTTCAGTACAAAGCTACCTTTTCAAAAAACGGAAATGAAATTGCTTGGGGAACAATTGGCAACGCAAGTACTAGTGAAGGCTTGTTTTTTGAAACTATAAACGCTGCAGGAGTTTTACAAGTACCAATGCTAATGAGCGTTTGGGATGATGAATACGGTATTTCTGTTCACGCAAAACATCAAACAACAAAAGAAAGTATTTCAGAAATTTTAAAAGGTTTTCAAAGAGATCAAAATAATAATGGATATGAGATATTTGTTGTAAACGGTTGGGATTACACACAATTAATTGATGTTTATAACAAAGCTTCTAAAATAGCAAGAGAAGAACATGTACCAATTTTAGTGCATGTAAAAGAATTAACGCAACCACAAGGCCACTCTACTTCTGGCTCTCATGAAAGATACAAAGACAAAGAACGCTTACTTTGGGAAAAGGAACATGATTGCCTATCTAAAATGAGAAAGTGGATTTTAGATTTTGAATTGACAACTAAAGATGGTGATATATTAAAAATTGTTGACAAAGAGGAAGAAATCATCATTTTAGAAAAAGAAGCAAAAAAAGAGGTAATTAACGCAAAAAGAAATGCTTGGAATGCCTTTATAGATGAAATTAAAGTCGAAGTAACAACAGCTTCTAAACTATTAGAAAAGATTACGAATATTAGCAAAAACGGCAACTTTATTTCTAAACTAAACAAAGACTTAAACTTAATTGTAGAACCTAGTAGAAAAGATATTTTATCTGCAACTAGAAAGACACTAAGATACATTAAAGATGAAAACTTTGCAGAGAAAATTGTTTTGCAAAATTTCATAAAAAAAGCATTAGAAGTAGCTACTGAAAAATTTTCATCAAAACTATATAGCGAATCAGAATTTAGAGCAACTAATGTTGCTGATAAAAAACCAATATACGCTCAGAATAAATCTTTGGTAGATGCCAGAATTATAATGAGAGATAATTTTGACGCGCTATTAAAAAAATACCCTGAAGTTGTTATTTTTGGAGAAGATGCTGGTTTTATTGGTGATGTTAACCAAGGCCTAGAAGGACTTCAAGAAAAATATGGTGACATACGAGTTTCGGATACAGGAATAAGAGAAGCAACCATTATAGGACAAGGTATAGGTTTAGCAATGAGAGGATTAAGACCAATTGCAGAAATTCAATACTTAGACTACCTCTTGTATGCACTACAAATTATGAGTGATGATTTAGCAACGCTACAATACAGAACTTTCGGCAAGCAAAAGGCACCTTTAATTATTAGAACTCGTGGTCATCGCCTAGAAGGTATTTGGCATGCTGGCTCTCCTATGGGAGGCATCATAAATAATGTAAGAGGCATACATGTTTTAGTACCAAGAAATATGACAAAAGCAGCAGGTTTTTACAACACTCTTTTAGAAGGAGATGAACCTGCCCTAGTCATAGAATGTTTAAATGGGTATCGCTTAAAAGAAGAACTACCAATAAATTTAGGCGAGTTTAAAAACCCAATTGGTGTTGTAGAAACTATAAAAGAAGGAAGCGATTTAACGGTTGTTTCTTACGGATCTACTTTAAGAATTGTAGAAGAAGTTGCCAAAGAATTACAAGAAGTTAATATTGATATCGAAATAATAGACGCGCAAAGTTTACTGCCTTTTGATATAAATCAAGATTGTGTAAAAAGCATCTCAAAAACAAATAAATTGTTAATTATCGATGAAGATGTTCCTGGTGGTGCCTCTGCATATTTACTTCAAGAAATTGTAGAAAAACAGAATGCTTACATGTATTTAGATAGCAAACCAGCAACACTAACTGCAAAACAACATAGAACAGCATACGGAACCGATGGCGATTATTTTTCTAAACCTTCTGCAGAAGATATTTTTGAAAAAATATATGAAATCATGCACGAAGCTAATCCAAAGAAATATACTAGTTTGTATTCGTAGAATTAATAAAACAGCAAACAAACTTTAAATTTTTACATGACTAAACGTATGTAGATTGAAATATAAAAAGCTAGTCATCTTTCTAAAACCTTCAAACCAATAGCACACGCTAAACATCTTTTTGGTGTGCAATAATTATTTTTAAGCTCTAATAGAGCTTGTGTATCAAATGCATTTTTAGCGACCATATTAAGCGCTGAAAACTTAGAAATAATGTTGTTTTTTTCTGGTTTTATTTTTTGCAAAAGCATTAAGAAAAAATCTTCATCAACAGCTCCTTTAGATTTTTGATATAAAAATTTTAGTGGAATTATAGTATTTATAATTAAGAGGTCTATAAATGATTTGGTTAATTTTTTTGATGATAATTTTGAGTTTGACTCAAAACTGTAATGTGTTTTCCAAAATAAAGGAACTGAAGTTGAAAAAGTAGTATAAAAGTCTTCTACAGTATCGATTTCCATTATTTTTGAAAATAAATTTTGCTGAACATTATATAACGAAACCAATTGCGCTATTCGAATTGTTGGAAAATTATTTGGCCGCATTCTAAAAAATGAAAACAGGTTGCTAGAAATTGGCTCTAATTGATGTTTGTGTTTTAAATAATTGTACTCTTTTTTTAATGTTAAATAATACTCATCTTCAATTGATTGCTCTAAAAAGCCAGCCTGACCAAATAATAATGCAGAAAACTGATGTTGATTAAAACTCACTTTCTGAATGATTGAAAAATCTATAGACTGTGCTAATCTTAAAAAAGCTTCTTGATTTATTTTTAACCCAAAGTTTTTAGCTAATAATTGAAATAAAACAGCTTCAAAATTATGGGTCTCCCTCATAAGTAGAGTATTAATTTCATCAGACTTTCTTTCTAACCTTTCAAAAAACAACCGCTCTTTCCAATTATTTAAAATAAAAGAATCGATATTATTTATTTCTTTTTCACATAAAATCCACCGAGATTCTATTGTAAATAGATTCCGATAATTGTTTAATGCAGAAGAAAGAATACAATCTTGCAAAACTAAAACGGGTATAGGCAGATTGTTTTTCATAAAAATAGCAACATCATTAAACCAGACAACATGTAAAATTGTGGCATCATAATTTTTATCGGTTTCATGATGATGTTGGTACCAATCCGATGCATGTAAATGAATTTCTACATTACCAACCCAATATTGATTCTCTATGATTATTTCTGAGTTTAAGAAGTCTGGTCCTGAATTTAAATTATGTGTACCAGGTTTTACAACAACAAGCGACTCTTTATTCGTAGTTTGCAGGTTTTTAATAGACAATAACTGGTATTGCCATACATAATGAAGAAATTCTTCATTCATAGTTTTTTCTTAAAGATACAAAAAAATAAAAGCAATGTAAAAATTACCAGCTTCTTAACTAAACCATCAAAATAATGCATTATTTTTGCAACAAATTATACCAATGAATATTATTGATAGTCTTAAATGGCGCTACGCTGTTAAAAAATTTGACTCAGAAAAACAACTTTCAGAGACCAAAGTAAACACCTTAAAAGAAGCGTTTAACCTAACAGCTACTTCATACGGATTACAACCTTTAAAATTAGTTGTAGTTAAAAATAAAGAACTGCAAAAAAAGTTAGTTGCGCATTCTTGGAATCAGAAACAAATAGAGCAAGCATCTCATGTATTAGTAATTTGTATTCCTAAAAATTACACCTCAAAAGAAGTAGAAAACTATTTTAATTTGGCTCAAAAAATAAGAAAAACTCCTACAGAAGTTACCAAACCTTTTCAAGAGTTTTTAACCAAAGAAATTGATAGTAAAACACAGGACGAATTATTTTTATGGAACAAAAACCAAGCATATATTGCCCTTGGCAACTTAATGACTGTTTGTGCTGTAGAAAAAATAGATGCCTGCCCGATGGAGGGATTTATTGCTGAAAAATATGAAGAAGTACTAAATTTAACCGAACAAAACTTATCTGCAATCTTAGTATTACCAGTAGGTATTAGAGCAAATGATTGCTATATGAAAGATTTAAACAAGGTTAGAAAAGAAGTATCAGAAGTTGTTTTAGAAATTAACTAAAACCTAATATATTAAAAAATATAGAATGAGTGAAGCAGTAAGAAAACTAGACCCTAAAAGTGTTTGGAATCATTTTGCAGATTTAAATGCAGTACCAAGACCTTCTAAAAAAGAAGAGCGAATTATTGATTTTATGGTGCAATTTGGAAAAAAATTACAACTAGAAACCTTTGTAGACAAGGTAGGAAATGTAATTATTAAAAAACCAGCAACAAAAGGTTTAGAAAATCGAAAAGCAGTGGTACTTCAGAGTCATTTAGATATGGTACATCAAAAAAACACAGATACTGTATTTGATTTTGATAACCAAGGTATTAAAATGCTAGTAGATGGAGATTGGGTAACTGCTGACGGAACCACTTTAGGGGCTGATAACGGATTAGGTGTTGCGGCTATTATGGCAGTATTATCTTCTGATGAGATAGCGCATCCTGATATTGAGGCGCTTTTTACCATTGACGAAGAAACTGGCATGACTGGTGCCATGGGTTTAGAAGGCGGCATATTAAACGGAGAAATTCTTTTAAACTTAGATACAGAAGAAGATAATGAAATTGGCATTGGTTGTGCTGGCGGTGTAGATGTTACAGCTATTAGAAGCTATAAAAACGAAGTAACTCATTCAAAATCAATCGCCTATAAAATTTCTATTAAAGGACTAAACGGAGGTCATTCTGGCATGGATATTCATAAAGGATTAGGAAATGCCAATAAAATTATGAACCGATTATTATTTGATGGTTTCACAAATTTTGGCTTACGAATATCTGAAATAAACGGAGGTAGTTTACGCAACGCAATACCAAGAGAAAGCAATGCAATAATTACTGTTGATGCCATTTCTAACGAGGCATTTTTATTAGAAACCAAATTACTTATTAACAATATTAAAGAGGAGTTTTTAACAACAGAACCAAGTTTAAATATTGTAATATCTGAAACAGATATGCCTAAAAAAGTAATGGAATTAGGCGTGCAAGAAGGTTTCTTAAAATCGATGTACACAGCTTTAAACGGTGTTTATAGAATGAGTCCTACTATTACCGATTTAGTAGAAACGTCAAATAATATTGCAAAAGTTGTTTTAAAAAACGAAGTAATAAAAATAAGTTGCTTAACAAGATCATCTTCAGAAAGCAATAAATTAGACCTTAGCAATGCTTTAAAAGCTGCTTTTGAACTTTCTGGTTTTGACGTTACTTTTTCTGGTGAATATCCGGGTTGGCAACCCAATGTAAAATCAGCAATTTTAGAAGTTGCAGAAAACCTATACACTGCAATCAACAAAGAGAAACCTCATGTAGCTGCATGTCATGCAGGACTTGAGTGTGGTATACTTGGTCAAAACTACCCTAAAATGGATATGATTTCTTTTGGACCAACAATTTTAGGAGCACACTCGCCAGATGAAAAAGCAAGTATTTCATCAACAATAAAGTTTTTTAGCTTCTTAAAAGAAATTCTAAAAAACATTCCTCAAAAATAAATTTTAAGTTTTCTAAAATCAAAACTAGTTGAAAGTATAGAAAACACAAACACTTAAAAAAGAGAATAATCAGTTATAAAGAAGTAAAATTTACATTTTTGTTAACATCTTTCATTTTATTAAAAGATAAAAAAATGTAATTTTACTTCGAATTGAGATCACAATTTATAATGGGGAAAATAATTGCTATTGCAAATCAAAAAGGAGGTGTTGGTAAAACAACTACAAGTATAAATTTAGCTGCTGCTCTTGGGGTTTTAGAGAAAAAAGTACTGTTAATAGATGCAGATCCGCAAGCAAATGCTTCGTCTGGTTTGGGTATTAATGTAGACGATTTAACACTTGGCACTTACCAAGTGCTAGAGCATACAATTACAGCTAAAGAAGCTATTGTAAAAACAAACTCACCAAATGTAGATATTATTCCTGCTCATATTGATTTAGTTGCTATTGAAATTGAATTGGTAGACAAGCAAGATCGAGAATATATGCTAAAAAAAGCCTTGATAGATTTAAAAGGTGACTATGACTATATTTTGATAGATTGCGCACCATCACTTGGATTAATTACCTTAAATTCTTTGGTTGCTGCAGATGCGGTTATCATACCTATTCAATGTGAATATTTTGCGTTAGAAGGTTTGGGTAAATTACTAAACACCATCAAAAGTGTTCAAAACATTCATAACAAAGAACTAGATATCGAAGGACTTTTATTAACAATGTTTGATTCTCGCTTAAGACTATCGAACCAAGTTGTTGATGAAGTTAGAAAACATTTTTCTAGCATGGTTTTTGATACAATTATTAGAAGAAACACACGCTTAGGAGAAGCACCAAGTTATGGCGAAAGTATAATAGCGTATGATGCTACAAGCAAAGGGGCTGTAAATTATATAAATTTAGCCCAAGAACTATTAAAAAAGAATTCTTAATATGGCAAAAGCAACAAAAAAACAGGCTTTAGGAAGAGGATTATCTGCTTTGTTGCAAGAATCTTCTGCTGTAATTTCTGCTGCAGATAAAAATGCAGATAAATTAGTAGGTAATATTATTGAAATAGATTTAGATTTAATTGAAGTAAACCCTTATCAACCAAGAACATATTTCGATGAAAATGCTCTTAATGAACTAGCCGGCTCTATAAAAGAACTTGGTGTAATACAACCAATAACAGTAAGAAAACTAGAGGCTAACAAGTTTCAGTTAGTTTCAGGAGAAAGACGTTTTAGAGCTTCTAAATTAATAGACAACAAAACAATACCTGCTTATATTAGACTTGCTAACGATCAAGAAATGCTAGAAATGGCATTGGTAGAAAATATTCAACGTAAAAACTTAGATCCGATAGAAGTAGCTTTATCTTATCAACGATTGATAGATGAAATAAAGCTAACTCAAGAAAATTTAAGTATTAGAGTTGGTAAAAAAAGATCTACCGTTACCAATTATTTGCGTTTGTTAAAATTAGACCCAATTTTACAGACTGGTATGCGAGATGGTTTTATATCTATGGGACATGGTAGAGCGATGATTAATGTAGAAAACACAGAAGATCAGCTTGCTATTTATGAAAAAATTTTAAGAGATAAATTATCTGTAAGACAAACAGAAGATTTTGTAAAAAACTTAAAATCGAAATCTACCCCTAAGCCAAAGAAAAAACAAGTGCCTAGCTACATAAAAAACAGCTTAAAAGAAATAAGCGAGTTTGTAGGCCATAAGGTAGATGTTAGTGTTAGCAGCAATGGAAAAGGAAAAATATCAATTCCCTTTCATTCTGAAGAGGACTTTAACCGACTAAAAAATTTATTAAAATAAGTGCCCTTTAAAAAATACATATACCTCTGTTTTTTTACTTTATTGAGTGCTAGTGTTTTTGCACAGAAAGATTCTATTACGGTAAATAAAAATGAAACTCTAAAAATAATCCCTCAAGGAAAAGGAGGCGTTTATGATGCTTTAGCACCATCTAAAGCGGCATTTTATTCTGCAATTTTTCCGGGAATGGGACAAGTTTACAATAAAAAATATTGGAAAACACCAATTGTTTGGGGAGCACTAGGTACAAGTATTTATTATTATTTAGACAACAACAAAGAATATAAAAAATATAGAACTGCATATAAGTTAAGAAAAAACAATCTTAAAGATGCTTTTACTTTAGAGGATGGCACAGAAATAATTTCATTAGAAACATTAGAGAGAGCCCAAAACCAATTACGCGAAAATAGAGATTTGTCTCTTTTAACTACCGTAATTTTATATATATTACAAATCGTTGAAGCTAGTGTTAATGCCCACCTACTTCAGTTTAATACCGATGATAATTTATCATTAAAACCTACTTTTATTAATGATCCGACTTGGGTAGAGGCACCGAAGGTTGGACTTAGAATTAAATATAATTTTTAAAATGAAGATTGCACTATTAGGATATGGAAGAATGGGTAAAGAAATTGAAAAGATTGCTTTATCTAGAGGTCATGAAATTGTAATTAAAAAAGACATAACTGATAAAATTGATATCACAAAGGCAGATGTTGCAATAGACTTTAGCATACCAAATGCTGCATTTGATAATATTAGTAATTGCATCAATAATCAAATTCCCGTTATCTCGGGAACAACAGGCTGGCTAAATAAATATGATGACGCAGTAAAACTCTGTGAAGAAAAAAATGGTGCTTTTATTTATGCTTCTAACTTTAGTCTTGGTGTAAATATTTTTTTTGAATTGAATAAGCAACTTGCCAAAATGATGCATGCTTTAGATGATTACTCAATTTCTATTGAAGAAATTCATCACCTGCAAAAATTAGATGCTCCAAGCGGAACAGCTATTACATTGGCTGAAGGTATTATTGAAAACACCGCAAAACAAAAATGGGAATTAGCAGATAAAACATCCGAAGAAAACATACCAATCACTGCCAAAAGAATTAAAGATGTACCAGGAACACATACGGTAGCTTACGAATCTGAAGTTGATAGTATTGAGGTAAAACACACTGCACACAATAGAAAAGGGTTTGCTTTGGGTGCTGTAGTTGCTGCAGAGTGGATTCTTGGTAAAAAAGGCGTTTTTACGATGAAAGACGTACTAAATATTAACTAATTTTATTACCTAGATAAGTATAAAATAGCATATTAGAGGCTGTTAGATTTAATTGAAAATAAATTGACTAACTGCTCGCTAACATCAAAATAAAATAATTATGACATTTATAGAATGGTTTATCTTTTTTTTATCAGTACAAGTTATTCATTTTTTAGGGACTTGGAAACTATATATTAAAGCTGGTAGAAAAGCTTGGGAAGCAGCAATTCCTATTTATAACGGAATAGTACTTATGCAGATAATAAATCGTCCTAAATGGTGGATCTTTTTATTGTTTATACCCGTTGTAAACCTTTTAATGTTTCCTGTTATTTGGATTGAAACAATTAGAACATTCGGCTTCCATAAAAAAATATACTCTTTTCTAGTTTTAGTATCTCTTGGTTTTTACACCTATTACATCAACTATACAAAAGACCCTAAATACTATGCAGAAAGAAGCTTAAAACCTAGATCTGAACTTGGCGAATGGGTAAGTTCTATAACATTTGCAATTATAGCTGCTACCTTGGTACACACCTATTTTATGCAACCTTTTACAATACCAACATCTTCTTTAGAAAAATCTTTATTGGTTGGAGATTATCTTTTTGTAAGTAAGTTTCATTATGGAGCAAGAATACCATCTACAGTAATTGCTGCACCAATGGTGCATGATTCTTTACCTTTTGTAAAAAATGCATCATACCTAAAAAAACCACAATTACCGTATACAAGATTACCAGGTATTCAAAAAATAAAAAATAATGATATTGTTTGTTTTAACTGGCCTGCTGACACATTGGCTACAATGTGGGGAGATACTTCTGGTAAATTCACATACAAACCAGTAGATAAAAAAACAAACTATGTAAAAAGAGCCGTTGGGATTGCTGGTGATACCCTAGAAATGAAAAACGGTTACTTTTATATCAATGGTATAAAAAACCAATTACCTGACAGAGCTAAACTACAGTTTTATTACACATACGAAGCAAAGAAACCAATTAGTCAGGCTACTTACCCTTCTTTTTTATTAGATAAAGAACGAACAAGGGTTTATAAAATTTTAACAGAATATTGGAACAATCCAAAAGTACAAGTAGCACTAAAGAAAAATGGAAGTTTATCTAAGATAGGTTCAGACTCATTATATACAGAAGTAGCTGGTGGTGTAAATCCTGAATTTGCTAACAGGTTAAAAATGACAAATGTTGATAATAAGATAAACATCAACTTAACCGAAGAAGAAGTAGCTCTTTTAAGAAAATATCCGTTAACAATTTCTGTCAAAAAAATTAACCACGGTAAAGACAATGCTATTTTTCCACATGTTGAAAGCTTAGGATGGAGCCAAGATAACTTTGGTCCTATTTACATTCCGAAACAAGGAGCTACAGTATCAATTAATAAAAGCACATTGCCATTTTATGAGCAAATAATTGATAATTATGAAAACAATGACTTACAAGTAATCGGAGAAAACATTTACATTAATGGTGAAAAAGCATCTGAATATACCTTTAAACAAGATTACTTTTATTTGATTGGTGATAATAGACACAACTCTTTAGACGGACGTTATTGGGGTTATGTTCCGTTTGATCATGTATTAGGAAAACCAGTAATGATATGGTTTAGTTGGGATGCTAATGCGGCATCAATTGGCAAAAAATTAAAATCGATTCGTTGGAATAGAATGTTTACAACCGTTCATGGAGAAGGCGAACCTGTATCTTATAGGTATCTTGTTTTGGTATTGATTGCTCTATACATAGGCTACAGTTTTTACAAAGGAAAAAAGAGTAAGAAATAAATTAATTACTTTTTTGAACTAATGTCATTATTTATACCTACCTATTTTGCACCCATAGCACAATACAAAGAAATTGTAAACGCAAAAGATGCAATTACTTTTGAAATGGATGATAACTTTCAAAAACAAAGTTATAGAAATAGATGTTATATTTATAATTCGAATGGTAAACAACTTTTAAATATTCCTGTAAAAAATAAATACAAAAGCAGCCAAGCACGTAAAAAAACAAAAGATATGTTGGTTGATAACGATTCTAACTGGCAAGATCATCATTTGAAATCTTTACAATCTGCTTACAGAGCGTCTCCATTTTATGAATTTTATGAAGATGATTTACAAGCTATTTTTTCTAAAAAATATTTATTTTTACAAGACGTAACTATAGATACTCACTTATTTATAACAGATGCTTTACAAATAAGCAATGCTTTTTATAAAACAGAAACTTACAATTCTATAATAGAAATCAATGACTTTAGAAGTCTTGCCAATGCTAAGCTTTCACCTAAAGTAGTGGTTGATGAATATTACCAACTATTTAACGACAAGCATGGTTTTATTGATAATTTATCTATTTTAGATTTACTTTTTATGGAAGGACCAAACACCATTAGCTTTTTATCAAAAAAAGAGTAACTTTGTAGCGAAGTACTTGATAATAAAAGAACTACAAAAAATACGCTTAAAATTAAGAAAATGTCCTTTTTAGTAAACTTTATCAACAGAATAAAAACTGTACCTGAAGAGTCTTTGAATAAATTACTTCCTTTATTTGAGTATAAACTCATGACTAAAGGAGAAAGAATTGCTGAAATTGGAGAAATACCCACAGATTTGGTAATTATAGAAACAGGTGTTATTAGGTCTTTTTATACTGATGAAAAGGGAAAGGAATACATTAACCATTTGTTTACTCCTTATAATGCAAGTGGCTCGTTAGCTGCTTTAATTTTAGATAAACCCTCTAGACTAACTTATGAATGTTTGTCTAATTGTAAATTATATACATTAAATTTTAAAGATTTTAAAGAATTAACTATTACAGATACTGAGCTATCTAATCTGTATGTGGCATTTTTAGAATTAGTATTTTTAATTTTAGAGTTAAAAATATTCGATTTAAGTGTTTTAAATGCCACAGAAAGGTATTTAAAAATTAAAGAACAAATACCAAATATAGAGAACTTAATACCCCAATACCATATTGCTTCTTACCTAAACATTACACCCGTTCAATTAAGTAGAATTCGAAAAACAATATATTCTAAATAGTAAATCAATAAACATATGTTAACTATTAGATAGTGATAATGCCTTAAATTTGTAGTGTATAATTCCCCCTGATTAATGTTATACAACGATTTTTATAAAGGCTTATTTTAACGAATAAGCCTTTTTTTATTTTTATATGACAACATCTTTCATCATACATTATGGCTTGCATTTTGTTGCACCAATACTAATCTCAAAAATCTTTTTTAAAAGTAATTGGTTATTTGCATACTTCATATTCTTATGCTCTATGTTAGTCGATTTAGATCATCTATTAGCTACAACAATTTTTGATAAAAATAGATGTAGCATTAACTTTCATCCATTACACACCTATATTGCAATAGCTTTTTATGCTTTCGGGCTACTATTTAAAAAATTAAGAATAATTTGTTTAGCACTATTATTTCATATGCTAACAGATTATATAGATTGTTATTTGTAGTATTTTTTAAGTAAATTATCTAATTCAGTAGAAATATTTAACTTAAATATTAAGAAAAGATACACCACAGTAATTAAAATACTTTTTAAGACAATATTGATAATTGGATGAACAGGAAATCTCCAGACGTAAATATCATCGATTGGAAAATCCCAGAAATTAAAAACACCCAGCATTACAATAATAATCATAAACATTTTTAAAGATTTAGGTGTAAATGGAGTTATTGAAAACTTACGATGCACAAACCAAAGCTTAAAAGTATTAAATACGACTATGATAATTAGAGTAGATAATGCCAGACCATCTGTACCAAAACTTAAATTAAAATAGAACAGGTCGTTTAAAAAATAAACGCCCACAGACATACCTATTGCAATAGGCAATGCTATTTTATAAAATTTAGAATTATTAATAATAGCACCGTTACTACCTAAAAACATCGTGTATAATTTGGCTGTAGAAATCATAAAAACAACCCATTCTCCTCCTGCGTATCCACTATCTGGCATTATTTTAAAAAGTTCTGACACCCCACAATTAACCAATACATAAAACAAACCACCAACTAAAAGAAGATTGATAGAACTTTTCTTATACAAACTTTCTACTTCTTTATGATTAAACTCGTTTAAAGATTTAGAAGTTAAAGGTTGTAAAATTTGTGTCATTGCTCTACTTGGCGCTTCTATAAAACTACCTATAAAAACAGCCACAGAATAGTAAGCGGCTTTTTCTATAGTATCTTTTCCAGGTATCATAATTTTATCAATGTCTAATAAAATTGCGCCAGCACTACCTGCTAAAATAATGTATAAAGAATATTTTATAATTTCTGATGTATTATTAGGCAGCTTCAACTGAAATTTTGGCAAATAGACATAAAAAGCATAAAACATCATTACAAATACTCTTAAAACATAAGCTATGGTTAAATAGAAGATAAATTCTTCTTTAATTATCAACTCGAAAAAAACAGCTAATAAAAGAATCATTACCACTACTCTGTTCCAAAGTTCTTTTAAAACATTTCCAAAAACAGTGTTTAATTGCACTTTTGTCCAAGAATAAAAAAGCTCGAAATAAGCACAAGCAACTGCAATTATATAAATATAAAAAGTATAATTTTCTATAATTTGATTCTCTTCTGTAACTTTACTCATAATCCATAAATGAGCATAATCCCAAAAATAACCTAAAGGCAAAGCTATAAGAAGTGGTAAAAATAGTACTGAAGATAAAAAAGTGTCTTTTTCTTGTTTAGTTTGATAAGAAGAAAAAAACTTAACAATTGTATATTGAATTCCAAATGCTGTTAAAGGCATAATTAAATTAGATGCAGATAGCAAAAAAGTAATCATACCATAAAACTCAGATTGCAAAAATCTTGGGTAAAAAATAATCGTATTGATACCACCAATTATAAAAGCAGTATAAATAATAATCGTATTTCTAAAAGATTGTTTTAATACAATTCCCATATTACGAATGTAAACTTTTAATTACAGTTGCTAACTCTTTCGTTAACTCTTTTCTATGATATTTGTTCATATTTATAGGATTTACGAATAAAGCACCCTTTTTATAAAGTTTGTATAATCTATTAATTTCTAATTTTAATTTCTGATGATTATTGTAATTAATAACTTGCCCAGTTTTTGTATCATTTAAAATTTTAGACAAATCGCCTTCTTCTGGGCCAATTGTTAAAATGGGTCTTTTTGTAGTTAAATATTCAAATAATTTACCCGTTAAAATTCCTTTATTATTTGCTACATTAGGGATCAACAATAACAAAACTTGTGCTTTTTTTTGATATTCAATTGCTTTTTGATGATTTACATACCCTAAAAACGTAGCATTGTCAATCAACTTAGAACTTAAAATTTCATTTTTAACATCATTAGAAATATCACCAATAAAATTAAGTTGCAAGTCATTTTTAAAAGTATCATTTTCTAGACAAAGTTCCTTTAAAACTTTAAATAACGTTTTCGGATTGCTTTGTTTAGGCAACAAACCAATATATGATATAGAAAATTTTGTATCTAAAATAATATCTTTTTCCTGTAAAACCTCATCATCAAAACCATTTGTTATGACTTCTACCCTATTGGCTGTTTTAACAAATTCTTCTTTTAAAGTATTACTAACAGTTAAAATACAATCTGCATTTTTTAAAACAGATTCTTCTAAATTCTTATTCTTGTTTTTAGCTAAAGGTAGTTGTTTGAAATCTTTATTGTAGTATAAATTAGACCACGGATCTCTAAAATCTGCCAACCATTTTAATGTATTATTTTGATGTAATTTCTGAGCAATTAAATGCATGCTATGTGGCGGCCCAGTAGAAATAATAGCATCAATTTTGTTCAAATCTAAATATTCTTGCAAATATTTTACCGAAGGTTTTACCCAGCTAATCTTAGGGTCTGGAACAAAAAAATTACCACGTATAAAAGATAATAAGCCACCGTTACTAATATTTGATATCTCTTTTTTATGATTTTTATTTTTTTTCCAAAACATGAGATCGGTTGGCTCCCAAATTGGTTGCTTTAAAATTTTTATATTTTTAGGGACTTCATCTACAAGAGAAAAATCTTCTTTAGGATATTTTAAAACATCTACCGTATAGACAACAGGCTCTATGTCAAAATTTTGTAAATATTTTACAAATTTCAACCACCTTTGTACGCCAGAACCACCTGCAGGTGGCCAATAATATGTAATAATTAAAACTTTCAATTTTGTAAATTATCGTATAAATGTATTAGTTTTTTTGAAGTTTGTTCCCAAGAAAACTCATTTTCAATAAACTGCTTTCCATTTTTCCCTAATTCATTTCTTAACGTTTCATCTTTATAAAGTGCTAAAATTTTATTAGAAAAATCATGTACGTCTCTATCTTTATGCACCAAGCCTGTTTTATGCTTTTCAACAATGTTTTTTTGAGCAATTGCATCACTTACTAAAAGTGGTTTTGCCAAACTCATGTATTGAAAAATTTTATTTGCATACGTGGTATCGTGATGTAAATTTCTGTGCAATGGAGAAATACAAATAGTGCTGCTTAAAATATAAGATTGAAAAAAACGCTGATCTTTCCAACCTAAAAAATCAACATAATCTTCGATATCTAAATCTTTAACCTGATTTTTTAAAATAGCATCTCTACTATTTTTACCAACTATTAAAAGCTTAATATTAGGAATCTCTTTTTTTAATAAATCAATAGCGGCTATTGCTGTAGCCAAACCTCTTCTTAAGCCAGTGTCTCCGATATAAAGCAGGGTAAAAAAATTGACATATTGTTCTTTTATATCTGTTAAGACATGAATATCTTTATAAAAAGTCTTTCTTACCGTATTTGGTACGGCAATAATTTTACTTTTATCAATGGTAAGCCTTTTTAAAATTTCTAATTTAGATTCTAAAGTTACAACAATCACCTTAGTTGCCTTTTCAATAAATTGAGCTTCTTTTTGCTTCCATTTTTTTGGCGATATCAAATACTTACCCGGAAACTTAGATAAATGTGGATAAAACTTCATAATTTCGGGCCTATTCTCATGCAAATCTAAAACAACCGGTAAATTAAATTTTTTATTTGCATTAAATACGGCTTCAGCAATTCGAATATCATTTATGTGCAAACCTTCAACTTTTGTTTCTTTTATAAATTGATGAATTTTTCTTTTCATCAAAAAAGTATATAGAGGAATTGTATAAGCTAAGGCAGATAATTTATATTCTATTTTATTAGAAGCAAACCTTTTTACTTGAATACCATTTATAATTTCTGAAGCTTTCTGATTAGAATAATTTAAGCAAAAAAGAAACACTTCATGACCTGCCTCTATTAATGAAATAGCTTCATTTTCTACTCTCGGATCTGGAGGAAACGGAGCATCTAAAATCATTCCTATTTTCATGAATTATTTTTTTCTGCATAAACAGCATAATACCTTGGTGTAAAATTTCTTAAAATGGGTCTGAATCCTATTTTAAGAACCGGGCTTGTCCATTTTTCTTTTTCTATAATTTTCCAACCAGATTTTTCTAACAACCAATTAAATTGCCAATCTTCAAATTCATGATAATGCCTATCCCACATATCTGTTTTACTTCTGTAAGCATTCGAAAACCACAATTTTAAAGGGACAGTAACAACTATTTTTAACGCATCAATTTCTCTTAACACATTAAAAGGAGCTAATAAATGCTCGAAAATTTCGAAAGCCGTTACTGCATCTACCTTGTGTTTTTTAACTATCTCGGGCAATAGATCTAAATCTTCACCCTCTGTATTAAAAACCGTATACCCATTTTGTTCCATAATTTCAGAAAAAGGATTTCTAATACCTAGGTCTAAAATAGTTGCAGGTGCAGGCAAAGTTTTCTGAAGAAAAGCTAGTGTTCTCTGATACCTTAAATGTGGCGTTTTAGTATACATTTTTCTCTTTTCTTTTAAACTTATTAAAAAACACCCAAGCAATAGTTAAAACGAATAAAAGTCCATAAGAAGTTAAAGAAACTATTCTTCCTTGCTGTATTACTTTTGGCTCAAATTTAAATTCTACGGTATGCTTGCCAGCAGGAATAAGCATTCCTCTTAAAACATAATTCACCCTTAAATAAGGTGTTAATTTACCATCTATATATGCATTCCACCCCTCTTTGTAGTATATTTCAGAAAATACTGCAAATTGTTCTTTTGTAGTGTTTGATTGATATGTTAACGTTGTAACATCATACTTTGTTAAACGAATGTTAGCTAAAGAATCTTTTTCAATTTTAAAATTCTCTAAAACATTAAGTGAATTGTATGAACGATCATAAACAGCTTCGTTTTTAGTATTCAAAGAATCTAAGGCCTTAATTTCTGAATTGGCATTGTTTACAGCTATTAACCTATCTACAAACCATGCATTGCCGTTTGCCTCATCGTTTAATTGAACTGTTTCTTTGTTTTGATCATCAAAAACAATAAAATATTTAGTGTTTAACATATTTAACACCTCAATATTATTATTGGCTATCTGATAATCAAACAATTCTTGATAACGCCCAAGCTTGGCTGCATGATAACCGCCAATTGATTGATGAAAATAAGAAGTACTACCATCATTCATTGGATTTACTGTAAAATTACCAACTCTAAAATGACTTTTATCTTGAAGTATAAACGCATCTGCTTCTGAAGCTGTAAAAGGCTTTTCTATTTTTCTTGCTGATTTAAAATCTTCTTGATTTACATATCTTTTATCCACAGAAATTAAATCAAACAACACAAAAACAGTTAATATAAAAATTGCAACACCTTGTTTTAACTTTTCTTTTAGTAACAACCACAAAACACTTGCGGTAAGTATTGTTAATAATATTGATCTAAAAGTATCTACTAGTAACATCGATTTTCTATCAGAAATAATCGCGTCTATCAGAGTATGAAATTGATTGTATTGTGCATCTCTTAATCCTTTAAATGTAGAAAAAACATGGGCAAGTATAAAGCCTACAACAATTAACCCTACAAAAGAAAAGACTGCTTTTTTTAAAGCATTTAGTTTTATTTCTGATGTGTTTTTTGAAGAGAAAAACTCTTTTAGACCTAAAACAGCTAAAATTGGCACACATAATTCTGCTATTATTTGTATTGAAGAAACTGCTCTAAACTTATTATACAAAGGAAAATAATCGATAAATAGATTGGTTAATATGTCAAAATTTCTACCCCAACTCATTAAAATTGAAAAAACCGTTGCGGTAACTAGCCAAATTTTTAATTTTCCTTTTACAAGAAAAAGTCCTAAAAAGAAAAGAAAAAATAGAACAGCACCAATATAAGCTGGGGCTTCTACTATCGTTTGATCTCCCCAATAAGTTAAAGCCTGACTCGCATGATCTCTGGCAGCTTTTTTACCTGCCATACTTTCTACAGCTTTATAAAAATGAGAAGAATCGTCTAACTTTTCGACAGTACCGCCACCCATAAATCGCGGAATAAACAAGTTAAAAGTCTCTAACTTTGCATAACTATATTCTGTAATGTAAGCTTTATCAAGACCTTTAGAAATTTCTTTTAAGGTACCATCGATATTAATTGTCAATTCAGATTTACCTCGTGTGCTATTGTCTGCATATTCTTTCATTGCCAACAAACGCGGCGCATTCATACCAACACCTAATAAAATAGCAGCTAAAATTACAACCCCTTGTTGTATAAAAACAGGCAGCTGTTTTTCTTTAATAGCATTAATAAATTCTATAACCACCAAAATTAATATGCAGAAACCAAGATAATAGGTCATTTGCGGATGATTCGTATAAATTTCTAACGCCATTGCCAAGCCCGTAACAAAAAAACCAAGTATGTATTTTTTTTGATACACCCATAAAATACCTGCTAAAACTAAAGGCATATAAGCAATAGCATGTGCTTTTGCATTATGACCTGCACCAAAAATAATAATCAAATAAGTAGAAAAACCAAAGCCTAGCGCCCCAAAGACTGCTAATCTCCAATGTACTTTTAACGCTAGCATTAGTAGAAAAAAACTTAAAAAATATAAAAAAGTATAATCTGCAGGTCTTGGTAAAAAACGTAATGATCTATCTAACACCCTTACAAAATCATTCGGGTAATAAGCACTTATTTGATAGGCTGGCATTCCGCTAAAAGAAGCGCCTGTCCAGTATGGCTCTGTGACCTTTGCTGCCCTATAATCATTAATCTCTTTTACCATCCCTCTGAACTGGGTAATATCTGATTGATTTAATTTTTGTCCCTTTAAAACAGGGAAAAAATAAATGACAGAAGCCAAAGTAAAGATGGCAAAAACAAGAAGATAAGGAGCTATTTTATTAAATTTCATTGTTTAATCTATTTCTTCAAAATCTACATATTCTCCAACAGAGTTTTTTGTTTGCTGCGAAGTTCTTGGCTGTTTGTCTATTACTGTCTTACCTTCTGGCACAGAACTTTTTGCTTCTGCATCTCCACCAAATTGTTGTGCTGCTTTCCTTTTTATTGTTTCTGCTGCTTTTTTAACTAAAAAAGGTGCAAATAACCTAGCTAAAAAAGAAAAAGCATAATAAAAAAATATTATAATGAAGATGGTTTTAAGTACGCCCATTTAAAAGTATTGTAAATTAATTATCAATCAAAAATAACAATTTGAATACAATTGAAGCGTTAACAAACTATAAAAGTTTCACAAACTTAAAAAAGTAGTGTTTACTTTTATAAAATAGGTTTTTTAACCTATGTTTGTCTTTGCTGACAGTAAACAACTATCAAAAATGTATTATAAATTATGAAGCAATCTTTTTTTAAGCTGTTTTTTGCAATTTCATTTCTACTAACAAACTCAACAATAGCACAATATACAGATATTATTAACTCTAACAAACCAGGTTTTTCAGAAAGCCCATACAGTGTTGGTTCAGGTGTATATCAATTTGAGAGTAATTTTTTTACTAAAAACACCAACATTTCGCCCATATTTTCTAAGCCTCAATCTTTAGGAATAGATGTCTTATTTAGAACTAGTTTCTTTTTAGAAAGGCTAGAATTTAACACCCAAATTACTTATCAAAAAGACAAAGTTGCCTTTAATAATATTTTTACTTCTCATTACTTTAACAGTGGCATTAGCAAACTTACGGTTGGGGCAAAATACTTGCTATTCGAACCAACATATACAGATAAAAGTAAAGAAGTTAGAAGCTGGAAAAAAAGAAATGCATTTGATTACAAACGTTTTATTCCTTCTGTAGCAATCTATTTAGGAGTAAACACAGATTTTATAAATAGCATATATCAAACAAATAAAGTATCTCCTAAAATTGGTGTTTTACTTCAGCAAAACTTAACAAACGATTTTAATATTATTTCTAATATTTTTTATGACAAAGCAGGTACCGAGTTTACAGAAATATCATATATCATTACAGCTACACAAAATTTTGGCGAACGATGGTCTGGTTTTTTAGAACACCAAGCTATCATAGAAAAATACCAGAATAATTTAAATTTCGGACTTGGTGTTGCCTATTTATTTAGTAGAAATTTACAAGTTAACACCTCGTTTCGCTCTATAAAAGAGGGGAAATCTGAAGGTTTTTATGGTGGTTTTGGAGTCTCTTATCGAATAGACAAACACCAAGACACTTACAAAGATTTAAATGAAATCGAAAGTAAATTAAAAGACACACCAATAACAAGGTATAATAATCGAAACCGTAGTTTTTTCTCTAAAATATTTAGCGTTTTTAAAAAGAATAAAAGAACTAGTAGAAAACGTAAAAGAAAATAATTTTTTTTAAAAAAAATATGATTACAATTAAAGAAGTTACTTCTAAACAAGAAATGAAAGCCTTTGTGCTCTTTCCTTTTTCATTATACAAAGACAATAAGTATTGGGTTCCGCCTATTATAAAAGATGAAATTGATAATTTTAATCCTACAAAAAACCCTGTGTTCGAAAATGCAGATGCTCATTTTTTTGTAGCTATTAAAAACAATAAAATTGTAGGGAGAGTTATTGCCATTATTAATTGGTTTGAAGTAGAAAAGCAACAAATTAAAAAAATGCGTTTTGGCTGGTTTGATGTAGTTGATGATATTGAGGTAAGTAGAGCTCTTTTAAACAAAGTAAAAGAAATTGGCCAAAAAAATAAATTAACATATATAGAAGGCCCAGTTGGTTTTAATAACTTAGACAAAACCGGAGTATTAACAGAAGGTTTCGATCATATTGGCACTATGATTACTTGGTACAATCACCCGTATTACAAAGAACATTTAGAACAGTTGGGTTTTGTTAAAGAAAAAGAATATTTAGAAAATAAATTTAAATTTAAAAATGTTGATGGGGTCTATTTTGATAGAATTAGTAATATTCTAAAAAGACGTTTTAAATTAAAAGCACTCGATTTTACCAAAACAAAAGACATTATGCCTTATGTAGATGAAATGTTTGAAGTGTTTAGTGCCTCTTATGCCAAGCTATCCTCATTTGTACCAATTTCTGATGCTCAAATAGCCTTTTTTAAGAAAAAATACATTTCGTTTATCAACCCAGAATATATAAAATTTGTTGTTGATGAACATCATAAACTAGTTGCTTTTGCTATTGTAATGCCTTCTTTCTCTGAAGCTTTACAAAAAGCAAAAGGAAAACTTTTTCCTTTTGGACTGTTTCATTTATTAAAAGCAAAAAAACATGCAAAAGATGTTACCTTTTATTTAATTGGGGTTCATCCAGAGTACCAAAATAAAGGGGTTCATGCCATTATTTTTGATCAGTATACTAAAACATTTAACAATTTAGGAATTGAAAACTGTATTCGAACACCCGAATTAGAAGATAATGAAGCCATCAAAAAATTATGGGAAAACTTTAAACCCATCACTCATAAAAGACGTAGAACCTACAGGAAGGATCTTTAGTGAGTTGTGAAAAACTTTGTACCTTTATACTTTATAACATTGTAACTTATATTACATGCAACTCTTTTATAATTCAGAAATAAATTTAGAAACCAAAGAACTTACTTTCGATAAAATAGAAAGCAAACATATTGTTCGAGTATTAAGAAAAAAAGAGGGCGATATTTTAAAAATAACAAACGGAAAAGGGGTTTTATTTGATGTAGAAATTAATTATGCGAACGACAAAAGATGTTCTGCCCTAGTAGTAAATGCAATCGAAAAATTAAAACCTTGGCATTACTATCTTCATATTGCCATTGCACCAACTAAAAATAATGATCGCCTTGAGTGGTTTTTAGAAAAAGCAACAGAAATTGGTATTGATGAAATTACGCCTATTATTTGCGATAACTCTGAGAGAAAAGTTGTAAAAAATGACCGTTTAGAAAAAATTATTCAGTCTGCAGCAAAACAGTCTTTAAAATTCACCTTGCCAAAATTAAATGCTCCTGTAAAATTAAATGCATTTATAAATCAAGAATTTGAGGGTAAGGTTTGTATTGCTCATTGTGAAAACGGAATTAAAAATTCGCTCTTACAAACTATAAAACCCTCTGAAAAAACAACAATTCTAATAGGTCCTGAAGGAGACTTTTCTGTTGAAGAGATTAAAAAATGCCTTCAAAAAAACATGATTCCTATTTCTTTAGGAGAAAGCAGATTACGTACAGAGACCGCTGGTTTGGTAGCCGTAAATTCGGTTTCTTTTATCAATCAATAGGTTTTACTATATTGCTAAGCCTAACAAAAGTTTGTTTATACTTTATTTTCACATACAAAACAACTACAAATTTCATAAAAACACCCAATCATAAATGCAAAACCAGATAGATATAGATGCCATAAAAATAAACTTTGATGCAAGCGGATTATGGATTTTAAATATTGCCATTGGAATAATAATGTTTGGAGTAGCACTCGGTATTTCTGTAAACGATTTTAAAAGACTTTTTAAAAACCCTAAAATACTTTTTGTAGGTGTTTTATCGCAATTTATTTTGTTGCCTTTATTTACATTTTTAGCAATTTTAATTATAGAACCTCATCCTAGTTTTGCTCTAGGAATGATGATGATTGCCGCTTGCCCTGGTGGAAATGTTTCAAATTTCTTCAGTAAGATGGCAGGTGGAAATGCTGCTTTGTCTCTAAGCTTAACAGCATTTGCAACATTAATTTGTATTTTTATGACTCCTTTTAATCTGCATTTTTGGGGTAGTTTGTACGAACCAACAAATGATATTTTAGAAACAGTAGAATTAAACTGGGTATCACTTTTAAAATTAGTTTCTTTAATTTTAGGGATTCCGCTATTTTTTGGAATGCTCATAAAACATTACCATTCAGAAATGGCTAGCAAAATAGAAAAAGTACTAAAACCATTATCTATGCTAGTTTTTATTGCTCTTATTTTTGTTGCATTTTCACAAAACTTAGAGATCTTTGTAAATCATATTCATCATGTTATCTTCTTAGTAATTTTCCATAATATATTTGCTTTTATACTAGGTTTTTACACCGCAAAAAGTTTTGGCTTAAATAAAAAAGACACCAGAACCATTGCCATGGAAACAGGCATACAAAATGGTGGTTTGGGCTTGTTACTAATTTTTGGTTTTTTTGATGGCTTAGGTGGTATGGCATTATTGGCCGCTTTTTGGGGGATTTGGGATGTTTTTTCTGGAATTCTTTTAGCTACTTATTGGGAAAAGAAAAATTCAATTAAAGAAGCATAAAATATGATTCAGAAAATTTGGTTTACACTCGTTTGGTGTTACATTAAAATTGGCTTGTTTTTTTACTCAAAAAAAATAACCGTTATAGGTAAAAATAATATCCCTAAAAAAGGCGCTGTATTATTTGCGGTAAACCATCCAAACGGATTGGTAGATCCTTTATACGTAACAACCACAAATAGTAGACAGAATCATTTTTTAGTAAGAGCCGCTTCTTTTAAAAATCCATTTATAAAAAAAATACTCGCCTCTTTGTACTTAATGCCAATTTATAGAATTAGAGACGGCATTAAACAGCTTTCTAATAACGAAGAAATTTTTAATAAATGCCATCAAATCTTACACAAAGGAGAAACATTAATGATTTTTCCGGAAGGTAGCCACGACAAAAAAAGAACCATAAGACCTTTAAGCAAAGGGTTTACAAGAATTGTTTCTGGTGCATTAGAAAAATACAAAAATTTAGAAATTACAGTGATACCTGTAGGAATAACCTACCAACATCCGTCTCATTTTCCTGCTAAAGTTACTGTAAATTATGGCAAACCAATTTTAACTAGAAAAATTTTTAAAGAAAACACCTCTCCAAAAGCCATCAACATTTTAAAAGAGAAAGTTAGCAACCAGTTACAAAATCTAAGTGTTCACATACCAGACGATGAAAATTATGCTGAAATTTTACAAAAACTAACAACTGCTCAAGTTAACTTTACTGAAGTTTCTGCTGTAAATAAAATGATTAAATCAAATTCATTTTCAGAGAAAAAGACACTCAAAAAAGACTATTTAAAACCTATTTACTATTTAATTATTTTGAATAGTATTTTTCCTTATCTCATTTGGAAACAAGCCTTAAAAAAAATTGATGAAATTGAATTTATAGACACTTTTAGATTTAGTTTAAACCTATTTTTATTTAGTTTTTTTTACATTCTTCAAGGAAGTATTGTTGGTTATTTTTACGGGACTTTAGTTGGTGTTTTTTACATAACACTTTCTGCCCTATTAGTGGTAATGTATGTAAAGTTTGCACCTACAAATGCGCTTGAACATAAAGAATTTACTGAAGCTAGCAAAAAGGCCAAGCCCAGATTGAACGGTTTGTTTAAGCTCTCACGCTTTTTTGCGTGAAGCGAGTAGTGAAAGCTGGAAATAGCTTCTAAAAAAATTAATTATCTAAAATAGCTTCTTGAATAATTTGCTGAATTTCTGTTCTCATATTACTGTTTACCAACCCTTTATTTGTCATTGTTGGATAGGTTCTGTTGGATAGAAAAACATACACAAGGCCACTTTTAGGATCGGCCCAAGTATACGTGCCTGTAAAGCCAGAGTGCCCAAAACTTTCGTCTGAAACACAACCACAAGTAGCTTTTACATCAGGATTTAGTTGGGGTTTATCGAACCCTAAGCCTCTACGTACATTGTTTTCAGAAAAATAACGGTGATTAAACTTGTTTAAAGTTGTTGTTTTTAAGTAACGTTTGCCACCATAATACCCTCTTTGTAAATACATTTGCATCATTTTTGCAACATCATTTGCATTTGCAAACAAACCTGCATGCCCAGCTACACCACCCAACATAGCCGCACCCATATCGTGCACATAACCATGTATAACTTGGTTGCGGTAATAGGTATCTATTTCTGATGGTACTATTTCTTTTTTGTAAAATTTTTGAAGCGGCAAAAAACTGGTTCTATTGGCACCCAATGATTTATAAAAATATTCGTCTGCTAAAATATTTAGAGGTTTTTTATAATTACTCTCTAAAATTTCTTTAAATAAATAATACCCTAAATCGCTGTATTTATACCCTTCAGTTTCCCTTTGATCTGCATTTTTAATGTATTTGTAAATACTATCTTTATAAGAGTTTTTTAAGTATAAGTTTTCGGCAACTTTAATTGCTTTCTTTCTTGTTTTCTTTGTGGCATAAAGTGAGGTCAAATTTTTATGGGTTACACTATCTTGGGTGGTAATATAAAAAGGAATCCAAGCTTTTAACTGCCCCGTATGAGATAGTATTTTTTTTACAGAAACAGCTGCCTTATTACTATTTTTAAAATTTGGTAATAAACGGCCAATACTATCGTTTAAAGATATCTTATCATCTTCTTCTGCTTTCATTATTAAAGGCAAAGAAGCTAATATTTTAGTAAGAGACGCTAAATCGTAAACATCTGAGTTTTTTACAGATCTAACTTTCTTATCTGTATGATATCCATAACTTTTTTGAAGTACTACTTTGCCATTTCTTGCTATCAACACCTGAAAACCTGGTGCCATTTTATCTTTTAAAATAATTGCCGACAAAGAATCTATTTTTTCTAATTTTTTGGAAGATAAATTAACAGCTTCTGGTATGGTATAAGATAACCTGCTTAAATTTGAAGTAGAAAGACCTGTACCTTCTAAAAACTCTTTTCTTATAGAAACTGGTAATTTCCCTTTTGCCTCAAAAGCGCCAAAAATTAACTGCGCAGAAAGCTCTTGAGAAATTTTACTGTTTTGATAAGAAACAACAATACTTTCTATATTTGTAAATGATTTTATTTGCAAAAGACTGTACGGACTTGCAAAAACATTTAAAACTACATTTTTGTGGCGTGCAATTTCTTGCAACCAAACTAACTCTTTATTAGTAAATTTATAGCTTTTCCACGGATTTAAATTCGATTTATGAAACCCGACTATTACCATATTATATGGCTGTAATTTTTGTATTAATGTATTTAAATTAGCGTCAGACACCTTGGTTATTTTGGTATAATTTTGCACCATTTCATAAAAATGAGCGCCAGAATCATCACCCAACTCTACATACGCAATTTGCTGCTTCTCTAAATTTCTAACTGGTAAATTTCCTTTAGTATCTTTTACAACTGTAATTGCATTTTTAATCAATTCTCTATGCAATAACTCGTCTTCTATAGTATTTAAGTCTTCTGTAATATTATTTATTTCTATGGCTTTATAATTATGTAAACCTGCCCAATATTTTGCTTTTAAAATTTTACGAACAGAAAAATCGATTCTTTCTTCTGTTAGCGTTTTTAATTCTAACGCTTTTTTAATCAAATGAATGGTTGCGGGTACATCTTGCGGAATTAACAACATATCATTACCAGCAAGAATTGCTGCTAAATCTATTTGAGATGATGATGCGTAATTTGCAGCGCCTTTCATGTTTAAACCATCAGTAATTATTAATCCTAAAAACCCTAGTTCTTGTTGCAACAAATCGGTTACTACATTTTTAGACAAAGAAGTTGGCAAATTAGAATTAGCTTCTAAGCTAGGAATACTTAAATGCGCCGTCATTACACTTGCAATACCAGCATCAAATACTTTCTTATACGGATATAATTCTATAGAATCTAAGCGGTTTCTATCAAAATTTAATACCGGTAAGGTATGATGAGAGTCTGTTGCAGTATCTCCATGACCCGGAAAGTGTTTGCCATTTGCCAAAACACCTTCACTTTGCATGCCTAGTGTAAATGCAATTGCTTTATCCGTTACATTTTGTTTACTTTCTCCAAAAGATCGGTTTCCGATAATAGGGTTTTCCGGGTTTGTGTTAATATCTACAACGGGTGCAAAATTAACATGAATGCCCAAACGCTTGCAATGCTTTCCTAAATGTTGCCCAAATTGTCTTACCAAAGAATCATTTTTAACGGCACCTAAAGTCATGTTCCAAGGAAACCTGTAGGTGTTTTTTAAACGCATATCTAACCCCCATTCTCCATCAAAACCAATTAATAAAGGATACTTTGCCACAGCTTGATACTTATTGTTTAATGCTGCTTGTTTTTCTGGGGTTCCTTGCATAAAAATTAAATTACCAACATGGTATTTGGTAATCAACTCTGTAATAAAATCTTCATGCTTTTTGTCTTTATTAGAATAGGCTTGTACCATAAAAAACTGACCAATTTTTTCATCTAAGGTCATGTTTTTCAATATACTATCTACCCAAACAGTCTGTGCTTCAGCATCTTTGGCAATTAAAGGATCTACGCTTTGCGCATTTAAATTACACACAAAACACAACAACACAATTATAAGTAACTCTTTTTTCATCTTTTTCAATCAACTTTTTTTGGGCGTTTAAACAGGCTTTCCATTCTATCTTTTTATGCAAAAAAGCAATAAAAAGGATGCCATTCAATCCTTAACGCAACCTATCTGTAAACGTATTTCAATTTTAAAAACATTTTTTATACCAAAAAGCGTTTGTGCCAACTCTCTTGTGCTGGTAGCTCCCATTGGTTTTCAAATTCAGCTTTGGTATTTACCATATTATTAAAAACAATAGTTTCTGCAGTAATTTTTTTCTCTTTAGCAAACTTTTGAAAATCTGATAACTTAACCACATTAATAGAATTGTTATCTTTAAAAGTAACATTTAACTTGTTCATTAAATCTACTTCTAATTCGTTTTCAATCTCTTTAATAAAACGCACAGAACTATCAATAGAACAGCCAGAAACATTGTTAAAACTTTCATCTACTGCCAATACCAAAAACTGATTATACTTTATAACAAAAGAGCCTTTTAAATCATCTCCATGTCGCGTCCATTGATTGATAAAATCTGCTACTCTTTCAGAAATTACGTTTATTTCATTCTCTGTAAGAATTCTATCTGCTTGATAAACCCAAACACGAGAATTATCGGGTAAATTTTTATATGCTGTAAACATTATTGTTGTTTGTTTAAATATGTTAAAAAAAACTAGATTGATTGTCATAAAATCTTTACAATTTTATGGGAATAACATATTAGTTTTATAACTGTTTTTTTGCTTTTATCTTAAATTAAATTTCTGCTGTAATGCGGCTAACTTTTCGCCATCTGTCATTTTCTTTTTTGGCGGATTCATTCTTTCTTTTATTTGCTTTAATACCTTTTTGGTGTATAAAGGAAAGTCTGCATTTTGCATCCAATTATAATACCCAGGGTTTTCTGTAAAAACATCTTCAACGGTTCTTCCTTTATACTTCCCGAAAGAAAAAATTTCTTGCTTTTTATCATTCATCAAAATAAAACCAGCAAAATCAGCTCGTTGTCCGTGGGTAGAATATTCACTTAAAGCATCAACCGTATTTTCTATGTCTTTATACTTATCTAATTGTGCCAATAAAATCTCGTAAGTTGCATTGGTATCTGCCTCTGCACCATGAGCTCCTTCTAACTCTTTACCACAATAAAACTGATAGCCTGCACTTAAAGTTCGTTGTTCTTTTTTATGAAAAATAACTTGTACATCGATTGCTTTTCTGTTTTTCATATCAAAATCGATGCCAGCCCGCATTAATTCTTCTGCCAATAAAGGAATATCGAATCTGTTAGAATTAAAACCTGCCAAATCTGCATCTGCAATCATTGTATTAATTTCTGGTGCCAATTCTTTAAAATTAGGTTCTGCAGCTACTTTTTCATTAGTAATACCGTGTACATCAATTGTAGCTTGGGGTATCGTTATTTCTGGATTTACCAACCACGTTTTACTCTCTTTATTTCCGTTTGGGTGTACTTTTAAAATAGCTATTTCTACAATTCTATCTACAGCAATATTTACTCCTGTGGTTTCTAAATCGAAAAATACAATCGGTTTTGTTAAGTTTAAATTCATCTAATTTGTTTTAATTTTAATTCCGAACTAGAAATCTACTATTCTAGTAATATAAAGCTATTCGTTATTTAATTGTTCTTTAAAATCTGCAACTTGTGTTTGTAATTTTGCAGAAAGTGTAGGTTCTTTAAAATTATATTTTTCTAATTCTTTTAAAACGATTGAAGCTAAAAGCAATCTAGTTGTTGGTTTATCATCTGCAGGTAAAACAAACCAAGGGGCATTTTCTTTAGAGGTTCTGTTTAACAAGTCTTCATAGCAAAACTGATATTTCTCCCACAACTTTCGTTCTTTTAAATCTCCTGAAGAAAATTTCCAATTCTTTTCAGGTATATTCAACCTTCTTAACAACCTGTTTTTTTGCTCTCCTTTAGATAAGTTTAAAAAGAATTTTAACACAATAGTACCACTATCTGTAAGATGTTTTTCGAAATTATTAATTTTTTGCATTCTATCATGATAAAATGTATCATCTAAGTCTGCCAAACTATTAACATTTGGTATGTTTTCTGCAAACACATAACTTGGGTGAACTCTAGTTACCAATACGTTTTCGTAATGCGTTCTATTAAAAACACCTATTTTACCTTTGGCTGGTAATACTATATAATGACGCCATAAAAAATCGTGCTTCAACTCTAATTCTGTAGGTACTTTAAAACTGTGTACTTCTACCCCACGAGCATTTACATCTTTAAAAACCTCTCTAATTAAGCTGTCTTTTCCAGAAGTATCCATTCCTTGCAAACAAATTAACATACTGTGTTTGCCTTCTGCATACATAGTATCTTGTAGTTTGCTTATTTTTTTTCTTATTTTTTTTAACTTTTTCTTTGCATCATCAACCACTTCTTTGGTCTTAAAATCAGATAGTTTTATGGTACTTGTTATTCTGTACATTTGTTTTTTCTTTCTCATTTTAAATAATTTTTAAATTTAAAAAAAATAAAATATTTAAATCTTAATTTTAAGAGAAACTTATTTATTTTTTAAAGTCTAAATTTCAGTATTTTTGCTGCATGGTAAAAGAAATTCAACTTCGGGTAAATTTAATAGAAGAACGCAAAGAAAATATTCTGCTGCAAAAGGCTTCTAAGAATTTGGCTATTGATCAAAAAGAAATTTCTGCTGTAAAAATTTTACGTAAATCGATTGATGCGCGTAAAAAAGACATTATTTTTAATTATAAAGTGGCGGTTTATATTAATGAAAGTGTGCCAGAAAAATCTGATTATATTTTTGATTATAAAGATGTTTCTAAGGCTAAAGAAATACATATTATTGGTTTTGGGCCGGCAGGTATGTATGCCGCTTTGCGTTGTATCGAATTAGGCTACAAACCTATTGTGTTAGAACGCGGTAAAAATGTACAAGAAAGAAGACGAGACCTTAAAGCAATTAATCAAGATCATATTGTTCATGAAGATTCTAATTATTGCTTTGGCGAAGGTGGCGCTGGCACCTATTCTGATGGTAAACTATATACAAGAAGCTTAAAACGTGGAGATGTTAGACGTATTTTTGAAAACCTAGTTTATCATGGCGCTACCGAACAAATTTTAATTGATGCTCATCCGCATATCGGAACCAATAAGCTACCCAAAATAATAGCAAATATTAGAGAGAATATCTTAAAATTTGGTGGCGAAATCCATTTTAATACAAGAGTTGTAGATTTTACAATTAAAAACCATAAACTAAATGCAATTCAATTGCAAAACGGACAAGAAATGGCAGTGAATTCTGTTATTTTAGCGACCGGTCATTCTGCAAGAGACATATACGAATTATTACATAAAAAGAAGATTGCTTTAAAAGCTAAATCTTTTGCAATGGGTGTGCGAGTAGAACATCCGCAAGAAATAATAGATCAAATACAATATCATTGTACTTCAGAAAGAGATGCACTTTTACCGGCTGCAGCATACAGTTTGGTACATCAAGTAAACAATAGAGGTGTGTATTCTTTTTGCATGTGCCCAGGTGGTTTTATTGTACCTGCTGCTACCTCAAACGGCGAAGTAGTGGTCAATGGAATGTCGCCAAGCAGACGAAACAATAAATTTGCAAATTCTGGAATTGTTGTAGAATTAGATATTGATAAAGATTTTAAGAAATATGAGGCATTCGGAGCGTTAAAAGGATTGGAATTTCAAAAAGATTTAGAAAAAATTGCCTTTTATGCTGGTGGTAGATCTCAAGCTGCACCTGCACAAAAATTAGTCGATTTTGTTGATGGAAAATTATCATCAGACTTAAATGAAACCTCTTACCAACCAGGGTTAAAATCTGCACCAATGCATTCTTTATTACCTAAAATTATTGGTAGTAGACTGCGAAAAGGTTTTGCCGCTTTTGGACAAAAAATGCATGGCTATTACACAAATGAAGCAAATATTATTGGGGTAGAATCTAGAACATCATCACCAGTAAACATCCCTAGAAAAGAAAACTTAGAACACGTAGAAATTGAAGGGCTTTTTCCTTGCGGAGAAGGTGGTGGTTATGCAGGCGGTATTGTTTCTGCCGCTATGGACGGCGAACGTTGTGCCGAAGCAGCTATTGCAAAAATGTAATAATTTTTTGCTGTAATTGAATAACTATGTCTAATTTTACTGACTATTACACTATATAAATGAAAATAACTATTGGCCGTATTGATAAAGCAGATTTTCCTGAATTATCTCTTTCTGATATTGATGTAAAAATTGATTCTGGCGCCTATACATCTTCTATTCATTGTTCTGATATTAAAGAAATAATGGTAGATGGTAAAAAACACTTATGTTTTAAATTACTAGATCCAAAGCACTTATTGTTCAGCAATAAAGAGTTTATATTTAAAAAATATTCAAATAAAAAGGTAAAAAGTTCTAACGGAATCTCTGAAAAAAGGTTTTTAATAGAAACATCAATTATAATTTTCGATCAAATTTTTTCAATTCATTTAACATTAAGTGAGCGTAAAGAAATGAAATTTCCTATATTGTTGGGAAGAAAATTTTTAAGCACAAAATTTGTGATTGATACCGCAAAACAAAATCTATCACATAAATTAAAATCGAATAAATGAGAATTGTAATTTTATCTAGAAACCCAAAATTGTATTCAACAAAAAGATTAGTTGAAGCTGCAGAAAAAAGAAAACATGAAGTTTTTGTGGTCGATCATTTAAAATGCAATATCGAAATAGAAAAAAGAGCTCCTAAAATTCACTACAAAGGTGAATATTTAGAAAACATAGACGCTATTATTCCTAGAATTGGTGCGTCGGTAACATTTTATGGTACCGCGGTTATAAGACAATTTGAAATGATGAAAGTCTTTACTGCCGTATCTTCTATGGCATTAACAAGATCTAGAGACAAATTAAGCAGCCTACAAATTTTAGCAAGAGCTGGTGTTGGTTTACCAAAAACTGTTTTTACAAATTACACAAAAGATGTAGAACATGTAATAGCTTCTGTTGGTGGCACCCCACTTGTATTAAAACTTTTAGAGGGTACACAAGGCTTAGGTGTTGTTTTAGCTGAAACTAAAAACGCAGCAACCTCTGTATTAGAGGCCTTTAACGGATTGGGTGCACGCGTTATTGCTCAAGAATTTATTAAAGAAGCTGGTGGTGCAGATATTAGAGCATTTGTGGTTGATGGCAAGGTAATTGGCGCTATGAAACGTCAAGGAAAAGAAGGCGAATTTAGATCTAATTTACACAGAGGTGGTAATGCTACCGTTATAGAATTAACTGACGAAGAAGAAAAAACAGCGCTAAAAGCAACCAAAGCATTAGGTTTGGGTGTTGCTGGTGTAGATATGTTACAATCTTCTAAAGGCCCTTTGGTATTAGAAGTAAACTCTTCGCCAGGCTTAGAAGGCATAGAAGTTGCAACTGGTAAAAATATTGCAAAAGAAATTATTAGATATTTAGAAATTCATGTCGAGTAAGAAACCTTTTATTCTTTTAGGAAAAGAAATTCCTAAAGGAAAACGAACTGTTTTAGATTTAAAAGTTGCAAAATTACATACAAGAACCACTGTCAATGTTCCTGTTATTATAGAACGTTCTCAAAAACCTGGACCGGTTGTACTATTGTTAGCTGGTATTCATGGAGATGAAACTAACGGAGTTGGCATTGTTAGAGAAATTATAAGCCTTGGTTTAAACAAACCTAAAAAAGGAACCATTATCTGTATTCCGGTTTTTAATATCTTCGGATATTTAATACAAACTCGAGAATTTCCGGACGGTAGAGATTTAAATAGAATGTTTCCAGGTTCTGCAAACGGTTCTTTAGCGAGCCAATTTGCTTACCAATTTACAAAAGAAATTGCACCTTTTGTAGATTACATTATTGATTTTCATACTGGTGGCGGAGAAAGAGATAATATTGCCCAAATTAGATGTATCAAAGAAGATAAAAAAGCACTAGACTTGGCAATAGTATTTAACCCACCGATGATTGTTTATTCTGAAAACATAAAAAAATCTCTAAGAGAAACTTTTAACAAACTCGGAAAAACAATTTTACTTTTTGAGGGAGGAAAATCTAAAGAATTAAATCCTACAATTATCAATGAAGGCGTTAATGGTACAAAAAACGTATTGATCCATTTGGGCCTAATTGATGGAGAAATTACAGTAAAAGAAAGACCTTTTTTTGTAGATAAAACAAAATGGCTAAGGGCACAACACTCTGGCATGTTAAAAATTAAAATTGTAAACGGTAGCTTCGTTAAAAAGAAAGAAGTTTTAGGAGTCATACAAGATCCGTTTGGAGAATTTAAAAAGAAAATTTATGCTCCTTTTAATTGTCACGTTTTTTGTATAAATAAAACACCTATCGTTAATAAAGGAGATGCATTATTTCATTTAAGTATAGATGATTAGTAGACTTTATTGAAATTTCAATTTACACAAAAACCATTTTAATTCTTTAAAATGGTTTTTGTTTTTTGTGAAATTAGTATCTTACATCCATTAATAATAACTAAAATAGCAACAATTTACTCCATCCTTAAAAACACTTTATTATGATAAAAAAGCTGGTTCTATTTCTCTTTATTTCTGCAAACTTAACAGCACAAACTGATGCTAAAATTTATGAAATAATTGATGCTATTTCTGCAAAAAGCATAAAAAATACAGTAAAAACTCTTACAGAATTTGGCACAAGAAACACTTTTTCTGATACTATTTCTAATACTCGTGGTATTGGAGCTGCAAGAAGATGGATTAAATCTGAATTCGAAAATATTTCTAAAGAATGCAACCAATGTATTGAAACATTTTATCAAAAAGACTTTGTTTCTAAACAAGGAAACAGAAGAGTACCTCATGATGCTTGGGTTGTAAATGTTGTTGCAATTCAAAAAGGAACAAAATTTCCAAATAGATATGTTATTATGAGTGGCGATATAGACTCTAGAGCAAGCAATACAATGGATTACACAACTGATGCACCAGGAGCAAATGACAATGCATCTGGAATGGCCGGAACCATAGAAGCAGCAAGAGTACTTAGCAAATATCAATTTGACAGCAGCATTATTTATCTTGGCTTATCTGGTGAAGAGCAAGGCTTATTCGGCGGTGCTGGTTTTGCTAAGTATGCGGCTAAAAAAGGTTGGGATATTATTGGTGTATTAAATAATGACATGATTGGTAATATTAAAGGCGTAGATGGTGTAATTGACAATAGATCTTTTAGAATTTTTTCTGAACCTGTACCTGCAAATGAAACAGAAAAAGAACGAAAAATGAGACGTTTATATGGTGGTGAAGTTGATGGAATCTCTAGACAGCTTGCGAGATACGTCTACAAACAAACCAAAACATATATGCCAGAAATGAACCCAATGATGATTTACAGATTAGACAGGTTTGGAAGAGGCGGGCATCATAGACCATTTAACGACTTAGGGTTTGCAGGAATTAGAATTATGGAAGCGCATGAAAATTACACACAGCAGCACCAAGATATTAGAACCGAAAACGGCATTTCTTATGGTGATACTTTTGAGCATGTAAATTTTGAGTATGCCAAAAAATTAACAGCCGTTAATGCAATAACTTTAGCTGGTTTGGCATGGGCACCAGCAAGCCCAAAAGAAGTTGCTATTGGCGGAATTGTAGAGGCCAATACTAAGTTAAAATGGAATGCAGTTAAAGCTGCCAAAGGATACAAGGTTTATTGGAGAGATACCACTTCTCCTACCTGGGATAACTCTAGATTTGTAAAAGAAACCACATTTACACTAAACGGAATTGTCATTGATAACTTCTACTTTGGTGTTGCATCGGTTAATGAAAATGGACATGAGAGTGTGATTGTTTTTCCTAATAAAATTTGGAGAAGATAATAAAACATACAAAACGATGATCATATGCCAAAATATTTAAAAATCTAGCGCTAATTTATTATAAGGTGAAATTATTAATCGATAAGAAGAATCAATAGCTTTATTTACCTAATTAAAAGTATTACTATTATATTTGAGAATAAAACTAATAATTATGAAAAATATAATCTTTATTACTTTCGTTTTAATTTTCAATATCTCATTTTCTCAAAATGATTTAAACTTATTTTTTAACCAGTATGATTTTAAGGATATTCTTGAAAACACTTATAAAAACACAAATACAACACAAGCAGACCAGCTACTAAAAATAAATACAATTCACCCTTCGAATAACTCTGAAGGGAAGTTTCCACTCTACACGATTACAGAATCTGATCAAAAAAAAATGAAGGAAACTTTTATGAATAAAAATTTGGTAGATGAAGTTGTAAATAAAAACACTAAGAAGCAATCTGATTTTATAGACAAATTGATAGTTAAAATCATTAAAGACAAAAATATTGAATTATCAGATTTTTATGGATCAATAGATCTTAATGGTGATAAGAATCTTGATGCATATAAAAACAATACAGAGAATATTAACAAACTGATAATTGCTTATAAATTATTAGAAGATGTTGATTTTCAAATAGGAAATGATATCGAAAAGAGCATGAATAAATTACTTAAAACTGATATAGACAAAACATTAAATAGTAGTCTTAATTTACTAGTTATCAATTTTTAATCACAAAAAAATGGCATCTAAATTAATAGATGCCATTTTATTATACTTTGCAAAAAATTACAAGCCACTAATAAAATTGCCATAAGGGTCTTTAAATTGAGTACCCTCTGCAAAACGAAACTTACTAAGTTTTTTAAACTCTACAAGCGCCCAAAGAATAAATTCTTTTACAAAATATGCATCTTCATTAAGCATATTCGGTTGGTGCTTCTTTAAGAAATCATTTAGCGGTGTAACTTTATCTAGAGCTTTCTTATAAGTTTCATCTGTGTAATCATCTAGTAACTCAAAATCTTCTTCAGCATTAAAAAACCAAGAAATAATAGCATCATAAGGTGTTTCTGTTTCTTGTTTTTCTAACTTTTTTATCTCAGGAAAAAATGTAGGAAACAATGATTTTATCGCTTCTTTAATTAAACTCTCTGCTACAAACTGTGCACCCTCTTGTTCGCCTTCATAAACTAATTCTACTTTACCAGTAATGGCAGGAATAATTCCGTCAAAATCACTTAAACGAATCATGGTTTTATCATCACCAGAAAACAAAGCACGTCTTTCTGCAGTACTTATAAGGTTTTCATAGGCTGCAATGCTTAAACGAGCACTTACACCACTTTTAGCATCAATATATTGACTATCTCTGGCCTCGAAAACAATCTGTTCTAAAAGGTCTTTTGCTAGTTCGGGTACTTTTATAAAATCTTTTTGATTGTTAATTTTTGTAGCTTCTTGTTGGGTAATTAGTTTAGCTGTTTCTATATCTTCTGGATAATGAGTAAGTATTTGAGAGCCAATTCTATCTTTTAAAGGTGTTACAATACTACCTCTATTGGTATAATCTTCTGGGTTTGCGGTAAACACAAAATGCATATCTAAAGGTAAACGTAATTTAAAACCTCTAATCTGAATATCTCCTTCTTGCAAAATATTAAAAAGCGCCACTTGAATTCTTGCCTGTAAATCTGGCAACTCATTAATTACAAAAATACACCTATTCGCTCTTGGTATCATACCATAATGAATAACACGATCATCTGCATAAGACAACTTTAAATTAGCTGCTTTTATTGGGTCTACATCACCAATAATATCTGCAACAGTTACATCTGGCGTTGCTAATTTCTCTGAAAAACGTTCTGATTTATGTAGCCAAAATATTGGTGTTTTATCTCCCTTTTCTTTTATCAACTCTACTGCAAATCTAGAAATTGGATTCAACGGATCATCATTAATTTCAGAACCTTCTACTACCGGAATATATTCATCTAACAAATCTACCATTAATCTTGCTAAACGAGTTTTTGCTTGCCCTCTTAAACCTAATAAGTTTATGTTATGCTTACTTAAAATAGCTCTTTCTAACTCTGGCACAACGGTATTTTCATAACCATGAACACCTTTAAAAACGGTTTCTTTATTCATTATTTTGGCGATAAGATTCTCTCTTAACTCCTCTTTAATAGACTTTGATTTGTATCCATATTTAACAAGTTCGCCTAGTGTTTTTATTGTATTTATTTTCATCTATAATTTATTGTGTAGTATAATTGTATTGTCTTTTTATAAAATTGAAATCTATAAGATTTATTAACCCTTTATTCGTTTTTTTCTATTGGTTTCGTAGTCTTCAAAAATCATTTCCCCTAAACCTTTTAGTCCTGTATAAAATGCTTTGCCTTGGTTCGCCTTTGTAAAAGCTTTAACAAACTGCATTAAATAGGGGTCTTGTGCAATCATAAAAGTAGTAATAGGAATGTGTAATTTTCTTGCTTGTTGCGCCATGGCATAACACTTATTTACAATATACGTATCTAAACCATTACTATTTTTATAATATTGACCATCAGGTAATTTTAAGCAACTCGGTTTACCATCTGTAATCATAAAAATTTGCTTGTTCGTATTTCGTTTTCTTCGAAGTAAATCCATAGCTAATTGCAAACCAGCTACTGTATTTGTATGATATGGCCCTACCTGTAAATATGGTAAATCTTTAATTTCTATAGGCCAAGCATCGTTACCGAAAACAATAATCTCTATGGAATCTTTCGGATATCGAGTAGTTATTAATTCAGAAAGTGCCATCGCTACTTTTTTGGCAGGTGTAATACGGTCTTCTCCATACAAAATCATTGAGTGACTAATATCTATCATTAAAATAGTACTCATTTGACTTTTATGCAGTGTTTCTTCAACTACTAAATCATTTTCCGTAAGGTTAAAATTATCGATACCATTATTAATTTGTGCATTCCTAATGCTTTCTGTAACCGAAACTTTGTCTAAATAATCACCAAATTGATAGGCTTTAAAATTTCCTGTATGCTCATCTCCTAACCCAGAAGATTTTGTTTTATGATTGCCTGTACCACTCCTTTTAATTTTACCAAAAATATGATTTAATGCTTGCTGCCTAATAGCTCTTTCTGTCTTTGAGGTAATTGTAGTTGCCCCTGCGCCATCACTTTTAATTTCTTCTTTAATGTAGCCTTTCTTCTTTAAATCTTCTATAAAATCATCAATCGTATAAGTATCATCTGTTAATTGATATTCTTTATCTAAAGATCTTAACCATTCAATAGCTTCGTCAAAATCGCCCGAAGTGTGGGTAATTAATTCTTTAAAGATTTCGAATAATTTCTCAAACGGAGACTGACTTTCTTCCTTAAAAGTTTTAAAAACAAATCCTCTTCTTTTTGTGTTATCTTTCATCAGCCTAAAAATATGAATTCAAAAAATAATTTTTAGCTAATTTACATTAGTTTATCAAATGTTTCAATAGATTTGTTTTATAAATTTTAAAAATAATTAAACAAAATAAAAGTAACTTTACGCTATGGCTAAAATTTTAATTACCGGAGGAAGTGGATTAATTGGTAAAAGGTTAACTGAAATATTAAAAAACAGCAATCATACCGTATCTATTTTAAGCAGAAACCCTAAAAAAACGTATGAATTTAAGTGGGATATTTCTGCTGATTTTATTGATAAAGATGCTTTATTCAATACAGACTACATCATTCACTTAGCTGGCGCTGGCATTGCAGATAAGCGATGGTCTTCAGATAGAAAAATCGAAATTATTGACAGTAGAGTAAAAAGTGCAAACCTATTATTCAAAAAAATTAAAGAATTAAATATACCCTTAAAAGGATTTATTTCGGCATCGGGCAGTAATTATTATGGTGCTAAAACTACCAGTAATATTTACAAAGAAACAGATGCAGCAGGGACCGATTTTTTAGGTGAGGTATGTGAAAAATGGGAGGCAGCAGCAAATGAATTTAAAAGTCTAAACATACCTGTTACCATTTTAAGAACAGGGGTTGTTTTAAGTAAAAGTGGTGGCGCTTTAGATAAAATGAAAACTCCTGTCATTAGCCCTTTAGGCAAAGGAAATCAATACATGCCATGGATTCATATTGATGATTTATGTTATCTGTATCTAAAAACAATTGAAGATAATTTAGAGGGAATTTACAATAGTGTTTCTCCTGAACAACATACGAATAAAAGTTTTTCTAAAATACTTGCTAAAACTATAAATAGACCATATTTACCTATTTCTGTGCCTTCTTTTTTATTAAAAACAGTATTTGGAGAATTAGCAATCATTCTTTTGGAGGGAAGTCAATTGTGCACAAAAAAAATTACAAAAGTATATGATTTTAAATATGCCAGTTTAGAAGAAGCTTTAAAGCATTAGATAAAGCTTATCATTACTTTTAGTTTTATAAACAAAAAAGCGAAAAGGAAATCCTTTTCGCTTTTTAATATATTTTTTTTTAATCCTAAAATGTAGAAGTTATATTAAGACTTACTTCACTCCATGTTTTAGAAACACCATCTGCACCTTTATGAAGTTCTTTACAAACAACATTTAAAGAATTTAATGCCTCTAAAGCATTCCAATTTGCAACATCCATCTTTGCTTTCATAGAAAAAGTATTTGCAGCTATCGTATAAATAAAAGGTACTTTATTGGTAATACCGTTCATTTTAATATTTGCATAACCAGTAGAATCGTTTTCAATTACTAGCTTTCCAGAAAGTAGTTTTGTAGCATCCATAACACTAAAAAAGAATTTTTTAATCTTATAATCTCTACTGCTATCTTTAGTAAAAAGGCTACTCACAGGAATCGAAAATTCTGTATTATGAATTGCTTCTTTAATAGAATTTCCTTCTCCGTTTGCAGTAATATTTACTTTTTTAAATTGACCACCAACAGGCACTTTATCTGTTGTTTTGTATGCCGTAAAATTGATTTCATTTTTTGCATTCTCTAAAGAAAATGCAGCATTACTTTTTTTAACAACTACTTCTTTAACAGAGGGTGTAGTTTCTTTTTTTTCTGATTTACAAGAAAAAGAAATTACAGATACAACGAACAAAAATGATAGGAAAATACTTTTTTTCATGATATTATTTTTTATTATTTAAAACTGTTTCAGCTAATTTAATATATTCTTTTTTTGCTTCTTCGGATGACATTCCGTTTAATTGAACCCATGCATTAAACTTAAAAGCACTTCTTACACTACTAACTTTAGTAGATGAAAATTTATTGCCATAATTTGCCTGCTTATAATATGCATAAAATTTAAGCATTATATCTGGCGCAATTGCTTTTCTTAATGTAGATATTTTATCAAAAGCATCATTAAATGCGATATCTAAATTGGGTACCATAATTCTTATTTTTCTGCGATAATTTGGGTACCTCCTTTAATTTTATCACCTAAAGAAACATTTAATTTTGTTCCTATTGGTAGATATAAGTCTACTCTAGATCCAAATTTTATAAAACCGGCATCTTGACCTTGTATTACAGGCGATCCTTCTTTAGCATAATTAACAATTCTCTTTGCCAATGCACCTGCAATTTGCCTGTAAAGAACCTCACCAAAAGTTTTGTTTTCTAATACTATAGTAGTTCTTTCATTTTCTGTAGAAGCTTTTGGATGCCAGGCAACTAAATATTTACCAGGATGATATTTACTATATTTTACAACTCCACTCATTGCATATCTTGTAACATGTACATTTATTGGAGACATAAATATCGATACCTGTAATTTTTTTTCTTTAAAATATTCTGGTTCATCTACTTCTTCAATAACCACTACTTTACCATCTACTGGTGCAACTAAAACAGCATCATTTAATGGCGCTATTCTTTTAGGGTTTCTAAAAAACTGTAAAATGATGATTAAAAAAGCTAGTATTAAAATCTGAATTGCCTTCACCAACCAAGGTAAATCTATTAAATTTTCGGCCAATAAAATACCCGAAATAGATATAAAAAGCGCAATAATAATTATTTTATATCCTTCTTTGTGAAAACGTATCATACTTAAATTATAAAATTAATATACAAATATACAAACGGTGCTGCAAAAAGCAAACTATCTAAACGATCTAAAATACCACCATGACCTGGCATAATAGTACCACTATCTTTTATATTGGCTTGCCTTTTAAATTTTGATTCTACTAAATCGCCTATAGTACCAATAACACTTACTATAAGAGCTATCGTTAACCAATTAATAAGTGTAAAATCATTATTAAACATACTAATTATATAGGCAGATATTAAGGCAAAAATAAGTCCACCAACAAAACCTTCTCTTGTTTTTTTTGGAGATACAGACTCGAAAAGTTTAACCTTCCCTAAATTTTTACCCACAAGAAAAGCAAAACTGTCATTTACCCAAATCATCACTAAAATAGCAATGATTAAATTAGGGTTGTAATTGCCTTTATAAAGTGGCAATAAAATCAGAAAAAGCATTGAAAATAAAACGTATCGAATCAAAAGACCAGACTTAGATCGATCATTAGAAAAATCAATTTCTTTCTTTAAAAATAAAGAATACATTAAAGAAACCGAAGACAATATTGTAATCATTAAAATAATTACTACAGCATAACTATCGGGTCTTTTAAGCATTAAATACAAGCTTAAACCGAAAAAAACGTAGCCAATTATCCCTTTAAAATTGATTAATTTAGAAAATTCCCAAATACAAATTAAGGCAAATAAAGCAGTAAGTGTTATGTACGATTCTTTAGAATAAAGAATTGCAGATAAAAAAAGTAATACGTAAATTATGCCTGAAAAACTCCTTCTTAAAAGGTTACTCATATTATAAATCTTCTAATAGCAGCAAATATAAGTTTTTAGAATTACTGTTACCATAATTTAAGAAGTTTTCCTCTTTATTAAGAATATTATAGTTTTTGATAGCAGATATATTTGTTGGTAAATTTTCTTTGTGGTGTAATTTAATACCTGTTAAACCCTGACCAATATCTTTAACTAACTGACTAGTGGTTGCAAAAACAATAAAATTTTCTGGCATATCAGAAAGCTTGACACTTTTTAACTGATTTGATGAAAATAAAATATCTCCATTTTCAGCTACTAGATGTTCGCATGTAGTAAAAACGGGTGCCTCTGAAATAAAGTCTGATGTAATTTGTATTTCATCTTTGTTAACCAAGTCATTTAAATCAGAATTCAAGACAGTTATTTGTTTCCAATCATTCTCGTTTAAAATTCGAGTTAGATTTTCAATAATCTCAGATTTTTTTAAAGAGTATAAAAACTTGCCCCCTTTTTGCACAAACTTATGTACAAAAAGGTCATCTAAAGAAAGTAATACATCTTGTTTGGTAACAGAAACATCCTCTTTATTAGAAATATTTAGCAGCTTTTTAAAAAAATTCATTAATTAAACTTCTGTATTTTCTTCTTTTTTAACTTTATTTTCTTTGATTATTGTATCATCTTCAACTTTGTCTTCGGCAACTTCAAAAGGTCTTTTACCGAATATTTTTTCTAAATCGTCCTTAAAGATAACTTCTTTTTCTAAAAGAAGATCTGCCAAAGTTGTTAATTTTTCTTTATTATCTTCTAAAATCTGAATAGCTCTTGTATATTGAGCCTCAATCATTTTAGAAATCTCTTTGTCTATCTTTTTACCCGTTTCTTCACTGTAAGGTTTTACAAATGCATCGTTACCAGAAGAATCATAATAAGTAACATTACCTACTTCTTGGTTTAAACCATAAACAGTAACCATTGCTCTTGCTTGCTTAGTTACTTTTTCTAAATCACTTAATGCACCAGTAGAAATTTTATCGAAAATAACTTTTTCAGCTGCTCTACCTCCCATTGTAGCACACATTTCATCTAACATTTGCTCTGTCTGAACAATCATTCTTTCTGCTGGCAAATACCAAGCTGCTCCTAAAGATTGACCTCTAGGCACAATGGTTACTTTGACTAGCGGAGCAGCGTGTTCTAACATCCAACTAATTGTTGCATGTCCTGCTTCGTGAAATGCAATTACCTTTTTCTCTTTCGGAGTAATTACTTTATTTTTCTTTTCTAAACCACCAACTATTCTATCTACTGCATCTAAAAAGTCTTGGTGATGTATAGCTTTTTTACCGTTCCTAGCTGCAATTAAGGCAGATTCGTTACACATATTAGCAATATCTGCACCAGAAAAACCAGGTGTTTGTTGTGCTAAAAATTTAACTTTAACATCATCTGCTAATTTTAAAGGTTTGATATGAACTTTAAAAATTTCTTCTCGTTCGTTTATATTTGGTAAATCAACATAAATTTGTCTGTCAAATCTTCCTGCTCTCATCAATGCACTGTCTAAAACATCGGCTCTATTGGTTGCTGCTAAGACAATTACGTTTGTATCTGTACCAAAACCATCCATTTCTGTAAGTAATTGATTTAAAGTATTTTCTCTTTCATCATTACCACCAGTCATACTGTTTTTACCTCTCGCTCTACCAATAGCATCTATTTCATCAATAAATATAATTGAAGGAGATTTTTGTGCTGCCTGTTTAAATAAATCTCTAACTCTAGAGGCACCAACACCTACAAACATCTCTACAAAATCTGAACCTGATAAAGAGAAAAATGGAACATCTGCTTCACCAGCAACAGCCTTTGCCAACAATGTTTTACCAGTTCCTGGAGGCCCTACTAATAAAGCTCCTTTTGGTATTTTACCTCCTAAAGAAGTATATTTTTCAGGATTTTTTAAGAAATCTACAATTTCTTGTACTTCTTCTTTAGCTCCTTCTAAACCAGCTACATTTTCAAAAGTTGTTTTCACTTTTGTGTCTTTATCAAATAGTTTAGCTTTCGATTTTCCGATACTAAAAATCTGACCTCCACCACCTGCACCAGATCCTCCACCAGACATTCTTCTCATAAAAAATAACCAGACAGCTATTAGAATTATAAAAGGTAGAAAGCCAATAATAGTATCAAAAAAACTTGTTTTATTTTCATTTTTTAAATCAAAATCTAACTCTTTTTCAACTCTGTACTTTTCAATATTATTTTCGAAGTTTTGTAAATCCCCAAAATTATATTCAAACAAAGAAGCACCTTTAGAATAAAAGGCAGAATTTAACATTTTCTTGTAACGGGGTTTCTTTTTGGCCTCTTCTTTTATAAAAATTTGAGCTAAATTATTGTTTAAAACAACAATTTTAGAAATATCATTTTCTTTTAATATCTCATTAAACTCATTTTTTGAAATTGTTTTAGTTGCTAAATCTCCACTGTTAAAAAACTGGATTGCAATAATTGCAATAAATACGGCTGCATAAATCCAATAAGCGTTAAACTTAAACTTTGGCATATTCGATTTATTTTCTTTTTTTGATTTATTCATTTATTAAAATAAAAAATTAAACTGATTTTATCTCTGTTATTTTAGCATCTCCCCAAAGACTTTCAATATCATAATATTCACGAATATGTTTCTGAAAAATATGTACTACTACATTTACATAATCCATTAAAACCCATTCAGAATTTGTTTGTCCTTCAATATGCCAAGGCTTGTCTTTAAGTTCTTTAGAAACAACTTTTTGGATAGAACCAGAAATTGCATTTACTTGTGTATTAGAGTTACCAGAGCATACTATAAAATAATCACAAACAGTGTTCTCTATCTCTCGTAAGTCTAGTAATTGAATGCCATCTCCTTTAACTTCATCAATTCCTTTAATAATTAAAGCAATTAAATCATCTGTACTTACTTGTTTTTTAGTCATTAACTTTTTTATAAATTTTATGCAAAGTTATTGTTTTTTTGCGAGTATTTTATGTAATATTACACTAGTTTACACTTTATTTAACACTTGAAAATAATCAAACTTAATGCCACCGAATCTACAAATTCTTTTTTAAAGAATTTGTCACAGAGTTCTAATCTAGAAAACCATACTGTTGTGGTCTCTGAAAAACAAACTAATGGGCGTGGGCAACAAGATCAAAAATGGCTATCAGAACCTTTTAAAAACCTAACATTCAGCGTTTTTAATTCTTTTGACACACTTAAAATTGAGCATCAAAAACACTTAAATTTTGCAGTTTCAATAGCTATTTACAATGTGTTATCTAATAAAAAAATAGCAAAATTAAGTATCAAATGGCCAAACGACATTATGTCAGCCAATAAAAAAATATGTGGTATTTTAATTGAAAATACTTTTGCAGGAAGTAAAATTAAAAAAACAGTTGTCGGAATTGGTTTAAATGTAAATCAAACTGAATTTCCAAAGTCTATAAAAAATGTTACTTCTTTAAAACTTGAAACAAATACTGATCATAATTTAACAGCTCTTTTAAAGGAAATTTTAAAAGAAATACAAACTCAAATTTTAAAATTAGAAAACAACCGTTTTAAATCTTTAGAGGAAAAGTATGTATCTGTTTTATATAAAAAAGATATTCCTTCGATGTTTAAAAATAGTAATGGACTCCTTTTTTTAGGAATTATAACCGGTATCTCTAAAACTGGCAATCTTTTAATTCAATTAGAAAACAACAGTATCAAAGAATTTGGCATTAAAGAAGTTCTATTTCTTTAAAGTTTTGCGATATTCTCTGTTAAGGTTTCTACAAACTTAGACAATGGTTTTTTAATCATCATTGCCATCATTGGATTAAAATCTCCCTCAAAATTTAAAGCAACTTCTGTACTTTTTTCACTAGTTTCATTAAAATCAGCAGAAAGAGTAAAAGGTAATTTACTACTTGCAGCACCTAAAGTAATGTTAGAGAATTCAGTTTTATTTTTTAAAACCAATCTAATTTCTGGCATACCTGGCAAACCGAATAAAAATGAATCTCCTTCTACTTCAAATTTTTTGATATCAGCTGGCATCAACTGCTCAAAATTCTTTAATTCTGAGAAAAAAACAAAAACTTCTTGCGCAGATTTTTCTACTGTTACTGTATTTCCTTTAATATTCATCTGTCTATTTTATTGACCCCAAACACTCGGATTTTCTCTCCAACTATTTAATGTAGTTAATTCTTTATCTGTAATATAATGGCTATCTAAAGCTTGCTCTAATAAACTATCATAATTACTTAATGTAGTTAAACGAACTCCTTTATCTTCAAAGTTTTTGGCTGCAACATCAAAACCATAAGAAAAGATAGAAACCATACCTTTAACCACTGCACCAAGCTCATTTAATGCATCTACCGCATTTAAACTACTATTACCAGTACTAATTAAATCTTCTATTACCACTACATTTTGCCCACTCTCTAAATGCCCTTCAATCTGGTTTTTTCTACCATGTTTTTTTGGCTCTGGCCTTACATAAATAAAAGGAACTCCTAATTCTTGCGCTACTAAAACACCAATAGCAATTGCGCCGGTTGCAACACCTGCAATTACATCTGGCTTGCCGTATTCTAATTCTACAATTTTAGCAATTTCTTCTTTTAAAAATACACGAACTGGAGGATATGATAAGGTAATTCTGTTATCACAATATATTGGAGACTTCCACCCAGACGCCCAATTAAAAGGGTCGCTGGGGCTTAACTTAATTGCTTTTATTTGCAATAAAAGTTCTGCTGTTTTTTTTGCCGTATCTTTGTTTAAAATCATGAGGCAAATGTATAAAGTTTTTATAAATGATAGCCCAATAATTATCACTTCTTCTACAAAAAAAGTAAATAATTTTCCGAACTACTTATTTAAAGAAATTGATATCGATGATATTGTTGCAAAAATATATGCAAAAAAGCTAGTTGGGGTTAACTTATACACTACTAATTTAAAGACCGATTGGGAATCTTTTACCAATACTTTTAAACTAATAAAAGCTGCTGGTGGCTTGGTTTTAAACCCCAAAAAAGAAATCTTATTTATTTTAAGAAACAACACTTGGGATCTGCCAAAAGGTTGGATTGAAATTGGAGAAACTTTAGAAATAGCTGCTTTAAGAGAGGTTAAAGAAGAATGTGGCATTACTAATTTACAACTAATAAAGCCATTGACTACCACTTATCATATTTACCATCAAAAAACACTTATTTTAAAAGAAACACACTGGTTTTTAATGTCTTCGGATAATACAAGTAATTTAAAACCTCAACTAGAAGAAGGCATTACAAAAGCAGTCTTTAAAGACACAAAAGCGATCAACAATGCCTTAAAAAACACTTACGCCAATATTAAATTAGTATACGATACTTATAAAGAAACCTAGTTTTTTAAAAAAACCTTCTATCTTTGCCGACTTATAAAATTAAAAGATCATGACCAATTTTATCAGAAAAATAATACCAAATGCAAAAGACGATGTATTTGCAGGTATCACTGTTTCTTTAGCAATGATACCCGAAGTGGTAGCCTTTGCCTTTGTTGCTCAAATAAGTCCGATTGTAGCTTTATTTGGCGCTTTTGTTATCGGAATTATTTCTGCATTTTTTGGAGGAAGACCTGGTTTAATTTCTGGTGCTGCTGGTGCCGTTGCTGTTATTTTTGTAAACATGATTCAAGAAGGGCACGCAAAAGGGTTATTGTTTGATACTCCTGTTGAAAACATGGGATATTTTTACCTATTAGCCGCGGTAGTTTTAATGGGAATTATACAGGTATTTGCAGGAATTTTTAAATTAGGAAAGTTTGTACGATTAATTCCACACCCTGTTATGATGGGCTTTGTAAACGGTTTAGCAATCGTTATTTTTATGGCACAATTAGGTATGTTTAAAGAAAACAAGAAAGATGTTTTTCAACAGAACATGCGTAAAACAACTTCTAAAGATCTTGTTTATAACGTAAATAACAATCAGGTAAAAGACCTAATATCAGACACCGTTTTATTTACTATTGAAGGTAATACCGTAAAAAACAACCTTACTAACAAAGATGTCTTTGTTATTGCTGAAGGCCAAGTATTTGATATCAATACAAAAAAAGTAATTTTTAATGCAACCGACCAAGGGTTTTATAATGTTTCTGATACAGGTGTTTTAAAAACAACCATGCAAGGCAAAACGTTATACCTTATGGTTGGCCTTGTACTTTTAACCATGCTAATTGTTTGGGGATTACCAAAAATAACTACTAAAATACCCGCTGCACTTACCGCTATTTTAATTGTAACGTTGATCTCTATTTTTGGTGGATTAAACGCCATTAATGTTGGAGATTTTATTAGAGATGGTGGTGGCGCAGGATTAAACGGAATTGATGAGCTTTCTAAAAAATTAAATATTTTAGAATTATGGAGCAGTCTGCCATTTAATTTAGACACACTAAAATTTATTGCTCCGTATGCTTTTTTAGCTGCCTCGGTTGGTTTAATAGAAACTTTAATGACAATGAATTTGGTAGACGAACTAACAGACTCTCGAGGTAACGGAAATAAAGAATGTATTGCACAAGGTGCTGGTAACATTGTAAGTGGTGTTCTTGGTGGTACTGGTGGTTGTGGTATGATTGGCCAAACAGTAATAAACATAAATGCTGGTGGTAGAGGACGTTTATCGGGTGTAATGATGGCATTAACCCTCTTAACATTTATATTGTTTGCAGATACTTATATAGAACAAGTACCAATAGCTGCTTTGGTTGGTGTAATGTTTATGATGGTCATCGAAACTTTTGCTTGGTCTAGTTTTAGAATTCTAAAAAAAATACCTGTTTCTGATGCTTTTGTTTTAATCATTGTTTCTGCTGTTACTGTTTTCTTTGATTTAGCAATAGCTGTATTTGTAGGTGTTATTATTTCTGCATTATCATTTGCATGGACGAGTGCTAAAAAAATTAGAGCTAGAAAACGTTTTAAAGAAGATGGCACAAAAATATATGAAATTTGGGGTCCTTTATTCTTTGGAAGTATTACCGATTTTAATAAAAAGTTTGATATTAAAAACGACCCAGAAGTAATTGAAATAGATTTTGTAGAAGCAAGAGTTACAGATCACTCTGCTATTGAAGCTATTTTTATTCTGGTTGAAAAATACCAAGCAGCCAATAAAAAAATCACTTTAAAACATTTAAGTGAAGATTGTAAATTACTCTTATATAAATCTAGCCCAATATTTAAAGACATTATAGAAGAAGACATAGACGATCCTCGTTATCATTTAGCGGCTAACCCAGAAGATTTTCCAAAACCTTTAGGTGAGTATAAATTTTAGGTAGAATATTTAAAATTCAAAAAAGGTCAGATAAAATCTGACCTTTTTTTTATAGTTTATTGATTAAAAACTACACCAGGCCTTCATCAATTAATGGCAAACTTCTAACTCTTTTGCCTGTTGCATTAAAAATAGCATTGCAAATTGCTGGCGCAATCACAGGTACTCCTGGCTCACCAACACCTGTAGGTGGTTCGTGCATTTTATCTAAAATATCTATGTGAATTTTAGGAGCATCTTTCATTCTTGTCATTTGGTAATCGTAAAAATTATGTTGCTCTACAGCACCTTCTTTTGTAGAAATTTTTCCATAAAGCGCCAAAGACATTCCAAAAATTGCAGCACCTTCTAATTGATTCTTAATATTGTCTTTATTTAAAGACAAACCACAATCTATGGTTGTCCAAAGGTTTTCTACTTTTACCTTTTTATTAGTTACAGAAACCTCTACAATAGTAGCTACATAGCTATAAAAACTATAGTGTATAGCAACACCTAAACCATGATTTTTAGCTAGTTTTTTACCCCAATTAGCATTTTTAACCGTATTTTTTAATACGTCTTTCATCCGTTTAGGGTTGTAGGAGTTTTTGGTGTTTTTTTGATTTTCGATGTCTTTACCAATTAAATCTAAATGAAACTGAACAGGATCTTTCTTAGCTTCAAAAGCCAACTCGTCTACAAAAGAATTATTACCAAAACCGCTATGAATGTGCACTACAGATCTTAACCAACCAATTCTTAAGTTTGCTTCTGCTTTAATGTTTTCTAATCTAAAGTTTTTAATTTGATAAGGGTTGTTTGTAAAACCCATCCCCAATTCAAAACCAGATGCATAATCTGATAAAGGCTTAAAACTAGAGGTTATTGAAGGAAATCCTACTCTTTGCAACCAACCCGTTAAATTACCTTTTTTATCAAGACTTGCCTTTAAATATTGCGCACTTGCTGCATGATAAAAACTATGCTGCACATCATCTTCTCTAGACCAAACAACCTGAATAGGTGCCTGCATTTTTTTTGAGAGCGCAACGGCTTCAACAACAAAATCGGACTTAGATTTACGACCAAAACCACCTCCTAAAAAGGTAACATTAATGGTAATATTTTCTATAGGCATGTTAAAAAAATGTGCAATTTCTGCTTTCGCAGTTTGCGGATCTTGTACCGGTGCCCAAACCTCAATTTTATCATCTTGATACCAAGCAGTTGCATTAGGCACCTCCATTGGTGCATGTGCTAAAAACGGAACATGATACGTAGCTTCTACAACTTTATTAGAGTTTTTAAAAGCAGCATCAACATCTCCTTTACTACCCGGCACTAACTTACCTTTTTCTAAAAGTCTTTTAGAAAGTTTTTCTTTAAATTCTTCTGAATTAAAGGTAGTATTTTCACCATAATCCCAATCAATATCTAAATTAAGCTTCCCTTGAAAAGCAGCCCAAGTAGAATCTGCTATTACAGCAACACCACCCAAAGCTCCAAAAAACTTACCTGTTGGCGGTATCAACCTATCTAAAACCAATACCTTATTTACTCCAGAAGTTTTTTCTGTATTAGTAGCATCAAAACTTTTTACCGCCCCAAAAGTAACAGGACATCTTGCTATTGCAGCAAATTTCATATCTGGTAAACGCACATCAATTCCATAGGTTGCTGTACCATGTGTAAATTTTTCTAAATCGACACTTTTTAATTTTTTACCAATAAATTTAAAATCTTCTACCTTTTTTAACGGAATAGCATCTTCTGATGGCAACGGAATTTTACTTGCTTCAACCGCTAAATCACCAAAAAACAAAGTGTCATTTGTTTTTTTATTAATAATATAATGGTTGCTGGCAATACAATCTAACTCACTTACGTTCCATTTTTTTGCCGCAGCCTTTATCAACATCACTTTAGCAGTGGCACCCATTTTACGCATAGGCGCCAACAAAGTTCTTACACTTCTAGAGCCATCTGTATTTTGATTGCCATATTTAGCATCTCCTTCTGCTTGTTTTACGGTTATAAATTTCCAGTCTGCTTCTAGTTCATCAGCAATTGCAGAAGCTAAAGAAGTTCTAATTCCTTGTCCCATTTCAGAACGAGAAGCGGTAATAATTATATTCCCGTCTGGCTTAATTTCTACAAATAAGTTGGGTGTAAAATTGCCATTTTGTGTAGGTATAAACTCTTTTTTATCGTTAGAAATATTACATCCAAGTAAAATTCCGCCTGTTGCCAAGCTAAATAACTTAACAAAATCTCTTCTATTTACAGGTGCTATCTTACTCATATTACATTATTTTTAATAGCAACTGCTTTATGAATTGCATTTCTAATTCTAGAATAGGTACCGCATCTACAAATATTACTACTCATTGCGTTATCAATATCTGTATCTGTTGGATTTTCTACAGAGTCTAAAAGTGCTGTTGCTGCAATTAATTGCCCAGATTGGCAATATCCACATTGAGGAACATTACCATCATTCCAGGCTTCTCTTAAAAATTCTAAATTTTTAGAACTTCCTTCTATGGTAAAAATTTCTTTTCCAATGGCATAAGAAATTGGCATACTACAAGATTTAGTAAGTACTCCATCAATTAAAACAGAGCAAGCCCCACATTGTGCAACACCACAACCAAATTTGGTTCCTGTTAATCCTACTATATCTCTAATAGCCCACAATAAGGGCATATCATCCTGTACATCAACTGTATAAGATTTTCCGTTAATTGATATTATTTTACTCACTTTGTATCTATTTAAAGTTACAAGTTACATAAAATTAGAACAAAATACAAACAGGTGTTGGTGCCGAAATTTCTGAAATAAATGTAAGTTTTCCTGTTTTAACATTTCTCTGAAAACAAACAATCGAATTAGAATTTTGATTGGCAACAATTAAAAACGATTGTCTGGAGTAAGATTAAAATTCCGCGGACTCTCGCCTTTTACAGAAGTAAAATCTATTAACTCTAAGGTTCCGTTTACAGCATTCACTTTAAAAGTTACTATTGAATTATGCCCTCGATTAGAAGCATATAAAAACTGACCATCTTTAGAGATATGAATGTCTGCTGCCTTACTAAAATTGATGAAATTTTCTGGCAAGGTAGAAATAGAGGAAAGTATGCTATAAACACCTTCTTTTTCATTTAATAAAGAGATCGTATTATTCAGTTCATTTAAAACATATATGTTAGTATTCTTCGGATGAAAAGCAAGATGTCTTGGGCCTGCACCATCTGTCATTTTTAACTTAGCTTGTTTTAGTGGAACAAAATTTATTTTTAAAGAATCTAAAGTAGAAAACCACAACTCATTAGTACCTAAATCTAAAGAAATAATTTCTTTAGTATATTGTTTAAACCATACAGAATGAGCATGGGGTGCTTTTTGCCTATTTGTTGTTCCTTTACCTACATGTTGTTGTAGTGCTAATAAATTTGTTAATCCGTTTATAGTATCTACTTTTAAATACCCAATATTTCCGCCAGTATAATTATCTACTAAAACCTGGTTTTCATTATTTACAGTTACAAAACAAGGATGCGCGCCACCTGTTTTCGTTTTATTGATGAATAACAAACTGTCTTTCTCAATCTTAAAAGCACTTACAAAACCAGCACCATCTTTATTTACTTCTTCTACAGCTAAAAGTAGTTTTCGATCTTTTGTTTTTACTAAAAAAGAAGGGTTTGTAGCCTTGGCAACCAATCCTATTTTAGAAAGTTTACCTGAAGCACTAACACTGTATTTATATATACCTTTACTTAAAGAATCTGTATAGGTGCCAACATAAAAACTTACTTCATTTTCTTGTTTTGAAGTATTACAACTTAAAACTAACAACAAGACAAACGTTAAAATAATTCCCTTTTTTATCATTTGTTTACTTTAAAAATTGGCAAAAGAAGATGCGCTTTTTCATAATGAGCAGATTTTTTATAAATAAAATCTAACTGCATTCTTGGGTTTTCAGCAAAATAGGTGTCAGAGGCTAATTTATCATCAAACTCTTGTTTCAATGTTGGATTTTCTTCCAAAAGACGTGCTGCAACCTCTTCGAAAACATAGCCAGAATACCCTTCTTTTTGTTGTAAGATAGTATCAAAAAAATTCCAATTAAAAAAAGAATCGGTAGCGGTAGCCTCTAATGTTTCTAATAGATAACGAACACCGGATTGATTGGTCTTAATATATAAATCTCCTTTTTTAAACTGTCTTTGTTTTACAGATGATGATACTGTAGTATTATAATGTAAATAATGCCCTTCGTAAGGGTAAGTTCTTGTTTTAAAATCTTTAATATGATTTACCTCAACTTGAAATGAAGTATCTTTTTCTAGCAATGTAAACTCAATTTCATTTGCTTTTAAGCGATCTATTATAGTATGCCAACCTTGCTCTAAAATATAAGCTTTTGGTATTTTAACAGAATCAGTGGCTATAAAATTATTATAATACTTTACAGCTTTTGTAAATGGCTGTTGCTTATCATAAAACATTCTTTTACCGTTGGTAACCTCACTATCAATCATAGCGCCTTCGTAACCCATAAATTGCAATTCTGAAGCTACTTTTTTATCAACAGAAAAAGCAATCGGATAGTATTCTTTTTCTAAAACCTCTGCAAGAGCGTTTTTTCTAAGTTCAGTAATTTTAGTACCCTTTTCTGTTAAAAAATCTAAGGCAGAAAAAAGAAGCTCATAAGTCTGCTCTACTCTTATTTTATAAGGCTTTAACATATGTGTTTCTACCATTAAACCCAGTGTATTAAACAAGGTTGTATATCCTGTAGAATATCTTGGAGAGTCGAAGAACTGAGAAAATCCGTTGTCTGGTTTTGTGCCCCAAACATTAACGTAAGGTGTAATTTCTATTTTTTTATTTTTTAATGATTTTTCTATACTAGGACGCATTTCATCTTCTAAAAAAGCGCCCAAATTACCACCTAACTTATTGTGTTGTGTAAATAAATGTGTTATTGCATACTGATAATCTGCACCATTACTAACATGATTATCTATAAAAACATCTGGGTTTACCGCATGAAAAATTGCTGCAAAAGCAGCTGCGTTTTTAGTGTCTTGCTTTATAAAATCTCTATTTAAATCAAAATTTCTGGCATTTCCTCGAAATCCGTATTCTAAAGGTCCGTTTTGATTTGCCCTTGTATGCGAATTTCTATTTAAAGCACCTCCAATATTATAAACCGGAATAATACAAATGATAGTGTTTTTATACTTCTTTTTTAAAGAATCGTTTTGTACAATATCTCTTATAAAAAGCATCGAAGCGTCTATGCCATCAGATTCGCCCGGATGAATTCCGTTATTTATTAAAATTTTATTTTTTGATGATTGCTTAATTTCATCAAGATTAAAAACACCTTCTGCATTATAAACAACTAAATGCAACGGATTACCAGAATCTGTTTGTCCGAAAGAAAAAAGTGACACAGATGTATGCACTTCTGCCAAGTCTTTATAATAAGAAATAACATCTTTGTAAATTGGCGTTTCCGTTCCATTAGATTTCTCAAAAAGTGTGGTAAAATCTTTATTCACCTCATTTTTACAGGCAAAAAAGAAAAAAATACTGAATAATAGAATGGCATTTTTCATTATTTATCTTTTTTAATGCGCACACTTTTAGGTACTAACTTTGTATAATCTCCATTAAATTTAATTACTTCTCTAACAATAGACGAAGAAATATAAGAGGTACTTGCAGCGGTTAATAAAAATACCGTTTCTATAGGCGCCAAGTCTCTATTGGTATGTGCAATGGCTTTTTCAAATTCAAAATCAGCCGGATTCCTTAATCCTCTCAATATAAATTTTACATTATTTTGTATGCAAAAGTCGACTGTTAAACCAGTATAAGTTACCACTTTTACTTTTTTATGATCTTTAAAAGAGTCTTCTATAAACTTTTTACGCTCTTCTAAAGAGAACATGTATTTTTTATTTGAATTAACACCAATTGCAATAATTAGCTCATCAAATAAATCTAAACCTCTACTTATTACATCGAAATGACCTAAGGTAAATGGGTCAAAAGATCCTGGGAAAATTGCTCTTTTCATTGTTGTATAATTTGATGAACTCTATTAATTCTAATTTATTTTAAGGCCGTTAAAATGGCGTTTCCAAACAAGTCTTTTAAAGAAATACCTGCCGCCTTAGCTTGTTGTGGCAGTATACTTTCTTCTGTTAAACCGGGCACTGTATTCATTTCTAAGAAATGTGGATCTCCGTTTACCAAAATAAACTCTGATCTAGAAAAACCAGACATGTTTAAAATATGATATACTCTTTTTGCTACTTCCACTACTTTTTCTTCAATTGCTGAAGATAATCTTGCTGGCGTTATTTCTTCTGATTTCCCTTCGTATTTAGCTTCATAATCGAAAAAATCATTTTCAGAAACAATCTCTGTAATAGGCAATACTTTTGTTTGTTCGTTATAATTAATAACACCTACAGAAACCTCTGTTCCTTCTAAAAAAGATTCAATTAAAATCTCGGTATCTTCTTTATATGCTTTTTCTAATGCAGGCAAAATAGCCTCTTTGGTGTGTACTTTAGAAATACCGTAGCTAGAACCTGCATTGTTGGGTTTTACAAAGCAAGGGAGCCCTACTTTAGCAATAATTGCATCTAAATTAACAAGATCTCCTTTGTTTAAATATACCGAAATTGCGGTTTTAATACCATATTCTTTTACAACACTAAGTGTATCTCTTTTATTAAACGTTAATGCCATCTGATAAAAAGGCGCAGAAGTGTGTTTCAATTTTAAAAGATTAAAATATGCTAACAATTGTCCGTTTTCTCCTGGCGCACCATGAATCGCATTAAAAACACAATCAAAAGTTACTCGAGTACCATCAATTACACACGAAAAATCATTTTTATCAATAGCATACTCTTTATTATTAGCATCTAAAGCGACCCATTTATCTTTTAAAATCAGTACTCTAAAAGCGTTAAAAACTTCTGTATCTAAATGATTATATACTACATTTCCACTTTTTATAGAAATGTTTACTTCGGATGAATATCCGCCCATAACAATTGCAATGTTCTTCTTCATTAGTTTTTAAAATAATAAAACAAATTTATCAAAATAAATATAGAAATAGCCGCGTTTAGTTTTTATATCTTTGCGTGTTCTAAAAATCAAAAAAAATGAGTGTTTTTCAATTCTTAAAAAGTAAATCTTTCTTTTTACAGTTAGCTATTGCTATTATTGGTTTATTGATCTTTATTTTCGGCCTAAAATATTGGCTTGGTTTTTCTACAAACCACGATCAAAAGATTCAAGTACCTAATTTACACAAAATGTCTTTAGAAAGTGTCGCTAAAAAATTAAATGAATTAAATTTAGATTTTAAAGTTATAGACAGTGCTAGTTTTAACCCTAATTATCCTAAAAAATCTGTTATAGAACAATCTCCAGAAGCGGGTGATTTTGTTAAAGAAAAGCGTAAAATTTACCTTACTTTAAATCCATCAAAATATAGAGATGCTACTATACCAGATTTAAACGGAAAAACAAAACGACAAGCTATTTCTCACCTTCGATCTATTGGTTTTAATGTAGGCACAAACTATACATATGTAAATGACATTGGTAAAGATGTAGTTCGTGGATTACGCTATAAAAGCAACATCTTAAACAAAGGAGACAAACTACCATTAAACAGTATTATTGATTTAGTTTTAGGAGACGGTAACAATTAAAAAAGTAAACTTTACAAGTAGATACATTTTAATTGTATTAGAAATTATACAAGACAACAACAATGCAAGAAAACCAAAATACCGATATTGATAATGATGAACTTTATGAACATCATAAATTTATAGCTAGTGAAGGACAAGAACCCCTTCGAGTAGATAAATTTTTAATGAATTTTGTAGAAAATGCTACAAGAAGTAAAGTACAGCAAGCTGCAAAAGCTGGAAACGTTTTGGTGAATGATATCGCTGTAAAATCTAACTACAAAGTAAAACCAAATGATATTGTTAGGGTTGTTTTATCGTATCCGCCTGCAGAAAACTTATTAGTGGCAGAAGATATTCCGATTGATATAGTATATGAAGATGATGCCGTTATTGTGGTAAATAAACCTGCCGGAATGGTAGTTCACCCTGGCCATGGCAATTATTCTGGCACCTTAGTAAACGGCTTAATTCATCACATAGAAAATTTACCAACCAACTCTAATGAAAGACCTGGTTTGGTGCATAGAATAGATAAAGATACTAGTGGTCTATTAGTAGTTGCAAAAACAGAATTTGCAATGGCACACCTGTCTAAACAATTTTTTGATAGAACTACAGAACGTTTATATTATGCATTGGTTTGGGGACATGTAGAAGAAGATGAGGGTACAATTGAAGGAAACATTGGTAGAAGCTTAAAAAACCGTTTGCAAATGTCCGTTTTTCCTGATGGCGAATTTGGCAAACATGCAGTTACTCATTACAAAGTTTTAGAACGCTTAACCTATGTTACGTTGGTACAATGTAAATTAGAAACAGGCAGAACGCACCAAATTAGAGCGCACTTTAAACATATAGGACATACACTTTTCAATGATGAACGCTACGGAGGAAATGATATTTTAAAAGGAACAACTTTTACAAAATACAAGCAGTTTGTAAACAACTGCTTTAAAGTTTTACCCAGACAAGCTTTGCATGCTAAAACATTAGGTTTTACACATCCAACAACAGGTAAGTTTATGCAGTTTAACTCAGATATACCGACGGATATTATAAACTGTTTAGAAAAATGGAGAACCTATTCTGAAAACTCTAAAGATGTAGAAATAGAATAAAAAAAAAGGTGTATTCATTTTAATACACCTTTTTTCTGTCTAGCAACAACCAGATCCTGGCAAACAAGTATTTGAACTTCCTTTATCAGAAATTTTAATTCTTGGCTTTTCTGTTGGAATTCCGCAAGCATCTTCTGCCAAGCAAGCTGTTAGCTTTGAGGTTAATATAAAGTCTGGTCCATCAAAATCTAAATTATATTTTCCAATAGTCTCTTTACCTTGATATTCTACTTCAATTTCTAAATCATCTAATTCAAAAATCTTTTCAGACAACTCTATTATTGTCAGTAGTTTTTCTGGATGTAATCTATGATCATAATCTTGCTCTTCCCATAATTGAAAGTTTATTACAGTTTCGCTTCTAACTTTACCTCCACAATCTATGAAGTCTTTTTTTACCCTACCAACTTCAGTAACATGAAAGTGAGGAGCTACTAATTCACCATTTGGCAATAGAAAACCAATAGTTTTTAATTCTTTTAGATGTGTTTTTATTTCTGATAATTTCATGAATATCAAATTTAAATGTTAGCAAAAATGTATTTCATTTCAGTCGCAATTTGTATACTTCGCTCTTCGTATTTTTCATTTTGCTGATCAGTATTGTCAAACAATTTAGGATCATCATATGTAATAGGTATTCTCTTTTCTGCTCCTGCAATAAATGGGCAATTTCCATCTGCATGAGAACAGGTCATAATTGCAGCAAAACTTGATTTTGGATTAAAATCATCACTATATTTCTTGGAAAAAGCAATTATAGGATGTGAATTTTCATCAAACTTAGTAGCATAAACTGGGTTGTTAGTTTCAGATAATTTTTGAATTTCAAATCCTTGTTTTAATAATGTTTCACCAACTTTAGGAAACATAGCTGTTGTTTCTGTTCCACCTGAATAAGTTACTACATTTTTTACATCAAAAAAAATTGCCATAGTTTGTGCCCAAATTTGACCTAAATGACTTCTTCTTGAGTTATGTGTACAGATAAAATTAATTCTAATTTCTTTATTCTCAGATTTTTTTTGAACTAAAAAATCAATTAGAGGTTGTAACAGCTTTTTTCTCTTTACTGATAGTTCATCAACATTAAGATTTTTTATCAGTCCTTCTATTTTAATATTCATTTTATTTTTTTGACGTATTAACAACAACTTCCTTTTGATTTCTTACTTAAGAATGTAACTAACAAATCATTTATTTTTTGCCAGTTTTCTTCATCAATACAATAACAGACACTTGTACCTTCTGTGGTCCTTTTATTAAACCTATTTTTTTTAACTCTTTTAAATATTGTGAGATTGTTGATTGGGCTAACCCAATATCGTTAACCAAATCTCCACAAACACACTCCTCTAATTTTATTAAGTGTTCTAAAATAGCTACACGTGCAGGGTGACCAATAACTTTTGCGATTAAAGCAATTTTATTTTGTTCTTCTGTAAATATTTCTGATTTTGTTAAACCCACGTTAATTTATTTATTGCAATATTACGATTAAGTAATTAAATAAAAAAGAATTCTATTTATTATTTAAATCAAACATATATCCAACAGAAAGATTAAAGAAACCTGTTGTAAATAAATCAGTTTCATTAGATAATGCCTTAGGTAAATTCAAATTGTAGCCCAATTCAAAATCCCAAGAGTTGGTTGTATATGAAATTGGAAAAGTGATTTGAGTATTTAATAAATCGAAAACATTTTGAGTTGTAGTTATAATTGTTGGTCCTGTTAGACTTCTAACAATGTTTTGAAATGTGATGCTTTGATTAGCGATTATGAAACTAATATTGGGACTAAAACGAATCGCAAAATTAATGGCTCTTTTTAAAGTGAAGTTCGCAAAACTATTAGATATAATTTGGTAAGATTTATCTGTACCAAACAAATATGAACCTGCAATAGTAGTTCCTAATGTTCGTTTTTTATTTCTGATACCCAAACTAACATCTAAAGAATTTGTGAAAAAATCATATCCATCAGCATAAAAAAAGTGAGTATATCCTAAATTATAAATGATGTTTTTTTGTTTTCCTAATGTATTAAAGTAACCTAGAGATACACTTGTAAAATCCCAACTTGGGTCAAAATTTTGATAATAAATTCCAGAAATACTTGCATTAAATCCTGAAGAATGATAATACGAAACTTGTGGAATTATATTAAATTGATCTGTACCAGAATCTCGTCCAGAAAAATAGGTATTGCTATTGTAAGAAACAGAGGTATATAAAAAATTATAAGAAAAATCACTTTCCAATAATTCATCTAAAAATTGTTGGTTATTAAAAAAAAGTTCACTTATTAAACCATCTATATCATCTAAACTATCATCTTGTGCGAAAGCACAAAAAGGTGTTGCTATTGAAAACAATAGCAACCCTAAAACATTTAATGTTTTTTTTAGTCCTTGATATAAATCAATCATGAATATTTAAAAACTAATTTCTCCTATTTCGTTTTTTCTTTCCTCCATTTGCATTATTTACTCTTGGACCGTCATTTAATTCTCCTCTGTCTTTAGAATTTCTAATTTTATCAATTCGTTGTTTCAACATTTTTCTTTGCTCACCAGTTAACGTTTTTCTAAAATTTTCTCTGGATTTACGTAAACGAACTTGTTGGTTTTGAACCATACTTTTTTGATCTCTAGATAAAGTGGCTAACAACTGTTTTCTTATTTCAGTTTTAGAAATAGTTTTATCTCTTAAAACAGCTAACTGTTCTTTAGTTAATGAGGCTTTAAAAGCTTCACGATTTGCTTTCATTACTTCTCTCTCTTTCTGCAACAAATCGATTTGCTTTTTTGTCAACTCTTTTTTAATCAAATTATAATTAGAATCCTGAGCCAAAATTGTTGTATGAAAAAGCATCAAACCTATAAATTTAACTATGAATATGATGTTTTTTAATTTCATTTTTTTTTATAATATTTCAAATCTAGAAATGATATTGCTCTTTAAAATCTAAAGTATAAAATTACAAATTAATTTGAACAACTTTCTTTAGCAGCATCATATTCAGTCTTATCATTAATAGTTGCAGTAGTTTTATCTCTGTATTGAATATCTACAGGGAAATTTAAAGCTGGTTTTACAGTAGCATCTGGATTTTGTTTTCTCCATCTTCTTAGCTTTTTAAAATCACCTCTTTTAGCAACTTCAATTACGCTTCTATCTTCCATTGTAAAACTCACAGGTAATACTAATTTAAAACATTTTCTTTTGTCTTTTCCTTTTTTACAAGATTTTTTAACTGCTTTTAATTCTTCAACATCAATTAAAGTTTGTATAGAACCATCTTCTTTTAATGTAACATCAACAGGAAAAACTAATTCTGGTCTTTCTTTAACATCAGGATTTTCTTCATACCAAGTTTTAATTAAATTCCAATCTTCTTTACTGTTTAATGTAATTGAAGAATTATCAGTCATTATAAAATCGATAGGAAAAACAAACTCAAAACACTTTTTTCTTCTTCTTGTTCTTTTTTCGCTAGTGTCATTCAACTGTCTTCCTTGTGTTGAGAAAAAGACATCACTATCAATCTCTTCTTTAGAGGCATCATCAGTTCCAATAGACACTTTAAACCCTAATCCTGCTGCTAATTCTACTTTTTGAATGTAGCTATCTGCCAATTCTCCATTAAATGTTGATGAAGTTGCTGATGGTAAATGAGTAGATTCTACAGTAGTTTTAGATGCACTTTCAATTTTTTCTAGTAAAGTAGTATCATCAGTGACTTCTACACCGTCAGAATCTGAACAAGATGTAAATAATAAAGCTGATAAAATAAATGCAGTAATTGTAAAAAATAAAACACTTGATTTTAAAACGTTATCTTTGGAAATTGTAGTTTTCATAATATGTAAATTTTAATTATTAATTGTTTCTATTTACTTAGAACCAACATTTTTAAAATAGTTTGAAAATTTTTTATTTTTTTCACAAAATAATTGTTTTAAGGAGTTCATCATCAATATAATTATCTAATAATGAATCCTCTACAATTAATGAATTTAAAATTAAATTATCCATGTTTTGTTCAGAAAGTTCTGCTTTTACCACAACTTCATGAAATAAAGTGGCATCTGTAAAAGCATCTACTTCAGAATCCTCTATTAATAAGGAGTTAATTAAAACATCATCTTGAAAAGCTAGAACATCTATATTAAGGTTATTTATGTCATCTTGATTATTCGAATTTTGCAACCAAACAGTAAGGCTTAATATAAATACTAATGATGCAGCAGCAATATATTTAAATTGAGGAAGCATATAAAAAACCAATTGTTTTTTAGGCTTTTGCTCTTCTTTAATTTTATCTAAAATTGATAATTTTGATTTTGCAAAATAGCCCTCAGGAATGGTTGTTCCTAAATAGTCTTTATGATGTTGATTGATATCAGCAGCAATATCTTGTAAAAATTGAGTTTCCTTACTTTTTGATTTTATTTTGTCTAAAATAGAAAGTTTTAATTTCGCAAAATAACCTTCAGGAATACCTGTTCCTAAATAGTCTTTATGACGTTTAGAAATATCACCTTGCAAACCTTCTTTTAGAAAGTTCTTCTTGTTGATATTTTCTTCTTGATTTTCCATAGTATTAGTTAGACCCAACTCACTTGAAATAGTTTGGATTTATAACAATATTTTTTGTTCGATGGTTTTAACGGCTGAGTAATACGTAGATTTTAATGTGCTTTCTGATATCTCTAAAATTTCTGATATCTGCCGAAAACTCAAATCATCGAAATATTTCATCTGAAATACTCGTTTTTGCTTCTCTTTAAAACCGTCTATAATTGTGTTTAATTTTCTTTGGATTTCATCTCCATCAAAATATTCATCTTCAAATAAAACTTCTAAATTTGATTCAGAAACTTCATCAATATTTGCATAGCTTTTCTTGTTGTTTTTTTCTAAAAAACGAATGGATTCATTATAGGCTATTCTATACATCCAAGTATGTAAGGTACTCTTTTCTTCAAATTTAGCAATGCTTTTATAAATCCTGATGAAGGTATTTTGCAGAACATCATCAGCGTTTTCGTGTGTGGTTACAATCTTTCTGATATGCCAATACAAACGTTCTTGATAGGCGTCAAGCAACTCACTAAAAGCTTTATCTTTTAGTGTAGGATCTTTCAACTTTTTTACGAGTTCAGCGTCTTTACTCAAGTTACTTTGGTTGATTACTATTCTTTCGACCCAAGATAAAAGAAATAGTTTGATTAATTAGAAAAAACAATTAAAACTGTAACGACTATCAATTTTACAAATAGTTTTATCAAATTTTAATTGATGCCATTTTTTGAGAAACATCATAATGATTTGTACTTTTACAATCACAAAATTAAACGTTTTAACAATTACACGTTGTAAAATATGAAAATCATTATATCTCCAGCAAAATCTTTAGACTTTGAAAGCAAAGCTCCTAGAAGTTTATTTACTCAACCTCGTTTTTTAGAGCAATCTGTAACGTTAAATAAAAAACTAAAAACACTTTCTAAAAAGAAACTATCAGATTTAATGAAAATTTCTGATGATTTAGCGCAACTAAATTATGATAGAAATCAAACTTGGCAAACTCCTTTTACTTCAGAAAATGCAAAACAAGCCATTTATTCTTTTACCGGAGCTGTTTTTCAGGGTATTGATGCCACTACTTTATCAGAAGAAAAAATACCTTTGTTACAAAATAATTTAAGAATTTTATCTGGCATGTATGGTTTGTTAAAACCTTTAGATCTAATACAACCTTACAGACTAGAAATGGGCACACGATTAAAAGTGGGTAGCACAGAAAATTTATATAAATTTTGGAATAACGACTTGGCAAACTCTTTAAATGAAGAGTTAAAAGAGGGTGAGCTTTTAATTAACTTAGCCAGCTCAGAGTATTTTAAAGCACTTCCTAAAAAAACTTTAAAAGTACCAATGATTACTCCTGTTTTTAAAGATTTTAAAAACGGAGAATATAAAACTATAATGACCTATGCAAAAATGGCACGTGGCTATATGGTAAGATATATTTTAGACAATAATGTAGAAACTATCGAAGATTTAAAAGGTTTTAATATCGAAAATTATCGTTTTTCTGAAGATATGTCTACCGGAAATGAATTGGTTTTTACTCGCTAGATTTCATTCTAGACATCACCCACATGTGTGGAGCTGTTACTGCAAACAACACCGCAAATAAACTAGAAGAAAAAAGCTTTAAATCTGGTGTGAAATAATATAATAAAAAAATCCCTAAAGCACTTAAAATCCAGTAAAACAGTGCTTTTTTAACAAAATTTATAATAGTAAACTTAGTTACCTCTCCTGATAAAAATAAAACCTGATTTAATATTGATGGAACTGAATGCCATAAAATAAAATAAATGGCAAAACCAAAAATTAAAGATGTTGTTTTAAAGACAAGAAATAAAAACATCAAATAAAATATTTCTTTAATTAAAATATTTGAAGAAATATAATTCTTGAATAAAAAATAAATACTCAATAATAAAAATAAGCTAGCGCTTATTAATAATGTTACTTTTACTTCAAAAGAACTAAAAGAAACTCCTACAAGATCTATCATTATAGCTTTAAGTTGTAACTCCGAATTGTAAAATAACATTCCGAACACAATAAGACCATACACAAAATAATAGAAATAGTTTAGGATACTCTTTCTTTTTATTTTTTCAGAAAAATGTTCCTCTCCAAAATGAAAAGCACTGATTATTATAAAGATAATTATCGCACAAAATGCATGTAAAAAAAATAAAATTATACATAAAGTGATTAAAATCAGATAAATTAGTAAATTTTTATAAAATTTTTTTTTCTTGGATAAATCTCTTTTAGAAAGTATTAACAAATCATTAGCCCCATGTAGTACACCTATTGTTATTACTAGAAAAAACGCTATTGAGTCTTCTACAATTTCACCAAATTGGATACCTAACCAAAATAGCAAAAATGTAAAAAAAATCATAAAATTTTGGTAATATTCAAAAATATTGTCTCTCATGTTGTAAATGTAATATTTTATTTCGTAAGTTTGTTAAAACTTTTTCAATAAAGGTTGAACAAAATATTCACTAACTTAATTAATTTATTATGAATTTTACACCTTTTTTAGCTGTTTCTAAAATGGCTCCGGACGATTATGTAGGTTTTACATTTTTTGTAGGATGTATGGCTATGATGGCTGCATCAGTTTTCTTTTTCTTATCAATGAATAGTTTTGATAAAAAATGGAGAACATCAATTCTAGTTTCTGGTTTAATTACTTTTATTGCCGCGGTTCATTATTTTTACATGAGAGATTACTGGGCAGCAAATGCAGAATCACCAACATTTTTTAGATATGTAGATTGGATCTTGACCGTGCCATTAATGTGCGTTGAGTTCTACCTTATCTTAAAAGTAGCTGGTGCTAAAAAATCGTTAATGTGGAGAATGATTTTATTTTCTGTAATAATGCTAGTAACTGGTTACGTAGGAGAAGTAATTGACAGGCCAAATGCTTGGTTGTGGGGATTAATATCTGGAGCTGCTTACTTTGCAATTGCGTACGATATTTGGCTAGGAAGTGCAAAAAAATTAGCTGTACAAGCAGGCGGATCTGTATTAAAAGCACACAAAGCATTGTGTTGGTTTGTATTAGTTGGTTGGGTTATTTATCCAATTGGTTACATGGCTGGAACACCAGGGTGGTACGATGGCATTTTTGGAGGTTTAAATTTAGATGTTGTCTACAACATTGGAGATGCTATCAACAAAATTGGATTTGGTTTAGTAATCTATTCTTTAGCAACCGAAAACTCTAAGTAAAGCATACAATATTTTTCAAATAAAAATCTCAAAAGTACATTACTTTTGAGATTTTTTTATAGTTAACAATCTACCATTCTAACATTAACTGCCAAGCCTCCTTCTGAGGTTTCTTTGTAATTCTTATTCATATCTTTTGCAGTTTCCCACATGGTATCAATTACTTTATCTAAAGGTACTTTTACATCTTTAGGATCTGTTTCTAAAGCCATTTCTGCTGCATTAATCGCTTTAACTGCACCCATTGCATTTCTTTCTATACAAGGTATTTGCACCAAACCTGCAATAGGATCGCAGGTTAAACCCAAATGATGTTCCATAGCTATTTCTGCTGCCACCAAACATTGTGCTGCAGAACCGCCCAACAACTCTGTTAATGCTGCTGCTGCCATTGCAGATGAAACACCTATTTCTGCTTGGCAACCGCCCATTGCTGCAGATATAGTAGCGTTTTTCTTAAAGATACTTCCAATTTCTCCTGCCGTTAATAAGAATTTTTTAATATGAGTAAAATCGGCTTCATGATTTTCAATTACCAAATAATACATTAAAACAGCCGGAATTACTCCTGCACTTCCGTTTGTGGGTGCTGTTACAACTCTACCTAAAGAAGCATTTACTTCATTTACAGAAAGGGCAAAACAACTTACCCATTTTAAAATTTCTCTAAATTTTACTTCTGTTTTTCTAATGGCAGCAACCCATTGTTCTGGATTGGTGTATACAGCATCTTTGATCAATTTTTCTTGAATGTTAAAAGCTCTGCGCTTTACATTTAATCCTCCGGGAAGTTTACCTTCTGTATGGCAACCTATATACATGCACTCTAACATGGTATCCCAAATTCTTTTTAATTCTATATCTATTTCTTTTGCTGATCGAAGTTCTAATTCGTTTTGCAAAACAATATCAGAAATTAATAGCTTGTTTTTTTCGCAATATTCTTCTAATTGAATTGCTCTATTTACTGGAAATGGAAAATTCTTTTTATTGATTTCAATTTCATCTTCTAAATGGTCATTTTCTTGCACAATAAAACCACCACCGATAGAATAATAGGTTTCTATAGAAATTTCTTTTCCTTCAGAAAAGCCTCTGAAAGTAAGGCCATTCGAATGAAAAGGTAAAAACTCTCTATTAAAAACAATCGAAGTTTTATAAAAAGGAATTGACTTCCCTCCTTTAAAAATAATTTCTTCTTGGGTATTTATTCTATCAACAATAATAAAAATATCTTCTACAGGTATGTATTCTGGATCTGCCTCACTTAACCCTAATAAAATTGCTAAATCTGTTGCGTGTCCTTTACCTGTTAAAGAAAGAGAACCATATAAATCTACCTTAATCTCATCAATTAAAGCTAACGTATTTTGTTGTTTAATTTTAGAGATATAAGCCTCTGCTGCGCGCCAAGGACCAAGGGTATGTGAGCTAGAAGGCCCAATACCAATTTTTAACATATCAAAAACACTAATAAATTGCGACATTCTTAAAAATGATTAAAATATTTGGTGTAAATGTAAAAAATCCAACTCAATGAGCTGGATTTTTTACATTTAATTTAAAATATTTAAATATTAGAATCCGTAAACAGCTTCTTTATCAAACTTCTTCATTAACATGTAATAAACTACGGCTCTGTATTTTTTTCTTTCAGATTTACCAATACGCTCCATAACTTCCTCAATACCTGCATCTAATTCTTTACTGTCTTTAAGACCTAATTTCTTAATTAAAAAATTATTTTTTACAGTTGCTAGTTCTTTTGCATCAGAGCCAGAAACAGTTTCTGCATCTGCTTTGTAAATAGATGGCCCCAACCCTTTTGTTACAGCTGCTAACAACTCTGTATTAGATCTTAGATCTCTGTCATCCATAAACTGCTTGTACAAAGCTACTTTTTCGTCAAATTTACTCATGTTTAAAAATTTTAATTTTTGTTAATATAATCCCCCACTATAAAGAGTGTTCCCAAATATAAGAAATTCTTTCTCCATTTCAAATCTTGGTGAACTTCAATGAATAAGACACAATATGTGTCAAGATGTCACAAATTTATAAGCATCAATTAAAAAAAACTGACATTTTATTGTAAAAAAGTAGTTGGCACACACTTTGACTATGGATTGATGTAAAATTGAATAAAAATTTATTAAATAAATATTATGAGTAAAATAATTGGAATCGATTTAGGTACAACCAACTCTTGTGTTTCTGTAATGGAAGGTAATGAGCCAGTGGTAATACCTAATGCAGAAGGAAAAAGAACAACACCATCTATTGTTGCCTTTGTAGAAGGTGGAGAACGTAAAATTGGAGATCCTGCAAAAAGACAGGCAGTAACTAACCCAACAAAAACGGTATATTCTATAAAGCGTTTTATGGGGAACAAGTTTTCTGAATCTAGTAAAGAAGCAAAAAGAGTTCCTTATAAAGTTGTAAAAGGAGACAATGATACCCCAAGAGTAGATATTGATGGTCGTTTATATACGCCACAAGAAATTTCTGCAATGGTATTACAGAAAATGAAAAAAACTGCTGAAGACTATTTAGGTACAGATGTTACAGAAGCTGTAATTACAGTGCCTGCATACTTTAACGATGCACAAAGACAAGCAACTAAAGAAGCTGGTGAAATTGCAGGTTTAGCAGTTAAAAGAATTATAAACGAGCCAACAGCTGCTGCATTAGCATACGGTTTAGACAAGTCTAACGACGATAAAAAAATTGTTGTTTTTGATTTTGGTGGTGGTACTCATGATGTTTCTATCTTAGAATTAGGAGACGGTGTTTTTGAAGTATTAGCAACTGATGGTGATACTCACTTAGGTGGTGATGATGTTGATGAAAAAATAATTAACTGGTTGGCAGAAGAGTTTAAAGCTGATGAAGCTATTGACTTACGTGACGACCCAATGTCTTTACAACGTTTAAAAGAAGCTGCAGAAAAAGCGAAGATAGAATTATCTTCTTCTGCTTCTACAGAGGTTAACTTACCTTATGTAACAGCAACTGCAAGCGGACCAAAGCACTTGGTAAGAACTTTATCTCGTTCTAAATTTGAGCAGTTAATTGATGATTTAGTTAAAAGAACAATCGAACCTTGCCAAACAGCTTTAAAAAATGCTGACTTGTCTATTTCTGATATTGATGAAGTAGTATTAGTAGGTGGTTCTACAAGAATACCTGCAGTACAAGAAGCTGTAGAAAAGTTTTTCGGAAAAGCTCCAAGTAAAGGTGTAAACCCAGATGAAGTTGTTGCTTTAGGAGCTGCAATACAAGGTGGTGTATTGTCTGGAGATGTAAAAGATGTATTGTTATTAGACGTTACACCTTTATCTTTAGGTATTGAAACAATGGGGAATGTATTTACCAAGTTAATTGATGCAAATACAACCATACCAACTAAAAAATCGCAAGTATTCTCTACAGCAGTAGACAATCAACCTTCTGTAGAAATACACGTTTTACAAGGTGAAAGAGCAATGGCTGCAGACAATAACACGATTGGTCGTTTTCATTTAGATGGTTTACCACCAGCACAAAGAGGTGTACCTCAAGTAGAAGTAACTTTTGATATTGATGCCAATGGTATTATTAAAGTTTCTGCTTTAGATAAAGGAACCAACAAATCTCACGAGATTAGAATTGAAGCTTCTTCTGGATTATCTGAAGAAGAAATTGCAAAAATGAAGCAAGATGCAGAAGCAAACGCTGATGCTGATAAAGCTGCCAAAGAAACTGCAGAAAAAATAAATGAAGCAGATTCTATGATTTTTCAAACAGAAAAGCAATTAAAAGAATTTGGTGAAAAGTTATCTGATGATAAAAAAGCACCAATTGAAGCTGCTTTAGTTACCTTAAAAGCTGCGCATGAGTCTAAAGACTTAGCACAAATTGATACTGCTTTAGCAACAATTAACGAAGCATGGAAAGCTGCTTCTGAAGAAATGTATGCTGCAGAACAAGCTGCAGGTGGTGCAGATGCTGGTGCTCAGCAAGGACAGCCAGAAGCTGGTGCAGACCAAGGAGACAATGTAGAAGATGTAGATTTTGAAGAAGTAAAGTAAGTAGAGAACCAATAACGCAACAGCGTTATTGTATGAATCGCTTATCCCGCATTTTTTTTGCGGGATCTCATAATAAAGGTTTTCTAAACTTAAATTTTGAGAATTATTTCTGAGAAAAATATATTTTCTTAAAATAACAAAAATGCAATCATTAATTTGATTGCGTTTTTTTATGCAGTAATCATAAATATTTGTTAGATTGATGAACGCCTCACAATGGCTATTAATTATATTTACAAAAAGTTATATTGACATTGAAAAGCTACAACCAAACCAACTTCTTTAAACATACGTTTTGTGAGTTTTTACAAATTGATGATTTTCAATTTCCAGAAAGCAACAATTATAAAAGTAAATCAGACAGTAGTTATTATTACACAAAAGAAGGTGTTTACAGAAAATCGAATCATTGGGGACGTGTTGCCAATTGCAGATGGAAATTAAAACACGCAAAAAACTATAAAAACCAACAAACGGTTATTGGGTTTGCAAAATGGACAGACTTCTACCCTATCAACTCAACAGAAAAAACATACTTTTTAAAGGTAGATTTTGATCAAAAAACAGTTGAAATTCAACCTAAAGATAAAAAAAACACGAATCATCTTTATACGCATGTAGAGGCTCAAAAAAGAAAAAAGCAAGTACAACAACTGCTTAAAGACGACAAATGGGCAAACTATTTTGACCAAGAAATAGAGGAGCTCCGTTTTAAAATTATTACAGATTTTATAAGTTCAAATAAAAGTTTGCAAGAAATAAAAATAATTTTCAAATAGAAAATAACCACTTTTCTATAAATTTACATGCATAAAAAATAAAAAAATTGAAATGAACATTCCACAAACTAGTTTTCCTAGAGTAGTAATTATTGGTGGTGGTTTTGCTGGTTTAGCAGCAGCAAAAGGTTTAGAAAAACAAGAATTGCAGGTTGTTTTAATAGACAAGCACAATTACCATACTTTTCAGCCTTTATTATACCAAGTTGCAACTGGTGGTTTAGAACCAGATTCTATTGCTTTTCCACTAAGAAAACGTTTTAATGATGTTGATAATTTTTATTTTAGACTGGCTGAAGTCTCTAAAATAAATGCTGACACAAACGAAATTGAAACCTCGATAGGAAACTTAGAATACGACCAATTAATTATTGCTACTGGTGCATCAACAAACTTCTTTGGAAATAAGAACATAGAAAAATTTGCTATGGAAATGAAATCCATTCCACAAGCATTAAACATCAGAAGTTTGGTTTTACAAAATTTTGAAGAAGCCTTATTAACTTCAGATTTAGAAGAAAGAAAAGCCTTAATGAACTTTGTAATCGTAGGTGGCGGGCCAACTGGTGTTGAATTGGCTGGTGCCTTGGCAGAGATGAAAAAAGGAATTTTACCTAAAGATTATCCTGATTTAGACATCCGTCTCATGAAAATTAATTTAATTCAGAGTTCTGGTGAAATTTTAAAAGGAATGAGTGCCAAAGCCTCCGAAAAAGCAGAAGATTTCTTAATTAAATTAGGTGTAGATGTATGGAAAAATTTACGTGTATTAGATTATGATGGTAAAACAGTAATTACAAATGGTGAAGATCATTTTAATGCAGAAACTGTAATTTGGGCTGCTGGTGTAAAAGGCGAAATTGTTAAAGGTCTAGAGACAACGTGTAAAGTTAGCAGAGCTGCAAGATATGAGGTAAACGAATTCAACCTTCTTTTAAATCACACTAACATTTATGCTATTGGCGATGTTGCTTCTATGACTTCTGAAAATGCGCCAAACGGACATCCAATGATGGCACAACCTGCCATGCAACAAGGTGCGTTAGTAGCAAAAAATATTTTAGCACAATTAAACAACAACAAACAAAAGGCTTTTGTGTACAATAACAAAGGTACAATGGCAACAATTGGTAGAAACAAAGCTGTTGTCGATTTAAAGAACTTTAAATTTCAAGGAATATTTGCTTGGTTTGTTTGGATGTTTGTGCACCTTTTTTCATTAATTGGCTTTAGAAATAAAGCCATTGTATTCTTAAACTGGGTGTATAATTATATTCGTTTTGATAGAGAAACACGTTTAATTATTAGACCCTACAAAAAAAACAAAGCTTCTAAAACAACCGCAACAAAATGATGTTAAACCCAGTTATAAAAGAAATAGAAAAAATGGAGTTGGCATGCATTTCACACAAGGGAAAAGCAGAAAATAGTAGCGCAACCTATAATACATTAATAACTTGGGCAGCAAACCATAAAATACTATCTAATAGTTCTAAAATGGTAACTATTTATCATAATAGCCCAAAAAATACAGCTCCTGAAAATTTAGAAATGAGTGCATGCATCGTTTTAAACAATACAATTAAAACAGATGGTATGGTAAAACTAAAAACAATACAACCTACAAAATGCATCGTTGCTAGGGCAGAAATCACTCCTTTTCAATTTAAAGAAGCTTGGGAAAATTTATATGCTTATTACATAAAAAGTAGTTACAAAAAATCAGAAATAGATCCTTTTGAAATTTATTATAACAATGCTGCTGAACATCCAGAAAATAAATTTATTGTAGATTTATGCATTCCTATTTTAGATGAATAATTAACAAACGTTTTAGAGTTCCTTTTCAAAGAATTATATACTTTTAACCTTATAAAAAGGTAGATATTTAATTGTGATTTTAATAAAATGAATAAAATAATTTTAATCTTTTGGCTCTCTTTAACTTTTGCCTTATCTCTAAAAGCACAAGAAAACAAACACGACTTAACCATAGAAATTTCTGGGTTAAATTCTAACACTGGTAGTGTTTTTATAGCGCTGTACAATAACAAAAAAGACTTTTTAAAGAATAATTACAAAGGAGTTAAAGCTAATATTAGCAATAAAAAGACAAGTTATACTTTTAAAGAATTGCCCGAAGGAACCTATGCCGTTTCATTCTTTAACGATGAAAATAACAATAAAAAATTAGATACTAACTTTTTGGGAATACCAAAAGAGCAATATGGTTTTTCTAACAATGCAAAAGGTTTTATGGGACCTCCAAAATACGAAAACACTGCTTTTACCTTGCTGTCGGATAAAACCATTCAGATAAAAATTTAGTATGAAAAAAATTGCATTTTACCTTCTAGCTATATTTGCAACATTAATAGCGCTCTACCCTGCTAGCTATCTTAAAGAAGATAGAAAATTTGGTTTGCTACAATACAAATCAGATCTTTTGTTAGCAGACACATTGTGGAACTGGATGTTTTACATTCACATCATTTGTGGTGCCATTGCACTTTTAATCGGTTGGATTCAGTTTCACAAAAAGACTAGAATCGAATACATGCAATTGCATAGAAACATTGGGAAAATCTATGTTGTAACAGTTCTTATAAGTGCTGTTTCTGGATTATACATTGCGCATTTTGCAACTGGCGGTTTATTTGCCGTTTATGGATTTGTAATCATGTCTTTAATTTGGTTTTTTACCACGCTGTTTGCTTTTTTAGCAATTAAAAAAGGAGCCGTTTTAAAGCATCAAAAATTAATGATTTATAGTTATGCTACTTGTTTTGCAGCAGTAACTTTAAGAATCTGGTTGCCAATAATGGCTGTTATTTTTAAAGATTTTGTAAAAGCATATACAATAACAGCTTGGCTATCTTGGGTGCCAAATATTATTGTTGCTTATTTTATGAGCAGAAAATTAGTTCAAGAAAAAGAATAACAGTTACATTCTTATTTTACGAACCAAATCTTGTTTGGCCTTTTCATCATCACCAAAAAGCCATTGCAAAACATTGTTTTCCCAAATTTGCCCTTTTTCTGTTTCTGTAATAATATTTTTCTCAATAGCCAAATCTAGAATTTTACCAGGATACGAAGACTGCGCATCACTTTCCATTTCTCCTAAAGGATACGGATCATCTAAACCCATTAAAACCTGACTTGTACCTTGTCTTTTAAACATTAAGTGTAAAGAATCGGTATCGTGAACCAATGTATCAAAAAAGATATTCTTGTGGCCAATTGCCTTTCTAGGATGCGTTTTTCCCTCAAACAAATCAGGTCTTCCATCAAAACCCTGTATGCGTCTACCTAAATTCATTTGTGCCAATTGACCTCCGTGTGCAAAACAAGTTCTAATATTTTTAAACCTTTCTTGCATGCCATTAAGCGTATAAAAATGATATGCATCGCCACATTGAGCCAACATCCAAATTAAATGAAAACGCCAATTGGTATTTTCTAACTTAATCATTTTATCTCCGTCGTACGGATGAATTTCTATGGCTAATTTGTAATGATCTGCCAATTCAAAAATACGATCATTTTCGGCATCAAAAACACAACGCCATTGCCCAATAGAATCCATAAAATGAGTTGGCAAACACAACACTTTTAAATCTAATTCTTCTACACAACGCTTTATTTCATCTAAAGCACCATAAATAAAACCAGGATGTACCACAAAACCACAGGTAAATTTAGAAGGATGATTTTTTTGCACTTTCGCATTAAAATCATTCTGAAAACGCAATGCTTTTTTCATTTCTTCTAAACGCAAACCATTGCCGTATAACTGAGAAAGGTTTAAAACAACGGCATGGTCAATTTTATTTTTCTGCATCCAAAGTAGCTTCTCATCCAAAAAGAAACTAGAATCTGTTACCGGTCTTTTCCAGCCTTTTTGTAACATGTGTTTTCGCTCATCATCTACCCAAAAAATTTCTTTTTCCTTCATAAAATCCGGAATCTCTTCTGGATACGGCAACAAATGCGAATGCCCGTTTATGCGTAGTTTTTGATTGCTCATAATATTCATTATTTATTTTAAAAAGAAAATATCAATCTAATTTTTTAACTTAATAAAGCAATCTTATCAGTAACAAGCAGATTGCTTTCACCTAAAAAAGCTATTTCACTTTATCTGGTTTTTCCATAACCGTTCCACATTTAGAACAAGTACATTTTTCAATATCAGAATAATAATTGTCAAAAATTATAGGCATATCCGTTTCAATATTTTTCAATTTAAACTTCTCTCTATACAGTAAATTGTCACAGTTTTCGCAATACCATTCTAAGGCATCCCTCATTTTTTTACGTCTCGGATACTCAATTACCAAACCTACCGTATTTGCTTTTCTTTGCGGAGAATGCGGCACTTTTGCTGGCAACAAATAAATATCACCCTCATTTATTTCCACATCAATTTGTGTGCCTTTATCATCTATAATTTTTAAAATCATATCGCCTTCTAACTGATAAAAAAACTCTGGCGTTTCGTTGTAATGATAGTCTTTTCGGTTATTAGGCCCACCAACAACCATCACAATATACTCGCCATTATCCCACACACATTTGTTGCCCACAGGCGGTTTCAGGAGATGTCTGTGCTCTGCAATCCACTTTTTAAAATTTAAAGGTTGTACTAATTTGCTCATCTATTTTATTTTTGGGCGTTCCTAAAAAGGGCGGGCTTTTCGCTGTATCTTTTTGTAAAAAACAAAAAGGATGCCGCTACAATCCCTAACGCAATTTCGTTAATTTTAAATCACTTAAAGGCTACATTCCGGCAATGCTGTCTTCTTTTAAAATTGCATTGGTTTCTGCAATTACTTTTTCTAACACAACTGCTAATTCTTTTTTTGTCATTTCTAAATGTGTATGCACTTCGTTATTAGAAACTAAGTTTAACAGTGCCTTATCTTGTGCTCTACCTCTTTTCATAGCTTCATTGTACCCAATATTTTCATTAAACGTAACCAAAGAATATTTAGAAGCATAGTGTTCTGGAAATGTTTTTTCTAAATCCATTTCTATCTTTCTTTTTTCTTTAAAAAGCGGATTTGCCACATGATCTCTCATTTCATAAAAATTATCGATTGCCAAATCTGCAATAGCATCTACGTCTTTTTTACGTTCTTTTTCAAAAGCTTTAAAAACCGATTTCCAATCTTCAAAACCCTGATTCAAAATTTCATCAAACACAAAAACATCTTCAAAAGAAGCATTCATTCCTTGTCCATAAAAAGGAACAATTGCATGTGCAGCATCTCCTATTAACATGGTATTGCTTTTATAACTCCACGGAGCGCATTTAATGGTTCCTAAAGGTCCTGTTGGGTTGTTTATAAATTCTTCTTTAATATTCGGTATCAACGCCAATGCATCTGGAAATTCTTTCTCAAAAAAAGCTGTTATTTTTGGTTCTGATGTTAAATTTTCAAAATTAAACTCGCCATCAGTATAACTTAAAAATAAGGTTACCGTAAAACTACCATCCATATTTGGTAATGCAATTAACATAAAATCGCCACGAGGCCAAATATGCAAATGTTGTTTACTTATCTGATGTTTGCCATTTTTATCGGCAGGTATTTCTAACTCTTTATACCCATGATTTAAATAGTTTTGCGAGTAGCTAAACAAAAATTTACGTTCAGAAATATAACTTTTTCTTAGAGAAGAACCTGCGCCATCTGCACCAAAAACAACAGTTGCATCTACAGAAAACTCTTCTTTGGTGTTGTAATCTTTAAAATGTGCAATGGTATTTTCAATATCTACATGCAAACATTTTTTATTAAAATGAATGGTTACATTCTCGTGTTTTTCGGCTTCATCAAGTAAAATAGCATTTAAATCGCCTCTAGAAATAGAATTTATAAATTCATTTTCTCTACCAGAATAATTAGAAGTAAATGTATTTCCTTTTGCATCGTGCATTAACCTACCAATCATTGGTATGCAAATTTCTCTTGCTTTTTCTTCCATACCGCATAAACGCAAGGCTTTTAAACCACGGTCAGATAAGGCTAAGTTAATAGACCTACCTGCAGAAATGTCTGTTGTTCTTAAATCGGGTCTGCGTTCATACACCTCAACTTTATAACCTCTTTGCGCCATACGCAAAGCCAAGAGAGAACCACACAAACCTGCGCCTATTATTAAAATTTTATCTTTTTTATTCATGTTATTTTTAATCTTATTTCTAACTCAATTAAGAACTAAAAAATTACACACTAAAGCCTATCGACTGCGCTCGAGGAAACATACTCCTTTATTTATTATATGTAATTTTACAAATAACCTTTGTAAACTTTATAAACAAAGTTAATGACAACTATTAATAATACGAGAACCCCAGGATAAAATAAGTAATCCCAAAATGTATTCTTTTTCTTCTCCATATTTTTGAAAATAAATTCACTCTCAATTATAAATAAACAACCACTAAAGCCTCTATTTAGCTAACAAACCTTTTAAAATAGCCACCATTTGGTAAACATCTTCAAAAAAAGTATACATTGGCGTTGGCGCACAACGAATAACATCTGGCTCTCGCCAATCTGTAATCACATGTTTTTCAGTTAGCTTTTTATGTAAATTTTTATCTGCGTTTTTTACTTGAATTGATAATTGACAACCTCTTTCTTTTGGGTTTTTAGGAGTAATAATTTGAATATCCTTAGAACCAATTTCATGAATCAAATACTCGAAATAACCTGTTAATTTTTCTGATTTTTCTCTCAAAGCATTCATTCCAACTTCATCAAACAAATCTAAAGAGGCTTTTATAGCGGCCATAGATAAAATTGGCGGATTGCTTAATTGCCATCCTTCTGCTCCTTCCATCACATCAAAAGGTTGTCTCATATTAAAACGAGTGGCTTTGTTATGATTCCACCAACCAGCAAAACGAGGCAATTCTTTATTTTTGGCATGACGCTCATGCACAAAAACACCTGCCAAACTTCCTGGGCCTGCATTTAAATACTTATACGTGCACCAAGCAGCAAAATCTACATTAGAATCGTGAAGGTTTGGCTGAACATTACCTGCTCCGTGTGCTAAATCTATTCCAACAACACATTTTTTTGAATGACCAATGGTAGCAATTCGCTTTATATCTAAAAACTGACCTGTGTAATAATTTACACCGCCAATTAGTAACAAAGCAATTTCATCACCTTGCTCTTCAACAATCGTTTCTAAATCTTCTATGTTTAATAATTCTTCTCCCTTTCTTGGTTTCCATTCTATAAGATCATCTTCAGAAAAACCATGAAACTTTAATTGCGATTGCACTGCATATCTATCTGAAGGAAAAGCATCACTCTCTATTACAATCTTATATTTGGTTTTTGTAGGCCTATAAAAAGAGACCATTAACAAATGTAAATTTGTAGTAAGGGTATTCATTACAACAGTTTCTATGGGTTTTGCACCCACAATTTTTGCCATTTTATCGGTAAGTAATTCATGGTAATTCAACCACGGATTTTTAGCTTCAAAATGCCCTTCTACTCCTAAATTTGCCCAATCGTCTAACTCTTGATTGATGTAATTCTTAGTCACTTTTGGTTGCAATCCTAAAGAATTCCCTGTAAAATACAACCAATTATTCCCGTTTTTATCTTTCGGAATATGAAATTTCGCTTTTAGATGAGACAACGGATCTTGGTCATCTAACTGCTTGGCAAATGCCAATGAATTTTGATATTGCATTCTATAAAAATTGAATTCATTCAAATATAAAACAATCCTATTGAGAATTCAATTTTTTGAGTTTTGATTTTTTGTACTTTAGCTGAAAATACTTTTTAGAATGAAATTTACAACACCTTTTGCTATTTTACTTTTCGTTTTCTTAGTGTCTTGTAAAAACAATACAGAAACACTTTCAGAAATAAAAGCCTTGTCTACTGATATTAAAACAGCCTATGCACCAGATAAAAGAGTTGCGTTATTTGAGATTGATATCCAGGAAATTGACAATCAGCTCATTTTAGAAGGAAAAACAACTTCAGAAAAAGCTCTTTTAACACTTTTAGACAGTCTTAATAGTAAAAAAATAAAATTCAAAAATAAGGTACGCGTATTACCAGACACACTACTTGGTCATAAAATATATGCTGTGGCTAAAAACTCTGTAATCAATATTCGATCTCAACCAAAACATGCTGCTGAATTAGGCACGCAAGGCTTGCTAGGTATGTCTTTAAAAGTATTGGACAAGCAGGGCGATTTTTATCAAATTCAAACCCCAGACAACTATATTTCTTGGGTAGACAAAGGCGGAATTATCCGCATGAAAAAAGAGGAATTTGATACTTGGAACGCTTCTAAAAAAATAATTTTTACAGAAATTTCTGGTGTTGTTTATGCTGATAAAAATAAAAATGGACCTATTGTTTCTGATATTACGCTAGGTGGTTTGCTAAAATATGTAGCTGAAGACGCTACCTTTTACCAAGTAGCATACCCAGACAATAGAAGTGGTTTTATTTTAAAAAGTCAAGCTACTATCTATAAAAACTGGCTACAAAAATTAACGCAAACAACAGATAACATAGAGTCCATAGCGACTAAATTTAATGGTTTTCCTTATTTATGGGGCGGCACATCTTCTAAAGGAATTGATTGTAGCGGATTTACAAAAATGGTCTATTTAATGAATGGTTTTATAATTCCTAGAGATGCTTCTCAACAAATTAATGCAGGTACAATTGTAGATGTAAACCTTTCTTTTAAGGATTTAGAAAAGGGAGATTTATTGTTTTTTGGCACCAAAGCAACTGCAACTAAAAAACAACGTGTTGTGCATGTTGGTATTTGGCTTGGTAATGATAAAATGGAGTTTATTCATGCCTCTGGAAATGTGCACATTTCTTCTATGGATGCAAAACAATCTAATTATGATGCGTTTAATAAAGACAGGTATTTAGGAAGCAAAAGGTATCTAGGTGCTAGCGATAAAAATATAATTAACTTAAAAGATTTCTTAAAACTGTAATTATTTTTAGCCCAGATTGAAATGGCATCCTTTTTTTGTTTTTCTCAAAAAAAGATAGAATGGAAAGCTGGAAATAGCTTCAAAAAAAAAACACTCTTTTAATTGCTAAAAGAGTGTTTCTGTATGTATGCATAGAAATTAATACAATACTCTAAACTTAATTGTACCCTCTACGTTTCTTAATTTTTCTAATACTTCTCTGTTGTATTCTTTATCTAAATCTGTAATTACATAACCCACTTTTGGATCTGTAGATAAATATTGGCCGTTGATGTTTAAATCATATTTTGCCAATATTTTATTGATTTTTGCCATTACACCTGGCACATTTTTATGAATGTGTAAAAAACGGTGTGCATTGGTTTGTCTTGGCAATCTAATATTTGGGAAATTTACGGCATCTACCGTGTTCCCAGAATTAATGTATGCCATAATTTTGCTAGGCACAAAATCTGCAATATCTCTTTGCGCTTCTTCTGTGCTACCACCAACATGCGGAGTTAAAATTACATTTGGCAAACCTTTAAGTTCGGTATAAAATTCGCCATTTTTTCTTGGTTCCTCTGGATATACATCTACTGCTGCACCTGCTAATTTTCCGCTTTTTAAAGCCGCAACTAAAGCCGCAATATCTACCACAAAACCTCTAGCTAAATTTACTAAATGAGCACCATCTTTCATCTGAGAGATTTCTTTTTCTCCGAAGAAGTTTTTGTTTGCTGAATGGTCATCTACATGCAAAGTAACCACATCAGAAATAGCCAATAAAGCCTCTAGTGTATCAACTTTTGTTGCGTTTCCAAGTGCTAATTTGTCTTCTACATCATAATAATAAACAGCCATACCCAACGCTTCTGCTAAAATTGAAAGCTGAGAACCAATGTTTCCGTACCCAACAATTCCTAATTTTTTACCACGTACTTCTCTAGAACCGTCTGCAGTTTTATTCCATTGACCATTATGAATTTCTGTGCTTCGCTGAAAAACAGAACGCATTAGCATGATAATTTCTCCTATTGCCAACTCTACCACAGAACGTGTGTTACTGTAAGGTGCGTTAAACACTACTACTCCATTCTCTTTACAAGCTTCTAAATCTATTTGTTTGGTACCAATACAAAAAGCACTTACAACCATTAATTTTTCTGCGGCAGCAACTACTTTTTTAGTAACATTTGTTTTCGATCGAATTCCTAAAACATGTACGTCTTTTATTTTTGCAATCAGCTCATCTTCAGACAAACTTTTTGAAACGGTTTCTACAGAAAAACCATCTGTAGACAACTTTGCAAAAGCATCTGGATGTACGTTTTCTAGTAATAAAATTTTGATTCTGTTTTTTGGGTAACTTATATTTCTTGGCAAATCGTTTATGTATAAAAATTCGTCTAAATTAGGTGTAATATGGTCTGCGTTTTCTGTTGTTTTTTGACGAGAAACGTTTTCTGTATAGGCAAAAAATTTATCTGCAACACCAGCTTCTCTGGTAACATAATCGCTGTATCCGTCTCCTATTACTTGTATTTCGCCCTCTAAATTCATGTCTTTTAAACACTGAATTTTTCCGTTGTGCTTCGACAGTGGATTGTGAGCATCAAAACCAATAATTTCTCCATCTGCTGCAAAAGTAAAAGTATTTGCAAACACTCTTTCTGTTGGAATGTTGTATTCTTTTACAATAGGATCTATAAATTCTTTAAATCCACATGAAATTACATAGATATCTTCAGCAAAATTCTCGAAAAAATCTTTGTTGCTTTCTATAGATTTAGATACTTGCTTTTTTAAAGCATCTACCAAACCTTCTAGATCTGCTTTGTTTGCTTTTAACAACTTAATTCTTCTTTCTAAAGATTCTGTAAATGAAATTTCGCCATCGATTCCTAAATTGGTAATGTCTATTATTTCTTGAATAATAGCTTCTTTTTTAGGATTGTTTTGCAAAGTAATTTCTGCCAAAACATCTAGTGCCTCAACACGTGTTAAAGTACTGTCAAAATCGAAAATATAGTTGCGTTTATTGGTAATCATTTTTAAAAATCTTGATGGATTTATGTTTGGTAAATCTACAAATATAGTAGGTTATGGAAAAGAGATTTTTAAGTTTTATGATATCTCTTAAAATTAACAATAAATAACTTTAAGTTGATAAAAAAGACTTAAAAAACTAACTTTAATTACGGAATCCTAAAAGAACGAACCACCAAATTATAGGCAATGCCTCTACCCAAAAAGAACTATAGTATTTAGACTGATTCATTTTTGCACGCATCAAGAATGTTAAAACTAAAAAAAAGAAGAGCATGAATACATTTTTAGAAACAGCATTTAAATTAAGAGCATATTCTAATAAAAGTGCAAATATTAGCATTCCTAAACCGAGTCTTTTTGTCTTTGCTTCTCCTATTTTCTTTGGAATGGTTTGTAAAGAAATGGCATCATATTGTACGTCTCTTATATCAAAAGGAAGTATCAATACTAGTACGATTAAAAATCGTTGTACAAACAACAAAAATACATTGTAATTATATATTTCTGAAGCATTTACAATAGGAATTACCACTGTAAAACCTGCCCAAACGAATGCAACTACTATAATTTTTAGATAGCTAATTTGTCGTAGATTTTTAGCAAAACCACTTAAAAAAGGAATTGCATACAGTATTGTTAACACTACAAAAGGCAAGGTAAAAAGTACCGTTCTAAATTTTACTAAAAAACCATAATAACACATGGCTAAAAAGCAAATGAATGAAAAAATTTGAATGATTTTTAAATTACTTGTCAGACGTTTGTGATGCAATTTAGCAACACCTGCATATTTTACAAAATTATAACCGGTTATGGTGCCGAAAAAAATAAAATAATCTAGGTTTTTATCGTAAGAAATTTCTAAATATTGTTCAGTAATTCTTACAAACGCAAAAACTGCAAAAGCCACATGAATACTAGCATTAATATAAAAATTGAGTATTTTTTTCAAAAAAATCATTCAACAAAAATAACGCATATGTTTATAACATACTATTTTGGTTAATAATTAACTTTTTTTTATTGATTTTCTCGTCACTTTGTATTTGTTTTATTGCTTATTTTTGATACGCAAAAAATAACACTATTTTTTTATGAATAGCGCAACTAAAACAAACTTAAAAATACGTCATAACAAAACTTTTTTTAATGAATACAAATTCGTTTCAACATAGACACATTGGCCCTAGCCAAAAGGAACAAGAAAAAATGTTAACTGCAATAAAAGCAGACAGTTTATCAGAATTAATCTACCAAACTGTACCAGACAACATTCTACTTAAAAAAGAATTAGATCTGGCACCTGCAAAAAGCGAATATGAGTATTTAGCACACATTAATAAACTAGCAGAAAAAAATAAAGTCTTTAAAAGCTATATTGGGTTAGGCTATCATGAGGCTATTGTACCAAGTGTTATTCAAAGAAATATTTTAGAAAACCCAGGCTGGTATACCGCCTATACACCTTACCAAGCAGAGATTGCTCAAGGTAGATTAGAAGCATTGTTAAATTACCAAACTATGATTTGCGATTTAACTGGTATGGAGTTGGCAAACGCTTCGTTGTTAGACGAGGCTACAGCTGCTGCAGAAGCAATGGCTTTGCTGTTTGATGTAAGAGAGCGTTCTAAAAAGAAAGCAGGTGCAAATAAATTTTTTGTTTCTGATGAAATTTTACCGCAAACTCTTTCTTTATTGCAAACAAGAGCAACACCGATTGGTATTGAATTGGTTATTGGCAACCACGAATCTTTTACTTTTGATGATGCTTATTTTGGCGCTATTTTACAATACCCAGGGAAGTATGGTCAATTATACGACTATGAGTCTTTTGTTAAAAAAGCTACAGACAATGACATTAAAGTTGCAGTTGCAGCAGATATTTTATCACTTGTAAAATTAAAAGCTCCAGGAGAATTTGGCGCCTCTGTTGTGGTTGGTACTACTCAAAGATTTGGTATACCTTTAGGATACGGTGGCCCACATGCCGCATATTTTGCAACTAAAGATGCGTACAAAAGAAGTATTCCGGGACGAATAATTGGCATTACCAAAGACATGAATGGTAAACGCGCCTTAAGAATGGCGTTACAAACCAGAGAACAGCACATTAAAAGAGAAAGAGCTACCTCTAACATTTGTACTGCGCAAGTTTTACTAGCTGTAATGGCGGGTATGTATGCGGTTTATCACGGACAAGAAGGTTTAAAATACATTGCCAACACAGTACATGAAAACACAAAGAAACTAGCTAGCACGTTAGAAAATTTAGGATTTCAACAAAAAAACACCTCGTTTTTCGATACTCTTTTAGTAAAAGTATCTGCTAAAGAATTAAAAACCGTTGCAGAACAAAAAGAAATCAATTTTAATTATGTAGATGAGCAACATGTTTCTATTTCTATAAATGAAACTGTAAGCCACAATGAGTTAGAAGAAATTATAAGTTGTTTTACAACTGCTTTCAATCTAAAAAATAAAGAAAGCAACAATACGAAAGATGTAATTCCTACAAATATTCAGAGAAATACTTCCTTTTTAGAAAATGATGTTTTTAATACCTATCAGTCAGAAACAGACATGATGCGTTATATTAAAAAATTAGAGCGTAAAGATTTGGCACTAAATCATTCGATGATTTCTTTAGGTTCTTGTACCATGAAATTAAATGCAGCATCAGAAATGTTGCCTTTAAGCAATCCTCAATGGGGTAATATTCACCCTTTTGTTCCTTTAAATCAAGCAGAAGGTTATCATGAAGTTTTAAGGAAATTAGAACATCAGTTAAACATTGTAACAGGTTTTGCAGGCACTTCTTTACAACCAAATTCTGGTGCTCAAGGTGAGTTTGCTGGTTTAATGACAATTAGAGCTTACCATTTATCTAGAAACGATGCGCACAGAAATATTTGTATTATTCCTGCTTCTGCACACGGCACCAATCCTGCATCTGCTGTTATGGCGGGCATGAAAGTGGTGGTTACTAAAACAGCCGAAAATGGTAATATTGATGTAGATGATTTGCGTGAAAAAGTAATTTTACATTCAGAAAATTTAGCGGCATTGATGGTAACATACCCATCTACGCATGGTGTATTTGAAAGTGAAATTAAAGAAATAACTAAAATTATACACGATAACGGCGGACAAGTTTATATGGATGGCGCCAATATGAATGCTCAAGTTGGTTTAACAAACCCCGCAACCATTGGTGCAGATGTTTGTCATTTAAATTTACATAAAACATTTGCAATTCCTCATGGTGGTGGTGGCCCAGGTGTTGGCCCTATTTGTGTAGCACCACAATTGGTTCCTTTTTTACCAAGCAACCCCATTGTAAAAACTGGTGGTAAAAATGCCATTACAGCAATTTCTGCAGCTCCTTGGGGCTCTGCTTTAGCGTGTCTTATTTCTTACGGATACATAACTATGCTTGGTGCAGAAGGCTTAACAAATGCTACCAAAATGGCAATTTTAAACGCCAATTATATCAAAGAAAGATTAGAAGCACATTACCCAACCTTATATACGGGTGAAAAAGGGAGAGCTGCGCATGAAATGATTATTGATTGTAGAGATTTTAAAAACAACGGAATTGAAGTGGTTGATATTGCCAAAAGATTAATGGATTATGGATTTCATGCACCTACAGTTTCTTTTCCGGTTGGTGGCACTATGATGATCGAACCTACAGAATCTGAAAGTTTGGCAGAATTAGATCGTTTTTGTGATGCTATGATTTCTATTCGTAAAGAAATAAAAGAAGCCACTAAAGACAACCCTAACAACCCATTAAAAAATGCACCGCATACACAAGAAATGCTAACTGCAGATGAGTGGAATTTACCTTATTCTAGAAAGCAAGCTGCTTTTCCTCTAGAATACATTGCTGACAATAAGTTTTGGCCAACTGTCAGAAGAGTAGATGATACGTATGGTGACAGAAACTTAATTTGTTCTTGCAACCCTATTGAAGATTATATGTAAACATATAGTGTTACAAATTACTGAAACCGTTTCATAAAAATGAAACGGTTTTTTTTGTTTTAAAATAGCACTAAAATTATTTTGAATAATAAACTTCTTCTAAACTAACTACTTCATTTTCTTTTTTACGTCTAAAAACTTGGTTTGCTTTTAGAGTTGCAATAGAATCTAAGCCCATAGCAGCAACCATTTCTTTAACCGCTGATACAGTTTTAGAATGGTAATTTTTTACACGTACATTTTTCTTTTCTACTACTAAAGCTTCTACTAAATCTTCATCTTGTGTAGCCACCCCAACTGGGCAGGTGTCTAAATTACATTCTCTTGCTTGTATACAACCTAAACTTAACATAAAACTACGAGCCATACCAATAGCATCTGCACCTAAAGCTAAATATTTTACAATATCAAAAGCATCTATTACCTTACCTGAAGCAATAATTTTTACTTGCTCTTTTAACTTGTATTGTATCAATAGTTTGTTTATAAAAACCAACCCTTCAATTAATGGCGTACCTATATAGTTTGTAAATTCTAAAGGTGCTGCACCTGTACCTCCTTCTCCGCCATCTACAGCAATAAAATCTGGATAATTATTAGCCTCTGCAAATGCTTTTATCATGTCTTCTATTTCTTGATTATTACCAACGCATAATTTTATACCAACAGGTTTACCTTCGGATAAATCTCTTACTTTTTGTATAAAGGTGATCATTTCTTGATAATTAGAAAAAGCTGAATGACTTGGCGGAGAATCTACTTGAATACCAACTGTAACTTTACGAATAGCCGCTATTTCTGGTGTGTTTTTTTTGGCCGGTAAAATACCACCATGACCTGGTTTTGCACCTTGCGAAAATTTAATTTCAATCATTTTCACTTCGGGTCTAATGGCATTTTGCTTAAAAATAGCGTCGTCAAAAACACGTTTACCATCTACAGATTTACCAGCACCAAAATAGCCTGTACCTACTTGAAAAATTAAATCGCCACCTTGTAAATGGTATGGCGATATACCGCCTTCACCTGTATTATGAGCAAAACCATCCATTTTTGCTCCTTGATTTAAAGCCATTATGGCATTTTTACTTAACGAGCCAAAAGACATGGCAGAAATATTTATGATAGAACTAGTGTATTTTTGGGCACATTTATCTGAGCCAAAAACAACTTTTTCTCCTTTTACTTGATGATGATCTTTTGGAAACAGTGAATGTTTTACAAACTCATACCCTTTGGCATATACATTGTGTTGTGTACCAAAAGGAATGGTTTCTTTTTGCAACTTAGACCTTTGGTAAACTAGACTTCTTTTTTCTCTATTAATTGGTGTTCCGTTTAAATTATCTTCTATAAAATATTGTTGAATTTTTTCTCGCTCGTCTTCAAACAACCAACGCAATCTTGCTACTAAAGGAAAAGAACGCAGCAAAGAATGTTTTGTTTGCAGGCTATCAAAAATGGCTATAATAGTTAGTATTGAAGAAATGGCAAGTAAGATAATAGTACCCAATTGAGGGATAAAGTAAACTAAAACACCAAATAAAATGGTTATTAATAGTAAGACTGAAAGAATGGTATTTCTCATTTATTTTTTCTGTTAAAAGTAAGAGATTCTATTGAACTAAAGAAAAAAGCTGGCAAATAGTTGCGTTAAGGATTGTAGCGAAAATCCTTTTTGCTGTTTTGCAAAAAGATTGTAACGAAAAGCCTGACCAAGCTTTTTCTGCTTGGAAACGCCCAAACAAAAAAATATGAAAACCTGTTTAGAACAAAAAACCTCCAACAAGTTAATGTTGGAGGTTTTAATATGTTTAAAATTCTAAAAGAATTAGTCTTTTTTGAATTTTGCGTATTTTGTTTTAAATTTATCGATACGACCTGCAGCATCAATAAGTTTAGATTTACCAGTGTAAAATGGGTGAGAAGTTCTAGAAATCTCTAATTTTACTAAAGGATACTCTACACCATCAACTTCTAAAGTTTCTTTAGTGTCTACAGTAGAACGTGTTAAAAATACATCTTCGTTAGACATGTCTTTAAAAGCTACCATTCTGTAATTTTCTGGATGAATTCCTTTTTTCATTTTATAATATTTTAATACTTAATTGTTATGTTTTAATGAGTTAAGTTGGTAAAGCTTACTCTAAATTCTAAATAGTTGTTATTTACTATTTTGAGGATGCAAATTTAAGCTATTTTTTCTATTTACAAATAATTATTTTGTTTTTATTTAAGAAGAAAATTAGTTTCTACAACTTTAAGCTTCTTTTAAACGTTAAAAGTTGTTTTATTAGTGACATTTTTTAGATATTTACGTTTTAAAACCTTGAAATTTAATTTAATAATGAAGCACACCTTAACCCTAATCTCTTTTTTTTTGTTTTTATTGATATTTACCTCTTGCTCTGATGTTTACAAATTTACTTTAGAACACGAAAAAAAGGTAGCCTTGAACACTAAAATTGAAATTAATTTAAAAGAAAAGGAAGATAAAAAAATAAACAAAGTTCAATTTTTTATAAATGGTAAAGAAATTGTTTCTGAGGGGACTTCTACAACCATAGACACAAAAAATATAGGAATCGGCAAGCATCAAATTTCTGCATTGGTATTTTATCCAGAGAAGACAAAAAAAATAAACAATTCTTTTGAAGTTTTAGCAAATAAACCACCTGAAGTTTACAACTATAAAATTATTAATGAATACCCACATGATAAAAATGCCTACACCCAAGGTTTAGAGTATTATAATGGTTTCTTATACGAAACTACAGGGCAAAGAGGTCAATCTACACTTAGAAAAGTAGATTATAAAACCGGTAAAGTCTTACAAAAAACTGATTTAAGTAAAGAGTATTTTGGCGAAGGAATGACTATTTTTAACCATAAAATATACTGGCTAACATGGCAAGGTAAAAAAGGCTTTGTATACAATTTAGATACTTTTGAACAAGAAAGTGAGTTTACCTACAACAATAGTATAGAAGGTTGGGGATTGACACACAACGACTCTGTGCTAATAAAATCTGACGGGACAAATAAAATCTGGTTTTTAAACGCTGCTACCTTAAAAGAAGAAAAATCGATTGAAGCATACACAAATAAATATGCCGTTAAAGATTTAAATGAATTAGAACTGATACATGGTAAAATTTACGCCAATAAATACCAACAAAATGCCATTGTTATAATTGACCCAGAAACAGGAATTGTAGAGGGTATTGCCGATTTAAATTCTTTGAAAAAAGAAATGGAAAAAACCCAAAAATTAGTCGCTCAAGACGAAGTACTAAATGGTATTGCCTTTGATGCAGAAAACAATAGACTTTTTGTGACCGGGAAAAACTGGGGAAAACTATTTGAAATTGAATTGATAAAAAAACAATAATTCTCTTTATAAGAAGTTGTTTTTATATGATTAATAACACTCGCTGGTTAAACGCAGTCGAAACCTAAACGAATCGTTCGACTGTGCTAGAGCAGACAGAAATTAAAACTATGCGTTACTTTATTACATTTTTGATTTGTGTGCTACTTATTTCTGTAAATTCTTGTGAAAGAAAAGACTTTAATACGTTGCCAAATACCGGAACTTTAGAGTTCTCTAAAGACACCGTTTTTTTAGACACCATTTTTACAAATATTGGCTCTGCAACCTATAATTTAAAAGTATACAACAAACTTAACAACGCAATTACAATACCTTCTATTAAATTAGAAAACGGCAATCTCTCTAGTTACAGATTAAATGTAGATGGCATAGCTGGTAAAGAATTTACAAATATTGATATTCTTGCAAAAGACAGTATTTTTATTTTTGTTGAAACTACAATCGATGTATCAACACAAACAAACCCTATTTATTCAGACAAAATTTTATTTGATTCTGGCAGCAACCAACAAAAGGTAGATTTGGTTACTTTAGTTAAAGATGCTCATTTTATTTATCCCGGTAGAAATGCTGTTACTATGGAAATAGACAGCCTTTCTTTAAACGGAACACCTACAAGTATAAAGGGTCGTTTTTTAAAAGACACTGAACTTACTTTTACAAACAGCAAACCAACCGTTATTTATGGCTACGCTGCTGTACCTGCAAATAAAACTCTTACTATCGAGGCGGGCGCAAGAGTCCATTTTCATAATAATTCTGGTTTAATTATAGACAATAAAGCCACTTTAAAGGTAAACGGAACCTTAAATGAAAAAGTAATTTTCGAAGGAGATAGATTAGAAAATAGTTTTAGTAAAATTGCTGGTCAATGGGGCACTATATGGATGCGCGCAGGAAGTTTAGAAAATGAAATTAATCATGCACAAATTAAAAACGGAGTTATTGGTATTTTAATAGACAGTATTGGCAGCACCTCTTCTGCTACCTTAAAATTACAAAATACCGAAATTTACAATCATTCGAACTATGGAATTCTAGCAAGAGAAACCCATATTGAAGGTAATAATGTTGTTATTGGCTCTGCTGGGCAAGCATCATTAGCAGCAACAATGGGTGGTACTTATAATTTTACACATACCACTTTTGCGAATTACTGGAGCAATAGCTTACGCCAATTGCCTGCTGTATTAGTCAATAATTTTATAGCATATAGCAATGAAAACGGACAAGAGGTTATTGAAACTAGAAATCTATATGCTGCAAACTTTACCAACTGTATATTTGACGGGAACAACAACATCGAATTTATTTTAGACAGAGTAGATAGTGGAGACATATTTAACTACAACATTCATAACTCTTTAATTAAATTTATAGATACCAACGAGTCTTATAAAGATGTAGCTGAATTAGATTTTACAAATTCTTATTATCTAAATAATATTTTAAATGGGAAACCTCATTTTAAAGACACGCAAAACAATAACTTTATTATTGGCCAAGAATCTGATGCCATACAAAAAGCAAAAGCAACTGTTTTTTCTTCTGATATTTTAGGAGTCGACAGAAGCTTAAATCCAGATATTGGTGCCTATCAACATATTACTTTTGATTAAACCACAAAGCTTATCAGCAAAAAAGCTGTTGTTATAGTAGATAAAAACATATTAAAAATAAAAAATGAGTAAAAACATTGTTATTACAGGTACCAGCAGAGGAATTGGTTTTCAGCTTGCACAACAGTTTGCAGAAAGCGGACACCAAGTTCTAGCTGTATCTAGAAACACAGCACCGTTAAAAAAAATAAATCATAAAAACATAACTACATTATCGGTAGATATTTCTAATAATGAAGATGTACAAAAAATAGCTTCTTTTGTAAAAAAAGAATGGCAAAAAGTAGATATTCTTATAAATAATGCCGGCAAATTAGTAAACAAACCGTTTACAGAAATTTCTTCGGATGACTTTTTAGAAGTTTATAAAGTAAATGTTTTTGCCGTAGCAGAAATTACCAAACTAATGATTCCGTTTTTACAAAAAGGCAGTCATGTAGTTACAATTAGCTCTATGGGTGGCATACAGGGCAGCATGAAGTTTCCTGGTTTAGCAGCATATTCATCTGCAAAAGGGGCGGTTATTACCTTATCAGAATTATTAGCAGAAGAATACAAAGAACAACAAATTGCCTTTAATGTTTTGGCGTTAGGAGCTGTGCAAACAGAAATGCTAGAAGAAGCGTTTCCGGGCTATGTAGCACCAACCTCTGCAAAAGAAATGGCTACGTATATTTTAGATTTCTCTTTAACAGGTAATAAGTTTTACAATGGCAAAGTTTTACAAGTCTCTTCTACCACCCCTTAAACTTAAGCTATAATTGAACGCAGATTACCAAAATTTTGTCCCTTTAAAAGCCATTCCTTTTATAGAATTTCTATTAAATGAGCATCATTTTACGCTTAAAATTGTAAATCAAAGAGAAACTAAACACGGCGATTTTAGGCAATTACCAAACGGTAAATTTCAAATTACAGTAAACAATAATCTAAATAAATTCCAATTTTTATTAACATTGGTTCATGAAATTGCGCATCATGTAACACATCAAAAATTTGGACGTGTACAGCCGCATGGAAAAGAATGGAAAACAGTATTTCAGCATTTAATGTTGCCTTTTTTAAGACCAGAAATCTACCCAATAGAAATGTTGCCTTACTTGGCTAAATACTTAAAAAACCCAAAAGCAAGTACAGATTCTGATGCAAATTTATCTTTAGCACTAAGAGCAAACACAGCTAGTGTAGGTAAAAATTTTGTTTTTGAAATTCCGGAAAACTCCTTTTTTGAGTTTAAAAATATCATTTATAAAAAAGGGCAAAAAAGAAGAACAAGATTTGAGTGCCTAAACATGACGAATAATAGAGTATATCTATTCAATCAAAATGTAGAAGTACATAAATACACAAACAATTAAAACTTATTAGCAAAAAAAAAGCTCCTTTTCAGGAGCTTTTTTTACAATTACTTTTCTCTTTTGATAAAGAGTGTATCTAAATTCATTTCTTTTTGAAGCCAGCTTCTTAGCTGTTTTTCTTTTGATACAATAACACTATCTGGTACATTTAAACTCCATTTAATAGTAGCAACCGGTATGGTATCTATTTCAATAAAATCTTTAGATGATAACACACTTGCAAAACCAATTTGCTGAATATCATTGTAGCGAATTTTTGCTTCTTTAGCAATTCTACTAAACGCAACTACTTTTTGATTTTTATTTAACGCATCTTGCTCTATTCTGTTGTTTAAAGAAGAGATTGTTTCTTGTAAATCTGATATTTGCTTTTGCAAACCAGAAATAATATTTTTACTCTCTTGCAGCTCTTCTCTCTTTTCTTTGTAAGCTGTAGTAATCAATTCGAAACTCTTGGTATCACTTCCTTTAATTTGTATTTTAAAATCTTTAATGTTAGCATAGTTAACATCATTTACTAATTGATTATTTAAAATATTTTCTTCACCTTCGGTTACTTCATTAAAGAAACTTAAATTAATTACTTTATCCTCAAGACTAAAAGAACGATCTATCAACTGAAAATTCTTAATTGTTTCTACTTCTTGTTTTATAAATATATTTACTTGAGAGGTCATTTTACTTTCATTTAAAGCATTTATAAAGGTATAAACTGCTGGTATCATTACAATAACACCTAAAATAGTAGCAATAATTGAAAAACGTTTTCTTCTGGCTGCATTTGCATATTTATGCATCGGAAACCTTAAAAACTTTAACACAATAAAGGTTGCTAAGGCAATAAATATGGTATTAATAACAAATAAAAACATGGCGCCCAAGGCAAAATCTAAGCCTTTAGGTTCGCCAGAAAACCACTTTGCCAAACCAAAACCTGCCGTACAAAGAGGCGGCATTAAAGCTGTTGCAATTGCAACACCAAAAATAACTGAAGCAATAGTTCCTTTTTTGGTTCTTGCTACCATTAATGCTAAACCACCAAAGAAGGCAATTAAAACATCTCTAATATCGGGTTTTGTTCTTCCTAAAAGTTCTGAGGTTGCTTCATCTCCACCCGGAAAAAAATAAAAATAGACAAAAGAAGCCAATAAACTTAACACAATCATAGTGCTTAAGTTGATTAAAGACTTCTTAAAAGTATCGATATCGTTTAATGCAAAAGACATACCAATCCCTAAAATTGGCCCCATTAATGGCGAAATTAACATGGCACCTATTACTACTGCTGTAGAGTTTGCATTTAACCCAATAGAGGCTACAAAGACAGCAAAAATAAGAATCCAAGCGGTAGCTCCTTTAAAAGGAATATCTGTTTTAATAGCTTCTACAGTTGCTTCGTGATCTGTATCGTCTCTAAAATCGAATAGCTCCATTAAAAACTTTTTTAAGTTTTCGAGAAGCCCAATCGCACCTTCTTGAATGTTTTGTTTAGATTCTAATGTTGAATATGTAGTACTATTTTTTTTAAGATCTTCTTCCATAATAAATATTTAATAGGAGTGAAAGATACGAAAAAACGCATATGAAAAAGGACTTGTTAAAATTATTGAAGATAAATTTTATCTATTTCTAATTTAAAAGCCTCTGTTTTCTTGTTTGCTATTAAAAAAGCAATTTCTGATATTGTTGTTGATGAAAAATTTTTCATCTGTAATTTTTTACCTCTAAAAGCAGGATACAAATCTGAAAGTTTGATAATAATGGTTTGCCAATGATTGGTGGTTTGAAATACAGTTACGTAAGAATGGCTGTTTTTTAAGGAATCTTTTATCCTAAATTGATATTGTTTTCCATCTCCTTTGACTCTTAAAACTACTTCTGTAAAGTTTTTTATCTCTATAGATGAAAACCGGTATCTTAAAGATGAAAAGCCCCCATTATTTTCTGTAGATACTTTGCCATAAAAAACACCATGACCGGGTGCATTGGTCTTAAAATTACCTTCAGACGCACCTCCCATTACGCTATCATTTACAACACGCCAATTAGAGATATCTAGTTTACTATTAAAATCAAAAATGGTAATATTAAGATTGCTCATAAAAGAAAGAAATATACTATTAACTTATTGATTAATTAAGTAATTCAAATATATGACTTTTGATAGATTTAAAAGGGTTTCATTAACTAACAAAACTCGCGTTAAGGATTGTAATGAAAATCCTTTTTGAGAAGCATGAACAAAAATATTGTAATAAAAAGCCTGACGCAATTATTTTTTTTAAATAATTGGGAAACGCCCAAAAAGAGATTATTTTTACTTTGTAACGTCTTTAAAATAAAAAAAGCTTCACAAAATGTGAAGCTTTTAAAGTGACCGGGCTGGGGCTCGAACCCAGGACCCTCTCCTTAAAAGGGAGATGCTCTACCAACTGAGCTACCAGGTCATTGTTTTGTTTTAAGCGGCTGCAAATATATATTTTATTTTAGAAAAAACAAATCTATTTTCTACTTTGTTTCTTTTAAACATGCTTCTCTTACTTTTTTAAATAAATTAGATGAATACACAAAATCTACAACTACCTCATTGTCAGTTTTAAATATCTCTTCGCTACTCCCTTCCCAAGCTTTTTTACCTTCTTTTAAAAAAATAATTTTTTCTCCAATTTCCATCACAGAATTCATGTCGTGGGTATTGATTACGGTTGTAATTTTATATTCTTTTGTAATTTCTTGAATTAAATTATCGATTACAATGGCTGTCTGCGGATCTAAACCCGAGTTTGGCTCATCACAAAACAAGTATTTAGGATTCATAACAATTGCTCTAGCAATGGCAACCCTTTTTTGCATACCTCCAGATAACTCGGCTGGTAATTTATGGTTCGAGTTTTCTAGATTTACTCTTTTTAAAACAACGTTTACCCTAGCCAACATTTCTTCTTGAGATTTTGACGTAAACATTTTTAAAGGAAACATTACGTTTTCTTCTACTGTTTGAGAATCGAACAATGCACTACCTTGAAAAACCATACCTATTTCTTGGCGCCATTGTTGTTTTTGATTTTCTGTAAAGTCTGTATTTATATTTCCATCAAAAGAAATAGACCCTTGCTCTGGCTCATGCAAACCTATCAAAGATTTTAAGAAAACTGTTTTACCAGAGCCACTTTGCCCTATTATTAAACTTGTTTTACCAGGATGAAATATTGCATTTATTCCTTTTAAAACTTTTACATCTCCAAATCCTTTATGTAAATTAGTAACTTCTATCATTGTTTAGGTTAAGAGCATTTGAGTTAAAAAATAATTTGCAATTACAATCAAAATGGTTGTCCAGACAACAGATTGAGTACTTGCTCTACCTACAGCGATAGAACCGCCTTTAACATAATAACCATGATAAGAAGGAACAGTTGCTATAATAAAAGCAAAAACTAATGTTTTTATAATGGCATAGGTTAATAAAAACGGATTAAAATCTGTTTGAATGCCCTCTATATAATCAATACCAGAAAACAACCCAGATAGAACGCCTGCAACCCAACCACCTAAAATTCCTAAAAACATTCCTAAAGAAATTAAAAAAGGATAAAAAGATACGGTGGCTATAATTTTTGGCAAAACCAAATGGTTTAAAGAATTTATACCCATTACCTCTAAAGCATCTATTTGTTCGGTTACCCGCATGGTACCAATGCTAGACGTGATATAAGAACCTACCTTACCTGCTAAAATAATAGAACAAAAAGTAGGTGCAAATTCTAAAATAATAGAACGTTTTGCAGCGAAACCAATTAATGATTCTGGTATAAATGGGCTCTCTAAATTTAAGGCTGTCTGCAAGGCGATAACACCACCAATAAAAAAAGAAATAAACATAATAATTCCTAAAGATTTTACTCCTAAATCTTCGATTTCTTTTAATATTGCACTGTAAAAAACTTTTGTTCGTTGTGGTTTCTTAAAAACACGCCCCAACATTATAAAATATTTACCAATATGTTCTAGGTAATTCATTCACTTTTAATTTTATGTAAAAGTATTAAAATATCATTAATAGAGTGTTAATTTGAAGAAATCAACATAAAAAATAATTACTTTTGGTGTATGAACCCAAATTCTACACCAATGAAAATTAAAATTCTTTTAACTTTTATATGCTTTACATTCTTTTTTAGCAACTTTACACTACTTGCTCAGCAAAAAAAGCCAAAATTAGTAGTTGGTATTGTAATAGACCAAATGCGTTATGATTATTTAACACGCTATGCAAAAAGATATGGTTCTGATGGTTTTCATAGAATTTTAAATGATGGGTTCTCTCTAGAAAACGCTCATTATAATTACATACCAACCTATACAGCAGTTGGCCATACCTCTATTTATGCAGGCACAACACCGAGTGAACATGGTATTATTTCGAACAATTGGTATGATAAATTTTTAAAAAAATCGATTTATTGCGTTGATGACACTAACTACAAAACTGTTGGTAATGATGCTCTTAACGGACAAAAATCGCCAAAAAGACTGTATACTTCATCAATAACAGATCAACTGCATTTAGCACAAAACATGCGCGGAAAAATGATTGGAATTGCAATTAAAGATCGCTCTGCAATTTTACCTGTTGGCCATACTGCAAATGCCGCATATTGGTATGATGGAAACAACCAAAACACTTGGATTACTAGTACCTTTTACATGGATAAATTACCTAATTGGGTTGTAGATTTTAATAGAAACAACAATGCAAACCAATATTTAAACACTACTTGGGACACATTATATGATATAAATACCTACACAAACAGTACAACAGACAACAATGTTTTTGAAGGTAAATTAAAAGGGCAAGAAGCACCAACTTTTCCTAAAAATCTAAAAGAATTAAGAGCTAAAAACGGAAATTACAGCTTATTAAAAACAGTGCCTGCAGGAAATACTTATACAGTAGATTTTGCCAAAGCTGCCATTATAGGAGAAAATTTAGGGAAATCTGAAGATACCGATTTTTTAGCGGTTAGTTTCTCTGCAACAGATTATATAGGTCATAAATACGGAGTAGCAGCGGCAGAAACAGAAGACACCTATTTAAGGTTAGACAAAGATTTAGCTAATTTTTTTAATTTTTTAGACCAACAAATTGGCAAAGATAATTACACTTTATTTTTAACTGCAGACCATGCTGCTATTCATGTACCTGCTTATTTGCAATCATTAAAAATACCAGCACACTATTTAAGTACAAAAGAACTTAAAAAATTTCTAAACAAAACCACTCAAAAATATTTTAACAATTCTGGCTTGATTGAAAATGTATCTAACTATCAGATTTTTTTAAATAAAGAAAAAATAGATTCATTAGGTTTAGACCGCAATATTGTTGCCCAAAAATTGGCTGATGAAGTGGTTTATTTTGATAAAATTTACAAAGCTGTTACAGCAAGAACTTTACAAACAACAAATTTTACAACAGGTATTTTAAATTCATTACAAAACGGATACAATCAAAAATTATCTGGAGACGTTCTTATGATTCCGAATCCGGCTACTTTAAATGGTGGCAGAACAGGTACAAGCCATGGATCTGGCTATTCTTATGACACCCATGTGCCTATTATCTTTTACGGTAAGGGTATCAAAAAAGGAAAATCAACCAAAAAATACAACATTACAGATATAGCGCCTACAATTGCCAACTTACTTAAAATTGAAGCGCCAAACGGCACCAACGGTATTGTAATTGATGAAGTTTTAAAAAAGGAAAATGAATAAATTATTATTTCTTTTTGTTTATTTAATTTGTCACTTTTTATACGGACAAGTAAATAACTTTAAAGAAAAATTTGATTTACCTGAAACGGTAAATGAAACTTCTGGTTTATTGTTTTTTGATGGAAAAATAATAACTCACAATGACAGCGGCGGACAAGCCTCTCTTTATGAATTAGACAGCTTAACTGGCAATCTAACAAGAACAGTTGTCATTAATAATGCTACTAATATCGATTGGGAAGACATTACTGAAGATGAAAACCACATCTATATTGCAGATATTGGGAACAATAATGGCAATAGAACCGATCTTGCAATTTATAAAATTTTAAAATCTGAATTTAAAAATAACACTGCTGTAAATTCTGAAATTATAACCTTCTCATACGAAGATCAAACCAATTTCTCGAGCCAACCCAATACCTCTAATTTTGATGCAGAAGCTATAGTTGCTTATAAAAACCATTTATTAATTTTTACCAAAAATTGGCAAGATTTTAAAACCAATGTTTATAAAATACCGATTGAACAAGGCAATCATACAGCAATAAAAGTTAGTTCTGCTAATATCGAAGGGTTAATTACAGGCAGTGTATTTGCCAACAATCGATTCTTTTTAACAGGGTATTCTAGCACTTTAATTCCGTTTTTAATTTTCATTGCTCCAAATAGTACTCTGGATGATGCTATTTTTTCTTCAGGATTTGATAAAATATCGTTAGAAAACAATTTAGTACAAGGAAGTCAAGTAGAAGCTATAACAAATGTTAACGAAACAGGGAAATATTATATAAGTAGAGAAAAATTTACAACTACAATTGCCGGAACATCCTATAATTTCAATCAAAAACTATATGAATTTAAAGACAATACTCAATCAACCCTTACATTAAATGACGACTTTTTAAAATTTGTGAAAATCACTAATCCAATTAAAAATAATCTTAGAATAATCACAAAAAAGGGCATAGAGAGCATTGTTATTTACAATTCACTTAGCGAAGTTGTTGCCGCAAATTTTGGTGTAAATAAAATAAACACCTCTAAACTTTCCAAAGGTATTTACTACGCAAAAATTGTATTTAAAGATGCGCTTACAATGTTTAAAAAAATTATTAAGCTGTAATTATTTTGATAAAAAAACTTCTGCCATCATACAACGCGCACTTCCACCACCACAAAATTCTATAGTATCTAAAGGACTAGAAATAATTTTACAATGGTTGTTAATTTGTGCTTTTTGTGATTGTGTTAAACTATCAAAAGCAGCATGACTCATTACCAAAAAGCGAGCATCATCTTTACCTTTAACTTGTAGCATGTTACCAGCAAAATTACTTACTTGATCTTCGGTAATGTCAATTACTTTTTTACCATCTTCTTTTAAATGTTTTAAAACATTTTTGCGTTCAGTTTTATCATCAATAGAAGACAAACAGATAATAGCAAAAGTTTCTGCAACACACATCATAACATTGGTATGATAAATTGGTTGCCTACTATTATTTACTGTTTGATTGGCTGTAAAAACAACCGGAGTATACTCGAAATCTTCACAAAACTCTATAAACAATTCTTCGTCTGCTCTTGGCGACAGTGCACAATAGGCTTTATTATTTTCTCTATCTAAAATCATACTACCAGTACCTTCTAAGAAAAATCCTTCCTCTTCGGCTTGGGTATAATCGACAACGTTTTCTATTATAAAACCCTCTTTTTCTATAGCTTCTAAAACATCTTCTCTACGTTCTAAACGTCTGTTTTCTGCAAACATTGGGTATAACGCAACAGAACCATTGGCATGAAAAGAAACCCAATTATTTGGAAAAAGAGCGTCTGGCGTATCAAACTCATTAGTATCAGAAACAACAATAACCTGAACACCAAAACTGCGAAGTTTATCTACAAAATCATCAAATTCTTTTTGAGCCTTTAAATGAATAGTATCTTCAAGTGAATGTTCTTTTTCTTTTTGATAATAATTATTAACGGCAGTCTGCTCATTCATCCTAAATTTTAAAGGACGAATCATTAAAATTGTGTTGGTTGTTTGGGTCATTTAAAAACTAATTTTAAACAAAATTAATGTATTTTTAAACCATTCAATTAAAAAATGATCAAAAAAAATAAATGATATCTTTTGTTTAATTTTACCATATGAAAAAATCTATTTTAGCTATTGCATGTTTATTTTTCATAAACTCTTTTGCACAAAAAAAGCCTATCAATTTTAGTTATTTAAGTGATATAGACAAAAGCATACAAGTAGATTTACGTTATTTAGGCACTAATAATTTTATAGGAAAACCTATTAATGGCTATCATAGTAACTGTGTTATTATGACAAAGAAAACAGCTATTGCTTTAAGAAAAATTCAGCATAAAATACAAAAAGACAATTTAAGCTTAAAAATTTTTGATGCGTACAGACCTCAAGAAGCTGTTAATCATTTTGTTGCCTGGTCAAAAATAACAGAAGACACTTTACAAAAACAAGAGTATTACCCTAAAATACCGAAAAAGCATTTATTTAAAGAAGGATATATTGCTACAAAATCTGGTCATTCGAGAGGCAGTACAATAGATGTTACTTTGGTAGATACAAATACTGGCAAAGAATTAGATATGGGAAGTAATTATGATTTTTTTGGCGAAGAATCTAATACCTATTATAAAAACATAACAAGTGCTCAAAAAAAGAACCGTTTGTTATTAAGAAAAATAATGATTGATAACGGCTTTAAACCTTATAATAAAGAGTGGTGGCACTTTACACTTTTAAACGAACCCTTTAAAAATAGGTATTTTAATTTTTCTGTAGAATAAAAATTAACAAAATAGAAACAACATTCTTTACAATCGGCATTATATTTGCTAAATTCTTAAGAAAGAAACATATCAATGAAATCAAAAAACAAAAACATTCTTTTATCATTTTTTCTGTTAAGTTCAATTACTCTAATGGCTCAATTAGACAATAACAACAGCAACAAAAAAAATGGAAAAATTAAAGGAATTGTTTTAAACAATTCTAAAGAAGTAAATAAGCCCAAATCTATAAACTTTAACGATAATAATGGTTTTGAGAATGCTTTTGATAAAGAAAATGAAAAACTAAAAAAACAACAAGCAGAAAATAAACTAAATAATAAAGGAATTTTAACGAAAGAAAAAATTAGTGAAGAACAGTTTTTAAAGGCATTTAAAAAAATTAATGGTCAATATATATATCCAAAAATAGACCAAGATTTAGGTAGTTTTAGAACAGATTCTAAAAGTGTGAATATTATTTGTCGAGATTTTCAATATCCAGACGGAGATAGAGTTACCGTTTTTGTAAATGGCATACCTGTAATTGTTAATATTGTCTTAGAACAGCACTATAAAAAATTTAATATTCCACTCGAAATCGGAATCAATAAAATAGCATTTAAAGCCCTAAACCAAGGAACCTCCGGACCAAACACTGCGGCATTTAAAGTCTATAATGATGCTGGTATGTTATTATCATCTAACGAATGGAATTTAGCAACTGGTGCCAAAGCAACAATCATTATTGCAAAAGACAGATAACATTATATCAATTTATTTCAAATTAAACGAAACTTGTTTTTTTATTCTACCTAAAACAGTTATTTTTGTAGATAGGTTATTTAGATAGATATTATAACCTCTTAAAACATATCAATAGCATTTAATAATGAAAAAAATCACCAAACAAACCTATTTAGATTGGTACAAAGACATGCTTTTTTGGCGAAAATTTGAAGACAAATTAGCTTCTGTTTACATTCAACAAAAAGTTAGAGGTTTCTTGCATTTATACAATGGTCAAGAAGCAATTTTAGCTGGCGCATTACATGCGATGGATTTAACAAAAGACAAGATGATTACAGCCTACAGAAACCACGTACAACCAATAGGTATGGGTGAAGACCCAAAACGTGTGATGGCAGAATTATATGGTAAAGCTACAGGTACCTCCAAAGGTATGGGTGGTTCTATGCATATATTTTCTAAAGAATTTCGTTTTTATGGTGGTCATGGTATTGTTGGGGGGCAAATTCCTTTAGGAGCTGGTCTTGCTTTTGGAGACAAGTACAACAACACTGGTGGTGTAACATTAACCTGTTTTGGTGATGGTGCAGCAAGACAAGGTTCTTTACACGAAGCCTTTAACCTTGCAATGCTATGGAAATTACCTGTTATATTTATCTGTGAAAACAACGGATATGCAATGGGTACTTCTGTTGAAAGAACAGCAAATCATTCAGATATCTGGAAACTAGGTTTAGGATACGAGATGCCTTGTGGCCCTGTAGATGCAATGAATCCTATTAAAGTAGCAGAAGCTATTGACGAGGCTTTAGAAAGAGCAAGACGTGGAGATGGCCCTACTTTCTTAGAAATGAAAACATATCGATACAGAGGACATTCTATGTCTGATGCACAACACTACAGAACAAAAGATGAAGTAGAAGAGTACAAAAAAATTGATCCAATAACACAAGTATTAGATGTTATTAAAGAAAAAGAATACGCTACTGAAGAAGAAATTGCCGCTATCGATAAAGAAGTAAAGGCAATGGTAAAAGAATGCGAGCAATTTGCAGAAGATTCTCCTTACCCAGAAGTACAGCAAATGTATGACATGGTTTATGAACAAGAAGATTATCCTTTTATAAAATAAAATATGGCTACAATAATAAATATGCCAAGATTAAGTGACACCATGGAAGAGGGTGTTGTGGCAAAATGGTTAAAAAGTGTTGGTGATAAAATTGAAGAAGGTGATATCTTAGCTGAAATTGAAACCGACAAAGCAACCATGGAATTTGAATCTTTCTATGAAGGTACTTTATTACACATCGGTATTCAAGAAGGAGAAACATCTCCTGTTGATGTTTTACTTGCTATTATTGGTAAAGAAGGAGAAGATATTTCTGCACTTTTAAACGGAGCTTCAGAAAAAGCGCCTGTACAACAAGAAACAGTAGTTGAAGAAGTTGCTGTTGCTAAAAACGATTCTGCAGCAATACCAGAAGGAGTTCATGTAATTATGATGCCTCGTTTAAGCGATACAATGACTGATGGAACCGTGGCAACATGGTTGAAAAAAGTTGGAGATAGTGTTGAAGAAGGAGATATGTTAGCCGAAATTGAAACGGATAAAGCCACTATGGAGTTTGAGTGTTTCTATGAAGGTACCTTATTATACATTGGTGTTCAAGAGGGTGAAACTGCACCTGTAGATAGTTTACTTACAATTATTGGCCCTGCTGGAACAGATGTTTCTGCATTGATAGCCAATGGTGGTGTTGCTACTACGACTGAAGTTGCTGATAAAGCATCTGAAACTACATCAACCTCAACACCTGTAGAAAGTAAAACAGTTACAGAGGCAACAAAAACAGTAAATACAACTAATAATGGTCGTGTTTTTGCATCTCCGCTTGCTAAAAAAATAGCTTCAGACAAAGGAATTGACTTGTCTGATGTTAATGGTTCTGGTGAAAACGGAAGAATTATTAAAAAAGATGTAGAAAACTATACTCCTAGTCAGAAAGCAACTACTCAAGTTGCAGCTTCGGGTACGGTAAGTGTTACACATACTACAGAAGAAAGCTCTGAAGAAGTTAAAAATTCGCAAATGCGTAAAGCTATTGCAAAATCTTTAGGAAACTCTAAATTTACTGCACCGGATTTCAGTTTAAATATTGAAGTTGATATGGACAATGCAATGAGTTCTAGAAAAACTATCAATGCAATACCAGACACAAAAGTATCATTTAATGATATGGTTGTTAAGGCATGTGCGATGGCTTTAAAGAAACATCCGCAAGTAAATACATCTTGGACAGACACCAATACAATTTACCATAATCACATACATGTTGGGGTTGCTGTAGCTGTAGATGACGGCTTATTAGTACCAGTAATTAAACATACAGACCAATTAAGTTTAACTCAAATTGGTGCTGGTGTAAGAGATTTAGCTGGCAAGGCAAGAAACAAGAAAATAGCTCCTACAGATATGCAAGGAAGTACTTTTACGGTTTCTAACCTAGGAATGTTTGGAATTGAGAATTTTAATTCTATTATAAACCAACCAAACTCAGCAATTTTATCTGTTGGTGCAATTGTACAAAAACCAGTAGTTAAAAACGGAGAAATAGTTGTTGGAAACACAATGAAACTAACGTTAACCTGCGACCATAGAACCGTAGACGGTGCTGTAGGTGCACAATTTTTACAAACGTTAAAAACATTTATTGAAAACCCAGTTACAATGCTAGCTTAGTTTTCAATAAAATAACTTACCTAAAAACTCGCATTATTTGCGAGTTTTTTTTATTTTTATTTTTGATGAAAAAATTACAAAATCCTGTTTGGCATTCTTTAAAAGAAAGTCATCAACATTTTTTAATAGACTATCAGGGTGTAAAATTTTACGATCCTGAAATATGTATTTTTGGTGCTTTTGAAAATGAGATTAACACAAGCAATGCTTTGGATGATATGCTAAATTAGCAGACAGGTTTTTTCTGGTTTGTGAACACAAAACTCCTACATACAATTCTGAAACAATTCTATTAGAAAAGAAAATTGATGGTTGCCAAATGGTTTTAGAAAATAATGTTTCTATTGCTATTACAGAAGAAATTGTACAACTTACAAACAAACATATTGATGAAGTATATGATTTAATTTGGTTGGTTATGCCAGGGTTTTATCAAAAGAGAGGTTTTGAGATGGGCACATATTATGGTATCTTTAAAAATAATAAACTAGTGGCTATTACTGGTCAAAGAATGCAAACCGACCATTTTATAGAAATAAGTGGTGTTGTAACTCACCCAGATTACACAAGAAAAGGATACGCAAACCAGTTAGTTTCTTATGTTACATCAGAAATTTTAAAAGAAAAAAAACTACCAATACTACATACCAATAAAGGAAATACGGCAATTACTCTTTATCAAAATTTAGGTTTTAAAATAACTAGAGATATGAATTGGTGGTTGTTTAAAAAGAAATAATAACATGGCTAAAAAAGGAAAAGCTAAAAATACCGCTAACAAAGCAAAGCATAGTAGATTGATGAGCCAAAAGATAAACAAAGTGAAATTAGAAAAAAAGCTACATAAAGAGCGCTTGAAAGCCATCATAAAAAAAGTGAACGAAAATAAAGGTTCCGAAAAAAAATAATGAACTTCAAGTATATTTTAGGTTGTATTCTGTGTGTCCCATTATTACCGATAATGTATTTTCAGGGTAAAAAAATCAGACATAAAACACCAAAATTACCAGAAGCAATTGAACCAAAAGGTTTTATAGATAATCATTTTGAAAAAACACTTCAAATAATAACTATCGGAGAAAGTACCATTGCTGGTGTTGGTGTAGAAAAACATAAAAATGGTTTTACAGGTGCTTTGGCAAAACAGCTTTCTAAAAATTCACAAAATAATATAAATTGGCGGGTATATGCTAAAAGTGGTTATACAGCGAAACAAGTCTGTTCTAAAATTGTTCCTAAAATTGAAGAAAAAACAGCAGATATAATTGTAATTGGTCTTGGAGGAAATGATGCTTTCACATTAAATACTCCGAAAAAATGGAGTAAAGACATCTATAATTTAATTTATTTACTACAATTAAAATTCCCTGACACACCAATATACTTTACAAATATGCCACCTATTAAAGAATTTCCTGCATTTACAAAACTTATAAAGTTTGTTATTGGTAATTTAGTAGAAATACTTGGCAAAGAATTAAAAAAAGATATAAAAGCGTTTGAAAACGTTTATTATAATGATGAAAATATCACTTTAAAAACTTGGAGTAAAAGACACAAACTACCCGATAGTAATAATTCTACAATGTATTTTAGTGATGGTGTGCATCCATCTGAGTTTACTTACAAGGTTTGGGGAATAGAGATGGCTAATTTTATCAGCAAAAAAAATCCTAAGTAACAAACTTAGGATTCTATAGAATTTTATATTGTAAATCTATTTGTCAATAGACCCTAAAACACGTTTCATAAAGTTATTTAAAGCTTCTTTTTGAGGTGTGCCTTCCTTTACCATTTTATCTACTTCAAGAGCACCATACATATTAGAAATTAGTTCTCCAATAACATCTAATTCCTCATCTTTTAATGAAGAAACCTCTGTTAATGCTTCTAAAGTTTCTATAGTTTCTAAAAGATAATCTTGATCATTTTCTTCTATAAAGTTGGTCAAATGTTTTATTACTGGTAATTTCATTTTTTATGCATTTAAAGATTAAATATTGAAGTATTAAAGAACTTCGCTTACCAATTCTTTTAAAACCTCAAACTTGTTTGTCTGTGTTTGGTTTACTAGTTTACCATCTACAAAAGTTGCAAAAGTTGGTAAATTACTTACATCTGCTAACTTTCTACTTTCAGTAAACTTTTCTGCATCTGCAATTACAAATGTCGTATTTTCATTTTCTGTTGCCAATTTTTTAAACTTTGGCTTCATAATTCTACAGTTACCACACCAAGTTGCAGAATATTGTACGATTACTGTTTTATTTTCGTTTACAATTTCTTGTAAATTATCTGAAGTTAATTCTTGAACCATAACCCTATTTTTTTGATTAGAACAATGTGAAACAATTTGTTATTAAAGTAAACAAACTGCTTCACAATAATTCTTAATAATTTTTAATTACTTAGTTTTTTGCTAAATAAGCTGCTGTTCCTTTTGCATCTGGAGACATTGCTTCTTTACCTTCTTCCCAGTTTGCAGGACATACTTCTCCGTGAGATTGTACGTGTGCATAGGCATCAATTAAACGTAAAAATTCATTTACATTTCTACCGACTGGCATGTGATTGATTCCTTCATGAAATACAGTACCTTCTTCATCAATTAAATACGTAGCTCTGTAAGTTACGTTATCTCCTTCTACCTGAACTGTTTGTGTAGCTTCGTCAAACGTTTCGTTTGTAATATCTAAGATACCTAAAACAGAAGATAAGTTTCTATTGCTATCTGCTAAAATTGGGTATGTAACACCTTCTATACCTCCATTATCTTTAGAAGTACTTAACCATGCAAAGTGAACTTCTGGAGTATCACAAGAAGCACCAATTACAATCGTATTTCTTTTTTCGAATTCTGCTAAAGCTGCCTGAAAAGCGTGTAATTCTGTAGGACATACAAATGTAAAGTCTTTTGGATACCAAAACAATAACACTTTCTTTTTGTTGTTTACTGCTTCTTCTAATACGTTTAATTTAAATGTATCACCCATTTCATTCATTGCGTCTACATTTAAATCTGGGAATTTTTTACCTACTGCTGTTGCCATTTTTATAATTTTAAAATTGATTAATATTTTTTCTGGTACAAATATAATTTTGTTCTTAAGTTTAAATGAAAAAAGTTGATGTAAACTTTTTATATTTACATCAACTTTATTTATAGTTAAGCTAAATTAAAATAGATTTATACTATTTACTTACAAATAGCTTTACATCTTTTTCAGAAACTTGATTTTCACCTAATATAATTAAACGTTCAATTACATTTCTTAATTCTCTAATATTACCGGTCCAGTCGTATGCTTTTAATAAGGTAATCGCTTGGTCAGAAAACGTTTTCTCTGCAACTCCTTGCTCTTTTGTAATTTTACTTGCAATATGTTCTATTAACAAAGGTATGTCTTCTCTTCGATCATTTAATGCAGGAACTTTTATTAAGATAACAGCCAATCTATGGTATAAATCTTCTCGAAACCTTCCTTCTTTAATTTCTAATTGAAGATTTTTATTGGTAGCTGCAACAACTCTTACATTTACCTTTATATCTTTATCAGAACCTACTCTAGATATTTTGCTTTCTTGCAATGCTCGTAAAACTTTTGCTTGAGCAGAAAGACTCATATCCCCTATTTCATCTAAAAAAATAGTTCCTCCGTTTGCCGCTTCAAACTTACCAGCTCTATCTTTATTTGCGCCTGTAAAAGAACCTTTTACATGACCAAAAAGTTCGCTTTCTATTAATTCTGATGGGATTGCTGCACAATTTACCTCTATCATTGGTGCTTTGGAACGCTCAGATTTTTCATGCAACCAATGCGCAACCAACTCTTTACCACTACCGTTAGGTCCAGTAATTAAAACCCTTGCATCTGTAGCGGCAACTTTTTCTATAATTTGTTTAATGTAAGAAATAGCATCACTATCACCAATCATTTCGTAATTTTTACTTACTTTTTTCTTCAAGCGTTTATTCTCTACCAATAGCGTTTTTGTATCCAAAGCATTTCTTACAGTATTTAAAAGTCGATTTAAATCTGGTGGCTTAGAAATATAATCAAAAGCACCTAAACGCATAGTATTAACAGCAGTATCAAGATCTCCATGACCAGAAATCATTACAAAAGGAATCTCAGGCTTTATCTTTTTTGCTTTTTCTAAGACCTCAACACCGTCCATTTTAGGCATTTTTATGTCACAAAGTACTAAATCATAATCGTTGTTTTTTATCATTTCGATGCCCAACAAACCGTCTTCTGCTTCTTCAACTTTATACGTTTCATTTTCTTCAGAAATAATTTTAATTAAAACCCTTCTGATCGCTGCTTCGTCTTCTATGATTAATATTTTAGACATCTTTATTTATTTTTATCAATGATATGAATATCTCTTTGAGGGAAAGGAATACTAACTTTATACTCTCTGAATAACTCATCTATTCGAAAACGAATATCACTCTGAGTAAAACGTACTTCAAAACTATTATTGATGGTAAATACTAATTTAAAATTTAAAGAACTATCGCCAAAATCGGTAAACAATACATTTGGCGGCTGCTCTTTTGACACCTTTGGATGTTCTGTAGCTGCTTGCAATAAAAGTTTTTTTACCAATTGTACATTACTACCATAAGCAACACCAACGGTAACATTTTCGCGAGTATCAATTCCGTTTTCTGTCCAATTATACAAACTATTGGTTAAGTACAAATGATTGGGTATTACCAATACTTTATTATCTACTGTTACCGCTCTGGTAGTTCTTAATTTTATTTCTACTACTCTACCCACTTTACCTTCTAACTCAATAATATCACCTACATGAACAGATTGATCTACCAATATAAACATGCCCGATATAATATCTTGAAATAAAGTTTGTAAAGCCAAACCAACACCAATTAACAGTGCTGCAGAAGCTGCAAAAATTGCAGTTACATTTACACCTGCAGAGCTTAAGGTTGATAAAAATATAATTAAATACACCAGCCATTTAAAATAACTAAAAACCGATACAAACTTTGCTTTATCTCCTTCAGGTAATTTTCGAGTTACTAATTTTCGGATTACTTTTAAAGCTATAGAAGTTGCAAAAAGTGCAATTATTACTACTATAATTGTTTTAACTTCTATATTTACTTGATCGCTAAAAACAAATTTGTAATTTAAAAAATTCTTTATTTCTTCCATCTTATTATTTATTATCCTTTAAATTTTAACCATTTCCATAAATCTTTATAAGTCGGTTTTTTACCATACATTAAGATACCAATTCTATAAATTTTAGCAGCAAACCAAACCATAAACACAAAAGTTACCAATAACAATGCCATAGAAATAACTAATTCATACCAAGAAACTCCAAATGGTACTCTCATTAGCATAACTATTGGGCTTGTAAACGGAATGTGTGAAAATAAAACAGCTATAGAACCATGCGGATCATTAATAACCGTAGCAAAACCAACATAAACTCCCAAAATTAAAGGTGCAATAATTGGAAACATAAATTGCTGGGTATCTGTTTCATTATCTACAGCAGCGCCAATAGCCGCAAAAAGAGAACTATACAACATAAAACCTCCTAAGAAATAAAAAACAAACAGTACAAATATTTTTAAAATTGGTAGTTTTAAAATTTCTAAAACCAGCAATTGTCCTTTATTACCGTCTGTAGCCTGTTTTACTGTTTCTAGCTGGTCTGTTGGTATTTTAGCAGATTGCATTTCTACAACATCAACTCCAAAAAAAGAGGATGCAACTGTAGTTACCAACAAAAGAATAGCGCCCCATATAAAAAATTGTAGTAAGCCCGCAGAGGCGTTTCCTAAAATTTTACCCAACATTAATTGAAATGGTTTTACAGAAGATACAATAATCTCTATTATTCTGCTGGTTTTCTCTTCGATGACACTTCTCATCACAGAAGTACCATAAATCATAACAAACATCATTAATAAATACCCTGCAATTGCACCAACACCAATTTTTAAACCGTTGATTAATTTTGATGATTGTTCTCCAGAAAAATTAAACATCTTAATTTCTGTTTTAATTTTAGAGGCTTTTATTTTTGATAAATCAAACCCAAAATTGGTTAACTTTTCATTTCTAATTTTGCTTTCTATTTTATTTTCTAAAGAACTCATTACCGACATACCTGGCGATTCTTTTGAATAAAACTCTATCGATGTTGCTAAAATTTCTAAACTATCTTGTTTCGGAATAAGTAATGCTCCGTAATAATCTCCGTCTTCTACTTTTTTCTTAGTTTCTGCAACCCCTAATGCTGTAAAATCTTTATAATGAATTGTTTTTGTGTTCTTAAAATCATCTTCAGAAAACAACCCAGAATTCTCTACATAAACTATGTTTTTAACTTTCTCATCATTTTTTTGCATCAAAAAATAAACCAATGCACCCATACCAACCATTAATAAGGGACTTAAAAAAGTCATCATTATAAATGATTTATTTCGAACCTTTGCGATAAACTCTCGCTGTATAATTAGTCTTAACTTACTCATTTGTTAGCTGTTTTTTTGTATTGCTTGAATAAAAATATCGTTAGCGCTAGGTATTAATTCAACAAAATGCTGTACTGCTCCGTTGCAAGTTAAAAATGATAATAAATCATTAGCAGAGTTACCTGCTGTTAACTTTACGTTTAATGTTAAGCTATCATTTAACAATTTAAAATTTGCAGGTTGTACCTCAAAATTTTCTTTCAATTTAGACAAAACCTCTGTTTGATTTTTAGTATGCAAACCTACTTGAAAAGTATGTGTTTTAAACTGACGCTTAATATCATCTAACTTGCCATCTAAGATCTTGTTCGATTTATCTATCAATGCAATTTCATCACACATTTCTTCTACAGACTCCATTCTGTGCGTAGAAAAAATAATGGTAGCACCTTGCTCTCTTAATTGTAAGATTTCTTTGGCAATTAATTGGGCATTAATAGGATCGAACCCAGAAAAAGGCTCATCAAAAATTAATAATTTAGGGTTGTGCATGACCGTAACAATAAACTGTACTTTTTGCGCCATTCCTTTAGACAATTCTTCTATTTTCTTGTCCCACCAAGCAGCAATATCAAATTTTTCGAACCAGTACTTCAAACGCTTTTTAGCCTCAGACTTACTTAAACCTTTTAATTGTGCTAAATACAAAGCTTGCTCGCCTACTTTCATCGATTTATACAAACCTCTTTCTTCTGGCAGGTAGCCAATTTGTTCTATATGATGTGGTGCTAAAACTTCTCCATCTAAAAAAACACTGCCAATATCTGGCATTGTTATCTGATTGATGATTCTTATTAACGACGTTTTACCTGCACCATTTGGCCCCAACAACCCATAAACAGATCCTTTTGGGATATTTAATGACACGTTATTTAAAGCAGTAAAATCTCCGTATTTTTTAGTAACGTTTTTTATTTCTAATAAGTTATTCATAGTAATTAATTCCTTTTTAAAAAAAGCTATTGCAAGAACAAACTTAAAGCTTTTATAAAACAATCTACTTAAAAGAATTATTAATAAATCAAAATTTTGTTAAAATTTACTATGCATGCATAATTTTTTTTACAATTTACTATGCGTGCATAATAAAATTTTATATATTTGATGCAATGAAGAAAAATAAATCTATAGATCATCAATTAAGAGCTACATGGCAAGCAGTTGCAAAAATGTATAATGAAGTAGCGCTTACCCAAAATAGCACAATGGCAACAGGTTTTGTGTTATTAAATATAGACAAAGAAAACGGCACACCTTCTACGGCATTGGGCCCTTTAATGGGAATGGAACCTACAAGTTTATCTCGCATTTTAAAAACAATGGAAGATAAAGGAGCTATTTGTAGAGAAAAAAACCCCGAAGATGGTAGAAGTGTTATTATAAAGTTAACAGACTATGGCAAAAAAATGAGAGAAGTCTCTAGAGGGCATGTTATTCAGTTTAACGAAACAATTGCAAACAGTATTTCTGAAAAAGAACTAGCAGGTTTTTTTAAAGTAACTGATACAATTAATAAACTAATAGCAGAAAAAGAAATTTTTGCAGAAATTAAAAACAAAGAAGCAGCATTTAAATAATATAAAAAAATGACTAGAAGAATAAAAAAAATAGCCATTATTGGTTCAGGAATTATGGGAAGCGGCATTGCTTGTCATTTTGCAAATATTGGCGTAGAAGTTCTTTTATTAGATATTATTCCTAGAGAATTAACTGATAAAGAAAAAGCAAAAGGACTTACATTAGAGGACAAAATTGTTAGAAACAGACTGGTAAATGATGCCTTAACTGCATCTTTAAAGTCGAAACCGTCTCCTATTTATAATCAAAAATTTGCAAGCAGAATTACCACAGGTAATTTAGAAGATGATATTGCAAAAGTTGCCGATGTAGATTGGATAATGGAAGTTGTAGTTGAAAGGCTTGACATTAAAAAACTCGTTTTCGAAAAATTAGAAAAATATAGAACTCCGGGCACCATTATTTCTTCAAATACTTCTGGTATCCCTATTAAATTTATGAATGAAGGACGAAGTGAAGACTTTCAGCAGCATTTTGCAGTTACTCACTTTTTTAATCCACCTAGATATTTAAAATTATTCGAGGTAGTTCCGGGTCCTAATTGTAAGCCAGAAGTTACAGATTTCTTAATGTCTTACGGAGAAAAATTTTTAGGAAAAACGTCGGTACTAGCAAAAGATACTCCTGCTTTTATTGGGAATAGAATTGGAATATTCGGAATTCAATCTTTATTTCATCAAGTAAAAGAATTGGGTTTAACTGTAGAAGAAGTAGATAAATTAACCGGACCTGTTATTGGACGCCCAAAATCTGCGACTTTTAGAACTGTAGATGTGGTTGGTTTAGATACCTTGGTACATGTTGCCAATGGTATTTATGAAAACTGCCCTAATGATGAGGCGCATGATTTGTTTAAATTACCAGACTTTATCAATACCATGATGGAAAACAAATGGTTGGGTAGTAAAACAGGTCAAGGGTTTTATAAAAAATCTGTAAATACAAACGGACAAAAAGAAATTCTAACTTTAGATTTAAACACCTTAGAATATCGTGCCTCTAAAAAAGCAAAATTTGCAACCTTAGAATTGACCAAAACAATTGATAAACCAATTGATCGTTTTAAAATTTTAGTTGGTGGTAAAGACAAAGCTGGTGAGTTTTACAGAAAAAACTTTGCAGCCATGTTTGGGTATGTTCAGCATAGAATTCCAGAAATTTCTGATGAATTGTATAAAATAGATGATGCCATGAAAGCTGGTTTTGGCTGGGAAAATGGTCCTTTTGAAATTTGGGATGCAGTTGGTATTGAAAAAGGAATTGAAATTATGAAAGCCGAAGGCGCAACACCTGCAGATTGGGTAACAGAAATGTTAGCCGCTGGGGTTACTTCTTTTTACACTGTAAAAGAAGGCGCTACTTATTATTATGACATTCCTTCTAAAAAACAAGTAAAAAAACCAGGACAAGACGGATTTATCATACTTGATAACATCAGAAAATCGAATGAAGTATTTAAAAACGCTGGAGTTGTTATTGAAGATATCGGAGACGGAATTCTAAACCTAGAATTTCAATCTAAAATGAATACCATTGGTGGTGATGTTTTGGCAGGTATTAATAAAGCAATCGATTTGGCTGAAAAAGATTACCAAGGACTTGTAGTTGGTAATCAGGCTGCTAACTTTTCTGTTGGTGCTAATATCGGTATGATTTTTATGATGGCTGTAGAGCAAGAATATGATGAGTTAAATTATGCTATTAAATACTTTCAAGATACCATGATGCGCATGCGCTACTCTTCTATACCAACTATTTCTGCACCTCACGGTATGGCTTTAGGTGGTGGTTGTGAAATTTCTTTGCACGCAGACAAAGTAGTTGCCGCAGCAGAAACATATATGGGGCTGGTAGAATTTGGTGTTGGTGTTATTCCTGGTGGTGGTGGCTCTAAAGAAATGGCGCTACGTGCATCAGATTCTTTTAGAAAAGGAGATGTTGAATTAAACATTTTACAAGAACACTTTTTAACCATTGGTATGGCAAAAGTTTCTACTTCTGGATATGAAGCCTTTGATTTAGGATTGCTTCAAAAAGGAAAAGATGTAATTGTTGTTAATAAAGACAGACAAATTGCAACTGCAAAGGCACATGCTAAATTAATGGCAGAAAGTGGTTATACGCAACCTGCAAAACGAACAGATGTAAAAGTTTTAGGAAAACAAGCTTTAGGAATGTTTTTAGTAGGCACAGACTCTATGGAACATTCTAAATACATCTCTGAACATGATAAAAAAATAGCGAACAAATTGGCTTATGTAATGGCAGGTGGAGATTTATCTGAACCTACTTTGGTTTCTGAACAATACCTTTTGGATATTGAAAGAGAAGCGTTTTTAAGTCTTTGTACAGAGCGTAAAACATTAGAAAGAATACAAGCGATGTTAAAAACTGGTAAACCTTTACGTAACTAAATAGAACGTCAGAAAATAGAGACTAGATACTAGACAAGATGGGAAGACATAACTTTAAAAAACTAAAAATATGGCAAGATAGTATTGCTCTTGTTAGTGATAGTTATACGTTAACAAAAATGTTTCCAGAATCTGAAAAATTTAATCTAATTAGTCAGATGAATCGATGTGTAGTTTCTATCCCTTCAAATATAGCTGAAGGATCAAGTAAAAGTACAAATAAACATTTTAAAAAATATTTAGAAAATAGTTTAGGTTCTGCTTTCGAATGGGAAACACAATTAATTGTTTCTTTCAATGAAAAATATTTAGATAAAAATAAATTTGATGAGTTAGAAAATAAGATTTCACAAATTCAAAAAATGTTAGGATCATTTATAGATAAATTAAAAGAATAAAAAAGTCTAATTTCTAGATATCTAGTCTCTAGGCTCTCGTTCTAAAACAACAAAATAACTATGAACAAACAAGCATATATAGTAAAAGCATATAGAACTGCAGTAGCAAAAGCTCCAAAAGGTGTTTTTCGCTTTAAACGTGCAGACGAATTAGGGGCAGAAACCATTCAGCATATGATGAAGGAATTGCCAAATTTAGATGTAAAACGAATAGACGACGTAATTGTTGGAAACGCAATGCCAGAAGGTTCGCAAGGCTTAAACATGGCGCGTTTTATTTCTTTAATTGGTTTAAATTCTGTGGATGTACCAGGGGTAACTGTCAACAGGTTTTGCTCTTCTGGGTTAGAAACCATCGCAATGGCAGCCGCTAAAATTAATGCAGGCATGGCAAGTTGTATTATTGCAGGTGGCGCAGAAAGCATGAGCTCGGTTCCGATGACTGGCTTTAAACCAGAATTAAATTACAAAACCATTAAAGATGGGCATGCAGATTATTATTGGGGAATGGGAAATACTGCAGAAGCAGTTGCGAATCAATTTAAAATTTCTAGAGAAGACCAAGATGAGTTTGCATTTAATTCTCATATGAAAGCATTAAAGGCGCAAGCAGAAAACCGTTTTCAAGATCAGATTGTTCCTATAAATATTGAAGAAACCTATTTGGATGAAAATGGAAAAAAAGCCATTAGAAAATATACGGTAACAAAAGACGAAGGTCCAAGAGCAGGCACTTCTACTGCAGTATTAAATAAACTAAGACCGGTATTTGCTGCAAACGGAAGCGTAACTGCTGGTAACTCATCTCAAATGAGTGATGGCGCTGCTTTTGTAATGGTTATGAGTGAAGAAATGGTGAAAGAATTAAACATAGAACCGATTGCAAGAGTTGTAAATTATGCTGCTGCTGGTGTAGAACCAAGAATTATGGGAATTGGCCCTGTTGCGGCAATTCCTAAAGTATTAAAACAAGCAGGACTGCAACAAAAAGATATTGAATTGATTGAATTGAATGAAGCATTTGCATCACAATCTTTAGCGGTTATGAGAGAGTTGAACTTAAATCAAGAAATTGTAAATGTGAATGGTGGTGCCATTGCATTAGGGCATCCTTTAGGTTGTACAGGTGCAAAATTATCTGTGCAATTGTTTGATGAAATGCGCAAAAGATCTATGAATAACAAATACGGAATGGTAACCATGTGTGTTGGTACTGGTCAAGGTGCCGCTGGCGTATTTGAGTTTCTATCATAAATAAAAAGATATAAGACTGAATGATAGAAGACCTCAAGACTGTTTGTTGTGGTAAATTTCATTCAACATTTAAAATTAATAAAATAACATTCAATAACTAAAGTAATTCAAAAGTCGTCATAAGTCATTTGTCTTACGATTATAAGTCAAAAAAAACAACATGGAAACATCAAAAAAAGAACTATTAAGAGGAGGTCAATTCCTTGTAAAGGAAACAAATTGTGAAGACGTTTTTACTCCGGAAGATTTTACAGAAGAGCAAACAATGATGAAAGAAGCGGTGATGGAATTTAATGACCGTGAAATCATACCTCATAAAACACGCTTTGAAGCAAAAGATTATGCGCTAACAGAAGAAGTAATGCGCAAAGCCGGAGAATTAGGTTTCTTAGGTGTTGCAGTACCTGAAGCCTACGATGGTTTGGGAATGGGATTTGTATCTACAGTTTTAACTTGCGACTACATTTCTTCTGGAACAGGATCTTTTAGTACTGCTTTTGGTGCACATACTGGTATTGGTACCATGCCAATTACGTTGTATGGTACAGATGCACAAAAACAAAAATACGTTCCAAAATTAGCTACTGGCGAGTGGTTTGGGGCGTATTGTTTGACAGAACCAGGTGCTGGTTCTGATGCAAATTCTGGAAAAACAACTGCAGCACTTTCTGCAGATGGTAAAAGCTACAAAATTAACGGTCAAAAAATGTGGATTTCTAACGCAGGTTTTTGTAAACTTATGATTGTATTTGCCAGAATTGAAGACGACAAAAATATCACTGGTTTTATTGTTGAATATGATAAAGACAATACAAACGGAATTACCTTAGGTGAAGAAGAACACAAGTTAGGAATTAGAGCTTCTTCTACCAGACAAGTGTTTTTTAATGATACAGTTGTGCCTGCAGAAAACATTTTGGCTGGAAGAGGTGAAGGATTTAAAATTGCCATGAACGCCTTAAATGTTGGTAGAATTAAATTAGCAGCAGCTTGTTTAGACTCTCAAAGAAGAATTGTAACCCATGCTGTAAAATATGCTAATGAGCGTAGACAGTTTAAAACTCCTATTGCAGATTTTGGCGCTATTAAGGCAAAATTAGCAGAAATGGCAACAAATTCTTATGTTGGCGAGTCTGCAACCTATAGAGCATCCAAAGACATCGAAGATAGAATTGCTTTAAGAGTTGCCGCTGGTAACACGCACCAAGAAGCAGAACTTAAAGGCGTAGAAGAATATGCCATAGAATGCTCTATTTTAAAAGTTGCAGTTTCTGAAGATGTACAAAATTGTGCCGATGAAGGAATTCAAATTTTTGGTGGAATGGGCTTTTCTGAAGAAACACCGATGGAATCTTCATGGAGAGACGCCAGAATTGCAAGAATTTACGAAGGTACCAACGAAATTAACAGAATGCTTTCTGTGGGTATGTTGATTAAAAAAGCAATGAAAGGACATGTAGATTTATTAGGTCCTGCAACTGCAGTTGCAAATGACTTAATGGGAATTCCTTCTTTTGATACTCCAGATTTTTCTGAATTGTTTTCTGAAGAGAAACTAATGATCGAAAAAATGAAAAAAACATTTTTAATGGTTGCTGGTGCTGCACTTCAAAAATATGGACCAGAAATTGAAGAACACCAACAATTATTATTAGCTGCTTCAGATATTTTAATTGAAATTTATATGGCAGAATCGGCTATTTTAAGAACCGAAAAAAATGCCAAACGTTTTGGTAAAGAAACACAAGCTGTACAAATAGCGATGTCTAAATTATATTTATACAATGCGGTAGATATTATTGAAAAGAAAGGTAAAGAAAGTATTATTTCTTTTGCTGAAGGTGACGAGCAACGTATGATGTTGGTAGGTTTAAAAAGATTTACAAAATATGTAAACTATCCTGATATTGTAGATTTACGTAATGAAATTGCAGAAAAAGTGAAAGCAGAAAATAAATACTGTTTTTAAGAAATTGTATTATTTGCAATCATTTTTTAAGTACTTAAAATTTTAAAATTAATTTTTAATAGTTAGTTGTTTTTTTAGAGACACTCTTTACGGAGTGTCTTTTTTTTATCTTACATAAAGATATATTTCTATAAAAATAAAAAACAAGAAAATTTAAGCATAGTATATTTAATATCAGTAGTTTTGCACGCAATTTGAAAACATTAAAATGAAACGAATAAAAGAATATAAAAAACTTTTTAAAATAGAAGGTGCTATCGATTTAAAAGAATTGAAAAAATCTTATAGAAACCTTGTAAAAGAATGGCATCCAGATAAGTTTACAGATGAGGCTAAAAAAGAAGAAGCAGATTTAATGAGTACTCAAATTATTGATGGATATCATTTTTTAGTGAGCATTGCACCAGAAACTAAAGAGGCAAACTTAGAAGCTTATAAAAAGACAATTACCGAATTTCAAGTGGCAGATTGGCATCATAAAAGCATGTTGTTAGAGGTAACATTTACAGATGGCAACAAGTACGAATATTTTGGTGTAAGTAAAATTTTGTTTGGAAAATTTATCAACGCTAAATCGATGAACAACTTTGGAAAAAGAAATATTTTTAATTCTTTCCTATACCGAAAATCGATGAAAGCCTCTGTAAATGCTTAATTTATAGATTATATATAAACAGAAAACTATCATGAAAATAATGTTGATTCAAAATTTTTGAAAAGAAGTTTAACAAGAATTGACATTTTAGAGAGCAAATAAAAAGAGATTACTGAATAGTAATCTCTTTTTATTTTATAAGAAATGCAATTGTATTGCCTATTCTAATGAACCTAAATAGCGTTCTGCATCTAAAGCAGCCATACAACCTGTGCCAGCAGCAGTTACTGCTTGCCTGTACTCTTTATCTTGTATATCTCCAGCTGCAAAAACACCAGGTAAATTTGTTTTAGTTGTTTTTCCTTTGGTAATTAAATACCCTGTTTCATCCATATCAAGAATACCTTTAAACAGATCTGAATTAGGTGTATGTCCAATCGCAATAAATACACCTGTTACCGGTATTGTATGAGTCTCCTTTGTTTGGTTGTTAATGGCTCTAACACCCTCTACAACAGTATCACCCAAAACCTCATCTATTTCTGTATTGTATAAAACTTCAATATTTTTAGTTTTGTTAACTCTATGTTGCATCGCTTTAGAAGCTCTCATAAAGTCTTTACGCACCAAAACAGTTACTTTATTACAAATATTTGCTAAATATGTTGCTTCTTCTGCAGCAGTATCTCCTGCACCAACAACTACAACATCTTGTCCTTTGTAAAAGAAACCATCACAAGTTGCACATGCAGATACACCACCGCCCATCAAGCGTTTTTCACTTTCTAAACCTAAATATTTAGCAGTTGCACCTGTAGAGATAATTATAGTCTCTGCTTCTATATGTTTGTTTTCGTCTACAATTACTTTATGAATACCACCAACTTGATTGCTTAAATCTACACTTGTTACCAATCCAAAACGCACCTCTGTACCAAAACGTTCTGCTTGATGTTTTAAATCTTCCATCATTGCAGTTCCGTCAGTTCCATCTTTATAACCCGGAAAATTATCAACTTCAGTAGTAGTTGTTAATTGACCGCCCATTTGCATACCTGTATACATTACTGGTTTCATATCTGCTCTGGCAGCATAAATTGCAGCTGTATAACCTGCAGGTCCAGAACCTATAATTAAGCATTTTATTTTTTCTATTGTGTTTGACATAATCTTATCTATCGAAATTTATACGGTAAAAATATAGTTTTTTAGTACTTCTAAGAACATATGTTTATAAGTTTTAATAATGATAAAATAAGAAAACATAATTCTTAATATACTTGCAATAATAACTTTTAAATTAATTGTTTTTTTACAAAAACAATGTATATTTGCCGTCCATTAAATGAGCAATCATTTACTCGGGGTGTAGCGTAGCCCGGTCATCGCGCCTCGTTTGGGACGAGGAGGTCGCAGGTTCGAATCCTGCCACCCCGACTAAAAAGCCAAAATCTATAGATTTTGGCTTTTTTATTTTACATCAAAACTTCTTTTCTAAAAGTATTTTACTGTTTATTCTCTATAAATTGATAGAAAAGAATACTCACTATTTATAAAACCAATAATTATGTATGAGCTTTATAAGAAAGATCAAATAATTATCAGAAAACAACTCTTATAAAATTTATTAAAAGTGAATCTTTAGTTAAATAATTTGCAAAAAAAAAGCGTCCCATTTAAGGGAAGCTTTCCATTGGTTAACAAAACCAAGACGCTTTTACAAAAGCGCCAAAACAACACAACTATTGCTGCCCTAACAAAAAGCAGCCGGCAAATATACGAAGTTTTTAAATAAGCGCAAATAAACTTAGTGTTTTTTATTTTATTCTCAATTGTCTATTCATTCAATTGATTGTATCTTTGTAAGCATTAACAAACACCAGAAAACTTATACATTAAATGCAATTATCAGAACAAGAAGTTGTACGTAGAGAAAAACTAGTAAAACTCCGTGCTTTAGGCATCAATCCTTACCCTGCAGATTTATTTCCAATAGATTCGAATTCAAAAGAAATTAAAGAAAATTTTACCGAAGACAAAAAGGTTGTTATTGCAGGAAGATTAATGGCTATTAATATTCAAGGAAAAGCTTCATTTGCTCAATTACAAGATGGACAAGGAAGAATACAATTGTATTTTAATAGAGATGAAATATGTTCTGGCGAAGACAAATCATTATACAATGATGTTTTTAAAAAATTACTAGATTTAGGCGATTTTATTGGTATTACCGGTACTCTTTTTACAACTCAAGTAGGAGAAAAAACAGTAATGGTTAAAGAGTTTAAAATGCTTTCTAAAGCATTAAAACCTTTACCAATGCCAAAGGTTAAAGATGGCATTACTTATGATGCTTTTACAGATCCAGAACTACGTTACAGACAACGTTATGCCGATTTGGTTGTTAATCCGCATGTGAAAGAGGTGTTTATTAAACGTACCAAATTATTTAATGCTATGCGTTCTTTTTTTAACGATGCTGGCTATTTTGAAGTAGAAACACCTGTTTTACAACCAATACCAGGTGGCGCTGCAGCAAGACCTTTTATAACACATCATAATTCATTAGACATTCCTTTATATATGAGGATTGCCAATGAATTGTATTTAAAAAGATTAATTGTTGGTGGTTTTGATGGAGTTTATGAGTTTTCTAAAAACTTTAGAAATGAAGGGATGGATAGAACTCACAACCCAGAATTTACAGCCATGGAAATCTATGTATCTTACAAAGATTATAACTGGATGATGGATTTTGCAGAACAATTACTCGAGCATTGTGCAATTGCAGTTAACGGAACTTCGAAAGCAACCTTTGGAGAACATGAAATAGATTTTAAGGCACCGTATGCAAGAGTTACAATGGCAGATTCTATAAAGCATTTTACTGGTTTTGATATTTCGGGTAAAACTGAGGATGAAATTAGAGCTGCTGCAAAATCGATGAATATTGCTGTTGATGAAACAATGGGGAAAGGAAAACTGATTGATGAAATTTTTGGCGAAAAATGTGAAGGAAACTACATTCAGCCTACATTTATTACAGATTATCCTAAAGAAATGAGTCCGCTTTGTAAAGAACATCGAGATAACCCAGAGCTTACAGAACGTTTCGAACTAATGGTTTGTGGTAAAGAAATTGCCAATGCATATTCTGAATTAAACGATCCAATTGACCAAAGAGAACGTTTTGAACATCAATTAAAATTAGCACAAAAAGGAGATGACGAAGCTACCGAATTTATTGATGAAGATTTTTTACGTTCGTTAGAATACGGAATGCCTCCTACCTCTGGTATGGGAATTGGCATGGATCGATTAATTATGTTTTTAACCAATAACCAATCGATACAAGAAGTGTTATTTTTCCCTCAAATGAGACCAGAAAAAAAAGCGCCTTCTATTGAATTAAATGACGAAGAAAAAGCGGTTTTAGCCATTGTAACTAAAGCAGAAAAAATAGATTTAAACGTTTTAAAAACACAATCTGGCTTGTCTAATAAAAAATGGGATAAAACCATTAAAGGACTTACTAAAAAAGAAGTAGCAAAAGTTACTAAAACAGAGGAGGGCCTTTTTGTAGAAAGCGTTTAACACAATTTAAAAAAACACAAAAAAAAGGAATTACTTAAATGTAATTCCTTTTTTTATGACTTATATTTTCAATTTAATTTGCAAATACTACATGCTGAAATGTAGGTGGATGCTCTGAGATGTTCCCAGCTCCTTTTTTATTAATCTTAAATGTAAGATCTTTTTTAGTAGTGAATAAAAGCACCGTTAAAAAAGGATTTCTTAAATTCTCTCTTAAAATTTCGAAAGATTTATTTAATGTAAATTCTTCTTCTACATCTTCCATTTCTGTGGGTCTGTAACTATACTTTACTAAAACCTTATTTTTTTCTAGTGAAGAAATTGGTCTTATAAAAATATTTTTTAATTCTAACTTACCAATTGTTTTTGCCATGGTCAGTTTCGCAAAACTGCCATCTTCTAAACTTTCTTTTACTTGTTCCCAAAACAGAACAAATGCTTCTTCGTAAGGCATATTTTTTAAATTTTATAGATTAAAAATTAATTAGCCTTTAAACTTCATCGCTAGGTGTACAACTTTTTTGGTTTCATAGAAATCTTCATCAAAATAAGTTGTTAAATCATACAAAGTAGCAGAAGTGTATAATTTTAATTCTTCAGACAAATCGCCACCTTTTAAATATAGAATTCCGTTTTTAAGATCATGATTTTGTTTTTTAGAGATTCTACCACGAGTCCAACCAACAAAAGTCTCCATTTGCGCCACAGCTCTGCTTACTATAAAATCATAGGTATCTTTTACCTCTTCTACTCTACCATTGGTCGTTTTAACGTTTTCTAAGCCTAAACCTGCCACAACTTCGTCTACAACTTTTATTTTTTTTCCAATAGAATCTACTAAATGAAACTGTGTTTCAGGAAAAAGAATAGCAAGCGGTATGCCGGGAAAACCACCACCAGTCCCCACATCTAAAATTTTACTTCCTGGTTTAAATGAGATTACTTTAGCAATTGCCAGAGAATGCAAAACGTGCCTTAAATAAAGTTCGTCTATATCTTTTCTAGAAACCACATTAATTTTAAGATTCCAATCTTCATATAATTCTTGAAGTTTAGAAAATTGATTGAGTTGGTTTTCTGATAAATTTTTAAAATACTTTTTTATAATTTCCATTAAAATATGTTTCTAGTGCAAAAATAGTTATAGTTAATAAACAATTAGCAACAAAAACTGACGTTTATCATATAAAGCAATTACAAAAACATTATTTTTGTAAATTAACATTAATATACTGAATGAAAACAATAAATTTCTCCCGAGTAGATAAGGCAAAATTTTTTAAAACCCTAAATAAAAGAGTCAACTCATATTTTAAAGAAAACAATATAAATAGAACCGGAAACTGGAAATTACACTTAAAAGCAATTGTAATGTTTTCATTATTTTTAATTCCATTTATTTTAATACTTACTGTTTCTATGCCGCAATGGGTTATGGTATTGCTCTTGGTTTTAACAGGTATTGGTATGGCTGGCGTTGGTATGAATGTGATGCACGATGCAAATCATGAGTCTTTTTCTAAAAGAAAATGGGTAAATAAATTGATGGGAAGTAGTATTTATATTCTTGCTGGTAATGTTTATAACTGGAAAGTGCAACACAATGTATTACACCATACTTTTACAAATATTAAAGACCACGATGAGGATATAGACGCTGGTAGAATTATTCGTTTTTCTTTACACTCTAAGTGGTTAAAAATTCATAAACTTCAAAAATATTATTCTATATTCTTATATGGTTTATTAACTATTAATTGGGCAATTACTACAGATATTAAACAAATGCACCGTTATCTAAAACGTAAATTATCATATGGTAAATTTCCAAATCCGGCTACAGAATGGACTAAATTAGTGGTTTCTAAAGTTATCTATTATGCCCTTTGGATTGTTTTACCTCTTTTAATTTTAGACATTGCTTGGTGGAAAGTTTTAGCAGGTTTCTTTATCATGCATTACACTGCTGGTATGATTTTAAGCTTAGTTTTTCAACTTGCACATATTGTCCCAAATACAACAATGCCTATCCCAGACAAAGACGGAAATTTAGAACATACTTGGGCAGTCCATCAATTATACACCACCTCTAACTTTGCCCCTAGTAACTGGTTGGTAAACTTTTATACTGGTGGATTAAATCATCAAGTTGAACATCATATTTTTCCACATATTTCTCATGTTCATTACAATAAATTAGCTAAAATTGTAAAAGAAACGGCCAATGAATTTAATTTGCCTTACAACGAATATAAAACAATGACAAAAGCAGTTGTAGAGCATTTTAGACATTTAGGAGTTTTAGGAAAAAAACCAGAATTAGCATAAATAACAACACACAACTAAGTAACATGAAACAACTTTTATCAGACAGAATTAATAGTTTACCTGTCTCGCAAACACTTGCAATGGCTGCTAAAGCTAGAGAACTTAGAGCCAAAGGAAAAGATATTATTGGCTTAAGTTTAGGAGAACCAGACTTTAATACACCAGATTTTATTAAAGACGCGGCAATTAATGCAATTAATGAAAATTACAACTCATATTCTCCAGTAGATGGCTATGCAGAATTAAAAGAAGCAATTTGTGTTAAATTTAAAAGAGATAACAACTTAACATACACACCCAACCAAATTGTAGTATCTACAGGTGCAAAACAATCGATTGCTAACATTGCTCAAGTATTATTAAACCCTGGAGATGAAGTATTACTACCAGCACCTTACTGGGTAAGTTATTCTGCGATTGCTACTTTATGTGAAGCAAAATATGTAGAAATTCCTTCTTCTATAGACAATGATTTTAAAATAACACCAGAACAGTTAGAGGCGGCTATTACGCCAAAAACTAAAATGATTTTCTTTAATTCGCCAAACAACCCAAGTGGTACTATCTATAGCGAACAAGAATACAGAGCGCTAGCTAAAGTGTTAGAAAAACATCCACAGATTTTTATTTTATCTGATGAAATATATGAGCACGTAAATTATGACTGCAAACCTTTTAGTTTTGCACAAATAGAAAACATGTTCGATAGAACCATTACCGTTAACGGTTTGGCAAAAGCATTTGCAATGACTGGTTGGAGAGTTGGTTATATTGGTGCTCCAGAATGGATTGCTAAGGCATGTACAAAAATGCAAGGGCAAATTACATCGGGTACAAACTGTATTGCACAAAGAGCTGCTATTACAGCAGTATTAGCACCTGTATCTAAAATTCAGTATATGGTAGATGAGTTTAAAACTCGTAGAGATATCATTATTGGTTTATTAAGAGAGATTGAAGGCTTTAAAGTAAATGTACCAGAAGGTGCTTTTTATGTTTTTCCTGATGTTTCTGCTTTTTTCGGAAAAACAGTTGATGGAGTAAAAATAGAAAACGCAAGCGATTTTGCTTTATTTATCCTAGAAAAAGCTAATGTTGCTACCGTTACCGGAGAAGCTTTTGGTGCACCAGACTGCATTAGAATCTCATACGCTGCCTCTGAATTACAAATAAGAGAAGCTGTTAAAAGAATTAAAAAAGCTTTAAGTTAATTTAAAAAACAGCTATTATTGATGTTTCTTAAACACTAACAAAGTAAAATGCCAAATCTAATAGATTTGGCATTTTTAATTTATAAACTATGTAAAGTAAGATTAATCTACATTATCGTGTAGAAAAGAGTTATTAGTTTTTAAGTTAATTTCGTCTGTATCTTTGTTAATAGAGGTTTTATCTTTACTTATAGCCGTATTCGTATTTAGATCCACACCCAATCTTTTGTAAGCAGGCTGTCGTTCAATTTCATCAATGTTCTTATTCATTTGATCATTAAACTTGTAGTTAAAACCTTTCATTTTATTACGACGCTCTTCTGCCCTTTGTTGCAACTCCGTAATGGTTAAATCTAAAGGAGAAACCTCTTCACTAATTGTTTCTATTTGATTGATGCTAGCTTTCGAAATTTTAGTCTTTAACTCAAACTGAACCTCCTCTTCTTTTGGGGTATCATTAATAATTGCAGAACTTTTACCAATAGTTGGCTGTGCATCAAAATCTTCTAAAACATATCTTTTAGGTGCTTGTGTATTTTCGAATACAATTTCTTTTGCATCAATTACATCTATATTTTTAACCCTTTCTAAAGCATCATCTTCTAAATTAAAACGAACCTCTTGTGTTACAGACTCTTCTTCTTTTTGATTGCTTAAAGGCAAGTCGAAAAATAAGTTAGGTTCTACTTCTTCAACTATTTCTGATACTTGTGTATTATTATCTTCTACAACTGGCGTAACATCTGTAATAACAAAATCATCTTCGATAGTATTAGACAAAACAACTTCATCAAAAACAACCTCAATATTAGCAATTTCATCTGTCATTGCAACTAAATCCATATTAGAAGAAGATTTAACTTCTGCTTCATCTTCTAAGTTATAGACTATTTTCTCTTCACTTTTTTTAGTTAAAGGCTCTTCTAAAGTAGGTACTTTAGCTATTTTATTTTCACTAAAATTATAGGTTGCTTTTTGCTCATCTTCTAAAGTGTGAACAATTTTCTTAACTTCGGTATTTGTAATTTCACTCTGTTGATCTGCAGCAAAACCAGTTGCAACTATCGTTACGGCAATTGCATCACCTAACTCTTCATCTTCACCAATACCCATAATTATATTAGCATCATAACCAGCTTCATCTTGAATATGGTCATTGATCTCTCCAATTTCATCTAAGGTTACTTCATTACTACCAGAAACTATCAAAAGTAAAACATTTTTAGCCCCAGTAATTTTATTGTCATTTAACAAAGGAGAATCTAATGCTTTAATAATAGCTGTTTTAGCTCTAGTTTGTCCCTCTTCTTTAGCAGAACCCATAATTGCTGTTCCACTATTAGAAAGTACTGTTTTAGCATCGTGTAAATCAATATTTTGTTTGTAGTGATGTGTAATTACCTCTGCAATACCACGAGACGCTGTAGATAAAACTTCATCTGCCTTAGAAAAACCTGCTTTAAAACCTAAATTACCATATACTTCTCTTAGCTTATTGTTATTAATTACGATAAGAGAATCTACATTTTGACGAAGTTGATCGATACCTGCTTGAGCTTGTTTGGCACGTCTTCTTCCTTCAAAAGCAAAAGGTATTGTAACAATACCAACGGTTAAGATATCCATATCTTTTGCTATTTTAGCGATAATTGGTGCTGCACCAGTACCAGTACCACCGCCCATACCCGCAGTAATAAAAACCATTTTGGTTTGGGTATTTAACAACTGCTGTATTTCTTGCATACTTTCTTTTGCTGCCTGTGCTCCAACTTCTGGGTTTGCACCAGCACCTAAACCTGAAGTTAAATTAGCCCCTAATTGTATTTTATTAGGTACTGGGCTATTTTCTAAAGCTTGGGCATCTGTATTACAAATTACAAAATCTACCCCTACAATGTGTTGGGTAAACATGTGATTTACTGCGTTGCTACCACCACCACCTACACCAATTACCTTGATGGTATTCGATTGGGTTTTTGGCATATCAAATGAAATGTTATCAAATTCTTGGCTCATAATAACGTATCTATTCTATTGTTTGTTCTTTTATTTTTATTCTGCGTTGTCTAAAAAATCTTTTAAACCATTGGTAAACTTCTCGAAAAAAGAAACTTTCTTTGGTTTTAAAGGCTTTGCAACTTTAGCAACTTCTTCTTGTATTTCTGTTTCTTCTATTGCTACCTCTTTTTCTGTAACAGTTTCTATAACGGCTTCTGGCTCATTGGATCCTTTTTCTAATCCTTCCATTAACAAACCAACAGCTGTCGCGTATGATGGACTTGATAATACATCATCTGAATCTCCTGCTAAATGCTCGTTAGGAAAACCTATTCTAGCATCCATACCAGTTATGTATTCTACTAACTGTCTCAAATGCTTTAATTGTGCACCACCACCTGTAAGAACAATTCCTGCAATTAGTTTTCCTTTTGCAGTTTCATGTCCATAATTTTTAATCTCTAAGTAAACATGTTCAATAATTTCTTGAACTCTAGCATGAATTACTTTTGATAAATTCTTTAAGGTAATTTCTTTTGGCTCTCTACCTCTTAAACCAGGAATAGAAACAATTTCTGTTTCTTTATTTTCTCCTGGCCATGCAGAACCAAACTTAATTTTTAATAACTCTGCTTGCTTTTCGATAATAGAACAGCCTTCTTTTATATCATCTGTAATTACATTTCCTCCGAAAGGTATTACAGCTGTATGCCTAATAATACCGTCTTTAAAAATTGCTAAATCTGTTGTACCACCACCAATATCTATTAACGCAACTCCAGCTTCTTTTTCTTCTTGACTTAATACCGCTGCTGCTGAAGCTAAAGGTTCTAAAGTAATTTCGCTTAAACCTAAACCAGCACTTTTTACACAACGACCAATATTTCTAATAGAAGATACTTGCCCAACAACTACATGAAAGTTAGCCTCTAAACGACCACCATACATACCTATTGGCTCTTTAATATCTGCTTGAGAGTCTACCTTAAACTCTTGTGGTAATACATGTATAATTTCTTCACCAGGTAGCATTACTAATTTATGAACCTGATTTACTAAATCTTCAATATCATTTTCATCAATAACCTCATCTGCATTATTTCTTGTGATATAATCACTATGATGTAAACTTCTTATATGTTGCCCAGCAATACCAACCACAACCTCATCAATAGCAACACCAGAAACACTTTGAGCTTCATCTACAGCTTGCTGAATAGATTGTATGGTTTGTGTAATATTACTAACAACACCACGCTTTACACCTAAACTTTTAGCTTTACCAATACCTACAACCTCAATTTTATTGTATTCATTTTTACGCCCAATCATGGCAACAATTTTGGTGGTACCAATGTCTAAACCAACTGCTATTTTATTGTTTTCCATTTTTGATTTATTTTGTACACACAACTTGGTTGTGATATTTAACGTTAATCGCTTTATATTTACTTATCGTTTTATCTTCAAATGCTTTGTTATAAAACGCTTTTAACTTACTAAATTTTATATCCATTTTAGACAAATTCCCAAAATCGATTTTATAATTTCCGCTTCTGACAGAAAATTGATACGCCTGATCTTCTTTTTTTTCAATTCCGATAATTTCTTTTTTTAAAAAATTATCAGCTAAAATAAGCTTTAACAAAGGCTGTATTTCAGAAACAGATTCTCTAGTTTTAAAACCGTTTAACAACAAAACTCTTGCAGAGAAATTATCTGATAACGGAAACGCTTCTCCTTGTTTATCAATATAATAAGACCCCTTATCTAACAAAACTCTTGCCATTGGCACCTTTTGTTTAACTGTTGCTTTTAACAACCCTGTAATACTTAAAAAAACAGAAGCTTTTTCTACAAAAGGATTTTTAGATACTGCATTTTCTAAACAGTATAAATTTATCACAGATTTTGCTTGGTTTTTCACACTTGCAGTATTTTGTATTAACAATTTATCAACCATTGCATGAGTTAAAAAATTATTGTCTTCACCTTCAAATTCTACTACTACTTCTGTAACTTTTTTTATTGAATTTCTTTTAGAAGAAAACTCCCCTAAAAGAGCCACAGCAACTATTAACACTGCAAAAACAAAATACTTTAATAGTCTTTTAAATTTCATTTTTTACTGTTTTAAAATTGTTTCTGTTACCTCGTTTACTAGCACTCCAATATCTCCTGCACCCAACATTACAACAATTTTTGCCGAAGAATTTTTAATATCTTTTGCTAAAATATTTTTTTTAGTCATTTTTTTATGCGCGCAGGTAACTTTATCCAACAACCACTCAGAATTTACTCCTTTAATTGGCAACTCTCTTGCCGGATAAATATCTAACAACAATACTTCATCAAAATTAGATAGCGAAGAAGCAAAATCGTCAATAAAATCTCTTGTTCTAGAAAATAAATGTGGTTGAAAAACAACCAATACTTTTTGATTTGGATACATTTCTCTAACCGAACTTTCTACGGCATTGATTGCTGTTGGGTGATGCGCATAATCATCAATCAAAACAAAATTATCTGTTTTAATTTTATAAGAAAACCTTCTTTTTACGCCTTTAAAACTAATCAAACGTTGCTTCACTTTCTCTAAAGACAAACCATAAACATCTGCCATCGCCAAAGCTGCCAAAGCATTCATTACGTTATGACGTCCAGGCAGGTGAAACTCTATGTTACTAATTGTTGATGTTGGCGTTTTAACATCAAAAATATACCGACCACTTTCTATCTTTAAATTAGATGCTACATAATCTGCATCTTCATCTATAGCATAAGTTAGGCCTTTAAAATTCAACCCTTTAGCAACAATTAATGTGTCTGAAACTATGGTAGAAAAATCATTAAATGAAACTTCTAAAGCAGCTGAATCTCCGTAAATATCTAAGTGATCTGCATCTGTAGAAGTTATACAAGCAATATTGGGACTTAGTTTTAAAAAAGAGCGATCAAACTCATCTGCCTCAACAACACTTACCTTATCATCTCCTAAAATTAAATTAGAATTATAATTTTCTGCAATACCTCCTAAAAAAGAAGTTGCATTTACCGCTGCCATAATATGACCCAAAATAGCAGATGTAGTTGTTTTACCGTGTGTGCCCGCAACCGCCAAACAAAAAGTATGTTCGGTTATTTTTCCTAAAATTTCTGACCTTTTTAAAATAGAAAAGCCATGAGATAAAAAGTAATTAAATTGCTTGTGATTCTTCGGAATTGCAGGTGTATAAATTATTAATGTAGTTTCTTTATTTAAAAAAGAAATAGGTATGCTAGCAATAGTATCTTCAAAATGTACTAAAGCGCCTAAACTTTCTAATTCAGATATAATACCTGAAGGAGTTTTATCATAACCAGCAACATTTTTACCATTGGCAACAAAATAACGGGCTATGGCACTCATACCAATACCGCCAATACCAATAAAAAATATGTTATGTATACTTTTTAAATTCACTTATTTAATATTTTTTCAATCTCGTTAACAATAGATGTTGTTGCCCCAGGAAGCGCCAATTCATTTATATTTTCTGATAAACTTTGTTGTTTCCCTTTGTCTTTTAACAAGGTTTCAAAAACTACCGGAAAAGAAGCTAAATCTTGCTCTTTTAACAAAATAGCACCGTGTTTGTCTGAAATCGATTTTGCATTTTTGGTTTGATGATCTTCTGCTACATTAGGCGATGGTATAAAAATAACTGGCTTACCAACAATGCATAATTCCGACACAGAACTTGCCCCTGCTCTTGATATTATAAAATCTGAGGCTGCATAAGCCAAATCCATTCTGTTTAAAAAAGCATGAACTTGCACATCTTCTAAGTCATTGTTAGCTTTATACTCATCAATATAAAATTTACCACATTGCCAAATTACTTGTACGTCTTGGTCTTTAAAAAAAGACAATTTCTCTGCTACTAATTGATTTACTTTTCTTGCTCCTAAACTACCTCCTAAAACTAAAACTGTTTTCTTTTTCGGATTCAAATTAAAAAACGCCTTTGCTTCTTTAACTTTAGAGTGAATGGTTAACAGATCTTGACGAACTGGATTTCCTGTTTTTACAATTTTATTATTCGAAAAAAAACGCTCTAAACCATCATAAGCAACACATATTTTATGAGCTTTTTTACTTAAAAATTTATTTGTAATTCCCGGGAAAGAGTTTTGTTCTTGTAGTAAAGTTGGCACCCCTTTTCTATTGGCCATTATTAAAGTTGGGCCGCTTGCAAAACCACCTGTACCAATAGCAATATCTGGCTTAAAATTATTAATAATTATAGAAGCTTTAAATAAACTATGAAGCAATTTAAAGGGAAACAATAAGTTTTTAACTGTAAGTTTTCTTTGGATTCCAGAAATCCAAAGTCCCTTTATAGCATAACCAGCTTGGGGCACTTTTTCCATTTCCATTTTATCTTTGGCACCTACAAATAAAAATTTAGCGTGCGGATAGCGTAACTTTAATTCGTTTGCAATTGCAATTGCAGGATAGATATGCCCACCAGTGCCACCACCAGAAATTAATATGTTAATCGATTGTTTCATGCAATATATCTAAAGGGTTATCATCTAAAATATCTTCTTCTGTTGCTTGTTTAGAAGCACTTACACTTAAAATCATGCCTAAAGCAAAGCAGGTCATCCAAATAGAAGTACCTCCACTACTTATTAAAGGCAATGTTTGCCCTGTAACCGGAAATAGATTTGTTGCTACTGCCATATTTATTGTTGCCTGAAAAATGATTGGCAAACCAACACCTAACACCAATAAAGCACCAAAAATTGTAGTTGTATTTTTAACTACCACAAAAATTCTAAATAGTAACAGAAAATAGATAAACACAATTACAAAACCACCAAACAACCCATATTCTTCTATTATAATTGCAAAAATAAAATCTGAAGTAGATTGTGGTAAAAAGTTTTTTTGCACACTTTTACCAGGACCTAAACCAAAAGTTTGCCCTGTTGCAATAGCTATTTTAGCTTTTTCTACTTGATAAGCCTCTTTACCTTCTTTATCAGAAAAACTTTCAATTCTACTTTGCCATGTTTGTACCCTATTTGGCATTGCTTCTGGGAATGCTTTGGCTATCAAAATAAAAAATGACAATGCTAAAACACCTGCAGCAATAATAAAACCAATATACTTAATGGGATAACCACCTACAAAAGCCACTGTAATAATCATCACAAAAATGATAGCGGTTGTAGAAAAATTTGCTGGTAATATCAATACTAAAACCATAGCTACTGGCAACCAAAGTTGCCACAAACTTTCTTTAAAATTAACTACCTTTTCTTTATTTCTAGCCAAATAACGTGCTACATAAATCATTAAAACCAAACCTGCAAGTGTTGATGTTTGAAAACCTATGCCTCCAATACGAATCCATCTACTTGCATTTGCACCGCCAATTACTGTACCTTGAGCTAGTGTATAAATTAACAAAATAATTACTATCGGAAGCATTAAAACAGAACCGCCTGAAAAAAATCTGTAAGGAATTTTATGCACTCCATAAATGATTGCAAACCCCATAATTAAAAGAACTACGTGTTTAATTAAATATCCTAAAGTAGAACCAGAACCAACAACATAAACCAAGTTTGTACTTGCGCTGTAAACTGGCATAAATGAAAAGATTGCCAAAATAGCAACAATTGCCCAAATTGTTTTATCTCCTTTAGTATGTTTAAAAATAGTTTTCATTAATTAAAATTCTCTTTTATGTAGCGCTAATTTTTTTGTAAGGTTTTATTCTTATAATGATCGAACAGCATTTTTAAACTGTCTTCCTCTATCTTCATAATTTTCAAATAAATCAAAACTTGCACAAGCAGGAGACAACAAAACAACATCGCCTTTTTCTGCTATTTTAGCAGATACTTTTACAGCCTCTTCTGCTCCAGCAGTTTCTACAATAACATCTACCACATTACCAAACATGTTTACAATCTTTTGATTATCTATACCCAAACATACAATAGCCTTTACCTTCTCTCTTACCAAAGGCAATAAATCGCTATAATCATTTCCTTTATCTACACCACCAACAACCCAAACTGTTGTTTTTTTCATACATTCTAATGCATAATAACTTGCATTTACATTCGTTGCTTTAGAATCGTTTATATAATCGACACCCTTAATACTAGCAACGTTTTCTAAACGATGTTCTACACCTTCAAAATCTTCTAAACTTTCTTTAATTGTTTGTCTTCTTACTTTTAACAATTGTGCCGCCATTGAAGCTGCCATTGCATTTTTTGTATTGTGTTTTCCTTTTACTGATAATGTAGATAATGACATAGTAAATGTATCTTTATTTAGATTGATGATGATATTGTTATTTTTTAAATATGCCCCGTAAGTCAATTCCTTTTCAATAGAAAAAGGCACCAACGTTGCTTTTGTTTTATGTTCTTTTAGCCAATTTGTAATTGCCGTATTATCTGCATCATAAATGAGGTAATCTGCAGAAGTTTGGTTTTTTGTAATTCTGAATTTAGATGCGATGTATTTATTAAAATCATAATCATATCGATCTAAATGATCTGGAGTAATATTAGTAATGATGGCTATGTGCGCATTAAAAGACGAAATACCATCTAACTGAAAACTACTTAACTCTAACACATAGTTTTTATAATCATTAAAAGCCACTTGTTGTGCAAAACTGTCACCTATATTACCGGCCAAACCAACATTTAAATTTGCATTTTTTAAAATATGATGCAACAACAATGTCGTGGTCGTTTTACCATTAGAACCTGTAATTCCGACGATATTCGAACTAGTATATCGTGAAGCAAACTCAATTTCTGAAATAACAACAATCTGCTTGCTTCTTAACTGATTAACTATTTGCACATTGTCTGGTATGCCCGGGCTCTTCATAACCAAATCTGCATTCAAAATCTTACTTTCTGTATGCATCTTTTCTTCAAAATTAATTTGATTGCCTTCTAAAACTTCTTTGTATTTATTTAATATAGCTCCTTTGTCAGAAACAAAAACATCGTACCCTTTTTGTTTTGCTAATAAAGCAGTACCAACACCACTTTCTCCAGCGCCAAGAATAACCAACCTTTTCATTTATCTTAATTTTAAAGTAACAATTGTAAAAACAGCTAATAAAATTCCTACAATCCAAAAACGGACAACAATTTTACTCTCATGGTAGCATAGTTTTTGATAATGATGGTGTAACGGCGCCATTCTGAAAATTCTTCTTCCTTCACCAAATTTCTTTTTTGTTATTTTAAACCAAGTCACCTGCAGTATTACCGATAAATTTTCGATGACAAAAATTCCGGCCAAAATAGGAAGTAGTAATTCTTTACGAATTGCAATGGCAATAACCGCTATAATACCCCCAATAGTTAAACTTCCGGTATCACCCATAAAAACCTGAGCAGGAAAAGTATTATACCATAAAAACCCAATTAAAGCACCTGCAAAAGCAAGTATAAAAACAGTCATTTCACCGGAATTCGGAATGTACATTACATCTAAATAATCTGCAAAAATGATGTTTCCAGAAACCCATGCAAACAACGCCAATGTAATTACAATAATGGCCGAAGAGCCTGCTGCTAAACCATCAATTCCGTCTGTTAAATTGGCACCGTTAGAAATACCTGTAACAATAAAAACTGTAATAAAAATAAAAACCACCCATCCATATTTCTCATACCCATCTCCTAAAAAACTAAAAGCTTTAGAGTAGTCTAATTCATTATTTTTTAAAAAAGGAACCGTAGTTTTGGTAGATTTATGTGCTTCACCAAATACTTTCTTTTTTCCGTTTTCTTGCATTACTTGCTCTGCTAATGGCAATTGTTCTTTTATTGTTACGCCTTCATTAAAATAAAGCATAGAACCTACAATTACGCCCAAACCTATCTGCCCCAAAACCTTAAACTTCCCTTTTAAACCAGCCTTATCCTTTTTAAACACCTTTATATAATCGTCTAAAAAACCAATTAAACCCATCCAAAGAGTAGTAATTACAAGTAAAATGATATAAATATTATCTAGTTTTGCCAATAGCAACGCAGGTATTAATGTTGCCAAAATGATAATAATACCACCCATTGTTGGTGTTCCCGATTTTTGTACTTGACCTTCTAAACCTAAATCTCTAATAGATTCTCCTACTTGTTTTTTCTGTAAAAAATCAATAATTTTTTTACCAAAAATAGCTGAAATCAATAGTGACAAAATAAATGCTGCAGCTGATCTAAAAGTGATAAACTGAAACACACTTGCCCCAGGAAAACTAAACTGACTTTCTAAATATTCAAATAAGTAATACAACATTTTCTAGCTATTTTTTAAGTTGATAAAAGCAGTTTTTAACAGTCTCTAAATCATCAAAATGAACGCGAACTCCATTTGTTTCTTGATAATTTTCATGTCCTTTACCTGCTATTAAAATAATATCTTTAGACTCAGAAAACTTACACGAAGCTTTAATAGCTTGTTTTCTATCTAAAATTGTAATTGTTTTTTTATAGTTTTCTGCAGCAACACCAGCTTCCATTTCATCTAAAATGGTTTGTGGGTTTTCTGTTCTTGGGTTGTCTGAAGTAAAAATAACTTGGTCACTCAATTGAGAGGCAATGTGCGCCATTTTAGGCCTTTTTGTTTTATCTCTATCTCCACCGCAACCAACAACTGTAATTAACTTCTCATTATTTGTGCGGATATCATTAATGGTTTCTAAAACATTTTTTAGTGCATCTGGCGTATGTGCATAATCTACAATAGCGGTAACACCCTCATTAGAAACCACATACTCAAAACGACCACTTACACTTTCTAACTCACTAACTATTGTTAAAATCTGCATGGTATCTAGTCCCAATAATTTTGCAGTAGCAACTATTGCGGTTAAATTATAAATATTAAAAACGCCTATTAACTTCGTCCAAACCTCAGCTCCATCAACAGTAATTAAAGTACCTGATAGTTGTTTTTCTAAAATTTTGGCTTTAAAATCTGCTACTGTTTTTAAGGCATAAGAATATTTTTTAGCCTTGGTATTTTGCAGCATATAATAACCATTTTTATCATCGATGTTTGTCAACGCAAATGCATGCTTTGGCAAACCATCAAAAAAAGCTTTTTTAACATTTCTGTATTCTGCAAAAGTTTCATGATAATCTAAATGATCATGAGAAAGATTGGTAAAAATACCGCCTGCAAATGTTAACCCTTCTGTTCTTTTTTGATGAATTCCGTGAGAACTCACCTCCATAAAACAAAAATCTACCCCAGCAACAATCATTTTATCTAGATATGAGTTAATTGCAATAGAATCTGGTGTTGTATGAGTTGCTTCATATACATCATCATTAACCAGCACCTTAACTGTAGAAAGCAATCCAACTTTGTAACCTGCTTTTTTAAATAATTGATACAATAAAGAAGCAATGGTCGTTTTACCATTGGTACCAGTAACACCAATTAAAGGCATTTTAGAAGAAGGATTTTGGTAAAAATTAGCTGCCATAATTGCCAATGCAACATTTGCATCTGGCACTTGAATATAGGCAACTTCTTTATTTATTTGCTCTGGCACAACTTCGCAAACAACTACAATAGCACCTAGTGATATTGCCTTATCTATATATAAATGCCCATCTACAGTTACTCCTTTTTGAGCAACAAAAACACTTCCTTCTTTACACTTTCTAGAATCGAATTCAATGTTTTTTACACGAACATTATCAGCACCTATTATTTGCCTTGTATCTACCCTTTTTAATATGTGTTTTAACTCCTTCAACCTAAGATAATTTTAAAATAACAGTAGCACCTTTTTTTAATTTCTCTCCTTTTTTTAATGACTGTGCTTGCACATTTCCAACACCCTTACAAACCACTTTAAGCCCTAAGTTTTCTAAAAAAGAAAGCGCATCCATCCCAGACATCCCTAAAACATTTGGCATTTCAGCATACTCTTTATTAACTTTTACATTGTAATTCTTATAATCATTTTCAATAGCCGCAAATAACACATCATCATTTACAGATTGATTATCTTCTGGCATAGTTGTATAAATTTTCTGTGCAATTTCTTTAAAAACCGGTCCTGCAACTGTAGCACCATAGTACCCTTTTTCTTTCTTCGGATCATGAATTACAACAACGCAAGAATATTTTGGATTATCTGCCGGAAAAAAACCAGCAAAAGACGCAACATATCTTTTAGTAGAATAATAACCACCTTGCCATTTACCGTTTTTATCTTTAGTTCTTGGAATATATTTTTTTGCAGTACCTGTTTTACCTGCCATCGAGAAACTAGAAGAATAAATGTTTGTTGCTGTTCCTTTAACAACAACATTTTCCATAATTTTTCTTACTTTTTTTAAAGTTGCCTCAGAAGCAATTTTAGAATTCAACACCTCGGTTTCAAAAACTTTTTCAGTCTTATTTTCTTTTCTTAACTCTTTTATAAACCTAGGTTTTACCATTACACCATTATTAGCAACAGCGTTGTAAAACATTAAAGTTTGCATTGGCGTAACAGAAACACCATAACCCCAAGACATCCATTCTAGAGAAATCTTGTTCCAACCTTTGTCTTTAGGCGTCGGCACCATAGGCGATCCTTCTCCTTTTATCTGAAAACCAATAGGTTTTGTAAACCCATATTTCTCTAGTTTATCAATAAACTTTTCTGGTTGATGATCGTAATGCTTTTTTATTATTTTAACAATTCCAACATTTGAAGAAACCTCAAAAACTCTGGCCGCAGATATTTTACCATAACCACCTCTATGAGAATCTTCTACCTTAGAACCATGAATAAAAATTCTTCCTTTTTCTGTGTCTACCACAGTAGATGTATCAATTTTACGATCATCTAAAGCAGCCATTAAACTCGCTAACTTAAATGTAGAACCAGGCTCATGACTTTCCCAAACAGCATAATTTCTTTTTTCGTAATAAGTTCCTCTCGAAGTTCTTCCTAAGTTAGAAATTGCCTTTATTTCGCCGGTAGCCGTTTCCATCACCACCGCACATCCATGATCAGCTTCAAAATACGCTAACTTATCTAACAAAGCGTGATGAGTAATATCTTGAATATTTACGTCTATTGTAGTAATTATATCATGACCATCTACAGGCTCTTTTTCATTAATATCATTAATAGGCTTCCATTGGTTTTTTGCTATTTTCTGCTTCCATCTTAAACCATTTTCTCCTTGCATATAATCTGCAAAAGCACCTTCTATACCTGCTTCTCCTCTAAAATCATCATACCCAATTGTACGTTCGGCTATTTTTCCTATAGGATGCGCCCTAACTGTTTTATGTTCTGCTATAAAACCACCTTTATAAACACCTCTATTAAAAATTGGAAATTGCCTCATTTTAAGATAATCTGTATATCCAATATTTCTTGCAATTAACAAATACCTGTTTTTACGTTTTTTTGCAGTTCTTAATTTTGTTTGATAATAACTAACAGAATTCCCCAACATATTTGACAATTCTTTTGAAAGTTGCGCTATATTTTTTTCAAAAACAGCATTATCTACAGCAACAACATCCATTCTTATGGTAAACTTAGACATCGAAGTTGCTAATAAGTTGCCATCTGCCGCATAAACATTTCCCTTATTTGCATAAATTGTGTCTTGCTTTATAGTAAGCTCTGTAGAAAGTTTTCTGTATTTATCACCTTCTTTATGCTGAATGGTGAATACACGAAAAACTATCAACAACAGAAAAAATGTCATAAAAGCAGCTACGATGTAGAATTTTGTTAGTATGCTTTTTTTATCTGTTGCCAATGTTATTATTTTTTTATGATTACTTTAATTTTTTTAGGTGGAGTTTGCAAGGGAAGCAACCCTCTTCTTTTTGCTTTTTCACGGATACTAGATTCCATTTTCATTCGCATTAAAATAGTACCAGTATCTACATATTCTGCTCGCAACTCTCTTTTCAATTTATTTAAGTCAGCAATTTTAATTACCTTTTTATCTGCATTATGTGCACTAGAAATCATAATCAACAGCAAGCCAACAACGAAAATAATAATGCGCCAATTTTTAAAAGCAGTTTCATCAGTAAGAAAACTTCCCCTTAAAAAACTATATATCTTTTTTTTTACTTTTGACATCTAAATAGTATTACCAATTAAAAACACCAACTACTGTTTTAAACTCGCTATTCTTAATTTTGCACTTCGAGCTCTATTATTTATCTTAATTTCTTCTGCTGTAGGAACAATTAACTTACCAACCTTTTGCATAGGTTCGTTACTATTACCAAATACATCTTTCTCTAATTCACCCTTAAACAACCCGGTTCTAATAAATCTTTTTACCAATCGATCTTCTAAAGAATGATATGAAATTACACTTAGCCTACCGTTTTTATTTAAAAGACTTGGCATCTGCTCTAAAAACTCTTTTAAAACAGCTAATTCTTCATTTACCTCTATTCTAATTGCTTGAAAAATCTGAGCTATTATCTTATGTTCTTTAGCTTTCGGCAAATATTTTTGCAATACTTTACGCAACTGAAAACTGGTATCTATTTTCTGAACCTGACGCTCTTCTACAATTGTTTTTGCTATATTTCTAGAATTCCTTAACTCACCATACAAAAACAATATCTCGGCCAATTTTTCCTCAGAATAATTATTGATAATTTCTTTTGCAGAAATTTTAGATCTCTGATTCATTCGCATATCTAAATCACCATCAAATCTGGTAGAAAAACCTCTTTCAGCCTCATCAAACTGATGCGACGAAACACCTAAATCTGCCAATACACCATCTACTTTTCGAACTCCATTAAATCTTAAAAACCTAGATATATATCTAAAATTTTCAGGTATAAGTTCAAAACGTTCATCATCTATACTATTTACTAAAGCATCCGGATCTTGATCAAAACCAAACAACCTACCATTAACACCCAACCTTTTTAATATTTCTCTAGAATGACCGCCGCCACCAAAAGTAACATCAACATAAACACCATCTTCTTTGATAGCCAAAGCATCTATGCTTTCGTGCAATAAAACTGGATTATGATAATTCATCTTCATCTGTATTTCCCATCACCTCTTCTGCTAAATCTGCAAAATCTTGCGCGGCATCATTAATTGCTATTTCGTACTTTTCTTTATCCCAAATCTCAATAATATTCACAGAAGAAGACATTACCACTTGTTTCTTAATACCTGCAAAATCAAATAAATCTTTCGGAATCAAGATTCTACCAGTAGCATCAAGCTCTACCATTTTAACACCCGCGGTAAACCTTCTAATAAAGTCGTTGTTTTTCTTCTTAAACCTGTTTAGTTTATTCACTTTCTCCATCATCAAATTCCACTCTCTCATCGGATACAACTCTAAACAAGGCTGAAAAACCGCTCTCTTTAAAACAAAACCATCTTGCAACACAGATGACAGCTGCTTTTTAAAGGCTGATGAAAACATCAATCTACCCTTAGCATCTGATTTACACTCATATGTACCGATTAAATTTATCACTTGATGATTTTATTAATAGAACTCAAAAATAACTAAATTTTACCACTTTTTACCACTTTTTACCACATTGTTAATAAATAAAGGTTTTATTAACAATTAAGTAGACATCTTAAACTAACGGATTAAAAAAACCATAAGAACTAAAACAATTTCTATTTCATAAAAAAGAATTACATTTGTGGTTAAGCCAATTGAAAAATCAATGACTGATAAGTTAAAAACAGAAGGGAAATTTACATACGCTGAAGCAGGAGAAGGAAAAGCAATAATTGTTTTACATGGATTAATGGGAGCTCTAAGTAATTTTGAAAGCACTTTTAACCACTTTTCTTCAAATGGATATCAAGTCTTAATTCCAGAACTACCACTTTACACTCTACCTCTTATAAAAACTAATGTTAAAAATTTAGCTAATTTTTTAAAAGAATTTATGGAGTTTAAAAAAATAGATAGCGCCATTTTATTAGGAAATTCTTTGGGTGGTCATATTAGCCTTTATTTCGCTAAACATCATCCAGAAAAAGTAACTGCACTTGTTTTAACAGGTAGCTCTGGCTTGTATGAAAAAGCAATGGGAGATAGTTTTCCGAAAAGAGGAAACTACGAATACATAAAAGAAAAGACAAAAGGTGTTTTTTATGACCCTGAAATTGGCACCAAAGAAATGGTGGATGACGTTTTTAAAATTGTAAACGATAGAAGTTCTGTAATACGTACACTTGCTATTGCAAAAAGCGCTATAAGACACAACATGGCCAATGATTTACCAGAAATGAAACAACCTAGTTGTATCATTTGGGGAAAACAAGATATTGTTACTCCACCAGAAGTTGCTGTTGATTTTAATAAGCTATTACCAGATTCTAATTTATTTTGGATAGACAAATGTGGGCATGCCGCAATGATGGAAAGACCAGAAGAATTCAATCAAATTCTTAGCACCTGGTTAACTTCTAGAAACTTATAGTACTAGCTTTAAATAAGTACACAACAATACCCGATTACATTTTATGAAAATTAGATCTGCAGAGTTTATAATGAGTAACAGTAATGTTACCAAAGCACCAAAAGAGAGAGTGCCAGAATATGCTTTTATTGGCCGATCTAACGTTGGCAAGTCTTCATTAATTAACATGTTAATGGAACGTAAAGACTTGGCTAAAATTTCTGGAAAACCAGGTAAAACACAACTTATTAATCACTTTAAAATTAATGATGAATGGTTTTTAGTTGATTTACCAGGCTATGGTTACGCACAAGTTTCTAAAAAAAAAAGAACCATATTTCAATACTTTATAGAAAATTACTTTAAAGAAAGAGAACAGCTTGTTTGTACTTTTGTTTTAATTGATAGCAGACACGATCCGCAGAAAATAGATTTAGAATTCATGAAGTTTTTAGGCGAAAACCAAATTCCGTTTTGCATCGTTTTTACAAAAGCAGACAAATTAGGAAGCTCTAAAATAAACAAACAAATTACCACATACAAAAAGAAACTTCTTAATACTTGGGAGACTTTACCTACTTCTTTTATAACCTCTTCTAATACTGGTCTTGGTAGAGAAGAATTTTTAAACTTTATTGACGGTGTTAACCAAGATGTAGCTAAAGATTTTAAATAACCAATTCTATACTTTTAAATGCACTCTACCAAACAGAATTTACAGGTTTTATTTGAAGATAATCACATAATCATTGTAAACAAGCGTTCTGGTGATATTACGCAAGGAGACAAAACTAAAGACACTCCTTTAAGTGATATTGTAAAAGAGTATATTAAAGAAAAGTACAACAAACCTGGCGAAGTTTTTTTAGGTGTTGTACATCGATTAGATAGACCAACTTCTGGCGTTATTATCTTTGCAAGAACCTCTAAATCATTAGAACGTCTCAATAGGATGTTACGAGAAAAAACCATCCATAAAACTTATTGGGCGGTTGTAAAAAAACATCCAAGGAAAGAAAAAGAAACGCTAACTCATTACTTAAAAAAGAACCCAAAAAACAATAAATCTACCTCGTATTTAAAAGAAATTGAAGGTAGTAAAAAAGCTGTTTTACACTACCAAGTTCTAAAAAAATTAGACAATTACCTTTTACTAGAAATAGACTTAGAAACCGGTAGGCATCATCAAATTAGAGCACAGCTTAGCGCTATTGGCTGCCCAATTAAAGGAGATTTAAAATACGGTTTCGATAGAAGTAATAAAGACGGAAGCATACATCTGCATGCACGAAAAATAAAATTTACACACCCAGTTTCTAAACAAGAGATTAATATTACTGCTAACACACCCAAAGAAGTTATTTGGAAAGCCTGTAACTAAATACTACCTTTATAAAAAAAATTTTTATACAAATGAAAGCTCTACAATATTTTTCTGTTTTATTAATACCTGTATCCACTTATATTTCTTTTACAAATTATGGATGGCTTACCTTTTCTACAGTTATTTTTGTTTTCGGACTTGCACCTATTTTAGAGTTTTTTATAAAACCAAATAAAGAAAATTTTACAAAAGAAGAAGAAAACACCGAAAAAGAAAATAAAACATACACGTACCTATTGTATCTTATTTTACCGATTCAACTATTTTTTTTAATCCTTTTTTTAACTACTATAAAGGATGCAAACTTAGCTTATTATGAAACTGTTGGAAGAATTTTAGCTATGGGAATTATGTGTGGTGTTTTAGGTATAAATGTAGGTCATGAACTAGGGCATAGAAACAACCGATTTGATGAGCTTATTGGAGAAATCTTACTTTTAACATCATTAAACACTCACTTTTTACCCTATCATAATGGCGGGCATCATCTTAATGTTGCTACCCCAAAAGATGCAGCAACAGCGAGAAAAAATGAATGGATTTTTACTTTCTGGATTCGCTCTCACTTTTCAAGCTACTATCAGGCTTGGGCAATTGAAAACAAACGTTTAAAAAACGAAGGTAAAAGCTGGTTACATCATCAAAATAGAATGCTTATTTACAGTATTTGTAATTTTATTCTATTAGGTGTAATTTTATTTTTCTTTGGTAAATACGTACTTACAACCTTCGTTTTGGCTGCAATTACAGGCATTTTACTTCTAGAAACTGTTAACTATATTGAACACTATGGCTTGTTAAGAAAACAGAATGAAAATGGCAGGTATGAGCGTGTAAAAAGAAATCATTCTTGGAACTCGAATCATAAAGTTGGCCAGGTGTTACTTTTTAACTTAAGCAGACACTCTGACCATCATCATAACGGAGCTAAACATTACCAATTACTAAAATCTTTACCAGAAAGCCCTCAAATGCCAACTGGTTACAAGGGAATGATGTTACTTTCTTTACTACCACCCATCTGGTTCTTTATTATGAATAAAAGATTAAAAAACATCTCTTAATATTTTAAAACAAAAAAAGAATTTATTTTACTGGCTTTAAAATCAACTTATTTTCACTTTTTTTAATCTCTTTTTGATTTAGCATCATTTTAACAAACTCGCCTTTTAGAAATTTCTGTGCTTGATCTTTATAATAAGGACTAAAAACATTCCCAGACTGGCCTGTAGGCACAATGCCTAAACTATTTTCTACATCAGAAAAATCGACAACTCTACGTGAAGATGGACCTGCCGTTACTTTATATACACCTGAGCTATCTAACGGAAAAATCTGATTGTTAATCACCTCATTTCCACCATCAGTTTCAAAAGGACCAACATTAAAGATACTTCTTAATGCAGCCACTTTGCCCATTGGATGATTATGCTCCACAGAAAGAACTCTTTTCCAATACCAATTATCTATATTACTACCTAACTGTTTGCTTAAAAAAGCAACTGTGCTCTTAAAAGCCATCGTAACAATTTCTTGCTTGGTTTCTTTAAGATCTGTGTTTGTGTTATTCCACCAAATAGATTCGGTTCTTTTCGCTTGAACTTCTGTTATTTTTTTACGAACATGAGTCTTTAAAAAGGCCGTAAAACTATCACCTAGCTCATCTTTAAAAGTGGCTGCTAAAAATTCAAAAACAAATCGATTATAAATTGTTGGTGCAAGCTCTTCTTTGCCGTAAAAACCATTCCATTGTTTTATTATTTGCAAACTTTTACGCTCGGTATCAGATAAATTTTGCTTATCAATAGACTTATTTAAATATCCTACAATTTCAGCATCTATAGTAGAAGTAACATCAAAAAGCATGGTAGCAACATCTTCTTTGGTAAAATCATTTTTAGCTTCTAACAAAGAAACAATTCTACTAGCTCTATTTTTTGGTAAATAATAACCAGGATATAACCCTATGACAGTTTCTTCGGGTTGGTTATTTGCAGAATACACATAGTTCCAACTAGGGTTAATTGCTTGCGGATTCTGATCAAAATCATAATAAGTTTCTATTTCATCAAACCCAGAAGCGCCCTCTAAAATCAGTTTGGTATTTAAAGAGTCTCTATATTTATACAACTTTCCAGAAGCAAACCAAGCAATATTATCTTTCGCATCGCCATACATAATATTTAAACCTGGTGCATGTAACATTGCAGCGCCCTCTTTAAATTCTGATAACGAATTAGCATGAGATAATTGATAAGAAACATCCAAAAGCTTATTATTTAATTTGGTATAAATCCACTGCATTGCAATAGGTCTTTCATCTTTTATCTGCTCAATAACATTGTTCATTATTGGTCCGTGTTGGCTAACTTTAATAGTATAAACCGTATCTTTTAGATCTTTAATTTTAATTGATTTCTCTCTAACTTCATAAGACTTATAACCTACAGGCGTAAGATACTCATCTGTATTCTCTGGGTTTTCGGTTTCGTAGTAAAAATCGACATCATCATTTTCTAACATAGTTAAGCCATAAGCATACTCTCTATTATGACCCAGTAAAGGAAAAGGTGTTAAAGCTAAATTAAAACCATATATTTCATAATTTGGTGTTTTTATATGCGCTTGATACCAAACAGATGGCTGAGAAAATGCGATATGTGGGTCATTTGCAAAAATAACTTTACCGTTCTTTGTTTTATCGGCACCAATTACCCAAGAGTTACTTCCTATAAATGATGATATTGGCAAATTATCATACAATGTATTCATCGCTTTAGAAAAATTAGCAAGCACCTCTGGATGTCTTCCATTTTTTATCAATGTTGTGTTTGAGGTGTCTAAAAAACCTATTTCATTTAAATACTCAGATCCTAACTTTTCTTTTATTTCACTTAACAATGGGTCTGTTTTATGGGCAACTGCAAAACTAAAAGCCATATAACCAAAAACATTATACACATCTTTTAGGGTATATTTTTCTTTCTCTAAGCCTACCAAATAAAACTCAACGGGTGTTGCACCTTCTTCTATAAACTGATTTATTCCGTTTAAATAAGCTGCGGTTAATTGATATGCTTTACTGGTTGTATCTAGGTTTTTTATTGTTTTAGCAGCAGCTTCTTCTATCCCTAATCCAGAGAAAAAAACATCTGTTCTTAACAAATCTTTTCCAAAAACCTCAGACAATCTTCCTGCAGCAATTCTTCTAATCAACTCCATTTGCCAAAGCCTATCTTGCGCGTGTACGTAACCCAAAGCAGTATATGCGTCTTGCTCATTTTGCGCATTAATATGTGGCACACCAATTGTATCATAAATAACTGTTACTTGTTCGCTAATATTTTTAATTGCTAAACTTCCTTTATAAGTAGGGTGCAATGTTCTACTAAATAGCCATAGACCAATTAGAACTAAAACAATTAGCAAAAGAATAATTTTAAAAAATTTCTTGAGTGTTTTCATAAAATTTGGATTGTTTTTCATCAAAGATAACAGAAATTTAATTTGTATTTTTGTTGTAGAGAAAATTAACTTTCATGAAAAAAATTCAAATGGTTGACCTACAAGGTCAATACAAAAAAATAAAAAATACAGTAGACACCTCTATTCAAGAGGTTTTAAACTCATCATCTTATATTAACGGCCCTTTGGTGCACGAGTTTCAGGCAGATTTAGAAAAATATCTAAATGTAAAACACGTAATCCCTTGTGCCAATGGAACTGATGCATTACAAATTGCCATGATGGGCTTAGGTTTAGAGCAAGGTGATGAAGTAATTACTGCAGATTTTACCTTTGCTGCAACCGTAGAAGTAATTGCATTATTAAAACTTACTCCTGTTTTGGTTGATGTTGAAAAAGATACTTTTAATATTAGTATAGATGCTTTAAAGAAAGCGATAACACCAAAAACAAAAGCAATTGTTCCTGTTCATTTATTTGGGCAAGTTGCCAATATGGATGCTGTTATGGAAATTGCAAAAGAACATAATTTATTTGTAATAGAAGACAATGCGCAGGCTATTGGCGCAAATTACACTTTTAAAGATGGTAAAAAACAAAAAGCAGGAACTATCGGAAACGTAGGAACTACCTCATTTTTCCCTTCTAAAAACTTAGGATGCTACGGAGATGGTGGTGCAATTTTTACAAATAATGATGCTCTAGCACATACTTTAAGAGGAATTGTAAATCACGGTATGTACACCAGATATTACCATGATGTTGTTGGGGTAAACTCTCGTTTAGATTCAATTCAAGCAGGTGTTTTAAAAGCCAAACTACCTCTTTTAGATAGCTATTGTAATGCACGTAGAAATGCAGCTCGTTTTTACAACAACGCTTTTGCAAATAACCCTAATATAATTACACCTACCACCAAATCAAACGCAACAAAAAGTTGTGGCGAAATTTGTACCATGTGTGATTGTCATGTATTTCATCAATACACCCTACAAATTACCAATGGCAAAAGAGATGATTTACACAAGCACTTGTTAGATTTAAATATACCAAACGCTATCTATTATCCTGTAGCTCTTCATGCTCAAAAAGCATACGCAGATACCCGATACAAAGAGGCAGACTTTCCGGTAACCAATGAATTAATTAAAACGGTTATTTCTTTACCAATGCATACAGAATTAGAAGAAGATCAATTAGAATACATTACAAAAACTATCTTAGAATTTGTAGGATAATACAACCTGTGAAAATGAAAAAAATTTTAGTTACAGGTGGTTTAGGATTTATAGGTTCTCATACGGTTGTAGAACTTCAGAATGCTGGTTTTGAAGTTATAATTATTGATAATTTATCGAATACTAAAATAAGTGTTTTAGATAAAATAACAGAAATTACAGGGTTAAAGCCAGAATATCATAACATTGATTTAAGAGTAAAAGAAGATGTTAAATTATTCTTTAACAATCACAAAATTGATGGTATTATTCATTTTGCTGCCTTTAAAGCTGTAGGCGAAAGCATGCAAAATCCATTAGACTATTATGAAAATAATATTGGTAGCCTAGTTTATTTGCTTCAAGAAATGAGAGATCGAAAAATAACTAATTTCATTTTCTCTTCTTCTTGTACTGTTTATGGTCAAGCAGATCAATTGCCAATTACAGAAAACGCACCAGTTAAAACGGCAGAATCTACTTACGGAAACACCAAACAAATTGGAGAAGAAATAATTAAAGAAACCTGTAAAGCAGATAACTTACAAGCAATTGCGCTAAGATACTTTAATCCAATTGGAGCTCATGAGAGCATAAAAATTGGAGAGTTGCCATTAGGAGTTCCTCAAAATTTAATTCCTTTTGTTACCCAAACAGCCGCAGGTATTAGAAAAGAACTAGCTGTTTTTGGTGATGATTATCCAACAATAGACGGAACTGCTGTTAGAGACTATATACATGTAGTAGATTTAGCAAAAGCTCACATTGCAGTTCTAAAGCGCTTGATAAACAAAGAAAACAAAACAAATTTTGAGTTTTTTAATGTAGGTTCTGGCACAGGAACCTCTGTCTTAGAGGTCATTAAAACCTTTGAGAAGGTATCTAAAAAACCTTTAAACTATAAAATTGTTGGCAGACGAGAAGGCGATATTACTGCTGCTTATGCAGATACAACCATTGCCAATAAAGAATTAAATTGGCAAACAGAAAAAAACCTCGAAGAAGCTTTAGACGCTGCTTGGCAGTGGCAACAAAAAAACATAGAATAAACCTTTTTTTACAAAAGGTTTATTCTTTAAATTATTTTTAATTTATGGGTATTTCGTTGCCGTAAAAGTTTTAGGCGGATTAACTCCCCAAGTAAAAGTACCGCTCATAGTACTATTATTTACAACAGTACCTGTATAAATATAACTTGCGGCAGTATTGTCTCCAGTAAAGTTGTAGGTTACAACAGCTGCATTAACAGTCCAAGTTCCAAAAGTAGTATACACACCAGGAGAAGTTGGTTCGTCCCATTTGGTTGTTTTATCAGCAAAAAAATCAACATCGCCTGGGTAATTATTATTTGACGGATTATAATTTAACAAAAAAGCCCATTTTGTTGCACCTAAATTCCAATTTGTAAAAACTTGCTCATTTCCGTATGCGGTTCCATCAGAATTTGTTGCATAAGCTCTCACATAATAAGTTTCTCCATGTTCACTTAAACCTGTTATATTACTCGTAAATGTGTCTAAATTAGCTGTAAGAATATTGTCATTAATTGTAGGAGAAGCACTTGTACTCCAACACACACCTCTATTTATAATATTAGAGCCGCCATTATTTGTTACAATTCCGCCACAATCTGCAGTCGTAAAAGTAATATTTGTTACCAAACTAGTCGTTACAGTTGGTAATGAGCTTTGTACCTGATCATTATCTCCGCATTGATACAAAAGAATAATTAAAGAGAATAGAGCTCCAAGTCTTACGATGTCTTTCATGATATCTATTTTAAAATATTTCTACAAAAGTGATACTAATTCTCTGCTTTAATTAAGGAAAAACACCCATAAAGTTATAGTTTATCACTTACTTAAATTTGTGTACTCATTTTAAAATCATTTTGTAATCTAATTATAAAAATAAAAAAAGGCCTTAAAAAATTTAAGACCTTAATTACTATCGTTTGTAGTATTTTATTCAAAAGTAGCGCCACTTGCAGCAACACTTCTGTCTATCTTTCGCATTAACCCTTGCAATACTTTACCTGGCCCAACCTCTATAAATTCAGTTCCACCATCTGCAACCATTGCTTGTACACATTGCGTCCATTTTACTGATGCCGTTAATTGTGCTATTAAATTCTCTCTTATTTCAGTTGGATTGGTTACCGCTTTTGCAACCACATTTTGATACACTGCACACATAGGATTGCTAAAAGTAGTTGCTTCAATTGCAGCAGCTAATTCTGCTCTAGCAGGTTCCATCATTGGCGAATGAAATGCACCTCCAACAGGCAATAACAAAGCTCTCTTTGCTCCTTTTTCTGTAAGTACTTCACACGCTTTTTCTACGGCTGAAATTTCTCCAGAAATCACCAATTGCCCCGGACAATTGTAATTTGCAGCAACTACTACCCCATCAATTGCCGCACAAGTTTCTTCTACAACAGCATCCTCTAATCCTAAAACTGCAGCCATTGTACTTGGTGCAATTTCACATGCTTTTTGCATAGCCAAAGCGCGTTTAGATACTAATTTTAATCCATCTTCAAAAGTTAATACTCCGTTTGCTACCAAAGCAGATAACTCACCTAAAGAATGTCCTGCAACCATTTCTGGCTGAAAAGAATCGCCCAAAACTTTGGCTAAAATTACCGAATGTAAAAAAATTGCGGGTTGTGTAACCTTTGTTTCTTTTAACTGTTCTGCCGTTCCTTCAAACATTATATCGGTAATAGAGAACCCTAAAATTTCGTTTGCTTTTTCAAAATATTCTTGAGCCAATGGACTTTTTTCGTATAAATCCAATCCCATTCCTGTAAATTGTGCTCCTTGACCCGGAAAAATATATGCTTTCATGCCTTGTAAATTTGTTTAACTTTTAATCGTTTAAATAAGTGCGAAAATAAACATTTTTATTTGAAGCTATTTCCCGCTTTCCATTATATCTTTTTTTAAAAACAAAAAAAGGATGCCATTTCAATCGGGGCTAGTTTATAATCGTTATTTTAATGATAAAACGGTCAATATTTAGTAATTTTGTTAAATGACAATTAAAGACAAACAACTTGCAGAAAGCTTTTATTTAATATTAGCTGCATTATTTATTGCCTCTTTAGTTGCATCAAACTTAATATTTCAAAAATTCTTCTATTGGGTACCCTTTGGTATCTATCGTTTTGAAATTTCTGTGGGCATACTTCCATATCCGATTACTTTTTTAATTACAGATATTCTTTCTGAAATTTATGGTAAAAAGAAGGCAAATCAAGTGGTTATTGCCGGTATTTTTGCTTCTTTTTTTTCGATGTTAATCATTTTAATGGCAGATTTTGTGCCTGCCATAAATAGCTCTCCAATAGATAATGCAACCTTTAACAAAGTCTTTGGCCTATCTCCGTTGGCAGTATTTGCATCAATGATGGCTTATTTATTTGCTCAATTTATTGATATTAAAATTTTTCACTTTTGGAAAAAGAAAACTAATGGTAAGCATTTATGGTTGCGTAATAATTTTTCTACGTTTACCTCTCAATTTATAGACACTTTTACGGTTGTCTTTTTATTATGCTCTTTTCAAATACTACCTTGGTCTCTATTTAAAAATCTACTAATAAGTGGTTTTTTATTTAAATTTTTAATCGCTGCAATAGACACACCTATATTGTATGTAGTAATTTATTTTTTTAGAAAGAAGTTCAAATTAAAAAAAGGAGCAGAAATTAAAATGTAATTTTTGTAATTAATTAAATTAATATGCGACAAAAATAAAACAACTCATTATGAAAAAAATATTTTTAATACTCGCTATTTCTTTTTACACACATTTAATTAGTGCACAAACCTCAGTATTTAATAATCTGCTGCAAGCACATGTTTCTGAAAATGGAGTTGTGGATTATAAAAATTTTGATGGTGTAAAACTTAAACAATACTTAAACTATCTAGAAAAAACATCACCAGATAAAACTTGGTCTACCAACAAACAAAAAGCTTTTTGGATTAACGCATACAACGCAAACATAATTTATTTAATGCTTCATGCAATTGATACAAAAAAAATTAAAAGCATTTTAGACATCAAAGAAAAAGGTAAAAACGCTTGGAAAATTTCGTTTGCTAAGGTTGGCGGTAAAACCTACACCTTAGATTATATTGAACATGAAATTTTAAGAAAAAAATTCTCAGATCCTAAAATTCATGTAGGTGTAAATTGTGCTTCAATTTCATGCCCTAAGTTATCCAACGCTGCTTTTACTGAAAATAACATAGAAGCCAACTTGCAAAAATTAATGACCGAATTTGTAAACGATGTTTCTAAAAATAAACTATCGCAAAATAAACTTCAAATCTCATTGATATTCGATTGGTTTAAAGAAGATTTTACTAAAAATAACTCACTAATCGATTATCTAAATCAGTATTCAAAAATAAAAATAATGCCAACTGCAAAAATTAGTTATTTAGAATATGACTGGGAGCTTAACAACAAATAATACGTATATTTATTGATTAAATTTTTTAAAAATGTCAAAACCTTATTACGATGCTTCGGACCTAAGAAAGTTCGGAAAAATAACAGAATGGAGTGAAGAATTAGGAAACAAATTCTTTGATTATTATGGCAAAGTTTTTGAAGAAGGCTCATTAACCGCTAGAGAAAAAAGTTTAATTGCCCTAGCAGTTGCTCATACAGAACAATGCCCATATTGCATAGATGCCTACACCAAAGATGGTTTGCAACGTGGCATTACAAAACCCGAAATGATGGAAGCCATTCATGTTGGTGCTGCTATTAAAAGCGGAGCAACACTTGTGCACGGTGTTCAAATGATGAACAAGGTTGATAAATTAGAGATGTAAACAGAGCGCTATTTTTTGCTTTTGCAAAAATATGCGAATCTCCTACACTCGCGAAAGTGAGTTTCAATTTATTTAAAACTAGAATAAAACAACTCTAGTTTAGCTTAAAAAAGAGTCCTGAAAAAAGCTCATCAAACATGAAAAAATCATTAAAAGCCAGAAATAACGATATTGTAAATACTGCAAGACAACTAGAAATTTTATCTGGTGGTATTTTCGCAGAAGGAGAACTGCCCACTTTTGCATCAAAAATTAAAGAAACAAATCAGTTTCCGTTGCGTCCTAAAAAATTAGAAATTTTACAAATCAATTTAGGATATATTTGCAACCAAGTTTGTGCGCATTGCCATGTAGATGCTGGACCAGATAGAAAAGAAATCATGACGGTTGATACGATGGAAGAGTGTTTAAAGGTAATCAAAACAACAAATGCACACACCTTAGACTTAACTGGTGGAGCACCAGAAATGAATCCTAATTTTAGATGGTTTGTAGAAGAAGCGGCAAAAGCCGGAATTAAAGATTTTATTGTACGCTCTAATTTAACCATTATTAGAGCCAATAAAAAATACCACGATTTACCAGAATTCTTTAAAAAACACAACGTTCATGTGGTTTCTTCTATGCCTCATTGGACACGTGGAAAAACCGATAAACAACGTGGTGATGGTGTTTTTGATAAATCTATAAAAGCCTTACAAGAACTGAATGCTGTTGGATACGGAATGCCCAATTCTGACTTAAAATTAGACTTGGTTTACAATCCGTCTGGTGCTTTTTTACCAGGAGACCAAATGGCTCTAGAAAATGATTTTAAGAAAGCATTAAAAGCAGATTTTAACATCGATTTTCATAGTTTATTTGCCATTACAAACTTGCCTATCAGTAGATTTTTAGACTATTTAATAGCATCAGAAAACTATGAAGAATACATGTATAATCTTGTAGAAGCCTACAATCCTGCTGCGGTAGAAAAGGTAATGTGCACCAACACTCTTTCTGTTAGTTGGGACGGATTTTTATACGATTGCGATTTTAATCAAATGCTAAATTTAAAAGTAAATGCAAAAACAAAACACATCTCTGATTACAATGAAGAAATTTTACAAAATAGAAATATTGTAATCAATCAGCATTGCTACGGATGTACCGCTGGCGCAGGAAGTAGCTGCCAAGGTGTTGTTGCATAACAAAATAAAAAGGAAGTAGATTTACTTCTGTAAAAACAATAAAACATGAGTTATTTAGAAACTACACATAATGTATATAAAGAAGCAGCCCTAACACCAGATGTTGGATTGTGTTGCACAACCAACCCAATTTGGGAATTACCTGGGCTTAAAATACCTAGAATTATGCAAGAAATGAACTACGGATGTGGTTCTACAGTGCACGCAAGAGACTTAACCAACAATCCTAAAATGTTGTACGTGGGTGTTGGTGGCGGTATGGAATTGCTTCAGTTTGCCTATTTTAATAGAAATAAAGGAGGCGTCATCGGATTAGATGTTGTAGATGAAATGCTAGAAGCTTCTCGTAAAAATTTTAAAATTGCAGAAGAGCAAAACGATTGGTTTAAAAGTGATTTTATAGATCTTAGAAAAGGAGATGCTATGAATTTACCTGTTGAAGACAATTCGATTGATGTTGCTGCTCAAAACTGTTTGTTTAACATCTTTAAATCAGACGATTTAAAAAAAGCAATCTCTGAAATGTACCGTGTTTTAAAACCACACGGTAGATTGGTAATGAGCGATCCTACTTGCGAACAACCCATGAATGACGAGTTAAGAAATGACGATCGTTTGCGTGCATTGTGCTTAAGTGGTAGTTTGTCTATTGCTGAATATGTAAAAGCATTAACAGATGCTGGTTTTGGTACCATAGAGATTAGAGCTAGAAAACCCTACAGAATTTTAGATCCTAAAAATTACCCAACAGACGAATTGATTTATATAGAATCTATAGAAGTAGCGGCTATTAAAGACCCAATGCCTGCAGATGGTCCTTGTATTTTTACAGGAAGAGCGGCTATTTATTATGGTGATGAAGATTATTTTGATGATGGTTTAGGGCACATCTTATTAAAAAATCAGCCGTTGGCAATTTGCGATAAAACCACTGCTGCTTTGCAGGCTTTAGGCAGAGATGATATTTATTTTTCTGAATCTACCTATCATTACGACGGTGGCGGTTGTTGCTAATTAAAAAAGTATGAAAAAAATAACACTCCTTTTTCTTTTGATTCATTCTGTTTCTTTTAGTCAAAAGAAATTGGATGAGTTATTGAACAAGTTCAACAAAAATAATGTTCCGTATATTTCTGTGGATAGTTTGGTGACTACAAAAGCAATGTTATTAGATGCAAGAGAACCTGCAGAATTTAACGTAAGTCATTTAAAAAACGGAATTAATGTAGGTTATGATCATTTTAACCTGCAAAAAACAATAGAAAACTTACCAAAAGACAAGACTACAAAAATAGTCGTTTACTGCTCAATCGGAATTCGTTCAGAAATTATTGCTTCGAAATTAATAGAGGAAGGTTTTACCAATGTATACAATTTATATGGTGGTATTTTTGAATGGAAAAACAACAATTATTCCGTGGTAGATTCGCTTGATAAACCAACAGAAAAAATTCACGCTTATAACAAAGAATGGTCTCGTTGGCTTACAAAAGGAGAAAAAACCTATTGATAATTGTTGGCAACTTAAATAAGTTGTCAATTGAAAAAGTGACGCTAAAGATTTATGAATAAAAAATTACTTTTAATTTTTACAAGAAACCCAGAGTTAGGAAAAGTAAAAACTCGTTTGGCAAAAACTGTAGGTGATGAAATAGCCTTAGAAATTTACAAATATTTACTTCAAAAGACACAAAAAATTGCCTCTAAAGTAGCTTCAGACAAAGCTGTTTATTATTCTGTAAAAATTAGAAAAAATGATATCTGGGAAGAGTCAACTTATCAAAAAAACCTACAAAATGGTGATGATTTAGGTATAAGAATGCTACAGGCTTTTAAAAATAGTTTCAAAAAAGGCTATCAAAAAGTAATTATCATTGGTAGTGATTTGCCTGATATAACCACACAAATTATAGATGAAGCATTCCTACAATTAGATTCTTCAGATGTTGTTTTGGGTCCAGCAACAGACGGCGGTTATTATTTATTAGGGATGAATACCTTGCATGAAAAAATATTCAAAAATAAAAATTGGGGTACAGATACAGTTAGGGCAGCTACTTTATCAGATTTAAAAGATAAAAAAGTACATTTGTTACCAGCGTTAAATGATGTTGATGTGTTTGCAGACATTGAAAACCATCCAGATTTTCAACACTTTTTAAAATAATACTGAACTAAATTCAGCATACATGAAAGAACAACAATTACAAGAAACTGTAAATTTTTTAAAAGAAAACGGAATTACAAATCCAACCATCGGTATTGTTTTAGGTACTGGATTGGGTAAACTAATAGACGAGATTACTATTGAAAAAGAAATTGCGTATGCTGATATTCCAAATTTCCCAGTAGCCACAGTAGAATTTCATTCTGGAAAGCTTATTTACGGAACACTTTCTGATAAAAAAGTACTTGTAATGTCTGGCCGTTTTCACTTATACGAAGGTTATACACCTTGGGAAGTAACGTATGGTATTAGAACAATGCATGGCTTAGGTATTGGCAATTTATTAATATCGAATGCAGCTGGCGCTATAAACTTAAACTACAAAAAAGGCGATTTAATGTTGATAGAAGACCACATTAACTTACAAGATAGTTCGCCACTTGCTTTTAAAGGAGCTGGTGCTTTTGGAACCATTTTTGCAGACATGCTAGCACCATATTCTAAAGAAATAAACACCAAACTAAGTCAGATTGCCAAAGCGCAAAATATTAAGCTACACACAGGTGTTTATACGAGTGTTTTAGGACCTCAACTAGAAACCAGAGCAGAATATAGAATGCTACAAATTTTAGAAACAGATGCTGTAGGAATGAGTACTGTACCAGAAGTAATTGTTGCCAAACAATTGAACTTGCCTTGTGCTGCAATTTCCGTTTTAACAGATGAATGCGATCCTAAAAACTTACAACCTGTAGATATTTCAGAAATTATTGCAATAGCAGGAAAAGCAGAACCAAAAATGATTGCTCTTTTTAAAGAAGTAATTAAAGTATTGTAAATTCTTTTTTTGAAATACTAGCAGAAGTTCGTAAATTTGATAAACGATGGACAAATATTTAGAACTCATAAAAACCTCTTATTCCAATTACTGGAATTACCTGAAAAATTCTGTTTTAATGGATTTGAATTGGGAGAATTATTTTTATGGTTTAATTATTATTTCGATAGCTGTTTGGACATTAGAGGCAATTTTTCCATGGCGAAAAAATCAATCACTTTTTAGAAAAGATTTTTGGTTAGACACCTTTTACATGTTTTTTAACTTCTTTCTACTAAACCTATTAGTGCTTATTGCTTTGTCTAACACAGCGTCACAAGTGTTTAATGATCTACTTGCAAATATTGGGCTCTCTATTGCAAATTTTCAGTTAATTGCCATTAACGAGCTTTCCTTTCCTTTACGAATTTTTATATTTTTTATTGTAATCGACTTTGTACAATGGTGTACACATCGATTGCTGCATAAGTTTGAATTTCTTTGGAATTTTCACAAAGTACATCACACTGTAAAAGAAATGGGATTTGCTGCTCACCTTCGTTATCATTGGATGGAGCCTGTAGTTTACAATTCTTTAAAATACATTCCGTTGGCAATTATTGGTGGTTTTTCTGCACAAGATGTAGCCATGGTTCACTTTTTTAACATTACCATTGGGCACTTAAACCATGCTAATATCAACTGGAATTACGGTTGGCTTAAATACATTTTAAACAATCCTAAAATGCATATTTGGCATCATGCAAAAGAATTACCAGAAGACAGAAAAGAAGGCGTGAATTTTGGAATTACATTGAGCATTTGGGACTATCTTTTTAAAACAAACTACATACCATATTCTGGTAGAGATATTGAATTGGGTTTTTCTGGTGATGAAAAATTTCCGAAAAACTTCTTACAACAAGAATTATATCCGTTTGGTAAAAAGAAAAATTAATTTCTACCTTTTTCATCTGGGTACAAACTAGGTAAAGTATTACTTTGTACAAATATTTTAGTATCAATGTCTATACCTGTCACTTTTCCTTTAAAAGCGGCGCCTGTATCAACATTCCAAATATTTTTAACGTTCATTGGTTTTAAAACATTAAAGTTAGTTGTGGGTGTATGACCAATGTAAATTTCTTTATAATGAGTGAATCTCTTTGGGTAAAAAACAGTGTTCTTTTCAAGTGTTTTATCCATTGCCAAAGCCGTTTCCCATAAAGTTCTATCTAAATAAAAAGTTTCTTTATGTACTTCTTTTTCTACGCCATGCATAGACGTAAAACCAGCATGTAAAAACAAACGGTTTTCGGTATCTAAATAATATAATTTTGTATTATCAAAAAAAGTAAGATGTTGTTGTTTTTCTTGATTTGAAAATCCTACGTAACTTTCGATGGTTTCTTTACCACCATGCATATACCAAGAAGGATTTACATCTTTAGAGTCTTTTAACCAATTTTGACACCAAACATCATGGTTACCTCTTATAAAAACACAGTTTATTTTTCCTGATAAATTGATTAAAAATTCGATTACTTGTGCAGATTCACTCCAGCCATCTACATAATCTCCCATAAAAATTAGAGTATCTTTTTGGGTAACTTCTAATTTATTTAAAACTTGTAAAAGTGCTTTTAAACCACCGTGAATATCCCCAATTGCATATGTACTCATCTCTTATACGTATTTAAAACAAAACTATTGCTTTTTAAACAAACCTTAAATTATTTTTAATACTAATATTTATTAAAAAGCCCTGCGTTAGGGATTGAAATGACATCCTTTTTATTTTTTTTCTGAAATAAAAAGATACAATGAAAAGCCCGTTAAAACGCCCAAAAACAAAATTTAAAAATATTGCCCAATGCCAAAAACAAACCCTCCTTTGGTGTTCTTTTGTAGATTATTTAATCGGAAACCATAATCAATTCTAAAAGTAGCATTGTATATTTTTTTACTTATAAAACGCAAACCAACACCAGAATACAAGTGAATATTTTGGCTTTTTATAAAATCTGAAAGTGCACCACCTGGTTTTCTCCAAGACCCAAGATCTACAAAAAAATTAGATTGAATGGCAATTTTATTTTGATCATAAAGTGTTTGTCTATATTCAGAATTTAACACAAAAGTACCGGTACCTCTGTCAATTAAAACACCTACACCACGTATATTTATGTTGTTATCTAAGGCAAAAGGCGCAAAAGGTGTATTGCTATTAGATGCCAAACCAAAACACAATCTGTTTGCCCAATTTGCTGTAGAAGCGATTCTTTTGAAATAAAAAAAATCGTTCCAAGCGATTAAAAAATGGTACTGATAATTATTTTCGGTGGTTACAAATTGAGTATGCAAACTCGTTTTAAAACCACTGATGTAATGATTATAATACGTTAGATTATCAAACACATAAACTCCCTTAAACAAGACTTTTTTTAAATTTAATTTTCTGGGAATATCTGCGGCTATTTCTCCCGAAAGGTATTGGTATTTTTCTCTAAAAAAAGTAATTCCAAAATTCAATTGATGCTTTAAATTCAACTGATGTATTGCCAAAAACTCTAATGAAGTATTTTGATATGAATAATTAGCTGTATTATTTTCGAAGTAAAGAGGTTCTTCACTTTTCCAGTTTAAATAATTGATAGATGCGCCCCATTTTTTAGAAAATAATTGAGGTGCTTTAAAATGAACGCCATAAGAATTGAAAATATTTTTTTGATAAAAACCTCCTAAAGAAATATTTTTTCCTAAAAAATTGTAGTCGTAAATGCCCAACTTATAAGCAAATTGTTTGTTTGTGGTAGTCCAAGCATTAAACTCTGGCAATATTGTTTGATTTTCGACAATTGCTATTGTAACATTATAGCTTTTAGAATTCTCGAATATTGTAAAATAGGCATTGCGAACAGCAGGCATTCTATTTAATAAAACCAGGTCTTCTTTTAAAAGAATCGTATCTAAAATAGCCCCTTTTTTACTTGAAATAACCTTCTTAATAAAAGTAGCTTTTAGCTTTTTTAGTCCTACAAATTCAATATCTTTTATTGTTTTTTCTTGTGCCAAAAACAAGCTAGAAAGAAGAATAAAATAACCTAAAAGCATCTTTTTAATCATGTAACAACTCTTCATTAATTTATTGACTATATAATTTTTTTAGAAGTTTTTCTGAAGGTTTATTTTGTGGTGTAAATCGGTTATTATCTTTACCTCCAACGTTATCATGCTCATGAAACCATTTCCAAATAAAACCACCTGCAAACCAATCTTCTTGCCAAAACTGATTGTGTATTGCTTGTAATGCATTGCTTTGTGCTTTTAAATTTACCTGCCCTTCTACCCTATTAGATTGCCATGGTTCTTTTGCATTAAAATCAATACTTCTATAGCCATATTCGGTGAATAAAATTGGTTTCTTGTATTTTTTTTTAAGTTTAACAATCTCTGCTTTGTGTGACTTCCAGCCAGTTTCGAGCTCAGAAATAGTGGGTGTTTTTTTTGTTGATAATGGAAAGTAAGCATCAATACCAATAAAATCTAATTGATGCCAAAAAGTGATTCTTTTATACTCATCCCAATTTGCAGCATAGGTTAATTTACCACTGTACACTTTTCTAATATCATTGATAAGCGACAACCAATATTCTGGTCTGTGCATTACAAATTGTTCTAACTCTGTACCAATACAAAGAATTTCTGCGTTTATTTTTTGAGCGGCTTTAGCATAAGTTAATATATAATCTTTGTAAGATTTTTCTAAAAGCTGCCAATTTTCTTCAGATGTTGGTTTTAAATTACCAGTAAAACCACCTTTTCTTAACCATAGATGAGGTTTTACCATAATTCTTACATTCTCTTTCTTAAATTGTTGCGCATATTGCAACAATCCGTTTTCAGTTTCGCCAAACCATTCTCTTTGGGTATTGAATTCAATTTTTGGCTTTTGAACATCTCTAATAAAACTATAAGGCATTAGAGCAATAAAATTACTATGAATGTTTAATACCGGTAAAATATGCTTGTTGCTTATAGAGTCTCTGGACGCTACAAAACTAACTCCGTTTATCTTTTTTGTTTGACTCTTACAAGAAAAACAAAAAAATACAATAAAAAAATAAAGCGCTTTATATACATTCATAAGCAACTAAAATACCTTTTTTTTCTAAAATAAAGCTCTTAAACCTATATTAAAGCTTTGCCCCAATCCGGTTTCATTACCTCTTACAAATTTACTGTACAAAACCTCTAAATTTAGTGTTTGATTTAGTTGATATTTACCACCAAATCCTAAAGCTGTAAAATTTTGGGTAAAGTCTCCTATTCTCTGAAAATGTTGAACAAATCCTAGAACTGTTGTTGTATCCGAAGGAAAATAACTCATAAAAACACCCGGTGCTAAAACAACAGTATTGTTCGCAAAACTACCTTTTATTGTATTGCCATTATTATCTGTTAAAGAAGTATCTCCAAAATGATATTCTGTATTTAGCTCTGTAAATATTTGCCAATCTCTACTTGGAAAAGTATAATCATAAAAAAGACGATTTTGAAAAGTATACCCTTTTTGGTCTAAAAAAACAGCGTCTCTTATAGTCGTTCCATTTTCGTCTTTTAAACCATTTTTAGTTTCTTGGTCTATTAATGGAATATGAAAAGCACTTTGTATCGAAAAATTACCAACATTCTCTATTGGCTGCCATTTTATTGCTGGTGCAAAAGAAGATAATCCGTTTCTAGCATCTTTACGATTAGAAAAATTAAACACAGAAGTAGCCCCTTTTCCATTAATAGTATTAGATCTATACTCTAACAACAACCCAATATTAACTCGATTATTATCTGTTATACCCGTAAAAACTTCTAAACTTGTTGTAAAATAAGTTTCTCTTTCTTTAGAGGATTTTACACCATTAAAAACCCCTTTTGTTTCTATATATAAATTATTAAAAAACTTAACATCCCATTGTCCTTTACTCAATAATTTAGAGGGTGTATAAGTTTGTATATTGCTCGTTTGGGTAGTATTAACTTTTGTATTGGCGTCTTTTTCTTGAGCAATAGAAAATAAAGAAACAAACAATAAATTTGCGAACAAAATCTTATAAAGGTGTTTTTTCATCATTATAATTTTAATTAAAGTAGATTGATATGATTAGTCTAAAATTAAAATGATACTTACAGAGTAATTTAAATTTTTTATTTATAATGATTCTAAATTCAATTAAAATGATAAATAATATTAAGTTCTTAACTTTCCAACCGACAAAAGAAATAATCAATTAAAGAATATGGAACATATTGTTATTATTGGAAATGGAATATCTGGTGTTACCGCTGCAAGGCACATCAGAAAAAACTCTGACAAAGAAATTACCATCGTTTCTGCAGAAACAGATTATTTCTTTTCTAGAACTGCATTGATGTATGTGTATATGGGCCACATGAAATTTGAACATACACAACCTTATGAATCTTGGTTTTGGAAAAAAAACCGCATCAATCTGAAAAAAGGAACTGTTTCTAAAGTACATTCTAACGCTAATAAACTTGAATTTAGTAACGGTGAAGAATTAAGTTTTGACAAACTGATAATCGCCACCGGCTCTAAACCTAATAAATTTGGCTGGCCAGGTCAAGATTTAAATGGCGTAATGGGCATGTATCACAAACAAGATTTAGAAAATCTTGAAAAATATGCTCCAAATAATCAGGTTTGTAAACGTGCCGTAATTGTTGGCGGTGGTTTGATAGGAATTGAATTGGCAGAAATGTTACATAGTAGAAATATTCCTGTGACATTTTTAGTCAGAGAAAATAGCTTTTGGGGTAATGTTTTACCGAAAGAAGAATCTGCCATCATTAATAAAGAAATTTTAGATGCTCATATTGATTTACGCTTAGGTGTTAATTTAAAAGAAATTAAAGCGGACAAAAACGGTAATGTAAGCTCTATAATTATTGCAGAAACTAATGAAGAAATAGCGTGCAATGTGGTTGGTTTGACTGCTGGAGTATCACCTAACATAGATTTTCTAAAAAATACTGATTTAGAAATTGGTCGTGGCGTAAAAGTAAATCGGTTTTTAGAAACCAATATTAAAAATATTTATGCTATTGGAGATTGTGCAGAACAACATGAAGCAATTGGACAAAGAAGACCTATTGAAGCCGTTTGGTATACAGGTAGAATGATGGGCGAAACGGTTGCACAAACTATTTGTGGAAATAAAATTGAATACAAACCTGGGCATTGGTTTAACTCAGCAAAATTTATAGACATCGAATACCAAACCTACGGCTGGGTTTGGGCAGAACCAAAGGAAAACGAAGCTCGTTTTTACTGGGAACATCAAAGGGGCAAAAAGTGCATTCACATTAATTATGATAAAAACACTTCAGAATTTATTGGCATTAATACTTTCGGAATTAGAATGCGCCACGAATTTTTTGACAAAGCACTTACCGAAAAAAAATCTGTTCAGTATATTTTAGAGCATTTAGCAGATGCTAATTTTGATCCTGAATTTTACAAATTACATGAGCCTGAGATTGTGACAAAATTCAATATAGAAAACAATACAAACATCCAATTAAAGAAGAAAAGTTGGGCAAGAATCTTTAGCGCATAATATGAAAACAATAAAACAATCTGGTTTAATCCTTTTCTTATTTGGCTTAACTATTTTTACTGGAACAATTTTTACAGGTTCATTATCTTTAAATTCTGATGAATTTGATTCATTTATCAAAGAGAAAAACTACAAAAACGAACTGATTAAAGATGAACTTCAAAAAGCTGTTGTAACATCAGAAAATATAAATATTTTCGAGTTTTCTAGCCGAGTTAGAAATGCCTATAAAGTTTCAAACGAGCATTATGAGGCATTGATTAGAAAATACGATACAGAAAAAAACTGGACTAAAAAAGGCGAACAATATCAATATAAAATTTACGGAAAACCGCATAGTTTAAGTTTTGAATTGGCTAAAAAAGCAGGTGCTGGATTTGCAGCAGAAAACCCCATTTTAATGTGGTTATTAACTTTTGGATTAGGAATTATTGGCGCCCTTTTATTTATAATACCCGATGTAGTTTTATTAGGAAAACCAGGAATTAAAAACAACGGAATTTTCTTAAAAGCAGCCACAAATCGTGGTTGGATTGGTTGGTTTGCTTTTGTCTTTTTAGTTAGCTTTTACATACTGCTTTATTTCTATCCAGATTATATTGTAAACTGGGTGTATTTAGTAGATCCAATAAGTAAATCTATCAGTGGAAATCCTGCATCTCAATGGTTTTTATATGGATTTTTATATTGTGTTGTGATGACAGTAATGGCTGTTAGAATGTATATTAAATATCGTCATAATAAGTATCAAATTTTAAGAACAACATCTGTATTATTCTTCCAAATTGTGTTTGCTTTTTTAATTCCAGAAATTTTAGTTCGATTCGAAAAACCTTGGTACGATTTTAAAAATGCATTTCCCTTAGATTATGATTTTTTCTTTAAATGGAATTTAGATGAGCTGCTCTCTAGTGGCGGATTTGGATTGTTTATATTAGTTTGGGGAGTTGTTTTAACAATCGTTGTTGTACCTGTTATGGTCTATTTCTTCGGAAAAAGATGGTACTGTTCTTGGGTTTGTGGTTGTGGCGGATTGGCAGAAACTTTAGGCGACCCTTACAGACAACTTTCTAGTAAAACACTACTTTCTTGGAGAGCAGAACGCATTATTATTCATTCTGTTTTAGTGTTTGTTTTAGTGATGACAGGTTTTGCTTTGTATACTTTCTTCTCTGGTGCTGATAAAGTGATAGGTATTAAAACTCAAACCATTCAAGATATTTATGGGTTCTTAATTGGATCTATTTTCGCTGGAGTAATTGGAACAGGATTTTATCCAATTTTTGGAAACAGAGTTTGGTGTCGTTTTGGTTGTCCTTTAGCAGCTTATTTAGGATTTGTACAACGATTTAAATCGCGTTTTAGAATTACAACAAATGGCGGTCAATGTATTTCTTGCGGAAATTGCTCTACTTATTGCGAACAAGGAATTGACGTAAGAGCCTACGCACAAAAAGGTGAAAACATTGTGCGTTCTAGCTGTGTTGGTTGTGGTGTTTGTTCTGCAGTTTGTCCTCGTGGTGTTTTAAAATTAGAAAATGGTCCAGAAGAAGGAAGAATCAATCCAACAGAAATTTTGTTAGGTAATGATATTGATTTAATGCAGTTGGTAAACAACAAATAATGTTTCAAAAGCCAATTGTAATTGTGTTTTTTCTATGTTCATTTTGTATGAATGCTCAAAAAAAATATTACAAATCATTTTACTCAAACGGACAATTAAAACAAGAAGGTTGGATTAAAAACAATAAAAAAAATGGCTATTGGAAATTTTATTACAAGAACGGAAATCTAGAAAAAGAAGGTCATTTCATTGACAATTTACAAATAAAATATTGGTATTTTTACGGCAGAAATACAATTAAAAATAAAGAAGGGCATTTTAAAAATGGCTTAAAAAATAATTGGTGGTTATACTATGATTATAAAGGGCAATTAGAACATAAATGCCAGTTAGAAAAAAAATCAAAAAAACGGATTTTGTTTTAAATATCAAGAGAATAAATTAATCAAAGCCGAAAAATATAAAAGTGGTCTAAAAATTAAAGAATGGACAGATTTAAAATCTTTTAAAAAAGAAAATAGTTTGTCCGATTTATATAAATGAAACCAATCATAAAAGTTATTATCCCTGCATATAACGAACAAGATTCTATTGCTAATATAATTAAAGATATTCCGTCAATTGTTGATGAAATTATTGTTGTCAGTAATAATTCTACAGATAAAACAGAAGAAAACGCAATAAAAGCTGGCGCAACTGTCTTAAAAGAAAACCAAAAAGGATATGGTTTTGCTTGTTTGAAAGGAATGGATTACATAGAAAATAAAGCTATAAAGACCGATATTGTTGTTTTTTTAGATGGTGATTATTCAGATTATCCCGAGCAATTAACAGAATTAGTTGCTCCAATAATTGAAAAAGACATCGACTTTGTAATCGGGTCAAGAGTTAAACAATTAAGAGAAAAAGGCTCGATGACGGTGCCACAAATTTTCGGAAATTGGTTAGCAACTTCTCTAATGAAATTATTTTTTAACGCAATTTTTACAGATTTAGGCCCTTTTAGAGCCATTAAATACAACAAATTAGTAGCGCTAAAAATGGAAGACAAAACCTACGGATGGACCGTTGAAATGCAACTAAAAGCACTGAAGCAGAAATTATCTTATGTAGAAATTCCGATGAAATATAGAAATAGGATAGGTGTTTCTAAAGTTTCTGGAACCGTAAAAGGAAGTGTTATGGCAGGCATAAAAATATTAGGTTGGATTTTTAAATATAGTTTTAAATGATGATTATTTCTTACATAATTATTGCAATTTACACAGTTTCTTTGATACTTATTTTTATGTATGCAATTGCGCAACTAAACTTACTTATCAATTACTTAAAAGCACAAAAAAAAGATGATACTTCAGAAAAGTTTGACTTTTCTAACCCTAAAGAAATACCTTTTGTAACCATTCAACTCCCTGTTTACAATGAGTTATACGTAATGGAAAGATTGCTTACAAACATTGTAAAATTAAAATATCCGAAAGAAAAATTAGAGATTCAGGTTTTAGATGATTCTACCGATGAGTCTGTAATTTCAACACAAAAGCAAATCAACGAATTGCAAAAAGCTGGAATAGACATCAAACACATCAAAAGAACCAATAGAGAAGGTTTTAAAGCTGGTGCTTTAAAAGAAGGTTTAAAAATTGCAAAAGGAGCGTTTATTGTCATTTTTGATGCAGATTTTTTACCTAAAGAAAACTGGTTACTTGAAACAATTCCTTATTTTAAAGACTCAAAAATTGGCGTGGTACAAACGCGCTGGGGTCACATCAACAGAAACTATTCTACACTTACAAAAATTCAAGCATTTGCTTTAGATGCTCATTTTACCTTAGAGCAAGTAGGTAGAAATAGCCAAGGTCATTTTATCAATTTTAACGGAACAGCTGGTGCTTGGAGAAAAGACTGTATAATTGATGCCGGAAATTGGGAAGGAGATACGCTTACAGAAGATATTGATTTAAGTTACAGAGCCCAGCTTAAAAACTGGAAATTTAAATATTTAGAACACGTAGAAACTCCGGCAGAATTACCTGTTATTATTAGCGCAGCAAGATCGCAACAATTTAGATGGAATAAAGGAGGTGCAGAAAATTTTAAAAAAATGATGAAAAGAGTCATCATTAATAAAAATATTTCTACCAAAACCAAAATTCATGGATTGCTACATTTATTAAACAGCTCTATGTTTACCTGTATATTTTTGGTGGCTATTTTAAGCATACCAATGTTGTATATAAAAAACGAGTACGCCCATTTAAAACCTTTCTTTTATGTGATGAGCTTTTTTGTAACTAGCTCTGTCATTTTCTTTATCTGCTATTGGTTTATGTACAAGAAAATTTATGGCAACGGATTTAAAAATTTTATAAAATATATTGGGGCTTTTTTTACCTTTTTTACAGTTGTATTGGGCTTTTCTTTGCATAATACCATTGCTGTATTAGAAGGCCATTTTGGTAAGAAAAGTGAATTTGTAAGAACACCTAAATTTAACATCAATACGCTAAAAGACAGTTGGAAAAAGAACAAATACATTTCTAAAAAAATCTCTATTCATGTTGTTATTGAAGGATTATTAGCTTTGTATTTTGTTTTTGGAATGTACAGTGCTTTTATTGTTGGAAATCAGGGTGGCGATTTTGGTTTGTTTCCGTTTCACTTTATGCTTTTCTTCGGATTTAGTTATGTGTTTTTTAAATCAATTTTTTCAAAAGCATAATGATATTCAAGAGTAAAAATAAAGTGTTATTAATTGCATCAATTTTAACAATTATACTTTATTTTTTCTTTGCTTATAAATTAGAAAGAACTGAATTCAGCTATATACTATTGCTATATATTTCGCTTTTTATAGTGTTCTATTTTATTCTAAAACATGGCGAAAAAAACATTAAAATCTTAACTGGTTTAGCCATTTTATTTCGATTGATTTTTTTGTTTGCAATACCTAATTTATCACAAGATTTTTATCGTTTTATTTGGGATGGCAGAATGCTTTTAAACGGACTAAACCCTTATTTATCTTTACCTGAAACTTTTATAAATCTACAACAATTACCAATACCTCAAGCAGCAGAAATCTATGCCGGTATGGGCGAATTAAACGGAAGTCATTACACCAATTATCCGCCTTTAAATCAATTGTGTTTTTTAATTGCAGCGCTATTTGCAAACAAAAGTATTTTAGGTTCGGTCATTGTGTTAAGGCTAATTATCATTTTAGCTGATATCGGAATTATCTACTTCGGAAAAAAAATATTAGAAAAAATAAACTTACCAATTCATTACATCTTTTTGTATGCATTAAATCCATTTATAATTATTGAATTAACTGGCAACTTACATTTTGAACCTGTTATGTTGTTCTTTTTAATTTGGAGTATTTATTTACTACTGAATGATAGATTAATTTTAGCAGGAATTCTATTTGCATGTTCAATTTCAGTGAAATTAATTCCGTTGTTATTTTTACCATTATTCTATCAATGGTTTATAAAAAGATCTCTCGACTCTGCTCGAGATAAAAAAGTCATGTTCGTTCAAGATTGTCATATCGAGCAGAGTCGAGATACGAAAACGAATAAACTACTAAAATTATTACTGTTTTATATTATTATAATCGGAACAACAATTCTATTTTTCTTACCGTTTTACAATGAAGAATTGTTTAATAAGTATATGAATTCTGTTGGGTTGTGGTTTAGAAATTTTGAATTCAACGCAAGTTTATATTACCTTTTTAGAGAAATTGGATATTTATTTAGAGGGTATAATGAAATCGCTACAATTGGAAAAATCATTCCTGTTTTAACAATTCTATTTTTAGGTTTTATTACATTTTTTAGAAAAAACACACATCCAAAAGAATTAATAACGGCACTATTATTCGGATTGTCTTTTTACTATTTTACAACTACAACAATGCATCCGTGGTATTTAGCAACACTAATCTTACTCTCTGTTTTTACAAAATATCGTTTCCCGATAGTTTGGAGTGTGGTTATTATTTTAAGTTATCAAGCTTATGCATACCTTCCTTGGAAAGAAAATTTGTGGGTAATTAGTTTAGAATATTTCATTTTGTATGGCTACTTAATTTTTGAGATTATCAAAAAAAAACAAACCTGTATTAGTTAAATAAATAAATTCTGTATCTATCTAAAATGATTTTTGTATTTTAGACTTTAAATTTATTTTTATTTATGAAAAGACTTACCATAAAAGACATTGCAAAAGAATTTAATGTTTCTATTTCTACTGTTTCTAAGGCTTTAAATGACAGTTATGAAATTAGTGTAAGCACTAAAGAAAAAATACAGAAATACGCAAAAACAAATAACTACAAACCAAATTTTAATGCCCTAAGTCTAAAAAATAGACAAACAAAAACAATTGGAATTATTATACCCAACATGTTAAATTACTTTTTTGCACAAGTGTTTAATGGGATTGAAAAAGTTGCCAATGAAAGAGGATATAAAATAATCTCTTGTATTTCTAACGAGTCTTTTAACAAAGAGGTAGAAACAATTGAAATGTTATCGAATGGCAGTATTGATGGTTTTATTTTGTCTTTAGCAGAAGAAACAGTCTCTAAAAATGAGTTTGGCCATTTTAAAGAAGTTATAGACAATGGTACGCCAATTGTTATGTTTGATAGAGTTGCAGATAGCATTAAATGCGACAAAGTAGTTACAGATAATTTTGATAGCGCAAGAAGCACGGTTAGCTATTTAGTTAAATCTGGCCATAAAAATATTGCGTTTTTATCTACCATCAGCAACTTAGAGATTGGGAGAAGAAGGCAGCTAGGCTACTTAAAAGGCTTAGAGGATCATCAAATAAAAGTTGAGAAAAATCTTATTATAAATATTGATGATGATTATAAAAACTACGAGGCTATTTTAGAACCTATTTTAAAAAATAATAAAATTGATAGTGTAATTGCTACCGATGAATCTTCTGCAATTGCTGCAATGAAAGTAGCAATAAAACAAGGTCATAAAATACCTGAAAATTTTTCAGTCATTTCTTTTTCAAACGGAATTTTAGCTAGACACTCTAGTCCTAGAATGACAACTGTTAGTCAGCATGGCGAAATAATGGGTGCTACAGCAGCAGAAAAACTTATTAATAGATTAGAAGATAAATCTGAAATTAAAAAAGAACCAGAAACTATTGTTGTAAAGACTGACCTTGTAGAAAGAAATTCTACTAAAAAGATATTACTTTAAAACCTATGGATTTTTCAAAAGTAAAATTAGTAGTATCTGATATGGATGGCACATTACTAAACAATAAAGGTGAAGTAAGTAGTTTGTTTTTTGAATTAGTTGATGATCTTAAAAAAAAAGGTGTTGTTTTTTGTGCCGCAAGCGGAAGACAGTATAATAGTATTTTACAAAAACTAGCAACCTTAAAAGAAGACATTTATATTATTGCAGAAAATGGTGCAATCGCTAAAAAAAGCGATCAAATACTTTCTATACAACCGCTATCAAAAAGTAAGACAAAAAAAATTATACCTATTTTAAGAACTATAAAAGGTGCCGAAGTTGTACTATGTAGTAAAAATTCTGCTTTTATTGAAACTAAAAACAAAGGTTTTACTACACTTTTTCAAGAATACTACCATACCTATTCTCAAGTTGACGATTTGCTTAAAATTTTAGAGACCACAGAAATTTTAAAAGTTGCTATATATCATCATGAATCTTCAGAAAAATATATTTACCCAAAATTAAAAGAATTTAAAGACGAAATTTTTATTAAAATTTCTGGCAAAAACTGGTTAGACATTTCCGACGAAAAAGCAAATAAAGGAAATGCTGTTAGAGAACTACAGCAAAGTTTAAGCATTTCTAAACAAGAAACTATGGTTTTTGGAGACTATCACAACGATATAGAAATGTTACAAGAAGCTTCTTTTAGCTATGCAATGAAAAATGCTCACAAAGACATTTTAAAAATTGCAAACTACAGCACAGATGACAATAATAATTATGGCGTAGAAAAAATCTTGAAACAAGTTTTAGCAAGTAAATAATTACAATTTATTTAATTTGTAGCTGCTGCCCAATTGCAAGATTCGTATCTATCAAATCATTTAAGTCTTTAAGAATTTTAACTGTAGTATTAAATTTTCTAGCAATAGAATATAAAGTATCACCTTTAACAACCGTATAGGATTCTAATTTACTAGTTACCTCTTTATCAAAGTCATTACTTGATTCTTTAAAATCAAATTCAGCATCTCTTTTTAATGTATCAAACTCATATAAATTATAGTTTTCTATAATTGTAATTAGTTTATTAGGATATTTTTTATCTGTAGCATAACCCGCTTTTTTTAAACCTTTGGCCCAACTTTTATAATCTCTTTTATCATAATTAAATAAAAAAGAATATCGTTTTCTTTTTGTTAAAAACTCAGAATGATCTTTATAAGAAGTAGCAACATACTCGTACTTTCTAAAACACTCACCAGCCTTATCATCGTCATGATATACTTTTTTACCAGACCAACCCGAATGACATTTTATACCAAAATGATTGTTAGATTTTGATGCCAACTCACTTCTACCACTACCAGATTCTAAAATACCTTGCGCCAAGGTAATACTTGCAGGAATATTACTGCTATGCATCTCTTCTACAGCAATAGAAGCATAAGTTTCTATATAAGCTAATTTTAACTTACTTAAACTAGGATTTTTTTTATACAACTCTTTGGTAAATTTTTTTACCCCTTTTAAATTACTATTATTGGCAATCGGTTTGTTTGTAACATTGTTATCATCTTTATTAGACTTATGGCTGTTTTTATGAGCGCCACAGCTATAAAAAAGTAAAATAAAAAACGAATATTTTATAATTCTTAATTTCATAAAACATTAATTAAAGGTTCTTCTTTCTGTTTTAATAAGTTGTTTATTCCTGCAATTCCCTGAAGTCCGCCAGTATGGATTGCTAATATTTTAGTACCTTCTTTAAAAGTATCTTTTTCTATTAAATCTAAAACACCAAAAATCATTTTACCAGTATAAACAGGGTCTAATTGAATACCAGTATCTGCTTTAAATTTATTAATAAATATTATTAATTCTTTGTTATATTTAGCATAACCACCAAAATGATAGTCTTTTTTTAGACTCCAATTATTATTTTTAATCGTATATTTTTTTATTTCTTCGGATAAAAAGTTTCCTTTTAAAGCAGGAAAACCAATTACTTTCTGTTTCTTTTTAAGAGATTTTATCAATCCTGCTAAAGTACCACCTGTACCAACAGAAGCACAAACATAATCGAAGGCAGCGTCTTGCGGTGTTAAAATTTCTTGACAACCATCTACTGCTAAACAATTAGTACCTCCTTCTGGAATCAAATAAAAATCGCCCCATTTATTTTTCATTTTCTCTATAAACCCAAAAGACAATTTTTGTCTGTAAAGCTCTCTAGATATAAAATGAAATTTCATGCCATGATCTTGCGCTATTTTTAAAGTAGCATTTTCGGCTATTGTTTGTGGTAGGTTTTTACCCAACTCATCTCCTCTAATAATACCAAACGTTTTTAAACCTACTAGTTTACCAGCAACAGCAGTGGCAGCAATGTGATTAGAATAGGCACCACCAAAAGTAAGTACTGCCTTCTTTTTTAATTTTTTAGCTTCTTGTAAATTATATTTTAGCTTTCTAAATTTGTTTCCCGAAACTATTGGGTGAATTAAATCTTCTCGTTTTATAAAAAGGGCTACTTTTTTTTCTTCTAGAATCGGTAATAAAATTTGTTGATTCTCAGAAACAAAATTGGTATCAAAAAAAGTAGGAATTGTAGTGCTCAATGTATGAATTTTGGTTGTATAAGACACCTAATAAAAGGCTATAATGTGTGTTCTTTTTTAGATAAAAAAAAGCTTAATCAAAGTTGGTAACCTCTGCTTCTACAAGTTCCCAATTTTCCATTAAAACATCTAACTGTGCTTTCTTTGCCTTATAATTTTCGAAAAAATTAGGCCTTACAGAAACCGCATCATAATCTTGAGCCAATTCTAAATCTATTTTAGTAATTTCTGCCTCTAAAGTTGCAATATCGTTCTCTATGTTAGAAAGTTTATTTTTAATTTTCTTTAATTGCTTTTCTTGATCTCTAGTAAGTTGATTTTCTTCATTTGCATCAACCGATTTTTCAACTTTTACAACAGTTCTTTTCTCTGCCTCTCTAAGGTTTTCTATTTTGTGTTGTTCTAAAAAATAATCAATATCACCTAAATATTCTTTTATTTCTTTGTCTTTAAAACCATACACTGTAGAAGTTAAGCCTTGTAAAAAGTCTCTATCATGAGATACTAAAATTAAGGTACCATTAAAGTTATGCAATGCTTCTTTTAAAACATTTTTTGATGCAATATCTAGGTGGTTTGTTGGCTCATCCATTATTAACACATTAAATGGTGATAATAATAATTTACACAATGCTAATCTATTTCTTTCGCCCCCAGAAAGTACTTTTGCTTTTTTATCTACAGCATCTCCTCCAAACAGAAAAGAACCTAACATGTCTCTAACGCGCATTCTATTTGTATCTGTTGCAGCGTCTTCCATTATTTCTAAAACTGTTTTCTCTGGCGGTAAATGTTCTGATTGATTTTGGGCAAAGTAACCAACTTCTACATTGTGTCCTAGTTTTAAATGTCCTTCAAAAGGTATTTCACCTACCATCATTTTGGCTAAAGTAGATTTTCCTTGTCCGTTTTGTCCTACAAATGCAATTTTACTATTTCTTTCAATTAATAAATCTACCCCTGACAACACATGTTTTTCTCCGTAACTTTTAGAAAGGTTTTCTGCTTCCACAATAATTTTACCAGGATCTTTAGAGATTGCAAACCGAACATTCATCGCTTGGTTATCATCTTTATCAACTTCAATCAACTCAACCTTATCTAGCTGTTTCATTAAAGATTGCGCCATAGAGGCTTTACTTGCTTTTGCTTTAAATTTATTAATTAAGTGTTGCTTTTGCTTAATTTCTTTCTCTTGGTTTTTCTGAGCTTGTAACTGTTTTTCTTTAATTTCTCCTCTTAAAAGTAAAAACTCAGAATAAGGTTTTTTGTAATCGTAAATTTGCCCTAAAGATATTTCAATGGTTCTATTGGTAACATTATCTAAAAACATTTTATCATGCGATACCAATACAATTGCGCCAGAATAGCCTTTTAAAAAGTTCTCTAACCAAATAATTGATTCTATATCTAAGTGATTGGTTGGCTCATCTAACAACAAAATATCATTATTTTGTAATAATAATTTTGCCAATTCTATACGCATTCTCCATCCACCAGAAAAAGTATCAGTTAATTTATCAAAATCTTCTCTTTGAAAACCTAAACCTTGTAATATTTTTTCGGTGTCACCTTGATAGTTATAACCACCTAGAAGTTCGTAACGCTCTGTTTTTTCTGTTAAATCTACAATTAACTGACTATAAGAATCACTTTCATAATCTGTTCTTGTTGCTAATTGTTCGTTTATTTCATCAAGTTGCGCTTCTATTTCTTTAATTTCTACAAACGCTTGATAAGCCTCTTCTAAAATAGTTCTTCCTTCTACAAAATCGATGTCTTGTCTTAAAAAACCAATTTGCACATCTTTATCAAAAGCCATAGTACCACTACTTTCTATATCTTTAGACAGCACTTTTAAAAGGGTCGATTTACCTGCCCCATTTTTACCTATAAGGCCAATTCTATCTCCCTTGTTTAATTTAAAAGTGATTCCAGAAAATAAGTCAGTTCCCATAAAAGAAACTGTTAAGTTGTGTACGTTTAACATGTAATGTAATAATTGTTACTTAAAAAAAAGTTTTTAACTCTATCTTTGCAAAAGTATACAAATTTATATTCTTATGTTAAAAAAAGGGACCAAGTTATATAGTATTATCAATGTAAAATGTCCAAAATGTCACGAAGGCGATTTTTTTAAACACAAATTCACATTTCATCCAACAAAGGTTACCAAATTACACGATAACTGTCCAAAATGTAATTTAAAATACATGATGGAACCTTCTTTTTACTACGGTGCTATGTATGTGAATTACGGAATTATTGTTGCCTTATTTGTTGCTGTTTTTATTATTGCCAAGGTAATTTTAAACCTAACCATAATTCAAAGTTTTGCTGCAATTATAGCCGCTTCATTAATACTGGCTCCTATTAATTTAAGGCTATCAAGAATTATCTGGATCAATCTTTTTGTTACTTATGAAAAAGATAGTACTATAAAAAAGAAATAATTTTTGGGCGTTTAAACAGGCTTTCGCTACTCGCTTCACACAAAAAAGCGTGAGAGCTTAAACAAACCGCTCTATCCTTAACGCAAAAACGTTAGATAAAAAAGTTATGTAGTTGCTTTATCTTTCTTATCTAACAAATGTTTAAAGCGACTAATAGCAATGTCTTCGTCTAGATCTTTATTGTTTTCTAAATGCTGAAACAGTTCTTCGGCAACTGTAGGCGCTATCATTACACCTCGCGTACCCAAACCATTTAACAATACTAATTGATGGTAATCTGGATGCACACCAACCAATGGCCTTCTGCCAGAAACGGTAGGTCTCATACCTGCAGTTTGATCTACAATCGTATAGGGTACATCTATAATAGTTTCTAACTTTTCTATCAATTCTTTTTTCCCTTCGTTAGAAGGTGCTGCTGTTTTGTCTGTCCAATTAAAAGTGGCACCTACCTTAAATAAATGGTTGCCAAGCGGAAGCACAAAAAGAGACGATTTCAATAAAAAATTGATGTTTAATAAAGGCGCATGTATGGTTAAAAGCTCTCCTTTAACTTCATTTAAAGGCAAATAGTTAAAAAACGGATTTAATTTCATACCAAAACCCTCACAAAAAACAATTTTACTAGCGTTTATATCATTATAAACAAGTCCGTTTTCTTGTAAATTAATATCGTTGTAATTAAATTTCTCAAACCTAATTAACTGTTGTTCGTTTAAAAAGTTTCTATAAGATTCTACTAGTTTTTTAGTATCAATTCTACCTGCTTCTTTTACATTTCCAAAACTAAAGTTTGCCAGAATACCTGTATAACTATTTGTATCTAATTGAGTGTCTAAATACGGTGTTAACTTTGGCTTGTCTATTGCAGCAAACCAGTTATTTTGATCTTCAATAGACTTAAATACTTTTTTAATTGTAAATTTTTCGTCAATAGAAATATTGAGCTTTTTTTCTATCTTTTCGTAGAACGGAAGTGCTATTTCTAATTGTTCTTTCGCATTCCAAACGGGGGTATATCTTTTTAAAATTACAGGATTGTAAACACCACCCGCAACTAAAGAAGAAGTTTGCGAATCATCTTCAAAAACAACAAAACTTTTATTGGCTGCTGTTAATTGTTCTACAAATGCCAAACCTGCCAACCCGAGACCTACAATTATATAATCTACTTTCATACTACAAAAATAAGCGATTTTATGTTTCTTTATTCTAATAAAATAGGTTTCTTTATCTGTTTAGCCCAGATTGAACGGCTTGTTTAAGCTCTCACGCTTTTTAGCGTGAAGCGAGTAGTGAAAGCTGGAAATAGCTTCAAAAAAAAACGTCCCAAAAAATTGGAACGTTTGTTATTTAAAAGAAATGAAGATTAGTAATTCCACATATCCATTTCTCTGTTTCTAATATCTTCTTTAATCTTGTTGGCCTCTAACAACTGAAAAAGAGAGTTGCCTCTAACATAATCTGCAATTGCTCTGTTGCCGTATACATTTTCTTCTCTAACAATAGTAGCACTAAATCTTCTAGCATTTAACATATGATCGAAAGAAATAGGATGAGAGGCATTTTTTGGATTAAATACTTTTGCATCGTGTAAGATATCTCTTGCTGCAGGAAAGAAAATCCAAAAAAGTTCATACAAATTATCATCTTCAACGTCTTGTACGCCTAATGTTTGTACATCTTTACCCATTGGCGCAAGGGCTAAAAGCCTGTATTTTAATTCTCCCTGACGCTTATCAAAATACCACATTCCTTTAATCATGTAACCTTCTACATCTTGGGTTTGCAATCTTATAGTATCACTATAACCATTTTCTTGTCTTACACTTATTAAACGACTGTCTATTTCACTCTGTGTAACTTTAGAAGTAAAAAAAGAATCTGAATATGTCTCTGTTATTTTCCCTTGTTTTATCCCTTTGATTAAAGTATCAAATAAAGACCTTCTATCTGATGATATATTTGTGGTATCTATCGGAAAATAATAAGGCAAGTTTATTTTTTGATTTAAATCGATAAACTCCCAAACAACTTTAGACCACAAAATATCTCTATCATCTACATAACCATAAGGTACAGGACCGTCATTGTCTGCAGCTGCTTGCTGTTCACTAGTTTTTCCTATTTGAGATACTTTTTTAGAATTCAATAAATTAGATTGTGCATTTACTGCACCACTAATAAACAAGGTTAACAAGAGTAATAAACAATTTTTAAACATATTTTATTTTTTTCTTCTAGTTTGTTAATTCAATATTAACAGGCAATACTTTTTTAAGGTTATATCCGTTTGCTGTTGCTTTGATACCATAAATATTAATGATATCTCCTCTTTTAGCTTTAGATAAAGCTTTTTTAGCTGCTGCTGTTAAAGTTCTACCATTTACTAGAATAGTTAATTGACCTGGTACTTTTATTTTAAAACTTTGTACTTTAACATTTAAATCGAATTCGAAATCTGGCAGACCTGCATCTATAGGTGCATTTCCTAAACCAGATTTTGGCATTCTTACAGTACCATACTGACCACGAACAGATCCCATAGCAGCAGGAATATCTTTAATTCTAAAAGTTGCTTTAGAATTTACTGTTTTTCCACTACTTAAAGTTGCACTTACATTAATAGTTGCTTGATTGCCAGCAGCTGGTCTAAAACTATATTTACCGCTACTTTTAGTAAGCTTACCACCAGTTGCAGAAACTCTTAAATTAGTATCGCTTACACCTGGTAATGATACTGAAATAGGATTGTCTAAACCTCGGTAAACAACATTCATTTTGTCTGCAGAAACAACTGCAGTACTTGGTTCTGGAATTACAGAATAAGAACTTTCAAAAGCAACGTTTACTGGTTCTCCGTTTTGTGTAAAAGTAATTTCTCCTTTAATATCATGATTACCAACATTGCCAGCAGGCATGTCTATAATAACTTGTCCGTCTTTAATATTTTCGTACGGTTTTTTATTAAGGGTTACTGCATCTGGTACCATTGTCGCATCATAACGACCTAAAACAATTTTACCTGTTACTTTTTCTCCAGCAAAATAAGCATTCTTATCTAACGCTACTATTCCTTTATAATTGTTTAAAGACAATGCTTCTTCTAATTTACCACCTAACAAATCTGCAACAATATCAGCTTCAGTATTTTTAATATCAGCTTGCATTTGGGTTAAATTTGTTAAAGAGGCTATTAAAGGAAATCCTTTAAACCTATAGTCTAACCATTTGATTTTTTTACCATCTCTATCAGTTTCATCGTTCGTAGAAAATCTTTTAGCTAAAACAGAGGCAAATTTACTGTCTGCTCCTAAAATATTGGTAACATTTGTTCTGTAGCCATTTATATTCTCAATAAATTCTTGTCCCTTTGGTGTAAATTTATCTCCTTTAAAAAAGTATTCGTCTAAAAACGCTGTTTTATCCATCGTTTCATAGTCCTTTTTGTCTTCAAGATCTGCAGTCATCTTTACTTTTAAATCTTCTAGATAAGAATATAGACCTAAAGAATACTCTTTAATTTGTATTGCTTGTTTGTTTAAAGCACCAAATTTTTCTGATTGCTCTGCTGCTTTGGTTGCTAAATTAGCGTAAGCTTCTTTATTTTTGGTTGTCGTAGAAATATTGTTTTCAATCAATTTTTCATTCATAAAACCAAAAGCAGATAGTACTTCTTTACTCATATTCATCGCTAACATTGCAATAAATACTAAGTACATTAAGTTAATCATCTTTTGTCTTGCCGACATTTTTCCTCCTGCCATTATAATTAGTTTTTTTTAGTTAATATTATATTGGTTAAACTAATTATTATTTAGACATAGCAGATAACATACCACCATAAACATTGTTTAAAGAAGATAAGTTTTTTGCTAAAGATTCCATTTGTTCTTTTAACTTTTCTGCATTTTCTACAACAGTACTGTTTAACTCTGTTTGTTTACCAGTATTTTCTACTTGTACTTTGTAAAGATTGTTTAAAGTTTCCATTTGGGCAGCTGCCATAGAAACTTGTTCGTTGTATTTATTAGTAGATGAAATAGATTCTGATGCAGCAGACAAGCCTTCTGCAGCTCCTTGAAAATTTTTCATACTAGAACCTAAGCTTGACATTAAATTAGCATCTATTTTTGCTTCTTGCAATAAATTATCTAATTTTTGTGACAATAAGCCTTGAGAACCTTTTTCATTTTCTGAAGCAATACCGTCTTCTCCTAATTCTGGATAAACTTTAGACCAATCTAAATCTTCTTCTGGTGCATCAAAAGCAGAAATTATAAAAATAATTGCTTCTGCGACTAAACCAACAGTTAACATTACACCACCTGTTAATGGGCCTATTGTTATGTGCTGTATTTTAAATAAAGCTCCTATAATTACAATTGCTCCTCCAATTCCATAGAAGAAGTTCATTCCTTTTTTGTACGCTTTTGACTGTGCCATAATAACTTTTTTCTTATTTTAAGGGTTTACTTTTTTAATTATTTGATGTACCAATGTAATTTTGTACGGTTCTAAAACCGATATAGCTTCTTGCAGTATCTGCATATTCATAATCTCTAGAACCTACTTCTAAAAAATACGCAACATCTTTCCAAGAACCTCCTCTTACAATTTTTCTTTTATTTTTTCTGTCTTCTACATTTGGATTCATAGTAGAAGCCATGTAATAAGATGATAAATTATATGCTGTATTTGTCCATTCAGAGACATTACCTGCCATGTTGTACAAACCGTAATCATTTGCGTTAAATGATTTTGCTTCCATGGTATACAAAGCACCATCTACTGCATAATTACCTCTTACAGGTTTAAAGTTTGCTAAAAAACAACCTCTATCACTGGTTGTACCACCGGTACCCCAAGGATAGGTTGCAAACTCTAATCCACCTCTGGCAGCATACTCCCACTCTGCCTCTGTTGGCAATCTAAAATCTGGAACTGCTGTTGCATTTTTTCTACTTTTTAAGTAATCATTTTTCTTTTTTGTTCTCCAGTTACAAAAAGCATTTGCTTGCCCCCATGTAACACCAACAACAGGGTAATCTCCGTAAGACTGATGAGAAAAATAATCTTGATGCATCGGGTCATTATAAGAATAGTTAAAATCTTTTACCCAAACAGTTGTATCAGGATAAATATTAACCACTTCTGTTTTAACGAAATCTTTTCTATTACCGCCTTTTCTTGCTGCATTATCTCTATCAAACCAAGAATATCTGTACTTTAAAAATTTTGTATTAAAAGTTCTTACACCATCTACAGCCTCTTCTCTAGGAATGTATAAAGAATCCATTACTTCTACATAATCTGCATCCGGAAAATCTTCTTTTCTCCAAATGATATCATTCTCCCAATTTAAAGGTTTTATAGAGTCTACGCCATCGCCAATACTGTAATAATTATCATACATGTATTTTTCATAAGCATTAGAATCTGTAGTATCTGTTACAGCAAAAGCATAATCATGAATACCTCCTGAAGGTGCTACTCCTGCAGCTCCGGTTGAATTCATTAAAGCAGAAAATTCTTGCTGATATCCTAATCTAGTTCGTACAACAGAATCTCTAACCCAAATAACAAACTCTTTGTATTCGTTATTTGTAATCTCTGTTTCATCCATAAAATAAGGCCTCACAGAAACTGTTTTTGTTGGAGAATTTAACGTTCCAATAACATCTTGATCTTGTTTACCCATTGTAAAAGAACCTCCAGGAATTAAAGCCATACCGAATGGTTTCTCTGAAAACCATTTCTTTTTAGACTTTACTCCTACTAATTCACCTCTATCATTAGAGCCACAACTATAAAAAACTGTTATTAAAAGTGCAAAAATTGCTGCTTTCTTCATATTTAAATTTCTTTACTAAAAAGTCCGTAAACCTATTATTTTTTTTGCTAAAAAACAATGTTAAGGTTGTATTTTAACAGAATGTTTTTTCTTAATTTAATTTTTATAGCAACTTACGCATTGCTTTGTACCACTTTTGTGGCATAACTTGATTAGTAGCTGCCACATAATCTTTGTAAGTACATGGTACTAACGCATGTCTTTTGTATTTATTATCCGTTAGTAAATTTATCTCTATCCACCAACGACCAGATTTGTTACTTTTATAAAATAGCAACGGATCATCGTTCTCTAACAATACCGTAAATTTTTGATAATTTTCTTTACCTGAAAAAGGATAATCATTAACCCTAAACGCAACTCCTTCAATAAAATACCAAATCATCTGAGCAATTAAATGTGCTGTTTGGCCATTGTTATCATATTTAGAATTATACTCATAAATACCAAACGATGATACTTTATCACTTATACCGGCATATCTTGCTATTGCACAAATTTCATCACCATAAAAACCATTCGGAGATGCATTATTATTAGCAGGTGCTTCACTTTGTCTTACAGATCCGATATCAATAGAAACAATATCTGCATTTCTAAAAACAGGCTCTACAGTTTCTAACTCTTTAGACACACCTAGTCGATACGCATCAAAATATAAATTATCTATTAATGCTATCTCTTCTTGATTGTTAAAATAAGTCTGATAACCAACATTACTATAGTTAAATAAATTATTAGGAGATTGCATGATAATTTTACTTAGATACGATTGTGATGTTAACTCGTCTTCTAAGTTACCTAAATCGAAACGACTATCTACAGCTGCAATATTTACTGTTTGCTCTAGATCATCGTAAGCTCTGTAGTTAATGTAGGTAATATCTTGACCGCCTCCTATAATTACAGGGATGATATTTTTTTTCAACAAAGCAGTTATTGTTTCTGAAACCACAAAATAAGTATCAGAAACGGTATTTCCTTTGTGGATATTTCCTAAATCTGCAATTTCTAGAGGCCAATTACCCGGAAAAAGTGCATATAATTTTTCTCTAATGAGGTGCAAATTTTCTCCACAACCAAAATTATTTTCAGAATTTCTATCTTCTTGTACTCCAAAAATAGCAATTTTAACTCCTTCTAAATCTGGAAAACCGTTTTCTAAAGTATGAATTCTAATATTTCTGCCAAGACAACCATCTGCAAGTAAAGCCAAACGGGTAATCACCGATTTTTGTATTGGAAATAAAAACTCTGAATTCATTAATTAATATTGATAAAACAAGTAAATGCTTTTAATTTATTTCTTTTTAACAACCTTTTTTTTCTTTGCTGTCGTCTTCTTTTTTGCTGTTTTTTTCTTAGGAGTCTTTGCCAAAATCATTTTAACTGCTTCGGCTTTGGTTAGTTTTTCTATATCGGTTGTTTTCGGCAGTTCTATCTTTATTTTTCCTTTTAAAACATTAAAACGTCCCCAACGAGCTTTCTCTACTCGTATTCCTTCATCTTCCCAATTATGAATAACCTTATCTATTTCTTTTTGCTTTTTTATTTCAATCAACTCTATAATATCATCGTCTGAAAGCGCATCAAAATCGTACTTTTTATTTACGTTTATAAAGATATTATTCCATTTGATAAAAGGCCCAAAACGACCAACACCTTTTTGTACTGGTAAATCTTCGTAGTGATAAATAGGTGCATCTGCTTTTTGCTTGGCTACAATTAATTCTTCTGCTCTAGGCAAATCTACTTCCATTGGATTTTCTCCTCTGTCTAAAGAAACAAATAGAGTTCCAAAACGAATATAAGGTCCAAAACGACCATTAGACACAACTACCTCTTCTCCCTCATAAGTTCCTAATGTTTTTGGCAACAAAAACAACTCTAGCGCTTCTTCTAAAGTAATGGTTCCTAAGTTTTGTTCTTTATTTAAACTTGCAAATACTTTTTCTTCGTCTTCTGGGGCTCCAATTTGTGCAATTGGTCCAAATTTACCCAAACGTACCAATACTGTTTTTCCAGTTTCTGGATGTTTTCCTAAAATGCGTTCTCCACTTTCTCTCTCTGCATTTTCTTTAACATCTTCTACATTGTCATGAAATTTGGTATAGAAATCTTTAATCATTTCTGTCCAGTTTTCTGTACCTTCGGAAATGTCATCAAAAGAATTTTCTACTTTGGCAGTAAAACCAAAATCTAAAATATTAGAAAAATTAGCTACTAAAAAATCATTTACAATATTACCAATATCTGTAGGAACCAATTTGTTTTTATCAGAGCCTGTTTTTTCTGACAATAACTCACTTGTAACTTTTCCGTTGGTTAAAATAAACTGCTGATAGTTTCTCTCTACTCCTTCATTTTGACCTTTTTCTACATACCCTCTTCTTTGTACTGTAGAAATTGTTGGGGCATAAGTAGACGGCCTACCAATACCTAATTCTTCTAATTGTTTTACCAAAGAGGCTTCTGTAAAACGGTATGGTGGACTCGTAAAACGCTGAGTCGCATTTATAAAGTTGTATGCTAAAGACTCATTAACCGTTAAATTTGGTAACATACCTGCTTGCTCTTCTGCCTCATCATCATCGTTTCCTTCTAAATATACTTTTAAGAAACCTTCAAACTTTATCATTTCTCCGTTAGCAGTAAAAATTTTAGAATTTTCAGAGTTTTCTATTTTTACATTCGTTCTTTCTAACAATGCATCACTCATTTGAGATGCTAAAGTTCGTTTCCAGATTAAATCATACAATCTTGTTTGATCATACTCAATATCTACAGAATGCATTTTCATGTTGGTCGGTCTAATTGCTTCGTGGGCTTCTTGTGCCCCTTTTGCTTTCGACTTAAAAACACGTTGTTTGCTATATTCTTTTCCGTAATAATTACTAATTTCTTCTTCAGCAGCATTTCTAGCATCTACAGATAAGTTTACACTATCTGTTCTCATATACGTAATTAAACCCGCCTCATATAAACGTTGTGCAACTTGCATGGTTTTACCTACCGGAAACCCTAATTTTCTTGAAGCTTCTTGCTGTAATGTTGAAGTTGTAAAAGGTGCTGCCGGAGATTTTTTAGCTGGTTTTTTTGATAAATCTGCAATATTAAAATCGGCATTTGCACAAGAATTTAAAAAATCTTCTGCTCCTTTTTTGGTTGTAAAGTTCTTTGGTATGGTTGCTTTAAAATTTTTTCCTTCTTTGTTAGAAAACTGTGCAACTACCTTATAATGTGTTTCTGGTGTATAATTAAGTATGCTACGTTCTCTTTCTACAATTAAACGAACGGCTACTGATTGTACTCTACCTGCAGACAAACCTCCTTTAACTTTTCGCCATAATACTGGCGATAATTCATACCCAACAAGTCGATCTAAAACACGACGCGCTTGTTGTGCATTTACCATGTTGTAATCTATATCTCTTGGGTTTTCTACTGCTTTTAGAATAGCATTTTTTGTAATTTCATGAAAAACAATACGCTTAGTATTATCATCTTTTAGCGCCAATTGTTCTTTTAAGTGCCATGCAATAGCTTCTCCCTCTCGATCCTCATCACTAGCCAACCAAACAGTATCTGCTTTTTTAGACAATGATTTTAACTTTTTTACAATTGCTTTTTTATCGTCAGAAACAATATATTTTGCACTAAAATCTCCATCTACATCAATACCTAATTCTTTGGAAGGCAGGTCTGCTATGTGCCCATAACTAGACTCTACCTGAAAATCTTTTCCAAGAAACTTCTCTATAGTTTTTGCTTTTGCTGGTGACTCTACAATTACTAAATTCTTTGCCATGTATGTTTTTTTTACTCCAATTGCACTTTATAACTGTGCCTATTTTGGTTTGCAAAAGTATGTAGTTTTTTTTTATGTATTAAGAATATTGAAAAATAAACTATTTTTCTTTCTCATTTAGGGCTGTAAAAAACTCATTTAAAGTAAGTTTATGAGCATCTAAAACTCTTAATAGTGAAGAAATTGTAAAGTTGGTACCTTTTTCCATACGCCAGTATTGTATTCTGGGTATTTCGTTCTCCCAAGCGAAAAACTCATAACTCCCATAACCTGCTTCAATACGCAGTTCTTTAATTTTATCAGCTATTTGTAATACTCTTTCATCCATTATTACAAATATCTTCAGTTATCTATTTTATAAAACATACTATAATAAGTTTTATAAAATATGTTTCATATATGAAATATTTATATATTTGTTTTTCCCTCGAAAAAAATTAATCAAAATAGATTATGAAACAAATTTTTCCGAGAGAAATTATTGAGAATACTCTTGAAGTACATCAATTTAAACATACCAATAAAAGTAAAATTATTTATAGTTTTATTTTATTATCTCTTATTTCTGCGTTGATTTCTTTGCCCTTTATCAATGTTACTATATATAACACTTCTCAAGGACTTATAAGACCCGACAAGGAGAGAATTCTTATACAAAACAGTAGTAGCGGAAAAGTTGTTTTTCATCAACTTAAAAATAATTTACAAGTAAATAAAGGAGACACTTTGCTACTTATAAATAATTTAGCTATTACTCAAAAAATAAATACAACTGAAAGTTTATTAATTGAAACCAAAAATTTCATTGAAGATTTAAAACTCTTATCAAATCAAAAAAAGAATGCTAATAAATTACGTTCATTAAAATACAAACAAGAATATAATTTCTATCAACAAAAATTGAGTGAATTAAATACTCGTTTTCAAAAAATAAAAGAAGACTACAATCGAAGTAAAAAACTATTCGATAAAGGAGTAATAGCCAAAGTAGCACTTAATAATAGCAAACTAGAATATGATTTATCTTTAAATGCTATCTATCAATATAAGAAGCAACAGCATAGTAATTGGCAAGCAACATCAGTAAACCTACAAAACCAATTAAAAGAATTAGAAAACAATCAAGTTCAACTAGAAGAAACGAACAACTTATCTGTTATTAAAGCACCAGTTTCAGGAACTTTATTAAATGTAAAAGGCATTGAAAATGGTAGTTTTATTCAAAATGGAATTCAGTTAGCTGAAATTTCGCCTAAATCAGATTTAATTGTTGAATGTTATATAAACCCAATAGACATCGGTTTAGTAAAAAAAGAAAACAACGTATATTTTCAAGTGAGTGCGTTTAATTATAACCAATGGGGTTTAGCGAGTGGGAAAATCGAAGAGATTGGCAACGATATACAAATGATAAACAATACACCAATGTTTAAGGTTTTATGCACACTAGACCAAGATTTTCTAAAGCTAAAAAATGGATTTAAAGGACAGTTAAAAAAAGGAATGTTTGTAAACGCTCGTTTTGAAATTACAGAACGCTCTCTCTTTGATTTATTGTACGACAAAATGGATGATTGGCTAAATCCTATAAATCAAATTGCTGAAAATTAAAATTATATGTCACCTTGAGCGCAGTCGAAAGGTATTGATATAAATACAAAAAACTATGAAAAACCTAAAAACGCTAGAACGCTTGCAGCAATTACACAATTTAATTGCTAACGAACATACAGGAACTCCAAAAGAAATGGCTGCTTTAATGCAAATAAGCGAACGTTCTGTACATTTACTAATAGAACAATTAAGAGATTACAATGCTAATATTTGCTACAGTAGAAGTAGAAAAACATATTATTATTGTGAAGATTTCGATTTACAAGTTTCTATTTCTGTTAGCGTTTTGACAAATAATGAGGTAACACAAATTTTTGGAGGCAGCTATTTTTTAAATAATAAACTACACATTGCAAGTTAGTTGCAGTGAACAAAATTATACTTGTAACATTAAAATAATAAAAAGTGCACGTTTTATTATTTTGATACGGATTGTAAAAAGTTTACAACCAAAAATAAATTAATAATTTAAAAAACGTAATTTTATGAAAAATTTACAAAATTATGATGTTCATGAATTGAGTATTATAGAACAAAAGAAAATTGATGGAGGTCTCTTTGGACTTGATGATCTTATTATTGGTGCAGCATTATTGGTTGTTGGTGATATTATTAATAACTGGGATGACTTCAAAACAGGTATTTCGGGAGGGTATTAATTTAATAAAATAAAGATGAAAAAATTAAATAAATTTAAAGTTACAGAATTAGACTGTAAAGATGTTTATAAGACGAATGGAGGCACACTTGCTTATGATATTGGTTGGACTATATATTGGTCAATTCGATCGGGTGGAGGACAAAATGTTCCTGAACTTATTAATGCGGTAGGTGTTTATGGCGCACATTATGCTCAATAAACTTTCTAACTAAAAATAAATATGTATTATTGTTTATTAATAATACATATTTGTTTTACACTAAAATTCTATGAATAAAAGAAAAAAAAAATATTCAGCTTTAAATTTCATTTTGTTTTTTTCTATACTTTATGTTTTTTATATAATAATAAAAGATTGGGATGATTTTAAATTAGGTTTTTTTGGAGGTTTTTGATAATCTTTAAAATCTAATTTTTCTGTTAAATCCCCTATGTAGTAAAAAAACTTTTATTTCGATAATAAATAAAATGAATGGCAAAAATCAAACAACACGACATTACAGATTGCGGTGCCGATTGTTTAGCCTCTATAGTTGCACATTACAATTTACAACTACCAATTTCTCGCATCAGACAATATGCAGGTACAGATAAAAAAGGCACTAATGTAATGGGCTTAATAGAGGCCTCAGAAAAATTAGGTTTTGAAGCTAAAGGCTTACGTGGAGAGTTAGACAGTTTGTTTAAAATACCAAAACATATGTTTGCATACATAATTATTGAAAATAAATAGTACTACAAATATTTTGTCAGCTAAAGCTAAAATAATTTTATATATTTGTGAAGCAAATGCTTTATAAATATGAATACTTTAGAGGTTATACACAATTACGATAGTGTAATTACACAATTAATAGAAGATATTAAAAAGAGTGATTTTAAAACAACCTATTTTTTAAAATTATTAAATTTAAAAGATAGTTTCTTTTATAAAAAAATGCGCGAAAAACGTTTTACCAACGAAGAGGTTAAGTTAATTTCTAAACACTTGTATCCAGAACAATACCAAGCCTATAAAGATGAGTTAATTAGTAAGTTGTTAGAAAAATCTAAAGCAGAACTAAAAGCTGGTTTAGGTATAAATTTTGAAACTGTTTTAGCAAATTCTAAACAACAATATGGTATATAATATTGTTGCATCGCCTTTGGCAAATAGCACTTATTTACAAAACATAGCATTTTTAGAAAACCGTTTTACAGAAAAAGAAGTTATTAATTTTATAGCTAAAGTTTCTGATGTTATTGCTATTTTAAAAATAAGCCCACAAACTTTTAAAAAATGGAAAAAAAACGCTAATATTCATAAAATAGAAATTGTAAAACAGATTACTTTATATTACCAAATAACTAATAAAAATGTAGAATTATTACTTTTTTTTAATAATTTGCAAGACCCCAATAAGCTTGCAAACTTTTTGTAAAATTACTACTTACCGCAATAAAACTACAGTAAACAATCCTTTCTTTGCCATATTAAATCTAAAAAATGGCAAAAACTACCATAAAACAACATGATATTACAGATTGCGGAGCAACTTGTTTAGCTTCTATATCTGCACACTACAATTTACAACTACCAATTTCTCGCATTAGACAATATGCAGGTACAGATAAAAAAGGCACTAATGTTTTAGGCCTTATAGAAGCCGCTGAGAAATTAGGTTTTGAAGCAAAAGGCGTACGTGGAGAATTAGACAGTTTGTTTAAAATACCAAAACCTGCTATTGCACATATTATTGTAAAAGAACAACTACATCATTATGTGGTAATTTATGAGGTTACAAAAAACTACATAAAAATTATGGATCCCGGAGATGGAAAAATCCATAAAAAATCACACAACGAATTTCTAAAAGAATGGACAGGTGTTTTGGTATTGCTTTTACCAAAAGACGATTTTTCTACAGGTAATGAAAAAATTTCTGTTTTAAAACGTTTTTGGTTTTTATTAAAACCACATAAATTTGTATTATTTCAGGCTTTAATTGGTGCTGTAATATATACCTTATTAGGCTTTTCAACGTCTATTTATATCCAAAAAATTACAGATTATGTATTAGTTGGTGGTAACACCAATTTATTAAATCTTTTAAGCATTATAATGCTTGCTCTATTAGTTTTACAAATTATAATTGGGGTTTTTAAAAATATCTTTTTAATTAAATCAGGTCAACAAATAGACGCTCGTTTAATTTTAGGGTATTACAAACACTTGTTAAAATTACCTCAGCAGTTTTTTGACACAATGAGAGTAGGAGAAATTATTTCTCGTATTAATGATGCTGTTAAAATTAGAGCCTTTATTAATGATGTATCATTAAGTTTAACAGTAAACATTCTTATTTTGTTTTTCTCTTTTGGTATTATGTTTCTATATTATTGGAAATTGGCTTTAATAATGTTGTTGGTTATTCCGTTATATTTAGTAGTGTATCTAATCATAAATAAACTCAATAAGAAAACAGAGCGCAAAATAATGGAAAGTTCTGCCGAATTAGAAAGTCAATTAGTAGAATCTTTAAATTCAGTAGGTACTATAAAACGTTTTGGCTTAGAAAGTTTTGCTAACATAAAAACCGAAACTCGTTTTATCAATTTATTACACGTTGGTTATAAATCTGCATTAAATTCAGTTTTTTCAGGTACTTCTACCACTTTTATTGCCCAATTGTTTACTATCATACTTTTATGGAGTGGTTCTTATTTTGTAATTGAAAGAGAAATTACACCAGGAGAATTATTATCTTTTTATGCAATCATAGGTTATTTTATGAATCCTGTAGCGAGTTTAATTGGTGCAAATAAACAAATACAAAATGCGCTAATTGCAGCAGACCGTTTGTTTGAAATTATGGATTTAGAAAGAGAAGAAAACACCGATAAAATTGTTCTTAAAAAAGAGAAAATTGACAATATAGAATTTAAAAATGTTGCTTTTAGGTATGGTACAAGGGTACAGGTTTTCACAGATTTCAACTTAAAAATTAAAAAAGGGAATATTACTGCAATTGTTGGAGAAAGTGGTTCTGGAAAATCAACCCTAATTTCTCTGTTACAAAATTTATATCCTATTCAAAAAGGAGGTATTACTATTGGAGATTTAGATTTAAAATATATTCAACACGAAAGTTTGCGAGAATTGGTAAGTGTTGTACCTCAAAAGATAGATTTATTCGCAGGCAATGTTATTGACAATATTGCAGTTGGTGATTTTACTCCTAATATGGAATTGATTATTGATATTAGCAAATCAATTGGCATTTTAGAATTTATAGAAAGTTTACCAAACGGTTTTAATACCTATTTAGGCGAAAATGGAGCAACACTTTCTGGAGGACAAAAACAACGAATTGCGATTGCTAGAGCTCTGTATAAAAAACCAGAAGTATTAGTGTTAGATGAGGCCACTTCTTCTCTAGATTCCACCTCAGAAAATTATATTCAAAAAGCGGTAGAAAGATTACGACAAGACAATAAAACGATTATCATTATTGCACACAGATTAAGCACAGTTATTAATGCTGATGAAATTGTAGTACTACAAAAAGGAGAAGTTTTAGAACAAGGAAATCATAAAGAATTATACGGTAAAAAAGAACATTATTACAATCTATGGCAACAACAAATGCCAAAAATCTAAATAAAACCCTTACAGTTTTCAAAAACCGTAAGGGATCTTTTAAGATAATAAACTACTCAACTGTAATTTTTTTCATCATTTTCGTTAGTGGATCACCTCCAACAAACAACTGAAAATCAACAGACTCTACCTCCCTTTTTCTATTTGCAGTGTAAAACTGTAACACCTCTTTATTTATTGTAAAAGAAACTGTTTTTGTTTCACTAGCGTTTAATTGTATTTTTTGAAAACCTTTTAACTCTTTTACAGGTCTTACAATACTTGCCTTTTTACTAAAGTATCCGACAAAATTTGAGATTTCTTTATAAGAGTAGAATTAACTTTTCTACAATATCTGTTATTAGCACGAAGTGTTCTTATCTGAGATTTTAATATTATTCAAATTTTAAATACTAATATTGTAAAAACAACAATTATGAAGAGAGTGCTAAAAATAATAAACTTGCTAAAACGGCACCAATAATTGGCCCTAAAACAGGCACCCATGCATAACTCCAATCGCTTGAAACTTTATTTTTAATAGGTAAAAATGCATGCACAATTCTAGGACCTAAATCTCTTGCAGGATTTATAGCATAACCGGTAGTACCTCCTAAAGACAAACCTATTACCCAAACTAAAATTGCAACAGGTAAAGCTCCTAAAGACCCTAAACCAATAGGTGTTTGATTATTTCCAGAACCATTTAAACTAGCATCTGTAAAATATAAAACTACTAATACTAAAACAAAACAGCCAATAATTTCACTTAGTAAGTTACTTGCATAATTTCTGATTGCAGGCGCTGTACAAAAGACCGCTTTTTTTAACTCGCCATCTGCAGTTGCTTTAAAATGATCTCTGTACAATAACCAAGCAAAGAAAGCGCCCAACATTGCCCCAATAAATTGAGCTACAACATAGCTTGCAACCAAATTCCACTCAAAATTACCAGCTACTGCCAAACCTACTGTTACCGCAGGATTTAAATGTGCTCCACTAAAAGGCCCCGCAACAGAAACTCCTACAAAAACAGCAAAACCCCATGCTGTAGTAATTACCAACCAACCTAAATCGTTCGATTTTGTTTTTTCTAAGACAACATTGGCTACTACTCCTGCTCCTAAAAGTATTAATAAAAAGGTTCCTAAAACTTCTGCAATAAATGGTGTCATAATTTTATGTATTTGTACTCTAATTGATTATTAAATAGTATTAATATTATTTTTTAAAAGCGATTACGCTACATTTTTGCCCAAAATTCTAAAGCAGCAATTGCTTGATACCATCCTTTTATATTGTTCTCTATTTTTTCTCTTTCTTGTGATGGAATAAACTCTGTATCTATTTGCCAGATTTCTTTAATCTCTTCTTCATCTTTCCAAAATCCAACGGCAAGTCCTGCTAAAAAAGCAGCTCCCATTGCTGTCGTTTCAACAACTTTAGGACGAATAGTCTTTGTATTTAAAACATCTGCCTGAAATTGCATTAATGTATTATTTACAGTTGCGCCGCCATCTACACGTAGTTCTTTTATGGTTGTTTTAGCATCTGCTTCCATAGCTTTTAGTATGTCCATCGACTGGTAGGCAATAGCCTCTAAAGTTGCTCTCGCAATATGCGCATCTGTAGCGCCTCTTGTCAATCCAAAAATAGTTCCTTGCGCTTTCTGGTTCCAATGTGGGGCACCTAAACCTGCAAATGAAGGCACAAAATAAACACCTTCAGAATCTGTAACTGAATTTGCCAATACCTCTACATCTTCAGAATTTCTAATAATTTTTAACCCATCTCTAAGCCACTGTACAGCTGCACCTGCAATAAAAACACTACCTTCAAAAGCATAAGTAGTTTTATTGTTGATTTTCCAAGCAACAGTTGTTAGCAAATTATTTGAAGACTTTATAGGTTTATCTCCAATATTCATTAACATAAAGCAACCCGTACCATAGGTGTTTTTCACCATACCTTTCTCTGTACACATTTGCCCAAAGAGTGCTGCTTGTTGGTCTCCGGAAATTCCGGCAATTGGTATGTTACAGTCAAAAAATGTGGACTTAGTATGCCCATATATTTCGCTAGATTGTTTTACCTCTGGCAACATAGATTTAGGTATTGTAAAAAGGTCTAACAACTCGTCATCCCAAGACATTGTATTAATATTAAACAATAATGTTCTAGAAGCATTTGTAACATCTGTTATGTGTCTTTGTTTTTTAGAAAAATTCCAAACCAACCAAGAATCTATAGTGCCTAAAATTAAGTCGCCTTTCTCTGCTCGCTCTCTAGCACCTGCTACATTGTCTAAAATCCATTTTACCTTGGTTCCAGAGAAGTAAGAATCTACTACCAAACCAGTTTTTTCCGTTATCATTTTAGATTTACCTGCAGCTTTTAACTCGTCACAATAATCAGCTGTCCTTTTATCTTGCCAAACAATAGCATTGTAAACAGGCTCTCCTGTATGTCTGTCCCAAACAACTACAGTTTCTCTTTGATTGGTTATACCTATTGCTGCAATATCTTCCATTTCTAAACCTTTACTTGCAATTGCTTCTGCAGCTACCCCAGCTTGGGTAGACCAAATTTCTACAGCATCATGCTCTACCCAGCCTGGTTTTGGGAAAATTTGAGTAAATTCTTTTTGAGCGATAGATCGTATGCTTCCTTTTTTATCAAAAACGATTGCTCTAGAGCTTGTAGTTCCTTGATCTAATGCTAATATATATTTACTCATAATTTTATTATTTTTAAAGTTTATAATCGAATTTCTTTTAAGGAAATGTGCTTTTGAATAAAAAAAGCTATTAATACTTCCCAAAATTATTTGCGTACCAATTCTTATAGTCTGCTTCCAATTCTTTTCAAGTTCTTGATATACAAGCGCTAAATCTTTACGCTCTGCTGGATCTTTTTTGATATTAAATAACTTTAACTCTTTGTTATTTACAATTGGCGCTAAATAATAATAATAATAATCTGTCGGTTCACTTTTCCAGTGATTTTCTCTCGCATTTGTAAGTTTCCAGTCTCCTTTTTACATCTAACATACATCATTTACAAACTAGCAAACATTACGTATTTGTGTATAAGAATATGTTTACTTAATGAATAGCAGCAACTAACAATTGTAAACTTGGAACTATTGATTAGTATATGTAAAATACTAAGTTTTAAAATCATTTATTTTCAACTTTACAAGAAACAAAAAGAATTACAAGAACTAGAATTAGATTATTTTTCACCTTTAAAATATGTTAGATTCTCAAATCTATAAATAATTATCATAAAAACAAGAAATCCTTAATATTTATATCAAACTTTCATCAAATTCTTAATAAATTTGATTTTTGTTTTCTGCCAATATGTCATTAATTTTCAATTTTGGTTGTATATTTGCAATTCATTTTTTTGAATATGGAACATACAGAAAAGGTAATTGACGAAAAAATACAAGGCAAAGCCCTTGTAACCGAAAATAAAGCAGAAAACACCAAGAAACTATTTATTGAGAGTTACGGCTGTCAGATGAATATGAACGATAGTGAAATTGTAGCTGCAATTTTAGATAAAAACGGATATAATACAACTCAAATTCTTGAAGAAGCAGATTTGGTGTTAGTGAATACTTGTTCGATCAGAGAAAAAGCAGAAACCTCTGTTAGAAAAAGATTACAAAAATACAATAGGGTAAAAAAAGAATCTAATAAAAATATGAAAGTAGGTGTTTTAGGCTGTATGGCAGAACGCTTAAAAGAAAAATTTTTAGAGGAAGAAAAAATTGTAGACTTAGTTGTAGGTCCAGATGCTTACAAAGATTTACCTAATTTACTAGAAGAAGTGTATGAAGGCAGAGATGCTGTAAATGTAATTTTATCCAAAGAAGAAACCTACGGAGATATTTCTCCTGTGAGATTGAATAGTAATGGTGTTACTGCTTTTGTATCGATAACCAGAGGCTGCGACAATATGTGTACCTTTTGCGTAGTTCCTTTTACCAGAGGACGAGAACGCAGTAGAGACCCAAAAAGTATTTTAGAGGAAATACAATCTATGGTAGACCAAAATTTTAAAGAAATTACACTTTTAGGTCAAAATGTAGATAGCTTTTTATGGTATGGAGGCGGTTTGAAAAAAGATTTTAAAAAGGCTTCTGAAATGGCACAAGCTACTGCAGTTGGTTTTGCAGAATTACTAGACATGTGTGCTACCAAATTTCCGAAAACACGTTTTCGATTTTCAACGTCTAATCCTCAAGATATGAGTTTAGATGTAATTCATGTAATGGCGAAACACAAAAACATTTGTAAATACTTGCATTTACCAGTACAAAGCGGAAGTAACAATATGTTAAAAGCCATGAACAGACAGCACACCAGAGAAGAGTATATGAAACTGGTAGACAATATATTTAAAATTATTCCAGAAATGTCACTTTCACAAGATATGATTGTTGGTTTTTGTGGTGAAACAGAGCAAGACCATCAAGATACTTTAGAACTCATGAAGTATGTAAAATATGATTTCGGTTTTATGTTTTCTTATTCTGAAAGACCTGGAACTTTAGCAGGCAATAAAATGGAAGATGATGTGCCTTTTGAACTAAAAAAAAGGCGTTTGCAAGAGGTTATAGATTTACAACAAGAACACGCTTTATATAGAACACAACAACACTTGGGTAAAATAGAAGAATTTTTAATCGAAGGTACTTCTAAAAAAAATCCGAACCAATGGAAAGCAAGAAACACACAAAACACAGTTGCTGTTTTTGACAAAGGAAATTACAAATTAGGAGATTTTGTAATGGTAAAAGTAGAAGATTGTACTTCTGCTACTCTAAAAGGAACTGTTGTTGGTTATTCTGACAACAATTAATATTCAGTAAAGAAGTACAAAGTAAAAAGTTTTATGAGTTATAGTCTTAACAAAAAACTTTAAACTTTTAAAAAAGTATTGAAATGGAAAACTTACAAACTATAAAACAGCGTTTCGGAATTCTTGGCAACGATATTCATTTACATCGTGCTTTAGAAAAAGCCATTCGAGTGGCTCCTACAGACATTTCTGTTTTAGTTACTGGAGAAAGTGGTGTTGGTAAAGAAAATATTCCTAAAATAATACATTCTTTATCACACAGAAAACATGCAAAATATATTGCGGTAAATTGTGGTGCAATTCCAGAAGGAACTATAGATAGTGAGCTTTTTGGTCACGAAAAAGGTTCTTTTACAGGAGCAACTCAAGACAGAAAAGGTTATTTTGAAGTTGCAGATGGTGGTACTATTTTTTTAGATGAAGTAGGCGAATTACCTTTAACTACACAAGTTAGGCTATTGCGTGTTTTAGAAAATGGAGAATTCATAAAAGTAGGATCTTCAAAAGTATTAAAAACAGATGTTAGAATTGTAGCAGCTACCAATGTAAACATGCAAGCTGCTATAGAAAAAGAACGTTTTAGAGAAGATCTATATTACAGGCTAAGTACTGTAGAAATACATTTACCCGCCCTGAGAAATAGAAATGAAGATATCCATTTATTATTTAGAAAATTTGCCTCAGACTTTGCGCAAAAATACAGAATGCCGTCTATAAGATTGGATGAGAATGCTATCAACACACTATTAAATTATCGTTTCCCAGGGAATATCCGTCAGCTAAAAAACTTAGCAGAACAAATTTCTGTTATAGAAGAAACCAGAACAATTAGCGATGAAAAATTAAAGCAATATTTACCTAATAATTCTGGTAATTTTCCTGCTGTTGTTGGCGGTAAAAAAGAAAACGATTTTTCTACCGAAAGAGATATTATGTATAAAATATTGTTTGATATGCGTAATGATCTTAACGATTTAAAGAAGCTTACTTTAGATTTAATCAAAAATGATAATGTAGAAGAAGTTCAAGAAGAACATCAACAACTTATTGAAAAAATTTACGGTGATAAAAAAGAGAAAGATCATAAAATAGAAGTTTTAAATTTACCTCAAAACTCATCTACAGAAAAAGAATACGACTTTATTGAAACCATAGAAGAAGACGAATCCTTATCTTTACAAGACAAAGAAATTGAAATGATTAAAAAATCTCTAGAAAAAAACAGCAATAAGCGTAAATTAGCTGCAAAAGAACTTGGGATCTCTGAGAGAACATTGTATCGAAAAATAAAACAATACGATTTATAGTTAAAAAATAAATTTAATACTAACTAAGGCAACTTTACATTCAATGAAAAAAATATTTTATTTTCTGTCATTTTTAGTAAGCATAACAATTGTTACCGCTTGTGGTGCGTATTCTTTTACTGGCGGTAGTACTGGAGATGCAAAAACAATACAAATAGATTTTTTTCCAAACCAAGCTTCTTTGGTAGAGCCAACTTTAAGTCAGCGTTTTACGCAAGACTTATTAGATTTATTTACAAGACAAACAAATTTAACAACCGTTAGCGCTAACGGAGATTTATATTTTAGCGGAGAAATTACAGGATATAGAATTAATCCTATGAGTGCAACATCGCAACAAACTGCTGCCCAAAACAGATTAACTGTTACCGTAAATGTTAGGTACGCAAATAAATTAATAGAAAAAGATGACTTTGAAAAACAGTTCTCTTTTTATTCAGATTTTGCAGCAGATGCACAATTAAGTGGTAGTGTTTTAGAAGCCGCATTAGATGAAATTTTAGAGAGAATTACGCAAGATGTATTTAATGCTTCGGTAGCTAAATGGTAATACTTTACAGAAAATGAAATTAGATACTTTTACCAATACACTTCAAAACTGTACTAGAATAAATCAAGTAGAAACAGTAGAATTAAAAAAAATTATTGAAGAATATCCTTATTTTCAATCTGCAAGAGCACTGTATCTAAAAGGCTTAAAAAACCAAGAAAGCTTTAAATATAATTATGAATTAAAACAAACTGCTGCCTATACAACAGACAGAAGTATTTTGTTTGATTTTATAACTTCAGAAAAATTTAATTCTACAGAAGAAGACATTCATCAGCAAATATCAGAAAAGATACATAAAGAGCGTAAAGAAGCTAATCCTGTTAAAGAAATTTTTAAATCTACAAAGAAAGCAAGTCTTCAAGAAACTACTATTATCGAAGCTAAAAAAGAATTGGAGTTAGGAACTCCGCTTTTATTTTCATCAGAAGAAAATTATTCATTTAGCGAATGGCTTCAACTTTCTAATAAAAAACCTATTGACAGGTCACAAGAAACAAATGTTTCTAAAGAAAAGAAAGAAGCAATTATTACTAAATTTATTGAAAATAATCCAAAAATAAAACCTGTAAACAAAGATAAAATTATAACAACTTCTATTGCTAAAAACGAACAAGACACCTCTCTAATGACCCAAACATTGGCAAAGGTTTATCTAGAACAAAACAAGTATGAAAATGCAATACAAGCTTATAGAATTTTAAGTTTGAAATATCCAGAAAAAAGTGGTTTCTTTGCAGACCAAATTAAAAGAATACAAATTTTACAAAAAAATAAATCATGAGTTACACGGCTTTTTTAATTTTAATTTTGATTGTAGCAATTGCGTTAATCTTAATAGTAATGGTACAAAACCCCAAAGGCGGAGGCTTATCTTCTTCTTTTGGTGGCGGTGGCGCACAATCTTTAGGAGGCGTACAAAACACAAATAATTTTTTAGATAGAACAACTTGGACGTTGGCAATAGCAATGTTTGCATTAATTTTACTATCTAATTTTATTATTGACAGAGGTGCAGACCAAAACTTTAAGTTAGACAATACTTTAGACGGTATTGAAACTACAGTTCCTGCTGAAAACACGACCAATACAAACGATAGTTTACAATAACTATTTTTTAAATAATATAAAATGCCAACGTAAATGACACGTTGGCATTTTTTTTTGAATAAAGATTGACAAACAAATCAATCAAAGAAAAAATGTCAGTTTTTATGCATTGGCATAATTTCTGACTAATTTGATTTAAAATATTTTAATTATTAAAATTTATATAAAATGGGCGTAAATATTAAACCTTTAGCAGACAGAGTTCTTGTAGAACCTGCACCAGCAGAAACAAAAACAGCATCTGGTCTAATTATACCAGACAATGCAAAAGAAAAGCCACAACAAGGTACAGTAGTTGCCGTTGGAAACGGTAAGGTAGACGAGCCTTTAACTGTGAAAATTGGAGATACCGTATTGTATAGTAAGTATGGCGGAACAGATCTAAAACTAGAAGGAAAAGATTACTTGATGATGAGAGAATCTGATATTTTAGCGATTATTTAATAAAGCTTTAAGCAATATAAATTAATTAAAAAACGCCAAAAGTGAAATACTAATGGCATAAAACTTATTTAAAATGGCAAAAGACATAAAATTTGATATAGAAGCTAGAGACGGATTAAAACGTGGAGTTGACGCTTTAGCAAATGCAGTAAAAGTAACCTTAGGACCAAAAGGTAGAAATGTAATTATTTCTAAATCTTTTGGAGCTCCAACAGTAACCAAAGATGGTGTATCTGTTGCAAAAGAAGTAGAGCTAGAGAATGAATTAGAAAACATGGGTGCTCAAATGGTAAAAGAAGTTGCTTCTAAAACCAACGACCTAGCTGGAGATGGAACAACAACTGCTACTGTTTTAGCGCAAGCAATTGTAAAAGAAGGCTTAAAAAATGTTGCTGCAGGGGCAAATCCAATGGACCTAAAACGTGGTATTGATAAAGCAGTAACTGCGATTGTTACAGATTTAGAAAAACAAGCTAAAAAAGTTGGAAACTCTTCAGATAAAATAAAACAAGTAGCTGCAATTTCTGCAAATAATGACGATGTTATTGGCGATTTAATAGCAACCGCTTTTACTAAAGTTGGTAAAGAAGGTGTTATTACTGTTGAAGAAGCTAAAGGAATGGAAACTTATGTTGATGTTGTAGAAGGAATGCAATTTGACAGAGGATACCTATCTCCTTATTTTGTTACCGATGCAGATAAAATGATTGCAGATTTAGAAAATCCGTATGTTTTATTATTCGATAAAAAAATCTCTAACCTACAAGAAATTCTTCCAATTTTAGAACCTGTTTCTCAATCTGGAAGACCTTTATTGATTATTGCAGAAGATGTAGACGGACAAGCATTGGCAACCTTAGTTGTAAATAAATTACGTGGTGGTCTTAAAATTGCAGCTGTAAAAGCACCTGGTTTTGGAGACCGTAGAAAAGCAATGTTAGAAGATATTGCCATCTTAACTGGTGGAACTGTAATTAGCGAAGAAAGAGGTTTCTCTCTAGAAAATGCAACATTAGACTTGTTAGGAACTGCAGAAGGAATAACAATAGACAAAGACAATACTACAATTGTAAATGGCGCTGGAGATGCAGCTGCTATAAAAGCAAGAGTAAATCAGATAAAAGCACAAATAGAAACTACTACATCAGATTACGATAAAGAAAAACTACAAGAACGTTTGGCTAAATTGGCTGGTGGTGTTGCTGTACTTTATGTTGGTGCTGCTTCTGAAGTAGAAATGAAAGAGAAAAAAGACCGTGTAGATGATGCCTTACATGCAACAAGAGCTGCTGTAGAAGAAGGTATTGTTGCTGGTGGTGGTGTTGCATTAGTTAGAGCTAAAAAAGTTTTAGAGAAAATTACAACAGATAATTTAGATGAAACTACTGGGGTACAAATTGTAAATAAAGCCATTGAAGCTCCTTTAAGAACAATTGTTGAAAATGCTGGCGGAGAAGGTTCTGTGGTAATTAACAAAGTGTTAGAAGGTAAAAAAGATTTTGGTTATGATGCTAAATCTGACAAATATGTAGATATGTTAGATGCAGGAATTATAGACCCTAAAAAAGTAACACGTGTGGCTTTAGAAAATGCAGCATCTGTTGCAGGTATGATTCTAACTACAGAATGTGCTTTGATAGACATTAAAGAAGATGCTCCTGCTGGCGGAATGCCTCCTATGGGTGGTGGAATGCCAGGAATGATGTAAACCATTATTGCTGTTAGATAATTATCTCTTTTATGAATAGATAGTTATTTAAAACATCTAGGTTATTTCTACTTTATAGAGAAATATTGATAAAAAAATCCGTTAGAAATAATTCTAACGGATTTTTGTTTGAAAGCAACTTAAGGATTATTTTTCTTGTTTTGTAAAACCTCCATCATGTTCTAAAACAATTTCACTGTCTCTATATTTGCAACATGGGTGCACAGATTCATAAGCTTCATCGATGGCTTTTAACTTTGAACCATCTTCTAACAAAACATCGTGACCAACAGCCATAATATTTTTTTGTATAGCTGCTACTGCTGTCTTACGCTCGTCTAAAATTAAATTTAGTTGATGTGTTTTTACATCCCAAATAGCAAACTTTACTCCTTTGGTTTTTAAAGAAGCTGTTTCTATTCGTTTTTTGCACATTCCACAAATACCATCTACCGTAAGGGTAATTTTAGCGTTTTTATTTTTTTTAATTTCTTTTTTTTCTTGTGCTTGAAAAGAAAAGCCAATCAAACACAAACTGAATACTACTATTATATTTTTCATTTTTATTAATTATAATTTGTTAGACTTTTATGTAGCTTATTTTATTTTAAACCTTAAACCTGTATAGATAGCGCGTCCAAAAATTGGCGAATACACAATTGTGGTATCAAAATTTACTCCAAAAGAATCATCACTTGCTAAAATAGGATTTTTTTGTTGCACGTTGGTCAAGTTTTCTCCACCAACATACACTTCAAATTTATCAGAAAACACTCTTGTTACTTGCATGTTTATCAAACTAAAAGAATCAGAAAATGCTGGTAATTGATATTGAACAGGATTAGAAACTGTACTTGGTAATCGTTGTTTGCCAATGTTGTTGTAGGTAGCATCAAACTTCCATTGCGCGCCATTTTCTTTCACTGCTGTTTCATAAGAAACATTTGCAAAAACTCTATTTCTAGGCTGTAATGGCTTTTGTAAACTTCCACTTTTATAATCAGTAAATACATTAAAATATTTGTAAGCAGCTCTAAAATCGAAACCCTTTGCCAAATTGTAATTTAATTCTACCTGAAAACTATCTGCAATACTACGACCCTTTAAATCGTAAAAAGAAATTTCTTGCGGATTTTCCCAATCTACTACCACCTGATTTGTAAAATCTGTTCTGTAATAATCAAATGTAAAATCTCCTTTTTTAGCAAATAAAGTAAACTTCTGTAAATACGAAACTCCGTAATTCCATGCAATCTCTGGGTTTAAACCATATATAGCACCACCTTCATTATCTATATGTATTTGCCTAGAACTTGCAAATAATTGCTGATTTTCTGCAAAAATACTGGCGCTTCTTTTCCCTCTTCCTGCAGAAGCTCTAAAAACACTATTTTGCCAAGGAGCATATCTTAAATGCAATCTAGGAGTAATAAAAGTACCTAATAAATTGTGCGTATCTACTCTAAGACCAGCAGTTAAACTAAAATCGTCTAGATTATCAAAAGCATATTCAAAAAAAGCACCTACCGAAGTTTCTTTTCTATTAAAATCTGTTCTATTTACCAACTCTACAAAACGATCATAGGTATAACTAATACCTGTTTTAAACTTATTTCTAGTATCGCCAATAATAGAATTGAAAAGTAAATTAGAATAAAAGCTTTCTTGCTGAATGTCATAGTTATTTACCCCAAAATAAGAATCTTGTTCATGGTTGCTGTAAGCAAGCTGAACACCAAAAGTTTGGTATGGTAATTCTGGAAAAACATACCCTAACTTTGCAGAAGTTTCAAATCGTTTGGTTTGTATTTCACTCCCCCAAATTTCGCTTCCATTTAATGTAGTGTTTGGATATACTCTATCTTTTTCTGTATTAAAGTTAAGATCACCTGTCTGTTTAGTATCTGATAAAAAACGGGCATTCAAAAAACCAATCCAACCTTTTTGAGCATCTGTATATTGCCAACGGTTCATAACATTTATCTGATTTGCCAGCGGTGCATCTAAAAAACCATCCTTATTATTGTCAAATTTTTCACCTCTGTAATTCCCATGAATATACAAACCAGACTGCCATTTGTCTGATATTTTTTCGTTAAAATGGATATTGACTTCTAGCCTACCATTTAAAGAACTATAGGCATTTAAAAAGAATTTGTTATCAGAAAAAGGCTTTACCAGTTCTGCATTTATTTGTCCAGAAATACTCTCGAAACCATTTACGACAGAACCTGCACCTTTTGTAATTTGAATGCTTTCTACCCAAGTACCTGGCGTAAACGTGAGTCCGAAAGCTTGAGCCGCTCCTCTTATAGAGGGCACATTTTCTTGTGTAATTAACAAATACGGACTCTTTAAACCCAACATTTGTATTTGTCTGGTTCCTGTTAAAGCATCCGAAAAACTAACATCTATAGACGGATTGGTTTCAAAACTTTCAGCAAGATTGCAACAAGCAGCTTTTAACAACTCATCATTATTTACTGTAAACATATTTGCAGTTGCAAATAATGATTTTTGTACTGCCTTTCTTTTTGTTTGAATTGTAATTTCCTCTAAATTACTTTCTGGCGTAATAAAATGATGTATTGACTTTAAATTGGTAATTGTAAGCGTATCTGTTTTGTAACCAAGATAACTAATTACTAACTTTTTGTATTCTTTTTTATAAGGAATGGTAAACCATCCTTTTTCATTGGTAACAGCACCTACATTTGTATTTAACCAGTTTACAGTTGCACCATTAATACCTAAATTATCTTTGGAATTTTGTTTGTCCATTATCATTCCCTTTAACTCATTTTGAGCATAAAAAGACGTGGATAAAAGCAGTAATAAACTACTTATAAAAAATATTTTCATTGATTTTTATTTGAAATTTGAGATTCGTTTTTTTAAATTCCGATTGTAGGAAATTAAAATTTCAAAGAAATTACAGCAACAAGAGTTGATATAAAATCTTTGTATTCAAAAATCAAATTAAAAATATTTGGTATAAAACCTGGTAATTTTTGGGTGTTTCAGGTGGATGTAATTCTATGTAAACAGTTTTCTTAGTTTCTTTAGGAAGAAATAAATCGTTGTAAGAAACTAAAAATGAAGTTAAAAATTGTTGTTTTAAAAGATCAAAATCGTCTGTTGAAGCATGCTGCAATTCATCTTGACCCTCTATCTGATGTACTTCGTCTTTACAACAATTCTTCTTTTTCTTTACAGCAGTTTGTTCCATTTGCATACCACAATCAGCTGCATTTCCGGTAAAAGAAACATCCATAAGAAAATCTCCACAATAATGACTTTCTACCGTAAAAGAAAAGGTAGAAAACAACACTAATAGTGTTAGTAAAACAGTCGTTATTTTAAGAAATTGTTGTTTCATTACAAGTGCAAATTTACAAAATGTTAAACAAAAAAATTGTTAAATTACTTGTTACTTAATTTTTGAAAGTAAAATGCTGGTAATAGAATTAATAAAAATAGTGGGTGAATGATAAACCTACGAATGTAAAACGGCAATACATAACCACTTTCAAATTGATCTTTTAAAAGAAATGCAAAGGGTACAACAAGCATCACAAAAGCAATGGCATAAAAATAAACAGTAAACTTTACATAGTCTTTACGTAAAAAAAACAACCATATAATTGAAATGCTTATAATAGAATTTAAAAAATACCTGAAGCACAAATCTTTTATTAAACGTAAACTATCTATTTCAGGCATATTACTATATAAATAATCATTTTTAAAATACACAATTAAAGGATCGTAAAATAATTCTTTAGAAAAACCTCTTATCAAAAATAAAAATAAGAAAGCTATTAAAAGCAACACTATTTTTAGGTATTTGTTCATTTTTTGTAGTTTGAAAATTTTTCTACCCAAAGTACCCAAAGCATAAATACAGCACCATAAATAATAGCCGGAAAAACAATACTGTGCAAGAACTCTTGCTGTTGTGGATATTTATAAATAAGGACTGTTAAAATTGCAATCCTAATAATATTAATAATGTAAATAAATACACTTCCTAAAACCGAAAAAACAACAGTCGCTTTTAAACTGCCTGTAAAAGCAATGATAAATGCAACAAATAAAATAATCATACTAATAGAGTTACACCCTTCTATTACTCTAGCAGTAAACCTATTATTAAGTATAAGTTTTACAGTCAGCTCTTCTTCATGCTGTTCAGCAACAGCATTGTAACCAAAAAAATCTAACAAACTAACGGTTTGCCTAGCTACTAAAGCAGTAATTGGTGACGTTTTAAAAGTAGGTTGTTTTTGTTGCGTTTTTTTTAAATAGCCATTATAAACGGTTACCAATAAAAAGTAAGTCACAAAAAATTTTACTAAAAAAAGGATTACATTTTTATTCTTTCGCATATAAATTTAAATTAATTTTGCACTTTATTGCCTAACGAATATACAAAAATGAAGATAGATTTATTAAAAAATAAGATTGATATAATTTTAGCATCAAAAGAAACCAAAGAAAACAAACTACAAGCTATTTGTGATGTTTTAGAGAAAGAAGTTTCTTACTATGATTGGGTTGGTTTTTATTTTAAAAACGGAGATAAAGAAGAATTGAAATTAGCGCAATATACTGGTGAAGAAACCGAGCACACGATTATCCCATTCGGAAAAGGAATTTGTGGCCAGGTAGCTATAAGTAACCAAAATTTTGTGGTGCAAGACGTTTCTGAGCAAGACAATTATATTTCTTGTGGATGGAAGGTGAAATCTGAAATTGTAATTCCTATTTTTATTGAAGGAGAAAATATAGGACAGATAGACATTGACTCTCATACTGCCAATATTTTTACACCGTTAGATGAGCAACTTTTAGAATATGTTTGTAAAGAAGTGGTAACAATTTTAAACTAAAACATATAATTGTTAACTAAAAGCTCTTTTTGTTATTATCTTTTATTGCCTTAGAAGTTTGCTTTCTCTAAATTTGCTTGCTTAACAACACAACACAAATGAGCACTTCAAAAACAATAAAATCCGCATTAATTTCGGTATTTCACAAAGATGGTTTAGCACCAATCGTAAAAAAACTTAACGAATTAAACGTAACTATTTACTCTACCGGAGGCACCGAAAAATTTATTAAAGAATTAGGTATTGACGTAGTTCCTGTAGACGAAGTTACCTCTTACCCATCTATACTTGGCGGAAGAGTAAAAACATTGCATCCTAAAGTTTTTGGAGGTATTTTAAACAGACAAGATAACGCAAGTGATGTTGCTGAATTGGCAGAATATAACATTCCGCAAATAGATTTGGTAATTGTAGACTTATATCCGTTTGAAAAAACAGTAGCTTCTGGTGCGACAGAACAAGATATTGTAGAAAAAATTGACATTGGTGGGATTTCTTTAATTAGAGCATCAGCAAAGAACTTTAAAGACACTTTTACAGTTTCTTCTATGGATCAATATGATGATTTCTTAGAAATTTTATCAGCCAATAAAGGAACAACTTCTATCGAACAAAGAAAGAAATTTGCTGCTAAATCTTTTAATATTTCTTCTCACTACGATACTGCAATTTTTAACTATTTTAATGCTGATGAAACGCCTGCTTTAAAAGTTAGCGAAACCAAAGCACAAGTGTTGCGTTACGGAGAAAACCCTCATCAAAAAGGATATTTCTTTGGAGATTTAGAAGCAATGTTTGATAAATTACACGGTAAAGAATTAAGCTACAACAACTTACTAGATGTAGATGCTGCTGTAAATTTAATTGAAGAATTTAAAGGAGAAGCACCAACTTTTGCAATTTTAAAGCACAACAATGCTTGTGGCTTTGCACAAAGAGAAAGCATACACCAAGCATATGTAGATGCTTTGGCAGGAGATCCTGTATCTGCTTTTGGTGGTATTTTAATAGCAAATACAGAAATTGATGCTGCTACTGCAACAGAAATTCACAAGTTGTTTTGCGAAGTTGTTATTGCACAAAGTTTTTCAGACGAAGCTTTGGCTATTTTAAAAGGAAAAAAGAACCGAATTATTTTAATTCAAAAACAAGTTGCTTTACCTACAACAACTATTAGAACTTGTTTAAATGGTAATTTGGTACAAGACAAAGATAATATTACAGATAGCCTGGCAGATTTAAGTTATGCAACAAACAGCAAACCTTCTGAAGCAGAATTAGAAGATTTATTATTTGCCTCTAAGTTATGTAAAAACACAAAATCGAACACAATTATTCTTGTAAAAAACAAGCAATTATTAGCTGGTGGAACCGGACAAACAAGTAGAGTTGATGCGCTAAACCAAGCCATAGAAAAAGCAACATCTTTTAAATTTGATTTACAAGGTAGTGTTATGGCAAGTGATGCTTTCTTCCCTTTTCCGGACTGTGTCGAAATTGCAGACAAAGCAGGTATTAAAAGCGTAATTCAGCCAGGAGGTTCTATCAAAGATCAATTAAGTATTGATTATTGCAACGCTCATAATATATCTATGGTAATGACTGGCACAAGACATTTTAAACATTAATTATTTATAGCCTATTTACAATCAGAATTTTAGTAGATTTGTAACAAGACAGTTAAAATAATACAACAAAAATATTTTTATGGGTTTTTTTGATTTTATGACGGAAGATATTGCGATCGATTTAGGAACCGCAAACACGTTGATAATCCACAATGGAAAAGTGGTTATTGATAGTCCTTCTATTGTTGCTAGAAACAGAATTTCTGGACAAATTATAGCAATAGGTAAAGAGGCCAATTTGATGCAAGGAAAAACACATGAAAACATCAAAACAATTCGTCCTCTAAAAGACGGTGTAATTGCAGATTTTGAGGCTTCTGAGCAAATGATTAAAGAGTTTGTAAAACAAATTCCATCCATAAAAAAGAAATTATTTCCACCTGCATTAAGAATGGTTATTTGTATTCCTTCGGGAATTACAGAAGTAGAAAAACGTGCTGTACGTGACTCTGCTAAACACATGAACGCAAAAGAAATTTATTTAATATACGAACCAATGGCAGCAGCAATTGGTGTGGGTATAGATATTATGGAACCGAAAGGAAACATGATTATAGATATAGGTGGTGGTACTACAGAAATAGCCGTAATTGCACTTGCAGGTATTGTTTGTGATCAATCTGTAAAAGTTGCTGGAGATTTATTTACCAATGACATTATGTACTACATGCGTACACAACACAACCTACATGTTGGAGAAACTACCGCAGAAAAAATTAAAATTACCATTGGTGCTGCCACAGAAGATTTAGAAACACCACCAGATGAAATGCTTGTTCAGGGTAGAGATTTATTAAGCGGAAAACCAAAACAGGTACAAGTATCATACAGAGAAATTGCCAAAGCATTAGACAAATCTATTCTAAGAATAGAAGATGCTGTAATGGAAACTTTATCAAAAACACCACCAGAGTTAGCAGCAGACATATATAATACTGGTATTTATTTAGCCGGTGGCGGCTCTATGTTAAGAGGTTTAGACAAGCGTTTGTCTAGAAAAACAGACTTGCCTGTTTATGTTGCAGAAGACCCTTTAAGAGCTGTTGTAAGAGGAACAGGAATTGCCCTAAAAGAATTAAAAAAATACAAAAGCGTTTTAATGAAATAGATGCAACTAACAGATAACAATGCAGCAAATTATTTATTTTTTTCAGAAGTTTAGGTATTTTCTGTTTTTTTTATTTTTAGAGTTTATTGCTCTTACATTTATATTTAATAATCTTAATTTTCATAAAAGCAAACTTGTTAACTCTACAAACACCTTAACGGGTGGTTTGTTTGAAACGCTTAACAATTCTGCAAATTACTTTGACCTAAAATCAAAAAACCTCTCTTTATCTGAGGAGAATACTCGATTAAGAAACCTGTTGGCTAAAAAAAACACGAATTCTACAATAGAAGATTCTGTAATAATAGATACAACAAGCTACAATCAAAAATATGCCTACATAAATGCTAAGGTTATAAATAACAACTACACAAAAGCGTTTAATTTTTTAACGATAAATAAAGGTGCAAATCAAAATATTTCAAAAGAAATGGCCGTTATTAATAGCAAAGGAATTGTTGGTATAACAGAACACGTCGGAAATAAATATACTCGTGTACAATCTATTCTTAACAAAAAAAGTAAAATTAACGCTCGTCTAAAAAATAGCGGATATTTTGGTACTTTAAGTTGGAATGGTGAAAACTATAAAAATGTTCAACTTTCAGACATCCCTAGGCAAGCTCCCTTAAATATTGGAGATACTATTGAAACTGGTGGAAAATCAACTATTTTCCCTGAAGGAGTTTTAATTGGCGTTGTAACAAATGTCGGAAAAAAAAACACCATTAATAACACCATAGAAGTAACATTATTTAATGATATGAGCAATCTTAACTATGTAAATGTTATTAAAAACTTTGATAAAATTGAAATACAACAAATAGAAAATAATATCGATGAATAAAACGATTAACCTCATATTTATTTTTATTTCTCTTTTACTTCTTCAGGTATTTGTGTTAAATAACATCAATTTTCTAAATACAATTAATCCTTATTTATACATTGCCTTTGTGTTTATTTATCCTTTAAATGAAAATAGATTTCCTTTTTTATTTTTTAGTTTTTTACTAGGGTTATGCATAGATTCTTTTTCTGATTCTGGAGGTATACACGCTTTTTCCACTTTATTTATAGCATATTTTAGAGTCTCTTTTGTGAAATTTTTTTTCAAAAAAATCCTTGCAGACTTTTCTTTTTTCAATTTAAAATCTGAACCATTTGGCAAGGTCTTTAATTATGTGGTTACTTTAACAGTCATTCATCATTTTATTTATTTTTGTTTTTCTAACTTTAGTTTTCAAAACCTATCAATGGTATTCCTAAATACTTTGTATACAAGTATCTTTACAGTAATACTTTATTTTATTGGAACTACTATTTTTAATAAAAGTCAATAATGAAAAGAAGGTATTTACTCTATTTTTTTATTACCGCAATGGGGTTAATTTACATTGTTAGGCTTTTTCAATTGCAAGTAATTAAAGGCAGCAATTACGACCCCATACATAACTCTGCTGTAAAAATAGAATACGATTACCCAGAAAGAGGTTATGTGTACGACAGAAACAACAAACTACTTGTTGCAAATCAATTATCTTATGATGTAATGATTCAACCCAATCAAGTAAGGCCATTAGATACCCTAGAATTTTGCAACTTACTTAAAATTGATAAAGAAAATTTTCTCAAAAGATTTCGTAGAGCAGAAAATTATGCAACCTACTTACCTTCTGTTTTTTTAAAACAATTGGCAAAAGAAGACTTTGCATTCTTACAAGAAAAACTTCATAAATACGCTGGTTTTTTTATTCAAAAAAGAGTTATTAGAGAATATCCTGTAAGTGCTGCTGCAAATGTTTTAGGTTATATAAGTGAAGTAAATGAGGCACTTGCCAAAGAAAATAAGTATTATCAAGCAGGTGAGTTGGTAGGAAAGGATGGTATCGAAAGACAATATGAAGATTACTTAAGAGGTACTAAAGGAAAAAAATACCTTCAAAGAAACAACCTCAACAAGGTTACTGGCGCCTACCTAGATGGTAAATACGATACGTTACCAGAAAACGGAAAAGATTTAACGTTAACATTAGATATCGAATTACAAGCCTATGCACAAACATTAATGAATGGTAAAAGAGGCGGTATTGTTGCGTTAGAACCAGAAACCGGAGAAATACTAGCTTTAGTTACAGCACCTTCTTACGACCCAAATATGTTGGTAGGAAGAAAAAGATCTAAAAATTCTATTCTTCTGTTTAACGATACCATTAGCAAACCTTCTTACGATAGAGGCCTATTGGCTGCATACGCACCTGGATCTCCTTTTAAAATGATGAATGCTTTAATTGGCCTTGAAGAAAATGTAATTAACCATAAAACAACTTTTAGATGTTATAACGGTTATAGATATGGTAAAAAAGAGAGTGATTTTATGGGGTGCCATTGTGGTGTATTTGGCAAGCCAATTAACCTAAAAACAGCCATTGCTAAGTCTTGTAACAGTTATTTTTCTAACACCTACAAAAGAATTGTAGAAAAAAACAACAATCCGTCAGAAGGGTTAGACTCTTGGCATCGTCATGTTAGTAGTTTTGGTTTAGGAGATTATCTTGGGTACGACTTACCTGCCGGAAGCCCTGGATTGATACCTGATGGTAAATATTACGACAAAAGATACAAATATGCCTGGAATGGCTCTACAAATATTTCGAATGCAATCGGACAAGGAGAGATTTTAACAACTCCTATTCAATTGGCAAATTTTACAGCAGCAATTGCTAATAAAGGCTACTTTTTTACTCCTCATATCTTAAAAAAAATAAACAAAAAACCAATACAAGACCCGAAATATACTATTGCAAAAAAAACAACTATCAATCAAAAACATTTTACCCCTGTTATAGAAGCAATGCATGAGGTTTTTAAAAGCGGAACAGGTAAATACAACCAAGTAAAAGGGATTGAAATTTGCGGAAAAACAGGGACAGCTGAAAATTTCACAAGAATTAACGGCACCAAAATGCAGCTACCAGATCATTCAATTTTAGTAGCTTTTGCGCCTAAAAAAAATCCTAAAATAGCATTGGCTATTTTTGTTGAAAACGGAGGTTATGGTTCTACCATTGCAGCACCTATAACTAGCTTAATTATCGAAAAATATTTAACCGGAGAAATATCAAAAGAAAATAAATATAGAGAAAAAAGAATGTTATCATTAAGTTTAACAGACATTTACGATAAACTTCACCAAAAACCAGAAGAAATTGCGTCAGGAACGAAATAACATCTTTGCAGAAATCGATTGGATTTTAGTTGGTCTTTTTATTGCTTTAGTTGGCTTTGGATGGATGAATATTTATGCGGCATCTAAAAATGAAGAAAACACGCAAATACTAGATTTTACAACCAAGTATGGAAAACAAATTATCTGGATAGCACTTAGCTTACCAATGATTATAATTATTCTGTTTTTTAATGCAAAGTTTTATGAACGATTTTCCGGTATTTTCTATTTGCTGTCATTGCTCATACTAATTTTATTGTTTCCGCTGGGTAAAGAAATAAATGGTGCAAAATCTTGGTTTAATTTTGGGTTTATGGGACTGCAACCCTCAGAATTTGCAAAAGCATTTACAGCATTGGCTGTTGCAAAACTATTAAGTGACCGACAATATAATTTGGGCTTGGTTAAAAATCAAATTAAAGCTTTTATCATCATTTTTACCCCTGCATTTTTAATTATCATGCAACCAGATGCTGGTTCTGCAATAATTTATTTGTCATTCTTTTTTGTTTTAAACAGAGAGGGATTAACGTTAAACTATATTTTATTCGGATTTATAACGCTACTTATTTTTATTTTAATTATTCTATTTGGGCACCTAACCATACTTACAACATTACTAAGCCTACTAACAATAGGTGTTGTATATGCAATTTACAAAGGTGGAAAAATATTTTTTAGATTTAACTGGCACAAGATTTTAGGGCTGTATGCTATCATTTTTTTTTTCACTTTAGGAACAGAGTATATTTATAATGATATTTTTAAACAACACCAAAGAGATCGTTTTGAAGTGTTATTAGGCTTAAAAATAGACAAGTCTAATATTGGGTACAACTCGTATCAATCAGAATTAACCATTAGTTCTGGCGGAATAAGTGGTAAAGGTTTTTTACAGGGAGATTTAACTCAAGGAGATTTTGTACCCGAACAACATACCGATTATATTTTTAGTACCATCGGAGAAGAATGGGGTTTTTTAGGAAGCACACTTGTTATTCTTCTTTTTCTTTTACTGCTGTACCGAATTATTTATCTAGCAGAAAGCCATACTAATAAATTCGGACGAATCTATGGTTACGGTGTTGCATCCATATTATTTTTTCATATTGCTATAAATATAGGAATGGTAATCGGCTTAATGCCAACAATTGGTATTCCACTACCATTTTTTAGTTATGGAGGATCGTCTCTTTGGGGTTTTACTATTTTACTTTTTATCTTTATTCGTCTAGACGCTCATAAAGATTATGATTGGTAAAATATTTTAACTAAATTAAAAACTACTTACCTAATAACATTTTTTCTGTTGCTACGGTTCTAAAACCAATATGATCTGAGCTAGAACTTGGCTCCATGCCCATTTTTGCAGAAATTCTAAAACTTGCACAATAAGAGGCATGGCATAAAAAAGAGCCCCCTTTCATTACATATTCTAATTGATAAGGATTTGCTGGTGAAAATGATTTTTCTGCTCCAGTAGGATTGCTTAAAACCTCATTAGGCGGTAACGAACCGTAATACTTAACATTAAAAAGATCAGAAGTAATTTCCCAAACATTACCTGCCAAATCATAAATCCCAATATTATTTGCAGGGTATGATTTTATTGGAGAAATATATTCAAAACCATCTTCAGATACATTTACCGTAGGAAATTGACCTTGCCAAGTATTGGCATTCGCATTTAATTTTTCGGGGTTATTACCCCAAGAAAAAATATTATTTGTTTGATTGCCTTGCGCAGCAGACTCCCACTCTGCCTCTGTAGGCAATCTTCTATTTGCCCATTTACAATATGCTAAAGCATCTGCAAAACTTACATGTACAACTGGGTAGTTGTCTTTGCCATCTATAAAACTACCGGGGCCTTCTGGCTGTCTCCAATTGGCACCAATTTTCCATGTCCACCATTGTTGATAGTTATCCATAGAAACTATTTTACCAGCATTTTTATTAAAAATTAAACTTCCAGGTTGCAAAATAGAATCTGCAGGTTTCGGAGTATTGGCTGGTAAATCTTTTTTAATCTCATCCCAGTCTATCGGCTTTTCTGCCGTTGTCACATAATTTGTAGCAGCTACAAAGTCTTTAAATTTTTTATTAGTCACTTCTGTTGCATCTATGTAAAAACCATCAACATATACTTCATGTGCTGGTTTTTCTCGCATCATTGCATAAGAATCTCCTTGTTTAGCGCCCATTAAAAAAGTTTTAGAGGGCACCCAAACCATTCCTTTTGGAGTCTGGACATTTGAATTAATTTCTGATTGTATATTTTTATTTTTTTTACTATCTGAACAAGAAAGCAATAAAAATAGGCCTAAATACGCTAGGTTTCTATATGTAAATATCATGATGTCTTTTAATTATAACAAATATAAATATTCTTTTTTTTGTTTGTGATGAACACAACATAAATATTAACAAAATATTATTGTTTAACAAATAACTAAATAACCTAAACATTTTGTATCTTTGTATTAAAATTCTAATCATATGGCTCGCAAAAAAAACATTACTAAAGACAATTTGATTTCATGGTATATGGAATTTGTTTTAGAAAACAATCATCAACCGAAAACAATATTCAGTTTTGCAAAAGAAAACAACTTCGACGAAGCAGAGTTTTATAAATTTTATGGCTCTTTTGAAGCAATAGAAGCATCTATCTTTTCAGAGTTTTTTAATCATACACTTCACATATTAGAAAAAAGTGAAGACTACGCAGACTATGACTCTAGAAATAAATTATTAAGTTTCTACTTTACATTTTTCGAAGTTTTAACTGCAAACAGAAGCTATGTTGTTTATGCTTTAGAAAAAGCCAAAAAAGATATTAAGAAGCTTAAAACATTACAGTCTTTAAAAACAGTATTTACAAAGTATATAGAAGCTTTAAATATTGAAAGAATTGAGTTAAAGCAAGAAACTTTAGAAAAAATACAAAACACCTCTATCAAAGAGTCTTCATGGGTTCATTTAATGATAACACTTAAATTTTGGTTAGACGACACCTCTTCTTCTTTTGAGAAAACAGATATTTTTATAGAAAAATCAATCAATGCTCGTTTTGATCTTATGGATATAAAACCATTGAAAAGTATTATTGATTTTGGTAAATTTATTTTAAAAGAGAAAGTAAATTTTAATTAAAATAAATTTTACAACAAAACCGCATGAAAACGATAGACTCTATACCTACATCAAAAATACAACGCGCCTCTAAACTAGTTTCTACTGGTGCTAAAATTGGAGTAAATTACCTAAAATATTATGGTGATAAAATTACCAAAACAGAAGATGAAGCAAAAGCCAGGTTAAATGAAAACAATGCCGAAGACATTTACGATGGTTTAAAGCAATTAAAAGGAAGCGCCCTCAAAGTTGCTCAAATGCTAAGTATGGAAAAAAGCATTTTACCTGCTGCCTATGTAGAAAAATTTTCGCTTTCACAATTCTCGGTTCCACCACTTTCTCCGGCATTGGTCTCTAAAACTTTTAAAAATTATTTTGGGAAAAATCCAAATGAAATTTATGACAAGTTTGATTTAGTTTCTGTAAATGCTGCAAGTATAGGTCAAGTTCACAAAGCTGAAAAAGATGAAAAAAAACTAGCTGTTAAAATACAGTACCCAGGAGTTGCACAAAGTATTGCTTCAGATTTATCATTGGTAAAGCCAATTGCTGTTAAAATGTTTAACATTAGAGGTAAAGATTCTGATAAATACTTTAAAGAAGTAGAAAACAAATTAGTAGAAGAAACCAATTATGTGCTAGAAGTTGAACAAAGTAAAGCAATTGTTGTAGCTTGTAAACACATTCCGAATTTAAATTTTCCGAATTATTATCCTGAATTGTCTTCTGATAGAATTATAACTATGGATTGGATGCAGGGTGTGCATCTTTCTGAATTTAGTACAGACAATCAAGAGGTATCAAACAAATTAGGGCAAGCACTTTGGGATTTTTACATGTTTCAGATTCACAATCTTAAAAAGGTACATGCAGATCCGCATCCAGGAAATTTTTTAATTTCTCCTGAAAACGAATTAATTGTCATCGATTTCGGTTGTATGAAAACAATTCCTATGAATTTTTATGTTCCGTATTTTGAATTGGCAAAACCAGAAAACATAGAAAACCCTGTGTATTTTGAGGAAAAATTATTTGAACTAGAAATTTTAAGAAAAGACGATTCTAAGGAAGAATTAGATTTTTTTAGAGCTATGTTTCACGAAATGCTGAGTTTGTTTACACAACCATTTCATCAAGAAGTTTTCGATTTTTCTGATGAAGTTTTCTTCGGAAAAATATCAGACCTTGGTCAAAAATATGCCAAAAGTACAGAGTTAAAAAACATGAATGGCAACAGAGGCTCTAAGCATTTTATTTACATTAACAGAACCTTTTTTGGGCTGTATAATTTAATGCACGATCTAAAGGCAAAAGATGTAAAGATTAACAATTTTAAATCTCTATAATGGCATTTTTCAACAGAAAAGATATAGACAGTTTAGACAAAATCTATAAAATTAACTTAATTAATAGCTGCTCTGGTTTTAAATCTGCCAATTTATTAGGCTCAATTTCAATAGAAAAAATTACAAACGTTGCCGTTTTTAGTTCTGTCATACATTTAGGTTCTAATCCGCCAACATTAGGTTTTATACTTCGCCCTACAACAGTGCCAAGAAATACCCATAAAAACATAAAAGATACCGGAGTTTTTACCATCAATCATATTTGGGAAAGCATTATTGAAGATGCACACCATACTTCTGCTAAATACCCAGATGATGTTTCTGAGTTTGATATGACTGGTTTAGAAGAAGAATACAAAGGCAATTTTAAAGCCCCTTTTGTAAAAAATGCTCCAGTACAAATGAGCATGAAATTTATAGAAGAAATATATGTACCCTCTAACGATGTAATGCTAATTGTAGCTCAAATTGAAGAATTATATGTAGAGGATACATTGCTTAAGAAGGATGGTTTAATTAATTTATCTGAAGGAAATGTAGCTACAATAAATGGTTTAGACACCTACGCAATTCCTAAATTTAAACAACAATTGTCTTACCAAAGACCAAAAAAAGTGTAACAATTACAATGAAAATTTTAGTAACAGGTGCAACAGGTTATATTGGCAAAAGATTAATACCCTTGTTACTAAATGATGGGCACAAAGTAATTTGTGCCGTTAGAGATAAACAAAGAGCGCAGCAGTATTTTAAAGATCGTAAAAACATTACTATTGTAGAGGTAGATTTTTTAAATGCACAGAGCTTAACACACCTTCCAAAAGACATAGAAATTGCTTATTATTTGATACATTCTATGTCTAACTCTGTAAAAGAGTTTCATGTTTTAGAAGAAAAATGCGCTTTCAACTTTAAAAGATTTGCAAAAACTACATCTCTTAAACAAGTTATCTATTTAAGTGGTATTACCAACGACACAAAACTATCTAAACATTTACTTTCAAGAAAAAATGTAGAAAACACATTGTCTTCTAAAAAATATGCATTAACCACTTTTAAGGCAGGTATTATTGTGGGTTCTGGTAGTTCTTCTTTTGAAATTATTAGAGATATCGTAGAAAAACTTCCTTTTATGATTGCTCCTAAATGGTTAAATACTAAAACACAACCGCTGGCTATTAGAGACGTACTGTCTTTTTTACACAAAGCAATCGGAAAAGAAGAATTGTACAACACCTCTTATGATGTTTTTGGTCCTGAAGTTCTTACCTACAAAGAAATGCTGTATCAGTTTGCAGCTGTTAGAAAATTAAAAAGGTATATTCTAACTGTTCCTGTAATGACACCCAAATTATCTTCTTACTGGCTCTATTTTGTAACCTCAACATCTTACAAATTAGCAAGTTCTTTGGTAAATTCTATGGGCGTAGAAGTAATTGGCAAAAAAAGTAACATCAACCAAATACTAGAGGTAACACCAATGTCTTACAAAGAGGCCGTAGAATTTGCTTTTGTGAAAATTAAACAAAATAGCATTATTTCTAGCTGGAAAGACTCTTACATAAGCAGTGGCAAATTAAAAAACTATGTGCACGAATTTATAAATGTACCCAAGCACGGTTGTTTTAAAGATTTTAAACAAAGAACTATAAAAAACAAAGAAAAATCTTTGGATAAAATATGGGCAATTGGCGGAGAAACCGGTTGGTATTATGGCACTTTTCTTTGGAAAATTAGAGGATTTATAGATCAGTTTTTTGGTGGTGCAGGCTTAAGACGTGGCAGAAGACACCCTAACGAATTAAATGCTGGTGACGCGTTAGATTTTTGGCGTGTTATTTATGCTGATAAAACAAAAGGAAAGCTACTACTCTATGCCGAAATGATTCTGCCTGGCGAAGCATGGTTAGAATTTAAAATTGAAGACAACAAGTTAAAACAAACAGCAACATTTAGACCACATGGTGTTGCTGGTAGATTGTATTGGTATAGTGTAATGCCGTTTCATTGGTTTGTTTTTAATGGAATGATTAGAAATCTAAATAAATAATTTTTTGAAAAAACAACACCTTCCAGAAAAAACATGCATTGTTTGCAACAGACCATTTACTTGGCGAAAAAAATGGGAGAAAAACTGGGAAAACGTTAAATATTGTAGTAAAAAATGCAGCAGCAACAAGAACAAAATGGCTTAGTTTGGTTTCGTAATAATTTACGGGTAAACGACAACGCATCATTAAAAAAAGCAACCGAAAATCATCAAAAAGTAATTGCTGTTTATTTTTTTGATCCTAAACTTTTTAAAACTGATGCTTTTGGATTTCAAAAAACAGCAAAATTTAGAGCAAAATTTTTAATCGAAACCATTGCAGATTTAAAGAAAAATTTAGCAGATTTAAATATTACATTATTTACTTATTTTGAAAGTCCTGAAGATAAAATAGCAGAAATTTGTTCGCAATTTTCTATCAGTAACATCTATAGCCAAAAAGAATGGACACCAGAAGAAATTAACACAAACCAACTTGTAAAAGAACAACTTTCTAAAGAGATTACTTTGATCGAAGAATACGATCAGTTTCTATACCACCCAAATCTTGTTTCTACAGATTTTTCTAACATTCCTAATGTGTTTACCCTTTTTAGAAAAAAGCTAGAAAAGTATGTGTCAATTTCAGAAGAAGCAACTGCAACCAAATGCTATAAAGAAAATCTGGTAGAAAATAATACCAAAATACCAACGTTAAAAGACTTAGGTTTTGATGAGTTTGAAGTACCAACAAAAACTGCATTTCCTTTTTCTGGTGGAGAAACTGAAGCATTAAAAAGAATTGATGCCTACTTTTTTGAAACAAAAAAAGTAGCGTTTTACAAGAAAACTAGAAACGGACTGGTAGGCACAGATTACAGTACAAAATTTTCTGCTTGGCTTGCAAACGGAAGTATTTCTGCCAAAACCATTTACTACAAAATTAAAGAATTTGAAGCAGAATTTGGCGCTAATCAATCTACCTATTGGGTAATCTTCGAATTGATTTGGAGAGATTATTTTAAATACATTTCTTTAAAATACGACACTAAAATTTTTAAGATAAGCGGTATTTTAGACAAAGAATACCAATGGTACAACTATCAAAAAGACATTAACAAATGGATTCATGGCGAAACTAAAGATGACTTTGTAAATGCAAACATGATAGAACTGCAACAAACTGGCTGGATGAGCAATCGAGGCAGACAAAATGTAGCCTCTTATTTTGCAAAAGAATTATTGTTAGATTGGAGAATAGGGGCGGCTTACTTTGAATCTGTCTTAATAGATTATGATGTGCACAGCAATTATGGTAATTGGATGTATGTTGCTGGTGTTGGCAATGATTCTAGAAACCGAAAATTTAATACTCAACTGCAAGCAGATCGCTATGATGCAAACCATAAATTTAGAAAATTATGGTTAGAAAAAACCTTGTTTTAATATGAAAAAACTTAGATTAATTTTAGGCGACCAGCTAAACAGTGAACATTCTTGGTTTCAAGAAAAAGATGAAAACACTATCTATTGTCTTTTCGAAATGCGTCAAGAAACAGATTATGTTGTGCATCACATACAAAAAGTGGTGGGCTTTTTTGCTGCAATGCGAAACTTTGCATCAACCCTAAAAAAAGCAGACCATAAAGTAATTTATTTTGCATTAAACGATTCTAAAAACACACAAAGCTTAACAGAAAATTTAGCTCTATTAATTGCAGATCATAGTATTGAAAAGTTTGAATATTTAGCTCCAGATGAATATCGACTAGACCAACAATTAAAAGTATTTTCTGATACACTTCAAATAAATGTTGAAGTATTTTCTACAGAACATTTTTACACCGAAAGAAACGAATTAAAAACTTTTTTTAAGGGTAAAAAGCAGTTTCTGATGGAAAGCTTCTACAGAAACATGAGAAAAAAACACCAAATAATGGTGGTAAATGACCAACCAGAAGGTGGCAAATGGAACTATGATGCTAGCAACAGAAAAAAGTGGAAAGGAAACACTTTAATTCCACCAGAAATTAGTTTTGACAACGATGTAACAGATATTTTGCAAGATATTAATGAAGCCAATGTAAAATATATTGGCAACATAAACGCGAAGTATTTTGAATACCCAATTTCTAGAAAGCAATCTTTAGAGCAACTACGTTATTTCTGCGAACACTTGTTAATTTATTTTGGCGATTATCAAGATGCAATGCATACTGATAAAATATACTTGTTTCATAGTAGAATTTCTTTTGCTATGAACACGAAAATGATTGCTCCAAAAGAAATTGTAGACACTGTTTTATCAACCTACAGAGCACAAGAAAACACCATAGACATTTCTCAAGTAGAGGGTTTTATTAGGCAAATTTTAGGTTGGCGAGAATACATGAGAGGCATGTATTGGATGCTAATGCCCGATTATAAAAAGGAAAATTTTTTAGAAAATAAAAATAAGCTTCCTAGCTTCTTTTGGACGGGTAAAACGAAGATGAACTGTTTAAAAAATGCCATAAACAACTCTTTAGAAAACGGCTATGCACACCACATACAACGACTAATGGTTACTGGTAATTTTGCACTGTTAACGCAAATAGATCCAGATGAAATAGACGCTTGGTATTTGGGTATCTATGTAGATGCAATTGAATGGGTACAGTTGCCAAATACACGAGGAATGAGTCAGTTTGCAGATGGTGGTAAAATTGCTACAAAACCTTATGTTTCAAGTGGAAGTTACATTCATAAAATGGGAAACTACTGCGATGTTTGCCATTATAAAAAGGCCAAAAAGTTTGAAGATGATGCTTGTCCGTTTAATGCATTGTATTGGAACTTTCTTGAGGAGAAAAAAGAAAAACTTGCCTCAAACTTTAGAATGAGAATGATGTACAGCGTGCTCAATAAGATGTCTGCTGATGATAGAATTAAAATTAAAGAGAAAGCCAATCATATAATAGAAAACTTAGATGCATACTAACAAAGAAGAAATACAAGTTGTTTGGTTTAAAAGAGATTTGCGTCTGCAAGACAATGAGGCTATCTACAATGCTTTGCAAACCAATAAACGCGTACTTTTTATGTATGTTTTTGAACCTTCGCTAATTTCTGATCCGCATTATGATGACCGTCATTGGAACTTTATAAAAGAGTCTATAGAAGACCTAAACAAAGACTTAAAAATTTACAATAGTAAAGTTTTATGTGTACAAACCGAGGTTGTTACTGCGTTTAATCAGCTATTAGAAACCTACAATATAGCTACTGTTTATTCGCACCAAGAAACAGGACTTTTAAAAACCTACAATAGAGACAAAGAGTTTACTAGATATTGTAGAAACAACTCCATTGCGTGGTTAGAAAATAACAACAATGGTGTTTTAAGAGGTTTGTTAAACAGAGAAGATTGGTTTGACAAATGGGAAGATTACATGTATGCTGCTCAATTTAAAATCGTTTTACAATCAGAAAAATTACTTGCAATAGAAGAAATTAACAAACTAGAAAATTACTTTAATTCTATAAACTTAGAAACTCCCAAAAAAGTACCTTTTCAAAAAGGAGGCTCTAAAATGGCATGGAGATATGCGAATACATTTTTTGATGACAGACATAAAAAATATATGTCTAACATTTCTAAACCAGCATTGGCAAGAGAAAGCTGTAGTAGATTATCGCCCTACATTGCTTGGGGAAATGTATCAATACGGCAAATTTATCAGAAGGCACAACAACATAAAAACGCGCAAAATAAAAAGCATTTAAGCGCATTTGCGTCTAGACTTCGTTGGCAAGCACATTTTATTCAAAAGTTTGAAATGGAGCATACCATGGAAAATGCAAGTATTAACAAAGGATTTCAAAAACTAAAAAAAAGTATTTCAATAGAGTATCAAAATGCATGGGAAAAAGGACTTACAGGTTTCCCTTTGATTGATGCCAGTATGAGATGCTTGACAGAAACTGGCTACCTTAACTTTAGAATGCGCGCAATGTTGGTTTCTTTTTTTACACATATTTTATGGCAACCCTGGCAAGCTTCTTCACAACACTTATCTAAATTGTTTTTAGATTTTGAACCTGGTATTCATTTTCCACAACTGCAGATGAATGCAGGTGAAACTGGTATAAATCTGGTGCGCATTTACAACCCGATAAAAAACAGTTTAGAACATGATGAAGATGCTGTATTTATAAAAAAATGGTGTCCAGAACTAGCACATTTACCTATTTCTTTTATTCACGAACCTTATTTAATGACTCCGTTAGACCAGCAATTTAACAATTTTGAATTAGGAGTTAATTACCCAAAACCTATTGTAGATATTAAAGTTGCAAGAAAAAAAGCCAGCGATGTTCTTTGGAATATGAAAAAAAACAAGCAGGTTAGACTAGAAAGTAATCGAATTCTTAAAAAACACCTTTTATCTAAAGGAGAACGATTGATTGACAGTAATAATAGTGAATAATAAATTTATGTTAATTTTTGTTTAACATTAATCGATAATAGTTAAACATTTATTATATTTGCATAGATGATTTACAACACTACACACAAAAACAAAGAATCGGACACATTGATAGACAATCTATTGGGTAAATCGTATTCTTTTTTTGAAGCCCTAAAAAAGGGTGGTGTTGGTTCTAAAAGGATGATTATTGACGATGTTAGTGTTGGCTTTAAAAAGTACATGAATGTGGTTTCTGACATCAATTATGGAAATATTGAAATAAGAGAAAAAGGAATTTTAATTCACATCAATAAAGGCTTGACAAATTTTAGCTGGCCAATTCCATTTTATCAGTTGCATACATACAAAACAAATGGTTTAAGTATTCATGCATGTGGAAATTTCATTCGTTTTAAGAACAATAAACTATTGAAAGAAAATAAGAAAATTATTGATAAAATTATAAATTTAAAGATAGAAAAGAATAAAAACTATGAGTTTTTATAGACTCTTATTTTAACCTTATTTGTTATGAATTTTGACGCAATAACTACAGATCGTATAATTGAAATGGCTTGGGAAGACAGAACTACTTTTGATGCTATTAAATTTCAATTCGGACTTAAAGAACAAGAAGTTATTGACTTGATGCGGAAAGAAATGAAGCCTAAAAGCTTTAAACTTTGGAGAGAAAGAGTACAAGGAAGAAAAACAAAACACGAAAAATTAAGAACCTTTGCCAAAGGACGTTTTAAATGTACAAGGCAAAGATCGATTTCTAATAATAGTATCTCTAAAAGATAGCTATAGATAAAAAAGCAAATTAAAATAATTTGCATTGCTAAAAATTAAAATTTAAAATATGGAGTTAGTTGAAAAAGCTTTAGAATTTGAAACCAGAAAAAGAAGATTTCCTACTACTAGCGATCGAATTTTGGCAGCTAGAGAAGCAAAAGAATTAATTTTAAGTTTGAATGAAATTTACAAAGAAAATAAAGATGCTAAACTCATGGATATCATGAAGCGTTTAACATTAATCAAACAAAAAATAGAACGAAGATTAAAGGGAAAACCTCTTACTGCATAATAAATCAAATTTTTTCTTGCATTTCTAACTTTTATAATTATATTAGAAAAATTATAGAATAACATACAGAATACAAAGAATGAATTTATTAGAGAGAGCTGTAGAATTTGAGACAAGAAAATTCTCATTTAAAACTACAAGTGATAGAATATTAGCCTCTAGAGAGGTAAAAGCTTTAATACTTGAGCTAAATGAAGTATATAAATTAGAAAAAGACCCTGAAATTATGGATCTTATGAAGCGCCTAACTGCTGTTAAACAAAAAATAGAAAAGCGCTTAAAAGGAAGACGATAAACTTTATGAATAAAATTTTAGTGATTGGAGGAAGTAAAGGAATTGGAAATGCAATTTTAACTTCATTAGTTGAAAAACACTCAGTTATAAATATAAGTAGAACAGCTCCTTTGCTTTCTAACACTAATTTAACTCACTACTCGTGTAACATTCTTACCGATGAACTACCGGCTATTGAAGAAATAGATACTTTAATTTATTGCCCTGGTAGTATTAATCTTAAACCAATATCTAGACTAAAACTAGAAGACTTTAGAGATGATTTTGAAATTAATGTTGTAGGAGCTGTAAAAGCAATTCAACATTATCTACCTGCTTTAAAGAAAGGAAATAAACCTTCAATTTTACTTTTTAGTACTGTTGCAGCTAAATTAGGCATGCCTTTTCATGCTAGTGTTGCCGCAGCAAAATCTGCTGTAGAAGGTCTTACAAAATCTTTAGGAGCAGAATTTGCACCAACCATTCGTGTAAATGCAATAGCACCAACAGTTACAGAGACAGATTTAGCTTCTAAATTGTTACGTAACGAAAGAATGATAGAGAATATTACAGAACGTCATCCTCTTAAAAAGTTTTTAAAACCAAATGAAGTAGCAGATTTAGCAACCTTTTTAATTTCTGATAAAGCAAGCTCTATTTCTGGGCAAATTTTTGAATTAGATTGTGGTATAGTAAGCTTTAAAATATAATAAATACGTCTTATGAATATTTACGATATCGAGATTAATAGTCTCCAAAATAAGCCTATCCAATTGTCAACGTTTAAAGGAAAATATATCCTTTTTGTAAATGTAGCTTCTAAATGTGGTTTTACACCTCAATACAAAGAGCTAGAAACACTTAGCGAAACCTACAAAGAAAACTTAGTGGTTATTGGAGTTCCTTGCAATCAGTTTGGCAAACAAGAACCAGGAAATTCTAGTGAAATTGAAGAATTTTGTGAGGTTAATTATGGTGTGTCTTTTTTAATGACAGAAAAAATATCTGTTAAAGGAGAAGAACAGCACCCACTCTATCAATGGCTTACCAATAGAAAATTAAACAACAAAAAAAGTTCTTCTGTAAAGTGGAACTTTCAAAAATATCTAGTCTCAAAAGACGGATTGTTGATTGATTATTATTTTTCTATCACAAAACCTTTGAGCTCTAAAATAACAAAACACTTAACACAATAAAGATATGTTTGGTCTATTTAAAAAGAAAAGTGAGTTAGAAAAATTACAACTGTCTTACAAGAAAATAATGGAAGAAGCTTTTAAACTTCAATCTGTAAATAGAACAGAGAGTGATAAAAAGTATTTAGAAGCAGACAATATCTTAAAAAAGATAGATGCTTTAAAAGGCGCATAAAACATGAAGCTACTTAAGAGCACATTCTTTTTTTTAATCATTAATTTTGGAAGTTTAGCAATTGGAAGCTGGCTGATGAACAATGGTCCTCTAGAAAAATGGTATCAAAATTTAAACCAAGCTCCTTGGACACCACCTGGCTCTGTTTTTGGCATTGCTTGGACCATAATTATGATTTGTTTCTCTGTTTATCTAGCGAAACTATTTGAACCTAAATATTCTTTAAAACTTGTCTTAATTTTTGCTTTTCAATGTGTTTTAAACATTAGTTGGAACTATATTTTTTTTAACAGGCACCTAATTTTACTAGGTTTCATAACCATCTTAATTTTAACAGTACTGCTAAACTATTATTATTTTAAAATTAGCAAAAACATGGGTGCGTATAAATACTTATTACTCCCTTATGTAATTTGGCTATATATTGCCACATCTCTTAACTTATACATACTTATTTACAATTAGGATGAAAATTTACACACTACACAAAAAACAAAAACTACCTATTTCTCTAAAAGAAGGATGGGCATTTTTATCAAATCCTAAAAATTTAAAAATAATTACACCAGACTACATGAGTTTTGATATTCTATCTGGTGCAGAGAAACCAATGTTTGCAGGACAAATTATACAATATCTAGTAACTCCAATGTTAGGTATAAAAACAAAATGGGTTTCTGAAATAACACATTTTAAAGAATATGAGTATTTTGTAGACATTCAACTTTACGGGCCTTATGCATTATGGCATCATAAACATTTTATAAAAGAAATAGAAGGCGGAATTGAACTAGAAGACATTATTGATTACAAAGTACCGATGGGCATTTTAGGTCGTTTGGTACATCCTTTTTTAGTGAAACCTAAATTAGAAGAAATATTTTCATACAGACAACAAAAACTGATTGAAACCTTTGGAGAATTTAAATAATGAAAGAATCTATTCATATTTTTTGGTTTAGAAGAGACCTACGTTTAAACGATAATTGCGGACTGTTTAATGCATTAAAAACAGGCAAAAAAGTACTACCAATTTTTATTTTTGATAAAAACATACTTACAAAACTTCCTAAAGATGATGCTAGAGTAACATTTATTCATCAACAATTAACAGCCATAAATAAACAACTTAAAACAACAAATAGTTCTTTAGCGGTTTATCACGGTGATCCGAAGGATGTTTTAAAAACTATTTCTGAAAAGCATAATATTAAGGCTGTATATACAAATCATGATTATGAGCCTTATGCTAATGATAGAGATCAAGAGATTAAAGCACTTTTAGCAAAAAAAGAAATTGACTTTATATCATTTAAAGATCAAGTAATTTTTGAAAAAGATGAAATTGTAAAAAAAGATGGCACACCCTATAAAGTGTACACTCCGTATTCAAAAAAATGGTTAGAATTATTTAATGAAAAGCCGCTTCAATTTTATCCATCACAAGACTATTTAGAGTGTTTTGTATCCAACTATTCTCAATCGTTTCTATCCCTTGAAGAAATAGGTTTTACCGAATCTAAAATTAAAGTTACCCCTTATAAAATAGGCAATACTTTAATTGATAGTTACGAAGAAACTAGAAATTTTCCATCTAAAGACAGCACTTCTAAACTAGGCAGTCATTTAAGATTTGGTACTGTTAGTGTAAGAGAAATGGCAGAGAAAGCTGCTAAAAGTAAAAATATTACGTTTTTAAAAGAATTGATTTGGAGAGAATTTTTTATGCAAATTCTATGGCATTACCCTCATACAACCACTAAAAGTTTTAAACCTCAATACGATAGAATTGTATGGCGGTATAATGAAAAAGAATTTAATGCGTGGTGCAATGGTGAAACCGGATATCCGTTAGTTGACGCTGGCATGAGGGAATTAAATAAAACAGGCTTTATGCACAATAGGGTGCGAATGCTTGTGGGAAGTTTTTTATGCAAACACTTACTAATTGATTGGCGACTAGGAGAAGCTTATTTTGCCGAAAAACTACATGACTATGAGCAATCTAGTAATATTGGAAATTGGCAATGGGTAGCTGGTTGTGGTGTAGATGCTGCACCTTATTTTAGAATTTTTAACCCAACAACACAAATTGTAAAATTTGATAAAGAGTTGAAATATATAAAAAAATGGGTTCCTAATTTTCAAGAATTCAACTATCCTAAACCAATTGTAGAGCATAAATTTGCCAGAGAACGTTGTTTAGAAACTTACAAAAAAGCACTAAAAGAATTTTAATTTTTTGAATAAAACTTTTTTTTGTCGCGATTTGTTCTTTGATTAAAAATTGTGTTCAAAAAAAAATAAAATTTATGTAGGTAAGTTTTAATAAATGTATTTAATTTGCGCTCGTTAAATTAAAAAGCCGATGTAGCTCAGCTGGCTAGAGCAGCTGATTTGTAATCAGCAGGTCGTGGGTTCGAGTCCCTCTATCGGCTCAATTTTAAAAGCCTCAAAATATATTTTTGAGGCTTTTTTATGAAAAATAGTGGCTATCAAATAGTGTAAACTAAATGGTCAATAACTCTTATTTTAATGTTAAAAGCTAATAAACTAACATCAATTTAAGACCAAAAATAAAGACGATATTGTAAAATCTTTATTATTTTAGTCTTTTGAATTATAAGAACACTACGATATGCTAATTATTGGAATTGCTGGAGGAACAGGAAGTGGAAAAACTACGGTGGTTAATAAAATTATTAAACACTTACCCAATGACGAAGTGTGTGTAATTTCTCAAGATTCTTACTACAAGGCTACAGACAGCTTGTCTTATGAAGAAAGAACAAAAATAAATTTTGATCATCCAAGAGCTATCGATTTTGATTTAATAGTAAAACATTTAAAAGATTTAAAAGCAAACAAAACCATTGCACAACCTGTGTATTCTTTTGTAACTCATAACAGAACTAAAGACACAATAAAGACACACCCAAGAAAAGTTATTATTGTAGAAGGTATTTTAATTTTTAACAATGAAGCTTTAAGAGATTTATTTGATATCAAAATATTTGTGCATGCAGATACCGATGAAAGATTGATAAGAAGAGTTCGAAGAGATATCACAGAACGAGGCAGAGATATTGATGAAGTTTTAAACAGATACCAAGACACCTTAAAACCTATGCATCAGCAATTTATAGAGCCTACTAAAAACTTTGCAGATATTATTATACCAAATGACAGGCATAATAATGTGGCCATAGATATTGTAAGAACAGTAATTAACGAACGCCTGTAAATTAATGACTTTTAAAGAGTTAAGAAAAAATAAAATTATAAAATTTATAACTAACGTTTTTGTGTTAATCACAATTCCGTTTCTTATTTGGATGTTTTTTATTGATGATAATTCGTATCTTGTTCACAGAAAATTAAATACAGAAATTAGTGATTTAGAAAGCACTATTTTATTTTATCAGAAAAAGATAAACGAAGATAAAGCTACCATAAAAAAGCTAGAAGATTCTTTGCAACTCGAAAGGTTTGCAAGAGAAAAGTATTTAATGAAAAAAGAAAACGAAGACCTTTATTTAATAGAATTTGATACGATAAAAAATTAAGATGAAAACTTCTCTGTTTAGTGAGTTTGATAAAAGTACTGCTGCTGCTTGGAAACAAAAAATTCAAGTAGAACTAAAAGGCGCGGACTATAACAACTCTCTATTATGGAAAACAGATGAAAATTTTTTAGTAAAACCCTTTTACACCAAAGAAGACAAAACAAATTACAATGTAAAAACTTCAGAAAAAGGATTTCTTATTTGTCAAACAATTTTTATTGATGATGAAAAAATTGCAAATTCTTTAGCCTTAGATGCATTAAAAAGAGGTGCTACTTCTATCCAATTTAAAGCAAATTCTACTTTTGATTATAAAAAGGTACTACACAACATAGACCTAAAGAAAAATACTTTATATTTCTTATTTACTTTTTTAGACCCTACTTTTCAGATAGAAGTGTCTGAATTTACAAACTCTAAAAACACCTATTTTCAAACAGATATTATTGGCAATCTTGCAGAAACAGGAAACTGGTTTAATACCTTAAAAGAAGATTTTAAAAAACTTCATTCAATTGAAAAACAAACTCCAAATTGCATCGGTGTTTCGGGAGATTTATATCAAAATTGTGGCGCAACAATTACGCAACAATTAGCATATACACTTGCTCATGCTAATGAATACTTAAATGAATTTGGAAACGGTTGCGCTAATAAAATTAATTTTATTTTTTCTGTAGGCAGTAACTATTTCTTTGAAATTGCAAAATTAAGAGCTTTTAGACTTTTGTGGTCTTTACTTACAGATAGTTTTGACGAAAAAGAAATAGAGGCACATTTGTTTGTTCAACCAAGCTTAAGAAATAAAACAATATATGATTACAATGTTAACTTGCTAAGAACAACCTCTGAAAGTATGAGTGCTATCTTAGGAGGTGCAAATACAATCTCTAACATTTCTTATGATGCAATTTATCATAAAAGCAACGAATTCGGAGAACGAATCTCTAGAAATCAATTACTAATATTACAAAAAGAGAGTTTTTTAAACGACGCTCAAAATTATGCAGATGGCTCTTACTATATAGATGCTATAACAACTCAATTAGCAGAAAATGCTCTGCTTCTTTTTAAACAAATAGAAAAAAAAGGCGGTTTTTTAGCACAGCTTAAAGCAGGAATAATTCAAAAAAAAATAAAAGAAAGTAGCGACAAAGAAACTGCTGATTTCTTAGCAGGAAAACTGCGCTTATTAGGTACAAATTTTCAAGAAAATTTGACTGATAAAATGAAACAAAATATAGAACTCTACCCATTTGTAAAACAAAGAAATATTAAAACAATCATTACCCCTTTAATTAAAAAAAGACTTTCAGAAGTAGTAGAAAAAGAACGCTTAAAGTCTGAAGATTAAAAAAGGATATTATGAATAAAAATTTAGAAATTTTAGAAAAGCAAAAAAAACAAGATCAGCTTAAGCAAGAAGTAAAAAATTACAAAAAAAAGCTTCCTTCCTTGTTGCTTTTAATTGTTTTTACTTCTGCTTTAATTCTTTACTTTTTCGAAGATTACATCTTCTCTATTTTAGGGACGCACACACTTATTAAAGCAAGCTTTTTTTTAATAATTAGCTGTATAAGTGTTATTCTTTTTAGTTTTATAAAAATTAGACAAAAAGAAAAAGAAACAAAATCAATTGGAATCGAACTCTATAATTTAATGAAATTAGAGGTAAAACAAAAATAATGGGTAGAAAAGACGTACAAAACCTACATTTTAAAGATTCTAAAAAAAAGGCAACTCCTTCATTTATACATGAAGATTTTATTGCTGGCGTGCCACCTTACTTAAGAGGTCCTTATGCAACAATGTACGTAAACAAACCTTGGACAGTAAGGCAATATGCTGGCTTTTCTACTGCCGAGGATAGCAATCAATTTTACAGAAAAAATTTAGCAGCAGGGCAAAAAGGACTCTCGGTTGCTTTTGATTTAGCCACACACAGAGGGTATGATTCTGATCACGAAAGAGTGCAGGGCGATGTAGGAAAAGCAGGTGTTGCTATCGATACGGTAGAAGACATGAAAATATTATTTAACAACATTCCGTTAGATAAAATGTCTGTTTCTATGACAATGAACGGAGCTGTTTTGCCAATATTAGCATTTTACATTGTAGCTGCACAAGAGCAAGGCGTAAAGCCAGAACAACTATCTGGCACCATCCAAAACGATATTCTGAAGGAATTTATGGTTAGAAATACGTACATCTATCCACCAAGTCCGTCTATGAAGATTATTGCAGATATTTTTAAATTTACAAGTAAAAATATGCCTAAATTTAATTCTATTTCCATCTCTGGCTATCACATGCAAGAAGCCGGAGCCACTGCAGAAATAGAACTAGCGTACACACTAGCTGATGGCTTAGAATACCTTAGAAAAGGTATTGAAGTAGGCATGGATATTGATGCCTTTGCACCAAGACTTTCTTTCTTTTGGGCCATTGGTATGGATCATTTTACAGAAATCGCAAAACTTAGAGCAGCCAGAATGCTTTGGGCAAAAATTGTGAAAAAATTCAATCCTAAAAACCCAAAATCACTTGCATTAAGAACTCATTGCCAAACAAGTGGTTGGTCTTTAACAGAACAAGACCCATTTAACAATGTTGCCAGAACAACCATAGAAGCCATGGCTGCGGTGTTTGGGGGCACACAAAGTTTACATACAAATGCGCTAGATGAAGCCATCGCTTTACCCACAGACTTTTCTGCAAGGATTGCCAGAAATACCCAATTATACCTACAAGAAGAAACAAACATTACAAAAACTGTAGACCCATGGGCAGGTAGCCATTACCTTGAAGAAAAAACTATAGAAATTGCAAATAAAGCTTGGGAATTGATTGAAGAAATTGAACAATTAGGCGGTATGACTAAAGCAATTGAAAAAGGAATTCCTAAAATGCGAATTGAAGAGGCTGCGGCTATCAAACAAGCAAAAATTGATAGTGGTAAAGATGTGATTGTTGGGGTAAATAAATACCAACTAAAAAAAGAAGATCCTTTACATATTTTAGAAGTTGATAATGAGTCTGTTAGAAAATCGCAGATTGAGAAACTTACTCTTATAAAGAAAAAAAGAGATAATAATAAAGTAGCAAAAGCATTATTAGCATTAACTAACGCCGCAAAAACAAACCAACAGAATCTTTTAACTTTGGCTATGGAAGCCGCAAAAGAAAGAGCTACTCTTGGTGAAATATCTAATGCTTTAGAGGCTGTCTTTGGAAGACACAAAGCGGTGCATAAAACAATATCTGGCGTGTATAGTAAAGAAATTAAAGAAGATAAGCTATTTAATAAAGCTGTAGAAATTGCTAATAAATTTGCAGAATTAGAAGGCAGAAGACCACGTATTATGATTGCCAAACTTGGGCAAGACGGTCATGATAGAGGTGCAAAAGTTGTTGCTACTGGCTATGCAGATTTAGGATTTGATGTAGATATTGGTCCTTTATTTCAGACCCCTAAAGAGGCTACAAAACAAGCAATAGAAAACGATGTACACATTCTAGGTGTTTCATCTTTAGCTGCCGGTCATAAAACATTAATACCACAGGTGGTTGCTGAATTAAAAAAACATGGCAGAGAAGACATTATGGTAATTGTAGGTGGCGTTATACCTGCGCAAGATTATCAATTCTTATTTGATGCTGGTGCCGTTGGTATTTATGGCCCTGGAACAAAAATTGCACAAGCAGCTATAGAATTACTTTCGATATTAGTAGATAGTTTTTCTGAATAGACAAAACACCCTTATAATTCAAAATATATAAGAAGTATATTTCACTTAATTTACAAATTAAATTAAAATGTATTTTAACATATATTAACAAGAAAAAAGACTTGTATTAGCAAACGTTTATTTCTTTTATCCGTAAATTTGTAACTCATAACAAAACGATAAAAATCGGATGAAAAAAATTATTAGTTTCCTCTACTCTACTCGATTAATGGCTGTTTTATTTTTCTTATATGCAGCAGCAATGGGTATCGCTACATTTATTGAAAACGATTTTGGCACACAAACATCTAAAGCATTAGTATACAATGCTTGGTGGTTCGAACTTATAATGGTTTTTTTTGTAATTAATTTGTTTGGCAATATATTTAGATACCGTTTGCTTAGAAAAGAAAAGTGGCCAGTTTTAATGTTTCACTTATCTTTTGTTTTAATATTAATAGGAGCCGGAATAACAAGGTATATTGGTTATGAAGGCATTATGCTTATAAAAGAAGGAGAAACAACCAACAAATTTTTATCAGAAACCACTTATTTAAATGTAATTGTTGATAATGGTGAATTGCAAAAACCAGAAATTAACAGCCCAATATTACTTTCTGCTTGGGGTAAAAATAATTGGATACATAAAGACAATTTTAAATCACAAGAAAAAACACAAGATTTTAGTTTTAAACTTGTAGACTATATTCCTTGGGCAGAAAAAAAATTAGTTAAAGATGAGCAAGGAATTGAACATTTATTCTTTGTAGAATCTTCTGAAGGAAGCAGACATGAGCATTGGATAAAAAAAGGAACTATACAAAACATACATGGTGTTTTAGTTGGTTTTGAGTCTTTAGATAACAATGCATCTATCAATTTTATAACGCAAGACAACACTTTAAAACTACTTTCTAAAGACGATGGAGATTGGCTTCGAATGGCTGATCAGCAGCGAGGAAAAATAACAAAAGATAGTTTAGAAAATTTTCAATACTTAACACTTCATAATGTTGCTGGGTTGCAATTTGTGATTCCTAGACCAGCAGAAAAAGGGTTTATGAAAACAGTTAGATCAAAAAAAGATGATAAAAAATTAGATGTTGCTGTTTTTGAAATTGAAACAAATAATGAAACAGCTACGGTAGAATTAACAGGTGGTAAATTCAACTCTCAAGGTTCTAAAGAAATTTCTGTAGGAGGCCTAAATTTTAGGATGTTGTATGGTGCTAAAATACTAGAAACTCCTTTTTCTGTAAAATTAAACGACTTTCAATTAGAAAAATATCCAGGCTCAGAAAGTGCTGCCTCTTATGCGAGTGAAGTTACTGTAATTGCAGAAAAAGAAACTTTTGATTATCGAATTTTTATGAACCATATTTTAGATTATAGCGGTTACAAATTATTTCAATCTAGTTATGATTTATCTGGCGAAAAGGAAGAAACACATCTTTCTGTAAATCATGATTTCCTAGGAACTTTTGTAACTTACTTAGGATATTCTTTCTTATATTTTGGATTGATATGTATCTTATTTGCTAAAAATACTCGTTTTGACGATTTAAAGCAGAGCTTAAAAAAGATCCGTAAGAAAAAAGCAACTCTTTCTATGATTATTGCTCTTTTTGTCTCTGGATTCGGATTTGCACAACACACAGCTCATCAAGAGAACAGCATTACAGACCAACAAATAGACTCTATTTTAACAGCAAATTTAGTGGCTGTAAATCATGCAGAAAGTTTTAACAAACTAGTTATACAAGATGCTGGCGGACGTATGAAGCCCGCACACACCTTTGCCTCTCAATTAGTAAGAAAAGTTAGCAAATCTTCTACGTTTAATGGTATGCAACCCAGTCAGGTTCTATTATCAATCATAGAAAACCCAAGATTGTGGTACGAAGTACCTGTTATATACCTAGAAAAGGGAAACACACAGATTAGAACTTTGTTAGGTGTTTCGGAAACAACAACTCATGCTCGTCTATCAAATTTTATAACCCCAATGGGTGTTTATAAAATTAAAGAGCAAGTGGCTGAAGCTCAGAAAAAAAACATAAAAAACAAATTTGAAAAAGACCTTCTTAAAATAGACAAACGTGTTGGATTACTTTACAGCGCAATTGGCGGTGGCATTTTAAGAATATATCCGATACCAAATGATGATAATAATACTTGGGTATCTCAACCAGAAACTGCTAATGCTGGTTTTAAAGCTACAGATTCTGTTTTTGTAAGACAATCATTGCCTGTTTATATCAACTTTTTACAAGAAGGTAAAAAAACTGGCAACTATCAAAAAGCAGAAAAAATTCTAATAGGTATAAAACAATTTCAACAAAAATTTGGTGCTGAGATATATCCGTCAAAAGAAAAAATTGAATTAGAAATTGCTTACAATAAAATTGAACCTTTTAAAAAACTATCTACATACTATGGTTTTGTTAGTTTATTCCTTCTAATTTTTGTTATCTGGCAAATTTTCTCATCAAAAAAATGGATCAATACGATTGTAAAAACATTAACTGTAATTACAATTGGTCTATTTATTTTACATACCGCTGGTTTAATTTCGAGATGGTATATTAGTGGATATGCGCCATGGAGTAATGCATACGAATCTATCATATTTGTTGCTTGGGCAACCATGTTATTTGGTTTGTATATTGGAAGAAAATCTGCTTTAACCATTACAGCAACCGCTTTTTTAGTAGCAATTACTTTAGGATTTGCTCATCAAAACTGGTTAGATCCAGAAATTGCAAACCTTATGCCTGTGTTAAATTCTTGGTGGCTTTTAGTGCATACTTCTATTATTGTTGCCAGTTACGGACCTCTTTCTTTAGGTATGATACTTGGTATTGTAGCGCTTTTTTTAATGGCGTTTACAACGAAAAAGAATAAAAAAAGAATGGATTTAAACATTAAAGAAATTACCATTATAAACGAAATGTCTATCACGGTTGGTTTAATAATGTTAACCATAGGTAATTTTTTAGGCGGTATGTGGGCCAATGAAAGTTGGGGACGCTATTGGGGATGGGATCCTAAAGAAACTTGGGCATTAATTTCTATCATGGTGTATGCTTTTGTATTACACATGCGATTGATACCTGGTTTACGTAGTAGATTGTCATTTAATTTTGCCGCTGCTTTTGCCTATTTATCTATAATGATGACTTATTTTGGTGTTAACTTTTATCTATCTGGTTTGCATTCTTACGCAAGCGGAGAGAAAGAAGTAACTCCTAGAGAAGCTTATATTTACATTGCAGCATTAATTACCCTTACAATTATAGCTGGATTTAAATACAAAAAGTATTTTAAAAAATAAATTTAGCAAGAAGACCTTCTAATAATTCATAAGAAAATGTATTTTTGCACCTATTAAAACTATTATAAACCGCTCGAATTTGTTCGAGTATACACAATAAAAAAATGTTTCATAAAAATATAAAATTAATTTTAGCTGGTTTAATTACTGTTTGGGCTATTCAACAGTTTAGCCAAGTAAATATCTTAAACGGAATTTCAATTTTACTGCTAGCAGGTATATTTGTTTTATTATACTTTAAAAACGAATTTATATTAATGGCTTTTTTACAATTAAGAAAGCAAAATTTTGAAGGAACAAAAAAATGGTTGGGATATATTAAAAACCCAGAAAAAGCACTTATTGTTAAACAACAGGGTTACTACAACTATTTGCATGGTATTATATTAAGTCAAACAAACATGACTCAAGCCGAAAAGTATTTACGTAAAGCTGTAAAATTAGGCTTATCAATGGATCATGATTTAGCAATGGCTAAATTACAATTGGCAGGAATTGCAATGACAAAAAGAAGAAAGCGAGAGGCAACAAACTTAATGGCTGAAGCTAAAAAGTTAGATAAGCATGGTATGTTAAAAGACCAAATGAAGATGATGAAAGATCAAATGAAAAAAATGTAATTTTCAAAAATATTATCCAATAAAAAAACCACTATTCAGTGGTTTTTTTTATGCTTTTAATTTTAAATTCTAATGATTCTCACAAAGTACAGATATCAATTAGCGATTATTTTAATCTTGTTAAACTTAAATCTTTATTATATTTTAAGATAAATAGTCCTTTGTTTTCTATGACGTCAGATTTGTTTTTATAATAATCGAACTTACTTTCTACTCGATAAGAAGCACCTTCTTTAAAAGTATCCTCTAAAGAGTTTCCAGAGGCTAGGCGCATTAATACATCATACGTGATATCAAAACCTTTAGTTGCTTGAAAAGATGGAAGTGCATTGTTCTTTTTAAAATATTGAGAGTTAAATAACTTTGTTGTAATTGACTCTTCATTTACATACTCATCACTTACATACGTTAAATTTACCTTCGCTAATTTTAAATTAGAGATCTTATCAAATGCCTTTTCTTTATTATAAGTAAAAACACGAACGGTTGTGTCTTCTGGCAAACTAATAAAACTGTTAATTATGTCTGCTACTAAAACAGTATCATCAGATGTTAATATAACCCAATTCTCTTGGTTAGGCTTCAAAATCTCTAAAAAACGATTTTTATCAATATAACCATTTTTAGGTTTTAAAACATGAACATTATGAATAGAGTCATGTAATTCTAGCGCATTTTTTAAAGATATATTTGCGGTATTAGAAGTCGATTTATTATCGCCAACTAACATAATAGTCCCATTTGTAAAAGTATCACTGATAAAAGATGCTAGCGCTTGTCTAAAAATATTTTTCTCTGGCGATGTTTTGATCAAATTTGAAGAAGTAAATTTTGATTGACTTTTAGAATACATTGGGTAAATTACGGGTACATTAACCTGTTTAGCAATGTAGATAGCCTCTTCAGAATACAATGGCCCTATAATAACATCACTTTCTTCTAAGTTATTTTCTCTTATAATCTCTTTAATTTTAGTGCTATTTTTTTGTGTATCAAAAACGTTAACATCAATTGTAACACCTTGCTTTCTTAAAGAATCTACCGCAATCATGGCGCCTAAATAAAAATCGGTTACAATATTTGCCAATCTACTATCGTCAAAAAGTTTGTTTGCTTTTATACTATCATTTTCTTCAGTAATAAAAGGAAGCATTAGTGCTGCCTTTAAAGAAACATCTGTAGTTACAACATCTTGATAAACAGTTTTTTCTTTTGATGTTTCACCTTTTATAATAGGTCTTATTTTTAAAATTTGTCCTATTTTTAAACCTTCCGATAAAACAGGGTTTAACGATAATAAATCTTGTTCTGTAACATTATAAAAGCGTGTTAAACCATAGATAGTTTCTTTTGCTTTTACATCATGTATGATGAAATTTAGACTCAGAGAATCTAACTTTTGTTTAGAAACATCTTTTATAAAATCTTTAGAAACAGTATCAACTTTAACCTCTTTATCAGTTGTTTTTTTCGTTACTTCTTTTTTAGAAACTGTTTTACCAGTATTGGGTACTATAATTAAAGAATTTACTTCTGGATTTCTTCCAACATCTGGATTTAAACGAATTAAGTCTTTGGTTTTTATATCCAATCTCTTCGCAATCGTTTTTAATGTTTCACCTTCCTTAACTTTATATTGTATGTATTTTTTTTGTTGACCACAAGAAATTGTGAACGTTAAAATACACAGAAAAACAAAAAATTTTAAATGTTTCATATGTTTTATTCCCATTCTATAGTAGCTGGTGGTTTAGAACTAATATCGTACACAACTCTATTAACACCTTTTACTTGATTTATAATTTTGTTGGAGGTCTTTTGTAAAAATTCATAAGGTAAATTTACCCAATCAGCAGTCATACCATCAGTACTTTCTACTGCTCTTAAGGCAACTACTTTTTCATACGTTCTTTCATCACCCATAACCCCTACAGAGTTTACAGGTAATAACATTGCACCGGCTTGCCACACTTTATCATACAAACCGTCTTCTTTTAATCCGTTGATAAAAACAGCATCTACTTCTTGTAAGATACGAACTTTTTCTGCTGTAATATCTCCTAATATACGAATTCCTAAGCCAGGACCCGGAAAAGGATGGCGCCCTAACAATTCTGCATCAATCCCTAATGATGCTCCTACTCTTCTTACCTCGTCTTTAAAAATCATTCTTAAAGGCTCTACTATTTTAAGCTTCATAAAATCTGGTAATCCACCTACATTATGATGACTTTTTATGGTTGCAGATGGCCCACCATTTACCGATACAGACTCTATTACATCTGGATAAATGGTACCTTGTGCTAACCATGTAACATTTGTTATTTTATGGGCTTCATCATCAAAAACTTCAATAAAAGAATTCCCGATGGCTTTTCTTTTTTTCTCTGGATCAGAAATACCCTCTAATGCTTTTAAAAATTTTGCTGATGCATCTACACCTTTCACATTTAAGCCCATACCTTCGTACTGTGCCAAAACATTTTGAAACTCATCTTTTCGCAAAAGTCCGTTATTTACAAAAATGCAATATAAATTTTTACCGATTGCTTTGTTTAATAGAACTGCCGCAACGGTAGAATCTACTCCGCCTGATAAACCAAGAACAACTTTATCATTGCCTACTTTTTCTTTAATGGCATTAACGGTACTTTCTACAAAAGAATCTGGAGTCCATGTTTGAGCAACGCCTGCTATTTTAACCAAAAAGTTTTCTAACAGTTGTTTACCATCTGTAGAGTGATACACTTCTGGATGAAATTGAATGGCATAAGTATCTTCTTCACTAATTTTATAAGAAGCATTTTCTACATCTTTTGTACTAGCTAACAAAACTGCATTTGTAGGCAACTCTTTAATTGTGTCTGAATGACTCATCCAAACCTGACTTCCTTTAGAAATCCCTTCAAAAAAGATTTCTTCACTTTTGATAAAAGATAAGTTTGCTCTACCATACTCTCTTGTATTCGAAGGCGCTACTTTACCACCAGAAAAATGGGCTAAATATTGTGCACCATAACAAACTGCTAACAAAGGTTTTTTACCTCTAATTTCAGATAAATCTGGATGTAAAACATTTTCTCCTCTTACCGAATTTGGGCTACCAGATAAGATAACCGCTTTAAATTCTGTATGATTTTTTGGTAGGTGATTGTAAGGGTGAATTTCACAATAAATGTTTAATTCTCTAACTCTTCTGGCAATTAACTGAGTGTATTGCGAACCGAAGTCTAAAATAAGTACGTTGTGTTGTTGCATGCGCAAAAATACTATTTCATATTAAATTTAAGAACGAAAATCGTTTTTTTTATAAGAAATTTCAACTCTTTATTAAGAACTAAAAACGATAAACAACTGCATTTAAATTCATGCCAGCACCAACAGAAGTAAAAATAACAACATCTCCTTTTTCAACTTCTTGATCTTCTAACTCGCCTTTTAAAACTAAATCTAATAAGGTTGGTACCGTAGCAACTGAGCTATTGCCTAGTTTATGAATACTCATTGGCATAACGCCTTCTGGAACTGGTTTTTTGTATAATCTAAAAAAACGTTTGATAATTGCTTCATCCATTTTTTCATTTGCTTGGTGTATAAAAATCTTTTTAACATCATTTATTGAGATACCACTTTTGTCGAGCGCAATTTTCATTGCTGCAGGCACTGCTGTTAAAGCAAATTCATAAATTTTTCTACCCAACATTTTGATATACCTAACATCTGCATTTTTTGTCTTGTTATTAGAAGCACCATAAAACAGATAATAGGCTTCTTCTTTTGCAAATGTTTGGGTTGCATGGCTTAAAATACCCGCACCAGAACCACTTGTTTCTTCTACGATACAGGCACCTGCACCATCGCTAAAAATCATCGCATCTCTATCAAAATTATCTACAACTCTTGATAGTGTTTCGGCACCAATTACCAAACATTTTTTTGCAATTTTAGCCTTAATAAATGCCTGAGCTTGTATAACACCTTCTACCCAACCTGGGCAACCAAAAAGAATATCATAAGCAACACAATTGGGGTTTTCGATACCTAATCTATGTTTTACTCTTGATGCCAAACTAGGTAAAATATCGCTCTGAATGGCACCATGTTTTACGTCTCCAAAATTATGTGCCAGTATGATGTAATCTATCTCTTCTGGATTAATTTTTGCCGACTCAATGGCTTTTTTACTTGCAAAATAAGCAAGGTCTGAAGTATTGTATTCTGGCTTTGCATACCTTCTTTCTTCAATACCAGTGATCCCTTTAAACTTTTCTATAATCACTTCATTTTCATCAGAAAAAGCTTCGCCATTTTCGTTTAAAAAATTTTCATTAGAAAAATCTATATTTTTCTTTGTAAGTGAGGGCACAAAAGATCCTGTACCTGTTATTTTTGATGAAATCATATTTAAAGTGATTTATATTTTCTTATGGATAGATAAACTGGGCCTAAAATACAAAATCCCTAAAAACAAGAATTTCTTTGTTTCTAAAAAAATGATATTCAACACCCGTTTAAAAGAATGTCTTACTTTTAAATAATTGAGTTGTGTTTCTAATTATTTTTAAAATCATCTTGCAAATGCTAGTAATAACAACGTATTTAGTAGTTATTTAAAAGACATCGACCTATAAAAAAGGTTACTTCTTTTTAAAATAATACGATATTCAAAAGCTAAAAAAGGTTCTCAAATTTATTGGTTTAACTAGTTTTTTTTAACATGACGAAAACTGCGTTAGGGATTGAAACAGCATCCTTTTTACTTTTTGTAGTAAAAAGATATCGTGAAAAGCCCGTTAAAACGCCCAAATAACCTACAAATAAGAACTATCGAAAGAATAGGGTAGCAATGAGGTAAGCGAATCTACAAGTACTACATTGCCAATTTCGCCCATAAACAATACTTTAAAAGGTGTCTTTTGATGAATTTCATATTCAGACAATGCTTGCCTGCAGGCGCCACAAGGACCAATGGGTTGATCTACTGTTTTAAGCTTAGAGCTTGCTGAAATTGCTAACTTTTTAATTTTAACACCCGGAAAACTTGCTCCGGCATGCCAAACTGCAACCCTTTCGGCACACATACCCGATGGATAGGCAGCATTTTCTTGGTTGTTACCTATAACAACTTCTCCGTTTTCGAGTAACAATGCTGCACCAACATAAAATTTAGAATAAGGAGCATAGGCTTTTTTTCTGGCCTCAATTGCTTTGTTCATTAACAAAACATCTTCTTTTGGCAATTCTGACAATGTATTGTAAATGGTAGCTGAAGCGGTTATTTGAATTTCTTTCATGGTATATATAGGGCAAAAAAGCAGTCATTTATCGACTGCTTTGTAAGATCATAAAATAAAATATTCACTGAGATTAATAATCATCATAAATTTCTCCTAAATCAAAAGATAAAGAAAAACGCAAAGAGTTTTCTAGAGGGTTATTTACATCAGATGAATTTATTAGGTAAGATAAATCTACATTTAAAGCATTTGTTTTAAAACCACCGCCTAATGTAAAATATTGTCTATTTCCTTTGTCTTGACTTTCATGAAAATACCCCGCTCTTACAGCAAAAGCATTGTTGTATAAATACTCTGCACCTAATGCATAGGTAAATTCTTGTAGTTCTTCTTTAAAGCCTCCTGGTGCATCGCCAAAAGATTTAAAAATACCACTAACCCACTCGGTTTCTCTTTCTGAACCATCTAACTGAGGTGTTGGCACTAACAACTTTGTAAACTCTACATTGGTAGATATGGTGTTGTAATCGTCTAAAATAAAATCGAAACCACCACCTAGCTTAAGATTTGTAGGTATAAAATCAGCATTATTTACATCGGTAGTGTAGTTAACCTTTGGACCAATGTTTGCAATGTTAAACCCTAGTCTATAACGTCCATTAAAATTACCATAATTTTCTTCTAAAGATTGATAATATCCAGAAACATCAACGGCAAAAGAGTTTATGGGTTGTAAATTACCTGATACACCTGTTAAGGTTAAATTAGATCTTAAATATTTTAAGGCAACACCCATTGAAAAAGTTTCGCTTAATTTTAAAGAATATGCACCGGTAATTGCTAATTCGTTAGGGTTAATTGTTCCGTTTGGTATTCCGTTACTATCTGTTAAATCGATTTGCCCTAAAGAAAAATATTTTAAATCTGCACCCCAAGCAGCATTTTCATTAAACCTATTCATGTAAGAAAGGCTCCCTGTAAAAATATCATCGGTAAGGTTTCTTAGCCATGGCGAGTAGGTAATACCTGCTTTTATTTGACGATTACTAAATGCCATTTTAGCTGAGTTATGAAAAAGTGAAAAAGCGTCTGCAGAAGTAGCTACACCAATATCTCCCATACCACCAGCTCTTGCATCGGGTGTTATTAATAAAAATGGAATTGCAGTGGTAATACCGCCTACCTGACGGGTATCTATTTCTGTTTGTGCAGAAACCTTTAAACTAGCAAGCACACAAAGTGCAATACAAAATCCTATTTTTCTCATAAAATATTATTTATTTTTTATTGAAGAATGACTAATTTTTCATACTTCTGGGCAACAATATTACTAATTGTTGCGGTTACTTTTAATTTATAAATATAAACTCCTTTTCCTATTTTCTGACCAAAATCATCTAAACCATTCCATGTTATACTTCGAGACAAACTACCCGATGTAAGTACATTTTGATTAATTGTTTTTATCAACTTACCCGAAACTGTAAAAATTTGAACTTGCACTTCTAACGGTTCATTGGGTTTATTGTGATGAAACCAAAATTCGGTGTAATTTACAAAAGGATTTGGATAATTTAAAACATTTTCTAAGTTTAAAATAGCATCACTAACAACCACAAAGTTTAACGTAGCTTCTGATGAATTATTATACGTATCCCAAGCTTTTATTTTTAAGGTATGCGGCCCAACTTCTAAATCTCTTAATCGATATGTAACTTTACCATTTGTAAAATCATTTAATTCCGTTTGATAAAAATCATTTAAAATAATTGGGTTAGCCGTATCATCATCTAAAACAGCTACAATATCATGGTCTACCGAGGTTATCGAGGTATTTATACCACTAAAATCTGACAGGGCAATTATTAAATTCGGAGACGCATTTGTATTACCGCCATCAATAAAAGACTCATCATTCATGTAGGGTTTTATTTCTGGCCCCATAGTATCTTCGGGAGCATCTTTATTAATACCACCAACAAAAACATCAAAATTAAAACCCGATTTATCTATTTCTCCGTTATCTGCATAAAAACTTAACTTTCCTTTACCGAATGCAATTTTAATATCTTTGGGCACTATAAAATCGAATTTAAAGGCGCCTTCGGTTACGGTCGATTTCCCTTTAAATATCTTACTATCTTGGGTGTCAAAAACCATTTGAATTCCAAAACCATCATTGTCTAGAGTTGTTTTATCAATTGGTTTATCGAAAATAGTTGTAGACAAAGTTCCATTAAAATCGGTTAACACCTCATCTAACTCATTGACAACAACCCCTTCAATTTGAACTTTAGACAAGGCTTTTAAGGTATCTAATGATTGCGATATTAAAACCCCATTCATTTTTGTTATTTTTATGTTGGGTTTTGGCACAGCCAACTCCATGGCCGGATCACCAAAATGATAAATGAAAAATTTCTGAGAATTAGAAAACTGATTTTTAGTTTTCATTAAAGAAGCTGCAATGGTTAAATCTTCATTATTGAACTCTAGTAAAGTTCTTATTAACTGCTCATTAAAACGCTGTCCTACATTAATAAAAACCTCTCGCGTGGTGGTAACCATACTTGCAGCACCCCCTGTAGGATTTTTAAGAGTTAACTCGCCAGCCGTAATTCTATTCGGGTTATCAAACCTAGAAAAATCGCAAGTAACCGTAATTAAAAGAGGCAAACTATTAAGGTTATTAAGACTTTGAATTTGTGACTTGTCTAAAAACTTTTCAGACGCAAAACCATCTTCACCACCATGACCAAAATAATCAAAAACCAAAGCCCCTTTTTCAATGGCGTTTGTAATTGCTGTTTTTACCGCTGGATAGCGCTCGCCACCTGAAGAGTTTTCTTGCACATAAGCATCTGCAAAAATTTTATTTACATTAAAAATAGGTTTATTTGCTCTAATTTCATCAGCAATGTTTTCTACACCTTGGGCTATTACCTCTTCTCCGGTAGCATCTATATCATCTGCTAATAAAGTGATGGTGTTTCTCCAATCTCCGATAGAAGATTTTGCATAATATGCTAGAATTTTATCGACAACCGTTTTTGCTTCTGAAATCGTATTTACAGGTATTCGACTAGAAGCTACATCAATCGTATGACTTGGAGACATTGTACCTTCTGTATCCTCTAACATTACATAAAAATCGTCTGTAACATAGGATGTCGCCAGGTTAAAACTATTCTCAGATAATTTTACTGGCACAATATTATTATTACCGCTCAATCTGTCTTTATAATCAAAAGAAGCATCGCCAAAAAAACAAACATATTTTAATTTAGTTTCTTCGGATGAATTGGTGTCATATAGTTGTTTTATAAAATCTCGAATGGCTGTAATATCTTTAGAACCTGAAGAATACTCATTATATATTTCATCAATTAAAACAACTTTTGTATTTAAATTACTATTGTCTTGATGGTAATTTGCTAATCTTTGTGCCTCACTAGACAATGCCGAACTAGTTATTAATAAATAATTGACGTCTTTTAAAGAGTGTAAATTTTGATTAATAACTTTTGCGTTTGCTATTGCTTTTGGTTTGTAAAAATCATTCTCAGAGATAACAATATATTCTTTTAAAACGTTTGCATCTTCTTTAAAAGAAAAGTTGGTGTCAGAAGATTCGTTACTAATAGATGCTGGTGATAATGGGTTTGTTATATCCCAAACCTGAAAAATTGCATTGCTGTTTTTAATTGAAAAATTAATTGTATTCGTATTATTTACTTGCTCGAAACTTCGAAAAGAAAACTGTCTATCTGAAGCAATTAATTCTTGTTTACCTACCACTTCTATAAAATCTAAATAAGCATTTGCAGACGGATTGCCATTATTATTATAGGTAAGTTTAACAGACAACAAATCTGCACTATTAGCCATAGAAGCCACTCTTTCTGAGGTAAGCGCTTTTGTTAATGAGGTGGAATTAATTCCAGAAAAATTAAGATCATACAATGCTTGGTCATTTACCGAAACTGCTAAAGATGTTGAAGTAACAGACGCCGCAACGGCTCTAACCTTAACAGACAAAGGCGCATTGGCAACTGCATTAGGAAATGGTATTTTAAATTCTTGAGTATTTTCTATATTTAAATCTGTTTTGTAAAACCATTGAGTACCTGCAGAAAGTATATTAAATTCGTCTTTTTCTAAAAAAGTAAACGCATCAAAATCTGTAATTTCAAGTTGTGAATTTGAAGTAATTGGTTCTTTTGGTTGTATTCTCTTACCCACTGTACTCGATACCGTTATAAAGTAATAAGCTACATCAGAATAAATATTTTGTCGATGGTTTGCGGTATTAGCCACAGGATTAAGTACCCAATCATGCGGCCCGGTAGCATAAAAAAGAATGTAATCTTCATTATCAAAAACACCATCATTTTCGCCAGAAATAAAAATAGCGTTTTCTTGCAAATCAATACTTCTCGGAGTCGCATTTAAAACAGGTAACATTGCGCCACCATTCCCATAAATTTTAATTTTTCTTGGATCTAAATTTCGAGTAGAAATACCTATTTCTTGTAAAAGATTTTTATCAATCTTAAACACACCAGAAGTATCTACAGAAAACTTATACCAATCGCCATTAGATAGTACAGAATTGTTAATTTGAGCAGTAAATAGCTGGCTAAATAACAGCGATAAAAAAAATAAAAAACGTGCTTTCATAATTCTATTTCAAATAACGGAAATTATTCGGAGATATTTTAAGACAATAACACATTAATTATACTAATCTTAAAAAGAAATCGTTTCATAGAAAGTGATTGTTAAATTACCACGTTAATTTTATTAATTTACTTGTTTGAAAGTAGAATTATTGTAAATTGCATCACTATTTAATTATACAATAAATAATTTTCAATTAGAAAATGAAAAACGTTTTTAAACTATTTATAGTTGCCTTATCAGTTGTAACATTGGTTAGTTGTAACAGCTCAAAATCTGGTAGTTCTAAACTAACGGGTATTCCTTTTAACAACCCTAAATACGATAATTATATTCGAGGAGATGCTTTTGCTGGTCAAGAAACTCCTTTAGGAATGGTACCTATTGAAGGAGGTTCTTTTACCATGGGGCAAGTTCAAGACGATGTAATGTTCGACTGGAATACAACGCCTAAAAAAATGCATATTCGTTCTTTTTTTATGGATGAAACTGAGGTAACAAATTCAGAATACTTCTTATATGTACAGTACATAAAAAAAGTTTTTCCTCCAGCCGAAGAAAAATACAAACACATTTATAAATCTGTTTTACCAGATACATTAGTTTGGAGAAAAAGCTTAGGAAATACAGATATTTTATCTGAAAATTACTTAAGACACCCTGCCTATGCAGATTACCCTGTTGTTGGTGTTAGCTGGTTACAAGCAAATAAATACTGTAAATGGAGAACAGATGCTGTTAATTTAAAGAAACTGATAGACAAAGGTTATTTAGAAAATATTTTTGATAATGATAGTGTTAGTAACTTTTTTGATACCGATGTTTTTTTAGCAGACTCAGACAAATTATTTGATGGCGATAGTACTATCTATAAAAAAGGAATAAGAACCAGAGGAAACACTAAATCACAAAATGGAAATTTTAGAGGTAGAAAAATAACTCAAGCAGACGGTGTTTTAAGTCAGAAATTTAGACTACCTACGGAAGCTGAATGGGAGTTTGCCGCAAAAGCAAATATAGAAAATAGAGAGTACAACAACATTAGAGGTAGAAAAAAATATGCCTGGGATGGTAAATATTCTAGAGAAAGTAAAAAACGTTTAAGAGGTAATCAACTAGCAAACTTTAAACAAGGTGAAGGGTCTTACAGTGGTTTATCTGGATGGAGTTCTGATGGTGCAGACATCCCTAATAAGGTAAAATCTTACCCACCAAATGCTTTTGGTTTGTATGACATGTCTGGAAATGTTTCAGAATGGGTTGCCGATGTTTATAGACCTATAATTGATAACGAAGCTAATGATTTTAACTACTTTAGAGGAAATATTTTTACCCGTAAAATGATTGACAAAGAGGGTAAAGTTGTAATTGCAGATGTATCTGAAGGTGCAGAAGTGGCTTATGACACTTTACCAAATGGTAAAATAATGCCAAAACAACTACCTGGTAGTTTAAAATACATACCAATTACTAAAGATGATGTTACTTTAAGAAGAAACTTTACGGTTTCTGACAATACTGATATTGGTGATGGAGATTTAAACTCTTCTCGTTTTTATGGTGATGATGAAAATGAATTTAGTAAAAGACCTAGTATGTATAATTCTCCAAGAAAACCAAGCATTGAGAGAGATGCAGAGACAGGAGAAGAAATTTTGGTAAATGATGCTAAAAAAAGAACTACTTTAATTAGTAATAGTACCAGAGTTTATAAAGGTGGTGCATGGTCTGATAGAGAGTACTGGTTAGACCCAGCTCAAAGAAGATACTTACCAGAATATATGGCAACCAACCATATTGGATTTAGATGTGTTACAGACCAAGTTGGCCCGATGAGTTTCAAGAAAAGAAAAGCTAGAAACCCAAGTAGAAACTAAAAAAAATATTTCTTAAAAAAAAGACCTCACTGCATAAATATCAGTGAGGTTTTTTTTATTTTTATAGTATGAAAATCGAAGACATATACTCATTATACTGTAAAAATTTTTTAGTAGATACAGACACTAGAAATATTAGAAAAGACAGTTTATATTTTGCTTTAAAAGGTAGTAATTTTAATGGCAACTCTTTTGCAGAAAAAGCAGTTGAACTTGGCGCTGCCTATGCTTTTGTAGATGAAGAAAAGTATTGCAACCATAGTTCTATTTTTTTAGTAGATAATGTTTTAGAAACTTTACAAAAACTAGCCAATTATCATCGAAAGCAATTTCAATTCCCAATTATTGCCTTAACCGGTAGTAATGGAAAAACAACCACCAAAGAATTGATCAACGCTGTTTTATCAAAAAAATATAAAACAACCGCAACTGCTGGTAACTTAAACAACCATATTGGAGTGCCACTTACCCTGCTTTCTATGTCTTTAGATACCCAAATAGGAATTGTAGAAATGGGTGCTAATCATCAAAAAGAGATAGCCTTTTTATCTTCAATTTGCGAACCTGATTTTGGGTATATTACCAATTTCGGAAAAGCTCATTTAGAAGGGTTTGGCGGAGTTGAAGGTGTTATAAAAGGAAAAAGTGAACTGTATACCTTTTTAGAAAAAAACAAAAAAATTGCTTTTATAAATACAGATGATGCAATACAAGTTGCAAAAACAGCTGCAATTGCAACAATTCCTTTTAATGATAGTTTGTCTTTTTTAGAGGTAAATCCGTTTGTAAAATTAACTCTTAACAAGGTTTCCATACAAAGTAATCTAATTGGCAAATACAACTATAATAATATTGCCGTTGCCTGCACTATAGGTAAATATTTTAAGGTTTCGAATTCAGAAATTAAAGAAGCAATCGAAAATTACACTCCTACAAATAATAGGTCTCAAATAATAACTACTAAATTTAATAAAATTATATTAGATGCTTATAATGCGAATCCGTCTAGCATGAAGGCTGCCTTAGAAAATTTTGAAAGCATTCAAGAAAAAAACAAAACTGTTATTTTAGGAGATATGTTTGAACTTGGTTTGGATAGTGAAAAAGAGCACCAAGAAATTATAGATTTAGTTAACAACTGCCGTTTTAGCAATGCCTATTTTGTTGGAAGCAACTTTTATAAAACAAAGAAAACAACGCAACTTTATAAAACATTTGAATTGCTATTAGAAGAACTAAAAAAACACCCTCTAAAAAACCAAACAATACTAATTAAAGGCTCTAGAGGAATGCAATTAGAAAGACTATTAGCTATTATAGATTGATGTTCTCTTTATGATAGGCAACTAAATTATCTATAGGTCTTTGAATGACCCCTGTAACTTCTAAATTATTTTTTTTAGCCACTTTTTCTAAAATTTCTCTAAAATAATGAGCAATTGACCCAATGAAATAAATAGGTGTTTCTGTTGTTTTATTGTAAGGAATAACTCGGAATTTGAAAAACTCTTGAAAGCCTTTTTTAATAATTCTTTTTATGTATTTTTCTTCCTTAAAATCGAACATAAATTTAGCAAAAGAAGCCAAATACATATTCGGGTTGGGTTCTCTATATAAATTTTTCTTGATATAATCTGCCTCTAAATTAAATTCTATATTAAATTTTTCTGCAATTTTACTAGGCATTTTATTGTAAAAATAATCAATTAAGAGTTTTTTACCGAAATAATTACCACTTGCTTCATCCATCAAAATGTACCCTAAAGAAGGGGTTAGCATTTCTATATTTTCACCATTGTAATAACAACTATTGGAGCCGGTACCAAGTATACAAACCAAAGCAGGCTCATTACCTGTAGCAGCATAAACCGCAGCAAGCATATCTTCTGCAATACAAATTTTAGCATTGATAAATATATCTGCTAAAATTTTCTTTAAAATTGCTATCGGATTCGGAGTGCCACAACCAGCACCATAAAAGTGAATTTCAGTTACTTCATCTTTTATATTTATCAACTGAAACATATTAATAATTCTATTGTGCAACTCTTCTTTTGGCACAATAGCAGGGTTTAATCCAAGTGTTCGCACTCTAAAAGCCTCTGTTTTATCATTAGCTATTGCAATCCAATCTGCTTTTGTAGAACCACCATCCGCAATTAATATCATACTTTTATAATTTTAATCAAATATATTATAAGTAAAACTCTTACACAATAGCAATAAAATCTTCAATCGTTTTCGTTGAAAAGAAAGTAGTAGTTTTTAGAAATAGTAAAATTAGTTGCCAACTATTTGATGCCATTTTTCTTGACGCCATTCTTTGCTAGTGAGTCTCTTATACAACCAAAAACGATACTCATGATTGGTTACAGCTTTAAATACGAGTAGACAACGAACTTTTATAAAAAAATAAGCTTTTATAAATTTATGTCTAAATTTTGTTTTTTCAGGATGCACAAACTGTGTATTAAACCTTTTTAAATATGAGGTTACTTCTTTATTCGATGTATATTCTAAACTTGGCAGATTGTTAAAAATCTGGTAACAAGCGGCTAAAAAACAATTTAAAGGAACACTTAATTGATGTAAACTATGCACCGCTAAATTTGCATTGGTTTTTTTAGATAATACATAGACATCATACGCATTTCTTAATACCATTGTTTGGTAATAATAGCCATCATCATTAATTTGATTGGCAAGTATAGAAAGATTAAGTTTGTTTGTATAACTTAAAACAGTTACCCCATCAACAACTTGACAGTCTTTCTTTACATATGTATAATTAAATTCTTTGGCATATTTTTCAATTAAAATTTCTTTATGAATTTCGACTCTTGCAATTGCATCCTCTTTTATTAAACTTGGATAATGTTTAAAAGTTAAAACTCCTCGTTCTAAGTAGCCACTATTTTTAATAACTTTTATAGCCTTCGGATAATCTTGTTCAGAAAAAATAAAATCAATATCGCCTACCATTCTTTCGGCAATATCCTCATAAATACCTGCTAACAGATTTGCAGTTCCTTTTAAAAAAATAGGAGTAATATTATTCGCTAATAAAAGGGAATTTAATTCTTTTGCTTGCGCTATTATTTGTAGGTTCCGATCACGGTTTAAATCGGTAATATGCTGCATATAATTGACCAATTCAACTGACAAAAACTGAAGAAAATCTACCCGTTTTAAATTGCAATACAATGCAGGAAAAACATAATGTGCAGTACTAACTTTTACAACCGAATCCCAATCAATATCCTTAGAAACTAATTTTTGTTTTATATACGCTTTATTCGACTCTTCTAAAGATACCGTTAAACAAGTTGCAATAAAAGTAAGTGTTTCTTTGTAGGTCATTTTTAAGAGGCATTGTCTTTTTGAAGTATTACTTTTTTAACAACCAACTACTCGATTGTATTTTTTCTCCTAAACCATCAATCAGAGTAATGCCCAATTGATCACAAATTGATTTTTCTGGAATGGTGTTATTATTTTGATCACCACCATTTGCAAAACTCAACTCATAATCTGCTCCAAAATCTTTAGCAATTTTTTCAATTGTCTTGCAAACTGTCCTATCTGTATCAATAGACAATATACAATGATCAACCGATTTTATATTACCAACAATAAAGACACGTTCTTCTTCTTCTTGAAACTCCTTAGAGCCTTTTAATGCTCTCTGATGATCACTATTCACAATTACAAACAAATTATCTGCTAATCCTTTTGCATTGTTAAAATACTCTATATGACCTTTGTGAATTGGGTTAAAATAACCCGATACAATAATTCCTTTTTTCATTCTTTGTGATTTTTTCAAAGATAATAAACATCAATAACATGAGTTGAATGTAATTAAACGAAAAACGTTTTCATTATGATAACGATTATAGTTTCATTTCAAATTGAGTGCAGTTGAAACCTATTTGATAGAGACGTTTTATGACAACCTCTCGACTCCGATCGAGGTAACATCTTTAATTACGATACAATTTAACTCAAATATTATCGATGTCAGTTCGAGCGCAGTCGAGAACGTTGTTGTGTATGATTTAGTTGCGTGGTTTACCACTAAAGTTTGTAAATAAAACACTAACCAAGAAAATTCGCGAAGATTTTGGCAAGTAGGCACGAACCAAGCAATTAATCATACACGTTGTTATGCCCAGTTATTTTAAGCGATAGATTGTCTTATTTTTTTCTCCTATTTTTTCAAATAAATCCAATTCAACACCTTTCTTTAAATCTCTACTAGCTGTCGCTGAAGAAATGTCTTTAAAAATATCCATATAATCTTTTCTTGAAAAATCATTTTTATTTAATGAAACATAGTATTCTAGTCTATCTTTTTCGTTTAAGGTTCGATTATTAAAGTTCAATAATTCACTTATAGAAATATCAATAACATTTAGCATGTATTCAATAAATTGAGTAGACTTTCTCGTTTTATCACTTTCAGCCAAAGATTTGTAATACTTGCCTTGGTCTTTACTAATTAAAGTTTCAAAAGGTAAAAACTCAAAGATTGGATATTTTTCCATTAAAATTAAAGTTTGCCATAATCTTCCCATTCTACCATTTCCATCCAAAAATGGATGTATAAATTCCATTTCGTAATGGAAAACACAACTTTTAATTAATTCAATATCATCAGATTTTTTTAAATATTTAAAAATATCTTTCATTAAGTAGGGCACATTTTTAAAAGGAGGAGCCAAATGTTCAACTTTTGAACCTTTTACAATTCCAACACTTTGAGTTCTATATTTTCCAGAATTTTCAATTAAATCTTTCATTAAATTTTGATGTGCTTTTAAAAAGGATTTTTCATTAGAAGGATTGTAGTTTTCTAAATTTTCATAGATTTTGATAGCATTTATAACCTCAAGAACATCTTTTTTTGGACCAATCACTCTTTTCTTTTCAAGAAGTGCTGTTATTTGTTCTTCTGTAAGAGTATTTCCTTCTATTTTTAGAGAAGAATGAATAGTTTTAATTCTATTCTGTTTTCTTAATTTCGGTGAAGGTTTGTTTAAAAAATTAGCATTTACTTCTCCTATTTTCTCGGAAATAGAAGTAATTAATTTTAAAATTGATGGGGTTATTTCATAAGGTGGCTTCATTTTTTAATACTATCATTTGATACTATCAAAGATACAATCATTTATGCTGATTTTTCTTATGAAATCGAATTTTTTAATTGGGTACAACAAACTATACGTGTAAAGCTAAAAAAGCCCTCTCGACTCCGCTCGAGGTGACAATTGTAATTTAATTAGAAACTATCTATTTTTTCAGTGCTTGGTTGATCGCAGTCGAGAACGAACTATACTTTTAAATTCTTCTAATCTAATTTCTCAAATTCTGAATTCTGAGATTTGTATTCTGGCACAAGTAACTTCAGTAGTGATACGCATTCAAAAGGGCTACTATTGGCTGTTTCATCTGAAAGCTTTAAAATAGTTTGAAAAACCAAATCTGTATCTACTGTTGCTGTATTAGCAATCATTATTTTTTGATGATAAGTTGACTTTGTATTTTCTCCGTCGGCCAACAATTCTTCATATAACTTTTCTCCGGGTCGTAAGCCTGTAATTTTAATATCTATATCATCAGGATATTTTAACCCAGATAAAGAAATCATTCTTTTTGCCATGTCAAAAATCTTAATAGATTTGCCCATATCAAAAATATAAATTTCGCCACCAACACCCATCGTTCCTGCTTCTAAAACCAAACTACAGGCTTCGGGTATGGTCATAAAATAACGTGTTATTTCTTTGTGTGTAATGGTTAATGGCCCCCCATTATCTATCTGTTTTTTAAATAAAGGCACCACAGAACCATTAGATCCTAATACATTTCCGAAACGGGTAATGGTAAATTTTGTTGTATTTGTTGTTTCACTTAAGCTAGTTATATACATTTCTGCAACTCGCTTTGTAGCTCCCATTACATTCGTCGGATTTACAGCCTTATCTGTAGAAACCATTACAAATCGCTCTGCATTGTATTTTAGAGATAAATCCGCAATGTTTTTAGTTCCTAAAACATTAGCTTTAATAGCCTCGTATGGGCGATCTTCCATTAAAGGAACATGTTTATAAGCCGCCGCATGAAACACTTTTTGAGGTGTATACTTCTTAAAAATAGTTTCCATTTGTTGCTCATTTCTCACATCAGCTACTAACGTTTCAAAATTATTATTTCCTAACTGAAATAGCTCTTGCTGCAAATCGTATAAAGGAGATTCAGCTTGATCCACTAAAACTAGTAATTTTAGATCATAATTCATCAATTGCCTACAAATTTCACTACCAATTGAACCCGCAGCACCTGTTACCATAACAACATTATCTATTACCTCTTTTCTTACTACAGGATTTTTAATAGAGATCTTTGTTCTGCCCAATAAATCATCAATATTAATTTTTTTAATTTGATTTATTTTTAAATCTCCTTCTATCCATTGAGATAAAGGAGGTACAATCTTTACTTTTACCCCTAATTCTAATAACGAATCTGTAATATCTAAAAGTCTTGTTGGCTGTATATTTTGAATAGAAATAATTACCTCTTTTATGTGATTGTCTTCAATAAAAGTTTTGTCAATTTTACTCGGATTGTAAATTTTTATTCTATCAATCTTCTTATTTATTTTATTTGTATCATCATCAATAAAACCATAAACGTCGTAATTCAATTTTTTTTCTCTATTTAAAGTTCCATATGTTATAATCCCTGAATCCCCAGCACCATAAATCAATACATTAGTTACAGATTTTAATTCTGTAGAGATAATATCAAAAAAGGATTTGAATATAAAACGACTAATCAATAAAGTAAAAATGGAAACTAAATAATGAATTAAAATGATTGATTTAGGAATTGTGAAGTTTTTTTGAAAAAGAAAAAACTGGTTTAAAAGTACGATACAACTTAAAAAAAATATAAAAATAGAAACTGCAAAAAAGACATTAAAAGCATCTTTTGGCCCCGTGTGTCTTATAACTCCTTTATAAGAACCCACCAAAAGAAAACTACATAAAGCAACAATAGCAACGACTGGTAGTTGATTAATTAGATTGTAAATTTCGAAATTGAAACTAATATTAAAACGAATGGTATAGGCGATAACAAAAGAAAGGCAGACTAATATAATGTCTATTAATAAGACAACCCACTTAGAAGCGTACTTATTTAAAGTTTTTAAAAAGAATTTTTTAATCATTTGTATTACTAACGTATTTTACAAATTTACAATAATTTATTAATTGATTTTTTTATTCTTAAAAAATCAATGTCAGATAAATTAGTGCTAGAGGGTAAAGACAAACCATTCTTAAACAAGGTTTCGCAAACAGCTTTGCCATAATAAGGATATTGCTTAAAAATAGGTTGTAAATGCATAGGTTTCCATAATGGTCTGGACTCTATGTTGTCTGATGCTAAAGCTTTACGAATATCTTCTTTTGTAAAACCGGTTATATCAGAATCTACTACAATACAAGAGAGCCAATAATTTGTATCATAATCTAAATTTGGAGTTTTAAAAACACTAATTCCTGCAAATTCATTAAAAAATGTTTGATAAGAATGATGAATACTTTTTCTCTTATGAATGTAAGTTGGTAAATTTCCTATTTCGTTAACTCCTATCGCTGCTAAAACTGGACTCATTCTGTAATTATAACCAATGGTTTTATGCTGAAAATGAATGGATTTTTCTTTAGCCTGAGTCGCTAAAAAAATCGCTTGTTTTTTTTGACTTTCTGTAGTACATTTTAAAGCACCACCGCCAAAAGTAGTTAGTATCTTATTATTATTAAAAGAAAGAATTCCAAAATCACCAAATGTACCACATTTTTGTCCTTTGTAATCTGACCCCACTGCCTCAGCTGCGTCTTCAATTAAAATAATTTTATGCTTTTTAGCAATTGCTACTATTTGATCAATTTTAGCGGGCATTCCATAAGAATGCACCACAATGATTGCTTTGGGTTTTTTACCTATTTTAACTCGATCTAAAATTGCTTGTTCTAATAAAACCGGACACATATTCCAAGTATCTGTTTCACTATCAACAAAAACAGGTGTTGCACCAGTATATAGAATAGGATTTACAGAAGCAGAAAAAGTAAATGATTGACAAATAACCTCGTCTTCTTTTTTTATACCAGATAATATTAAAGCTAAGTGTATTGCAGAAGTACCTGAGTTTAAAGCAACAATATGTTTTTCCCCTTTTAAATACTCTTGTAATTTATGCTCAAAAACATCTATTATAGAAATATTATTATCAATTTTCAACCCATTATTAATGATTTTTTTTTGGTGAATTAAATGACAAATCTATTCTATTTTTCAAAAGACTATTTTATGATTACTTTAAATGTTTTTAGGATAATACCAATATCAGAAAAAAAACTTCTCTTTTGTAAATAATCAAGATTAATTTTTAATTTATGAGGCATAATAGTTTCTACATAATACTTTTCTGGATCAATTTTAGTAGCTAAAATTACATTTTCATCCCTATAAGCAATTGAAGCAGCATCTGTGATACCTGGTCTAACTTTAAAAATTACTTTTTGTGCATTAGTATATAAATCAACATATTTTTTAACTTCTGGTCTTGGCCCAACAAAACTCATATCTCCAATCAAAACATTAATTAATTGTGGTAACTCGTCTAATTTAGATTTTCGTAAAAAGTATCCTATTTTTGTAATCCGTGCATCAGAATCACCTACTGTTAAAAGACCTAATTTATCAGAATTTACCTTCATGGTCCTAAACTTAAATATTTTAAAAATATCCATATTTAAACCAACTCTTTTTTGCCTAAAAAAAACTGGCCCCTTAGAGGTTAACTTTATTATTATCGAAATGATAATTAATAAAGGAAAGATAAAAAGCAACCCACAAAAAGAGACTAAAATATCAAATAATCTTTTTATCATTACTTTAAAATTTTATTTACTGAGGTAGATACAGCATTCACAACTTTTTTTAAATCCTCATGGGTTAAAGAATAGTAAACTGGTAATGAAATTTCACATTCCCATAATTGTTTAGCCTTTGGATAAGACTGTATATTATAACCCAAATTATTATAAAAAGTCAATAAAGGTAATGGTTTATAGTGCACATTTACAGAAACTTCTTTTTCAAAAATTTCTTGAATAATTAAATTTCTTTCAATCAATGTTATTCCTTTTATTCTTAATAAATATAAGTGATATGAGGACTCTCGATTATCGTCTATATAGTGTGGTATAATTGCCCAATCAAAGTTCTTTAACAATGATGAATATAAATTAAAAATTTCTTTTCTTTTAGGTAAAGTTTCGCTCTCGTACCTACCAAGCTCAACCAAACCAATAGAAGCAAGTATATCGGTCATATTACACTTAAAGCCGGCATCAATAACATCATACTCCCAAGCGCCTTTTTGGGTTTTTGCTAGTGCATCTTTGTTCTGACCATGTAACGAAAGTGTATTTAGCTCTTTATAAACGGCTTCATTATCAAATGGCGCAGGCAAATTGATACAAATAGCGCCACCTTCTGCTGTTGTTAAATTTTTAACGGCATGAAATGAAAAAACTGTAAAATCTACTTCAGACCCAACTGTTAATCCTTTATATTTTGCCCCAAAGGAATGGGCCGCATCAGAAAGAATCATAATTCTTCCTAATTTTTGTTGATTTTGAGATTGAGGATTAAACTTCTCTTTTACTTCTATTTTATTAACAACCGCCTTTAATTCATCAAAATGAATTGGCAAACCACCAACATCAACAGGAATGATCGCTTTGGTTTTTGATGTTATGTATTTTTCAATTTTAGAAACATCAATACCAAAATCTGACCTTACATCAACCATAACTACCTTTGCACCTCTATGCACTACAATATTTGCAGAGGCACAATAGGTATAAACTGGCACAATAACTTCATCTCCTTCTTTTATGCCAAACCAGTACAATAACAACTCTGCACCTGTTGTCCAAGAGTTCACCGCTAAAACATTTGAAACATTACAGTATTTTGCAATTTTTTGTTCAAATAATTTTGTTTTTGGCCCGGTAGTAATCCAACCTGATTGCAAAGCATCTGTTACTTCTTTGATGATTTTCTCATCTATTCTTGGTGGTGAAAATGGGATCATTATACTCTTTTTTTAATAGCGTTAAAAATATAGAAAATAAAGTAATATATAGACCTAAGCAGTCCTAATTTTTCTAATCTAAAATATAAAAACCAAACTTGCTTTGCGGCTTTGAACTTATTAGATGAAATAGAATTATCTCTTACCCTGTAACTAACTAAAACATCGTCTATACCCAATGCTGTATAGCCTTGTTTTAGAAGTGATATCCACAAGTATGTATCTTGCCTTGTCCTTATGTCGATAAATTTAAAAGCCCCGACAATAGATTTATCTATCATAGAAGTAGACATACCAATTATCGTGTTTTTTAAATACCCTTTATAATCAATTTTTTTAACTGAATTTATTACTTTGTTCAAAGACAGACCATTTTCATTTATTAAATTATAACTTGTAAATGAGATTGGAGTTTTAGAACTCAGCATAAAACGGACTTGAATTTCAATTTTTTCTTGACTCCAAATATCATCACTATCAATAAATGAAACAAATCTACCTGAGGCATTTTTTAAACCAACGTTCCTAGAAATTGCTGCACCACAATTCTTATCATTTAAATAAAATTTTATTCGAAAATCTTGTTCACAATATTTTTTAATAATTGAGACTGTATTATCTGTAGAACTGTCATCTACGATGATTAACTCCCAATTTTGATAAGTTTGATTAATAACACTTTCAATAGTCTCTGAAATAAAATTACTAGAATTGTAACTTGGTAAAATTATTGATATTTTTTCCATTTATGTTTTAATTTACTAATAGATTAAATGCATTCTTAAAAATTAATATTGGAGAAATTAATAGTAACACTAATAAAACTCTTAAAATGACTTTTTGACTATAAAAACGATCAATAAAAATACATACAAAAGGAAGTGAAATTTGAATACCCATCATTGCAACTCTTTCTAGTTGAGATTCTCCGATAACAAAATAAAGCATAAAAGTCAGTAAAAAAAGATACAAAGTATAAATTGAAACTTGTTCAAAAAACAAACTATTATGAACTTTATTCTTAGTGTAAATGAATATAGAGATGATTAAAAGTACAAATATATATATAAATGACAAGCTAAGACCATGGGAAGAATTGGATTTAGTAGAGGCTCCTAAAAAAAGTAAAACAAAAACAATAAATATAGAAATTTTAAAATAATTATTTAACTTCTTTTTTTTATTAAATATTAATAATAAAGGTAAAAATAGTCCTGTTGAATTATGGGTAAAAATCGACAAAATATAAAATAGATACTTCATTTTTTTTAGATTATAAGCTAAAGAAAGTGAATATAACAATAGTATTGTTGCTATAAATTGCCTCAATATATTTTGAAAACCCATTACTGAAGGAAAACATAAGAAATATAATAAAATAAAATAAGAAGGTACTTTTAATTCTTCTTGAACCTTAACTATTAAGAATAAGCTTAAGAAGTCAAAGAAAAAAAATGTAAATTCAAAACTATTGCTAAAATGATATATAAAATTACCTGTATACCAGAAAAACCATTCTCTTAGAAAATAAAAATTATAATTAATTGGATATTTAAATATTTGCATATAGTTGAGTATGTCGTCATGAAACCCAGAAAACCTTACAACTAAAATATATACAATAACAGATAGAATCATTGTTCTTTTAACAATAGAACTGTCAGTAATAAAAACTGAAAACAAAAGCACTAAAAATAAAAGCAAAAAAACAACTAACTCAATTGTCATAAACTGATATATTATTTTACAATTAAATTTTCGATAGATTTAGGAATTTTACTATCCCACATATATTGTGTAACAGCATACCTTTCATTTTCAATAATTGGTTTGCCTCTATGAATACCACTTGTATCAACTATAATCAAATCTCCACTTTTCCCCTCTATATTAAGCACTTTGTAATCATTATCTAATAATGTATCTATATTATGATCATTGTACCTATATTCTGAAAGTGGTAGTTTTAACAATCTATTTATTTTATATTTTTCAAACACATTTTGTGTACCCTTTATATACTGGAAACAACCATTGTTTATTGTAGCGTCTGACAAGTAAATAATAAATTTAAGCTGCCTCCTGTTAATGGTATCTCTATGCCAACCACCACCACTTCCTTTATTATTCTTTTTAGGTATTATATGATTACATAAAACTATCTTATTAAGTTCTTTAGAAATATAAGATTTAGATATTTGTCGTAATAAAGTATTGTCAAAAATATCAGAAAAAGCCCCTTCGACCCTATCAATACCATAGATTCTTGTATCAGACTTCAAATCATCTCTCCATACATTTTCTCGATCTTTATTATTATTAAAAAGCTCAATAAGAGAGTTACACTTTTCAGTAGATAAAAAGTTTTTATAAACAAAATAACCATCATCTTTTAGTTTACTTCTAACTTCTAGGGCATTTTTATTATCATTAAAAGTATTTCTAAGCTTATACCAAGCTTCACTTATAAAGTATTTCATATCAATTTATTTAATTCATTTTGTAATTTTATAATTTCATTTTTCTTATTTTTAATGTTACCTAAAAAATAAGATAATTTATTTTCGTTCCAAGTTTTCTTACTACTAATAATATCATGCATTAGATCATGTAAAGAATCATAATCTCTATTTAGAAGACCTTTTGACAAAAAGTTATAATTGTCTTTAATTACACTATAAAACAAAGATAACTTATAAGTTGGAACACCATAAAAAAGTGACTCTAAAGGAACCGCTGATTCATTCACAATCACACATTTAGCCAAACTCAGATCACTCCAAATTGAATCACTTTTGGAACTCATTAAAAAATTTTTACCAAATTTAAAAACTCTTTTATCAGCTGGGTGAGGTCTCAGTTTTACTTTATAACCATTATTTAAAAATAGTAATGCACATTTCTCTACTTCAGCTAAACTATCAAGTTCATTAAAACAAATTAGTATATATTTTGGTTCATTCACCTTTAACATTTTTTTTTCAGGAAAACGAAAATCACATAATCTTAATACATTTTTACTGCTATAAGTTATTCCAGTAGTTTTTTTATATTTCTCAATACTGTCTTCACTAAACAAAACATTCAAATCGTGATAGAGTGGTGGAAATAAATAGCTAACAGGAGCATGTTGAATATAAACCGTTTTAAGATATAATTTTTTAGCAAGACATTCTAACATTACATTATATAATGCATGATCGTTATATTGAATAAAAACACTGCTTCCTTTTAAATAAAATTTTGAAACTTTTGCAATAGCTATCATTCTTATTATTCTTGTTGAATTTCTAAAAACTCTCTTGCTTTTCAATGCTTTAATTAAATAATAAAAAACCTCAAATCCATAGAATACTGTAATAATTAATAATTTATAATTTGAAATATTTATAGATTTATTTTTAATGAAATTTGTATTATTAGTGAAATTTAACATTATTGAATCTATAATATTGAGTTCATTAGAAATCTTTAATTGATTCTCTGTAAATACAAATTCTATGAATTTATTTTTTGATCTATTTTTATTTTTAAATAAAATATAATTTTTGAAAGGATAAATTGGTAAAGTAATCAAACCTAATAATAAATATGAAATTAAAACTGGTAAATACCAAATACCCAAACCTCTGTCTAATTCTGGAGTATCTTTACTCCAAAGCAAATAATATTTAAAGCTACCTATGTACATGTTTTTTATTATTTTTCCTACTTAAAAACGATATAAAAGTTAATAGCAACAAGAAGAAATACATAGTTAACCTATAAATCGATAATTTAAAATTATCAAGATCTATACTTATAGATAACAAAAATATAAATACTGAAATTGAAACAATTTGAATAAATAAAAGTTTTAAACTTCTGTCATAAAAAAACAAGTATGGATTGATAAAATGATAAACGATATGAAAACAAAAAGCAACATTCAAAAGAAATAGAATTTTATAGAACATAAAATCATAATCATATTGAAACATTTCCATCCATTTTAAAAGCTCAAATGATATAAAAGGTAAAATCAGTTGAATAATTATTAATGCAAAAACAAATTTTATAATTGTATATCTAGTTTTTTTTGAATAATCACCTCTATCTGATAAATCTTTAAACAACATTGGTTGTAAATATTGTTTTACACCCTCAGTTAGGAAAGATGGTATGCTAGAAATTGCAATTGCATATGCATAATAACCAAGTTCTGTATACGAATAGCCAAATTTTGTAACTATTACTTTATCAACACCACTTAATAGCATTGTCGTTACTCCATAAATAAGAAGTCTAAGATACTCATTAATATTCTTTTTATTCAATTTAAATGAAATTTTGATATTATTTCTTAATGAATATAAAAATGCAACATGAGCTAAAAAATATGCATTTACCAAGTCATTGTATGTAATAAATTTATTTTGAAACATTTGAAAAAAAATTACTGTCAAAAAAATAATTAATCTAAATGCAGATAATTTCATATACAAGAAATCTTTTTTATTAAACCTCAAGTATGATGAATTTAACATATAAAGTACATAAGTAAATATACTCAATAATATCTTTAATAAAAAAATAGTATCTATTAATTCAAAATAAAAAAAATACAGAAAAAAAATGAAAAAAATGAAAATAAAAAAAACTAAAAAGCTATTGTATAAAACCAAAGGATTTTGTTTTTTTGAAAAGTACTCTCTACTAAAAAAAAGTTGAATAGGAGATATTACAGCAGCAGAAAATATAAGTATTAATTGAAGATACTGGGACCAAAGTCCAAAATCTGATTTCGAGATATATTTTGACAAAAAAAAAGCTATGATCAAAATTAAGCTCTTATCTAGTATAGAACCTGTAATATTTGCAATAAAGTTTAATTTTAAACTGCTTAACTTAAATAAAATCATATTAGAGTCTAATATTAAATATATGTTTGGGAGAAAGTGGTGTTCCCTTTTTTATATTTGAATTAAATTTAGACCCCAATACATTTAAGTAAAACTTTGGATGCATACCAAAACCAGGGCGAATACTTCTTACGTTTTTCACTGTTAATATCTCTCCCGCTTTTACGTCTTCTACCACAAACAACGATCTGGAAAACTGACGACTTTTCTTTTTCTTTTCAGTCATCTCATAATCTATCTTTCCCATCATTTTTTCAGCTTTCCTTACAGCTTGAACCATTTTTGTAAACTCTTTTTCATCAAGTGAAAAGTGTGCATCTGCCCCCCCTATTGACTTATCTAAAATAAAATGTTTTTCTATAACTGTTGCGCCTAAAACAGTAGCAACGACTGGCGCTTCAATCCCCATGGTGTGATCTGACAAACCTACTTTAACTCCAAATCTTTCTTTAATATCTGGAATAGTAATCAAATTAGCATCTTTTGGATCTGCTGGATAAGCAGAAGTACATTTCAAAATGGTAATATCATCATTACCCACTTTTTTACAAGTTTCGATAGCTAATTCTATATCTTCAATTTCAGCAATACCAGTTGATATAATAATTGGTTTTCCTTTACTGGCTACATATTCTATTAAAGGAATATCAGTAATCTCAAATGAAGCAATTTTATAAATTGGGGTGTCTAACTCTTCTAAAAAATCTACCGCTGTACAGTCAAAAGGAGATGAAAAACAAATCAATCCAATTTCTTTAGCTAGTCTAAATAATTCTGAATGCCATACCCAAGGCAACGATGCTCCTTTATACAAATCATGTAAATACTGACCATCCCAGGCCGTACCTTGATTAATCTTAAAATAATCAGTTTTGACATTTAAAGTTATGGTATCAGCTGTATAAGTTTGCAACTTAATTGCATCTGCTCCTGCTCTTTTTGCGGCTCTTACTGTTTCTTTAGCGATATCTAAACTACCTCCATGATTAGCTGAAAGTTCTGCAATAATAAAACACTTATTCTCTGACATCTTTTTTATTTAATTTATATAAAAAGCTAATTTTATTTTTTATTAATTCTTCTTTAAAATATTGATAACCTGAATTTTCAAAAGCTTTTACCGAGGCTATATTTTCATTTTTTATATAAGCTAACACTGGCTTATCTTCTATTTTAAAATATAAAACTGATGATTTTTTTAAAAAGGTTTCTGCTAATTTTTGGCCTCTAAATGCTTTTGAGATCATAATACTAACTAAAGAGTATTTATCTTCAATACTATATCTTATAATTCCTGCTGGTTTGTTATTTACTAAAGCTATTAAAAAAAGTGTATTTGCATCTTTAATTTTTGTAGCAAACCAATTCCTATGTTGATTTAAAACAATAGGTTCTGAATTAAAAGAATTATTTCTAACTAATGGATCATTAGACCAATTATAAACTAACATTAAATCATCTTTAGTAGCCTTTCTAAATGAAACATTTAGTCTATTTAAAAGACCTAAAAAATTAATTTTACTATTACCCTGAAATAAATTTTGCTGATTTTTTGTATAAACATCTAATTTATTAATTGTCAAAATAGATTTTATTTTATCTTCAAAATCTAAAACTTTATACTTAGAAAAGTCTTCTCCTTTAAAAAACACATTTTTATTTAACAAACCATTATATATGTACTTTTGATTATCAACATAATAACCACTTAAAACCGGCATTTTAACCGAGCAAATTTCGTATAAAATTGTACTTGAAGGTACAACAGCAAAGTTACAAGAACTCATTAAACTACATAAACGAGATTCATCTAAGTTTTTATGTAGCGTTAATTTATTATTATTTTTTTCAAGCTTAAAAATTTCTTCGCCTCTATAAGCTGCTCCAAGAACAACTTCAATATTATTAAATTTTTCTATGTTTAATAACGCTTTGGTTGCTTTTAGAGATAAATCATATTGATCTGCACCTCCAAAACAAACAAAAGCAGAATCTATATTTGTAATTATTCGCTCTGTTTTTGCTGCCTCATTAAATAATGGCCTAAGCATTGAATATGAAACACCTATAGCAAACTGGGTATACTTTTCGGCATTATAATGTTCTAACATGCTATATGGAGAATGGTTAACAACTACATCAGCATACATCTTTTGTTCAGCTAAATCGTCAATGTAAATTAGTGTAAAACCATGTTTTTTGATTTCTTTTTGAAAATTAGTAGTAAATTGATAACCGTCTGCAATTATTATATAATCTGAAGACGAAAAATTATTAGAAATCCATTGTGGCTCCTCTAAAATGGAAATTCCCTTGGGTATAAAGCTTAACGAAAAATCTTTCGGAATGACTTCTGAAGTTGAACATTCTTTGGTTAAAAAGACTAGTTCATAGCTGTCCTTATAGAATGCTGCAATCGCTAACATTCTATATAAGTGCCCTAATCCTACTTTAGAATTACCATCAGCTCTACAAAGAATTGTTTTAGTCATTTTAATCTTAGTTAAACGGAATAAACTCTTTTTCTACAATTCTAACTGGCTTACCTACACTTTGGATTGCTAATTTTAAATCTCTTGGTGTATACCTCGTAAAATGAAAAATACTTGATGCAGCTACAGCTTCTATATTAGTTCTTAAAAATAATTCTTTAAAATGATTTGGTTCACCTGCACCTCCAGCAACAACAATTGGGACATTAATTATTTTTTCTACTTGCTCAACTAATTCAATATCAAAACCATTCATCATTCCATCATTATTAACCGAAGTTAAAATGATTTCTCCAAATGAAAAATTGCTTATCTCCTTTAAAAAATCAAATAAAAGAATTTCTTTCCCTAACCTATTATATAGATAATAAAAGTTATCCTCTTTTTTAATTGCATCAATAGCTAATGTAATGCATTGATTACCGTATATATTTGAAGCTTGATTTATAAATTCTGGATTCTCAATTATTTTTTGTTTTAGAACTACTTTATCTGCCCCAATTGCTAACAAATCTTCAATGTCTTTTAATGTTTTTATTCCGCCACCTAATGCAACAGGCATAAAGCACTCATTAATAATTAAACGAGCTAGCTGAAGATTCATTTTTCGTTTCTTATCAGAAGCATAAATATCTAAAAAAACCAACTCATCTACATTTCTTGAATTATAAACTTTAGCTGCTTGAACAGCATTACCAACCATTCTTGGATTTGATGCAAAACCTTTTGTTTTTACTAAACCAAATCCATTAAACGTTAATATAGGTATAACTCTACACTTAAGCATTTTTTTCTATTATTTTTTTTAATAATTTCATGCCCGCATCTTGACTTTTTTCTGGATGAAACTGCATGGCAAAAATATTATCTTTTTGGACAGCAGCTACTAAATCTAAATCATAAGGAACCGTAAGTACTACTTCATTCTTATTGGCAACTCTAAAATGGTAACTATGTATAAAATAATAATCCTGACCATCAAATTCAGAATAAAAATCATCCTTTAATATTGATGAAACCGAATTCCAACCTAAATGAGGAACTCTTAAACCCTTTGGAGATTCAATTTTTACAACTTCTCCATCAATCCATCCAAGTCCATTAACAACTTCTGGTTCTGTACCAGTTAAAGCCAATAATTGCATACCTAAACAAATCCCTAAAAACGGTTTTTTATTTACTAATACCTCTTCTGTTAATAGATCAACTAAACCGAATTCACGAAGATTCTCCATTCCTTTTTTAAAGGAACCTACTCCTGGAAGTAAAATTAAATCGGATTTTTTTATTTCATCATGATTGTTTGTAATAATAGTAGTATAACCAAGTTTATTTATTGCTTTTTGAACAGAAGCTATATTTCCCATTCCGTATTTTACAATTGCAATTGTCATTCTATATTATTTCAAAGTTTCTAATTAAATTCCCTTCTTCATCTTTTTCAAAAGCTCCTTCTTCATTCATTTTAAACAGAACAGGATTAGTGTAAGAATCAAGTATTTCATCAATTTCTTCTTTTGTCATGCCAGCGTATTCAATAAAAGCATTTATTGATAAATGTGGGTATTTACCATCATATTTTTTTACTAACACTAAAGCTTCTTCTCTAGTTAGTCGTTTGTTTCTAATATCTATACAAGCATGATCTGTAGCTCTACCAAAACCGTATTTTACAAACTTTAAATAATCATGAAGACCATGCATTTCTTCATCTAAGTTTTCATAGTTTGTATAAGTACCTTCTACTGGACCATCTTCTTTAACTTCAAATCCATGTTTAACGACTACTTCAAGTTGCTTTCTAGCATCCCAAAAGAAGTAATGACCTAAAAACAAACTAGTTATACCAGTATCTTCTAATTCTTCGTCTGATGGATAAAAATAAGGTGTTAGATCTTTAGCAGTTAAACCATCAACACCAATCATATCTTGAATTCTATTACCTAATAAGCCTCCAAATTCTTCTAACCATCTTCTAGTTAATTTGTTCTTTTCAATACTTTCTAAAGGCCCTCCATATTCCTGCTGTGGGTTTTCACCCCAAATAATTAATGGAATTTTAAATTTTGTAGCTATATTAATAGGTATTGTAAAAATACCTATATGATTTGGCCACATTTCGTCACCAACTCTTATAAAGCCTTCTTTTACCATGGAGCGATATGCTTTGTAATTCTTTTTAAAATGAATTACATCTATCCCCATTTTTGCAATGTTGTCAAGGTTTCGTTGACCTAAATCTGTTGCTTTAGTAGTCTCAAAACAAACACACAAGGGATTCATACCGCAAACTTCTTTCATAAAATAAGCTTGGTAAGTGGAATCTTTACCACCACTTACAGGAATCAAACAGTCATATCCGATCTGATCATTTTTTAATCTAAACTTTTCTATAATTGAATAAAAATCTTTCTCTCTTTGCTTCCAATCTATACCTTCGTCTTTAGAATTTGCTGCAATACAAGCAGAGCAAATACCTTCATCTGTAAAATATAAATCAGGTTTTGTTTCAGGAAATAAACATTTTTTACAGTATCTTACTTCTATATCCATATTAATTTTTTATTTTATCTTTAAGTTCTAACATAACCCAATCTTCTGGAGTATCAACATCTTGAGCCTCATATTCTTTTAATTCTATAAAACCCGTATTATTTGTGAAAATCTTTTTTTGTAAAAGAAAGTCATTTGTATTTATCCAATAAAACTGTCCAGAATCATGATAAAAAATTTCTAAATCTTGAGATCTAGATTTAATATGCTGCTCTTCTTTCAATTTTATTAGTCCATCTACCTGATAAAAAGCCCTTTGAATTGGATATGAAAATCTTAAAACAGGGACAACTGAAGAGTAATTTCCATTAATATGAGAATTGTAGGCTTCTATTATTTTATTAGGTGTTATTAATGCTGCTGTTGGCAAAAAACAACAAATATTTTCAAAAATTTTACCTTCTTTTTTGTAAACATTCAAAACTTCGAACAATACATCTGCTAATATAGCAAAATCATTTGCATTACCTTTAGATCTTAAAAAAGGAACTTTTGCTCCATATTTTTTTGCGATTTCAGCAATTTCAGAGCTATCAGTTGACACCATTATTTCATCAAAAATATTTGAAGAAATAGCAGCTTTAATGACATGACTAATAATAGGCTTTCCATTAAAAAGCTTAATATTTTTTTTAGGTATTCTTTTACTACCAATTCGAGCTGGTATTATACAGATATTAGCCATTCACAAAATTTAAAACTTGTTTAACAATAAAACTTTGTTCTTCTTCAGTAAGCGCAGGATACATAGGTAAACTAATACATCTAGAGTAATAAGTCTCAGCGTTAATTAATTCTGCGTCTTGATAGCCAATATTTTTATAATAAGGCATGGTATGAACAGGTACGTAATGTATTTGAACTAAAATTCCTTTGTCATGAAGTGCATTATACAATCCCTTTCGGTCATCTACTTCTATTATAAACAAATGATGTGCATTAAAAGTTTTTTCTGGCAATGATTGAAATTTTACTTTCCCTTCAAATGCTTTTTTATATTCAGATGCAATTTCGTTTCTTCTTTCTACTCCTTTCTCATTTTTCTTCAATTGAGTGATACCCAAAGCCGACTGAAAATCGGTTAAACGATAATTAAAACCTAATTCAACCATTTCATAGTACCAACCTCCATGGTTTTCTTCCATGTTTTCTTTGGTTATCCCATGGGTTCGCAAAAGCATCAGTTTGTCATACAATTCTTTAGAGTTGGTTGTCAGCATCCCTCCTTCTCCGCAAGCGATGTGTTTTACTGGGTGAAAAGAAAAAACACCAATATCGGCATAGTTTCCGTTTCCACAGAAATTTTTTTCGCCTTTACTGTCATTAAAATAGCCTCCTGGTGCATGACAAGCATCTTCGATGATCCATAAATCATGAGTATCAGCTAACTTCCTAAATTCTTCCATATCAACCGGAAGACCAGCAAAGTCAACTGGAATAATCCCTTTAAAAAAACCTTTAGGTTTTGATTCCACCAATTCTTTCACACAGTTAATATCTAAAACATAAGTATCTGGATTTATATCAGCAAACCAAACTTCACCACCGGCATAACGTATGCAATTAGCTGAAGCAGCAAAGGTAATAGGTGTGGTTATCACTCTATCTCCCTTATTAAGATTAAGAGCTAATACAGAAAGGTGCAGTCCTGATGTCGCATTATTTACTGCAACAGCATACTTAGCTCCAACGTATTCAGCAAACTTCTCTTCAAACTCTCTCACCTTAGGGCCCTGAGTAAGGTAATCGGATTGGAGGGTAGAAACCACTGCTTCAATATCAGTTTGATCAATATTTTGTCTTCCGTAAGGTATCTTTTTCATTAGGCTTCAAATGTTGAATCTACATGTATTTTAACTAATTCTCTCAAAGAATCTACCGTTTCCCATTCTGTATTGTTTCCTGAATCATATGAAAACCCTTCAGGTACATCTACAGCATCAAATACTTTTTTATACTCTTCTTTGGTATATTTTGAATAAGGAGAGCTTTGAGGTAAGATTGCGTAATATCTACCTAAATCAACTGTATTATATGAATCTGATGAAGTAATCATTTCTTCATGTAATTTTTCTCCAGGACGAATACCGACTACTCTTTGTTCTAACTCAGGTGCTATTGCACTTGCTACATCAGGTATTCTATAAGAAGGTATTTTTGGAACAAAAACTTCTCCTCCCCAAGCTTTTTCAATCGCATAAAAAACCATTTCACATCCATCTTGTAATGAAATATTGAAACGCGTCATTTTATTATCTGTAATAGGTAAAAAAGCTTCACCATTCTTTTTCTTTTTAAGAAAAAAGGGCATAACCGAACCATTAGACCCCATTACATTACCATATCGTACTACAGAAAATTTTATATCTCTTTTGCCTTTTATATTATTTGCTGCAATAAATAACTTATCCGAAGCTAATTTTGTTGCCCCGTACAAGTTTATCGGCGCAGCTGCTTTATCTGTAGACAATGCAACTACATCTTTAACACCGGAGTTAAGCGCTGCATTAATTACGTTTTCAGCCCCATTGATATTTGTCTTAATACACTCCATAGGATTGTACTCAGCCAAATGCACATGCTTCATTGCTGCCGCATGGATTACTATATCGATGTCCTCAAAAGCAGTTTCTAATCGCTTTTCATCTCTTACATCTCCGATGAAATACCTTATTTGAGGAAATTGATGCTCTGGAAACTCTTGCGCCATCTGAAAATGTTTCTGTTCATCTCTAGATAAAATGACTAACCGTTTAACGCTTGGGTTTCTCTCTAAAATTAATTTTGTAAACATTTTACCAAAAGAACCTGTTCCTCCAGTGATTAAGATACTTTTACTATTTAAGTCTAACATATTTTTTTATTTGCCTATTCTGTAATATTCTATTCCTTTTTCAATTAAGTTGTATGCAATATATTGATTTCGTCCATCAAAAATAACAGGAGTTTTGAGTTGTGTTTTAATCTCATCAAAATCAGGTGAACGAAACTCTTTCCATTCGGTTAATAATACCAATGCATCTGAATCTTTTAAAACATCATACTTAGAGTCAACATAGGTTATATTTTGAACTCCTTTTAAATAATGAGCCTTTGCTTCAATAATCGCTTTCGGATCATGCGCTTTTATTTGAGCACCTCTACTTACCAATTCTTTAATTACATAAATAGCTGGCGCTTCTCGCATATCATCTGTTCCTGGTTTAAATGCCAAGCCCCAAATACCAAAAGTAAAACCAGTTAAATCTTGACCAAAACGATTTATGATTTTTTTAGCAATTACTAATTTCTGGGTATCATTTACTTCTTCAACAGCTGTAATTAATTTTGCAGCATAATTATTTTCTCTAGCTATTTTTGTGAGTGCTTTAACATCTTTTGGAAAGCAAGAACCACCATAACCTGCTCCAGGATATATAAAACTATAACCTATCCTTTTATCCGAGCCTATACCTATTCTTACTTGATTTGCATCTGCACCGACAAGTTCACATATGTTTGCAATTTCATTCATAAAAGAAATCTTAGTAGCTAGCATCGCATTGGCAGCATATTTAGTCATCTCTGCTGAACGAATATCCATAGTTATAAATCGGTCATGAGACCTAAAAAAAGGACTGTAAAGCTCTTTCATTTTTCTGAAAGCGATTTCAGAATCCGCACCAATTACAACTCTATCTGGCTTCATGAAATCTTCAATCGCTGCTCCCTCTTTTAAAAACTCAGGGTTCGAAACTACATCAAACTGTAAATCAGAGTTTCTTACATCTAGTTCTTTTTGAATGGTTGCCTTTACCTTATCTGCAGTCCCAATAGGAACCGTTGATTTATCAACAATAATCAATCTTTTTTGCATTGATTGTCCAATAGATTTAGCCACTGCCAACACGTATTGCAAATCCGCAGAGCCATCAGCTCCCATAGGAGTTCCTACGGCTATAAATGCAACGTCAGAATCTTTTAAAGCATCTTCTAGACTCGTTGTAAAAAATAAATTCTTACTCTTTACATTTTTTAAAACCATTTGCTCAAGACCCGGTTCAAAAATAGGTATCACTCCCTTATTTAATTTTTCTATCTTTATTGGATTAATATCTACACAGGTTACTTTATTTCCCATTTCGGAAAAACATGTACCTGAAACCAATCCTACATAACCTGAGCCAATTACAGTAATTTTCATTTATTTCCTATTTTATTAAAGCCCATTCTTTTTTAAAACTCTTAAAATATTTCTTTCCTAAAACTAGTCCAAACCCAGCTATTAAGCCTAAAAACACATATATAACAATAATCAAACTTCTTTTAGGTGCCGATTTCTCTTTAGGAACCGTAACTGGTTTTAAAACCGTAAACAAAGGTGTATCTTTTTTAACTTGTAATTGCTGTGCTTCTAATTGTTTTGCCAATTCGGAATACACCGAAAACAACAAATCATAGTCTGATTGTAATTGTAATAATTTAGTTCTACCTAAAGCAGTATTAATGCCTGTATTTTGATCTTGAAAACGCGCCAATGCTATTTTCGCTTTGTTAAATTCTGTCTGCTTTTCAGCATAGCGTTCTTTGATATATGCTAATTGCTCTTTCGATTTTTGTGTTTTAAACTGCAAAGCAAAATCCTGTAATAATTGCTGCGCTTTTAATGTCAGTTGAGCTGCCGCTTTAGGTTCAGGAAAAGTTACCTCAATAGCAATAAAACCTTCTTTAGCATTTACTTGTAAATTAAGTTGATTTTCTAAAGATTTTATCAATTCGTTTTGCTTATTTGACACCTGAATTAAAGTGTTGGCATCAATATCTAATGCTTTTACTTGTAAATCTTTCTCTTCGGAACGAAACAACCCTAAAAAAACACCTGGCAAACCTAAGGTATACTTTTTTAAAGTTGCCAAGACCCCCGGTTGATAGACATTTTCATAAAATTCACTGTAAGAAACACTTGTTGATTCTCCTTCTATCGTTAAGGGTGTTTCTAACAAGGCTAACTGAAATGGAATACTATTGACAATCTGGGGATATAATTCTGGAGAAATCTCTGAACTATTGACACCACCACCCAGATTAATACCTGCTAATGATGCCAAGCCCCCTAAGCCGCTTACAGAAGACTTACTTTCTACCAAAGGCACAAAAGTTGTACTCGCTTTGTACTCGTTCTTAGAAAAGATAGCGACAAAAAGTCCCAAGAAGGCAAAAACCAACGTAATTTTTAAAATTACCTTACGTGCTTGCCAAAACTCTTTTAACAATGCAATGATATCGATCGTATCTTCTGACTCTATATGTGTGTTTTTATTTTCTTGCATTTTTATCATTATGACAAATGTGACGACGAATCTTTTTATTTTACGAGTGTCTGAATTAAAATTCCTAAAGTGGCTAAAGAAGAGGTAATTCCTACTATTTCTGTGGTAGACATACGATCTTTATTTTCACTTTTTTCAGGAACAAAAATAGTTGCACCTGCATTAATTTTAGGATATACGTTAAAAAAGAAAAAACTACGAACTGTTTTTATATCTCCGTTTGCATAAGAAACATAAATTTTATTTTTCTTTGCTTTTTGAGCAAAACCACCAGACTTACTAATATATTTTCTAAGATTTTGTTTCTTTGTAAAAGGAACTAAAGATGGTTGCAAAACCATACCAGAAACGCGAACGGTTTGTTGTTTTGTAGGTATTTTTAACACATCTCCTTCCTCTAAAAATAAATCTACTGCAGTCCCTTTATTGTTCATGATTTTTTCTAAATTAATAGCTACAGAAAATGATGTTTTCTGTTCTAAAACCTCTTCTGAATCAAAATCATCTAAACTTTTCTCAAGTGTTTCTTCTAATTGTTTTGTAGAAGCATCATCAACATCTCTTATTAAAGTAGCACCTTTTAAATAGGCAAAAGGTGTAAAACCACCCGATCTGAGTATTAAGTCTGAAATACGCTCATTTTTTTTACGCAAAACATAACTCCCCTCATAGTTCACCTCACCTTCAATGGTTACATTTTTCTGAGCCACATAGCCTTTTGCACTTCTAACCTCTACAATATCAAAAGGTTCTAAATAAAAGGGATTGCCGTTATTAATTGCCAAGTTTTTATCCGAAGAGACCGCAAACACATCACTTAAAGTAACAAAACTTCCATCTTTTAATCGCCTAGAGACACTTATCTTTTCTGGATCTGCTCCGTCAGACAAACCTCCAGATATGGCAATCAAATCTTCTATTTCTAAATTATCTACAAAATCAATGGTGCCCGGTTTATTAACCGCTCCGCCAATAGTAAGAGTTCTTTTTTCTCTCAATTCTGCTTTATTAAAAATACGTATTCTATCTTTTGATTCTAAAACAATATTTTTACCACCATTTAAAACTTCTGAAATTGCAAAAGATATATTCTCTTTTTTGGTATCATCCAAAGTTCTTATCAACAAACCTCTCTCTAAAAAAGCTTCTGGCGTAACACCTTCCGCTTTTAAAAGTAAGTCTTTTAAAGTCATCCCCTCAATCAACTCAAAACTTCCTGGCCTATACACCTCTCCTTCTAAAGAAACTCTATTTTGATAACGATCTAGCACTTCTTGCACCACAAACTCATCACCTGATTTCATTAAAAACTGAGCTGCTTGGTTTACAGAAACTTCTTTTACTTCTTTTTGAGAACCGTTAAAACGCTCTATTAACAATAGTTTTGTATATGCATTGGATGTAAAACCACCAAAATACTGAATTAAATCGGATAATGATTCTCCTTCTTTTAACTCATACATACCAGGCCTTTTTACTGCCCCTTCAACTGTTACCAAACTCTTATATGGTGTTACTAATAAAACATCTTGATCTTGTAGTGTTACATTTCCTTTTTGAGTACCATACAACATGTACTGATAAATATCTAATGTAGCTACCTGCTTATTATTTCTGATCAATTGCACTTCTCTAAAGGTACCCATTTCGGTTGGACCACCAGCAACATACAATGCATTTAAAACAGAAGACAATGAATTTAATGCATAGGTTCCAGGTGCTTTTACTTCTCCTATAATGTTTACTTGTACAGTTCTAATTTTAGAAACCGTAACATTGGTGTAAATTTTAGCATAACTGTTTTTTGATGCTGTAATGCCTGAATGCTTACTTTTTAATTTAGAAAGAATTTTATTGGTCGCATTTTCTAAAGTAAATCCATTCACATAAATAAAACCTACTCCATTAATCTTAATACTACCACTGTTGTTTACCGTTGCTACATAAGTAACTTCTGCAGCACCCCATAAGTCAATCATAAGCTCGTCTCCTGGACCAATTTGATAATTTTTTGGAACAGCAATGTTTACATTGGGAGCAAATGAAACTTTAGAATTGGTAAAAAAATCATACCCAAAAAGCAAGGTTTTTTCTTTAATGATGTTTAAAGGTTTTTTTTCTGTAAGACCAAAACTCTCTATTTGTTTTTCTTTCTGACTTCCTGATTCATTTCTAGAAATCCTTTCTTTTGAACCAAAAGTATCTAAAGCCGAAACTCTTCGTTTAAAAGAGGCTATTTGAAGAGGAGAAATACCTTGTGCCTCACCTAAAACTGTTAACTGATCTAAGGTATATCCTTTTTCAGTCATTTTAGACCAATAAGCACTTATTTGTGCGTCAGATAAAGAGTTAACATCTACATTCTTAAGACTCGAAACATCTTGTGAGTACAAAGATACCGAGAAAAAAAAGATCATAATAATCCCAAGGGACAAAAGATTCTTATTCATTTTTACTTTTTTTTACAAAAGTACTAATTTTAAGGTCTTAATAAAACAAAATCGAGGCTTATTTGATTGCTTTAGAATTCACTTTAAAAATAGTTACTTCTTTTTTCATTAACTGAACATCGCTATTCACCATGTCTTTCACCAATGTTTCTAGGCTATATTCTGCAACCCAACCCAATTTTTCTTTTGCTTTTGTAGGGTCTCCTATCAATAAATCTACTTCTGTTGGACGAAAATAAGTAGGATCTATAGAAAGGACTTCTTTACCTATTGCTATTTGAAAATCTTTATGACTGCAAGCCTTTACAATAGCCTTCTCATCTATTCCTTCACCTATAAACTCAAGTTCAATTCCAACCTCTTTAAAAGCCAAACGAACAAAATCTCTAACTTTTGTGGTTTTTCCTGTTGCAATAACCCAATCTTCTGGTTTTTCTGCCTGTAAAATCATCCACATCATGCGAACATAATCTTTAGCATGACCCCAATCTCGCTGCGCATCTAAATTTCCTAAATAAAACTTATCTTGTAATCCTAAGGCTATTTTTGCAACGGCTCTGGTTATTTTTCTAGTTACAAAGGTTTCTCCTCTTCTTGGCGACTCATGATTGAATAAAATCCCATTACAGGCAAACATATTATAAGCTTCGCGGTAGTTTTTAGTGATCCAAAAGCCATAAATTTTTGCAACACCATAAGGAGAACGAGGATAAAAAGGAGATTTTTCATCGTAAAATCCTTTTTCATTTTTATTTTCCGGCATTCCGCCATACAATTCTGATGTTGATGCTTGATAAATTTTTGTTTTCTTTTCTAATCCTAAAATACGTACCGCTTCTAAAATTCGCAAAGTACCCAAACCGTCTACATTACCAACATATTCTGGTGTATCAAAAGAAACAGCAACGTGGCTCATAGCTCCTAAATTATAAATCTCGTCTGGTTGTGTTTCTTGAATAATACGGGTTAAATTCATCGCATCTGTTAAATCACCATAATGCAATTTAATTCTTAAATCTGGATGGTGAGGATCTTGATATAAATGATCTATTCTATCTGTATTAAAGGATGATGATCTTCTTTTAATACCATGTACAAAATACCCTTTTTCTAATAATAATTCGGCTAAATAAGAACCATCTTGACCCGTAATCCCTGTAATTAATGCAACTTTCATTCTAGTTATTATTCTATTTTGGTTTTAAAAAATTTAGCAATCATCATGCTACATTTTAACCTGTTTTATTATTTCTTTATGCTCTTTAAACCAAGTATAAGTCTGCTCAATTCCTTCTTTTAAATTTGTTGTATGATGCCAACCTAATCTTTGCATCTTAGATACATCCATCAGTTTTCTTGGTGTTCCATCTGGTTTTGATGCATCCCAAATAATATTACCTTTATGACCGACTACTTTTTGAATTGTTTGTGCCAATTCTTTTATGGTAACATCTTTACCAGAACCAACATTATACAAGTGTTCTGGTAATTTATTTTCTAGTGCAAAAACTACAGCTTCTGCCAAATCATCTACAAACAAAAACTCGCGCATTGGCGAACCACTTCCCCATAAAACTACTGCTGCATGATTGTTTATTTTTGCCTCATGAAACTTACGCAACATTGCAGGTAACACATGCGACGTTTGCAAATCAAAATTATCAAAATATCCATATAAGTTAGTAGGCATTAAACTTACATAGTCTTTTTTAAATTGGTTTCTAATTGCTTCACAAGCTTTAACACCTGAAATCTTTGCAATCGCATACCATTCATTTGTTGGCTCTAATGAATCTGTTAACAAACAAGTTTCTTTTAATGGTTGTGGTGCATACTTTGGATAAATGCAAGAACTTCCTAAAAATATAAATTTTTCAACACCTAATTTTAATGCACCATCTATTAAGTTATTTTGAATCTGCATATTTTCCATCAAAAATTGATACGGAAAATTATTATTCGCTAAAATACCTCCAACTTTTGCTGCAGCATCAATAACTACATCGGGTTTTTCTTTTTTATAAAACTCAAAAACTTGTTGCTGATTTCTTAAATCTAAATCTGCACTTGTTTTTCCTATTAAATTGGTATACCCTTTACTTTCTAAACTTCGCCAAACTGCAGAACCAACCATACCTCTATGCCCAGCAATGTATATTTTTAACCTCTTTTTTTGTAAACTCATTATATTAATTGATAAGGCATGGTATTATTCATCCCTAAAAGGAAAAATAAATATTGATGTTAGTTATCATTTTTTAAATTCTCTTTCTCTTGCACTTCTCTTCGTAAGCCACTGCTAGAAAAACGATGTTCTCGTTTATTAAAATACAAATCGATCCCTTTTTCTTCACAATACTTTCTGCCTGTAAACTGTTTACTTGCATACTCATCTCCTATAATACGAACGTCTATTTTAAAAGAACGCAACACATCTTCTAAATCTTGCTCTGTGGCATAAGGAATAATTTCATCTACATACTTACACCCTTTTAACTGAATATACCTTTCTACTACAGTTTGAACAGGCCTGTTTTTTTCTGGTCTATCTAAAGTGGGGTCTGTTTGTAAAGCACAGATTAAATAATCGCATTGGCGTTTTGCTTCTTCTAACATTTTTACATGACCTGCATGAAACAAATCAAAGGCACTAAAAGTAATTCCTACTTTCATCTCGTTTTTTTTTTACAAATATAATTTATTTAATGTGGCTTAAAAAAGCGTGTTTTTCACCATTTTTAGAAATAGCTAAATTTCTGATATCGTGAACTATTTGAATCGATTTTTCAGAATCTTTCAATCCAAATCCGTTGCCTTTTAAGATTTCTTGATAACTAGTTGTATGCAAGTCGGTAAAACCATCACTAAACTCTAATTCTTCTTGATCGACTGTTATCGATCGAAACGTTTTCTGTTGTTTCTCTTTGATATGTATAGGTAAATCATTTTCATCAATAGACAAAAACCAACGAACTCTGGCGTTTTTAAACTCTAAATATCCTGCCGATTTACTTTTTTCTCGTAAATGAACTTTATTTTCTTGCACCTCACCAAAAATCCAAGAAAGCATGTCGTAAAAATGCACACCAATGTTGGTTGCAATTCCGCCAGATTTACTTTCATCTCCTTTCCAAGAAATATCGTACCATTTCCCTCTAGAAGTAATATAAGTTAAATCTACATCGTACTTTTCATTTTTATTCGCTAGCGCTACTTTACTTTTTAAAGCAATAATACTAGGATGTAATCGTAACTGCAGAATGGTATTTATTTTTTGTCCCGATTCTTTTTCAATTCCCATTAAAGCCTCTATGTTCCAAGGATTTAACACCAGCGGTTTTTCGCAAATTGCATCTGCACCTCTTCGTAAGGCCATTCTAATATGAGAATCATGTAAATAATTAGGGGTACAAATACTCACATAATCAATATGAGTACCAGCTCTTTTTAATTTTTCTATATGACGATCGAACCTTTCAAATTCTACAAAGAAATCTGCATTCGGAAAATAACGATCCATAATACCTACACTATCAAATTTGTCTAATGCAGCTATTAATTGGTTATTTGTTTGCTGAATTGCTTTTAAATGTCTGGGCGCAATGTAACCTGCTGCACCAATTAATGCGAAATTTTTCATTATTTATAGGGACTTATCTATCTGTTTAGAATCTAAAAAATTCTTAACATCATATACTATTGACTTTTCTTTTTTTATCTCTTCAAAATTTAAATCTTGAAACTCTTTATGTGCTACTGCTAATACAATGGCATCATATTGTTTTTTTGGCGCCTCGGAAAAAGAAGTGATTTTATAGGTGCTTTTTACTTCTTCTGAATTAGCATGCGGATCAAAAACAACCACATTAGCCCCATATTCTTGCAACTCATAAATTAAATCTACCGTTTTTGTATTTCTAATATCTGGGCAATTTTCTTTAAAAGTGATTCCTAAAACTAATATATCTGCGCCTTTTACCTCTTGATCTTTTTGAATCATCAACTTAGCAACCTCTGATGCTATGTATTTACCCATGCTATCATTCACTCTTCTACCTGCTAAAATTATCTCTGGATGATACCCAAACTCTTGTGCCTTTTGAGCCAAGTAATAAGGATCTACACCGATACAATGCCCTCCAACCAAGCCTGGTTTAAATGGCAAGAAATTCCATTTTGTACCTGCAGCTGCTAAAACATCTTGAGTATTTATATCCATTAAACCAAAAATTTTAGCCAACTCATTAACAAATGCAATATTAATATCTCTTTGAGAATTCTCGATTACTTTTGCAGCCTCTGCTACCTTAATAGACGGTGCTAAATGGGTGCCAGCAGTAATCACAGAAGCATACAGTTGGTTTACTTTCTCACCAATTTCAGGGGTAGAACCAGAAGTAATTTTTAATATTTTATCTACAGTATGCAACTTATCTCCGGGATTAATTCTCTCAGGAGAATATCCAACGAAAAAATCGGTGTTATATTTTAAACCAGATACCTTTTCTAAAATAGGTACACAATCTTCTTCTGTAGCCCCAGGATATACGGTAGACTCATATACAACAATATCATTCTTTTTTAGAACGCTTCCTACCGTTTCGCTCGCCTTAATTAAAGGAGTTAAAACTGGTCTATTATTTTTATCCACAGGCGTAGGAACGGTAACAATAAAGTAAGTACATTCTTTTAAATCGTTTAAATTTGATGAAAAAAACAATCCTAAATCTTGATTACTTGTTGATTTTGTAACTGCTTTTAACAACGATAATTCAACCTCCATTGTAACATCTTCATACGCTTTTAGTTGGTCCACTCTAGTTGTATTAATATCAAAACCAACCACACTATATTGGGTTGCAAAAAGGCGCGCCAAAGGCAAACCAACATAACCCAAACCAATAATTCCTATTTTTATTTTACTCATTTATTCTTTTCAATTTTTACAAATCTTTTTTAAAGCTTAATTCTCTTTAAACTTTGACTATAAAGATGACGATGACCTGATTGTTTACATCTATGTAATTCTGATAATCATAATAATTTCCAGTCTTAGTCTAAGTATTTAATCATCCCCTAATTTTTTTGATTAAACTATACATCCTTTTCTGTAAACTCATACACTTATTTACCGAATCATTCATTTGATTTTCATCAATATAACCACAATTTTTAGCAATAATTAGCTGTGTTTCTAACTCAAAAATTGAACCTAAACTAATTTCTAAAAAACGAGCAAAATCTTTTTCAGATCTTCTCGAGGCCCCTTCTGCAATATTTGAAGGAACAGAAACTGCTGAACGTGTAATTTGAGAAGTTAGAGAGAATTTTTCAGTACTTGGAAAAAGCTTAACTAATAAATAAACCTCTTTTACAAGCTTCATACTATCTATCCAAATATCATACTCTCTAAAGTTTCTCATAGATTGAATTTTATATGTTACTATTTTATTATTTCCTTATTTTTTTAAATTCTAGTCTTAGTCAATGTCTTAGTTTTTTATCACTACCCTTTTTAAACTTTGACGATGACGATGACCAGATTGTTTATATCTATATAATTCTGATAGTTATAATAATTCCCAGCCTTAGTCTTTGTCTTAGTCTTTATCACAACCCTTTTTAAACTTGGACGATGACGATGAGCTGATTGTTTACATCTCTGTAATTCTGATAATCATAATAATTTCCAGTCTTAGTCTTTGTCCTAGCCTCATTAAATCTACAAACAAACGTTTTAACAGAAACCTCAAAACCTTTAAATCATCTTAAATGCAACCAATACCATGCTATCGATTTTTTTAATCCTTCTTTTAAAGAAAAAAGAGGGGCATAGCCTAGTAATTTTCTTGCTTTTGAAATATCTGCATGCGAATGCGGAATATCACCAACTCTTTTTGAACCATAAATAATTGATACTTCTTTTATTTTTGAATCAAAATCAGCTAAAATATCCTTAAGATAGTGTGTTAATTTTTTTAAGGTGTTTCTTTCTCCGAAGGCAATATTATATACCTCATTTACACTTTCTTTACTTGATGTTAAGCTTAATAAATTTGCCTGAATCACATTCTCAATATATGTAAAATCTCTAGAAAAACTACCATCTCCATTAATAACTGGGGACTCAAATCGCATAAATTGTTCTATAAATTTCGGAATCACTGCTGCATAAGCTCCATTGGCATCTTGCTTAGCACCAAAAACATTAAAATACCTTAAACCTATTGTTTCTAAACCGTATGTTTTATAAAAAACATCTGCATATAATTCATTTACATACTTGGTTACTGCATACGGAGATAATGGATTTCCTATCACCTCTTCTACCTTTGGTAATGTTTCAGAATCTCCATAAGTTGAAGAACTTGCAGCGTACACCATTCTTTGCACCTTATTATCTCTTGCAGCAACTAACATGTTTAAAAAGCCAGAAATATTAACCTCATTTGTGGTTACTGGGTCTTTTATAGATCGAGGCACAGAACCTAAAGCTGCCTGATGCAAAATAAAATCTACGTTTTTAGACGCAAACTGACAATCTGCAAGGTTGCGAATATCTCCTTCAATTAAAGTAAAATTTGAGTTTTTGATGAAGTCTTGAATGTTTTCTCTTTTTCCTGTAGAAAAATTATCTAAACAAACGACTGTGTTATTGGTTTTAAGTAATGCTTCACATAGATTAGAACCTATAAAACCTGCACCACCAGTAACTAGTATTTTTTTTCCAGTCAAAACAACCTCCATCTTTCCTTTTTATTAAGCTTTTAAGAAACAAATGTAGCAAAAAAGAATCACTTAATTTTTACACAAAAAAGGGAAGTAAACAAAAAAATCCTTCACATAATTGTGAAGGATTTTTACTTTGGTGGGCAATAGCTTGTTCCGATCTTTTTTCGGAAAGGGATTCGAACCCCCGACCTCTCCCGATAAAAAATCGGGATGCTCTAGATTTTACTAATTATCATTTTCCAAAATCAATCTCAAAATCATTTTTCTTGATTTCCATGATTTTATCTGTTTTTCTCGAGCATAAGCTGATTCTTTACTCTGAAAAGTTTCTTGATAAACCACAACCCAATCTTTTGCACGTGCTGTAAAACCTCGATGATTTGATAAATGACGTACCAATCGTTTCTGAATATTTTGTGTTGCACCAACATAATATTTATCTAGTTTTTTTGAATATAAAATATACAGGTAAAAAGTCATAAAAATATATAAAACAAAAAATCCTTCACATGATTGTGAAGGATTTTTACTTTGGTGGAGCAATAGCCTGTTCCGAACTTTTTTCGGAAAGGGATTCGAACCCCCGACCTCTCCCGATAAAAAAATCGGGATGCTCTAGATTTTACTAATTATCATTTTCCAAAATCAATCTCAAAATCATTTTTCTTGATTTCCATGATTTTATCTGTTTTTCTCGAGCATAAGCTGCTTCTTTACTCTGAAAAGTTTCTTGATAAACCACAACCCAATCTTTTGCACGTACTGTAAAACCTCGATGATTTGATAAATGACTTACCAATCGTTTCTGAATATTTTGTGTTGCACCAACATAATATTTATTTAGTTTTTTTGAATATAAAATATACAGGTAAAAAGTCATAAAAATATATAAAACAAAAAATCCTTCACATGATTGTGAAGGATTTTTACTTTGGTGGGCAATGAGGGATTCGAACCCCCGACCCCCTCGGTGTAAACGAGGTGCTCTGAACCAACTGAGCTAATTGCCCCAAGCGGATGCAAATATAGCATTGATTTTTAATCTACCAAATAAAAAAAGAACTTTTATTTAAATTATTTCAGCCACCACAAAAGTACTTCCTCCAAGATAAATCATATCTTGTTGATTTGCATTATCTAAGGCACTTTTTAATGCTTTTTGCACCGATGAATATTTTTTTCCTTGCAAGCCAAATAAAACTGCCTTTTCTTGTAATTCTAACTCAGAAAGCCCTCTTGGTATGTTCGGTTTGCAAAAATAATAAGTAGCCTCTTTTGGAAACATTGGCAAAACATTCTCTAATTTTTTATCTGAAACAACCCCTAAAACAATATGTAAATTTTTATACCTTTCTTTTTTTAGCTGATTGACAACAATCTCTAAACCTTCTTTATTATGTGCGGTATCGCAAACTACTTTTGGCGAATCTTGTAAAATTTGCCAACGACCTTTTAAGTTAGTGTTCTGTACAACGTTTAACAATCCTTGTTTAATATTTTCTTCTGAAACCGCAAATCCATTTAATTTTTTAACTGCCGCAACAGCTGTTTTTGTGTTTTTTTGCTGATAAACACCTAATAAATCTGTTTGATAATTAACCATATCAGAAGAAGCAAAATGCAACGTCGTATTTCTATGCATCGCTTTTTCTACAAAAACATGTTTTACCTCATCTTGCTCTTCTCCGATTACAACTGCAACTTTCTCTTTAATAATACCCGCTTTTTCTGAGGCAATTTCTGGCAAAGAATCTCCCAATAAATCGGTATGATCTAATCCTATATTAGTAATTACAGAAACCTCTGGAGTAATAATATTAGTAGAATCTAACCGACCACCTAAACCTACTTCAACAACCACTATGTCTACATTTTCTGACGCAAAATAATCAAATGCCAAACCAACAGTCATCTCAAAAAATGAAAGCTGCTGTTGTTGTAAAAACACTTTATGGGCTGCTATAAATGAAGTTACTTTTTGGGTAGAAATTTCTTTTCCGTTAATACGAATTCTCTCTGTAAAATTTTTTAAGTGTGGCGAGGTGTACAAACCAACTTTATAACCTGCTTCTTGCAATATAGATGCAATCATGTGACTGGTAGAACCTTTACCATTTGTACCACCAACGTGAATAGATTTAAACTTTTGTGACGGAAAATCTAATTCTTTTGAAAAAGCCAAAGTATTTGTTAAATCTTTTTTAAAAGCTACTTTACCCTCTCTTTGATACATGGGTAACTGTGCAAACATCCAATCTAATGTTTCTTTGTATGTCATATTCTATTTCCTAACTACTTTAAGCTTACTATCTATAAAAGCTACTTACAAAAATACACCATTATTTAGACAAAGAAAACTTATAAATTATGGTTCCTATTTGTATTTTTGAAGCATTAGAACTTGCACTCCATTTTGTTTTTAATGCAGCTTCTTTCGCTGGTTTTAACAAACAAGCAGCAGAATTTGTAGTTCCTTTTTCTCCTGCAAATGCACGAATAACATTGCCTTTTCTATCAACCTCTACACTAACTACTACTGTACCTTCTTCTTGACAATCAGGCTGTTCTTTTGGCTTAAACAACGCATTTCTACCCAGTAAACTATAATTACTATCTGCAGTGCCTTTTGTGTTTGAATAATATTTATCGCTATTATCTACACCGGTTTTGCTTCCTTTATTCGTTAATGAACTATTTTGCTGATTAGATATGTTTTTTACACTCTTATTTTCTGATGATGTATTTTCTTTTGATGAAGCTGCGTTTAATAAATTATTTAAAGCATCTTGAATTTCTTTAGATGGTTTAGGCTTAACTACTTCTTTTTTTACAACTTCTTTTGAATTATTTTCTTCTGATACCTTCTCTTTTTTTTCTATTAAAAAATCGTCAGCGTTTTCATTTGTAATTATCGGCTCAATCTCTTTTGCATTTGCACTCTCATCAGGTAAAACTTCTTTTGTTGCAACATCTTGTACTACTTCATTTGAAATTGTTTTTTTACTTGATAACGCATCCGCTGCTTGACTATCATTTTCTGTAAATCCAAAGGCTACAGCAACACCATATTCTTCAGGCGGATCTGTATATTGTAATCCAAAAGTAAAAATAACCAACATTAAAAGCATTACAAATAATGTTGTAATTAGTGCCGACTTTCGTTTATGAATAGTATTAAATAGAGGCATTTATATAGGGGTTATTCTAAATTAATCAATTTCCTTTAACTGCTAAAATCATTTTCAATTTATTTTTATTTGCAATATCTATAACATGCATTACGTTCTTATACGATACCTCTTTATCTGCTCTAATTACAATGGTCTTTTTAACGTCTAAACCTACTTTTTTAATCAATTCACTTTCTAAATTAAGCATCGACACTTTTACTTTATCAATATAAAAAACTTCATTTTTTGTCACAGTTACAACTATTGCAGTATTATTTTCTGTTTTTCCGCCTGCCTTTGGCAACAAAACATCTATAGCGTTAACGGTTACTAAAGTAGAAGTTAACATAAAAAATATCAATAATAAGAAAACGATATCTGTCATTGAAGACATGTTGAAAGTTGCATTTACTTTATTTCTTCCGCGTAAATTCATTTAAAATAGTATTACTGTTTATATTTTTTAGATTTACGCTGGATCGTTTAACAAATCTAAAAACTCTACCGATTTAGCCTCCATTTGATACACAACCTTATCTGTTCTTACCACTAAATGATTGTAAGTTATGTAAGCAATAATACCAACAATTAAACCCGCAACAGTGGTTGTCATTGCGGTATACAACCCGTCAGACAATAATTTTATATCTATTTGGCCACCTGCATTAGCTATTTCATGTATAGCAACAATCATACCTATTACAGTGCCTAAAAAACCAATCATAGGCGCAGCACCGGCAATTGTTGCCAAAACACTTACATTTTTTTCTAATTGATACACTTCTAACTTACCTGCTGTTTCTATGGCTGTATTAATATCATCTAAAGGCTTGCCAATTCTAGAAACACCTTTACCAATTAACCTAGCTGTAGGGGTGTTTTTACTTTTACAAAGTGCGTTTGCAGCTGCTAAATTACCATCAGAAACATCACTTTTTATTTGATTCATAAAATTTTGGTCAATTTTAGAAGCTGCTAAAATGGCAAAAAAACGTTCGAAGTAGATATACAAAGCTACTATTAACAAAATAAATAGCAACGCAATAATTAACTGTCCACCAAGACCACCATCTGCAATTAAAGAATAAATAGAAAGTGTTTTTTTACCAGAAACTGCCTCGTTTAAAAGCGGTGTATTTTCTTGAATAAATAATATCATTAAAAAGTTATTTAAATTTATAAATGAATAACGGAGATTCCTTTTTAAAATTGCTTTAAAAAAAGCAATTAACTATGTATCAAAAAAAATGCCATTCTGTAGTTACACAAAATGACATTTTTACTTTTTTTTCTTATCAAATTAAAATAATGTTCTTGTTACCATAAAAGCTGCAGAACCAACCACAAAACCAATTAAAGCCAACCAAGATATTTTTTTAAAATACCAAAAGAAATCTATTTTTTCCATTCCCATTGCTACTACACCTGCAGCAGAACCAATGATTAACATTGAACCTCCTGTACCTGCAGAAAAAGCTATAAAGTGCCATAACTCATTATCTAAAGGCTCAGAAAACATTCCTAAACTAGCAGCCACCAAAGGTACATTATCAATAATAGCAGAACCAACACCTAACAACATAACCACCAAATCAGAAACACCTGTTACACCAGTTGTGTGCATTTCTGTACCCATCATTGGTATTGAATCTTGAAGTGTTGAAGCAAAATTAAAAAGAATTCCTAAAGACTCTAAAGCAGCAACTGCCATCAATATACCTAAGAAAAACAAAATACTAGGCATTTCTATTTTTGATAATGAATGGTGCACAGGACTATGATGTGCATTTTCATCTGACTCTCCTGAATTAAAATCTGTCATCGAAAATTTAGAACGACTGTAGATTTCAGCAAAAGTAGCCACTACTGCTAAAGACAACATCATACCTACATAAGGTGGCAAATGAGTTACTGTTTTAAAAACAGGCACAAATAAAATAGCCCCTAAACCTAAATATAACATTCTTGCACTGTGCATGCTTTTTGGTTTTTCAACTTCATTTTCATCAAAATCGATGTCTCCTTTAAAAGCAGGTAAAAATGAAGCTATAAAAGCAGGAACCGCCATACACAATAAAGAAGGCAATAATAAATACTCTATTAACTTTAACGTAGTTACTTTTTTACCAATCCAAAGCATTGTTGTGGTAACATCTCCGATAGGAGACCAAGCACCACCTGCATTGGCTGCAATAATAATTAAACCTGTAAACCAGATTCTTTCATCTCTATTTTTAACAATTTTCTGTAAAATTGAAATCAATACAATAGTTGCTGTAAGGTTGTCAATTATTGCCGATAATATAAAAGCTAAAATAGCAAACATCCATAAAAGCTTCTTTTTGCTTTTAAAATTTACATAGCCTTTTATTGTAGAAAAACCATCGAAATAATCAATAATTTCTACAATAGTCATGGCACCTAAAAGAAATACTAAAATTTCTGCAGTTTTACCTAAGTGATGTAATAGTGTTTCTTCTACCAAATGCAACTTATCTGCATGAATCATAGAAGCAAATCCGTCTACTAAACCATGTTTACTAGAATCGAACCAGTTTGTAAAATTATCTACACCTAACGCCACCAATGCCCAACATACTGCCATCATAATTAAGGCAGGTATTAGTTTATCTAACTTTATGTTGTGCTCTAAAGTAATGGCTAAATACCCCATTACAAATACAATAATAATTACTGATTCCATTTTTTTTATTTTTAATTTATATCAATTCTTTTAGCGCTATTTCAAACGCTGTTTCACTTATTTTAGTTTTTGATGCACTTCTTGCAAAGGTTCTTTGCAGTGCCTTTTTAATAACACTCGAGGTATCTTCAAAAATAGCCTCATCGGTCATTGCTACTCTTCTCTCCATAAAATAGGCAAATACTCTTGCCATACCGCAATTAGAGATAAAATCTGGAATTAAACTAACTTTTTTATCAGTATCTTCCATAATAGATCCAAAGAAAATTTCTTTATCTGCAAATGGCACGTTTGCACCACAAGAAATTACCTCTAAACCACTTGCAATCATTTTATTTACTTGATCTTGTTGCACCAATCTTGAGGCCGCACAAGGAGCAAATATTTCACATGGAAGCTCCCATATTTTATGATTAATCTCTTGAAAAGGAATCATATTTTGAGCTACCAAAGTATTCCCTTCTTTTTGTAAAAATAAGGTTTTTATTTCTTCAAAAGAAAATCCGCTTTCATTAATTAACCCTCCGTCTCTATCAATAATTCCTACAACTTTGGCACCCATTTGCGCCAAGTAATATGCTGCTGCAGAACCTACGTTACCAAAGCCTTGTACAACAGCTCGTTTACCTACAACAGAACCGCCATAAATATCATAATAATGTTTTACTGCTTCGGCAACACCAAAACCAGTTATCATGTCTGCTACCGTAAATTTCTTTAACACGTTAGGTGAGTAATTTTTACTTTCTAACACCTTAATTACACCATGCCTTAACTGGCCAATTCTGTTTATTTTATCCGCCTCTGTCGGCTTAAAGTGACCATTAAAAACTCCTTCTTGCGGATGCCAAACACCCACATCTTCTGTCATCGGTATCACTTCATGTATTTCATCTACATTTAAATCGCCACCAGTACCGTAATAATTTTTTAACAATGGCGAAACAGCCTTGTACCAACGCTCTAAAACACCTTTTTTGCGGGGGTCGTGCGGATTAAAATTAATTCCTGATTTTGCTCCTCCGATTGCGGGTCCAGAAACCGTAAACTTTACTTCCATTGTTTTTGCAAGAGATAATACCTCATTCATATCTAAACCCTCTCGCATTCTTGTTCCGCCACCTGCAGCACCACCTCTTAAAGAGTTAATAACCGTCCATCCTTCTGCTTCTGTTTCAGAATCTTTCCAGTTAAAAACAATTTCTGGCTGTTTATTCTCATATATTTTTAATAATTCTTTCATTCTAAAATTTTAAATAAATTAACTTTCTTTTTTGTTCGTTTAAACAATTTTAATCTTTCATTAAAAACCCCTTCTGGGGCAAAGCTAAAGTTGATTCATTTGATGATCTTTAAAATTAAATTTTAGGATGAAACTATACAAACTTACAGTAAAAAAATGAGTGCTCAAATTTTTAATTAGGATAAAAAATTTCTCCTGACGAATGATTTTTACGAGCACCAGTAACAGATTTTAAACAATTTACTTGATTATCAACTCTTAACAAGCCTAAAAAGGCAAAAATAAGTGCTTCTTTAAAATTAATCAATGTAACTTCTGGCAATATTAAATTAACTTTCTTATAACGTTTTATTTCGGCTATCAAAAAAGTATTAAAAGCGCCACCCCCAGTCACCAAAACAGTAGCTCCTTCTGGCAATTCATTTGCTATAGCCCAAGCAATATGATCTGTAAATGTTCTTAAAATATCTGCAGGATTTGCATCACTTGCTACTAACTTTGGGAAAACGTGTTCTTGCACCCACTCTAACCCTAATGATTTTGGCGCTTCTTTTTGATAATAAGACAATGCTTTTAACTCTTTTGAAACAAAGGTTAAGATTGAACCCGAGGCAGCTATTTGCCCGCCATCATCAAAATCAAAACCTAATTCTTTAGCGTACTTATTAAGAACAATGTTTACCGCGCAAATATCATATGCAATCCTTTTGCCTTTTGTATGATAAGAAATGTTTGAAAAACCGCCAAGGTTTAAACAATAGTCGTAATCAGCAAAAAGCAACTCATCGCCAATAGGCACCAGTGGTGCTCCTTGACCACCCAATTGCACGTCTTGCGTTCTAAAATCACAAACTACTTTTTTGTTGGTTTTATTTGCTATTACCTGCCCATTTCCCACTTGCAGAGTTCTGCCTTTTTTAGGCTCATGCAATACTGTATGGCCGTGAGACGCAATAAAGTCGATTTTAGTAATTTGATAATTCGCTACAAACTTATTGACAGTAGTCCCTAAAAGATCACCATAATTCAAATCTAACTCTAATAACCTATCCGAAGAAAAATGGATAGCCTCTTGCAAAGTAAACTTCCATTCTTTACTGTAAGAAACAGTTTCTGAATGTAAAATGTTAAAATTTTGATAGTTATTGCTATCAAATTCTACATACACTAAATCAATACCATCTAAAGAAGTGCCAGACATAATGCCTATAGCAAATACAGGTTTTTTAATCATATCTGTAAAATTAATAAATTCTAATGAAAATATGTTACGAAATCGATATCTTTGACACTTAAAGTTACGAATAACATAAAAATACACATACATGAATTTTAGTTTAACCGAAGAACACATCATGATACGTGATGCCGCAAGAGATTTTGCACAAACAGAATTATTACCAGGCGTTATCGAAAGAGACAACAAACAAGAATTTCCGAATTCATTGGTAAAAAAAATGGGCGATTTAGGATTCATGGGTATTATGGTAGACCCTAAATATGGCGGAAGCGGTATGGATACTATTTCTTACATATTAATTATGGAAGAACTTTCTAAAATAGACGCATCTGCCTCTGTTATTGTCTCTGTAAACAACTCTTTAGTTTGTTACGGGCTAGAAAACTACGCTTCTGAAGCACAAAAACAAAAATACTTAACCAAATTAGCTACCGGAGAGTTTGTAGGCGCCTTTTGCTTAAGCGAACCCGAAGCTGGTTCTGATGCTACATCGCAAGCAACTACTGCAGAATATAAAGGAGATCATTATATTATTAACGGTACAAAAAACTGGATAACAAATGGCGGTAGAGCCGATGTATACTTAGTTATTGCACAAACCGATAGAGAAAAAGGACACCGAGGTATTAATGCCTTTATTGTAGAAAAAGGCACAGAAGGTTTTCATATTGGGCCTAAAGAAGACAAGTTAGGTATTCGTGGTTCAGACACACACACGTTACAATTTAACGATGTAAAAGTACCCAAAGAAAATAGAATTGGTGAAGATGGTTTCGGATTTAAATTCGCCATGAAAACCCTTTCTGGAGGTAGAATTGGTATTGCTGCTCAAGCACTTGGTATTGCTGCCGGAGCGTATGAATTAGCTTTAAAATACTCGAAAGAACGCAAAGCTTTTGGTACAGAAATATGCAATCATCAAGCAATTGCCTTTAAACTAGCAGATATGTATACAGAAATAGAAGCTGCAAGAATGCTAGTTACCAAGGCGGCTTGGGACAAAGACCAAGGCAATAATTACGACATGTCTAGCGCAATGGCCAAACTATACGCATCTAAAGTTGCTATGGAGCAAACAGTAGAAGCGGTTCAAATTCATGGTGGTAACGGCTTTGTTAAAGATTACCATGTAGAACGTTTAATGCGCGATGCTAAAATTACTCAAATCTATGAAGGTACTTCAGAAATTCAGAAAATTGTAATTTCTCGCGGAGTTATTAAAGGATAAAAAACAGTTCCTATCTAAAACACAAATCCACCTCTCTATATAAGGTGGATTTTTTTATGGCGCAACCTTTCAGGTCAGGCTTTTCGCACTCGCTTCCCGATAAAAATCGGGAGAGCTCAAACAATTGCTTCAATCCTTTGCGCAATAGCTAGTCGAATGAATCATAAAACTGAACATCAAACAGCTGTAATCCAGAAGAAGGTGCATTGTACCTCATAAATAATCTATCGTTATCTTCTTGTAACGAAGCCTCTATAAAATTAAAATCGCAGTTTCCTTTACCCAATTCAAACAACGTTGCCATTATCAATCTAATTTGATAACGCAAAAAACCTTTTCCCTTTACCTTTAATACATATGATTTTTCTGGAAAAAAATTTGCAGTCAATACCGTATTCTCTACAATTTCACAAACATCAATAACCCTTTTAAAAACAGTATTTTCTGAAGGTCTAGTACAATATTTATGAAAATAATGTTCCCCTTTAAAAAGTTTCGCGGCAGTCATCATCGCATCAATATCTAATGTTTGATCAATATTTACCATAAAAGGCGCCGCAAAGGGGTGATTTTTTTGTCCAAATGAAAAATAATAATGATACTCTTTAACCTTTGGCGCGTTAATAACATTAAAACTATGAGGCACTTTTTTAAAAGAAACAGCTCTAAAATCTGGAGAGAAATTAGAATTCAAAGAAGATAAAAACAACTTTTCCTTTAACTCTATATCTACAAATAACTGAATATAGTAAGTGTTTGCAGAAACCTTTGCATCGGTTCTACCGACTCCTATAGTCTTAAAAACAACTTCTTTAAAAACATAAGACAAACTTTTATCTACCATTTCATGCAGTGTTTTTGCGTTTGTTTGCTTTTGCCAACCAGAAAAACGGAAACCAAGAAATTGAATACCAACAAGGTAAGAATATGAATATTTCATACCTACAAAAGTACAATAATTACATTTTTTTTACAAAACATGCATTTTTATGAATATCTTAAAATCATATGCCATTTTTTTAACAACTCCATATTTTAAACCACTCAATAATAAAAAAATAAACTTATCACAATATAACCCCCTTTTTTTTGAGGGTATGTTTTTAAAAAATATACTTTTTAAAAAATAACCCCTTGCAGATGTAAAATAAATATTTACTTTTGGCATAACAAAACAAACAACACAACTTAAAACAAACAACAAAATTTAAAAACAAAAATTATGAAAAAAATTATTTTTACACTATTACTAACAAGCAGCTTAGTTATAAGTGCTCAAGAAAAAGAAGAAAAAGGAACTTTTACATTAAGCGGTTCAGTTGATGTATACCACAGTAGTAATTTCGAAAGTGGTTCTCTAGGTTCTGTAGGTATTTTATCTGATGTACCCGCAAATGGCTTTGGTTTAGGTATGGTAAATACCATTTTTGCTTACGAAAAAGGAAAAGCCGGAGTTGTAGCTGATTTGGCTTATGGCCCAAGAGCAAATGCAGCAAATGCTTATGATGGTGCTATCAACCAATTATATGCTTATTATAATGCAACGGATAAATTAAAGATAACTTTAGGGCAATTTAACACGTTTTACGGTTATGAAGTAATTTCTCCTGCGAGTAACTTTAATTATTCTGTATCTTATTTATTTAATGCAGGTCCTTTTTCACACACCGGTTTAAGATTAGATTATGCTAGCTCAGAAGATTTATCTTTTATGTTGGCAATTACAAATCCACACGGAATCACTTCAGGAGCAAACACTCAAGGAAATGATTATCAATTAGGTGGTCAAGTAGGTTACAAAGGCCAGTACTTTAATGTAGCTTATGGTGCTGATAGTTTTGGGTTTAAAGATGTATTATACCTAGACTATACAGGTGGTTTCGATGTATCAGAATCTTTCTTTTTAGGAATAAATGCAGCTTACGCTAACTCTAGCGATGCAGATGCAGGATACCAAGGTGTAGCTTTATATTTACAAAACACTTTCTCTGATACTTTTTCTTTAGGTTTAAGACCAGAGTTTTTTACTACTACTTCTGGATCAGGAGATGCTAGTCAATCTGCATACACACTTACAGCTAATAAATCTTTAACTTCTAGCCTAAATATAATTGCAGAAGTAAGATATGACACTTCTGATGACGTTACTTTCTTTGGAAAAGAGAACGTTACAGGTGCAACATTAGCAGCAGTTTATTCTTTCTAAAACTAATAAATATGAAGCCTATAAAGCATGCTTTATAGGCTTTAAAAAATTAACTAAATCAATTAATAATGAAAAAAATCGAAGCAATTATAAGAAAATCTAAATTCAGCGCGGTAAAAGAGGCGCTACATCAAGTAGATGTAAACTTCTTCTCTTATTGGGATGTAACAGGTTTAGGTAACGAAAAAGAAGCACATGTATACAGAGGCGTTAGCTACAGCACAGGTGATATTCAAAGAAGATATTTATCAATTGTAGTAAATGACGATTTCGAAAAAATTACCATCAATGCTCTTTTAAAATCTGCAGCTACCGGTGAAGTTGGAGATGGTAAAATATTTGTATCTGATATTTCTGAAGCTTACAGAATTAGAACAGGCGAAAAAGGAGGAGAAACTTTAAAGAAAACATCAAAATAAAAATAACATGGAATCATTAACAACAAACAACGTATGGATGATGATCTGTACAGCACTAGTTTTCTTTATGCATACAGGTTTTGCATTTTTAGAAATTGGTTTAACAAGACAAAAAAACACAATTAATATTTTATTTAAAAACATCTTCATTATTACCGTTGGTCTACTATTATACTATATTGGCGGATTTAACTTAATGTACCCAGGAGACTTTAACGGATTTATAGGTTTTGCTGGCTTTGGACTAGATACCGTAGCTGGTGCTAACTTAGGTTACAATGCAGGTTATACTTACTGGACAGACTTCTTGTTTCAAGGGATGTTTGCTGCAACTGCTGCAACCATTGTTTCTGGTGCCGTAGCAGAACGTATGAAAATAGGTCCATTTATGATCTTCACAATTTTATACGTAGGTTTCGTTTACCCAATTGCAGGTTCTTGGAAATGGGGTGGCGGATTTTTAGACCAATTAGGTTTTTATGACTTTGCTGGTTCTACCATAGTTCACTCTGTAGGAGGTTGGGCTGCACTGGTAGCTGTTTGGTTATTAGGCCCACGTATTGGTAAATTTAAAGACGGTAAACCACAAGCAATACCAGGACATAACATACCTTTAGCTACTGCAGGTGTTTTAATTCTTTGGTTAGGTTGGTTTGGTTTTAATGGTGGTTCAGTTTTATCTGCAGACCCAGAATTAACTTCATTAACTTTAGTAACAACTTGTTTGGCTGCGGCAGCTGGTGGTGTTGCTGCAGCACTTGTATCATTCATAAAATATAAAAATTTAGATTTAACGATGTTTTTAAATGGTATTTTAGGTGGTTTAGTTGGTATTACAGCTGGCGCTGATGTTATGACACCAGATAGCGCAATAATCATTGGTGGTATAGCAGGTGCTATTATAGTGTTTGCTGTAGCCTTAGTTGACGCTATTAAATTAGACGATCCTGTAGGTGCAATTGCTGTGCATTTAATATGTGGTATCTGGGGTACTTTAGCGGTAGGTATTTTCTCTACAAACCCAGAACATACTTTCTTAACTCAATTAACAGGGGTTGCTTGTTATGCTGCATTTTGTTTGATAACATCTTTCTTAATAATCTTTACTCTAAAGAAAATAGTAGGCATTAGAGTCTCTGAAAAAGAAGAATTAGAAGGCCTTGATGCTCATGAGCATGGTATGGATGCATATCCAGACTTTCGTTTAAACGACAACTAATAGGAATAACTTATATATTTAGGAACCTGCAAATTTTACAATTTGCAGGCTTTCCTGCTTATTATCATTTTCTCAAAATAAATTACTTTAATTATTATTAGTGAATAATTTATAGCTGAATTTTGTTTTCATCATAAAAATAACATCAAAACACCTTAAACACTGCGTTTTTCTCAATAAAAAACATAAATTAGCAAATATAATTTATCATAATATGGAGAAACAAGGCTTATATTTACCAGAATTTGAACACGAAAACTGTGGTGCAGGATTTATCTGTAATTTAAACGGAGAGAAAACAAATCAAATCATACATGATGCATTAGAAATACTTGTTAAACTAGAACATCGAGGTGGTGTGAGTGCTGATGGAAAAACAGGAGACGGTGCTGGTTTACTTATAGACATACCTCATGTTTATTTTGAGCGTGTTTGTAATTTTCCTATACCTAAACAAAGAGAGTATGCTGTAGGTATGGTGTTTCTTCCAAAGAATAAAAATCAATACAATTTCTGTAAATCTACTTTCGAAAACAATATAAAAGCACAAGGACTTACAATATTGGGTTGGAGAGTAGTACCCGTAGATTCTTCTCAGTTAGGAGAAATAGCCTTGGCTTCAGAACCAAACATCGAACAAATTTTTGTTGGTAAATCAGAAGCTATTGATGAAGCTACTTTTAAAGCAAAATTATATGCTGCACGAAAAATTGCAGAACATACAATCAGAAAATCAAAAATTTCTGAAGCTAATTATTTTTACATTCCTAGTTTATCTATAACAACCATTATCTACAAGGGTATTATTATGCCAGAAGATATTGGTCCTTATTATAAAGATCTTCAAGAAAAAGATTTAGTAACAAAATTAGCCTTGGTACACCAACGTTTTTCTACCAATACAATGCCAACTTGGGAACTTGCACAACCTTTTAGACACATGTGTCAAAATGGTGAAATCAACACCCTACGTGGTAACGTAAGTAGAATGCGTGTACGAGAAGAAATTATGAAAAGTGATGTATTTGGACCACAAATAGAAGATCTTTTTCCAATAATTTTACCTGGTAAATCAGATTCTGCTTCTATGGATATGGTAGTAGAATTACTAACCCATACAGGGCGTTCATTACCAGAAATTATGATGATGATGATACCTGAAGCATGGGAAAAACATGCAACAATGTCTAAAGAGCGTAAAGCTTTTTACGAATACAATGGGTGTATTATGGAACCTTGGGATGGGCCAGCCTCTGTACCTTTTACAGACGGAGACTATATTGGCGCATTGTTAGATAGAAATGGTTTAAGACCTTCTAGATATACTATTACAAAAAGCGGTAGCTTAATTATGTCATCAGAAATTGGTGTGGTAGATGTTGCGCCAGAAGATGTTAAAGAACATGGTCGTTTAGAACCCGGAAAAATGTTTTTGGTAGACATGAATGAAGGGCGAATTATTGAAGATGAAGAAATAAAAAGTAAAATAGCTTTAGAAAGACCTTACCAAGAATGGTTAGATAAAACACGTTTGCACTTAAAAGATGTGCCTTATACAGGAGATACTTGTCCTATAGAAACAATAGACGTTAAAACTAGACAGCGTTTATTTAATTATACGTTTGAAGACATTCAAGAAGTAATAACACCAATGGCGCAAGTAGGTAAAGAAGCTTTGGGTTCTATGGGGATTGATACTCCTTTGGCTGTTTTATCTGACAGACCTCAATTAATTTCTAATTATTTTAAGCAATTATTTGCCCAAGTAACCAATCCGCCATTAGACGGAATTAGAGAAGAAATTGTAACAGATATTAGTCTAAATTTAGGAAAAGACAGAAACATCTTTAGTATTACAGATAGACAATGTAGAAAGTTACGTATACAAAACCCTGTAATTTCTAATGCAGATTTAGAAAAAATCAGAAACATTGATATCGAAAGTTTCAAAGCAGAAACAATTCAAATTTTATACCCTAAAAAAGAAGGGTTGAACGGATTGGAAGATGCTCTTGATGCAATTGTAATTAAAGTAGAAAAAGCATTAGAGAAAAAGAACAATATCATCATTCTTTCAGACAGAGGTGTCAATCAAGAATTTGCACCAATCCCTGCTTTATTAGCTTGTTCATTTGTAAATCATCAATTAAACAGGTTAAGAAAACGTTCTTATTTTGATATTATTATAGAATCTGCAGAACCTAGAGAACCACATCATTTTGCTACTTTATTTGGATATGGCGCAAGTGCTATTAATCCATACATGGTAAACGAGATTATTAGAACTCAGGTAAAAGATGGTTTTATTACCGATATGAATGAGCAACAAGCAGTTGATAATTTTAATAAAGCTATCGGAAAAGGACTTTTAAAAGTGATGAACAAAATAGGAATTTCTACATTACATTCTTATAGAGGTTCACAAATTTTTGAAATTGTTGGTTTCAACTCTCAATTTGTAGAAAAATATTTCCCATATACTGCTTCTAGAATAGAAGGTATCGGATTGTATGAAATCGAAAAAGAGATAGATCAACGCTACAAACAAGCGTATCCAGATAATAAAATTGATAAAAATTTAGGCTTAAATGTTGGGGGTGATTATAGATGGAGAAGAAATGGCGAGCGTCATTTATTCAACCCAACAACAGTTTCTAAATTACAGCAAGCGGTTCGTTTAAGCGACCAAGCAAGCTACGATGTATATGCTAAAGCGATTAATGAACAAGCAGAGAATTTAATGACCATTCGTGGGTTGTTTCAATTTGATAATTTAGATCCAATTCCTTTAGAGGAAGTAGAACCTTGGACAGAAATTGTAAAGCGTTTTAAAACTGGTGCCATGTCTTATGGATCAATTTCTAGAGAGGCGCACGAAAATTTAGCGATTGCAATGAACCGAATCGGAGGTAAATCTAATTCTGGTGAAGGTGGAGAAGATAGAAAACGTTTTCAAAAAGATAGCAATGGAGATAGTAGAAACTCTGCTATTAAGCAAGTTGCCTCTGGTAGGTTTGGAGTAACATCTCATTATCTAACCAATGCAAAAGAGATTCAAATTAAAATGGCACAAGGTGCAAAACCTGGTGAAGGCGGACAATTACCAGGGTATAAAGTATTGCCTTGGATTGCTAATGCAAGAAATTCTACTCCTTTTGTAGGGTTAATATCTCCACCACCGCACCACGATATTTATTCTATTGAAGATTTAGCGCAACTAATCTATGATTTAAAAAATGCCAACAGAGAAGCTAGAATTAATGTAAAATTAGTTTCTGAAGTTGGTGTTGGTACCATTGCTGCAGGTGTAGCAAAAGCAAAAGCAGATGTTGTTTTAATTTCTGGGTATGATGGTGGTACAGGTGCATCTCCTTTAACATCATTAAAACACGCAGGTTTACCTTGGGAACTTGGTTTGGCGGAAGCACAACAAACGCTTGTACTAAACAGTTTACGTAGTAGAATTGTGGTAGAATGCGATGGCCAGCTTAAAACTGGTAGAGATGTTGCCATTGCAGCACTTTTAGGAGCTGAAGAATTCGGTTTTGCAACAGCTCCTCTGGTAGCTTCTGGTTGTATAATGATGCGTAAATGTCATTTAAATACATGCCCTGTAGGAATTGCAACACAAGACAAAGAATTGCGTAAAAACTTTAAAGGAACACCAGAACATGTAATTAACTTCTTCTACTATATCGCTGAGGAATTAAGAAAAATTATGGCGGAACTTGGTTTTAGAAGTGTAGATGAAATGGTTGGGCAAACTCACAAAATAAATGCAAATAGAGCTATCAAACACTACAAAGCAAAAGGTTTAGATTTATCTAGCATACTTCACAGGCCTTCTAGCTATAAAGAATTGGTGGTTAAAAATACTGAGAAACAAGATCATAATATAGACAATGTATTAGACTTTACAATTTTAAAAGATTCGCACAGAGCTTTATATCGTAAAGAACAGATGAATTTAGATTATACAATTAAAAACACCAATAGAACAGTTGGTGCAATAGTTAGTAATGAAATATCTAAAATATATGGTCATTTAGGCTTACCTGAAGACACCTTAAACATGAATTTTACGGGTTCTGCCGGACAAAGTTTTGGTGCTTTTGGGGCACACGGATTAACTTTTACACTTGAAGGTGGTACTAATGACTATTTAGGAAAAGGATTATCTGGTGCCAAATTAATTATAAAAAAACCTGCAAAGGCAGACTTTATAGCTGAAAATAATATTATAGTTGGTAATGTTTGTCTGTTTGGTGCAGTTGCTGGGCAAGCGTACATCAATGGAATCGCTGGTGAACGTTTTGCGGTTCGTAACTCTGGTGCTACAGCAGTTGTAGAAGGAGTAGGCGATCATTGTTGTGAGTACATGACAGGTGGTAAAGTAATTGTACTAGGTAAAACTGGTAGAAACTTTGCAGCTGGTATGAGTGGTGGTATTGCTTATGTGTATGATACAGAAAATAAATTTGTAAATGGACTGTGTAATACAGAAACAATCGAATTTGAAGAAATTACTGATGCAGACGCTGCCGCTTTAAAAGCAGACATCGAAAAACATGTTTTATACACAAACAGTAAAAAAGGTGCAGCTATATTAAGTGATTGGGAAACAAGTTTAAAAAACTTTGTTAGAATAATGCCAACTGAATATAAAAAAGCATTGAAACGTATAGAAACAGAAGAACCAATGTTCGAAGAACTAACAATAGTATAATGTCATGGGAAAAATAACAGGATTTAAAGAATTTGAAAGACAAGATGAAACGTACACCTCTGTAAAAGATCGTGTAAAAAATTACAAAGAATTTACGGTGCCTCTTTCAGAAAAAGAAATTACAAAACAAGGATCTCGTTGTATGGACTGTGGTATTCCTTTTTGCCATAGTGGATGTCCTTTAGGAAATTTAATTCCAGACTTTAACCACATGGTTCATCAAGGAGAATGGAAAAAAGCTTCTTGGATACTTCATTCTACAAATAACTTCCCAGAGTTTACAGGTAGATTATGTCCTGCACCATGTGAACAAGCATGTGTACTAGGTATTATTGAAGCCCCAGTTTCTATAGAAAATATTGAGAAAAATATTGTAGAACGTGCTTTTAAGGAAGGTTGGATAAAACCACAACCACCAAAAACTAGAACAGGTAAAACAATAGCAATAATTGGATCTGGACCAGCCGGATTGGCTGCTGCTCAACAATTAAATAGAGCCGGACATGTAGTAACTGTTTTTGAAAGAGATGATGCAATCGGTGGATTATTAAGATATGGAATTCCGAACTTTAAAATGGAAAAAGGTATTATCGATCGAAGAATTGCCATACTAAAAGCAGAAGGTATCATTTTTAAGACCAATATAAATGTTGGTGTTAATTATGATGTTGATCAATTAAAAGCATTTGACAGCATAGTGCTTTGTGGAGGTTCTACAGAGAGAAGAAGTTTACCAACACCAGGTATAGACGCAAATGGCGTAGTACAAGCTATGGATTTTTTAACTCAACAAACAAAAGTATTATCGGGTCAGAAAATTGAAAATCAAATAATGGCAACTAATAAAGATGTTATTGTAATTGGTGGTGGTGATACTGGTTCTGACTGTATTGGAACATCAAACAGACATGGTGCAAAGTCTGTTGTTAACTTTGAAATTATGCCAAAACCACCAGGAGAAAGATCATCATCTACACCTTGGCCATTTTGGCCTTTAAAACTAAAAACTTCATCATCGCATCAAGAAGGTGTTGAGAGAAATTGGTTAATTAATACAAAGGAATTTGTAAAGGATGAAGCAGGAAACTTAATTGCTTTAAAAACAGTTAATGTAGAATGGAAAATAGTACCAGGCCAAAGACCAGAGTTGATAGAAGTAGCAGGAACAGAAAAAACATGGCCTTGTAATTTAGCTTTATTAGCACTTGGGTTTACAGGCCCAGAAAGTACATTAGCAGACAAACTAGGTTTAGAAAAAGACAATCGATCTAACTATAAAGCAGAATATGGAAAGTATCAAACAAATGTTCCTAATATATTTACTGCAGGAGATATGCGTAGAGGGCAATCTTTAATTGTTTGGGCTATCTCTGAAGGAAGAGAAGCTGCAAGACAAGTAGATATCTATTTAATGGGTAAATCAGAATTACCATCAAAAGATATTACTGGAGATTTGGTTGCTATGTAAATTTAAATCAATAAAAAAAATAAGCCATTAGTATATGTTACTAATGGCTTTTTTTTTGACTTATATCTATCTATCTATCTATCTATCTATCTATCTATCTATCTATCTATCTATCTACCTAAATGAATAAACAATAGAAGTGTAATTATTAATTAGAAATCATATAGAGAATAAGTATATTGATATAAAAAAATAATCCCAATACTTAATTAAACACATAAAAAAACCTCATATCGTTAAGATATGAGGTTTAGGTTACTGAATGATCAGTAATAAAGAAAGGCGGCGACCTACTCTCCCACATAAATGCAGTACCATCGGCGCTATTGGGCTTAACTTCTCTGTTCGAGATGGGAAGAGGTGAGCCCCAATGCTATAACCACCCTAAGTTTTTCAGATGTATTGCTACAACTGTAAAAGTTGACATATGGTAAAATAATATCTAATTTATCAAATAAGTAAAGAGTTGTGCTCCCGCCTTTCGGCGGGAAGCGTACATAAGTCTATGGGTTATTAGTATCACTTGGCTATGACATTACTGCCTTTACACCTATGACCTATCAACGTGGTAATCTCCCACGACCCTTTAAAGAAATCTCATCTTGTGGTGGGTTTCGCGCTTATATGCTTTCAGCGCTTATCCCTTCCCGACGTAGCTACCCTGCTATGCTTCTGGCGAAACAACAGGTACACTAGAGGTCAGTCCAACTCGGTCCTCTCGTACTAGAGTCAGATCCACTCAAATTTCTAACGCCCACAGCAGATAGAGACCGAACTGTCTCACGACGTTCTGAACCCAGCTCGCGTGCCACTTTAATGGGCGAACAGCCCAACCCTTGGGACCTTCTCCAGCCCCAGGATGTGACG